>Ga0207877_10003_pt1 | contig 1362999 bp, 1103 predicted proteins | sample LinPmetageLP29_FD_184046 | JGI IMG/M metagenome (GOLD analysis project Ga0207877, IMG submission 184046) | Marine viral communities from the Pacific Ocean - LP-29 (SPAdes) | ecosystem: Environmental > Aquatic > Marine > Oceanic | place: Pacific Ocean | collected 2009-08-23
GGGGGGGGGGGGAAAGAAGAAGGGGAAAGGGGAGCTCAGATCTTGCTAAGATAAAAGCGCTCAGGGAAATGCGTAGCACTGGGAAGTAGGAGAAAGATGCCCATCAAGAGCTATAGAGGAGCGTGAAGACTCGACAAAGGGTAACTCGAGGAATAGCAAATTTGTCATGACACAAGGGACCCATCATTGGAATGACGCAAACAACTCCTGCTGGTGCTTTCAATCAAAAGAACGCTTACTGGAGAGAGAAGAAATGAGTCAGCCGACCGAGCCTATAACTCAAGAGTGTTCTGGTGCCGGGCTGCCGGGGTGGCTGCTGACCTTCATTGGGGCAAACCCGCCATACTGGTGGGCCGGGGGCATGCCCATGGAGGGGTACATGGGAGGCGGCGGGGGAGCGGGACGGTAGGGACTGCCGGCAGGGCCGGAGTTGTTCTGGGAACGACCCCAGCTCAGACGCACACGCGAGTTACCGATGGGGTAGCCCTGCATCTGGTTGATAGCCATCTCGGCGGCGTGGCGCTGGACGAACTGGACGAAACCGCAGCCCTTGCCCGGGGGAATCTTGACATAGGTGATCTCGCCGAAGCCCTGGAAGAACGAGCGGAGCTCATCTTCGGTCACGTAGCCCGACAGACCACCAACGAAAACCGTGGTGTTGTTGGGGTCGGTGAACTGGTTCATAGGCTGGGGAGCACCGTAGAAGCCCATGGGAGGACCGCCCATCGGGGGGTACATGCCGGCCGGGCCGGGCATGCCCATGTTGGCAGCGCCGACACCGGGGCCCTTGTTCTTGGGGGTGGCGGTGGAGATGCGCATGGGGCGGTTGCCGCAGTAGACACCCTGCATCTCGCTGAGAGCACGCTGCTGGTCGTTCTCGTCGGAGAAGCGAACGAAACCGTAGCCACGGGACATGCCGCTGATGGGGTCGGTCATGATCTTGGCGGACTTGCACGACGGGAAACGGCTCTGGAAGAGAGAGACGAGGACGTATTCATTCACCTCGGGGCCGAGGTCCCCAACGAAGATGGAGTACTCGGGACCACGGTCGTCACGGCTGGAAAGGAGTGAGTATAAAAATGATCCTGATCGTCAGAAGACGGTTGATTCTTACCTGCGGTCAGCGAGGCCGCCGCCGGTAGCCCAGTTCAGCTTGAAGACCCGGTTGGTGTTGGGCATGGGAGTGCCGTTCAGAGAAAGAGCCTTAGCAGCGGCGGCCGGGGAGGAGAAGTCGACAAAGCAGTAGCCAGCATTGCTCCTACTACCAACATTAGGACCTAGATATCTTATCTGGGGTTTGAAAGGCTCAGTCTTACCCAGAGAACTTGTCACGGATCATCTTGACGTTGACCTGCTCGCCCATCTGGAACCACAGGTTGCGGATGAAGTTCTCATCAATCCAGGGCTCAAGCTCACCCATCCTACAGGTGAGGTTAGCCAATTGTGCACGGAGACTGCCGGAGCGACACGAGAGAACGAAGCCTACCAGAGGGTGGTTTTACCATCGGCGCCCTGCTGGGGAACGGGGCCACCTTCGGCGGAACCAGGAGCAGGGCCCTGGAAGGGAGCACCCTCAGCGGTACCAGCCATAGTAGTGTCGGCGGGAGGCGGAGCACCGGCAGCGGCGGCAGGGTCCTGGTTAGGGAAAGAATCGAAGTTCTGGAAAGACATCTTGAAAAGCGAAATTCGAAAAAGTCGACGTAAGAATATAAAACGGTCTGCGACTGGAACTTCGTGGAGTCGTTAAGGAAAGACCGTAAGATCAAGCACACTTCGTGATGAACCCAGGAACAAAGGACGTGAATGTTATCTATATGCCGAAGAGAGCGTTAGAGTTTCTTAGTCTGGGGAATAATGCCCGAGGCTTGTGAGAGAATTGACAGCCCGAAAAAGACGCCTGAAAATGCAGAGTGGAGTGGGAAAGAAATTGAGGGGAAGCAAGAGCTGAAAAAGGTTTGGGGGCAGAAAGACGGCGGAAATGAGGCGATTTCAAGCCAAGATCGGCCCGTCGCAGATGAATCTCGGACGCGAGGAAGTGCCGGGAACCGCCAAGACCAGTTTCTTCGGGGAAGCCAGAGTAGCCGATTGTAGAGGATCGTCGCCGGGAGCAGATCGGGCAGGATGGTAATTGAAAGCGAGTCGGATGCGTGTTGAAGAGACGGATCCCATTGCGCTGGCCATATCCGTTTCCGTTTTCGTCTTCGTCCCAGCGTCCCAGCGCCCCATCGATTGCGACCGTTCACCACGCAAAGCTCCACCCATCGCCCACTCGACCGATGCGACCTGCGACAGCATTTCCGACCAAGGCGAAGGGCGTAGATGATGGAAGCCGAGGGAGCGACAGCGAGGACCGAAGGCGGCGCGACAAACCCGCGGCGAACCCGAAGAAGCTGATCTCAACTGGAACCAAACGGGAAGTTTTTCGATGAGCGCACACAGCGGCGCTCATCAGCTCAAAGCAAAAATGATGACAGAGAACACCGATGACGATGCGCCATGAAGCCGGGCAGGGCGGGGGGGATAAAAGAGGACGACTCACCAAGAGGAAACGGAAGCTCGAGAAACTAAAACAGAGCGTCTGAAAAAGCACAACTCCCGAAAAGGCGCAAGAACGAAATCCGCAAACCGTGGGAACAATAGGAAAGGGGAAGAGTGTAGGAGGGGAAAAGCGATGAAGAATGAAATCTCAGATTCTGATGAGGGAGGGGAAACGAGAGTGGGCTCTGCTGTTACTGATCCATACACGCTGTTACGCCGTACTGTATTTGTGTCATTTTACGTGATCACTATGTATGCGGGGAACACTCCCGTTCAGTCTGGGACTACGCAGTATACAGTATGAAGCTGGGGGTGTAGATCTAGGGTTTATATTCTACAGGAAGTACAAGGTAGTCCGAGTGCATCCGCTGTATAAGTCTTAGAGTAACTATCAGGCAAGGTAAGGACTAGGAGAAGTATGCAAGGACCGAGCTGTCGCCTTCCTTGAAATGTGACTCGTCCAAAAAGCGAATGCGATCGCGATGCTCGAATCAGACTTTACAAAGTAGAGTATGTAAATAGATAGGCTGGTACCTTTGTGTATCTATAATAGGAGTGCATAGCCCAGTGAGAATCAAGGTTGTATTAGGCACTACAGTATATACGCAATGACGATGCCGGATGATCGGCTGGAAAACCTGCAAGCAAACGGCACAAGCTCCACACCTAAACAGCCTAACATGTACCATGCCGTATGAAGTACATACATACATACTGTACATGCCTATACGTAACTACATAGAGTACATACTGAGATACAATCTATGACCTGCAGGTCTTCTCGAAGCAAGGTTCTCTCTTCTTAGATCCATGCGCAAACCCCAAGGCAAGGGGTCGATACGTCACCTGCGTCACGTAAAATCGCAGAACCAAAACCATGGAACCGTCCATGTGTTTCTGTTCCTGATTGGCCCGACTCCTTGGGCTCGTATCACGATTACGCAGAGATTTCAGATTTGGTAACTCCGGAGACTTCAGCTGGAAACTCGCTTGGGACGCGTATTTCCAGGTTTCATGATGCCCGAGGGTATCCGTCTTACCCTTGCTTTGGAGTTTGTCTCGATGAATTCTACCCGGACTAGCCCGTCGATTCAACCTATGACCCTGAGGCACTGCAGTACAAAGTACTGTAGACAGGAAGCTCATGGTAAGGTACTCGGAAACGCGCTCGCCCAACTCGGACATACTAATAATTGCGCGAACCATGGAACGCAGCTTCAGAGCCCACTGTGCCCTACTCGCACGTACCGACATATCTAGCTATGTCCATTGATAATGCTAGGCAGCACTGAGAAAAGGAAAAAGAAAAAGAAAAAGAAAAAGCCAACAGGAACACAAAGAAACCTAGATTAAAATAGACCAGAATAGACAGGATAACAGGACTCATTCATACGCCCGAGGCTGAGCCCCGGAGCTCCACATTCAGGGCTCGCATCCACGCTAGTTCGCGACGTTCTATCCAAAGAGCGCGCTGGGACTCGCTTCCTTCAGTACACAGTATTTAGCATACACCAGTCCTGGTGCATACTGCTCATTACCTTAAGTTACTGGATCCTGTGTACCTGACTTGCTCACCCCACTGCGTTCTTTTTGAGTCAACTTTGCTTTCTAACTGGTTTTCTAGAAGGTTCGTGCTGGGACTGTGATTGTACATCTAGATCGAGACTTCTTCCTAATCAATGATTACTGTCATCCCATCCCGTGTGGCATGTTTTGACTCTCATCTTCTATGGGGAGGCCTACCGAGGTGTGGAATCGTCCCATCGACTCCCCAGGTATCCCACCTCACACCCCATACCGATCGAAATCCGAATACCTAAATAACCCAAATCACATTCTCAATGCAAACTAAACCCAATCCTAAGGCGCCAAACACCGAACGCATCTAATCTCCCTCACCCCAAAAAGTCATCTCCAATTCCACTCTGCAACCTCCCCGTGATCCGCCAACAACATAAGAGTCTTATCATAAACCTTCGTAGCCTCCAGCAACCACGGCTCAAGATCATCATCATCCGAACCCGACAAGAGCGAAAAGACCTTATTCCTAGTCATCTCTGCCAGACTCCGAATACGCACTTTCTGGGTCTGCGTCACGAGCTGCCGAGCTTCGCTACTACCAGGAAGCGGCGCATGAGTGAGTGGATGAAAACCCGTACAAAGCGCCTCGAAGACAGAGTCGAATTTATGCAAGAGCCCCAATGCGCACTCTGGGTCGAAGGGATATGTTTTAAGTGCCATTTCGAGGATTCCAGCTAGTGTGATGAGACCTTCGACCTGGATTGATGCTGTTTTGTGTTAGTTTGTCATACATTGGGGATGGGACGGACGACTTACATGTTGCGGATGCCCAGAGCATGTCGACCATGCCTTCGAGGTCGGCGGCTAGTTCTTTGAAACTATCGTAGCGGCGGTGGGTGGATGGGGTGTTGGGGGCATCCATGCTCATGTCGGCTTTCATTTGGCGGTAGGTGATCCGGTCGATGCCGGAGGTGAGGCGGCCTCGAAGCTGGATTTCATCTTCGGAGCCTGGGTCGACGGGGCGGGGTCGTTGGTTGGGTAGGATGAGGGTTGGTGTCCATGTTGAGTGGGATGAGCCATTTTGGTTGGATTGGGGGAGGACGTCTTCGAACTCGACATCGGAGTCGGAGTCGGAGTCGTCTTTGGTTTGGGTAGGCATTTTGGGATGGTGTAGATATGTGGATGTGTAGATGTGTAGATGTGTGGAGATTGGTAGAGATGGAGTAGATTAGAGTGTGGATGGTATGAATAGAGGAGGATGGGTAATGATATCAAGAAGAATCCTTGAACAAAATCAAGTCGCTCAAAGAGATATATCGTGATGTCCTTGGTGATGGAGCTTAGAGCCGCCAAGTGGGGGTATCACGGTATCACTGATTCAATGCCGTTTGAGGTGGGGCAGTTACAACTACCTCGATATGCTGCTAGAAAATCAAACCTTGGAACATTAATGTCCATTGGAAGAAGCTCAAACTGTACAAAAGAGGCTCGGGACGTCATGCCAAGTCTTGGTCTGTGCGGCAATTCTATTGTACTGGACATCAACATCAAGTAGAAGAGGACATATCTATGTATGTCTATAGAAACTAGACTTGGATTGATATATACTATGTCCACCCATAATCACATTTTGTATCCACTGAGTCCATAGAAGATACAGTATCTCATCACTGCCAAATCATCAGCATCCGCTACTCAAGTCATAGTCTATAATAGACTCCAACAGGACCACTCCATTTCAGAAAGGTGAGAAGATTGGAAACAACGCTGGTTTTTGATGGCATGGCAGACAGCGAGCTAAGCGCGTCTTGCTACACTGGCCCCAGCGAACTCATCACGGAGACAACCCGACAAAGGAAAAGCAGAAATACTTACTGCATAAATGAAGGACTTCCGAACAGTCCAGCAGAACTCCCAAAACGCCATGCTGATGCCATACTTCACTCCGGCTGTACACGAATTAGCTCAAGCCCACTCCCCCAAACACTCAACAAAAGGAAATACTCACGCGAATATTGCCCCGCCGATTCTTCATATCCCGCAACTTCCTCTTATCCTCATCAAAGCGCTTAAGCAACTGATTCTGCCTCTCCTTCCTCTTCTCTCTCGACTGGAAGCGATAAAAGTCCTCCAACCCCTCAGCCTTCTTCTTCTGCCTATCAACCAACTCCTTCATCTCGTCCTCGCGTGCAACAGAGTTAAGCTTCGGTCCATGCACAACAGTAACGAAACCATCATCATCGGGCTCCGCCAAGCGTTTCGATTCCTCACGTTTCCGAGCCTCCGCCACCTGCGTAAAGACAGTCATAAAGTCATTGACAGTACGCAGCAGGGTCGCGCGGTCCGGGTACCGCATGCGCTCGTGCGCCATGTACCGGTGCAACCCGAGAGGCGGGACACGGTCAGAAGGGAGACCTTCACCCCAGACGATGGTGGTGCCCTTTCGGGCAGCCTTGGAAGCGGCTTTTAGACTTGATTCCATGGAGGGCTTGTCGGCGAAAACGACGATAGCGTGGGCGCCGCTCTTCTGAAGTTGTCTGTCCCAAGTGGAAGGGAACCAGATATCGTCGAGCTGGGACTGGAGGTCGTCGGCGGTGACGCGCTTGCGCTTTTTATTGCGGTGGACGAGGTTACCTTCCATAGCGGCAGGGACGCCGCGCTTCTTCACGGGGACATCTTCATAGGAGATGCGCTCGACACGACCGGCGGAGAGCTGGGTGCCAAAGAGATGGCGGATGTGAGCATCTGTTGTGTCGATTGGGACGTTGACGATGAAAAGGCAGCGAGACGAGTCTGGGTCTGGGACTCTGGGTTCGTGCGGGCGGAGGTAGAGGTAGTGTGTTGCTGGCTTTTTGCTGGCTTGTGTGGGTGGGAGCTGCAGTGGGAGGGTGGTGTACCCAGCCACTTCCACGGTGTCTTTCTTCATTCTGGGACGTGGTTGTTGGATTGCGGAGTGAGTTGGAACTTTTTTGAAGTTTTGCGCTTAGCGTGGAATTTTGCCGCATGGCGCGGGCGGCTCTGCGGGCGGTGAGTGCTCTATATGGATTAGGGCAAGGTTGAAGAGGAATCGTATGAATGATGGGTATCTCTGATAAAATCTAACTATATAGCTGTTGTAATATATATTGGCTAATTCCTATAAAAGTGTGGTGCTCCCGTTTCAAATATTCCCTTGATAGTGGATCATTTCATCATTCAGACTTTATCAGGATCACTGATGCCTCCGTTGGTAATGACATAGATGGCCTCTCGTTCGGGACAGTCTGTAATGCAATCAGTAAAAGAAATACAAAGCTAGAGAGTTGATTACCAGGCGAGTCTTGAATCTTTGCTACGCGCTCCTCGCCCCGACCTTTGCGAAGCAGCACCCGGGTCGTCGACGCATGAGCAAGAACATGTCCGCCGACAGGCTTGCGGCCATCAGCCCCAGCAAAGAGCGCACTAGCACCGGGGTCACTTTGGACCTGGTTTGTCTAAGACAGATTAGCAAACCGGCGAAGCAGAAGTGTCACGTATGCTTACCATCAAGACACAGACATTGAATTCTAGAATAAGACATGCAAGTCAGCTCGTATCCACAAAAGGAAAGGCACGTCCTGCACACAAAAAGCAACACCTGGATCGAATTATGAGATAGGAAAAATGTCTCACCTTCAGCCATATGCGCCAGCTTCATCAAAAACTGATTCAGCTTCTGCTGCCGCTCCGCCAACTCACCACGCCCACAGTAATCAACCCGGAAGCAGTTCATAATACTGTCAATCACAAGCAGACGGTAATCACCGCCCACAAACTCGCGACTGAGCGAGTTGAGCAATTCAAGCTGATGCTCGCTGTTCAGAGCACGGGCATAGGCAATATTCTCCTGTGTGGTATCCGGGTCGACGCCGAAGCGTTCGGCGATCTGCGCGATACGCTCAGGACGAAAGGTCCCTTCGGTGTCGATGTAGGCAACTTTGCCGTCGGCACCACCGAGGGCTTTAGGGAGTTGGGCGAGAACTGCCATTGTGTGAGAAAGTTGGGTTTTGCCACAGCGGAATTCGCCGAAGACTTCGCTGATGCTCATGCTTTGGAAGCCTCTGTTCTTGTTAATTGAATAGGACAAGATGGAAAGAAGTCTGGACCTACCCGCCAAGGATGGAGTCGAATTGCTTGCTGCCAGTTGAGATGCGGACGACTTTTTTGCGCTGGTGCCAAAGTTCCATGGCGGTCATGAACCCTGATGCCGAGGGCTGATAGGGGACATTGGTTAGATCATGCTCGTGTTAATCAGGTCAACAGAAATTACCAGGCACTTTGTAATTGCTTCTTTGATCTTCTCGACCTTGACTTCGCTGAAGCCCTTGATCTTCAACAGCGTCTTTCGGGTTGCTCCATGGACGGACTGTGGTTGTCAGGTGAATGATACGAAACAATTGAATCAAACTTACAGCCACAGTGTAGAACCCATTGGCTTTGAGCTTGGTGATGTCGGCTGCACCGATGCCATGGGATTGGATGGTGTCAATGTCGACGATGAAGTCCTGTTTCGTTGCAGATTAGCTACCCGAGAGGGACAACTGAATCAGAATGAACTGTACATCGACAGTAAAGTCGTCACCAGGATCTGAGCCAGGCATTGTGACAGTGGTGATTCGGATTCCGTTGTTGGGGGAGATGTGAAGAAGGAAGATGGGGGGATGAAGTCACGAGCTCAACGGCTTGGAGCATAAAGGGACTGCACTACACACCAACACCACTACAGCCTTGGGAAATACACTGAAGGTAAGATTTGCGTTTTCATGTTCTCAGCACCGAGGACTCTTCCCATCGAAAGGCCCCTTTCCAACACACTTCGATCCCATTTCTCTCTGCTACAACACTCAACCTCTCCACCATATCACCTCTCGTCTCCTCTCTTTCTCCTCGGCCTGAAAAACCGCAATCAAGAGTAGAAATTCATAAATCGAGAAAGATCATCCGTGGGAGAATCAATAGACAAGACGCCAATCATGAGACTTGCTCATCAAGTCAGGGTAGGGCTTCGTGAATCAAACGGAAACTTTTTCTGTCCCGCCGTATACATAAAAATAAGGAGAAAAATAAAACAAAAGGGAAAAGGCCGGTAGACCCAGGGAGCTGGTCAAATATATGCAAAGGAAGAAAGGGTGCAGGTGTAGAGACTCCGGAGAGAAGAAAGAATCACTAGGGGGTTCGGAAAGTGACCGTAATATAGAATGGAAGAAATGGACTCCGGCAATTCCAGAGGGGAAATGGCACGGTGGTGAGACACAAGGTAGATAGATGTTCTCCAAGAAAGTCGCTTATGCGACGGCGGTGGTGGGAGCAGCAGCCGCAGCGGTGGCAGACTCAGCAGCAACCTCAGTAGCCGCAGGAACAGCCGCAGCCGCAGCCGCAGCCGCAGCCACAGCCGGGGCAGCACCGGGGATAGCAGCCTCGGCGACGACATCAGCGGTGGGAGTAACGACAGCCTCCGCGGTGTTGGTGGGGCAGTCGCGAGAGATGTGGCCAGCCTGGGCACACTTGTAGCAGACCTTGCCGGCGGAGCTGAGAGGGCCACCGTTGGGGGCGGTGCAGTCGCGGGAGATGTGACCCAGCTTGCCACAGGCGTAGCACTTCATGGCCTGAGCCTGGCAATCACGGGCGAAGTGGTTGGGGCCGCCACACTTGTAGCAAGTGGCAGCACGGGGGTAGCCCTGGAAGCCGCCGCGGAAACCCTGGAAGCCACCGCGGGGGCCAGTAGGACGGCCAGCGCCCGGGGTAGCGCCGGCGGCAGCAGGGTTAGTGCAGTTGCGCTGAGAAATGGTCAGTTTGATCATCTATATTTCGTGAGAAGACTCGACATACAGCAAGGTGGCCGGGCTGGCTGCAGTTGTAGCAGCGGCCGTTGGCACCACCGTTTAGGCGCAAGGTGGGGCAGTCAGCCTGAACGTGACCGAGGCCCTGGCAGTTGTAGCACTGCTTAGCTGTGTAATGAGTTAGAAATATGTCTTGAACACGGGGCGAAGGTGCCTTACTCTCAGTGGTACGAGGAAGAGGGCAAGCGCTGGACTCATGTCCTGTTTCAAAGCAATTAGACTCGCTGTTCATGGACGGTGACGCGACGGACGTAGATATGCAAATTGGACATACCAGGCTGCTTGCCTATAATATCCCAGTCAGTAATATTCTTCACAAGACAAGGGGAAATGTGTCACGTACAGTTGTAGCAGAGACGCTCGGAGGACGAGCAGACCTCTACATCAGTTAGCGGGACTGATTCAAACTTCGAGATTCAGGAAACTAACCAGCATAGTGGCCAATGTTACCACACTTGTAGCACGCACGACGGGACAACATCATCTCGAATATCTACCGCATTGTCAGTTCCAAGGTCCAATGTCCAATGTCCGCTGTCTGCCCAGGCCCGGCGCCGAGCGAGGTGCCCCTCCATTGCTCCCAAACAGGATCCAGTCCCAAGACGAGCAACGTTTCCCGTGGTATAAGTGTCGAGCACCGAGAGACAGAACCCCAGGACCCAAAATTGTGGTGTTGTCGCAGACTCATAATCGGCAAAGCGGGATGGAGGGGAAACGTCGACGATCCGTGGGGGAAGAAAACGTGCGGGCGTCAAGGTTCTCACTCACACTTCGTACACTTCAGACAGTCAATCAAATCTGCAGGTCAAGATTTTGTCAGCAAATTTTGAGAACCTTGGAGAAATCGGGGAAGTCAAGAAAAAACAAGCACGTTCATGACAGCCCACCACAGAAGAAAAAAAAAAGACCCTCAGAAAAGTGGGACGCAATGAAAATCAAAACCGAAGCGCACAATGATAAACTTACCAACTCGACAACCTTAAAACACACCTCGAAACACTCGATGAAGAATCAGTGAAAAAAAAGAGAGAAACCTAAGAAGCCCTGGAGGAAAAGTGGGTGCAAACTCGTCAAAAGTTCAAAAGTTTAGCTCCCGGGCTTTTCCGTATTGCGTAAGGTTGCTGATTCACCGAGTTATGTACTTAATGTTTCGTTGTTGACTAGTTATGTCTAGTCAGTTAGCTAACTGTCATATATTAATTAAGCTATAGCTAGACAGCAAATGACTCAGGTACAGTTCTAGATATGTAGTTTAGCCCCTACATTCCATGCCAAAAGTTACCACAACTATGTCGATGCAACCCTCTTCGCAGATCAAAATACACATTCATTTCGTCGTTTCCAATATCTGTCTGGTACACCCAAAGAAAAATAGCAAAAATAGTCTAGTCAGGGGTAGTTTTGTTTTCACTCCTCCTTCTCCAACAACGCCGGCGCCTTGACCTCCCGGCCCTTGAGGAATTCGAGGTTCTCTCCGCCCTAGATGTTGCGTTAGTGGACTGGAAATGAATAGGTAGGGTTCTGTCGCATACATAGCTGATCAGAGGAGACACTTCCACACCAAATGCATCCGCCTCGGTAATGACCACTCCACCAGCAGCCTCGATCCACCGCTGGCCAAGCTTCATAATATCGTCCCGGCTGGTGTCCGGGTCGTCCTCGCCCGTGCCGCGGGCATTCTTCAGCGGTGAGAACTCCTCCTCGCGGCGGACTTCAATGCAGGCAAACTTGTCCAGTGGTGTCATGGGGAAGACGTCAAACACGAACTGCTCAAGCTTGACACCGTTGGGCTTCTCGGGCTTGACAGCTTCGCCGTTCTCGGGGTTAACACAGCCGATCTTCTTGCGGGCGACGTGATGGGGAAGCTTGTAGACAAAGTCCTCAATGGTCTCGAAGAAGCGGAAGGAGTAGTAGTGGTTGACGATGTTGGCGGCGCGGAACTTGAGTACGTCGGGTTGCTTGGGATCCTTGGCCTCGGCGGTCTCCTTGTCGATCTCGGAGTACTCGACCACGTCGGGCTTGCCATTCTTCTGCACGATCAGGCCGACGGACTCTGTAGCGTTGCGCTTACGCACCACCTTGGTAGCAATGTCGACGTCCTTTTCTGCTGAGAATCCCATGAACACGGGGTCGGCCACCTTGACCAAGCAGTTGTCCACGCCGTGCAGGTGAATGTGCTGGATACCGCGGCGGCGCATGTCCTCACGCGCACCCGAGGTGACAAGGGCCTGGTAGATACCGCCGTTGCCATCAGGAGCGACTGCCACCTATGATTATATTAGCTTGAGTTACAGGTGCAACAGAACACATTGCACCCACCTTGCCCTTGCTCTCCAGCATAATCTTGCCCTCGTTTGAGATGCAGGGCAGGACACCCTGCTCAAAGATGAAGACATTGCTCTTATCCAGACCGAAGTACTTCTGCTGCGCGAAGTATTCCTCCGTCGGCTTGCGGGTAGGCCCACTGGTCATGACGTACCAGGGGATGGTAGCTGACTGAACACCATAGGTCCTAACAGCCAGCTCCTGGAGCTTAAGGATACGCTCCGCCTGGAGCTGGAAGAGAGACTTCTGACTCAGCAGACCGATATCGTAGCAGCCCTTGGGGGCCGAGCTACCCAGACGGGTACCTTGGCCACCGGCCATCAAGACCACCGCCACCTTGTTCTCGGAGACCTGCTTGAGGCCAAGGTCGTACCATCGCTTAATATCGGCGGGGTTGGAGTCGAGGATGGAAGCGGTTGCCGACTCGGGCAAGGGCTCGACGGTCACGGCGCTCGTCTCGGTTTGGGGCGGGTTGAGGGCGGTGCTGGCCAGCTCGTTGACGCGGATGGGGTCGAAGTTGGCGAGCTGGTGGAAGAGTCGGGACTTGTCGGCAGTGGAGAGCTCGTTGACGAAGGCGAAGACGTGGCCCTGGCCGGCGTCGCTGTACTTTTGCTGGAGCTGCTGGAACTCCTCGGCCGAGGGCTCGCGGGGAGCTTCCTCGGCGGAGCCCGAGAGCTTGCCGATGAGATTGGAGACGGTTTCTTTGATTGCGGCCATTTTGAATTGAAATTGCAGAGGAAAAGATGAGAGGGGTAAAAGGAAAAGGGAAAGGAGGGAAGGAGTGGGAGGAAAAGTAAATGAAGCGTGGGATGAAGCTGAAGCTTTTTCTCCACACCGTAACTCAGCAAAGAATGTACTAGTCTCAGCAAGCCGCACACTAGAAGGGACCACAGATTATTTTTAGTTCAACCACAAATCATAAATAAAATAGTCGCAAGTGAGACCTGGCCATTCATTTATTCGCTCTCATTCGTTGCGTGCCCCGCTGGCGGGGCTTGTTCCGCATTTGCTAGCGGTTGAAGCAGAACTATGGTACGGAGTACAAACTATGCTACTTTAGGTAGCCAAGTCATGGACGATATACAATATTTTTGATCATTTGGAAACATTTATCGTCTGTGTCGACCATCACGTCGGTCCCGGTCATGCCGCGAGTCTCTTCGTGGACTCCGACTGTTCGATCGGCGACGGTATCTGTCCCTAGAATCTCGTCCGTGGGGACTGCGACTATCTCGTCGACCGCGATTTGAGTCTCGTCGAGGACTGCGCTGACGGGGAGGGGGGCCTGATGGCCTGTCTTTGCTTTTCTCTTTGCGTTTGTCGAAGACCATCCCGTACGAGCCATCGTCCTCCTCTACTCGATCATATTCGGCATCTCGGTACTGGCGTTTCTGTTCGAGGTCTGCGACACCACCGAAGCCGCCGCGCTGTTTACGCTTGGTGACGGTGGCATTACGCCAGCTCTCGGACAACTTGGAAACCTGTATTGTTGTTAGCATATCATATAGGAAAAGATTCGAGAGGAACCGGTAGGACGTACACTCTGTGAGAAGTCGACATGAATCCGGTGATCGTCAATCAGCACGCCCTGCATCTTGAAGTAGGCTTGTTCGCAGTCCTTCTGGTTCTCGAACTCGATAAAGGCATACTGCAGGCTGTCACCCGTACGCTTGTCTCGAATAACTTCGCAGGACAAGATGGTGCCGAAGCGACTGAAAATCAAATTGAGGTCCTCGTCTATAGATGATTAGTGTATAGCTTATTGAGAAGCCGTCTTCGAGCATACCTTGCGTGACCGGATTCAATTTGCAGACAAACAGAACATTCTCCGGAGGCTTGACATCGGCGAACGGAAGATCACCCACCATCTCCAGGGTCAATGCCTGGGCGCGAGCTTCGCGCTCTCGGCGCAGTCTGTCCATAGCCTCTTCATCCATATCGTCATCCAGATCCTCATCATCCGCGATCCGCACCGTATCCAATTGCGCCTTGGACGGCACAGGACTCTCGGGCGGTTCCACCAAATCTGCAGGGTCATCGAAGGGATCATCCAGAACGACAGTATGACGGATGCGAATATCCTTCAAGGGCCGGCCACGGTCATCGATGAAGGCGTTATTGATCTTCTCCAGGACATCAAAGCCCTCGACCACCTTACCAAAAATGGCCGCCTTGCCATCCAGATAGTCCAAGTTATCTCCGAGCGTAATCAAAAACTGGCTAGCGGCGAGGCGCTGGTCCGGATCGTTGGGGGCGGGTACGGTTGCCATGCTCACAGTGCCGCGATCGGTGTGCTTGAGTTTTGGAGATATATCCACAGGGAATGTTCTCTTCGCAGGGCCGTTCAGGACTCCCCAGACAGATGAGCCGCCATCGCTCCCGGGGGCATCGGGGCCCAGGGGGTCACCGGTCTGGAAGGAGAAGTTTTTCTGGACGCTATGCACGGGGGAGAAATTGTAGTACTTGAGCTTGCATAGCTTCAGGAAGCTAGACAAGGAAGGATAGCTTAGTGGGACGATCGGGTCAAGGACTCGGGGACACCTACTTTTCACAAGCGCGGGGGGAATCGTCAATCAGTAGGTCAATGACGATATCGCCCAGGGAAGTTTCCAGCAGGGCGCTCATATTGGCAGTTCAAAAGGCTCGAGAGCTTGACAGCTCAACGCGACAACGCGACAGCTTCGGTTGAATGTGCAGGTCGCAACGAGATCCGCAGAGCTCGGACCAATCAGTGATCTACGCAACTGAAATCGACTGAACGTCTTTTTTTACTTTTTTACTTTTTTTCTTTTCTTTGCTTTTTCCAGTCGCACAGCAACCAACTTCAAACTTTAGCCATCAGGAAGATTTTCGGATGATCGTCCCGGGTGCCTTGTGTAACTACACTTTGTCAATCTGGCGGCATATCTTCCGAGTCCCTGTGAATCGAGATCTCTGTTTGTTGGAGGATCTGCAACAAGCAGTCCTGGATATGATTGTCGAGACTTGGAACTTGGAACTTGCCCCTTTTCCTTGCTCTTCCTGTCTCCCCCGACACGAGGTCTCACCGTGACTTCTACTTCAAGTGACTCGTCCTCGTTGCACGAAAACGGCGGCCGGTGTCCTGCAGCGGGATTTCAGCAGAGATTGCTCTCTCCCTCTTCTCTCTTTATACACGTGGGTCGCTGATGAAGGCTTTCCCCGGTCTCTCGTCTCTCCTCAGCAGGGATGGCGAACCCGGTCTTAATTGCGACTTGGTCTTGCGAGTCATCCAGAGTCAAAGTCAACTCTTTGCATGTCGTGCATGGAGGCTGGAACGGTGTATTTGAGAACCCCCGTGTCTTTCCCCAGTCGACTCCGAGGAAACCTGTGTAGCTATCCTATCTAATCACTTCCCACAAGCCCATTCGGAATGTCATGCAGCGGCTATTCTTCTCCCCCTTTTCAGACATGAACTCCGAAATGCCCCGATTCATGGTTCGCTGCTTTTCCTTCTTCCTTTTTTTGATTTCCATTCCCTTTTTATCTGCCTGCAGCGCGCTAAAAAGGCGCCCAAACGGAACTCATCCTTGTCGTCGATCAGGGCGCAACCTTACCAACGATCCCTGCTAGAGCTGCTTTTCTAGAGCGCGCTTTGGACCTGCCAAGATCCTGGGAGGCGCTTGCTGATCAAAGTTGACAGGTTGACACCTGTCATTCCTTTCTTTTTCCTGTCTTATTTTTGGGAATCGGGAATTGGGCATTTACAGTAGGGCCTTGAGACATGGTGGTCTGAGACAGCCTGGAAGATTGGCGTTTGTCGTCGTTGTCGACCTACTTCGTCAGAGCACGAATACGGGTACAGACACAGACACAGACACAGACACAGTCCTCTGGTAATCTGGGCAATCTCGTCTCCGCGTCCAGTGGGCGCCTGTTTGATGCACCTGAAAAGGGCACGATGGAGCATGCAGCAGCCACACCAATCAGCGTTTCGACCGGGCCCCGTCGATAAGAATGAAGCAAACATTTCATTTCCATTTCCAATTTCACCTTTCGATCGATCCACCGGATTGCAGTGCCGGATCGACATCAGGGATTTTGCTGCAAACGTACGCGGCAGTCCTCCATTCTATACCCCTCCGGTTTTCGGTCTAGCAGAGGCTAGTAAAAGCCTCGCATTGAGCAGATCAGAAAGGGGAGCAAAAAAAGAAAGAAAAGAAGAGATAGATTGACTGAAACGTCAACGGATCAGAGGGCACTGATCTCCCCGTCTGGACTTGTTCTCGTCATGGCTCAGGTCATGTTCCGTGTGACGTTACTTTGTGAAACAACACCTCTAAAACGCCAGGTCCTGCTGGTCTTTCATCAAGGAAGAATCTGGATAGGATGTGCATACGGCTTCGTGCATATCATTTCCCCTGTGTACAGCAGAAAAGGAAAAGTTCGAAACGGTGGCCCATTTCAACCGTACTTTCTTCCCCCCCGCGTTTTACGGTGTAGATGCCTTGTCTGCATAATTGTAGAGAAGAGGGAAACAAGTACGAAATAGAAAAAAAAAAAAAAGAAATAAAATTATAAAATAAAAATAAAATATAAATAAGATTCTAGAGGGGGAAAAGATGAAGGTAAATTACACCGATTGCTATCAAAACATGGGCATAAATCGATCCCTATTTCTAGAGAGACATCTTTTCTCCTATACTTCTTTTGCGTTTCCTTTTTCCCTTTCTCTGACATGACCTTCGACATCCAGGGCCATCTGTTCTACTTTTGAGTCTCCTAAGGTTACGAGTGAGTTGAGCTATACAGCTGTGCAGCTGTGAACTAAGACCCGTGTAAGCTTGCTGACTTTATGGCAGCAATGGACTCCTTTTACTCTGAAAATCAGTCCGGGTTTGAGCCCCGACATGACTCCTCCCTCTTCTTGTCCCGGTCGATGCGCAGCATGGCCCGACACGAGTTGAATAACCGGTCTGCCGGTTGTATCAGCCCTGCTACCGATTCGGATAGCAAGTTGCGCAATCCTCAGCGACGCCGAGTTCCCGTCGCGGTATGTAACCCTTTATGCTTCATGAAAGTCCTTCCTCTGACAGATCTACAGTGTCGCCGGTGTCGAAAGAGAAAGATCAAGTGTAGTGGTGACCCTGGTGATGGCCAGGGCTGTTCCAACTGCCGCAGTGCCGGCAACACGGACTGTCAGTTCCTACGAGTAAGTCTGTCTCCGAATGAGGCAGTGATGCAAACTGACTCTTCAAAAGGTCCAGTCAGAGAGCCTGGGTACTCTCAGCCATTTCCCTTATCCTCCTCCAGGGCCAGCGATTGCACCACCTCAGGTTGGGGGAATGTATACGCGTCACACTGCTAGAGGCTCACCTCAAGGCCGCATGGCTGGCTTTCGGACCCAAGAATTTGACCTGGCCCATCCTCACGTCTTTTCACGGCCTGCGGGTGCGGACGCCATCTCCTACGAGAACGAACCGTCGGTCAACTACAGCCAGTCTCCAGCATACATGCTCCCCAACGCACCCTCTGGATCCACCCTTGACTATGGTGCATCACCATGGAGCCCTAAGGCCTGGGACTCCTTGTTCAATGTCAATAGACAAAACAATGGAATCATCTACCCTGACCCAGAGACGAACAATTCTCTAAACCAATCTCCCTACTCTTACATGCTTCCCAACCAGGGGATATCATCCAACGACATCTCACACTCCACCACTGCTGCAATGACTGCGGTGTCTTCGGCATGTGGTCCAGAGACGGACCGGACACTCCCAACTCCTACCTGCCGTAGCCATCAGTTGCCCAGCAATACAGCAAGTCTAAGTATGCTATCACCAGAGCCAAGTTTAGCCCAACTGTCAGGGTTCAAGGGCAACTTCTGGGACCAGCGATGCAATACCTCGCCGAATCAGCGGACAGTACCAGCACACACAGTTCCGAGCAACGCACCCAAGAGTAGCACTGCCAGCACTGCCCCTGAGCTCCTTTTCACATACGTTCCTATGCCCACCACGACCGACGTTATCACACCGCCACTGTCCTCCACAGCTACATTGCCATCTCCAGCAGGCAGGGCCAACACATCATTCTCAGCCCTGGAATCACTGGACCATGAATATCGAAGTATACCCAACAACAACCCTCGCCGCAGTTTTTCTCGCGAGCATAATGCCGGACAGCGCCTCGCCATGATCAACGACTGCACACCGGACATCTACGGATACAACAGCAGCGAGAAGAAGAGCCGCGGCGGCAGCGACAACCACTGCTCAGCCACACTAATGAGCGGACTCTCATACCAGCGCGTGCGGCATCCTGACACACCCGGAGCTTTCTCCTTCAATCTCCTCCCAGACACACTGCCCGAGTACCACCAGTCCGTGGTCGAGAATGTACACAGACCACCAGTCTCGCCGTTGGGTAACCATGGCTACTAGAGTCCAGTCTTCATGTGGACAAAGCGGAGGTTATCCCACAACCACACTCCACTTTCTTCGTTCTGGGATACAACATATAGATCCTCTGCTACGCTCTCGGGGGGAAACCGGACCGGCAAAGGACGACAGACCCATCAGCAGCAGCTTAACTGGGATCTTCATGCGGGTTGATTTTTACCTTACCTTTACCTTTACCTTTGCCTTTTTACCCTTCTACCCTTTTACCATTTCCCCTTTATTCCTTGTGATTTGTGCATGTGCTTGATCTTGATGCGAGGATTCCTGTTTATTCATCTTTGATTCCCCTTTCTTTCCACTTTCTGCTTTACTGTTCCTCTAACTTACACTCCAACCTCCGAAGTTCAAACCTTGACTCGTACCGATCACTCAATATGTCCCTATCAGAGAGGTCCGCTTGTCACTTGGCTTCAAATTCTCATTCCATTCCCACTCCCAATCCACCTAATACCTCCACACTCAAATCCATACCCATACCCTTCCATTTTCGCATATGTACGGCGGTCTCTACAATATTTATCTTGATATGTCATATCTCAATTGATTGAGAAAGTTTCCACCGGTCGGTTATTTTTTGAGTTGCGGTTATTTGATATAAACTCTGTTCCAGGTTCTGCAGTACTAGCACGAGAAAACAAGAAAACAAGCGTTGGACAAAGTGAAAGCTAGGGTATTTCTCAACGGGATTTTCAAGTGGCGATTGCAACGGAGGGTTCTTTGATTCAGTTGGGTTGGTTTTCATCAATGGAGGGAGTGGATTGTCTCTTATCTTTTCATGTCGGCTTTTCTATCACTTTTTGCTACATACCTGAATCTATTATCTAATGACTTGGTCCCTTGATCAGTCCCCTTTTTTGTCACTCAATATCCTAAGTAATACCTAACTTAATCTTAACCCCGTTTAGTATATCCGACTGGGCATCATAGCTCATACATACATTCTAGATCCCCCATATACAGAGGAATATAAATAGAGTTCAACGTCCCAAGACCGAATCTAACCCAAACCACGCACTATAGAACCAGTAGCTCATAGGTTAAAGACAAGACATGGTAAGATCCTACGTGTAATTACTGCACAACACGGTACTCCAGCCCTGCATCTTGTACGCCACGCGCAACATTATTGCCTACTTGAACTCTATCGCGCTACAGATGAATATATTCCGGTGGATATCCTGGTAAAGTAAAATGAGTCTATTCTATCAAGTATTCTGCTCCAAGGTAAGTAGGTAGTTGTGTTTGTATTTAGATGTTTCGAAGTAGGAACCAACTAGAAGGAATGCCTAAGATACTAGTTTCTTGGAAGGGACCAAGGCATCCAAGTATTCAGGAAGTGCAAGTGTAAACTCTAATAGGTGAATTGAGTTAGGGAAGAGCGTGCAGGGTGAGTTGTACGACGTGGCTATCTGGAGTATGGGTATAGTATTGTCTCGATCCGGTCTTGGTTTTGGTGGCTTGTACCTAGGCAATCCACATGTCACTGGGTGTAGGTTCTACAAGTGTCAAAGTGTCAAAGTATACAAAGATACTCGTGCATCTAGACTAACCGACCCCGGATTCTCAGTGGGACTTGCGTGGGTACCTCCAGGGTTTCATGTTCATGTTCATGGATTGTATAGTCCACAACCTCAACACTACAGACTCAAACTACACACTACAACCTTCACCTGAACTGAACAGAAACAAAAATATGTAATTCATCCCGGGCAACAGCCGAAGCCCGGATTCTCATATCCCTCGCTGTCAATTCGAAACCGATGATCCAAACCACGAGGAAAGAAACAACACGACGCCTTTTGGGGATCATCGAGCTTCACGGATCCAAAGACTCGATCCTAACAACATAAGGGGGTTTCGCACCACGCTCTCCAGGAAAGACGGCCGAGTCCGAACATTTTTGTTTTTTTGTCTCTAAAAGTAAGAGCAGGCCACCCTTCCCACACACACCACAACCCATTCCAGAAGCAGCCGAAACTGAAACAGGCGGGCCACCAGACCAGCGTCATCCTCGCCATGCCATGTATTATCGCGCGGGGTGAGACGTTTAGTCCTTGTTCTTCTTGGGGCCCTTGGTCTTGGCGGTACCACGGAACTTCTTGGAGCGGTTCTTCCGTTGCTTGCCTGTGAGGGGGTTAGACTTTCATTCGCGACAGTGTAGCTAGGTAGTAGAGACGCACGCTGCTGGCGGGAAGCCTTCTCGATCTTGGCGGCGGCACCGATGCGGACCAGACGGTAGTGAGGCTCGAACTTCTTCAGGGCCTCCTGGGAGTCGTAGACCAGAGCGAAGCCGGTGCTCTTGCCACCACCGTACTGTGTGCGGAACCCGAAGACGGAGACCTGGTCCTTGTTGGACTTGTACAGGTCGGCCAACTTCTCACGGAGCTCATCCTTGGAGACGTTGGGGCGGTTGGGGTGGAGGACGTCCCTGGAAAAACAGAGATGTCAGTCGCGCGATCATAAATTCGAGTTCTGCAATCCCCATTTCTCGTCCAGTCGTTTTCGTGAGTGGTCGTGTGAGTCGCGTGGTCGTTGAATTTGTTGTGTGTGCTCGGTGTTCCAATCATCGATTCTTCCTCGAATTGTCGTCCACCGGGGTAAAAAGAAGGGGAGAGCTTACACGACCATCTGCTTGCGGGCAAGCAGAGGGTTGCGGATGAACTTGCGAGTCCGCAGAGTAACGGGAGTGTCGGCCATTTTGGTGGTGAGTGGTGATGCAGGAATGGGAATGAGTGGATGTCGACTTTCAATTTTCGTGCGGTGCGCTCTCGGCTACGCGGTGGCGCTAGTCCGGTTAGGGTAAGCTGACCTAAGTGTGCTTATGTCAGGGGGTGATACCTGTTTCCTCAGGCAGAAAGTGGTGCTTTATCTCTTATCGATAAGACTCTTATCGGACACATTGAATTACAATTCTCTCAGATTATCTCTCTACTTCGATTTTTGAGCTTAAGGTCTCGCCATGGCTGACTCAATTCGCACGCTTGCTGTACAATACTTCCAGCTGGTAGACCCGCCACAGTTAGCCCTACCGCCGGGCAATGTACTCGTCGAGCCAGCCGTGCAGCAAGCTCTATACGAGCACATGTTCGACGAGACCCTCACCCCACTCCCACCAACCACATACCGGACAAGGGTACTGAAGCAGATCCTTGCGCAAATCGAGGAGTCAATCACAGACCCAGAGGAAGATGTATGAACCCTTGCGCTATACTGTTTTCACCATCAATTCCACCTCTCATCTAACATATACCCCCCAGGAGATCCTAGACAGTCTAATGGAAAGCTGGGGCAACCTAGTAATCCAACCCAAACCTTCCGCCCTCCAACAAGCCCAACAACTATCACACATCAAATACACAGCACCTCTCCAATCACCCCCAATCCCCGAACGCACCATCACAATCCTCGAATCCCGAGGCCTGATTCTCTCCGGCGGCACAACGGGCAACAGAACATGGGAAGCAGCACTCCATCTAGGCTCATTCCTAGCCTCACCCGCCGGCGAAGCACTCGTACATGGGAAACGAGTTATCGAGCTCGGCGCAGGGACGGGATTCCTCTCACTGTTCTGCGCGCGACATCTCGGCGTGAAGGGTATTGTCGCGACAGATCGGGAGCCCTTCCTAATTGAGAATATGCGAGAATGTGCGCGATTGAATGAGACGGACGGGGATTTACCGTTCTATCCCGCTGTTTGGAATTGGGGGACAGCGTTGGAACAGACGCCAGAGATGGGTTCGATGACTGAGGGGGAAAAGTTGGAATTTGATGTTGCTCTTGGTGCTGATCTGGTATGATTCCCTTAATCTACGGAGATAATGGTTGTGTTGACGAGTGTAGATCTACGATACGGATCTCGTTCCACTGCTTATTTCAACGGTGCATGAACTCTTTTCGAACTACGGGGTCCGGCTGTTTATTATTGCTGCGACGTTGCGGAACGAGGATACATTCCGGACGTTTTTGACTGCGTGCGAGGATAATGATTTCACGGTTGAGGTGTTGCCGTTTGAGTCTACGCCTGCGGAGGAGCAGACGGGGTTCTTTCATTCAACGAGTATTCCCATTCGGACTTATAAGATTTCGAGAGCGTGATTAGATGGAAAGCGATTGTTAGGTTATGGGCTATAGATGAATACCCGGTTGAATTGAGTTCAAGGTTGGAGTTTACTTTAAGTTAATGTATTACTCTCTGTCGTTTGGTTTTGGCTGTGAGATACGGGTTCTAGATACTCAGAGACAACAGTCGTGTATGTATAGCTATGTCAGACCATGAAATTACGAGACCAAATGAAGATAGAAAAGTATAGGTCTGATTGTATGAAATAAAAACAAAACCTCATCCAAGCGCTCCGAATGCACCAACAAAACTAGCTGAAAAGGAAAAATTTCCAACGAATGTCTCGGGTATCATAAATTATTAAAACGCCATATAGTGCAGCTATGCCAAAAGATCATTGTAAAGATCGAGATTAAATGCAGGGTATAGGGCAGAAGAATATCCAAGAATGATGAGAACTGGGATAGTAGCCAGTCCCTGCGCAGGTATAATCACTCGGCGAGACTTTCCCTCAGCAGGTCCTCGTCTACCCCTTCTGGGTGAATGTGGATGGGGGCCTGGGGTGGAGGACGGAGACCCATTATGGGGCCTTTCTGGTTCACGCCTGGGAACCTGAAGCGGAGGGGTGGGGCGTTCGTATTTTGCATTGGAGCTGTAGTTGGTGTTGAAGCTATGGTTGGCGTTGCTTCCAAGCTAGCTGTTGACTTGATAGCTGGCGCATGGCTAGCATCGGACAAGACGGGAGCCACGCCCCAACGCCCGAGAACCCAGCCTCCGACGCGGCGGGTCAACGGGGCAGATTTGCGTGGGACTGGGGTTGCGGTTGAGCTGGAGCTGGTAGTATCTGCAGACGCGATGGAAGCAGATTCAGAGGCGAGACTGGTTCCTGCCATGGAAGCTAGTAGCGAGCGGGAGGATTGATCGGGTGCCTTTGCGCGGTCTGCTGTGATTACGGGCGCTGAGACGACGGGTGGGGTCGAGACCAGCTCGACGCTGGGAGAGACGATGCGTTGAGGAATGCGCATACCGGGGTGCCAGTCGCCCATGCGTGAGTGGCGGTTTGTTGGTGTGTGGATGTCCATACCTGCTACAGAGAGTAGACTATCGTGCGATGCGGACTTCCGTAGTGGTGTGTATTGCATTTGCATGTCGTAGGCATCTTCATTGTGGGGATCTCCTGCGATAGACTCGGAGTATTCTCCAGACGGCGACGACTCTGATTCTTCGGGGATGGCAGGGTGTACAGCAATTCCGTCACAGAGATCGAGGAAAGCTGGTCGGTCGTACTGGTCTTCATTAAAGAGACCGGAATACCTGTCGGGTTGATCATTGTCGAGCCCTGCCATGGGCCGAATGGGCATATCGAAGCCTTTGTAATTGCGTGCTGCCATCAGAGGAGAGGAGAAGACAGTGCTGTCAGGGCTGGTAGGTTGAGAGTATTCGGATCCACGTTCCACGCGGTCAAAGATCGATGATAGTCGACACGCAGATTGCGGAGAGCTTGCCAATGAGTCTGCTGTGGGTGATTGCAGCGACCAGCGACGTGAGGATGGCGGTGGGATCGAGACGGATGTTTGGGACAAAATCGTGTTCATAGACGAGCCAGAGGATTGAGAGCGATGAATAGAGCGTCGAGGAGAGTGGGATCCCATGGCAGAGTGCAAAGGCATAGGGCTTCCCAGAATAGGTCGTTTCTTCTTCACGCGACGGTTGAGCGTGCCCTTGTCCTTTTTCGATGTCGGAGTATGATAGTGGTGGTGGATGTGGAACTCCTGTGACACACGACGTTCTTTCGACTGAAGTTCCTCACTCAGAGTAGTAGATGCAGACGGCTCAGCGTTTTCATCTTCACCTTCAACAACGGCCAGCGGCTGATGAGACAGGACTTGATCACGTAGGTTTTGCACCTCATTATTCGAGCTCTCGAGCATTTCTCGCAACTCCATGATCCCCACCTGCAGGTTCGCATTGTCCTTCAATATGTCCTTGACGAAGCGCGAAACCACGTTTGTACCTGAATTTCGGCCGAGTTCTGATGTAGCTGCAGCGCCCTTAAGACGCCCAGCCGCATTATCCAATTCCCGCTCCACGTTCCTTTTGCGCTCCATGCGCTGAACAAGTTCTTGATGTCGTTGACGTTCTTCACGAGCCTCAGCCTCAATACGCTCGACCTGATCATGGAGATCCCGCAGAGTAATCTCAGCATTCCTCCACCTCTGCACAGCCGATCTCTCATCTTCCTGAGCAGAAGACAAACTCTCCTGCAGCCTCAATTGCTCAGTCTCCATGAGAGCCAACTGCGCCTCAAGATCCGCAGCCCTAGACGCAGCAACAGTCAACCGGCGCAGCTCAGCCTGAGTACTCTCCAGCGTAAGCGTCAAGGACTGAACATGCTCATCAGACTCCGCAACAGCCTTATTCAAATCATCTAGCTGTTCCAGCAGCGAGCGATTCTCCTCAACAATGCGCGCATTCTCAGCCTGAACCCGGCGCTTCTCGTACTCTAGCGCATCAAGACTATCCACAAGCCGCTGGCGGTCCTCTTCCGCCTCGGCCATGTAACTTTCATGGCGATGGAGCAGAGCCTGTAAAGCAAAGGTCAGTGACGAAGACCCAAGACAGTCTCCCTTAGGGGCATAATCGAAAAAGTTCAAGGCCATAACGAACGCCAACACAGCGGATGAGGACAGGGGAGCCCATAGAACGAAAGCAAGTCATAGACTTTGCCAGTAGGATAGAGAGTAAAGCCAACTAGGAGGGAATCCCAAAGCCAAACCCTGGTCAAGAACTCAGGAATGACAAAAATGAGGAATCAAACATGCAGCCTCAGCCCGTTCATCACACCCGCTCCGCCGATCACTTCCACCACATAAGAGTAGACTTGATGCATAAGAAAACGGATATTTACGTACCTGACCTAGTCTCGCAGCCGTAGCAAGATCCTTTTCCAGTCCCTCAAGTGCAACATTATTATGCTCGAGTAGGACACAATCTTGACGGCCACAGCAGCAGCGCAGGGACGCGGGCGTGCTGGAGTGAGTGGGAATGCTGGGGATTAGCTCCCGGTCCTCGGTATCCGGACGGGAATCCATCGCTGGAATGTAGCCCCTGCAGGGAACGATGGAGAGGACTGATCATCCGAGAGCTGTATAGCACAGAAACCTCTCTCACTCAACGCAGATGCAGTGTACAGGTCGCACGGCAGAGAGCGGGAAATATAGGACCTTTGGAAGCTGGGCAGCCCTGCAGCTGATGATCATTGATGAGTAAGATCGAGCTCGGTGCCTGATTATGTAAGGGTACACAGACTTGATGAGGTTATATTGAAGGAAATGTGAAGAGGTAGAGTTAAATTGCTCAAATAGAGAGTGTAGAACTGGATCACAGAATCTGTGGTTACAGCCATGATAGTGGCCTACGTTAAGGTACTGCGTAGAATACATAGGCGCATTCCATACCAACATCCAGCATCCCTTCGGGTACCTGAAATCTATTCGACCAGCTCGGGGACTGCGATATTATCCTCTCCTGAAAAAGAGCAGAAACCCCCAATAATTCATCTCCACCACATTATCCGAGCATCCTCCATATCCCTACCGCCGGGACAGAAGCTGACTCCACAGAACCATACGCAAGAGCATGAGCGGTCTCAAGGACCGAATCAAACATTCTGGCTATCGCGCAAGAGAGGGGAAGGGGGCGGAAAGAAAAAGAAGAACAGAAAGTGCTCAGATGGATCCAGACCCATAAAACAACCCAGCGCCGAATTACATGTCAAAGAAAAACGTCATTCCGAACATTAATGAACGCCCCGGCGCCGCCGTCTTCACTGATCTCGTTTACTAGAACCTCTGTTTGCTGGTATAGCCGTTCCAGAGCTGCAGAGGATGATTTTCCGAGTGACACTATACAGATCAGTAAGAGTCATGTGGAAAGAGGGGAATGAAAAGACACACCTAAAATGGCCGAGTTCAACTCCTCGGCTACAGCTACTCGTCCCGCGGGCTCTAGATAATGTCCGTGCACAGAGCGTTTAGGATCATTGTAGGCCACGAGTGAGAAGATCTCGTCGAGCATCTTCTGGTCGCCGCCGTTTTCATCGTTTGGGTAGTCCATGCGGAGTTGCTGGCCGTACTGCACTGCTTCGGTCAGGAGCTCGTTATGCTGCCCTGTAACTGTAACCTCAGGTTCTTCGGTTCCCATTTCCGCACCCCAGCTGCCGTCAAGTTCCATTTCCTGGTCAAAGACGGCGTGCTCGTCAGAGATACTGGGAGATGTAGACCGGCTTTTGGAGGCGACGGCGGCAGCATGGAGCTCATTGTACCGGCGCATAACCTCGAGAAATTGCCGACAGCGGAGTTTGAAGTGGATGTGGGGGTAGTCTTCGAGGACGTTGGCGTAGTATGCTTTTGTGTACTTGAGGGCCTTGTCGATATCGCCATCAAGAATAGCGGCGCGGATTTCTGAGTATGTTAGCGCTATAGATGCCATTAGCGGATGGCAGGCTTACTGTTACGGTTGATGGCTTCGCGGTCTTCCTCCACCTCGTATTTCTTCAACGGCTCCTGGTGTCCATTTTGCAGGGCTGCTGCCTCGGTGGCCACTTCTTCAGCGAATGCACGCGCGGTTTCCACATAGCCATCATGGGCGAGAAACTGGGCAACCAGCTCCTGGAGGAGAGTGGACTCATCCAGTGGGGGTTGTAAACGATCGGTATTCGTGTTGTTGATCTCAGACTGGATCGATGCCCTCTCTTGCTATAGAACTATCAGTCATCGCATCAGAACGTGAAATGAACTTGCACACATACCCTGACCATACCGTCAATGTCAAATACGAATGGCTCCTGTCCAAAGTTCGCTCTCAAGTGTACGGGCGGTTGCTTCTTCATCCCGACGGATGGATATAGCTTCACGTGGCGCAAATCATGAAAAGCATTCCCTAGTTCTGTCAGTTTTGCATCTCTTTTGCAATTGATGGGGCTCTTACCCAAGAACACCCCATTCTTAGTAAAGAAAGCTGTCCCGGTGGAGAAGTTTACTCCACATCCGACGGTATCTCCAACGCCAAACGTCGGCCCATATGAGCGACCTTGTCCCTGACTCTCACCGAAAAACGACTTCCCATCATCGCCATGGTAGGCCCAGGATTCTTGCTCCCAGCCAGGGAGTCTCTCGACCGAAGCTTTAGTACTGGAGAATCCAATGCCGATCATTCTATGGACCATCAGTCAGTAAAAGGCATATAAATATCAAAAAGCATATCTAACATACCCCTCCTTTGGCTTGGACTCAATCTTGATTTCGAAGTAGTATATACCGCACTGTGGCGGCATAGGGTGATCAGACCTTAGCGCCGCAGCTTCATGGTCGTGTTTGTGCACGGGGCCCGTATATCGCACATCGAGAGCATCGTTCGACAACTCGAGACCGGCGTACTTGTCCGATGAACTCCACTGGCTTGGCAGCGGAGAGAGGGGGTCGGCGGCAGTCGGGGGTTCCTTCTCGATGATCTCATAGGTCATGCCACGATGGGACGGGGCCATGCGGGGAAGGTGGACATTGCTTGAAGAAGTTGAAAGAGGAGGATGGGAGGCGGAAGTCACAGAGGGAGCCTCGCGCTGCTGGGCCGCGAGCTTAGCTCGATGGGCAGCATCGAGGCGAGAGATGTAGCGGGAGTTGCGGAGGTAGGAGGGGGTGAAGAAGGCCGGCCCATCGGTCAAAGCGAGACCTGGACTGAATTCGGTAGGGCGCAAATAACTGGCATACTTGCGGGAGTATGGAGGCAGGGAATCAGGCGTTGAGTTGGATCTCCAGGCGGGGTTGAGCTGCATATCGGCATCGAGGCCGAACGGGGCTCGGTGGAGTCGGCCGTCGGGCAGGGAGGGTGGTGAATAGGAAATGACGGGGTTTGAGTTAATCAGATGGGCGAAGGAGCTGGAAATTGGGGGAGAGAATGCAGTGCCTGAGACGACGGAGGCGTAGGAGGAGCGGCGCTGGCCGGAGGAGATGCCGTATGTTGGAGCTCGAGGAGCTCCACCGGGGAAAGGAACGTTTGCCATGGCTGCGGGTCACGCCCACCCCGAATCAATAACAGTGGACGATTGCACAACTCACTAATCAGCGAAATATTTCAGCTGAGCGGCCTTTTGCTGACGTTGCGTGACAAGCGGGTCATCTGGTGACCGGAAGCAGCGAAGGCCGCAATAGCCACGAACACCCGTGGACAAAGACGAGAGCTGGATGTTAGGACCGAAGGCAACTTTTATTGCATAAAAAAGGAAGAAAGAAACAAAGATAGCAACAACTTGTTGACGATTGCGGGGAAACGTCCGGGTAAAATAAGTGAAGGAGGGGAGAGTTGTCACGAGGACACTCTCTATGTGTCCGGCCTTTTCTCAATAACTCGTAGTTTGCAGTTATTAGTGTTATTTGAGTCTACTACTAAGGATTTATGCAGTGCAAATCTATTTACGATCAACTGCTCATGCGCGTAGGTTATGCAAAACTGCATAGAAGCCAGAACCATCTTTGGTATGCAGCGCTATGGTCAATCCACAGCAACAGTCTCCTAGAAAAATAAAACGTACCCAAGCAATCCCGCATTATAATACAAAAAAAGGCTCAAAATCCCATCGCAGAAACAGAAATCGTGCTCGACAGTCTCCAGCTGTCGACAACATGCGAGCCCATGCCATATTCACTCTCCAAAAGACGCCATTCCATAAGAACCCAGAACCGAAGACAACATATGATCGTAGAACAAAGTGGGAAACTGAAAAAGTCAAAGAAAAAGAAGCGAAGAAAACAACCTAATGTACAGCCTTCACACACTTAAGCAGCCATGGCCATGGCAGGTGATGACGCCTCGACAATGTTCGATGGAGCAGGAGTGCTGTCCCCATCCCCCGAATTGCTCTTCTCGCTGGGAACAGCACTACTGCCATTGCCGGTGTCGGTACCAGGAGCAGTGAGTCCAGCCTTGGTATCGCTGTCGCCGCTCTCCAGAACAGCAACCTTGGACTCGCCAGACTCGGACTTGGTCATACTGTGGCCGCGCCAGGAAGGCAGCTGCCAGAGAATGCCAGTAAAGCTTCTCAGCTTTAGAGGTTGACGCTCCCACCTGCGGCAAGGAGCACCGGTGCGGTCGAGGGCGCGCAGTCCAGCATTGATAGCGCCAGTATTAGCCCTAGGTCCCAGGCGAGTTGCGGCTGGCAACTTGGCAGCATCGCCACCTTCTTCCCTGTAATTGAATGTTAATATTTGTTCGACTGATAAATCGAGTTGGGTGCAACTTACAGTCGAGGCTTTTTCTTCGGCCCGGGTCTTCCTCTAGCTCGCGCGCTGGGCTCGGTCTGCCCGTTTGCGCGCTTGTTGCCAGGCTTGGGGCCCGGAACTCCCTTCCGGCGGGGTGTGTCGGCTGGTGTCGCCCCAGTGGCCGGAGTCGAGTTCCCATCGGCGTTGGAGTCATTCTCAGCAGAGGAAGGACGAACGGCCGGGGTTTCGGTAGACGAGGCTGGCGAGGAGTGTTCGACGCCCTTGCCGGGGGAAGACGGATTCGCGGTCTTGCGGTCGGGGGTATTACCCGTGAAGGACTGTAGCACGTCCGGGGACAGCTTGAGGGTCACTATTAAGGAGCTAGATGTAGTTTTGGAGCCCTTCGAGCGACCGTTGGGGGTAGAGCCGCCAGCAGCCATGATGTCGGAGCGACGAGGCGCGTAGTAGGCCTTTGGAGGCGTAAAGGCGATGGGAAGTATAGTCTCGAAGGGAATTGAGGACGGTGAGGCGTAGGGGCGGCGAGCGTGATGTTATCTTCCACCGCCCGTGCTATTTCCAGTTGTAGATAGTTTCAAATATCGACGAGGTTGAAGTGTCGAGTAGAGGGATCATGGAGGGGGGAGGGGGAAGGGGAGGAACCGAAGATGGAAAGGAAATGGGGAAGCGGGAAGGGGGCGGAAAGGGATGGGAGGCAGTGGATTTCATCTCGTTTAATTTTCTGGATAGCGAAAGGTTCTTCTGTGAGAGACACAGGAGGTGCGAATCGTGGTGAAGGCCTCGTGTTGTTACCGTATCGGTATTTACACGTAGTCGATGGCCATGAACGGCTGGCGTGTACCGTACCGTTACACCTGCAACAAAGGAACCCGACTTTTGCTTCACCGTTTCTATACCTGGGATGATTTATATTCTTTCTTGATTTCTTTGTAACTTTATTTACCTTTAAATTTCTTCGTTGATCTCTTTATCATTTATAGATATCCACTACTCTATACTCTTGACTCGGGGTGTACAGTGTACAAACACATTCCCTGGTCGCCCCGTTGATGGATCTCATTCCTTGCTCCGCCGAGTCCCGAAATTGGCTCACTAGTGGTCCCGGACAGTTTCGCAATGGCCTGATCACAGATTGTACGGAGTATCGCATTACAGCTTCACACTTGTCGAGACCTTCAACCTGACTTGATCTCGCGCCACCGGGACAGGAGGCGAAGATGAGATTAGTCTGACGCCTGACCTTTTACATGTAACCCGCCACGCATTTGATCATCCGCAGGGATGAGGGGTGTGCTCCGCTGATCGAATCGAATCATTGGTACTGTATTTGTCCTGTACAAAGTCTATACAACACGCTCATATAAGCGACTCCCTAATCACTAATCGGCCTTGCTCTCTTTTTCCATCTTGCGCCGTTCCACGACCTGCGCGACGGCACGCTGCACCTCGGGACTCGAGCGCACTCCGCCCAGGATCAACCCCTCTTTCATGCCTCGCCGCAGCGCAGATACGCTCTCGCGATCACCTCGGAACGGCGCTAGGCCGACCTGCAGCATCCGCGTCGCCTCGAAATCGGCCTGGCGCGTCGCTGCTACCAGCTGGCCCATTCGCTGCATTGTCTGAGGCGAGATCTTGTCTCCACCGCCGGCTGCCCGGGCGCTCGGCGGGGCGACCTGCGAGATGAAGATGTGTAGCAGAATGGAGGCACGACGGGCCAGAGTCAGTGTTTGGAAAGGGAGAAGGTGGAGGGCTGGCTCTGGCATCCAGGCCCATAGGTACGTGGGGAGATAGGCTGCCGGCATAAAGACAGCCTGCGGGTGGGTGATAAGAGCGAGTTCGAGAGTAAACATGGCGGCAAAGGTATAGAAGCGCCACTATAGAGCCATTAGTGTCTGTCCAGAGAGCAGAGCGCCGGATACTCATCACTCACGTAGCGGCCCCAGTTGGCCCACCACAGCCAGTTCAGTACTAGCATGGTCGCAAGTCCACCAATGTATTGCGGGAGGAGAGACCGGGTGAACGAAACTGTGATAAAGTCGCGCATAGTCTTCTGCTCACCCCATTTAAGCATGTCAGGTCCAAAGCGGTCATATGCAAATCGCTTGACAGGATCCGCCAGCGTTTCCTGAATTTGGCGTAGATACATAAAGTATACATCCGCACCGCCGTCCAGGCCGATCTTATCCGGGTGATGTTGAGCAGCTAGTCGGCGGAACTTCGACTTGATCGTGCGTTCATCGGCAAATGGGGACACCCCCAGCGCTTGGTAGAAGTCTCCCGCAACCTGCACTTGATGGAATGTTTCGTACAATGTGTAAAGGAGGTAGCTCGTGACCACGAAGATAAAGATGCGACGACGATGAAGCTCATGACGTGGGGTTCCTGGCATAGGGCGAGGCTCGCCGGCGCGAACGGTAATGCCATAGTAAACAGTCTGGAGAAGCGCCGTTGCGTACTATATCGGGGTTGTCAGTATCCAGACGCATTGGCCCACATCAAGCGGTTCCACATACATTGGGCAGAACAGCCCACCCGATGTAAGGAAGCACCGAGGCCATGGCAGTGAAAATGCAATCAATCACTAATCCCAGGATTCTTTGAGAGGCCAAGTTGGCTGATGCTCGCCGACCCCCAAACACCGGCGCGTCAACTGCGCCACCGCCTTTCCCACCGCCCTCTTTTCTCCGCGCAAAATGAAGAAGAAAAAAAAGTTTCTCGGAGTCTTCGAACCATAAAAAAGATCAGCCATCCACCATAATTACAGCTCTGCGGAGCCCCAATTGCGCCATGGCCGTCGACGCAATGGACATTGACGTCTCGCCCCGAGCGACCGACGAGCGCAAGCGCAAATCCAAGAACAAGGATGCATCACCGTCCAAGAAGCGGAAGCAGACCGACGAGACGAAGAGCAAGAAAGACAAATCCAGCAAGACAGCCTCGACCACGACCGAATACTCCGAGTCCCCATTTTCTCTCGCAACAGCTACGATGTATCTGCCACTGGCGCCCATATCCCTCACACCCAGCCATGGGCTGCCTTCGCTAATGGCAGAGCACCTCTCGCCGCTGCTCTTGACCTACTACCCCCCGCTGAAGGGTATCATCATGGCCTACTCCGACGCCTCCATCTCCAGCCATCCGCCATCATCTAAACCCCGCAACTCATCTGATTCAAAGTCGCAGCCTCTGACTCTCGCCAAATCAGCCGACGAGTACAGCGTGCTGTACGTCTATCTAACAGCAACCTTCCTGGTCTTCCGTCCTAGGCGGGGTCAGACCCTCGAGGGCTGGGTGAACGTCCAGTCCGAGGGCTTCCTCGGCGCAGTCGTCTTCAACCTGTTCTCCGTCGGCATTGAACGCAAACGCCTCCCCACAAACTGGCGATGGGTACCACCCGGCGATGAAGCCGAAGAAACCGAGACCACAGGAGACGCAGCTACGGACGAGCCTGCTACTGAGAGTGCACCACCAGGCTTCGATCCCGCTAAGGAATTATTCCAGCCCCGCCAACTGGCTGAGGGCGAGATAGACTTTGACGATGATGAAGAGGCCGCGGCAGCCGCAGGCCACTTCAAGTCTGTATCTGGGCACCGGGTGCGCGGCAATGTGCGGTTCCGCGTGGTCGACGTGGATGTCATCCAGGGCATGGAACGGGATCGTGGGTTCCTGAGTATCGAGGGGACGATGCTTACCCCCGAGGAAGAGGAGAAGCTTGTGCAGGCTGAGAAGCAGGGCCAGTCATTGCCTCCGTCATTTCTTTCTTCTCCAGCCAAGAAGACCACTCGGGTAATTCCCGTTTCGGCGGCACCGCCCGCACAAGACGTCTCGGTTGTGGAGATTCAGCCGGAGCAGGAGAAGGAAGAGGAGAAGGAGAAGAAGGAAAAGAAGTCCAAGTCAAAGAAGGAAAAGGAGAAGGAGAAGGAGAAATAGAGCTGTATACAACGACCTTCCTATATTCCATTTTCCACAGCAGGCGTTCCGGAAAAAGAGTCTCATTTTCAATGCCACACGTGTACATGTTGCAATAAATGCTAGCGACTTATCTCCTTTACTTTCAACCGCAATGTCTAGAGATCCAGCTTCAAAACATCCACACCATCCTTCACCTCCTTCTTCCCAACCATCCTCCCAGCCTTCATCAACTCCGCACACTTGGCCATAACCGGATCCATCCCCATAGTAGCAACCGCAAGAACAGTCTCCCCCCTAGTGTAAAATGCCACGAACTTCGCATTCTCCGGCTCCCCATGAATAACCACATCATCATACCCATTAATGGTATTCCCACAATAGCGCAACTGGGTGCCCAGCGCCGACCAGAAGATGGGAATAAACTCCTTCACTGGCCCAGATCTAACAGGCGCACGCAGCGCATACACAATAGCCTGCGCAACATTCCGGCCGGAATTCTGCGCTACAACCCAGTGCTCGATTCGAACCGGGGTGCCATTCCCTCCAGGGCCGTGGTAGGGGTATGTTGCGATATCACCGATGGCAAAGACAGAGTCGTCGAATCCCGGAACGAGGAAATGGTCATCTGTAGCGATGGAGCCGTCCTTTTCAAGAGAGATAGAGCCCTTCAGGAAATCAGTAGCAGGACGGACGCCGACGCCCAGAACGATGATGTCAGCCGGTAATACTGATCCATCTTTGAGATGGACAGCACCAACAGACTTCCCGTCTTCGGAGGGCGTAGCTTTCTCGACAGAAGCAGACATTTTGAAAGCTACACCGTTCTTCTCGAGATTGCGCTGGAAGACCCGACCAACCTCGGCGCCCATGATCCGTTCCATGGGTGCATTTTCCATGCCGACAATGGTAACATCGTGTTCCTGGGATTTGAGCGCATTGCCAACTTCCATTCCGATGAATGAACTCCCGATAACGACGATCTTGCGCTTGCTGTCGCCGCACGCACCCAGGATATTCTGGACATCGGATACGGTGCGCAGGGTGAAGATATTACCCAGTTCATTGAATCCCGGTAGAGGGAGTCGGCGGGGGATACCGCCCGTTGCGAGGACGAGTTTCGTGTATGGGACACTCTTACCCGAAGCAGTTGAGACTGTCTTCTTCTCGAAATCGACAGACGTCACTTCATCACTGATTGTCTCAATGCCGGCTTCAGCGTACCACTCCTTTGGACGCCAGAGGATCTTGGAGGGGTCGGCGATTAGGGCTTTGGAGAGTTTGGTGCGGTCAATCACGAATGCAGGCTCCTTTGAGATTACGGTGATTGAGCCTGGATATTTGAGTTCGCGGAGGGTTTGGACGGTTCCGATTGTACCGCTTCCTCTGTGTAATGTTAGATAATCTTTCTTTTGAATGAATAGATAGAAGGTGGACGAACCCTCCAATAACTACGACCTTCTCCTTGGCTTTCGAAGGAGTGCACTTTAGAACTGGATTCCGCTTTCCAGCTTTGATATCAGCTTCGCTGCCGCGGATGTAAACGGCGGTATTGCTTTCAAACACGTCGAATTTGTTAAGTGCGTCTAGGGCTGGTGCATCTTCGACGTCGCCAGTTGAGATCTTGAAGCATGCTGTATGTATACTATTAGCATTTCCATTGGATCTGAGATCTTGACGTGGAATAAGACATACCGCCATGCCATGGGCACCTGAGCCGGCCATCTGGCGCGACAACGCCGTTCACCAAGGGAGCACCGTAGTGAGTGCAGCGTGGGCTAAGGACGTGGACTTGTCCGTCGTGGTTTACGAGGAGGACTTTTCCATTCTCGATACCTTCAACTTCGACCTCGCGTTTCTCATTTGGGGAGAGAGAGGCGAGGGAGGTGAGGTCTTTCAGTTTGTATTCTTGGGACATTGTGGAAATGGTTCTTTGAGTCAAAAATAAAGGTTGCAGCTTTGATAAGCTTGGGTTTGTTGGGCGAGGTGTGAAGCTGTGGAAGTGTAGAAGAGGCTTAACAGTCGCTGGAGAGGTACTTGACGTATTGAACCGTCGTTTGGAACTGGAGTTAAAATCAGGGAAATGGACACAACAGGGACACGAGCATGTATTCGCTGAGCGACAACCACATCGACAGGTCCGGACTCGCGAGACTGCAGTGGATGGACGTGGATGTGGATGTGGACGTAGACGTGGCAGGGAGCGGGGGAGTGTGAGGGGCATTGAGGTCAATTGCATAGCAGAAGGAAACAGTATTTAAGTACGACTACCAAAGTGCAAATACTTGGGCTAATTAGCATGCTACTGCTCTATAGTTCAGTGACATCACGGTGAGAGCTACATGACCAATCAGGATGCAGCTTTTGTCACCAAATCCTGTCTTCTGCCATTTTGTTTACTTGCGTACTGAGCTGTACACCTATTCAAGGGTTACATGTAAGTGATGATGTAGTACGACCATGCAGATTGTGTCAGATAATAAAATGTCCGTCTTTGATGTTGATGATATGCTCGCCTAACACCCCTAAATAGGTACAAAAGAATGACTAGTAGATAACATTATGGCTCTTAAGTCCATAGAATAATTAAAACTTCCGCGACAATCGCTTCTTGCTCTTCTTGCTCCTTTTGCTCGTCTGGCTTGCCGTCGGACTGACAGTAACCTCCACGCGCTGCATCGTATCTGTCGATGCGCGAGTAGGCCGACTCGATGACTGTGGGAGGAGATCGTCATCCCCATTTGGCTTGGATACCCAGCCAGATATGTCGCTCTTTGACTTTCGAGCTGGCTGGCTCACCCCCGGCGGTGGACTGGAAGTCAAGTCGATGATTTCTGACATCTGCGAGGCAACGGATGAGGGAGAAATGACAGGCTTCTTGGAGCGGGTGGAAGCCACGGGTGCTTCGGATGTCTCTGTGTTGGATTTCTGCGACTGCCGGCGCTGGGCACTGGTAGGCGACCCGCGCGAGTAGTGCGAGGAGTGCGAGCTGGATGAAGAAGATGAACGTGATAGACGGAGACTGTGCTCGCTATGGACGAGACTGTCGTGGTCTTCGTGGTCTTTGTCGTGCTCGTGGTCTTCCTGGTCCTCGTTCAATCCGTCTTCCTTCTCTTGACTTGTATTGTCAAACTCCGGGTTCCCCGTTCTCAGCATGCCCAGAAGATCTTCCCAGGTGGCTGAGCCCTTTGGCGAGCTTGCCTTTTGTCCGTTCGAGCTCTCTGTAATAGCGCTGCGAGCGGGCGTCGACTTTCCGGAGTGACTGTTTGCTCGCGGTGGCACCAGAGATAATAGCGAGTCATTGCCACCAGATCCACTGGCTGCGAGCTGCGACTCATCAACGACTTGGCGATCTTGCTGTTGGCTTTCGGACGGTTGATCTGAGATGGATCGATTGGCAGATAAGAACGATAGGGCCGAGTAGTCCTGGTTGGAATGATCCACGGCAGGAGGTTCCTCGACCAGAGTGAAAGCGGACGGCTCCTCGACCAGAGTGTGCCCATCGAGATTCGATTCTTCAACTACGCGGTTAAACCGGCCGCCTAGTCTGGTTCCGGGGGACGAGAACGCCGAATGGAATCCGGAGAATGAAGGCGAGGGCACGACAGGGGTTTCACTGTTCTCATCGTCTGCATCCCGGCCTTGCGTTTGTGGAAGCCGCACACCAGCGGGTGTTTGAACAGACGGCACATCCGATCTGGCCGGTGATCCAACATGACTAGCTGCGGTCACGAGGCTGACGAACGTGGTCTCATCAACGTCCATATCCATATCCGCCGTATCGGTGGGGCGGCCCGCGTGGGCATTCGGCATGGAGTCCTCGACTACGGAGACACTTGGGACAGGTAAGCGCATGAAACACAGACCAAGTTTAGTTCACTGACATGCTACCTTCTTGCGCAACGTTCTTGTCCTCCGTATCATCTTCGATAACCTGTGGCGCCGGCCGTAGAAGTTTCGCATCGCTAAGTTCTGCGAATGCAAGCTCGCGATAGCCATCATCCTCTTCATCGTCGTCCTCGAATCCTGGCATTTCGAATTTGCTGTACTCACGGGGCCCGTTATCTTCCGAGTCAACAGGGCCTGCCTTTGACCGTCGGTCGCGCACCGCTAGTCGCACATTGATCGTCCCATTACCCAAGGCCTCGTGAACTTCAGCGACTCGGTATTCGGACATTCGGGGCTGCCAGTTTGTCGCTTTGGACATGTCCAGCTGTCGAAAAGCGATGATTGCTCCGACCTTTGCCTCGCATTCGAGCAAATCTGCAACAGATCTCGGATCTGCAGGAAGAGCGGGAAGGTCGTCAGAAGGATCAGTGGCTTTGTTCTCCGTGGACGCGGGCTCTTCATTGTCGGAGTGGAGTTCCATTCCCTCCTCGTGGGCGGGCTCTTCATCGTCATAGTTGAGTTCCATACCCTCCTCATGGGCAGGCCATTCATAGGTTGGTTCTTCGTATTCTTCCTGGTCTTCGTCTTCCTGGTAGACCTGGATTCTCTGCTTTCGCTTCCGCTTCTTTCCCCAGCCCTTCCGCTGTCTAATGATTGCATCTGCCTCTGCATCCCAGCGATTCTCAAAGGGGAATGGTGGTGCGCTTAGCTCGATATCATCATAGATGCATTCGGTAGCTTTAATGACCAGCTTATTCTCCCAGTCCACATCCGAGTCACTCTTTCCCTCTTCAACGGGTTGTGTCTTTGCAGGTTGTCGTCGGGAATGAACGGTACTAGCTTGAGCAGCCAGCTTTCGTCGCATTGCCTCTTCCTCTTCCTTGGTTTTAGGTGTGCGAACACCCAAAGACCCGAAAAGCAATCGCTTGGAACTGGCAATGTCCAGTTTGCGCCGCGTTGAAGACTCCACTTCAGGAGCTTCATCGGCCTCTTCGGGTGCAGCCTCTTCGGCAGCTGCAGCTGCAGCTTTATGAGGCGGGACATTCTCCTTCTCAGAGGTCTCATCCACATCCACACCACCCGAAGCAAGATCCCGAAGCAGCTTCTGCCGCTTGGCTTCGAAATCCAGCTGCTCTTGGTTCTTCTTCTCCGCATTGGTCATGGTCGTCGATATGATACTGGACTCGTCGGGAAAGTGCCAACCTCCATTTGCCTCCTCCCATTCACGCAAGGCGGCAAAATCTGCCTCGGCTGGCAGCACCCCAAGCTCCTTAAGCTTAGAAAGGCGGCGGCGAAGTTTGTAGCGCTGGTTGCTCTTTTTGGTACGCACAGAGCCGCGGCCAGGAGGGTTCACAATGGGAAAATGGTCTGCTTTATGCGGCGGGGAAACTTCTTCGTCTTCGTCTTCAGACTCGGACGAAGATTCTTCGAAGCTGGAATCGTCCATGTCAGATGATGAATCCGCCACCCCTTCCTCGTCGGATGAGTCTTCTTCCTCAGATGAAGAGTCGCCCGAGTCGCTAGAAACGCTCGAGGACGGCGAGTCTGATTCGGAGTCGGAGGTTCCAGTGACGTCCTCTTGAGAATGTAGTGATTTAGATTCTAAAGCTTCGGATGCGTCTTGACCTTGACCTCCATTGAATCGCACAGCCTTCGATATTCTTGATGAGTCATCTCCGCGGGACTGCTTGCTGGAAAGAGACGAGGCTCCCACTAGTGATCCCGAGGATGTCGGTCTCTTGTCCGCGGACGACGGCCTCTTAGCCATCAAACTAGAACGCAATGCAGGGGCAGGAGGCACTTGTGCCTGGTTCCTGATATCAACAAGTTGGGACTCCGGCTCCTCGAAGTCTGCCTTCAAGGCCTTGAGCTCAGTATCCAAATCGTCCACTTCGGGGTCGGGGTCGGAGTCAGATGCGTCCATTTCGCTGTCTGAACCACTTGAAGGATCAATATGATGCCTGATGACAGTCCCCATGTCTGAGACTTCATGGTCCGCCGGTAGGACGGAGAGCTCTTTTCCAAAGCCAGTCTCGCCCGGTGGCAGCCACTCCCCATCGCCCTCCTCGTCGTCATTGGCATTAACATTAGGGTCTGCAAGGTGTAGTGTAGAATCGGGGCCAAAGTCCCAGCCAGAGGAGAAAACCGTCCGGCGTTTCTTTCTGGGAGGAATGGTAATCGCAGGTCGAGAAGAGGTACCACGCTTCAGGAACGGGGACCCAAATGCGACGCCATCAATGAGATGCTTGCCCTCGGCCGTGATCTGGTGCCGACCGCACAGTCTGCGTGCTCGGAGATCTGCTAATTGAAGAGCTCGAATACTGCAATGCACGTGTTAGCAACGTGCCCCACCGGGTGTCAAATAAAGAAAGGCGCGAGACGCGTTAAATCAGGGACACGTACACAACCTCGTCCCCATCGCGAAGTAATCCATCAACCTCCATGAAATGAAGACACTCGGATCCGCCCACCTCAACCACGTAATCCTCCAACCCCCACTGGCCACTAAACTCCGGATCGAACATGCTGGGTTCCGTCTCCAGCGGCACGACCTCGTTCACATCTTCAAGTAATTGTGCGATTGTGTATCCACCGTTCGCAAAGGCAATGTTTGGAGTACGTGTTGAGGCAATCGCGGCCGCCGATGCAGCGCCGTGGACTCCATATTCCACGGAAGAGGCGGTGGTCCAAAGAATGCGCGTAGCCGGCAGCCCGTGGCGTGAAATAACGAGGTGAAGGCGCATGATGCCGGGGCAATATGCGCTAGATCATCGAGCTAGAAAGGTGAAGGTGTTATCCAGTTAAGAAATTGTTGTTGGTTTGCGCGTAACGTTTTGCAGCTTCTTTGAAAGGAGCGGAGGAGCGGGGTCGGGATGTTGGAAAGGACCACCCTCAACAGCAGCGCGCAAAAAATGTCTGGTGTGCCGATAGATCAGAAAAGACTGCGGTGAGTGCCATACGAGGTGGGACACGATCAGGGATCGAGTAACTGCCTCGTGCAGCTGGAGAACTGAGCTCGTGGAGCGGGGCGCTAGCCTCTTTGGGATTGATGCCTCAGGCATCAATGATCGACGATAGACACGATCTATAAGATCTTTTCGATCATTCATTCTCTTGAATTACAAGGCCATATCCTAGACTTTGTCCAATATAATTCTAGAGACATGTTTCTTGGTAGCTTTCTTAGCATAATATTTAGATATTTCTCTACGTATCGACGGAGAGAGAGGGAGATAAATTGGATACTCTACTTTAATCGCAGCCACATAATGAGTCGCAGTGGGATACAGAAGAACAACACAGTTGTGTGTAACTTGTCTGCGAGAAGCACCGAGCGGATGAGTGTGCAGTGTTGGCGTTGGAAGAGCCTCCCTCAGATACCCCGGAATTGCAGGCCTCAGGCACACAACACATGTTATCGTTTGCGTCATTCCGTTCAAGCTACCACCGCGTTGCGCATACAAGACCATGGGATATGCAGGTGCTATCCCAAGGATACGCAGTAAAGCACATCGCCACATAACCCTGAATCTCACGATACGTCGACCTTTTCATGCTACATCGCGCAACCGCAACCCCATCTTCGAGCCGCGTTTGGAGGATCATGGCCGAGTCATCCGCGACGAATACTCGAAGATTCGAGACTCCTACGGTCCGTATTGAAATCTGATCGCCTTCTTTCCTTGATTTTGCTGACACACTCTCTAGATGCGCCTAAACACCCCATCGTCCTTGCCCATGGCCTCCTCGGATTTGATGAATTGCACCTAGCCGGTCGGTATCTCCCCGGCGTGCAATATTGGCGTGGGGTTCGTGAAGCTCTCTCAGCACAAGGTGTCGAGGTGATTACAGCTTCAGTTCCGCCGTCGTCGACAATAGAGGAGCGCGCGGAGGAATTAGCGCGTGATATTGAAATTGGGGCACGGGGGAGGGATGTCAATATTATTGCACATAGCATGGTAAGATATCCTGACGATTCGCACTCGTTCCTGCACTGCTAATAGACAATTAGGGGTGAGATATCGCGACTAAGTTTTCTCCATTCAAGGTCTGACGGAAGCTCCAGTGGTCTTGATTCCCGATACATGATAAGCAAACTTCGGCCACATAAGTTCAAGGTGTTATCGTTGACCACCATCGCTACCCCGCATCGAGGTCTGTCAGTCCTAGCTGATGAGGTATGGTGCATTTGCTGACGACGGGATAGGATCCTCTGTGGCGGACTACGTCTTAGACCAGATTGGAGGTATATTGATATCCATAGACATACTATCAGAACCAATGCTTACGAATATGCAGCGGATCGTCTACCTCAAATCTACTACACGCTTAACCGGATGAATGTCCAAACAGGCGCATTTTCCCAATTGACTAGGAAATACATGTCCGACACGTTCAATCCCAACACACCTGATGCGGACAACGTTCGGTGCGTACCGGTACCTTCATCGCTATATCTCACATTAACAGCCTTGACCGGACAGATATTTCTCTTACGGTGCAGCAGTGCAGCCAAGTATTTGGTCTGTCTTCCGGCTTTCCCATAAGATCTTAGCCCAGTTGGAGGGCCCTAACGACGGATTGGTCAGTGTGGCTAGTAGTCGGTGGGGAGGCGATGCGGGTTACAAAGGGACACTGATGGGTGTCAATCACTTGGATTTGATTAATTGGACGAATCGGTTGAAGTTTCTCGCTGGGGACATACTGGGGAATCCGCGCAAGTTCAATGCTATTGCATTATACTTGGATATTGCAGGTAAGAGATATGGTACTAGATGGTTTGAGGCGTGCAGACTGACATTCTTTGATATCATAGACATGTTAGCCAAAGAGGGTCTTTGATAGTTGTTTAGATACCCAGCTTGATGACTTGTATACTTCAAATGTTTGAATTCGTTTGTACAAGTACCTTATGCAAATTGTCTCTACTCGCCACGAAGATAGCTCGAGTGTCAGCGATCACAATGGAGCAAAGATCACCCTGCATAGACGAAATATTGCCCACTTTACCTGGGCAAGGAAAAAGTTGACTGATTTCTATAACGTCTTAGTTAAGCAGGGATGTTTAGATAGGGTGCAATTGCAGTTATCATTAGTCGCAGGCGAACAAACAATGGGACGGAAATTCTGCTGCCTGAAGAGACACGGTGTATTTTCAGTCTAGTTTTATTGGACTTACATTCTTCAGATAGAGCTGAAAGCAGGGCTCTCTCCAATTAAAATTTGGCTTTTGAGTTAGTTACATGAACATTTGAAGCTATATCCATCCATTTATATGGCGAGTGGGACCGGGATCGGAGATCTACTTGGATCCGAGATCCGAGACAAATCGTAAGTTTTCAAGTTTTAGTTTCGGAGCTACCGGGATCAGCTTTTGTATCCAAGGAAGTTAGTGTGGCTTAGTGCATTGAGGCGCAGCTTTGACTCTGGCTTGTAAGTTATAGCCACGCCGTTCACATACAAAGTGAACTGTTGGCGATCAGTTGATCTGCGACCCGCAAAACGTCATTCCGTCTCCCCTCGCATTTAATCCGCATTCTTGCCCCCATTCGACATCCCGCCGGTTCCTGCCCCCTTCCACCGCCAAATACGCCTCAGAGGGCTTGAGCGTCGCGGCGACTGACCCAAAAACTCAGATTGACCGACCTGGACCAGTACGGACCACGCCAGACGGGGTGCGCAATCCGGGGCTCCGCGCGCTCGCCGCCATGTCCGCGACAGTCGAGCTGGACAGCCGGCACACTCACTACACAAATCTCGACTTCCTCTCGGGCAAAGTCATCTTACAGCTTCCCACCGAAGCCGCCATTGCAGGCATTCAGGTTAAGCTGGAGGGCGAGAGCCGTACCAGGCTGTCTGGCCCTCGCAACCCTCACAATGTGCAGTCGGACAAGAAGCGGACGGAGCTGGAGGTGCACAAGGTAAGAAATTAAGGGCTGGATACACTACCTAGACGAGTGCTGATCCGTACAGATCCTTTACAAAGTTGCAACCGTCTTCCCCACGGCGGCGGTCATGCAGTCTGGATCGCCTGCATCCTCCTACACTTTCGCCGCGGGCTCATATGAATACCCGTTTCAGTTCAAGGTCAATCCGTCCATATACGATACTCCAAGACACGTTTTAACATCCGCCTAGTTCCCCTTCAACAATGCGTGTAACCCAAGCAACAGCATGCTCACCAATCTTAACTTCAGTGGACTGAAGGTGGAAATGGCTCGCGACACCAATCGTCACGTTAAAAAGACACTTCCTCCCTCCTTCGGTGGTTTCCCTGGAATGGCCGACATCAAGTACTTTGTGAAGGCCACGGTGATAAGACCGCAATTCTACAAAGAGAATATCCGATCAGTGGGTATCTCTTCAATCGCATTTTATGTCTCCTGGCTGACGAATCCTAGATTGTGCCGTTAAATTTCCTCCCCATTGAGCCGCCTCGTACAGGGAACCCTAACGAGGAAACATATGCTCGGCGGCAACACCAGTTCGCCAAGATACGGGGAAGCCGGAAGAAGAGTATCTTTTCAAGAGGGAATAATCCCTTTCGAGATCTCTCGGAACCTCCGCGGGTGTCTGTGGATGCTCGACTCCCCAATCCCTCTATTCTTACATGCAACGAACCAGTTCCCCTTCGTCTCATGGCCAAGAAACTGACAGAATCGTCGGACGTTATCTTCCTTCAAATGCTGCAGATCGAGCTGATTTCTTACACCAAGATTCTGGCGCAAGATCTCACTCGGAATGAGATTAGTTCCTGGGTCATTATGAGTCGGAGCAATATGGCGATGCCACTGGGCAAGTCAGAAGATGCCGCGGGTACTGAGTGGACTATTGACCCAAAGCTCTGGGGTAATCTGCCTCTACCTAACTCCGTGGCTCCATCATTTGAAACTTGCAACATCGAAAGGGCCTATGAGTTGGAGGTGCGAGTTGGCCTCACCCACGGCACAGCTGGAAATATGAAGGTGCGCTTTGCCTGGCCGCCCCTCACTTACAATGGACTGACTTGTTTGTAGCCCCAACTCATCGTTCTTCCCTTGCGGATGCCGGTCAAGGTCTACTCTGGAATCGCTCCCCCTCAGGCACTCCTGGACGCCATGGCCGCAGCAACTTTACAACCATCTTCCTCCAAGCCAAACGAACAAAACTTGCCTACGGATGCGAACAGCAGACCTCCTATGCCACCACGGCCCTCTGGAGCCCCTGTACCAGCTAACTCTGGAGTCGTGTATGATGAGGCACCTCCCAGCTACGAGGACGCAATGGCAGATAACTTAGGCCCGGTGGATGGACCACGCCGCGAGTATCACCCACCAGACGCCAGCACGGTGGAATCTGGAACTGATGCCAAATCCCCAGTCCAAATGGGAAAGGTCCGTGAGGACGGCCCCACGACAGAGGGCTCTACGGTCCCGAGCCGTGAAGACCGCCGCTCGTCCTCCGAATCCTTTGACATGCTGCCTACCACCCCGCCCGAGTCTAATTCCGGATCCCCTCCTACCTCGCCCGTGACACGCTCTCAAAGTACCATGAAAGTATCCCGGAACCCCGTGGAAGAAGAAAGTCCACCGCAGTATCAACAGGTGGCGGATAACCAGCTCCAGGCTCCGAATGTGAACCGCCGGCCTTCAAATACCAATATGCGCGCTATGAATTTGGGTGTGCCTAGTCGGAAACCCGTCCCTCAAAATGCGGACAAACGAACCTGATCATCTGTTTCAAGTTTCAAACTGTTTTTCCGGAACTTGAGAGCATTGGCAAAGGGGCAATCATTTGACTGGTTTGGCTTAGATCACCCAACCGCACGTATATTGTGGCCAAAGTACCCAGTACCGCTACCTCATTGCCATCAACTGCATCCTTGATACCCCCTCCTTCATGATATCTTCAAGTATGACTGGTCATTGGGCTTTTGCGTTCAAGATACATCACTTGCCTAGCAGGGAACTACACAATACATTGTGAAGGTAGTCTTACACTCCAATACTCTACTTTCCAGTCTTGTCAATTCGTATAATTGAAATATCTGTCGCCAGAACTTTCAGACTATCTCACAGCCAGCTGTAATGATAATTTCCCGTCGGATCATACGCCGCTTCCCCAGAGGTGATCGTATCTTGCAATACAGTCGTGAAATATCAAGTATTAGATCTTACACGAAATTGCTATACACACGATGCCGCCGTCCACCTTGCTCCTTTTCAGCCAGCAACCGGACTGTTATCTAGCCTTCATTCTACTAATGCCCGTCCTTTTGAGCTTCCTAAATCTCAACCTATCACAATAATTCGAATCACACATCATTGCACAGTACAGAAAGATCAGCCTAGAATTCAAGCAAAGTCAATTTAGTTTGTATAGGTACTTGAGTTTCCAACTCACAAGCGGAATCGAGCAGCATTTAGCAGTTCGACCGTCAGAGGCACAAGCAGCCTTGAAGTCGTCTCTGCCAAAGTAGAATCGAGCTGAGTGAAACTAGTTTAGGACTTCGAAAGGAAAGCAGCAGTTGAACTCATTTGTTCACTTACGCGGAGGTTTGCAGTCCAAGTCCGCTACTCCAAGCACATCGGTTCTGCAACACTGAGCTTGGGTATAGAGCAGATCTCCACCGCAAACGGGAGCGAGTTGGCGCGCATCATTGGCGCTAGGCTCACTAAAAGGCATAGCTAGAACCGGGCTCGGAGCCAAGAACAAGGTATATGTAACAAGCTTCATGTTGAGGCCAGAGTATTCTTTTGATTTCGAAATTAAGTTGGCTTGACGAAATGTGGGATAGTAGCTTTATGAAATACTTCTAGTTTAGTTGCTGCTACGTCCTCTGTCTTACTTATGCGGTTTGCTTCTGGTCACAAGCAGCGAAACTCTTGGTCTGATGTGACACTATCGAGCTCTATCCAGTGCGGCCAACTCGCGTCAAGGTTGAGCAGATTTCTTGGCTTGAACTGTAGCTTGATTAGCACGTGTGGAAGCTGCTGTGCGAGATCGGTGATTGGGATATTTTTGGAAGGCGTAGCGTTGAATCTGACGAGAAAAGATCACCAATATTTGGCTGATACTACCCTAATATTCCTAGTGGGTTACACTCGAATAGCAGGGCAAATGTTGCTTCTCAGTTTGATACCTAGTTAATAAGAATTCCTTCGCGATGTTGATATTGCTCTTCGCGGAAACTTTCAAGGAATACCACATCAGCAAGCTGCTGACCCTGTTGGGATGAGACAGCCCGCTTCTTTTTCCAGTCACACTTGTTTTCAATCAGGATTTGTGTACACCCTCGCTAGCATTTTCTCGACGTTGAAAAACCAAGTTTGAATGTCTGGCGGTAAAGATTATATTACGTCATGAAGGGTTGTACAGGCAAAATGGAAGGAGACTTCATTTACTATAGAGGAATTCGCTACGACGTTGCTATGGATGGTCACAATACCCTGCACAACTAATGGATAGAAAGAACAGAGAGATTCTATCTTTCCCGGAATGAGCTCAAGGTCGAGGGTGAACTACCTACGTACCGTTCCAGGTCCTGATCCCTACATATACATCTCAATCATGCGAACCTTGGCCGAACCTTGGAATATATCATGTAGACTCTGATTCTATGCGAAATTTGAACAGCTTCCCAGAACGAAAGTCATATTTCCGAAACAATGGATATCGATGAACAGCCACGAAAGTGCATCTTTCTAGTGACAACCGAAGAAAACGCAGAAACCCAAATAGTCAGCTCTATGCCGCGATCTTCTCGGGCACATAGGGCTTCACGTCAGTCGTAGCCTTGATCAAGTCCGACACCACCTTGTCGCCATGCTTCTTGCCGGCGGTCTTAATCTCATTCAGCTTCTCCTCGGCTTCCACATTCGCATCACCTTCGGCCTTTGTGAATCCGCTCGAGTGCTAGGAGTGAAGTTAGCAACACAATTGTAATAGAGGACCGGCATTCCACAGCGGTATCATTCTTGATCCTCTAGAGAGCGGCATCTCACCTCGGCTTCGAACTTCTTGTATTCCTCTTCCTTCTGGTTGCGGTATTCCTCAATCTCCTTCTGAGCTTCAGCCTTGGCTTCCCTTATCCGCTTGGTACGGTCTGTCACGATGGAGTTAGGTCAAGCATTCGAGTGGTCGGGGAATCTTAATCTCGTACATTCGCGCGCTGTAGATGAGCGAGTATCAGTAACAGCTCAGGCCCGACAACAGGGGAGGCGCATGATACATACCTTGCTGAACAATCTTCTGCGCCTCTCTCTCGGCCTACATTCCTCATTAGTATCAACTGGGCAAAGCCATCACCCGTTGAGACGTACATCGAGGAGGGTCTGAATACCCGCGGAGTTCTGAGCCGACTGGACAACCTTGTATATTAGCGACCAAAGCACATTCTGCGCATCTGAGCAACAGCAATCTCACCATATTTGCTCGAGAACCCTCTTAAAGTCTGATGAGATGTGGGGAGATAACGGGATGTGAGGAGAGGAGCTCGAGCTCGATCAGCCACGCATGAGCCCCCAAGGCGGTGGGGCTATTCTGCCACGACCGACCGCATCGATAACCCGATAGTCCACGCGCATTTTCGACCTGTGATCTCTCATTGGAATCGCCTCTTATCCAATTGCATTGGCCTTTGTCACTCGTCATGTCTCGCACATCAAAGCTGACCCTGGCAGCCACTGGGCTGGGCACTGCGGGCATTATCTATTTCGTGCACTGGGCACAAGAAAACGACAGGGCGGTATGCGCCGGCTTTTCTTGTCTTTGGTATTGGTTTTCTGGTTTGCTAATGGTTCAATTTGTGACAGGCTATGCACAGAGGTGTCGAGCGTGATATGGAAAAACAACGCATACGGCAAGAACGCCAGGCCGAATTCGAGATGCAGAAACGACTCGAAGAAGAATTTCTCAAGCTCCAGACCGTCACGGCTGGCACAGACAATCAGAATCTAGCGGGGAACAATTCAGGGAAAGGCTCATGATATGGTTTAAGCTCGTGGGAGCTGCCCGGCAATCCATATGGTCAACTGGTTGCCTGGAAATGCATACTTGGTGGGTTAATCCAATTTCAGAAATGATAACCCATGTCAAGGCGGCCCATCATTTACTGACTGCTTGATTAGGAGTTTGAAATCTTCCCCGATGCACGTGTATAAAGATGGTGTCATGTACGATATACATACCAGATGTATTATAATCAACCAACAACTCGCCTCTATCCTCGATCGAATGGATTATATCCAAGGAAAGATGTGGCAGTTCATTGGAAACTTGTACTAAGCTCATTTGGAAAATAATGGCTTGGGCATAGGATATGATCGGTATCGCGCATTTGATTGCTTGCCGACAAATACACAAGGATATAAGCGATACTTCCTCAGTATAGACGACTACCCGCAAAGCTGGGTACCGTATTGGAGAGAAAACCTCGAAGATTGGCCAAATTAGGGGTACACCACAGAATCCATATGTAGCTCTAGGTGGCCCTGATGCATGTCTTGACAATCATCAACCCTACTCAGAACAATCGAATCGATAAACATACATGAGAGACTCAACATCACAGGGAAAGGAAAAGAAAGAGTTTAATGGCATCTCTAGACCTCAAAAAGCAATCACTGGAAAATGCCGAACTGAAAGGTTATAGTTATACGTCAGAAAACGGTAAAGTCACTATGTTGTACAATGCATGGACTATAGCGAATCCGCCCGATGCACCCATTTAAGCCGGTTACAGTCGGAGGCCGGCTGGATTCCGGCCTCTGGACGCTAAGAAAGCCTATCTTAGCTCTTGTATCCAATAGGATTTCAGGACCCGAGCGCCAAGTCTTGGCACTGGGTGAAGTATAGAGAATACAAAAGGACGTCCGGGAAGGAAAGCACGTCTAGTTGACCTTATTCTCCGACAACAGTGGCCAACAGCCGTTATTTCGCAGATCTAGGGATCTACTCCGGGTAGATTTTACTATCCCGGAGCCCCAATCCACGGGAAGAATCCCTTTGCTGCTTCTTCATACACTGCTGAAAAAGGCTTAGTACGACCCCGTGACCAATGGCTGCCCTCCTCCGCTGGGCGTCTGTATAGAGCATCTCGATATCTTAGTGATGCTGGAATATCCCTTTTTTGCCCCAGCGTGTCTATACAAAACTCTTGGCACTTTGCAGAAGCTTTCAGGGCCTTCAGACAAAGCCAAATGCCCGGTTTCACCGGATCCACGCCAAGTTGCGTTCTCTTTCGTAATGGTGGGAATGAGGCCGGAATTGATACCGGCCTCTGAGTATTATAAGAATCGGCTCCTCGCCCGCCCAGACCTTGAGTAACCTGTTCTCCTTCTTATCTCCAAAGAAGCCTGGAATCCTCCCTCTTCCTTTTTGGCCCATTTCCTTTGCCTCCTTGGTCCCTGACTTGGTCTCTTGACTTAGTCTAAGCCTTGATAACCCTAAACACGACGCCTTTCCCAGTCTGTGACGTACACTATCGTCTACCTACTTAAACTTTTAGACCATATTTGTCTTAAACACTTGGTCACTGTCGTCTATCACCATGACTCGAACCCAAGTGCCCTACCCTTCTCCCACTACCCTGAAGAAGTTCCCTCATGTGCATGATGACCCTTCGTCCATGTCCCATGGCTTGGACCCCTTCACTATCACTACATCTACTGGCTTCCTACCCTATGCAACTGCTCCGGTAGACCTTCCCGACGCCTTCAAGCCCCTCCAGTCCCTAGTGGAGCGCCTTCCTGTCGTCAAGCTGGACGGGAAACCCGGTCTGCTGGCAACATATGAGCTCGGTCCTGTCGTCGAGACAGAGCTTCCTGACCTAACTGATGAGGTCAAAAAGCTTGTTCTGTCTGATGGCTCCCCGGACAAGTTCGATATCACTGCCGTCTTCCGGGACTACACCTTCGTGGCCTCGTCGTACCTGCTTGAGCCTTGCTGGGAGAGCTGGAACAAGAGCCAGGATAAAGGATACGGCCTTGGTAGGGACTTCCTGCCCAAGGCTGTTGCTCGTCCTATGTACCTGTGTGCTCAGATGTAAGTTATTTGTCTTTTCATCGTTTATACTTGCACGTCCTTCTACTCTCGGATGTGTATATATGCTGTGACCCTGCTAACCCTAAGTTAGTCTGGACCTCCCTCCATTCATGTCTTATGCTGCCTCATACGCCCTCTTTAACTATACCCTCGCAGACCCCTCCAAGGGCCTGGGAGAGTACTCCAACCTGCGTTTGATTCGTGGATTCGAGCGTGGTCTCGACCCCAAGAGTTCCGAGGCAGGCTTCATTCTGACCCACGTTGACATGGTTAAAGAGACTGGTGCACTCATCAGTGGTGCTCTGCAAGTAGTTGATAACATTGAGCAGCATGGCAGTCGTGAGGATATCAACGATGGCTTCCGCGAGATCCTCCACGCCATGGAGAAGATTGAGGCATCCATGGAGAGTATGTCATCCCTGTGATATCACCTAGAGACTAACTATGTACCATGTAAATTCAGCCGAGCTAACATAAAATATAGCCATGTGGGGTAACTCCAAGCCATCGGAGTATCTCTCCTTCCGCGTCTTCATCTTCGGTATCACCAACCAATCCATGTTCCCGAACGGCGTAATCTATGACGGCGTCGAGGACAACAAGCCCCTCCACTTTCGCGGCGAAAGCGGTGCCAACGATAGTATCGTACGTATACCACCCCTCCCCATCTCCAGCGTACACTAACCTCGAAAAGATCCCCCTTCTCGACCACCTCTGCGAGATCCCCATGCCCTCTACCCCCCTCACCAAAATCCTGCACGAGTTCCGCGCCTATCGCCCCCTCCCCCATCGCGAGTTCCTAACCTACATCCGTGAAAAGTCTGCGGAGATTGGCGTACAGAAATACGCAGTCCGAGACTCGGAGACAGCCGTTCTATTCCTCAAAACTCTCAACCACGTCCGTAGCTTCCGCTGGCGACACTGGCTCTTTGCTCGCGAGTATATTATTCGTCGGACGCCTCATCCTACTGCTACCGGCGGAAGTCCCATTGTCACTGTGAGTAGATATCCTACGATATGTATATTTTCTATGTTCGAATACTAACAAACTGCTTTTAGTGGCTCCCGAACCAACTGTCTGCTGTCATGGACCTCATGGTTACTATATATGACAACCACCTTGCGCCCAAGGAGAGTGTAACTATTGTGGATGGCCATGAAGATTTGATCGCCTCGCACCGGAAACAGATCGAGCCTATGATGGAGCTTGTGCGTGACCAGAGGGAAAAGTTGGCTCAGGAGGTGGAGCGGTGGTGTAAGGAGCGTGGTGTTTAGATTGCTAGTTGATAATTGAGTAGACTGAGGTTAAACTGTCGAGTAGTTTGGTATATAACAATTTCCACTCATACATTTCTTAACCATCATATGCTCCTGGAATCAATCATCTCAGTTTAACACAAAACGTGACGGCGGCCCTTGAGCCGCAAAACCCTCCACATCATAAGCCGGCTTTGTCCCTCGAAGGGTATCAATATGATCCTTAAGACCCTTGTTAAAGTTAAGGATACAAAGAACCGAGTTGACAAGCGTACAAGCAAGCAACAAGATTGCTATTGACGCAAACAGTCCCAAAGAGACCTGGTAAGAGCTCAACCCATCGTTACTTGCACCATACAACATCCTCAAAGTATTCGCCAGACTAGCAATAACACCGCACATGCAGATCTACCCTTATTAGCAATTGAACCGAAATCCCCGGAGCCAAAACCTACAATCGGAATAGCCATCGACTTCATCTTCTCATTCCGACAGAATCTCGCCGCCAAAAACAACCCCACAATAGCAATTGGAACCATAGCAGCATTGACAATGAAATCCTCATCGAACTCACCCACAGCGAGAAGGACTTGAAGTTGACTTCCAAAAATGAAAAAGAAGTCAAATTTCAGCAGAGCGATATACACCTAGAAATTAAACCCATCAGAGACTTCCAATAACCAGAAAGATCGGAACATACCTGATAGATATAATACCTGCGATTCATCTTCAAATCCGCACTGATATTCTTATAAATCGACCAAGAGAACTCCGCGCGCAACTTCCACGTCACGCCCATCATAACGATAACAGACAAGCCCAGAATAACCGGAACAAGCATGAGCTCGATATGATAATTGTCTATGATATCATTGCTCAATGCGCCGTTCTTCGCAAGCTGGGTAACTGTATCTTTGACTTCGGAGATTTGGATAATCCCGTATGTAAAGAGACCCAGGTTACACACGCATAGACCGATGAGCTGGAATGTATTCTTGCGACGCAATGCATCATAAGAGAGACCGAGCTCGTAGAGAAGAGCGAAGATGTAGAGACCGAGGAAGGAGCGGAGACGTAGTGTGCCGTTACTTTTGCCTAGTTTGGCGAGGTATTCGGATATAATAATGAAGATCCAGCTTTAGCACCGAGTCAGCGTTGAATGGTTGGAGGTGTGCAGGATTGGTACGTTTCGATCGCGACGGTGGCAATCGTCTCGATGATCACCGTTATGAAGAAGGTGCGTGACCATGGTGTATCTGGGAAATATATTCTGGATTGAGATTTTCCAGAAGGGGAGCGTAGATTGGAATGTAAACCGGGTGATGAGGGTCGTGAAAAGTCGTCGAGTTCGATGTATCGGCCATTTTGTGGCAGTGGGGGTTTTGCGTAGGGATCGTTGTGGAAGGTGTGCACCGAGGACGGGTCTCGCATTGTGGCAGGGTTACCCCAGGCTTAGGACATTAGAATGATATTAAAGGGGATAAAGGCAGAGAATGAGATTGAGATTGAGCTACTGTAAACAGTAGCTAATCAGTTATGTCGTCAACAAACCTTATGGACGAAAAGAGGAGCCTAAAGCAGGCAAACTAAGGGGAATAAGCTACAGCCAGATATTAAAAGCCAAAAGATCTAGACCGTATTATCTTAAAACTAGGCTTGGCGGTCCAGGGGCACCACATTATTGTATTTTATCATTACAGAGTATGTGTTTATCGGCGAATACCGAAAATAGCGAATCCACGTGTCCACCACTTGCTATTTGTGGATTTGTGGATCTATGCCATCTCCACCCCCTTATTCTCATCGGACTAGAGATAAAAGCGGAATTTGTTCTCTATGTGGGTAGATTAAGCTATGTGTTGATATTGCGATAAGAAGAAATAGATCATTGACATCATGGATTATCCACCGGCGACTCAGGTCACGACCTCCAATCCCCTCTCGCGTCCATAGGCCACTGCATCGGAGGAGACTCTTTCGCAGCCCCGTACGAACAAACGATCAAGCTTGACACCATCAGGACTACCCCTTGCATCAGCACACATACGGATCGTGACACCGGTGATGTCTGTGTGAGACAGATTGAGTACTTGGAGAAGAGGCAGCCGCTTGAAAAGGACCCGTACAAAAGTATCATCCACATGTTGCATGTGAGAGACACTTAGTTCAGACAGCTTGAGGTCGGGGTTCATGTCCAGGTACGCAAAGATGGATTCAAAAGCATAGGCTGATATATGGAAGCAGCGATCAAGGTGCAATGTCTGGATCGGTGCATGCGAGGCGAGGATGAATGTCTCGAGGATCTCCATCGTGACGAAGCCGACATCGTGGAAGATTATAGTGTTCAAGTTTGGTAAACGGCCTTTCGGTACATCTACGACCATAGGCCGGGAGGGCCCTCCCTGGATGCGGAGGTACTCGAGACTGGTTGGGAGTTTGACAAAGGCGTCCAGTTCGAGACATAGTCCGCGAAGATCGAGGCGGCGGAGGGGTGGATAAAAACCCTCGTAAGGGTGTGTGTTCAGTTCCTGGTATCTAGGTGGGTCCCAGTAAATACAAAACTCTTCCAGATTTGGGTAGACACGAGGCTCAATGTCCTGGGTACGTGTTAGCACATCAAATGGAACGGAATGACAAAAGCCGTACGAGTAGAAGGTTTGGCAGAAGCACGCCGGGTACGGTCAGAGGCGGCGTCGGAATATGCCGACTGGCCATTGTGACACTCTTCAGGTTGGGAAGGGACTTTGGCCAATGGCCGCCCTCAATAAACGCCGAAGACGACGGCCGAACGTTCCATAGGGCAATGCGCTCGAGCCGTGGGAGTTCAATCAGCAATTTGCCAAAGCTCTCGTGTGACACTGAGATGTCAGGCGAAAGAGTGAGACTCTTCAGCTGTTTGTGACCTTTGAATTTTTGAAAGAATTCCTTGAAGTCGTAGTCCACCCACACCTCGAGATGTTCGATACGCGGACATCTGCTCAGGAACTCCATAATTTTGGGCGTAGATGACGTAGCAAGGTTTGCGATGATGGCACGGGTGAGCATGGCCTTTGAGCGTCGAATATACGACCGGATCGCTGTCCATGGCACCTTTCCTCGGGCCCCAGACAGATCGATCTCCATCCACAGGTGGGTCATGGAGCTGAAAAAACGTTCCCAGTTCTTGCAGACACGCAGAATTGCCCTGACGATTATGAGCTTGTGGAAAGCTTGATGTCAATGAGCACTCACACAATGTTCTTGAAGGAGAAATGCTCGATCACCATGGCCGCAATCTCAAGGGGCAGCATGGTGAAGGGATCTTTACGGTTGAGCATCATGCGGTCCTGGAGCTTCTTATGCAGGAGTTCCAGCATCTATACGGTCAGTATGAGCGATCGCATATCTAATAACAAAAGAAACGAACCTCACGACGTGGATTTTTGCTCGGAAGGACCCTCAGGCCGTAGGCATAAATTTCCAAGGCCTTTTCAGGCTTTCCTTCGAGAATAAGTACCTTGGCACAGCGTAGATAGCCCTGGAGATGGTCAGACTGGTAGTTGGAAATAGGAGATGCATCACTTACTCGCTCATCTTGATTGGCTTTTTTAATCATGTGTTTTGCATCTCGGCGTGCCTGATCATACTGTTCTACTTTGCAGTACGCCGCAGCACGGTTATCCAAGATGCCAACTGCATCGGCATCTTTTTGATTTAATGCCTAGAGTTGGTGATTAGCTACCATTTCGGGTTAGAATGGTTCATGGAGCTACCTCGCCAAAGGCCTCGATGGCAGCTTTGAAGTCACCCTTTTGGTAGAGCTTCTGGCCTCGTTGATGCAGGCCAGAGACAGTAGACGGCATGGTTTCCGTATGACATCGACTCGATTTTGTAGGTTGCTAACATGTCAAAGTAAATCTGGAGCGCGTTGAAGGCGCGGCACGTGTTATTACGCGAGTGGTCTCAACGCGCAACCGGAGCAGCCCATGTTTACTTTCTTCCGCTTTGGTTTTGGATCTTCGGATCCTGTGACAGCTCCACAACACGACATGGAGGCGCAGAACTTGCAGGCCGCTTCGACCTATGTCAATAATATCTTGCTGGCGCGAGGTTTACTGAAATCTGGTCATCCGATTGACTTTGCGGAGCCTGAAAATGAAGATGGGGGGACCGAAGCTACCATGGCGCGGATTATTAACCTGGTCAATGACCTCGTTTTGAGGAGAGATGTCAGTCGCTGCTATTCCTGCTGGTCGCATCAGGTCTAACAATCTTCTAGCGCGAAGCTGAGCATCGCGAGAATCTGGCGACGACCATTCGCACCTTGCGCGCGGGCGAGTCGGAGCAGACCATGGAAATAGTACGTGGACGTCGACAGAGGTGTTGTGTAGCTTACCAACTCATGTATTTTCTTACAGGAGAAACTAAAAACAAAAGCAGCCGAGCTCAGCCGTTCCCTCGCGCTTGCAGAGGCCCAGGAGCGCACGCTCAAGTCCAACATGTCCAAAGCCGAATCGACCATCCGAGGATTGAAGGAACAAGTGCAGCGCATGAAGACCACCGTCCAAACAGTGCGTGCGCAATGTGCCAACGACATCCGAAAGCGCGATCTCGAGATGCAAAAGCTGAAGTCGCACCTGGCCGAGCGACAACGGGGAAAGCGGGAAGGATTGGGTGTCACGACCATCAACATCAACCCCGGCGCAGACCGGTCGCGCTTCGGAGCCAGTGGTGGAGATCATATCAACGATCCCGGATACAGTCTGAAGCAGGAGACGACCGATTTTTTGACGGAGCTGTGCCAGAACCTTAGCGACGAAAACGACACGCTGATCGACCTTGCGCGAAACACTATTAGGACATTGAAGGAGCTACAAGGGTTGCCGCCGGCTGAGCAGGAGAATGACGAGGATGAAATGTCCGGAATGTCCCTGAGTCTGGGGCCGAACAAGTCATCGGGGCCCGTAACTACACTTCCTACGTCTTGCGCAGAGCTGTCCGGGAGCATGGAGACTGTGTTGGATCACCTGCGCACATTGCTCACCAACCCCTCTTTCGTGCCATTGGAAGAGGTTGAAGTCCGAGACGAGGAGATCAAATCCCTGCGTGAGAGCTGGGAGAAAATGGAAAACCGGTGGAAGCAAGCTGTCTCCATGATGGATGGATGGCAAAGACGTCTTACGGATGGGGGAGACTCCGTGCGGGTGGAGGAGCTGAAACGAGGCATGAATCTTGATCTGAGCTTCAACGCCGAGAATGCGAGCATGCTCAACAGGGCAAAGAACGATATCTCTCCAATCCTGGAAGATCAACAGGAGGAAATGAGCGAGGCTGAAGACCGAGTGTCTGACCCGGAGGAAGTTACGACCAAATCTAAGCTTCGAAAAGCGCCCGAACGGTCTGAGCGGGCTCTGCAAGAGCGCAGTGACAACGCTCGGCCCAAGCGACTCCGCAAAGTGTCTTTCACACCTGGCCTGCAGGGATCACCATGTGAACCCGCCCCCGATAATGAAGAGACGCTGCAGATTAAGGCCTACAAAGCCGACACTGTGGCCCGCAGGCCATCGCGACGAAAGACTGATACCAAGGCCGCTCGCCAGGTAAGAGGAGTTAGAAAAAGTAATACGCCGTGATCGAGTACTTACACACCCCAGGCCAATGGCGCCGAACCACGAATGAGCGTCCGCCAGAAACTAGCCGCCGCTGAAGACGAGGCTCGCGATGCCGAACAAATACGCAAAGAGCAGGAAACGCGCAAGCGCAGCAGACCCGAGAAATCATCGAGCCGATCAGGAGGCCGACGGCGGAGCACACTCACCAGCGATGAACTGGACGATCTTATGGGGGTGTCTCGATAAGGGATTTTGCTCATGTTAGACTGTACATATCCGAGCGAGCATTGTAAATACGGAGTTGGCTCTATGTTCGACTTACTTTAATCATATAATTTTGGGGATGCCACGAACCTCGGCTTATCGGTCCTCCGCATAATTCAGACTATTAGCAAGATCCAATTTTCTAGTACACGATATACCTATTTTACGCCCTTCGCATCGCCACGCTGTAGCTTTTGTAGACCGAGTTTGACGCCAGCGAGGCCTCTAGGTATAAGTTCCTATTAAAGTCCCTCAATTTCCCTTTTGCAAGCAGTCGAGAGATGTAGTATTTGCCTCTGTCTACAAGGGGAGCATGTCTAGTTCTTGGATCTTTGCCTTGTTTCTTTCATCGCTGTGAGGACTGGGTGTCCAGGATATCACAATAAGTTAGCAGGGATAGATGATAGCATCAACTACAAAGCAGTTTACTCTATGAAGAATGCTCAATTCCCAAAAATCGGCTTTTCGTAAATGAGAAGTTAACAGAGTATCAAATGGACCCGGAACCCTAGACATACCATTTCGCTATCTGAAATAGTAGTAGCTTCGAACGCATATCTGCTGGGATATAATGCTATAGGTGCCTGTCTCTGGGAATCAAGGTTGCTACTGCGCTAGCATGAAGCTATTCAAAACTCAACCGGCCTGAATGCGAATATGCATCAGCCCGTCTTTCCTGTCGAGTCTTGTTTGCACCCCTGTTTGAATTTCCTCACTATGACTACAGAAGATGTTTCGCATGCATTCCAGGGGGAATAAGATAAATATCCCCTTGAGAATATAGAAAAGAATACTTAGGAAACACAAGTTTTTGAGGTAAGCAGTTTCCTCATGCTCTGTACTCAATCATCCCCTTCCCTCGTTTCTTAACGAAATCTACGATATAGGCCGTAACTAAAAGACTAGTAGAAGCACATACATACTCGTATGGCAGAGCAAATCAGAAAATGTCGATATACTTACTTCACACGTGTCGGGTAAATTGGTGGGGCCCGCGCGAAGGAGTGGCCGAGCCGCCTGCACTCATTGGGATCTATCGTGCGCTCGATCGAATCTTTTCTGACAAGTACACCCAGTGCATAGGCTCAGCCTTGCTGTGATCAATCTATTTTTGCACCTTCTGACAAGTCGCCAAATATAAGAACCAAGACTAACTCGAAGATACTAACCATCTACAAATCCAACACAGTCACTACAAGTCAATAAACCTTCACAATGCAATCCCACACAAAGTCTCTCGGCCCAGTACCGCATCGCCCTCGGCGTCTGGCACCATGACTACAAAATCTCCGGATCTCATGCCTTCCATGTGGACAACTCATCACTTCGACCGGGAAAGCCAGACCTGACATTCCACGCCGGCCCGAACACGAATGCACCCATCGCGGGAGTTTGCAAATTCCGACACTTTTCATCCGACACAGAGATAGGACTTGGCGACCCGAAGATGCCTGGCATCAGCTAGGAGCGCATGAGTCGCGAAAGCCTCCGCAAAGTGCAGTACGCCTTCTGCATGGACTTTGGAGACCACCAAATGCACCGCTTTACCCGGAAGAAGACTAGCTCGCTGGGGGGCAGCCACTCTGGAAATCTAAAGCTAGTCGGCTGTTTTCTCGTCTGGCGGCTCCTTTTCCACAAAAACCGACCAGCTGGACGTTTATGCGAACTATGGCGAGCGATTCTTAACCATAGTTTTGATCACGGGTATTGCGCTGCGTGAGAAACTGAGACGGGCCAACAAGTCTTCCACTGCTGGAAGCAATTTGCGCGGCGCGACGGGAGGGTGGGTCTAACACGAGTCAAGAGCCAAGAACCAAGAGTAGATGTGGGCGGATGGACCTGTACTTTATATGCGGATTAGCGTTTCTACATTCTTGCGTGATACCACGAGACAATTAGCCAATTTGCAGTTCTAGCCAGTCACGGATCAGAGTAATGTACGGAGTAGCCGGTTAAAAGCTTGGAAACGGTTAGTTCTGGTTCGGACCCTAAACTAGACCCCAAATAGACCCTGATACGGAGTACTAAGAAAGGCGCAAGCGAGGCAAGACGATGTTTCAGTGGACAAGCTTTGCTGTCTGATCGACAGGGTTCATTAGGTAATTTGACGTCGGCGAGTATAAGTTAGTTATCTGTGTACTCGTACTCTGTAATCTTGTTGCCTACACTTTCCCTCTTTCCATTCGAAGAAATTTTCTTAGTGCCATACTTTAATACTTTTAGTCTCGGATTCTTGATATCGCTTGTCTCTGAACCTCTTACCACTCAGGCCATGAATATGAGGCCCATTTCATGACCATGGCGCTCCGACGACCGCACCGGAAATCCCGACACGGGTGCAGGGAATGCAAGCGGCGACGAGTAAAGGTATGATTCCATATCGGACGAGCATCTTGGCCTGGGCTGATATTCGCAGTGCGACGAGGCCCGGCCTACGTGCTCCAATTGCGAAAAGCGCCATGCAGAATGCGAGTATGGCTCATCCAGCTCGCTGCTTTGGGCAAATGAAGAGCCCTCGAGACTGTCGTCGCGCGCCTCTGGTTCTGACAGTGGCATTCAGGGTGATCTTTCACTGGGAAGTCAAGGGACCGACTCATTGGGATTATTGGGACGACTCGGCGATAGTTCGACACCTGCGGCTCCCGCTGCGTTGAACCTTCATGACCTGGAGCTGATGATGCAATGGTGTAATGCGACGTTCCACACGCTCTCACGCAACGATCACACAGATACTGTTTGGCGAAATGCTGTCCCCGAGGAAGGCCTTTCCCATCCGTTCTTGATGCATGGCATCCTGGCTCTGTCCTCTCTCCACTTGGCTCGGACAGTGCCCGACCCTTTGCGGAGGGCTGCGTACCTGAACAGTGCCGTAGGGCACCAGAATCAAGCCCTAGCACTGTTCCGCGAGCTTCTGGGCGATATCAACGAAGGAAACGCTAAGGCCATGTTCGCCTTTGCTAACATCGTCGTCGTCTACACATTCGGCTTCCCCCACACACCTGATGTGCAAGACCCATGGACCTGTGTGGACGACCTATACCAAGTCCTAATCCTTACACGAGGCATTCAACAAGTAATCCGATCACCAGCCGAATTTCTCAGCGACGGCACATTCACGCCAATTCTGCAAGTTGACGATACTCCCGCGCCGTTACCAGAAGACGCGACCGAGGCCATAAGGGAGCTCCACGAAGCCAACGAAACGTGTCAAGCCCGCGACCCGCACCACGAAACGGACGCATATACCATCACAATCGACAACATTGCCGAGATGTTGAGCTGGGTTTACGGCGGGATGACCTCGACGGTTATTGCGGGCAGGTGGGCGATCAAGTTGCCGCCTCGGTTCTTGGACCTGCTGCGCGAGCGTGAGCCTTTGGCAGTCGTCATGTTAGCATATTATGGCGTGCTATTGCAGCGTCTGGAGCATCGCTGGTGCTTTGACGAGTGGTGTGTGCGGGTTGCAAAAGCCGTGTGGGCGATTTTGGACGATCAGTGGAGACCACTGGTTCATTGGGCAATGAGAGGGATCCTCGGTGAAGATTATGTCGAGCAGATCGAAATATTGTGAAGGATGATGGGATGGAATGGAGAGGTTACATCGAGCACTTCGGAGCATCTTCAGGGACATCTTTACGTCGTCGATAATTTCAAATATCGACTGTAAGATCACGGACCACGAATACGGATACTCGCCGATGTTCAATCTACCACAGCTTTGCACTACACCAGCATGGATTCCTCCGAGACGCCCAACCCGCTCTTGGTCGTCATGACCTCCCCCCGGCCGAGAAGGCAGTTGACCTCGCTCGGATGAATCAAACAAAAACCACCACGTGAACAAACATCAATAATCCATCAAGAAATGAATGAACACTTGGTTGCTCATGTGAAATCCATCAGTATCCGAGACATACTTCATAATGCGAACAATGGACGGAACAAGCGCCAAAACACTAGAGGCCGCAAAGAATATATATGATGTGTGAGCTCCCTCGGCGATAGAATGCGAGACGGGATTCCGCTGGAAAAGCAGCGTGTGATCAGGAAGAAGCCAAAGAAGAGAATCTGCACGATTAGGCCGCCAACAACGACGCTCTGCACGTTGCTAGCAGAGTTACTTCCTCCAGAGCCACGCGCGCCGCTGACCACGATACCGGCTCCTATCAACCAATCAGCACAAATCTTGAAAATGGAGTACAAGGAGAGAACGTACCTGAAGCCTGCACCAAGAAACTCCACCATCACCAGCAACAAAAAATTTCGTTGTGCAAGTCACGCACAAGCGCAAACCTCTTCCCTTCAGCAAGAAGGTCAGGTGGCTCAGATCCATATGAACGCTCCCTGCGAACAGCGCCGGGGAAACCACGAGCAGCGTTCCGGATGATATACGGAGCCATCGTCCAATTGAGGGACTGTCGAGCCGACATAGCACGCCCCATATACCCAGCCGCCTCGACTGAACATCGTCAGATTCTGAAATAGTCACCTCGGAAAGGAGCCTTCCACGACCAGCGGAATGAAGAACCATGTACGCGTGCGGAAGAAGCGATACGTATGCAACAGAGTGACCACGAAGAGGATAACAAAGATGACTGCCGCGCTCATGTAGGATAGTACTCATAGACTGTCCAGTGTGGGAAGACATTGTGATTATATCCGGGGTGATTTGGAATGACTATGGTGTAAAGTAAATGCGTAAACAACTCAACGGCGGCCAGGCTTAAATACCCTAGCCTATTAAAATCCTTTCCCTATTCCAACCAAAAAGCATGACCATTCCCCGCTTACCAGTATTCTCTGCATCTTGGTTCAACTTGCAGGGTACGATATTAGTAGATCTCGTATACCTCGATACCCTTTACTATAAACAGTTTAACCTCGTTCAGACCCGTCAATCAGAACCCGCTTGACACAGCTCACGTCCTAGAGTACCTAGATAGTATATCGTAATACACTCCCGATGAAAGTTTGAAGAGCTCTGGAACTCGCGCTCTAACCCTCCAAAGCCTATGTAGGCTTCCCCAATGTCCAGCTCGGACAACGTGTCGACGCGCTTGACATGTCCACTCCGGAACAACGGCTCAAAGCTATTGCTGACCTTGAATTTCCCCGCACGCTTCGCCAGTTGGAGACATATCTGGGCAGTACGTACACAGTTATGCGAAGATGGCCGAGCCCCTACAGCGCTGCAAGACGGACCTACTTAAGGGTAGTCCGCTCGCCGGCAGACCGCACAAGGAATGGAGCCGCCGTGCATGGCTGGACCCTACCCCGCTGGAACGACAGGCGCTTGACGATGCCCAGGCAGTGTTTTGCAATCCCCAGTGGCTAACACATTGGGACGGACTCGGCGCCTGTATGTTAAAATTGACTCCTCTAAGCGGAACGGACATGGGGCCATGGTATACGACGTCAAGCAGGATTATAATCATTCCCTGGTCACTCGATCTCCCCCATCGACGATCGCGTAATTGTTGAAGCATGCCTCAACTTATAGGCCTAGAGCAAGAGGGTCAGCGGGTACGACTATCCTCCGCTCTTTCTCTCCCTTCGGGACTAGGTAGCAGTTAGTTTTATCATCAACTCTTATGTAGTTCTTCTTGTTCCGCACAGCGTAGCATCTCAAGGAACCAATTCATCCGAGGCATTCAACCTAGCCTGGCTCTCAGCTGGAGCTACAATGTGTAGTGTTCTGATCACAGGGATTGTATTACGTCTCGATCAGCGAGAAATAGGCCTTAAATGGAAGATGAAAGAGACCACCACAGATCATCCGAATTGCCAGGAGGATTTGGTAGTATCGTCCTCCCCATATTGCAAAGAATGATATCAATATTGGAAGAGGAAGCTTGTTGTCCAAGGCGCAGTCCGAGCTCCGCGAGTCCCTCGGATAAATACTGGTCAAGGAGCCATAACGCTTGAGGTTGATGGATATCTGATTGAGTTTGTTCCATATCAGCATGTCGAGCAATGGATGAAGCATACGAGTATCACGACGTTGGAACATGATGCTGGTCGGTGGAGAAGAGCGTTGAAGGAGAAGAAATCTGTGGTAATATGGTTAACCTTTATGCCTGCTTGTGTCCGTACCTTAATACTTATGATTGGATTATCGATAGTCTGACGAACTTGGATTTGAGGGTGCCGAACCGGGGTTGACTGATTCTGATGGTTGATAGTGAATGTATCAAACAGAAAGTACTAAGTAGGGTCAGTTCGATTCTAGACTGCTTATTCAAGGTCTACACAATTCGGTAAACAAACACCACATGCTCACTATCGCTTGGCCTTGATAGATTTGAGATAGTCTCACCATCAGAATCATTAGGCCCCAATAAGACCATCCAAGAAGTCAAGTCTACGCATTAAGCCACATCTTCAAAGTCTCAAAATACCAAATAATATATCATATAATACCAATACTCGCACTCGCTCGCATGCAATAGCGCAGAACCAGCCTGTAGAAGCAGTACAAAAGCAAAACCCACGCTCATTGAAACGTCCATGTACTATACAATGCACTTCATCACTCATCAACCAGTTCTGCCAGAGAACTGTAATCACTCCATTGTCGATACCCTCTGCGCCCGCACGGAACCCAACACGTGCGATCGTATCCGGTCGTTATTCCATAATAGGTCTTCATCTGACTTCATCAAGAGTAATCCATAGCCAAAAGTCCAATCCAAGACCAATTCATAACAGATTCAATCCATAACCCAAGTCCAGGGCCCGGTCAGTCTTCAAACCCGCATTCCCGGCCGGCAAACGAGCGCCACGCAGAGCAGACAAGCTCGGGGCGGAATGATTGGGGCACGCATACCCCACCAACACGGTCTTTTCCGTTACCTCGTGGCCGTATTGACCGTAGGAGCCACAGGGGTCAACGGCGTGAGTGAAGTAGATGCATTTGCAGACGGAATAGCGTTCGATGACTTTGTAACACATTTGCAAGATCGTAGTGATTGCGATTGAGTCGGTAGATACTGGGTGAAATGTGGGAGTAATAAATATAATGCAAAAGAGGGAGATATCGAGATCCAGCCAGGAATCTAAGTAAAGGAGAGTGCTGAAGAATGAGTGTAGAGAAAATGAAAAGAAAAAGGAAAAGAGAAGATAAGTGGAATTATATAAAGAGAAAGGAAAGCAAAAGAACGAAACAACCCCTCAGTTAGGACAGAAGACAATCCGTAACGTCCAGCCCTATGGGATCCCCAGGATAGAAAGGAAGCGGAAAAGTCCGAAACAACGGATCAACGGATTATCGACGAATACGAACTCGTTATTTTGATCCACTTGGGCTGATTCGTGTGGTTCCACTTAGACATCCTCAAGGCTCGGGGGAGCCGGGACTGGGATTATAGTGTCAGGGGTTAGCGGAGTCGGGTAGATGCACGTCAGAGGCTCTGTTGTGGCTAACTAGACGGTGAGAACTGCGTTAAAACAGGAGATCAGAAGCTCGGAATCGCTGTGGAAGTCGGTGAGAAGATGATCTGAGGCTGGTGCGAGGCTGAGGGGTTCACACTAGTTAGTTCTACAATTAGTTAACTAGTTAACTATAGATGTACTAAAGTCGGGATCATTCATCGGGCGTTTGTCTCCGCGACTGCTAGTATATTGGATCATAGCAAATAGTTAATCATCCTTTTTATGGTCATTGTAGTCGCTAATGGTGTCATTGATCTATTGCTATGTTAGGAGTGGAGTGGGCTCCCACAGCTGAAACCGACACCTGACGATTCTATGCTTATGCTATATAACTCTACTCTTATATAGTAGACCAGTCGATCTGATGACCCAGATCATCTACAGACAAACTCAAATCCAGGATCACCTGAACAGACATTAAATGCTGATGCTAAGTCTCACAAACTCCACTAATCATACAGGTCCCTGTCTAGCCCATTCAGCTCACTAAACAGCGCCCAACGACCCAAAGCTCAGCCCCCTTGCCAGACCCAATCGCAACATCCGGAGCACATCCTGACCCTTAGTACTTTCCGGCAGACCGGCACGCCAGTCCCATCCACGGGCCCGGCCCGCGTCCTTGTCACCAGGTCGAGGAACGAGGACTCCCGAGCTACCAGCTGAACCAGGCCCAGAGAGCATTTCATTTCCGATGAGTGAGAAGGTGGAGGTTGAGAGGGTGTTCATGGATTTCCTGAGGATGGCGTCGGGAGAGGGTGGTGTGCCTTCAGCGGCGTGGTAGCTCAACAGGGTGGAACGGAAACATTCTTCGCACTGGGCGAATACACGCGAGGTTACGGTTTCCAGGTCCTCGATTGCGGAGAGGATAGTGAATTGTTGGGACACGGTGAGAATCGGGCTTGGTTCTGGGTGCCCGTCAATATCTGGGTTCCGTGCGCATATCGGATCGTACTTACGGTTCACGAAGACTAGGGATTCACCGAGTAGTGCTAGGAGCCCGTCGACTTGCACGGCGGAGTCGCGGCTGGGATCGAATAGACCTCCGTAGATGTTGTCTGCCGCACTGCTGATCACGGCAGTGAGTGCTTTGGCCGCGGCGCGGCGCCGGGCAAGAGGCTTGAAGCGTGGTCGCTGGCCTTCCTCCAAGTCCAAGGCCTCATCGCGGATCTCGTAGTACCGGCGCAGAGTCGCGTAGCCACTGAGGTGGAACTGAAGGATTGCGGCGGCTTCTTCATCAACGGATGCAATGGATGTCAGGCAAATCTTGGGCTCTTTGATCAGAGAACGAAGATTGTCGTCCAGCTCGGCCGTCGCGGGGTATGCACGAGATTGGACCAGACTGTATGAGATCAACAAGTCCACAACGGACTTGACCTTACGTTTGTTATGGGCACGGGCGTAGCATATAAGAGCGAGACCAAAGCTATCGGATTTGGATGCATTGGAATCACCGAATCGCTGAAATCATTAGCAATTACCTTGTCAATCAACATCAAGAGTAGCGTACCTCGGAGATCCTCCGTCCCGTCTCTTCAAGTCCCAAATCCGAGCACAGCATAACCAGCTTATCCATCTGAGCCACATTATCCAGAGGCAGCTTATCCACAACTTCCGACACGGCCTTTCTCGTTGCGCTAGGATTATCGAGTCGGCTCAACACTTCCAAAGCCATTTCCCAGCCTTCCCGAACACCAGTCTCATTCTCGATCGCGCCTCGATCGTTCAAGCCAAAGGCATAGCTGCGCATAATGTCAACTCTACTGAGCTCACGAGCAGCCGGCGCTGCATCCTGCCCATAGGAAAGAACCATCAAATCATTGTCGCTCAGTCCCGGCATTTTCTTCGAGCGCTCAGCCGAGGTGAACCAGCCACCGAGACATGCAACTTCTGTGACAGCAGAAGCAACACACTGTGACCAGGACTGCATCAACTCGACAACACCCTGCACATTACCCTCAAACACATTGGCTAGACCCACCTCCACGCTGTTCATCGTGTTCACGCGGAATCCCGTATTGACAGATGGTTCGTTAGTGGCGCTGCCGAAAGCCAGATCCAGACGCCGGAGATAGGCATCGCGCGTGTTGCGATCTACCGAACGGATTTGACTTCTGGACCCGCGCGAGCGCTGGAAATCATTGCTGGCGGTGCTGGCCCGGAAGTCGATCCCAGGAGCGCTCTCATCATCCTCGCCATCCCACCATGCCGTCAGGCCAATGGTCGCCTCTACCCAATCTTGGGAGCTGGCCTTGATGGTGCATGGGTCACCGAGAATGATGCGGTAGAGGGATCGCAAGCTCTGGTAGATGCTCCACGGAACACGACTCTCCGCCATACGCGCAGATTGGGTAAAGGAGATGGGCTTCTGGCCGAAATTCGGCAGGCCAAAGTTGACGGCCTGGAAGCCCCGGTTCTCTTGTAGGGGAGCATCCAGCCGGTCCTTCTCCTCACCCTCGGCAAGGTACTCCAGGTCCCTGACCGCAGAAAGAACGCGCTTCCGGTATTGGCTCCAGTCAGGACCGGTGATATCCCAGTCGTCATCTTGGAAACCAGGGCAAGAGTCGAGGATCGAAAGAGCTTTGTTCACGCAGCGCTGGATGTTCTGCAGTTGAACACCGCGGTAGCCTGGCTGCGACAGGCCATCCTCAAGGGCTGAACGAGCGTAGTTGAAATCGGCAGAGCGAAGAATATCCGCAGCCTCAGCAAAGCGGCCGCGAAGGACCGCAGAGTTGATGATATCCCAGAAGTTGGAGGAAGCGGTCGGGTTAGGCTCAACATAGCGAAGTGCTTGCAGGTCTTTCGCTTGAGATGCGTGGTTACCGTTCAGCCAGTCGAGCAGAATCTGAGGTAATGGCGTGGCCACAACAGATCTTTGCATAGCCTTGACCATACCGTTATGTCCAATCCGAGCAGCAGGGTTAGAGGCAGTGGCGATCGGATTAGAAGCACGGCCGGGGTGGTGGATCTGCAATAGCAACGACGCCAGGAAGCTTGCCTTGACCAGGTTCGGGGCCTCTTTCTCGGGGCCAACGCTGGATCCAGAGCCATAGGGCCGAACAATCCCACTGCGGTCCGCGCAAATATCCCAGGTTGCCGCAAGTTTGTTCGCAGTGTAAGACAGGACGAGATCGAGATCGAGATGTCCGTACTCGATCTCTCTCAGCTCGTCGTGCATTCGGCCGAGGGTATCCTCCGTGTTGATGATCATATCAGCCGGCTCGTCAACTGCAGCTGGGCGAGATCGGGAAGCAATATTGTGTAGGATGGAAGGCATCGCCGAGGACTTTTTCGGGGAGAGTTTGGTCTTGCGAACAGGTGATTGCTGTGCCCAACGCTCGTCGAGCTTTGGCCTTTTCGCATCGGTAGGATTCGTGTAGATCGGCTTGCGCTGACCGAGCGCCGAGGGTTGGGCTGGTAGCGGGTTTCCGAAGCTGGAGTCTAGAAAGCTGAGACGGTTCGAGGGTTTACCAGCAGTCATATCCATGTCTCCCTCTGCGTCCTCCTTGGGCTCTTCCTCCGGTTCCATCTCCTCCTCGCCTTCTTCGTATTCCTCGTCGTACTGGCTCATCTCCGACTGTCCAAACCCGTTAGATTGCCCAAATTTCATTGATTGAGCAAAGGCACTCCCATTAGTCGAGTTGAAGCGGGACTGTGAAGCGGCAAACGGTCTGGAGGCGGGCGCCTTTGTTTTGGCGGCTCCAAACTCGGACCCGAAAGATGAGCCGAAGATGCTATCATTGGTGTTGAACCCCCCTGATTTGGTGAAAAGAGAGTTCCCGAAGCCTTGTTGGTTTGAATGCGACTCGACCTGAGAGGAGTTGAAGAGGTTGGAGGTTGGGTGCCCTTGAGGTGTGAAAGAGTCCCCTTCGGACGGCGGAGGACCTGCGGGAGTTGTAGAAATGTTGCTCCATTGAGATTTGCCTTTGTCTGGTGTGGAGGGCGCACTGGAGTCGTAAGGAACTTTGAACGTCATTATGGCGGTGGTTGTTACCAGAGTGGAGGAAGATCAATCGTGTCGAGGAAAGAATAACAACTTTTGGCCGCAACTGCAGAACGGGGCAGCAATGACCCAACGAGTTTCAGAGAAGAGCGCAAGATGCCAGGAGAAGGAGCGAAAATGCAGTAAGTTCAGGCGATGTTCATCACCGAAGCGCTCGGTGTTTTTTGAAGCTTGCTTTGCTTGTCGACGCGTGAGAAGCCCGCGAAATTATGGATCACGTGAGGACATTGTGGCCTGTGACATAAGGTGTCGAGTTGAGGCTTCTTAGTAATGTTAGAGATGATATACTCTTATTGCACGAATAACAGTTGAGCGACGCGAATTAAATAACAAGTGTTAATAGGTTACTGGTGCAAATGTCTGTCTAGATGAACATTCTGCACTGGACACCTCCACCTGAGGCATCAATAGGTGCCTGCATCCTTAGGCACTAATGCATCAATGAGTGCATATATCCTTTTCTTTCTCTCGCGCTCTCTTTCTCTCCTTTCCCTTTGTTTAGTTAACTCGTTCTGCTGCTACAATATAATTCATCATTCCTTTCTATATCTCCGTGGGGTTCACACTCTTCTTTTCATCCTACTTCATCCTACTTCATCCCCCCCAACCAACAGGACGAGCTCATCATCCTTCTACGTTCCAGAATGTGGCCGCTAGAGGATGATGCGCTTATTCCATCTGTCGACTAAGATGAAGTAGGATGAGGATGAGAATATGTCATGTTCTCCCTTTCATACCTTCCACCTTCGTCATCCGCCCTTATCATTCAACTTTATCCTCGTACCTTCTATCCTTATACCTTCTACTGAGCGACTAAAGCATGAAGATAGAAGGTATGATGATGGGTTTGTATGGTATGAGTAGATGGGTGAAGGTGGGAAAGTATGAAAGGGAGAAGACTCACTCTAAGATTCACACTCTTATCATCGTCTCACTCAACCGACAGAATGAGCGCACTGAAAACATGACCGGCGGGGCTCCAGCGTCTCAGATCTGGGCCCCTCTCTTCTGGTCTGTGGTCCCTGGCCCGCTCCTGGCCCCTAGGATAACTCTGTTTCACTCGACACCCAAAGCAGCAATGACAGTCAGAGCGGTGACAGTAGCTACAACAGGGATGACACCAAGGACAAGGACGAAGGGCGGGACCAGGACTACGGTGACGAGAATCACGAATTTCCGCAATCGACAAGCTTGTTACATAGGGTCAGCGTATGAGAAGAGGAAGTGACTATACAGGTCATTGCCGATATCAATACCGCTCTGGGGTCGACAACCACAAGTTCGGACAGAATCGAGAGAGAATCTACGTGGTTCAATCCTCCATGGGTCGGTATGCTTGTCTGAGATAATCAAGTACGCTGCCCAGGTCTGGAATGGATTCAGAGTGCATTGAGCACCTAAGGATCGGAACCGAGGTGCGGTAGTTTCGGTGGCCGCTGTCGGTCCCTTGGAGCTCGAAGAAATAACAGTGGTATACTTGCCAATATCAGTACCACTCTCGTGGGCGAGTGCTGATACTGTGTTTCTTCGAACCCCAAGGGCCAACAGCGGCGACCCAAGCCATCACACCTCGGTTTTGATCCGAAGGTTCTCGATGTACTCCAGAGCTATTCTAGCCTAGGTAGTGTGCCTGGTTATCTTGGGCGAGCATACCTATCATGGAGGATTAAACCTATAGGTAAAGAAGACACAAGTTGCAAGTTTCTCATGTCCTACACTAAAATTATCGTCTTCTTTATGTCGCAGTTGACATGATCTGTGCATTTGATGCACAATTTGGCAAGAGATAATTAGGGCGAAGAATAACGGGAACGTTGCAAAGCACATGCTCGACACCACGGCGGATTGGTAAACATGTAAGGTGAAGATGTTGGCTACAATTATCGAAGCTTTTGAAGGCGTGACAGAAGCGCTCTTAAGGATCAACTGGCTCCACGCATTCCATCTTACGTGCTTATCCAAGTGCTTTCCTTTCTCTCATGGCTATCCAAAAAGCAATCCGTGCGCACATGTACCGATGAAAGACATTTAAGGCGTCCAGTCGGTACATTTGCAGGGGCCCGGGCGTCACTCACACCGCCAATACATTTAGTGCTGACATCCTGGACAGATACATTGTCGGCCTCCTTTACCTCCTTCCTTTCTTCTCTTTAATCTGCAAATTGAAGATAGCTTGCCAGGGCTGGTTTCCGCTTTGGTATCCGACTATGCCTGAACCTAGGGATTTCATGACTATATGATAGCAAAAGGGGCCTTTCGTATCTTGGTTTAGCAGCATAATTGCTGACACATCAAACTATACCGCAGTGATCGCCAACACAACTAACCGTGCCTTCGCGCCCTACTCGCTTAGTCGCGAGTTGGTGCGCCACCCCTAACGTAAACCCATGCCTAACGTAAACCTTTTTACATTTTTACCTACCATCCGCCCCAACCATGGATGATTCATCTGAAAATATCGAGGGGCGTATCCTACAGGCCTACGAAGCTGCTAAACGCGAGAAAAAGCCCAATATTACTGCGCTAGCGCGTGAATTTCGAGTCCTAGCCTCCCGCCTACGCAGCCGATTCAACGGTCGCTAGCCTCGTACGGCTCGCCCTAGCACTACCAACCGCCTAGACAAAGCACAAGAGGATGTATTGGTTAGCTAGATAGCATATCTTAATGATTTAGGGGTCCTACCAACCCCGAAGGCTATACAATCGACTGCAAATACGATAGTTTAGCGGGTAGCTAGTACGTCTAACGCGCCCGACGCGCTTAGCAAGATGTAGGCCTACGTCTTTCTTAAGCGTCTCCTACTATAATACTCGTTAGTTAAATAGAAGCCGATAGATAAAAAGCGTATCGAGGTAGAAGATATTAGAATCTTATAGCATTGGTACGATATACTAGAACCTACGATCGCAAATACGTCCCCGTCGAATATCTATAATTTCGATAAAACTAGCTTCTAACTTAGCTAGGGAAAATCGGAGAAGGTCGTTATACGTTATCGCTATCGATTATCAAGGATTATAGCTAGTAAGCATAGTAAAAACCTAACTGCTATTGAATATATCGCTATAGATAGATAGGTAATAAGCCTATATTTTATCGCGCGCGGCGAATACTTCCTCGAGCGTTAGTTTAACCCGAAGCTTCCGGATAATTATCTAATCAATATATCCCCTAAAAGATATACCGATAATTAGATAGCACTTGATTAGCTAGAATAGTTTAATACGAAGACCTTTAATTGGATGAAATAGGGCTAACCTCGCGTACTTTTATTCGATAGTTATAGCTCGTATCTTACGATCGATTTTCTAGCCTACTACAAGAAAAAGTATATAATCCCTATCTACTTTATACCCTATACGACGTATATTGTCTAGCTACTCGATAGGAACCTATTCCTCGTATATAAGACCTATTTTCGTAAGAAAAACAACGAGATTATACGATATGGTAGGGATATAGCCGATAAGGGTTAGTTTTTCGTATAGATTGTAGAGATTCGGAACAAGACGTTTAAATCTCGTACTATATATTATATATTTTTAGAACGAGGGATATACCTATTTAACCTATCGAAGGTTATAAAACCGCTTAACGATACGAGATTACCTATACTAGACCTACATTAGCCTACTAGCAATATACTACCTCTACTATCATCTCCGCTTACTAGTTCACCAATTAGAAGCGCCGTATATACTCGTCGACGGGCTACGAAGCTTAACAAACTAGCTAGGACCGATAGAACCCCCGAAGATATACGAAAACATCTTAACCTTGCGGCCGAAACATACGTTAAGCTCAGTAAGGAGGTCGGGGCCCTATAGGACAGTTTCGAACGTTATCTACCCCCCCCCCCCCCCCCCCCCCCCGGGCTAAAAACAAATCACGGCGACATATATAGGGCTTCAATGCATCTAGTACTATACTTAGTTCAACTAGGAAACGGCTAAGGGCGGCTAGGAGGGATATAGAAGATGCTACGGCCGTACGACGCGCCCGAAGATCGGCAGCAAAACAGCCAAATATTACCCCCACGAACCGTAGGAATCCGGCATAAATTTACCGGATATAAATAGCGCGATGGTCAATGATGATAGGAATGGGCTATTTTTCTATGATTCGGTTGGTTTGCAGGGTTAAATTGATAGAAATGTAAAAAATTTTACGTTAGGCATGGGTTTACGTTAGGGGTGGGCGTACCAACTCGCGACTAAGCTAAGCGAGTGGGGCGCGAAGGCACGGTTAATCCGTTTCCAGAAGAGTGGGATGCGGGGCTGCAACCTATAAGATAGGGCCGCCCCCTATGTGGTCGTGGTGAGAGACATTCCAGCTACTCTCTCTTCATACAAATAATGACTGCATCCCAAGGCGCAAATACACTGGAGGCCGATGTGGTCATTGTCGGAGCTGGGTTCTCTGGCATTTACCTCTTGCACCGACTACGCGACCAACTGGGTCTGAATACCACGATTTTCGAAGCTGGTTCTGACCTCGGAGGAGTGTGGAATAGTAATATATACCCCGGGGCCCGCTTGGACTCTGGCACTCCTTTCTATGGTTTTGGAATTGAAGAGGTTTACAAGTCATGGACGTGGTCGCAGGCATATCCAGCCCAGCCGGAGCTCCGAGAGTACTTTGACCACGTTGATCGAGTTCTCTCCATCCGTAAAGACTGCGTCTTCAACTCGCGCGTTATTGCGGCATCATTTGACCCCGATCAGGCAAAATGGACTATCAAGACCGAGGACGGAAAGACGGCTGTGGCCAAGTATTTCATCCCCGCGATCGGTTTCGCCGAACAAGAATATGTCCCACCGTGGAAGGGGCTCGACTCTTTCGAAGGAGCCATCCATCATTCGTCCAAGTGGCCCCAGAAAGGAGTTGAAGTCAAAAACAAGCGGGTGGCAGTGATCGGTACCGGAGCAACAGGGATCCAAATTATCCAGGAATGGGCTAAAGAAGCAGCCGAATTAGTTGTCTTCCAGCGCACACCAAACTTCGCTCTACCAATGCCTCAGAAGGAACTAGACCCCGAAGCCCAGCGACAAATGGCCGAGGATACTACCAACATATTCGAAAAATGCCGTAAAACACCCAACGGGATGCCACAGCCACCTCCGACCAAAGCGTTTGCCGACTTCACACCGGAAGAAGCAGACAGGATCGTCAATCACCTCTACGACATCAAAGGATTTGGGCTTTGGGCCGGTGCATACATCGACCTCTTGATAAACCCCGAAGCAAATCGATTCACCTACGACGTATGGGCCAAACGGACTCGTGCGCGAATCGAGGATCCAGTAAAGCGCGACTTGCTAGCGCCCCTAGAACCACCACATCCATTCGGCACAAAACGCCCCTCTCTAGAGAACGGCTATTACGAGGAATTCAACCGGCCTAATGTCCACCTTGTTGACGTCAATTCCCACGCAATTCAAGAGCTCACTGCCAAAGGCATCGTCACTGACGATGGACATCTATACGAAGTCGACGCGATCGCCATTGCAACAGGCTTCAACTCGACCACTGGTGGCTTGTTCAAGATGGGAATCCGGGATACAAACGGCGTGGACCTTGAACAACGCTGGAAAGATGGCGTCTTGACATATCTGGGTATGACGGTGCCCGGGTTCCCGAACATGTTCCTACCATACTGCGTGCAGGCTCCGACTCCATTAACCAGCGGGCCTGTGTTTATTGAGCTACAGGCGGATATTATACGTGATTTGGTGAAGAAGATGGAGTCGGAGGGAATCCGATCCCTTGAACCTTGCGAGACGGCGGCTCAGGCTTGGAGAGCTGAGGTCCTCGCCATTGGGGATATGACGCTTTTTCCAAAGGCGAAGTCGTGGTATAGGGGTGCCAATATTCCTGGTAAACCGGTGGAAATTCTTTACTACTTTGCTGGGATCCCGCGTTACCTTGACTCGTGCAGGGAAGCTCTGGGCCATAAGTTCAGCGAGTCCTTCACTTGCCACTGATGTTGTATGTGTTGAATGTCAACTGCGCTATGATTTACTACAAATATACGGTAATAGTATCAAGTAGTGTCTTGAGATTGCTCTCCCTGGTGTGGGAGATGTAACAGCTAAGCTTAAAGATGAAAAGGGTAGACAGAAATAGGTTGTAAACAGCTAATGATGCATCTGCTTGTTTAAGACGCAGTTTGGGCAGATCACGCTGAAGATTTAGAAATAGAACCCCTGACGCTAAACAAGCGTCAGAGGTGCGAGTGGCTCATTCCCAGTCAGCCCCTTTTTCTTCAAAAGAGCAGCCCGATCCTCCAAAAACGCTTTATATGGCGCTTTCGGAACAGTCCTATCTTCATCCTCCCATACTTGATATCCAACCTCCTCCCAAACTTCAAGTTGACGAGTAAGATTCGCGCTGGGTTTGACTCTTTGTTTGGTTTGGACGAAATCCAATACATCCTGTCGATGGAGGCGAAGTTTGCGCATAAGATAGGCGATGATGATCGTTGGTGAGCGTGATATTCCAAGGTCACAGTGGATTAATATCGCTGGAGGTGCACCCGACGCATCATTCATTGTAAGTTTATCATCGACTGGCAGAGAAGATAGCGAGGAAAGAGCAGGGGATGCCATTTGGTCAATAAAATCGCAGATATCGCTCATATGAACAAGGACGTCTTGCGTCGATGAGTCTGCACACTGGATCCATTTGTGACGATGCTCTGGAATGCCTGCATTTCTTGTAGTCGTGCGCCACCATACCCACCCAGCATCGGTGAGAGAGACGATTGCGTTGATGTGGTTTTCTTCAAGCATGGCGCGTTTTTGTGTTGCCATGACGTTTCCAAGAAAGAGACCAGGGACAACCTGCCTCATCCGAGCTTTGAATGCCATGTCCCACTTCTTCTTCCTGCCATTTTCGGTACTCTTTCCAGTTGCGTTGTCACCCATGATGCTGTCACCCATGATGCTGTGTTCTCTTTTCATTCAACGCTGAGACAGATGGTGATAGCTAAGGGATGAGATTGTGGGGTTAAAGCGGCTGGGTATTAGCCGATTGGAGCTCGTTTTGCTTAGTCAGAAAACTCAAAATCAGTTTAAGTTAGTTAACTAGTTATCTGTGCCTCCGGCCCCCACTCACTGGGCGTGCACCAATGCCCAACGCAACTATCTTCCTTAACCGAGCTATTATCCTCTACCAACCATACATAATTTATATAAGAATATGGAAAATATCGAGAAGCGTATCCAGTAGACCTACGAAGCTGCTAAACGAGAAAAGAAAGGCCGAATCTTATGCGTTTTGCGTGTGATTTCGGCGTTTCTTATCCCTGTCTACGTAGTCAATTCAACGGTCGCTAGTCTCGTTTGGCTCTCCCTAGCACCAACAAGCACCTAGATCAAACGTAAGAAGAAGAACTAGTTCGCTAGACAGCACACCTTAATACTATATAGGTTTTATCGACCCTAAAGGATATCTAGTATAGTACGAATGCGATAATTCGGCGGAAAGACGCGACGAAATTCGCGCCGCTAAACAGAAAATAGGCGTGTAATTTTATAGCTCACCCTACTATAGGATAGGTACAATTGTTATCTACTAGGTAAACAGGGGTGGAAACCTGATTGCTAGGACATGGAGCCTAAGGCGCGTGAGTGAAGGGGAGGGGTTGCTGTAATTCCCTATATAAACACAGTCTTTCCAAGTCAATCTCAGGCTTCGCAAAGTTTATCGCCTGTCAAAACTACGTTGCAGAAGCAAGTTTGTTACGAGCACTCCGGAGACCCAGACTCCTAACCCGAAGCACCTACTATCCTTCATCGGCCTCAACTCGTTTTCTCTAGCATGTCGGATATCGAACAATGCCAAGACCTCATTGCCCAAATTGGAGATGCATTTGAGAACGAGGATAGATTTACAATCGCGGCTGACAAAATTATTCAAACTTCGACGATGGCGCTTTGGGCTCAGTCCCCTTTGGGGGAGAGGAAGATCGATATGGGCCTGCCTTCACTGAAAGCCTGGCTGGGGAGACTCGCGGAAAGTGGGCCTGGTCCGGCTGAGGAATATCAAGGCATCTCATATAAATTTGTGAAGCGTAAGTTTCTTATTTAATTGTTAGAGGGACTGTGACTGACAATCTTCGCAGAAGAGCCTCACAGCCGTACCACTACTCCCTTTTCAACCCTGGAGTTAATGGACGAGGATCATCTGATACATGTCTTCTCCGCCAGTATTACCCTTCATGTGCGACGTACTCGTTGGAATTGCTCCAGATTATTGCGAAGCTATATCGTTAGAATATTGTGTGGCGATGGTCAGGTGAAACTACCTAGTTCAGCTCTAGAAAGCTAGTTTAAAAGGGCATTATAATAAAATCCTACAACGATTACAGTTCACAAGTTAGAATCGAACATTGCACCATAGATTCAGGTCATATCTCATTTCTCATGCTAACCAAATTCTAGCTAGTACAGCCCGAATCTCAGTGAAATGCTCGCAAGGCTGCATGCCAGTCCCGTCGAAGGGATCCTGGATGCAGAACGGCATTGTCGTCTTATGGCTTGCAGAATGCAAGATAAGCTTGTCTCCCACCTGGACAGTATCCTTGTCCTGCGCCCTGCAGACTTAGGATTCAGGGTGGAGGTTGTCGGTGCATCGAGGGTTCATCGATGGCTAATTCTTTCTGCTCTCCTCTCCACTTCTCTATCGTCCCCGCCCATTGGCGTGAAGCCTTTTCGGCTCACCCGGAGGGCTATTTTTTGTTGTTTTTGGGGGTATTTGAAAGCAAAAGCAAGGATACATGGCCGGAATTCCCACCAATATTAAGACCGTATTTGAACCAGATCTGGATAGATCTGGGATTGCAAGTGATCTACCGACGGACGATGATCCCCTGGCGACGGACACCGCTTCGGGCACGACGGTACTCCTCATCGCTATCCTCGGACTCGGAGCAGGATGCATCAGAGGACTCGGTGACGTAGCCGCAGCGACTACCACCACAGTCAAGCTTGACGCGGTCGCCCTTGCGGGTGATACCGTAGCGTTCGCAGCGGCACTGCAACGGGTGATCGCTCATGGAGGACAGCGATGAGGGTGACGTTGAGCCTGTGGAGCGCGAGGATAGCGAGGAACCTGCGGAGCTGGGCGGGGAGTTGCTGTAGGAGTACTCATCCGACAGACGGGAGCTGGCGAAGCGGCGGGTCAGGTCGTCGACAGTGGGAGCGTACTCTGCTTCGCGGAGTTGGCGTGAAGCGTAGGGCTTTGACGGCTTGGGGTGCTGGATCTTGGAGGGGGACAGGGAGCGGCCGGTTGGGATGTTAGTCGAGCCACGACGGGGCTTGTAGGAGCTACGCTCGGATCTGCCGTTTGGCACGTCCAGGATGTTCAACTTGCGGCCGGTGGTTGGCTCGATGGTGTATTCGACAGCGGGGTCGTGGCTGACGTGGTACCCATCCATGATGTAGTAGTACCAGTAGCGGCCGCCGAGCTGTAGCATTGAGGTTTGGAAGCGGAACTTGCCGACCCAGGCACCGGGCTTGTCTTCGGCGGAGAGGGGGAGCTGGCGAGAGTAGTTGTCCCAGGATCCGACGAGGTGGACGGTCTTGACGTTGGACGAGGTCCGCAGGGAGAACTTGAGTTGGACTGCGGCCATTGTGAATCACGAAAATAAGTCTTGTCGTAGATGTATAGAGTAAAGCGTAAAGAGTAGACGATGACAACAGAAACTACCAGAGTTCAGTTGTTGTAGATTGTAGAGTTCACTCTTGATGGAAACCAGTTCCACGACGACGAGAATATAAAGAATATATCCGAGCGAGATTAATTAAAAGGATTTGTTGATAGAGCTGAAACAGCAAGGCAGACGTCGACCGGCGACGAAAGATAATGCTGTGGTTGAATAAAGTCGAGTAGAAAACCGAGCAAGGCAGAATAGTGTGCAACACAGAGAGCGCAGCTCGTTCTGTGATGTGTTCAGAAAGGGTTTTGGTGGGTTTTGAGTGTGGCTGTAAAAGGGTGAATTAAGAATAGTATAAATGGAAAGAAAAAAAGAACCTAGCAACCAGTGCTTAGAATTCAAACTCGAGAGGCAGCTCTAACAACAAATGCTCGCTGAAGAAAAGAAAGAGAAATAAGCCTGGGCGGTTATGGCCTTTTAAGGGAAATGGATGGATCAACGGGTCATGAACCTGGGCGCATATTCATGGAGAATTATTGGTTGCTGAATGTGTTGCGCAGTGATGGGCGACTTTGATGCTGCTGTCCAATGATCATCTCGGATTTGACGCTTTGGCTGAGACCGAGTGAGGGGAGACGATCGAATCAGCTTGGAGTATGACTCTTTTGCAGGGTGATCGGGTGCAGCTTGCATGCAACTTGCAGAGTCCGGGATCTGAACAATGATGGCCCTTAGTTTAAACCTCTGCTATAACGATAGTTGATAAGTTCTCATCATAGCTTAGAGACTTTTTCTGATCTTTATTCTCACGTCATGTCATAGATCGCAGATGGGAATGTTGACGGGCTCGTTAGAAACACGATCGGTCAGTTCATGTTCAACACGAGCACACGGTTTCAATGCACATGGCTGTTTTGGTCAATGGAGAACCCCCGCACAGTCCACTCGGGAATTCGCGATCTAGTAATTAATGTATTCCGAGGTGGCGCAAGACCGGGGCCAAGCGGGATTCTAGTGTACCAGAAAGCAATACCTAGATCCTAAAATAATTGCACTATGTATGAATATAACTGTGAACCAGATAAAAAGATGCTCTCAAATCAGATCCCCCGACGCCGCAAAAGTCCAGCGACGCATTTTTGAGCAAATCGTTAAAATACAAAAGATCACCGCACCGACACGCCAGACCGGTCGGTAAACATCCTCGCGGCAATGTTCATCGAGGCCAGCTCTTGGAACAGAAGCTTGGCGGCGTAGGGGATGTGCACCTGTGAGATTCGGTGCTTGTTGTTGCACAGGCGGCACTCGAACAGACCCTTCTTCAGTTTGCTGGAAGCCATTAGCATTTAGATTCACTTCGTTTGGGATATATGGGGCAAGAACGTACGCAATAGGGGTCATCAGGCCGCAGTCGTCGCAGATGTGCACGCGGAAGGGGTCGGACACGTCGAACAGACGCTCCTTTAGGAAAGCGCTGGCGCCGTGGGCAATCATACAATCGCGCTCCATCTCTCCGAAACGCAGACCACCATCACGGGCACGACCCTCGACGGGCTGGCGGGTCAGAATCTGGGTTGGACCACGGGCACGCGCGTGAATCTTGTCGTCGACCATGTGGCGCAGACGCTGGTAGTAGGTCGGGCCTAGGAACACCTGTGCCACCATTTTGCGGCCGGTGTAGCCGTTGTACATGACCTCGAACCCGCGCGACTGGTAGCCGTGCTCGCGAAGCAGACGCGACACGGAGTCGACCGTCACGTCGGTGAATGGAGTGGCGTCACCTTCAAATCCACGCAGAGCAGACACCTTACTCAGCTGACACTCAATCAAGTGAGCAATGGTCATACGAGACGGAATGGCGTGCGGGTTGATGATCAGATCGGGAACCACACCCTCCCGAGTGAAGGGCATGTCCTCCTGTCGATAGGTGATACCGATGGTACCCTTCTGACCGTGACGAGAAGCGAACTTGTCACCGATCTGAGGGATCTTGGTGGTACGCATGCGGACCTTGACAAACTTGAGGTCGTCGCCGCCAGTGGAAACCAACACCTGATCCACGATACCACTCTCCGTGCTTCGAAGAGGGGTGGAGACATCAATCTTGGTGTGGGCCTTGGTACGCTGTCCAAGTTCCTCAGCCTCGGGGGCCAAAGGTGCCGTCTTTCCGATAATGATATCTTCACCAGACACACGAACACCCGGTGCAATGATACCATCATCATCAAGTTTGTCGTACGTGCCCTTGCGCATACCGATAGTGTCGGACCGCATGGGCTTCTCGAAGCGCTCCACAACCGTCAACCCGACCATCTTCTCCGAGTCGGTGTATGTGCGGTAGAACAGACTGCGGAACAGACCACGGTCGATACTGCTCTGGTTCATAATGACGGAATCCTCCTGGTTGTAGCCAGAGTAACAGGCGATGGCCACAATGGCGTTCTGGCCGGCGGGCAGCTCGCGGAAACGCAGGAACTCCATCGACCGAGTCGTGGCGAGAGGCTTCTGGGGGTAGTATAGGATGTTCATCATGGTCTCCATGCGCTGTGCAAAGTTGGTCAGGAACACACCCATGGCTTGTTTACCCATGGCAGACTGGTAGGTGTTACGAGGAGACTGGTTGTGATCGGGGAATGGAATGATACTAGCACAGACACCCAGGATCATACTGGGGTGAATCTCGCAGTGTGTCCAGGTGTGTGCTCGCTGGCTCAGGACGGAACGAACTCGCTTGTTAGGGTCGTCCGAGTCGGTTTCCGGCAGCGCGTAGCCGGCCTGGAGCTGTTTGGAGATCTCCAGATCTTCGGGTGTCATGACAATCATAATGGTTTCCTCTTCCTCCGCATCCACCAACTCCACGGCTCCTGATCTCACCAAGCCATCCCATCCGAAGTAGCGCTCCCGGCGGTCTTCCGCATCCAGATCTGGCGGCAATTCCCTGTCCTGCTCAAGCTTTCGAATGTGCTCCTTGTTGAGGACCAAGGATCCAGCGTTCTCGCTCTTAGGATCGTTGTCAATAGTGAACAGAGGTCGACACACACGACCAGTATCCGTGAAAATCTTGAACTCTCGGTCGCGAATATCGCGAACCAAGCTGACCTCGTGAGAGATCATGTTGCGCCGACGCAAAGACATCATGGTGTTGACGAGATGTGACGGGTCGCGATGAATACCAACCCAAACGCCGTTGACAAACACCTTGGTGGCGTTGGGTGTAACTTGAGGCTCAAACTCTTCGAGTACCTCCATGTTACGCTGGATCATGAAGTCGATGATGGGCTCACTGGGCGTACCCACAGTGATGTAGCACATAAGCGCCAAGTTCTTGACAAGACCGCAAGCCTGACCTTCTGGGGTTTCGGCAGGGCACACAAGACCCCAGTGTGTGTTGTGAAGCTGTCGCGGCTTGGCGATCTTTCCATCTCGGCCAATGGGTGTATTGGTGCGGCGCAAATGAGATAGTGTGGAGGAATAAGTGTAGCGACTCAGCACTTGAGACACACCGGCTTTGGCGCTAGCCGCCTTCTTCTGTTCACCCCAGTTGCCCGTTGCGAGGGCGTACTTCAAACCACTGGTCAGCGTGGCGGCCTTGATACCCATGTTTAAGTAGATCTCCCGGTTCGTCTCAACGCATCGCTGCACGTAGCGCTGTAGGTCACGAGTGACCCGGGTGAAGAGAACACGGAACAGACCCGCCAGAAGAGGTCCAGCCAGGTCCAGACGCTTCTTTCCGAAGTGATCACGGTCGTCAACATCACGGCGACCGAGGGCGCACTGAAGAAGACGGTGCACCATGTACCCAAGGAAGAAGGCCTTGCGGGTTTCACTGCCCTCGCTCTGTGAGATATGCGGCAACAGCTCCTTCTGCATGATCTCTCGAGCGTACCGCACACGTCGCTCATGGTTCAGGTTCGACTGAGAGGATCCACGCTTAGCGATGAAATCCAGAGCCACCTCTCGGTCCTGAATTACAAAGCCCTCCTCAATACACGGTTTCAACATCTCCAGCATCGGGGTATCATTGCGGTCGTAGCAAATGTGGTTGAGGATATCCTCGTCGGACACAACGCCCAGAGCTCGGAAGACAACCACGATTGGGATATCGGTCTTGACGTAGGGCAGAGTCGAGCGGATAGTAGGGCCAAATCCGCCCTTGGCGCTATCGCCCTTGGAGAAGAGCTTGAGCGCAAGCTGAGACAGAAGTCGCGATCCCTTTTCGACCGCGCTTCGGATCTCAGCAACGTAAGGTGTCGGGCTCGGGGGCGCCTTCTTGAACACCTGCACGATGTTTCCAGCACTTCGCTCCTGTGCGATGAGGACCTTCTCACTTCCGTTGATGACGAAGTAACCACCAGAGTCATAGGGGCACTCATTCCAAGCGTAGAGATCCTGCTCGGGCAAGTCCTTCAAGATACAGTATTTCGACTTGAGCATGATCGGCATCTTGCCAATGAACACAGGCTCCTCCTTCTGCTGCTCCGACGGGAGCTCCTTCTGCTCCCACTGGAGGTATGTGCCACGGGTCTTGCGGTCCTCCTCAAGATCGCCTTCTCCATCTTCGGGGTCGGCAACCAGACGCTCTCGTCCTTCCATGATCTTTTTGGTGACGCCAAGGTACAGCGGACTCGCGTAGGTGAGGTTTCGAAGACGTGCTTCTTGCGGAAGCATGATGGTAGTCGCTCCGTCACCTTCTGTCACAGATGGTCGCGAAAGCATGACGGTTCCAAATTTCAGCTCGTAGCGGCGGACGACGATCGGCTCGACTTCGTCTTCGGCGGGTGGGAGGGTTTGATCGAGAACCACCTGTCCTTGTTCCTCCACCAGTTCCTGCATTGTCGAGGAGATAAATTCATCGAAGGAATCGAGTTGCTGAGAAACGAGACCCTTGGAGTCGAAGAAAGAAGAAATCACGGTCCAGCAGTCCTCCGAGGTGATTCCCTCATCAGCATCGTCGTAGAACTCATCCTCATAGGCTTCGTCGTAGTCTGCCATGTTGAAAGGTGGGAAGGGTCCAAAAGGGCCCAGGAGCGAAAAGAGAATGAGGGCTCTTCAGGTAGCGCAGGGAGGCGCTAAATCGCGTCGGCCGCGGAAGGCGATGCGTGAGAAACACCCAACGCGCTGCAACACCGCCTTTCAGAGACTGGAGAATCGGTATCTGCAGTCTGAACAGGCAAGTGAGGGGACAACCTGAAACCTGAAGGGCTCGGTGGGATGAGAAAGAAAGCCCAGCGGTAGCAGAGTGAAGGGACTGATCTCCAAGGATCTTGATGCTTCAGCGCATGAGGTGCGCTAACCCGATGTGGCTGTCACGTGCTATGTGATAAATCAAGTCACATGTCATATTATGTATCGCATCACGTGCTGGAGGTTTAGTGGATCAGAAACGAAGGAACCATTTCAAACAGCATCCTTGGAGATGAGAAAGCTCTCTGGAATGCCTTTTGATCATACCGTGTGGTTGCTCTATTGTATCATTGGCCATCAAATACATGGTCAAAAGTTCACCTTGGGGTGTACATGCCACCAAGCCTCTAGACAAGCCGCAATGTGCAACAAAATGTAGTGAACATTCTTCCCGACATTAAAAATTTACAGCTGGATAGTCTACCGCAATGCAATTCGAAAGATTCAACACCCAGGTATTTTGCTGATCACTATATTACATTGCTGGCCACATTCAGACCCTCATCACAAGAACTGCAGCAAGGTACTTAGCATGTCCTTGAAATCTTTCTGGCCCTCTTCTTCCTCTCCAAGCCCATCGAGTTGTTCTATACCAGTTAGCATTGAGCACCACAAAATGAGGTTTAAACCTACCCTGCAAGGTACCCCGGACTAGCGACAGATCCTCATCACGGTCTGCTAGCAGGGACACAACTTTCTTCTTAGCTCCATCATCCTCGGCAATCAGCCATGCCAGAATAATATCAATTGTCTACTCCATTGATTAGTCTCAAGATCCGCAACAAAGCCAAGAGGTACAAACCTGCAATGAGAAAAGCCCAGCATCGAACCGCCGCGATAGCCATTCACCAGCCATGAGTTCCTGGTCCTCAGGCGAAAAGCCTTTGCGCTCATTTGCAATAGTTTGCTCGACAGGCGACACACGAGCAGCATATTCCCGTCGGAGCTTGACGAGCTTCTCGATCTTCTCATAGTCCTTCTCCATGAACTTGGCTAGTGTTCGAATCCGCGCAGCAGAGCCACCGGGCAGAAGCCGAAGAAGTGAGGCAAAGATGCCTAGGAGGTGCTCAATGTTCTGAGACTCTTGCTGCAAGCTGTTAATGATGTACTACAGAGGGCAAAATCAATAGTACCTTTTTCATGAACATTCCAAACACCGTCCTCAAGCCCGCGGCTTCAACCAATCGCTCACAAGCTGGTGCACCTCCGGCTCCACCGAATGCATGATCGAGGACACGGAGAGCACGCGGCTTGCTAAATTTACCCTCCTTCAGCATGATCAGACCTAGTTCGATACCTTCTGCTTCGATGAACTTTTCTTTTCCCAAGTCTTCATCAACAAGGCAGATCAGAGAGTCGAATAGATTCTCCACGTATTCCTCCTCATCTGAGTCCTTCTCGGGATCGCGTTTCCGGTATGCACTGAGAAGTTGGAGAATGATGTCGACACCTTCTAGACTAATAAACCTCTCCCGATTTTTGGACGAGGATTGTAGAAGAATAGCCAGGATCTCCGCAGCATACTGCTTATTCTGGCTCACGGGGTGCTCTTTCTTTTGGATCCGAGATAAGATCCAAGGAAAGACCGTAGCGTCTTGTCCAATTTTCTCCGCAAGCGGAGTCTGGGAGGAGAGGTTTTCCAGGACACCTGCATCGGATTAGCAATTGACAAACGGAATAATTTTGTCAATCTACTTACTTAGGACGTAATAAACTCCAGCACGATCGGTCTCTGAACCCTCGTCTAGACGACCGAGATTCTGTGTCAAGAGTTCAATAAGATCGGCATCCATCTAGCGTGGTTAGTGTCATGGTCGAAATAGGCCTCCATTAGACTCACCATGGCATTGACCAAGCTATCCCACTGTTCCTGCTCAGCCTCCACATCTTCATCGGTCAGCTCACTGATGAGCTGGATGGTGTCGATCGCAATATCCGCGTTCTCATGCGAAAGCAACGATATCAACGAGCCCACACATCCCATCTTGGAGAACTCCTCGTAAAGCTCAGGGTGCTCCGACAAAATCGATAGCCCCTTAATCTCGGTGTCCAGGTCAGCCTCGGATGCCATGAACCTAGCGCAGCCAGTTAGCCTGAAATAGGTCATGTCTCAGCGGGCCAACATACTTTTGCGGATCACCTTCAAACTTCCCACGGAGCTCCGCATTCTTAGATATCTTTTTCTCGAAATTTAGCGCAAATCGGCGAACCCATGCGGCGTCGAACTTCTCGAGCTGTAGTGAACTTCCGTCAGCGTATGATACTGTTCAGAGCGGGTGAAACGGTCATACCGCAGTCTCTTCCTCTTCATTCTGGTCGATGTATTGCATGGCATCGGCAGTCTTCTGTTCCATCCCTCCGCCGAAGAAACGTCCTTCCTCGTCGTCTGGTATATCCTCTTCGCCAAAGTCCGGCGGTAGCTCGGGACCCGCTTCCCCGTCATCCTCCATTGAATCCTCCACCATGGCTTCCTTCCCTTTGGATCTGACGTCGCCATTGGAGTCTAGCTTGGCCGATTTGTATAGCTCATCTTGTCTCGTCAGCACGTTGCGGCGGGCGCGTTCGCGGGATGGGAGGGGCGTACTTGGATCTTGGACTGGCTCGAATTTGCGCTTGGAGCCTCCGGCAATAGACGGTTTCTAGCTTGTCAGAATATGAAGGATTCAAATATCCGGGGACTTACCTTGAAGAGCTCGTCGATACTCGTCATGGCTGCGGCGCGAGAGTTTCTCTGGAAATACTCGCGTAACCAGCGCCGTTTTCAGAGAAACCTTCAAAGTAGGACTAAACTTATAGCGACAAGAAGAAGTAAAGACAATTCCTAACGAAGCAGTTGAAGTCGCATTGCCATGCGCGCGCGCCGCAAAAGATGTACGGGTGACGTTGCACGCCAAGAACGCAGTGACGCCAAGCGGCGGCCGCAGATTTCTCGATTCTCCTCCGATCACTTCATCGACCACCTCCATACCATCTATCTGTCCACATTTTCACATCAACCGCAAAAATGGCCCCCAACCGTGTCGTCGTCTCCAACAATGGTCGCCCCCAGAAGAGCTTCATGAGCACCATCTACGATGAGGCCACCTCACCCGAGAACACCACCATTGTCCGCAGCCTCCTGGTCTTCAGTGTACGTCCAGCTCCTCCAAATGCACGATTGTGAAACTAACATCCTTCAGGCCGGTGTCGCATTCCTCCACAGCAGCCTCGGCGAGATCCTTCTTCCTCCGTAAGTCGCGTCAACCCATCGATACACTGTTCCCGTTGAATGGAAACTGACCCGTCGCAGTATGTAAAACAACTCCGTCTACGCCGGCCTCAACTCGACTCGAATCATTTCTTTGGACCTTGTGAAGCATACTGGCGTCGGTCAAGGGAACATGTTGGGTAGACACTCCTCGCTCGATGCTTTCGATATCTCTGTATAATAGTTTGTTGGGCGTGCATGCTCAGGGCATGCAGCTCGGGTGATTTGTTATGAATACCAGGATTTTTAAACTGTCTTTCAACTGCCTAGGCGGATTATCCATGAAAATTCGTAAGGCGACTAGGTTCCAGCCCAGGGAGAGTCGAGACCCTGCCAAGGTGGCCATCTAGGCCGCGATTATCTCGGCTCGCAAACATTGGCTTTCGTGCCTCTGATATAGGATCGACTGAATGATAATGTCTCGTCTTGAGTTGGTGATTTGACTTCTCTTTGAGACAGTGACCAGGCATCAGGTACAAAATCCAACGATGCAGCCCTTCCAGATCGAAATGCAACAAAATCTGCTTACCATCACGGTTAGGGGCTCGAGGCTCGATGGTTAACGGGAAATGGAGAAAAGAAATCGGAGCCTCCAAGGATGGCTCCTGGCGATATGGCTGATTACAGGCTGGCTATGAGAGGTATTTTCTGGAGGCCTCGGTTTGTTTCCCGTTTCGCGTGCACTCCGATCCGCAAGTGATTCACTGGGAGAGAATAGATTACATTCAAGACGAAGAGCAACTTCTAGCAATCATACAGCATCCTCAACTTCCATTATCATGTCCACGACGGTGCGGCATCAACGCCAGAACCGATACCAAAGAAGTAAGCCCGAAGTAGTCGACGATGATAGGTATCATTAGACTGATCATTCAGGGCCGACCCTATAATAGTCACAGTTTTCAAGACATCCTTTTGGCTGCGAATATCAAACCCTCGACTTCTGGCGCAACACCCGCATTCCATAGTACAGTGGCCTACAGCCCGAGCCCGACGCGTATCTGCAGCTGCAGCCTTTCGGCGCTTTTCACAGCATCCACAGTCACGGCCGCAGCACCCTCCATTCCCCGCGCAATCATTGACAAGATCAGGATGAAGATACCAGTTGGTGTCTGATCTCCATAAATTGTATGCTCTAAGGAAAGCACCTCTGGGAAGCAAGGCTTCGTTCTTGTAAAGCTCCCGTTCAAGAAACCAATATTCCTTGCGTATAGTCTCCAATTCTTGGACCAACGTCGACAGTTGCTTCTTCTCTTTTAAACTTGCCGTCAGGGCTAGAGATTGATGCCACTCCGTCAAAGATTCCTCTCGCTGCGCCAGTTGTCGAAGAACGGTTTCTATGTGCATGATCTCCATGCAAAGCTCTTCGACCACGCTAGGGTCGATGTCATCATTTCGAACATAAAACTGGAAGGCGTGTAGGCGAAACTTCTGCACAGCATCAAAGCTTCCATGCCGTGCTAGTAGAGTGTCGATTCGGTCACAAACTGGGATAAGTAGCCAGCCAAACATTTTGAACCGAGCGTTGAAGACCGTGTGGCTCGGGCTTGACCTTCGGTATTTGAAGGTTGAACGATCTCAGAAAATAGCCTAGGAACGTGTACGTAATTTTGATCCCGATGACTTGGCCGCTTCCACAGAAAACAGGGCCGCTCCTAAAGAGGCAAGCCCGCGAACTATGCTCACTGACTTCGTGGAAGCAGACAAGGGAACCAATGGAATTGAATATGGTGGGGACCGTAGATAAGTTGGGGAAGTGGTTCCTCTATATCTCAGTAAATTGACCTCTTTAGCACCGCTCCTCCACTGTGGCCTAGTGGGAATTAGCCTGGCACCCGACCCAAGGAATTCCCACTGTCGCGGGTTCGAACCCTGTTGGCAACTTTAGTGTCTGGCTGAAAAAGCTGATGCTAGAACCAACGAGAGGTTGGACTCCGACGGTCCTCTTCTTCTCTTCTTTTTCTTTTTTGGCTTTCTGTTTTGACCCTCTCTGACTTGAATTATTTCAGGCTTTTTGATGTGCTATGTTACTTTCCTATACGCGTACTCTTGGATGTGTTTTTCTTTGCGGGGTTCGTACATATAATCAGCCTCATCTGTCATTTCTCAGGCGATCTTTGTAGATCATCCGTGGGTTTTGTGCGTTCCCATTGGCTGCCATGCGGGGGTGTGGGTTCCCAGCTAATTTGGCCCCTTCACCCACGGCAAGGACCTAAAAAGCAATTTCTCCCAGAATTCTCCGTCCTCAACTCATCAGTCTACACCTCATTGCAAGCCACCACCGGTAATAATGTTTTCTAACTTTATCCACACCCCTAGCGCACCTTTCGTGTATATCTCAAAATCCACCTCGTTGAGTTGAAGCTGCTTCCTCAGCTTCATCATCATTTCCCAGGTTCGTGCCTGCATAGCCCTCTGTTGGTTGAGGAATTCCATCAGGGGTCCCGGTTCAAGGCTCTGATCCACCGGACAGGCCGCCTGCGCCTTGAGGGTGGTCATGACGCAGCCGTTGAAAGGCAGCATAAAGCCAATAGTCGTGCCCCAACCCTCAAAGTTGCGCTCGCAAGCGACGCGCAGGGCGACATCAAACGTCCACTTGTCGAAATCTGTGAAAGGGGCCGTGTCCACTTTGCGCAGTGCAATCTCGGCTTCCACCGAAACCGGCTTTGGGGGCTGAGGCGGGAATAACAGATTGTCTGGAGGAGGCGCCATCCAGTACGGCGAGTGTATGCAGTCAGCTTCGAAGGTAACGGGATCGGTACTAAATTTGCGCTTGATCGGGCGGCCGTGTATCCAAGCAGTGAGATGGTGTCGCGGCATGTCGTACTGCACATTGAGACGTCTGAACAGCTGCGTCGCCAGCAGCTCGTGTCGATCTTCGCCAACCAGGAAGCGGATCCCAATCGATAGTGTTGGAATCCCCATGAGCGTGAAGAGGTCCAGGCCGCCGCTGCGGAACCCCACGACCATGTGGTACCACCCTTGCTCGTATGCCCACTTGAGAAAATAAGCCTCGATATCTCTCTTGGTAACGCCAGGAACAATCCCGAGATGTGTCCAGTACTGACCGATATTCGGCGTGGAAACAACTTGGCCCGATACAACGGGGAACAGCGTCATCGTCCCCTTTGAGCTTTTCTGGCCGGCAATTACACTGACGATTTGGGCCAGCGCTTCACCCGTGTCGTACTCAGGGTACGGGCCATCCTTCCCCTGGCCCGAGTCACGATGAAGCACTAGGATGGTCTTCTGTTCCGAGTTAGGCTTAGGCCACTGTCCAAAGAGGTGCGTATTGGCCTTTTCAAACATCTGATGCAGCACATCCTCATTACCCTGGACGATGGTCATATCCGCTTGACTTCATTCCATATCGCTCTAGATTCATCCGTGCTCACAATATCAGCCATCCGGAACGTGGCATATCCCTCAGTGATGAAGGAGATATTTTGAAAGATGAGTGATCCATCATTATTCAAATCCAGTATCTTCTCCTTATATCCGGCACCTTCTTGTGGAACTCCAAGAATACACCTGCCGTCCCTAGGTGGTCGAGCGGGCGTTTGAAGAGTCTCACGGCTATACGAGACGAAGAAGTAAAATATTCTCAATTTCTGGGCAATGGTCTTGAGATATTCCATCAAATCGTTCGATACGCTTGGGCAGTCGTGGATATATAAGTAGCGGGCCACCTTCTTGTCAGCCATGATTTGTGCAATCATGGCCGCCCGGACTTGATACATGTCGCCGCGGTGAGTTGCCGATAGCATGAAAATTGAGTTCTTGGTGGCAGGCAGTGCTGCTGCTGTCCACATCCTGGTTGTCTTCAGAATAGGCCGTGCGAAGTGCTAGAGACGTGCTTTGCTACTTGCGTTCGAGGGAGAGAGATCTCGGAGTAAGAACGGCTACCGTGATCCGGCCATGATATAGGCTCGTAGATGGGAGAAGGGGAGAAAGTCAGCTTTCTGATGAGCATCAGATGTGCTTGGAATTTGCATAAAGTGCCCGGGTGATGGTTCCGAGACAAGTACTAGTGACGGGTGAGTGATGCGCTTTGCAACTAGTCAGATATCTGCTCTGTGCTAGCAGAACAGATTGTGCCCGACGATACTATTCATACAGTATGGAGTGAGCTGCGTGCAAAACATCCAAATGGACTCCCCTTCCCCCTCTCGACTCTTATGCCGCTAGCTGTCCCAGCCGAGCACCTTCGCATATGTCCCTTCCTCTAGAGGTGGTACGGCGAAATCCGAAGTAGATGACTGTTGCTTGCATATTTGCTAGGGCAGGGTGCAGAGACGGGATGCCTTGTTGCTCCCACATCGGGATATGGCAATGTAGGCGAGGCCAACTATCACCAGAGACTGCACTCTCTCAATAGCTTTTCTTTCGCGACATGGCTGAAAACATCGGGTGCAATGAGAACGATGATACTCAGTGCCTACATCAAGCCGTGTTGGCCTAGAGGTAATGCGTCTGCTGACGTAGATGGTACACCGTGCGAAAGAGACAAAGGGTTGGTTCTCTGGTTCTTCGGTAGGCGCGCCGGCCCGCGACCCAAGATGATTATCCAATGCAGCAGCTACTAGTAATGTTGCAGCTAATGGTGGGAAAGAGAAACTTTGGCGACCTGAAAGAAACCAGTGAGTGCTCGTATGGGAAAACTTCACTTAAAAATTTAGAGTATTGTTACGACTAACCACTCTCCTGCGTGGTTGTTGGGATGAAGGGACCCGGGGCCAAGACTAAATGTATTATCACATGAACCCAGGGTCTCAGTCGACGAAATTGACAATGTTTACCGTGTCACGCATAGACACCAGTATTTCATCATGCTCATTGCTCGTCCGCCCGATGTATGTCATCTACAACAAGAAGGTAACAGTTTCAGGGTGAGAAATTCCCGCAGTGGAAAGATAATCAGTCATTGAGATATTTACAGACACGCATCCATAATCAAATCTATGCGCTGTACTTCTTCACAAACTCAATCAAGGCCGCGTCCACTTCCTTGGGCTTAGAGCCACTCAAGAAGTGAGCACCACCGGGAATAGTCACAAGGCGCGCATCAGGAGAGTTCACAAACAGCTTGATCTCCTGCTCAGCGTTGGCGACGGAGTAGACCACATCCTTGGTACCCTATACAAATGATGAGTTAGTGTTCCTGTACTCGATACACAAGCGAGACTTCTGCAAACGGGGCAACAACTTACGTGCAACCACATAACGGGGCATCGGACGTCAAAGAGGCGGGCGTGCAGGCCATCGCGATCCCTCAAGTTGATAGAGGCCATTCGAATGCGACGGCGGCCCTCGTCACCCCGGTAGTTTGATTTGATGGTCTTGCGCCAGAACTCGCGAACATCAGCAGGGCAGTCATCCTTGCCGAAGCCGATGTCGACGAGGAAATCGCAGAAGCCCGTGTGGGGCTCGAAGTCGGGGGTGGCCTTGTTGGTAGTCCACTTCTCAATATCGGGGGTCAACAGGTTAGGCGCATCCCAGCAGCTAAGGCTGCGGGTTCGGTCGCTCTCATTGTCCAGTGATGTGCCGAGGGGAATGATACCGGCGATCTTAATACCCATGTGTTAGCCATAATCGGTTTCTAGAATGATTCAAGGTTGGGAGGGTTTTATTCACCTTCTCGGGCCGCAGCAAGGCCATGCGCACGGTGATCCAGCCACCCTGGCTTGTGCCGAGAACAAAGGCCTTGTCGATGTTCAGGGCATCGAGGACTTGCAGGTTCATCTCAGCGGTATCCCAATACGTCCAGTTCTCGCGCTTAGTGCGGGTCTGGCCGTGACCGAGAAGCTCAATGGCCAGCAGGTTCATTGTGCTGGTCAGCTCCTTGTTGGCATATTGCAGGTTGTAGAGCTCCACCGAGGTGGTAAACGAGTTGACGAGAACCAAAGTGGGCTTCTTCGGGTCGAAGGGTTCAGAGATCTTGATACCAGCGTCGATACCACCGAGGTGGGGGACATGCACGGTCTTGGTGACAGACATGATGGAGGGAGGTGTAGAGAGCAGAGGGTATGATAAATGGAGATGGAAGAGGTTGTTCGCCCATCGAAGGGACTCAACTACAACTATATAAACTACGGTCCATGATCGGTGATCTCATGGTTAGACACGACTACAGCCACAGCCCCGCATAAATAACCGTGGTTCACCATAGACTCTCGGCTTTTGCTCTCCGAATACCCAAGGATCCGACAGTTCTGGAGTTACTTATGACTAACAATTATGACATGTGGTCTGTCTTTAATCTCAATTATGTAGATCTCACAGTCTCCTGGGATAGTTTAACCATTGTCATGGTTCGTTGGCGAACGGAACAAAACGGCGTAGAATGTTGATTGGGCATTTGTAAGCAAAATGATCAACCCACTCACACTCCGCGTTGTCTTGGGACAAACTTTAAAGCTTTCTGCTTATGATCGACCCACTGCGGGGTTGTCCCGGGGTGCTTCACGAGTACGGAGGACGGAGCAAATCGGTCATCCCCCGCTTCCTTTGCCTATATCCGCGGTCCAGTTGCCTATATCCCCCCACAAGCTTCTCGTATTCTCGTTGACCCCAGTCACGCTAGTAACCCCGGCGCTGGTGCCAATATGGTCCGTGCCAGCCTTGAACATGCGTAGGCAGTCCCGCGCGTTAACAGTATGAGTATGTTACGGAATAGGAAAACATGAGGGGGCATGTAACCGAGGACCGAGACTCACCCGGATCTCTGCTGAAACCCTGCGGACGAAAGGGTACAGTGCACCCTCCAGTCAACGTTAGCAAGTTGCGCTTATTAAAGTCTCCGTTTACTCTAGACCGCTTTTTTGACCGGTGTCACCGCTTACGATGCCAAGCACGCTAGGGACGGTATCAGTGGATAATAATTGAAGTATGGAGTTTCTGGCGGCAGAAAAAGCGGCAGAACATAATGTAATCAGGGGCTGGACGGCGACTTTCGCGGCGCCACTGTCCTGAAGCACATCTACCCCAACCCCCACCCCCACACCGATCCGCTGGGTAGATGTGCTATACCGACCCGGTGGATAGACATGCTATGGAAGGCCTGACGCATTTTCATGAACATGGCAATAATGGCTTCTTGCCCCGCCAGATCAGCTGATTCCTGTTCACTGGTACGTATCCGCCGATTGCGGCGTCTCGTTACGTCCCCCTAGATAAAGGTGAAATCAGCACACTGGGAATTGAAGTATACCAATTCCAATCCATGTTTGACTAGGTAGTCAGGAGATTAGATATGTTGCCAATATATCCTGCGCCGTAAATATACTATAGAAACATTCGCAAGCAGCTATTCTCTCCTACGTGGCTCGTATTCAGCTCCACTGGGAAAAGGGGCCAAAAATCGTTGCGTTGTCTGCGACCTCGAGGACAATCGAGCGCAAGCTTTGCGGAATCTTCTTGCAGGCCAAAAATGGTGCCAAAAATCGGGGATTGGGTCCCAAGGTTGGTCAACTGTCCACTGTTCGCTAGCCCTCCGTCGATCAATTACCCCGCGTATAGTCAAGGTTGGTAGCGAATTAGGGAGTGTGGTTCCCTATATTGGATATGAAGGAGGAAAAATGGGATGGTCCCACACGTTCTGCCCGACGCTGGGTTCGATTAGCTATAATATCAATATTGTACTCTAGTAAGTTTCGGGATACTCCAGCACTAGAGACCACTAGAAGCTGCGGGGACTGAAAAGCACCGGCAGGTATAATAACCTATTTCAGTGCAGAAACGGTGACGGTGTCTCCAAGCGCCACCTGCACTTGAACTCCGATTGCTATTTTATCGACATTGAAGATAGCCTTTCCACGAGCGTGTTAGTATATGCTGTCAGCGTAGAAGGCGATATACTTTCGAGAAAGGAAGATTGAGAGCTGCTCGAAACTCGGTGGAAGGATCAATCGTCGATGAGTGACGCTGCGCTCCTATTAGGGAGCCGAGGTTGAAATACCGTGTCCCATTTGATACCAATGGCCTCCATCCCTAGATTCATCCAGGAAGAGGAAGGCTGAGCATAGTTTGTGTATGATCCTGCAACGGAGCGCCATCGGCTTCAAATGCGCCAGAGTTGTACTCAGCTGTGGAATTGGCGGCTTCCTTGCATGCCTGATGGCGTAAAATCGATGCTCCGCTTGTAGAATGGCAGCATTTCATCGAATGTGTATTTACTGTCGTTGACGGTGTTCGCCCATAGTTGCATAGAATCGCGGGTACGCGTTTTACCTTCACAGTACTGTAGGTTGAGGGTTGGTGAAGGACAGAGAAGAGAAAAGGGAACATTTACAGCGATTTCAGTCAAAATGCGAAAAGGCGCCTTTGGATGCACGGGCTGAGAATTCAGGTGAAGAATTTCAGGTTAGTGAGGAGTGATCGCAGACCTAACGCCGTATTTGACAGGAGTTAGAGTAGGGCTACCTGGGCACTAGCGATATGGCATATACCAAGTTAGACTTACTAGTTACATAGTTGAAGTTGACAAGCTAGTTACTTAACTAGTTAACTACACCACGGCTTATCTGTAAATAGATTAGGTACATTTCACCCCTGCGCCCGACAGTTGGCAATAAACAGAAGTAGATACCAAACAGCAAGACTATTTCTCTCAACAGAAAAGGGAAATATTATAACATCAAGCTTCTAGTATGTATAACCTTCCAACCAAGTCCGGGGAGGAACGTTGTAGTTAAAAAAGAGCCCAAAGGTTGTTAGTCGTTGGTAAGCCTCCGCAACCCCACCCAGACCGAACACCGCCTTTGGTTCTTTGGTTGGTTCAATGCTTGGACTTGGATTCCCATATCATCTACCTTGATTTCTATTCTGCTTGCCCGATCGTTGTTCTAGTGGGATTCGGCATTTGGCATTTTGGACTTCTTGTCAGCAACTACCAGCCACCCAAATGCAGAACCCAGCGTGAATGGCCATGGCTTCCTCTCCCGGCAATGCGGCCATGAAGCGCAAGTTGCAGCAGGACTCTCGCGAGCCTGCGATCAAGCGGCATCATCTCCAAGGCTACGATCCACAGGCACCATGGCTATCCGAGACAAAACCGCTGAACGGCTGGCGCACTCTCGGAGATCCGGTCGTTCGTGACTCGTTGCCCCTGGCCAATATGGTCTCTGCCGTTCAAGACCTGATTGACCCGGATTTTGATCCGCTGACTGCCATTCTTGATGAAGAGCCACGGTTTCTGAAGCCGCTACCGGATCGCATCTGTCCCGAAGATTTGGAGTTTTTGCGCTTTCGCGGTGCTCTTTCGATTCCAGAGAGTGGTCTGCGCAATGAGTTACTCCGCTCGTATATTCAGTGGGTGCACAGTTTCATGCCCGTGTTAAATCTACAGGAGCTTTTGCGATGCGTGGCAGAGAATGATCCAAATGGAAATGTCAGCGTTCTTTTATTCCAGGCGATTATGTTTGTTGGGACGGCTTTCATCGACTTGAGGCACTTGCAAGCCGCGGGATACTCGACTAGAAAAAGCGCGCGCAATGCCTTTTACACTCGATTAAGAGTATGCCTTATGTTCATTTTCTGCATGCCCCGCTAATCTTCTTGCTTTCTTTAGCTATTGTATTCCCTCGACTGCGAAAACGATCGCATCGTCATTCTCCAAACACTATTACTGATGACTTACTGGTCTGACCCCGAAAATAGCCCGCAGCAAGATATCTGGGATTGGATTGGAGTTTGTAACACACAAGCCCACTCAATCGGACTTAATACAGATCCAGCGTCCAGTGATATGGATATCCAAACTCGACGGCTACGCACTCGCATTTGGTGGTGCATGTACTCTCGAGACCGGCTTATCGCCATGGGAATGCGACGTCCACTACAGGTGAACGAGGGAACGAGTAGTGTGCCAATGCTCAGAATGGAGGATTTTGACTTTGAGCCATTCTCACCGTCTGCAGTGGGTCTCTTTCGCTGTCGCCAGCTTGAGGACGTGTCGCATCAGAAGCGTCTGGCAACCATGTTCATTGAGAAGGCCAAGCTTTGCCAATGCATTGGCCGAGTGCTCTTTGCACAGTATGCGCCGTCACAGCGCCAGTTTGGAGCTACTGACCGCACCACCGTCACTTTAATTCCTCGACAAGCCTCTGAGTCTGAGTTTACACGTTGCACTCAGAAACTTGACTCGTGGCTGAATAGTCTTCCGAGAGACGCTCAGTTTATCCCTCAATCAAAGACCGACTTTGGTGATGGCGAGGATGTGCTCCTCCTGCATGGCGCCATGCTTCGCATGCTCTTCCATGCAACTACCAGCGCGCTTCACCGACCTTGGGCAGCCCTCTCAAAAGACCAGTCCAAATCTCGTATCGAGATGCGCAATATTGCTCGATCCAAGATGCATGATGCCGCTGCTGGCATCACACATATCATCCAAGGCCTCAACCAGCTTAACCTCACCCGGTTCATGCCCCAATCCGGCGTGACGGTTATCCTTCCAGCCGCAGTCGCCCACCTATCGAACTCAATGTCCGACAACCCCGCCGTACGTGAAAGCAGCATCTCCAACTTCCACCGCTGTATTCAGGTCCTACACTGCCTGAAAGACATCTACCCAGCCGCCAACATCGAGTTCGCCAACCTCGAAGCCGCAACCAAGATGCAGTCCAGCAACTGTAATTCCAATACATTCTTCCAAATCATGCAATACAACTTCGCACCATCCACATCACCCATCCCAACCAAACCCCGAAAACCAAGCAACGCAGACTCCCTCGCCGAAACCACTCGCTCACAAGCACCATCCACACACGAACAGCAGCGCAAACCAAGCACATCCCATGGAACGAACCCATCCCGCCGCCCATTTCCAAACGACTTTGACGAATATTTCCTCGAAACGACAAACCCCGATACCCCCCTCAACTTCTTCTCCGTTGACTTCGACGCCTTCCTCAACAACTCAAATACCCCGGAATCGGAGATCTCACCATCAAACGACATAAACAATACCGACTGGACACAGGCTTTGTTTCGAGGGACTCTACCCGAATCCAACAAAGATTATCCTCTAGATGAGACTAGGAAACACAACCATACGCCGCAGGAGCAGGAGCAGGACCTCTTTGCTTTTGCGATGAAGGATGATGAAGATACTAGCTTGAAGCCAGCTACAGCGCATCATGATATTACAGGTGATTTAGATCGCGATTTGGGGTTTCATACTGGGGATGAGGGGTTCTAGTATACCATTTCCGATGTATTTTCATGATCTGTACATTTGAAACCGAGGTTTAGCATGGACTAAATTGTACGTGAATACGTCCTACTGAAATTATAAGAATTAAAACGGAACATTCCTAGCAATTCCGTCTACTTTAGTTATGGATATCATGGCTACCTCCGGGTCTATCGATAGTCTGCAAAGAAAGCAAGGTCGTCAGGGCGCGTATCGACTCATCAGTCATTTCGGACAGGGACATATACTATGCCCGCGACCAGCGGTTACTCTCATCGCCCTGTTCCCACTCCTGCTCGGTGTATCCCAGGCTCTTCTTAACCCAGGCCACCTTTTTAGAGTCACCGGTGTTCTTGCCCAGGTTATCACTGAGCTTGACAGCGGGACTGCCATTCGCAGTGGCGATTTTGATGACGATGTTGAGAGGCTTGGACTTTTCGCCGCTGGACTTGTTGGTGAAGTCATCTAAGAAATGTAAGATACCATCCATGGAAATGAATACGGGGGCACTTACTCGTGAAGAAGGTGCCCACGCCAAAGGTAGGAGCGAGATGCGCCTCCTCGGCAATCGTCTTGTATTCCAGACAGTGCTCGATATTCAGCGAGTCTGAGAAGACGACTACCTTCTTCTCCGTGATGCCTTCCCTATCGTAAAAATCACGCACCATCTTTACAAAGTACGCCGGATCGCCCGAGTCCTGGCGCACGCCGGTGTATACCTGGGCATAGGTCTTGGTAGGGTGACTGCCGCCGTTGTTGACAGGCGCCGAGATAGGAGGTTGCGTGGAAGCCTGGCTCTGGGTGGAAGATTCCACATTTGTGTTTGCGCCGGAGGGCACAACGGACACCGAACCCACGCCGGCGCTTGTGTACTCTGGGATGGGCTTGCGGAAGGCATCCAGGAAAGCCGGAGTGCCGAAGGTGTCGGTGAGGGCGATACCGAGGACCTGTTCTGATTAGCCTGATAGTCTTTGTATGGTAGTGCGAAACATACTCCTTCTCCGAAACAGCCAAGCCAGTATCGCAAGGCCAGCTCATTCGCATTCTCGTAGTCGTCCGTGATAGCCGCAATAGCCATGTACCACTCGTGCGCCACCGTTCCAACAGGATTGGTGTCGTATTTCATGGCAAAGTGCACATTACTCGTGCCCATGAAAACGCCCTTCCATCCTTTCTTCTCGCCTTCCTCAGCGGCACGCATCAACCCCTTCATGACCAGGTCCTGGGTGTGGTAATCGCGGCGGCGGCGCGAGCCAAACTCCGAGAAGATGCAGCCATGCTCCAGAAGCTCGCAGCCCTTGCGATATGCCTTTGCCTCTTGGCAATCGTAGTCCCAGTCCTTGTCCGTGAACATGAAGTAGGCCTGGCTGGTGAGTGCCAGCAGCGGGATCTCGTAAAGTATTGTGTCGACCCAGAGGCCCTCGATAATGTAGTCCACATCACCCTGGTCATCATCGCTGCCTGTGTCTTGCGTCGGGGTAAACTTGATCTTGATTTGCTCCGAAGGCTTGAGCCGGAAGGTTTCAAGGAAGGTGAGGTAGGCCTCGTTCAGGTAGGGGCATTTCTTTCGAAGCCATTGACGTTCTTGGGTGGTGACGGTGATATTGGCGAGCTCTGTATATATTAGCATAGATCAAGATACAGGAGCATCATAAAGCCATACTGTCCATCTGCTGGAGAAGCCATTTGTATGCCCCGCGCCGCAGCTTCATGTGCGGGGTACGATTTGTGAAGCTGTAAGTCACATCTGCCATGATTTAGATCTGTATTTGTCGGGTAGAAGACCTGGACCACTTACGGACATCAGGGAAGTACTTCAGGACCGCGCATTGCATCGTCAGCTTATAGAGATCGGTATCCAAAAGGGAGGTGATGCCCTCCGGCAGTGGAGGGGTAGCTTCCTGGCCCATTCTGTTGGTTGGCTGGAAGCACCGGTCTATGAAAGACGCGTCAATTGAAGTAGCCTGAGGTCAAAGAGGGTGACTGTGGCTTCCGGCAACACGAGTGGGTGAGATGAGTCCGCTTCCAATGTTTCTTCGGTAAGCAACAGTTAGTTAGAGCGGGGACAAGATAAATGTGACTGTTTGCATTGTTTGCATGGTATCGACCAACTGTGATGCGTACTATAATGCATGACGCATCCGTAGCTTTTCGACTGTTTTATACCTTATTTAATAATGCTAGCTCACTATGACGTGGCATCAATGTAGCAGCCGTAATCTATACTTGCCCCTCGACATATTTATGTCCGATCGTAAATGTCCACATAGTTAGGTTTAGATTGATATTATTTCATTGCTGGAATGCTTTTGGGCAGCTTGCTGATTATTATAATTTAATATATCACCTAGACAAAACTACCAAGACTAAACTGAATATCCGAGAAATTGTCGGCTGGTATAATTCTCGATGTATAGCAATCTGTTAACAGATTCCTCGTGGAGTCACACATCCACAAGCTATATTCAAGTATTGGACAATTATTCTCCTACTATGTGACTTGGACATTAACTATCCGGTTCATTGTCTCGGGGCAAAATGTAGCTGGACTGCTTCTCTCAGCTATAGGGTGCAAGTACATACTGTAAATGGTTTGTTCGCCTACCTACTGTGACCATCTTACTATCGATATACCTAGGTGCGCTACGTAAAAAGGAATACGATAATATTTAGAGAGACATTCAACCTTGGGGAAAAAAGTAGATGTCTAAGAAGATACTTATGTAGGCCACTTATAATATCTTGGTCCACTAGAGAAAGAGAAGAATCTAAATGAGAGCCAACTAAGACTCGGGAAGTATCTATGCCTGGTGCATATTAAGGAATCTGACTTATACTTTACTGTGGCTCCCCAATGAGCCAACTAAAAGAACTTCTAGCAAGCTGCATTATTGCGGCTCAACTGTGGTGTGTTTGCAAATAAAGGTACTCCACGGAGTAATACATCTCTCACTTTCGTTTACTTCAAACATATCCCCCACCTCCAACTTCAGTCAACACATGTCACACCTCTTTCAACTTAATTCAATATCTGCCACATCCAGATCCATCTTCAGAAATACTTGATAACTACGTGTATCTCGGAACTTGCAAGTTGCAACCAACCCCGGGCCCGGACACCCTGACTCAGCAGCCATGGCTGACTCAGCGGGCGTTCGACCTCGTCTGATCCTACGATTGACCCTGCGTCCCGAGTTCAAGTCCGAGCAGACCCCACAGAGCCCAGTAGCGGACGAGACCGGACCAGAAGGAGAACCGAGTCCTCTGGTGAAAAAAGTCCGACGCAAATCCAAGCGCGTTCGAAGTCCGCGACCCGGCCGTAAAGAGGCCACTCGTCCGAAGAAAGCCGTTTTCAGTCCAGTAATGGCGCACGGAGCAGAGGACTGCGCGACTGTGCTAGAGCAGTTCGTGCACGATGTGGCCAACTTGCCTCTCGAGATCAACCACTTGATGGAAGAGATCCAGGCAAAGGATAAGATAATGCAGGAGTGCCGCGCCACAATCAACTCGCGCGACGGAAGCATCCAAAAGTTCATCAAACTCAATGGCAGTTTGACACCAAACCCGAAAGAAGAGCAGTATAGCAAGACGGTGTTGCAGAATCTCGACCGCTGCGAGGCCCTTCAGAATGAGAAGATCCAGCTCAGCGAGAAAGCATGTGTCCTCCTCGACCGACAAGTCAAGCGACTTGACGTGCGCATTCGCGATCTGCAGAACGAAGGCCTCCTTTCGAATGACCCGCCTCTCCCTTCGCTCTTCGACAAAAACACCACCAGCTACCGAGACCCGCCAAAGGTCTTCTTCCCGGACTCCAGCTCGACCGATACCACCGCCTCCTCCTACTCCACCCCTCTCAATCCGACTTCCGGCAACACGAATCCCATTCTAGCCGCTGCTCAACGCCTCGCTCAGCAGCCAACTCCCCGCGCCGCGGGTATCACCGCACTGACCGCGCAACAAGCCGTCCGCAACTCCGCCCCAGCCACACCAACCGGCTCCGCCGCGGTACACCTCCAACAAAGGCAGCGCGAGTCCTCAGCCGGCGCTGTAGACAGCAAACGCCGCCGCCTAAATGCCTCCCTGGGAACCCTCCCAGCCGCATCATCAAACCTACGGCAACCCTCCCTAGGACCGAGAACTCCCAAAGCCGGAACGCCAGCAATCAGCCGAGCAGGAAGCGCCGGGCCTCGCTCCAGCGGTGTAATCAAGAAAGCGCTGACGAAGAAAGTCGCACCGCACCAGCAAATGAAGAAAATCAAAGTCTCGAACAAATCCAGCAAGCGCTCTTCAAGCGGAAGCCGGCTCAAGAAGAAAGCGCACACTGGCGACGGCGACGAAGACGATGATTCCATGCTCAGTAGTGCTGACATGTCGGATTCGGACAAGAGCGGCGCCGAGGATGACGAGGATATGGATGACGATGATGACGAGGAGGAAGGCGCCGAGGATACTAAGGTTTACTGTACTTGTCGTACGGTAAGCCATGGGGATATGGTGGCGTGTGATAATGATAGTTGCCCATATGAGTGGTTCCATTGGAAATGTGTGGGTTTGACGCGTGAGCCTGTTGGGACATGGTATTGTGATGAGTGTCGGAAGACCTTGGGGAAGTAGGTCTCCGTTTGTCTTATTGTTCATTTTAATTTCTTATTGGGCTGCGATTACGGATTCTGTTTGATGGTTGATATACCCAGGCGTATATATGGCATGGCTAGGGCTTTATGTTTACACAATGTCCGCATTAACTGTCTACTCTAAGAGATCAAGAATACCACTGGGTTGAGATACCCATTGAGGGCATCCTCCAGAATAGGTAAACGGTGTCCAGGTCTCCCAGGCCATTTCTGAATTTCTGAAGCCGTCCTTAACGTCAAGTCTCTTTGTTCCTCATTCTCGCTTTTTCACACCCACAGCAAATGATCTAATAGCCTTTTTCCCTGTGATCTGGCTGGCCGTGGTGTTTGATATTATTCTTGGTTGCCGTCTTTTTTTTGTCTAAAGGAACACGCCATCAACACTCTTACCATGGTTCAAAAAAGAAGCCTAGATGGCTCGGATTCCGCCGAACTTAAGGCCGCGAGATTAGAAACTCAAGGTCCAAACAGTTGCAGTACACAACCATCCTCAAAAGACCCAGAGAAAGGCCATGATGCGTCCATCGCCTCGGCAACACCGAAATCAAGGGCTGCGAAGTTTAACACTCGTACACTGAAGAAATTACAAGCTGCTGTCGATAAGAACCGGGAAGTCGATTTGACGACCCAAATGCCTCTCAACTACTCTGTGCGTCTGGTCAGATTCCAAGAAGAGCCTCCAATCGGTAAGCCCAATGGAAGAGCAAGTGACCTTCACAGAGCTGATAGATTTCCTGAGCAGAGAAGCCCAAACCAGTCAAAGTTGAAATCCGTGACCGCCTTCGAGCTTCGGATCCCGTTGACATAGTATATCCTCTATCTCCAACGGTATTAGGACTACTAGAAGAGTCATCGAAAAGTGCAGACCCTCTGCCAGACGGTCTGTCACAACGGATGCTTTGCCTTCTGCAAAAGAGCGAAGTTCTTTGGGAGTCTCCGTTTCCGGAAAGATTGATGGTTTTCCAGTGTTCAGCCGATGTCGTTGTGAAGGCGGCACGGCGTCTGGATGATGACACTGAATACACGACGCTGCAATATCTCGAGCGCCACAAACCTGACATTCCTGCTCCACGCCCTCTAGGCTATGTGCGAATGAGTGGTATAACACTTTTATTTCAGACATACAAGCCCTCAACGACTCTTACAACAGTATGGCCTCAAATGGACAGCGGCCAAAAAGCTTCCATCCGAGACCAGCTAGAGGCGATAATGTCACATCTAAGGTCCATACCTTTCACTGATGGTTCCGCGTTTGGAGGTGTGGGCGGCGAAGGTTGCAAAGACATCAGAAGACATCTCCGGAAGAGTAAAGAGCCGATACGGAACTTTGCCGAATTCGAAGACTTCATGTTCTCGAGTCCTCATCCCAACGGTCAAATATTTCCTCAGCTTATTCGTCAACTTTATCCTCAATCCCAGGAGATGAAAACTGTTTTCACGCATGGTGATGTTCGACCGGACAATATTACGCTAGACATGGACGGCGATCAATGGGTTATCACTGGCCTTATTGATTGGGAATATAGTGGCTTCTATCCAGAATATTGCGAAGCTTTCAAGTGCACTAACTGCTTAAGTCCATACGATAACGATGACTGGTACCTGTTTCTGCCGAATTGCATTTCGCCGAAACGATATGCTTATTGGTGGCTCTTGGATAGAGTTCGAGAGGCTAGGATTGTATGAGATTCATTTGTTAGCTAGCATCTAGTCAATTTCTTGGGTGTATGTGCATGCGTCAATCTATTGCTCCTCTCTTTCCCTTCCATATCTTCCTAGCGGTAACATAATTCTCATCATCGGAATCCAAAACATATTCCTCCTCTGACTTGTCGAGTATCTCCAGCATATACTCCTAACAATCTCATTTGGTAGTCTCGTTGTCCACATAGACACTCTTTGTAGCATGTTTCACTTCCTTAGTATCATCCTCCCGGTAGGTAGGCGACGAACACTTCTTGCCGGAAAGACCTTGATTTCTTTGGTGGTACAATAAATGATTCGATGGTCTAGAGGTGATTGGTTGGGAGAGCTAGCTATGTGGGGTAAGTGGAGCTAAGTACGTGCCTACCTCTAACACTTAGGTCTATTGCCAGCATTTGGTGAAAAAGTTGGATGCTCGCTAGTCACTTCGAAAACGAGGTACTTATCCCTATTCTGGACATATACTACCTAGTGTTTATAGTTTTCGTAGTATGGTCGGTAGAGGGCAACATATAGCTTTGAGGCTACCTAGTTTAAGTAGCTCAAATATCAGCTGTCTCTTCGCCAGTATTTCTAAGATCGGCTTACCGTGACTAGGAGAAATTTGAAAATAATATAGGAATATATAAGACAAAGAGTAAAGTAAGGGCAAAGTAAAGGTAAAATAAGATCAAAATAAGAGATAGAGAAGTAGATATTGAATCGTGCTCTAACCTTTGGCATAGTGCTTTGGGAAACCGGCGTCCTTACTTGTTTCCGGAGCCTTCATAAAGATCTACTAAACTTGACATAAATATCAGGAATAATCATTAGCATAGTAATATTCCTATAATATTCCCTTCAAAGTAGCACAACGAAAAGAAATTAAATGCAAAATATTCAAACATAGAGAGTGGCTACTGGAAGAGGGGTTTAGCATTCGGTAAGCTGACACCTATTACTAGTCTAACATACTAACTATAGAGGGATCTGTGATTCTATCACTCCTCCACTCCTCCGCTCAATGGATCTCCTCCGCAGCACGACGAATCTCCAAGGCCCCAACCCAAGCCGAATGGTCGGCCGAATACAAGGCTCGTATCCTACAACCGGACACTTTCCCGCTTTACTCTCCCCTCGACCTCCACCAAGCGGCATCCAACCCTCCACCTAAATACACCAAGCTGACCGACGAGGCTGTGTACCTTATCTCTAAGTTTGTCTCGCAGAAGGTGAGGGCCGACCACTATTCAGCGGATTTTGGTGGCGCAGGCGACATCCTCGTCGAGCGGGGTTCGCTCGACCCGGCTCCAGTCTTCGAAGTCTGCGGCTTGTATTTCCACGCCGTCTATAAGGATTATTATATCCTTGGAGGTCAGCAAGGCGCGGCGGGCTACGGCACCAAGCTCAATGGAAAGAGCGGCTCCATCCTTAGATAGGTGACAGGGACTTTTAGCCAGAATATTCTTCTTCTCCTGTTTCAGGACTTTCACAAATAGTCCTTTGTATCTACCGCTTACCCTTCTTCCCTAGCGTGTTATAGCCCTATTTTCTTTTCAAGATATCTTAACTACGAGTTCTCTCACCGCTACTTTCTTTGACTGATTTAGGGACTACCAGCTTCGCTATCTCCGTCTCGCATTCATCTTCTCAATCAGCTTATACAGACAATCGAAGAATGTAGGTATTGACACGAGTTTCGGAAGTACTATATTCGTCTACTTTGGACGCACATGTTTTCCCAAGTTCTCATGCTTTTCATGCCCGTACCCAGGTTACTTTCTGCTTGACTTCCATAAAGATGTAGACAACAGTAACCGGGCAGATGCCAAAGGAATAAAAAGTTACAACGCCATCGCTATGCACAAACCCTTTTTGTGGACCTTCCATCATCCATGCAAACATGGGCATATTACATGCCGGTAGGTGAGATCGGGAGACGAGAGTATGAAGAGCTCCCGTGCACCCTGGCTTGAAGAAGTCCAGTTTTAAATCAATCCGATGCAGCTGCTCTGCATGACGCAACCGGAAACATTGAAGACTTGAAAGCCAATGTACAATTAGAAGGCGAGGTTCTTCTCCATCCATGGATCGAAGTACTCGCACGTCTCGGGGCTGATCGCGCCACCGGGAGAACATAGCCTGAAACTCGGACAGGGCCCGCACGGTGACTCGGTCATGCCGTTGCTCTGACCGGGTTCATTGATGAGACCGGGATCTTCGCCCTCGGTGAGGGGTTTGCGAGACTGTTTTTCTTTGACAGCCTCGGGGTTTTTGACGGATTTGTAGGCGGTGCCGTTCTTCAGGTTCAGTTCAACGAGCTTCTTGTCGAAGCAGAGCATCTGAATAAGTTGGATGATGCTCTCTTCACCCAAGCGCACTGGGGTAATACCGCTCTCGTTGACGGCGGTGGTGATCGTCTGCACGGTGGGATAGCCCTCGTAGTTGAACGGGTAGGGTAGGTAGGTCTTTTGGGCGTTCTCGGACTTGACCTCGGCCTTGCCGGTGGCAGTCTTGATGCGCTTGGCTGTGCGACCGCGGTCAGTGGGCACTTCGAACCAGCTCTTCCGGCTGACCGTGTACTCAATGTAGCCCGCGACGCTGTTGATGAAGTTGGCGTCCAGGACGCCGTCGGTGAACCAGGCGCCACCCGTGATGTCCTCGCTCGGGGCCAGACCGGCCAGCATGTACATCTTGCGTGTTGGGTACTTGACATTGTGAACGCTTTTAATGTAGTTCTTGCCCTCGAGTGACTTCAGGCAGCGGTCGAGGATCGATTTGTGCAAGTTTGTGCGGGTCTGGATGGCGCGCACCCAGATGCCCGACCGAGCGGTGGAGTGGATGACATTGTACACGAGACCCTCATCGGCGCTGAGATTCTGGAGTTTGTCTGCATCTTCCCGGGAGATGAGTTTCCACGCCAGTCGCTCATTCTTGTCCTGGTGCAATCGCAGTAATTTCTGATCGACCAGTCGCTGGGTGACCTTGAGGAGTAGCTGCGGGTCAGACTTGGGGATGATGTCGAGACTGAAGAAGTCCTGTTGATAGAAGAGGTGATTGGTGTCATAGGATGAGAGGCACGCATCGTAGAGCTGGGTGGCGAGCTCGCCGATGCGAGGCTCGGAGGCCATGGTGAAGGGTTGGAGATCGTATCAGTTCCAGAGGAAGAACAGGATCATTGAAGGGTGGGAGAGGTCATGACCGACGCAGACGTCTGCAAGAGCAGGGATGGTCAAGTTACAGCAGCATGGTCGTGCTCGCGTTGAGTCAGAAAATGAAGGTCCAGTGTGTTTTTTGGCGACTTTTTCGCAGCGGGGAGGCCGAAAGAGGTTTAGTGCGAGGAGCTTACGGACATAAAGTCACTTTGGTGTGTCCGCCTACTTACATCTACCTTATTAACGACATTTCTGGCGGAATCAACATAGGACAGACATTGGAAAATAATAGATAAATAAGAAGCTGTCTAGAAATATTTTTTAATAATATAACCGGGAATATATTGACAGAATAAGAGAATGAGATGTTTTGATGTCTTTAGAACTCTTTGGTCACCATTTGTCACGGCGTTGCAGCCTCAGGCATCGATATGGGCTGCCGCGGAAATTTCGAGAAACTGCGGACAACGGAGCTCATAACGGAGCTTATAACCACAGCTCCTGGCTCTTTGACTTGCAATCATCCTTTTGTTATTGCATAATATCCACCATGGCTGACACTTTAAAGGCTGAAGGCAACAAGGCCTTCTCGGCCAAGGACTATCCCACTGCCATGTATGTTGCTACCCCGCCTTATCGTGATGCTGGTATGGTTGCTGATGAGTCTCCAGTGACAAATTCACTCAAGCTATCGCTATCGAACCCGAGAACCAAATCCTTTACTCCAACCGTTCCGCCGTCTACAGCGCCCAGGGCGAGTACCAAAAAGCCCTCGAGGATGCCGAGAAGTCCGTCAGCATCAAGCCGGACTGGTCTAAGGGTCACCTCCGTAAGGGAGCTGCCTACCGGGGCATGCAAGATTGGTGTAAGTGAAGGAACCAGTGTTGATTGGAGAATGTCGCTAACGAGCTGGTAGTGGCCGCCCACGACGCGTATGAGGAGGCACTGAAGCTGGAGCCCGGCAACGCCCAGGCCAAGTCTGGTCTGGATGCTGTTCAGCGGGCCATCCAGGCCGAGGCTACGGCCGATGGCATCCAGGGTGACCCGACCGGCGGTCTCGGTGGCATGTTCAACGATCCCGCGCTATACCAGAAGCTGGCGAACAATCCCAAGACCGCACCATTGCTGGCCGATGCCGAATTCATGGCGAAACTGAAGAAGATCCAATCAAACCCCAACAGCGTGGGCGAGGAGATCCGGGACCCTCGCTTCCTGCAGGTTATGAGTGTACTTCTGGGTATCGACATGAACTTCGGTCCGGATGGCCCTTCCGGACAGGACACGCCCATGCCGGATGCTAAGCCCGCGCAGCCGAAGCAGCCCAAGAAAGAGCCTACCCCTGAGCCCGAGCCCGAGGATGAAGAGGCCATTGCCAAGCGCAAGGCTCAGGAGGCTGGTGATGCGGAGAAGAAAATCGGTAACGACTTTTACAAGAAGAAGCAGTTCGACCAGGCCATTGAGCACTACGAGAAGGCCTGGGAGCTGAATAAGGATGTCACCTACCTGAACAACGTTGGTGCCGCCAAGTTCGAGAAGGGCGACTACAATGGTGCCATTGAGACCTGTCAGAAGGCGGTGGAAGAGGCCCGCGATCTGCGGGCCGACTTTAAGACCATTGCGAAGTCATATGCTCGTATTGGCAGTGCCTACGAGAAGCTGGGCGACCTCGCCCAGGCCATTGAGTTCTACCACAAGTCGCTCACCGAGCACCGCACACCGGACGCCCTGACCAAGCTGCGCAACGCCGAGAAGGCCAAGGCCAAGGCCGAGAAGGATGCTTACTTGGACCCCGAGGCCGCCGAGAAGGCTCGTGAGCTCGGCCAGGAGAAGTTCAAGGAGGCCGACTGGCCCGCTGCCGTGGACGCTTTCACCGAGATGATCAAGCGCGCGCCGAACGACCCGCGCGGCTACTCTAACCGCGCCGCAGCGCTCATCAAGTTGATGGCCTTCCCCGGTGCCGTGCAGGACTGCGATGAGGCGATCAAGCGCGATCCCAAGTTCTTCCGCGCCTACATGCGCAAGGGCCAGGCTCTGATCGCGATGAAAGAGTACAATCGTGCTCTGGACACTTTCACCGAGGCCGCGGAACATGATGACGGCACCAACGCCCGTGAGATCGAGCAGCAACAGCAGAAGTGCCTGGAGGCGCAGTTCAGCGCTCGCGCTGGTGAGACAGAGCAGCAGACCATGGAACGCATCCAGAATGACCCTGAAGTGAGTACACCCGACGACACGTTCGTATCAATTGTCAATACTAATTCCTTCCAGATCATGTCCATTCTCCAGGACCCGGTTATGCAAAGCATCCTGCAGCAGGCTAAGACTGACCCGGCGGCGCTGCAGGAGCATATGAAGAATGCGCAGGTGCGGATCAAGATTCAGAAGCTGATGGCGGCTGGTGTTATCCGTCTGGGCAGGTAATGGTATCGCTTTATGAAATTGAAGATGTGACGAGCTATCCTATGGACATCATTCCGTTCCATTAAAATCCTGAGTTTAGCATGTATCTCGATTGATAATATGATCCTACTGCAGTGTAGTAAAATGAGTGAGTTTGTGTACCTTGTAGATCCAGGCCATGTGGAATATGTGAATAAAACCAAAAGTAAGGCAAACTAGTTTAAAATTACTCCCTATAAGAAGCCATCGCACCCCCACTTTCCTTTCTCACTCCCTCTCCATTCTCCAAATCAAAATATTCTCAATTTCTTCTGGTCTCAGGCCTAATGGCATACAGAGATTTTCACCAGTGTGATCCTGATTTTGAAGGTGAACCGCCCATCTTCACGACACAGATGGCTCGCCGGTGTACGAAGAACCCTATCGCATTCTGCTACAATCCATAATCGAGCGCAATGACATACCAGCTCTCCGCTCTTACAATAATAGCCGGCACTCCCGGATATTCTTGCAAGCGTATGCCACGACTCGCGAGGATCCTTTCAGCCTCGCTCTCGGCTTCCGCAGTTTCGATGCATTGCGTGCACTAATCGAGATGTATCTGAAAGATACCTCGCTGACCGAGCCCTTGGAAGAATATACCCGCCGCTTGGATGTCCCTCTTATGCACGAGGCCTGCGCTGCTGTGGATTAGGAGCTTGTTCTATGGTTAATGAACCATGACCCCCCACTGGGATCTTTAACGCAACGGAGTAGCGGTGGTAGGACGCCTTTATATTGCGCGGCTATGGCACTGGGAGATGTGAATAAACTAATGGCACACCCCAAGGCTGGAGAGACGCCGGTTACTGCTAGGCAGAGGGTGCACGAGCATCATGCGCGCATAGAGAAATTCATCTACTGGTCTTCTGGATAATGGATGCTCTTTGTCTGAGTCTAAGGTTTTCGAGGGAGACTGGAATCAGGCTTTACCAGAAGGGTCGGAAGCAGCATCCCAGTTGAAAAGTACCGTCCTCGGGAGGGCAATTCCTTACGCAAGCTACGAGATGGTCTGCCATCTTATTGCCAAGGGGGCTGACGTTCGTGCTCGCGAGGTGTACCTTGGTCGACCCTTTATGTTCTCTTCGAGGAAAATAACACTATTGCATATCGCCGCTCTATCCTGGAATCTAGAGGGTATGCAAGCGCTGATTGATCATCGGGGCGGAGTTGAGCTTGCAGATATGGTGTCGATAGCCGATGTTGAAGGTCGACTCCCGCTGCACTGGGCCATGACCGGTATTCACGATTGTCGCAATGTGAAGGATAACGCGGATGACATTATCTCACGCATGATTGCTACTGTAAAGACTCTACTGGACGCGAAGCCGGAAACTGTCAACTCGCGAGACCAGAATGGCGCTACGGCCTTTCATTGCACGTTGTGGATCCATATTGAGTATAGGGAAGTCTTTCAAACTATTCAAGTCCTTTTGGATACATATCCCTCTGTCGATATACTGGACTCCCGCAACAATCGCCGCAATAATCGAGGCATGACTGCTCTTGGTGAGGCGATCAGTTTATTCAAACCTCATGGCGGCACGCTTGAAGAAGTAACAAGCTTGATCATGATTTCGCTAGTGAATGGGGCCAATCCACGATTGTGCGACAACAAAGGACGTAATATCCTCCACATACTTTGCATGCAATCCATAACAGAGCTCATCACCCCTGTTATACTGGATCAACTTCTCAAGTTTGTTGATGTCAATGAGATGATGACGTGCGGCCGTACTCCGCTACATTACCTAGTGAAGACGGTGGAACAGATGATGCTGTTCGGCATCTGATTAGTCGGGTTGCCGATGTCGTTAAGAGTGATCACCGGGGGAGTACTCTTCTTCATGAGCTGATTGAAGGGCAAATTATCAAAAAGAAATATGAAACTAGGTCTCAACTAGGGCGAATGCTCGGAAGAGAATATGGAAATAGGGAGAAAGGAGCGCGAGATGAGTTGATCCAAGTCTTGCTCAATGCTGGAGCATCTATGGACAAGCCTAACGGAGTCGGCCAGACACCTAGACAGATGTTGGATAATTTTTGAGAAATACAAAGCTATAATTAAAAAGAGGGGTAGCCATATTCAAGTGCTTTTCTGGCTCTATGTCGCTGAAAGAGTGATTAGAGTGATTTAACGGTGTTTTTTATTGGAAAAACTATTAAACGAAGTTAAAGACTGGACAACTACAAGCACGGGCTGGTAAGGCACTATACAAGCTACATTACAATGCCCCAACAAAATCACTTCCTTGTCTGTCTAAAAGCCTACATAAAAGTATGGCTACTCTGTATTATAGACCTCCCCAGAGAGGTTTGAGTTCCAGCCGCCATACAAGCTATCGAAAAAAAACCAAAAAAAAAAAAAAAAATATATATATATATATATCATATTGGAAAACTACCGCAGCCATCACTTACTACTTTGACGAGAGATGAAAGTCTCAATGAAAAAGACATCTCTCTCTTGAATGAACCTCCCCACCTCAGAGCTCGGCTGAATGTCTCTCGTAGTGCTAATGGCACAATCGATTGGGATCCAACAGTGCGAGAGTCCTTCGGATAACTCAAGATCGGTCAATTCTGGTCGACCTGTATCCTCGACCAGAGTAGCGACATAGCAAAAGGAGATTTGGTGCAAGTCATTTCGCCACTCCTCACTGCGAGCAAAAAGAGTAGTATGCTCTATCGAAACCTCGCAGCCGGTTTCTTCCAAAATTTCCCGCTTGGCGGCCATTGTATGGTCCTCGTCAATCTCAATTCCACCACCGGGAAGCTTGTAATAGTTCCCTTTGGCTATGTGGATGAGTGCGACGTGTTTGGTGCTAGAGTTGTACAATATAGCACGGACGGCATGGCGATCGGTGTAAGATATATTGAGATCTTGCTTGCCAATGACCTTGACTGGAACGGAATCTCGTCGAGACATGATGAATCTGGACATGCTTTACTGACCTCAAAGCTCCAGTAATAACTTAGGATTGTTGTCAAAGATACCTGGATAGATATAATGTGCTATTCCTAAGAACTAGGGGACCTTGTGGTTAGAAGTTCGACTCGAACAATTGACAAGAGATCTCGTTTGCGAGCTGTCGGCGAGCCAGGAAAGAATTAAGATTTTTGCCTATGGATTTCTCTTTAGAGTACTCCGAACAGTGACGGGCACTTATTCATGTGTAAATAGCGTTTCTCGTATTTATTACGCTGGTCGCTGTGACAACGTTTCTCTATCACAGAATACCCGGATCGCCAAGCATAAGCGTGATTGGTTATCTGGAGTGCTACATCGGGTAGTCTAGGCCTAATGTCAACGGAAAGCAGGGGTAATGACGCAGTGCGGAATAGTGGTGTTACACAGTTGGTGGGCGAGCGTCGGCTCGCCGCTAGAGGTACGGGTGGAAAGGCGGCCGTTTCTGGCATCGGAATGGGCCACTTTCGGCGGCCTCGCTTTCAGGTCCTTAAATTATAGGCGTAAGATGGTTAGTTCTTGGCTCCCTCGTACGCCGTCACGTAGGCCTCTTCCTGTGCAAAAGACAAGGACTGCAACATCACCCATGGAGTCCTCAAAAAGTCACAGAAACTAGCGGCTTTTCCCTTGTTCAAGGAATCTTTCCACAAACTTTGCGTTCTTTTCCCAGTGCCGCTCCTTCGCAGCCAAATCGACGTTTCGACCAGGAAGAACGTCCGCCTCCAGGTAAAATCCGAAGGAATAAAGGTCCAGGAAAGTCTCGGAACCCTTGGATGACGCAGCCTGCTTCCACTGCGGGATTTCTTCCCAGAAGGCCTGCCGGAGCTCACCACTCTCCAACGTGGCCAATTCGAAAGTAGGCTCGACAAGAGTCGGGATGGCGATTAGGGGAGGAAGCATGGTCCACGAATTCCCAATCAATCAAACCCCCTTAAGGTTGGTGTTGGTGATTCCGAGAAGATCATGTTATGCGTACCAAGGTCCGTATGCACCAGTGCGAGCATGACATTCTCGACCTTGACGGGAATGTGGTCGAGCGACGATTCAACGAATCGGAGAATTCGGCTGAGGTACTCTTTTCCTTATACTCGTCTATACATTGTTGGTTTTGAAGCTTATCGACACGACTCTTGATCCACGCCTGGAGGTAAGATGTCACCGAAGAGAATGGACCGCCCAATCCATATCGTCTCTCCGGGCCAACCGAAACGGTGCCTTGGGGGGATACGATTGCGTCTCCGATGAGCTCTCCAGCCCCGGGAACAGGCAAATCCCACAGAGCAGCGAATGCTCGCGCCATCTGTTTGACGACACTCAGCTTTTCCTCCGGGGAAAGGCCGGTGATTACGGTGGATCCCATGTTGCCAGGTACAAACTGAGAGATCTGGACCTTAAGATCCGACTTTGGGGATGATGGGGGTGGAAGCATACGAGCGACTGGGAGCCCTTCAGGGGTTTTGTCGCGAATGTATCGAATAAGATGGTACATGCTGTCGATGTTGGCATAATATCTTAGCTGAACGACAGTATTCATCCGGCTGTTTCTCATTCTTTGCGTATGCTTCTGCTTTGTATGTGTTCCGAATGATCCATCACAGAGTCTATTGTTTTGAACCAGTTCGCCACATCCGGCCTCTTGAAGGACCTTGGCCATTTGCTCTTTATTCAAGGAAACGGCTGTTGTGGATAACAAGGCCTCGTCCTGCTTGGCGAGGGAGATCAGGTATCGGTTCCACCCGGCCTCAATCTCAGTGAGTGAGACGAGTGCGGCGATGAAAATGATCGACACGGTATCCTCACGAACTGTGTCAAAAATTATAGTCTTCCTCTGCGAGGGACCGATGTGACTATGCAGTCCTATGTGCATTGTTGCCCTATTATGCAGGCCTACAGTAATGCCTTAGGTTGCATCATCCATGTGTCTAGTGGTTCGTCACAGTGCATAGTGAAGTTTTCAGTGGCAGCCTAGTCGAGCCCCGGTAATGGTGCACCAGAGCTGAACAGTGGAAACCAGTGGAAATTTGAACAATCATACTTCTATGGCGGAAAAACTCGGATGAACCTAGTGACAGCGGTAGATAACACAGCGACATCTATGTCCGGGGTATTTCTTTCCTTCGCGGGGCGATCTTGCGCTCGGCTAGGAATACGTGCTCAGGAAACTATTACATATCCTCATTACCTTTCAACTATAAAGGAAGCGATCTACTCCTCGCATCTGTTTATGGACTTTGTCATTAATATGGTGGCCGGTCAAGCGGTGACTTGCCCCAAGTGCCACGGGAGGAAAGGCGGCCATTTTCGTATTCTATATGTAAAATGTAGCTCTAGATCTTGTCTACATTCTACGACACTATTATACATTTTAAATGTGTACCACAGAGCAGGGCCAATCTCGGCCAAGGCAAGCAAACACCGATGTGGAGAAACGGAGTCAAAGACCCTTTAAACAATTGACAGAAATTTCACCATTCCCACCAGGACTCCACCTCCAGCTCACAGAATGACGCGAAACCCAGAAGCCAACTGGCAGATCTCTTCATGCAGATAGACGGGAAAGGCGGGGTACCCTAAACGAGTACATTTCGACAGTAGATTATGATAGATCGAATCAACCTGCAGACGGCCAACGCAATCCACTGCAGTGGTGTACAGCAACTATAGGACTATTATGGCGCTAGAAAACCTTGGTGGAGAATTGGCCTCGGATTAGCACCGACCTCCGTCAATTTAGGCCGATCGGAGCTTCCAATCGGCCGGGACGAAAGCTGACACGCGTATTTCCATCTATTCCGGAGTATAAGTCTAGCGAGTCGTTGGAGGCAAATTCTCCTATCTAGGTACTATTTTTGGAGAATAAAAGTTCAGATACGGAAATAGTATTACAATAGGGGATACGGGGGGATAATATAAGGTATTCTTTGCTGGTACGTGGTAGGGCTGGTTCCTTTTCCCTCGTTCCAGCCACAGATCCACCGCGAAAGATGAACCAACGCAATGACCCATTTCGGAGCTGGAACTGTGGCGGTGCTGCGAAGTACGCTATTGCCTGTAGTGGGGTTCTCCCTGTGCTAGGTCTCCTTTTCTGCCTGTTCTGTATTTTCTGTCATTTCTATTCCCAGAAATAAGGACAATTGTACGAATTGAATACATACTATACATACTATACATAGTACATAAATAGGTGGTTTCAGTAGTATATGCCGAGTGACTACGTGCCTGACGGTATGACTAACCGAGGTAAACACCGATATCACATTTCACTTCCGTGTACGTCACTGATCTTCGATCTGAGACGATCGCTCTTTCTTTTTACTAAAATCTGTCTCTTAGCCGACAATCACCTCCATTAGGGTACATCGTCAACCCGCACTGGATCTAACTAGTTACACGCCGTGTATTACCAAGACCAGCCACAGCTGCCTCGCTATTGCCGCAAGCGGCTGGAACTACGAGTCCTTGCCCAATTGGTCTCCGCTCTCTTTCACTTCTCCTCTTTCCTCCCCCCTTCCTGTACGAAATCAGTCCATTGGTGGCTTCAGTCTATCTTCGAGCCCCAAGCCCTGAGACCCAAGCTCCGAAGCCCTCACGCCCGTAAGCCGCCCCAACGTTCCTTCGCTCCCCCTCCCATCCGCCTTCACCGGATCGGTCCTTGTACCAGGTCCGTATCACTGGTTCCCACGGCTCAGCAGCTCCAACGTTTTACCTAGTCCCTCTATCACTACCTACATACGAACCACGCACCCGGAGGCCCAGCGCGACACTCGCCGACGGCCAACATGGCGTCCACCGCCGCGGAGAAGACCGAGTTGAAGGAGGAAGGCATCATTGAGGCCGCTACCGAGCTGGCCCAAGACCCCCAATCCAAGGTCAATCCCGATACCGTTGAGGAGAAATTGGTGGAGGAATCTCGAGAGGCCGGCGCTCCCAGCTACCAATTCAGCCCCGATGCCTCACCCGAGGCCAAGGCCGCCGCCGCGCAGTCGGTATGAACTCTACGGAAACGGATTGTCATGCTCGCTCGCTAACCATGCCCGAACTAGCGACTGCCCCCAGGTTTACACCATGACAAGAAGCCCCAGGGTATGTCTGTGATCACTGACCGAGTAAGAGTTCCCGGCGCCCATTGCGACGGTTCAAATTGGCTTATTTCTACCTAGGACGATGGTAAAGCCGACTATGACCTTCCGCCCCCGCAATCCGCTACCGCCATTATAGCCGAGCAGGCCAACGCGGGCTCCCCTCGTGTGGAGGAGGACCTGAGGTGGGCGCGCAACCGTACTGGTTGGGCACCCAAGTTTGTCACCGACACGACCGAGGCAGATGATGAGGAGGCCACATTGCTTGACCACCAGACTTTTCTGGAAGGTCGTCTGCCCGACAAGTTCTTTGGCGATTGGTACCACAATGCCGCGGTCATTGTCTTTGCCTGTTTGGCCTCGTGGCTTATCGCTGCTCTGGGTGGTGGTGTAGGCTGGGTGCTTCTGATTATGGCAGCTTGCAGTACCTACTACCGCACGTCCATTCGCCGAGTGCGTCGCAACTTCCGTGATGACATTCACCGGGAAATGGCCAAGGCACGTCTGGAGACCGACACCGAGAGTCTCGAGTGGATCAACAGCTTTCTCGTCAAGTTCTGGCCTATCTACGCTCCCGTTCTGTGCGACACCATTATCAGCTCTGTGGACCAGGTCTTGAGTACTTCGACCCCCGCCTTCCTGGATAGCCTGCGTCTCAAGACCTTCATCCTCGGTACCAAGCCGCCCCGTCTGGAGCACGTCAAGACCTACCCCAAGACCGATCCCGACACTGTAATTATGGATTGGAAGTTCAGCTTCACTCCCAACGATACCGTCGATCTTACTGCACGCCAGTTGCGGGACAAGATCAACCCCAAGGTCGTGCTCGAGGTCCGAGTTGGCGTGGGTATGGTGAGCAAGGGCCTGGATGTGATCGTTGAGGACATGGCTTGCACTGGCTTGATGCGCGTCAAGGTCAAACTGCAGCTTCCCTTCCCTCACATCGAGCGTGTGGACGTCTGCTTCCTGGAAAAGCCCGATATCGACTATGTTTGCAAGCCGCTCGGTGGTGACACCCTGGGCTTCGACATCAACTTCATTCCTGGTCTGGAGAGCTTCATTAAGGAGCAGATTCACAACAACCTGCAGCCCATGATGTACGACCCCAACGTGTTCCCGATCGAAATTGCTAAGATGCTTGCTGGGAACCCTGTCGACCAGGCCATTGGTGTTGTGGCGGTCACTCTGCACGGTGCTCATGAGCTTAAGAATCCTGACAAGTTCGCTGGTACTCCCGATCCGTATGCTGTGGTCTCTCTAAACAACCGCACTGAGCTTGGACGCACCAAAACGGTCCACGACAATGCCAGCCCCCGCTGGAATGAGACTATCTATGTCATTATCACCTCGTTCACTGACGCCCTGACCATTACGCCGTACGATTGGAACGAGTATCGCAAGGACAAGGAGTTGGGAACTGCCTCATTTGGATTGGACAAGCTGGAGGAGGAGCCCTCGCATGAGGGTATTTACCTCGAGGTGAAGGCCAGTGGCCGTCACCGTGGTGCTATTCACGCGGATATTCGCTTTTTCCCCGTTCTCGAGGGGCGCGAGACGGATTCCGGCGAGATTGAGCCTCCGCCGGAGATGAACACTGGTATTGCCCAGTTCACCGTCGAACAGGCGAAGGATCTGGATGGAAGCAAGAGCTTGGTTGGCAAGTTGAACCCGTACGGTGTTCTGCTTCTCAACGGCAAGGAAATCCACGTTACCGGCAAGTTGAAGAGGACCAACGATCCCATCTTCCCAAACCCCTCCAAGGAATTCTTGGTTACCGATCGCAAGCACGCTCGTCTGGGCCTCATTATCAAGGATGACCGTGACTTGATGGCTGACCCTATCGTCGGCCGGTACCAGATCAAAATGAATGATTTGATGAAGATGATGGACCAGGGCAAGCAATGGTTCCACCTCCACGGAGCCAATTCGGGTCGCGCTAAGCTGGTATTGAACTGGAAGCCTGTCGAGCTGGGAGCACTGGCTGGTGGCGCTGGCTATATTGATCCCATTGGCGTGATGCGCTTCCACTTCAAGAATGCCACGGACCTGCGCAACCTCGAAGCCATGGGCAAGTCGGACCCATACGCTCGTGTTCTGCTGTCTGGTGTCACTCGCGGCCGCACCGTGACTTTCCGTAGCAACCTCAACCCTGAGTGGGACGAGGTCGTCTACGTGCCTATCCGCAGTGTCCGCGAGAAACTGGCTGTCGAGGTCATGGATGAGGAGACAATCAACAAGGACCGTTCACTCGGCTGGGCGGAACTGAACGCCTCTGACTTTGTGCGCGAGACCGAGACTGGCGAGTACGAGATCGATGATGAGAAGCAGCTTATCAGCAGTGAGCTGAGTATGGGTCGCGCTGGCGCTCATAAGGGTACCATCAACTTCACCGTTTCCTTCTTCCCTTCCATTCCCGTTGTCAACCCCGAGGATGAGGTTGAGGAGGAAGAGAAGACTGAAGATGCTGAAATTGATGGTAAGCCGCGCAGGAGTATGCACTCCAAGTCTGCCAGTGTGGACTCCAAGACTTCCAAGGCCCTGTCGAGTCCCACCATCCCGAGTGGTATGAATGGCGATTCCGCCAACGGCCGTGCCAGTATTGAGACCAACCGCTCCCGCCCTGTTACTCGCGACTCGGACGTTACTTCGGTCCGTTCTGTCAAGTCTATTCCTAAGACTTATCTTAGTGTAGAGGATCTTTCCAAGCACGGTATGTCTCATTTACCCGCATTTTCCCCGGTAATTCAACCAAAGCTGATGTCTGTGCAGAGTCTGGATTTATCGTGTTCAAGTTCCACGAAGGCCAACTGGCTCACTCCGACGTGCAGCTTCAGGTCTTGATGGACGACTACATGTTCCCTGCCTACACTTCTGCCAAGATCCACTCAAACACTCTCAAGCACACAGACAGTACGTTTAACTGAAAATCTGCCTGGTTGGCAACCACTGACTCTATACAGTTGGCGAGGCCTTTGTCCGTGAGCTTGAATTCTCCAAGATTACCTTGCGCCTGGTCAGCAAGGAGAACAACAAGGACTCCAAAGAGGATAACATCGTTGCCAAGTTGACCGGGGATACTCTGTCTACCCTCCAGCGCATCTTGGTACGTTTGTCTGAATGTTATTCTAGTCTATCATGCTGACATCCTCCAGTATACCCCCACGGAGCTCGTCCTGCGCTCTAACTCCGGCCAGGTGAGCAAGATCACCGTCAGCGCTCGCTACATCCCCGTGCAGATGAAGTTGGACCCCAGGGAAAGCATTAACAACATGGGTACTCTGCGCGTGGACGTTCTCGATGCCGCCGACCTTCCTTCTGCCGATCGCAACGGCTACAGTGATCCGTACTGCAAGTTCCGCTTCGGCGACGAGGACACACTCTTCAAGACCAAGGTGCAGAAGAAGACGTTGCATCCTGCGTGGAACGAATTCTTCGAGACACCCATCAAGAGCCGTATCGGCGCCAACTTCCATGTCGATGTATACGACTGGGACTTTGGCGACAAGGCTGATTGGCTTGGTTCTGCTCGCATCGACTTGGAGGCCCTGGAGCCGTTCGTGGCTACTGAGGTTACTCTGCCTCTGGACGGCAAGTCGGGTGCCGTCCGCTTGAAGCTGCTCTTCAAACCTGGTTATGTCGTCCGCTCCCGCCAGGGCTCGTCCACCTTCTCCGGCACGTTCGCCGTCCCCGGCAAGATCGTCGGCGCACCCGTCAAGGGCGTCGGCTTTGTCGGCGGCAACGTCGTCCGCGGCGCTTCCTTCCTCAAGCACGGCGTCATGCGCATGGGCAAGAAGGACAAGCTCGGCGATGACGCCGCGTCGATTGCCCCCAGCATAGTCGAGGAGAGAGCCGAGCGTAACGGCAGCCTCGCACCCGCCGCACCTCTAGTCGACGGCGACTCCTCGCCCTCCACCCCCAAGGAACACAGCCGTAATCGCAGCACGGCCTCCACCTACGGCGACCGCCTCGGCACGCCCCGCGGCGACAGCGGCACCGCACACATCACCATCGTCTCTGCCTCCGGCTTCCCCGCCTCCGCCAACCTGCGCGTCATCGTCCGCATGCAAGGCCCCAAGGGCGCCAAAGAAGTCCACAAGACCAAACCACACAAGGGCGGCGACGTCCAATTTGACGAATCCTTCAAGGTCTCCCACGCCACCGCCGACGCCCAATTCCAGATCCGCGTCTTCGACCACTCAACCTTCGGCTCCGACGGCAAACTGGGCCAAGCACCCTTCTTCGTCGCTGACCAGGGCGACGCCGCCGACCAGGACAAGACTGTCTACGTTGGCGAGGGTACCGTCGTTATCCGCTCCAGCTTCGCTTCTTCTGACTCTTCGATCCGCCCTACTACCTCGCACTCTAGTGCTGGCGATGTCGGTGGCGCTGATAGCCCCGCTAGCAAGCGCCGCAGTATCCTGACCAAGCGCAGTTAAGTAAGGTGATGACGGATAACTAGATGAAAAAGGCAATGACTGTTTTTTCTTTTGGCTTGCAATGTGATATCCTGTTCCTGCGTTTAGTTTAAGTTTTTCCGGTTAAGGATTATATTCCCCTTTTTTGGCGGTCTACGTTAGATGCAATCTTTGAGAGACCTTCCAAGGTTGGCGGTTATCCCGACTCTGTATACCGAGACCAAGGTCGAGTTCAATTCCCCCTAGCCTAACCAGTAGGCACAAGGCTCCTTTCCAGGATTGAGTCTAGATGCAATACGGAGTACATATGTAGTAGGACTTTTAGTTCTAAGTTAAGAATGCAATCTTGCTCGATCTATACCCCTGAGAGCCGCCTTGAGTAGATGACTTGAGACAGTAGACAAGACCAGAATGGGTACTCGGATCCGAGTCAAAGAAATAGGAGTCCGACCCTCCTGCTATGTACTCCTGCCCGGAACTATGTTGCCTGCACAGCCCCCTTATCACAATGATCTGCGACCCGAAGCTTAGTTCTGGTCCAGTACGGAGTACAGAGTACCGTGCTGAGTTGGCGGGCCTGGTTGGCAATGACAATGCCGTTGTACGTAGCTGAAGACGGAGATGCATGTTGTACAGATTAGGTTCTTTTAAACAATTCGAAATTACTTCGTAGATTTAGCGGTATTGCTGGAAAGGGAGTTTGAGATGAGATTGTTTATCCCAGACGGGATAACGGGAAGGAGGCTATTTTCGGCTTTGGTTCGGTGGAGGCTAATTTAAGCTGTGGGCCTTTTGGGCTGGGCTTCCAAGGTTGTAGTATTCGAGTGTGATGTTTGAGATGTGCTGGAGTAGGGAGTAGTGCAGGTAGTACTAGAGTGAAGGTGGTGGGATGTTGTTGCTATTGACAGAAAGGTACCTCTATGTGTAGCTTATCCATATACCGGACACATGTACCTTGAAGGTACACCCTATACTCGTAGCATGTCTACCCCGGGCGGTGTGCGGTTTGCGAGTATAGGTGTGCGGATAAATACTCCGCTTGTACTCCGTACACCTTACACCGTACACCCATCAAGTCAGGTGAACTTATCTGCAGCCTCTTCTCCAACTGGAACTGACGATGGCCGCACGATGTGATATTATTAGCTCACTACAATAGCGTCCTGGCAATGCGTCCCGAGTACGAATCGGTATGTAATATGGACTCAATGTCCATTGCGAGGACTGTGGGGCAGACCAGGAAAAAGGGGCCGAGTCCAGATTCTCGATTTCTTCTGTTTTGGCCAGTCATTCTGGAACTTACGTGGAATCCGTGCTATTCCCCCACAGGTGAGTGTTTGCCCCCCTTTTCTGTAGACCCCTATGACATAGGGCTATAAAGGGTATTCTCTAGTATTCTCTGGGTTGGAGCGATATGTTTCTCAGGTATAGACTACTCCGTACTGAGAATACCTAGGTAGCTCACTGCGAATAGACTATTAAGTCGGTCAAGTTGAGCTCCTAGATGAGTTGCACGGGCCGTTGTAGAGCTCGTGTTGACACTGCGGGACAAACTAGGACCGGGACCGGGACCGGGACTGAGAGCCAGGACTAGGACTAGGACTAGGAATAACTCTAGGAGCCAAGAGCTAGGAGGTAGGAGCTACGATGATAACGGTTGAGCAATAATAATATAATAATATAACAAAGTGAGACATGTACTCCGTATTCTGCTAAGTATACTGTGCCGAACGCAGAAGAATGGAATGATAAATATCACGTTACTCCCCCACCTTCTCCCTTTCTTTCTGCTCTCTCCTTCTTTCTTTCCTTTGGATCTATGATCATTTCTCTATTTGATCATCATATCCTGGTAAGTACATACAGTTGCCCCTCATGTCAAAACACCCCAATTGCCTCTAGTCCGCCCCCGACTGCCAATGACGACAGTGTGTCGACATGTGTACTCCGTAGAGTGGGTGCTTTCCACCCGAATTGATCGACAAGCTGTGGCGACCCCTCTTTCTCCTGTTTTTCGATCAAGCTACGTTTCCTTTTAAAAAATCCATCTTTCCCCAGCTAACTTGCCTCCAGTGAAAAAAAGAACCACCACCCTTAACCATCCACAAATCACAATGGCCTCCAAGGCTCTTCCTACGCACCTCCGTGCCCCTGCGAACGATGCCTCCTCTGGCTTCGGGGGCAAGCATCATGGCAAGTCCCAGTCGCACATGGTAAGTTTGCAAGATACGTGAAACTGTGATTGAAGACGAGATACGGGATGCGACCGTATTGTTGCGACCGTATTGCGACTTTGTTGTGTTGATGAGTCGCTCCTTCTCGAGCTGTACTGCCCTTTGCTCCCCCTTCACTTCACCTTTGCCTTTGTCTTCCCAACCTTCGTTTTCCCTATCACCAGCTACTCTGCTACCATTCATTTCTACACTATCCTTTTGATCTCGTCATACTGTCTTCTGCCGTATCTTATCCATGGATTTTCCCAGTCACCCACTGACCGATCGCATCTTCAAACAGGCCTTTGAGAATGCTTCCACCAGCGTGGCTGCTTCCCAGATGCGCAATGCTCTGAATGCCCTCGCCGATACCGTCACGGACCCTAACGACAAGAAGCGCTTTGAGGCTGAAATGGACAACTTCTTTGCTCTTTTCCGCCGCTTCCTCAACGACAAGGCCAAGGGCAATGTCGTCAACTGGGAGCGCATCGCTCCTCCCCAGCCCTCGCAGGTCATCGACTATAACGATCTCGGTTCTGACGCTTCCGTCGAGTTCCTGAACAAGCTCGCCGTCATCAAGCTCAACGGTGGTCTCGGTACCTCCATGGGCTGCGTCGGCCCCAAGTCCGTCATCGAGGTCCGTGACGGCATGTCCTTCCTGGATCTGTCGGTCCGCCAGATTGAGCATCTCAACCGCACCTACAACGTCAATGTGCCCTTCGTCCTCATGAACTCCTTCAACACCGACCAGGACACCCAGTCCATCATCAAGAAGTACGAGGGCCACAACGTCGACATCATCACTTTCAACCAGTCCCGTTACCCCCGTATCATCAAGGACTCGCTTCTGCCCGCCCCCAAGAGCTTCGACTCTCCCCTGCAGGACTGGTACCCTCCCGGTCACGGTGACGTGTTTGAGTCGCTGTACAACTCCGGCACTCTCGACAAGCTGCTCGAGCGTGGCATCGAGTACGTTTTCCTGTCCAACGCCGACAACCTGGGTGCCGTCGTGGATATGCGCATCCTTCAGCACATGGCGGACTCCGGTGCCGAGTACATCATGGAGTTGACCGACAAGACCAAGGCCGACGTCAAGGGTGGTACCATCATCGACCTGGACGGCAAGGTCCGCCTGCTCGAGATTGCCCAGGTCCCCAAGGAGCACGTCAACGAGTTCAAGTCGATCAAGAAGTTCAAGTACTTCAACACCAACAACATCTGGATGAACCTCCGCGCCGTCAAGCGTGTTGTGGAGGATAACGAGCTCGAGATGGAGATCATCGCCAACGAGAAGTCCATCCCCGCTGACAAGAAGGGTGAGGCCGACCAGGCCATCTACCAGCTGGAGACCGCCGTCGGTGCGGCCATCCGTCACTTCAAGAACGCCCACGGTGTCAACGTGCCCCGCCGCCGCTTCTTGCCCGTCAAGACCTGCTCCGATCTGATGGTCGTCAAGTCCGATCTCTACCGTCTTGAGCACGGCCAACTGGTCATGGACCCCAACCGCTTCGGTGGTGTCCCCGTCATCAAGCTCGGCTCCGACTTCAAGAAGGTCTCCGACTTCCAGAAACGCATTGCCAGCATTCCCCGCATTGTCGAGTTGGACCACCTGACTGTGACTGGACCTGTTAACCTCGGCCGCAACGTTACCCTCAAGGGCACCGTCATCATCGTGGCCACCGAGGGTAGCACCATTGACATTCCCCCGGGTTCCGTCCTGGAGAACTGCGTGGTGCAGGGTAGCCTGAGAATCCTGGAGCACTAAGCTATGGAGTCGTTTGACACATTGAATGGGGAGTGTTTTTATCGTTCTGGGAGGTGCATTCGTGGCTACGGAACTCATGGAGTAAGCAAAAGATGTGCTTGTATTACATTACAATAATCCAGCGTCCTTTCTTTTTTCTTTCTTCGGCTACATTTAGGAGTCGCGGTCTTTCCAAGTGCTATTGTTGTCCAGGTTATCCGAGTCAATGCAAACCCAATTCGCATTTTACCTTGGAATTCGATAGTAGATGCCTCCAAGTATAAAAGAACGAACTAAACATCTTGAAAAGGTAACTGACTGGTCACGTGCTCGGCAGTGTCATCCGTCAATACAGTTCGACTTCCACTTCAACCAAACCTGTTCTTTTCGAACCCGCGAAGCAATGTCCCGCAACTGTAACTACATCTCAGACACTATCAAATCCCACTCACACCTCCAGACCCACCAGGGGCACCCTTGCCCTGGCACCAACCATGTCAAGCAGCCCCATAAGGCTAATGGGATAGGCGGACTTGCGTTCCTGATGACTCCAGGGGGACGTCATACGCCTTCCAGGATTACACGTTGGTGCAGTGGCAGGCATTGTGTGGACTGTACAAAGTACCATAAGCTCGCTCTGCCCTGATACCGATTAGGCCACTCCCGTTTATTCCTGTTTCTGCTTTTGCTTTTTCTCTACTTTACAGCGCTTTCCCCTTCATCTCAACGTCGGTTTACTACTCTGCCACAGGTAGACCTTGCATTTATCATGAGTTGAGCAACAACCTTGGAATACCGCGCTCCACCCCTACCCTCGCCGCCGCCATCTGGAGGCGTCCCTTTCACAGTCTGTCCACCTGCATCGGTTATCATTGCCGCCGTCGTCATTGCAATTTGCATATAGCCACCATAGCAATATATTACCTACCCACATCTGAAACCACTCTATCTGCACCTACACATCTTCCAGTACAAAACCAGACCTTGGAAAAGAACCCTCCAGCTGGAAAGGTAACAATAACACCTGCAAACTCACCGGGGCAATGACTGAACAACGCACCCGACTCTCTCAATCTTCCTACTCCCCAGCATCGGAAGATAGCCCGCCCGACTCCTATTCCCACGCCAAACCCTCTTCCTCCTCTTCCTCCTCCCACTTCCCAAAACGTGTATCCACAGCCTGTCTGGCATGCAAAAAATCAAAACGCAAATGCTCCGGCACGGCACCCTGCGCAAACTGCACCACCTTCCACCGAATTTGCATCTTTGACGAATCTCTCGATCAACGCCGCCGCGTCGCCGCAAAACGCACAGCTGACGAACTCTCCTACCACCGCGACCTCCTAAACGATATCTTCCAACTCGTCCGTTCAGCCGACGAACCCAAGTCACAGGTATTACTTGACCTTATACGACGCAATGCTTCACCCCACGAATTGCGCGCGTATATCACTTCCACCCTGGCGAGTCTCGGGTCTAAATATCATGATCCGGAAACGATTGCTCGGCTCGAAGACGTGAAGAATGCTATGAACGTTGAAGACCCTGCCCCTGCCCTTCGGAGTAAGGTTATGGATATCCATTACCTTTGTGATGAGACTACTGTTAAAGTCCCTGCGGAGCCTTGGACGAATGTTACGACTGATAAAGATCTAGTGAGCCATCTTGTTTCGCTTTATTTTATGTGGGACTATCCCGTCCATCCGTTTTTGGACGGGGAGGTGTTTCTCAGGCATATGGTTGGTGGTGATGTCGGATCGAGGTTTTGTAGTCCATTTTTGGTTAATGCATTGTTGAGTAATGCTTGTGTGAGTCTACGGGTACTTTGGTTTTTTTGGTTTTGGTGGTGGAGGGAGGATGCTGATATGTTATAGTATTTCTCCGAGTTCTCCGAGGCGTACGTCGTTCCTGGGGATATTTCGTCGAAAGGGAGCGCTTTTCTTGCCGAGGCGGAACGGTTGAAGGGGGAGTTGCCGGTGCAGCCGACTTTGGCTTCGTTGCAGGGGACTCTGCTTATGTATGAAAGGTGTGTTTTGTCTTTGTGAGTCTATGGCAATTCCTGAGTTGTATAGATATGCCATGTCCCGCAATGATGATCTCGGCTATGTCACGCTCCACGAGGCAATTCGCATGGGCGAAACATTGGGTTTGGTCGGTGACAAGGGCCCGCGCATTGCTCCGGAGCCGTTGTCGAAAGATATGGATTCTTCGTGCAGGCGGACGGCGTGGGGGTTGTTTATCATCGATACGTGAGTCGGATTACCGTACATGCCTTCGGATGCTGACTGGGACAGGACGGTGCATACTGGCTTCCTCCGACCTTGTCTCATCTCCCATGTCAACATGCCTCGCCCTGAACGCAACCAGATGGAAGATCAGTGTGTCTGGAAACCCTATCCCACACATCGTGAAGCACGTCCATCTTATTTGAGTCTGTACTTTGACGAGGCGTGCAACTTGTCTATAATTTCTCGTGATATCTCGCGCCGGATGTTTGCGAATGGGCGTCTCGGTATTGATAGGTTCGAAGCGCATCGGCAGAGTCGGGAGGAGCTTTATGAGCGCTTGAATCGATGGCATGAACTGTTACCAAAGGCGTTTGACGACAAGTCCAAGCCACCGCCGCATGTGATATTGTTGAAGTGAGTGAAACCATCTACAGGACTCAATTTTATTCAGTATGCTAATGCCAATGCTGTAGGATGAGATATCATGCTTTGACCATCAACCTGTTCAGCTGCATTTCCAACCACGAGTCGACCACCGAAGGCCCAAAGACACCCGAAAGCCCTCCCCGCCGAACTCCAGAGTTCAAGTACAACGCATGGGAAGTTACGCAGTCTGCCGCCCGCGGCATTGCCGCACTCACACGACTACTGCGGCGCGAATACGGGGTCAGTCGCGCCCACCATTTCGCAATGTACGCGATCAACCTCGCGCTCTTCACGATGCTGGAGCAGGAATCCTTCGACGTTCTTGACTCAGACTTCCTCTCTCTCGCAAGTGCATTCTCCATTGTGGCCAGTCGCTCGGCGCTGGGACGTAACCTCTTCCATATTTTCCGACAGTCCGTACGAGCCAAGGCTCAAGGGGACCGGATCCGCAACTCGGACTCCGTCACCGACGACCTCAAGGACCTATTCGATGAGGAGTCCTCGAATGAAGGTCGTAACCGGTTTGACGAGTATGCGAATGGTCTTGAAAAGCTCAATCAGGATGAAAAGTACCATGGTATTGGGGAAGATGGGCAGAGTCTTCAGGATTATCCCGGCCTGGGCCTATCGGACATGCTCGATCGCTATGAAAGCTTGAGCCTGGGTAAAGACGACATGCTCTCTGAACGATATCGTCCGTCTGGTTGCTGAGTTGAGTGTTTTCTATGCAATATCCCCTCGAGGCTGCGATACGGTGGACCATCGCATATTCATCGGGAGGGATCGCGAAAAGAATCAACGAGCCCGCCGCTATGGAACCATCTTCCCCTCCAGTCAATATTGATCTCAACATTGGCGTTGACTGGCTCTCATTGGTTGATATTTACTTCAGTGACGTCAAAAGTATCCTCGACCCACAATCAGCTCGCAGATGACAAGTCGCATTCCACCATGACTTCTCCCGTCGTATTTTCTATGGATCATCGCTTAACGGGGAAAGGATCATTGCTCAACGAGAAGAACATGCACTATATCCGGTTCTTTGCCACTTTGCCGCTATGAGCTCATTGGACTACCGAGTGGCCAGATCCAGCCTTTGATGCTCCCCCGTTACTTCCGGCTTCAACTCGAACTCCATCAAGTCTTATGATCCTGTGCAGTTTTCACAGTCAACTTGATTGATCCTTCTAATATGGTTCCCACTGCCCCCCCCGACGCCGCCAGCTCGGTGCCTTCCAACAACTCCGGCGTATGGATGTCTTCCGTGAGCTCAATGTCGCCGCCTCCGCAAGAGAATATCTATCAAGGACAACCCTCGCTTTTCCCTCCGATACTAGTTAATCGGCCATGGGAGAACACCCCGATGTCTCCCAAAACGAATGCAGGCCCCGGTCTATCGGCTCCCAAAGTTGCCATCCCCCGCCTTTCTGCTCCAACCACTACTCGCGGAGGACGTCGCTCGGCCCGGGCGTGCGAGGCTTGTCGAACTCGGAAAACTAAATGCGACGGTATTCGACCAACTTGTGGCCAATGTACTTACCACAATAATCGCTGTATCTACGAAGATGTGAAACGGGTCCGCGACCAGAAGATGCTCGATGTTCTAGCCCGACGTGTTGATCGGTATGAAACATTACTGCGTAGTTTGGAGGAGGAATTCGATCAAGCAACAGCGCGAAGGATCCGGAAAACGCTGAAGGTATGTTGTATCAAGTTGATACGAGCATAGTGATCGTTTCTATGCTCGTCGGTCTTCTATATCGACATTGGTAATTTTGTTAACATGCGATTTCCGATATAGAATGATGGCAAAAGCTCACAAAACAACGAAGACTCCGATTCCGACTCCTCTGTCGGCTCCCTCGATGCCGTGGATGTGGTCGAGGAGGATATCAACCGGGACGAAAGTACCCGTGCAGCAGGATACTTTGGCAAGAACTCCGAGGTCGCGTGGATGCAAAGCCTTGAAGATGGCGTGGAGAGAGACGGTCGACAGCAATCAACCACTTCACAGTCCGAGAATGCCAATGAGACACTGTTCCGTCTGCAAGACACCATGGACCGCGATATCCCAATGGTCATGATGAATTACCATCTCGATGATCTGGATATACCCATTGCAGAGGATGTCGATCCCTTTGCTGTACCTCCGCGCGACCTCGCTGATGAATACCTCAATATGTATATGACTTACGTTCATCCGCTGTTCAACGCTGTGAGGAAACCAGCTTTTATTTCCCAGTACCGACAGTTCTTTGATTTGTCGGCCAAGCCGCCAAGGAAATGGTTGGGGGTTCTTAATATGATTTTCGCTATCGGTTGTCGTTATTCGAGACTCGTGGGCTCAACGAATATCCCCCATGAGGATGATCTGGTGTTTCTCTCTCGAACCTGGAAGTTGAGTATGCAGAGCAACAAGATTCTCCTCAAGCATACGGATCTTCAGCAGATCCAGCTGGAGTTCCTGGTCGCGGTCTACCTGCTCTGCCTAGCACAAGTCAACAGGGCATCCAAGTTCTCCGGCATGGCCCTACGATCCGCCATATCCCTAGGCATCAATCTCCGTCTCACAGACAACCGCACCCACAACGCATCAAAAGAAGCCCGCTGTCGCCTATGGTGGTCCATCTACTCCCTCGAACACCTTTTAACCTCCATGCACGGCCGAGCCTCCGGCGTCGGCGGGAACCTCTGTTCCGTCCCCGCCCCCGTCCCAATCGACGAAGAACACTTTGGACAACCCGAAGTCCAACGCATCTTCCTAGACCGCCGAACGCGCGAATCTTCACTCCGCCCAACTATCTTCGAAAACCCCAACCTCCCCCAAACCACCTCAACCTGGATATCAAACTGCAACCCAAGCCCCTCCCTCCTATTCTACTACCTAGTCGACCTAGCCCTAATCTCCCAAGAAGTCCTGAACAAAGTCTACAGCATCGAAGGCCTCCGCGAAGGAACAAGCCAAACAGAATACCGGCTCCAAAAATACGCCACCCTACTAGACCGCTGGCTCGCCAAACTCCCCCAACCCTACCAATTCACCATCCTCTCCTCCGCCCCCTGGCACCTCGACCACGCCAAACTAGACAACACATCCTCAGCATACATCCACGAATGCATCTGTCTAGCAATGTCCTACTTCTCCGCCCGAATCACCCTCTGCCGCCCCTGTCTCTCCCACACCCCCTCCTCCCTCAATGACGCCCGGTCACAAATCCGGTCTGAAATGGCCACCCAATGCCTCCAAGCCGCATGTAGCATGATCTCCGTCCTACCAGACACACCAGACATTCCATGGCTGGCTAGCGTCACGCCCTGGTGGAGTATTCTCCATTTCCTCATGCAAGCAACCTCCGCCCTATTACTAGGTCTTGCCTCGTCGCATACGCCCGTTGAATCCTATTCCGCGTTGAGTGAAGCTGATTTGGAGGCTGCGATTGGCGTGACGAGGAAAGCGTTCTTGTGGATTCATACCATGGCGACTGTGGATGCGTCGGCGAGGAGGGCGTTCGTGCTGGTTGAGGGGGTTATGATGAGGATTGCGCCGGGTTTGAGTGTGGATCTGAAGGAGTGGCCAAGTAGTGAGTGGAAGCCGTCGGTGGGGGAGGGGTGTGAGGTTGGGGGGGTTGGATGAGTTGGTTGATTTTGAGATGGGGGCTTTTGTTTGATGGGCTTGTTGCTGGGAGGATGCAAATGACTAGGTTGATGGTGATGGTGATGGTGATGGTTTGGTTTGGTTCTGTGATGATTGTTACGTGTTATGTATTTGATGTCACTGATGTGTTACGATAGAATGACTCTTGTCTATATTGTATCCTGCCAGTCGGTTGATGGAAATATCATGATTCATGTACATTGCCTCTTAAGTATTTCTACCTGACTAGATGGATAGATATCCACCTAGGTAGGTGATCAGCTGGTAAGTTTGGGACCTTGTCGCGGCAAAACATTACCCAAGGTTTCTAAAATGACTCGGGCTTCTAAGGTTAAGGGAAAGTCCTCAAGACGGGTGTCCTGGGCAGCTGGTTACTTAGGTAGAGGAAGTTTCCCACATTATACTTAGGTAACCAGTATATAGTTAATATCCAATTCGAGTTATTGAATACCTAGGTCCACGGGTATACGCTCAGTGGAAGTTAAACAAGCGATATGTCTTTCAAACATAAATTAGGAATATGTACTATAGTATATATATAAACTCGAACCAAACGCAGGCTAAACAAACATCTGAAACGTCCATGCCAACAAGCGCCGGGATACAAGTTTCCAGCAAAAACAATCCATACCGGATATCCCATCAAACAAATAACTAGTGCCGGGGAATCAGTGCGAGACCACAGGATCTCGCAAAAGGAGATAACGCCGAAATACTCAGATGAATAATGCGATATTGACATTGGGGCTTGCTTCAGGTTGGTTGGGGCTGTAGCTGGACCTGAAAGGTGTGTTGATGTTGATGCTGTGGTGCTGGGGGAGGTGCTGCTCGACCCTGTTGCTGCGGGGTTCGTTGGCCGGGTTGGGCTTGGGTCTGGGGGTGGGGTTGAGCTTGGGGGTGGCCGTGGACAGGCTGCGGATGTTGCATTTGTTGCATTGGTGGCATTTGCATGAACGGATGAGGATGTTGTTGGGCGTGTTGAGGCCGCGGTGGGTGGGGAGGTAGTTGTTGATGCATCGGCATATGCGGCATTGACATGGGTTGATTTGCCTGTTGGGGTAGCTGTCCCGGTGGCCGGTGGCCCTGCTGTGCCAGGTGCTGACCAGGCTGAGGCGACATGTGTTGCCCTGGTTGAGGCGTCATCTGCCCAGCATGGGGAGGCATATGGTGTCCCTGTGGCTGCTGCATCAATTGACCCGGCTGTGGACGAGGTTGATTCTGCGGTGGTAGAGGCTGGCTCTGTGGTGGCAGATGCTGTCCTTGGGAAAACGGTGGTGTCGGACAAGGCCGCTTGCGTGGGTCATTATCAGTTGGCGCCGACCGCTTCTGGGCCGTGTTCGTGTCCCCCTGTTCAACTAGAGCTTTGTTTTCCACCTGTGCCTGGTCACCACCTGAAGCAGCTGCCGCTGCCGCAGCGGCGGCAGCAGCAACATCCGCTTTGCGAGGTCTACCACGTCGTCGACCGGTGCCGGTTGGCTTCTTGGCCGTCGACGGCTTCTTTGGTTTTGGCGGGGGCAAAGGTTGACCTGTTGCAGCGGCCCATGCGATCTGGTCCGCCTTGCGGGGACGACCACGCTTCCGCTTCATGGGAGTGCCATCTGGGCCAATGATGGGAGTTCGGACGCCTGCAGAGCCTGGAGCGGTTGGCGTCATGTTTGGCGTGAAAGATGCTTGTCCTGGCTGAGAAGATGGAATCGGTTGGCCATTCGCCGCCGCCTGCGCAGCTGCGGCAGCCGCTCTGGCCGCGACTTCCTCTTTCCGTGGCCGTCCACGTTTCCGCTTCGGTGTTGGTGTCGCTGGTTGTTCACCACCGGCCATCGGCGCAGCGGGCGCCTGGACCTGTCCATTTGACTGAACAGGAGTGGCAAGTGGTGCGGTAAGAGAAATGCCCTGCATTGAAGGTTGCCCCATTGAATGTTGTCCTTGAGTGGACTGGGGAGTTGTTTGAGACTGAGCAGACCCAGAAGGTCGGCCTTTGGGCTTGGACTTTTTTTTCGGAGCAGGGCTTTGCTCTTCGCTTTTGACGGCGTTTCCAGCAGATGCCTGGGATGGCGCAACAGCCGGTCTTTGTGGCTCAGCCGAGGGTTGCGATGGTGGTTGATAGTGCTGGAACTGCGCTTGTGGATGAGGAAACTGAGGCTGCTGAGCGGGCTGAGAGAACTGAGGCAATTGGGGGGTATAATGGCCCTGTGGCGGGGCCTGAGGCTGAGGATGGTATTGGCGGAACTGGGGTTGAGCGTGTTGCGGGAAAGGAGAAGATTGCTGCTGATAAGGATTATGTGCTTGGGCTGCCTGTAGCTTTTGCATCCTTTGTTGTTCCAGCTGTTGCTCGAGCTGTTCACGGCGCTGTTGGTCGATACGTTGTTGATGTTGCCTCTGTTGCTCCAAACGTTGGTGTTCCAGGCGCTGTTGTTCCAAGCGCTCCTGCTCAAGACGTTGCTGCTCAGCCTTTTGCTGCTCCTCCACGCGCTTCTGCTCCAATTTCTGCTGTTCAGCCTGTTTTTGTTGCTCAAGACGCTGCTGTTCCAGCCGCTGTTGCTGTTGCTGTTGAAGTTTCTGGTGCTCCAATCTCTGCTGATGCATACGCTCCTGTTGTTGCTGGAATTGCTGATGTTGCCTCTGTTGCAACTGCTGCTGTGTCTGTTGAGGAGACTGCGGTTGCGACTGAGGCTGCCGCTGCTGGTAAATGGCGTTCATAGATGGACTGGCCATAGAAGGACTGGCAGAGGGATGGTTCTCCCGCTGGTGCACCCCCATACGGGGAAGCCCGTTCAGCGCCTGCTGCGGGGATGGCATGTTCATGCCATGCTGATGAGGAATGCCTGTTGGTGGACTCATCCCTGGCTGCCTCTGTAAATGAGCCATGGGATTAAAGCTTCGTTGTAAATTCTGCAGGGCCATAGGGTCTTGATTTCGAGCCATCAAGTCTGAGGAGCCTTGCGGCGCAAAATGACCGGGAAACTGCGCGAAGCTAGTGGTCGTCGGATACCCTGCTAAGGGACCAGAGCTTGGAGCCATCTTGCGCAAGTCGGGCGCTTGCGACGTATAATTTTGTTGCGGTTGCGCCCTAAACAGTGGCGTATTCCCAGGAAATGGACTGCCATGTTGCGGCAAATTCGGCGTCGCGGCTAGCGACGGCGACGGAATATGCTGGCGCGGACCGCCTAAAGGATGTTGCGCTTGAGTTGGTTGGTGTTGTTGCTGTTGCTGTTGCTGTTGCTGTTGCTGCTGTGGATGTTGCTGCTGCTGTTGGGCGGGAAATGGTTGTCCCCCGTATGGCATCATTTTCAATGATGTGATGTAGCTTTTGCCGTAAGCGGCAACAAATTAGAAGAAACCTATCTTTCACGGGCGGCACATGCGACCACTGCTAGATAGGAGCAGAGAAAAAGAAATACAATCCAATATAAGATCTAGACTCGAGTGGTCGCGTCGCCAACGATATCACAGTCCAAAAGCCCACAACTGCCAGCTGGAGCGCGCGCCGCGTGTTTTGTTTGTTCCGCCCGAGTCAGGCGGTAAGGCAGCAAGGCAACGAGGCAGTCCCAAAGCGGCTTAGCGGCGGAGGCCAAGTACCGCCGGTTCCGAGGTCAGCGCAGGAGAAAAATCACCAGGCGCACACGGAGGGGGATTCAGGGGGAGGACAGGCGGGGGCGATCTAGCAATGCGCTCTAGCAGGGTCCAACGTCCCGAACGAAACACCTGTAGGGGATGGAAGGGCACAGAGACGGTCGATCAGGGTCCCAAAGTGGATGTCGCTGGGCTGGATCTCTCGATGGGAGGGAAATAATAAAATAAAATAAAAAATAAAAAATAAAATAAAATAAATTCGTGTTCTCCACATCACGTGAATCTGGGGTTTTGCCACATACACTCTACATACTTTGGTCTATAATATCCTCACTACGTATCGCTCTATGGTATTGGTTGAATACTCTGTTTGAATCGAGCTGACTTGCCAGTATCTTTGTCCTCTTCCATCACCCGAAGATTCCCTAAGCATGGCGCGTGGAACAGCTTGCCCGACACCGCTCCTTTCAAGGTACCGCTGACAATCACCCAGAACACAACAACGAATACAGAGAGTATCTATGAAAGTTAGTTAGCAAGCTATTATGCACTAGCAGGTGGGTATACTCACCGTTCCCAGGACATTACAAAACCTCGAAGGCAGCTCCGTTCCCATCTGAACAGTGCTCGCCGCAAATCCTCCCAGCGGAAAAGTAAATCCCCACCATCCGATATTAAAAGGGAAAGTCCTGCTGTAAGCAATCGAGGCAGATGCAAAAAAGAGCCAAACCAGTCCGAAAGACCACAAGATGAGCGCGACCTGAAAACCCAGCGTATAGAATGTCGCTCCAGAGGACTGTTCCAGGGTCCGGGTATTGGGAAAGATATCCCGGGCGCATTGGCCGAGTTTCATCGCCCTACGTGACATTAGCAGAATAATGACGATCTCTTTATGGTATAAACGTACCCATGTCCACCCTGTCCCAGAGGCCCTAGCGGCAGGAACACACTGACTATCACAGCCTTGGGGGGTAGCTTGTGAAGCGTCAGGCGTTGAAGATAAATCACCATGACCATCATTGCCAGAGGTAAACCAATCCCCCGGAGCACATAGCTGGTAACAACGGTCCATAATGCATACTGCTCGTTAGGGAGCACCCCGGCGACTATGGCACCCGACGAGGCGGCCACAATGCAGCTGACGATAGGAAGAAGCCAGACCGCCGTCATCGAGGAAAGGTGTCTTTCACTTCCATGCGCCATCCTAGTTCATTAGCCAATGCCGTGCAATCAACGAAGGGCTACTCGCAATAAAAATGGCGAAGATAAAGCAGTCATAACCGAAACAACGGCATCGAAATCCACAATCCCCAAGCAAAATACCTCGCCCAATCGCCCCATACCGGTACACAGACCAAACATATCATGTTGATGATAGTAGCCAATCCCATGGGAAACGTTCCGATGAACATGGACTGCACCGAGTGCTTTATCATCACCTTGAAGATCTGGGTAAAGTGTATATCGTAGGATGCTGATTATGCAGCCCATGCTGATGAGCAGTACGTTTAGTGCGAAGACTAGGACTGAAAGCCAGTAGAGCATATTCTATTGTATGGGAGGTTATGGAGTAGGACTGATACGATGCCTGTGCCCATCGTTACGGAGAACCATCTGTGTTTGGGACCTGGAAAGGGGGACGGACGATGGGGTGAAGTTGCGAACTACTCTTCTCCATCCGAGGTCGTGTTTTGTGAGTGTGTTTTTGACTGTGTCCTGTCCATTTGAGGTCTGGCAAGCTTTTCCCGTTGGGTCGGACTGGGGAGCGCTGTTCGTCGCCATCTTGATCACCAGAGTACAGAGCCGGCCACAGTCTCAATTTGAATATAATCCAATCCTCAAACCTTCCAAAGTAAGTATTTGGAGTTAAATGTACAGATTCAGTTGAAGAAGCGCAAGTATGACTCGATCATTTCTGCCGAGATCGGTTCTGTGGGCACGCAATTTTTGTTGGCAAGACCTTTCTCGGGAGGCGCCTCAAGCTCCACATCCCAGCGAAACGTCGCCGTGAGCTCCAGATGAGGCTTGCTATTGGGTAAGTCGGTTTCTTGACATTTCTATTGTAGAATTGGCGTGCTCAGGGTTGGATTTCTGGTTACCGAGCTGCCTGACAGTCAATGGCTCATTGGCATCTCCAAATGATCCAGTCCCAGTACAATCAGCTTCAACATTGTTCAGCAAGATGCAATACAACATGATGAAAATGAGCGGTGATGACCGAAACATCCATATGTACCTAGAGATCCCGATCGACGGTTCCGTTTTGAGCCTCAGGATATACTCCCTTGCTTATGCAGAGTCTAAGACAGTAGCGCGATCGGATCCACTTCCTTGGAGCAAATGACATTTGAAGTAGATCGCCCCTCCATTGGTAGGGCACATAGAGTTGCTTTGAATTCTATAGTGGCATAACATACTACGACACAGAAGAAGACACAAATGCACAGGCCGTCAAATATAAACCCGTCGTGGCACGGATTCATTCAACTATATACGAAAATCAGACATTATAACCCCTCCCTCACAAACCTAGCGGGTTCTGCGCAGTCTGCTCCTTTCCACCAATACTCGGCGTATCTTTCTTCGTACCACTATCCGCGCTACTCGACACGGTTTGACCGGCGCCTTTGGTCGTGTTGCCCAGTCCTTTGGTGGCTCCCGACACGGTGCTGCCGACTCCAGATGTCGCGCCGCCCACGGTATTGCCCAGTCCACCGACCGTGTCGCCCACGGTGTTGGTTAAACCACCGACTGTCTTGCCCAGGGTGTCGCCCAAGCCGCCGAGGAGTCCGCCACCTACAGGGCTGGTTAGAGAGTGCTTGGGAGGGATGGGTTGGAGGTACTTACTGCCTTGCTGAGACATGTTGAGTTAAAGAGAGATGTTTGTTTGGTCAAGTGACTCGACTCGTTTTCAAGATTGAATGACTGAAAATCGATCAAGGATGAGATAGATATTGGACTAGAAATGCTGTTACAAGTAGCAAACCAACCACTTAAATATCCATTCTTCCAACATACACTCTAGAGGTAGGAAACCGGTTCCAGCCATTATCTAATAATTGTAACCTAGTCACTATGTACAATCCACATTGTCATATGAAGTACGCACCCAAATTCCCCCAACGCCGAATAAGATCGCGCAACCACATGTCACTTCTGTCACCAGCCACCAACCGGACCCAGTCATCCTCGATCTGACGTAGTAACACCCCAGTACGATCCGATATATTGTTACTGGCGGAGACAGCGTGAATTATAGGTGCAGGTGTGTGTGTGGATATACTGTCAGACATAAGAGGAGCCATGATAAGGCTTCTCAGAACGGTTGTAGATTACCAGCAAACCGAATCAAAGAAGGATCTTGGTTGAATCAGTTAACCAGTGTCGGAGGGGGTTGAACAAGCGCTCTTCGGACTACACCTTCCTCTATAATTCCGTGCGGTTAATGAATTGCTAGGCTCCTAACCACCACAGTGAAATCAACACAGCTAGACCCATGTTAGCATGTGGTAACGGAGATCTTTGGAGCCTTCTTCTTTCTCTTCTCTTCTTTTTTTTGGATTGGCATCAACGTGGCAAGGCATGTTTATTGGATGATATTCTCCGCTGATCTCTGGTGGAGGTGGCGCTCTGTCGAGATATGGAGTTTTTGGTTTAACTATCATGGAACTTCCTTGTTGAATGACGGGTGTATGCGATGCATATTCTTGTTGTGAATCGTCAAAGTCCGGTAGGAGATGATGTCATTGGATGCTGTGTCGTCCGGTCAGGGATTTTAAGGGGTTGTTAACGTGTTTTATATTAAGTGGGTGGAGCTGTCCATTTGGCTCGGATTTAATGGGTCATCTAGCAGTTACTGCACGTTAAGAGTTGATTATTGAATGCGGTATGTATCAAGAAATAGTGATGATCTTTTTCCGTTCAATCGTCTGGGCAAATTCAAGGCTAAAGCAGGGAATCCATCCTCGGTTATAAACTCGCTTTGCCCCTGGTCTCATAAGGCATCAAGACAACCAGGATACCCGCCGCGATGAATAGCGCTCCGCTGACATAGACAGGGATAGAAGTTTGCAGGTTCGCAAACATGGCAATGATGGGCGCCATAATGCCAAAGATGCGATTCGCAGACGCGGTCAACGCATTACCCGTTCCTCGGTCTTTGGTGAGGAAGATTTCAGGTGTGTAAGCATACAGCACGGCGTACATGAGACTGCTCATGAAATTATAGGCGCAGTTCCATCCCAGCAGGGCATTTGATGTGGTTGCTGTCGTGGACAGTAGCAGAAAAATGCCGGTCAACGCGGTGGAACTGGAGAGAGCTCCCTTTCTCCCGAACCTGGGTATCCCGACGAGAAGACCGCCGGCCAGGCAACCGGGGATTCCCATCACAGCAATGATAAGTGAGTTGCGATAGGTGATGTATGTTGATCCGTCGCCGAATTTGGCACCTCGCGATTGCTGAATGTATGGCAGGAATGCGTTATACAACGGGAACCCGAGACCGATAAAGGCCCAGACGAGAATGATCAGAGTCGTGGAGTATGCTCGTCGGGGCGTGTCGAATAGTGCGCGGATGTGTTCCAGGCGCAGCTTCTCGAGTCTCTGACGGACGATGTCGGTGGTAGTTAATCCCTCACTGCCCTGGTCGAGATCATCTAGTTTGTCTAGCGACAACGACGAGACCTTTCCATTTCTGCGAGCAACTTCATGCACAACTCGCACCGCCTCCTCATTCTTCCCCTTGCCCATCAGATACTTCGGCGACTCATAGACGGTGAAGAACACGAACCGCCCCACGAACATGATCATAGCCAGTCCACCCATAGCGATCAAAAAATATCTCCACCCCATATTCTTCTCCTTCTCACAACCCTTCGTCTGCACACAAGTCATACTCCCCAACAAAGGCCACGCCACAAGATTAGCTAGCAACTGCGCAAAAGCCCAATCAATCGACAAAACAGTCAACAAATACTGATGCGACCCAGGCAAGAACTCAAGGAAAATAGCAGAATCCACAGGCAGATTCCCACCAACACCAACAGACCACAACGCCGCGAACGCACACGCTGCTCCAAAATTAGGCGACCCTGCAGCGATCAGCCCAAAAATTGCCGTGATTCCAATGGTCAAGTTAAACGCCCATCGCCGCCCGAATATATCACATCCGAATCCCCAGAACAGCGCACCGACCAGTAATCCGATATTCTGCGCCAATGTGAATACTGGAGGTCGTGATACTCCGAATTCGTATGATAATGGCGGGAGGATCAGCGAGGTCACGACTGGCCAGAGATTATCACTCGCCCATCCGAATCCGATCACCACGAATAGCTGCCACTGGTACCGTCCCATGCCGATTTCTTGAATGGCTCGATTGAGGATTTCCGCCTTGGCCCGGTATCGAGCTTCGGGGTCATCTGTGCCTGGGGCTGGTGCCTCGGTTGCTACTTGTTTTGGCGATTTGGGAGCAGACATGGTGGAACTTTGGGGATGGAGAGAAGAGGATGGAATGGGATGGCTTGTTCTCATATTAGATGATCTGTGGACAGTATCGTGGTATCATTCCTGGCTTCGAGTTTGTAAATGTTGGATCATTTGATATGGCGTGATCGACACGCGTGTTTTCGTCAGGATCGAGTGAGGGGGTTCCCAAAATTTAACACACTGTGCCGATCAGGTATACGATCTTTTCATAGGAAGTTCTGGTTATTATATGAAAGGATGCTAGTGTGCATTTTTATTTATAGTGGATTCTATCCCAGACACGATTTGTTTCTCCGTCCGTGGATCCACGCTAATCCGGCTACTTCAAAACAAATCCCTGTTTAGCTGTAAGACACGATCTATTTGTTTGCATTTATCCATTATCCTTCAGGGTTGTCCAGCAAATCAAGTGCCTTTTCTGCAGTAATGCGAGAGGAAGGTAAAAATCGCATCAATCCTTGAGTGACCTGAAGTAGAGGTTCAAGTATCGGATCCGGCATCAACCCGGCAAACTTCTCTTCAAGCTTCGAACATGATGTTCCGCAATCTTTCAGCCTTATTAGCAGCGGATCTGTGCGTCCATCATTTTTCCTTACCTTCTTCTAGCTTCGGAGCATGGCTAGAGTTCATCTTCATTGATTTCCACTTAGACTCCCATTCGGCTGGCAATCTTTCCGCAAAACCGATCATCTGGAATACCAAAACTTCATCCTCGCCAAGATACCAGAATGGCCATGACGTGAATAGGAAGGAATAAATCTACCGTCATATCGTAAGCACTTTTGCTCCAAGGGGAAATATGTTGACATACCATGCAACCTGTGCGCCACAAGTCGACGCGATAGTCAAAGCGGTCCGTGAATATCGTCTCTGGTACCCTCAATGAACCCGGCTGGGCCAGCTTTTCAGGCTCATGACCTTGCAAGAAGCTCTCTCCAAAATCCAGGACCCGAATTTCTTCGTCGTCCTCATCTATCCAGTCAACCCATTCTGCTGCCTTGACCAGTTGCGTCGGAAATTCTTTTCCTAAAGGCGTGCCATCAATCCGGGCTAGCGGCTCAATTTCCGGCAATCCAAGAACAGCAAAAAGCTCCTCCTCGGAACTCGTGGATAAATGAGTGCAACTAAATGCAACATTCCGGCCACTGATGTCTATTAAAAGTAAGTAACGACACCAAGCCGTGGAGAAACTATGGAGAAAATGCCCTTACCTCCATGGCACATGCCGGCACTGTGAATAAACTTGACGGCTTTCAAAAGTTGCGTAGACATTCGGAGTATGGTTTCCGGGTCCAGCTTGTCCCTTCCACTATGGTAGTCTGAGAGGACTTGGTTAACGGAAGGGCCAAGTAATTCAAATACAAGGCATTGGTGGACTCCGTTGGGGCCTTCGTGAGTAAACGAATCAAGTAGCTGCACAACGTAATGTGAAGAAAGTCTTCCTTGAGAATGCTCTTCTAACAGCATTAAGTTTTGCAGCTCTCGGGATACCGGCGAATTTGCGGTCATAATCTTCAACGAGACCCATTGATCTTGGCTAGTGTGGGATTAGTAAGGGCCGAGCAAGTTGATCTAGGTAAAATTGACTCTCTGTCCTTCGCGAGCCATACGGTGGAAAAGCCACCCCATCCTAACTTGTGGTGTATCTTGTAACGACCATTTTGAAAAGTGTCTCCAAGATTGACGGGATGATATCCCCCAGACTGGTATTTTGACAATGATTCCTGTGTATAGAGCAGATTGCTTTGGAGGAAAAGAGATAGGTCCATCTTAGAGTGCAAGGCGGATAGGTAGAGGGAGGCGCTTGGGAGAGGGGCACATCAAAAGTCGTGATGCGTCGGGATACTAATTGCATGCCAAGTCTCGGGACTAACCCGATTCGATTTACCGCATCTAGTGTCTGAGAGATAAATATCTTCAAAATCTACTGTATTTTTACAAAGGGATAAACAAATGTACCCAGAACCTACTCCAGTGTCGGCAACAAATTACATTAACAAATTGCACAAGATTTGGTCACACAAGTGCATCAAACCATCTAGAAGCAACACCCAAATCCATCAGACTACCTATATGGAGTCGCAACGGGGTAGAAAGAAGTCGTGATCGTAGGAATATTCGTCCCCAGTGCAGTCGATAGCATCCTGGCAGCCGTGCAGCCCATAGTCATTGCCGTCTTTTAAGCAAGCGCCTGAGCCGTACGCGTTGTCGCATGAATACCAATAGTATTGTCTTTGTCAATGCACAGGGCTCTAGCGCACTGCTGTAGTGGTTGGACGTTTCTGGCCGAGACATGCATTGCTCCTACCGGAACTATACTTTGCAGGAGCTGCGCAAAGTGCACCTCTACTCCGGCTTCTGGAGGCTACTTACTCGACTTGTGCAGATCTGCGAGGTTGCGCGCAAGAAGTTCATTTATGCCCCGGACAACACAGCGGCGTTAATTAAGCTATGTAAACGCCGATCCGAGACCCGGGTCAATACAAGGAAGCAATTTCTCAAAAGTTCTGATATTGCATCACATAGACTGAGAAAATCTAGCTAAAGACTTCACCAGCAAATTGTGGAGATAGAAGCCAGCCACGAAGCCCCGTAAAGAGACCTTGTTGCGAGCAAATGCCCCACATGATACAAAAATTCCACGAATCCCACGCCTCAAGCATCTTAGATCATCAGACGCTCAACCTGGTTCTTCAGGTTGCGGATGGTGGCAGTCAGGTCCGAAGCCTCGTTGGTGGTGATGCTGCAGGCGATCACAGCACGCGAGACACCGGTAGCACGACCGAGAGCAATCTTGCTGGGAACGTAGACATAAGGAACGTTCTTGTCCTCGCACAGCAGGGGCAGGTGCAGAATGATAGGCAGAGGAGTGGTGTCGGCGGCCAGGATGACGATCTCGGAGGTTCCGCGGTTGAGGGTCTTGGTGGTCTCGTTGGCACCCTTCTTCAGCTGGCGGTAGTGGCTGGCCTGCTGGACGAGGTCGAGCAGGGACTGAGTGAGGCTCTCATCGGCGATGGGCCAGGCTGGAGAGTGTTAGCGTGCTTCATTGGTGCATTAATGGGACGATGCGAGGTACTTACCAGCGGAAGCGTCTTCGGCCATTTTTGGAGATTTTCAGGAACCAGATCTTTGAGATATGGCTCACGCAAAGGATCACAGCCGTGTGGACAGCGGAATAGATGGGTTGGGTATGGGTTGGTTGGTTTCTTCAGAGGAAATTTTCTCAGACGGGAATAGGCGCGGCTGACCGCTTTAGGTTTTGCCGGCATTGAAGGTTCTTTAACAGGGTCACGTGCGTTGTTGACCGCCTTTTCTGGGTTCCCGTCGACACCTGAGGCGTTCAACGGTAATACGTTCGCATTTGCAAGTCGGGCAACTTAACTAATTTGAGTTGAAACTGCATACTGCACTTTATTCATTTTATTCATCGCTATACATGCATGGCATGTATGCCGCCGAGGTCATCTCGATATATGTACTGAACTCATTGTCACTTGTACCCCCAATCAGTGTCAATCATTCCAATCATTCCAATCATGCAAAACCTTACGCCTCCTGAGAACTAAGTACAGTGCTTGCAAGTCGGGACCGAGCTCGCAGAGCAGGTCCATATCTGAACAGAACGAAGGGGATAAGGGTGAGGAGGGCGGCAATAAGAGCCAGGAGCAGGCCCGCATACTGGCTGCCCATGTTGTGGAAGAACTGGGATGCGAACAGCGGCGACACGGCACCGAGGGTGTTACGCATGAAGCCCTGGCCAGCAATAGCAGAGGAAGCATTCTCGCCGTAGCAGTCAGCGGTGTAGCTGTAGCACGACTCGAAAATGAAGAAGATGCCGATGCCGATGAGAGCGAGGCCGACGATAGGGCCGAACCAGAACAGCTCCTTGTACTGGGTGAAGCTGTAGATGAAGAGGCCGATGGGGAGCCAGACGGCGCCATACATGGCACCGTACAGACGAGCCTCGGGGCGCGATTCCTGGTTCGGGTCGTTGATGACAGACTTGTACTTCTTGATCTGGAAGAAGTTCAGACCGAAGCCCATAGTCGTACCGATGCACAGGGCGATGTAAGGCAGGCCGGAGACGCCCTCGCTCCAGCCCTTCTTCTCCTGGTAGGTGATTGGGATGACGGAGAGGAAAAGGAAGGTCAGGAACCAGGCGAAGCTGATCCAAAGACCGAAGGCAAACACGACAGGCTCAGTGAAGAGCATCTTGATGGCCTTGACGGACGAGTTGTGAAGCATCTTCTTGATACCCGGGGCCTCGAGGTCATTGTTGGTAACAAAGCGCTCGTCGCCGGTGGACTGGCGGATTATCTTGGCACGTTTATTCAAGGTGACACCTCCACGGGTTTCACGAAGGAAAATGGCAATTACAATAACAAGAGGGATGTTGGCTAGACCCTGAATGCCCTCAACCCAACGCCAGCCCAGAGCCTGGTCGATAAAGCCGGCATAGATGGGGGCAGCAACGGTACCGAAGATGGCAATGAAGGAAAAGGAAGCCATGGGGATGGCACGGTGTGCCGGCGTACACATGTCACCGAAAGTACCACCGACGAGAATAGTACCGACGCAACCAAAAAGACCGAGCAGAGCACGACAGACGAGGATGGTGGCGATATTCTTGCCGAGAGATAGGCCGATAAACATGAGAGCAAAGCAGACATAAGCACCGACATAAACAACTCGTCGACCAGCCAGCTCGCAGAAGGGTGCCAAGAACAAAGGTGCAAGGGCACAGGTGAAGTTGAAGGTGAAAAGACCCAGTTGTCCCAACTCAGAAGAGACACCAAAATCCTCCGTCATCCGTGTGATACCAGAGCTGTAGGCTGTTGTGGCGAGGCCAATGAAAAGTGTCATCAGGCAGAGCAGGAGACTGATGAAGGCTTTGTACTTTGGGTTCCAGTTGAAGGGATTTTCCTTGTCACCCTCAGCGAATTCCAAGACAATGAGGTTCTTTCCATCATGTTGAGTGGGCTTGGTCACGGTAAGAGGAAGATCAACGTCCACCTCTTGGAGGAATTGGCTGTCAAGTTCTTGGCTGTGTTCGTCATCGTATAGTTGTTTACGGTACTTGCCGCCAATGATCCAACCCTTCTGGTAGCTCTCCTGATGATCGATAAAGGCTTTCGTAGTATTCTCAGTATGAGATGCCAAGATAGGCTGTTGTTGTTTTGACTTCATAGTATCCATAATGTGGTGGGTATAGAGGAACGGGCGAAACAAATAAATAACAAGGACCTTAGACAAGAAGAAATTTTACAACCCGAGAGAACGCTTTTCCATATAAATTATGCACGACGGAAGGCCACTGCCTGTCGTCATCCGCAAAACTCCGGGTTTGCGAGTATGGGGACTACGGAACTACGGGCTTCCGGTCTCAAAGCGTGGGGTTAAGTCTGATTTAACTCCATATTTCTCTCAACGGGTTCCTGGAAATGCCATTTGCTAATTAGAATTTTCAAGTGGAGATTGAGGAGACATTCCACACCGCGTATGCCACGCTGCTTTGGCTTTATGCATCTCGACGGACTGCCTCCTGTACTGTCAAGGGACCTCATACACCAGCATCCTCGAGGTCATCCAATTCCAGAGGCTGAATATCGTCTGTTTTTCATCGTAATCCTGAGCTGTAATGCCTGCCCGAATTGGGACATCGCCCCATACGAAATCCCCTTCAGTCGCATGAGTTTTGTGGACCATGAGGATACTGGCGAATTATAGCCTAGGACAGGGCGTCATCTAGCAAAGCAATGGCCAGTCCCGGTCAAAGACCGAAGGAAGTGAGGTTGTTGATAACACCGAAAAGCTCCCGAGTACGTCCCGACTCTGCTCCCTCAGACGCTAAGTCGGCATGCCTTGGCTCGGCCCCACCGAGTGAACCGATCGGCACGCCGTGCGCAAGCGGGGGACCCGGTTGAGCTGGGATGTCATCGTTTTTGTTTACAACTGCATAATCATAGATATGAAGGTGATGTTCTATATTTTCAAAGTCAGAAAGGGTCACCTTGGTCTTTGGGTCAGGCGATGGTTCGCGAACAATGCAGATGGAACACCCCTATTTCCCCATTGGGTTACCGAGCGATCGCCCGGTCGGTAGATCTTCGGGGTATCCACCAAGTTCGCGTCGGATAATATTAGATAATGATCGATGCGATGTTTACTGTACTCGACGGAGACGGAGTACAGTGAAACTTGGAAACTGGATTTGCAGTGCCCACTGGTGCCCTAGTGAGGACGCTCGTGTGCTCCTGCAGTTCGTCTCTGTGACGAGGGAGAGCAGAGCGTAAAAGCCGCTCATAAGGAGCAACTCACAGCATCAACAGAGATGATAGATTCCTTTTGCTACCTGATTGTTGTTTTGCTACTAGGCTAGTTAGGTACTTGTTGGAGAGGCGTTCCTCTTAATTTCGAACTCGGGCGCAAGATAGATCCTTCCAAGGTTGTTAGCCTTTCTTGAATCCGTCTTTTGCCAAGATTTATCTCATCACCCGATGGATATTGGACCATTATACGACCAAGAAGTAAACTTAGGCCGCTCCGGCTGGCCAAGGCGACAGGTTCTAAGTCCTGGTCGTACACAGTCAAATCCCACTCTTGCGCCGGCTCAGTCAAGATATCTACTCAAAAGAGCTAACCTCAACGGAGAGATGTATGCGCTAACGTGCTCGGGCGACGCCGGTGAGTAGCAGGAAACCTCGGTGGATTTCTACACGCCAACCTTCCTATATAAGCATCTTGCTGACTGTAAGGCCGAGACGAGACGTACTAGGGTAAAAGAGTATTTACGATAAGAAAGGAAAGTTGCTAGAAATAGAGTCTAGAAAGTCCTACATCCCTAAAAAATACCTCTGGTAAATCTCATGGCCCTACAGTCAGCAAGATGCTCATATAGGAAGGTTGGCGAGTAGAGATCCACCGAGGTTTCCTGCTAGTCACCGGCGTCGCCCGAGCACGTTAGCGCATTTTTCGATTTCATTTTCGGCGTCCTTCATGTTCGTCTCAGTTTGGTCTGGCTTGTAGCATAGCCAGGTGCTGACTTTATAAAACGGATGCTTTCCCAAAATCAGAGCTAGATTGAGGTGTATGTCGTGCTGGTTGCCTCACGACACTCGGAAACACACAGAAGCTTCAACCCGGTCTTCATGATTCGCTGCTATGATGCAAACATCATTTTCAGCCCCCAAGCACTTGGGATGACGCCATGGCGAACATACCATCTAGCGTATCACGCACCTATCAGGGCATAAGGGACACTTATCTCATCGGCTATGGAGCAGTCGCCTGCGGCAAGGTTGTACGCCTCTGCCAATTCGAGCCGCGTACCTTCCAAATGACCGCCTGTCACTAATGGCATGGAAATTTCTTTGTAAGCATCAGCCGGCATCAACTCGAACCTTATCTCCACAATGTCAAAGCGCAAGTGTTGTGAAGACTGCTACAAGTGGGATGACAGCCCAGAGAGCGTCGACATAGGGATTCGGGAAAGCAGTTATATTGAGTCAGAGATGGAAGATGGAGGCGGCATCAGCACGGATGGTGGAGCTGAAATTGATGTGGAAAGCAGCGATGGCATCGCAGAGTGAAGAATGGAGCGTCTATGATAGTGAAGACTCTGATAGCCAGCTGGAGGCGTAGATCATCAACCTTGCTATAATGTCTGTCATGCCGCCTAGTTGCCATAGAGAGCAGTGATGTACTGGCGAGGTGGACAGCAGTGTTGTTAGAGTCAAGCATCATTATTTGATGATCGAGCCATGCACCTCGGCGAAGCTAATAAGAAGTCTGTATCAGCGGAGTGATTATGTGAAGAGCTGCAAAATTGTGAGATGCATTCCAGCCAAACTGACTTTGCATCTAAAATTGTTTACGGAACCATAAGCGAATTATCTCCCGATCCCAAAAAGGTCATGTGACCAGTCGAATTTGTACATATGTAGTTTGCTATGACATCATTCCCGGGTGTTCGGAACACCCCAGATTTTGTTTTTATCTTTAGTTGGAGCAGTCGATTGAATATTTGATAGTAATAACTAGATCAGTATGTACTATGTCTGCATCTCACAGCTCGGAACTTAAACTTCTAAACCAGGTTGCCAACCCTTAATTTAATGGAATTGGATGGATATGATTTGTACCTAAAGACGTAGGTAGTCAATTCTATTTGCAATGAAGTGGATACGAGACTTACGAGACGTAGAAAGTGCTTTTGTTTACTGCGTCCAACGTTGCACGTCATAATGATGCAACACAAACTAGATCTACCGCCAAGATTAGCCAAGCTCATTGTCAGCTTCTTTTTTGTTGCAGATGATCAAACCATCATCAACATCTCATCATCAACATCTCCCTTCTTTCAGTACATTTGGACCTCTGCCAATTCAACTTTGTCAAATTCATCAAGAATGTCACACAAAGAAGCCGATGAGCACCACCTCCACAAGTAGGTTCTCTTTCCCCTCCAAGCCTAAGCAACTATCTCTAATCTCTAACTACTTATCAGAGTCGGTGCCTGGATGCCACCGGACCACGCCGCCCACCGGGAATGGCTGGGCAAGATCATCGAATACGTCGACAACAATGGACGTGAACTGCACCCAGTTCTGCTAGAGTTCAAGCAGCTGATCGAAACAAGCACCCGAGTCTACATGCTCATGGAAGGCATGTTCGAGGAAGTCCCCCACAAAAAGCCATACCGACATGACCCGACCGGTCAGCCAGAGATCCGCGACTACCACCATTTCCTCGCCGTCCTCAACCACCTGCTCACTACCGCCCCGTCATGGACCAACAAAGCTCACCGCGTAGGCCTGGTCGGCCTGCCCATCAACGCCCTCTTGGATTGGCCCATGGGCACACCCAGTGGCTATGCCGCATTCCTCGATCCAGAAATCAACGCAATCCTGAAGAAGATCCTCAATGCATGGGGTGAATACTTGCGTTCCCCTGCCTCTGCCCATGTATTGAACAGCTCTCCTCATGGCTGGTTCGGTGAGACTGGTCATCGTGACCTCATGGCCGTCGCAAAGATTGGCCCAACCGCCGCCGAGAACCTCGAATTCCACCACATGTTCCAGTGTGACCCGTCCGCACCAAACTACGGTTTCAAGTCATGGGATGACTTCTTTACACGACTCTGGCATGAGGGGATGCGTCCGGTCGCCGACCCGGAAGACAGCCGTGTTATCGCCAACGCATGCGAGTCGGAACCATACAGAGTCGTACATGGTGTCAAAGCGCGTGATAAGTTCTGGATTAAGACCCAGCCCTATTCTGTCCTTGATATGCTGGGACATGACTCGCTAGCCGAGCAATTCGTGGGTGGGACAATCTACCAGGCTTTCCTCAGTGCATTGAGCTATCACCGCTGGCACGCGCCTGTTTCTGGGAAAGTGGCAAAAGCCTACGTCGTTGACGGGACATATTACTCTGAGCCGCTGTTCGAAGGCGTTGGGAACCCGCATGCTCGCACTCGGGATATTCATCTTGAAGGTGAGGTGATCTCGCAGGCGTATATTACAGCAACTGCTACGCGTGCGCTGATCTTCATCGAGGCCGATGAGCCTGCCATCGGGCTTATGGCATTCATTGGCGTTGGCATGGCTGAGGTCTCGACCTGTGACATCACTGTCAAGGAAGGTGATCTTGTTAAGAAGGGCGATGAGATTGGCATGTTCCACTTTGGTGGATCTACGCATTGTCTTCTTTTCCGGAAGGGGGTCAATGTGACTGGATTCCCCGAGCCCGGAATGAAGCAGAATGTGCCGGTTCGTAGCCGATTGGCCACTGTTGCATAGGAAATGGATGTATCTGGGATTTGTATGTAGCTAAAAATTGACTAATCTTGATGAACATAATCCAGATCCATGTAGTGTAGCTTGAAAGCTTTCAATACAAATGCCAGATATTCTCATAGTTTAGCCTTGACCCATGCCAGGACAGGATTTCGTGCAGCCATCGCAGCACCCCACAGCCGTGCAACCCCGTTGATGATGGCTAGACCACCGCCTCCTGCACCAGCACTCTGGAATATGGCAAAACCGCTGCCGGCCACATACTCCCGAAAAAACTATGAACGGCCGCGGCTATAGAACCTAGATGTATTTTTAATGAAAAAAGCCAGCTAGGATTCGAATTGGGAGAGAGGACGCGTTTTTTAAACTGTCGCACATACCTGCTTTAACGCCGCCTGCTGTAAATCCCAAAAAAGACAATAATGGGGCTGATATGATGCCGGGAAAGCAAAACAACGGCAGCGACCATGCCGACAGTCGCCCAGAGCAATGCAACTAGGTTTTGAGCGACCCGCTGGCTGACTGCGGAAGGTTAGAGATAGGGATTCAAGTGACTTTGCTGAAAAGAAGGTGTATACCAACCTGAGCCATCCAATTTGCGAAACTCTCAAAGGCAGCCTTGCCGTAAGCCGCCGCACCCGCTTTGACAAGTCTGATGCCTTCAAAGATGACCTCCGTGGGAGAAAAGTTTGAAAAGGCATGGATGAAGTGATTAATGAGTATCCAGAGATTCGACCGAGCAGAGTCGTTGTGTTAGAAAAGACTCAACCGGGAGAGTGATGAAGTGAAAAGAGGAGGTGTGATGCTCAAATATAAAGAGCCTATCCTACGTGCCTACAGAAGATCCGGAATGAACAAAATATCGCCACTCCTTAAGAATATTGGTGCCCACCAACATCACTTACTAGGTAGGCCAGAGGCGAGATTAGGCCATAGAATGATCGTCCTTTGCAATTTATTCCAAAAGAGTCTCAATATTTCGACAAGCGTATAGCATGGAACGGCACCCTAGACCACTAAATATCTCATCTCTGATACCACCAGAGAATGACTATGATGGCTTCATTCCTATTGCGTAAATAATTCCCTACTATGGATAATGTCTAGATAAGCTCATGCTTTAGACGGACTAGCGTCTTTCAGGACGTACTGACCATGAATGGAACCTTTTCTTACCTCCAATGCTGGGCATTCTCAAGACCTGTAAAGGCTATGTAAAACCGTGTACCCCCAGCGAAAGTCAATCAGCACGACTGATGTCTAGAGGAATTTTGAAAATCCGAAGCCGAGGGAGGCGTTCGCATCGAATCTGAAGATCCACCAATCACAGCCGGTATTTAGTAGCTTAGAAAAAGAGAGTCAGCAATGCATCAGCACGCTATACCTATTCGGGGCTAGCTTCGCATTGAAGATCCATCGATAATGCTCTCATAATCCCAACACCTTTCTACAACCGTCCAGATCTCTGGCAGGCTATATAAACCCTTGATCTCCCCTTCACGGGAGAAATATGAAATAGTCAATATTTTCAAGAAAATTCATCTTTCAGAATTTTCCACGATTCTGAACAAGAGAACAACAACATAACAATGACAAACCCACTTGCCCACGCCAAGATTGTTCTCCGCCGCTCCAGCGAGCGCGGATACGCCGAGCACGGCGGCTGGCTCAAAACATTCCACACATTCAGCTTCGCCAACTACTATGACCACCGGTTCCAAAATTTCGGAAGTCTTCGAGTCCTCAACGAAGACCGCGTCTCTCCACGAAATGGCTTCCCAACACACCCCCACCGCGATTTCGAGATCTTCAGCTACATCCTAAGCGGCGAGCTCACGCACCGCGATAGCACGATAAAGAAGGGCTCCGAGGGCGCGCAAGGGGATGACTTCTATCGTATGAAGCGAGGAGACGTGCAATTCACTACTGGTGGAACTGGTAAGTTTTTTCACCATTGAATTATTGGGACAATGCTGACGGGACTAGGAATCGCCCATTCGGAGCAGAATGAATCTAACAAACTGGTTCATTTTCTTCAAATCTGGGCTTTGCCTTGGAAACACGGTCTCAAGCCTCAGTATCACACTATGTCGTTTAGTGAGGAGGCTAAGCGCAAGGCGTTCGTGCCTATCTTGTCACCTCTAGCTGCGGGGCCTGAAGCTACTCCGACGCAGGAAGATGCTGCTGTTCCCAAGATCCCAGATACGATTCCCATTCATGCGGACTTTGTTATGGGTGCTGGAATTATCGAGCCTAACGCAACTTTCAAGTGGAATGTTGGTGCTGGTGAGGTTGTTAGCTCGAAGAAGAAGCGTAATGTTTATATCCACCTACCTATGACCAAGCAGGGGAAGATGAAGATTAGGCTTAATGGTAGCGATGATGCTATCTTGGAAGAGGGTGACGGTGCTTTTGTTACGGGTGTCAACGCTGGTGATGCGCTCCGTGTGGAAAGTATCGGTGATGTAGAGGCGGAAGTGATTGTGTTGGACAGTGATTAAGTGCGGGTTCGTATATAATTCAGAATATGGTATATGAGATGAAAATGATGACATGGCGTTGGAGGAGGGCCCGTTTACATAGAATCATATTCTGCATCGTTGGATCCATCGCGCGGAGGTTGTTTATAATCTCGACAGTATTTTCTGCAATTTCGCCGCATCACTTTTCTCGCAAAGATGATTCTGCTCGTCAGACAAAATAAGTTTTTCAAGCTCCGGACTGCGTACTTTGATAGCACACTGGAACGGCCAAGGGCGGCTAATAATGCCGGGGTCGAATTGCGGCGCTGTAACCTCCACCTCATTGTTTAGCACTTCAAATAACAATATTGATCAAAGTTACAATGTAGATTGGCCAGTTTCAATTTCAGGCCCCTGCAATCTCGATATCGGGTCATGTGGCAGAGAAAACTATAGAACGCTAAAATCCTATTTCAGTTTTTGCCGCAGCCAAGAGAGGCGGTGCTGTCCGCCGAGCGGACCAAGACTTCTCAAGCTCTCGGCGCCACCGAGAACTTCGGTTTCTCATTCAATGGTGGTTCATCCATCAGGAACGTGCCTCCTCATACAATTTGATTGGCTGCGAAGTCTAATTTGGATTTCTGTCATCGCCGGATCTCGAGCTCAGTCCGCTCTTGGCAACTAGTCTCGGCGACAACTCTTGTCCACTTTCACAGGAAATCGGTATTTCTGTGGAATTGAACTCAACCAGTGACTGCGAGTAGCCAAGTGCACGCTGGCTATAATAGCTTTATCATAGGTTGATCTCTCGCATGACGTCCGTCGGGTGCCTAGACGTTGGATCGGGTTCGAACCGACTTCACAGACATTATGCCCTTGGCGATAGGATTTGTATGACCTGATCTTATAAAAGGTGTATTACCGGGTTGTAGAAATGCCTTTGAAAGTGATTTTCTCATCCAAGTCTCACTTATTCCCTACCTTCCCTCCCCCTCTACTCGAGGGTAGTCGTCGCCATGGTGCCAGCAACTACCGCCAAATACGACTGGATCCTCGCCCTTACTTCGATTGCCTTTATCGTTAGTGCATTCGGAAATGGTGCCAACGATGTCGCCAACTCTTATGCTACTTCCATCGCGGCTCGGACACTGAACATGGCCACGGCTGGCGTGCTGGCTGCAATCACCGAGTTCATCGGTGCCGTAGCCATGGGCGCCCGGGTCACCGATACAATCAAAAACGGCATCATTGGCATTGACAGATTTGACGGCAAACCCGGCGCTCTAATGCTAGCTATGGGCTGTGCTGAGATCGGTAGTGCAACGTGGTTGATGCTCGCTACTAAGGCGGGCTTCCCTGTGTCGACAACTCAGACTGTTGTCGGTGCTCTTATCGGTGTTGGCTTTGCATCCCAAGCTTCGGTTACCTGGGGTTGGGGGGATGGTAGTGTCTCCCAGGTGGCTGCGTCTTGGGGTATTGCTCCTCTTATAGCTGGTGCATTCTCTGCTATCATCTTCGGTACGCTCAAGTATAGCGTCCTTGAACGGCGTGATTCATTGAAATGGGCTATGCGCTTGGTTCCTTTCTATCTGGCAATGACTGGTGCTATATTGGCTCTCTTCATTGTTATCGAGGCCCCTACAGCACCGTCGCTGGAGGAGTTTGGTGCTGGTAAGGCAGTCGGGATTATCCTGGGAGTCTTCTTCGGCTGCCTTCTCATCGCCTATGTCTTCTTCGTGCCATATTTCAATCGTCGTCTTATCAAAAACGATAGCCGCGTCAAGTTTTATCACCTGCCTCTAGGCCCTCTCCTCCTGAAGGAGAACCCGCCTCTCTATTACCCGGGCAAGGGCGACTCAGCCGTGATCAACTATTACGAGGATTCATATGGCGAGGTACTCGCAGGCCAAAAGGACGCATCCAAACAGGAGCCAACCACAAATGCCGATTCGGTACTTTCATCGCCCGAGATCATCGCAAAGTCTCAGTACCAACGACCGGATGACGACGAAGAAAAGAAACTGGACTCCACAACTTCCACCCCGGAAATCAAGCCGCGCAAGAAGCATATCGAACCTGAAGAGCGTTTCATTGACCCTGTCCGTGACCTGTCCTGGGGAAACCCCAGAAAATACTGGGGATATACCAAGTGGCTGCTCCTGCAGGGGGTGACAAGGGACGTAGTCACGCACGACTCGCCCGCTCTGCGCGCAATCCACGCCCGCGCCCACCGATATGACGACCGTGTCGAGCACATGTGGACCTACTGCCAGGTAGTTTCAGCCATGATGATGTCCATCGCGCACGGCTCCAATGATGTCGCCAATGCCGTTGGACCCTGGGCCGCGGTTTACAGCACATTCCACGCCGGTGTTGTCGAGACCGAAGCACCAACCCCAGTCTGGTTCCTTGTTGTTGCGGGCTTGCTCCTTGGACTTGGGTTCTGGTTCTATGGATATAATATCGTGCGCGCCCTCGGGAATAAGATTACGCAGATGTCGCCGACACGTGGGTTTAGTGTTGAGCTTGGGGCGGCCATTACCGTCCTTTTGGCTTCACGGCTTGGGCTGCCGGTCTCCACGACTCAGTGTCTGACTGGTGCGTCCATGGGTGTGGCGCTTATGAATTATGATCTTGGGGCTGTGAATTGGAAGCAGCTGGGTTGGATTTTTGGTGGTTGGGTTTTGACTTTGCCTTGTGCGGGTCTTGTTGCTGGGTTGATTTGTTTGATGGCGTTGAATGCGCCTCACTTGTAAATATAATGTCCATTTTCTGGGGACTTTGAATGCGGTTTTGTGTTATTATAGAATTTCTAAGCATTTAAAACTTATCCTATGTCTATGCGAACAATAGGTCCAGTTCAAGACAACGATCGCGTCATTCTTAATCCACTAAATAACTTGGTTAAGTAGTTAACTAACTACTTGGTCAGTGGATGAATGAGTAAACAGTATAGCTAGCTTTGGTGCTATTCCCCTTTGGGTATCTGTTAAGTCCTCCTGTATAAGTAGTTAACTAGTTATCACATGAAACACCGGCGTGTTTAGTCACGTTCCTCTGCGGTGATCCTAACTGCATTCCCCATTTTCGCCCCGGTGTTATAAAACTGGAGAGCTTCTGACACGCCGGAGTCCGGACTGAAGCGTCCATGCTTGTTCTGCCTGCTGATCAGGACGCCGGAGATGATGCAGGACTAAAATAGGGGATTAATATGCACCATGAAGAGGGTTACATTTTAAGCAAAGCAAACATTGAACGAAGTGGAAGCCACATCGAGCTGGGAAAGGCTAGTGTGGCCGCGGAGAGACTTAATGTGAAAAGGCGTGTTCATTCGCCATTTCTTGCGGCATGGCTCCTGTAGTAACCTGAGAGTGACAGGCCCTGGCTTGCTGATAACTTGTAATTTGAAACAGGTGACTCTGCAATTGGAGTGAGTGCTAGAGCTCATAGCTACGTCGGACGGCCCCGCTTCTCTACTAGGAAGTGGTTGAGGACAACCCCGCTCCGCAATTCCGTAAGTAGCTACGGAATAACTATGCGATGTAACAGATAGAGGACTATTATTGGGATTAGAGTCTATATAAACTATTCCCGACAAGCTAAGATCAACTCTTCATGTAAGACACGGGGCCTAGTGGGCATTCAATTCGGTAGGTCCGCTCTTCAGCCCCGGATTTGACTTAATAATGCTACCTTCTCACTGTATGAACTTCACTGCGACATAAAGTTTCGCACGTTAAAACGCCAAGGCTAACATATTGTTCGAAGGGTATCCTAGCAGAAATATAAATAACGGAGTTTGGCACGTTATTGGCGAGGGAGGAAAAACAGTCTCCAAAACAAGAAAAACCTCTTCCCGGAAAAGTTATACAAAGATTGCCGATTATATTCCAAACCAGTCAAAATAATGCTAGCCAAATCACTTGCCACGGTCCTGTTCGCCCTGGTTCTCTCAACCCAGGCAACCCAGACTTTCAGCAACACCGGAACAACCTCAGGATGGGACTCCACTAATAAAGAGCACGAGGGCACCGTCCAACAAGTCACCAACGTGGTCTACAAGGGATCAACAGCCTTGAAAATGACCCAAATCTACGACTCCAGTTACACCGGACGATACCATTCCGAAGTCGTCAAGAACAACGTATACAAACGCGATGACACTGGCTTCTACGGATTTGCCTTCCGCCTACAAGATGACTGGCAATTCTCTCCAGCCCAATCCTACAACATCGCTCAATTCATTGCCGACTTCTCTGACACCAACTGTGATGATTATATGCCTTCCAGCATGGTCTGGCTGGTTGGTGATCAACTTTACTCGCGGGTCAAACAGGGGACTATCTGTGCTCAGAAGATTCACACATTCTCAAACCTTGCTACTGTCTCGGCGGGAGTGTGGCATAAGGTCGGAATTCAGGCTAGCTGGAAGACTGATGGTACTGGATACTACAAATTGTGGTTTGATGGAACTAAGGTGTTGGAGCAGTATAATATTGACACCACTATTGAGGATGATCGTGCTTTCCAGTTCCGGGTTGGTCTCTATGCGAATGGCTGGCATGATGATGGAGGTATGAAGGGAACTCAAGGTACTCGTCAGGTCTGGTATGATCAGATTGCTGCTGGGTCCACCTTCGCTGATGCTGACCCAGATCAGTGGTGATCTGGGCAAGGGCTTGGCTCGATTGATTCATGTGCTATAAGTGTTATATGTGGAAGCCCGACTGTCTAAAGAAACTGGATTCTTTGATATGGAGTGGTTGTATTTGGCCTGCGATGGCCATTGAATAAAATCCATAGAGGGAGTGCGCCTCGAGCTAAATTTCAACTAGGTTCCGCATGTGCGAAACATAGACCCACTTGCATCACATTTAGTTGGTGCTGGGAATGTAGATCTCTCATTATGAAGTCTGTCCTCATCATGGACATAACGTCGTTCACCACTCTAAGGTGATTGCGCAGAAGTGTGCCGGCACGGGAGTGGAATTGATTTATCCGCCTCAGTACCCACCGGGCCTGAGTCAAATGGAAGAATGCTTTGCTGAACTTCGAGGTTTCAGGAGATGTACTTGAAGCTACGTGGAAGATCCCAGTCGGAATTCGGGTTCCTTTCCTGATGATGCATCGACAAAGTTCGGCAAAAGAAGACGAAAAACTACTCGGGTCAAGGGACATTTTCGTTGACCGGAATGTTCCAAACGGATCGAAAGCAATTTTACAAAGAGAATTATTGATTTATACTATTTGGATCACATTATTCGTGAGTCAGACATCGTAGTGACGACACAGCATGAGATGATGTCGTTCGGAGACCCGCCATCGACACCGACATTCTGCATCGCACGGATACCAAACCCCTGCCAACCTACCATGTTCAAATGGTACGCATGATCCGCGCAATACCGAACTTCCATTCATCATCAGCAACTTTTCCCTTTAAGAGGGGGAAGGAAACTGGAAACGTCAGCAACTGCTCACAGCGGAATTGGTGGATACTTACAATGGGTTGGCCGAGGCCAAGCCACCATCCAAGCCCATGTTCTCTCACTTACATTGCCCTCGGACTCGGCACTGAGCGAGAGTCCAGGCGATCGATGTGCGCAAACGGGTCTGTTACAGCTGTCAGTCATGGTCCGGGCTGGGATCCTTGCCTCGACTTGCCTCGGCGAATCTGCTGGTCAAACAATCGACAAATCAGCGCGCAAACAGACAGGGGTCGTGAAGCCCCTGTCTAAAGTCAACATATAAAACAGCAAAACGCAATGGCCAAGGGGGAAAGGGGAGCCTCTCATATGGAGGGATTTTTTTCGAAGTTTTCGGGATTATCCTCAAGGGACTGGTCACCAGGTCAAAGCAGCAAAACTAAATGATCGAGGGAAAGGGGAGCCTCTCAAGGAGGGATCTTTTCTGGTCACCAAGTCAAAGCAATCAACGAAACGGATAAAAGAGACGGTCCGGCCTCAACTCAAAACACAAAAGGGAAGCGGAGAGCCACGGCGTTCAGCAGAGGTACGATCACGAACAGCAAGAGGATAAGACCAATGACAACATCCGGGTGAAGTCGACTGGTGTACACAACGAGATACTTACCACTCCTCAAGCGCTGGTTCTCGAGCATGCCGAAGTCGGACAGGGAAGAAAAGAGACACGTCAGAACATAAAACCAAAGCGGAGAGCCACGGCGTTCAACAAAGACACAATCGCGAACAACAAGAGGATAAGACCAATGACAAAACCGGGGTTAGGTCGACTGGTGGACACTTCGAGGTACTTACCACTCCTCAAGCGCTGGCTCTTGTGCATGTCGAAGTCGGACAAAGAAGGAAAAGAGGGAGGAGGACGAGGAGAGGGGGAAACACGCCGCCCCAAGTGCCGGGCACCAGGTGGAAAGCAAGCATGTGGCGGAGGAGGGAATGGACACCGCAGACGGGGCATCAGCCACCGGTCGACAACTTTCACAGACACGTCACCGAAGCGAACATGACGATCAGAAGTCTTCTGCAGGTTCAACCCGGGGACCTTCAAGCAACCGCGAAGCGGAAGGGAGGTAGAAGAAGGAGGAGGAGGAGGAGGAGGAGGAGGAGAGGACCGGACCGGAGAAGACTTACCCACAATACCTTCTTTGCCAGCACACTGGGACAGGCTCGGCTTTCCGTCGAGTTGGCGCCGACGAGCTACCGATGCACGAATGCGGGAGTAGTCGAAAGTCGGACGACGTCGCTTCAAGTCCTTGCCTGTGTATTTCTTAAAGGACTGGGGGAGGAGGGGAGTGGGCAAACCTGGGGGTGAGAGCGGTTCTGGCTCCGGACGGCTGTGAGGTAGGTCGATACTACCGTACAGGAGCAGCCGGGCAGACCGCGGAGAGGGGAAGCGGGGCCAAGACACTGTGAACAATGATCTGGAAGACGGGGAGGAAGAAAGCAGGACGCCAAGTGGAAGTTGAAAGTCGCAGTGAACAGAGCTCAAAGCTTGCATGCAAAACCAGATGGTGTGGAGAAAGGAAGAAGAGAAGAAACAAAAACAAGAGGGGAGAGGCTTTTGTACCAGCGCCAGGAAATAACATGCCCATGGCAACACTTCAGCGAAGTTGGGAAGTAGTGGACAATTTACATCACAACATCATAACATCACGACTCACGACTTGTTGCGGAAGGCGCGCCTTGCCCTAACGACAGTCTTGTTCCTCAGGCGACTATACCTTACAGCATGGGCCATGCTATGAAACCTTTTCTTGTACCGCTTCCCACGGAGATGGTAGATCCATGGCTTCAATTTAGTATTGAGCCCATCGATTCTATCAAATCGTTGGTTTGGCTCTATGGAAGTGGGGACCGGGTTTGTGTCGGGTTGAAGTTTTGTCGTGTATACATAATGATAATGCATTGATGCTAATTGAACATCAAAGGCCAGAACAGCTCAGTCCAACTTACTTTTTGACAAGAAACAGCTTTACATACTGTATACTCCGGGCCCAACACATATTTCCCATTATACAGCCCAATTGCACGGAGTTTATACATTGAACCTGGCCTACAGGCTCAAACTCCTCGTGCAAGTCCTCAACCATACCAGGGCACTCGGTGCCGGTCGTCGAGGCTGTTATAGAGACATCATCTCACATCTTAAATCTCCTCCTTTTGCTCAATCTCCGCTTTACCCTCGTTCTTCATCCACACATCAACCTCAGCAGCCTCGCCCTGGGGCAAATGGCGAGCCATCGAAACAATAGACCACGGTGTCTGCGCATCACAAAAGACATGGTTAAGCGCCTCCAAGTTCCGATTCATAGTCTCAGGATAGAAGAAGTAAACGGTGAAGGGAATGCAAGCTGAAATCACAGCATACACAATATAGTAGCGATATCCAATCGTATCCAGCGCAACAGGGGTGATCATGACAACCACAAAGTTCCATAACCAGTGATTCGCCGTCGAGACAGCTGACATGGCCACGCGAAGACGCATAGGCGCCACCTCGGTACAGTAGAGGAAGTTACCACCGAGGAACCCGACGGGGTAGAATGAGTTGAAGAAGAAGATGAAGACAGCAGAGACTATTGAGGCGGAGTGGTTCTGGCCGAAACTGTTGGTGATGGCTAGCACCATAATGCAGATTGCCATGCCTGTACCGCTGATCATGAAGATCTTGCGACGGCCGAGTCGGTCGATAGCGAAGAAGGCGATGAAACTGCACATGAACTTCCAGGTCATGGCGCAGGATGCTAGGATACGGGACAGGTCGCTGGTCATGTGCAGGTTTTCTTCGAAGATGGTCGAGACGTATGTTGAGATGAGGTTGCCACCGCACATTTGCTGGAAGAATTGGAGCGAAACGCAAACGCAGAATCGGTATAATAGGCGTTCGTCGTCTGGCTTGCTCGGGTTGAGGATATCGAGGAGCGAGGCAGTGTCGGTGGACGCTTCAAGGGAAGTTTCGATACCGGAGATTTCCACGCGAACGGCGTCATCGTCGTCGGATAGGCCCTTGTAAGCGGCGAGATTGTGGGTGGCCTCTTCTATGCGACCAACGCTGACGAGCCAGCGAGGAGATTCCGGCAGTAGAAATACCGACATCACGAGGACGAGAGAGAAGAAGAATGAGACAACGGGAGGGATGCGCCATTGTAAGCTTCCATCAACCTTACTCAGACCGAAGTCAATCCAGTTACACAGTGCATAACCCAAACAGATACAGATACCATCGACGATGACATGTTGTCCGCGGTGTTTCGCCGATGTGCACTCCGACTGCCAGACAGGAACGGCGACACTCAGCTGTCCGACACCGAGACCGAGAATGACACGACCGACGACGAATTGCGGAAGACCATATGCAGCGACTTGAAGTACCTGGCCGATGATAGTCAGGATGGCACCCAAGAAGATAGTCCAACGACGACCTAGCCGGTCACCGAGTCCTGTACAGGACAGAGCTCCAATCAAAGCACCCAACTGAAAGGACGCAATCACGGCACCCTTTGCAGTAGAGTTCTTGGCCCTCGCAGCACCCTCAATGTTGACGGTATCTATTTCGGGGAACACCTCAACCCAGCTTTGAAGCGTGGCCAGGGGGCCCAAGCCCGACTGGTTATATCCAAAAACGATGAAAGCAGGCGCGACAATGAGAAGCGCCTGTGCCACGCCAAGAGTCTTGCCTCGAAACATCGTGACTGGATGAGATGATGACCGAAGGTCACTTTTATATGAGAAAGAATGAAGAGCTTCCAAGGTTGGCAGGTCAGGGCTGTAGGTTTATATTCACCGTGCTACTCCCCGGTTGGAGGATACCAGTTATGGCCGTGGAGACCCCGCGTGAGAATTCTCATCGCTAGCTGCTGGTGGGGGCATCATTACACTTGGTGGATGCGTAGAATTTTTGAAAGGCGTCGACTTCTTCTGAATTGGCTTTTAGCCGGGGGTTAAGTTAGGGTTGGGCCCGCTGGGTGACACTTTTCTGTCTCGCCCGTATCAATTACAGCTGAAATGGATCCACGAGGGCGAGAATCATAGGGGGATCATGGGCTGTTTGGGGTATTCCTTCTCAAGAAGGCCGAAGATCGGGCGATTCTCGCAATTATACCCATATCTGCGTAACTTTATTTCCCGTCACGAAGTATGTACCTCTCTCAGTACTTGGATTGAAGCATTTGCGAAGCATTTATTCTCCGGTTTGCCCAGACCGGACAACCTTATCTGGGTTTGGGTAGAAACATGCATCGTTGATCTTTCCTCGGTCATCATTTCCTACTCGGGCCGAGTTGGGGAACACAGGAACATGACCTGCCTGCAGGGGTGTGCCTCATCCCACGGCTCGGGTACAAGATGCCAACCCCGGGTGAACCTGCAGCCAGGAAACCGGATCTCGCAGGACTGAATATTGACGGGGTACGTATTCGGGTTTCGCGTGGGAGAGACACCTCGGCAGGGACTCGGCTCAGATGGATCGGGCCAGCCTGAGCCTATAAGCGGCGATCCGAGTCCAGGTCTGAGACTATCGGCGAGGCTTGTTTGGATTCGTTCGCATATCCCGGCTGCCAAGATTCTGGCCAAGAAATCCACTCGCAGCCCGGAGACCAATCCGCCCCTGCGCCAAGCCGTGGGTGGAGGGACGCGGGATGGAAACCATTCTCCGCGCTCCAGCTTGCGGCTTCCATCGGCCATCCTCCGAATTGCATTTCATATTTGGGAGGATATTGTACGTAGTTGATTCGTCGGTGTTCCGGAAAGCAGAGGGGTGAATCAATTAACCTGACAGGCTCGGGGACTCCGGGGTGTTTCTTACCTTTCTCCAGAAATGCGAACTATGTTGCGCATTGACGATGTTCTCTTGCAGCTTTATCATGACCCTGAGACTCCTTGTGTGTCATCGAGCCAGTCAAGTAATACTTCAATCTCACGACAGAGGACTCGACTGCGGAGATTCTTTGGTCAGGTTTCGGACAGGGCTGAAGTTCTTCACCGACTCACCGGTACGGAGTAGATTATTCGCAAAAGTTGTTTGTCGACAGAGCCCCATTTATAACGCATAGAATCCGGATCCATAATCAATGTACGTGGTTATTGTGTAGCTTGGCATTCATACGCTTTTGTCCTTCGGTATGAGCTTCACCGTTATGTCCCAATTTGCTCTAGGTCCGGTTCTTCACTACGGCAAATCGTGACTACCAGATCAATAGACGTGGATGCGTTGCTCAACTCAATAAGTTATTGAAGCTAGATCGCGGATAAGCCCTTACGAGCACGATATATTGGTCATCATTACTATATTTAACTAGTTATTATTGGACAACCCTATTGAGTCTTCGCAAGACCCACCCGAAGCAGAAATGCCAGTCTCAGCATCCCCCTTCCTCTCCATAGTGGAATCAGACTCTTGTCCCCAGTTCTATTCTTCTCTTCAAATCTCTCTGCAGCAAGGAATTCCAAAGGATAAGGCTGCTTGACAACTTCATGGCCCCCTCCTTCAAGGTCCAAACATTCCCATGAACCCAAACATTCCCATGGAAAGTAGCAGATAGCACAGAAAGTCACATCACCGTTTCGTATGTGGCAGGTCTGCAGTTGCTTCTGGAGGTGTAAATTGACTCTGCCACCACAGATGGTAAATTCTCAGCGAGTTGGGGGGCTGAGAGCACTGGCTTTACTCTTCAATTTGACGTCCTAAAATCGGCTAGGGGTTTCTTGCAACTGCTGGTAACGAGATCGGCAAATATTCTTGTCGATAGGCATATGAATTCAAGAGATTCTGGCAGTAGTCTGAGATCCTTATCACTAGTGGCAGTCATGAGATTAGACCGTAACTAGTGAATCGGGGGGTTTCTCACATTGCTCTTGGAGTACTTTTTGCTCTGAGCTTTGGACTTCCAAATCGCAAGCTTGGAAGTAAAGTAAACTGCGTACTATGCTTCTAAAACCTATAGATAGAGTCCATGATCGATACGTCTCCGCGGACACAAAAAGAGAAAAGGCTTGGCCGACTTCCAAAACGAGCTGCGGCTCTTACGTCTCTATTATGTAGCCTCTTCCCTGACTCGTGGCTCTTTTTCCTTTCATTCGCGCATTTCATTTCCCTGATCATCAGGATATTAGATACCATGGGTCCCTTCCCCAATGATTCCCCGGCGCCATCGTCAATTTCGCTCCACACGATCAAAAACGTCGACCTACCACCGCCCTACACCGAGCCCGAATCTACACCGGCACCTGCTCCACAGCCCCCATTTGGACCCCTCCTACTCAACAACTCAGCCTATCATGTCCCCGGTGCGAAAGACTCCACAGTATACAATGATCGCATCAAAACCTACGCACCGCAGCTCTCGAACAACAGTGGCGAGCTATTCCGTTTCATCTGCAGGCAGATGAAGCTGCCCGTGCGGCCGCTCCTTAGTGTCCTAGGCACGCATACCGAGTCGTATAATGACGGCAAGGAGACTACCCACTATAAGACCGACTTTAGCTTCTATCTTGATCTGGCTGAGACTATGTTGCGCGGGTGGGATGAGCCGCTGGACACGAACTGGATGGAAATCAAAGTTGTCAAGGATGGTGATGAACAACTTGCATTCCGCGGTAAAAACCGTCGCTCACGCTAGTATAAGTCTCGCAAGTTTCGTGCTAAGGGTGTCTTGCCGGATGATAGGTATGCCGCGCTAGAAGCGCAGGCCGAGAATGAGGGCGCTACTCTTTCGGAGCAGGAGGTGGATCTCAAGATGTGGTGCGAGCGGTTCTGCAGTGACCCAGCACCTTTGAAATCGTACGCGTCCATGTAAGCTAATTTGATGGTCTGTTGCTAACTTTAAACGCTAGATTCACTCTGCACCGGGAACTTTGCGGCTTTGACTCCAGTGCCATGTGTAACATACTCTACTGGCACATCCGCTCGCTGGACTACCGCGGCACAACAAGCATCTGCCTCAAAAATGTACCTAGTTCGATCACGATTTACTCATCACATTGGATTAACAAGCTGCGCGCCAATAAGTTCGTCTGGTGGATCTGTGTTCTCCTCCAGCTTTGGATCATCAATTGGCCAACCATATGGCTGATGGAGAAGCGCTATGAGGTCGTCCGCTCTCATTGGAATGCGTCTCTGAGGATGCGATCGACCGGTTTGGTCGAGTACGCTCAAGGCCATGATGAGAGACAGCTGGGGGAGTTCTGGGCTTCGGCCGTCAAGCAGGCTGCGTGGGGCCGAAGGCAAGGAGGGGCCGTGCTGACGAAGGAAGATGCTCAACGACTGCGAGACATGACTACTGAGCAGATTCTCCATGGCGGGTCTCGTGAGTCTGCAGCTGAGCGGCAGCGCATCCGTGGTGGCCTAGGTGGCTGGGGTGCCAACACCACTTAGGCTTTTCGGTTTTGCATAACACTTTTCATTGGTGCTCATTGCTCTAACTATCCATTCGGAACTTTCCATGTCAATCCATGATGTCCATCCTTCTTCCTCACCGCGAGTCACTGGACTTAATGCTTCAATCAAGCAAGGAAAGTTCGTCTTCATAATTTGCGCAGTTCCTCCTCTATAACAGTCCAAGCCCGAGGTAATAGCGTCCCCATAAGCCAGTAGTTCCCCGAATAGTCCTTTCCAAGCATCACAAAAATATTCAGCCCATTGAAAGTATTGTCCATAACCTCGTTGTAATAGTAGACCATAGTCCCCAGAGGGTTTTTCCTGGTTTCATTCTTCTCTCCCTGGTCAATGACAGCCGGGGCAAAGTTGGCGGACTTTATCAACTCCGCTTTGATGACATTATTGAAAACCACAGGAACGCCATCCGATTTCCCGAACAAGACCCTCGGCTGTCTGCCTGCCTCGATATCTTCAATCACAGCCTTTAGGAATTTCCGAGCTTGTCGTTCCGTCCCTTGTTCGATGACACGTTGCCTATGCTCAAGCGCAATCGGACCCAGAGGACCCTTAGCGACCCGAGAAGAAAGGAATGTATACGTCCCAAGCACCATATTTTGGATAAAAACTCCACTCGACTGGAGCAGTAGTGGGAATCGAAAACGGAGGTTGAGGAGACTCATGACCATCATCGAGCGGGAATTGGGCTCGGATAATGCGATAGCTCGTGTCGCCCAAGCTGTGAGTATATCGCTCTCGCTCACACACGGAACATGATCAGCTTGTGGAAAGCCGGCGATAACTTCCTGTCCGGTTTGGGTTTTTATCTTTTCAAAAGAAGATTTCGGAAGGAAAATAACTCGTCGTTCTCGAGCACCGTTCCAGACAATATCCCATAATGATCGCAGTTGGAAGATGAGCAGACTTAGACCTGTCAGGCGACTCTTTCCAAGTATGAAGTCTTCCTCGTCCTCGGCTGTGATTGCTGGATCCTGGAGAATGTCTTTTCGAGCGCCCAAGACATTGGGGACGTCTTCTTCCCGACCAGCTAACACTGATGACCATGCGGCGAGTAAGGCTTGTCCACCCATGACATCCATCAGTACATGGGGCCAAACTAGAGCGGCGATCGTGGCATCGTGGAAGGTTGTGGCGTGTAGGAAGATGGGAGGGATGTCCTTCTGGGTTAGTTCCTCGAACTTTGGGAAATTGGCACGTGCAATGAAGGGTCGGAAATCGGTCGAAATGAGATGCGTCGATGGGCCTTGGGTTTCTGTTGGGAAGTTTCTTGCCACAGGATGGTCCTGAATTGGCAGGTCGTGAAAGTCTTGCGAGAATGACACCTTTTCGCTGTCCGTCGAAGACCGTGGGACCTGAATTTCCAATGTTTTTCTGTCCTGTTGAGCATCAATCTACGGGTCATGATTTATAACAGTTGAGTAAATGCCTCATTTCATACCTTGTATCGTAGCCGCCCACCAAGCTTCTTCCAGTCGCCAATCTCTAGTAGCCTGGATAAGGAATCTTTCAACTTCTTGCCGTCGAGAACGTCATTAAATCGCATAACCCAGTTCACCCAATTGGGGTTATTATCCAAAGCATGTAATGGATAGGTACCTTGATGTGCGTTGGGGGGCTGTTTCTCGGTTTCCATCTTGACAGCCGCACCAGAGAAACTTCAGATTATGGCAAAGTCGTGGGCTTAGGGCGTCGCCACTCTTGTAGTAATCAAGCGAGAGACTGGCATCTCAATGGGGAGCCATTTTTAGGCAGCCTAGGGATCTAATGTGTAAGATTGAGAGCCATCATTGAGCTGTTTCAATCAAGGTCTGATGACTCTCCGTTCAGGACCAATATTGCGTTGGATCCTGGCTTCATCCACGGTTCACGCCGAGGTGGACCTTCGGCGAGCGTTCAAGCGTCAATTTTGGGTTGGGATCTGCAATATGTACGCGAAGTTTATCCAGGGTGTGAAATCTGTCCAGACTGATGGTCGAGTAGGGAAGGAAACAGCAGGGACTGATCTATGTATGCTCTGGGAGGTACTCTCTCTAACAGCATCGGGTATAGGACATCTCAAGGTCCGATGTATGAGGTTTTCGATATCTGCAGTCGGAAATGTTCATCGGCGAACTATTTTGTCTTTGTACAATTTCTGAAAAACTGAAATGCCTCAATTTTGGTCTTTCATTCTCCACTTAAAGTTGTCAGATACATAACGTGAGACCGCCAAGCGCCAATCACAAATCTCCCTCGGAACCGGACAATATCCAGGTTAGCATGCGCCGAGATGATGAAGCAAGCTAAGCTAAGGTTTCCTACCGGTCTTACATCTTACATTTGTTGGCACTCTATCAATTCTAGTCTCGCTAAATCAAGCAAATACGATAGAGTGTGGAGGACAGGCTTTGCGGAGACAGTACCAGTAAATACATCCATGAGAAATGCCGCAGTAAACCAAAGGTGCAGCATTTCTACAATATGACCTCCGCTCGCCAATATGGAATTCAGTAAGTCATATTCTATCAGCCGGAGTTTAAGCTGGCTATACATAAGACAAGACGGATGTACTAAGGTTTAATATCAATATGGGGAACGTATGATACAAGCAGCCAATCAGCAATCAGATTGACAGCAATCACGAGCATCATTGGTCTAGTGGTAGAATTCGTCGTTGCCATCGACGAGGCCCGTGTTCGATTCACGGATGATGCATGTCTTTTTGTATTTGTTTTTCTTTCACTTTTTTATTTCCCTTAAATACATTACACCCAAATAGTACGACCTCTGCTATGTATTATGCCGCCCAACATGGCTCCTAGCATGACTCCCCCCAAAGAAAATAGGTAGAGTTGGACTGATACCTCGGCAGTAGCGCCCCTCCATGATCTCCGACCCATCATCATCTCTGGGCCCTCGGGCGTCGGTAAAGGCACCCTTATACAGATGCTTGCCGACGCCCACCGTGATACCTTTGGATCTACGGTCTCGCACACTACGCGGAAATCACGAGCCGGGGAGGTCGAGGGCGTCAATTACTATTTTGTCTCGCCTGCAGAATTCTCCTCCCTCGTGTCCGACAAAGCCTTTGCCGAACATACATTCTTCAGCGGTCACTCTTATGGCACGAGCAAGCAGACTATTGCCGACCAGAGAGCCAAGGGATTGGTGGTCATACTAGACATCGAGATGGAAGGCGTCAAGCAGATGAAGGCCAACACTGACCTCGACGCGCGCTTCGTCTTCATCAAGCCGCCGAGCTTAGAGGAGCTCGAGGCTCGTCTCCGACGTCGCGGCACTGAGACCGAGGAGGACATCCAGATGAGGCTGGCCCAGGCCCGAGCCGAGCTCGAGTTCGCCGACACAGGCGTCTATGACATTGTCATTGTCAATAACGACCTCGTTCAGGCGTACCAGGAGCTCGATACGTTTGTATGCAGTGCGACCATATAGTACGTGCAAACCGAGTGTAACGTGCTATATTTACACACAAAATTCGCCATGGGAACTTTACTGATTCACTAAGGGTTTGTGATTGCACCGGGATTGAAGCAGAAAGCATAATAGGATGCTGTGATTAGAAGGTAGAGTTTTGGAAAAACTGGCTAGGGTTCCAGTTTTGCGAAAAGATCACCAAAAGAAGCAGAGGACAAAACGCATATAGCGTGGTCTGAAAAACAAGAAGCACCGGTGGCAGAGAAGAAAGACAGGGCGAGTCGGTGAGGTGAACTATCTACCACCCCAAACGGGAAAGTCGAGGCATCCCACATCAACACGACCTCGTGAACCATTGACAAGCAATGCATATGCCACTTACCCCCAGGTGCCACCCCCGCCACCCCTGCCACCCTTGCGCTGCGCTGATAGCCGCCAGTCGTTCTCGGCAACAAATTTGGTGTGCAAGGGCTGTATCCGCTCTTGCTTCCGTCGTTCCGACAAAGTACCGTCCATTCCGGCCACTTTGAAGAAGGTTGGCGCTGCCTCGACAAGCCACTTTGGCTCGATGCTTGTGGTCCAGCGCATGTACTCGCGTGTTGTGAGCACAAGTTCGTGATAAACCACCCACTCAGCGTGTTTCCCAAACAGCGCCGACGACGGATGTAGGTAGACTGGAGTGCCCTCGATGAGGGTTTTGTAGCCACCAACACCAGCCTCGGTCTCCTTCCTTGCTGTGTGGCGAAAGTAGCCGGCGCACAAGGCTCGGCGCACATTTTCCGTCTTAGACCCACAGGAAACGACTGGGTGATGGCCCCGTTCCATAATCTTGACGAGCTGCTCCCGCACGTCCTTGGCCCGTTTCATCGACCGTGCCTGGATGAAATTTTCGAAGCACCAAGCGCTCGAATAGGCACTCTGCTTCCACGAGTTGTATATGTTAAGCAGTGTCAGATGGTCGCCGTGTACGTCGTGAAACTTGGCCTTTTTCTGATCTGCCTGTGCTTGCTTCTCCTTGGGCCGGTAGAGGACATTGGCCAAATTTAGCATAGCCACAATGGAAAGCATCTCGTCTGAACAATTCAGTTCTATTGCTGCGAGTAGTACCTTGGCAAGTGACGGCTCCATAGGAAAGCTGGTCATTTTGCGACCTAGACGTGTCAGCAGCCCCTCGTCGTCGAGGGCACCTAGCGCATAGAGCTCTTCGAGAGCGGTCAGCGTCGTGTTGATAGGCGGGGGGTCCATAAAGTCAAAGTGTAAGAGATCGTTGATGCCCATTGCCTTAAGCATAAGGATCGTCATGGATAGGTTCTGGCCTTGAATATCGGGTATCGTTGTCGGTAACATCTCCGACTGGTACGCTGCTTCTGTGTATAACCTATAGCATTTACCTGGCCCGGTTCGGCCGGCTCGGCCGGCTCGTTGCTTAGCTTGTGCTTATGAGATAGGCGTGACTATAAGCGAGTCCATTCCAAGCTTCGGGTCGTACGCATTCTGCTTGACAAATCCTGGATCGATGACATAATAGATATCATCAATGGTAATAGATGTTTCAGCAATATTAGTAGCGATGATAACCTTTCGACTGCCAGGAGGTGCTGGGTCGAAGATACGGCTCTGCATCTCGGTAGGCAATGCCGAGTACACGGGAAGGATGATAAGCTCTAGGACGCTCGGCCCTAAAGCCTTCATCCGTTCGTATAAGATCTCACAGGAAGTATCGATTTCCTCTTGTCCCGTTAAGAACAAAAGAATATCGCCAGCCGGCTCCGTTAGGTGTATTGCCATAACCGTAACTAGAGCAGCATCAAGATAGTCCGGCTCGGATTCCCGCGAGTACATTATCTCGACAGGAAATGTGCGCCCTGGGATGCTGAAGATTGGAGCGCCGCCAAAGTAGGTTGAGAACTTCTCAGCGTCAAGGGTAGCAGACGTGACAATCACTTTTAGGTCCGAACGATTTTTTAACGTCTTTTTCAGCAGCGCAAAGAGGACGTCTGTAGCAATAGTCCGCTCGTGTGCTTCATCAAGCATAATAACAGAGTACCTTTTCAGATCCGGGTCCTGTAGAATCTCGCGCTGGAGTATGCCATCTGTCATATATTTGATTTTGGTGGCCGGGCTGGTGCATTCTTCGAATCGCATGGAATATCCTACTTCCTGGCCTAGAACGCAACCGACTTCCTCAGCTACTCGTTTGGCTACCGACATAGCAGCGACGCGGCGAGGTTGAGTGCATCCAACCATCCCAGTGTTAGTGAATCCTGCTTCGGCTAGGTACTGTGTTGTCTGTGTCGTTTTGCCAGAGCCCGTCTCGCCAACCACGATAAGAATTTGATGCTGCCGTACGGCCTCAGTCAAGGCATCGCGGAAGGTGAATATTGGAAGGGATTCCCGCTGCTGCTTCATCGTCATATTCTTGTTGCGCCCCTTTCCATATGACTGGTCTTTCGGTTGGACCGCGCGTTTCCACTCCGGAATGTCATTGGATTTTGCGCTATTGACTTTCGCGCTTCTCAAATCGCTGGCAAATTTGCGCTGATTTGGGTCCACCATTGGATCGTGCCACTGAGCTGATAGATCGATATTCGTGTCATTGTCGGCGGCCGCTTCAGCCTCTTGTTGTCGCAGCTCCTTTCTCTCTTTTCCTAAAGAGGAACCAGAGACAGCGGCTCGATTCAGTGATCCGTCGGGAGCCTTGACTACGCGGATTGGTGACAGCTCGAGAGACTGTTTCGTTTGGCCAACGAGGAAGGGTGGCTCTTCCTCTCTGATCTCGATGTCGAAGTTTTGTTCTAGACTCATCTCGCCATCGCCTCTGAGCATCGCGTTGTAGTCGTCTAAGAGTGATATCCGCGAAATCCGATATGAGCTGAGCGAGGACGGAAAACAGGGAAAAATCTACAAAGTTCCGGAGCAATCCAGAGGAGCTGACAAGTCCCACCGCCAGGCTGAAGAACGCTTGGGCAGATCGGGACTCGCTTTCCGACCGAAGGAGCAGCAATGCTGGACTATCGGAACTGGCACTGCGCCAATACGAAGATGAGGCGATTCGGAGACGACGTTTCATCTACCACCATAGCCTCTACTCTCTCCATGTGGGTTCGAATTCGCGACAACCTGCAAGTTCAAGATATAGAGAGCTATCTCCACAGCTCTTCATGACAGACCCCGAGCTGGTATCTCGAGCCAGAACGTGGCTATGCCGCGAGCTGCGCGTCTTTGGATTTCTCCATACGAACAACGACCCGTCACAAAACCACGATCCCACCCACAGGCCTAGACGCAGTAAAGCGGAGTTTTTGCATGAGTACATCATCGCCATCCTGAAGACGATAGATATTCAAGATAGTGCCGGCCATGCTGAGGACATGATGCAGGAGTTCCTTGGTCGGAGGTACACCCGGCTGTTTCTACACGAGCTGAAGGCTTGGCCCAGGAGCCCTTATCGGTGGTTGAGTGTATGGGACCGTGTTGTTCAATACAGTGATGGGAATACCCTGCCCAGAGCACCACAGGATGTAGCGAGGGAATCTGGGTTCACGACAACAATGTATCCGGACCGCTACGCTCCGGGCCGCAGGACTGAGCAGCCAACAGCTTTCCGGTATGAACTACTTAATCGACGGCCTCTGCGCGAGGGTCGAGTAGGCTGAATTGCCACGCCTTATAATGCAATTCATCTTTAGTCTAATATCGATATAAAATAGCGGTAGTGTTGCCGCCATTATATCCTATGTCGACGTTAGCGTCACGGCAAGTGAAGATACCAGTCGTCTTTTGTCCAGCAGGCTTAGGGTAGGTGTTAGGGTAGTGCATTCGTAGCACGCCGGATAGAAACCGTTGTCGCCCCAGTTAAAGCTTCCAGTAAGAATATACTGGCCAATGATACCGGAATCCTGTTTCACCATGATATTGCCAGTCCTGGTAACACTATGGGTGAGAACCGACCCTATCACTTCGCGATCTACATCGCGTCTGATTCAAACTATGACCTTAAATTGTTCCTAGTGACTCCTGGGTTCTGTAAGAACTTTGATCATTTAGATACGAAGCTGCTGATAATTCTCTTTTATAGCTGCGAACAATCTCACCAGTCTTGCGTAACTTCGTATGACCACGGAACCTCGACGTGATTGTTCCGATCATCCACAAATGTACAAGTCACGTCATATCTCCCAAGAGCCCCAATCCCAGACGGAGCTTCTTCACCAGCGACTAGTAGGCATTAGTTTCATAGTACGCCAGAACTGGGGACGATACGTTACTCACATGTTACCTCGAAATCAGGCTGGCCTTCCAGAACAGGAACGTAAGATCCCTATAATATTCCTTAGCTGACCACTCTACCATGATATCGATACTCGGTACTCACCATCAAACTGTCGCTCTTGGCGATCAGGATACCCCTACGCTTCGTTTCCTCCAGATATCTCAAGCCGGTTACGACTTCGCGATATACCCGGAATACGATTTTCATTTGGTATGTGGTACCCTCTTTTATCTTGACTGGGTGTTCTGATAGCTTCTTGAGCTGGTCAGGGGTGGAGACATCGAGAGTGATATCTTCGCGTCCCTCGATTTCTAGGACAATAGCTGAAATGACAATATTCCTTTCGTCGGCCATTGTGTAGGCGTGTACTGGCTGATGCTGAGACAAAGAGGAAAGTAAATATATGATGATTTCTTCGTAAGAATTGTTATGATCGTGGGAGATCTAGACATATATGAAGTGAGAGAAAGATAATAAGAGATTTATGTTTGAAAGAGGTAGGATCTCGGCAGTAGCCAGGCGGTGTGGCAGTGTGGAGTCGTTGTATGATGTGACCCATTCAAGGCGGTATGTTTGTCGGGCAGAAAGATAGACAATGAAATGCACTGCATCAATGCGAGCGAACTCAACATGCTCAATAAAATAGCTGTCATCCCAGTCTTCGCCTATAACTTGGCACATGCGGACCAGATTCGAAATATGGCAAATGAGATAGATTGTCCTTCGTTCTGTCAGTCAATTGTATCAAGCCAAGTTTCAACTCGACCCTTGTTTTCAAACACACGTTTTTGCAAGTCTCGGTCATCAGCCTCATCGAGTTCCTCATCGCCGTCATCTTCCTGCTCCCATATTTCACGCAGCAAATCATTTTCGTATATCTTCTCGGAAGGTACACCCTCTCCACCGAGGATGAACCAGCGAAAGATATCCATTGAAGCTAATTCAGAAGCCTCTCGGTCAGGATCAAGGTCCCTCTTTTGGAATGAATGACTGACTCCCTCGATGTCTGGGATATTGAAAAGCTCTTCAGTTATAAGCGACGGAGATCTTCTCGAATACCCATAATCCAGTATAGTCTGGCCATTCTCCAATTCCCAGTTCCAATGATCGTATTGATACTCATGCCGAGAGCAGTTCAAATGCGAGGTAACTCGAAGCGCACAATCTGTGGCCAAAGACGCCCCGCAAGGTTCCCAGGGCGTGAGGGGCCTATATTCGTAGCTCAAATCATCTTCTTCGGTCGGAGGAAGGTGTAGTAAGCGCCACACATCAGGTCTTGAAACGTATCTAGGATCCTCACAGGTATACGGACCCGAACCTGTATCATCCATAAAGCTTTGAGGGGCGCCAGTCCAGGAAAAGCCAACCGAGTCAAGAGGTGGCCTGCCTCTCCTTACATAGTGAAGAAGTTTAGGAACCATACCGCTCGCCGCTGCTCCAATCCAAAGCGCACTCACACTTGGCCGGCGGATGGCGCCCATTAAAGCAATTAATTCTTGGTCCTTGCTGTCTGTGGTATTACCTAGGACCTCTTCAAGCGGATGCAGCCACTGACTGACCATATTGCAAGGAACGTCGGGTTGCCAGAAGGATCCACAGAGCGTTGATATCATTATTTCCGGACTGCAACTCAGAGTCATATAGTAAGGTAGCTCTTCTTTCAACTTCGCCCACGCCGGCGGAGTATCACCTGGGACACTGCTTGGGGTTTCACCGCCGTGAGTGCTTGGGAGCGGTAATTTGACCTCCGTGCCATAATATCGATGCATTGGGAAGGACATGGCTATGGCGAGAGCGATAGGGAATTGACTTCCTAGACCATGTAGACGCGCAAATTCAAGAAGAGCATCGAAAGCGGCATCCGAGGATAACGGCGTTTGAACGGAAGTTGGCGAGTCTTTCCCTTGTTTGATAATGAAAGATGTTTCACACGTGCGAGATACTGTCCAAGGGGCAAAAAATTTATTACCAGGATCATCTTTCACGATGGCTTTCCATCCTCCGCGTTTTGCGAGTATTGCAGACCACCAGCGAACGACTTGTGCATTTGCATACGCTTCACCCACATCGATAATATGGGTCTCCTCCGATGGATTATAAAGGCTCTCGCCTAAGCAACCGGCATAGGAACTTGTATAGCGCATGATGGCACTATCTCCTTGCATTTCAACAAGCCGTGCGGAGAGTATGTAACACCAACCAATTGCAAGGATTCCCAAATAATTAGGATCCGTGGCATTTTCTGTCGTTGTGCCGAGCCAATGGCTAAAGACATCCCCACAAAAACTGTACGGGATGGCAGTAGCGGTGCCGATTTGCACCAAGGCAGGTGTGGTCCTTTCTTTGTTAATCACATCGCAGCCCGAGTTTCCCACCACTCTCCAAGTGGAGGAGGGTAGCGAGCAAAGCGCGAAAACCGCAGTAGTGCCCAAAGGGCGTCCAAATGGTGACTTCTGTTGGCCTTGGAATTTTGGAATTTTGTGAAGGGCGTGTTGGGGATTCGTAAATTCTTGAGCCAAGCCATGGTCTAGATAGGCATAAGCGAGTGATGCGGTGTGATACCAGTATGCCCGACTCTTTTCCAGGGCGGCGTCCTCTTGCTCTTTTGAAGGCTGAAGGGCGTCATTGTTTCTAACGATCTGTTACTGCCGGCTTAGCGTGAACTGTTTCAGGGAAGGACAGGAACAGTCCTAACCGAGGAAATGTTTGGGGGAACCATGGAACGACGCTGCAGTCCCATTTTTGGGAACGGGGCCAGACACACTTCGAATGATGTAAATGGGCCTAATTCCAAGAACTCTTCGAGGAGCTGAATATGGAGCGGGTTACAAGAACCGTTTCTGCAAGGGTTGTAATGTTTGTATGTTTGGGTAGTGAGGTGATGTGGCTCAGTCTGCAAAAACACAGCCACACCACGAAATGCTAGACAAGTACCAAAGGGCAGTCAAAAGATAATCATGTTCAGCAGATATATACAAAAAATTTAATAGAATTTAATAAGAGAAACTCTCAGTATGAAGCCACAACTCCCGAGCAGTGTCCGGCCTCTTCGCCAGAACACGACTTTGTACCTCCGAGGCAGCCTGGTTGACATCGTGGGTCATGGATGAAGGACCACATACAACAACACCAACAGACACACCATCTTGACTTGCCATCTGGCGCGTGACTGTTGGTAAATCCGGCCGGCCGGCGAAGAGCTGAATACCAAAGATCTCTGTCGTAAGCGGGTTGCATTCTTTGGATTCCACACTCTGTGACTTGATCCCGACTTCCACCTCAAGTTCATTGCCACCGGGTTTCGAACTAGCCTGTCCGGTGAACGTTTCATGGATGTGGATGGAAAGTCCAGGAATCGGTGAGTCGCGGGATTGTCGCACGGCGATATCTTCCAGGGCACGGGTATACCATGCACGCATGCCGGGATCCCGAGTCGCAACGATAACCTGTAGCTGTCTCTTCTCTTCTTCCGGGTTGGAGAATCGAATAAAGTCTTCAATCATGGACAATGTCAAGCCGGCGCCAGCACCCCCACCAATAATCAGATTCCTGTCGAAATCGTCTAGCTTTCCGGCTTGAATCCCACCGTATGGACCGTCCATCAGGATTGGAACCTGGATATCGGGATTCTTCCTAGCCATGGCCATAAGACGACCTGTTACTCCGCCACGTGCCTTGACATAGAACACCAATGTGTTCTTCCGTCCGGGTTGGGGAACAGAACAGATGGTGAACGGGTGCGCGGTCAGCGCGTGTGCACCGCATGTCAAGAATCGGAGGAAGATGTGTTGTCCGGGACCCCACTCCATGGTCGTGTCGACGCTGATGCGTAGAGTATCATTCGACTCGGCTGTGAGTCGGGCTTTGTTTCGAATGCCGTGTTCGAAGTAGGTCTTGCATTGGGCGTACAGCCAGGAGAGGGTGTAGAGCACTCCGGTAGCGATGAAGTAGTCCCATGAAGACATGCGGAAGTCACAGTGGAAGAAGAAGAAGATGACGAATACCAAAGCCATGAAGAGGTGAGTTGATTTGAAGAATTCGTAGTAGCGGTTGCTGGAGTCGCATCGTTAGAACAATGCATAATAATCACAGTCAGCGAATATGTAGAATACGTACCGAAGCCAAGGAATGGACATGAAAGTAAGCCAGGCTTGAGCGATGATAGCAACGACTCCGGTCACCCAAACACCACCATCGTTCCACTGCTCGCGAATGTCACCCTTCTTAACATGGACCACGATGAAGGGGAAGGTATGAACCAAAGCGAGGACGAACATGGCCCAGGCAACCCAGTTGTGCCAGATGTTCAGCTTCTCATGGGAAATACCAGTCAAGGCAGTGATGGGGTTCGCCTTCGCGCCGAGGACAATCAGGAATGGCATACAGGCCAGTGCCATGAAACCGGCGCGGGTAGCAATGGGAGGAGAACTACCGTAGCTGATCTCCTTGGTATTAGGCCAGTAATAAGGCTTCGGTCCAAGTGTCATGGCGAGAAAGTAGACCAGGCCTGCGCCTCCGAGGAGAAAAGCCCCCAGTGAATTTGTGTTCCATCCAGCAATCCTCCAGCTTTTGTACGACAAGAAACGTGACACTGCAACTAGTCGTGACCAAATTGAGTTTCTTTGGAAGCTCTTTGGAAAGATCAGGGTCAAGATGTGGGCTATTGTGAAGATACCGATGGCGACCATGAAAAACGCAACGGTCGGCAAAGAGAAGCGATGGTCTGCCTGGTACCAATTCCTCCAATATGAAGTCTTATAAGCGCATTGCTCCGCGGTCATCATACACATCCCGGAATTCCGGTTAGAGTGAAGCATGACTGGCTGGTCCAGCCATGGTAGCATCCCCATGGTCAAAGACTTTGTCGAGCAATCTGTACAGAGGTATGAGAAAGTGAAGTCGAGAACGGTGCCCAAGTCAGTTCACAGAAATGGGCAGAATTATAATAACATAGATTCTGGGCTCGGACGGGATCCACTTTGAATTTGCTCATGTCTAACCGCTAATATCCTGCTCCAACGTGCTCTCAATTACGTACATATCTTGGTAGGGCTACCAGTTTACTCATATGTCAAAGCTCGGTCTCCATTCTCCGTTCTCCTTCAAGCCTATACTACAGATGAAGTCTGCATTGCAGAGATTTCCTCTTTCCGTACAGCATCCGCGATCTATGATCTCCGTACAACCGGGATTTACGTCAATTGATAAAACGTGATATGAGAAACTGCCACGCGCGGTCCACGCGGGTTCAAAGTGAGCACATTTGCGTGCATTTTAAGTGGAGCCTCCCGCATCGGTTCCGCCCGACTACACAAAATGAACCAATCACGGTTGAAGATTAAATCTGCAGGTCCGAACGGACACGCGAAACGCTGTCTGAGCATCGAATGTCTCCGTGCAAATTTGCAAATTCTTGTGGGATATTGGCCAATTGGCTCCATAGTGAGTCCCAGAAATCAGCGCAAGCCACGATAAATACGGTATAGTATAAGCGAGAGAGCTAATATGAGCAGACTGGGCTGTGCGCTGGCAAATCGGTTTCCCTGTGTGGGGTTGCGGAAAAAGACCCGCACACTCCAGCGCTGAATCTACCTGGTCATCACTTCCTTTTTCACTAGAGTGGGGTTCCTTGATTTCCAAGTCGCGAGTTAATAAAGGCTCCGCGGCTAGGTCCTTATTTCGTGTCGATGTCACTTCTGTTTGTCCTGGACATATATTCGGCGTCATTTTCATATTTTGATATCTAAACGCAACTCGTCGCAATTGATATTCAAATTGTGCATTTTCGGCTGAGCGGATAGCGACACCAATACGAGCACTTGTTATCTTCAAGCAAAATGGACATGAATGATATGACAACGTCGATGTCAATGGCGACAGCGACAGCGACATCAACAGGGTCCATGTCGATGACAATGTCCATGGCCTCTTCAACCGCCACCGACTCCATGTCCGGCATGTCCGGCATGTCCGACTCAATGACCATGTACATGTCCGAGATGGTCATGACTTTCTTCACCTCCTTCAAGACGCCTCTCTTCTCCAATGACTGGACACCAAACACCAAGGGCCAGTACGCTGGTACATGCATCTTCTTGATCGTTCTTTCCGTCATTCTGCGCCTCCTTATTGCCCTCAGACCCATCCTCGAGGGTCGTTTATGGACCGATGGTATAGACCATGCCACGCTCGACGGCCATATGGGCGACGACCTCAAGACTAAGCATGTCTCTGGCGTGCAATTGAGTTTGCGAGAACTCGCCAATCGGTGGTCTAGATGGCGGGTTAATCCCGCAGCTTGTCGTGCGACTTATGAGATGGTCATAGCGGGAGTTGCATATCTACTGTGAGTCCAATACCATCTCTGTTGAAATTTCTTCTAAAACTAATCTGTGATAGGATGATTTCGGTGATGACTATGAATCTCGGGTATTTCTTGTCGGTGCTTGGAGGTATTTGGCTCGGAACTTTCATAATGGGCAGCGTCGCGGCTCAGACGGAATGGACGCATCATATTTAGCGGTCTTCAGATTCGTATTAACATTGGGGTATAATTTACGGTTGGACAATCCTGGTGTATATACGCCCTTTCGGAACAACTCTACCGCAGAAACCCGTTTCTCTTTGCTTGCATTGTAGAAATAGGTAGTCAGTTCTATGAGATAAGTTCTTTCAAGTTCCGAGGCGAGCTTCTGGTCAGCAGACCATTGGTCTGTACATAGTCGTTTCTAGATACTGCATCCGACAGGTCGTATGTTCATTGAAGTGAAAGTGAGTCAAAGCTTGATGGTTTTTCAAATCATATATAGCTGGAAGCGATCCAAACAGCTAAAACCAATAAAAATGGTGCATACTCCCTCGCAAGGCTATCTACAATGAGCTGAAAAGAGCCTAGGCTCTTTCGAATATATCTGGCAGTCCAGGCCGCGGGCGCGAGGAAATGGCTGTACATATTAGCCGGGTGTCGGGTGGCTTTGGCCGAGACATGCAAACACAGCAAACAGCATATCCAAACAGCCCAAACAGATTCCAACGTTAGTGGTTTGATGGAAATCATTGTTCGACTCATATAAAAGTATTCCGTTGTAAACTCATAGCCTCGTACAATGTTCAGAGTACCAAACATATCATGGATGCAAAGAAAGAAAAAGCAAGAAGGGCAATTGGACTCATAAGATACGCCGAGCAGGTGCGCCATGTGTATCATCAGTCATCGAGCGAGCTTAGTGGAGATGCAAAGTATAATGCAGAGATAAGGGCAAAAACCCGAGAAACACCAAGAAACAAACGCTATTCATAAATCATCAGTCATATAGGTCTTCGCGGCGAAGGTATGTATCCCGCATCCTCCGCCATGCTCGTAGGTATGTATCGTTTCGCAGCTGAACTACGCAGTGGGTTGCTCCATTGTGACGTCCGGGGATACAACCCCGCGCTACTATAAGCACGGGGTCGTTCGGACCCACTGCCCCCGCTGCCGGGGCGGCTTCCTCCTAGACTGCCACCGCTGTAACTTCCCCGCCGGCCGTCATCTGCTAGGTAGGCGTCTATGTTGTATCGGTGGCGAGGTGACGCACGGGGTGGCGGTGGAGGGGCTGCAGCTGGAGCTGGTCTGTCAAAGAAGAAATCTCGAAGTTTAACGCTTGCTGGTCGTGACCGGGAGCGGCCTTCTCGGCGCTGGTCGGAAGATGAGCTGTTGTTTTTTGGCGGATATCTGTCATAACTGTCATACCGCTTTCTCGGTGATGGTGAAAGCTCTCGTGCAGGTTTTCGTATGTATGCATCGTGAGAATGGCGGCGGGCGCGGGAGTTTGAATGTGGTGAGAGGTTGTGACCTCGCGATCTTTGCTTTGGTCTGAGCTCGGGCTCGTTTGGACGCAGTGAATCATCCGATGTGTCGATATCAGGTTCGTCCTCCACTCCCGGGCTGAGAGGACGAGCATAGCTGGCTGGCCGGTCTCGGCCGCGTGAACAACCGGGACGTTCTGCAAAGCCAGATGGCGATGGCGACGGCCCTCGCGGTGAACACACGCCTGACCTACCACCATCAGCACGCGGGACAAATCCTGGGTCGTATCTATGAGAGCTGGACGTAGAAAACTCTTCGCTCAGCCGTCTGTGATGATGACGTCTGCGGCTAGGTCGATCCGACTCGAAGTGGCTCTGGCGCCGCGAATCTGACCTGCGAGGCGTCCGGGCAAAATAATCCTCTTCGCCACTAAGTGAATCCTTTCCACTGAAGTCGAAATTCCAGGCTCCGAAATTCGGAGGCGAGGGACGATGAATATTCCGTCTGACAAAGTCAATTTCGAGCCGCCGGCAAACACCGTCGTGCCACTGCAGCATCTCAGGGTCTGGTTTGAGAGGGAAAGAACATCGGGGTAATTCCTTGGGGAAAAGTTCCCCGTGGGCATCGACAATATCCCACTGTTTGACGGCTTCTTGCAGGAACTGGGCGTGCTCGTCCGGGTCCATCAACAACTGTATTGTCTGCCATCGCACAAAGCCATTCGGGAGAAGCGCAGGAATACACGGTGACTCGTAAGGGTTGCCAGAAGGCTGAAGGCTGTGAAAGCATCCCAGTGACCGGTAAATGAAGGACAATGACTGGGCCTTGGTTGCGAGGAAGAGTGGGTCATAGTTGCCGCCGACCTTGCGGTAGAATGTCGCCAGCCGATCGGGAGTAAGGTCTGTGGTTCTATTTGAGTCGAACGAGGGCTATTGATCAGAGTCAAGGGTTATTAGTTATCAGATAGATGAGACGTGGGACAAAGTGGGGTGCTTACCATCAGTTGTGCGATGCCCAAACATAGCTGCTCCAGAAGCGGCGCGGGACTCTTATCCGGGTTGATGAGAACTCCCCAGTAGGCGAAAGACATGGCAGTACCATGGATTTCGAGTCCTGGAAAAAGAGCGCATGCGAGATCCGAGGAATTAGAAGAGTCGAAGATCGACGACAGGCAGCAAAGGGGCGGTCAGACTTCAGTCTGCAAGTTGGTAAAGATCCACTGCGGGGGAAGTTCGACCCACGGTTCCTTTCACTTTATTCAAAAGGTTGTTTTTAGACTGGAATAACACAAATTCTTTGGATATAATCAGCTGTAAACAATGGATGATTTTCACTGATTTGGATTTGAGCGTGGCGCACTCGCGTGGCACCACCGTATGATGTCGACTCGGGCATCATCAGGTACAAATACCAGGGTAGCTCGGCATAAAAGATACCCATCCACACTATCAGCATGCATTCGGCCACGAGTATACTGCATCTGCCACACTGATCGGCATCCCTGGATTTAACCTCTCCTCCATATTCTGTCCAAAAAGCTAGAAGTCCAATCTCATAGGACTTGGAGCAGGATGAAGTGAGTTGCAGGTGCTTGAGCCTCGACTATTCTGTCCAGGCACTGTCGGGCACCCTCATCGTCATAGAACTCGGTCGAGGCCAAGTTCTCATGGTCGCTCATCATGCGCAGAATGGTCGCTGTTTCAGAAAGTGCGAAGTCGTTTCAGTTCTCATTGTGGATCTCACCGGAGATCACCATGACGAGGGCCCAGGGGACTTGAGAATATAAAGTGTGCGTAAAAGTAGCCGTAGATTGCATGGAATTTTTGATCCATTCTCCACGGTTAGTCAGTGCATATGATGTCTAGCAGTGTGGATGCATGCGTCACCAAGTGTCCTGTACGGCTGCGACTTCGTCTGCAAAGCACCTCTGTCGCCGCTGGATTTAAGCACATTTTAAAAAGGAGAGAAGTGCGAGTCTATTACTAGCCATGCCGTTGTAGATATACGCATTGTAGAGAGAACTGGTGGCTGTGGAAACTCCTTTCTTGAGTTCGTCGATAAATAGCACAAAGACCATCCTGCGACAGTGAGTAAATCCCCTAATATCCCCTAGTTAATAAGTAGACATGCGCTCATAAAACTGGATAGAGTATCTTTGTCATGTTAGTCTTTGTTGTCATGTTGATCCCAAACTATCAAGGACCAACCCCTTGATGCACACCACAACAAACAAGTTAATGTTCCCGAGATCTATGAACCACTTCATATTGTAGATCCCATTGACCGATCTTAAATTAAGCTTCAAAGTAGCATCTATAGCTGCAATCTCCAGCCAATACCCAAACCTATGATAATGCACCCCATGTGTACTGTTCGAGTCTCTCCCCGTGGAGCTCGAGCAATCTACATTCCAGACCTTCGAGCAGTTACCATGAATTCGACGACCGATAACCACCTAAATTTCAACCCTTCATTCCAGACCGACATGCCTTGCTCGCATGAGACATTTTAATTGCCTTCCAGAAGCTCTGATTGGGTCAATCAGTTGCCATGGCAGTCGGTTCATCGAGAGGTGTCTAGCTCTCTGCACAGGGCATTGGTCCAAGTCGCCCGTCACATATCACACAATTGCAGGCCAGCCTTGTTGCTGCAAGTTATGGGATGCCTTGTCCGCCCAATCCCCAGTTCAATGTTGAAGCGGAATTCCTTACGCGGCATCTGATCGCCCACCCCTCGTACCTGGCTGGTTAAGTGCGAGCCGACCCCCATATCTAATCTGACTTGAGTTTGACTCGATACGGTCCTCATCCTCAATCTTTTTACCCTGTCTCGATTCCTAGCCGTCGTCGGCACTTCATAGTCCACTTGTACCTCCTGTGGCAAACACTCGTCTATCCTCTCAAGGGGCATCAGATCCGATTCGTGCCGCCCCTTGCACATCACAAAAACCACCACAACATGGCACTTGTCCGCGACCCGTACTTCTGGAAGCGCTTCTCAACAGCAGTTCATTTAGACGACGAGGCCAAGAGTGCCAGCACGCTCGACCTCGAATCAATGCAGAAAAGGTAAGACACGACGTCCAACACCATCTAATAGCATCTAACCTATCAATAGACAACCCGACAACTGGCTGGAGCGGGAGCGCCAAAAAAGCAAGCGCACACTCATCTGGGGCTTCGTCATCTTTATCTTCATCGTCCTCATCGTCGTTGGCGGCGTGATCATCTGGTGGCTGGCCAAACATAACTGGCTCCAGACTCCCGAGCCATGAAACCATAAAATCTTCACAAAACGGTGATTCATTGCATTTAGGGCGAGGGCTTCCATGGCGTTAACGGGGTCTGTTTGAAAATCTGGAGATATACCCGCCGCGTCTCCAGGGCGGCTTATTTTTGACAATGTTTAGAGTAAATAGTCTCATTTAGCGACTTTATGGAAATACAATGAACGCAAATAAATAAACGCAGTAATAAGTGTGAACGCAAAAGCCCGAGTGATAAAGGTCACGTGACCCCACACGGCCCTCTTACCCAAGTATGTCGTAACTACTACTCCTACCTTCCCAACACACTTTGCAAGATAACTCCATGAATTTACTATGTCAGCCATCAGCGCAGACCCAACCATGAACGCAATAACTCACGCACAGTTTGAGAACGCGATTACTCGCGCTGTGAATAATCGCAGCCGAACTTACAACAACTCTTTCGCGTTAAGTATACGATGGGAGCGAGACAATACGAATGCCTCCGCAGATACCGACAATTTTCAGGCGATCTTAAGCACGCTAAATCTTGACCAAGCTGAAGTTGAGATCTTGGCCAAGCAGGATCAGACCCCGGGCTGGACACTCAATGATAAAATTCGGTCCGTTTTCCGACTCGCAGCAAACGCGCCGGGCAAATCCATCGTTCTGATCCACTATGCCGGGCACGGAGAGGTCAGAGGAGAACAGCTCTTTGCTATCGAAGGCCCATCCCGCCGAAGCATAAACTTCCAAAGATTTATCGATACTGTGGTGGCAGGAGATGTCCAGGACTTCGACATCGCAGATACAGACGCTGTCTTCATCCTGGATTGCTGTTACTCTCATGTGGCAACGCGAACGTCCAATCCCACGACTCGCGTTGTCGAAATCCTTTCTGCCAGCGACGATCACACTCCAGAGGCTCTTGTCCCACCACGCAACACGTTAACTGGAAAGTTGCGGGGCGAGATTGCTAGGCGCAAGCGAGACGGGCACCACTTTGTCATACTGTCGGACGTGATGTCGACCATTCGAGAAAATAGCTCTGTTGTTAAGCCAACACATCATGTCAGATTAGGGGTATCTATCTGCTTCCCTTTCACTGGCGTCACACGCATTAACCCGAACACGATTGCCCCTTCGCTACGTGCAGTCTTTTCGGTTCGCATTGCCGAAAACATGACCCAGGAACAGCTAGACAGATTCCTTACTTGGATTGAGACCCTCCCGCCTAGGTTTGCTATGGAACTCGACGCGATCTACACCACAACCTCGACTCTCCTCATCTTCCAGAGCGCATCTGCGTTGTTCACAAACCTTGCTAGGTATCCCGGTATCACCTTTATCTCGGATGTGACAAGCCCGAACCGCCGAAAATATCTCGGCCAAGAGCAGCGCGAGCAGCCACAAGAAGCTCCTTCATCCACTTTGAAGGAGAACGTCCCATTCTCTAGACGCCCTAAGCCATGAGAACATCATAAGGAGTCGCGACCTATCTTGGGGAGGGGCATGGTACGTTCATTTCGGAGATCGTATTCGCTCAGGGCCGAGGAAGTACTTGCTGTTTGCTGTTTACACTACCATATCTTTATCAGATCGTATTCGCCCAGGGCCGAGGAAGTACTTGCTGTTTGCTGTTTACACTACCATATCTTTATCCTCCTATGTTGCGCGCGGTATCCTCACATAGCTATCACGTGTACGGGCGTAAATAGGAGCCATTCCGGTCATAACAGATTAGGATTCACCGCTCAGCTAACCGCTTACCTTTTTGGTTAGGCTTTCGCCATATCTGGGAGGCGTGGTAATGAAGGGATCCGAGATATTGATCACCAGTAACGAAAGTAGCACCGGTAGTAGCACCACCAATGCCTGTACAGGCTTTGTTGGCATCAGGAACGTTCTCATAACCCGGGCCGTTGGGAATGAGACTCCGGTCCACACAATCGATGCGTTGGTCATGGAATTCGTTAGCCAGGGCGGCCTGGAAGGCATAGGCGAACGGGTTTGTGTAGTACAGCTCGAGGAACCGGTTCTTGACCTTCGGCTTGGGAATCATGTAACCAGCGTACATAACGATGCCTTTGACGGCGGTTCCGGAGATCTTGGAGGCGGCTTCGAAGGTGCTGAATTGGGCTCCAATCATTCTGAACAAGGCGGTGATACACTATCGGGGCGTCGTTAGTAATTTGGCAACTTGAAGAGGGAAAGGAATAGAAATAAATCCACTAACAAGAGTTGTGGTGAAGAGGATAGCCCAGTAGGTAAAGAATGCAGCCGCGGTGTGCTTCAGACCAACCATCCAGTAGAGGACAATCCAGAAAATCGAACACTGGAATAGCAACACAGGGAAGTCCGCCGTGATTTGAGCCAGACAGAACGCAGCCGGGTGGTACATAGCGAAGTTCTTATGCTTGACCAGGATAGGGCGTCCTTTGAAGGACTCAGTGACTTCAGACATGGCCACAATGCAGTTATACAATAGCGAGAAGAAGACGGCACCACCTTTGGTGAAAAGGCCTTCACTGTTATCCGGGGAGTCGTAGAAACAAGAACCAGCGATCAATGCCATAACACATAACAAGATCTGCTTGATCAGGAAAGTAGACTTCTCTCCCCACAGTATCTGGTACTGTCTTCGGGTGCAGGAAGAGAGCTGGGCCCAGAAACTGATGGTGAGATCACTGCCTTTGGGGAGGTGATTGGACTTTTCCCAGGCAACAGATTCTTTGAATGCCTCTGTGCGCTCAGTGGCAACATCACTGTTGGGATAGTCGTAGAGAGAAGTTTCGTTCTTGTAGACCGCCGATTTCTTGTATTCGGTCAAAATGGCGTCGGCGGTTCTGGGGAATCGGTTTTCCCAGCCAGGCCTGACCTTTCGCTCGGTCGGAACAGTCACACCAGTGAGGAAATCACCTAACAACACCAATGTTAGCATATCAAGCAATTGATTACCGGAAAGGGGGAATCGTACCAATGTTCGCTCCGTCAGTATACATCAGACCCAGATTCTCCATTAACGGCTTTGCTTGGGCAGCAGGGCCGTAGTAAATCTGCTTTCCTTCGTCAAGCACGAGGACCTTGTCGAACAGGTTATAAATAGCGTTTCCGGCTTGATAGAGGGTGACGATGGTGGAAAGGCCTTGCACGTCGGTCATAGCACGAAGGGCCTTCGCCCATTCCAACGCTGTGCTAGCATCTAGACCGCGTGTGCTGTTATCACATGAATAAACTGAAGCCCTTGTCGCGAGGCACTCAATGATAGAAACTCGCTTTCTTTCTCCGCCAGATACACCGCGGACATATTCATTTCCCACTTTTGTGTCGGCCGTATGGGAGATTCCCATAGACTCCAAAAGGAATTGCTTGGTCTCGGCAGTGTATTCTTCAACGCTCTTGGCTCCATCAGGGAGATGGAAGGGGACCTTGTTCTTGGTAGCAAAATCCATCGTTTGACCGACAGTCAAGCGAGGATAGAACAGCTCTTCTTCCGTGTTCATTACAATCTGGCCTTGATATTTGATTGCTTCGTCGGGTGTCATGTTTCCAAAGTACACATCACCCTTGATAGTGTGATATCCTTCACGACGGTTGGCAAGCATCTTCAGAAGCGTGGTACATCCGGAACCAGGTCGACCCAGGACAAGTAGCATTTCACCTGGCTTGACACAGCCATGGCTGTCAGACAAAATCGACTTGAGCGGTGGCTTCCGACGCATGTCCTTGATGAGTTGAGGGACATTGAACTGGGAAATCAAGTTCTCCTTGACAGCAGCTTCGGCAGCGAGGACCTCTACAGACAGGTTCTGCCAGGTCACACCAAGCTCGCGCCGTTTGAAGCCGGCTGCTTTGTCACGCTGGGCGTTCCGAATGACTTGCGGCGTCATGCTCCATTCTGTATTCTTCTTGGGAGATGGAGTGGTAGGAGTCTGAGGTGCATTGAGAGTTTCGGAGCTGCTGGCCTCGTTGAGGCTCATTTCGGGGACAGCGAGAGTGTCGTAGCTTTTCTGATTTTTTGTCTTGCGTGTTCCATCCGCGGGGGATTCAGGGGACGACATTTCGTCGGACTTTTGATGCTGCTCCGACATGGAAGCAGATATCAATACTTGTCGCGGACCAATGGAGTGAAAATTATTAGCGAGTACAAAATATCGGGCCTCCGGGGTATTTATACACTCAATGAGTACCTCGGAAAGCCGAGCTGAGACAATAAAAGTTGATGTATACCTATTCTAGGCCCGGTGGGCACTGGGCAGTGGAGCACAGGAACTGATGCCGGCACTGAAATATTACCCTATTTGTCCATTGGATACTATCGGCAAGATTCCGCTCATAATCTGCCTGTGGGGAACGCGGGAATAAGGTACAGGGGCTCCTTATGCTTGTCTCTATTCCCGCTATGAAAGGTATTTGCGAACATAAACCTTGGGATGCCGCACGCTAACCGAGTTTCAGGCAAGTGTTATGCATGCGACATTCAAATCCCCTTATCTTTATCAGTCAGTCAATGAGCGATTTTGACGCATTTATCCAACGTGTGGGATTCGCGTGCCGAAAGGTAGATCTGATTTCAGGGACCTGTCAACGGTTTTGATCCAGCATAGGTACAATCCGATTAGGGAAAATAAGCATAACCCCAGATTACTAATCTCACATCATGGATAGATCTGTGGAATGAGTGCCTGAAGCAAGATGTCAGACAGATAGGGTAAAATGACTGTTGATTAATCATAGCAATCAAATCAATTATTCTTTAAAGTGTCCATTCTAGTAGCAGTAGTCGTAGCAATAGTCGCGGCAGTAGCAGCGCCAGAACCTCGACATCAGCCCTACCGAGGCTTATTCCAATTCACGCACAAAGCCATAACCGCAGGTATGTTTCGTAACCATGGATGAGCGAAGTAATGCACAGATGTTGTCACCACGGGCCGGCCAGGAGTGGTTGCCGGAAAATCGGTAGTTATCGCGATCGACCTGTCAACCGTGCCGACGGAGCATACTACCCGAATAGGAAATACCCACATCCAAATGTCAGACCCTCACCTTTGGAGGTATAATGAAAATCTAGTTCGGAACTATACTTAGGCCGATGGTTGATGTCTTCACTTTACGTTATATGGCGTGTCGATGCGGTCGAGACCTATGGCAGGGCACGCGAAAATGTTTGCCTGATAGTGGCAGTTTCTAGGATCGAGCTAGACCTAGATATAGAGAATCGAAGACAACAAGGAAAGTTCTATTAGGGTTTATTGAATGGTCGGTAGGACGGCGCCTATATTGTGAAGGAAAGAGTGGATAGTATAGCGGAGAGATGTTAAGATGTTCAATTTCTCACACAAGTTGCAAGACCGGTTGAGTCGGCCAACGAAGAAGTTTTAAAAGTTACTTTAGCAACGTGAGAATACTTAGTTTCTAATCTTCGCTCCCAGAAATACTAGTAGGCAGCAGTGCGGAATTCTGACGGGTCGACTTCCGACATTACACTCAAACAAGGTTATTTCATTGGCAAATATACTTCAAAATGATTGACTATGGTTAGATTAACAAATTCAAGTTGAACCCGATGATTGTAGCCCCATGAGCTGGATCTTGACACTTAATCCATAAACACAGAGACTCACACAGAGAGAGAGAGAAAAGAACTGATTCCGAGGAACTCGAGTTTCTCAGGACCTACGATTCCCACATATCCAGTTTGTGCTTGCGTTTGAGATGTCGTCGAAGGTTATCTTTTCGCATTGGCTTCCTTGTCCTGGTTATAGAGTGAGGACAGTCCTCAACATGGTATTGTACGCTGAATTGGCTTGATCATGTACCATCATGTGTCGGTCGAGATCTTTTTTGGTCCCAAACCCTCGATCGGCGAATTCACACCCTTGTACAGCGCATTTGCGGCGACAAATATGGCTTTCGGTGTGCTTGCTGCTTGGGTTGTTAGAAAAGTATCCGAAGAGAAATAGATAATATAACGTTGAAGAGTCCAAGCGCACTTGAGTTGTCCGCGACTAGAGAAATGCTTTCCACATTCCTCACATGGTAGTGAAGAATCAGGATTGCCAAAGATACTTATGGCAGGCCTTACCGACGCTCTTTGTGCTGTGTTCTTCTTGTAGAATGTTATTCTCCACGAAATAGCCTTCTGCTTGACTTTTTTCATCTGAGGCTTTTGGTTGCCTCTCCTCCTCGATAGTGAGATTTTCCTCGTCAACGGGGGAGCATCTTGCTGAATTTCGTGGTTCTAGCTGCTAGGACTTTTGATGATTAAGGGTCACCATGTTGACTAGCGACGTCACCATTATTACGATAGCTAAAATGATAAAGCTATTGCATACATTGTGTAAGAGAATAAACGTAGAGAAAGAATCGATAGGCGTATGGAGTTGTTTTGGCGTTCTGTCTAGTAGGAGAACTTGTTGCAAAAGTTAAAGATACTATGTTTTACACCCCTTTCGGTCTGGACACTTACTATTTTAGCCGCCTACCATATAGTTATAAGGATTATGAACTATTATCCATCTGATTTCGGGTAGTTGCGAGACCTTGTCCTACCTAGTTGGAGATAACAGGGGCGGACTAAACACCGCTTACAGGCGGAAGCGGGACCTGGGCTTATCGCATTCTCCACTTCCCCGCAAGAGCTCAGATAAAAGGCCCTCTATCCCTCTATCCCTCACCCTTGGAACGCACCAGCAACATGCTTCCCCCATTTGACTACCTGACGTACCGACGAGTACGGTAAGTTATTTCCCAATCTATTTGATTATCTACTCATAGCAACGCAGCAACCAAAAGCAGTCGGAGCGCGCCGCCCGCTTCGCCTCGCTGCCGTATCCCTATCACCTGGCAATCACCGCCGCAGATAAGAAGATCATCGACCAGCCAATTGACGAGCTCGTCCGTGATATCCAGGACGCTACTACCTCACCCCTGAGCGTGCTGCGCACATATGGCAAGGTCGCTGTTCGCGCTCAGAACCGTACTAACTGTATCACCGAACTCTTGCTTCCGGAGGCGGAGTCATGGCTTGAGAGCGAGGTCAATCTTAAGGGGCCGCTGGCTGGTATCCCTATCTCATTGAAGGATTCGGTTCAGGTAAAGGGCTTTGATACTACCCTTGGTTACTCGGCGTTTGCCGGGAAGCCGTTCTTGGAGGACGGTCCTATGGTTAAGATGTTGAAGGATGCGGGTACGGTTATACACTTGACTAGCAATGATTTTCTTGCTGATGGTTTGTAGGTGCTGTTCCCTATGCCAAGACTGCACTGCCAATCACCCTTCTTTCCTTTGAGTCGGCCAATGGGCTTTGGGGCCACTGTCTCAATCCCCATGTCCCTGGGTACTCCCCTGGTGGTTCAACTGGTGGTGAAGGTGCTCTTCTTGCCCAGGGTGGACGCATTGGTATTGGCTCTGATGTTGCTGGCTCTGTGCGTGTTCCCGCTGCCTGGAGCGGTATCTACTCGCTTCGCTGTAGCACGGGTCGCTGGCCCAAGGTCGGCGTCAGTACCAGTATGCCCGGCCAAGAGGGCATTCCGAGCGTGTTTAGTCCCATGGCTCGCACGCTGAGAGATCTTACTTATTTCACCAAGGCTATTATCGGCATGCAACCTTGGAAGTATGATTACACTGTTCATCCCATCTCATGGAGAGACGAGCTTGAGACCGAGGCGCAGAGCAAGCCTCTCCGTATCGGTTTGATGAGCACTGATGGTATGTATTTCGATCTCCAAGGATACCTTAGGACCTCGACTAATGTCTACAGGTGTTGTGCCTCCTACCCCAGCAATTGAACGTGCAGTTTCCACTACCGTGGCCGCACTCACCGAAGCCGGCCACACCGTGACCGAGATCACTCCGCCAGCCAACGCCGACCCCTTCACCGGCCTTAACCTAGCCTCGCAGCTCCTCAACTCCGACGGCTGCTACCACTTCAACATTAACATGCGTAGCTTCGAGCCCTCTGACCCAGGCGCCATCCAACTCAGCCGTGTCGCCCACCTGCCCCGTCCTCTGCGCTACCTCTACTACCTGTACGTGCGCTACATCAAGCGCGACACAGTGCTAGCCACACTCATCCGCGACTTTGGCCCCAAGTCCTCCGCACAGCTGTGGCCCCTCGTGGCACAGCGCGAATCCTATCGCACAACATGGCACGCGTGGTGGGACTCGGAGCCACAGCAGTTCGACTTCATCCTGTGCCCAGTCAACGCAACCCCCGCGCTACCCCACAAAGCCATGCATGATGCTGTCTCATCCTGCGGCTACACCTTCCTCTGGAATCTGCTAGACTACTCAGCCGGAGTCATACCCGTCGGCCACGTAGACCCTATTCGCGACGCGCTCGTCGCTCCGTACAAAACCACCCTCAAGCGCTTCGGCATCGATAACGCGATTGCCCGTGGCGCCTGGAAACACTACGACTCGTCCAAGATGGCTGGTCTCCCCACCGCCGTGCAGATCGTTGGACGCCGGTGGCAGGAGGAGCAGGTTCTGGGCTACATGGCAGTTGTGGAGAAGGCGTTGGATGCATACCGGGATCCGCAGACTGGGGAGAGCGCCAAGTACACCCTGCTGGAAATTGATTAGCGCATTAGTGTATTTAGGGTTTAATAGCCTCGCAGGGCTTTGTCCATCATCACATTTTAATCTAGAGTTTTATCCTTCCTCGGTCACCGGTAGAACATTTTCGCCTGGAGGATGCTGTGCAACCCTGCATGACCTACAAATTACGATCACCTGTAGTCATTGAGAAGGCCATGGACTGTCAGGCCGAAAGTTGAGAAGTCGAGAGGCGAGTGATCGGCGGTGTCACATTAAGTTAGCGATGAGGAGTTAGTTAGAAAGAGTCCCAACACAAAAAAGTAAGCCTAGTAAGCCGGCAAATAGACTTTGACTTTGTACACGCATCACCAGAGCTGTTCAGGCAAGCGTGGCCTGTTTCAGGTTCTGGAAACTTCAATCCTGCATCCTTGGCTGGGATCCAATTGTCTCTTTTTGGTCCCAAGCGGGTCCATCATCGGTTCGGTTCGGTATGTTAGGATGGAGGGGAGGTATATTTCATATAGCGTAGAGAAGAAGACCAAGAGAGAGATAGGGACTGAAAAGTCGTCGCCAAGCGAGATCGCTAGTCACGGGCTTTTTACGTTGCTTTCAAATTCTCCCCACCCTGTTTCTCTTTTCCTTTCTACGGATCAACGGCTGGTAGTTTTAGGCCAGGTCTCGATTTATCTAACTCATCTCTACCTTATTTACCTTACCCGTGTTCCTGGAACGACCCGATAGCCCAGTTAGATCTGCACCCCTTTCCCCTTAAATCTCCGGAACTTCAAAGGATGCTGAACCTGGTTACTATTTGGAACTCTCGCCCGCGCCGGTGATTGGGCATGAACCCTTGAAGGCAGCATGGCGTCCCGAAAGAAACAGGCCACCTCTCGCAAGAAGGATGGCATTCACTTTGTCAACGCCAGACCATCCTCCGAGACGGAGCGCCTAAAAGCGCAACGCTTGGTACGAGCGCACGTCGGTCGCTGGATCTCCGACCAGACAAAGGACCGCTCAACTGCCCTCGGAACAGCCAACTCCCGCACTCCTCATCCCGTCCGCGACTCCATCTCGCCTTTATCCAGTGACAACGCCGGTCCTTCAAACTATACCATAGTGTCGCGCCCTTCCTTTTCGACTCATCGCGCAAATAGCATTGGCCCCAGTCATCCCCGCTACGATGACCGCCATCGTGACTGGCAGGGCTCGCCGTTCCCGTCGTCGCATGCTAGCGATAGCAGCGACAGCAGCGACGACGCTAGTACCGTCACCAGATACTCGAACGAGCCCGCGGCCATTGTCCCTTGGGAAGCTTCCCGAATTGAACCGCCCATCACTAGCGTCTTTGATCCTTTCAGCACATATCCGTCCTCTTTCTCGCCAGAGGTCGTAAATCTTTGCGAGCAATACTGTGCGGGGTTCCATCCTGGTCTGTGCATTGGAAAAAATTTTGCTGACAGATGTTCTTTTGCTTTCAGGCATTTCTATTCTCTGGCCCGGACTTGTTCCGACCCGACCAAGCCTGAGAGAGGCTGGCGAGTTGTGGTTTCCGCTTGCACTGTCCGACCCTGCCCTCTTCACGGCGTTCATGTTCGGCTCATTATGCCACCAGCGGGTCCAGTGGCTAAATCGCTGGGTGCCCGACAGTGCCTGGGGTTCGAAACATGAGCGCTTATTGCAGCTGTGTGAGATGGAGTCGATAAAGTTGATCAATCAGGCGGTTCGAGATCCCTCACGCGCGGTCAGCGATGCGGTGCTGCTAAGTGTTATCTGCATGGCGCACCATCAGCCAGAGAACGAGAATCGTCAGCGACATCGGAAGACGCCGTTCAACCCTCCTCTTCAGCGCTTGCAGTGGCTCGATGTGTATGGGTGTCTGCCACCCAATTTGATCCATGTTCGTGGCTTGATTCAGCTGGTCCAGTTGCGCGGTGGTTTGGAGAATATAAAGTTTACCGGGCTGCCCCCGACGATTAGCTTGTATGTTCCAATTGTCTCTTTGATATTGAGCACTCCTAACATTATCAGCTCGGACATTTTCACTGCCGCCGTCTTCTGCACCCGCCCCGGATTCGCCTTCTGGCCCCTCGACGCAAGCCGTAATGGCATCTCCCTCCGGGACTTGTTAGGATTCGCGCCTTCCGACGTTGAGCACGGTTTTGGCCGACTCCAGGACATCGGCGTCATCCCTCAAATGGCAGAGGCCTTCCAGGCCGCTTTTACCTATATCAATATCATCAGAACCAGTGTGGCAAATGGCTACGATGTCTCGTTACTCGCCGACCAGCGAAACCTTACCGAACACACTCTCCTCTCCCTTCTACCCGCCTCGGATATCCCGACCGCATTCTCACATCCCACGCAAGCCACTACCTACGATATTTGCCGTCTCGCCGCGTTGATCTTCGGCGTCGGCGTCATATTCCCTATCCCCGCGCAAAACACCCCTCTCAAAAGCCTGGCACAACAGATCCAGTCTCTTCTCCGTCGACCCACCGCTTCAGCCATGTGGTCCTCTCCAAGTAACCGCATCCCCCTAATCTGGGCCCTGACCCTAGGTGGCATCGCAGCTACCGATGCTCCAGAACGAGCATTCTTCGTCTCAGCTCTCGATGAGACGGCCCGACGCAGCGGCTTGACTTCCTGGCCAGATATCAGACGTGCCTTAGAGATGATGCTCTGGTACGACGTGGCCTGCGACGAAGCAGCCGAACTCCTCTGGTTTGAAGCCAACTCAAGCCCAACATCGCAACCCATCGAATGAACCCTCGCCATTTATAATAAGGCATTCATCCAGACCACCAAGCAAGCAGCCCGCTCGAGTTTATTATCGAACAATCTGCGAGACCTTATGGTGCGTATATTGCACACACCTGTATTTTCCTCGATTGCACATTATCCCAGCTTTGATAGCCGGAGACAAACTGAGAATGTGTCGCACACCTGTGCTTGCTTTAAGGGCTTGATCCACCTTCTCAACATATTCCACCATCTCGGGATTCGATCCTCGGTAAATACCGCAACCGATGAAAACTGCAGACCACGCCTTTCCACGGTTATAGCTGCAAGAATATACAGATATAATGCGTATATGAATATGAAGACTCCAATGCAATTTGTATGTGAACTCCCGATGTTTTCATCCCAGGGCACCTAATATCAAATATCAATTATAACTCAACCATGTACATCCAATATCTAGAAATGATGCACCGGCTTGCAGCATAGAACCAGATGTACACGTGCAGAGGGTAAGTGTCGGAAAACGGTGAAGCCTATGTCAGGCAGTACCTCACCGCCTTTCTCTGTCTGTCAGCTCCTGTATAGCTGCAGTTTCGCGCTCGCTAGTTTCTTCTTTCCAGAAGACTTCTACTATCGATTTCGCTTTCTTCGTGGCCTACAATTTCAGTATTTCTAGACTTCTCGACAGGTTATGAGCCTCTCTTGTCATCGATTCCCCTGCATTTTAAATGCTTTTGCAGACAGTTACGACATCTGCATCGTTCCTAGCCCATCGAAGGGTTTAGGCATCATTTTCAGAAGGTTACGACCTTCAGCATCACTCCCCCGCGGCTGGTTAAGACATCTGTATCCTTCACGGATAGTTACGACATCCGTATCATCCTCGCTGGCCTATCGATGGATTCAGGGATGGCATCCATCATCGATCAACGCATCAATTATGGTTATCACACTATCAACACATCGAATCAATGGTTTTGATACTATTGGGGGCTTCGTACCAATCGTTATGACACTATTGATGTACCCAATGAATGGTTTTGACCCCATCAACATCCCTAGTGATGGTGTATGACACCATCAACAATCCCCAGTGATGTCTATGACCCCATCAACACACCCAATGAATGGTTTCGACACCATTGATGCATCGGATAATCTGATTTAAAGCCTATGATTGGCTGATATTTTGATGATCTTTACTATAATTATCATGATTTTAGGCGCAGATCAGAAGTTTAGCTACACTCGCTGATGAGGGTGTGTCGGCCTATATCAGGTTGTATCTCGCCGCCTTTCCTCTGTTTGTTAGCTCCTTGAGAGCTGCAGTTTCGCGCTCGCTAACTTCTTCTTTCTAGAAGACTTTCACCCTCGATTTCGCTTCCTTCGTAGACCTAGTTTTTCAGTCTTCCTAGGCCTCTTAACAGCAAGTTGCTGCTGCATACGTATTCCGATTATCTAACCAGCGATTTAATACAGGACTTGAAATAATTATTTCCCTTTGCTCTCTGTCACTTGCCGTAGGGAACCGGTCTCGACTTTGGTTACTGCGCCCAACACTTACTTAGTTTCCTCTTTAGTTTCGTACTCCTCAGATACTCCATAAACACTTGGTTTAAGCTATAACACAGTTCTTCCTTGGTGAGATGATACTGGTAAAAAGGAGTGACCGTGAGCTAACAGAAAATTCCTTTCCCAAATTCAACTGTTAATGGCAAGGAAAAAGCTTCATGGTAAAGATAATCCATGCCAAGTCAGGTTGTAACAATTTGCTGATCCGAGCCATTGACTGCTGTTTGGCCATCTGCCATTAGTCCTTAGCGATTAGAGGAAAGTGATCTTCTGAGTTCAGTTGTAGCCCTTTCTCTGCTGGGATAAGTGCCAGGAGCAGTAGATATTTCGGGCTCATCACACAATATCTGGGCTTCTCTGACGTCAGCCGGTAAAAGGAATCCTCCTTTGGCCATGGGATTTTTGGACCCTTCGCTTAGGCCACGATGGTCTGCCAGGTATGCTCGGGAGTACAGAGGTGTCTGGAAGTTCTGGAAACAAACGGCGAGGCAAGTTTTGTCAGTTATCTGACCCAAGCAAAGAGCAGATCCCGAAAGGCCTGCCAATGAGTCATCATCGAACTCGGTCCTCCAGAGGATAGAGACACTTTGCGACAAAAGTTCTTTGTCCCACATGTATTGAGAGCCCTCGATGAGTGCTCGCTGTGCCCTTGCCGATACACCATATCCTGACCTTTGGGTCAGAACGCCTGTTCGTATATTGAGGCCAACGACAAAGACTGGATGACCATCGAGGACGTCCTTGTAGCTGCCCCAACCAACCACGCGTGGTGTGTGATCAGGGGATACCACTGATGGAAGGCTCCTTGAATGATCCTTTGGGGTGACCAAGGAGAGATCATGAAGGAAACCGGCAGGGAAAGGGAGAAGCTTAGATAGCACTGGATCGTACGTGACGGAAATGGTACCGATCTATCCCTCGCATATATAAAGTTAGTAACACAAATCATGCAAATAATCATGGATGAGAGGAGACAGGATTCCTTCAACACGCATACCTCTTGAGCGCTCCCGGCAAGGAAGACTGATTTGCCTAAGGGCGAATTGCCCTTTGGTTGATGTCGTGGTGTCCCAACTGCTGGCTCGGATGAGCCTCTTTTGAGGGTTGCAAATCTACCGAGCTTCCTCTTGATCAGAGCGTACCAGTTTGCAACTCGAAGCATAGGCGATGTGCGGATAGACCGTAGAGCAACAAAGCCATGAGTGGGTACAGTAATGGCCTCTAGTCCAGACGGAAAACGGATCTTCACACCTAGAGCAACGCTTGTCTCGAAGCAATCTCGCTTGGCGGCGATCGCCGCGCCTTTAAAAAGCTCTTTCTGAGTCGGTTCGTCTTCGATTATGTCGTAACGTAGTCTCAGGTAGCCGAACTCGCTTGCAGGCCCATCCTCCATCCAGGACTTCTCGATATCCGCACGAGTCTTGAAAAGAATCACGATGAAGCCACTCATGAAAACCCTCACACCGACCGCAGACGGGAACATTTCTCGCAAAAGGTTAAGGTCGTCTTGAGAGAGAAACCTTCGGGGATTCAAAGCAGCGCGAATAGGATCATGTTGGAATCGGGGCCATATCGTGGTTGTCCGTTCCGTGATCCCAGCTGGAAGGAGGTGAATTTCCCGGCCCCCTGCGTGGGTGCTCATCGCCATCTTAATCGTGACGTGAGGGCCCGGGGATACTACCCATATCCATTTCTCGTCTGGGACTTGTACAGCGTATACACCATCAACTTGGCTGAGGAAAGGGTGGTATGTTCGAATCAGCTGCTCGTTTGCACAGGTCACAGTGGGTTCGACGGAGGCGCGAGCAGCAGCGAGCTCCTTGTTGCCCCAGCCGGACGAGTCCGTCCCTGAAGAAAAAGGTCAGCAATCTCTCGCTCTATAGAGCCATCGAGGTTAACTGCTTACGGCGCACAGGGACCATCGAGCGTAACTTTCCCTCTCGCTCCGGGGGAGGTTCACGATGGGGGTCGATACACTCGGTTGGAATAGGAGGATACGGAAAAATTGACGTGTCCATAGCAGATGTACGCTGCTTTTTGGACATGGGTGAAATGGGTTGAGGAGTCCGAGACCTCATTACTCCAGGTATGATGGGAGAGTAAGTTGTTTGCGCAAGCACAACAAAGGAGAAAGTCGTGTCAATGTAGAGGGGAGGCACATAAAAGAAAGAAGGACAAGTTCACAGAGAGCAGGGTGATTGAGGAAAAAGTCGCCGCAGAGGAAGGTGTTGGAAAGTATACAGATTAGTCATCGATGGTATGTACCCCGTTGCATAATGTGGGGGGATGCCGATCTTGTACTTGTGGCTGGTGTAGAATTGGCTTAGTACATTTTGGATTGCACTCCCCCACCTTCACCCCATCTCAACCTTAGAAATCAGGTATCCAGCTTTTCTACCACCCAAATCCTCCCTGATTTCTGAGGTGTCTATTTTCTTACATGCCAACTTCTTAATTCTGATGCCAGATGTAGATAATCGTTTTGGTACTAGGCAAGACTACATTAAGCGTGTCTATTAGGTCCCGTTCCTTATCTATAAGGATAGTCGATAGATACTAATACTGACGCATAACTGCGGAACTATGTAACTTGATGATGGATGGAATGGATCACTTAGGATGACGTGATATCGAGGTTACGGGTTAGAACACCATAACCAAGAGCTCCTACCTATGTAATTCTTCTTTTCTCACGTTATTCTCTATACAATGCACCTAATATTTTCCATCAGCTTGGCACACGCAACATCCTGGGCCGCAGCAATGGTTCCATTCTAGGCCGTAGCAATGGTTCCATCCTGACCCGGGGCCGTAGAGTATCACGTTCAAGTACGTGACTTATTCGACGCCCGGCTAAGCCCTACCGTGCCCTACTAGGCGTACACAATAGGTTCCGGTCGTAGGCGAGAATACGTAAAGAGGACCGCATACTTCAGTTTTCTCCGAAAACCCCTATACATACTCTTTCCTTCCTTTAAGCTTATTAAACTACAGTAAGATGTATCGAATAATCACAAAAAGTGATGCTACAATATGCTAGCATTGATACCTTGCCGTGGCACCACCTAGGTACCGCGTATTTCCTCCGCCCGTCGCGGGATACAGCAGTCCAAGAATTGAGCAGATAGCGGATCAAAGAGCCTCAGCAAGCCGCACAGTCATTGGGCTCTTTCAACTTTCCAGGAGACCTTCACAGAGTGGAGCTAGTACATATGTACTGTAGGGTCCAGGGGATCGGATTTTCTAGTTTTTGAACCTTAACTGTGGATCCTATCGGAATCGACCGAGAGCCTCTAAGAATCAGAATTATCGCCAAGAACCTCAATGTGGAGCATTGCCAACGAAAAAATCCACGCTAGTTAACTCGACTACGGGCGGAAATAGCGGCCAGTAGGCCACATCATATTAAATTTTCACCGCTCAAGCAACCGCTTACCTTTTCGGTCAGGCCGTAGGCGGATTTACAACTCTTTTGTTTATGAACATCCCAATGGCCTTTTCAAAATTCTCCTTTTATCTTATCCTCGTATATAGCAATGCCACACGTAGCCGCCCATCTGCCCTACCTCGTCCTTTACCCGCAGCGGAGGTCATCGGTCTAACAGACGATTCGGACGGTTAGTCAACTTCGCGTGCGGACAACGAGGTGCCGGGGATATACTCCAAGGTAGACCTAACTTAGGATGAGCCTAAGCCCTAGCCGTAGCGTAGGCTACAGTGGCAGGAGGACGAGGTTTAGATATACGATGTATGTAGGGGGCGTACGATCTGACGGGGAATCTAGCGGGGGAATCTAGATTATTAATAGATATTACTACGTTTTTATGGATATAAATGATCAAAATCGTACTAGAAAACTCGCCTAAAAGTAGTGTAGTTAGAAGGTGAAAACCTGATTGCTAATTTTTGAAAATTTAGCCGGCAGAAAATATTCTATATCTGATGTGGCCTACTGGCCGCTATTTCCGCCCGTACTCGACTACGCCTAGGGCCACATGATATCTGACTTTGGCCCCATGTACTGCATGTTTGCCCCCGTATAGATCCACGCTAATCAAATACGGGTTCAATCTCCGGTGGGACACCTGTGTTTTAATGGGAGGGTCGATAGATTTTAAAACGCATCTGTCTTTCCCCTACAAGCGTCGAAAGGGACCGGTGTGCTTACACAAGTTTTCGTAAAGATTAATTTGTCTTAGGCTAAGCAACCGCCCAACTTTGAGCTGTATCCCTACCTACAATCTCTTCCTGTATTACGCTAGTAATATAGCCGAATGCCATCCTTGTCATCGCCAAGCCACGTTCTAAGATCCAATCAGTGATCAACGATATACGACTCAGGTCAATACGCAGCACGCTAAAGATCAGAGTCTCCGGGCTATGCTACCCAGCTAGTCTATAGTTGGTTGGGGCTTTAATAATGTCTCGCTTGGGACTACCACTACCAAATAAGCGAAGTAGCTTAGTTTCTTTCATAAAAGGGGACACCCTCATCTACTACATTCCTACCTTCATCTAGCTTCACCTCCTATCAAAAAATCAAAATACCATCAACATGCGTACCACCTTCTTCCTCACTGCAGCCCTTGCTACACTCGGTGCTAAAGCCGACGACTCCAGCAGCACAATCATAGGCTTCTTCGCCCCTCCCTGGGACGTGAGCATGGCATACATCGGCAACGGCTTGACAAGCACAGCCGCCAGCGTCGCCGGCATCAACGCCGAAGCCACCACCTACCACGTCGGCTGTGTAAAGGGCGCCCCTAAGACCGATTGCGACTTTCCCAGTTCATGGACGATTATCCAAGGTCCCGAGACTGTGAGCGTCACTGGGAAATACATCGCCTCGACCTCAGACAAGTCCACCAGTTACGATTTCACCGTCACCCAGTCCTATGATTGCTCTTTGAAATCTTCAACCGAGTCCGCTAGCTGCACCATGAGTGCTGGCATGAGCGGCACCTTCCAGGGAGGGAAGTACGAGTCTTCTACCTCGACCAAGGCGACTTATACCACGGCGCCAATCGATAGTTCCTACTATAGATTGACGGTCACTGCGGGATTGAGTTCGTTTACGGCTCCAGAGGCTACTAAGACTGCTGGTGCTGCTGGTCATAAGGGTGCTTTGATCACGGCTGCTCCTGTTGTTGCTGCTGCGGTGGCTGCTTTATTGTGATGCTTTCTATTCTCTTGTAATGGATTACTCTTCATGGCATTTAATTAGCTCGGGATTCGCAGAGAAAACGTGATATCAACCGAGGTTAAGCTATTCTGCCTTGTATGATCTGCCTCAAGGTCCCTGAATGAAGGGTCAGCACATAGTAAACGTGGGGGGTTAAATCATGTCTGGTCTTTAATAGTTGAATTCTCATAGTAAGGCACGCTTCAAACTGGCGCCAACATAGCTCATTTTGGCGCCTGGTTTACCGATAGGCACTAGCATTAGGATGTACCTAGCTAATTTGCTTTTCTTTCGATCTGAAATTTTACCGGTTGACTTTTCAAAGTTTGATTAAAGTTTCAAGCTATGGCGGGAGCCATGGTCAGAAAGTGTAACATTCAATGGGTGATCGAAAGGCCTAGACGTGCCATTGAGCTATGCATATGCAGATATACTCGTAGCATGTCTACCCACACCGACCAGGTGATGGTAGACGGGGTACTGATTGGCATATGTCTCACTTCAACCCTTAACTCATATCTCAAGACCCGTAAGCCGTAGGCTACGATCATCACCCGCAGAAAGAAGGGGCCTTGATTCCCAGTCCCTTGCCAGCACACCCTCCGAATGGCTGCTATTTCCATTATGGCTTGGTCTCATCTCCGCGGTAGTCCCACCCTCGGCAGCAATTACAGTGGTCTTCCAACTCACAAAAGCCGCCAGGGCACCTCCCACAATCGCGACCAGAACCGTCAACACCACATTCACAGGCACTGGATCCCCACTGAACACCTTAAGCGTCAACGCATCCAGCCCAGCCTGTGCGAAGTTACCCACACCCGCCAAGCAAATAATCAATCCGTAGACTTTGCCGAATGTCTGGAACCCGAAGACCTTGGCCGAGTAATCCGAGACAGCTGTGTAATAGAATGGTCGGTAGAGCACGAAAAGCATAATATTTGCGTACGCCGCTTCCGTACTATGTGGGATACAGCCCAGCACACCGATGGCAGTAGCCGTGACCACGAGAATGGTAAGTACGGTGCGCGTCTTGAATGTATCTAGGAATGTCCCAATGAATGGAATGGACAGAAGACCGCCGACGGGGAGGAGAATGTCGAACGCGGTATTGATTTGTCGGGCGAGACTTGGATTGAGGAGGTAGTTGTATTGCTGACGAAGGGAGGCAACGAAGTAGTTTATGCGTAGCATCATTAGTACCGTGAATAGCGTTATCAGGATGAACCATGGGGTGGCTAGTTGCTGCAGTGCACTTTTCCCGTGGAGGACGCCCCAGACACCGCTGCTGTGCGTATTGGGTGCATTTGCTGGGACAGACGGAGCCTGGGGTGATTCTTGCACGGTGGGTTGGCTGTGTGGGTGGAAGACTGAGTCGTCGATGCCGGTAGATGCTACCGGCGTAGTGCCATCATCCAGAAGACCTTGGATTTGGCTTACGATACTCCGACGTTGTGCACGACGGTCGAATCGCTCGCGCTCAGCATCCTGGGTCGTACCGTCTATGCGGTCGGCCCTCTCATCTGCGACATGTGTCGAGGCCTGTTGGACCAGTTCACCGGCCGTTTTGTATGATGTCGCGGGCATCACTGTAAGCTGGGCAAGCACGATGAATGCTGGGACAACGAGATAGACCAGGAAAAGTTTCTGGCTTGATACGTAGCCATCCGTGTGCTCGTTGAGGAGTCTGAATATCAAGAACAGAGCACTAGACGCGTCAAAGGCGCCAGTTAGCATGGATAGTATCAGTCCCGACCGCGTGGGGAATGTATTGGATAGATGAAACGATGATATGAAGACGAACGGCCCGCCCAGGGAGAGCAGCAGGTATCCTATGATGTACCCATCAAAGGGCAACTGGTTGGCAAAAGCGAAGAGCGTAGCTCCAATGGCCAGACATAGGCTGCCGATGAGCCCACATACACGGGGACCGTACGCATCCAGGATAGTCCCTACCGGTAGAGCGGAGACGTTGGTTGCAACAGCGGCAATGGTGAACATAAGATTCAGCCTGTCACACTGTCAGTGGTCATTCCGGCCCGAGGCAATGAAAGACGTACCGGATCTCCTGGCCATAGCAAACAGTAACATCATCCTCGAGCTCGTCCTGCGAGCAGAGGTTGCGATATACATTCTCACGGATCAGAACCGGTTTTATGGCAGCAAAGCCGAACACGATACCGGCAGCCAGAAAGCAGTACAGCACAGCTAGACACACCTGGGCTGGAAGATGTTAGCACCTTGACTACGGAGTACTTGGTAACAAAAAATAAAAATAGATAAAGGTTCGGCATACCGATGCGCTTAGCGGGGCTAACTTCATAGGCAGGCCTCGTCTCAGACCAGGGATCCTTAAATCCCGCACCATGGTGAGAGCCAGAGCCAAGGTCGGCACCTGGGGAAGGCTCCACTCGACTGTCCCGTGTCGCCGTTGGGGAGAGGAGAGATCCAAGCAACGAGGGGTGGTCATCGCGATCGTCAGCACTCTCGTTCCAACCTGGCCCCGCATATGGATTGAAATTAAGTCTGCTATACGTCGTCGAGGGGAACGAGGATGACAGGGACGACTCTGGCAGATCTGCGTACTCTGATTCAGTGTCTGATTGTGCCGCAGCCGGATAGCGATCCCATCCTTCGAGGAAGGAGATTCGTGGGAGAGACATATTCAGTACATTTTAAAGAAGAAGCAAGAGTTTATCCCAATTCTTGTTTTGTTATTTCGTCACGTCATTAGAAACCAGATAGGGAGGTCATGTGACTGGTGAATCTTCATTTTATTACACAGAGATTCACTCCGTCTAGACTGATAACTTGACACCTCGATAGGTATCATGAGATATTATCTGATTCAACACCGATCTGGTGTTAATTTGCGATCCCCAAAGCTACTCGGTACATATCGCTCAAAAAGGCAGCTGGAACCCTGCCAAGCGGGCCCAATTGAATCTTGTTCAGATGAGGGACTGCAGACGCGTCCTGTTGGCAACACACGAATCATGGCATCGGCATCCTGTGCACGGCTCGCTAAGATCTACAGGGCTCGACTCCGTAATACGGCACGGGTCCAACGAAATGAAATCCGAAATCGCGGATGGTGCCGAAATTTCTACACTACTCTGATTAAGGCTCCACCCTATGCGGGATTGGCTAAGTCGCCGATGCCTCTCCTGCTCAAGTGTTCTTGCTATTTGACTGCCGTGACCGCCACATGGCCCAACAATGCCAGGGGAACTCGGTGAGTATTGGGAGAAATCACTGGGCCGCTACTACTTTATTTTATTTTCCGAAGCTTGAGACTGACGACGTGAGCCGCGCCTAGACTATCACAGGTCGGATTTTGCGGAGAAAAATTCAATATCCCCGGTTGGTATACAGTACTTATGGATTCTCCTGCCGTCCCCTCACTCACTATTGGCTACGAATATTTATGCACACAATATTGATGCACATTTGCACTGGGGAAGCTGGAACCTGCCTATTCCTACAAGATACTAAAAATGAGGGGCTCGGCAACCAGTGGCAACCCGGAATATTCTTCGGCCATGTAATCCGCTTTCTATGTCTCTACTCGCTTGTTTTTACCACTCGGGTTCCCGAAGGAAGCCGCACGTCTCGGTCAGGGGCCAGAACGCATCCAAGATCTTGCTCCTTCGGGAAAAGATCGGTTCTAATCGGGCTTAAGCAAACTTTATTGCGGACTTGTGGGGACACGTGCTGTCCAACCAAATGCAGCAGAAGTCTGTCAAAATGAGGTCCCCATGGCCCTGTGGGGAGCGTCACACCAGGCGTTATATGAAGAGAATGAGAAGAATCAGTAGCCAATTCGAGTGAAGTTCCAGTACATTCGAAACCCACTCAGTCGCTGCCCTGTCCCGCTCACCGTCGAGCTAATCACCAACCCTCCCGCGATGTGTGGTTGTACCCCGAAAACTCTGCGTGGTCTCATGATGATCTGCCGGTTTACCAATTGTCGTCCTGCATTTTCACGGGTTGGCCGCCCCAGTTTACTCCGTATCTCCGCCTTGGGTGTTGATTACTGTTCGAGCTCCATGATCATCGTTTGAATCTTATATGTAGCATCCTCGGGCCCGGGATGCCGACTAGGTTCTCCTGGAACCCTCTCCCCAATCGTGTCGTTCCTCGCTACTCTGCGTAATGAGGGGTTGGTCCGTCTCTCTCCACCCCATTCTCGAAAGCGTTCGTGAAGATACTAACTAGGTTTAGCCTCACATGTCGTCTGCGCCATTTGAAATGTAGGACATTTCGCTCATTGCCTGCAGAATTTACGTCTGACGCTCTCGCAGGTGACAAATCAGGATCGAAATGTCTGCGCTGTCAGCGATCTGGCCGCGAATGCGTGCCGGCGCCGGGAAAGTCTGAGGAAGTTTCCTTTCGACACGGTCAGAACCCATCCTTACGTGGAAAGGGGCCCCCGAGGTACGGGGAGAGCGACCTTAGCTTTCCTGCCGACCAGGTCTGGGTTGAAACGTCTTCAGAATGTACGCTACCCCGTGGCGTATGTGAAAAATTGCTCATCCTTGCCAGATTCTTTCAAAGATGAAACCAACCAGACTGCGTCGGAATATCATGTCGTCCCAACGGCGAGCAATAAGTCGCTGTCCAGGTCACCGTCTGAAGCTCGTTCTACCTCCTCGTCCACTATGGACCCGTCTTTACCCGGGTCAAGCACCAAACTTCCTTTCTACCTCACAGAATCTAAAGCCGGAATACGCTCAAACTCGGCAAACTCCCCGCGATCCTCTAGTACAACTCCCGGCCAACCACGACTGGCAAGTGTAACTGAAGCCTTTCTACTCCGGCACTTCCAGATCCATCTAGCACCATGGGTAAGTACCTTTCCCTCGAACAGACGGCACAGCTTTTAATAATAATCCAGCTTGACGCGGGCGATCCCGAACGACACTTTTGTGCGGATGTACCCGGACGAGCCAGCTCATCTCCACTCCTGCTATACGCCTGCCTAGCCGTAGCAGCATGCCATCTATCCCGAACAACAAGCACGATCTCACCCGAGGTCGCAGACCACTACCACGAGCGCTGTGTCTCAATCATGCTCCCGGTCCTCGACAGACCCGAATACGAAATCGGCATCGACATCCTCCTCAGTTCAACCGTGATCCTCCGCTTTTTCGAGCAAATCTCCTGTGCGTAGAACCCCGCCATCAACCCATCACATCCACTAACATAAAATCCAATAGCCCACACCCCCTCCAACGACCCGCAACGCCACCTCCTCGCCGGGTCCGTATATATCAGCTCGCATGTGGACTGCGCCATCTCAGGCGGCCTCGCATCAGCTTCTTTCTGGGTTTTCGTTATCCAAGACATCCAATTCGCGCTCACGTACCAGAAATGTCTTCGATTAACCTTCGCGCCATTCGATGACCGACTCCGCCACTGGTGGGTCGCCAAGCCCTGTACCGAGCGCGACTGGGTTAACCGCGCTATCTGGCTACTCGCCGAAACTGTCGAGTTCTGTTATAACGTCTCGGGCCGGAATTACGGTGGCCATCTTGGTATTGCAGGGGAAAATGCGTTGAAGCAGCGCATCCTGGATTGGGAGACTACTCGCCCTGAGACGTTTACACCTTTACATGTTTCACCGCCGGATCCAGGGCACGGGAAGCCGTTTCCCGTAGTCTGGTATACGAGTCTATGGCATTGTGAGTTTCATGCATATGTGATATGGCGTATACTGACATTTTGGCAGCTACCGCTATGCAGCATTTATGTCTCGCCAAGGCACTGCTGCTGATTCGCGAATTCGAAGTATACGATAGGAGTATGACGGCGGAACACCACATGAACAACAGGGAACGGATTGCAGATAACCTGAATTATCTATTTGGAATTGCCCTCTCGGCAGATGATGAGCCATCTTTGCGGATCATGGCTTGTCATGCATTGTGTGCGTGTATGTGAAGATCTTCATCTTTGACAACTTGTTATTTGATACTCATCTGGTTATAGGCAGCTCGTGGATAGATGATCCCCAGGCGCAGAGGTTATTGTTTGATTTGCTTCGTCGTACAGAACGGGATAATGGATGGCCGTGGGCTTATGTGGAGCATCGCATTTTGCAAACTTGGCAAAGGAGTCCGAGGTGATTAGTCGATAGAATATACCCATGTTTCAATCATATTACAATTTAAACCTCTGAATTAATTCTTCTCGTACGTTTCGCTTAATATCACTTTGGGTGTGAGAGAGGCAGGATCTGCTCGTAGATTTCTGCTGCTTCTCAGGTCGTGTGATGTTTTCTATTGCCTTGGTGGTGTGGAGAATAAACTGCTCGCGGGATTCGTGTCGAAGAGGTTGAAGGGCTGGGACCAGGGCGACAAGTTCCATCCAGGCCATCGGGGGATCTTATGTTCCACTTGGTAGAACACTGACACTAAAAAGCAGCCCATACCACCGTCAGTATTAGACCAAGTGGATATCGAATAATAAGCTTCGCAATGCATTCCGCCGAGCATCGTACCATGGCTCATTGTATCATAGGCATGTTCGCCTACTGCCCGGGGTCATACAACTAGAGTATCTTTACGGCAAACAACCAGATATCCCCATGATTTAGGGGAACACGAGAGGGAAGGAGACGGAGAGGAGTATCAGACTCCTGAAGTGAGTAGCTTTTGGGGTATAAAAGAGCAAAGACCAGCTAACCATCAACAGCAACTATTTACATCTCCATCTAAAACTGGACATCCCCATCAAAAGTCAACGGAAACGTAAACAAGCCTTCATCCATCATAGTCCCCAGCGCAAACAGATTGTCTGGATCAAACGTTTCTTCCATGCCCAATCCAGCTTCCATGCCCATGGACTGGCCGAACGGCATGCCTATCGACATATCCCCGTACGTTCCGCCCATCGTAGGTGTCACCGTCGACTGGACGCTGTATGGTGTAGCGCGTTCTGTCGGTGTGAAGGATCGGTAGAAGGCGCGGCTGCCCATGTTTGGGTCTGCGTGGCCGGCCATTGAGGGTGTGAAGGATGGCATTGACCAGGACGTTGTCTGTGTTTCGGCTGGGCAGAAAGAGGCGCTCCCTGGTGTTGTTGAACTTGGAATGTTTTGGTTTATAGTTGATGGGGAGTATAGTGATTCTGGACCGGAACGGGGGCGGTGCGAGATCGAGCCGTTTGAGGGGGCTCGACTGGATTGGTTTCCTGTGGCCACTTCACTGAGGAGATCGAGTGGCGTTGCACCTTGTTTGATCTGATCCAGTGCTGGTTTTGTTGGTTTATCGCCCGTGTCCGAACGCATCTCAGTGCCCAAAATCTCTCGCAGTTCTAGTCCATTTTCCTTCTTCTTGACGAACCAATTCTGTAGCATCATGAGGATGTTTCCGAATTTGGCAGCGGCTCTACCGCCGTCAAGAGCCGCTGCAGTGCGATAGTGGTTGATAATTCTGTCTAGGTAGTATTCGAGTTTAAGACCTTGCATGTCGATGACTTGACCAATGCGCGTTTCCTTCGCAGTGAGAAGAGAGTAGATTTTGATCAGGCTGATAACAGAGTAGGACGTTCGGGCCACAGCAACAGTCGGTAGGCACGTGAGGCGCTCTGCATCGACTGAAAGAATTGTATCCATGCTCTGATGTATTGAGTGGATACACGTCGTGAGTGCATCAATGAGCGGGGCAATAGCCGAGGTGGGTAAGCCGTCATTTCCCGGGGAATTGGGAATGACACTCTGTTTACAGTCGATGCTCATGGCACTTTCGTGCACAAAGAGATTGACGACATGATATGTATGCGCCATGGGAACTGCGAAGGCGTTAGAAAAGCAGGCATGGTGTATAGCGCATGACTTACTGGTGAAGAATCCTTCTGGGATCTCCTTTCTCCATTGCGTCAGCTGGTTGTTAAATGCCTTAATGCTGTATCGTGTCTTGTTGTCTGCAAATGAAGCCATAGTCTCAGCATCATCGCTCGAGAGCTGTACTCCCGTCTGTTCCATGATGAAACCAAGTTTGGCCCACCAGATAACTTGCCGGTCGGATGGCAAGGCGTCGGGGTGTGTTTCCAGGACCTGAAGACAATCATCCATGTATGGCTGCCACCTGACGAGATGGGTCCGCCTCAGAGCCGTGCTCACCCTACTTATGTTAGAGCATTTTCAAATACATTAATGTAGCGGGGGGAAACTCACTGGACGGACATGTAATAACATCCCAACCATGTTCGCCTCGCCTCGGGCCCAGCAAGATCAATATTTGCACCCTGGGGCCTTTTGATAAGAATCTCTCTGAGACGCGCAAAGGGTCTGAGCCTATCCCCACCACGGCGGTTGAGGCCGAGTTCCATAGCCAATATAACAGCCATGTGAACGAGCTGGTAGAACTTGAGCTCCTCCAGATTATCTGGCGGCATGTACCAGATTGTGCAGACCAAGAGCGCCTGAACAACTTCGAGAGATTTTTCGCCTTTGACAACGACGCGATCCCCGATCGCTTTGTAAGCCTCGGTGAGAAGAGCGGGCTGAGTCTCTTTTTTAAACTTGCCAATAGCAGTAGCAACGATGGCCAAAAACAAAGTCGGCTTCCCGCGGCGCACATCACCCATTGTCGTATCTGGCGGAAACACAACCATAGGCATTTCCGGTGCCATTTTATTGACATAGCGGTCAAATGCAGCATGAGCCGTTTCGATGTCAACTAGTCCTCTATCAATCACGTCCGCAAATTCATTGGCAGCATCAACCTTGGGCGGCGCAGTCTCGCCAGCAAAGGGACCGCACCATTTCGAGGCTGAGGGCTTGTGTATTTGCTCTGCAGATGGACTGCGAGGACGAGAATACTGTGACGCTAAAAGCTCGTCGTGGTTGCGCTTATTCCCCGCCCGGCTAGAATCCCACTGCCGAGTGGCAGGCTGGGCTTCGTGGTTAGATGGCTGCAATGACTGTTGCTGTGCTGGGGGCGCCATTCCGAACGTATTGCTGTGCGAGGCCTGTAGCGTAGCAGTCAGAGCATCGATCTTGCGCTCGAGCTCCGTCACCCTGCTATCGGTCTTCTTCTGGCGTTTTCGGGTCGGCGCCGTCACGACACATGTACGACGAGATTTGGCGCATCGCTTACAAGAGCCACCTGGATTGACTGGGTCTGGATCACACCGGACCTTGAGCTGGCGACAAGGCTCACAAGCCCGAGGCCGCTTGAGGTCCACCTGATGATCCTCGTGTTCGGTGGAGGTGGCTGCAGGGTACGACTTCATAGAAAGTCCGGTTTGATCGCCGGGGGAAACATTCCCGGTATGAGAATGCATGGCCATGTGTAACGGTGGCTCCGGATAGTCGGAGGCCATGCTCACTGTTGGCCGATACGGCAAAAGCAAATGCCGTTCACGCCAAACTCCACCGGGGAGACCACTGGGCTGGCAAACGTCAGTCTATTCTGAGCTATAGCCATGAAGTTTTCTAAAATCAACCTATTAGAAAAATCCTGAACCTACAGTGTAGATGAACCCGGCGTGGCTGTTGTGCCTCACGACTTCAGACGGAGCGGAGCACGGTGGATGCAATCACCGACCGCCGATGTCCAGATGTTGTTTCGAGTTGCACTGCGAGTGGCTGCAGTGTAATCAAGACTTAGCCAACATGCGAGCAGAAATCATATAAGCCTTTTGTGGCCCAGGAATCGAACGAGTCCTGGAAATTGAGCTTCTGAAATCCCACTTCGTTTCAAGCGGGCGACGCTCCGTCAATCCTGCACGTGACCGTGGCCGGGCCCAACGTGGTGATAGCGCAAGACGAATGGATCAAAATATCTACGCAGGTATTGCTTTTGAACGTTTAGAATTCTACCTGGACATACCACTGAGCGTAGTTTTATTGCGAAAATTATGCTGAGTACGTTTCATTCATCATGTCGTAGGGTAATAAGTACACAGCCCAGAAAACTCCTCTATGGCGCCGCTTTGTGTATCGAAACGAGAAAAGAGAAACAAAGAAAAGAGCAATGCTCCGAGTAGGCCGCTCGTCGAGCCGAAGAAAAATTCCCGACGCACAACATAGAGTATTAAGACGACAGTTTGTGCAACGGGCACTCCGGCTTCCGCTTGAACCAGTCCACGATGCACTCCTTATGGAATTTGCAAAGGCACTCAAGGCGGACGAGATCCTGGCCGACCTCATAGTCCTCCATGCAGATAGAGCACTCTGCCACTTCGCTTGGCCCGCTAAGGCAGTCCTTCTCCGTGGCGGTAAATGTGACCATGCGTGCGACCGCAGATGCTGGAGATGAAGCCGGCACCGAGGAGTCCAGCCGGTCCGGCGCGACACGATTCTCGATACATTGTACAATATGGGCCTCGCGAAGTTCAGCCGGCGCGAGGTCACTGAGTGGAGGAAAGCGAATGCTACAGATCGGGCATAAATCGCGCTCGCACACGGCAGGGCTGCGGGAGGAGTCAGATTGTGCCGGCGGAGGCCGGGTGGATGAATGCAGTGCAGGGGGACCAGTGAATCGACGAGTGCCCTGACGGAGTGATAGGCGGCGGTACGATTCCAACGGCCCTCGCTCCGGAGGACGAATGTCATCCTAAAGAGGAGCCGGTTAGCCTCGCATATCAGACCAAAAAAGATTGCTAGAACTTACCGGAGGCATAACAGAAGGCCGGTGAGCGGAAGAGGGTGGAAGAATGGTGGAATAGAGTGACTGGGTAGACCGATGACCGTGAGGCCGGACAGTCGCGTAGTTTAGAGGATGAGGGTTTGGGTCAGGAACACATGGGTTGCAAAGACGTACTTCTTCACCACCTCCAAGAGCAGGATTGATGGGTGATGAAGAGATGGTATCGTCTCTAGTAAGATCAACCACTTGACGAGGTACCGGGACTGGCGGGGATGTAGAAAGTGAGGGAGAGCCAGGCGGGCGCACAATGTACTGCCTTGGGATGGTGATTCGGTGAGGCGAACAAGAAGCGCAAACCACGCGGCCACACTTTCGACAGTGATGTTTTCGATACCAAAGCTTGAACACTGTTCCGCATATCGGGCATTCTGTGACTTCCGAATCGGGCTGCCACCTTGGTAACTCTGTCTCCGTCTCAATGTTCTCAACATATTGATTATTGGTTCTCCCTCTTATTTGATATAGCGCGGTCTCTGAGGGCGCTAATGAAGTCCCAGGACCACCCTGCCCAACAGACGTCTCCGGCCATTGCCCTGTTGACAAGTCTTGACTTGGTGTGAGCAGATGAGACCTATCGGGATTGGCCACGATGGACTGGTCTTGTGTCCGTCCCGAAGACGCCGACGAATCTGCGGAATCACCAGATTCACGAGGAAGGCTACCTGTTTGCCACGAGGCATACTGAGCCGCTTCGGCGGGCTGGTGTCGATAACCACCCCGTTTCCCACGGGATAATGTGGACCCATGGCCTTGATCCGGCGGAGACGACGTTATGTCAATGGCCGTTGCATACGATGACCCCGATGTCGTGGAAGGCCCAATCCTGGACGGTGGCACAGTCATAGATACCGATCGATGAGGGAATACCCCTTGAGGATTAACTTCGCGAGCGGGTGCTTCTCCGGAGCGAGTCCGTGGAAAACGAGGGTGCTCTCCCAGACTTGCCAGTCGCCGCTTGCGATAACTTGCAGAGTGTGAAGGCATCGGCCTCGTGAGATCAATCGGCTTGGGTCCCGCCCTTGACCGTGCGATGTCAGGGAAGCTCGTCTGTCTGGATAATTCTGGGTATTCCCTCGCAACCCGTGTGTTCCCGTCCCTATTTACAGCACCTTCCGGTTGCTCGTCTCGGGAATACAAGTCGTCTCCGACCCCGACGTCCGCCTGGCGTCCAGCGGTCAATCCTCTATTATCCTCAACGGGTTGATATTCGCCACTCTCGCCACCGGATGAAGGACTTGCCAAGGGAGGCGTAGACGATGCAGTGCTAAAGCCAGACATCATGGAGACTTGACTATATCCCAGTCATGAGATCAAAACTCCTTATCGGCATCGAGATCAGTCTCGAGCATTTAGTGTCTTGTCCCTCATGGAGTTCCGATGAGTGTTGTTCGAGAATGCGTTAAGATATACTCGTGACGCTTCGATGGATAAGTGAGGAGAGCCTGAAAGCTAAGTGATGCTTATCCGACCCGAAAGTGATGATTAGCTGAGAGATAGTTAAAAGGCAGTCGGTGCTGTGATGTCTTGTGACACTTATTGACCAGAAAGACTCATGGAAAACCGTGGACAAAATCCAGATAGAAAGAAAGCACGCAGTGGTTTGATAATAGTAGTTTAAGAAGATCTTCACTGCGGCTGCTGTGAGTACTGACTGGAGATACAGCCATCACCAAACCGGGGGTTATGGGTGTTATGCAACAGGGAGAAGTTTGGCCTTATCAGTGGGGCTTTGAGGCGGTGAATATGTTGAAGGCGGTGAAGGCGGTCATGTCTGGCAGATTCAGAAGCACGTACAAGAGTGCTTACCGGTGTCAACTTAATACGATGAATCACTATGAATCATGATCTATGTAGATGATGGTAGGCTTATACAGGGGGTTCTGCCTTGATCAGACCAAACAGGGAATTTCTAGTTCTGTAGGCCTTAGTTCTTCTCGGCATCGCTTAACAAACGGCTGAGAAAAAGAACTGGCTGCACCCTTATTAAGTTATAGCTGGCGGGACATTAGAGAGGTTGATGTGGTGTTACGACGGGTCTGCATGATAGACCATAGCGCCTTCCTTGAAACCGTCCAGCGTAATGTAGAGCTGGTGCGTGCGGTCGTGACGCGAGAGCTCAGGGCTTTCGAACTCGCTACTCGGCATCATGCAGTTATATTCCAGCCTCATCTTCCAGTGTATAACCCTGGTGTTAGCCCATTGTAAGCCGCCGGACTCGAATACTTCTTGTTCTTTGCCCTCGGGCTTTGATCATATTAATGCCATCCACGGAGGGTTGGTAGAAGAGAGATGAGTATAAGTAAGTTGTAGATAGACTCGGCAGGGGATGGCGAAGCTAGGGACTGTGAATATCAACCCATTTTCCGCCAGGATTTTGCTGTAATAGAACTACTCCGTAAGACTAGAAACCCCCTTTTGGTCAGTGTCCGATATTTACGCTTTCCGGGACGCTCGACTCCATTGACCTCGGAGCTTTATTTGGCGGGTGAATAACTACATCGTCTTGGCTCTAGAGGAATGCCAGGCAATGGGGTCTGCGACCTTTATACTTGCCACTACCTGTCCGTTAACCTCAAAGACCGGCTTGGGAATCTTGGAAGGTGCCATTGCAGACCAAGAACTTCATGTTGCTACCTTATCTATACGTAGAGAATATCACTTCAAGAAACCTTTCATTAAATTCCAGATAAGATACTGGCATCAAGCTATAGCCAAAGAAGATAACGCCTCGCAACAATTTTGTAGCAGCAAACACAAGAAAGGAAATTCGTCACGGGCATCGATTAGATCTCGATGCTTGAGAATACATGTGCGTGTGATGAGAAGATATAATTCGAATGTACACTATCATTTGGTAGGGGGCGAGATGAGTCTAATGCTCGCCATATTCCTTGTCCCCGTGCGCAGCTTCGTCGACTAGCTCGGCGGAACTGCCCGCCCAAGAGGTTTGTTCGGGGCTACCGAGGTGAATGTTGTCTTGGGTACGGTGGGAAGGGACGTACCCCACGCTTGAAGGGCGGTCGGTTCGGATGCCGTCGGGTCCCATCATGTGGCTTGATGTTTGGGAGCCGGAGGTTGAGGCGAAGGATTGGCCCCGTTCGCGGGATGGTGAGCTGCTGTCGCTGAATGGGAGGCGGGCTGTGGCGGGGGAGGAGGGTTGGAGGCGGTCTTCGTCGGGGAAGATGGGATCTGAGCCGCTTGTTGGTTGTGATGAGGTGGCCTCGGTGACGATGGGCAAGGGCTGGTTTGAGCCTTCTGCGCTATCTGACGCTGCTTGGGTGCGACGGGACCCTACTCGACTGGGTAGCTCTATGCTACCGACGGAATTCACTTGTGGTAGAACAGGGGCGCGTGCATCACCGGACCGTCGGCCTTCATGATCGCCTTCTGAGTATCGATATGGTTCCTCGCCACCAGAGACATGGCGAGAATGACCGCCAGCAGCTGCATCTTTGGGATCATCGTGATACTCCTCATTGTAGTCACCCTCTGGAAACAAGGCGGCAGGTGGCGCTCGAGCACTTCGGACGACTTCAAAGCCCTTCCCTTTATCCTTGGTCTTGCCTTGGAAAATGTTACGGAACCAGCCCGTGGCAGAAGAAACTGGACCTGTAGGATCGGCAGGGCCGGTCTTTAACTTGCGGGTGCCGGTATGCGAGAGGGGAGGACCGCGGACGCGGTAATAGAAATCCACCTCACGGACAGCGTAATCCTTCCGCTTCCGAGGATCTTCCAACTCCAGATCATCCTTGGCAGGTAGATAAGCCGGCGTCGGCGTGCCTCCTCCAGACGTTGGTGAAAAACTATCCAGATCCTCTTCCGTATCGACCCGACCCGATTTCATAAAGTTCCGCGAGCTTCTCTTCCCCTTAGGTGGAGGTTCGATCGGCGAACTAGGCTGGGATGCTCTGCGCCCAGGCCGAGGGGGCCGATAGTACGGGTCCCGCGGGTGCGCGCCAATGAACGTGCTGCTATTCGGTGATCCACTGGGGAAGCCAGCTCCGGTGTATGCAGTCGGAGACGGTGTATATAGACCACCGCTAGCAGCGCGGCTGTGCGAGCCACCTTGTGAGCTGGCATAGTCGAACATTGCGCTGGCATGTACATCACTAGCGGTAGCACGGTTCAACAGCAAGGCAGAGCTTCCCGACAAGCTGCGGGGACGGGACTCTCCAAACTGAGACGACATACGATCATCACCGTGCGCAAGCATAGCCGCCTCTGATCCAAGGCTCTGACGGGTAATATTGTGTTGCGTTACACGCTTCGACAGCTGTCGCATGCCAAAGACCTTGGCCAGGCCACCACGAGTGGCACCGCCAGCACCAGCGAGCCTTGCCAAGACCTCAATCAACGTCTGAAGAGCATTCAGGAAGAATCCAAAGATAAGAACCAAGACATGCAATACGAGAATCGCATAACCGATCCAGCCGCGCGTGGCGTTCGAGACTGTAAGCGATGGAACAAAAACCACACTCAGAATAATGGTCAGGAATCGGATGCTGGAGCAAACGCCATGGTAAAGGTTCATGTGAGTTGGTGAAGGGAATGGGCGGAAGGCTATGAGCGTAAGTACGGAGACGACTTCGCAGATGGCCAGCAAGACAACCTGGGCAATTCCAGATGGCTGCAAAGCCCCAATGGCCACACCACGGGCGAAATTGAGCAATATTGGGATGATGGCAAATGCAGCCGCATCGTCGCAGTAGGTGTTATAGAGCGGCCCGTATAAAAGCACTGTTGGAAGATCGTCGAAGAGATGAGACTTGGGGCGAGTAGATGCAATAACCCGAACCATCCAGAATGAGAAGCAGATTAGAATAACGATGACCACTGCCGCCAACGCAACGCTATAAGCCGGAGATCCATTGGCAATGACCAGTTGAAAGAAAGAAAGCGAGATGATGGGGAGGAGCAGGAAGTTGAAGACGATGCGAATGATGTTGCCAACGGTAAAAGGCATGTTTTTGGAACGTAGATCCTGTTCTGTGTTATGCGCCAGCTCGCGGTGAAGCCAGCGTAGCCCGAATCCGATCTGGGTCAGAATTGTGACGCAGATCAAGATGACCAGCAGCCAGACGATCATTCCCGGCCATATATCCCGCGCGGTGGCCATGCCAACCAATTGGCTCATGCTTTCGAGTCCATAGGTCCCGTTGATCGCATACACGCCGTCCACAACTGGATTGTGGCCACCATCGGGTTGGACAAAGCTCTGGTTGAACATCAGAACCGACCATGATCCGTGGCTCACGGCCGGCTGAAAGAATCCGGGGTATTCCAATGATAGAGCGCCTGTCAGCACGACGTATTGCAGATACTGCAGGCAATCCGCAAATCCAGGTGTCACCAATCGAAGAACATCCTCGTCGCGTCCATAATTGCTTGTCCATCGAAAAGGATCCGTGGTTCCCCAGGGACTGTACATAGCTGCAGTCACCGTTGCGACCCCAACCAAGATCAAAATGACCAGCGGTACGTATCTCAGGGCACTTTTGAGGGTTGGCCCAAAGTCCGGTGTGATCGGTACCGTTATGCAGCCCAGTTCGGCTGCATCTGCGTCGCCGGATCGGATGGTAAGGGTCGGCGTGATCGTAGAGAAGCGATAGGTCGAAAGCATGTCATGTTGGACGGAGAAAGCGCGCAGCGTACTCAGGTCGCTCCTACGATAGAATTGGAGTGTTAGATCGAGATGAAGGCCACAGGGGTAAATCGACTTACAGGTTGTAGTTGAATACCGGCCCCAGCGGGCAGCCGCCCTGCGTGACGGAATCGCAGAACCGCGAGGGATTGCTAAACGCGGCAAAGTTCAGCACGTCGAACGAGGTCAGTAGCGTGGTGTATTTGTTGTTCGAGCTGCTCAGATCCACAATCTTGCCGACAGTGACGTTCGGATCACTCCACGACGGGCTGTCCATCGAGGGATAGTTCGTCCGCCGGTCGGCCGTGCCAGACACATTACCATATACAGTCACATTCAGCGGGCATAACGGGTCGGTCAGATTGAACGTGACGGCGACATTCAGGGGCACGTATTGGAGCTGTAGCGGATCGGAGTCGAGTGTGGTTTTGCTCAGACAGTTGTCAAAGTTCAGCTGCACCGCTGCGGCTGGTGCTACCCATGATAGCACACAGACCAAAGCGATCCACCATCCGAGTGTCAAGCGTCGCCATCGTCGATCCTGAGAAACTAAGGGGCCGCGCAGGCGTTTTGTCGAGCTCGGGTGGGAAGCGGCCAGGGCCCCAGGTGTGCGCATCGGATTGTCACGCATTGAGTCGTGATGCATCTCGTCTGCCTTGGGCATCCGGGATGACCTCCTGGGGGAGGTCAGCCCCCGTGGCGGGTGATCGAATCCACGTTGTATTGACAATGGTGCCAGGATTTTTCGGCCCACGTCACACGTCCCCCCGGGGTCGAGGATGGAGCAGATAGGGACTCGCGGATAGGAGGAGTAAGGTGGGAGAGGAGTCGAATTCGGGTCGGAAAGAAGTCGAGAGAAGAAAACGCGAACGGGTAGGTAAGTCTGCACCACGATACCCTAAGACAGTACTCCGGACCGGTGCTAGGTAACAAATAGCGAGTTCGGGAGACTTAGGCAGGAGAGGTCAATTTGTTTTCGCTGCGCCTTGTTGGGTCTGGCCCGGTGGAGAGAACTTGGTTATTATTAGCCACAATCTCCATACGCTGGTCGAATACTCCGTAATCGACAATTCTACGGAGTACAGATTGAAAACCTGTAGATTGGAATAGAGATCTGTACAAGGAATCTATATGTCGACGTTCTACTGCGAATAATAAAACAGTGAAAATATCCTAAGGACCTTCAGGGCTTACATGTCCGGAAATGGTAACCGGTCAAATACCTCAGCCGCATACATATTTTCTGCGTCCTCACATCCTACGATTCGTTCAATTATGATATGACATCCTGTACACTAACGTTATCATGAAGGCACTAATGAGGTTTAAATTCCGATTCCTTCGCTGTCCTGTTCCGTCCCGCCTGTTTGCCTATGTCACTCGTCGATCTAGTCATCGCGCCAGGCCTTGAGAGCTTCGCGTATGCCGATCAGGTCATCTTCTTTGACGGCTTGTACTTGAGACACCGTGCCGAAGGACAACAGCGACCAATATCTCAGTGGTCAACAGAACCTTGCCCTACCTCGTGAGATCATGTCTCACTCGGTGGGGAATCAGTGGCTGGCTAATGGGTCCAATGGCTCCGGCTAATAGGTCTAATGGCTGCCCAGGTGTTCCATTAAATCAAACATGGCAGGAAGGCGCAGGGTCTTCTGGATGTGCTAGGGCAATCCACAGATAGCTATCGGTGTGTGAGACGGCACCTCCAATATAGTAGCGTTCGGTCTGATATGTGGGTCATGGTTATAGCTTAATGCATATTATATTCTTCCCATTCCGAGAATTTGCGTCCAGTCCTGAACTTTTGCCGTCTTCTTCTCATCACCAGCGCGGCTCAATTGTGATAAAACGAGCTGGACCGAACGGCTCGCCTGTTCCATTGCCATGATTCATGTGCAGAGTGCTCCATCTGACTGGCCAGGGCGAACAGGTCGATGTCGTGTCGGAGTACCTTGAGTCCTGAGCCTTTGGCTCCGATGACCACTACTGCTTCTTCTCTATGCAGGTCTAGACAGAGGTACCGGTTGTTGAACTGGTTGGGTATCAATGTTGTGCATGGCCGATTTCAACGGCACCAACAACTTCAGCCCTTTCCAAACATCTGCATGATCTAGTCACCTCCACGAAGATACTGGTAATCCAGCTAGAAGCAATCGCACAAGTCTATACCTATCCAGAAAATATCCGCATCCAGCAGGGCCCGGAACTTCAACTGCCCCTCATCAACTTCCCTCCCAACACTCTTGAGATCGATCTCAACGTCCCGCTTCCCTACCTGCATATCGAACCTCAAAATCGTCGCTTCCGCACTCTTCGAGATGATACGCGCAGCACGTCTGCCCCTAGTGGCGCTAGGATATTGGATATATACGGCCCTGCGATCACCGCGTCACGTCGCTTTGATCCCTGTTAAGGGGTGGTTCATGCTACATATCTGACGCCACCCGGGCATCAGCCAAAGCAGTTCAAGGTTGTATCTATGGATATTTCGTGATTGGTACGGATATATCTTAGGTCGAACAGACACATTAAACGCAAGAATTTGGTAGAGTTCTGGATATGTATGAGATCAAGGTATAGAATGTGCTCATGGGCGCTTAGTTCCCAGATGCCTTTTTGATTTATCGTCGTCATGAGTGCTGCCCAGGTGACATAATAAGGGTGTAAGTAGTACTGCGTTGTGGACGTTAACAATAATTTTGTCTGGTGGAGGTACCGCTGCCCCGGCTTTAGGTAGGTATTTGAAAGGGCTCTATACCCTGAGCATGGTTCCAGGGGTAGACATCCTCGGGTCACTGCGTGATGTGCATCCTGGTTTACTAAGGTTACAGACATAACTATTGTGAGAGACCTCGGGAGTGGAACCTACGTGGATCCATGGATGTGACCAACCTTGCAAGACCTCCCAATGTCGAGATATGTAAGTCTGGGACGAACCTGCATGAAGGCGTACTGCTCCACAGTGGATGCCGCCTGTTTTACGTATATATTTAGAGTGCGGACCTCGGGAATTTGTTGCCCGAGAGAATTAATTATAGACTGTATACCCGCGTAAACCCTACCAAGGAATATACCCGACGAATTGGATATACTCGTGGACGTGGAGCGCAGGGTGGTTAGGGTGGCCTAAGCTGGCGATCATTGGGGCTGTACAACAGTGCGTCCCGTCCTTTTAGGCAGAACATACCCCGCGACGCATTTGACAATGTAGCGGTGACTGAGCATGCGCAGGTGGTTTTCAAGTCCATCTTACATATCCTCTCTGAAAGAAAGGGATTGCATGCCGACGTTTTTCCAATCCCCTGCATCGGGCCGACGAAAGGGGGAAGCCGCAAGAATGGGACACCCGGTCACATTGGCACGGGCTTTTTTAGGCTCGTGTTTGAGGGACTAGGTGTCCCTATATATATGGCAGAACCTGTTTACATTTTGTTATATCATGCACAGGGACTAGTTACCAAGTCCACTGTACACGTGTAAAATGGTGACAACATGGATCGGCATGATCGCGATTCATAAGAAGAGCCTACGACCAAATCAAAGAAAGACCTCGTCAGCGGAGACCCGCTGCCCCTCCGTTTTGGGCTGAGAGAGGTTTAGCGGAGTTTCACGATCAGACTCGCAGCTTGTCATTGGTGACGGTGGGGAGAGGTGGGTTATCTTCTGCAGCGGGGGGAGTTTTGGTGACAAAAGTGGCTTTCATCTGCAAGGAGACAAAGGAGTCTGAGTAATTGGGTATAGGCAGAAGGTAGGAAGTTAAAAGATAGAAAGAGTACGGGAAGTACTCGGTCATGAGTATAGACAAAGTACTCGATACTCTACTACCTAACTATAATGGAAAGCTCTAGTTATAGTGACAGATAAACCTTTGCTCCACTCTCCACCAGGATTCCCCTGATACCAAACGCAATTTGAGCCATTCTCATCTCCTCCTTGATCCACATCCCCAGACACAGCTGGTTCAGCTTCAACTTCTCTATCGTTCAAAGTTTACACTACCGTAGGCTCTTTCTGGGTTGTTTGTTCTCTCCCTAAGACGATCTCGGCTCCACTAAGCAATCACGCCTCACCAACTCCGTACTCCGTACTCTACTATCACTCACACTTAACCGCCCCTTGTTCTCCTCCCACTTCCTCCAGAGTTTGTCTATTGGGCATCCCCTTCCCCGCTATTACTCACCACCACCTCGACGTCGCCCCTGTCGATCTGTCTCGCGTATCTCTGTGGACTGACACGCCATCGGGGGAGGGGGATCAAGTCAAGGGGAACCGGTTTTTTTTGTTCATTGACGGTGTGCGATGTTGACGACCCTCATCTCATCCCACCTTCGACATGCCTCCTGATGACCCTTTCGCTTTCTTGGCCGCTGAGCAGCCCATCAAGCCCGTGAAGGAAAAGAAGCCGCACTGGAGAGATAAGCTCTTCTCCAAAGACAAGACCAGTCGCTCCACCCCCGACAAACAGATCCAAGATTTCCTTTCTACGGCCACTCCCCAAAAGGCTGACCCCAGAGATGCCCCTCCAACCGTATACACCCATCGTGTCCCCTCCTCGCAGGACATCGGGAATGTCCCTGCCCCTCCTCCCACCTTGCCAGTGATCCTGCCCCCTTCAAACGAGAACTACTCCGCCTTCAATTTCGCCCAGGATGAAGTCCAGCAACCACCGACGATTATGAAGCCCCGCAAGGGCAAGGGACTGCGGGTCGGGTTCTCTGATCGCGCGCCCGAGACGATCGGGGAGGGAGGCGATGAGTCGGAGACCCCCACGGTCGAGATCTCGCGATCTGTTCAGCGCATGCGCGAGAGACAGGCAACGCAAGCCTCGCAACCACGACGAATGCCCTCTCGCTCCCCAAATCCGTCTCGGGAAAATCTGCCGACACTACGAGTCAACACCTCGCTGGCCGATGGTGATGGGCCATCCCGACACGCGCAGGATCAACGTGTCAGCCCCAGCGCGCAACAACCGCCGCTCGTCCAAGACCCGCATGAAGCGGAATTCCTGAGCACCTTACACATCAGCAAGCCCGGCTCTCGTTTATCGTTCCGAGGGTCGCCCGACTCGCACTCGTTCGCGGAGCGGGTACGGAAACAGATGCAGGTGGAGGAAGCCTCTGCGTTACACAATCGCTACGAAGATGTCGCATCCCCGACAAGTGACGACGGGGATATCTCCAGCCCTGAGCCTCTGCCTCCTCATAGTCCCCGAAGTCCTCAGGAGTCAGCCTATGAAAGCGCAGCTTCGCAACAGGCGCCATCAGTCAAGTCCATTGTCCAGTCGATTCGAAATCCCGCGAGCCCGGCTGTACACCGCGCTCCAGCTAATTTGAGTCCCGTCGACCCTCGCATGCCTCCCAGCCTCACACCAGGAAGTCCGGCCAGAGCCTTACCAGGGCCGCCCAAGGTTCCTATCCATGAGCCACAACCGAGAAATCAGCTGGCCTCTCCAGCGAGCCAGGTCAGTCGCGAAATCCCATCAAGGAACCAATTCGCATCTCCTTCCAGCCAAACAAGTTTGGAGCCATCACGAAGCCCCCAGCCGCCCAAGTTGTCACTGCGAAACATTGCCAACCAGGTCGGGGACACGGCGTTTGCCGAGTTCAAGGATTACATTGCCAGATACGACAGTCTTCTTCACATGTCCGCAGAGAGTATGAAGCCATTGATGGAAACTACTCTGACAGAATGGACCCGAGCTGCGGTATGGTGGTTCTTGCGTGGCAAGACACGGTTGGAATCGTTCGCTCGCTCTCGGGCGACAGCTCCTCCCAGCTACGCCAAGCAGGCCGTCATCGACCTCGGAAAAGCACTGTGGATCAACGAGAACATCGTGCCTACACACTACGAGGTGGCGCGATACGGATCCATGAGTGTCGACGCTGTGCTGGGAGTAGCCAGCACTACTGGTGACAAGGAGATGGTGGATCTTCTCAGTATCCATCAAACCGCCCTGAACCACCTCCGGTCACTGTCCATGTCTATCAAACGAAATGATATCCTTTCTATTGTTTTGCGCGACGAGGATTCTCCCAGCCAGTTGGATACCATTGTTTGGCTCCGATATCCCTTCTTTGCCCCTGACGTCTCCGCAGTTCTGTCTGGCAGCGCCACGAGATCGATGTTAGCGGACAAGCCATCCAAAACACCGAGTATGTCATACATGATGCCTCTCGGTGATACCAGCCGGTACTTTAGCTATGGAAGCATGTTCGTGCAGGCATGTGTGAGTTCCGGTGACGAGGAAGGCGAACAGTACGCCATGCCCTGTGCCTTAACGATTATTCGGGAGCGGTCTGACTGGTATGTCCACGCGGCGATTACGAGTCAGAGTCAGCTCGTGAATGTCATGATTCAGTCCGATCGCAAGCAGGGACCCACGTGGGAGGATGTAGACTGGCAAGTCCGGTCCCATTCGATGCGGGTCAAGCTCCCTCGTGGGTTTGAGTTGGACGTTATGTTCAAAGAAGACGATTTTAAGACTCTGTGGAATATTGTCAAATATACCCAAAAATCGGAAGCAAGTCTCGAACCAGAGGCTGGCGAGGCGGTGGTCTTTGAGAACACGTTAAAAGTGTTCCAATATATGGATCCTGGCACGCCCAAGGCTTTCCCCAACGAGCCTTTGGAACGCTGTCGTATTCGTCTGTTTGAGCGAACAGTCAGCATCACCGAAGGCACGGGTACTCGAAATGCCCATCGCGGGTTCCGTTTGACGGTGCTGACGAGTCCGAAGGTGAAGACTCTCAGTAACGTCCGCCACATCCTGGGCTACGGTTCACCCGTTGTGTTCGGTCTTTTACGGGGAGAAGACGGCGCACCCGCTCTTCTTCTGAAAGTCACCGAGGAGGGTCGTACAAGGTCATTGTTGATGACCTTCCACGAGGTGGACGAGCGCTCACAGATGCACTCGGTGCTTCTCGGCATGCTGCCTCGGGAGGGAGAGACCAAGACGCCCGAAATTTCTCTACGGTCATATGCCATCGAGCAGCCTGGCGATTCGGGCAGTGGCCGGACACCGACCACACACCTGCAGTTTCCTGCCGGGAACGTGTTGGTTATTGATCAAGAACACGCCTATGTGGATCATGGCTACGGTCCAACCATCCTCTCTGAACACTTGAGGGCTTTCGTCGCTAGTGAGTGGGGATCTGTAACGGATCGTATCAATCTAGGTGGGTAATTTTCGTCGATGCGCACAGAGTTCCTGCTAATTTTCCTGCAGGGCCTGGAGAACTCAAAATCGCATTGGATGTCAATCGGAAGACCGGCATGAGCTTGTTCCGTCCGGCGCAGTATGACCTGACCGTTTCGCTAGCGGACAACCTCGTGCCTTCGGAAATGCCTGAGCAGGTGGCCGGCTTCCTGCAGAAGCTGACTGCTAAACCGATGGTCCGACGGTTAGACTTTGCATCGATGCAGGGTATGTCTCTTTAACAGTTCAAGTTGCACTCTGCTGACCCTGTTAGATCTACATGCATTCGAACAGGCCGTCACTGGCTTCCGGGTCATCTACGATGGAATCGCCTCTTCATTCACCATCTCGCGCCGTCGCATGGTCGTCCCCATCTACAAGAAATGGGAAGCCAACTTGGCCCGCATTCAGATCGTGCGACAAGAAAAAGTCACACAACTACTCGCCTTCTTCGCGGACTTTCATCATGGCACTTGCATGAACTTTGTGCTCAAGGGCACCGACCATATCGAGTCCTTTGGTCGCTCTGGCAAGTTCGGCATCCGCATTGTCGATGCCAAGTTTGCGCTACCGAAAAGGGATGATGACCCGGCGTCGGACTTTGTGTGCCTGGACATGCCCGAGTACCCGATCGAACACGACGATATTGCTATTACCTTTGATACAGAAGCCGGTGCGTTTCATCTAATTTTTTTTTTTTTTTTTTTTTTTGGCGACATGCCCGCTAATAATGTACAGACCGCTCCAGTTTCAAGGTGGCCCTGCCTGGATCGGTGCGAGAACCGTCCAGAATGGGATCTCTGCGCCGATAATCACATTTTTTCCCTCGCCTCATCACTTTATATCTTTATATCCTCCATGCTCATGCCTATGCCCATCTTGATATTCATACTTATCCTCATCCCAATCTTCATCATTTTCATCTCCCCCAATTTTATACAGTGAGATCGGGTTCCCCGCACCACGTGACCTGTCGCGTGATTGCCCCTCTTTTCCCTTCAAAACTAAGACTTTTGGTTGTATTATAACTTCACCGGTCTTCCTGTGCATACAATCTGAGAACATAGCATAGCCATGTCCAACGTTGGCATTTCCACACAGTCCCTGCATGCGGACGACAAGCTGAATGTCGTTACCGACGTCGCTCCGCCGATCCACTTGGCCACCACCTTCCGCTATCCCAAAGACCCTGCTGCTTTAGTTCCCGCGGCGGATGCTCCCGTATGCTCTCTTTGTATCCCTGGCTCAGTTCCCAGACTAATCATCATGTAGTCCGGTACCTTAGGTACCTCCGACCCGACCTTGCACATCTATTCCCGCGCCTCAGCGCCAAACGCAAGCCGCTTCGAAACCATCCTCACCTCCCTTCTCAACGGCGACGCAATCAGCTACTCCTCCGGCCTCTCCGCTCTCCACGCAGCCCTAACCCTCCTCAACCCTCGCCGGATCTCCGTCGGCGAAGGCTACCATGGCTGCCACGGCGTGATCGCCCTCTTCACCCGCGTCAGCGGCCTCCAGAAACTTCCCCTAGATTGTGCAGCCGAGGACCTTTCCTCTGGAGACCTAATCCTCCTCGAGACACCCATTAATCCCAAGGGCACAGCTTTCGATATCGCGGCATATGCGCAAAAGGCCCACTCGCGCGGCGCATTCCTCATGGTCGATTCCACCTTCGCCCCGCCAACCCTCCAAGACCCCTTCGCCCACGGCGCCGATCTCGTCATGCACTCCGGATCCAAGTATTTCGGCGGTCACAGCGATATCCTCTGCGGCGTGCTAGCCACCCAGCGCAAGGACTGGTACAAGCAGCTCTTCGCCGACCGTGTCTTCCTAGGCTCCGTCATGGGGAACATGGAATCCTGGCTGGGCGTGCGCAGTCTCCGAACCCTCGAAATCCGCGTCTCGCGTCAGAGTGACAGTACCACTAAACTTGTTGCTTGGCTGAATAATGCCCTGCATGTGCCTTCTCCAGCCCCCGGCTCGAACGAAGCCGCCGTGCAGGCTGTGCTGGCTGAAGTCTGGCATGCTAGTATTCAGACGGATGGTGGTGATTGGTTGAAGAAACAAATGCCTAATGGTTTCGGGCCGGTGTTTTCGATTATGATGAAGGAGGAGAGTCTTGCGAGGTCTCTGCCTAGTAAATTGCATCTCTTCCAGCATGCTACTAGTCTTGGTGGTGTCGAGTCTTTGATTGAGTGGCGCACTATGACTGACATGACTGTTGATCGCCGGTTGTTGAGGGTTAGTGTTGGGTTGGAGAATTGGGAGGATTTGAAGGCGGATTTCGCTAAGGCTTTTAAGGAGCTCGCTTAGTTATGTTTTATGTATCCGTAGTTTATATAGACTATCGATTAGAGTAGACTTATGCAGTTTAAAGTACCGCGCTTATATGATTGGGATTCATTGATTAATGCATTTACACTTAGAAAGCCCCGCCACGTGGGTTCGTATTTCCGAATATGCGCAAAATGCAAGAGGCAAAGCCTCATCAATTCTCTGGTAAACTGAAAAGCTTCATGAGCTCGATAATCCTGGATTTCTGCCCCAAGGTCTGGAATGCATCACGGACGCAATGCTCTCAAATCTCCAAAGTAATAACGGCCATCCGCACTGCGAATGTTCTATTCACACTGTTCCCGTCACCGAGGAACTGGATATTGCAGTATAGAGATAATTGTCTTGCTACGCATAAACTACGTGGTGGAAAAGAGCAATGGCAAAGTCGTATAAAGCAGAAGTATAAAAGGCAAGTATAAGCCGCTCCTATCAGTGAACCCCGCTTCACCACAATCTCAACTTCACCTTCAACTTCGACCTCATTCTCTCTTCCTACCATCTCAACCATGACCTCACAACCAATCCCACAAAGCGCAGCTGGCCCAGAAATATCCTTTACAATCCACTACTTCGCCACAGCATCTCAATACACCGCCAAGAACACCGAGCGCCTGCCCGCACCAACCACATTCTCACATCTGTTCCCACTACTCGAAGAGCGCTACCCCGGCATCCGGGACGCTGTTCTCCGCAGCTCAGGCATCAGTGTCGACGGCGAGTATGTTGATCTCGACGACGAGCCGACGCGTTTGATCCGACCCGGGGCGGAGGTTGCTATCATTCCTCCTGTCAGCTCGGGATGATTTCTCTTCCTGCATTCTACTTTTGGGCTCTGGAGTGAGATTATCATGGCATAAGCGAGTGTGTTCCATTTCGGGATGTATTTTTTTGCATTTTCTTAACCAATTGCACGCTGAACGCTAGAACTCAGACCATTAGTGCGCTGAAGGTGATGATTTGAACAAATTGCCTCTCGTTCTCCGTGAAATTCCATATCAAATATCGATTAGGACCGCCATTCCTCCAATCGCATAAAACGCAGACCGAATCCATTGCTTCAACAAAACCGATGTCGATTACTTCTCCTCGACAGCAGCGAGGGCTTTCTTCTGGCGCCACAGACAGATACTGCAGAGCAGCGAGAAGAAAAACAGAATACTATTCAGGTGTTAGCCTAGATCTTCCACGAATCAAGACAAAAAAGCAGATATGGGACTCACCACAAGGCAATACTCAGTCCCCAAATAGCCTTCGTCTCTAGACAAATCGCCTTGGATGCCCCAATCCACGACTTGTAGTCGATTTTTCCATTGATGGTAGCAATGTAACTGTCCAGATGTGACGAGAATGCGTAAGCGGTCGCATCTTTATACCCAAGCTCAGCTAGCGATGTGCACTTCAGATAGGATAGCGGCTTCCCCATTACCACTGCGACGATAATGAATCCGATTAGGAGGAGTAGGTCGATTGCTGCGCAGGCGAGGAAGGGGAGAATGTTGTCAAGGAAGAGGATTGCGGTGATTATACAGTATATTACTGCGATGCAGGTCTACTTTCATTAACGGAGCCCCAAGGGGATTAATATATGTTGAACTTACCACGCTGATCGTCCCAATGAGGATATTCGGCGGCGTTGCGTTGTTAGAGATTATGGATGAAATGAACTTGGACGTCATGCCAATCACTGGTATGAGCGAGACGACCTGGAATAGCCGTGCCAGCTGGAATGTTGCGCCGAGGGCTCCATAGCGGGGCATTTCGTATATGTTGTGTATAGAACGAATGTCGAGTGTCGCAGAATCGAACCCAAGTAATCAAGGAGTGCTATTGTAGTTATACACCAAAAAAATCAAAGAGTGTGAAGAAATGCGAAAAGAACACAAAGAGAATGTCTGAATGAAAGTAATAACCAAAAGTAAATACTGTCAAATTATGATCGACTCCATGACAGCTCCTTATATAGCCCAAAGACACAGCCGCCGACATACAAAGAAAATAGAAAATAGATCATACCAAATTAGCAGCAGATTCAATCTAGACCACCCAAGACACCATCGCCGTGTTTAGAACCATTGTCAGAGAATGTCTAGACTCCAACCGCCGCACACAACGAATCAGACACACTACACTACACAAGCTACCCCATGTAACGATCTGCATACATGACAGCTTAACTGCAAAAAACTATAAGAGCTCTTTGACCCAATAAAATATTGCAGGGTTGGAAATACGGCGTTGAAGGTTCCACCCCGGCGCTTCTAAATCCCCCGGGCGCCTCTCGACCACCCGATGCTAAGTCGCCACCAGATCTGATGCAGGCGGCTACAGGGGTACTAAAATGGACAAGGGCTTAATTTGGATGGGTGCTGCATGGTCGATCTTGTTTTATTACCTTGCTTCATCTAGAACGTGGGCGGCTGGGGATGTTTTTAGTTATTGTTATGTTCAGACTATGAGCCATCTTCCGCCTGTCTTTCGCATCTTCCGTAGGTTTCCGATCCAAGATGCTTTATTCATTTCCAAATGCAAGGTATTATTTTGCAATTCATGTTTATTCTTGACATATCTCCCAAATCGTTCAACTCCTGCTTTGGAATCAAACCAAAATTTAGGTGGCGGACTGGCGACCTTGTCTTTCGTCCCCTTGCCTAGTTACGTGCATTATGATTTGTGATCGGCAGCCCAAGGCCAATACATGGTTCACTTAACGAGATAAACAAAACATGCTAGTATATAAGTTTGCCTAACTATTTCTAGGACTCTCCTCAAACCCACCACCTGGCCACCAACCATCCATTCAAAATGAGGTTCTTTACTGCCGCTTTCGCTCTTTTCGCCAGCTCTAGCATGGCTGCTACTATCTGCCCAAGCGGCAGCAACGCCCAATGCTGCTCTTCTGATATTCTGAGCCCTTCAGGCCTTGACTGCAAAAATCGTGAGTTTCGTCCTCTGTAATCGCTGCTTCGCCATTTATCTTTCTATTTTGTCTCTGCAAGTTTTATTTGATTCAAGCTAACAGTTCTTTAAACGCAACAGCTACCCAGGTGCCCAAGGATGAAGCCGACCTGCTTGGCATTTGTGCGGGTCAATACAAAGATGCCATGTGTTGTGTCCTTCCTAGTGGAGATGAGGACATTGCTTGCAGTCCTGTTATTATCTAGATGGCGATATGGGCTTAATATGCGTAATTTGCGTCTTTTCGAATTTGGAAGATGGGGAAAATGCTATGATTACTGGTCTTTAGAGCCTTCAGGGGAAGACTACTGCTACAATGTATATTCGAGTTCGCTACATTTGATATGTCATTCGGCAAGGGTAGCATAAATAAGCTAATTGGTCAAATAAAAGTTAGCCCACAGAATGAAACTACTAAGATGTTTGAGGGGTTTTCGCTAGGCTTCGAGCCGTTTTATTGAGCTTGTCAGACCAAGCCATTTTAATAGTATCGCTCGGGGGCTTGCTTTCAAGTAACCGAGTGGCCTATTCAGCTAAGTGAAGTTGATAAATGTGGCAAATGCGGGGGATCTATGTGATCGTAGCACTAGCCTCCCATGAAGTCTCTAGTAATCATCTTAGATAGGATGAAAGATTCAAAGAAGCAGTCGCATGTGTTGGATAGGAGGGTGAATAAGAGTGGAGCCATAGGTCATGTGCCAACGGGTCACCGCCCAGGGCGGTAGATTATTATGCCAGCCAAATAATCCAAGTTTCGCGATCAACGAGCGTCGTGTTCCGACTTCAACCACGACTATGATGTTACCCAGGGCAGGGTCACTGCAGAGTCTCGCCATTGCCAGGCGTCTCTGTGTGCGATGCGCTGTACGGCAGAGGCGAGCAGAATGTCTACTCCCTCGACCCGTGACTCGCACGCCGCTGCTCGGACGACGCTCACTATCAACCACGAGAACTCTGAGATCGATTGTCGCTAATGAGGTCGAGGACGAGGTATGCGGGAATATACCTTCGATCATTGGAGTAGCTGACAAGATCTTCCAGCACCCTGCCGGAGAGGACCCACCCACTGCAGAAGAGGCCGAGATGGCTAAACTGAAGGCCGAATATGAGATGAACAACGATATCCGATATTACCTACGCAGATGGCAGGAAATAAATCCTCAAAACTTGGATTCAGTTCGAGAACCCGGGTCACAAACGAGCACAGCCCTTGACGCAGAGTTTGTCGTGCTGAACGGCCGCGGAGAGACTGAAGGCCTCCGAGCCAGCTCACAATTGACGGACCAGAATGATCTAGACATATCCGAGGAGTTTGAGGGTGACCACCTGGAGCCGGGTGATATGGTCAGTCTAATCAGGGTAGACGGTACATCTTCCTTGGCCATTTATGTGCAGTCCACCAACAGACAGAGGATGTTCTACACCGAGCGTGGAATGTGGCGGGCCTGCCCTGCGGGTGAATTGGATTATGTCCTCAAGGACTTTGCTCCTCCTGAGTTGCTTGAGCCAATCAAGCCCTATTTTCCGACTGACCTTGCTCTTGCCGATTCTGAGCTTCAATCCACTCCGGAGGGTGGTCTCCCGAGACCACTTGGGGCGCCGTTGCTAGAGATGATGGGCAACTTCCAAGATCACTTGATGGATTTTCGCCGGGAAAATGCCCAGCCGCTGGATAACATCTACGACGTCGTCGCGGACGACACGGAATTCGTACGGATGAGCATTGAAGAGCTGACGATGAAGGCTTTGGGTGTCGATGAGTCTGAACTGACCGCTGTGAGCCTTTACGCCGTGCACCAAGCGCTGCGAAATCACCCTTTTCTCATTGAGAAGGACTCGACGTCTCTGTTTAGCAGCCTGTGCCTGGTGCAGCCCAAAAGAGTCGCTAAAGTTGTCGACAAAGTTATGACATGGGTTCATGAGCACCAGGGCCATCTAATTATGTCTCTCATGGCCAAGAATCCGACGAAATTCAATGACCATCCGATGCAAATATTCATCCACAAGGCACAGCGGCTCATTCGTCAGAGCCGAAAGCTTCGCTCGCCGACTATCATGTCTAGTGTGGGACCCACGACTCAGCAGTTTGAGCCGGGACAGGATGGCAAGCCCTGGCTCTATCGCGAAGTCTTGACAGAAAAGTTCACTGATAACGACCGGATTATTCTGGAGTATTTGCAATTGTACGCAATCCCATCTGTGATCATGCCCTCTGGGGCCTTGCGATCGGCCGCTGCGCACATCATGCGCGCCACGGGCATGTACAACACTCTCGGCCTCGGTGAGGCGTCAACCCGCCTGTTCCTGCAGGAGATTGGAGTTATTGCTCCGTGGGAGAATCTCAGTCTCTTGGACCAGAACCTGCTCCTCCCTGGTCACGGCATGTCCCTTCTTGAGGATATGAGATGGGAAGAGGTTGAAGAGTCCTGCCAGAACCTCTCTCTTACGGACTCAATGCAAAGCCTCCGAAAAGACTGGGGTGATTTACCAGTGTACTGTATAGACGATGTACACGCACAAGAAATCGACGACGGCGTCTCCTTGGAGCGAATCCCCGGCTCTGACGACACATTCTGGATCCGCATCCACGTCGCCAACCCAACAGCCTTTCTGCAGCATGACAACCCTATCATGCAGTATGCTGGCTCTCGGTGGGCCACTTTATATGCTCCAGAGCGTACATATCCCATTTTCCCGACCTCCCTCACACAGGGCAATTTCAGTCTGTCGACTGGCCGGCCGACGCTGACCTTCAGCGCGAAGATGAACATGCAAGGCGAGATCCTTGACACGGAAGTCACAAACGGAACCGTTCAAAACGTTATCAATGTCACGCACAGCAAGCTGCGCGAGTTCTTCAACCAGGATAAGGAGTCCACGGAATCACTGAAAGTCGGAACCACTCCCGTCGATCAGCCCTTGGCTGCTGACAGGATTATGCGCGACACCCTCACCCCAGAAGACAAAGACAATTTCACAATCCTCCGCAAGCTGATGCTCGGCTTCCGCACCCAGCGCCAAAAGAACGGCGCAATGGACATGCAACGGCTAAAGACCAGCCCCTCGGTTTCTGTCCAAATGGGCACAGCACCTGCAAAACCGTACGAGATGCAGATCACAGAGGGCAGGTATTTCATCGGCGACCCGATCATCCAACTGCGCATTCAAGACTTCGACGCCCACGAAGTCCCCGACGAGTCCAAAGAATACCTCATCTCTTTACTGATGAACCTGGCCGGTCACATCGCGGGCCAATTCTGCGCCACGCGCAATATTCCCGCTATTTTCGACGGTACCTGGTATGATCCAGAGTATGCTCGCATTACGAGGGACAACATCGCCCAGTTCGGCGGCAAGGCCTTTTATAACTTCGCCCTGCCAAAGGCTCTGTCTGCGTCTAGCCCTCTCAAACACCATTTTCTAGGCTTAGATGCATATGTCAAGGCTACGAGTCCGCTTCGTCGGTTTACCGATGTGATTGCGCATTACCAGATCGAGGCTGCTCTGCGCTTTGAGCATAAGAATGGTCGGCAGCTTGATGCCGCCATTGACATGCCAGATGATGAGACCAACCTTCCATCTGAAAATGGACCAGTCGAGTCTGACTCCCCGGAACCATCTCCCCTCCCTCTCCCCTACACCAAAGCCGACCTAGACACCATGATCCACTTCGCCCAGCCCATCAAAACACGTCTGAGAGAAGTCTCAGACTTCTCTCAACAACACTGGGTCTGCATGCTCCTCTTCCGCGCCTTCTACTTCGCCGAATGCGACCTGCCACCCTCATTCCCTGTCCTACTGCGCGCGCCACGACTCACCGGACCCGCCCATGAGGGAACAATCTACTCGGGCGTGATCACGAATCTAGGTGTCAAATGCGTGGTTACCATTCCGGACAATTGTCCCGGTAGGGAAGACATGGACGTCTTTGGCGTTGTTGATGCTACCATTACGGCTGTTGATATGGCGCGACTGGAGGTGAAGATGGAAGCGACTGGGTTGGTTAGTACTTTCCATAGAAAGGGCGAGTGGGCTTGAACCTGATATGCTATGGCATTGTATTATATTGTATTATACGGAGTATGGACGGATATATGGAAAATCTCCAGTGCTAGATCTCATGAACCTGGAAATAGAATACACATCTAAATTGGAATACTCCACGTATCGTACACTTGAGCAGGGACTTATACCCAGACATCTACTAAACACCAAATACCTCTTTCACGAGCGCCTTCTTGTTCACTAAGCAACGTTAACACAACCCACCTAGATGGATAAAAGAAAAGAAGAAAAGAAACTCACCCTTCCCCATCGCATTCCTCGGAATCGCATCCAGGACCTTCATCTCCTGCGGAATTTTATACGCAGCCAGCCTATCCTTCAACGCACGTCTCATATCCATAGGCCCCCACTTCCCATTCCGTCCAGTACTCGCCGCATCAGGATCAAGAACCACGACCGCAGCGACTTTATCACCCCATTGTTCCGAGGGAAGACCCACAACAGCAGCTTCAATAACCTGAGGTCTAGTATCAGGGTTAGTAAAACACCATAATCCAGAATCAAGGACAAGGACAACATACAAAGAAAGCAACTCCCTCTCCACCTCCAAAGCGCTCACTTTCTCCCCGCCCGTCTTGATAATATCCACGCTCTTGCGACCCTGAATAAAATACATAGGTCCCCTAGCCCACTCACCACTAGATCCCGATCCAGCGCCTTCGACGACCCTTCGGATGGCGATATCGCCAGTTTTGAACCATTTACCGTCTGCGAAGCTTTCATCCGTGGCCTTGGGATTGGCCCAGTAGCTGTGGAAAATAGTATCCCCGCGAAGCTGGATCTCGCCTGGACGGGGGTCGTTGAGCGGGATTACCTCTTCGGTTTCTGTATCGACTAGACGTGCTTCGACGCCTGGTAAAGGCCAGCCTACGCTGCCGTCGACACGATCTCTCGGGTCCAGACCACAGCTAATGGCCATGCCTACTTCGGTCATGCCGAAGCGTTCGAGGAGGATGTTGCCGTTGCTGAGGGAGGACCATTTCGCTTTTGTGGGTGTTGGGAGGGCGGCTGAGCCTGAGATGTTGAGGCGGAGGTTGGATGGGGAGATGGCTTGTTTGGCTGCTTCTTGCGTGTCTGGTGGGAGGGTGTTGAAGGATGTCATTAGACGGTTGTAGACTGTTGGGACTGCTGTGAGGAAGGTTATGGGTTTTGGTTTGGGGTTGGGGTTGTGTGTGAATGGCGCGGCGAGGCGACGCCAGACTTGGTCTGGGTTGAATGGGTACATGAATTCGATGGATGAGCCGGCGAAGATGGGTGTTATGATTGCGTTTACCACGCCGTGGATGTGGTGGAGTGGAAGGAGGTGGAGGAGTCGGTCTTGGGGTGTGTATTTCCATGCTTGAAGAAGGGAAGTTGCTTGTGCTGCGATTGCAGAGTCGGGGATGAGGACTCCTTTCTATTTGGATTTAGTATGGTTTTTTCTAGATGGTGAATGATAAAAGCACCTACCGGTCTATTCGTAGTGCCTGATGTATACAGCATCATACCACCCGCAGACTGCTTCGAATCCTCCAATTGAACGGACTCGTTCCTAGCTCCCTCTTTGAGCTTCTGTCTGATATTAAATAGAGGTTCACGCTGCAATCCAGCCTTGAGAACCTGCTCTGTCTTGTTGGCGTATTTCTCCGTGGCCAAGAGCATCTTCGCCTCCGAATTATCCAAAATATACTGGAGTTCACCAGTCGGGAAAGACGGAGACAAGGGCAATGCAATAGCGTTGCTTGCAAAGATAGCCAGCAGTGTCACTATAACCCATTAGACTTTGTTCAAGCAATCCAGGGAAAGATATACAGTACCTACGTAGTCATAGCTATTCTCCGCCAAAAACGCGACCCGCTCCCCATCCAGCTTGCCGGTCTTGTGTTGAAGCTGCTCCTTCGCACGGAGTACATCGCCGATGAGATTACCATAGGTAAACTCGCGCTCACTCACACTATGCACAATAGCCGTACTGGCCGGATCGTGACTCTGCAGAGCTCGGAAGATCGGGGAATTCGGGAGCGTCGAGAGCAGTCGTAATCTTGGGCGCGCCAGAACCTGGCAACGCGGTCGCAATCGTGAAACCAGACGAGCAGACATTTCGATATCTCTAAAGGTTCAAGTTGTGGCGAACGCCAAGTCAAGGCGCAATGGCGGCAAATTGATGTGCGGATGAAGTTCCGCGGAACAACTTGCGACTCCGCTTTTCTCCAACGCTTGCTTATCCTCGTATGCCCTTCCTCTCTATATCTCTCTTTATTTTTTCTGGCGGGATTCAGCATCTCCAATGCTCTCTCGCAGAATCCCGGGCTTCTTTCCGCGTCGCCTATTCTCCGTCTCCGCGAAAATGGCCTCCGCGACCCCGATGGAGGATCTGATGCGCGACAAGGTCCCCGACACATCGAGTCCTGCGCAATTCCTACTAACTCTTGATAGATCGTCCATGCGTTCACGCCCTCTACTCTGATTATTCGTAACGATTCCCACAAACACGCCCACCACGCCGCGATGGAGGGCGTTGCCTCGAAGGAGACTCATTTTCAGTACGTCTACGTCTACGTCTACGCCCTATCTACGAGAGCAGAACTAAACGGTTGATAGTGTGACGATAACCTCCAACGCCTTCGAGTCGAAAATGCAGCCTGCGAGACATCGTATGGTCTACGCGTTGTTGAAGGAGGAGATGAGTCGAGAGGGTGGGATCCATGCGCTGCAGTTGAAGACTAAGACGCCGGCGGAGGAGGCGAGAGAGAAGGAGAGGGAAGCTCAGGCTTAAACGTTTGAAATTGATTTGACGACTTGGTGTGTAAATGTATAATCAAGGTTATACGTGATTAGAAATGCCCGGCCTGTGAAGGGTCGGATTGGATACCCCGTTAAATTGATCTTCAGTTACACTATGTACTCCATACTACGAATCTACAAGTCCCGAGTACCTAGGAGTAGATGAGAGTAAGAATAAAAGTCCGGGGCAGAAGCAATCAATTATTAGACGTATTACATAGATTCCAGCGCCCAAGCTTCAGCCAGCAATGGATCGCTCACAAGAAAACCAAACAATCTAGCATATACATCTATGCGCGGCAAATCGCCGATGCACACAGGGACACAGTACAGCCGAGCCATCATGACCGTCGCGCGGACGCGGTCGCGGATGCGGACACTGTACACAATCCTGGAGAAACAAGACAAAAGGAAAAAGCAGCAGATCCAGCATTGCTTTTACAAGGTGAAGATATGACATGCGAGAGGGTGGTATAAAAACGAAAGGGGGATGGTCAGGTACACGAGGGATATGAGAAAGTCGTACACGAGGGAAAAGAGAAAACGGTAGTGCAATGCTTATTTCCCGCCACGGTTGGCTTCCGTGACACCGACGGCGACACCGACGACGATGCCAATGATAATGACTGGATAATAGGTTAGCTGAGATCAATCAGAATAAAAGAGAGAATGAGAGAATGGCACGTACGAATGATGATCAACGCATACCACTTCCACCGCCGCGCGTTACGGGCACTAGTGATGGCGTTGGTCAGCTTGCTGTTGGCCTGCTGCACATTGCGGTGCGTCTCCTCGGCACCCTGGTTGATCTGCTGCACCGCCGGCTCCTGCTGGTGGACCAGCTCGGCAACTTCCTGGTACAGCTGGCCCAGTTGAACCATGTCCTGCTCGATCTTACGGATTGCGGCAGACCGCTGCATGGTGGCCTGGCGGGCATCGTTGGCCTGGCGGGATCGAGTACCGGGAACCTATCACGAACATTAGACGGGTCCGCGCCGACGAAATGCAAAAGATGAAAACATACCATAAAGGCCTGCTCCTGGCCAGCCAGAACATTTTGCACACCCTGCTCCAACTCCTCGGCGCTCGCCTCGGGGTTGGCAATTGCGTACCGGCGACGGACCTGCTCCTCCAGGCGCTTCCGGAAATCCGACTGAGTGCGCTGGTACTGCTCGATCTCGCGGCGGAGGTTGCGGTTCACGTTCTCGACCTGACCCGAGACACGGGGGTCACCGGAGCCGGGGGTCTCCTTGATGCGCTTGAACTGGTCGCGCAGGTAGCGCAGCGCAGTGTTGATCTCGTCCTCGATGTAGTCGACGCTCTGGCGCGCGGCTTGGTCCTCCTTGCCAGTGGCCGAGTCGAGAAGCGCGTTTTGTGCGGATGCCAGCTGGCCCTCGCGCTTGGTGCGCAGCTCATTGATCGCATCGTTCATCTCTCTGCATTTGTCAAGGATCACGGTCGGGCCGCCGGACTGTTGCATGTTGGACATTTCTGCGGATGTCGTGTCAGGGCACTTTCCTCGTCACGTCGGCGGCTTGATTGGAATTGAACTCACCATATCCACCGTTGCCCTGCTCCATGGCTCCAGCCTGGCCGTAGCCGCCACCGTATCCATACGACTGTTGCTGAGCGTAGGGGTTTTCCTGTGCGCCATAGGGGTTGTACTGGCCGTAGCCGCCTTGAGTGGTATCCTCCAAGGCCTGGTACTGAATGTGGTTAGAGAGAAATGGAATAGATCAAAAATTGGTAAAGACTCACGCTCATGATGGAGAATGTGTTTCAGGGCAATGAAAAGGGGGGTTGAAGAAAAGGGAAGGGTGAGACGGGAGAAGCGGAGTGACGGAAAACGCTGGCGGTGGCAGGGGCAGAAAGAGGTTTCAACTGTCACAACACGGATAGGGTGAATTAAGGATAGGGGTGAATTATCCGCGATTAAAGGAGTGATAAATTCAGAACCTAATTTAGTCGACTTGCGAAAAACTATTCCGTCCCCCAGCCTTTGCTCCTTAACACGGTGGACCCTTGACGGGACTGTGGCTGATGCTGCGCCCGTTGCTATTTATGAGATTCGGATCGGCAATGCACGTCGGACCTGGGCTCAAGTATCGGTACTTTATCCGTTATGTCCCTAGCTATGCATTAGCAAGTACCAGTACAAGTGGCAATGCAGAGTCTGCACGTCATGATTGCAGGAAAATTCTACACTACAGATAGATGAACTCAATTGACTTTTTGAACAAAGCCAATTGATGGAATTATTGCTATATATTCGCTTATAAATGAAGCATCGCCACTTCCGAGGTTCTACTTAGGGTAACCCGCCCTGACGCACATGAGTTTAGCATGAGCAGTCAGAGGTAACTAATATAGTGCTGTTGATTGATATCAGACAATAGGGGCCTATGCTCTTCTATCATGGCCAATCATTTGCCTGAATATGGTAGATACCTAGGTAACATACTTTCTACTTGGAATTAGTACCGAAAAAGAGAGTACGTAGGTAGGGGTCCCATATTTTAGGTACCAGCACGATAATAATATAGATAATAATCTATTCACATTTAAATATATACTAGAGATTAATTTGTCTCGTAGTCTCGTCTCACATCTGCCCAGTCGGCAGTCACAGGAAGATCCTGCTCCCTTATGCAGTATCAATACAAAAAAAGTCTAGTGCTTGTGCTGGGCCGAGTCCACGGCATCAACAGGCTCAATAGCATGAGGAGCCAAAGTCTCAGCCTGCAGATCATCATCCGCATCAAGAGCATTCATATCATCCTCCTGGGCGTTGAGGTGCTGGAACACCAGATAGAAGATGATACCGCAGGCGCACGAGGCAGCAGCCAGACCGACAAACATCCACAGAATGGCGGGGTCAAAGGCGGCCGGGGTGAGGGCTTCGGCGAGGGCGGAGCCAAAGGCGGTGGTGAGGAGGTACATGGACTGCACAAAGGACTTCATCGAGGGCGGGGCCTTGGTGTAGGCGTATTCCAGACCGGAGACGGAGGCGAAAATCTCCGAGAGACCGATCAACACGTAGGCGGGGGTTTGGATGGCGATGTGCACACGGTTGCCCGTCGTTTGCCCGTCCACCATGGAGGCAGCGCAACCTGGGTGCTCGTAACAGGGCCCGGCGGAGTAGATCAGGTGCTGCACGATCGCGGCATACATCATGGCCAGAGAGGCGACCACGAAGCCGAGGGCGATACGGGTGATCGGGCGGAAGGGGAGCTTCAAACGGCGCATGATGGGGTACACCAGGGTCTCAAGCACGGGAATGAACACGATAATCGAGATCGGGTCAAAGTTCTGCATCAGATCATTGGGAATGCCGTGGCCTTCCATTTGGGAGGCCTGGGTGACGAAGTTGCCGGAGAACTGGCCGTACACGACCCAGTAGATCGGGTAGAAGGCGAAGACGCGGCAGGCAACCAGGGCACGCTTGAGCTCGTCGATGAAGTGGTCGTTCCAGGGCATGGATTGCACACCCCTGTGCTCGGCCTGCCAGCTGGGTTTGGGGGCATCCATGTTGCGGTTTGTGACCATGATCCAGAGAGCTCTGAAGGCGTTCGTGATGATGGAGCCCTGCGGCGGGCGCACGACGTAGTACTTGCGACCGAAAATGAGAACGGCAGTACCGGCGGCGAACATGCAGAGACACAGCAGATATCCCGACCAGAAGCCGATGTACAGCTCCATGTAGGGGGTGGCCAGCAGAGAGAGCGAACCGATGTTGATACAGGCGTAGAAGATCATGTAGATACGCTGAATGGTCAGCGCCGGGTCGATGATCACGCGCTCACCCTTGGGGAGGGTCTTGAGGGCCATCTTCTTGCGCTTGTACTGGTCCGCAATCAGAGGAGCCACATTACTCTTGATTCCGCCGGTACCCAGACCGATGATCAGAATGGCCACGATGAAGCCACCCAGGCCGGCGCCGTGCTCCAAAGCGGTGGGGATGGAAGTGCAGACCAGGATCAGCAGGCCGGCCAGGTAGACACCACAGAACACCACGATCGTCTTGTACTTGCCGAGGTATTGATCGGCAACAATGGCACCAAGGATGGGGGTAACTGTAGGCCTTGTCAGCATCGGTCAAAATGTTCGCTGTGTGTCAGAGCTTACCATAGCACCAGAATTGGAAGAAAGTGGTCAGACCAGTGGCACCCTGATGGCCCAGACCGAGAGCACCGCGGCCCTCGCTGCCATCCAGCGGCCGCAGGACGTAGTTCTGGAACAGACCAGACATACCATAGAAGGTGAATCGCTCGCACAACTCGATTATAGCCACCAGCCAGGCGGAGACAGGCAGATTCTCGGCGATGTGCCGTAGAGTACGCTTCTCGTCCTCCGTGGGCTCCTCACCATCGGGGGTGACGGTGCCATTCTCCTTGTCAATGGACATAGTATCCTTCTCGTCCACCACGATATGCTCTCCGGGGAGGTCATTGTTGTGGGCTCTGTCATAAGTCAGTTAGTAGTGTATACAGCGAGTGTGAACACTGTACAAAGCAGCAGAACAGGCTAAACATACTTGACAAGCTCAGCCTCGCGATCAGCGGCCGACATGATTCAGATTCTCTCGAGGGCGAAGAGAAAGAGCAAGAGTGCGGCTGGCCGAGTATAACTATATAGGGTAGGTTTTTATTACCACACCACCGAGGTCCAGTGGGGATTCTTATCGGAGCATGAACTGAAACAAAAAAGATGCCTTAGTACAAATCATACTAGGCCTTGGCAAGGGTTTGCGAATCCACTGGCGCGATGGCGATAAAAAAAGGAGGAGACATTCCGAGATAACATTGTTCGCAGCTCGCACCAACCGTGGATGCGATCGGCGGTGTCTGTTCCGCCACGCCAAATCACCGCACGCGCCTCGAGCCAATGTAACCCCAGAAGGGCAGAAGGAAGCGACCAGCAGGAGGTCAAAGAAAAGAGATGCCAAGTGCTCGAGCGACAGCTAGTGCCATCTCATGCCATCTCCGATCAATCACAGGCCTTCAAGCCGTTGTTTGTGGGGAAGCTTTCTGGAAACCCGCGACTCCCCCCACCCTTATCCAGCGAATTAGACGGGCCAGGCCCATCGGAGCATGCCGTCCAGTTGAAATTTCCTAATATGTATAACTGCAGCCGGACGTGAGTACCGCAATCGAATCCCTGCGCCGGGTTCGCCACGAGGGAAAAATGTCACACGGGAGGTTTCCACCGATGGTTTGTGGTATGTGCCGTAGCCCACTCTTCGGACTCCATCGAGACCGTAAAACGTTGGCGACTCGGCATCTGTGTTCTTGCCCGGGGTTTGCTTTAATTAGACAACAACAGCTTTAGTGGCAAAGATAGAAAGTCCGTTGTGTACCTTCCGAAATCGAAATCGAAACTGCAATCGAAGCCGAAATGGAAAACGCAAGTCAAAGGCCTTGACCGCTTCCGGTGTCCCCGATCTCATGTCTGGTATCTAGTCATGCTGACTGGTACCATGAAGTAACCCTGTAATCGCATAATCTCATCAAGTAATAGTTCAATCTGCGGCTGATTATGGGTGACTATGCAGGAACCTGCCCCTGGTCCCCTGTATTTCCCGTTGTAACGTCGTGGCAAGCCTAATGGCCCCCCAGAAGGCTTATCAGTTGTAAGTTTGACTTTCCGACATGTCTCATGGGGCCGCTCATCCGTTGCAATGGTACCCCGGTTTCTCCATGGTCCTGTTTGTTCTTGTTGGTCTCACTGGCCCTCGCTGGCTCTAGCGGAGTCCTGAACTCTGCGATGCGGGGAGGTTGGAGAGAGGAGCACCCTCTATTGTACATACCCTGCAGAAGCCGGTTATAGCCAGCCAATGCGAGTAGAGGTACGACTGAGCCATGCAGCTGTGAAAGGAGCGTGATCCGGGGTAATTTTCATCTCGTAAAAGCGCCGCCGGGGATTGTTGTGATGGGAAGGTGGAGCTGGCTCGACCGTGCCAAGACAAGCCCAACGATAAGGAAATTTCTGGCTGTCGAGTGAATTGGTCACGGTGTGGTAAGCGAATGCATCAGTCATGAAAGGCTTATAGAAAAGACTTCATGTTGAACTCGCAAGAGTGCAAGAGTGCAAAGTGCAGTGCATCAGAAAGAGAGCAGAGATCAGCGTCGGATGGGGAAACGTCCATAAATAAAAAGAAACTCGCCTTATCAGGGCTCCGACTTCGCTCCGAGTGCTCAATTGGCTATGCGAGCAAATAAAATCAATTCTCGAGTTCCGCTGACGGCATCCGACGTATAGTCTGCCTCTACTCGCTGTTCTACGCCCTTTTTGGGTCTCTAGTCCCGCCGAAGGGCGTGCGTCCAAGCCCTTGGCTGCTCATGCCTGTAGCCGCTACGCTTCGTGTGAGGCCGACCAAGACTTTCCAAGCCATTGGCAGTCATGGCATCTTATGTGCAGTCCGACACCGGGACTGGAGGTGGCTATGGGGTACGTGTACATGATGCCCGGATAAGCATTATTTAAGTTGCATAATGTTCTTCGTTCACACGCTACTATTGCCTACTCAGCCGGCGATGCCATCATATCAATGCTTGGACGAGGCTTCTCTCGTCAGTATACGGAGATAGCCCTTCGGTTCTCCCTACCAAACTCGTATGGGACGTGCATTGCTCGGTCTTGGGCCGAAGTCGCTGAGCATCCGCGAGACGAGATCTGATATTGCGACATCATCGTCCACTCACGACCATCGCTGTGGATCTCGGGAGGTCTTCGGCTGTTCCCCAAGGCTGCTGGGGGCCAGTCACGCATCTGGAATTACTGTACAAGTACGGTGTTCATATATGAGACGGCACATGAGGCGCTACTAGTCCATCGGAGGCCGGAATTACTGCCATTTCGCGATTCAGCCAGTCACTGGTCCGGGAGCATTCTGATTAGCCACATACACTGTCCACGAAGCGTGGACAGACGATCTATGTTGGGGGCTTGTCATCTTTGGTTTCGGAAGATAGAAGATAGCTCCTGTAGATTGTCTAATGCGTGGTGATGCGTTGTTACTATGAGTCCCAGGAGAATCCTGGCTGCGGAAGTAAAAAGGCACCCGCAGACTGGCAAGAAGATATGAGGGCGTGAGGAATTCGCGATTGCAAATGTGCGTATTAACTCCAGCTCTAGAGTCTCGCTCTCAACCAGTTCCTGGATGATGGATCGTGGTGTACCGGGTACAGACAGGATACAATTGTATTCCGTGATACGATCCAGCACATCTGCAAGAACTAACTCTGTCTCGAAGGTGAGCGAGCTCACTGCCCGAGTTGTTACCTCCTCGGTTACTACCTCAATTACAAACATCCGGTCCGGCTCGTCTTGGCTCTCATTGTGCAAGGCACGAGAGAGGATTCCGACGGGCCAAGTCGAGGATGTCTCTTGTGAACCTAGAAAGGCCACATGGTACATAGTACGGTTCAACGGAGTCGCTGCAAATTCTCTTCAAGCAACAGAATATTTTAAGTTAGCTCAAGCGAATCCATTCCTCACAAGGCTATATAAAGTAAATATCAAAGTTGTGTGACCTCACCAGCAACCTTGGAAGCCAAATTCCCCTCCGTGACCATACTAATCCGGTACTTTATCACCAACCACGCAATCCCATCCGATCTTCTTCTAGAGAGATAACGAAGCGCTTATATCTAGACAACCGAAATACACTCCGCACACCCTACGAACCAAATCCGCTTCAACCTCAACCCCTCAGCTCCTATCCTGACCAAATAACTATACACGCTCTCGAACAATAGCCCTCAACCCCAACGGAGCCATAATCCCACCCTGCAAACCGAATATCAGCCGACCTTTCATCTAATCGTAACCAAAAAACAAGACTCACCGAAGTCAATTTCAACTCATAACCCGGATCAACATCCCACTCTAATCTCCTCGCAAGCTCAAACAGAAGAATCTTCATCTGCAGCATCGCAAACCCTTGTCCCAGACACTTGCGCGAGTGTGCATTGAACGCAATAAAATGGCACGCTGTCATCTTGCTCCGTAACGCATTCTGGATACTCTTCACATCTGACCCCCAGCGCCCAGGTCTGAATTCACGAGCGTCGGGACCCCAGATACTTTTGTCAGTGTGTATGCCGAATGCATTCCATCCTACCCAGGTATGGTTTGGGATATGAACTTGTCCACCTAGAGCGCATGTTGATGTAGTGACGCGATTGATCAGTTGTGAGACGGGTGGGTAGAGACGAAGGAGTTCGAGGATTACGGAGTAGAGGTATGGAAGGGAGTTGACTGTTTCTGTAGATGGGTTTTGAATACCTGTGGCAAGTATTTCGGCGCGGAGTTTATTTTGGATGGGTTTGTTTGAGCCTAGGACCCAGAATGTCGAGTTTAGGAGTTGTTGGGCGTTTTCGTGGGCGGTTAGGAAGGTTACTTTGAGATTGGCGCGGTATTGTTCTTCGTTGATTTTGCCTTCTTTTAGTGCTCGGTCTAGGTAGTCGACTACCTGTTCTCCGTCTTGGTCGGTTGTTTGTGTTCTTCGGCGGACGGTGTTGACGAGGAGGTCGCCGAATTCTTGCATCGTGGCGAACGCCGCTTTGCGCTGGCGGAATAGAGCTGGGTATTTGTCGAGGTCGGGGAAGTTGAAGAATAGAGGTTTGAAAAGGGTCTTTTTGATGATTGTCTGGAGTTCTTCAAGGCGTTGACCTGGTCTTTCCAATGCCTTGTTAATTCGTTAGTATAACTCGCTATAGTCCAATCGTGGAACATACCTCGAGGTCAACATTCATAAAGTTAATCCCCATACAACTGAGCGCCCACCGCTGTATAATTGGATTTACCAAGACCCCTTTCTCCACCCCCAACATCTTCTGTTCCTTCACTAAAATATCCACGAAAAGCCTCGACTTCTCCAACAATGGTGCCGAATCTGTAATTCGCCTCTGCAAGCCAGGCTTCATAATAGCTGTATAGACCTTCCAATTCTGCCCATGAGCATTAATAATGTTATCACCCACCAGTGCGGCAATCACACTCCAGGGAATCTTCTTCTGGCTCCCAGCTTTGGCGTATACATCCTCGTGTCGGAACATGTCCACTAAGAAATGTGGTCGTGTTGCGAGCACGTTCCAGCGTCCTGCGAACCAGATCTTCACTGCACCGTATCTCTCGAGTGGCTCGCGTAGCCATCGGTCGTAGATGTCGTCTTGACCCATGTCGCTCCATAGGCCCAGGAGGGAGATGTAGATTGGGACTGTTGGGATGTTCTTGGGCATGTCCCCTGGGATTCGGATGTACCAGTATAGTAATAGAATGACTGTTACGAGGAGGGCTGGAATGCCTCGGGCCCAGGTGAAGGTGGTGATCCAGTCGATCATTGTGATGGTGGTTCCACCGAGAAGATACAGAGCGATGGATGTTCACTTAACGATGCGCTTTGAGCAGTTCTGTCGATGGTAGTCAGTCACCGGCAAACACGGCTTTTAGTCCCTCTGTCCAAAGTTTTATCTGGTCTCAGTATAACCCAGCTGGTGACTATGCTGACTACCCCCGCTTGGCCCGAGTGAATCACGGCGCGATATAGTCCCGCTCGGGGACACAGACTGGTCAGCACGCGCTGTGTACTACCAGGCAGTGTGTGCGCTCTGGGCCCAGCAGGCTTTTTAATTGATTATCCTTGTAAAGGGTTGCTAGGACTGGGTCGATGACAATCTTGTCTACTGGACTGCTGATAGAGGAATTTTCGGATATATGATGAGTATGACTCCGAATAAACATTTTACAGCAGATGCAGATTTCTTGCCTTGTCCTTGAGCTGAGAATAGCATGCTGTCTTTGTCTAGGAACGTTGGAAGTCGTAAGCGTCCCATTTTTACTACGTTACCTATCTCTCTCTCTCTCTCTTTTTTTTTTTTTTTTTTTTGGCATTTTTCGCATACTAAGCCGACGATCTATACCCGGTTCGGGGTCTATGGATGTACATGCGTTGGTGGTTTTGGTCTCACGGCTCCTTGAGAAAGAACCTGGTATACATATATGTAAATTTTTCGTTTTCTTTCTTCTTTCTGACCGGCGTGGTTGCGGTTTGGAGAGTTGCAAAGCAGACATGCGGTCCCTACATTGATGTAGATCCGTAATATATCACGGCTGCACGACGATCCCTCGCGCCTTCACACCCGACCTGGGCACCTGGGCATTGATTCCTCGTCAATCTAATCAATGACACCATCTATGGGAAGCACTGTAATACGCATGGGTTGGAAATCTATTCTTCCGCCACCTGGGCATCTGGGTATCGGCAGGACTGTTTCATGAATCGTGGGTAAATTGAGTGTCCACGGACCTCTAAAACGAAATACCATACAGACAAGACTGGCAACCTTGCCACGACCCCATATGCTTCATAAAATGCGTTGTTTGTTGTTGGAGTAAGATACATGTCGAAGCAATCAGGTCGTCACCGCAAATGCAGCAAAGCTAAGGGATGATTGGGCATCATCGACTTTTCTCCCAGTTAGACCGCACCGGGGCTCTCCATATCTCCACGCTCTCCACCGCTCGTAGCACATTAGACAGTGTACTTGGCCTTGGCCCGAGTGCTGCCGCTGTGTGCGCTGTCCGTGTGGCCTGAGAACTCCACCACATCCGCCTCCTTCAGTTTGAGCACCTCCTTGAACCGCGTGCCGATCGCTTCCAGGATCTCCTTGCCCTGGGCGGGTGTGCGGGTGCTCTTGTCACCGGGGATGCTCTTACCCACAGTGCGTGTCCACAGGCCGACACGGTAGAAGCCCTTGCGTACGTTCACCACGACGCCCATGACCTCGTTCTCATCGTCGGTCTCGAGTGTCTCGCCGATGGCGGCCAGTTGGGCGTGCAGCCACAGTTCGTCGATAGGGACCGAGCGCTTGTCCTTGAATTGGTAAGACCATTTGCCGCCGTGCTTGTTCTGCGGGTCCTCCCACTCCGGTCGTACGCCCTTCTTGAAGAGGTGGTAATCGGCCTTGAGGCCCAGTTCGGAGGTAGGTGTGATGTTGTTCTAGATGTAAAATGCGTTAGCAGGGACGAAGTGCGATTGGTAGAGGGGTGGAATGCCATACGTAGATGCCCCAGAACTCTTCGACGGAGCTGAATGTCACCACTTCCTTGAGCAGATCATTCCAGTTATCGCCCTGTAGCATGTATTGTCAGCGCTGAGATTTCAAGTCGGGGTATAGCGACACTCACCTTTCCGCTGGGGGGCTTGGTGAACCACAGAGTCCACTCGTGCATCAGTGGGTGCTTCACGTTGAAGTTCTCCGGGTTGTGGAAGACGGTGACAGCCTCGTCGGTCGAGGCTACCGCGGGCGCAGCGTTTTCATCAGTCACAGGACCGTTCTCTGCCACAGCCGCCATTGTGGGTGTGATGATGAGAAGATGGAAGTGGAGGAAGGGTGAGTCGAAGGCGGTGTTGAAGATGATCGGAGGGGAAAGTTTTCGGGGCGGAAGGCGCGCGGGTCCAAAAGGCAAGTGCGAACAAACAGAAGAGAGTCTCCAAATGAAAAGCAGAAGATATCTGCTCCAGGCAGAAGGCGAGTATTGAGGGGGGGTTGGACTCGAAAAAAAAAGACCCGAGATCGAGTTTGAGATTTGACGTTATTGCGGCTGCGCAAAAAACTGTTTTGCCTCTTTGGGTCGGGCCGATTCCAGCCCTAACACTACTTAAGGTACAAGATACTACAAGGCCTTCCTTCAATGCGCCACATTCTCAAATAAAGTCTATTTGAAATGACTCGCTCTATTAGGGCCATCTATCCTCTTATAAAACATAGGAAGAAGTTTTCTTCACCCGGAAACAGACCCTCGCAGTAACCAACAGTGCGAGTAAGACAACCAGTATGTAACCCAGAACAAACCAAAATAACCAGAAAAGTTCTATGAAAAAATGTCAATGGTATCATAAAAGAAGAATGGACAATAACAATAATGTATGTACCCATCACTTTACTCTTCACCGCTGTTCATCAAGCTAAGGAAGCAGTTCCAGCCTGGACAATCGGTTAGCATGCGACAGAACCAAACAAGGGATTATATACTCACCCAAGCTGACCACATTGACCACGAGCACACGCAGCTCCAGAGGGACAAAGGCAAAGTTGGCACCCTGGACAAACGGCCAGACGTACAAGTTTGCCTTATAGGCGGGACCAAAGGCAGATTTCCACTTCTCCACCGGGTCAGTGCCCTCCATAATGGCCATCGAAGACAGAAAGCAGGTCAGCTGTACAGGCGCAAACAGAAGCTGATCGCACGCGACTCGGGCGGCGGTAGTAGTCGCTGTGCTCTTGAGGACGACGTGACGCTGGAGGATGCCGAACCAGGCAGTGGCCACGGGACCGAAGACAGCTAGAGAACAGTAGGGATTAGTAACTGACAGTGTCTATCGGGTGTGATACTGCTAACCTCCACCGTAGAGGGCCATACGCCCGGTACGGCTAAAGTCGTGTTTCTGGAGACCTCGACGGTCGACGGCCTGCTGAGCGAGGACATCACCACTGCCAAATAACACCTGGTATGAGTTAGATCAAAGGCAATTGGTTTGAACCGGTGGAGGAGATCGTACGGCGCTGGTGATGCTCGCGGTGAGAACGGGCCGCTTGGCCAACTTGCTCTGGTACCTGAGTTGCGGTCAGTATTTTGATTCAGGAAACGGAGAGAAGAGAGGGGTAAGGTACCAGCGCAACATTATGTCAATGGAGAATTACACAAGAACAAAAAGCACAAGGAAGGAGCAAGGGGAGTAGGTACAGGTTAAAGCTGAGGTCTCATCTTTAAATTGCGGAGTCTAGTCGACTGCGTTTCCCTGCTAGGAAAGGCACCCGCCTGGGAAACTTGATCGAGATTTCGACAGCTTAATCTGACATCATATAACCTCAATGTCGATCCATTTATAGGATATGTTATGTAGTTGGTTGTTATCAAATTAGCAGGCTAGTCTACTGATCTACACATTTGTTTATGTTTTATACACCTTGTTCCAGTACAATTGTGCACTATGGCAGTCACTGACGTACTCGAACCTCCCCATTGGTGGGAAAGTCACATGACGGAGCTCCATTCTTCAAGTGCACGTGCCACGGTCCGAATCAAGGAATTAGGGCACAGGGCATCCACTAGGGCTGTCCACTCGCTTAGCCCACCCGAATTTTCGGCCCAAACAAGTGTATCGAAGGCCACCTCCGACGACATCGACACACCCTTCTCGACAACTCAACCCGTCGCCCTACAACATCCAAAATGGCTGACGCTGCTCCCCGTGGACGTGGAGGTTTCGGTTCCCGCGGTGACCGCGGTGGTGACCGCCGTGGTCGTGGCCGTGGCCGTGGCCGCCGTGGTGGAAAGCAGGAGGAGAAGGAGTGGCAGCCCGTCACCAAGCTGGGCCGTCTCGTGAAGGCCGGCAAGATCACCAGCATGGAGCAGATCTACCTGCACTCTCTGCCCGTCAAGGAGTACCAGATTGTGGACTTCTTCCTGCCCAAGCTGAAGGATGAGGTTATGAAGGTACGACCGAGAATTGAATGGAAATTGGAATCGCCCATTGGCAATGCGAATCGCAATGCCATTGCGATTGCGCAAGGATACGAATGCAGGATTGAGTCGCTGACTCGCTTTTCTTTTCGAACTACAGATCAAGCCCGTTCAGAAGCAGACCCGTGCCGGTCAGCGTACCCGTTTCAAGGCCATCGTCCTCATCGGTGACTCCGAGGGCCACATCGGTCTCGGCATCAAGACCTCCAAGGAAGTCGCTACCGCCATCCGTGCCGCCATCACCATTGCCAAGCTCGCCGTCCTGCCCGTCCGCCGCGGTTACTGGGGTACCAACCTCGGTGAGCCTCACTCTCTGCCTGTCAAGCAGTCCGGCAAGTGTGGTTCCGTGTCCGTCCGTGTATGTGCACCTTTCACAAAGAGAATCGAAATTTCCCTGCTAATTTCATGTCAAGCTTATCCCCGCTCCCCGCGGTACTGGTCTCGTTGCCTCCCCCGCCGTCAAGCGTCTCCTCCAGCTCGCTGGTGTCCAGGACGCCTACACATCCTCTTCCGGCTCCACCAAGACCCTCGAGAACACCCTCAAGGCCACCTTTGTCGCCGTCGTCAACACCTACGGCTTCCTCACCCCCAACCTCTGGCAGGAGACTAAGCTTATCCGCAGCCCTCTGGAGGAGTTCGGTGATGTTTTGCGCCAGGGCAAGAAGTACTAGGTTTTTTGACGCACGCATGATTTAGTTCCGAGTTTCTTTTACCCCTTCAATGTCTGCTGGGAGTGACGGCTGTTGATTCCCCGTTCGGTCGACGCGTTGGGTGTCCATGGATGTATTTACGGGAAGGGAAAACAAAAATAGCGAATCCGCTCCTACCAGCCATTATTTCCATTGTATTGATGTAGTGACGTTCTATAGATGTGAGATCTTGGATGATCAGAAGCTTTCCGAGGAAGTTGATCTCTGGGTATACTTCGGCACTTCTGTAGAAGTATACAAGTATACGATGAAGTACTGTGACAGACGTCAGAGCTGGATGTCAGGTGCAAGGACAAGGTTAGCCGTCTCTTTCACCCCGATTTTATGGTCAACTGTGAAGTCGAAGTCGAGGGAGCTTCTGCCCCAAACAGGCATGAAGTGCTTCCCCAGACTCCGTATGTTTCTACACGTTCATTTGTTTACTCGCAACAACCAACAACCTTTACATTGCCCCCAAGGTACTACACCCTGGAATACAATGGACCAGTACAACGAACACTGGAAGAACACATTAATGGGACTGGAATTCTGGGAAACCGCCGGTCTGGTAGGAAACGAAGTGATAGATGAGTCTCGCGAGTCAGGTCTGTCTTCACTTCACATTGCCCATATTCCAAGCTCCTTTCATCTATGCTTTTATCATTTCACCTCACCTTGGCCCGCTTGCTTAAGTCCTCTCAGATCCCAGCTCGAACACAGACCTATCCAAACGGTTCCCATTCAACCAGGACCTGAATATGGAGCAGCCTCCTCACTCCCCAGACAAGGAAGTGTTCAAAAAATCACCCACATTCCCATTGAGTCCACTCATTGAATCTCCATTCACCGAGTCCAAGTCCCCAATGGGATCCCCCAAGAAGCTTCACCGTCGCACTGTGAGCATGTCCGAAGCTTCAAGCACGCCCATTCAACGCTTCAGTTCCTTCACTCACTCCCCGCGCCTTCGTGACCTGGCACGTCGTGCACGCTCACCATCCCCCCTCAAAAGATCCGCACCTGTAACTCCCGTTGGACCGCGTTTCTGGTCCGTCAGAACATCCGCGCCTACCACCCCTGCTCCACATTGGCAGTTCCGTTCACCGAAGAAACTTGAGACAGTCGAAGTACCAGAGTCGCCTACGCCTTCGCCTCGTTCAACGCCCAACATCGCCACGCCGATAAGACCCCTCGAGCTCCTCGGTGGTGCATCATGGCTCACTCTCCCTCGAGACAAGGCCAGGCTGGGACTGGATCTATTCTGGCCTGAGGAAATCACCTTTGATCTCGTCGAGATGGAACCGCTTTGCCAATTCCGTAACCTGCGTTCTCTCAAAATAGTCGGCATGATGCAGTCGTATCAGCCTTATATCTGGCAAGCTGCGTGGCTGAATCTGGATCTTGATGAACTGGAGCTGGGGATGGTGCTGAAACCCGAGATTACCAGTGTGGCGCATGGTGGTCAGTGGAAGCTTATTCAGGAAGGATGGAAAATGGATGAGAAGACGACTGCTGAGCCTGTTTACTAGTAAGTCGAGCCCCACATGAAAAAAAAAGGGTAAGCTGACAATGTTAGTGGTCACCTCGGTGATGGCGAACTGCATCCAAACATTGGATATGGCGAGTACCTCGATAAACATAGTATTGAAAAGGCGAAAGTTCGCGGGCATGTTATGGGAAGGACTGGACAACGGCTTACTATCAGGTCTCTTACGCTCTCTGGGTTCGTTGTGGATGCTGATCCTTTTCTGCATTGGTTTGATCCGCAGAGATTGCGCAGTATTCATTTCAAGGGTGAGTGTATTGATGCTGGGTTCTGGTTGCCGAGGGCTATGCAGAAGGTTACTGTGAGATGTCCGCAGAAGATTGATCTTGATGTTGTGCCTGTTGGTATTCTTACGTTGAATCTGCCGAAGGATTTGAAGGTTATTGAGTTGGAGGGCGGGAATAAGGTTGATGAGGTTTTGTTTGATGTTTCGGGGGATTTGCTGGGTCGGTTGTGATGTGATGATATGAGCTCTTGTCTGTGATGTCCGGGATGCTTCTCTAGGATACGGAGGATGCAGTCTACGATCTCGCCCTGCTCTACATGGCATGGTTGAAACTTAGATGGTCTGTCAGTGTAGCATGGATACTACCCAAGAGATACCGAACGGAGCTGGATTAATGTTAATGTCGTATTTGACCGCATGAGATACAAAATACGTCACTAATTGATTTCATGGATATGACTGCAACACAATTCAAAGCCCGACTGCAAACAATTTTGAGCATGAAAATAAGCCAGAAAAAGAAAACGAGATACAGAAGAGTTCGGAGATCAAATATTCGTGCGTAACTTGTTTTGTCCCCTCGTCAGATCATCCTGCACCGAGATCCAACTACGCACCCTCTTCTTCCGCCAGGCGAATGTTGCCCTCGGAACCGGCTCCATGCGACCAGAAGCCATCCAGTGAGACCCTATATTCGATTAGCAAATCATCATACACAGGCAGACAGAACGTACAGTCCACGGGAGGTATCATGCGTCAGTAGCAGCCAATAACCCATGATTCCCTGCGTAAAGATATCGAGAATAGCGAAGAGGACGGTCTCCGTATCAACGCTGACCTTGAGAGCCAGAGAACCAGCAGCCAGAGAACTAGTCTTCAATCAGTATCCCTCAAAACTCGAACCGAAGATAGAGAACGTACATCGGGAACAGTGCAAACACCGCCAGTGTAGAGCCTGAAAAGGCTCCGAAGAAGCGTCGCAGCTGTGCATCCTTATTCTGCGCTGCCCGCTGTGCATGGAAGCCTCCCTGGTGCAGCACGGTCAGATACCCCACGCAGGAGAGCGTCAGCCAGGCCCATCTAGCCCGAGTATGTCCTGCAAAAGTACCCAGGAGCCCAGAAGCGAGCATAACCCAGTTAGCTGCGATTGCGGCCACGAGATTACCGCCCGGTAGGCCGGAGATCAGGGCAAAGTTGGTGAGCAGGAGTGGGGTGCTAAGAGCCCAGTTTATGTACCGAAGCCACAGAACTTGGCGCAGGGCCTCGGTATAGGTGTCTGGAACATGTTTGTGGACATGTCTAATACGGGATTCTTGCCAGAAAATGCCTTGGCCGGTGGATAGGGCGAGGTAGGTTATGAAGGAGATGGTGGTGATTAGGGCACTGGTGGTGTGCAGGACCCGCTTTGTCTGCGGGGAAGTTAAGGTTGCTGCGCAGATCAGATCGCGGGGTGACAGGGACTTACCAGAGGTGCACGCGCAGCGAGAGTGTAGAATACCAGGGAGGAGATGGCCATCAGAACAGTCACTACCCTGATTTGTTTTGTTTTGGTTAGACTTGGACTTGAGGGTATATAAGGGTAGAGTGAGCTTACCAGAGTGTTCGCTTTCCAGTGTCGTGGAGCTCTTGAATCAGAGGAGTTCCTGGGATCACCGTGGGAATGGGCGCGATGCTCGTAGTAGTAGCCATGGCTGGAAAGTTGTCAAAGTCAGGGACCATCATGATGGAAAGTTGATGAAGAAGAGTAGAGAGATGAGAGCTGAAAGGACGAGGTTGTAAATGGTTCAAAAATCAGGATTCGGGCGGCGTCAACCGGGAAATGCGTCATAGACGCAATTAACCACAGAGTCACAGAATCATTACTTGTTTGATGGAACACAGCATCTGGTGGTACAACATCTATTTGGAATTCTATTGGTTATTTCCCGGGGGATGTAGCATCTATGATCGGAGATCTGGTATTGTACATGGAAAAATATAGAGTATAGTTACAGATAATGTACAGCTCATCAGCTCATTCAGAATCAAGCTCCGACACAACTTCTTCACATCGCTGGCAAATATCCTTCTCACTCGCCACCGGAACTGCATACCGCCAGCATCGCCCGCACTTGGACGCTTGTGGCGCGTACACGTACACTGTGCCTCGGCCATCAGGAAGCTCACACTCCTGCTCGTACTGCCACTCCGCCTGGTTGATCTCCGGGACGGGCTCGCCGGGTGCGCCGAGAGTCACGGAGGATACGACAAACAAGTCCGGTAGCTCGGAGATATGCTCGTGGAAGGTAGTTGAGGTGCTTGTGTCGCGGGGAAGAACCACGTGCACGAATGACTGCAGCGATGAGCCGAGTTGCTTCTTTCGTCGGGCTTGTTCTTGCAAGTTCTTGATCACCGAGTGTACGGCGGTAATTTCCAGGTGTCTCGTGTCCAGCGAGGTATCGTGCCATTCCTGCGCGGGGGTGGAGACGACCCGTTGCAAGGGGTGGAGGTTGTGCGAGCGGATCCCCGCGGGCGTGTGTTCCCATGTCTCCTCGACGAGGAGCGGTGTAATGGGTGCGAGAACTTCTTGGAGGTGGGTAAAGATATAGAACAGAGTGGTCTGGACTGCTCGTCGGCTGGTGCTGTTTTCGCCCAGCGTGTACAGTCGATCCTTGATGGCTTCCATATAAAAGGCCGAGAACTGGAGGTTCGCCCACTGATTCAGCGTGCTGACGGCCTTGTAGAACTCAAACTTGTCACAGGACTTTTGCATCGTCTGCACCAGGTCTGACAGATGCTTCAGCGCAATCCGGTCAACCAGCTGTAGCTCCTGGTATGGCAAAGCACGCTCGGGCTGGAAATCGCCCAGAGCACCCAGCAGCAGCTTGAATGTCACCCGGAGCTTGTGGAGACTGGTGTGTACTGTCTGAAGCACCTGTTTACCAATCACCACGTCGCGCGTATAGTCACTGCTGGCAGCCCATAGTCGGAGTACATCGGGGCCCAGGGCGTCGTAGCTAGGCCCCTCGGTTTCCGCCTGTTTCTTCCCTTTGCCCTTGCGAGGCGGGAGAGGAGGCAGTAGAGTCCCATCCATGATCGTCTGCGGGGCAATGGTGTTACCAATAGACTTACTCATCTTGCGCCCGTTCTCATCAAGGGTAAAGCCGTGGGTAATGAGGTTTTGGAAGGGAGCACGGGCACCCACGGTCTTGCCAGAGGCAAGCTGGTGGGCAATATAGGTCAAAAGACCGGACTGGAACCAGCCGCGGTGCTGGTCACTTCCCTCCAGGTACACGTCGGCTGGGTGGTCTCGGTCTTCCTGAGGGATGTCGATCTCTGACCAGCTGGTACCGCTGTCGAACCAAACATCCATGGTGTCTGTTCCACGTCGGTATCCTACCAGGTCATTACGTAGAGACGGCAGAATCCAAGCCGAGTCATCGGCGGAGTCTGTCCACCAGGCATCGATGCCGCGCTCTTCAATAGTAGTCATAATGTGAGATACACTTTCCTTGGTCAGGACCGCCTCTCCCGTGGCCCGGTGATAGATGGCGGGAATCGGGACGCCCCAAGCGCGCTGCCGCGAGATGCACCACTCGCTGCGGTTCTTGACGAAATTCTCCAATCGGGACTTGCCCGCCTCGGGAACAAACCGAACATCATCCAGAGATAGAAGAGCACTAGCGCGAATGTCGCCTACATCGGCGAACCATTGTTCAGTAGCCCGGATGATGATCGGGCGCTTGGAGCGCCAATCGTAGGGGTACTTGTGCTCGTATGCGTGCTGGGCAAGGAGTTGGCCGCGTGCTTCAGCATACTCAAGGACAGCGCGGTTACCATCTCCCAAGACGGACTTGCCGGTCAAGCGCGTAGGGTCGTGTGGCATCGCCTTCTCTGTAAATTTGCCATCATCGTTGACAGGCGCAAATACCTCGATCCCGCGCGCAAGACACGCTTCGTAGTCATCCATACCATGACCAGGCGCACAATGCACCAATCCCGATCCCGAGTCTGCAGTAACAAAGCCCGCGCTGATAATCGGCTGGGCTTTGGCGCTTGAGTCCTTGAAAAGTGCTCGGTAGGTAGTCTTCTCAGCCAGTTCCGACCCCAGTATAGAAGGAATAATGACAGGAAGCTCCTCCTCTTTCAACATGAACTGAAGATACTCGAGCCGAGACTGGGCTACAAGTAAAAGACCGTGCGTCTCTGACTGGACGATGGTGTACTCCAGCGATTCATTCACAGCGATAGCAGCATTGGCAGGCAGAGTCCAGGGCGTGGTGGTCCAGATAACCACGCTTACCTCTTTCCCCTCGATCAACGGATCCTTGGACAAATGGGCCGGGATATCCACGAGAGGGAATTTAACCAAAGCAGCCGTCGAAATATGGTCATCCTTGTATTCCAATTCAGCCTCCGCAAGCGCAGTCCCCGATGAAGGTGACCAGTAAACCGGCTTGAACTTGCGATAGATGAGGCCACGGTCAACCATCTCCCGAAAAATCCCCAGCTGCCGCATCTCAAACGCCTTGTCCATCGTCTTCCAATGGCCCTCCCAATCCGCCATCACTCCAAATCCTTTGAATTCCTTCATCTGCTCTTTGACCGTCTGCCGAGCAAGCCGCCGTGCAGACTTGCGGATGACCGCGGGGGCTATCGAATCCTCCGCCACACCCTTCTGCTGTAAGACTTGTAGTGCCTTCAGCTCGATGGGCAGCCCGTGACAATCCCACCCGGGCACATAGCGCACGCGCTTGCCCCGGCCCAATTGGACACGGTTGATGATGTCTTTGAGAATCTTGTTCAGTGCGTGGCCAATATGCAGCTCGCCGTTCGCGTAGGGAGGACCATCATGTAGGATGAAGGGCTTCGAGGCGGGTCGTTCGCGCTGCTGCCAGGCGTAGAGCTCATCGGTGCTGCGTTTCAGGTATTTGGTCCGATCGGCTAGAGACACGCGTGGGGGGAATGTGGACTTGGGGAGTTTGAGTGTTGAGGTCCAACTTCGGGACAAGAGCTGCGTCTGTCGCATCCTCCCTGCATATCCTCCGTGGATGGGAGGCGTTGAATGTGGAGATTTAAAGATCGCCAATTTTGATGAACTGCCCCTGTTGCTGTTTTACCAAAATTACCAAGTGGCTCCACATAAGATTGGTAAAGTACCGTTGCATGCAGTAATCGCCTTTACTCACTATGTAGATGATTTTGTTTTTTTTTTTTTTTTTTTTTTTTTTTTTTTTTTTTTTTGAGTCTAGCAGTCGATAGGGCATCTTCATACAGATATCCTTGTGATAGTATTGCGTTACAAATACATAAAGTTGTACACTCTGAGTCTGCTAGTTGGGCATTGAGCCTTACCTACAGCCTATGGAAGGAAAGTTGGCACTAGGGTCATGCCAGAGTCTTGCCAGAATCGCTTCTATGCTCCATGGATGATATTCTTAGGTCAGTTTATGGTGAGATTTACCAAGACACCCGTAACCGATCCCGGATGAGTAGGCAATGCGGTCCAAAGATATGAGGGCGACATATCCGGGTTCCAGCTGAGGATTTGGCCCCTAAAAGACAGAGAGGACGGCTACAGCGGCGGTGTAGGGAAGAATAATCCGACGTGAGTATTGAAAGTAAACGCTGCGCTATAAATGTACACGCCCAACTCCAGTCATGGCTCATGTCGCATCAAATCAAGACCAAAAATCTCAAGAGGTTTGAAATCACCGCTGGTCTAATAAACTGTTAAACAGCTCACGGTGCCATTCTTCAGCACCTCAAACAGCAGGCCCGGGAATCCAAAAAGCTCCGTATTCCCCAACCCACCATCGTGACTATCGCCATCAGCACGCGGACCCTTGGACGTGGTTTCTTCCCAGCCGCCAAGAAACTCGACGCTACTCTCGGGACTATCGCCCCACCCGCGGTTGAGTACCATCGGCCGCTGCATCGCACGCTCTTCGCCAGCATTGCCGTATGACCCTTTCCACATGTTGCGTAGCCGTGAGGATATCTCGTCGTATGGTGACTCGGAAGTCAGACTGTTGTCGTCCGGGCCGAGGTAAATAGCCCAGCGGCTTCGGCGGTGACGGTTGAAGGGGTAAGACCCTGGCACATTGCCGTGCAAGATAATCTTGGTTACGGTCAGTTGCGATGTTGATGGCTGAGGCGACGGGTCCAGTAGATCAGAGGTTGGGAATGCTGGGCCCGGCGTGCTCGGATGTGAGATAAATGCGTCAAAGCCGTGGTGGAAGTAGTTGAAGAAGCATTCCGACGGCAATAAAGCCGGGTCGCTGATGCTCGAGGAGGATATTTCTTCGTCTGAATCATCAGTCACGCTGTTGTTGGAGGAGTGATCAGTATCTGGAATGTCCATGCCTCGACCGGGCGATGGGCTGAGATGCAGCGGATCTGCGCCGCCTGCTGCACGATGGATGGATATGCGCCGGTCATTTTTACGATAGATGGCATCTGGGGGACCAAATTCTGCAATCATGTCCTGCGGCGTGGTCTCTCCTAAGTTAATTTGTACTGGCGCACTCGCCCGTCGGGTTACTTCTAGTTTCCCGGCCCCAAGGATGAGGAACTCCTCGACCTCGTCGGCAAACGAGTCGCGTGCTTTGCTCACCACCGCCGATGAGCGTGGATATTGAGGCTGCTGAGTAAATAGCTTTGCTCGGGTCTCTGGCCATGAGGACCCTTGGAAGATGGCCATGGAGGTCGCTGACAAGGCGGCTGAGGATGAAAGCAGTGCTACGAAGTCGCAGTGTTCGGACCAGGCGGAGTGTTGGAGAGGGAAGGATAAGGCTATTCCCGGATACGATAGTACGTAGGTACCATATGGTGACTGCTCAGCCGGCGGGACGTATTCACCTGGGTAGGATGGACCAAAGAGGCGGTTGTAGACATGGCGGAAGCTGGGCCCCTGGGGAGAGGTGGTCGGCCCAGTGGACTTGCCGTTTTTGAGAACATCTTGGCCTTTGTAAACCAAATCCACTTTGGAAAAGTCCAGCACCTCGATCAGACGGAGTCGCTGGTCTGGACCATCGAACCGGAGTCGCAAGCCGTTTGAGGGTAGGAGTAACACCACAGGTTTGCGCACTGGATCGGAGGAGGAGTATGCAAGATCGATGGCAGGATATGTTTGAGGGTGGGATTTGACTCTAGTCAGGATATTGTGCAGTGATGCGCCCAGTGCTAAGGAGCAGTTAGCTTCAACCCCACGTGTAGATCATCGGAGACATACTGATGTTGCCCAGGCCTTTGCCAGGGAAGATCTGAACTGGTGCAGTTCGTGCAGACATGGTGCTTAGACCTTCATGCGACGAAGGTTACTTTGGAAAAGTCTTTAGTAATGTGTCCGGAAATCAAATAGAGAAGCAAAAGAAAGACAGACAAGATAAGGATATCATGCGGGGAAAGCGATGATGCTGAGTCATGCGATAGGGGAGCGTGACGAGTCACGTGGGGTTTGTTTTTGTTTTGCCTGAACGGATCCACTCGGCTGGTCTTGATGTTTGATCGTTTACTTTATGCACGGCTCTGCTTCCCAGCCCGCCGACTCCCAACTTGAAATTCAACATGGCTGGCCCACCTCGGCCTGCCTCTGCTATTCCAGCAGCTGCAAAAAGGACCAATCTGCGCCAACCCACTCGACGAGCCGGTTCGACTGTAGCAGAGCGAGTAGCATCGCCCGCAGTTAAAGCAAGACCGACTACCACTGCTACGACACGTGCGATCAAACCGAGTCCTGATCAATCTGCCGTTGGGAAACGAAAGGAGAGAGACTATGAACGTGAAATCAATGAGGACACCAGCATTCATGTGGTCGTGCGCTGTCGCGGTCGCAGTCAGCGCGAAATCAAGGAGAACAGTGGCGTGGTGCTGTCGACCGAAGGTGTCAGCGGAAAAACTGTGGAAATGTCCATGGGACCGAATGCGATCTCCAATAAGACCTACGCTTTCGACAAGGTGTTTGCACCAGGCGCCGATCAGGTGATTGTTTACGATGAGGTGGTTGTACCAATTCTCAATGAGGTGAGCTGACTCTGACCACCTGTGTGAGAGCATGGCGCATTAACGAAATTACAGATGCTGGCTGGCTTCAATTGTACCATTTTCGCATATGGACAGACCGGAACAGGAAAGACATACACCATGTCTGGAGACATGACTGACACCCTTGGGATCTTGTCCGATGATGCTGGTATAATTCCCCGCACACTCTACTCCTTGTTCCACAAACTTGAGGAAACCGAAAGCACAGTCAAATGCTCCTTCATCGAACTATACAATGAAGATCTGCGCGATCTGCTAGCCGCCGACGACAACACAAAACTCAAAATTTACGAGAATGAGAAAAAGGGCCATGCAGGCACCTTGGTGCAAGGAATGGAGGAAACTTACATCGATTCGGCTTCGTCCGGTATCAAGCTGTTGCAGATGGGCAGCCATAGACGTCAGGTTGCCGCAACCAAATGCAACGATCTCAGTTCCCGCAGTCACACAATCTTCACCATTACTGTCCTTACCAAACGCCTTACTGACTCGGGCGAGGAGTATGTCAGCGCCGGAAAGTTGAATCTGGTGGATTTGGCCGGTAGCGAGAATATCGGTCGGAGTGGTGCAGAGAACAAGCGAGCTGCCGAGGCGGGCTTGATCAATAAGAGTTTGTTAACATTGGGACGCGTGATCAACGCGCTGGTGGACAAGAGTGCCCATATCCCGTACCGGGAGTCGAAACTCACTCGCCTATTGCAAGACTCCTTAGGTGGTCAAACGAAGACATGCATTATTGCTACGGTTTCGCAATCGAAGAGCAATCTGGAGGAAACAATTTCGACCCTTGACTACGCGTTCCGAGCCAAGAACATTCGCAACAAGCCCCAAATCAACCCTCTTGTGTCGAAGAGCAAGCTGCTCTCGGAAATCGGCATGGAAATTCAGAAGCTGAAGAGCGACCTTAATGCAACCCGCCAACGCAATGGTGTCTACCTGACCCCGGGCGCTTTTGACGAGATGACCATGGAAAGCGAGTCCCGGAGGATCGTCAACGAGGAACAGCGAGCCAAGATCGAGTCCATGGAGGCGAGTCTTCGTCACAAAGTGCAGGAGTTATTCACCCTCACCAGCAACTTCAACACTCTAAAGAAGGACAACGAGGATACCCAGCACAAGCTGACCGACACCCGAGGCGTGCTTGAGCAAACAGAGAAGAGCCTCAAAAATACCTCTGAACAACTGGACGAGGAGACACTTCTGCGGAAGGCTCATCAGAACACCGAGAGCAGGCTTCATGAAATTGGAGTAGAGATTCTGACTACCCTGGATGGCACCGTCGCGGACATCAACGGTCTGCACGCGAAGATTGATCGCAAGGACAATTTGGAATCGGTTAATCGCCAGACCTGGCAGTCGTCCACAGGCGAAGTCTGTGGTGTCACCCAGCAAATTGATGCCCGTTTGGAGGAGTTCCAGGCGCAGCATGCCACTCTGCTAGGGAGCATGTCTGGCCGTATCCATCATTTTGTGGACTCCGAGCTAAGCTCTGTTAAATCTGCTCAGTCTCACCTGCTAGAGTTTGATTCTTTCTTTGATAAGGCCGAGTCCGATGCCAAAACCCAGACTTCTGGTGCTCACGATGAGATGAATGAAGTCCTTGAGGAGATCAAGGTCCTTCGTGAGGACGTCAAGAGCAAGGTTGGCGAGGGTCTGAATGGACTGTCTGCTGCGGCAGCTCGCATTTCCAAGGAGGTTATTGGCGAATTTTCCCAGTTCCACTCCCAGTTGCACACATCCTACAGCACCCTTGGTAAGGACTTCAAGGGGATGTTTGAGAACATGGTCTCGCATCTGGATCAGCAGAAGTCCGAGATCAATAAGCTGCGCCTTGAGCTTCAGGAAGCCAATCGTCAGTCGGTGGAAGCTAGCCGCAAAGCTTCCCAAAACCTTGCTCAGGTTTTGGAAGAGGAGCATGCGAGCGCCCAATCGGAGCGTGACAACCTCATGTCTCAAATTCGCACCCTGCTGGACGAGTCGAGCTCACGGCAGTCTAGTCGCCTCAAGGGCAAGGTCGATACCCTTCGAAATGATATTACCGCATCTGGTGACTCTCTTGAGCATGCCACTGCACAGTATGACCGACACATTGATGAATGGATCTTTAAGGAGGAACAATTTGCCAAGGACGTCACTGCATCCAGGGATGAGATCAGAACCAAGATGCAGAATGACTGGGAGGTAAGATTTATTCCTGTTTTCTATTCAAAATTCCACACTAACAGTAACAGACCTTTGATCAACGCAACGCTTCCATCCAGCGAGTTACCGAATCAGTGCACCAAGAAACCGTGCTCATTGTGGATGCTCAGATGGCCGACGTGAGCAAGCAGATGGGGGCCCTTGACGATTTTGTTGCAAAGGCCCGGTCTCACAATGGCCGATTCCATGAATCACATATGAGTAGCCTGGACACCATCGCCAACAACGTCCGGGAGTCTCGCACCGCCATGAAAGGTCAGCTGGACGGCTTCGGTGAGCGCGTCAGTCAACTCCAGGAGGATACCAACATGCACACCGAGGAGCTTGAGCAATCGACTGCGCCGCTACAGGATGGAGTCCGCCAGCCACTTGTTGACCTTCGCGCGAATATCCAAAGCCATCCCATGAAGGAGTATGTGCCGACTGGTGTCACTCCTCAAAAGCGACGATATGATTACCCTTCAACCCTCCCTCGCACCGAACCCCACGAGGGTCTCCGGTCACGGCACCGGGTTTCCAAGCAGTTCACTGCTCTTCCCTTCAGCGAGGAGCCCTTGCCGCCCCCTCTACCTGAATCCCCAGCCGCATCGCCCTCTAAATCCTATGTGTACAGCGATGCCGCAGAAGAGGTAACCCACCCCTCCTCATCATTCGCAACCACTTCCAACACTGGCCTTAAGGAAGTGGATATAAACATCACCAGACCAGTCACATCTGGTGCCGACGACGACACCGTGTCTGCCTGCAAGACTGAAACGCCCGCCGCTCCCCCAGTCATGGAGCTGGACGAGACGCCCGCAAAGGACGAGTCCGAGCCGCCTCGCAAGCGCCGCCGCTCGGCTTCAACCAACCCCGTGGAATGCAAACTGCCTCAAAAGAGGCTCTCCAAGAAAATGGCCGGCATGATGGAGGGTCGCGAGAACGTGCCCCCGCCTTCTACAGCCGGCCGCCGATATCTCAGAACCCGTCCCTCGGACTAGTCGCACACCGTTTTGTTTTGATTCTTTGTCATGACATCTTGATACCCAATATCGCTGGTCTTTAACCCCCTGTCCACCGGAGTTTCTGGCTGAAAACCATGTGGGGTTGTCATTCACTTTTACTTCTTTTGTTGGAGTCTTGGATCTGGATTTTTCTCCACGGCGTTGGAATCGCCATAACTAGACATCTTATTCTTACGGCCGTCTTAATAGATTGCATCTCATCTGATATTGAAATAAAAACGTAAGCTGTGGTATCCCCAAGTGTAAGAACGCCATGCATCTCAAAATCACACCGTCATACATAATTCATAGAGCCATCAAGCAACCCTGGGATAAACCGCCAGGTTGATCAGAACTGCTACTGCTCTTCCACGTCCTTGTCTTCACCCCCCTCATCCCCTACCTCTCCATCAGGAACACCCGCCGCATCAATAATAATTTGCAACTCCTGCATTCGCTTCGCAAACTGATCCATCATATCCTCCAACCTCTGCACCCCCGTTTCCCGTCCAAACTCCCCAGGTAACCCGCCCGTCCCGCGTATCTTCAACATCAAACCATGACCGCCACCACCGGGATTCCCATTCCCACTCTCAAACGTCGGCGCCGCTACCATCTCGCTACTGAGTACTTGCCAACTTGGCGAGAAACTCTTGGCGCTGGTTACGCGGAACTGGGGTGCAACTGGCCCTGGCGATGATTGACCGGGTAATGTTGTGGTTTTCATCTCGCCAATCCCGGATGTTGGGGTCGGGTTTGTGCTTGTGCTTGTGTTGGGGACTGGCTCGACGTCTAGCACGATGTAGTTTTCATGAACTCCTGGAATTGGTGGTGGGAGGAGGGTTGATTTTTCAGACACTTCATCTGATTTTTGTTCTTGGTCTTTGTCGGTTTTTGTTTGTGCTTCTAGAGTGCGGAGCGCGGCTTCTGTGACGAGGTCTGTGTCGTCGTCGGAGAATATGTAGTGTACTGTTGGGTGGTGGTAGTCTGTCGTGTGGGCGTCTTCGACTAGTGTGAAGAATGGTTGGAAGCCGGATATGCGGTGTTGCTCTATGCCATCGTCGTGGATATCGTGGACATCTTGGGCATCGTGTACGGGGCTTTCCTCGTGTGTTGGGGAGGTGTGTACTTCCCCAGGACGAGGCTCTGATGTTGTGGGGTGCTCGTTGTGTCCGCCATACCGATCGCTCGGTCGTGGGGCAGATCCGGACTGTCCGTGTAGGTCCCGGAGAGATGAGGAGGGTGAGAAGGGATGTGGGTTGGTCGACATCTCCGCTACATTGTTGGAGAAGTTGACTGGTCCGCGGGGATGTCGGCCTACTGTAGCTCTTATCGATAAGTTTGAGCACGTGATTCTGCTGAAATAATGTCACATGTACGTGGGTCAGGTGACCACCTATGGTGATTCTAAACTTGTCACGTATGAAGGGTAAGTAAAATACGTACAATTCTACAACACACCTACACATATTCTTTTAGCCCAAATCATGTCCACCAAGATCTGGGATGGATTTCTCCTCTCGCCACCACCACCCGAGTGGGCCCCCTTTTGGGGCAGTCTGTGGGAAGGCGCCCTATCCGCTTTCTCAGTCTGGCCCATTGCTCAAATCGGCATCATAAGGACCTATACTTCCAGTTGATCTGCTCGCTATTAATTCATCTCGTCTTATTTCTTTTTGCAGTTTCGTTCGCTTACCAAGATGGATGGCCTAAAGTGGCCGTGACGGAATGTCTTGGACGGACGATTGTTGTTTCTGGGTTTGGGCTGACGAGCCATAAATACTCTTATGGACAGGGACGAACGCGTATGTCTTTGCCCTTGGAAAGAGGGCAATGTGAATATGTATGCTTACTTTTACAGGGATGGACAGAAATTAAGAGATACTTGTTCGCACCACGGCAAAATCGCTAAATCAGGCTCGACCAAAAAAGCAATAATGAAGGGCCACAAGCTTCAACGCAGGTCCTCAAGACCAAGTATTATCGTATAAAAAACTGTAGGCCGTGTGCCGTCCACATAAATGTTACCAACTGCTGCTGTTTCCGGACAAGTCATAAAAGTGGAAGAGTGCAGCGCCGATTATGCTCCCATTCCTCGCAGTTTTATCGATAGTCTCAGACCATCAAATAGTCTGCCTCTAAAGCCATTTCAGCCCTCTCAAAATTACTCCTGGTGGCTTCTGTGCATGGGGAAAATAGGGAGTTGAATGGGGGTAGCGTCACCGCCCCATAGACTAGCAGCGCCGAGCCAATCTATTGAATTTGTCAGTAAAAAGCCCAAGGTGTGTATAGAAAGTTGACTGAGGAAAACTCACATGAAAGGAACGATGAAATGAGCAACACAGCATTTCCAGCCTGCAATACGCTATTGCTGTTGACCATATACCCAGCAGCAAGCAGAATAAAGGCAACATCAAGGAAAAAGAAGTCCAGGAAAAGAGCCCAATTCGACCGAATAGAAGCAATGAGGAAAATAGTGCTGACAATGAACCATGCCCAGCAATAAATAGCCAGGGCCTGGTTAAACTCAGGTGAGATGGCGCCCGTCTTTGGATCTGTGTATGCTGCCATGATTCCGCTACCTGGAAGGTAAATCATGGCATAAGAGAAGTTGAACGCGGAATAGCTGACCCAGACAACGGATCCGAACTGTTCAAATTAGTTATGTTAGATCACACTATAGAGTTGAGTTCAATGTATGGCTTACCGTGCTACCGCAGATGAATTCAAAAATCGCAGCAAGAAGTTGCCCAACACCACCGAAGAAGACCAGCACACCAACGAAGACGTTAGGGACTGCAACACTTCGGGCATGAAGGTTGAATACAGCAATTAAAAAGATGTCTGCAACCAAGTACACAAGTTAGATACTCAAGTTAAAGCTTGTCTTTCAAAAGGAGATGCTCACCGGTCGCGAAAGAAATAAGTCCTACAGTGGATGGACTCCCGAATCGTACTTCACGCTGGGCAACATGGTAACCCTGGCTCTCTAATTCACGCGGCGAAGACACTTGGGCCTGGGCCTCGATGTTCTCGATATTGTCCGGAGTGGAACGCTTCGTGTATTCTCCCATGTTGTGCAATTGAGTATTTTAGTCCAAGAGTAAAATGTAAGGACAGTTATTAAAGAGAGCTGGGTCAAAATAAAGCTAGAAAGGGGAGGCTTTGCCCAACCGCTGCTTTATATCTTCAGTCTCCACAGCAGACCCCGGATCCGCTCGCCCGTCCGGGGTTACGTAGGTACCGGGGAACTACGGGGAACGCAAACTACAAAACAAGGTTTATTCGGCAATATGCTCATTGTCGATCACAGACACGGCGAAAATTAACTTTGGTGTCTACGGTCCAGGTAAAGATCAACATGGGGATCCGAACTGTGTGAACCCCGCCATCCCCATGATTTCCAGTATGCTGAGAAGGCCTACACCTCGAAAACCAACGACCGTATGCACGATGAGATTTTTTAGGCGATAATTCACATAAAAAGACTGTACGCTGCTCAGTATCTACATAAATACCTCCAAGGTTCTGTTCATAATAGTCCTCTGTGCCAGACCGAACCCGGCCAGCGAGAACCCACAACCACGTTCGCTATGAAATTTTTGAGCCAATGATCCAAATGAAAAGATTATACACTACTTAGTATATACATCAGGACTTCCGAGGTTCCTTCCATAGTAGTCCTTCATTCCAGCCCTGGAGACCTAGCAAGAACCCTCAACGAACCATCGCAACTCCACGAGAGCCCAGGCCTGGGGATCGCAAAAGGAATTCGGTTTTATGTGAAAGGCTATGTGAAAGGCTATCTAGTTTGCTTGTTCGATTCGGCTAACTGTGGGCTTTCCCCTAAGTACCTGTTTTGAAGCTGCCTTTACTATCCTTTTGCTATATCTGCTTACCCCGCTTACCCCGGATATTTCCCCAGGTTTCTGTTGCCACCCCACCCGAGGTTGTATGGGTTATATGAGTGTACCGTCCGGTCTAAAAGATGTAATCTTATTATCAGTCAGAAGGGTATAAAGAGGACCTGACTTCTTCGCATAGTGCTTCAAATCCCTTACCTTCTATCACCAATTGATCTCACTCCAACCCGCTTGCAGTTTCCTTGCTCGCAGTATGGCCGTCATTCAGAATCAATCTGCCCATGCATGGCAGTCGCTTCCTGATGCCGTTAGTCCCTCATTGAAGAGACTGGGCACTCTTTTAAACAATGACCCTCAATGGCAAGCCTATATCAACACGGAAGCCATCCAGACAGATATCACGATTGGTGTCCAGTCAACGCAGTCGGACAATGCTATTCTCGTTACCGTTTCACCAAACGCGAAGACCAACGTTTCCACGGGCTCCCCGTCCAAGGCAGACTTCACCCTCGTGGCGCAACCTGGTCACTGGGAAAGCTTCTTTGCGGCCAATCCCAAGGCCCCCTATACTAGCTTTGTCGGTATTCAGGTAAGCTACACCTCCAACTTTGCCGTTCTCTTAAGTTCAACTTGTATTAACAATTGCTTCAATAAAATCAGGGAATGAATATCGTCCAAGATGGCGCCGGCGTCTTCGGTGACCGCGTGAAATATGGCCAATTCGCTCATCTCACAACTCGCCTGTTGGAACTGATTCGCGAGGGTCTTCACGGTCCAATCCCAGAGGACCCCTCAACTGAAGTCGACGAAGATCATCTCACGGGCAAGTACGTGTTCATTGAACCGCCTGTCTGGGGAAAGTCCAAAGTCTTCTACGAGACCAGCGGCAAAGGACCCCAAGAAATCGTCTTTCTTCACACCGCCGGTAGTGACAGTCGTCAATACCACGCCGTGATGAACGATGCCAGAATGCGCGCAAAGTGTACAATGTACGCTTTCGACCTTCCTGCTCATGGCCGCAGCTTCCCAGGCCAGAACCACCTCCCCGGCAACCACACAAACACCGAAGAGGCCTATGTTGGAGCTATCCGGGAGTTCATAAAAGTGATGAAGCTCAATAAGCCCATCGTCTGCGGCGCTTCCATGGCAGGACAGGTCTGTATCGCAGTGGCAATTCGCGCCGAGGAGGTTGGTGCTGGTGGCACTATTCCGCTACAGGGATGTGATTACTTGACTATGAAGCGCCAGTTTGATGACAAGTCTCCACTGGTCAATCAGTCCCTCTTTAACCCTGACTGGATCTATGGAATGATGGCGCCCACTGCGCCATTGGTCAATAAGCAGCTTATTTGGCACCTGTACAGTGCTCAGGCGTATGGAATCTTCCATGGTGATTTGGACTTTTACTTTGGAGGATTTGATGCCCGTGACCGTGTTGCACAGATTGATGTCAAGAAGTGTCCTATCTATTTCCTGACTGGAGAATATGACTGGAGTACTACTCCTGCCATGAGCCAGGCGACGGCGAAAAAGATCAAAGGTGCCAATTTCAAGGCTATGAGTGGACTGGGCCACTTCCCTGCTACTGAAAGTCCATCTCGCTTTGTGAGTTCTCCATAATCCGTCTTTCTATTTTTGTTACTGATGATTCAAGATTCCCTATCTCCTTGATGCCCTTGATTGGATTCAGAAGACTCGCGCGTAGCGGGTGGCCTGGAAGAATCAGGGAGGGTCTTTCTCCCCAGGAGACGCTCGTTATGTACTCAGTATCCAAGTTGTGTTGATTATAACTGTCATTGAATGAATATCCAAGAATTGCTGCTGCTACCTACAACATTTGTTCCCAGATGTTGATGCCAAGACCCACTCACTCAGTGGGTCCGTATGAACGTTGACTTAGTCCTTGTCTATTGACCTTAAGTACTGAAAAATGGGGTGAGTCTGTAGGTGGGTCTGGATCTGGATACATATAACCGGTTCCCCAAACCAGCGGATCTCTTCTCACTCCTTTTTTAAATTGGTCGGCGCCAGATCTATTACCAGAAGCGCAGTATCCGAGGTTAGAAAACCGAGTGGATCTATTCCGTATGGCAGAATCTCGGTGAACTGATCCTGCTGTACGGAGTACAAAGAATGGGTCTAAACCAAAGAATGGGTCTAAACGAAGGGCAAATCCATGCGCCAGTAGATCAAGGTCGCCCCTGTCCGTAACCCGCCTCGAAGAATCTCTTACCACATTATGTCCATCCAGTTCTTGTATATGTACATTCAGATCATTGAGAAGCCATGTGTAGTCAACAAGTCGGATCATCGCTTGCTGGAAAGGTAGCCGCTTGACAGGTATGGTTTGGAGTCCAAGTACTGATGGTGAATCATCCACAAGCTCGTTCTTGGTTTTAATCCGTGTTCCATATTATCACATATTGGACCTGCATCAAAGCTCACCTATTTACTCACTCCTACTGTAGATGTAGGAGTGACACCTAACTACCACCGAGAGAGTAGACCATGAAGCAAATGCATTTCTATTGTCTTGAGTATATCCTCTCGTTCTTTTGCATAAAAAGCCCCAATAATTCGAATTCCAGTTTCCCTGGTTCAGCTACCACACGTACAGTACGGCGTCCTACTAGCGGTGGCTCCTTGGATATCCACAATGACTATGTACTCCCACCCCCGCCCCGACTCCGGACCCGCCACACCAGATTGAGTCGGGTTTCCGAGGTGCTCGGCTATATGCTCATTCGGCTTCTTTTGTTCTGTGGATCTACACCCCACACGTGGATCCGCGACCCATGATTTGGTTAACTTGGCCCGACAGAGTGGTACGTTTACATAGGCTTTCTTTTCTCTTTGCCCTTATTTTGAAAGCAAATAGACTTCTCAACCGTCAGATGGGCGTCCTATATGAACAAGGCTATGAACACATTTTCCGGAAAGACCGTACTCTAGCGCATAACAATTCTTAACAATTCCATTGTATTTCTATGATTTCTTTTTCCCGGTATGCTTCCTTTCCTATGCACGATTAATGCACGTTCACCCAATAACCGCGTGCTCCCCACGTCAGAAAGTCAGATTGGGGCTTTGTACTCGCAGCTCCGACATACCACTTTTCCCAGGGTTGAAGGTTTGCGGGGCAGTGAAGATCATGTAGGTCAATGCCAACCCTGCCACGAAAATCAGTTAGCCTAGAACGCTAGGTTTAGGCGACATGACAATTGAGATAAAAGGTAGTCGGCATAGCTACTATGCCTGTGAAGCCTACTATGATGTGTTAGACTGCATAGCTAAGGGGATACAATGTGTGTACAGACACCTTAGTCTCTGGACACGTCTTTCAATGTCCAACTACGCCGAGGGCACCAACACATAGTAAAAGGATACTTTGAAGGATGGAAAAATTACTACAGATTGTTCGCCAAATATTGCAGGTTCGAATCAGTGTCCCAATAACTAATACTGTGGTGCACTCTGGACCTTTGATCTTGAGGAACGTCTTCCCCCAACTCCAGTTCAGAGACTTCGAATCTGGAAAGCTCTGATTCCCAACCAGTTGCCTTCAAACCTTTCAGCTTTATCTGTGTGCCTCTCCGGTGCATTTGCTCGCTGCTACGCAATGATGCACCGTGTGGCTACCCCCACCAAACCAAAGCGTGCGCCTATACGCTTGAAATTCTCCCGATCTTCTCGGGGGTCACTAGCTCATTTACAAAGACCATAACTGGAGTATCATCGTAAGGCAGGCTAAAAGATAGAAGGATCTCAATTTACGTCCTAATGAAGGAAGACATCAAGTTGAAGAGGAAAGGAAAGAAGGAGAAGGCAGGGCAAGATGGTTCCTTATAACCTAACCCTTCTTGCTATAAACGGCACTTCTCTCAGCCTAACGGAAACATCCACAGAGACATCCTTCTAGCGAATCAATTTAAAGAAGACAAACAAACAAATAATCCTCCTCCAAAGAAGCATGCTTCTCCATCAACGACCCAAAGCCTCCTAACTGCCATGTGACCTAGACACATAGAGACGTGAAAACCTATGGTGTATTATTGTGTCAGCATAACGAGATAATTAAATATTGGAAAGGAAAGGGAGACAGAGTGAAAGAACCAGGTATACATACATTAGTGCATTAGGTGCAGACATCCAGTGTAGGTATCTCCTGCCTAGTTAGGTGACTAGTGTTTAGTCATACTGCGTGAATCGGGGCGGGATAGGTGGCACTTGGTAGGGAATACAGCATCACTTCTTGAGAATCTCCCTGATGGCCTTGAGTTGGGCCCACTCGTAATTCAGCCCGATGCAGAGCCATGTGGCTGGCGGCGGCTATAGATATCCTTAGCTGCTCGTATAGCCTTATGTCAGGTTAAACCGCGAGTGAACCCAACTTGAGACTATCAGAAAGAACCTCAAAGAAGTGATGATATTGTGGGGTGAAAAGGAAGGTTCAAGTAAGAACGCTAACGAAGCAATTAATATAGATGCCAAAGGCGGCGTGGCGTCAAATTGCAGAAAAGAGAGGGGTGCCGATTTTCTGCCGCTTTTTCTGCCACCACAGACTTCCAAGTCATCTGCTATTTACACGCAAACCCCTTGTAATACTAATCTTCAATCCCAGTCATTACATAGAAATAATAACTTGTTAACGGATAGCATGATAAACTACAAAACGCGCTTCACAAGTTGGGTAGACAAAGTGGGCAGTGAGTGTGATAAGGGTGGTAGAACATAGGTTCAAACTCGTGAACAGACTCTCATCCCGGGGTCATAGAAACATGCTTACAAGAAATGCTGTAGGGGTATCCTTGAATCAACCCATTGAACGCCAGAATATGCAATATTCAACCATCACTCCTCCGTTTGTTTCCACTCGAATTCTAGAATTAATTAGCATTGATCGCGAACGTGAAGTGGTTGTCATACTCTGGCGACACATCGGACACAGTCCCTTGGATGTTTCTTGCTGGATCCAAGTCATCAGGCAATGCTGTTGACCCACTGTTAGCCAACAAATCGCAGTTCTCCTGTATGTGTTCGGTCTCACCATATGAAACGAGTGGCCGCATTTGCCAAGTACTGCAAATATAATAAGTTCCTAGCCTTGGAATTGGGAAACACGTCGACTCACGTAATGAGCAGTCATCACCGGGGAATTTGCAGGTTGGACAGGTGCCGTCGAACTGGACACGACAGATACCACAAACTTCATCTTCAGGCATGTCCCAGTGCCAGGTAGCAATGGCGTTCCATTCTTTCAGCGTAACCTTCATGTTGATGGAGTGCAAGAAAAAGCTGGAAGCTAAGAGGTGGAAGGTGAAAGGTGAAAGGTGAGCGGTGACCGATAAGCGTTGTTTATCTTGTTATCACATGAGCTTCTCCGCACCCTGCGTCTTCCTTATTTCACTGCAGCACTGCAGTGTTTACGACCATGGCTTCCAGGGCTTTCCGCGTTGTGGGTTCTCCTACGCGACTATTTCGTTCAAATATGTCCAAATTTCCCGGCCAGGCTCACCGCAACATCTCCTTCTCCTCGTACTTGGTGACCCCTAACCAACTCAATGAGGCTCTAAAGAAGAACCCGCCGAATAAGATTTCCACTTCTCCCAGAGTCATTCCGCTTTGTGCCGCATGGTTTATGCCTAATGACCCTGAGGGTCGCAAGGGAATTGATTCCTTCCGCCAGTCTCGGATTCCGCAGGCACGCTTCTTCGACATTGACGCTGTCAAGGACCGTGATTCGCCTTATCCGCATATGCTGCCCACTTGTGAGGTCTTTGCAGAGTCCATGAGCGACCTCGGTATTCGGCGCGACGATGAGATCGTGGTTTACGACACTGCCGAGTTGGGCATCTTCAGTGCCCCGCGCGTGGGCTGGACCCTGCGTGTATTCGGCCATCCCAATGTGCACATCCTGAACAACTACCACCTCTGGGTAAAAGAGGGCCTGCCCACCGAAAGTGGCGAGCCAGCGCCCGTGGAGAAGTCCAAATATCCCGTCCCCACCTACGATTCAAAGCTGGTGATTTCCTTCCGTGAGATGAAGGAGCTCGCAATGGACTACGGCAAGGAGGGTGCCGAGGAGGTCGAGATTCTGGATGCTCGTCCATATGGTCGCTGGGCTGGTACTGACCCTGAACCCCGCCCGGGCTTGTCGTCTGGCCATCTGCCGGGCTCCAAGAGTATGCCATTCCAAGAGTTGCTCGACCCGGAGACCAAAACGTATCGTTCTCCAGAGGAACTGCGCAAGATTTTTGAAGATCACCAGATCAATCCCGAACGCTCGATCATCAGCTCCTGCGGCACTGGTGTGACTGCTAGCATCATCGAGACGGCTTTGGGGGAAGCGGACTATGGAAGCCCGAATCTACGTCGTGTATACGACGGAAGCTGGACGTGAGTGATATCCAAGATTATCAGAAATCTTTCTTATGCATACTGATCTTTCTCTAGTGAATGGGCACAGCGGGTCAAGGAATCGGATGGTCTCATTAAGAAGGTGAAGCAATAGGGAATATGGACTACATACCGCGATGGCAGGCGATTTGATCACTCTTTTCCTCATCCATGTTTCTGTAGCTAGATACTCTCCTCGTACGTATAGATTCATCTTTCTATCTCTTCTCGCCTCAACTCATCATCTCATTTTCGGTTCGTACCTGACCCAGGGTACCCGCTTAGTCAGACATAGCGCCGACTTCATTTTCGTCTTTTGCCATCTTTGTACTTGGTTGTTCGTGCTTTCGTGCGTTTCGCGACAAACATGTTGCAGATGTCATTTCCTTGTTCTCTGGCTTCTCACTGTGAGTGCTGCGCGATATACCCGCTTTCCCCCCACATTTCCATGTCCCTCCGTCAAGCCTCCTTCGCTCCCTGCTGACCTCCCCTCTTCTCTCCAGCTGTGGCTGTTCACACATCCAGTTCCCAGGTCTAGGGCATTCTGGCCCTTTTCTGACCTCCCATGAGAGATACCCCTTTCTCATCCGCCATGTCCACCGAACGCAAGACCTTTCACTGCGCCGTGGACGAGACGGCCCTGACGACCAACATCAGCGAAATCAAGAAATGGACCACCAGCGGGGCTATCGATCTTATTGTCCCTCTTTACAGTAGGTGCACAAAGAGAGAGACTATTGTTGTTTAGAAAGTGGCATCAGCATCGCTGATCTGACATTTCTTTCTGCTCAGCTCTCGAACAGCTCCACGCTTTGAAGCGGGCGGGATCGCAAATCGCCATCAATGCCCGCGAGGCCGTTCGCTTCCTCGATCGAGTCACTTCCGGTAAAGACCACACCGTCGCCCACCGCGTTGCCCTCCAGGGCCCGATGGAACAGTACGAGCGCTGGGAGGATGCCGAGAAATTCTTCCTGCCGGAATTCGAAGAGGAACCTGAGGCTCTCGACGAGACCGCTTCCGCCGAATCGGCGACCGACTCCCCCAAGGACCGCGGCGCCTCCGACTCGGACGATCTATCGCAGATGCTCCTGAGCAAATTGAATTTCAAGAAAGAGACCGAGGCCGCTTCCGTCACCTCCGCCGGCTCTCCCAGCGGACCCGGCTCGCGCACATCCTCCCGCAGTTCGCGCACCAGCCCCGAATGTGCCCAGCATGAGAACGGTGGTACCGGCAAGACGGACAAGGCCAAGGGACACCAACGTACTTCCTCCGCTTCTACCATTCCCGTGGTTCCGCCGATACTGCGCCCGTTGCTGAGTGCGTTGTTGTGGCGACTACACAGCGGCCCCGATGGCGAGAATTCCGCCAAAAGCTGTATTCTGGTCACCAACGATCGTGCGACTCAGGTATGGGCTCAGAAGTTCGGTATCGGCGTGAAGAATATCGTCCAACTGCGCACTGCGATTCAATACGAAGAGCGCGAATACAAGAACCGCTGTAAATACGTCGAGAAGACTCAGACCCAGGCTACCGAGCCCAAGACATTGTTGTCCTACGAGGATGACAGTGATGAGGATGAGCTGGTCTTTGTGCCCCGCGGCCGCGGCAGCGGCAAACCCTCCTCTCGAGGTGCACGCGGCGGATCTACTCGCAAGGCCGCCGCTGCAAAGGCTATCCCAGCGACTTCCGAGGCTCAGGCCCCGATCGAGGTTCCAACGCAGCCCATTGATCCCGACTCGTTCAGCCGATCCCTCGGCGCTAACAAGATCCCGACGGTGGATCTGAGTTCGCAGCAGGGGGGTGCCGCCCGCGGCATGTCCTCGGCCTCGCGTCGCCCGGCCAGTTCACGCCGTGGAGGAGGATCTACTCGCGGTGCGGCTCGCGGCAACGGCCGCGGACGAGGCAAGCTCTGGGTTCCTTGAAGGCGCGAGCAGGTCTGCCCGTAGCATTTACATCCAAGGACGTATTCCTTAGCAGACCAGTGTGACTCCGTGCATCCAGAACCCGGGTTTGTCTCTTTTCCTTATGCAGGACGGGCATCACCCGAGGGGAATCCGTGCTGCGACAGGGCGTGTTTCATCTCCCTTTCTACCCCATCTCACACCACTGAACCCCCGGCATCAACCCCAGGCCGCGGTATGGCCGAACGGCGATGAATCCGAATCTGCAGGATTCCATTCGATCCGCGGCTGGTAGTTACTACTTCTTACCTCTCCTCAAGGGAAGCCTGTACCCAAGGTATCCCTGGACTTTTGGCAGAGTAGCCGGTGCCCTGGGAAGCCGTGAGAAGTTGCTGATTTTAGCGCGACCCCGTGTATGCTAGTGGATTTCGATCTACTAAACTCATTTGATTATCATTTATCATGCCTAGAATGAAATATCCCCGTATTGTAAACACGAGTCGCAGGTGTTTCAGGGTTCCCCGCGTGACGTCGGAACATCATTTGACTGATCTACTTTTCCTCTCTTTACCTCTTTCAACTATTCCACTTCCACCATTACATTCCTTCAACCTTCAATATCCAATCCGTCAACAATGTCCGTTGACGAAAGCCCCATTACCATTATCCCCCAATCTGAGCGTCGCAACTCGCTGGAGAAGCACCTACAGACCCGCCCGGACAGGCAGGACCTCAAAGACCGCCATATCCTGCTCGACACGAACGTCGCTCCGTAGATTTCCCAACCCTACAGCTCCTTGCTCTACCTCTCCTTGACTAACCATCCGCAGGGCCCTCCAAGCCACCCGTCAGGAACTCGCCCGCCAACGAGCTACCGACGATCTAAAGAACAAGCTGGAGAAGCGACCCGACCGCGACGAACTTATTGAGCGTGAGACTACCCGTACCCTTTTTATTTACTAAACCTCTACGTGTCATATCAAGGTCATTTTCAATCCAGGCTAACAACAACATCGTTACAGGTAACATCCTCCCCGTGACCAACGCCGCCCCCGCTCTACAAGCCCAAGCCCGCGACCTCGAGCGCAGCATGCTGGCCGATAACCTCGAACATAAGATCCAGAACCGTCCGGAGCCCGATGAGCTTATTTCGCAGGGTATCTTGTCCGAGGATGAGGATCCCCGCTCTGCTTGATTTGATCTCCCGGGTTGCTTGCCTGAACTACCACGGGTGACTCGACTCGAGGAATGAGATACGAAGGCGTTTTTGTGGTTTTATGGCCTTGTGTCGTTCTTTACTGGTCTTTAGTTTTGATTCTCAGTCTTGAACTGTGCTGCGGGGTGATGTGACATCACCGTGACGCTTGTCTTCTACTCGTATGAAGCTTTCTTGAACTGCTTTCGCCGGATCTGGTAGTAGACTGGTCGGGTAGACGGTAAAGGAAAATTCTGAGTTGTAGGTAGCAGTTTTGGACCTGATCTACGTCAGTGGAGTGGTTCCCCGCAGCGATAACGTTGATCGCTATCGCTATAGATACTGGATTTATATGATTTATATCCTGGAACCCTGTAATATCTAGCACTTGGGCAGCAGTTGTTATAATATTCGCCTGCATAACCAGCCGATATCACTCACATGGACTTGGTTGATGCATCATATCCACCCAAATCGAACCATCTTTCTCCTTCGTGTCAACTTTCGCTTTATATATGCCAATCTAAGTTGTTCGCCAATGTTACGAAATTGGTAAGTATTCTGAAACAGTTTCCGGATTTCAGCTCTTTGCCGGGTGTAGATTCAAATTTCTTCCTGTCGAGAGGTTTTCCAGGGACTTTATCTGCAATATAGCCGCTGGAGATGGTACCATCTACCCGCTGAACTCCTTCTCGCCAGGTGAATAGCTCTGGTAGAGGTTCGCAAGGCTATACCTAGGTAATTCTCGGAGTGCGGAGAGGTACATAACTTTGAAGATATATTCCGACAAGGTGAAGAAGCTCTCCAACTGATCATCCTAAACTACTAGGCCATGGGTAGATGAACATTAGACTCAATAACCTATGAAGCCATTGGTCTATCTTCATAAAGACTATATAGGACATAGTGATCCGAGATCAGTGTATCGAGGAAGCCGACGTGAATAGCGCCAAACGGATACGTATTGGGCCGGGAATTTCAAGAAGATTCCGGCCCACTGGCTAAAGCGCCCCGTTTTTATCTTCTCGAATTACGCGTTCCCTTTCATTGTAGCTCCCCATAACCAATATTGAAACTGAAAGATTCCCAGACTCGCCCGAATATGAAATAGACTGTCACCAAGACCCAGCCCAATCCAATCCACCAAAGAAAACAAGAACAAAATGGTAAATCAATCCCACCTCTAATCACCAACACCACCAACAATCTCTCACAGCCAAACCAAACCCCCATCGCCCTAGCCATCACCATCTGGCTCCTCACAACCGCAGTCGCATACGCGCGCACAGGGTCCCCGCAACTACACAGCGAAAGCCTCCCAACAAACACAGCCCTAGTTATCGCGCTCTTCGCCTTACTTGGGGGCGTGATTGGATTCGCGCGCACAGGCTCAGCTTTGCCAGTCGTAGCTGGACATATCTTCGGTGCGGCCTATATCCTTAGCTTTGTGCGGCTACGCGCGGGTCAGGCCTCTGGTGCGGAAATTGGTCTGCTGGCTTCATTTGTGTTGGCTGTGGCCCGGATCCTGGCTGGCGAAACGGGTTGGAATCCGCTTCCTAAGGAACTGGGTTATGTTGGTATGTATGGGGTTGGGGTTTTTGCTTTTGATTATGGTGGTGTGTGGTTGGCTTGGGTGCTTGGGTTTTCTCTTGTTCTTTTGGCTTTTCGTGAGGATTTGGGACGAATTAGGGATTCTGTGGATCATTTACTATGATGGTAGTAATGAGATTTATTATCTAGAGGATAAGGATATTGGAGAGAATAGGCATAAGTATTCAATATCGCATTTAATTGTGCATTCGAATGTGGCGCCAGTCAAACCATGCTTTTAAGCCTATTCCGAGGCACCAAGAACTGTTGTATAACAATCCAGTTCAATGAGTTTCAACCTCCATCGGCACAGAGAGATCCGGCGTCCACCCACTAGGCCGCTCGCTGCCACGCACCAGGATTCCATACGCCGCCCGCTCCACCTTCTCCACGCTATTCTGCATAACTTCCACCTTTTTCTGAAGATCGCGCAGCATGTTATATTTTCTAGAAACGCTGAGTGCCTCGAATCGTGCCCGCATGGCCCGTAGATCTAACACGATGCCGGCCTGCGTAGGCGATAAACTCGGCGGTTGCGGCTCTGATCCCTGTGTATCCTGTGTTGCAGTCGCATTTCCCGAACTCAGCTGCAGGACTGCGAAGCGCATCATTTCGCCTGTCAAGTCGAACAATCCCATCACGTAGTCTTCTTCTGTGACCATAATTCCGGCGGGTACCCGTGTTGTCACTTCGGCGTGGGAGATCAGGGTCTGTGTGCGGAGGTAGTGGTCGAATGAGATCGCTTCGATGAATTCTTGGATCGCGCCGCCGATTTGGCGTTGGTAGCGCCAGGCATTGATACTTGCGACGTCGGGGACTATCGAGGTGAAGAGCTTGTTGATGGTGTCGAGGCGGGTTTGGTTTTCTTGTGCGATTTTGGGTGGGATGGGTTGGTTGGTGGCGCGGACTCGTTGAAGAGCGAAGATACTGCGTTGGAAGCTGGTTAGGTCTTATCACATTGCATGTGAGACTTGGGAAATGCTTACTTCTTCTTGCTGAGCGCGGTGATGTCCCGACTGGCCTTGATGATCCGCTCACGGCGGTCGTGGTGCTCGTCCAGTTCGTTGCGGAAGGTCTCAAAGATGGCTTGAAAAGCACCGGTCGGCTCGGAGGAAGTCATATTGGTATCAGATTTGGTATGCAGGCCCAGATATTGGCCTTCCCGGGATCTTTTGGTGCCCATTGAGGAAGTGAAGATGGAAGAGGGTTTGCACCGATAAGAGAGAAGATAAGGTTGACTTACATCTGACGTTCCAGTTACTCGTCTCTTGTCTCTCACTCGTCTCATTCATCTCTCAGCTATTCTAAGTTATATGTATCGAATAAAGAGCGTCGATATAATACGATGTTCTTTTCTTTGATTATGCGCGTAGATCAAAGGTATGCATCGCCGTATCTTCATCTCAGCAACGCCCACCAGCCTCGGCAATTCACTTTTCTTATAGAACACCTAATTGGGGATTCTGACAACTGCTCTTCCAATGATAGCATCATCTTTGATCTTGTTGATTAAATTCGGGACTTCTTCGAAGTCAAACACTTCAATCGCTGGGGTGATCACTCCCTCGAGGGCGAGTTGCAACAACTCCGCCATTTGCTCTTCTGTACCGACCGAAGAGCCTCTAATGGAAAGTGCTGAGATAGTCAGATATTCAATTATCCGAAGATGTTCAAATGACATGATATTGGAAAAGCCTTACATCTCGCAGCACACAGCGTCGCAGAAATAGGAAGATCCATGTCGTTCGGTGGAAGACCCACGCAGATAATATGGCCCATATTTCTGACTAGTGTTGGCGCAGTCTTGAATGCCTCCTTGGTACCAGGAACGACGACAGTCGCATGTGCACCCTCTCCAGTCAACTCAATGACTCGAATCGCGACATCTTCCATCTTGAAGTCGATGAAAGCTTCAGCCCCAGACTCCAAACTGAGTTTCCTCTTAGCATCACCACTGTCAACTGCAATGACTCGAAGTTTCTTAACCCTGGCTGCTATTTGCACACCGATATGGCCGAGGCCGCCGCCCGACCCTGAAATCACAACCCAATCGCCGGGTTGTAGCTCGTCGAGATGGCCTAGTGCACCTGCCATAGTCAGGCCTGCGCAGAGGAGTGGTGCCGCGACTTCATCAGGCACTCCATCTGGGATCCGAGAGACGAACCTGGCATCAGCTACTGCATATTGCTGCAGTGTGCCCGGAACATGTCGGCTGGTGTTGAGCTGCTTCGCGCAGTTGTTGGCAAAGCCACGTTTGCAGATGGAGCATTTGTTACAAGCATTGTAAAGCCATTTTATACCGATGCGCTTTCCCAGCATGGAAGTAGACACATTGCGGCCTGCTTGGACCACCGTTCCAATGCCTTCGTGGCCAATGATGGAGTTGTATGCGCCCCAGCCTAGCACAGCGCGGACCTCCGAGTGGCTTTGAAATTTTAGAAACCTTATTGATAAGACAAATAAAGGTAGAACTGAGACTCACCAGATGCCAGTGCAGTTCAACTTGACGAGAATTTCCTCGGGACCAGGATTCCCCACGGGGATGCCATCTTGAAGGACAACTTTGAAACTCTCACCAGGGTTCTGCACCACGGCAGCTTGTTGGGAATGGGGAATACTGTGAGACATTCTACCTCTTACCTGGTAACGTGGTAGACAATCAAATAGGCGATCAACCTAAAAGAGCAATACAAGTGGGCTAGAATTTAAGCTCGCGCGATCCATTTGGTAATTGCCGAATTACCTATCCGAAACGCGGAGTAGAACTCATGATAACCGTGGCCCGGCTACAGCGTGAATAATAATTCTAATGCATGGATATAAGTAAACGAGGCTAAATTAAAAACAGTGCGGTAGCAGCAACACAGACAGCCTCTAAGCATAGGAAAGGACCATGTCGCTGATGCTTCCGCATTATCCATTGTAAACGGCACTGCGTCTCCCATGCCCAAACTATCATTATCAACATAAAGATGGTATATCATGAAATAATTAAAACTCCCACCAACATTACTTACACCCCGGCCTTTTCGGGGTGCCCAGCAGGAAGGACATCGGCAATGGTCTCATCAGTGCCCACAAGATCCTCTACAACATCAACGTGGTCACGAATCTTCAAAAAGATAACAGGAGCAGCGACGACGAGGGATGCGGCGAGCAGGACCCAGTTGCTGATAAACTCCTTCTCGAAGGAGAGCTTGCGAGCGTCGAGGTTATTCACGATAGCCGCACCGCAAGACTGCATCCCCTTGTAGAAACCGACGTAATTAGCGGAGCGACGGCCCGAGTTAGAGAGGGCGCCCATGAACCTAGGATTGATTAGCAGGTGATTGAATGCAGGATTTGACTGGCGGTTACGTACCAGTAAATGCTAGCCTGCCACGCGGCATCGTAGAACCCGTAGAACATATACAGAAACATAGGGCCGACGTAGCCAGAGTCGGACCAGTCAAAGCCATTGGGCACAATAATTTTGACGTTTTCGCGAGTGTATCTCTTCTCAAAGGCATAGCCACCACCCCAGATAGCAAACGTAAGCACGAAGAGAACCCCCCATGTGATCTTAGCTCGGACGGAACGAGCAACACCCTGGACATCAAGAAGATACCCGAAGATAGCGGCAGCGATAATCTGCGATAGCCAGTAGAGAAGACTGTTCAGAGCCTTGGTGCGAGTATTGAAGTAGGCACCATTCATCGCGTTGTTCTGGTAGATGTAGAACCAATTGGAAACGAAGAACATCGGAAAGAGCAGGACCACGAACGGTTGGAATCGAAGCGTTTCCCAGAGACCGACCAGTTCGGACTTCCAGCTGGGGTTCTTCATCAGAATGACACGGCTTCCATCGTCGCGGACGACGTCGCTGGCGTTGCAGAGGAAGAGAGCGAGGATGGCCCCGCACGCCATGAGGACAATGAAGCCGATATACGTTCCGTCGGAGACCGTTATGTTTGTCTTGATGTGGATATTCTCGCCGAGGGGAATCAAACTGCCAATCACGGCGCCCATATTGAAGATGCCCCAGAACCAAGCAAAGTATTTGCCCTTTTGCTTCTCGTTGGGGTAGGAGATCATGATTGTACCCTGGGCTGTCCAGAGCAAACCGGCGCAAATACCCAGCCAAACACCGGCGAAAATGTTGAAGCCTGCAACACTGGCGTGGACCGAGACCAATAAACTAATTGCATAAATGCAGTATCCGACACCACCAAAAGCAAGAGTCCATTTCACACCGAGTTTGTTGACAAAGGTTCCGCCAAAGATACCGAAGACTGCGAATGTGCTATACAAGGCGGTGTTCTGTTCACGTTAGCTTTTATTTAGACCTTTTCTACTCGGGGGTCTTCACCATATTATCGGCTAGTGTGGCATCCGCCTTTCCACCACCTCCCAGACCACCGAGTGCGTTGAACATTCCAGGACACATGAAACAGACGAAGGCGACCATGAACAGTTGAACCCTGGGCGACGCGTACCAAGGAATATTCCAGCCGAAGAGACGGCGCTGTCTGTATTTCCATCCGGATGGAAGAGCGGGGGCGTCTAAGTTGCCATTGTCGTATTCGGGCGGAGTGACATGCTCATCCGTGGTTCTAGCAATGTCTTTATCTGTAGACATGATGGCAGAAAAGAACTAGGACTAGGATTTAACAGGATCCACTGGCTGGGGGAGCTGACATTTTTAAAAAAGACCACCGGGGGAGGGGAAACAGATTTTATTACACTCTCAGCCGCTAGCAGGGATGGTAAGCTCGACCGTGAGTGAGACCTAGTTGTTCAAATGTTGCATCGGAATGGTAGCCAAGCTAGCGTATTTGGATATCTGCCAATGAGATAATAAAATTTCAGCCATAGAAAGGTAAACTCGGTTCGGTGGCTTGATAAGGCACTTTTCCAGATAGTGGAAGTTACTGGCCTCGTGACAGCTCATGATAGTGGACGAATAGGATCCACTTGTGATTTATCTTGTACCATGGGTACTACCTACCCCGGAGAAGGTACCTATAGGTTAAGGGGATGGTTTAAGAGGCTTCAGGGGGAAGGGAGATTAGTCTAGAAGCATACCTAGGTAGAGGATTTCCTCTGCCACTTCTTGGCTTTTCCTTCCGTTTTAGTGCTCAGACCTTGCCGCTTTTTGTTTACTGAGAAGAACTGAGCGAAGGTTAACCTGCCTCAATAACACATAATACGCTAGTCAATATCACGTGCAATTCACTCTTCCAAAATTGCCCCCCTTGTCCCTCAAAAAAGCACCAGCATCATCAGTATGCCTACTCTACTTCAACCCTGGATTTGCTAAGCTTCCACAACTCCGTTTCCTTTGCCTCATCAAATGCCCAACTGCCGTATCCATATTCGAGTGCATCCCCATCCGAAGGAGTTGGATGAGCTGCTATCGATGCTCCTTCCAAATACAATCTGCCTTTCCCTTCCAGTTTACTCGGGACAGCGCCATAGATGGTGTTGAGAGAGGTCACATGACCCTCCTCGTTTGCAGCTATCCATATAGCTGAGGTGCTCCCCCCAGATAGTTCTTCCTATGATCATGATTTTCTCTCCTTCAGGATTCTTTTCCTAGTAGCCAGTCATCGTCTCCCGACAGATGGTGGTTGCACAGGCTTGTCCAAGACTAGACAAATATGCCAAGGCGCGCTTGTCCTGCATCACTGCTTTCATTTCTTCCTGGAAGTGTTCCTGGAGGTTGGGGCTCATAAAGGCCCCAGGATGTACACTGTAGCCATGAAGACCCTGTGTTTTATACAAGCGCTTGATCTTATTAGCCATATAGATATTGGCCGTCTTGCTAGATCCGTAAGCAAGCCAACCATTGTAGTTTGCTTCAAAATTAACATTGTCTAGAGGAATAGGACTGTAAGGGTGAGCCGCCGACGAAACGCTGACAACACGGGAATAGAACGTAGGCGTTCCAATAGGGTATTTTTCAGTAGGTAGAAGAGCAGGAAGTGGGACAAATGATTCGTTCCAAACTGTAGCTCAAAGCCATCTTTGGTCCGACTTTCTGGGGTATTCATCACTACAGGATTCAATTAGTGAGCTGGCGCATCTTGCGCGAAACTCCTTTTCAATTAGCTTACCGCCGCATGTTGATAACGGTATTGAGCTTGGAGCTCTTTTTGACAAACTCCCCTGCACACGCCCGAACACTCGAAAGGTCTGTCTGGTCCATGAAAAGAAGCTTGACACGCCCAGTGTCGAGTAGCTCACCCAAGGCTTCCTTGGCTTTTTCGAAATTCCGGGCTGTGCCAAAAGATGGTCGCTCCGGTAGATGCCAGGACGCGGACGGTTTCAACACCAATTCCAGAGGAAACACCGGTAATCAGGATAACATTGTCGCCCCATTGGTCAATTAGGCCTTCCTTGGATGATTTGACTTCCTGTTACACGCGAATCGCCCGGGCCGTTGAGAACTTCCCACCGATTTCGCTCGGCATACTGGCCTGAGAGCTGAAATGGGACCCTGGAAATCATCGGCATGTCTGATGAGGTGATAAATAGTAATAATGAGGTTCGAATAAACGATTGAAACTCGTATTAATGAGCTTAGATTGGATTAGGTAGATAGAGGTCTTAAACACAAATTTGTACTTTATCTTGGTGCAGCGGTAGACGCGTCTGTGCTTTAAGGATGATGAGGACAAAGAAGCTGGGTGTCTGGGTAATTTGGGCGTCGTAAGCAGAGTAGATTGTAGTTAGTTAACTACATGATGGCTCTGGGCTGCTCACTAAGCGTAAGTCCGGACTAAAATGTACTCAGTGAGCCTGACTCTAAGCGTTCTCGCAATAGCGGCGGCAGCCGGCAGAGAGCTAGCTAGGTAGGCCTAAGCCCGACAAGATAAGACATTGCCACACTAGCCCCTAAATTTAGACCGAGACATGGAAAAGAGACCGGAGGAGTCTACCTAGGTACGTGAAAATGAAATGCACACTCAAAGTCAATGTGATGGATTCCCTAATGCTACCTTAGCATGACACTGGCAGGATAAAGGGACACCCTGGCAGTTCCATCGGGGAATACGGCCCAGTCCGTGCTAAAAGGCCGAGGCGACGCTTATTTGCATAAATGTAACATCCACTTCGATAGGGTGCGCCACACGCTTAGCTAGGCAAGCTGGTTCCCCTCTGGGGTCACATCCACACCTCCGGGCTACTGGGAATATAACTAAGAAAAAAGAGTTAACTATCAACTGTGATAAGCCTTTTGCTAATCTGCTCCACATCACTCCAGCACGCCACAGGCTTCCTGTTCCAAATAACGGTACTTTAGCGATCGGTTCGCTAGACCGGTGATAATCACGGTCTGCTCGTCGCCCGGTACAATATCCATAGCATTATCGCTGATTCTGACACCCTCCTGCTCTTCGATGACTAGACTCTTCACTGGCTTCCGCGCGCTAATCACAACCCGCGTTTGATCTCCACGGTAAACCTGGATCTCGAGGCCCCGTTTCGATAGGTCGAGGTATTTCAATGGCTGCGGCCAGTCCACATCCCGTGCGATGATCTTGTTATCCACTCACAACCGCGCGGCAAGGACATGCGGTTCTTCGGCCATGTGGTTGATCGACCCGGTGATAACATCCGTAGTCCCGTTAGCTTGGATCGTAACGTCACGTACGATCGGGGTTCGGATATCGTGGCCCGTGTTCACAGATAAGAACCGTAGTTCGATGCTGCCTTGTAGGGTGTGTGGCTTGTTGCTTACCACCCAAAGTTGATACTTGCTGCTTTGTGGGGGTTGTGCGTGGGCTACACTCCAGTCGTAATGCTCACGTTGCACTCCGACTGCGACTGGGATGAGTACTCGCTTCACGACGTAGTAGGCTGGTTTTGGGTTCAGGAAGTAGTCCACGATGGCCCAGGAGATTGTCGGCCAGCAATCGTTGAGCTGCCATAGTAGTGCTCCTCCGCAGTGTCGCTTGTCTCCCCACTGGCGGCGCCAGCCCCGGTAGCCAAACATCATCGTCTCTGCTTGCACGATCTGCGTGAGGTAGATGTATGTTTCGAGGTCGCTGGCAGTCCGGAGGTTCTCCACCATATAGGTTGCCAGTCGTCGTTCATGGCCGTCGGCCTTGTTGTGAAAGTCCATTACCTGGGATTGTGGGAACATGTCTGCCGGGTTCTCAACAAAGTGCTCGATTGTCGACAGGTGGGGGAAAGCTTCCATGCCAAACTCGCTGTTGAATCGACCACCCAAAGTATCGAGTATTTGGTATTTTTCTTGTGTACCGTGCCAGACATTCCACTGGTGCATATCTCCAACTGTCGAATCGGACGAGATCTTGCCATCACCCCACGGACTGCCAGGATGATAGAAGGTTCCGGGAGAGTGCTCGGCTACAACCTCCGATAACAGCTTCTCGTAGATATAGCGTGCTGGGAAGTCCGTCTTTAGCCAACTCTCAGGATTCTTGCCCGCAAAGTTGTAGGTCAGTCGCGCTGTTTCCTGCACCTGGTAATCCTCGTTGTTTCCAGCGAAAATCACAATGGATGGGTGATACCGCAGACGTTGAACGTTGTACACTGCTTCCTTCTGTACTGATTCAAGGAACTTGGGCGAGGTTGGATAGTTGCCACAAGCAAACATAAAGTCCTGCCAAACCATCACACCGAGCTCGTCGCAAGCTTCGTAGAAGGAGTCATCTTCGTAGATTCCCCCGCCCCAAACTCTACACCCGTCACGATTAGCCAGATTCTGCACATCGATGTACATTACTTACCTGATCATGTTCTGCCGCCCTTCCACCATCAATTCGATCCATCTGCGGTACCGCTCGGCGCTGATATTGGGTAGTAGACTATCGGCGGGGATCCAGCATGATCCAGCACAGAAGACATCCATCCCGTTTATTCGAAAGAAGAATGATTTGCCATGCTTGTCCCTTTTCTGAATGACTTCCGCAGTCTTGATGCCAAACTTCTTGCTCACTTCGTCGACTGGTTCGCCATTTTGTGCAAGTGAAACAGAGACCTCATACAGAGTCTGTTCGCCATATCCATGTGGCCACCAGAGCTCAGGCCGGTTCAGACGGTATGTGACTTCAGCAGTATTGTGGCTTGTTGTTATTGGGCCATCCTGTTGGATTCCACACCCCTTCGACTCCAACCTGAACTGAGGTATGTAGACTCCGGTAGCCGTCGCATTCATCTTCATGACAGCAGTCACTTCGGCAGTCTGATGGTCCGCCGCCAATCGTGTCTGTAACGACAGATCAATAATTCGAGCAGTGTATACTTCCAATCGCACACCGCGCCAGATGCCCGCAGTCATCAAGACCGGTCCCCAATCCCAACCCCAATGGTACTGAGCTTTCCGCACCGCCAGGCGAGACGGGTCACCATTGCGAGCCACCCACTTGTGTGTCTGGTCCTCATTCCGCAGTTCACGAGCTTTGAGCAAGGCACTGTCGAATTCGATCTCTAAAGTGTGCTCACCCTCGGTTTCCAAGGCTTTGGTAACATTAATCCGGTGGCCGAGGAACATATTGTCACTTTGCAGGATTGTCTCGTCGTCCAGTTTGACTGTAGCGAAAGTGTCGAGCCCGTCGAATACCAAGTCGATTGTCGCGCTTCTGGGAACATTCGGTCTCTGGAACACGATCCGGTAAACCCATGATTGCTCGTTGACCCAGTTGGCTTTCAATTCGTTGAATCCGATAAAGGGGTCTTCGAGTCTGGTTCCATGGTTAAAAAGCCAGGCCCATCTAGATCATAAGGGGAGACACATACTTCTTGTTTGCAATGAGGTCCTGTTGCACCACGGAGGGCACCGCGGGGACGGACATCCATTCTTCAGCATCACGGTCCCTGAAGGTCCACCCGGTGGAAAGCCAGTGCTTGTAAAGCTTCATTATGACAGAAATGTCGAACTGTAACCTCTTCCAGTGCGGAGGTTGTTTATACGGCGATGGAACGGGCTTATCGATAAGCCGCCCCGCGCTTTCCCTGGTGTTAAGTCACTGATACACGCCCTGGACTGCGATTCTGGCAAGAGCTTCAAAATGACATTGTTCTCCTTGGCTCTATTTCCAGAATTGAGATAAATTATAGCCCCTATTCAATTGAGCCTACACAAACAATTATAGTCCGAGGCGTTAAACCAGGGGCGATTGGAACCCCACATTTTCTATTTGGACATAGAACAATAGCCTAGGGAAAGTGGGGCTTCCTTATATCTTAGTAGATTGCTTGCTTTTCAGCTGCCCCTCTATAATTACCCAGTGGTTAAGCCGGTACCCAACCTAGGCGATACCACTAGGAGGCTAGGGTTCGAATCCTGCTGAAGCCAGCTCTATCAGACTCCGACGAGGAATGGTCTTCTTCTTTTTGCTTTTTTCTTTTATGATCCTCTCTGATACTTGACTTATGCAACGGCTCAACGTTATGCTATTTATGCTAATACCTAACCGCAGCCTCGACGGCATCCGCCCTGGAAGCCACTAGCCTCTCGAATCCACGCTAATTCTGGCCGCAAGTACCTACCCGAACCAATAGCTTCCGTCGCCTCCGGATCGAGGCAACGATGTTGCAGTAAAGACGTAAAGGGTCCAGTATTGGCGTCTCATGACTCCAGATTGCCCCAGATTTTATGGAAAAGAAATGCATGGCCATGCGCAATCCATGCCTTGTTGGGTTCATTCGGCTCTTCGAACTCTTTTGATGCTCTCTGATGTATGTACGAGGCTGACAAACGTAGTCAAGACCTCGCCACATTTATCTCTACAGCAGGCCTGTCTGTGAGCCTCTATACCGGTTGGGATATGCCGTTTTTCTCGCCGCCAGGGCCAGCTAGTATGGGCATGTACCTTGGGGAGAATGGGATCACGGATTCGCTCACGACGCAGTGCAGTGATGACCTCTGTCAAGGCTTACAGAAGTATCTCAGTTGGGGTGATAATACTATGTGGTCTGGACTTACGTATCTTGAAAGGCGTGGTGAGTCGATGGCATTGTTGACTCCGGATTATGATGTTAACTCCAGATTATGAGAAAGGTCCCCAATTTGTGACTTAACCAGGTTTTGAGACAATTTTGGACTCATATCTTCTTAACCATTCACTCTATTGATATTTCTGTCTGGATATATTTTCTGTTTCTAACTAACTGGAATGTGGCTTAGAGATACCTATATGTAGTGTTCGCGTTGAAGACAGACATTTGGACTGCAGCACGGTGTACATTTCCAATATGAATAAGACATGGGAATACCTTGAAATCCAACTCACCAGCTAAACACAAGACCTTGAAACCACCTGGCAATGACGACCCCGGGGAGCAAATGTTTCAATGTTGTTGTTTCTGTAGTTACATGTTCTCTTTAAAGCGGCGACCTTTACAACAGCGGCAAGTGACGCCACCCAAATAGGCAGTGAGTAGTGATGACTCAGCACCACCACCAACCACGCGCTTCACTGGAAATGAAATCTGTAAACGTCGCGACTCGGCCAATTGAAGCATGGAAGACTGGGAAAATCAAGATATGATCTTCTCATAGATTGATCCAGTCTTATAAGTTGTCGAACTGCTCGCGGCATTCTGGTTATTCAACCAGAGGCCAATTGTCCCCTAAAGACAGGAGACATCAGGGAGCTCCAACACCGAGATCATACGGAACTGAAATCTCCAGTCTGTCAAAATGGGTCTTTTTGATTCTGCCCCACGCGTCTTTCTCGCCGCTACGGCTTTACGCCTTGTTCTGCTCTTCTACGGCGGCTGGCAAGACGCCAACTCCGCCGTGAAATACACCGACATCGATTATATGGTGTTCACTGATGCGGCGCGCTATGTCTCCAAGGGCGAGTCGCCATATGCCCGAGACACTTACCGCTACACGCCGCTTCTGGCGTGGATACTTCTTCCAACAGCCTGGGAAGGATCCGCGCCCTGGTCCACTTTGTCCTTTGCCTTTGGCAAGGCGCTGTTTGCTCTAGCGGATGTTTTGGCTGGATGGTTGGTTGTCCAATTACTGCGCCAATGCTATAATTTCCCGACTGAGCGCGCGCTGCGATATGTTGCTGCGATCTGGTTGTGGAACCCTATGGTTGCTAACATCAGTACACGTGGCAGCTCCGAGGGCCTTCTTGGTGTGCTTGTTGCAGCGTTGTTGTGGGCAACCTTGACAAGAAGGGCTATTCTGGCGGGTGTTATTCTTGGTCTTGCTGTTCATTTCAAGATATACCCTTTTATCTATGGAGTGTCCATCCTCTGGTGGTGGGACGCACAGCGCGATGGTGCTGAGCCCACTAAATCAGATCTATTGTCCCGGATAACCGGCTTCGTTACCGCTTCTCGTGTCAAGCTGACACTGGCTGCGCTCGTCACTTTTGTTGCCTTGAACTTGGTCATGTACCATCAGTATGGCATGCCGTTCCTCCATCATACATTCTTCCACCACCTGACGCGCATCGACCATCGTCACAATTTCTCGCCTTATAGTACCCTGCTGTACCTTACATCTGCAGATGTTGTGACGTTCCACTTTGAAGCCGTTGCATTCTTGCCCCAGTTACTGCTTGCTGTGGTCGCCCTTCCGCTGGTGCTTGCAAAGAAGAGCCTGGCAACTGCCATGCTTGCTCAGACTTTTGCTTTTGTCACCTTCAACAAGGTCTGCACGAGTCAGGTAATTTGGTCCTAGTCCTCTGAAGGTCGGTCAGCTTGGCTAATTCTGAGACAGTACTTCTTGTGGTATCTCATCCTCCTTCCGTTCTACTTGCCCTCCTCCTCGCTCATCCGCAAGCCCACACTGGGTATTTCGGCTGCAGTTTTCTGGGTTCTTGGACAGGTATACTCTCCATTTAGTTTCTTGGGTAACTGTTAGCTAACATGATACACAGGCCCTTTGGCTCTCCCAAGGCTACAATATCGAGTTCCTCGGCCTTTCAGTCTTTGTGCCAGGACTCTTTCTTGCATCTATATTTTTCTTCGGTGTTAACGTCTGGATTCTGGGCATTATTGTCAATGACGGCGGCGAGAGCGAGGATGTCAATGATCAAGCCAAAACTAAGCAGTGAAACTGCCGAGGCACACCAGCCTATGTATTATAATAGAAATGGAGCTTCCTACAGAGATAAGACCATGATCACGAAGACATCGGAGTGATATTGAAGAGGGTATCGATGCGCCAGTACAAGTAGACGCTGTAAAGAGTACGCAATATTAATCTGAAACCGAAATCCTGATTGCTAACGTTTCCGCCTGAATCGGAACCGAAGCTCATCATCGCTATCAGAATCATGAGTCTGTCGCGGCCGCTTTTGACTGCGAGCACGAGACAAGCTTGTTTGCGAGGGAGTTGGGTCTGGAGTTACCGAACCTGGTACCGAAAGTTGTGATCGCGACGCGGTTGGCTCTTCGCGCTCTGCTGGCTGGTTGGCCTCGGGTGTCTTGCTATTGCTGACCCATTGGTATTCATCGATGCCAATCTCTTTTCGTGTAACTTCTTCCAATGGAACTATCACGCTTTGAATTCTCGGGCGGGAAATCTGAGACTCTCCCTTTCGACGGAACCGTTTATAGTTCTTGCGTCCGTTCCATCTCTCATCCCATCTACCGGGCTCCTCACTTTGCCGGGCTGGTGGCTCACGAAGCGGGACATCCATCTCTTCGACGATGGCGAGATTCTTCAGCCCTTCAACATTCATATCTTGGGATCCGTTTTGGTTTTCTACCGCCTGCCGCTGTTTTTCTTCTTCCTCTCTGTGCTTTCGTGCTGCCTCCAATACGTCTAGCTTGGGACGCTTCGGCTTGGGGACCTCGGTCTTTACGCGGGTGACGCTCCCGCTTTGACGGTCTTCGCCCATTTCTTCGCGTCGGCGTTTCATTGCACGCGCGCCGGGTAACAGATCAGACACCATGTCCTCCTCGGCTTCTGCGTCCACGTTATCAAGAAGCTGGTGGGACTGGGAAGGATCTTGCGGCTCCATATCCATTGTTTGAGCGTCAGCAGCCTCGTCGGTGTCGGGTGTATGGACTGGGACGGACTCCATGTCAAAGCCGTCATCAAATGTCTTCATCTTGCTCACAAAGGGGCGTACTCGAGGTCCTCTCGACCTGGACTGAGTTGACTGTGTTGACTCCATAGGAGGCGTTGCAGAAGCTGGCTCTGGTTCTGTTGGCGTGGCAGCTACAGAGACCTGGCTCGACCCTTCCTCGCGGGGAAGAGGACGACAAAGAGGAGAGGCATCATTCCCAAGAATAGCATCTAGAAACTCCCTCTGCTCAATGACGCGTCGGTCCATCGCCAGAGCAACTTGATTTCCCACCTCGATAGACCACTGCTCATACTCTCCCTTCGAGCGAAAGCGCACGAGTACAACACCCTCTGGTGTTCCCCGACCCTTATAGCCTGCAGCTTCTCTCATGAACTTAATAATATCCGCCGCTGTAGTCTCGCCATCTTTAACCTCATAAAAAAGGGCCTTTCCTTGACCATTGTTGATAGCGGCTTGCAAATTGGCGAACTGAGCAGCATCGCCGAAGACGAATGTGTATCCTTCGAAGACATTGATTCGGGCACCGTTTGGAGCAAAAGCTGCTGCGGAACGACTGGTGGGCTCATTACCAGCAGGCGGCAGATGCTCCATAGGGTTCGGCCACGCGGATTCGAAATCGATCTCCAATGGCGATAGCGACTCCTCGTTTTCAAGGTCGTTTGGAGAGGCAGCGTAGACCAGTGCATCGATATAGGAGTTCTGCACAATGAACTTTCCATTGATGAGTGCTTGCAGACCCTTTGCTGTGTTGCGCTTGCTCTGGACCACATGTGTCGTGTGGCCGACCAGGTAATCGATAACGGTTTTGATGTCGAGGGGTTCGAGCCGGGAGCGGACTTTGGCCAGAGGGTCTGGAGCTCTCATTTCCTTGGAGGAGAAAGAGAAACTTAATACCACGGGCTGCCATCTTAAACTGTTGGAACCTTGTCAGTCAGCTCCCCGCACATGCAGGCGAGCGACGTACCGTAGAGTGTCTGGAGCTCGACCCAGCTGGATGGTGTGTTCGTCCCCGCTCAGTATGCGCTCCTGTCCTTTTATTTGTTCTCCATCCACCGTTGTTCCGCGGGATGATTCCAAATCGGTTATGCGAACCGGCGTTCGTGCGTGCGTGCGAGTCTGGTGGCTATTAGGAACAAGCTCGGATTATCAGATTGGTAGTCATACCCCATCTCCATCTCGCACTTCGGAAACTTGAATCGTAATGTGTTTGCGCGAGATCGTTTTATGGTCGACGGCATGAAGGACTAGACAGCAGTCAATCGTTAGTTGAGGTATGGGAGGAGCGCGGATCAAACATACCGCCATCTTGCTTGATTCGACCGAAGAGATACTTCTTTCCCGGTCGCAGCCACACGCGCTTCCCTGCGGATTGTCAGTAATATGCTTCGTCGTATAAGGAACCATCACCAACCGTTCAGAAAATCCCCCGTCGAATCGAGAATCCACATCGAGGCAGTTGAAGACTGAAAGTTGCGCCGCCCGCAACACGTGAACCGCTCAACGCGTGCACACGTGACCTGGCGTTTCTTTCGCGGCTTCTGCCTACGCTTCGACTTTGTTTTCCGCGCTCACTCATGGCTCGAAGTTATGGCATCTCCGGATGGACCGGCCAAGAAGCATGAACAGGATAAAAAGGATCCGTCTGACATAACGGACGAGGAAGACTACGAGACGCTGAAGTATCAGCTTCTGGGGCCCTCTTTAACCAAAGCGGGTCAAGATGCCGTGGATCAGCAAAAGGTGCGAGCAGGGTGATGTTATTGTTATAATGAGCTTTCATAGCTAAAACCGATGGCCAGGTGTCAGAGATTATCTACAATGCCTCGAAAGGTTCCAAATTCTTCAACCACGAGCAGGAGCGAGATCGCAATCTCACGGTGAAGATTGACCGCATTCGCAAGGAGAAAGCCCGCCTGGAAAAACTCGACCTGAGTCAAGATCTACGAAGAGCAGATGAGTATCTCGCTGAGCTAGAGCTGAGCCGAGACCTGTCTCAATTTATCATCCATGTCGACTGCGACGCGTTCTTTGCGGCAGTCGAGGAACTCGATCGGCCGGAGCTGAAAACCGTTCCCATGGCCGTCGGAAAAGGCGTGTTGACAACTTGCAATTACTTGGCTCGGAAATTTGGAGTCCGCAGTGGCATGGCATCTTTTGTCGCAAAGAAGCTGTGTCCGCAGCTGGTCCTTCTTTCTCAGAACTTCGAAAAATATACTGCAAAAGCCAATGAGATCCGCGCCATAATGGCGGAATACGACCCTCTGTTCGAGACTGCCAGTGTCGATGAGGCATACTTGAATATTACTCCCTATTGCGATGAAAATCAAACGGACCCAGAGGAGGCAGTTCAGAAGATGCGTGCGCGGATTCTCGAAACGACCAAGGTATCCGTCTCCGCCGGCATTGCTGCGAATGCCAAAATCGCCAAAATTGCGTCGAACCAGAACAAGCCCAACGGACAATTTCGCGTGACGAATGAGCGAGAGGCGATCATGGAATTCATGCGAGATCTACCCGTTCGCAAAGTTAATGGGATTGGACGCGTTTTCGAACGAGAGCTAGGCGCCATCGGTATTGTGACGTGCGGGGATATTTATCCACATCGTGCCTTGTTGACCAAGTTATTTGGCGAAAAGGCATTTCAGTTTCTGGCTCAGTGCTATCTTGGCCTGGGGCGTACAAAGATCGAACCGATCGAGGCCAGAGAACGAAAAAGCGTGAGCACAGAGACTACATTCAATGAGATTGGAGACAAGGACGAGATTCGAGCCAAGCTCCGCTGGGCTGCAGAGGAGATGGAAAAGGATTTGGCACGCACCGAGTTCAAAGGACGGACACTTTGCTTAAAAGTGAAACTTCATACGTTCGAGGTGCTCACTCGCCAGACGGTTCTGCCACGGGCCGTTTCTCAGGCTAAAGATCTATATGCATTTGCCTTGCCTATGTTGGCCAAACTGGAGAAAGAAATTCCAGGAATGAAGCTGCGGCTTTTGGGCCTTCGATGCTCTAATTTAATCAGTACCAAGAAAGTTGGTATCAACTTTTTCGGCGCCGCGACGCAGCCAAAGCCCATCTCTGTGCAGCAATCATCTCAATCACCAGTTGAAAAAGCCGACTACGAGATCGGTGCCGAAGAAGCATTTGAGACGTCGGCCAGACAAGAAGTCCAGGATGAAATGAATGACCTGGAACAGCTGAGTCAAGAGACTGCCCATCTGCCTGATATAGCAGGACCCAGCGGTGCTGGTGATCCTGTTGTAATTCAACCTACTACTCAGTGGGAATGTCCCATCTGCGGTCGGTCGCAAGTTGCGGATGACCGGATCGTCAACGACCACGTGGACTTCTGTCTCTCTAGGCAAACCATCCGCGAGGTGGTCGAGAATACTTCGCAAGAGACGACCGCTGTCTCCGCTACTCGCAAACGAAAGTCATCTCAATTGACCAATGCCGACAGTGATCCACGACAGAGACGACTCTTCTTTCAGTGAACGTGAATCCCAGATCACTCAAGGGAGATGGATACACAGCAAATGATCACGAGGTACACGAGCGTGATATATGGCCGTATACATTCGCAAATTTTGCATCCGGCCGATCTTACTCCGTTCTACACTTCGAATCCCAGCCGCTTCTCCGAGGATCCCTTTCCATGATCGACAGACCAATTGGATACGGAGCATGGGGATGCCGGTCGGGGCCCTGCATCAAGGCCGCATGGTATATGAATAGCAGAGCAACAAATGTAACAAAGATATGGCTTTTGTCGTCAATTATCTTTTCGATTTAATACAATATTCACGATGTAAATACGCCGAGGGCAGTGTTTACTCGGAATTCCACGTTGCGGTGAACGGACGCCCTAAACCGTATTTGGAGCGAATGTTTTCGAGTCCCTCACCTCGCACCTTCACACATCTCTCCACTCTAACTAGGCCACTCCCTTATCTCGTCTCTGCCCGAGAGAGAGATTTCATTGTGGTGGCATCATGCTCACAAGCCTGTGGTGCCTCGCAATGCCCGCTCCGCAACTATGACGTCCGATAAACAAAACAATGGCTATCCCGCCAAACCGTTTACACCCACCCTTTCCGCGGCTTTTCACCGCACCAACAAAAAAGCTCCCTTAACCCCGAAGCTGGCCAGTCCGAGTCCTGGTCATCCTGCTGCCCGTCGTCTTGCCCATCCCGATAACCCCTATTCCACTCCCACCAAAGATGAGATCAACGCTGTCCCTCCCGCCTTTCTCAGTGCCAATGTCACCCCTCGATCGGGCTCCCGTACAACTCGACGGGATACTGCGTTCGCCTCGCCTACGAATACGCCCTCTGCTCTATCTCCGCAGACCCCAAACTCTCAGCCCACGGTTGGCCTGGGGCTCCAAGGGGCACGTCGAACGGAGCGGAGCCCGGCTCGGGGGGTGAAGCCGGAGCAGTCAAGGAGCTTGAGAGCAAAGACCCTGACTGCAGAGGGACAGCAAGCCTCGCGCCCCGCCTCTTTCACCGACCTAGCAACTGGCTCCCCTATGTTCTTTCATGCATCCGATGCACGCTCGACCACTTCCTCCGATCTGGATACATCCCGGCCAAGGCAAGGGCAGGCTCAGGTACAGACGCACGGCCAAGGGAAGACGTCTCCAGCCTCGAGCTTCATGTACGCAAACGGGAACCAAGAACGGCAGGTTACGGAAGATGACTATCATTTAAGCTCCGCCAAGCGCCGCTCATTGGGGTTGCCTCGCTCTGTACCTGCTAAACCAGCCGCTTCTCCCTCCCCGCGCTTAAAATCACCCCGTCTTTCAGATGCTACATTATCATCTTCGGATGACACACATTCGCATCCCAGTCCCAATCCGGACATAGGATTTCAGAACATTCTGCATCGTTTCGGCTCACCTCCGAGTATCATCCCTGACAGACCGCAGCCCCCATCAATTGGCCGGCACACGAAGTCATCGAGTTTCGATTCGATCAGCAATAACAACAACCCTTCGCAAGATGGTCTTGGCGCTAGCCCGGTCATAATATCCAACAATCTGAACGACAGCGCGGCAGCCGTGATGTCTGATCAAATACCGACCCTTCGCCCACGCGTTTTCAGCAACGGATCCTCTGTTTCGACCAACCCACCCGTATCAATTCCCATGAGCCCTGGAAAATCCGAAGTTGGCGAAGGGGCGCTGAATGCTCGCACAGAACGCAAGATCCTGGATCTGGAGATTAGCAACTCTTCGCTGCTCGCCATCAACCGGACTTTGGAGCGAGAAATGAGGAATCACAAGGCAGAGCTGCGAAGATTCAGACGCCTCAGCCGCTCTGGTCGTCTGTCGATGGCGCCGTCTAACCGTTCATTTTCTGGTACCGCACTGTCAGCAACTAGCGAATTGGAAGAGGGAGTCAGCGAACTTTCCTCTAGTCGATCCCAAAATGACTTGTCTGAGTCCAGCGACGAGGACTCGATGGCCGACGAAAGTATTTTGAGTCCAGACTCGCTTGCTGAATATGATACGAAACATCGAGCCAATGACGAGAAACGATTTATGGTCGACCTTGCCCGGCACCAGGAGCTTTTGGTTGACAGCCAGAAAATGAACCAAAGCCTGAAGCGATGTCTGGGATGGACGGAAGAACTCATTAAGGAAGGCCAGAAGGCCCTTGAGTACAATGTTCGTGTCCAGGATGTCGAGTTGGGTGGACGGGTCTTGCCCCCAGAAGAGCTGAGCGAGGTCGGCGAAAGTGGACGGGCACTGCTTAGCCCGTCTACTGAATACTTCGCTGCTTTCCCCCCTCACGATACGCCATCCGATTCTTTCTTTCACTTTGATGCAGCAACACTTCCTCTCCCCTCGTCTCCAGGTGGGACCAACTCGACCTTCTAATTGTTTCCATTCGTTTGTACTTCTGTACTCTTTGCCAAATACCCCCTGTTCACATTGCTTGATCTTGCCACTATATCTTGATATATCGCTGCATTTGGTTTACTTCTCTCGTTCGGATTCCCCCACGTACTACATCTGGCCTTGATGGCTATCTCTTTGGGTCCGATATCTCCATCGGTGATGACTGATAGATCTTGCTTTGGATGGGTTGATTCTCGGCTCAATACTTTTGACTTTGTGATAGATACCCGATATGCACAATTTGTCTGTTTCTTGTATTCGTATCGTACTCTTGGTCAATTATCATCGACTTTGTTGTCCCTCTATGCGCAGCGGTAGATGAAAACCCCCCTAAAGTAGACGTGGTTCTCTGCCAGATATAGGAGCAGAATCATCAATTCCGATGCACCTGGGCAGCTATCTTTCAACCTAGGATAGTGATTGAAGGTTTTGGGTAAATCGGGGAAACTCTGGAATAGTTACCCAAAATGATTAACCACACTCGGAACGTGCGCCCCTCGAAAGGGAATGAGAAACTAACTCTACTTATAATCTGATCAGATCATCGCAAAGTCTTCTGCAGATCCCTGATGCTTCGCTGTCTTTACCGGATCGGGAATAGCCCCACCTATGGTAGCACCGACGATGATATCACGCCTTCTCCTCCGCAATCACTTGTGAGACTTAGCATCACAGCAACTTCCAAAATGGCCGAAATCGTACGCCCAGCCTTCGCTGGCCGTGAGCGTCCTCAACTGTCATATGGCATCGATTTCCCCACTGCAGCCGCTCGACATGTAACCGAAACCTTCCGAGCCTCACGAGTATACGTGATCTGCTCAGGTTCACTGGCGCGCAACACCGATGCCCTGGCACGACTAACAGCTGCCCTGGGTCCAAAGGTTGTCGGCCAGCGCATCGGCATGAAACCACACACCCAATGGTCCGAAGTCCTGGAAATCGTGACCGATGCACGCAAAGTGCAGGCAGACCTGCTTCTAACCCTGGGCGCCGGGAGCTTGACTGACGGAGCCAAACTTGTCTCATTTGCCCTTGCCAACAACGTAAATACAGCCGAGGAGCTCGAAACTCTCGCAGAGGGCGAGAAGAAACGGGCCGATATCGTTCCAGCTACTATCCCCATTATTTCGGTCCCGACGTCACTGTCTGCTGGGGAGTATTCTGACTACGCCGGTGGCACTGAAGACCAATCTCATCGGAAATATATGTTCTATCCGCCACTCCGTGGTCCCGCGCTTGTCATTCTTGATCCGGAATTGGTGGAGACCACGCCTGATTCCATCTGGTTAAGTACCGGCGTGCGTGCTATTGATCACTGTGTCGAGACTCTATGTGCCGTTGGTATCAGTACTCCGGAATCGGATGAACTGGCACGTAAGGCTCTCGGTCGCTTGGTGCCGGGTTTACTGCGATGCAAGAAGAATCGTGCAGATCATGATGCTTCTTTACAATGTCAGCTTGGATCTGTCGATGCTATGGCTGCTTGTATAATCATATCGTTTAAACTCGGCGCAAGTCACGGTATTGGACATCAGGTATGTCATGTCTCCTATCTTTAAACTTGTACGTATGTTAACAAAACTCAGCTTGGTCCTCTTGGTGTTGGCCATGGAGAAACTAGCTGTATCTGCCTCCCGGCCGTGTGTAAGTTTAATGCTGCGCACAACGCAAACAATGACCGCCAGGCCAGCTTGCGCGACTTTTTGGTTCAGGATCCCGTGGTTGCTGGAGTGTTGCGTGAGCGCTTGGATGATATTGCTGCTGCCGATCTGGGGGATGTCTTGGATGCGGTGATTCGGGAGCTTGGAATGCCCCGGTCACTGGCGGATGTGGGCATCGGCCGCGACAAGTTGGACACGCTAGCAGAGAATAGCTTGCATGATCCTCTGTGTCAATCGAACCCGGTGCCGTTGACGGAGAAGTCGCAAGTGCTGGAGATTCTCGAGATGGTAGTGGCATAGTATGGTAGTTAGTATAAGGAATTATTTTTTTCACGAGAAATACACGCGATGCCCAAAACAGAATGATTGATTGCTGATCCTTCGAGATAGGACATCCACTTGGACTTAATCTGTGCTGCAAATCGCACACTGACGGAAACAGCAAAGAGCAAAGAACGCGCCAATCTGTAAGCCATAAGCGAAGCATTAATAAAGCCCTTTATGCCTCCGTATAAAGAACCCAGGACGTACGACTAGTGCTTGATACGATAGCGCGGTAAATGCGAGGGGTGGAGAAAATGACCATTTGTTTGGCCGAACTATAGAGTTTGATCAATCACATTCAGGCACACGCTGCAGCACCACAACGCATGTCGTGAAATAGCTCAGAAAATAGACCGACTACCTTACTGATGCCGTTCATTTCTACCTTGGGAGCTTCCAAACTGAGCTCCCTAAGCCCCTAAAGTGCCCTATGTTTATTTCTTCAGCTTCAGCTCTGCAACTGTGCCGGCTCAGAACACCACTCGCTTACTCTGTACCGATTTGGGCCAGCGCCAGCGTCATCTCAACATGGACCCTTGTATCCGACACTAACAATTGCAGAGCAGACTTTTTGCTGGCGCCGAACAGCCACGAAACTCACGCAGTAAGGTTGATCCCTGACATATTTCAGGTCATCAACCTCTCTCTTCAGATGAGTCGCACGTGGGAAATGACAATTCAATAAACAGCTGCAAGGGTGCCCCTTCGCTATAGGTGCCCGAATCTCTATATCTCCTTTCCCTTTCCCCGTCAGCTTTGGAGCCAACATCTGCAACCATGCTGGCGGTCCATATCGCCCTCTATGCCCTCCTCGGCGCCTGTTTCATCTTTTCCATTGTTGAGCTGGGCCTATGTGCCTATATCGCTTCTGCCTGGAGTGACACTCGCAATGTAGGATCCTATACCCCGTATGCAGGCTCTGTGTACAAAAACATCCACATCGATACCCCGGGTATCCTGATTTTCCTCATATTCTCAGCCTGCTGGTCTACGCTGGTCGCCGTCGTTGCCGTGATACTGCCTTGGTTTTATACTCGCAAGGGCTTCGTCACTGCCAAGTTGAACGACATCCTCGGCATCATCTTTGCCATTCTCTACTTTGTCACCTGGGTGTTATGGCTGGCCTGCTTTGCTGATATCGCGTCCATGTTTGATGGCTTCACCAGCTACAACAACTACCGGGATGCTGTGCTTGCCTTTGCCGTCCTGCTTTGGTATGTATCCCACATCCGAGAAATAAACATGAAGTCTAACCCTGCTGTTCTCTCGAAGGCTTCTTTTCTTCGCTCTCTTCCTTCTATCGATCCTGGCGCTCTGCGGTGTGGTCTTTTCCGATTGGGTGGGCTATCAGTCGTTGCGCAAGACTCAGGCAGTCGATGCACCTGAAACTCGGGAAGCCGGTCCTCCTGCTCATGTTGTGCCTACTATTCCGGAGCGTGCTCCTGGCCCGTCAGAGTTGTCGACTAGTGATGCTGAGGCTCTGCATAACCAGCCCATGAGTCGAGCCCATAGCACCTCATCGCCGTCTGCCATTGCCAGCGTCGAGCTTAGCGGTGATAGCACCGTCCATTCGCACCACGCGATCCACGCTTAATGGTTGTGATATGGACGGGGGGTGGCGGACTCGATTCTCTCGTTAGTATGTACATGGATTGGTAATGAGCTACCTAGGTAGTAATGGCTGTGGAGATGCATCAAGATCGGAATGAATACCCCCGGGAAGACCTGCCCAATGATCGATGTGCGCCAAGGTGTGGTATGTTTCCAGTTTTGTCTTATAATATGAACGTTTGCCAATGAAATCTTTGTTATGAGCGGAGGATAAGTTCTCGCGGGTCATCGGGCTGGAGACCCTGGTATATAGGGTACTCTATGGTTCGAATTATGCGCAGTGTCCACGCAACATGGCCCGCTGTAAACGGAGAGGGGATCTACTACCTAAGTAGCCCCGTAACACAATCGAAAGCAAACGTATATGTCCAGACGAAGACGAAGGGAAAAGGATTAAGACAGGTCTAGAAAGCGATCAAGTCGCGGGCTGCTCCACATCCACATGTTCCTCAGAACCGTGGTGGCCATGCGGGCCATGCTTGGACTTCTTCTTCTCCTTCTTCTTCTCGTCCTTGCCCTTCTTGGCCATAGCATCAGCCATCAACTGCTCAAACGCCATATAGTCACCCTCCTCCTCGGGGTCGCGTTCGGCCTGGGATTCATGTTAGTACATGTGAAACAAGGGGGTGGGGTGTCGTTTTGCATAATGATACCTTAGCGTAGATGTTGCCTGCGAGAACCAGCGCATGCGCGCGTTCGATGCGCTTCTCCAGGCGAATCCGCTTATCACCCAGAACCTTATCACAGACATCACGGAGAACACTCTGGATTTCAAACTTGCTGCCGCGCCATGCCGCCGCGAGGATCTTACCAGTCACCTTCTTCTCGTACTCGGCTTTCTTCTCGTCGGTCCAGTCCTCGCCACCGCGTTCCTCCAACTTGGCCATTTCCTCCATGGTCATTTGAGCATCGATGGCAGTGGAGATGGTCGTCCATGTCTCCTTGGCCAGAGTGCCCTTGTCCTTGAGTCGCGAGAAGAATCCGGAAATACCGAGAAACTTTTGCGACTTGAGGAAGGAAGTTCCCTTCTGCGTGTAGGTGGCGCCGACCGCGTGCAAGATCTCCAAACCGAACGACTCCATCTTGAGATTTTCGACCTCCAGGCGGATCTTCTCCTCGAAGGCATGCGTCACATCCTTGCTCTTGTCAGTCTCGGTCCAGACGCTGAGTCGGTCAACCAGCTTGTTGGCTAGAGTGTTGACGCGCTCCTCGCGGGCTTTTCTCCGCTCCTCCTCGAATGCGGCAAGGCGCTCCTGCTGCTCCTTAGAGAGACCCTTCTTCTTTTCCTTCTTGCGCAGCTCCTTTTCCTCCTGCGACAGACCAGCTGCCTCCATGCGAGCTTCCTCCTCGGACTTGTCCATGAGAGCCTGCTGACCCATGTGTCGTCGAGGCGTACTGGTGCCAGAGCTCTGGCCCGATGCTGTCGGGGCAGGTTTGGCCTCGGCCTTCTCTGCATGAGCCATTGAAGAGCTTTCGACGGCGGCACCCTCAGCTTTTGTGCCAGCGGTCTTCATCTCCTCGTCGTGGATGTTAAGCTTCTCTTCGGCGGACGCGGCCAGCTCCTCCTCCTCCATCTGCTCCATCGTGATATCCATTGTCGCCGTCAGATCTTTCATAAGAGAGATTTCGCCGATGAGATCGACGAATGCCTCGCCACCGAAAATCATGCTGAAGAATTCGGACGGGTCCTCTGTGGTTGCCAGTCAGCCATCGTCCCCAACCCCGAACAATCCGCAAAGTCGACTAACCAAATCCACCGCCGGGAACCGCATCTTCCTTGCCGAACTTGTCATAGCGCTTTCGTAGGTCTTCGTTGCTGAGAACTTGGTAGGCTTCGCCGATCTAGACAAGAGATTAGTCCAAGGCAGCGATGTTTACTGCGGACGGCGCGCATACCGCCTGGAACCGTTCATGCGCGGTTTCGTCGCCGGGGTTTTTGTCTATAGAATGGAGTCAGTGGTACGCCCTTTATGAGATGAAAGTGCCGTACCAGGGTGAGTGGTGATAGCAAGCTTGCGGTAAGCCTTCTTGATCTCGAGCTCGGTGGCAGTAGGCGCCACGCCCAAGGCGTCATAATAACTGGTATCGGCAACCATGGTGTGATGCAACAGGGCTAAGTATGCCCCTGGAGCAGCCAAATAAATCGGATAAGCCGCGTTGAATGAAGAAAGAATGGATGACAGAAGAGAAAGCACTTTTTTGAATCCCCGCCATATGACGCCGTGTAGGGAATGGTCGGGTCACGTGGTGAAGTTTCTTAATTTCTCGAGTTTAGCCCCCTTTTCCCTCATTCTTTCACGAGTCTCTACTAGCTTCATTTCTGGCCTATTTTATTTGGTTCCCTTTTTTCTCCGGACCTTTCAGAGTCTGACATTGGCCAAGATGGGTTTCATTGGAAATGCCGCTTACCTCGCCTTCCACCCGCTGCAATTGAGATCCATCATCCAGTGGTATGTTTTTCTACAACTTCGAGCTCTGTTACCTTCTGGTCTAACCTTTTCGTTTGCGTAGGAAGCTTTGGCACAATCCCCCTCACGAGCGCGATTCGAAGAACGACACCGAGACCCAGAAGCAGTGCTTCAAGTTCCTGGATCTGACCAGCCGTAGCTTCAGCGCCGTTATCAAGGAACTTCACCCGGAATTGCTCCTCCCCATATGTGTCTTCTATCTCGTTCTTCGCGGTCTGGACACCATCGAGGATGATACCTCTATCCCCTTTGCGACCAAGGAGCCGCTCCTTCGGAACTTTAAGGATTTCTTGGAACAAGATGGCTGGAACTTCACTGGTAACCGTCCGGAGGAGAAGGATCGGGAACTGCTGGTTCAGTTCCACAACGTCGTCACTGAATTCAAAAACATGAAGCCCGCCTATCAGGCCATCATCAAGGACATCACGGATAAGATGGGTAACGGCATGGCGGACTACTGCGCCAAGGCTGAGAAGGACGAAGCGAGCGTGAAGACCATCGAGGAATACGATCAGTACTGCTACTACGTCGCCGGTCTGGTTGGTGAGGGTCTTACCCGTCTGTTCGTCGAGGCCGAGTTCGGCAACCCCGCTCTTCTCAAGCGCCGCAACCTCCACAAGTCCATGGGTCTCTTCCTGCAAAAGACCAACATCATCCGTGATATCCGGGAGGATTTTGATGACAACCGCCGGTTCTGGCCCCAGGAGATCTGGTCGAAACACGTTGATAACTTTGAGGATCTCTTTAAACCTGAGTACAAGGAGGCGGCACTCAACTGCAACTCGGAGATGATCCTCAATGCTTTGGAGCACGCCGAGGAGTGTCTGTTCTACCTCGCCGGTTTACGTGAACAGAGTGTGTTCAACTTCTGCGCCATTCCCCAGTCGATGGCCATTGCCACAATGGAGCTGTGCTTCCGTAACTACGACATCTTCAAGCGTAACATCAAGATCACCAAGGGTCAAGCATGCGAACTCATGACGGAGTCGACCCAGAACCTCTACGTTCTGTGCCAGACGTTCCGAAGATTGACTCGCGAGATCCACAAGAAAAACACGCCCAAGGACCCCAACTTCCTGAAGATCAGCATTGTTTGCGGCAAGGTAAGATACATTGCTTGTATTCTCGACGGGATACTGACCGTGTGCTATAGATTGAGAAATTCATCGAGACCATCTTCCCCAGCCAAAAGGCGGAAGATGCTCAGCGCCGAGTTACCGGTGAAATCACCGCGGAGCAGGCCAAGAAGCGCGAGGAGGACGCTGAGAACAAATCTGACATCTACTTCCTGATGGCCATCATGGGAGTCATTATCCTCTTCGTTGCCGGTACCATGGTAAGTCCTCCTCAATTCATTTCATATGTTTCCAACTGACTCTCATAGATGTTCGCGGCCTGGATGTTGGGTGCTCGATTCGACCTGGCATGGAAAGAGATTACGTCCGGCCATTTGAGGCCCCCAAGCTATTACCAGGAACAGGCCCAGATCCACGGAGATCTCTGATATTTCTTTTTCATCCACGGCGTTACGACTCTTATTGCCTAATCTTCGATTCCCCGTCCGACGGCTTCTTGTTTTATTATTTCCCCATTGCATCCTCGCCACCGTCGCCGCGATGTGTATTGATAATAATATACCATTCTTTCGACCACGTTGACATATACTGACCATCCCGCTCTGGGATCCCATCTAGCAAGACCAGTTTGGCTAGCACGGATGTCAAATTGCGATCCGGCCCTTTCATGGCTGCGGTTGTGCCGAAGAAGTGCTGATATTGACGGAGATAAATTCTCTTTGTCCAGTGAGTACTAGATTCGTGCCCTACGACTTTGGTCGAGGTGGCACGCGTCCATTGAAGATCTGGGAAATTTGTAAATTTATGTAGCCTTGAGTGTTACGTTGGCAATGCAAATATCTAAATAAACAAGGTTCAACTTGTTACCTATCACGGAATCCGATCTAAATCGATACGACTCTGGTAAGGAATGTGTACCGCCGGCGCTATAGTAGGTCCTTCTATTGACAATACAGTTACCACATGTTCCAGAAAGTAAGTAATATTAGGAAATATAAATGTTCTCCCAACGCCGATATATGCCCACGAGCCAAAATCCAGAAAATCCAGGAAAACCCCATGTCTTTGCGGTTGATACGGGTTTCATGCCACAATAATGCTTCCAAATTGCTTACATGACCACAGCTATTTACGCGAAAGTAACGGTGGTGAAGGCTGGTTCTTGAGTGTATGCTTGGTGCATTCGGATTTGTCCTCATTCCAGAAAGGATGTCACAATTTCCTGCCGACCGTACTCAGTTGCTTTCACCAAAGTCTCCTCCGGGTGGAACCTAAATCATCATCCCATGTTCGATACCCCTGCTCCCAGGCATTGTATATAGAGGGAAACATAGCCTTTTTGCTGAGAGAATGCATGGGGAACTGTTCTGCCAACCTTGCTATATGCTCGGGGGCAAAAACTTTCGCGAATCTCAGATCCTTAGGGTAGATTTGAGCTCCATGGCGCAATAATACTTCCATGACACCGACATGACGATAAGCAATTGCTTTGCCGATTGCACTGTCGCGGAGACTTGGTAAATCAGGATCCGTTTCGTGCGCCAGGAGGAGGGTCACGATTGCCTCTTGACCGTGTTCGATTGCCTTCACGAAAGCTTCTTCTTTATCGAAGCCTTCATCGAACAGCATCTGGAATATTTCCGTTTCGCCAACCTCTGCTGCAAGCTCCAAGAGATTGATCTGGCATTTGTCGGTTCCATACTTGGCGAGGAGCATTTCTGGTGCCTTCTTGTAGCGATGCAAAACAGCTTCACGTAAATGTCCATCATCGACGTCGGTACCGTGAGCCAAAAGCGCCTTGATAACCTCTTCATGGCCTTTTTCAAGTGCTAAGTATAAAGGAGTCTGCCAGAGAGTAGGGCACCCGGTTTTGAGATTAACATCGGAGCCATTAGCAAGTAAAAAATTCACCAGAGCTAAATAGCCGTATCTGGCTGCCACGGATAATACTGTTGATTCGTGCCCTCGTGTTCCATGTGGATTTAAAGTCTTCCTAGGAACATGTCGTTCAATGTACTTGTAGTTGATGTCTGCCCCATGACTAAGGAGCATTGATACTAAGGCTGTATCACCGAATACGGCTGCAAATGGAAGGGATGAAGAAGCATAGTCGCGGGGCCTTGGAGAATGAGACAATAGATACTCGACCACGTGCGTTTGTCCTCTTAATGCAGCCTCTTTGATGGGAGCCAAGGTGAGTTTGGTGTCATTATCTATGGGGAGCGTCGACATGCTTCTATTAAGCAGGACCTTGATGACCGAGAGGAACCCATTTTTCGCCGCTAGATGCATGGGTGTTTCACCGAGATTGTTCTCAAAGTCTGGTCCCGAGCCCTGATCTAGAAGATACTTGACAAGTTCTATGATAACGGATGGGCTCTTATCCGCTTCACGCTTCGTCTATGCTGACAAACTATTACAATCAACGTGTTGCTGGAGGCGATCCACATCGGGGAGTCTAATGATCCGCCGAATAAGAAATCTCTGCTTTCTCATCATCCCCGGATCTTTTAGTTAACTAGTTATAAAGGCTCCTTCTAACCTCGACTTGATTCTGAGGCGCTGTTATCTTGACTCGGCAATCGTTATCGCTCAACTGCCGTTCCATGCGTCTACGACCAATTGTGCCCCCGCTCTTTTGGGCTCCGATCTCTGCTCGTTTGTACTCTGCATCTTCGAGACCTTCTATCGCGATGGGCAACAAGACCAACATCCCCCGTGAGGGCTCGGGCGAGTCTCCGCCCCCTCTGTCCGCCACCGATTTTCGAGCATACAACCGCTTGTCCGAGCAAATGGACGCTTTTGTGAGTACCTGCAATCTAGCATGAGCCCAGGCGACTCGACACTAACTCCAAACCAGCACAATCACTTCCGTATCACATGGAAGCAGCTCTATGATGCCTGTACAAGCACTGGGAAACGACCCGGTGGTCTCTCTGCCCGTCAAATGATCATGATGGGTCTCCAGTTCTGCTCCCAGCTCGACTTCCATCATTCTATCGAGGAACAGCACATCTTCCCCGTGCTGGCAAAGAAAATGCCTGAATTCCGGAAAGAGCTCGAGCTGCTGACCCAGCACAAACAAATCCACGCCGGTCTTGAGAAACTCGAGGCTTATCTAGAGAGCTGTCGATCCGGGGAGGAAGATATGCGCCGCGAAGAGGTCAAGCGGCTGATGGATGGATTTGGAAAAGTGCTTTGGCAGCATTTGGACCAGGAGGTTGAGACTCTCCGTGCGGACAACATGCGCCAATACTGGTCTGTTGAGGAGATGCGCCGCCTTCCTATGTGATGCTTTTTTCTTGTCCTTGCAAATTCTATACCCCAACGCATGTTACACAACATCTTGCGACACAGCCACCAAATATTATCTCAATGTCAAATCTCCTTTGATTCCAGCCGTATGCGTCGCGAATTCTGTCCCAAAGAACACTGAACTGGCTCTGGATGACGTGATTCAACGCGGTATGTTACGATGACGCGAGACAATGGTGGCTGAGAGGCTGTCCAGGATGATCACTCCGGCATTGGACAAGACACCGCCTCGTGCCATCCTCAAATTCAAAGCAGTTGACCCCGATATCAGCTTTTAATGATGGTGACAGCCTTACAACTTCGGGTCGCGGTCCCATGACGATGACCTCGTTGGAGAAACCTTCGAACCGATGATCATCCGTCTGACCCTACAGGTAAATGATCCATGAAAAATGCAGATCATCTCGATCAGAATCTAGAAGCTCGGCGAGACTCATTTGATCGTCTATGTCTCATATGCACGATTGACCTGCCGCGCCATGTCTTGCTGATTCCGTAGCGAGAATCGAATCCAGACCGTGTTGAGCAATGGAGAGGCCGAATTTTAAAGCCAAGAAACGATCCACGTCGTTTTCGGCATTCTTCATTCGGACACTGCCCAACCACGACGGGAGTTGACCTTCTGAGGAATGTTGACCTGCAACCCCTTGATCGGTATGGACGCTAATCCCGATTCCTCAATGACCTGCTCTTGTCCACGAGCCCGCAGGTACATTCTGCAGACGATGTGGTTCTAGATGCCTTCTTTCTATCATCTCATCGCTTAGCGTAGAATAAGGTCGTCTTTTTTAACAATCGCCTTGTTTATTTTGTCTTTTGTGATACAAGTCTATTTCAAACACGATGGACATAATATTAATCCACTTCCCGTGAGGCTCAATCTGGGGTCAACCGAACGAAGGCCATTGTTCTTCTAGATCCCGGGGATTTCCAGTCATTGGTGGATCTCGTGGCCAGCAAACCGCAGGATTTGACGCTGATCTTCAGCCAATCCGTCACATCTCCACTGGCAGATGCTACACTCGCCAGAGAATGCGTTTGTTACCCAGACGCGCAAGCTCCTCATCGCCTCACACGGTCTCTCAACTCTTCAATGCTGTCGATGGTCGCGGAAGTGTGTCAGATCCCGCCACGAGCCACGCCGGTAGTCAGACCAAAACGGTCACAACCAGCACCATGCGACCACTAGATGGCGAATCAACCTTGATTTCCCTGCGTGACAGCTCCGCTTCCCCTACTCAGCGGGCCTTGTCTCTGACGAGTTGCTCGGGATGTAGTCAGAGGCAGACTTCCACGAGATCCACTTCCCTATGCAGCTGTATCATCGCATGCGATCTTTTGGAGAGAATGATATAAGACTATTCTTCGAGCCCTAAGATTTGGGATTCCCATAACGTCGGATTTTCGATCTCTCCTACCATATACTCGCCCGGAGCCTTGTCTCGCTTTCCACAGCCAACATGAAGTTCACTACCGCATGCCTCACTTCTGCCATGTTGGCTGGTGGTGCCCTCGCTGCTCCAAGTCCTGGACTTGCTAAGCGTCTGGAGCAGCGTGGTGTCTTGCAACGCCAGTCCCAGCCTCCTAGCAAGATCGACACCTCCGGCGAGGAAAACGGCGTTCTTCTCAAGGAAGGCTCCGATGGTGCCAACGTTCAGTACAGCCAAAACTGGGCCGGTGTTGTGCGGGTGTCCCCCCCTGCCAGTGCCACCTATTCCGCCGTCTCCGCGACTTTCACCGTGCCGGAGCCCACGGCCACCGACGACTCGGGAGATATGCAGGCTGCTTCCGTCTGGGTTGGTATCGACGGCGACACCTACACAAAGGCCATTCTGCAGACTGGTATCGACAGCTACATCCAAAATGGCGAGACGACCTTTGACGCCTGGTACGAGTGGTATCCCAACAGTGCCGAGAACTTCGACCTGAGCCTGTCTGCTGGTGATGTGATTGTCGCCAAGGTCAAATCATCCTCGCCTAGCAAGGGTGTTGCCATTATTGAGAACAAGTCCTCCGGCCAGAGTGTGACCAAGACCCTTTCGGCACCTTCCTCCGACGCCACTTTGGGTGGTCAGAACGTCGAATGGATCGTTGAGGACTTCAACGCTGGCAGCTCGCAAGTTCCGTTTGCCAACTTTGGCACCGTCACTTTCACCGGCGCTCAGGCTGAGACGGCCAGTGGCGATTACGGTGTTGATAATGCCGAGGTCCTCGATATCCAACAGAAAGGCAAGCTGCTTGCCGATGTTAAGATTGAGAGCGATAGCGAGTTTTCTGTCACTTACCAATAAGCTCGCGGTCTTAACTAAGTAGCGAGCTGTCGGCTACCTGTATATAGCCTTGGGAATTGTTTTATGGAGTTGATGGGATCGGCGTTTTGAGACCATGAATTTGGGGATTCCATGTATTTGGAGATGTTATAAGACTATGTGCCTGTGATTAGGATTATACCTTACTTTCTTAATACCATAATTGAGATATTTCTATTCGAATTTTTACCTGCTGTTTCCTACATGTCTCTCGCACGATCGCAGCTGCAGTACAGTATGCTTGAATATATTCTCAGTTTATTGCCGGGGGTTTCTAGTCCATCTAGATAGCCAGGGTGCACTGATGTGAAATACAAAGCCATTATTAATTTTCCTGAGTTATACATGATGGCGACTATGCAGAATATTTTTGTCATTGGAGCCGGAGAGCTGGGCTTCTAAGTGTTGCTCTCTGGATTTTCACAGACATGGATCAACAACGAGAAATTCGGGCTACGACGGCGGAAGAATGGGCAGGATAATTTGGGAATCTGGGAAGACCGATGATATCCGAAGTTGGCGTTCACCGACATCGGGAAGATCCGAGAGCACGTAGACGTCCCTGACATGTCTGAGTCATTGCGCCAATATCTTTAGTTACTCCCCAACCCAATTCAGATTGATTCAATGGTACATAATGGCAGTTCGTATTGAGCCGGCACTGTTTCCTCGTGATACAGAGGCGATTCGATCCTTATTTTCGGCCTACGCGGCGTCCCTCGGGATCGATCTTACTTTTCAATCTTTCCAAGATGAACTCGATTCATTGCCTGGCAAATATGCAGAGTCCCAAGGGGGGTTTCTTCTGATCGCACGAGCCGTGGATGATCATCCCGATCACAATTCTATATCCCATTCGATACCTACTTCCAAGTCAACGATCCCACACAGTTCCCCTTCCCCTGCTATCGGGTGTGTGGCATTAAGGCGCAGTCCCGATAATTGGTGTGAGATGAAACGCCTATATGTGGTCGAAGATGCACGAGGCCTGAAGCTCGGCGATAAACTTGTTGAGGCGATCGTTGCACGAGCCAAGGCCCTTGGCTATCGGGGCATCCGCTTGGACACGCTGCCCAATATGACTGCAGCACAACGACTCTATCATCGACACGGGTTCATGCGGATTGAACCTTACTATGATACACCTATCGATGGCACGATTTTTATGGCTTGTGATTTTACTCGCTTATGAGCCTCCATTACCTCGTCACATTCAGGCTAACAGCTGACGCCTGACCACGTCTTTTATACATTTTTCCTCGACTTGAATGGTCCATTTCTGGGCAGTCTGACCCGGCTGGTGTAACCTCACCGAGACGTTCTGGAAACCAAATTCAACTTCACAATACTTTATTAGAATGTTCTATCTCTCGAGACAACTTTGTCATTTGGTTATTTGGGCTACTTCTCGGATGTTTAGATCGGAATATATGCATTGTCGATGGCCGACGGAAGCCGATCTACCACCCGATGAACTGCGCACCCTTCGTCACATTTCGTAGATCGAGCTTACCTCCAGGCGAGTGGGCTTATTTCCCTATTGTCAGCCGATACTTCACCAAAACGAGAAGCAACGAATGAGAAATGGTGTTGCCAATTGGGTTTTCGCAGGCGAGTTAGTGCTCGGCTTCTGATCATTTTGAATCTCCGAGTTAGCGTATTGTTTAGCATATATTCATGAATATCATTTAAAAGCAACGCGTGGAAGAATGCACTATTGGGTGATGCCGCGCATCCATTCCAGCCACGTAAGTACATCCGTCTCTTCTACGCAAACCACTTGGTTGACGGGGAAAAGGGGTGGGCCAAGGAAGTGCAATGGCCATCGAAGATGCCGTTTCTATTGCCATTTTACTTCCTCTTGGTAATTCTGGCGCGACTTGAGCTTTACCAGTCTCGCGTCGGCCGTGGGTCGAAATGATTCTGAACTTTACCAGAATGAATGTTCCCCTCTTGTTATTCTATAAGGAAGGCCTTAACTGATATTTTACTAGCCGCCGACGTGGCGAGATTTATGGACATCTGTGTCTCATACAACGAGATTGAGAATGCTAAACAGCTGCTAGAGGCTCTGTGAAAGTACGCGAAGAGTCATGCAAGGGAATGTTTCAGAGGAGCCATTGCACTCTGCTGAATCTGGCTTTTCTACGATATGCAATAGCTGGGGTTTTACGGAGTATAATGGCCGGAACGACGCACTGTTCTCATTGCCGTTTTATCTGAATGCGGATTTCCAATCTGATAGTTCGGTTTTAGGATATGTAGCTAGAGAATTATTGACGCGATAAAACATGATTTGTGTCAGGATCAGCGCTGCCTGTTCTAGAAACCAAATTGTGGGGATACGAATTGAAATGCGGGCTTCCATGCAACCCTTGAAGCAAGACTGATACGTGGTTAGGCAGATCTTGTCCAGCGCACCTGCTGTAATCTCAAATCCCGCTTTTGTATTGGCTATCGATGGCTCGGGTAAGAGGGGGCATGCGCACAAACGAAGCCCATCACAGTTCAAGATTTCAAATTGTGCCGATCACGGAACCCGATAGTATGGTAGCTTTGATGTCTCACCAACCCTGGATCGGGGACTCGGTCCACCTGTTAATACCCACTTGATGCATCCTCCACGTCTTCACCGACAGAGATGTCACATTATGTGCATTGAGTGGCACATTTCCTCTTCGAGATGCACCCCCACCATCCTGATTTCCACCTGCACCGGTGCGCTGGGTCGGTGGCGGACAGGCTGAACTCGGAAGCAGATCGCCAATCTCAAGCCAATCCCATTCGGATACGTGCAGGTTCAGGTGGGACTTCAAATTCCATGGATTTAGTTCGGCCTTGCTTGCATCTGGGATCTACCCCTTCATCGATCAGCCATTGGATACCCGGAAGGCTGGGACGACCCCTCACCTATAGGCTATAGATAGGTTCCACGCGGCGCGAATCTTGTTACCAGATTTGGATAAATTGCTTGCGTTTCTTCGTGGGATCGTCATTCTGGGATCCGAGATAATGGTTGGTTCAGTGGAGGCGGCTGGGGTCGACATTTGAGTTTTGAGCAGCTGTTCTCACTTGCGTTTGGTCCCGGTAGCTTGGTTCAGGATCACATTATATTCACAATGTGCGTCGTCTCGTCAATTTCCCGGCTCCGTCAGAGCCCTGGTTTTCCTTTTCCTCCGACTCTTTCGCTTCCCGCGCTCAACTTTGCTGGGGTTTTGATTGCCTTTGTTCCATCCATACGCTAAACTATATTAGCGTCGCTATGGCAGACTCCCACCGACCACGGGGTTTGAATGGAATTGAGGTTGACGCGGATGTCGATGTAAGAGCAACGAAAAAACTATAACGCTGTCCGATTGCTGAACCGGTCTCGTCTTAGCCTTCTAGTGACTATGATAGCACGCGGAGTGACCTGACGTCTTTAACCGAGTCTATATACTCATATGTCTATGAAAACGGTCGTACCTACCATGCGTACCGGTCAGGGAGCTATGTACGTTTGACTCGCAGTTCTGAAGGGATACAATAGCGCTCTATGCCCAGACGGTCAAATTCTAACAACCCAGGTTCTTCCAAATGACCAACGAGAGCAAGGTAAGTCAATTTCACCTCGTCCTTTTCTGAAAATGCCGTGCAAACATGTCTGCGCAGACAGATTGGACGTACTGCACCATGTCTTTCGGCTTTTTTTCGATGGTGGATTGTGCGCAACCAAAGTCGAAAACCTGCAGAGTGTACTCGACATCGGAACTGGTACTGGAATCTGGGCAACGGAAAGTCGGTGATTTCCCTAATTATTTTAAGATTTCAACTGAAGGAGTTGCAGTTGCCGACGAGTTTCCAGGCGCAGAGGTGGTGGGCGTGGACCTTTCCCCTATTCAACCCACCTGGTCAGAAATCCCCTTTTAAAACCTGCAAAAAGTAAGAGTTTGCTGATAGATGACAGGGTTCCACCTAACTTGCGCTTCATTATCGACGATGTCAATCAGGAATTACGCTTCCCATCGAACTCCTTTGACTTTATACATGTAAGAGAGCTTGCCGGCAGCATAGAAGACTGGCCGTCATTCTTACGACAGTGCTATGAGTATGTGCATTTCGCGATCCTGTTCATTTGCGTTGGGTATCGCCAAAGAGTATACTGATGATTAACCAGTCGACTCAAGCCCGGCGGACGTCTCGAAATATCGGAATGTCGCCCTCAAGTGCGATGCGACGACGGCTCTTATCCCGAAGACTGTTACCTTCGTACTTGGGCAGTGAGTTCCAGGTCTACCCTTGAAAACAGCAAATCATCACTCTTGCTAATCGAGTAAATAGAAAGAGTTTCATCGCATAGCTAAAATTCAAGGGCGTACCTGGGATATCATGCCTGAAATGCAAACCCTATTGGAGGATTCTTCCTTCCAGAATATTGCCATCGCCGACAACAAGATCCCCATAGGGACATGGGCCAAAGATCCCAAGATGAAAGAAATAGGGCGCTTCTTTCGGGCGCAAATGGTCGATGATGCAGTCGAGAGCTACTCGCTTGCATTATTCACCCGGTTCGGTAGCTGGAAGCCTATCGAGGTCCAGGTGCTGCTGGCTCACGTACGCTCGGAGCTGAAATCAAACAAGATGCATGTGTACTCATATCTGTCAGTCCCTTGTCAATTGCTAGCTGCTGGCTGAACAACACTGATCATTCTCAACAGCACATTTGCCACAGCGCAGAAGCCGCTACAGCATCGATGATTTTCTTCGAGTTACTCATGCTTGGAGTGGATGAAGTGAAGCCGGCAATGTAATAAGATACGCTGCTACGAGGTCCCGATATGATTCTACTTTACCTATGAATGTGAATAGACATACCCACTTACATTGAGAATTTTCTTCTATAAAAAGAAACCAAGGTTTTCTGGTACGTTCGCAGCATGGATGCCTCAGGCGTCAAGATGACTGATCAACATCAATGGATCCGCGATCGGCACGTCTTTGTTCCTTCACGGTGCGTCATGCGTAGACAATGGAGTCTGCAAGTCTGCGGCCGGGGCCGTCGGATCAATTCCGTATCAGGCGTAAGCCCGTGTCAAACCCCAATTTGCGTGGGACCGTGAATGCCAATCCCTCGGTGCCTCACGCCGCAAGCTCCCCAGCTTTAGTACAACCGCCGCCCCCATCTTATACAGATCTCTATGGGCCACCACCTCGGTCACCCCGGTCCGAGTCAATTCCAAGGCCCCGAACAGCAGGTGCTTCGATACCAATAACACCAATAACACCGCCTCCACCTTCACCTTCACCGGTACAGAAAGCATATGGCGAAGCGCGTCACTTTCTTGGTGGTCTCATTAATCATCCGACCGAGTCCAACAAGCATATCACGATCCTGCGGCATTCTCACGGCTTAGTTTTCTACCGTGGTAACACTACATCAGTGGCCATATCAATATTCTCCGATGCCCCCTTGCCACCCGACCGTACACTATGGCTACAGAGCAAAGGATGGTCAGGGAACACCGGAATGCGCGCCAAAGCACTATTTCGTCTCAACGACAGCTGGATTGATGTTACTCCGGGCATGCCGGTTCGAGCCGATCAAGTGAATCCGGACGACGAACGAGCCTGGCAGCGCGACATCAAAAAGTTCCGTAAAAAGGGGCCTGCACGACCTCGAGAAAAACATCAGCTTCGCGAAACAGCTGTTGTTCGAATTCCTGCCGAAGCTGGTGATGGGTATTTCCAACTGGTGCTTTGCCAGGGGCTGAAAAAGAAGGTCCTTGGTAATAGCCCGGTTTTTCGAGTCCTCTCGGTGTCCGCCAATCCACATTCTCTCCGAGGAGCCAGCTTGAGTACATTACCTTTGGAAATCGGGGCGATGGTGGTCAGCCTCTATGCCCAGACTGCCGCTAGCACGGTAGCGAGCCCGGCAGCTGCAGCTGTTCAAGCGGCCGTGAGTCCGTATCGTCCCTCATGGGTGACGCAAACTGCACTCGAGCAAGTCTATTCGGCCAGCGGTATCCAAGATAGAGTTAGTGGGGTTCTGAATCCGTCTGCGGGTTCTAGTCAGCAATGTGTGGCCGGTCAAGGTCAACCGCCAATTGTGGGTAATGGTGTGTCTCCAATTGACGCAGGACCGCAATCGCCGTTCCCAATGACGTTCAAGGCTCGCGGTGAACTTGCACACACACTTCCCAACAGTCCCAGTGAAACCCCGAAAATAACGCTCTCCAAGGTTCCGGACTGTGTTTCAGAGCAACTGCGAGGTTACTTCTTTGGCTGGGCACGTTTTAACACGGGTACTACCAAAGATGCCTCTGCTACCATTCCTGAACCGTGGTGTCCAATGGTCCTCTCTGTTCGAACGTTCGACCCTCTACAGGCACCGAGGGTCAACATGACGCACATTGCGAATCGAATCGTGACTCTTCGGCTGTTGGACGAGGTACCCCTCCAAACGACTAAACTTGATATTCAGATCATGGGATTCCTCCGAGAGGACATTCCACCCCCAACTGGTAGCAACAGCCGAGAACTTGCGGATGCACAAGCTGCTGCAGCGGAGGCCGCCATGCTGGCCGACATTTACGATGTATCTGTGGTGCAGAACACACTAGCTCACCCGGCTTGGGCTCCAGAAGTGCCGAGTCTCCGTGAAATCCAGCGTCAAAATTCCGGCTTTGTTGATCGGACCCGGGAAGGATATGCTACTGCGAGAGCCCGGGGGTTAAAATTTGTGGAACAAGTGCCCTTGCATCGACTTGGGGTTCGGTCGGCAACAGATGAGTGGAGAGAGAAAAAGATTGCTGTGAATGGGTTTTATATTGTTCGGTGAGGTCATTCCACAGTGATTGCACTGTCTCTCCCGCAATTGCGAAGGACTTACCTTTACTTCAACTTGTACAAAAGCTTTGATTGTATTATAGTTTCTTTACTTCGATGTATATAAAGTTCTAGGTTGTAATATATTTTGAGTTCAACTAAATTGACTCCACGTGAATATTACCTCTGGATCTAGGACATCTTGCGAACTACATATATGGGAAACATTGACGACTGAGAAGAACCAGTGGACATTCCTCGAACCTTGGGAAGGTTGCATGCATTCTCTCTGTGGGTATTCCATCGTGAATACACGGCTCAAAAGCAAAAGCACCATATCCTATGGATCATGTCATCGCTAAATACATATTCTGTAACAACCCCAACAACTTCTCAAGGTCCGACAGGAGGTTCCGAGGCAGCCAAGTTACACTGGCGAAACAGGCGCACTTCATCCGGCTTGAAAGCACCCACAACCGAATGCAACACACCCCTGTTATTAAAGAGAACCAAATCACCATCCTCCCAATCATGCGGATAAACATATTGAGGGCTAATAGCCGGTCTCTGCAACTTGTAGATGATTTCGCGCACACGCGCCAGGTCGTCAATCACGGTGCCATCGGCCAGGTGAATACGGCGAACAGCCGACGGATGAACTTGCATTGCAAGTTTTCCAGTAACTGGATTCTTCCAGGCCATTGGAAATATCATGATTTTCTCCTTGTCAATGGGAGGCAGTTCTGACTCGGGCAGCTCAAGCCCTTCCGAGTGTAGGCCGAGACCGGTGGAGTTTGAGCGGGCGGAACTCATCCAGATATATCTATATCGGTCCGGTCAGCCGTATTTATATGCAATGGCTTAGGCTGGGAACTCACGGGTGAGGAGCATATTCGATTTTGCTTGTTCGTACGAATTCCTGGTCCTCTGGGGATAGACCGTCGAACATTTGCTGGCCGCTCACGAATGCAGTCGTGCCTAGCGGCACATCGAGCATCTCTCCGGTCCCGTCATCGTACAATAATGTCTGGCGACGGCCCTTTGGTACATTTACAGCCAAAAGGGTCGTTACCTGGGGCGGGTATAGATCGTAGAGCGCCGCATCGATGTGCCAGCGGTAGAAGCGAGTGAAATCGTAATCTTTATCATCAGGAATGTGGTCCTTGTGAAATGTTCGGTGGTGAGGATGTTTCAGTTGGATATTCTCCAGTCCTTCGTACGAAGGGACGAAACCATTTCCGATCACTTGGACTTGTGGCTGGTGGGGGATGGTTTTCAAGTCTGGATGGAGGATACTCCGCTTTGCGTCGAGTGTCTTGCCGTGGCCATAGTTGTCTGAAGCGGGATCAAATCGCTTGGTGAGTTCGTATTGTGCTTTGGGAGAGAGCTTTTGCTGGTTTTTGAATACGATGACGTGATGGTGATACAGCGCCTCACGAACGGTGGCAAACTGCTCGTCTACTAGAGATTAGCTAGCATTCGTCAAAGGGGCGCTTGTCAACATACCCGTCAAATTCTCCAAATCAATGCCATCTATTTCAGCCCCGAAGTTGACCTTGGAGCCTGCTGGAGGTTGTAGCGGTCGGACGGTTTGGGGAAGTACGGCCATGGTCCGGCTGTGGATCAATTTCGGTTCGGCGAAAGCAGTTCGGGCCGGGCGTAAGCTCTTTAAGTGTATTCGGCACCGAAGTATACACCGAAGTATACTGTGCATTCTTGTCGATAAGAATTGTCTAGGGAATTCGGTTCACGGCGCAGACCGACGGGAGATGAAGAAGTAATGAAGAATTCCCCCAGTTGCCCCGGTTTTCTAGTTATCGGATGCGGACGAGTGCGGAGACTGATAAGATCGCCGGTCGCCGATCTGATGCCGAGCGGATGAGATTTTGCGATGCCGAGCGGACGAGATTTGAGAATTTGAAGTCCGCGGTATTGATCGGTGAAAACAGTGGACAGACCGAGAATAATGATGTGAGATTGAAAGCTTCGAAAGATTTATCGCAGATTGATAGACGATACACATCAAAGCGAGTGAGATCACGTCCCTTGTTACACAAGCCCTTGACTACTACCAGAACTTCCACCAAGGCCCACGCGGCTTCTCCGGCAACTCTGCCTCGATTATCTCCTGCAATCCGGTCTGCATATCGACTTCCTCGGGTCGCCATGCCCACGGATCTCTCCAAAATACAGCCCGATGGCCAAAGTACAACACCAAAAACGCGGGAATGCCGATATACGCGGTGAAGAAACTGCTCACAGACCACTCCGAAGGGAAAAATACAGTGAACCCATTAATCAAAGCCATCAAAATTGAACCCGCCATGCCAAAGTATGCCCCATATGGCTGCAGTCGTGATCGATACGGCAGTTCGATACTCTGGGCCTGAACGGCTTTGCGGAACCGGAAGAATACGACGCAGCAGCAAATCCATGAGATGAAGCCTGAGGTGTTGGTGAAGTTGACAAACCAGTACAAAACGATCGAACTGGAGTTCCCGACCGACAAATAGGCCAGGGGCGAAAAGCAAGCCGACACAGCCAGTGCATAGTATGGCACGCCCCATCGATTGCAGGACTTGAAGATGCTGGGCGCATTTCCCGACATGGCTAGCGAATATAAAGAGCGTGATGACATGTATAGGAATGAATTTCCTGCAGACCAGGCTGAAGTCAAGACTGCGGCGTTGACAATGTGATCCAGCACCGGGATGCCAGCATTCTGGATGCCCACCACGAATGGCGACGAATTGACTGTGCCGTCACCGGTCGTTAGTCGACTAGCGTTCGACGGACATATGACGCCAATTGCCAGAACCCCGAAAATGTAGAAGAAGATGAGACGGTAAACGAACCGCCGTGCAGCTCGAGGCACATTGCGACGCGGCGACTCCATCTCTCCACCACTTATGATGATCAACTCCGGGGCGAAAAGGAAGGCAATCGCGCTGGATACTGTGCATTTCAACAGACCTACAAAACGACCTGTATCTCCTTTCGCAAGATATTCGTTAAAAGAGCCTGAGTGTTTCCAGTAATGGAAGCCCAACAACTGTCGATTCGGTCCGCCACCCCAGAAAATGATAAAGGACACCATCAGCAGCCCGATCAGGGTGATGATCTTGATACCAGAGAACCAAAATTCCGATTCACCATAGAACCCCACTGGCAGGGAATTCAAAGCGACAATGACAACCATCATAATCGAAATCCAGACGGCAATATTGACGGTCCCGTTCGGGTCCCAATATCCAATGACCAGCCCGGCTGCTGTTATCTCGTATGGAACCAGGATCCCCAATGAGTACCAATACAAATATCCCATCGCAAATCCTAAACTTCGCGATACATATCGAGCCCCGTGGTAGCTCATCGTACCGCCGTGAACTGGGAGGTAGGCGCCGATCTCTGCGATTGCCGTCACCAATCCATACACCATTGCTGAAATGAAAGTGTATCCCAGCAGCAGTGATGCAGGACCACCAGTGGCGAGTGACTGTCCCGATGAGACAAATAGGCCTGGTTGTTACGCTTGTTAGCAATGACTTCCGTGGGGGGAACCGCAGTAAACAACCCACCAGTTCCAATCGTGCCACCGAGGGCCATCATTTGAACATGGCGACTCTTCAGACCACGTTGAGTCGTGGCATAGCGATCATCTAGAAGGTCTGCCTCGACCAGCGTGCGCGCTATACGCCCTTTCTCGGACATTGATGGCGGGTCCGCCATAGAATACGTGTGTTCAACCTTCGCCATTTTGCGCCGCAGGTGATTATTGGAAAAGAAGGAATGGAAAAAGCACTCAATCACCAGGTGACGCTGAACTGCGGGCTCTCTCACCCATGACTGGCGCGATAAGCTAACCAATGTTAAAGCCAAGCCACTAGCTAGCAGACTAGGAAAGAGCGCGAGGTTCTAACTAGCAAAAGATAAGACCACAGATCTTTCATGCAGTTTAGCATCTCTAGCCCGTGGTTCCCGCTTTTGAATTGTCGACCTTTTTTCCTTTCTAGGCATTTCCTTTTACCAAGTATCAGTGATCTTGCCCGTGCGACCCTGAATTCATACCCCTGGTTTACTGGAGAAACTACTGTACCATATTGCTACACTATGGTCATGGTCAGTGTGAAATTTCCCGAGATCATGACCACTCAGCTCGAGGGTTTTCAGCCGACTAGCCGCCGCGGGCAGCCCGTGATGGCTTTAAAAGCCTCGAAGAAGAAACGCTTTTGGCAATAGTCTCAGCACCGGCCGGCCACCGGTCCGGCAATATATAATGCGCCCTCTTAAGGTTGCTAGGTAGTTGTGTTGGAATATCGGTGCATATGATGTGTAATCAACTATCAGTCATCATGGCCTAGCCGCATTGGGCAGGCCCATCCAGTTCAACATGGAGGATATCATCTCTGTTCTTCATTCATTTTTATCCAAAACCGATACGACCGACATGGCGTGACTGCATTTATTCCATCTTATAGGTGCATCCCCATATTCGTACCGAGGTGTCGGCTATTCCTGAATCTCTCGTTTCTGCCCATAAATATGGCCCATGTAAAAATCATCAAGATTCATCTCCATCTTCCTTGATCATTCATCCCCCTTTTCATTGGCTAGTTTTTCATCTTCATTATTAGTCAAACCTGATACAGGATCGGGCCGACGTCATTCCGATCACATGACGATATTTATCGGCCTGTTTCCTGAAAACTTGTGATTCGCCCTAGACAGAACCAGCCGTAGACATCAAGATTTCCTGATCACCAGAGTACAGCCTACTGAGGTAAATATGTCCCAGGCTAGTAGTTCCTAGTGACCCTATGAAAGTAGGCTTTATTTGCTTATAAGCCATCCGTACATCTACATGTCGTGTTATAAGGCAACAATGGTTGCATGTTCCCTAGTAAACACACCTAAGCAGTCTAGTGCATCACTACCGTCTATTTGTCTTCTACCTACATATCTCCAAATGTCATCCGGAGCTGAGAAATCTGGACTACGGCGGAGTATCTCCACCCCCGCTTCCCCCGCCTCGGACACTCCCGGTCTGGGGTCGGTCGATCACCGATGAGCTGATGCACTCCACTTGGGATGCCGTTGTCACGAATGCAGCCTACGTGGCATGACCCTCGATGTACGTATCGGCTGAACGGAACAAAAACTGGCGCTTTTAAATGGCCGTCCCCAGCATTTCCAGCCCTACATCCTCACTCAGACCAGGACCAGGTACACCAACTCAAGTTAATCACTTACTAGCACAGCAATCATGAAAGCCCTTGTCTACACAAGTCCAGGAAAGGTCGAAGTGCTGGATCGTCCTCAACCGACCATCCAAGCGCCCAATGACGCCGTCGTGCGTTTGATGCACGCCTCGATCTGCGGCACGGACCTACATATCCTCAAGGGCGATGTTCCCGATGCACAGCCGGGGCTTATTCTCGGTCACGAAGGTGTCGGAGTGGTCGATTCCATCGGTTCGGCGGTTCAAGGGATGCAAGTCGGCGATCGCGTCCTGATCTCTTGTATGAGCTCGTGCGGTGCGTGTAGCTACTGCCAGCGTGGCATGACGGCGCACTGTCGAACGGGCGGATGGCAGTTGGGAAAGACAATTGATGGTACCCAGGCCGAATATGTTCGCATCCCTCATGCGACGCTCTCGTTGCACCCGTTGTCCTCGTCCATCAACCCCAGGGCGGCCGTTGCCTTGTCTGATGCCTTTCCCACTGGACTGGAATGCGGTGTCCTCAACTCAAACGTCCAGCCGGGGTCATCCGTGGTGATTGTGGGTGCAGGACCCGTCGGCATGGCTGCGCTTCTCACCGCACGACTCTATACACCGTCGCTGATTGTCGTGGTCGACCTCGACGAGGCGCGTCTTGAAACGGCCCGCAAGTTTGGCGCCCACGCCACCGTCAATTCGTCCGACCCTGATACTCATCAGAAACTGATGGACTTGACACAAGGAGAGGGGTTTGATTCGGTTATTGAAGCGGTCGGCATCCCCGCGACGTTTGCGATGTGTCAACAGTTGGTTGCCCTGGGCGGTCGGATTGCAAACGTGGGCGTACACGGGACCAAGGTGGACCTACACCTTGAAAAGCTGTGGGAACGGAACATTAGTGAGTACAGGAGACGGGTAAGAGAGGAAATGATAAGGCTGATTGTTTAGGTATCCACATGTCGCTAGTGAACGCGACGACCACGCCGCGCCTCCTGCGTTTGGTGGAGTCGGGAATGTTGGACATTGGCTCACTGGTGACCCATCGTATGTCCCACCTAAACCTCATTTGGCCATCTCCGAAGCGATGTACTGATTTGCAGCAAGATTTCCCCTGTGCTGAGGCGGTTACAGCCTACGACACATTTAAGGCGGCATCTCAGCACCAAGCGCTCAAAGTGGCTATCGACTTTGACTGACATGAGTAAAGCACGCTTGATAGGTAGTATCATTTACACAATCCATGTTATATCTCTTTCGTACTCTTAGTCCCCCTTTTCCATGAGCAGTGGGGTTGCACTAGCTTAGTAATTACGGGATGGCCGCTCCTAGTGTCGGACACAGATTATGCACCGACCTCATCCCAAGGTTGATGGATTCTGTCTCGTATAGAAGTGGGGGTACCTTCCATTTCGCTTCCGTTTCTGGATTCGCCTAGAATCCGGGAGCCGCTGGTAACAGAATGGCGGCGCCCCTGACATCATAGTTCCCCAGACTGCAGTGGCGCTATCTCACCAGATGCAGGGTTAAAAAGCATAAAAAAGAGAACAATGGTCTAAGAGAACAGGGGTCTACTTAATATGCAGGTAACTGGTTATTGCGAGATGGCCCAGCACTTTGATGGTTTACCGATCTGCTTCGGCGGATGAGATGAAACCGACTCCACCGCCAATCACGGTTTTCATAAGGAAGCTCGGAAAAGTCTCCAGTTGCCATCCGAGACCCAGTTTGATTGGTCTTTACCCAATTGCCTTCGGACGTTAAACCTACGCTAGGTTTGAAGCGAAATCATAGATTCTTGGCCGCCAAGGCCTAATCCACTCGGTCTCTTTTTGCTCTTTTTTTTTTTCTTGGATCTTATTTACCTCTTTGCATCGTTACTGACTTACTCCCTTCTTGCTTCATTTTTCTCCCCATCTTATTCTTTTATCTCTTCTTTATATCACGTGCCGGTATACCATCCTCGCCCGTATGCACACCATTCAGCCAGGATCTTAATCTATATTCGCCATGGCTATCGAGGGGGAGACACGACGCCCGTCGCGGGTGTCTATAGGACGATCAGAAACGGGCCCCGACATGGCCAAGGCAGACCGCACGCTGGAAGATCTAGGATATACTCCGGAATTGGCGCGTAACCGCTCCATCTGGCAGGTCACCTTCATGTGCTTCATCCTGTCGTCCGTTCCCTACGGCTTGTCGACTACTCTGTACTATCCTCTCGTCGCCGGCGGCCCCGCCAATATCATCTGGGGCTGGGTCCTCATCTCATTCCTAATCTTGTGTGTCGCCATCTCGCTCGCGGAAATCACCTCGGTTTATCCCACGGCCGGTGGTGTCTACTACCAAACATTCGTCCTATCGCCGTTATGGTGCCGCCGTGTCGCATCGTGGATCTGCGGTTGGTCATACGTCGCAGGAAATATTACTATTACCCTCGCCGTCAACTTTGGAACCACTCTCTTGTTCGTCGCTTGCCTTGACGTTTTTGAGAAGGCTCCCGGAGTTGGTATCACCGATGATTTCCAGGCTTATCAGATTTTCTTGATTTTCTTGGGTATCACATTACTCACGCATGCCATCTCGGCCTTTGGAAACAAATGGCTACCCTGGCTAGAAGTATGTGGACCGGCGTGCCCTATTTCCTGGTCTTGTACTAACTATTGTCGCGTAGACTTTCGCCATTTTCTGGACTATCGCCGGCTTGATTGCCATCGTCGTGTGTTTATTGGCCGTTGCGAAGGAGGGCCGCCGCTCTGGTGCCTGGGTATTTGGTAACTTCGAGCCGCAAGCCGGGTGGCCAGCTGGCTGGTCTTTCTTTATCGGATTATTGCAAGCCGCCTACGCCACCTCGGCCACTGGCATGATCGTCTCGTGAGTGCTAGGATGGGGTTGCTGGGTGGCTTGGGAATACAATATACTGACAAAAAAAACAGTCTCTGTGAAGAAGTTCACGAGCCTGCCATCATGGTCCCTAAAGCCATGGTGGGTACTGTCGTCATTAACACGGTCGCCGGTCTCATCTTCTTGATTCCCGTCTGCTTCGTCCTTCCCGATCTGACGATGCTGGCCAACCTGGCTTCGGGTCAGCCCACGCCCGTGATCTTCAAACACGCGCTCGGTAGCTCGGCCGGTGCTTTTTGCCTGATGATTCCATTGCTGGTTCTCGGAGTCATCTGTGGTGTTGGCTGCGTAACGGCCACCTCGCGATGCACCTGGGCCTTTGCTCGTGATGGTGGTATTCCGGGCTCAGGCTGGTGGAGCACTGTCGACAAGAAGCTCGGAATCCCCCTGAACGCGATGATGTTGGGTATGCTTGTCGAGATTGGACTGGGTGCCATCTATTTCGGCTCAACCGCTGCATACAATGCTTTCTCGGGCGTAGGTGTTATCTTCCTAACCATGAGTTACGCCTGTCCGGTCGCCGTCTCCTTGTTCTTTCGCCGTCGTGAGGATATCAAGAACGCCAGCTTCAACTTTGGAATCGTTGGCGCCATCGCCAATGTGATTGCTCTCGGTATGTCTTTACTGTCAACCGTCCGTCTCTTTTTGCTTACACAGTCAACAGCCTGGAGTTGCCTTGCCATTCCTTTGTTCTGCATGCCGACCCTGAAAACTGTCACTCTGGAAAGTATGAACTATGCGTCGGTAGTGTTTGTTGGTTTTGTCTTTATCGCCGCCGCCTGGTATATTGTTTGGGGCTACCAGAACTACCGCGGCCCGCCCACCGATGCAGTTGAACGCGACAGCGACTCGTCCTCCTTGCCCGAAGCAACCACTGAACTCCCCACCAAAACAAGCGCTGAAATCGACCGCAAAACCAGTTCTGAACCTGACAGCAAATAATCCTCCAATCACCTGTGGCCTCGCCACTGCGCGCCCCGATGCGAAGTCTATGTAGTTCAGCCCTTCCCGGAATCTCTCTTCCTGCCCGCCGCGAAACCTCCTCCTCCCGTCCGAAACCGATACTTGCCCATCGCAAAACCGATTTGCTTGCCCTTGCGGAACGAATACCCTCCTCGCGTGCTTCCTATGGTAAATTTTCAATTGGGGCGAGGCCGCTCGATGTACAGGCTATGTCCTTCCCATGTGCCATATATGCCACCCGTTACTGCTAGGCCTCAAATATGTCTACCCATCAGTCTGAACCGTCTACTTCAATAACTTCTCGGTCTTCTCTACCGCTGACTTCTCTATCCTCGCGGGAAGCCACCGTCGTGAAATCAACCGCTCACTTGGAAGGTGCCTGAAAAGCGCCTGAATCGAAACCTGGGGCACTCCACGACGCATCGCCGTGGTGTCACTCCACGAGGAATGAAGTCCCAGCAGGGCGCTGTCCCACCTTCGCAGGACCGGCGCGCGGAGTGCCCCCCCAGTATGTCCAAGCGCGGTGTTCAAAAGTGCCGATATCTGAGTTATCGTGCGAGTCTGCGCCGGGAATTATGCCACACAGTCGGCCCTAAGAGGCCTCGAAGTTATATACCGTCTTGCACGCGGGCACTGATTTCAGGTCGTCTGCTCCTGGCTGTCCGATGCAGGGTATAGGAGCGGAGGTAGATAAAGATGCTACCAAGGGAACAAAAGTGAACTGGTCGAACCGGGCCGGTGCTGTGTTCTCCAGGGATCTCGATGCGACCTTTGCCAAAGCCAGGTCACATCAATGCGCCCAACCTTCAACCTTGGAAAACTCAGAACGTATGTTCCCAGCCTGGAGGGCTCTTTGTATCTAGGTGCTATTCTAACATTCCTTGCATTATTTGGACCTTTAAAGTACTATTAAAAAACAATTACTGTAATGAACTACGTGATCGCCGTGGAAAGGCGGCGAACCTTCAGGTCCGGCAGCACCAGAGGCCCCCCTGATTGGTCCGCCTCCCTTTGGCCTAGTCAGCTCCTGTGCTTCATAGCTGCAGTTTCGTGACCGCTAGTTTCTTCTTTCTGCAAGACTCTATCTATCGATTTTCTTTATTTTCTTTCCTTCGTAGGCCTAGTTTCAGTCCTCCTAGGCCTCTCAACAGTCCCTAATTGTCCAGTCACAATGTGGATGGATGTATTGCAGTTAACCAAAGTACCCTATATAGCTATGTGCCTATGGCACTCTTAGGCGTCGATAGCTATTCCAATATTGCAGCACAACTGGTTTGCCAATCAAAACAATGTGACAAGTCACTAGGTAGATATGTAAAACCGCTGGTTCCAACATAAAGGACATTGCTAAGATTCATGGTAGACTTGAGACCACCGCTGTAAGTATATAAGTAGGTAACCGTGCCTCCGGGCCCCACTCGCTTAGTCGCGAGTTGGTGCACCAGCCCACAACGGAGTTTTAATCCCCAACGCAACTTTTCTTCTTTACCTACCTATTATCCCTCCCCAACCATAGATGATTCATATCAGAATATCGAAAAGCGCATCTAGCAGGCCTGCGAAGCTAGTAGACGCGAAAAAAAGCCAAATTTAGCCGCAATTGCGCGCGAATTTCGCGTCCTAGTGACCCGCCTACGTAGCCGATTCCGAGGTCGCTAGTCTCGATCGGCTCGCCCTAGTACCTCCGACCGCCTAGATATACCGCAAGAAGAAGCATTGGTTCGCTAGATAGCATATCTTAATAATTTAGGGGTCCTACTAACCCTAAAGGCTATATAGGGGTATACAAATACGATAATTCGGCGGGCGGTAGCCGCGTTGGGCGACGCGACGGAAGCCGAGCCGTTAAATAAGATATAGGCGTATACCTTTCTAAAACGCCTCCTACCCGAATACTCGCTAGTTAAGTAGAAGCCGGTCGATAAGAAGCGTATCGAGGCTAAAGATATTAGCATCCTATAGTATTGGTACGATATACTAGAACCTACGATCGCAAAAACGTACCCGAAGAATATATACAATTTCGACGAAACTAGCTTTACCCTTAGCCAAGGAAAATCGGAGAAGGCCGTTATACGTTATCGTAATCGATCCTCGAGGATTATATCTAGCGAATATAGTAAAAACCTAACTACTATTAAGTACGTCGCTACGGATAGAAGTATAATAAAGCTATATTTTATTACGCGCGGCGAATACTTCCTCGAGCGTTGGTTTAACTAGCTTCCGGATAATTATCTAATTGATATATCCCCTAAAGGATATATAGATAATTAAATAGTACTTAATTAGCTTATATAGTTTAAAGCGGCTTCGAGTAGTCGTATTAAAAAGGGCGAATACCGCGTATTTTTATTCGATAGTTATAGCTTATATCTTACTATCGAATTTCTAATATATTACGAGAAGCATCGTATCCTTCCCCTCTATTTTATGCCTTATACAACGTATCTTGTTTAACTACTTAATAGGAGCCTATTTCTTATATATAAGAACTATTTTCGGGAGAAAAACAACGAGATTATACGATAGGGTAGTAATACGACCGATAAAGGTCGGTTTTTTGCGGAGATCGTAGAGGTTCGGGATAAAACCTTCTATAGTCGGACGATACGATATACTTTTCGAGAACGAGGGATATACCTATTTAACCCCTCGAAGGTTATCTAACCTCTTAACGATACGAGATTACCTACACTAGACCTATATTGGCCCTCTAGGGATATACTACCTCTACTATTATCTCTACTTACTAGTTTACCAATTAGAAGCGCCGAAGATACTCGTCGACGGGCTAAGAAGCTTGGAAAACACCCTAATATCGAAGAAACTCCCTCGGTAATTCGGAAATAGCTCAATCTTGTGACCAAAGCATACGTTACGCTCGGGGAGGAGGTCGCTATACTACATAATACCATCGATCGTTATCTACCATCCCGGGGCCCCCAAAACAAATCACGACGACATTTAAAGGGCTTCTATAGCTATAGTACACTACTTAGGATAGATAGGAAACGGTTGGCTACGTAAAGGAGAGAGAAAGAAAGTGCGGCGAGCATTAGATGGGCCCGAAGATCGGCAGCGAAATAGCCAATTATCCCCTACGAACGGGATGAAATTAACCATCCTATACTAGATACGCCTAGTAGGGTCCCTAAGGATGAGGTAAATGGGCTATTTTTCTACGATTCTGTTGGTTTTGGGGGTTAAATAGATAGAAATATCGAAAAAGTTGCGTTGGGGATTAAAACTCCGTTGGGGGCTGGTGCACCAACTCGCGACCAAGCGAGTGGGGCCCGGAGGCACGGCTAGCATTGCTCCGTAGTTGCACCATATGTTGACTTTTCTCGCAGACGCGACCATATAATCCAACTGTTGGAGACCATCAGAACCTGTATTAACGGTAGCGGCGCCCTCTATGAGTAGCTGATAATAGACAGTCCCGTAGAATGGAATAGAAATCACGTCATGGATTGAAACCTTCCGAACCCGAACACGCAGGACCTCGGGATACGCAGACTAGATTTATCCATATAATTCAGCACCAGGTCAACATCACTGGGATGCTTGCAGAGTTGGTGATGGAAGCTGACCAAGCAATCTGAAGAACCCCACATGTGCAGAAGCCACCGTCTCAGATTTCTAAGCATTTCCGTACGCATCCACAAACGTCTAGAAGAAGTTCACTATATTGCATAGTAATTCCGGGAGGATGAACCGACAGCTGACCGCTTCAAGATGAATGCTTGCTATGATCATTTGGCAGATCCTTGTGATCTGGAGCTTTGCTTCATTGACTCGGCTAAAAAAGCCGGGATCGGGCTGTAGCCCTCTAATTGATGTTCTCCGGCCTGGATCCTGCCAATGGAGCATCCCAATGGAACCCGATCTTTGGATAGGCTGAATGGCTCCATCCACGGGACGTCGGGTGAATCTGCCAATAAACGGCCCGGCATCAGCCGGCGCCATCGCTTCGCAGAGAGGCCGCACAATTCGGGGCCCCAAAGCGACGTAATCAGATACACGAGTGGAAGGCATCGCGGACATCGAAAACTCCGGTAACGATTAATGTTAGCATTAACTAGCGTTAATCATTACCGACCTGATCAAACTACTCCGCGATGTGTCAGCATCCCCGGGCTCGGTGAGATTTGGGCGAACGTTATTTGTCCACGAAGTGCCCAGACCTCAGGGGCTTCGGGTTCTCCTCTTTTATGGTTCAGATTTTTCATTAGCGCCTTCTAGTTCAACTCTACTGCCTTCTACCAAGCATATCACCCAGAGTAGGTTGACTGGACGGGTTGTAGAGATGATCATTATCATGCAGCTTTGCAGATTCTTCAATGACGTACTAGGGATCAAGAAGCGGGTGTGGCAGCGCCACTGACGGGCGTGAAATTTTAGGATGTTTAGGATAAGGCACATTACAATCGGGATGTGACCGATGGGGCACACGGGAAATGAGGTGGGGGGAAGGGAAACCTGCGCGATGATGTAGACAACAGAAAAGACTCTGGAAAAAGTGTAGAATTCTCTCCGCATTTCCCCTCCTAATTCTTAGCGGCCTTCCTTGTCTGGAGATGACTGCCCCGGGGGCAGTTTCACCGGGCATACGCATTAGGTATGACCTGCGGGTGAACAATCCGGAGTTGTCTGGGGTCGGAAGACCCGGCTTTCTGTTAGTGACACACGGCCCACCATCGACTTCTCTGGATGCTTCGAAACATGTAAAGTGCATATGACACCCAAACATTCCAACTATGTGCGTATATTGAGAACGTAGAAATTGAAATTTTTATGCCCCGATCTACATTACGGCCAAGAATACTGCGATCCCGAGCCAAGAACGTCTCTCGGTACGGCTTGGCTGTGCAGCCATCGCCGAGTTTCGCCACCAAGTCAACCCGAGAATTTTAAAAACGTGCCGGGCAACTCGGCTCTCCGTCTCACTGGCGAACCATAGCCGATCTTCTACTGGAACAGGCTCTGGTTGGCTTATTTCCCAGGCCCGGGTGGATTCACTCGGGAGCCGTGTCAGTCGGCTTCGGCCGGTCTGCTTGCTGATTTGACTCGCTCGCACATCTCTCGGTTGGGCATTGTCATGCAGTCGCGTGTCGTCTCTCCACATTGTCTCTCCACTCGCCCCTCGACGTAAATAGGATGGTGCCGTAGTTGACTGCCTCTGTGGGATTACAAAAAGGCCCCGGCATCTCTTTTCCTTTTTTCTTTTTTTTTTTCCCCATGGGCATTTCCCCTTCTTACTTAACCTTTTTTCTTTGACCACTAGGGGCTACTCTTCTTCCTAAGCCTTGCTTTTGTACAATATCAGGGTTTTGACAAGAAAAAGAAGTTCCATATACCCCGTCTCCTTCAATATGGGCCTCGAAGAACCAACCTCCTATCATGGGGAGTCGGCTACTTCCTTTCAGAACAGCCCCAATCAGAAGCCGATGATGCCGAGTACCGTCGACACTCCTATTCCTCGGATCACCCTGCGGGCTTTCATCATGGCCCTCTTTGTTTCGATGGGTGGACTGCTTTTCGGGTATGATACCGGTCAGATTTCTGGTTTCCAGCAAATGGACAACTACTTGCAGCGCTATGGTCAGCGGAATTCCAAGGGCGAATGGGCCTTCAGTGACACCCGCGCCGGTCTCATTGTCGCTCTGCTCTCCATCGGTACTTTGATGGGTTCCCTAATTGGCGCTCCCATGGCAGACTACCTGGGTCGCAAGTGGTCTATCACTGTCTGGTGTTGCGTTCTTATCGTTGGTCTCGTCGTCCAGATCTCCTCCCCCGATGGTCACTGGTGGCAGATGGTTGTCGGCCGTTGGGTCACTGGTCTGGGCGTCGGTGGTTGCTCTCTGCTGGTTCCTATGTACCAGGGTGAGAGTGCTCCCCGTCACATTCGTGGTGCCATGATCAGTTGCTACCAGCTCTTCGTCACCCTGGGTATCTTCCTGGCCTACTTGATTAACTTGGGTACCTACACTCTCGACGGCACTGCCCAGTGGCGGATCACCCTCGGCCTGACCTTCCTCTTCGCCCTCATGCTCGGTGGCGGTATGGCCTGCTTCCCTGAAAGTCCTCGATTCGAGTTCCGACACGGCAAGGTTGACAGCGCCCGCCGTACCTTGTCCAGGCTTTATGGCATTCCCGAGAACCACGTCCGTATCATCGAGGAAATGAACGAAATCCGTGAGCAGTTCGAGGCCGAGACGGAGGGCCAGAAATGGCACGAGTTCCTCACTGCTCCTCGCATGTTCTACCGTATCGCGCTGGGTATGGTTTTGCAGAGTCTGCAGCAGCTCTCTGGCGCCAACTACTTCTTCTACTATGTAAGCTTCCAATCCTATTCCCCCTATCATTGAGAACATCGTTGCTAATACTCCTCTTAGGGTACCACCATCTTCGAGGGAGCTGGCCTCTCGAACAGTTTTGTGACTCAGGTCATTCTCGGTGCTGTCAACTTCGCCACCACTTTCGGCGGTCTCTACGTCGTTGAGAACTTCGGTCGCCGCAAGTCACTTATTGTCGGTGCCTTCTTCATGTTTGCTATGTTCATGATCTTCGCCTCTCTGGGTCACTTCATGCTGGACAAAGAGAACCCCCAGAACACACCCGGTGCCGGCAAGGGTATGATCGTCGTCGCCTGTTTCTTCATCTGCGCCTACGCCATGACCTGGGGTCCCATGATTTGGGCCATTTGCGCCGAGCTGTTCCCCTCTAAATACCGTGCCAAGGGTATGGCTCTGGCCACTGCCTCTAACTGGGCCTGGAACTTCCTCATCAGTTTCTTTACCACCTTCATCGCCAGCGCGATCGACTTCGCCTACGGCTATGTCTTCGCTGGTTGCCTATTCGTTGGTGCTCTGATCGTCTACTTCTTTGTCATCGAGGGCCAGGGCCGTACTCTGGAGGAGCTTGACTACATGTATGTCAGCAAGGTTCCTGCGTGGAAGAGTAGCTCCTACGTGATCCCCAGCCGTCCGGAGTATCCTGCCGACGAGAGCCGCTACGAGCGCAAGGAACAGGAACTGTACCATGCTGAGAACGCATAGGCGTCGAGGCATGGCGTCCTTTATGTTTTCTCTTTTTTCTTCCGAGCTACGTTGGTTATGATGCATGAAACTTGATCTTGGACCTGGAGTACCAAGCTGCATTGTCTTGCGGTCAACCCGCCTGGTGTACAATTAGCACATATTACCCTTGCATTGAATAGAAATTTCTAGAACAGCTCATGATCTTCGCTGTACCTGTTAGTCCACTTACGAGTACGCACATCGCATCGGCACCATCGTTTATAATGTTTGGAGGCAAGGCTTGCTTCGCAGCATCTAGAACCCCATATCCCCAGATTAAGCAAGGCACAAGTGCTGATGTGAGAGTACCAAATCTCTCAGCACTAGAGCATTGAATAGCCCATAATTATGAAATTTTCTGCTTTTTTTTTTGAAGTATAAGAAAGTCCTCAGTCCAATTTGGAAAAAGTTGAAGTGGAAAGCAGTGAGTGACCTATCAGGGGTGGTGGATACGGATGTAGGTCGGCTAATTTCACCCGCGGAATACAACGCAGGTACAACGCAGTCCAAGGGCTGATTCTGGACCCGTGCGACCATTCAAATCGATTTTAGTCCGGTCTAGAATTGTGCTCCAGCCCCTCTTTCCAAGCTGGATTTTTGCCCCCGAAACATGGCGTGAAATCAAGGTGTATTGTATTCCCTTGTCTTATGCTCCTTTACTCACGGGTGTTGCCGCATCGTTTTTAGCCTTGAGAAAAAAAAAATGCTCTTTCATGCCGTCCTCCCTCTCGCCTCCCTTTGCTTAAGCGATTCGACACAGCTGGATTAGCTTGACTATCTACCCTCTCTATGGGTTGTGACACCACCATCGCGGTCGGATGCGCATTCCCATCGCCGTGCAGCTTGGGCTGCTAGTCCTGTTGACTACCGTTTTCGGTATTGCCGTCCTTGCTGTTGCTACAGTAAGAATTTTACCTCCGAAGGATCGGTGGGATAGACATGCTAACCAAAGAATCAGTGGATCACGACCTACAATTTCGTGGTCCATGTCGGGTACACATCACTTTCCTAAAGGAGCAGTGCTCCTGGTTTTCCTCCGCATGCTGACAATCACGCAGATCCCAGAGCCTTGAGCTTGTCGCGACCATCAAAGCCAGCCAGATCGCCTCCAATTTAGATCTCCTTGAAGTTACCAGCAAGACCATATCCACGCGACTTTTAGTCCAAGCATCCCTCCGCCGTTATTATGCTGGAAACACATCCGCGAGCAATTGGGTGACATCGATCGCCGACGTACAGTCAGCACTGGGGAGCCGAGGCTATCTTAGTCTTTATCAGGCAGTCATCTACGCGAGAAGCGGGGAGTTGGATCAAGAGAGGCTGCTCAGTGTGACCAGTGATAATCTGCCAGACATTACACTTCCATATACCTATGCCAACGGGACTCGGGTGAAACTAGGACCCGACAGCTTGGGTTACCCCCCATCGCTGTATCCTAATCTCACATACACGCACTCACTCGATGACAACGGCTCGGTCACGGTTCATGCATTTCCCGACTTTGCACTTGGACTGAAATCTGTCTTGCTTCTGGGTCCGTTGAAGATCAATGATTCATTCTCGCTAGTTTCCTTAACGCTGCCTATTGTCAACAATACGTCAGACACGGATCTACTTGGGTTCATGACGTGAGTGGATGTTCTCCCGACACAGCAATACACCAAAGCTCTCTCTGAGTTTTATGCTAATAAAGCCACAGAATTGTTGCCAGTGCAGCAAATGTTCAGAGCGTCGTTAGCTCCCGGGATGGTCTGGGAAACACGGGACAGGTTCTTCTGATTGGGCCTTCTCGGCCTGCGAATAAATTTCTCTCAACCTCCCAGCCTGCGACAGCCGTATCTGCCCCTGATGCTGCAGAGCTTGCCAATGCCCATGTTCATTACGTTTTTGAGCCCACGCCCTTGCCAGGACAAACCAATCGTCATCGTGGTATCTCGACCGGCACCTCATTCGAGCTTTCGAAGTACCCAAAGGCACTGAAACTGATGCTTGAGCCCTACGAAAATGAGAACAAGTCCATTAGTGACCTTTCTACAAGGAATGAGAAGGGATACAGTGTTGCCGTGGGTGCAATCCGGCCACAGAGCGCCCTGGTTGAATGGATTCTTATTGTGGAAGAGACTCATTCGGAGGCGTTCAGTCCAGTAGCTCGGCTCCGAAAGATTATTCTTGCCTGTGTGTTTGGAACGGCAGGATTGATTCTTTTCATGGTGCCTATACTAACGCATTGGGCTGTTGCTCCCATCCGGAGATTGCGAGCGGCGGCCCAAAAGTCAGTAACATCGGAAACACCTGTGCAGCCATCATTTCCCCCAGAGAGACCAGATTCTCATATGACCGATAATGGAGAAGGCACAGTGGAGATGATAGAGGAACGAGCCATTGAAGAGTGTCGACCTACCACGTGGGTGAAGCGTCTTCGGGCTCCACTTGAAAGATTCAATAACTCAGTCAGAAATCTCGACCAAAGTAGCCCTCATTCGTTCCAGATCCCGGGAAGAGTCAAGGAGAAAAGGCACTGTATAACAGATGAACTGACGGAGCTTACCAAAACATTCAATGAAATGTCGGATGAATTGACGATTCAATATACACGTTTGGAGAGTCGAGTCATTGAGAGAACGCGGGAGCTCGAGAAAGCGAAATTGGCCGCCGAAACGGCCAATGAAAGCAAGACGTTGTTTATTGCTAATATCTCACACGAACTCAAGACACCATTGAATGGGATTCTCGGGATGTGTGCAGTGTGTATGGGAGAGGACGACCTTTCCCGCATCAAGAAGTCGCTCCAGGTCGTCTATCAATCAGGCGATCTCCTTCTCCATCTTCTCAATGATCTGTTGACATTTAGCAAGAACCAAATTGAGCAAGCGATTCAGCTTGAGGAGAAAGAATTCAAAATTTCGGATCTCCGATCGCAGCTTGCGATCATTTTCCAGAACCAGGTTCATGAGAAACAGATCGATTTCAGCGTCAACTGCGTACCGGTGGAAAGCTCCCAACATGGCAGAGCCACTTTTTGTTTGGAGGACGGCGTTGAGCAAACGACTTCAGCTTCTCATCCGGAGACTCGAAATCTCATGAATATGGTGCTCTGGGGAGATCAGCACCGAATCCTTCAAGTTCTCATCAATCTGGTCAGCAACAGTCTCAAATTTACTCCTGAGAATGGAAGGGTCCAGGTTCGTATTCGTTGCGTCGAAGATGATTCTGGTTCTGCAGCCCCTGCGACCAGGACACGGACCTCGCGATTGCAGACACACAACCGGCCTAACACGCAGAGCTCTGTGGAAACCATCAGAGAGCCTAGGGAGAGCTTATCGGATGGCAGGCAGCCTGTGACAGGAGATATGCCACCACTGATGTTCTACTTCGAGGTGGAGGACAACGGGCCCGGTATCCCTGTCCACTTGCACCGGCGCATCTTCGATCCTTTCGTGCAGGGAGACCTGGGATTGAATCGCAAATACGGAGGAACTGGCCTGGGTCTGAGTATTTGCGCTCAGCTGTCCCGCCTCATGGATGGTGCTATTGTTCTGGATAGCGAGGAGGGCAGAGGTTCCATTTTTACACTGCGAATTCCGTTGAGATTCGTCAAGGAGGTGGCCCCAAGTACCCATGTTTCCAGCTCTCCCGGCTCAAGAACACCTAGTGTTCTCTCGTTGGAAGACCTTTCCCACGCTGTAAGGACGCCGTCGAATCATGGGTCTTTGAGGAATGAGCCGGTTGCACCTGGCTTTGAAAAATCGGACATTCAACCACGACTAGTTGGTTTGAGTCAGCCATTTTTCACCCCGACGATTCCTTCATCACCCTCGTCGTCTATATCGAAACACCCTATTTCGAGCAATCGCCAATCCCAAGACGATAACCCAAAGAAGATATGCGTCCTCGTGGCTGAGGACAACTCTGTCAACCAGGAAGTGGTCCGCCGGTACATCTAACCGACTAACCTCTTTTGCTTTTCGTATACTGACTTGCTCTAGAATGCTTGCTCTTGAAGAGGTCTACGATGTGACAATGGTTAAAGACGGCCAAGAAGCATACGATACGGTCAAATCCAACATGGAGAAGGGCCAAGTCTTTGACCTCATCTTTATGGATATCCAGGTACTTACATTTGATGTCATTATGTGTTGGAGAAGTGGCTAATTTTTGTAGATGCCAAATCTTGACGGCCTTCAAAGTACACGACTTATTCGAAAAATGGGGTATTCTGCACCCATCGTCGCACTTAGTGCCTTTGCAGAAGAGAGCAATATAAAGGACTGCTTGGACTCCGGCATGGACATGTTTATCAGGTTGGTTTTCTAAAACTACATTATTCACTAAATGCTAATGACTGTACCTAGCAAACCTATTCGACGACCTGCTTTAAAGCAAGTTCTTAACAAATTTGCGACCATTCCCGAAGAATCGGAGGCTGGGCCATGCGAGTAGTATGGCCTGGGTTGCATTGCATTTGCATCTCATCGTATTTCTTGTACACTAGGAGCCCATCTTTGTTGATATTCTTACTTTAATTTTTTCTTATTTGTCGTTCCAAGGGCGTTACGAAATTTTGAACGAATGTTATTGGTAATCACATAATGTGACCCGATCGACCGGTCGGAGTCTTCTCAAGTCCAACGTTTCCTTCAAGGGCTATGTCCTGATCGTATTATTGTGGCATCTATATTAGATCGACCACATCTGCATTTATAGAGAAATCCTAGAAAGGCTTAAAATAAGTACCCATTCAGCCCATTCAAAGTCCTCTTATCAACAGCATGATGCCGATTCTCCTCCCATACCTGCCCGCCTTCCCCAAATTGATTCGACAAGTGACCCAAGAAGAACTCCAGATTCTGTTCACACTGCGGAAACGCATTCTCAAAGTAGTCAAACAGTTCCTGAACATGTGCCTTAGTCGGAGCATAAGTCACTTTCTCCCCAAACAAACCGAGATACTTCTTAGTATGAGCGAGATCAGCCTGGCAGTCCAGTTTCCATCCAATCTCCATATGACCCGGGACTAGCTTAACAGGCTCCAAAGCCGTGATAAGCTCCAAAGTTCGGACCCAAGCCTGTAGCAGAGCCGGTGTTTCAACTTCCTCCACCCTTTTTTCACATTAGTGGCTTTCGAAGCAAGAGAAAGGACAGTTCAACGTACCAAACATGTGTACTCCTTCCATAAACTGCATCACCACAGATAATCGTTCTCTCAGTAGGCATCCAGAATAGCGTATGATCGACCGAGTCACCCTGTAGCGGGCCCAGGAGTACAACTGGGCTATCGGGGTTGCCTTGCAACATAAAGAAGCTGAAGTTGAACTCCTCTGGTTTCTTGGGCGCTTCAGGGACCTCGTTTCCGAATACTGTTGGCCAATATTTCACTTTGTCGTCATACTCGCGATTGATGCCTGCGAGCACGTACGGTGCGGCATAGAACTTCGCGGAGGGAAAAGCGTCGAGGACGGGATTTGCCGAAAAGAAGTGATCGGGGTGATGGTGGGTTACAAAGACGGCTTTGAGGGGGTTATTCGTTGTGGTTTGGATCCAGGTAACGACAGCCTGGGCATCGGGGACCAGAAGGGGAGGGTCAATCAAGACGGCCTCCTCGGCTCCCACGATTAGAGTCGTGATACTGGAGAGGCCTTTGGTTGAGGATGAATGATGGTAGGTCTGGAGAGGCATTTCCGAGGTCGAATGGGTCCTTTTCTGCTTCTGGTGATCAAATATAGTTAACAATGGGTGGAGGAAGTTGTCTGGTAATTGAGAGAATAAAATCAGCAAAAGGGGAATGGAAGTCTTGCTTATAATCAATTATAACCTAACACTCCGCACTTCACCCCCGCTAGCGGAAGATCCTCCACAATCGGGAAATCCCCTGCTAATAAATTAAACCAATCGTTAATCCGACCACGCTAGCGAAAAACCCCACATAATGGGGAAAGCTCCCCGCATGCTTCCAAGAAAGAACTTAGTTTTGAAGGCAGGCATAGTTAGCCTCGTCTTGGTATCCCTGATTATCAATGCTATACTCGTCCCTGCCCCATATCAAAATTGATCAACAGCCATGTCTGGTCTTTGTGACTAAACCTAAATAAATCCCTCTCCATATTGCCGATATAGTGCTATAGCTCTCAAGTATCAAGCCCGAAGACATGCCACGCCATCTTGTAAAACAGGATTTTGTCTACTTGGGTCCAGCAGCCAAGCACCTGGGCATATGTCCTGGAGCCGAGCTGTCTGAGGTTAGAGTAAATGAAGCTTTGGGAGGCCCCCCCTTCGTTTGCCGTCTTATTTTGCAGCTTGTCCAACCACAATGACGAGGGAAGGGGAAAGGCTATGTTAAGCTCCCTGATATTACAGGGAAGGAAGTCGATGGACGGTTACGGTAACCGTAACGGGAGCCGTCCGGATCACCGACTAAGAGATAGATGGTTCACAGATGAGAGGGATCTAGCCAAGTCAAGTAGTATATCGTGCACCAAATAAAGTATTGCTATCGTTATGTATTAGCATCGGCAAAATGAAGTTTATGATAGGTGTCCATGGCCAAGGCAAGCACGCGGATTTCACTTGGTCGGATGGAAGCTCAGACATTAGTGACGGAATCAATAGGCTAGACCCGCCTATGGTACTAGTGAGAGGCCAATTGCAAGGAAAATTGTAAGTTTTTCATGCTTGAGAGAGCTTCGAATCTTAACCGGGATATTGCCTGTTAGACGTGACGTGGAGAGAGTCAGCTAGCCCCTTCGGAAAACGAGACAAATTTGGATGTCTCACGTAGCTGAACTCAATTACCCTATAAAAGATGGGGTGGCGACGAGGCCTTGTAGCACCCGAGGACATACGATATATATGCTTCGGCAATTGAGGATTTTTTGTAAGTGGTCTTTTTGAAAATATATTTCACGAGAGCCCACCTTGGCAGAGAAGAATCAGGGTTTACCTTGCACTTTTGGAAGTACAAGTATGACCCAGACGTTTAACCACAACGCACTGATGGTGGGGGAGTCCTACCTCATCAAGAGAGGCGTTCAATGGGAGTCTGTTGCAGCAGAGGGGTCGAGAAATTTGGAAGAGAGCATGTCACCGGTCGCACTAGAGGCATCAGACCACTTGTCAGGGACAACGACCAATGTGAAAAACAGTAGAGAATTGGACAGTGTAAGAAAAGAAGAAAAAGAAGAGTACGCCGATATTTACTAATCCTGGGAGAGGCATATAACTGACTACGAGTAGCGTGGCCCCCATCTTCATAACTACGCTTTCGACGTCATTCGAGCACATCTAAACATCCATGTCAGGGTTCGCGGAAGACACTAAGTAAACATATGCGACCAGACCCCACTACACGGCAAGTAATATCCATATTTTCGCAGTAACTGAATCTAGTATTTGCTGGACTATGACATGGCGTTCCGTTTTCTACCTATCCCCGGGCCCGTACTACTAGATGTTTCCGGAACCTCTCAGTTTTCTACTATTGGAGGGATCGAGCACAGCTCGTGTAATCAAGGTTTATATTGTATTTAGCACCTCATTTCCACATCCCGGACTTCAATTTCGCCACAACGCAAAAGCCAAAACTGGCTGTTAATATCATCCGTTGATATAAAGCATAACGGGGTCTCACAATTTGTAATAAGTGGAATGATAAAATAACTTCCCGGTTTGACACCCAAAGGACGGAGAATAAACTATAATATATGATGCATATCCTTGAGGACTGAGTGTAACGTACCTAAGTATGAACGACTGCGAACTGGAGAGGAGGAAGTGTGCATGGTCTAACCCGAACGGGACTTGTGTCTCACGCAGGTATAACAGATGCTTCGAGTTCGCAGACTTGGTTACTTCCTTGGTTAAGAACCCCTGTTGAAATTACATGGTTTCTCTTTAATATTGGGCAAAGTGTATTGAGGTGAATAGTTAGTTATGATGCCCTGGTTATCCACCCTGGCAACAAAATGGCTCGGCAAGTCTTTGTATCTAAGTCGCCGCACCAGTGAGCATGAGTACATTCAGAATTAATTATCATCATTCAATGATGGATATGCAGTCCTCTAGGCCATTCGTCTTTCTCTCAGATCTCTCTTTGTGTTATTGTTTAGATGACCAAGTATGGCGTAGGAAAAGTGTTATGTATACGTTCTTTATAGAAAATATAATCAAGAGAAGTAACATATACATTACTGATACATTGAGCACTCTTAGACGAATCACGGCCAAGTATGAGAAAGGCTCTTGCACAGGAGAGCAAGGGAGAGCGTTTTGTCTAATCCAGATAATTTTCTCTTCTCAGACATAATATTGCCACTTGAATCATGGCTATCAAGGATACCCATCTGTTTCAATTGTTCAGATAATCTAGGAAGTAGCATAACTTGGTATTTCCCTGATATGATATCAAGTGTATTACCCGAAGCTTCCGGCAAAGACCATGTAGAGTTATCAATGCTGGTAGCTTTTAGTTTGTTCTCTGTCAAGAACTCGCAAAACAACCAGTGGTACGAGCAAGGAAGTCTCAATTTTGCTTCGAAACCCGGAGGCAAAGGGAACCGTTTTACTGGCTTGGTTTCTCGATTTCACGAAGTGCCAGGAAAGCCCGGAAGAAGATATTGGGCTATTAAAGCCCAGCAGAATCCACTTCTTCCTACAAGCAAGCACTACTCCTCCACTTCGATATCGCTACAGTGAGATCTCCATATAATTCACCCGTTCTTTCATTAACTTCATAATGAGCTAACAAGAAAGCCAGGCTATCCCCATATCAACTATCTATCAAGTTCAATATGCAGTTCGCCAAGCTGATTGCTTTCATTGGCCTCGCAGCTACTGTAGTTGCTGCACCCGCACCTGGACCGGAGCCTGGTTCGTGACCATTAACCATTAATGTGAAATCTAAGAAATCCGACTCATCTCGTGATTAGGCCCAGACCCCGAGCTTATGAGACGGGCCGAAGCGGCTCAGGCGGCTCAAGCAAACACTCAAAATGAACAATGGGGCCACCCTGGTTGGGGATATGGCGGAGGATGGGGACGTCCCGGCTGGGGGGGATATGGCGGTTGGGGTGGATATGGCGGTCGATGGGGAGGTGGCTGGGGATGGTAAGCCATGACAGGGTGTGGCTTAATTGTATGGAAGCTGCGGCTGGACTTGAAGAAAGGGGTAATGTGATCGTGTGGTGACTGAAGGAGATTCAAACCTTGTCGCTCTTTACTTAATGGAAGCCACGTACGTATCTTGACAGGAAGTTTCATAATGGAAAAATCATCCAGAACTTTGCATGGTGGAACGGGATGGTATGTTTATCCCCTAGGTATATCATTGCACTATGTGTTATGTTCCGTAGATTACCTCGGTCGAGACGTAAGACCTCAATGTGACCTAGAGAAGAGGAATGAACCCGAAAGCAAGGAATATGATCATCGTGACTGAAAGATGTACCAGAGACGCAATACGTTCCGCGCGGTTGGCTCTTCCAAAAGTACCATTTCTCAAATCCAGTTCTCAAGTATATTCGCTGTGAAAAACTCCTTAACCCATGCGACTTTCTTAACTCCGCATCATTCATCGATCCTGCCAATTATGGTAATCACTGGCTAACACCCGGGAAGCAGTCGGCAAGGCCCTTATTGTGCTTATTCGACGCATGCTCGAGGAGACTATATTGCCGAGAGATGTTAGTAAATTGGAGCTGAACTGAGATGCGACCGATCGCGGGTTGGAAGATGTCACGGACGCTGGTGCTTTGGTGGTCTGGAGGAACGTTTGCCTGCAGACCTGGCATTGGATGCTCATAGCTTTTTCATTCTATGTAGAGACACTGGGATTAGCGATATGCGATCGGAGTCATACTCGGAGCGTCCCGAACGCGGTCGGAATTTAGGTTCACGTACCGACTTGATCTGTGACTTGGCAGATTTTGCATCTTTTTGGTTGCGCTCACGCTTCATCGAGGCTTTGGCTCCCTATAGGATATCATTAGTTCACCTGCGCGTCAGCTGATAGCCCTACGACGGAGTGCAAACGAGCCAGTATCGCATCGCCCATCGCCGTTATCAGGGTTATTCTTACGTTGCCCATCGTGGAAATATGTTCGGCGAGTCTGATTTGTTAATAACGAGGCAGACGAGGAGATGTGATCTAGATACAAGAAAGCAAAAAGGTGAGAAAAATAAAAAAAATTGGCGGGGTGGCGATGTTGGCCCAGTTGGTGATAGCGTGGAAAATTTACTCCGCCTTCCAGTACATTCGCGCCAGGCACATCGCTTATCTCCACTTGCTAGCAGTTCCGGAGACCGAAGAATAGAGCAGATTTCTGTCATATGATATTATTATCAGCGTTTGGGTACTCTCTTTACCTAGGCATATGCAAATGCAGAATAGTAAGCCTGAAGAGTAGAACTCGCGATCTAAAGACAAAACTTGAGAAGTAGTAAGCAATATCAAATCGTATAGTTATATGATGCCGAGTTAATCTCAGAAATCGGAGTCTATTTCTAGTTTGTCCCACATACTCTTAAGTGTCCATGTCCATCTAGCCCACTCAAGGTCGCTATCATCACGAACCTATGCGCTCAGTCGGACCCACCATGCTACTTAAAAGGGGAAGACTGGTACGAATGTCTGATATCATCTGATCATTTTCTTCTGCATTGACTCTGTGAAGGTGGTTTCAACGCCTTGATCATCTTTTATTAGGCTTCCATCTCCAGCTGTGGGCTTTCGAATGGGCAAAAAGACATTGATAATGCAGCAAGTCGACAAAGTATGGAACCATTGTGAAGGACTCGAGTCCCTAAATGTCTGTGACTCTGCGTCCACCATTGCGGGAAAGCTGAATACTATATTAGCGGACCTTCTCCTCCCCGTCGCAAACCTCTACTCGCCGCTTTATGCCTCCTTTCGAGCTGTTAGTGGGCTTCAGCCATACGCTCATTTCAGAAATATGCTCAGTTTGTTCTTTACCTACCTACCATCTACCTAATATTCCTAAATCTGCAAAAACCACCGAGGATCGTACCTACATGCCTACGAAGTGGCTAAACGCGTCAAACTCCCAGTATCTCTGTGTTGGCGCGAGAATATAGCGTTAGCGTTTCTCGCCATCAGCTTAGTCGCCGTCTTCACGGTCGCCCTGCTTTAACCAATTGAAAATCTACCAATAAGACATTAGATATGGCCTAGGAGAATATAGTTATTCGATAAACCCGATTTTACGTCGCAATGCCCCCACGGAGAACGCGTCCCGCGGGTAGATAACGCGTGGGTCCATCGGTTTATTACACGCCTACCGGACCCAATTAATGGTACCTTTCGCAACTACCTCCTTCCGGCTATAAAGAAAAATGATACTAGCCAAAAGACCATCCCTAAGGCTCTTAGGAAAGCAAGGATGAAATATGCTAAACGCTATATTGCGAGTGATAAAGCACGAGAGATAAAGCGGGCTGAAACTCGTGCTCGGAAGCAGCCGGTTCCCTCAGGGCTTGAACTACGTCCTATAGTTATAGCCGAATTTACTATTAAACGAAACTATAGAGGCCTATTATCCATATGGCGATGTTATTATATTCGATGGGCTTGTTGTGTTCTATATGCAAGAGGAATAAACAAAAACTGAGTGTATAGCTGCAGTGAGCGTATGGCTAAGCCTACTAGCAGCCCGAAAGTGATTGTCAACAACTTCCTTTTTGTTTGCTGTGATGTCACCCGCGGGACGCGGGGCATAATGCGGCTAGGCTGGACTCACTTCACTTCCATTTATCCTTCCATTCTCCTTCTCCCTTCTTCATCACTCTGACAGTCACTTCAACCATGGCTACCCAAGTTATCCACCCCCAGGCGACTCCCATCGCCCTGCCTCCTACTGGCCCAGCTGAAGCTCCAGCAGTATCATTTTTGGGCTCTTCCACAACCGCATCGGTCAATATTGAAGCCAAAGCACCATTTTCATCTATCCAGGCTCTCTTTGATCATCTTCATGCCCACCCTGATGACGTTGCCAAGCTCAATGCAACCTACCCTCGCCGGGGCGTCATCAAGACTGCTGCCCTATACAAAGGCGAGTCGGATCAGAAGTTCACCATCGACCTCTCTCCCATGCGAAACTCTCGCATTCCAGAAGCACTACGTCAGTCATTGGATCCTCATGGCCTAGGTGAGGTCCTCGACTTCTTCGACGCCATCAGTGCTCAGTATGTACCCGTCATTCTGTCTTCTCTGAGCCTCCTGGCTGGTACCGATCTGTCTGCGGCACACACCTCATACAATATGAACTACCGCCTATGTGACTACAATCCTAACACGGCGGCTCCCGAATCCTCGAATGGATGCGGAGCCCACACTGACTATGGAACCTTCTCCATCATCTTCCAAGATGGCAAGCCCGGTCTGGAGCTCGAAGAAACCCCGGGTACGTGGGTTCCTGTCCCAGGGGATGCCACTGTTGTCTTGACTGGTTGGTGTGCCGTTATCCTGAGTGGTGGCCGAATTTCCGCTGCCAAACACCGTGTTCGCCGTGTCCCGGGCGTGCGTCGACTGAGTGCTGTCTTGTTCGTCGCCCCTGACCTCGACGTGAAATTGAAGCCTATAGATGATTCACAGCCCATCAAAGCTTTCTCCGATACCATCATGCGTGGATACCTTAATGTTGAGACCTTCAAGGACGTTATGGGGAAGAGATGGCGGTACCGAGAGGGCAATGAGGAGATAGACAATGCAGACTCTCTCTCCCAGGATAACGAGATTGAGAACATGGTATGGGGCTAAGCTTGGGCATCACGAGGTGTTTCACTCATGGGGTCACGGGGTTATTTAGCTCTGTTCATCAACAGAGATGGAGCTATCATTTTCCATTCCTTGACTTGCTGCTAATCGTTTATCTTTATCTTTTCCTTTCCTCTAGCTAGCAGCAGTCAGAATGGATGCCCTTCCCACCTAAAGCGCAGGTTTAAGCAGGTGCCTGCATTTGATAATACTCTCGAGAAATCATTTCAACTTGCTCGCAATGGGCCTGCCTCCGCTAGATTGCCCTCCTATTAGTTAACCCGAGCGACTGCACCCATATTTTGACCCGAAAGAAACCGGGTGCCCCTTCGAAAAGCGATATTGGGCAATTTCAGAAATCCTTGACTCGCTAGCTTCTTCTTCGGAATGATTAAGTTGCTAGAATAGAAGGCAATATAACATAGAGCCTTAGACCTAGCTAGGTAATCAGACAGTTCGTCCTTCGCTGATAACCACAAGATTCGACGTTGAGACTCGCTAGCGGCCTCTGGACCAGAAAAGCTGATAGGCGACACTACTGAGACATCTACGCCAAAGACACCTTGCCCAAAAATTGCCAGCTTTGCCACTTATTGGGCGCAGGCAACGAGGGGGGGTGTACTCCTACATCAATAGCGTCATGTTGCATTAGGGGCGTTTGTCTGCATGTTGGTCTCCGTCATGGATTACAGAACTGCAAATAGAGCCCAATCAACCTAGAACGTATTGACGATGAACCTGGGCACAGACGATACACATACATTTATATACCCTCATAGGAGCATTAGCTACTTTGGAACGAATTTGGCAAGGAATACTAAATGCCGCTTCTTCGTTTCATCTCTTGTGAATTGGGTGAGAAGCGGCTCTGCTAATATGACCGTTTCGGGGACTTGGCGCCAACGCAACTAGGGGCCAACCACCAGGGGCCAACTAAATCAGGGGCCCTTTGTGCAGACAATCCCACCCGAGATGCTACCCCTTTTCTCTAAGCCAGAGTCCCGACCTTTTTCTTCGCAGTGTCGCACCAGCCCCTGGTCTTGCTTCTCAAGTACCAACGAGAGGTGCATCATGCAATGGCCGAGGACTGTGATGTTTCCGCTGGGTTGAAGACCCGTGACTTGCTAAATAGCACTATCACCTGTTCCGCTGCACTGAGACGCAACGCCAACATCCTTCATGAGTTGGGCTATGTACAGCAGAGGCATGAATTCTTCTCTCACTTGTGGGTGAATCGAAAGCTGATCAAATCACTCATCGCCCGACACCTCGGCCTTGCATCTTTTGATCTATGTCGTATTATGAACGGACAGGACTTGATACACGGAAGCTTCAATGTTTGCTTTCAGTGTGATATTTTTGACCTCGCTGGAAATGTCGTGAGGCAGGTTATGATCCGATTTCCTCTACCATATCGGATTGGCGAGAGTCCTTGCCCTGGCAATGCAGACGAGAAGGTTCGTTGCGAAGTTGGGACCTATGCATGGCTCAAAGAGAATTGCCCGACCGTCCCTATTCCGCAGCTCTATGGGTTTGGACTATCAAAGGGAAAAATCCCATGGCTCCTATTTATCATATTGCCGATTAATGCTTATAGTTCGTTCTAGTTTACCGATCTCGATAGACTCCCTTTCTTTACTCGAGTCATCCACCGTCTACGCCGATGGCTTTTGCAGACGCTACACTACCCAGTTCCATCGTTCTATGTGGATCACCGCGACGAAAACCTGCTGGGCACACCTTATATTCTCATTGAATATATAGACCCTTCACGAGGCGTGATGCTTTCTGAAACTTGGGAGGAGGGACGTTCCGATCCCACGTTACGCGCAAACCTTTTTCGGAGTCTTTCTCGTATCATGCTAAATTTAGCACGGATTCCGCTACCGAGAATTGGCTCTTTTACTATCGATGAAAATGGTTATTTAAGCTTAAGTAACCGACCACTTTGCCACGAAATCCATCAATTGGAAAATGAGAACATTCCGGTTGGCATACCACGAGATTCAACCCACAACCGTGTCGACTCCTTTATCTATGATTCTATCTCTCTCCATGAGGCTCGTCTTCGCTACCAGATTAACGCAGTCGAAGACTTTCAAGATGATATCTACCAGACGTCTGTACTGATGGTTATGAGAAGTATCTGGCCTTGCTTTTTCCGGCGGGAATATCTCCGAGGACCGTTCTTCCTTAACCTCACAGATCTCCACCGGAGCAATATGTTTGTGGACAAAGATTGGAATATCGTATGTCTAATAGATCTCGAATGGGCCTGTTCATACCCGGTAGAGATGATTCATCCCCCTTACTGGCTGACGGATGAAGCTATTGATGCTATTAGCTGGGATAAGTACAAAGCCCTCTATGCGGAGTTAATGGATGCTTTCGCAGAGGAAGACAAAATGCTCGACACGCCTTCCTGCTTATACCCTATTATAAAGCAGGGGATTGAGAATGGCACCTTCTGGTATACCCTAGCTCTCAACAGTCCATACGGTTTCTTTCAATTTTTCGATGATCATATCCAACCGCGTTTCGAGAGAATTCACGAGGACAGTGCCATTTGGGAGGTTGGATTGTCATACTGGTCATTCAATACGCCTGACTTCATTCGGCAGAAAGTTAAAGACAAAGAAGAATATGATGTTCGCCTGCGCCAAGAATTCCAATGTTGAACCTTCAATGGTTCAGCATACACACTTGGGATTGAATTTATCGACCCTGGCCTTCGTGCTTCTTCTATTTCTTGTCATCTGGTTTCTCCGGAACCTTGCCTCTCGCGACCCCGAGACTTTCTTTGCTTTCTTTGTTTTTCCTTCTCCTGTCATTCACGGCCTTTGTTGACGACGAAAGTTGTTCCATAGCCTAGCGGTCGTCCTCACACCATAGTTTGCTATTGCCGCTTTACCGTCATAGCTTGAATCTGACTTTCGATCTGCCATTTTGACACTATCTCGTAGTTAGGTCGGATGTCGTATCAAGTGATATAATAGTTTTAGTCAAGGAGACAATGATTTACCAACAGTGAAAGAGATTGAAATAGTCAGAATGAAGCTTTTGGTGGATCTTTGCAAGCTAGCAACTGTCAATAGTGGCTCGGATGTCATATAATATTTCACTTACATAGGCGAACTTGAAGACTTAGTGCTAAAGGCCTCAGGAGTAGTGAACTGACGCTGGAGGAGCGATCAAGAGTCCACTCATGGAAGCCCTTTATATATGCGGTATTCACGCATAGGCATCAATAACGCAGTGGGAGTTGTCCTGACATGGCCTTGCGGGGTACCAGGCAAAGAGCAGGCTAAATCAACTGGAACAGTGCTAGGAGAGGCAGCCTTGCAAGCTGGCACCATTAGCCATCCCTGCTCCTGTGATTTAAGCAGCATTACCACCAATCAATAGTTTCATCACGCCCGGGTAAGCGCCTCTAACGATGACGCAGTACTCCGTATAATAGGCAACATACGGGAGCAGTCGACTAAGGATGTCGGTCCTACATGGTTCTCCGAGTCAAGCAAGGTATTAGGTAACTTCCCCTCTCTTCGTGATATCGGCGCAGCAAGGCTGACAGGACAAGAACGATGAACCAATGATGAGCGCATGGGTGGCTTCGTATGCAATATTGAGCATGATATCGAGCATGGTAGGGGCAGCGCCCACTCGCCAGTGTCCTATCAATCCGCGACGGCGCTTTCTCAGTTCTAGACTCACTTGTCTAGGCCTGAGCTATATACTGGGGTTTGGAAGGCTTTATATAATAGTTTCATTGGTCGAGTTGCTTAGAGTGACCTAGTAATCTCTATTAGTGGACGATGTTTTTTTGCCGATATTTCGCAAAGTCAATCCTCAAAGCTGCAGTCATTTAGCACGGATCCTGGACTTCCAGCGGAGGGAACAATGCTCTAGCTGCCTTTTCAGGGACTTCGCTGTCGAGAACCTACCCCATAGGGGGTGATTGAACATATTGTATTGTATTTAGGGTTATTGCTCAGCTCTATCAGAGTCTATGAAAATCTAGAAAATAAAACCAGCTAGCGGGCGCATCACAAGGAGACTCAAAATAAATCTAGATATCATTGTTTGCAGTTTTTCTAGCTTTGGACAACGAGAGGTGAAATTGAACGCGTTCATGTTGAATATTATATGAGCATATTCCCTGGTTTATCCCACTTATTTCTGACCTTTCTCGGTAAAGTGCATGTCTCAACAGAAAAACAGGGACATGAGTCAGAGCTAATTCCGTCTGTGTGTTTGATGGCTCAATATCGAAGAATTTGAGTAAGGACTTGATGCAAAAAGCAAAATATAAGCGCTTTGCCTCTTCTAGGATTAGAATATGGAGTACGATGGAGCCAAAGTACAGGGAAGAGACAAGTAGCCTGAGAATTAAATTCTCTTGATTGGAAGACACTGCTTGCTCTTGAATGGCCAAAGAAGATCCCGCACCTCCCACTTTAGATCAAACATATCCTGGTGTCCAATTCAAAACAAGACCAGAAAGGCTAGCGTCTACGAAGGTACAGTGACGGTTGGGGCCTACCACAACAAAAAGGCCTGGACCATAGTTATAGCCATGTTGAGCTCAAGGCGCCAAATGGGGTACTGATATGATGAAGGGTTGGCTATGGCCATAGGATGCATGGCTGGGCCTGGCGGGAAGGTGTTTCATGATGTTTAAGCGATCAAGGCGTTGGTGGGTAGGTAGAGATATTGAAGCCAATCACATGGATTGAACACATTCTTCTTGTACTGCTGGAGGGGGAGTGGTTTTCCCGTAGCAGTTCTGCCGTCAATGTCAACATCAAGCAAGAATACACAAATAACGAAACGAGCATTATATGAGCCGCCTACATCGCTAGAGCCAAATTTGAACTAGCTTAGAGCGTAGAGCAGCATCCGGAACTTCATTTCCAGGGCGGCAACGGGAAGTCCAGCGCTCAGGAGTCGAACGCCGACCTCTCCACCCCCACGCGTTACTAGATCCTGGTCTGCAGCTATGCAAAGGTACACGGAGTCCTTCGTGTTGGAACACTAAAAGGAAATATTGACAGCCTAGTGTCTACATCTGGTCTATCCTTTCTTGTTATGGGTTAGGCGGCGCTTCCACAAGGCAGTGATAGGCATTGGGGCTGAAGTTTGAGAGCGGCGCCAAAACAATGTGCAGTGCCATGTACTTTTAGTTGCGATGTTTCAGCCTCATCCACGCACTCTCCCACTGATTTCTCGTTTTCCCACCTTTTCCTCCTCCTCTTGACCGCCCTTTCGATCAATACACATTGCTTCCAATTCGATATCGATCCCAGATACCATCAACGCTAATCTCTGTCGACTTCATTTTACCGCAGTGCTTTAAATTTCCATTATGGCCTCGGGTTGTGATCCTTTGGACTATCAATACAACAACAAGTATGGATTTCACCGGACACCGCCAACGGATAGCAATGGAGAATCACAATCTATCACACATGGCAACATCTCGAGGCCAAGCAGATACAGTGCACAGGAACAGTCCCTACCACCATCGGGCGGCCAGCTGGCACCCATTCTGTACAACAGCGACAATATCTCTGACTCCATCAGGCGGACGAGCGGGAGTATGACCGACAACATCCGTTCAAGCACCATGTCCACCCAAATTAGTGGCCAGGCCTATCGATCCGAGAATTTCCAGGTCCGCTGGTACTGGACAATCCTCCCGTTGCATTGCCTCTCTTCACCATTTTTCTCCTCATAGCCATGATGCTGGCAAGCCGGGATCAACCGGTGTTGTGGAAGTCGTCTGTATTCCCATTATTGACGAGTCAATTGCAACCTGTAGATGAGCACAACGTTACGCGTTTACGCCATCCAGATCAGGTGGAGTCCTTGTCGAAAAAGATCAAGGTTAGGTTTGGCGAGGAGGATGGGTCTCTTGTGTTTGCCGATCAATAGCAAAGTCTGTACGATGTTCTGCGACTAGTATTCATAGCGACATGGTCTTTCAGTTTCTCACAATTTGATTTGACATACTCATCGCTACAGGAGCTAGGTCTTTGAAATGTACAGTCCGAAACCTTGTTCGATATGGAAAACTGACACCACCCGCATGTCACGTGATTCTCTCGGGCTCCATCTGACCCACAGTCGGGACTATCCATACTACACGGGTCACAGTACCATCGAATCAAAGCAATGCATACCATTTCTACCCAAAAAACGACCAGAAAAATTCATCCATCCCTTGAGATGGTTCTACGAGCATTGGCTAGTCGACACCCAACGACGCCACTCTCAACGAGCAGAACGGGAGATGCAAGAGCACAACATTATGCCTGATACTGAATCAGGGAATGTGCTGGTCAATACTACCACCAGCATGAACAGCGATCAGAACCGACATTTACACGCTACATCTACCCTGACAACACCAGTCTCAGGCTATCTGAAACGAGAACTAGCTTCCAGCAACCTTGACAATGCAGAAGACGAAGCCAAGTCATACGGCGTTCCGGCAACACGCAAGCGACAGAGAACAGAGGTAACCACCAAGGCCAATCAACCAGTACACTTACCGCCTCGTATAACCCGCTCGCGTTCATCCTCATCCCAAACCACAACCATAACAGCGTCACGGAAACCACTTCAACGAAAACGAGTAATACAAACCCATTCACCCTCTCCCTCTGGCTCGCTCCTCCGCGATACGATCCCACCAAATCTAATCCTTCTTCTTGTGGGCGTAAACCCAGGAATCATGACCGGAACAACAGGGTACGCGTACGCGCACCCATCCAACCACTTTTGGAAGCTCCTGCACTCGTCTGGAATCACCAAAATCCGTCATCCGCCATCAGACACCTACAAACTTCCAGAGCTATACAGCGTGGGGAATACAAACATCATTGAACGGCCTACCCGTGACGCGAGCATGCTCAGTCAAGCTGAGCTTGACGCTGGTGTCTTAACCCTAGAAGCCAAGGTAGCGGCGAAGCGGCCTGATGTGGTGTGTCTGGTTGGTAAGGGTATCTGGGAAGCTGTATGGAGGGTGCGACATGGGCGCCCGATTCGCAAGCAAGAGTTTCGGTATGGATGGCAGGATCAAGCGGAGAATATGGGCTGCATGTCTGGTTCGGATTGGGGCGGGGCGCGGGTTTTTGTTGCAACCACGACGAGCGGGTTGGCTGCTGGAATGTCTATGGCGCAGAAGGAAGCTATCTGGGCTGAATTGGGGACGTGGGTGGAGAAGAGGAGGGTGGAAAAAAGGCTGGCTGCGCCTGAAGTTGATGAGTTGCGTTGATGTTGCTACGCTGCTACGCTGCTTTGGTAGTTGGATAGGAGGTTTTGTACACATTTTAGTAGAGTCTGTCTTTTAGCATATATAGTAGCTATTTGTTAATGAAACTCAATCCGTCTTCTTTTGCAGCTGATCTCCTGCGAAGGGTTGAGGTAGTCTCGAAATATCAGTACATTTACAATCAGGCAGGTAACTTGCTTCAAGGAATTGATATAACTCCCAATTTCTTGTTTCTCGGACCACTGCCGTATACGCACCTCGTCAATTTAAAGATACCATATTCAATGACAAGTATCCTCGTGGTTTCAGATCCGGATCGCTTTGAAACAGGTTGACCGGACAAACTATATTGAGCAGAAACCTATGGATACCCACTTGCCCTTCAGAGATTGAACTCAATCACTCCATGATTTTTTGTTCTCAAACTCAGGGAAGATGGATCACGCAAACTCTTCGCTAACAGGATCGTAGGCAGAAAAGTGCTCGCTCATACCATGTTCCCCCGCGGTTGATGAATTTAGCGTATTTCCAGAAGTACTAGAATGATATCCTAGGGAAATAGGCTGAGTCGCGCTTGTTCCTCCAACATAGCCAGTTGCAGATTCCTCTGGGATAGGTTGGTGATGCATTTCCGCATTGACTGGCTGGGCATGTCTTTCCTGTCACCCTTGCTGTTCGGAATGCGACGATAGGTCGCTTATGTCGAGTCCCACGGGCAGCTCCAGCCGGCGCAAGGCACCGTCACATAGTTGCCATGCCCTATGTGATGCGATGCTATGCTCGGACGTTCTGTGAAGCCATCGGACACACTTCCTCGCCAACTGTAGCAGATTACGCTCCGCATGAGGCGTGTGGATACAATCCATCGAAAGTTCGAGGATCATCACCGTTGCTGCCTGCATAACATAGTGAAGGAGACACCACCAAGGGCCGGCGTCATGTGAGGAGCCAGTGCTTGGCCCATCCTGGATTAAGTTCGCCATCTGCGTGGCAGATTCCAGGGCTGATACAGCCATGGCATGGGTGAATTGCTGTTCATCGTCGGGACCTCGCTTGGGGATGTTGTGCCGGCAGAGGCATGGTCGACCCAACATAATTTGTGCACTATGGTATTGGAATTCCAAAGCCATCTTTGGGCCATGAGCTTGTTCACTATGTTCTGCGTGGGTGAAGTCCAGGCCAGGCGGAAGTGAGGACAACCAAACATCGACCCTAGCTTGTAGTTCCTTAATACCAGTCTGCAAACTCCTCCAATGTTGATGCACGGAATTTGCCGAGTAGATGCGGTCTAAAAGCTCTTGCATCACCACTGTGAGGTCACAGGAGTAGAGGAGATACAGTCCGGCATTGACAGGGAGGGTATGGAGCCATGAGCGAGCCGCTAAAATGTCTTCTTCGCTACCGAAGTTGCTGAACGGCACATTCCGAAGGCGTGGGCTTGCCATAGCAGTGTTTATGCGCTTGTTCCGAAGATCAGGATCATTGAGGAGCGAAGCAGCAGATAGCCCTTCCAATTCAGTTTCTTCAAACGGCAGAGGGAAGGGTGAGCTACACATATTTACCGAGATACAAGTAGGCCGGCCTGTCATCAGTCCAAGCTTGTTCTCGATAATGTACAGAGACCACCAGACTCTGTTGCGGACTTCCTTGGATATGTTTGAGACCGCTCGCCCGCTGTTCTTTAGATTGATACCAAGGGACACTGCGGATCGTATCGCCAAGGCGGAGATTCTCCATGCCCTTAACAATCACCCTGTCAGCGTGAACCCCAAAGAGTGGGGGTTTCCTGCATTACCTATGGATTTGATCGGTAGAAAGTAAATAGAACGCAATCAGGCCCTCCACCTGAACTTGCTGAAGATCCGGATGGCGAAACAGGTCATCACCACTCATGCTCAGCATCCGAGCTCGGGTGAGATAGGACAAGGGATTTTGATCATCCTCATGCCACTCTGACCGGACTGAGTGAGCGTAATTGGAGGCAATAGCGAATATGACGTTCAAAATTGCCATCCATTTGTCACCAGGAAGAGCAAAGCTGTCAAAGAACTTCCTGTATTGATGACAAAATAAAGGACGATTGATGATTGGAAAGTAAGGATGAACGACTTGCAAATATATTTCGAAAAGCTTGTCCGCCAGTGGCCGAGGTGGCATCCAGTACATCTCCACCGGCTCCGATACTCCTATATCAAGGTCGTCGAGATGATAATTCACCTCATGAGGTACAAATTTAACATCAGTGTCAATGTCATGGTGCTCAGCTTGGGGGTTGCTGCGCTTTTCCGCCTCCTTTTGCAGCCGCTGCAACCAAGTGATATCTGAACTTTTGCCGATATGCCCCGTGGCCCTGGATTTATCGGTAAGATTAACATCATCTTCCACTCGGTCCAAGCCCTCCAGCGATCCCACGGAAGAAGATGAACTGTCTTGCTCTTCGCCCAGTGTATCTTGGCTACCATCTGGGTGAAAGGTCGGGCTCCTGGAGACGTCATTGGATATATAGCCGGAATCTGAATCCTGCTATAAACCTTGTAGTTAGTGACTGTATAACCCGAAGCTGATGATTTAGTCTCTCACGACACGGAGAGTGAAGCAGCTTACCAACAATTCTTTGATTCGCTTGGCTGTGCTATCTGGCACGAGAAGCTCCACCTCCCTCAGTACACTCTGGCACTCCTGCAGTTTGCTAAAGAGATATTCGTTTCGGCTGATGTTAATGGGGGCGATTTAGCCTGAGATAATCTCGTAATAAATCCAGGAACGTCGTGACTGCATGTATCAATGCTTCGGAGCGGGAATAGGAGTCTGTGGGAACATACTTCTTCATTCTCTCGCGCACTCCCGGTGGGTATATACACGTAGCCCTTAGTTCTCGGCATTGCCTGCAAGCCGGAGTATCGCCGCTGCATTTTGTTTTTCGCAGTCGACATGATTCGCATGCCCGAGGGACCCGTCTGCTCTGCCTTGATGCAACAGCCGACCGTTGTCGAGGGATCGCTATCTTCGCAGGTCTTGCTGCAGTCAAATATACCGGCGCGAAGGTGGGAGGTGATTCTACCAGTGACGTTCTTCTGTTGTCCGATGCGTGAGAAGTGCTCGCGCTTGCCGAGACGTCACCCCGAGACCGTGCTGCTTGTCGCTCATCTTCCCCAATAACGGACCCCACGTGTTGAGGCAGGCTTTCATCCATAAGAACGCGTTGTAGCTATGTATCTGCTCAAATGTTGGATGTTGTGATCGTGTCCAAACTATGTAACAGCTGTTTTCAAGAGGTATATAAAATTCGGTCCCTAACTTTGACAGTCGCAGAAATACAGGAACCAGAAACGAAACGGATCTATTTTATAATGACTCACGAATTCTCCCTCATTCCCACTGATGATTTGAATACAGCTTGTGCGATCTATGGAATGAAATCAAAATTAAATCAGCGAAGACGGCTTTATATACATTTCGGGAAGGTCTGATATCATCATTCGCTCATTACAAAATCAAGATTTCATGTCTCATTTTGCTATGTAATTATGGGGCCAATACTTAGAATGTTTTTCGCTCATCACTCTTTAAGTCACATTCCCGACTTAAACATGTCGGATCAATCAGAGCAGAAGAGCTTCGGCGTTAGCTCAGCTGTTCATTCAAATCAACAAAATGTAAGTCGACCCGTCTACTCGAACCGCGGTAAATATTACGTAAGGTCTATGAGCGAACACGGCAGGTTGATGCATATATCACAGAGGGATGGAACCTTCACAGACACCTGGCCCGGCGAGGTCGGCGATATCACACGAGCTATTGCAGCTGAACCAAGCTACGACCGTGACCTACTCTTTGAACTTTTCGAAAAGGCTCGGCTGGCGGATCGGAGTGACCAACAGAAATTGCTTGAGATGATCCAGGATGGCAAGTCTGCGCAACAACTCCGCGCCTTTCTCGACGGAATGCTAGCAAATGTAGGTCTGTCTGAATTGAATGACCAGATAACTGGTCGTTCATCGGACGCTAAACGCGGAACAGAGATCGAGAATGATACCCCCCCAGCTCGTCCTAGGGTTATGGACATTCAATATCTGTGTGGCATTGCCCCATATAGTGTCCCTGCAAAACCGTGGACAACCGTCACAGACAGTGATGACTTGGTTTCACATTTAGTGTCACTGTACCTGACCTGGGGTTACCCTTTCTTCGCGTTTTTCTGTCGCGAAACATTTGTCAAGCATATGAGATCTGGTCAGCTGAACTCGGACTTTTGTAGTCCCTTTTTAGTCAATGCTCTACTCGCCAATGCGTGTGTAAGTGACTGGGGTGGCCATGTTTCTCGAGTATGCCGAATATGTCTTAACTCAATACAGTTCTACTCGGATTACTCCGAGGCATATAGCTTACCTGGAGATGTGAAAAGGAAAGGGGCTCATTTTTTGGCCGAAGCAGAACAGCATCTGAGATCCCGTCAATTTGAGAGCGGAAGCGATATCCGTTTGGCTTCTTTACAGGCAACTCTGCTGTTGTACGAAAGGTAATAATCTATGAGTTCAGTGATTTTCGTTTCTTCTCACTCTGACCTGCTCGCTCCCTAGGTACTCCATGGATGGTTCCGACAATTTTGGATATATGATGCTCCACAGAGCAATAGGAATGGCAGAATCACTTGGCATTGTGAATAATACCAGAAAGCCTCGCCTAGAAGAAGCGCATATGTCCAAGGACATGATAAGGTCTCTCAAGCGAACTGCATGGGGGCTATTTCAGATTGATACGTAAGGCCTGTATCAATTCAGCTGGTCAGGATAGTCACATTAATCCCCTTGCAGAATTGTTCACATGAAGTTCCTTAGAGAGAGTCATATAAAGGAGGTGAATGTGGACCGCATCGACCGTGATGAGACGCCCGCAGAAGAATTATGGACACCATATCCCATGCAAAAGGAACCCCGACGCTCCAACATGAGCTTGTATTTCGATGAGTCATGCAAGCTCTCTTTCATTGCAAGGGATGCGTCTGGGGAGATGCCGCGCGCTCCCCAGGGCGTGAAGCTCAAGGAGGAGATGTACGATCGGCTGCAAAAGTGGGAAAGAGAACTATCCCGAATCTTTGAGTCCGGATTGCGTCCAGCACCGTACATCTTCATTCTAAGGTTCGTGATGACATTATCTTTTGCTCGATCTCTCATATGTGGACTAACGGGAAATCTCCCGACAGGATGCGCTATCACACATTAATAATCAATCTCTATTGCTACGACCTCCAAAATGTTTTGACATTCCGGAAAGACTGGGAGGGCACATCTGACTCGGATATCTCGAGTAGTAGTGCCAGCAAGACCGCACTCTTGTCTGCCCGAGAAATTGCCTCCCTTGTCGAAGTGTACAAAGAGGAGTATGGGCTGATATATTGCCACCAGTTTGCTATGTATGCTATCAACCTGTCACTGTTTTGCATGCTTGCACAGGAGGCCTTTGATCTACTGGATCCTGATTTCTTAAGCCTCACGAGTGCGTTCTCCACCCTTGCCTGCCGTTCGAAGGTGGGGAGGCATCTGTTTCACGCGTTCAAATTGTCCGTTCGCTCCCGAAATCAAGGTGCACAGAGAAACATGGATGATGTCTCACCAGTGGTTAAGGAACTCTTTGGGCCACGTGAAGACTTGAATGAACCGGACAGGTGGGATCACTATGCGGAGGGCTTGGCAGAAGTGGAGGGTACGGGAAGCTTCCTCAAAGAACTTGATGTCGATCCTGTCATACCTGGAATGCTCGACATGCTTAAGTGGTACGAGAAGCTGAGCATTGGGAATGCATTCCAGCAGGGTGCAAACCATCGAGACCCTGCTTTCTAATTCTCCTGTCACTCTAGAGGCAGCAGTACTAGATAATTCACAATATCACAATATTTCTTATACTCAAGCACCGGACGAATCTCGCCTGATGCAGAAACCTCTGCAGGCCACGCTGGGTAGACACCTGCCGCAGCCGACCACGGACATCAACAAGACGCGGGATTATAGGGATCAAACTCGCTCAAAATTCAAGCATTACAATTTGCCATATCATCTACAGAAGTGCGGAAGAAACAACGAACGCCAGGACCCAAAATCGGACGATGCCTACGTCAAACTGCATGGAGTCGACGCGCAAAACACCCCACCCTGGATGGAGCATTGAAGCACCATTAAGCGTGTGCTCAAACCAGGAGCGTTATCGAATTCTTAGATCGGATTCTCTTCGGCAGTATCGATATCATAGTCACCACAGAAATCGTGACCAGAGCAGCATGTACGTTACTCAGCTACCACCATACACTCCCAGTGATGTCGAATCCGAGGAGATAGCACCAGGCCCGGTGATGGCTACGAGTGATGGCTGCAAGTGATAACATCGCACTAGGCCTAGTGATGACTATAAGTGATAAGATCGCACCGGACCTAGTGACGACTACAAGCGGTGACTACGAAGCATATTACGCCTACTTCACACTCGGTCCGGCTACCTCGTCGATATACACTTATCCGTTCCCTTTTCGGGCTGCATCTATCCCGACTTTCTAAGCATAACTTTCCAGGCAATGACCTGATCTATGCATGTGGGTGGGACGCTAAGCTGCTGATCTCGCCCGAAACAACCTACGACGGCATTTCTTTTACTCATCCAGTCCAGCGCACCATCCCAAACATGCACTGGTGATAGGTTCATGGAGATAAAGATCTCGTGGTTCTCAACGAGGAAGATGTTGAGATTTGGGGTTTCCGATGCCGAAGCTGACGTGAATCTTGTGCTACAACTCTCCAGCCTCCTCAGGATCCAAATGATCCACCTCGGAAGCGGAAATGGGACAGCCTGAAGAGCACACAGCTCACACCATACTTGTGACGACGAGGATCGTACGGGATGGAGCCCGCGGAAACCAGCGACTTCGCGGAGCTCCGACGCACCTACCGCGAGCTGCAGGACGTGCATGCCCGGGTGGACTTCAACATGGGTCGGCTTCGGGTGGTACATCGAGGGACATGGGCGGTCGGTCGAGGACGTCCTGGGAGACGACGTCGAATACGAAAACACCTTCCTTCGACAACGAGAGATTGTAAGGGGGCCTTGGCGTTTACGGAAAGGCGTACAAAGGAAAAGGAGTTTCTTTGGACGGGAGGACATGGATTTGAGAACATGGATTTGAGAATAAATAGAGCTCAGTTATGGAGGTCAGGCCAATGCATGATGATACAAGAAGACGGTGTACCATTCGCAGCAGCATAAGAAATAAGGTAAGGAAGGAGAGAAAGAGAGAGAGGAGGAGGGTATATATAGAGAGGGGATCACATGATGGACGCAGACGCCGAGATGTCCAAGCGATTCTATGCAAACGGAATCATACAAACAGACCATCACAAGCTGCATCTTCCATCCATCCACATCAGCGTGCACTAATGCAAACCACACAAACAAGACACGTGTGCATGCATCAACCAGCTTATCTCATCCCTACCAATCATCCTATCATCGACCTCGGTCATCCAGCCTATAGGCAGCCAGCCCCGTCCCGGCATCGAGCTCGCCTATCAGCTCAATACTGGAGAGGTCCCTACTCGTAGTTAGGTAGCTTCACCCTTGACACTACCAGTCGGGAGGCCGCGGGATAACACTGAAACTCATTAGTCAAGGATAAGGCAATAGGAAATACAGGGCTGAGAACCAGGTATTGGATAATTTACACTTTGTTCTAAGGTGCCTAGTTATTAGGTAGGGTACTAACTAGATCGACTGTGGGGAAATTCCACCAAGGTCCATAGGTACCCGTGGACTACAACAGCCGATAGGTGCCATCACTCATTTCTATTGCAAATGGACTTTGGAATTTAATCAGGACGACATGAAACATACCTTGACAATTGAACAAAATAGACCCCACCTGGCACTCATTTGTAAGCTAGATTTGTGGTCACTATCGAGGCTGGCCGACTTCATAGTGATGTCAGCGGATGCCCACCCGAAACTTGTTCGCGATATGAAATTTCCAAGTGCGTCGAAGAACACAGGCTACGATGACGCATACCGATAGTCCTTATAAATACTCCTACATTACAAGCAGGATCTCCAAATCGAATGAGAAATACTTTTTCACTTCTACAAAGTCGAACAGCAATCCATCATGGCTTTCACGCAGGCCGCTAACCTAGTAGAGAAGGCCATCGGTCATGGAGAGAATTCATCGATCACGACCGATATAAGCAACTATAACAATGAGCACGGAATGGAAACCGGAGATCCGATCCAGGCCACGGTCTGGGATGGCAAGAACCAAGTGAAAGTTGGTACGGAACTCGGTTAGCTGCTCGCCGTAGCTGTTGCAGTGCTAATCGGATCTTCTAGTGAAAATGCCCATGCCTAGAGTTGTTGATCCAGGTGATGCGATCGTCAAGGTAACCGGCAGCACGATTTGCGGGAGCGACCTTCACTTGTATCATGGTATGCTGCTTCTCCAAATAGTATTTCCGAGATTTATCTAACACAACGCTTCCAGGAGTCATCCCTCAGCTGCAGAAAGGTGATGTACTTGGTCACGAATGCTGTGGTATAGTCGAGAGCGTTGGGCCAAAGGCGGATAAAGTCAAAGTTGGCGATCGGGTCGTTGTATCTTTCCCCATCGCATGCGGCAACTGTATGAATTGCCAGAAAGAGTTATTCTCGCAGTGCGAAAGAACGAACGCAAATGGCATCACGAATGCACTATATGGAAAGCGAACAGCCGGTATGTCCTATGCCTCCTAATGTTGTGATGTACTAGGTCGGACTAAGATGTTATAGGAATTTTTGGATACTCTCATTTCACGGGCGGCTTCGCTGGTGGCCAAGCCGAGTACATTCGGGTTCCTTATGGCAATGTCAACCTCCTCCCAATTCCAGATGATGTGCCCGATGAGAAAGCCCTTTACTTATCTGATGTTTTGGCAACATCCTGGCACTGTGTGGTGGACACTGGTGTCAAGAAAGGAGACGTGGTTGCCATTTGGGGTGCAGGACCGATTGGCCAGATGTGCGCCGAGTTCAGCTTCTTCCACGGTGCCGATCGTGTTATTATTATCGATGGTGGTGCTGGTGTATGGCGATTGGACTATGTGAAGTCCAAAGTCCCGAAGATCGAAACCATCGATTTTACCAACCTGCCCAAAGGCGAATCAGTCACCTCGCAACTTAAAAAGATGGTCCATGGTGGGCCCGATGTTGCCTTGGAGTGTGCAGCAGGTGAATACGCCAAGGGCTGGTCGCACTACTTTGAGCAGTTGCTGGGAATGGAGACGGATAGTTCGGAGATCCTCAACGAAATGATCACCTCGGTCCGGCCATTCGGACGAGTGGGCGTAACTGGAGTCTATGCAGCCTATGTGAGTTGCGATCGAAGCCCATGAAAGACAAGCACTAACAGTGTCAGACCAATCACTTCAACATTGGAGCTCTCATGGAGACAGGGGTTCGGTTCATTGGAAATGGACAGGCACCGGTGCACAAGTACTGGAAACAACTGATGGAGCTCATCCAAAACGGACAGGTGAACCCCTTAGATATGGTGACTCATCGCGTGCGCCTCGAGGACATGGAAAAGGTGTATGCTGCATTTAATAAGCGAGACCTGGGCATGCAGAAGGTCTTTGTGCAGACAAAACACTCTGCTCCTCCGTCTAGTGGTGCACCTGTATTGACAGTGCTGTGACCGGTGTGCGGCTGGTGACTTTATTTAACATTAGGGAGGGGCTTAGGCAAGATATGGTCAATTCTGGTTACGTTGTATTCAATAGGCTCATGTACATTTCCTTTCCCAAGTAGCTAGCTACCTTGACATCTGCTCCCGCTGTTATCGTGGCATGGCGTGCACTTACATGCCGCTCTGCCCCAGCCATATTATTCATCGTGATAATTTCATATGTCGGTTCACATCCTTATAGAGCAGGTAGCGGAATTTGCCGGGGCCACCCGCGTAGCAGGCCTGTGGACAGAAGGCACGCAACCACATAAAGTCGCCTGCTTCCACCTCCACCCAATCCTGGTTAAGCCGGTACACCGCTTTGCCTTCGAGTACATAAAGCCCATGTTCCATGACATGCGTTTCCGCAAAGGGGATGACACCACCCGGCTCGAAAGTCACTATAGTGACATGCATATCGTGACGCAGATCGGTGGGATCAACGAAGCGCGTAGTTGCCCAAGCACCATTCGTGTCCGGCATCTGTGAGGGTGTGATATCCTTTTCATTAAGGAAAAGTGGATCGGGTACATCGAGCCCGTCCACATACTCATAGGCCTTGCGTATCCAATGGAAACGGGCGGTAGCCGCGCCCTCGTTGCGTAGGGTCCAGCCGCTTTTTGGCGGCAGATAGGCATAGCCGCCCTCGGTGAGCGTGTGCGTTTTGCTTGACATGGTAATGGTCACTTCGCCTTCGACCACAAATATCACACCTTCTGCGCCGTCATCCAGTTCCGCGCGGTCACTACCGCCCCCCGGCTGCACTTCCATGATGTATTGAGAAAAAGTTTCGGCAAAACCTGATAGTGGACGGGCAATCACCCACAGCCGCGTCTTGTCCCAAAAGGGCAGGAAGCTCGTCACGATGTCGCTGAATGTGCCCTTTGGGATTACCGTGTAGGCTTCGGTGAACATGGCGCGGTCGGTGAGAAGCTGTGTCTGTGGCGGCAGCCCGCCCGTCGGTGCGTAATAGGCGCCTGCCTTCTTTTCGTTACCCATGGTGGGGAAATCGTAGGAGCAAATGCGCAGGTATCAAGGTGCTGTCCCTCCAATATTGGCGGGGCTAGAACAGAGGAAGAAACGAATGTCAGAGAGCTGAGGGGTGAATAGACGCCGAATTGCACATGTAGCTATGGAGAAGAGATCAGAAGGCGTCGCACATTAAATGCCCATTCTCTCTAATTCTCTGGTCCACAGGGAATTCCCGGCGTTGGCCGAGTGCTCGGCACAGACCGACGGTCCAAGCCGTGTGTGGCTCAGAAGTGGGAGGTGGCTGGAGAACTCCGAGGCATTTGGCGGGGCCCTTCCGCGTCAGGTGACGAGGGGTAGAAAGTGGGTGAAATTGTTCCAAGTACAGTAGAACACTTTCACATATACAACCAACCGAGATAATTGGCAAGGAAATGCCGAGTTTTCTTTTTTCTTTTACCTTGATATCTAGCACTAACCAATCTAGGGTCCATGCTAATGTTGGTCGGGCAAAGGTCGAAATCTGACGACCCCTGCGAAACGACGCAGGTCGAATCTCCTCGGCATTCTAGCCAATTTATTCGATGTATAGGAATACAACAAGTGTGGTCTGATATTTCGGCATCGCTACAACGGAAATGGATAGGATAACTGATACATTCCGCTGATTCGAGTTGGAGATTGCTTCAACGCCGTTCCTATTTCCCGGCCTCGAAAATCACCTTCTGGCTCTTCATTTGGTTGAAATCATCATATCTAGTGATTGCTGAGTTAGCATTCCATCACAATTGGTGTAGAGGTTACTTACGCTTCCACGGCTTGCGAAAGCGGGCGAATATCATGAGACATGAAGCTGGATCTTGTTAGATAGTCATGACGAAAGTATCACAGTCAGGAAAGACCTACTTCAACACGTCCTGCTTTTTGGCCAGCAAGTCCATGGCCTCCTCGAAAATACCTATCCCAGTCAGCGCAATTGAGACAAAAACATTGATGCAGACCTACTTCGAACAGGGCATCGGCCCATCTGAAGACGCAGGTTCTTTCCGTACGCTTCGTTACCCGTCCAGGGAATTTCCCCATTATGCACCCCGACGCTCGACATCATTCCCCAGGGGCGAAGCATCTCGAATCCCATCCGTAAAGCAGAGCTGTGGCCGACCACCTCGATGACAACGTCGGCGCCGCGGCCATCCGTGAGCTCCTTCACACGGTCCCGTAAGCCCTGTTCGTTCTCCTGGAAATTCCATGGCTCTGCTCCCAAGCTTTGTGCGAGCTGGAGACGGGATGGCACACTGTCAATGGCGAGCAGGTGCTTGGGCTTGAACTCCAGGGCACTAACAAGGGCACAAATGCCCACGGGTCCGCATCCAAATAGAAGCACTGTACTGTTCTGAATAGCCTGCTGTTCCAGAGACTTGAATCCATTTTTGGCAGCGAAGTATCCAGTGGGGAAAATATCTGCCATCAGAACCAGCTTCTTCTCATCGATCGTGGCGGGTGCGTGGCATAAGGTCGAGTCCGCTAGGGGAATACGGACGTACTCGGCCTGTCCTCCATCCAGCACCGCGGTTCCGTATAGTTTGCCTCGGGCACATCGAGAAGTGAAGCCGCCGGCGCAATAGAAGCAAGATCCGCAGCTAACGGTGAAGGGAGACACGACCCGATCACCCTTTTTGAAGGCCTTGACATCTGTCCCGGTCTCGACCACCTCGCCCGTGAACTCGTGGCCCATGATGAAGCCCGTTGGGGAGGGCTGGTGGCCTCGGAATACGTGCAATTCGCTATCAACGTCTTAGCATGCCTGCGCTTATTGAACGTTCTATTCCTCGCACTCACCTGCCACAGAGAGCTGTATACCGGACCTTCAAAACCACATCAGTGGGGTCTTGTATCTGTGGTCGCGGTCGCTCCTCGAGAGCGACTTCCAAAGGGCCTTTGAAAATCACAGCTTGCATCTTGCTGTCGATATACGAGATGTTTTTGATAAACTTGTTCGTTAGGTCGGTCTGGATGTAGTGAGCAAGTATTCGTGACGTCTTCGTGGATGTTTCACTTGAGGGGTCAAGCTTTCAATTAACTTGTGGCTGGACCTCGGTTACTCGGGCCCTAATGTATTATTCCCGCGATACATTTGCTTGGCTACTTCGCTTGTCGAAACTATATGAAGCAACTCGGTTTTCTCTATATTCATAGTTGATGAATCTCAGTGAGGACCTTGGACGTCTGGTTTCTAATTTAAGTAATCCTAGATGAGCCGCACTTTATGCGAAATTTATCTATGTAGACCTGCCAGCAATCTATCCCGTACCTAGGTCATGACGTGAATACTCGGGTGCCCGGGTATTGTAGGGGAACCAATTCTACCCGCGCGAGCGCTTCTAATGTAACTAATTGGATCGGAGGGTGCTGACTAACTGCCTAGGTAGTTTAGTTAACTAGTTACCTTCGCGACCGATTTTTAAAGCTTTGGAATCAAGATAAGCGACAGAGGGTGCAACAGTCATGCAAACGGTCCTGGGAATATTGATTGCATCAAGTCAAAGGCAGCGAAGCTTGCATTTCTGAAGCCCCATTGCGTGCTGTCGCAGATGCGTTTCCGTTGGGCCGCACAGAACTCCGAGGGTAGTGAACCCACAGTTCGCGGCCTCGCAACCCATCGGCTTCCCCGCATCCCGTGCTCAACCCCGGAGTCATTCCTGCGTGGGGAAGTGACATACATAGGGATAGGGTACTGGATGTATGAGGGCCACTCACAATGACAGGAGTCTGTGTTTGCTATTTGTAGGTCACTGTCGACCCTACGCAATGATTATGCTGCGACATGGAGGTGGGGCCCTCCGCAAAGAGTGTCCAGGCGAGATGTTCCGGAAATGCCCGTCTCAGTATATCGCGGCACGGTGGGACACGACATCCTTTCTTTGAGGTCTAGACATTTCTATGACCGATTTGCTTACATATGGCCGTAATAAGTTCGGCCCTGTCAACACCGAAGCTGGCACAGCCTCAGGAGGGAGCCGATCGGTCCCTTCAAGGTCACACCGGGACGCCACTGGCGCATAGGACTGGCAGACTCGAGCATGCTAGACAGGAGGCGTGTTCTTCCATCAAAAGACTCTAGGCGTTCGAAAAGGCAGTCAAGCACACGACTGATACTTCAACCGGCGATTGTGGGATGGGCTTAGCCCGCCGTGTCCTCCAATCAGTGAGACTTAAACTCTCGGGAGGCCGTAGATAAAGGCGAGAGTCGAGAACGCCACACGCCGTTACCAAGCTTTGCCAGTATTTGCAAGGTTTGGCGGGTGTCATGTTCCCATGGGGGGAGTTGCTATTGACTTCGTTCTTTGATCGGGGCATCATCTGGGACAAAGCACCGGGATGTGGTGTCTTCCCCACTAAAACTTCCCCATGGGGGTCACTTTCTCCCGATTGCACGTCGATTGGCAGATATGGCTGACCAAATCAGGTCACATTTGAACCAGGGACAGTGGACGCTACATCCGATTTGAACTAGTTGGCTTCTGGTGATCCTGGTGCATGCGCGAGGACCCGTCGAGACACTCATCACGACGATGGAATAAATAGTAAAAAAGGCTAAAACATGGTGCTAATTGGGCTGCATAATCTGGTAAGTCAGACCCTCAAGCTGAAAGCCAAAATATCGGCTGACTTCGCCCAGATGGTGGGTCCCTCTTGATCTGTGCGCCTCAAATCTCGCTATGCTAATCGTCGGGCCTATATTCTGTTCGGTGGCTTCAACGCAGGTATGTTTATTAAGACTTTCTTCAGGTTCCCGGAAACGGCCGGGGAGACTCTAAAGGAGACCGAGGCCATGTTCGAGGATCCCAACGGTCTCAAGTTTTCGGTACTCCTAGTTTGAAGCCTCACGTGTAGACCATGCAGAGCGTTGCCATGGAGCACGGCGACATCGAGACTGCCCGGGCGCAGGCCGTGACTTCAGAGGTTTCCGCTGCCTTGGAAGAGAAGACCACCGTCACTCCCGCGCGAAGAGGCAATGAAATAAGACGAGTGTATATTGAGAATGTCGAAGGAGTCCGCGATGATGAAAAGAGGTAAAGTTGTGAGACGACATCTGGTCTATCACTGGAGCAGGCAGGAGCTTTCTTAGGCCCATGGGTATGGTAAACGGCCCTCCTACCTACTAGGTAGGCATGGCATATATACTTGATCCACAAGTGTATACGTAGTTCTCATAGACAAGTGGCAGAAACCTAGTCTAATAAGTGGTAGATACCTAGACCTTTTGGGCCAGGGATGATACCTAGGGACTCGGTAAGGAGTACGGAAGACCAGTTCCTATCGTTCTTATAATGCCAGTCGCATCCTAGTCATGGTTAATACGAGAAATCTGGCGAGGTGAATCGATATACTTGCAAAGGCAATGAATGCCAAGACAAAAAGTTTGCTCGGCTCAGGAACAAACGCCGTCCATGGCTGCCGCCCCCGTCACAACCGTGGGCGAATTCCAGGTATCAGAGGTCGTAACGCACAAAGCACGGGCACCGCTGTGTAGAATAAATCAAAAATTCTACGATAGGCTCGGAGAATTTAAACTCATCTGCGAGGGAGTAAAGTAGCAACCAAATGTCAGGCCGGCCCCACGCGACCGCGCGGGCTTGGATTTCTTCCCTTTCGTCAATCTTCAGCCTCGTAACGTCATGTCATCAGCCACAGAGTCGCTGAAATTTCTTGGCTCCGTCGATCGGTCAAGTCCTTTCTTGCATCCCGCGATGATCCTGTGAAAGCGTTGAGTTTGGCAATGCCCTGCGATTCCCGTATTCGCCTTCCCTGGGCTTCAATCCAGCATGTCCGTCAGTGGCGGAGACAAGGTGCAGAGGTTCTGGACAACATGGGCTGGTGAGTTAGTCCCTTGACCCCGTCTTTTTTCCATCCTGCCTCTTCTCCGCTTTTTCGAGAATCGAGTGAAGGATGGGATTCTCTCCGGCGAAGTTGAAGTGCTGACCATGCTGAGTAGCATTCATCGCGCCCTTCCTGCCACCCTCCGCTGGCTGGCAACGAGGCTGGCGTCCGGTGGCCCTGCGACCACCCTACCTCGCCGGCGTCGGGTTTTTAATGTTGATCATGCTCCTAGCGTTGGAAGGAGCGAGGCAGTATAGCAATCGTGAAGGAGGCCTGGTCTTCTTTTCCGATACGGACGATGTCTCCCCGCTGGAGTCCTTCGCCTATAACTATGTGCCCGTCATTCTGGCCCTGCTTCTGATGATGGTTTGGACAGTGACCGATTTTGATGTCCTGCGACTCGAGCCTTACTTTCAGTTATCGCAGCCCAACGGGGCCCCGGCAACGGTTCTCTTTATCAACTACAACTTCGGTCAGACCATCCTCACCCCTATCAATGCTGCCCGCCGCCATCATTGGATCGTTCTCTGGGTCTCAATGATTACGCTCTCGATACGCATGATCCTTCCCGCCCTACAAAGTTCCGTTTTCGAGCTACGAGAGGTGGAGTTGGTCGTGCATGAAACGATGAAAAGCTGGCCAACACTGGTGGATTTAAAGACTCAAGCAATCTGGATGTCGACGCAAGCAAACAATACCGTGGACTCCGTGCTATCGTCCGATGATCGACTTCGCCATTCCCGCTCCGCCGACTTTGCCGTCGCTCCGGTCGAGGTTCCGAGCAACGAGGACTCTCATATAGGAGAGGATACCCTATGGACACTGGAGCAGGAGCTTTATTGGGCTCAGACAACGTGTGAGAATGTCGCGGTGCACGACAACCTGTCGGTCACCATCGATAAGCCGACGGACGGCTTCCCAACGGTCTCGTGGAATGCCAGTGGCATCGATATGGATGATAGGTACGGGGACTCATCTCAGTGCAAGCTGGAGTTTCACTACGACAGCATCTTCTTTCCCTCCACCGATTACCTGCAGGTCCGATACTGGGAACCCGTGATTACCGGCGCGGCCGCGTCCGAATTTCCGAATCGGACACAGGCTTTCACGGCCACCGGGTGCGATCCATACGACCTATACGGGATGCTCATCGCAGTCAACGCGACGCAGTCCAAACCCTCCGACGAGACCAAGTATTCTGCCTCCGGTATCGCCTTTGCCTGTGATATCGCATACCACAAGGCGGACGCTCGGGTCTCAATGCATTCCAACAGCTCTATCGAATCCATATATATCCACCCTGCGACCACACGCACCCTCACCTCGGCGGAATTCAACATCGATCATTTCCAAGCACTTCTCTCTGAACGTGCCCCGTTCACTAGTGACATGATTTTCATTCGCGACAACGCTACTACCGGCAGTCGCGTGGTTACTGAGCTTCCGGTCATCAGTCAAGAACTAGGTGATCTCCAGCCACTTCTGGTGCTCGACACGTCATCAGTCATGACTGTAGCAGAGTTCGAGGCCAAGATCGCCCGTGATGTCAAGCAGACGTTTGTTCTCACTCTCGGCCGTCTCTTTGACCCTGATCGTCAGCCCACCGTCGTTCCTGCGACTCGCGTCACAACTCAAGTCGCTATCGCGGTTGTGAACTTTGCCGCTCTTTGGTCTGAGCTCATTCTAGCCCTGACCACTTTGACCTCCACTTATCTCATATTCCTATACCGGTCTCGCGAGACCTTTCTCCAAAGTGACCCCGGCTCCATTGGCGCCATGTGCAGTATCGCTGCAGATGTCTTCCACCCTTCAAACGTCTTAGCTCAGCCGCACGCCGATTTTCATCAGTTATCCACCCGCCAGTTGCGTCGAATCTTTCGGAATGCGCGATGCCGCTGGCGGCCTGGCCCGTCTGGAAATCGACTTGAGATAATTGCCGAAGATGGTTCGCCGGTGAAGTTAGAGGAGAACATGCGATTCCGCAACGATCCCATGCCTCATTTTCTTCTGATACCCTTTTTTATTGTTGAGTTTTTAGCCCTGGCGGCGGTCATTATCCTGATGGGGCTGATCGTTTCCTCTCTTCTGAAAGATGGCCGATTCCGGCATTTAACCCAGTCGGACTCGACCACGATCCAGGTGGTTCTCTCTTTCTTGCCCTCCGTGGTGGCATCATCCGTCAGCTCTTTGTGCACGTCGATCCATCGCAATCTCAGTGTCCTGGAGCCGTGGGTTCATCTCCAACGTGGGATGGCGTCAGCACGGGCTTCCCTCTCGCTGAACTACTCCTCTCAAAGCCCCTTGGCCATCCTTCTCAAAGCTGCTCGTGACCGACATATCTTACTTGGTCTAGTATCTCTGGCCTGTGTCGTTAACATGGTTTTGACCGTTGTTGCGGGTGGCCTGTTCACCCAACAATTGACATCGTCGAGCCTGCCGACAAAAGATTTGACCATGAATTACAGTCAATCGATGTTCTGGCGCACCGACTTTGCAGCTGAATTCGCCGAGTATGACCTGATCCAGACTAGCATCACCAGTGGAGTCCCCGTGCTGCCCTGGACAAGTCCCAATCAGTCTTTCATTCCGGTTAATATCAATAAGCGTGATCCAGATGTTCTTTACGGAGCAACCACCCTCGGTGTAGGAGCGTCTTTGGATTGTACATCTCTTTCACCTGATGAAGCTCTCCACCGGAACAAGACATCGGGTCATGAGTATTGGCATTATTCATTATTCGATAACTCGTCCGTGGAGTGTGTTGCGCGTATGCCATCCTTGAAGAGCAAAGATGAGGGAATCGCTTTGTCAATCCATTTCCTATCCCCGGGGGACGTGAATGAGTCCGATATTTGTCAGACTTCCACGGTTCTTGTGGTGGGCCGTTGGGATTATCTCGCAGATACCCCGATCAACGACAACAACACCATTGCCTTGCATTGCGAGCCCAAGGTCCGGATGCAGAACTACTTCGTCATCTTCGATCAGAAAGGCCAGATTGATGGGCACGAGCCCATTACAAACACATCCATAACGGAGGGTGCCATGTTTGACAACGCCACGGTGAGCCTGGGACAATTCAACAAGGTGTTTGCAGCCATCCCGGAGAGTTATGTGGGCAACACAAGTAGTCACAATGGGTCGTACAATATCTCTTCATACGATTGGGCCGGGTTCCTTGTTGCCAGATTATATCAACGCGACGATCCTGATTTCGACTCGCTGTACCCTGAGAGAATGATAGATCTGACTCAAACGGTTTATGAATGGGTATATAGTACCTATTTCTCCATTTGGCGAGATATTTACCTCAATTCTCTCGACGAGCCCGTTCCGGCCGCTAATGCCACTGTGATTCGAAGTACCTGGGCCATGGTGCCTTCGGCGCCTTCACTTGCCATTGCCTTGATCATCATCATATTCGACACACTGGTCGTTTTACTGGTCTTTGGGACTCGGCGGGGTCGCTTCCGAGGGCCGCGGATGCCACGATCCATTGGAGCTATTATACCTTGGATTGCTCACAGTCGGATGCTGCGTGACTTTGATGACACGCATAAATGGAATAGCACCCAACGCCGCGCTCACCTCGCCACTTTGGACAAGCGTTACGCATTCCGCATGTTCATGGGCCCGGATGGCCGCTGGCGATTCGCTGTGGACGAAGAGCCGACCGAGCCGAAACCTCCTGACGCTCCATCTCCTGACAGTCCACCTCCTGACCCCGAGGCTGAACCTGGGGCAGATGCCAACAAGACCATATCCATCCAGCTGCAGGAATTGTCAGGCCGACGATCTTGGAGGCGGAATTAATCAAGCTTGTGGCCCTAGATATGTGATGACGACTCTGATTTCTTTCAAACATTGATGTTTTGGATACCATTATCTTGTATATATTGCGATATCTGGCGTTTGAAAATTGACTTTTAGGCGCTTGGACAAATAGATCAACAGACAGGTGGGCTGGCCTACCTTGTCTCGTTGTACTTGGGTCGCTGGGCGAAGTTCGGCACGGATGATGTCGAATGACTTTGTAAATGGGGTCTTGGGACCATGCCTGGGCGGTACAGGGGTTTATTACTCGGTGAATCAAAATATATAATGCCTGCATTGTCATGAATGGGCATGTTTCATGATGAATATCACTCGTAGTTCCACGAGTACAGATTGAACAAGGTTCCCGCGGGCCAGATAGTCTGATTCACGACTGCCTAACCCAATGGTTGCCACCTGGGCACTCTATATAACCTTAAACTTCTCACTCTATGCGATTTCGACATGGTTCACATGCCCACCCTCATTCTTGCGGTCAATCCCTCCCGTTAGACTCACGTCCTGGCCTCTCCGGATCATTTTCCATAGTTCATCCGCCTTTTTCACCGGAGATACATCGGGATCCATGAATGCCAAATCCACCGCCTCTAGACTGAAGCCCGCAGTCTCGGGGTATAAGAAGTAGATCATAGGCACGAATGCGAGGTTAAAGGCAGCGAAAATGATATATGTTCGCCATCCAATGTTATCAATCGCTATTGGGACGATCTCGATCACTATAAATGTGGACAGCCACAGGAACGCAGTAGCGAGACCCATCCCCTTGGATCGGTGCGCAAGTGGCAGTATCTCAGGGCCATAGCACTGCTGCCAGTCAGATAGAAGCCTAAGTTAGTTTATCCCGGGAAAGACTTACCCAAATTCCGCCCATGAACCCCCAGGTAAAGAAAGACTCAGGTAAAGAAAGACTGGTACGCAAACAACATCACGGCAGCCACGATCCCCGAGGCTGGCGTCTCTATCGCCAACATGGCTGCCAGAATTAACATCGCTGATGCCATGCCTATAGTAGAGGTGATAAATGATCGTCGACGCCCGAACTTTTCAATGCTCCACCATGTACCGAACTAGGCGATGAGAAACCAGATCTGAAGAAAGCCGGACATTAAAAGAGCAAAGTGTCTGCCGAATCCGACTGAGTCTTCGAATCTGACGATACTGGTTAGTCTTGCCTGATTTAGCGATTTCAAGCTCGATCTTACATGACCGTGGTGTAATAGCTGATAGGTGTGCTTCCGCTCCATGCCTGACATGCATTGAGCAGACACGCAAGAGCCACTCGGCGCCGTGAACGAACATGATCGTCTTTAAAAAGATCCAACCAGCCTTTCTGCTCGCTTTCCAAAGCCAAAGCATCCTGGATTTCAGCCACCGTCTTGGCCAGAGAATCTTCGTCTACGACTCCCCTTGACGAGCGTAGAAGTCGGAGGATCTCGGTTGCTTCTTGGTGACGACCATGCTGAAAAAGCCAGCGAGGGGCTGCAAACCATGTCAGAATTCTTCTTGCGTTAATAGACGTGATTGCCTACACTCCGGCATGAACAGTAACATTATATTCAGCGCGATGCCCAGGAACGCCTGAAACGCCATCGGAAAACGCCACGAAGCACTGCTGTTGTATTTGGACATGGCGTAATCAATCCAATAGGCCAATACCTGTCCCAGAATTAAAAAGCTTAGAGAGATCGCAACTAGTGTTCCTCGAATTTTCGTTACGGCGGTCTCGGACTGCCACACGGCCAGGTTGCTGGTGATCAGTCCTAGCCCTAACCCAGCGACGATTCTGCCAACGATTAACTGGGCGACGCTATAACTGGATGCTTGGAGAATAGCACCGATACTGCGAACTCCTGCTCCGACCTGGGCAATAGTCAAGCGACCCCAGCGACCATTGCTGAAGCTGGTGCAAAGGCAGCCAACCAAACATCCGATCACGAACAGTGCGGTTACTGTACCCTCCATAGAGGAGCTGAGATTGAACATTTCTTGAAAAGCAGTTGAAGTTAATAGTCCACCGATGACTCCATCATCGTATCCTGGGGCTCGTTAGAAGTTCAAGTCTTACCTGTCGGGATATGGAGTGCTCACCAAAGATGATAAAGCCCATCCCTGCGGAGCATGTTATGCCTGATAGAAGGCTCTTGCCTGAAAGCCCCAAATAACCCATACTTGCTTTGAATCTTGACAGAAATAGTGCGGGTGAGAATGATTTTTGCAAAGTTATATAGTGTTCCATCAAGCATTATCAGTGGGCCGGACCACTTCCTTTGATGCGAGCTAGATATCACGGCCGAAATCCTTTGATCGCTCCACACCATTTATGAGAGTGGGGGTCATCCGGCCCCATATGGGGTACATCAAGATCCTGCGCGGGGAATATGGATCTCAAGCCCCCGGTAAGCTTTCCGAGCCATTCGTAACTTGCGGCCGCTTACGGTTAAACGGCTTTTTCCATTTCTTTCAGGACTGCGTGGGGTGTCACGCGTGGGGTACAATTTCTCCATACAGTGTACCTTATGGACGGTCATTGAATATTGCACACTTCATTGGCTGAATAGACTTGGATCGCCTAGCACATCATTTGTGGAAGTTTTCCTGGCCTAATCAGGTCTGCGGAACACATCCTACCGCTGCTTCTACAATGCGGCACGCAGTCGGCCATCTATCGCGCGCAGGATGACATAGAGTGTCTCCAAATAGGGCGCCGGGATACCCAGCTCCCGCGATTTGCGCACAGGGAAACCCAAAATCACATCGATCTCCATCGGCCGTCCGTTCTTGCAATCAACCTGCATGCTACTACCAATGCCCGGCATAGCCTTGATCTTTCCAATGAGTTGATCGGGTAGTCTATCTTCCAGGGCTACGCCGCAGCCGCGAGCAATATGGATGACTTCAAGCATCAACTTGCGCGTAAAAGGCTCAGCATCATCTGATGAATGCAGCCAAGTTTGGGTATCCACCATCGTCAGAGCAGTGATAGAGTTCCACGCCGCGTTCCATACGACCTTCTCCCATCGTTTTCGTTGGATATCCTCGAGGATCTGAAACCGAGTTTGACCATGTCGAAGCAAGTCTGCGAAAGTATCGAGCCGCTGCTGTTCGGTGGCCTTTTCAACCTGTGTGTTGGGAAAGAGGCCTATCTGCATGTCTTCGGACTTGGTGTGCTTGACGATACCAGGATTGATCTGTGTTGCTCCCACCCAGGTCTGTCATCGTTAGTCTCGGTAAGCGATTAACTTCAAATCCACTTACCACGCAGGTCACTATGGAGGTTTTCGGAAACTTCTTTCTAAATGCCTCCTCATTGCCAACCCCGTTCTGAATAATCACGATTGTGGTCCTCTTCTGATCCACCACTGGCTGTAATTGCACTGCGACGTCCTCTTGATCGATTGCCTTGTGGGCGCACACCACGTAGTCAACGGCGGATATCTCGGATGGAGATTTGACCACTGTTTGATTTGGATGAGAATCATTAATTTCGTTAACCAAATATGGGCCCCTCTCACCTCGGTATGGATGGAAAGTGTGCTGGCCATGGTTCTCGCTGTTGATGGTAATGCCCTGGGAGACCTATTAGCGACTGGAGTGTATGATATCCAACAGTCGTTGCCTACATTTGCTTTGACGGCCTCGTAGTTTGATCGAGCGACTACCGTTAAGCGGACACGGTCGGATCGGTTGAGAATAAAGGCGTAGAAAGAGCCGATGCTATGACGCGTTAGCCACAACAGAGCACTGATATCGGATCACGTACGCTCCCAGGCCGTATAGTAGGACATCGATCTGGCCGGACATGGTGTTTGTCGATTTGAATGATGGTAACTAGGCTTGCTACCTGCGGGGTATACGGTGCAAATATCCCTCGACAGGTTCGGCCCCGCAACGTCGGGAGTTGCCGAGGCCGTGGGGGTTTTTCTACTTAGTACGCAGAACGTAGGAGGAAGTACTTGTAATACTGAAATGTCGGACTTTTTATATTCTTTGTAGACGCATAAATTGTCTAATAGTATAAATTTCTAGCGAGTATTTCCTAATCAGTAAAAATATCCTCATATTCAAATAGGCAAAACTGGTAGAAGCACCTTTCTTCTTCAAGAGGGGAGAAAGCGACTGAGAAAATGGTATAAAGCTCTTTACGACTATCGAAGACAACTTGTGGTTAGCATTCCACAACTAAGTAGAGTACCTTGAATTGGTCCGAGGCACAAATGGTTTTCGAGCAGATGATCGAATATCAGATCCGCAGGGTCCATAACCGATACTAAGCCTATTACGAACGCTGCATCCACGGTAGCAGGTGTTCCGAGAGTAAAGCATCATTTACGGCAACACCATACTACCTTCCTTGTCATACATCTCCCTTATCCAACTTCTTGACTTGATCAAAGCCAGCTGAATCATTTCAAGCAGTAATATTCATCAGGAAATCAATATGGCTTCACCACCGAAGCAACACAAAGGCAAACCCGCTAGTTTCTCCAACGCGTTCGACAACATCATATCTACCTGTCCTCACTCAGAACCAGTAAATTTGGGCAAATCCCTGTGTCATTTTATGCAGTCGACCTTTTGCCCGGGGAAAGGGAATTTTACTATCGCTATCGACGACGCATACGATTACCCAATTCAACACGAGGATTTTGACCCCGAAGAAGTATTTTCGGAGGTCGTCGCACTCAGCGATGAACTATCCGAGGTTTTTCAACGCCTGACGCCTGACCAAGAGGCCGCTTTCGAAGACCACATCTTACACTGCCTTATTCGCATGGTGCATGGCTCAAATTCGATTGAGAAAGCCGGGACCGACCTCAGCATCACGATGAAACTGTGCATGGCAATATTCTGCGGCGATGGAATACCCGACGAAACAACCGACGAGGAGTTCTTCGCCTTGAAGCAGTTTCTGATGCACAAAAGCCTTCCAGCAAACACCGCAGCTGTCCTGCGCAGCCGTCGAGAAGTTATCCAGCATGCTAAAGCAGCATCGTACATAATCAACCAGCTATGTCTTTGCGGGTGCGATCTCACCGAATAGATCATTCTGGAAACCCATCGCATTCTCACATACAAGGTCGATGCCACCACTACACCATGGACCCAGTACAGCGGTATTTACCGCTCTCATGAAGTCAGCGCAGGCCTCCACGCATTCCCCCATCCGAGCCTGGTCCCAAATAAAATGCACGGCTTGATCTACGACTTGAACTGCGATCTCCGCCAAGCTGTGAAGACAGGAGCAATCGACCCTGTTGCCCTCGCCACGAAGTACGCCCACGTCTTCGTAAATATCCACCCTTTCATCGATGGCAACGGGCGTATGTGCCGTCTCATCCTCAACTCAATGCTTCTTAAGTTTGGCAGTTTCATCGTCTGTCTTGGGGAACAAGAAAATGACCGTCTGACCTACTTGGACATTGCCGCGAATGCAAGCATGCTTGAAGTTATGTACGAAGATGCCGAAGAGGAGGAAAAGCCAAAACTGCATAAAGAATTGGCAAGCTTTGTTCTCGAACACGTCGTAAAAGGCATAAGCGATTTGGTTCAGGTGGCATCTTCAAACTTAGAGGCAGAGAAGATGACTTAAGAGGGAAGTATCGCGGTCATAATAAGTTTTTACATAGAATAGTCTTAGCTACCGAAGTACCAATGAACCAAGATTAATTACGCCTTCTATTATATATAGCTCGGTATAGAGCTTCTAGCCATATCTAGATACTAATATCTCTTGTTTATCTCTCACTTTGTCTCTTACTTTTTACTTCAAATTCTCTCACTTTGTTCTTATTTCTTGCTCGAGTCAGAATTTTCTCACTTTATTCTTATTTCTAGCTCTTGTTACGCTCAAAACACTGTCTCACCTTATCCTTACTCTAGAGCTATCTATCACATAACGGCATCCCGCCGAGGCGCCCTGGCTAGAGCGTATACTGGTTCTGCTTGTGGAGTCGAAGGTCTCACCTACCACACTCGACAGCATAAGAATCGTCTACACAATGTCTTATACGATCTTCTTCAGCAGGTTGACATCTATGCAGATCATCGGACCATTCTCTACTTCTCCCCACCGCTCGGAGATAGAGACCACCTCTCGTGGCCGAAGCCCTTTGCACCATCTGGTTTGGGACTCTTGAGAAAATGGGCCCTTCTATAACGAAGTCAGCTTCAAGATGGCCAGAGACATACAGAGTGCCTTGAAAGACGAGGGTCTCGCTCCTACGCCGCGCTGGAAAACATTGAATAAGGTCTTCCAGCTGTTGCAAGGCTATCTTCCAGAACTCCGAGTTCCCCGTCATGCAGCGCCACTTATCTGCAGCAATCCTGACTGCACGGCCAAAGAGATTCGCGAGCTTCGCATATGCAGAGCCGACTGGGATGAAGCACCCGCAGATAAGAAGATCTGCAAAACCTGCCATAATCGCTTCAATCGGCATGCTCGCGCTCTCACGGATAAGGATCCAAATGTTCACGCAAAAAGCCGAAGAAACGAGATACCTATCTCTTTTATTCGCCTCTTTTACGCCGCCTTCATCTGGCGTGATTATATCGGTGGCCATCTTTATTGTGTTATTTGGCAAGGCCATCAACATCTCACCGTCTTATCTCCGAGAGCACGGATAATCCTATTTTACCGGAAATTAGAAGCTATCCAACTACCAAGCTCGGTTCGGGACCCACCCTGACGCTACTAGTCTCCCTTCCCATGATCACTTTCCCAAGCCACCTCTCTCAGTGCCATCCGGGTGTCGGAAACCACCTTTCAATACGCCGTTGCACCACGCCAGCTATCACATTATGCCCCTGTTCTTCCAAAAGCATCATATCCGGCGGGATCATGAGGCCGACATCCACAGTCCGTTCGACAACGACCCCTAGGATATCTATCATCGAGAGGATCAACTCTTACTCCATTATCACTTCTTAAACTATCTCTATCACTCATTCCTCTTACATCACATCTTTAGCAACTTCATATATACTCCGAACTCATTTTTCAACATATCTGTTGCGAGTACAAGGTACTACACAAGCGTTGTCCTATGCCTATCACTGAGGCTTGCGATATCTCCAACAAGCTCAAGCATACACTACTAGAAGTGTACGAGAAGCATGAATTCTTACACAGGATTGTCGCAGGATTCCGGTCGCACACGCCAACCGGCTAAGGAGCCGGCTAAGGACCCTGAAATTTTCGAGGAGGATGACCAGGTCCTAGAAATTGCCGGTGCCCCTGAGTATGGGGCGGAGGAGCATGGGCTAGTAGGAGACGAACTTCTCACATCTGATTTTACCTTATATGTTTCTAGGCTTTCCCTAGTACTACTAGTATTACTAGTTGCTTGGGATACCTCTCCTACGGACATATTGACCCTGGGAGTGTTACGACATCAATTGTCACGGAATTAGTACTCCGCGCTCCGAACGACGCTAAAGCTCATCGCGGCTGACAACACGGACGCGATCGCAGTTATCGCGGCTACCGACGACGAGCCATCTTCCGAACCCTCCCAAGCTCCGACAGTGTTGATTGAATCTATCCCGACAGATATATAATTCGCCTTACAGCTTGACGCCGCCGATCAAATCCCGCTCTAACCGGTTGGCATTTACCATGTCTGGCCGTAGCTCCTTGAGGCTTGTGGCCCCTAGGAAAATCATATTGGCCTCAATCTCCTGCCGCAGGATCTCTAGCATACGCCGCACGCCATTCTCTCCGTAACCAGCCGACATGCTAAATAGCAAAGGTCGACCCAGGCCGACTGCCGTTGCTCCCAGAGCTATAGCCTTGAGAACGTCCGTGCCCCTTCGAATACCGCCATCGAGGAAAATCTGCATATTACTGCCTATCAAATGGGGTGCAAACTTGCGTATCTCAAGCAGAGTTAGAAGTGGCGATTGGGCACTGTGAGAGTCAGTTTGCGGGCATCGAGTAGCTTCTGGAGGACTTACGTGTCTTGAGAGCGACCCCCGTGATTTGACAGGACGATACCCTGTACACCATGCTCATAGGCAAGGACGGCATCTTCCACACACTGGATACCCTTAATCACTACAGGGAGACTGGTTAGGCTTCGAAGCCAGGTGAGAATTTCCCAGTCGATATCCGGTGAGATAAAACTGGCCATTATCTTGGCAACTCCCTGACCCTGGGCATCATTGTCGGTTGCCTATATGGTGTTAGCTCCACCGAGATGTAGAGGCGGATCGAAACGCACCACCACATTCAGGTTCAGCCGCTCATCCATTTCTCTTTTACCCACCACCGGTGAATCAACTGTGATCCAGATAGCCTGAGCACCGGCCTTTTCTGCGCGCTTAACAGCCTCCACGGATTTTTTGATGTCCTTGTTGACATATAGTTGGAAGAATATCGGTTGATCGTTGGAGACCCGACTCTCCATCACTCGCTCGATCGGTATACTCGCACCATTTGCAAGAACTTGGGCTAGTCCCTCCTTGCCGGCGGCCGACGCAAGTGCACATTCACCGTCTGGATGGGCAAGTTTTGCAATGCCCACCGCTGACATGTACACCGGAAGAGACACAGGGTGACCGAGAATGGAAGTCTTTGTATCGACAGTAGGCACCTTTTTCAAGATACGTGGCCGAAGTGCAACCTTCTGATAGGCACGGGCATTGTTCCGCTTGCTGATTTCATCGTCGGCGCCTGCAAAGTAGTAGGCCCATGCATTGGCTGGCAGATACCGATGGGCAACCTCTTGAAAGTCATGCAGGTTGATAAGCGTGGCCAGGGGCGGTGGACCGATAGCCTGAGATTCAGGTGCTGTCTCACTAAGAGAGTTCGTTTTATCGGATGAGGCCAGCTCGGCGGCATCTATCTGTCCTCGTAAGGCGGTCTCAGGGAGCTCCGCTAGAACATCTGGTGAATGAACGGAATCGAAATCATCCGTGGCGTCTCTGCCGGCACAGCGTAGAATGACATTTGCTCCGCCAGGGTGAGTATTCAAGAATTCTGCCAAAGTCAGCCACCGATATCTAGAGTCTGGGTTGCCCGATGCTTACCCGTTACATCGTAAACAGTGCCATGGATGGCAATCCAGCATGAGTTGCGGCTCTTATGCTGCTCTATATCCGCCCGTGTGATCGCCATGGCGGTCACTGCAGTCTAGGGTTGTTTAGTCTGTGGGATCTCAGCTTAAAAAGGGCTTTCGGTTATGAGTAGTGTCGGACTTGGTGCCACAGAATCAATGATTCACCCGAAAGCGTGGGGGCAGCACTGGCAGCTAATCTGTAATCCTTCATTTTTTGGCTCCGACCCCGCGATAATGAAGGGCAGGGAATCCGGGGTCGAGACGGGATGTGAGATATCTCACTGCTCCGTGACATTCGTGTTGTAATATATTATGTGACAAAATAACGATAACATGCTAGACGCATCTGCTGAGCCGAATTCTGGTCCAAAGCCGCCGTGCCGCAGCGATAATCCTTATGAGTGTGTTTATCAACGATCGACTGCCAAAACACTACCGTGCACTCAAGTCGATGTCTCATTTTCTACCATCAGACAGGCTCCTATAATGGCTCCTCTGTGATTATCTTCAGAAATGAGAAAATAGAGCAGTAGATCAAGCTATGCTGTTGTCACAGCCACGCCCGTCGATTGGTGGTTCTTCTCTTCTCCTCTTTTGGTCTCCACAGATGCAGAAGGATGCAGCTGAGTTTTTCCATCAATGATACGGTCGACTCTAGCGTGGGGAAGATGATCTGCTCCCCTCGGAACTTCCACCGAGCCCGTCCCACACATCCCAACGGCGTGGGGGTTCCGATTTGTCGCGCAACGTATATGATGAGGGGTATCCAATGGTCGAGTTTGCAATTGCGACTTCCTACAGTCTCTTCAACATCATGGTTAAAATCAAGTCGGTCGAATACTTCCGCGTCAAACCTCGCTGGTTGTTCGTCAAGATCACCGACGAAGAGGGCCAGTTCGGCTGGGGTGAGGGCACCCTCGAGGGTCACTCATTGGCGGTTGAGGGCGCATTGGACGAGATCATTCCACGCATTGTGGGATTGGAAGCAGAGTATGGCACCCTGTCTCCGACGCATCTCAGCTAACCAGGATAGCGACATCGAACACATTTGGCAGTTAATATGGCGCTTGGGATTTTACCGTGGCGGCCCCGTTTTCATGTCGGCCATGTCGGGGATTGACATTGCGCTGTGGGATCTCAAGGGCCGTTGTTTGGGCGTCCCCGTGTACCAGCTATTGGGCGGCAAAGTGCGTAACAAGGCACAGGTCTACGCTTGGATCGGAGGTGATCGCCCGTGCGATGTCGAGGCTGCTGCGTGAGTATTTTCAGTCTTTGTCAGGTAGCTCGAAAGCTTCCATTCTAACGCCTTGCCGTGTAGCAAGGCACGCATTGCGCAAGGTCTAAAGTGTATCAAGATGAACGCCACCGAGGACATGAACTGGCTCGACTCGCCCTCTGCAATCCAATCCTGCGTCGAGCGTCTCAAGCAGGTCAAGGCTCTCGGCCTAGATGCCGGTCTGGACTTCCACGGCCGTTTGCACCGTCCCATGGCAAAGCAGCTGGCCAAGGCTTTGGAGCCACACCAGCCTCTATTCATCGAGGAGCCACTGTTGTGTGAACACCCCGAGGCGATTAAGCAACTTTCCAACCACACCACTATTCCAATTGCCTTTGGCGAACGTCTATATACTCGATGGGATATCAAGCGATTTCTAGAAGATGCATCAGTGGATGTCCTACAGCCGGATATTGCTCACGCAGGCGGCATCTCGGAGACCAAGCGCATTGCCAACATGGCTGAGACCTACGATGTGGCAATCGCCCCGCACTGCCCCTTGGGTCCCATTGCTTTTGCCGCCTCTCTGCAGGTGGCCGTGTCAATACCCAACTTTGTCATCCAGGAGATGTCGCTGGGCATGCACTATAATGTGGAGGCCGGTGATATCGACCTGACCAGCTACCTGGTGGATAAGGGTGTTTTTGACATCGCGGAGGGATATGTAGCAGCCCCCTCCAAGCCCGGTCTGGGAATCGAAATTGACGAGGAGTTGGTGCGGCGCATCAGTAAGGAGACCGAGCCCTGGCAACCCAAGGAGTTCTATGGACCGGATGGGTCGATTCGCGAATGGTAGAGCCATTCCATAGATAAGCCGATTGTACGAGTGCTTCAATTTTCAGATTTTCATTTGAGATTCCACAATCGTGTACTCGCTAGAAGCAGGCCCGCACCCATCAGCTAATCAGCCGAAATCATGAAACAGGCTGGTGTTGTAAACCCCCACCTGCTCGATGCGGGGAGAGCGTGGGGGACCCCGAGATGCAGCTGCAGCTCCGTATATAGTCGGCATTCTCCCCGCCCGAAGGAAACAAACAGATACTGTATACATCATGAGTCTCTTTTCACTCTCGGGTAGAACTGCACTGGTAACTGGTGGAACCCGCGGCATTGGCCAGTCAATGGCCATTGCTCTGGCCGAGGCCGGTGCCGACATTGTACTGGTTCAAAGAGACACCAGCAACCCGGCAACAAAAGAGCAGATCGAGAACCTGGGTCGCAAGGCCACCATCTACACGGCGGACCTGTCTTCACAGGAGTCAGTATCAGCATTGGTTGCATCCGTCATCAAAGACGGCCATGACATCGACATCTTGCTGAACTGTGCCGGCATCCAGCGACGACACCCGAGTCACCTATTCCCGCAGGAGGATTGGGATGAGGTATGTAAAGCAAAACCGGGTCTACACCGTAGTATACACTCATCAAGATCCATGTTAGGTCCTTCAAGTGAACTTGACCACAGTCTTCACCCTCTGTCGCGACGTGGGCGCGTACATGCTCACGCGAACCCCGAATTCATCAGGTCAGCGCGGCAACATCATCAACGTGGCCTCTCTCGTGTCCTTCCAGGGTGGACTAACCGTACCGGCCTACGCGGCAGCCAAGGGTGGTGTGGCTCAACTGACCAAGGCGCTGTCAAATGAGTGGGCGTCCAAGGGGATCAATGTCAATGCCATCGCGCCGGGGTACGTCGCGACCGATATGAACACTGCATTGATCCAGGATAAGGACCGCGCTGCGAGTATTCTGGGGCGTATCCCTGCAGGACGATGGGGGAAACCTGACGATTTCAAGGGACCGGTGGTGTATTTGGCCAGTCAGGCCAGCGCATATGTGAGCGGCGAAGTACACACGGTTGACGGCGGTTGGATGGGTCGGTAAATAGTGGAATAGAACCCCGAGAAGGAATCCTTGACTTGAATCCACGATTGTGATCTCATTCTGCAGCGTCTCTGAAGGTCGACTGGGGCCTAGTCCAGACCCACTGCGGGCATAAACACGTCCTAAGAAACGATCCTTGCAATAAGATTATAAGATCACAGATCACTGCTCCTAGAGAGAGGCTCAGATACGGGATTCTCGCGCCTGGGCACACAACTTAGGAACACAACCTACACGCAACCCCTGGAATTTTGGGACTTCATCTTCGACTCGTCAATATTCAGCAAATCATCACAGTACGCGCCACGATCAGCCAGACCAATCGCGTATGCATCGGCGCAATAGTCGGACCCATCGTTCGCGTCGATCATACGTCGATCTCTCGCTTTCCGCCGTCAACCGTTCTTTCCCTTCGCCCTAAATTGATGTGCAAAGCAGCTCCTTCTAGGATCTTGACAGCTATTGAAGATGCGAGTTCTCTCCCACCAGCCACACCTTTGACAGATGAATCTGAAGTCATTAGGAGCTGAATTTATTCAGAAATGTCGATCTCGACGATCGCTGCAGCCTTTTCAGCTCGCCGAGTGCGTGCTTTGCATGAACAGAGCATGGGCTGAGCGTGGCTTCTGCATGCTCCCCACAAATACCCAGTTTCGGATCTGGATCGGCAGATCTAGTGTATTTGTGAGCGACGATCCCGGATGGCTCTGGGAAGCTCCGTGCTACCCGCAGCTGATCGTAGCTGCCTATAAGAAGACCTCATCCCGGGGTTCCAGACGTCGTTCGTGCTCCAGCGAACTATCTGTCCTTGTCCGTCAATATGAGAATCGCCACCCTTTTGTCCGTGTTGTCCGCCGTGGCCTTCGTCTCCGCGGAGTCCATTCCCAAGACTGACTACGATGTCATCGTCGTTGGTGGCGGTCCTGCGGGTCTCAGCGCCCTCAGCGGTGTCTCTCGCGTCCGAAGAACGGCGCTCCTATTTGACAATCATCAGTACCGCAACGATGTCACTCGGGAGATGCACGACGTGATTGGCAACGACGGTATGTCTTGCTTCACCTCGGCTCCTGGCCCTCATACTAACGTGTACAAGGAACTCCGCCTGCCAAGTTCCGTGGTCTGGCCCGCGAGCAGATCTCTCGGTACCCCACGGCTCACTGGAGCAACAATACCGTGACTTCCATCACGCCTATCGGTTCTGACGATGTCTCTGCTTTCACCGTCGCCGACAACACAGGCAAGAAGTACACCGCTCGCAAGATCGTGCTCGGCACCGGTCTGCGCGATGTGCTCCCGCCAACCCCGGGCCTGCAGGAAGCCTTCGGAAAGGGCATCTTCTGGTGCCCTTGGTGCGACGGCTATGAACACCGTGACCAGCCCTTTGGCATTCTCGGCAACATCGCCGACGTGCTAGGCAGCGTGTTAGAGACCCACACCCTGTTCTCCGACATCATTGCCTTTGTCAACGGAACCCAGAACCCCCAGGGCGAGGCTGCTGCCACCGCTCAGCACGAGGGCTGGGAAGAGCAGCTCAAGGCCTGGAACATCAAGATCGAGAACCGCACGATTGAGCGCATCGAGCGTATCCAGGATGGCGCCACCCACCGGAACAGGACCACGGACACTCAATTCGACAAGTTCCTGATCCATTTCACCGAGGGTAAGCCTATTGAGCGCGGTGCCTTCATCACCAACTACGCGACCGCGCAGCGCTCCATCCTGCCTAAGCAGATGGGCCTCAACGTGACCGACAACAAGATCGACGTCACCAGCGGCATGCGTACCAGCGAGATCGGCGTCTTCGCTATCGGTGACGCCAACTCCGACGGCAGCACCAACGTGCCTCACGCCATGTTCAGCGGCAAGCGGGCTGCCGTCTACATCCATGTTGAGATGTCTCGTGAGGAGTCTGCCTCTAGGGTCTCCAAGCGTAACGGGCTGCTCTCTCGTCGTGAGCTTGAGAAGGAGGCTGTCCGTGCCATCGGTACCGATCTTGAGCCTCAGTGGTCTCAGGCTAAGAAGCTGTAATGATACTTAATATGATGAGCACGAATCCGTGCTGATTTGGTTAACCAATATGATACGTCTTGAATGGGCTGTTAAATACTGAATAGATGGCTAGGGGCCCCGCCGTGTAACGGATTCCTGTCGACGACTTGGTTTGACCTAAGATTCACTCTTTAGGTTCGTAGCTCAGAACGGCTTGTTCTCTCCCGCTCTCCTAGTCAAATTTAACCCCTTAGCACCATCAATCTTAGAAAGAAATATCGACGAGGGCGCGAGCTGCGAACCTGCGGTTGTTGATGATCGTTCGTCAAACTCGGGGCTTGCATTTCCCCAATCTATGTCGAGTTCTCGCTCGACACGCTTCGTATCTCAAGATTCAATGGCAATGGCTACTTCGGCATTCCCATAATCGCTCAGCGGTGATAACCTGGTTCAAGCTTGACTTGGTACGGCTCGTCATCGTTTCTTGCCACTATCAGCAAGGAGGGCACGGGGTTGGACCGAGGTCTGATCATTGGTTATGGGAACTTATCGTGTCCAGGCATTCGAGACCAAATTTGAAGAACCCAATCTTTGGTCTGAGTGGGTTAGTTCTCCCCAGAGTCTCGGATCCGCTCTACCAGAGTCTGTGAGATCCAGCAGGGAACTAGAGAGAGTCTTGAACATGCGCTATTTGGGTTGTCCTGCTTTGAAGATGCTAGTCCATGCAAATGGCTCGCAGGAATGCAGTGGCCTCTCGTCATCGCTGCCATTTTCCTTCCACTTCAGGGCCCATGACATCGGTGTCTCCGCGCATCCGAGTGCTCAATCATCCTGCATAGGATATCTCCGACGGAGCCATTTCTAGTCGGTCGTCTCCGCGGATGCATCTCCATCTCCAACGCGCGTCGCGTAACGTGATTCATAGGCAATGTTGCGTCGAAACCATGCGAGGCCATGCGATGCCCTCGTGTACCTATCGGCATCGTCTGAAATTTGGGATCCCGATGCCACAGCCGAATCTGTGGATTCAGGGGAGTTTGGTCCAAGTTTGTGGTCGCCAACGTGGGAAGCCATTACAACCGTGGTTCACCGTCGGAAAAATCTGGCGCGAACAACGCTCACAGGTGAACCAAACCTGGATATCGGATGAATTGACAAAACCGGCGATTCAACGGTGATTGGCAGGATCGTCGACCGGCGGATTTCGGTATTTCCCGAGGTTGGATATCGTCTTTTCGCATCTATCACAGTACTGAGACACGTTCCAGGTGCGCTCTGAAAGTATTAGCGCCATGTACTCATTCTTCGCCACGTCGCACCATCCATTCCGGTCCCGCTACAATCCTTCCAAGGCCATGGTGGAGAATTAGAATTCTGAATTCTGAACCTCTTCTAGAACAAACTTTAATTACCCTTGGTGGAGACGACATCGAACAATTCGCGCATCTCACACAATCGACAGTGAATCTGCGAGCCATGGTTTTCACCGCCAGGAGACCTTTCCCACCCAAGCATTTGATCTACTTCCAAGGCTCAATTGGCTTTCGCCCTGGCAGGGTCATCCACAACGTTGGAGTCCTCCGATGTCGAAGATTGCCGATCCCTCCAACCTTGAACAATCCAGTTCAGGGCCGAGGAACCTTGGGCGAACCATATCCACTCTCGAGGACGATAAGCAACAGCCATGTGGAGGCCCCAACTCGGTACCTCGACACCGATGATTTGCAGATCATCTACTGGGGAAAGTCCTTTGAAAAGATATAAAGACCTCTTCAACTCCCTCTCTTCTGCTCATCAAGCAGATCCAACCGCTCCTCTGATCACATTCTCGCAGCCCAACTTATCATTCTTTCACGGTCTATTCAGATCGTATTTCTTTTCACAATGAAGGCCTCCATTGCTTCCCTCGCTCTCGCACTCTCTGGCGCCATTGCGGCTCCTTTCAGCCCCAACGGTACCCACGTCTCCAATGGTACCTACGTCTTCCCCAAGCTCGCGCGGTCCTTGAGCGACGTTCCTCTGCCCAACCCGTTCTCTTCTAGCACCGGTCTGTCTTCGTCGTCTGGAATCGCCTCTAGCACTCCTTCTAGCATCCTGGCTACCAGCACTCCGCTCAGTACCCCATCCAACGCTCCAGTTTTCAATGGAACGCCCGCTTCGGTGTACTTGAAGCGTGCTGGATCGGCCATCCCAACCGGCCTGGCCTCGCTGGCCGCTGAGGCCGAGTCTACTCTAGGTGCTCTTGCATCTCTCGTCCCTCAGAAGCGCGCCGATTCGGCTATCCCTACTGGCCTGGTTGCTGAGGCCGAGTCTGCTCTCGGTGCTGTGGCTTCTCTCGTCCCTCAGAAGCGTGCCGATTCTGCCATTCCTACTGGCCTGGTTGCCGAGGCTGAGTCTGCTCTTGGTGCTCTAGCTTCTCTGGTCCCCCAGAAGCGCGCCTACAGCTTCACCCCTCCCGCTCTTCCTTCTTCCACTGCTACACCCACTAGCACCCCTTCTAGCACTCCCACCCCCTCTAGCCAGGCTTCTGCTTCATCCACTGGCTTCCCCTTCTCTGGCTTCCCTTTTGCCTAAATACAATGAGGGATGTCTGATGGCCATGGCCCACTGTTAAGCAGACTTATTATACTGTGAAATGGCTTACGCCGATTACGCTCAAGCCGGTCTTCCAGTGATTGAGTCACCTGTCACTCGTTTTGTTTGAGTTGAGATTTGGATCTATTGCGTCTTTTATGTATTCTTAGAATGAATGGAGTTGTATGTAAAACACTAGGTATATGTTTCAGTATCAGTGAACGTCTTAAAGTTTTGTTGAAGCCCGGGAGACCCCGGAGTAACGATGGGGAATAAATAACCGCGTCCGACAACCAATTCCCCCTCTTCTGGATAAGGTTATTCGGAGATAATCATCAATAACTATCCTAGGGAATAATAAATTCGCATGTATAGCCTCAAAACTGCCCAGCTGGTGCAGTCGATCGGCCAAAAGGCCCTTTGGCCGACGGGACCCGCAGTCCAGTTCCCGAGGTCTCCATTCCACCTGTCAACCCTTTCTTCTCCGATCCCTCCCCTCTCCTCTCCTCTTCACCCTCCCTCGCAACCCCGGAGTCACTCACAATGGGCTTGATCAGTCGCTTCCTCAAGGTATCCGCCGCCGGCACCGCCGCCACTGTCGGTATCTTCATGGGAGCCACGCGCAATGACGTCTTCGAGCCCATGGACACCACCGACCCAATCTTCTCCTCGCCCTTCTTCACCAAATACAACCCCAACCGCAACCCAACCCTCCACGACAAATGCGTCCGTCGCGTCCCGCTCGACAAAGTCCAGCCCCAACTCCTAGAAAACAAGGGCAAGCTAGTCGAAGCCTTCTGTGCCGGTGTCTGGGGTGGCATGGGTGAGTGCACACACTCCCCTCCTGTATCAACATCAACACCCTAATACGAAGTTCCAATTACAGGCTACATGGTCCAGCGCGCCTACCTCGCCCGCAAGTACAAGGGTCCCGAGACAGCCGACCAGCTCTGGGAGCGCCAGGACCTTCTCAACAACAGCTACGAACCCGGCACCCTTATCACCGACCACTTCCAGGTCCTCGAGAAGACCGAAGACCGTATCCTCGTGCGATGTGGCGATTCTCCCCGTATTACCGAAGTTCGTCCCTCTGATGGCCTGTTCGAGATGTCTGCCGTGGTTAAGCAGGAGGAGGGCGTGGCTGAGTTCACGTTGAAGAGCTGCTTCTATCAGGGCCTGGGTAAGTCGGAGTCTGAGTCGGGTCCCATGCCTGCTTGGATGGAGTGGCTGCATCGGCAATATACCAAGTTATGGATGGAGACGGCTGTTTTGAAGAAGTGCGTGAAATAGAGTCCCGATTCCCGCACATGCATCGGTCGCGTGTACGTGTATATATACGTTTCTTAATTTTGAATGAGGGGATTGGGCTTTGCCTGTTTAGATTATTGGTTTCTATAAAATACAGAGAGAGCGAGGAGGCGCAGAACTGCCGTTAGGCTTTCCTTTCAACCCGAGCTTTCTCGGGGACTGGCAACTCGGTGACCGCGATCGCGTCAAGAGTCACTGGTCATCGTGACGGTGAGAACGGCAGGGATGGCGAACACGAGCGATCCCATGCAGATACCCCGATCTATGGCAAACTGCGTCATCACGGGATGTCCAAGCGCGTTGATGCGCCACGCCATGGCACCACCGATCGACTGGAAGGTCTTATACGCACCCACCAGGACAGCCGTGACGGCCGGGGAGTTTGAGCTGGCGCCCACGAGCCAGTAGCAGAAGGACTGCCAGAAGGCATCGTAGCAGCCGTAGAAGATGTAGAGGAACATGGGACCGACCGAGACGCTGTCAGTATAATCAATAATGGTCTGCTTGAAACCCATGGCCATGCGATGGTCAAACCACTTCTGGAATGCATATCCACCACCCCAGATTCCCATGCCCGTAGTAAAAAGGAAGCACCAGGCCACGCGGGCGCGCCTCCGACGATTGCATCTGGGCATATCGAGTATCGAACCGATAACGAGCCCACCCACCATCTGCGCAAACCAGTACAACGCACCATTGAGGGAACCAGTGCGGATGTTGAATGTCGTACGGTTGACTACGTTCTGCTGGTAGGAGTAGAATACGTTTGTTGAGAAAAACAGCGGCAACATGCACAGCACACGCCAGTCGCAATGTCTGGCTCAATGTCTTATGCCAGTTCTTCTCAGACTCCGATGTATCCTCGAGCTGGGGTACTCGCACGTATGACGGTGGACACATAAACACCCAGCAACCATCCGAAGGCCATAATCACCAACAAAGCAATGTGCGTTCCGTTCGAGACGTTCCACTGCTCGAATCCAAGTTACTTCCAAAGCTTGGGAGTGATCCCACACCGCCACCAAGGTTGACAATGATTTAGAATGCCGCGACGGCGCGCCCCTTGTGACTCGGGCACATAGGTTGTCCTCATGGCACCCTGGGCAACCCAGATGAAAGACGCGTCGATAGCGAATGCACAATTGGTAGTGGCTAAAGAGTGGCAATTAGCGATCCAACCGAGATCGAATACACGTACAGTTGGAGCAAGAAGACTTCCAGAATACAAGGGATAGGTCCAACCGCCCAATAGGAGACATACTCGCGGACAAACACGGTCGAAGATCGGCCCGACCACGAATAGCGCCGTTGCCGCCGTTGCCGCCGTTGCAGAGAGTAAAGCGACATTGGCATTCGCGGCTACCGTTTGATTAACTTGTCCAGAACCTCCTAGTCCGGTGAGGGCATTGTACATCTATGCCAATTCAAGATTAGCACTCTGCGAGGAATGTCAAGATGTTCAATTACTCACTCCAGGACAGCAGAGACAGATAAAGCTGATCAGAAGAATTTTAAAACAATGAGTATGTCCAGATTTTACGGAAAGTCAACCGCGGTCTTGTTGGCCATCGCTGTCCTCGGGTGAGTCCGTTCTCGTTCCATCTTCCATAAGCTGTGACAGTGAGAGCAACGCTCCAGTAATTACGGGGGAGGTTAAGGAAGCAAAAGAAAAGAAAAAGGAAACGTTAATTGGAAGCGATATCAAGTAATGATTCGCCCTCAGGTACCAGTTCATGTTGTATCTACGGCCCTGACGGGTCCCTGGATTCCGACCACGCATGATGATATCTGGAGCGAATCTGAGCCTATAGCACCCATCAGAGTCAGCCAGGCAATGGGAATTGCTCTATCAGTCGACCACTGCCGAATTTCCATGATGGCATGGCGTGTAGGGGAGCGTGCGTCGCTCCACTCGTACCCACATCGGGCAAATTCTGGACTTTCTGGGGAAGAAACAACTCCACCGCGGGTGAAAGGAGAGATCCCGCATCGTGCATCTGAGCGGCCGTGATTAGATCGATAAGATAGGATGTCGCATCTCGGCAATGCTGTGGCCCCGTGGTTAACCTCGACATCACAACGGCCCCTGCGTGGCTGCTGCACCGAAAAATGTTGTAAATAGATGTATGTCTGTTGTTCGCCTGGAGTCTCGCGCAATGAGGTCTTGAAGCACTAGGCGCAAGGCCAGCACGACGACCAAGTTGGTTTTAAACATGTTGAGCACAGGCACGATGATCAGGACGGGCAAGATGTACCGGAACATGGTATTATTTTCTTCGGATTAGGATATGTTTGGGCGAATACATTCGACCAGAAATGGATATATGCTGCGACGGCTGAGCAGAAAATGCCGATCCGTGATGGATTCGGCGCTAGATGCAGCCGTGTTGAAGGACAGCTCGTCCGTGATGGTTTTCGTCAGAGGAACGGGGAGCGCACCGACATTCGTTACACCCTAAGCGAGGAGGGAGAATACGTGCGCGTGGCTCGCTCCGGTGCCTGGGGCCATATCACGGGGACGAGGGTGGCTACTCGATCACTATGGACGTGATCAAGCACACACTAATTTCCATGGAAGCAGTGACTCTGGGTCTTCGCTCGCAGGATCTCGGCGACTTCAACGTGCAATCAATGATCATTAAACAGCTCGGGTGCACTCGGGTGGCACGTCGCGGACGACGGCAGTATTGATCTTCTGACTGACGTACTGTCCCATGGCACACGGAGTAGGCGGAGTGTCAAGGTTCGTATCGCCGGTGTAGCCGAGACTTCTCCCAAATTGGCATCCGGTAACAAGACTGCCACTATCGTGGAACACTGAGTTTCCAGCTTTCAACAACGCATACAACGCATTGAATGACGTTGCCAAAGGGATGTCGATGTAATGAAATCTCTAGTTAGGGTCTAGTTTCTAGATTTTTACGACTCTTGATGCTTGATAAATGTTGTACGATCAGAGATAGATCAAATGGGTTATGATTGAATATGCCAATTCATCCAGACTCCAACCCGAGACATAATTTACAATTTACATCCCATAGGCACTGCCTCAATAACCGATTCCATCCCTGGACTCTGACTCCAAATCCCCGAAATCTCCAGTCCAACGCTGCGAAGTAGATCTCGCCACTGCTGCTCCGAGCGCTCAATTCCAGCCCCAATACTCATCATCTGGATATCCATGGAAGCCTGCATGAGAGAAGCCTCGGTGTCCGACAGGACAAAGTCCACGATCAGGATCCGAGAGTAAGCAGGGGCCATGGCAGAGACGGTGTTGCGCAGGATCTGTTGGCAGATGTGATCGGGCCAATCGTGAAAAATGGCACGGAAGTAGTACGCTCGAGCACCATTAACGGGTTGGGGATCCGTGAAGCTGTATCCCATCACATCGATATCTTCGCCAGACACCCCGGTCACCACTTCGGGCAAATCCTGCAGAACCAACTTCCCCGGGAGATCAGCGTACTTTTGACGGAATCGACTCAAATCGTGACCCTGATTGCCCCCAATGTCCACCAGAAAGGCCGTATCCTCGCTGGGCACGGCAAGTCCCATCAGCCGCTCTACAGGGTACACGTCAAACCACATCGGCCGTCCCTGTCGGCGACTTGCCATGTACGAGTTGAACAGGGCCTGTTGCTTCTTGTTATTGGCCATCCATTCAAACTGGCTCTGACCAACTGCCCACTGCATTGGGGAGCGCGCATACTCCTGAGGGTTGATGTACTCGTGGGCTCGCAGATACTCGGGCAGTTTGCTCAGTGTTGGGACCGTGAGATCATATCTGTGCAGTTAGCAAACCACCTCACATATTATGATATTGACCAGGGTTCAACGTACATGCATGGGACTCCATCTCTACCAATAGGTTGAGTCAAAGCTACGGTCTTGTCGTTGGCTTGGTACACTTCGGCGGCCGGGGTGTTGCAAAGACCCAGAGATACCATGACACGCATTAAGCGAACTTGATGAATGAGATTAGCAAGGACATCCAGATGGAGGACTCTGGTTCATAGATATGGACATGAACATGAAGATGTACATACCGATCAGGTCCTTCTCGGCACGGGTGAATTCGGCCAGTTGTGAGGCAGAGATTCCATCCTCTCTGTACTGCTTCTCAACCAGGAGAGGAAAGACATTCAGGTCCATGACCGCGCGAAGCGCAGCATTCTGCGGCGGCTATGTACGGTTAGATCATCCCAGAATGAGTTAGGGTGGAACGAGTCTATACCTGGTAAATCAGACGCAGCACGGTTTCCGTCGGAGTTTCCACAGCCAACCTTAGCTGGTCAATCATACGAAGCAATTCAAAGTGGGCCTTGGGAGACGGGTTGGAGTCATCCTCAAGAGCCAATTGACCCAAACGGTTGACGACTGTGTACAAGGGAGATGTGACAGTCATGATGCACAGGGGAGATTGGTTCTGATGTGAATGAATATGCTCAACGTAGCACAGACAAGGGTGAATCTTGAATCTCTCAAGCTGGTTGAACGAGTCCATTTATACTTGCACATCAACATTTCACTGCATTCGAATGCAAGTTCCGGGGTGGTGTTATTCGAACCGCCATCTTGGTTATCTGAACCGCCCCTTACTACATCAGGAATGGCTTCCGTCTGTTCCCTATGTCTTCTGCTCTTCATGCAGTATACACGGATCAGTTGTATGAAAACCGGACCCGAATAAGCTTTGATCGGCAACATCAAGCATGATTGTCACATCTCTTGCATGTACATACGGAGAAGTGGAGCACTTGACACGGGCTGGTACGAGTCTTGGCAGTCTGATGGTGAATTCAATTGGATTTTGGGCCGATTGAGACGGCATCGGCCCACTTTTACTGTTAATTTTATTTTGTTGACGCATTTGCTCAGACCCCTGGACTCCCGAGCTCCCGAGCTCTTTCGATCATACGAAAACGGATTGTTTGCTTTCTATAAGTAGAGGAAGAAAAAGGGGGATATAATGGGATACTATTGATTTCCCCCATTCCTCATGCAGTCACTACCGAGTCCTCCCACTTCGATTGCCGATTCTCAGTGGCAGCCCGCCATCGCCACCGTTAGTCTCGGTGCGGCAAACCTCCACTCCATCACGACTAAGATTGAGGCCGCTGCACAAAATGGGCAGCAGGGACTAGAACTTTTCCACGACGACGTAGCGCAGTTTGCCAAGAGTCTACGTTCATGTCAGTGCAGCACGGCCCGCACCGATCGCGACTATGAGATCGACGCTGCACACGCCATCCGACGTCTCTGCGCCGAGCGGGGCCTTGAAGTCTTAGCACTCCAGCCCTTCCGGCAGTACGAGGGCCTCCTCGATCTAGAACAGCATGCCCAGCGCCTCGATGAGCTCAAGCACTGGAAGCAGCTGTGTCAGATCCTGGGCGATGACCTTTTCATTCTCATTCCTTCGTCCTTCTTGGACCCATCCGAGATCACGGGTGACCGTGACCGGCTCGTAGCCGATCTCGCCCAGGCCGCTGATGTGGCATTCCCTGTCCGCATCGCCTACGAGGCTCTGGCCTGGGGCACGTACGTGAGTACGTGGGAGGACTGTTGGGACATTGTTCAGCGCGCCGACAGGCCGAATCTGGGCATCTGTCTCGACACGTTCAACATCGCCGCTCGAGTATGGGCCGATCCGACCAGCCCAACGGGGCGACTGCCCTTGAGCGCGGACCAGGATCTGCAACGGTCGATGGAGCGCCTCGTCCAGGAGGTCGATCCGGACAAAGTCATGATGGTTCAACTGGCCGATGGCGAGCGCGTTGACCCACAAACGCCCTTCCTTGATGCACCGGGTTTGCCCAAGCTACTGGCCTGGTCACGGAATGCTCGACTGTTTCCGTTTGAAGAGGAGCGGGGCGGGTATCTACCCATTCGCGAGGTCGCCGACGCCTGTCTCAATGGTCTGGGCTACACCGGATACGTGAGTATGGAGGTGTTTTCCAGAACCACTCAGGAAGCTAAGCCCTCGGTGCCGAATGAGCATGCCGCACGAGCTCGTCGATCCTGGCAGCGAGTCCTGGAGAGACTGGACCCAAACGCGAAGGTTAGTCATCCTGCTAAAGGCGGGTTCTGGTCGGGCCAGTCTCTCTTATCATCTTTTTATTCTGCCATTGGATGGTTTAGGTAGCTCGGTTGTTTTTTAGGATTTCCTGATATAGAAACTTTCTTTTATACACACTTTCAGGGAGAGACAGTGAAGAATTACGAGGATGATAGTCTCTGACCTAGTCAAGACGTAAGGTCTCGTTCTATGCAAGGGTATCCCTCCGCCGCGCAAGAACATAGTTATGAAGTTTATGAATTGACTTCTGAGAATAACTATAGCCGCTTTCCCGGTTGTACCTAGGTACTCTTTGGTGTATCACTCCCGGAGATGCCGTTTGTCACTCGCGATTTAGAACCCGTTGGAGTTGACCTGGTAGCTGGAACCTGTCTTAGATTCAAGGAATACTGCAGGTCCATGTATGCTTTCCGGAGAACGCAGCTACATGTCAAGTCGCAACTATACCCCTATTCCATTCATCATACTACCGACTAGGGGGGGCAATAGGCGCCAGCGCGGCCAAAAATGATTAAGGATTTCTTTCTGTCGGCTAACTAGTTAACTAGCTAACTAGTTAGTTATTCAATGACACAATCTCCAATTCACTCTAAGAATTATCCAAGAGAGTTTCTAGTACGTTTTTACTCATTGATATCCGTAAAAACGTAGTGATGTCCATAAACGTAGTTGACTCCGCTAGATCGCACGCCCCCAGAGATACAACACATAGTACACAATCTTAAACCTCCTTCTCCCACCATTCAATTCTCCGCTGAAGCCCACGCTAGGGCTCATCGTCATCCTGAGTTAAGTCCACCTCGTTGTCCGTACGCGAAGGTGACTGACGGTCCGGATCAATGACCTCCGCTGCGGGCAAAGGACGAGGTAGGGCAGTCTTTCTCAGTATCCTACTAAGCGTACGCTCAGATATCGGGGTTCTATTCTCCGCACTAAGGAAAGCGAGGACCTCAGTATTTGAAAGCCCAACCTCGGAGATTAAGCGTTGTATCCGAGCATGAAGACCCTTATTGGATATAGGATTTGTCTGGCGATAACCCCATGATTGTAGACGACGTCGTAGCGTGCGGGGTGCAATTTGGATATTGTATTGGGTATTAAGGGTTCCACAAATATGGTTGTGAGTATGTCGGCGTTGTAGGAGATTAATGATCTCCTCTCGATAAGGCTCAACGTTAGTTGTTGGGCGAGGCATTGGACTCGACAAGGTGAAAGAATAGGCAGTTTTGAATATTCAAAGGCCCTTGGGAATAACGTTATAAACATAGAGTTGTAAATCCGCCTACGGTCTAACCAAAAAGGTAAGCGGTTAGACGGGCGGCTCCTATCAATCTTGGCCGCTGGCCGCTATATCCACCTAATCGACTGTTGTCTTTTAAGCACAGGACTCGGTGGGGTTCCGCGAGCAAAGGAATGCGATCAGTGCTATATTCTCCACTATCTTGGTAGGGAGGGTCAGATCGCGATGGACAAGTTGACAAGATCGACATCCCCGGCACCAATCGGACGGTTAGCATTCCTCCCCGGCGGATATGGGCGATCCGATCTATGCACTTGACCGATGGGATCCTGCAGGATCGTTCCAGCGACGGCTGGGGTAGAGCAATATTCCGATTCCGCGGATCGACGGTGCAGACGTTCCAGAAAATAAACTTCCGACATGGGACGATGCAGATCTGAATGTTGATGGGCTTCTATGGCCGTAGGTACGTACTTCTGGTGGAAATTCGACCAACTAGGTATCCAGGCCAATATAGGCCATATTTCGGCCTGGCCGATCCTATAATGAACATTATTTTGAGGTCCGATCCCATTAGGATCCTGCTCATGTCAAAACCTTTAGGGCGTGCGAGGCGATCGCTATCAGACATGCTTCCGGTGAGCAGGCTGATGGTGAGATGATGCCCTTGGAGACTGGCGTGTATCAGGGATTGCCGACCATGTTTCGAGGTTGTTCCGAATAATTCCTAGGATGTGACAAGGGCCGCTGAGTCACTACAGTAGAATGCAGTAGAATGACAATGCATCCACAGCGGATAACCTTGGGATGCTTTCTGGATCAAGTCGTTTGGTCGACGGTTTGCAGCCATCATCTCTCGGGGCTGATGGCGGGCTGTCCGCATCAGTATTCGAGGTGTCGCTTTACTCAAACGGAGCCAACTCTTGAGACCTGTTGAATTGACAGAGCATGCGGATTCAGATTTATCAGAATACGATAGCACGGCGGCCCATATCCCTATGGCTGTTGAAAGGGCAACGGGACTGCACCCCAACGGGATTTTGATTCCAGCCGTGATATGGATCGGGTATATTTGCAGCGCAACTATTCCAACCCGGCGTGATGGAAATTGGGCGCTGCAGGAAAGGGGAAAGCTGGTTCCAGAATCAAATGCATCGAGCGAACGGTCGTTGGTTGCATGTACATCTAGCGAGTAGGAATGCAGAGCGTAAACTGATCTTCCTTACACTCAATCCTATTTGCAGAAAACAGTTTAATTGCGGCTGTGGCGGCTCTGGGGTTCAGTCAAGGATTGCTGCATGAGTATGGTTGTTTGTAGACTTGAAGTTTATGCCTCCGACACATCACCGAACTTTGATCAAAGCAGTCTGGCTTGCCAATAGATGCAGATCTATCAATATGCAGATATGATAAGAATGAGCTATTCAGAAGGATCAGAGTCATGAAACGCGGGTATCCTTGCCCCAAACCGGTATTCTAGCACGCTTCCGAGCCCCCCGAATGCAGTCGGTAGATGTCTCTCAAGCCGAGTTAAGATTAAGGTGCCAAAGGTGACGAGGAGTCTTTAAATACAACCAGAAATCTCTGGTTGGATCTGGTTGTTTTGTGTATTCTTGTACTTTCACCTTTTTGAGTCCGAGGTCACAGCACATCATGGGTATCCAACACGGAGACCACACAGCGCCAGCTGCCTCCAGCGCCACCGACCCTTTGGTTCAGCAGTTTGGACAACTTAATATTCTCGATGACTTGATCCGTCTTCGAGCATCAGATCTTGTTCAGCATCCTATTCTCGCATATCCTACTTGCGATGAGGACGCGGCATCCTATACCTACTATACTGGACAAGACCTGGATGAGATGATCAACCAGGCAGTGACAGTGTTGATGAACGATGGATTTCAGCCGGTAAGTATACCAATTTCTACCATACATAAACCAAACCTTGGATATATACTGATGATATTTTCAGGCCCAAGAAGAAGGGTGTACGGTAGCTCTCCTGACCCTATCCGATCTCAACATGGTGGTCACCTTTTTTGCCCTCAGTCGGTTAGGATATACTGTCATGATGCTCTCTCCAAGACTATCAGGAGAAGCATGTGTATCCTTACTCGACACTGTGTCCTGTGAGACTATCATCTATGGCAACACTGGAAGTATCCGTACAACCATGGGCGAAATCCTTCAGCGAAAGCTCGTCAGCTGTCGTCCAATGCCAAACGCCTTCCTCCCCGACACAGAGTCATCCATCTTGATTTTACGCCGGAATCGCAGCTCAGAGGCGCAAAGGAACAAAATTGCGTTGATTCTTCATTCCTCCGGTTCCACTGGCACACCAAAGCCTCTATACCTCACCCACCGAGCATTGATGACCCATCCCCTTCGAGGGCCTGGATTGACTTCGTTCAATCCACTTCCGTGGTACCATCTTCACGGTCTTTCCACGGCATTACAGGCAATGTGGATGAAAAAGACCGCCTATATGTGGAATGCAGCTTTGCCGTTGACGGCGGATTCCGTGGTGTCTGTCCTAGAGACTGCTCGACCTGAGTCTGTGGCTGCCGTCCCGTACATGCTTCAATTGTTGGTTGACAGCACCCGCGGAATTGCAGCATTGCGGGAGTGCAAGTTGGTTACATATGGAGGTGCACCGTGTCCAGACGAGCTGGGAGACCGTCTTGTGAGAGAAGGCATCTGCTTTGGGGGGTCATTTGGCTTGTGAGTATGATTCCATCGACTGTCAGCAATGCAGAACTAACAGCTATCTCCAGGACTGAAGCAGGATTAGTCGCCGAGTCAATTTCTCGGCCTCGAGATGACCCATACTGGAACTACTTGCGATTCTTCGATAACGTTCGACCGTACATCTGGATGAAGCCGATTGGCGACTCGCTCTACGAGTGTGTCTATCTGAAAGGTCACCCTGCTTTAACAACATCGAACTCGAAGGAACCGCCGGGCTCATTCCACTCAAAAGACGTGTTCACTCCGCACCCGTCGATCCCAGAACGATGGAAATATGCATCTCGACTGGATGACCGCATCACCCTTTTGAATGGGGAAAAGGTTCTCCCCCTGCCAATTGAAGGATACATCAAGCAGGATGCTCTCATCCACGAAGCAGTGGTTGTTGGTCTTGGCAAGGCTTCACCTGGCCTGTTGATCTTTCGATCCCAGGAGGTCGACGCTGCAGATATCTCAAATGAGGAGTATCTTGATGCGATCTGGCCAACAACCGAAGGCGCCAATGCTCGCTCTGAAAGTTTCTCTCAAATCTCTCGAGACATGATCGCCGTCTTACCCTATGCCTCCAAGTTTCCTCGCACAGACAAGGGCTCTATGATTCGGGCACAGGTGTATCTACAATATGCCGAGCTCATCGACAGCATCTATACTCGCACGGAGCAGGTTGACGGCAGCCTCCGTCTGGACTTTGAAGGCACAAAGTCGTGTCTGATGGTTATCTGTCGTGAGAGCCTTGGGATTTCTCTCTCCACCGTGGAAGCCGATTTCTTCGCTGAAGATGTGGATAGCCTCAAGGCCATCTACCTTCGACGCCTCATTCTCCAAACTTTCTCCTTTGACAATGCCAAACTCGGCCAAAATGTGGTGTACGAGACTGGCAGCATCGTCCGCCTGGCGGAGCATATCTGTGCTCTGCAAAACGGCAAGAACATCATATCGCAAGGAACCGACATAGAAGTCATGAACAACTTGATACACAAGTATTCATCATTTCCACAACACACTCCCCACTCCGAAACCACAAACGCAAAATCCGTGGTAAGTAAAAGAAAGCCCCCTTCCATCAAGCAGAACTAACACCCATACAGATCCTAACAGGAGCAACCGGTTCAATCGGCGCCCACGTTCTCTACGAACTCCTCAACGACGACTCAATAACACTCATCTTCTGCCTAACTCGTCGAACATCCCCACTGGAAGCTATCCTCCGCAGCCTAATCGAAAAATCCCTCCACATCACATGGAAGCAAGCATCCAAAATCATCGCACTAACCAGTACCCTGGACGCACCCTCTCTCGGCCTCAGCCAGGACCTCCTTCTCTCCATGCAACAGTCCGTAACACAAATCATCCACGCAGCCTGGCCAGTCAATTTCAATATCCCACTGTCTCAATTCGAACCACACATTCGCGGTCTGTATAATCTCATCGAATTCTCCCTGGCCGTGCACCGACCGGAACCTGCAACTGTGATGTTCTGCTCGTCTGTCTCGACGGCTCTTGCATCATCGGAAACTGAGATCCAGGAAGATGCAATGTGTCTAGAGAGTGCATACATGGGCTATGGTCAGTCCAAGTTAATTGGGGAGCATATAGTCAGCGCTGCACGCAAGGCAGGGGCGAAAGCGTACTCGCTTCGCATTGGACAAGTATCGGGTCATTCGAAAAAGGGTCTGTGGAATGAGAATGAAGCATTACCATTGCTGATTCGGTCGGCACTGACGCTGAAAGCATTACCGGAGATGGACCAGACTTGTTCCTGGCTTCCTGTTGACAAGTTAGCGTCGATTATTGTCGAGCTGACTAGATCCTGCTCGGTGAGTGATGAGCTGAGTCGGACGTCCTCAACGGTCAAGGGTGCGGATGATTCGATTTTTAACGTGTGCAACTCGCGGGAGTTCTCGTGGTCAGCGCTACTGGAGTCATTGGCGAGAAGTGGGTTCCTGTTTAAGATTGTGTCGTTTGAGAAATGGTTGGAGATGTTGCGGGCGAGTGAGGCTTGTGGGGAAGAACATGTTAACCCGGCTGTTAAGCTGATTGGACATTATGAGGAAATGTATGGAAGGAAGTCATTGGGCTCGTGTCTTGGGCCCAAGTCGTTTGTCACGGAGAAGGCGGAGAGGGACAGTGTTACTTTGCGCAATGGGCGACTGAGGATTATTGAGGATGGGGTTCTGAATATTTACGCGCGGGATTGGTTGAGTCGGTGGATGACTGCGTGAGTGAATATTAGAGCACTTGTTTATTCCCTTTCTTTATAGCATAGACAGACTGGATGGTATTCATTGAATCATAACACATATTCTATCTTGATCATTGTGCATAGGAATTGGGGACAATCGTTATTTGGGATTGCCAACTATTGATCTAACTAGAGAATAAGGCCTAAGTGCGTCTCTATGGGCGGGCCAGCACAGGACTATTTTACATACCACAACAGAAAGAGACAACCGAAGAAACGCAAAAAACTTGATCAGACGATTAGGACAAGGACTTTATGCAAAGAGGGCAAAAGCAAAGACTGCAACAAATGTCGAGAACTTCACAGATACCTTATTTGCAGCTCCGGTGAACATGGGGCTGTAGCCGGTACTAGAGCTGCCCGTAAAGATAGTGCCCGAGGGGGCCAAGCTATCCGTGGAAGCGGGAATAACAGGCTTGGTGGTTCCTGTGGGATCTGCAGAGGGCAGAGGGCTGGCAGAGCCAAGGGTATACCCGGGACCGGCGATCAAGGTGGGAACAGCAGAAGTCGACGCAGACGAGTTGGCCATGGAGGCTGCATCGGCGGACGATTCGGCGTTGGGTACATTGGCAGCTGCATCAGCAGACGATTCGGCGTTGGGCGCATTGCCAACTAGTGTTTGCGCGCCTTGGGTAGCAACGGGGGTAGTGATTGCCTCAATGCCGGCAGTTTCTCCACTCCGCTGCTCAGCTGTGGTCTCAACTACGTGGGAAGTTTGTGTGGTAGCCGGGACTTGGGGGTGGGCGGTCTCCGCACCTTCCGTGGTTGTAGGTTTCTCAGCCGGCACTTGGGAATGAGCGGTTCCCACATCTTCCGTGGTTTTAGGTTTTCCAGCCACATTGGCGGGCGTGGCAGAGGACTCCTCGCACACGGTTGTGAAAGTAGTGACGAATTTAGTGACATAGCGAGTGGTGAATGGCCTCTCCGTGGTAGACGGGACCAATTCAGTCGGAACTGCAGTGGTCGTTGCTGCAGGAGCTGGGATCTCCAAAGTGGTCGGGTGTCCGCCTAGGGGAGCACTTGGGGCAGCAGTCTGAGCGGTAGAAGTAGGACCCAATGGTCCAACGACACCAGCTGGAGAGGTCTCCTCATCGGCAGCAGATTGAGCAGTATGTACTGCGGACGATTCAGCAACGACATGAGTAGCAGTGTCGTGAGCAACAGAGACCTGGGAGGTCTCGACAACGGCGGTGGTCTCGGGCGCCTCCTTGGTAGTGGTGGTCTTGATGGCAGGAGCTTGCGAAACCGTCGAGTGGGTATCCTCGATGCCCTTCACACCAATCTGGTAGATCTTGACCGAGTTTATTTCCCAGTAGCTCTGCTCATATGCACTCGGGTTGTTAGCGACGTAGTCGTGGCAACTCTGGAACGGATCGGAGCTGGACAGGGGGCATCCCGACTCGCCGAAGACGCCACCAGCCCAGTCACCGCAGAAGGTGGTGTCGAAGATAAACGACTGGGCCTTGAAGCTGTTGGCAACGTCACAACCCTCCTGAACCAGGGCCATTGGTGTGCCGAACTTGGTGACATCCGGTTCTCCATCCGTGATAGAAGACGGGATCGAGTCGCGGGCGAAGTACCAGATCTTGAGGTACTGGTCGGTCCATTCCATCGCGTAGACACCGCCTCCCTGCTGGTTGAACGAAGTGCCATAGCTACCCTTGTGGCCCTCAATAACACAGCCGATAGTTCCCAGGTCCTCACCACAGCCAGTGGCATTGACGGAACCCAACATTCCCTCATCCTGGATGCTGCAGGTACCGGCAGTGTGCATCACAATTTCATTGTGATCCTGCAAGTTGACGCCTTCAATGATATCAACCTCGCCATCGGATGGCCAGTTCTGACCCACAGACCAGAATGCAGGCCAGGTACCGCAGGCGCTTCCAGGCATGTGTGCGAGGTCGGCAATGATCAGAGACTTGTCGTAGTACTTCTTGCTGCCAATGCGCACCGAGTCGCGGCCGCGGGCTCCGGGGGCGACTTTGTTCTTGTGGTCGACGCCGATGTAAACACTTCCCGAGTCGGTGAACTTGAGCAGGCCCGCGGCCTCTGCACTACCTTGGTCGAGGTAGTTGACGAAGCCATTAGTCGGGTCAGATCCGACATGGAAGTTGAAGAAATCCAAGAAATTCTTGCCCTCCCATTTCTCCACCAAGTTATAATCAGGCGCAGCCGCAGCGGGCGAAGCTAGCCATAGCATGAAAAGCGAACCGGCGCTTTGCGATAAAAATGAGGAAATCATTTTCCTCGAGCGAGACAACAACACTTAGTTCTTGCTCAGTAGCTGAAGTCAAAAATAAACTTAGGAATATGAACAGAAAGGATGAAAGTGATCGAAAAGCCAAAGAGGCGAAAAGCCACAGAGAAAGAAGGGCAGACAATACCAGATCGTCAACAAGGAGAAAGGAATGTACGCGTGGGAAGGAAGGCGCAGAGTTGAATAGCGGCGCGAGCTGGTATTTAGAGCTGCCACCTTGAGCCACTTAGGCATATGCCCTCAATTCTCGGTCTATCAGCGTCTCCACCAGTCAGAAGCCGTGTCTGCCTGTTTTCCAGCAACCCCTTGACAGTGGCAGCCCAAACTCGGCAGATATGAGTCGAAAAGGCATGATGCGATGCTCTAGCCCATGGCATGAATCCACTCGACATGGATGATCGTCCATTCTTCAGTCATGGCCATAGGTGGACCCTGGTGACCAAGAGGGTCTGGTCGTAGTCTGGTCCCAACGTGCGGCGCCTAAGTGGTGTTAGTGTCAACTTGAAACATCGTGAAACAACGTGAAACAGGGGAACAAGGGAACAAGGGAAACATCAGCCAATTCACCCAAAAGAAAAAAGAGCAGGAAGCATCTCTTGAACTTCAGGTAGCGTAACTCAGGCCGAGTTGCCTTGATGGCTTCCAAGGTTGTATGATCGCATCTCACATTCCATCGTTGTTGACGATTGTTGCTTAGTGCGACCGCGTCTACCCGCGTCGCCGATCCGGACAGTCCCCGGAGTGACGATCACTGGCTGAGATCTCACATCATCTCAGGATGCATTTCCTGGGGACAGACAGATTCTGCATAAAAGACCAAAATGACCCCATCAAATGAGGCCAAGCAAGTTCAAGAGCACCAGTTAATTGGACGTGCCGGGGTAGAGTGAACTGTGGGAAAGAAAGAATGTCGGACGCGACCAAAAAACATCGCGAGGATGTCTTGGCACTCAATCGGATTTCAACAACACAGCATTGCAAGTTCCCGATAGCAGAGAGTTACACCCATCTCTGATCCAAATCAAGTGTATTCAATTCCAAGTCCAGATCATCTGGTCTAAGGCGTGTCGAGTAGACATTTGGTATCATAGTATATATAAGCCGTCGTCCAACAGTTCCACTTCTTACTATGCATTTGTGCATTTGTGCATTTGAGCCATCACACATATGCTAAGGGACTTCCCTCATTTGCATCTTCATTTTCCTCATCACCATCAAAAATTGTCTGTCATAAGCCGCCTGGGGCAGAGTATTGAACCGGTCCTCGTGGACGTCGAGTTCGTCCTGGGCGATCATTAGTTGATGATTTACAACCTTGGAAGGAGCCACTCATACCGATTTGCTTCACGGTATCTGCAGGCTGTGCAGCCATCGGATCTTCTTGCTCGAGATCGAGATCATCGTCGCTATGCAGGGAAATTTCCTGAAAATCGGATTCGGGGCCGGTGGAGTACCATTCATCGGGTTGGGTGGGACCCACCGGATGGGACATGATAAAGATCTGAATGGTGTCCAAAATGGGTAATGAGGGTAAATTTTGACAAAGATTGTGATGCGATAGTGACTGGGCTGCTGCATTGCCCGGGACAGCGGGCCGATATTTATGGGACTTAAGTTGGTCTATAGCCACCGATGGCCACACGACGCAAGGTTGACATCAGTCATCTGGCAATTCCATGTCTCTTCAACTCGAGAAATTTGGGGTTTGATTCGTTCAGTCCTATTTTTATGTAAAGGGGCAAAGCAGATTGTGGGTGGCCAACTAGTCCAGACAAGTCGATCCTAAAGTTCTTTCGGGAGCTTAAATGGGCCAGTTAAGCTTAATTATGGTCCCGAGAGCTAGGGACGGGGCATTCCGTGGTTCTCCCATTTCGCATTGCCTCCATCTGACGAGGCCATGACGCATGGTTCAGTGAACTCAGGAACCTTTGTGAACTGCAACTTTGGGGCCTCTTTTACCCCAAGCCAACCATATCTCGGCCGGGCGACCAGGCTAATGGATTTGAACTATTCCCTGTCTGGACTCGGGGTAAATTCAGCCTCTGGCCACCGTCGAAACAAGTTCTGCAAATGGTCCAGAGGGGCGGCCAACAGACTAGCCACAGTCTCGTAGGGGGGATCGGGCAATTCGGGATGAGCGCGCGTTGGGGCAAACATCTTGGTCCGGTCAAAAGACCGAGCTAGCCGTTCACTCTCCTCAGCTGTAACAGCCCCTTCGAGCTTGACCAGGTCCCGTGTCTCCTTGGTATGGATGTGGGCTGAGAGGTCATCCATGAGAATCGTTATAGTGGGGATGAAGCGGGGATCGGAGCAGCTCATGTCTTGAAAGACCTCGAGCTTTTCTTTGATCTGTGAATGTCACCTGTCCCATCCTATCTGTAAAGAAGGGCTGAATATTAACTTACTGTGTGATTTTGTCGGCGATCTTGACTAGTATCGCCATCGGGCAGCTGTGCTTCTAGCGCAGGGTACAGCACTAGTTCCTCACCCACAACATGTCGTGCCAGTGCCCATGTAAATTGATTCTGGTAGCGAGTTCGTTCATCGTCGTCCTCGGCCTCGACAATGCGGTCGTAGTACCACTCGAGATCACGATGGTCGGTGCGGATGGCGTCGGTGATGCGCATGATGTACTGAGACTGTTTCGCAGTGACTATCCCAGTACAAGTGCCCTATGGATGCAGCTGCAGCTTGCTGTGAAGTGACTATGACGATCATGTCTTGCAGCATCTCGAAGCTAGTCTCCCGCATATATAAGAACCCACAAGGAGTGCAATTCGTGGAAGGCTACTCCGGTGCGACCTGTATGCGAGTGGGGTCGGATGATCACTTCCTCGTAAGTCACAAAACCAAATCAAGCTTACATCAAGGTCGAACCATGTTCAATCCGACAGTTCATTCAGCGTAATTGATTCAGCTTGGGGCTTGGAAGTTGGGAGGCCTGAGCGGTTGTTTGCTATTTGTCTGCAGGTGTCCCTCTTTCATTCCCAAGTCTATACTTCTCACATTCCACAGAATGGCAAGTTCAGCTCAGTGAGTGACCATATTGACCATATTTAAGACTTCTACATATTCCTTCAGTGCTGACTGAAGTCAGCGAAACAGCACATTCCAGACATCCAAGGCGGGGCAACCCCAGAGCCAACAGCCAAATACCGGTGATCTCGGCGGGGATCTGCTCGCGCATCTCTCAGTGGTTGTGGCCCTCCCTGCGGGGCTGCGAGACTGCCTCCTCGACACCAACACCAACACCCCATATCACCGACTCTTCCAGCTGCAAAGCCTGTCGTGAATGGCATGTTGCCTGTGATCATGCAAAACCGCAATGCTCCCCTTGCTATCAGCAGCAAATTCTTTGCTTCTATGTGAATCCCAACCCCAAGCGCAAGGTTAAACGCATCGAAGACCCTTCGAACGGACGGCTGGCACAGATCCGAAGTACCTAGTCCACGGCGACACCATCATCCACCACCTATCACTCTCGTCTCTCTTCGAGTTTTTAATCGTGAAACGAACCGGAATTTCCTTCAGGGGTTATAGGATTCTCCATGGAGGTGGTGTCTGGGGTGAGCGCAGTATTCGGGAAAGGGGACGAAATTAACAACCTCCGTCTATTTAGAGGGACCTTTCGTCTTTTCACTCTTCCAGATAGAACCATGATTCAAGCAGATCATATCCACAGGTAAAAAGAAAGGCGGCATCGCCCACTCGGCGTGATCGACCAACGACGGCCACCAGAGGGAGATGCCACCCCCACACCGCCACATCCTATCCTTCTTCTAGAAACCGGGGAAATTTTTGGTATCTAGATATATTAGTGGCACTCGAGCCATCCGACTCGGATCAAGGCCGATGCTCGCGGCGTGAAAATCGGAGCACTGTGACCCGCGGGCCACTCCACCCCGATGTACATACAGACGGCCTTGTACCCTCGAACAATTCACTTGAATATTCATGCTGTGTGTTCAACTCACTCTCCTATGATTCCATCCAGCCATGATTCAATGATTGCGCGTTGATTGGATTTGCCATTGAGGCTGCTACGTGACTCGATATCAAAAGATTCGCACATGCTTCTTGATTTAGCCCAAGGTGAGCCCACTGATCCATCATTCCCTCGCTCCCACTGACCAGCCACAGATGGAATCCGAGTACCGCAGATTGGCAGACAACATCCGCCAAAAGGCCAGCAGCCACCCCAAGCCGCGGTATCTTGTTGCCATTGCAGGAGTCCCTGGGTCCGGAAAAACCACGACTGCCAAAGCCGTGGTTCAGCATCTGAACGCTGACTCCACCATGCACGCCGCCCTGGTCCCAATGGACGGATTCCATCTCCCACGAGCGGCTCTAGACGAGCTGCCCAACTCCACCCAGGCACACGTCCGCCGCGGCGCACCGTGGACATTCGACGTGACACGGTTCGTGGAATTCGTAGGCCGACTCAGGTCCTGGGCCGACGAGACACCATTGGCAGCTCCGTATTCTGGGACATGGACTGCCAAGGACGTCATCCGCGCACCAGCTTTTGATCACGAAGCCAAGGACCCCGTCGAAGATGGGATCTCCATAACACCTGATTCTCCTATCATTATTATCGAGGGTAATTATCTCCTTCTCGACGAGCCGGGATGGAGAGACCTGGCCACGCTGTTTGATTACCGAATCTTTGTGGATACCGATCTGCAGGAGGCACGAGAGCGAACTGCCAGGCGGCATGTATGCGCGGGCATTGAAAAGACTCTAGAGGATGGATATCGGCGGGTGGATAGCAATGACTACCTGAATGCGGTCTTGATCCGGGAAAAGCTTCTCGCTCCGGATATGGTGGTCAAAAGCGTAACGGGGAATGGCACGGCTAGGGTTGGCGTAAAATGATATAGAAGCGTTCTATTACTATTCTGGGATAGACGGAGATGAAAGCTCTTAGACATCCATTTAATTGGAGTCATAAAGATAGGAAAATAGGTACTCGGTTCATTGGAAGACGCACCGACGCTCAACATACCCCTTCCCAGCATATCCGATTATCATTTGTTCGATCATCATAGGCTCTACTATGACATAGAAGTATCCACTTCCCTGCGTAGCCCATCAGGCTATTGTTTTATTTCTTCCTTATGAAACACATCTACTTCTGTTAAAATCCGTTCGGTCAATCTCAACGAAGAGCTTACCTGGTATTTCCGGCATCCAACTAGCTCGCGCCTTGCAGAAGAATTCCCCCTTTGGAGGCAGTACCTCGGGGTCATCCAGAGATCCCACACAGATGTAGCGGAATTGATCTTTGGCAGCCTCCTATGCATCTTGTCAGCATGCCTCATTCATCCACGTCACACCCCGCTTACCCCATATTCCAAAATAAAACTACCACAATTGTCGCAAAACTCGCGATGGATTACAGCTCCGGATCCATTGTCTGCCACATGTTCCTTGGGCTTACCGCGGGTAAGATGGAACGAATCTTTAGGAATCTTGGCTGTAAGACCGTAGTTTGTTCCGAATGCTTTCTGTGTGAGCCTTGTTAGAAACGCATCTCCAGTAGCTGTCGGGGAGTGGATCAGTACTTTACAGCTGCGACAGTGGCAAAGGGATGCCCGGGCTTCATCGGGGGAGTCCAACTGGAGCTCGTATTCGATATTGCGGCAGAAACATGAGCCTGCGTAGGACGGCATGATTATTTTGTGTCGGTGTTGATGTTTCGTTCGAGCTGGAAGAATTAGATATGAAAGGACATATTATGCCTTTGATCAATCTTGAGTTGAGCCTGAGGTAATAGATACAATGACGTCATTATATATATAATCCTGTAGGCTTCATAACTTAAGCTTGATATTTATAAAAAGTGTAGCAGGGATACCTAGGTATCTATAATGGTCTGAGTTCTTGCCATTGCCAAATGATTCCTGTTATTCCACACTGCTCACTCGCATCAATTGCACATAGCGGCCAGGACTGACAGCAGACCCAGCTCAAGCGGGCCTGCTCTTCCGCTTCCCTGAATTATAGACATCTTCTTAGACTGCTTTTAGAGACATCCCTATGAGTATCACATTTTTATACTGTTAAGATAAGGTTGAGCGTAGCTATGACACATCAGTGACACCACATCCAGTCATCCTCAAAACAAAACCCACACATCCCCCGCATTTCTTCATCGACCCATTTACCTCTCTGTACTACCTATCCACACCTGTATATCATGACAGCGCATCAATCCGAGCTTCAACACAGATCCGTCGTATCTTCTTTTATTGTATCGCACGATACACTGCGCGTTGCTCTTTTCCGCCGCAGCGACAAAGTAAGAACATACCGGTAGGTCCTTTCGGTACATTCCTTCTGGAAAACTAACTGATTTACAAAGTCACCAGCTAGCGCCCATCTCAGGCAGCATACAGCCCGATGAGTCTCCAGTCACAGCTGCATGGCGCGAGCTCCAAGAGGAAACAACCCTAACACCCCGTGATATCGAATTGTGGCGGCAGGGAAAGCCATACACATTCAGCGACCCTTCAATCGGGCGACAATGGACCATCTACCCATTTGCATTTCGACTCAAAGAATCCAATGGAGCAAGAGGCGAAAAAGCTATCAAAATCGACTGGGAACACGATGGCTGGGAATGGTTCGATCCAAAGGACGTGAAAGATGAAAACTTCGGCGGCGTACCACGGCTGGTAGATAGCTTGCATCGCGTTCTGTTCGAGGCGCAGATGAACGACGAATCAGGCCAAGCGCTGCGATCGAGTCTTCAGCAGCTCAGGAACGACCATGAAAGCGGGTCCCACGAGTTGACTATGATTGCACTGTCGGGTTTCAGGGACGTGCTGGTGCATCTACGCGGTGATCCGAACTGGTGGCACACGGCTCGCATGGCTGCATGGCATATTTATAAGAATGGCCGTGAAAGTATGGGCGCTGCGACTTTGAATGCGTTTCTCGGCGTCTTGGGCGATATGGAGGAGATGGCTGATCGTAGTCTTGACGAGTCGGCGTGGAACCATGTTCTCCGCATCGTCGACCTCCGTCTCGAGAATCGCCGGACGATGCCCGCTCGTATCAAGGAATCGTTTACGGCCTACCTCCACGACATATTCATTAAAGCACAAGCACAGTCTACTCTGACAATCCTCACCCTTTCGGCCAGCTCAACAATTCGAAATAGCATTATAGATGCCTTTGCGTCTCTTCCAATTTCGAATTTGGACCTACGCATTTTGGAATCACGACCGCTCTTCGAAGGCACGAGCATGGCATCATCCTTGGTATCCGAGTTCCGGACCAAGTTCCCATCACCATCAGACCGTCATTTGAAATTGACCGTGTATACCGATGCCTCGGTTGCTCTCGCTGCTGACGGCGTGGACTTTGTGCTGCTTGGAGCAGACCGTATCTCCAGTACGGGGTGGATTAACAACAAAACAGGGTCGTTGCCTGCTGTTCTCGGTGCGAAATACGTCAGTCCAAAGGTGAAGGTGCTGGTATTCAGTCAACTGGAGAAGGTAGCCGAACCGGGCTCCGAAGAAGACAGAGTTGAAAGCAATGATCCTGTGGAGGTGATGACTTCCTGGCTTGACAGGGATGTCAAAGGAGTCAAGATTCTCGAAGAGAATATGGGTACTCGTTCTGAATCGAGCAACTGCGTAGTAGAGGTGAAGAATATCTACTTTGAATGGGTCCCTGCGGAAATGGTTGATGCATATATCTGCGAAGAGGGTACTCTCGATTGGAATGCCATCAGGAAGAAAGCAGATCAAGTGAAGGACAAGGCGGATAAATACTTGGGGTCGTTGTGATACCTATGGAACATGCATGTGATGTACACTGCCTAGGTGCTCGCATGCATATCTGATTATCAAGTGAACCCGCATTCAAGACGGAAAGGTGGCATAGAATGCACCAATCCAGCATCTCGAGATGCATGGCAAAGCTTCCTGAATCGTCGCAGTACAGATAAAGTTTACAATGTTCCCTTCGTCCGCGGGTACGAGCAGCACGAAGAGATGAGATAGAACCTTATACTGTGCATTGATCGAACCAGATCCATTTGTCCATACATAAATGACACGCCAGGGACCGAGTATCCAGGCTCAATAAAAAAAGCGGGCTAAAAACATCATGAACCCAATCCAAACGCCGAGATAGAGGACAGGTTCGTTAAAGACCTCCACCTTCTAAAACACAAATCCGAACAAATATATGCAGAACGGGAGAGGTATCATCATATTCAAGAGTCGCGAACACGCGCCTGTCGCTTAGCAGTGCCAATATGAGTGTTGTGCACCTTGGTAGCAAACTTCAGGCTGGTCAAAGTCTCGGACAAGTGCGCCTGAAGTGGACTGACCATGACGAACATCAGGGTCTTGGAGTTGCCACCCAACGAGAATTGGAGAAGGTAGGTAAGCTGGACGGTGATCAGTGAATGTGACGACAAAAGGGGAGGGTATTAAAGACATACCTTGCTGTTTCGGTATGGGATGTGGCCACCCTCCTTGCCCTGTCCCAGAGCGGCAATCACATCACCGAGGCAGCTAAGACTGCGGTTAATGTTCTGGGTTTCCTTGAGACGCTCGCCAGTCGCCCCACTATGGCTCAGACGTTCACTCCCAGCCAGATCAACCAGATTGAGGGTGCCTTCGCTGCGCTCGCCAGTGATATGGTTCTCGCCGATCAGCTTGAGAATAAAGACGGAGTGAGACCGCGAGGAACGCTCATTGGCCTTGGTCGCAGCCACAGAACGGTTAGCAGCGGCGTTCTTCAGGATAGACTCGACCATCTCGGGGGAGTCCAGATCGACGGTGTTGATGTCGGTGATGATTGTCTTGCCGCGCTGCATGTCGTGGCGGATCTCGTGCTTCTTCTTGTCCAGTTCATCGGGATTGCCCAGCAGGTCGTTCACGTTCTCATTGTAAACCTCAACGAAGTTGCCCGCCATCTTATACCGCCAGCCCTTTTCTTCCAGACTCTGGGCAGTCTCGTAAATCTGGTGCACGGCAAGGGGAATCATACCGTCTTGAGAAGACATTGTATGCGTCTTACCACTGCCGGTCTGACCGTAGCAGAAGATGCACACATTGTAGCCATCCAATGCGCTCTGGACCAGCTGGCTAATCTCATCGAAAACCTCACTGTTCTGCGTAGAGGGGCCGAATACTCGATCGAAAGAGAATGTGTTGCTCTTGCGAATGACGCTTCCGAGGCTGCTCTTCTCCTCTGGGCCTAGGACATTGATCTCCTTGGCATCATCAAACTCGTCCGGATATTGCATCTGGGCAATCTCAGATGCTGGCTCGCTTTTGAGGGAGGGCCGAACACGACAGAAGACCCGAATATTCCCCTTTAATTCCTGAACTTGGTTGTGAAGCTTGCGACGCAGAGTCTCCTCCCTCCGCAGCTTTTCCTTTGTGGCCTCAGTCTCAGCCAGGGCATCCATCATTTCCTTATTGCAGCGCTCAAATGCCTGAGACTGCTCCTCTCTGCCACCCTCGAGAAACTCAATGCGGGCCTTGAGGGCTCGGACGGTCGATTCCAATGTCACGCTGTTGCTACCAGCAGTATCGAGATTCTGTCGAAGGTCATGGGTGGTCTTTCGCTCGCGCTCCAAGTCGGCTCTGAGGGACGCAAGCTGGTTGTTCATCATCGTTATCTCACGATCTTTCCTTTCCAATTCGATCTCGGATTTTTGGGTGTCGAGGGCGGCCTTCGAAGTAAGCTGCCCAAGCTCCCGAACGCGCAGGGCTTTCTCATCTTCGATTTCGCTTTCGAACCTGCGCCTCAGCCGTTCCATCTCATCATGATGGCGATCTTGCAGAACTTCGATGTCTTTCTTGCTTTGCTGGTTGATAGATTCCATCTCAATGCGCTGACGCCGGTCGAGCTCGTCCATGGCGATTTCCTGTTCGCGTCTAACATGTTTTAATTCAGCCTCTGCAGCGCTCAGCTGGTTCTTCAATGAGTCGGTCTCATAGCGGAGAGACACATTGGCTTCGGTCAGTTTGTCGCGAGCGCTTTCCAACTCATTAACTGCGCCGAAGAATTAGTACGCGCATACTTGCTTTCACGCTGGATCCACTCACTCCTCGACTTGTAAAGCTCAACAGTATCTTTCAGGCCAGAGCTCTGCTGGCCTTGCTCATTCATTTTAGTCATGAGTTGGTTCAGCACGTTTTCCATGTCCATTTCTTTCCGTTCTTGGTTCCATTCGGCACCTGGGAGATGGTCAAAAATCGTGATACTAGATTCCTTTGAGAGAAAGAGAGGGACTGGGGGCTTTTTTGGCGTTGGGCCTGGTGATAATGAGGGTTTTATGCAAGACATGGTTGGGCTAGGAATATGAACCCTTGGTTGCCGCAACGGTCTCGCTAGGGTAGATGCTTTGGTGTCCAAGTCCTTTGGGTATGGGAAATATGGTTTGGCCTTCAACCCCAAAGTATCGCCCCGCAAAGCGCTGTTTGATAGGTCTGCAAATCCACCAGGGGCTTCTTTCGGCGCCCGCTGGCGTGCTTCACTCCACGATGTGCTTCGGTGCGGTTCCTTGGGATTTCCAACAGGGCAAGAAAAGAAGTGACTGGGAGAAGAAGGAAATATTTGCATACCCTTTCGTTTGCCAAGCACACTGGCTCCATCTTCGGCATGGGTATCTAAGGAGGTCGCGGGCCGCGGGATGGAGGCACCATTGAGTTTGCGCGCACTGAGGGCTGAGTTGGGACGAGACATAGCCGACGCCGGGCGGCCACTGTAGCCCATGGTGTTAGAAAAGGTGCCATTGGTTGAGCGAGAGGCTGTCGAGCCGATTCGGGACATAGTGGAAGAAGCGAATGAGTTGCCGCGGGTGTGCGCCTTGGGCGCGCCGGCGATCGGACGGGAGACGGACGCTGATTTATTCGGTTCGGGGTCATTGGCGGGCTTGGAACGAGTAGCTGCGACAGTCATCAGTACACCTTTCTTCGGAGCCTTTGAGTTGTGATCCGTACGTGACACGCTGCCCTTGTTGGCGATGGAGCCTGGTGGCGGGATGCCAGACCGAGAATTGGTGGTCGCCGGGTTCATCTCGCGCAGGCCAGGATGCGGGATGCGCGATCGAGTGGATGCACGGGATTGGGTCTGCACCGCAATCAGTAAACGGGGGAGGTGCGACGGCGGGGAAGTCATTGTTTACCAAGTTCTCGTTCTCCATCGTGGGAGTCGTGGGTCGCCAGGTCACGGAATAGAATATTCGGGCGAGCAGGCCAAACTCACGTCCAGCCACGATTCAAGTCAATTTGCGAGGATGATGGGTGCGAATGGCATGTCAGTAGAGAGAGTATGAGAAGCTCCGGTTTCTCCAGAGACGACCGTAAACAAACGATGAGTCAGCGACCAAGTTTGGGATACGTCGTATTGGTAATACGGTATCTGTTTCGCACGTGACCCACCCTCTTTGATGGAAACCGTTGCGCGGCTTGGTGGTGTTGATCTGTCGATACTCCCTGCTTTTTACATTTTACATATACTTCGGACCATACGGAGTAGTGTGACTCAATTGTGTCTTTAATTTCATTCCCCGGTCAAATTGACTGGAATTATCCGTTGCAAGTGGCTGCCATCAAAGCAAAAGCGAAGCGCAGACTCCACCGGGCCCGCTCAAAACACCATAGGGCCCCAGTTCCCGCATTCCCTGGTTGCTTGAGAGGACAGGCTCTCTTGTTTCATCCTTTTCTCCTGAGCCCTCTTGTTCCTACTTTATTGCCCTGCGGCTCTTGAGAGAGAACAATGTCCGGGCGATTTGTGCGTTCCTCCAAATACCGTAAGCTCTCCCTCCCTCTACGATCTACAATGAGCTGTCCGCTTACCGTTGTTCTTTCTGGGAAGGCCACGTCTTCGGGCGTTCGACGAAGAAGGTACATCTCTTCTCGGAACCGTTTGCTGCGATATTCCTTTTGACAGAAACCACAGGACCAATGCTACGATAACCTTCGCGTCTCGAGAAACGCCTGGGATACCAACCTGGTCAAGGTCCGTCCGTTGCGCCACCGCCCCTGACCTCACCGCAACGGCGTTTGGTCTGACAGCTCACGATCTAGGTTAACCCGAAACATCTTGCCGTCAATTGGGAAGCTGGTGGCGGCGGTGCTTTCGCCATCATCCCTCTTGAAGAGCGTGGCAAGCTCCCGGAGCGCATCCCTCTGTTTCGGGGTCACACTGCAGTCGTGCTCGACACCGATTGGTGAGCTAGTCGACCGGATTGGGTTTGCGCATGATCACTTACAGCTTATAGGAATCCGTTCAACGATGATCTGATTGCTTCAGGCTCCGACGACGGAAAGGTACACACTGGAGAATCTGTCACAATGGTTGGATTGCTGCTGACGGTGATCAGGTCTTCCTTTGGCGGGTTCCGGAGAACTTCACCGTGCGTCCCGATGCCGAGGCCGATGACATTAAGGACATTGCGCCCGTTGGCAAACTGAGTGGCCATCCCAAGTGAGAAAGACGCCACCCACTGGCGATGCAAGGATGCAGAACTAATCCCTCCCTGCAGGAAAGTTGGCCACGTGCTCTTCAACCCCGCGGCGGAAAACGTGCTGGCAACGGCCTCGGGCGACTATACTGTGAAGATCTGGGATATTGAGGCGGGTGCGCCCAAGTTGACCCTCAACGTCGGCGACATTGTGCAATCCCAGTCGTGGAGTGGCAACGGCTCTTTGCTGGTCACCACCTCCCGCGACAAGAAGCTCCGGGTTTGGGATGTTCGTCAGGAGCGCCCTGCCCACGAGACGAACGGACATTCGGGAGCCAAGAACAGCCGTGCCATCTGGTTGGGAGAGCGCGATCGGATCGCGACCACCGGTTTCTCCAAGATGAGTGACCGCCAGCTGGCATTGTGGGATATCCGTGCAGTTCGCGAGCCCATTAGTGGCTTCAAGACCTTGGACTCTATTTCGGGTGTTTGCATGCCCTTCTGGGACGAGGGCAACAGCATACTGTATCTTGCCGGACGAGGGTAAGGGTTTCCCTCAGTACAACACATAGCCGATACTTTGCTAACGGCTTTAACAGTGACGGCAACATCCGATACTTCGAAATCGAGAATGACAAGTTCGAATTCCTCTCCGAGTACAAGTCCGCCGACCCGCAGCGCGGTGTGGCGTTCATGCCCAAGCGAGGTGTGAACATGCACGAGAACGAGATTGCTCGCGCCTACAAGACAGTCAACGACAGCTACATTGAGCCCGTTTCATTCATTGTGCCCCGTCGCTCCGACAACTTCCAGGATGACATCTATCCGCCCACTCTCGGATTGGCCCCTGCCATGAGCTCAAGCGAATGGTTGTCCGGAAAAGAGGCTATCCCGCCTAAGATCTCCATGGCCAGCCTGTTCGATGGCCAGGGCCTCAAGGAGGTTGCTGGTGTGCAGGACAAGCCTACCGGCACCATAGATGCTCCCGAACCCAAGGCTGCCGCTGAGCCTGTGGCCAAGAAGCCCGAGCCCGCAGCGCCGAAGGCGACACCCGAACCTGTTCCTGAGCCCACCCCGGTGGCTCGTCCTGCTCCGTCTATGAAGGAGCAGGGTGGCGCCATGGCCGCCATGGTGAACAAGTTTGCCGACGACGAAGATGAATCCGAACCCACGGATGATGACTCCAGCTTCGAGGAAGTCCCCAAGCCTGTCGAGCGTGCTCGCTCGACCGTCACTGAGTCCACATCTAGAGTCAGCAGCCCTCTGCGACCCAACGAGCCCGAGACCAAGCCTGAGACCAAGCCTGAGCCCAAGCCTGAGCCCCGTACAACCGCATGTGCCCATTCGCCTCTGTATATCGGCCAGTACTGACAATCACAGACTCCCCCCATTTCATCCCCCGCCAGCCAGCCCAGTCTGGCCGCCAGCGCCGTCCACCGCGACATCGAGGAAATCAAGAACCTGATCGCGGAGCAGACCAGGACGATTGCATCGCAGGCCCAGCAGATGCAGACATTGACTTCCGAGATCGAGTCGCTGAAAAGCAAGTTGACTTAGGATGTAACCGACAGTGTAAGGATTCGCAACTAGTAATGCGGCCAGTATTTTGTTGTTCAGCGTCGTGAGCTTGGATTTCTCCTTGATGTGTCGACGTACATGATGCACACTTGCATGTGGATACGCGGTCTTGTTTTTTAGCGCATTTGTCAATACATAGGACTTTTAAAAGGACATTGTATGAATCGTAAGGTCACCTGGCAGAAGCTGAGTAGGTACCTACATATCTAGACTTTCCACCTGCCCGCACTGTGTCTGGTTGCTGTAGCTAGTAACCAGGTGATGGACAGCAGTATATACGTTCCAAACATGGAACGATATTCCCTTCTTACCCTGACACTATCTTGCCTAGACAGGTAGTCCGTGGACGGTATACTAAGAGCAAAAAAGTTCAATTGACATCTTCATTTGTGTACCTGTAGGGCTACCGGTACTTGAAACCAGCACCCGATCTATCTACCCAGTCCACATTTGGTCCACACCGGGCATCACATCCTCAAATATTGACATGCAAGAAGGTGAAAAGGGGGGAAACAGCAAAAACAAGAACCTCGCAACCTTGAAATGCCGGACGCCGTTCCCGTGCTATGCCTCAAATCTAAAGCTCATCCTCATACTTGAAGTTGATAGGACGACCGCCCACCATACGCTCCGGTCGACTGTCATGACGGCTCGATCTGGGTTTGCTACCACGATTCTGCTGCTCACGGAGCATGCGCTCGCGATTGCGGGCCTCACGCTCAAGAGTGTATGGATCTTTCTCTGGTTCTGGCGCCTTGCGTCTCTCAGGGCCTGGGTACTCGTCGGGTGAGCGTCTCAATGGATACTCGTCGGGTGAGCGTTTTACTCGCCGGGCTTGTGGACGAGATTGGTCGGTATTTGATGGGGATCGGTCACGACGGGAGCGCTTGCGGTCTCGTTCACGATCTTTGCCTCGATCGCGTCCTCGATCCTGGTCTCGGCCATGGTCGCGATCTCGCTCGCGATCCTTTTCACGACGGCCACGATCACGCTCACGCTCACGGTCCCGATCGCGGTCTCGGCCTCGATCTCGGCGTCGACTGTCTCGGGCCCTGTCACGATCCTCCTCGCGACGACTAGGCCGGTCTTTGCTGGACCGATGGCTGCTGATACGACCGGCGAGATCGCCTCCTTCAGAAAGCGCCTTGTGGCCATTGGATTCATTTCTCTCCTTGGTAATGACAGACCGGTCCGAATGGCCCTCGCCGTGCCTGCTCGGACTACGGCTACGGCGGTCGTCGCGGCCGCGATGGCGACGTGACTGGTGCGAACGGTGGTCACTCCGTCTGTCCCGATCACTTTCGCGGTGTCGAGGCCGCGAGTATCGACGCGAGGAAACGCGGGATGGTGAGCGAGAGCGGCGGTCATCAACACGGCTGACACGGTCGTGATCTGCGTGCCTCACATCATGTGTTTGACGGCTTTCTCGGGCCTCGTCCATACCGGTGGCTTCAGGCGAACGAGCACGAGATGCTCGGTTCTGGGAAGGGGAGCGAGATCGGGACCCTGCTTGTGGAGGTTGGGATGGCGCTTTTGATGGGGATCGTGGTTGTGCGGAGGTCTGGGGAGTTTCAGAAGTCCCTCTGTACAGACATTAGCATATAATTTCCTGATATAATCGATGAACACTTACCTGGGAAGTCCCGCCGTGCTACTGCCTCCCGAACCTCGTGCCTGGTGAAAACCGCGCTGCCGGAAGACACTGGTATTGGGCAAGCCCTCACGCATTGCACGCGGTGCAGCCGGTGCACCTTCAACGCCGACGCCTTGAGGCTGTTCCATCTGGGCCTGATACGAACCGGTCGGTGCGCCCCAGAATCCACGACCAGGGCCTTGTATGTATCCGCCTCGTCCATATCCCGGGCCTCTAGGACCACGGAAACCACTCGGCCCAGTAGGTACTGACTGGTCAATACTTTCGATAGTGGGGATTCCCTGAAGTTGCTGCTCATCGGCATCACCCGAGCCCTGCTCTGCATCCATGTCTGTATTGCCATCCAGAGTATTCTCCGTGGGATCTGTACCGTTCATATTCACTTGCTCAGAACCGTCAGTAACAGCGGACATTCCATCGGGGCCCTCGTTAGGGATGAACTGGTTAGAAAACGAATCGTTAGAGGGACCGGCAAAAGCACCTCGGCCAGGTCCAAAGTGACCACGACCACGACCGCGAAATCCACCACGGCCATATCCAGACCCGTAGCCACCAGACTGAAAGTCGGAGTTAGAATGGTAAGACATATTAGACCCGCCATATGCACCCCCATACGGAGGGCCCGTGCCATTTGCAAAAGCATTTGGATTGAATTTATCTTGGCCGCCTTGCCACATGTTCTGCTGGGAGCCATCCCATCCTAAGGATCCATACATGCCCTGACCGTTGAAGTTCATCCCCATGTTCATCCCCATCCCAGTCATGTTCATTCCGTATTCTCCGAACATCCCCTGATTTGCGGCCATTGGGTCCATCGTCACGGGCATGCCTGGAGGAAGGAGTCGGTGAGTAATTATTCGTAAAAAATCTGGATTTTTAACTTACCCATCGGGTTCGAGAAATTGAACATGCCATTCCCCATGAATGGGTTCATTGGGGTTCCATTCCAGCCTATTGGAAAGCCTCCTGGTCCCATGTTCATCATATTGGTTGCGACTTGCTGGAACGGCTCTTGGACGGGCGGGGCAGATCCATTCTCGACAGCCGCATCTGCACTGGCGGATTCCGCGGGGGCTTCGGTGCTGGCAGCCTCGGGGGCGTGACCATCTTTAGACTCACACTGTAGCATGCATTAGTAAGAGACTATAGGAAAGGCAAACCTCAGGCGACGTACCTCTACGGTGAGTTCCCTCGATTCAACAGGATCACCGTTCATATGCTTCTCAGCGGGTGTATCAGTGTGCGGAGCTTCCGTTGCAGTTTCATCAGTCTTGTTCTCTGTGGGCGGGACCTCGGCATTCTCAGTCTCAGCCACTGTTGTCTCAACAGGTTTGTGTTCGACAGAGGTCTCGGTAGGACCCTGGTCACCTTCCGCAGGGGTGGGAACCGTTGGAGTCGGAGGTGCTGCAGATTGGCGTTCCTTCTCGCGCTTTTTCTCCTCTGTCCGGAGGAAGGCCTTGAGGGTCGTACGCAGAGCTTTATTTGGTTTGCAGAGATCGGGAGAGACGGGAGTGTGTGCGCAGACGGGGCAAGTGTCGGAGAGGGATGTTTGGCCTAATGGGCATCCAGTCAGTCGTGTGCTGTCATTGCTGGTGAAAAGTGGCGCCGTACAGGTCTCGCAGATCGACTGATCGCAGCAAGGAAGGCGAAAGGCGTTCACCGCCAGCTTGCTGCAAATGGCACATCGCAGCTTGAAGGGAATTTCATCCTGGGACAGAGTGCTGGAAGTCGATACCAATTAGTCCGGGTCGCGAACTACTCAGTGCGGGGCATACCTGGCGATGTCCATAAGGCCTGCCGGCGGATCCGCCGCAGCCATAGCTGAAACAGATAATTGTCAGCTGCTCGCGACAGAAGCAGGAGCAGGAGGAGGATGGCAGGTGGAAGAGCAGAAGTGCAGCAGCGAGCAGTGTTGTTATCGAATTTGGCCGGAGAAACAGTTTCGCCGATCTACAGCTTAGTCCTTTAGGTTGTAAACCTTGATTGAATAAAGACAGAGAGCTAGGAGAGTTGATGAGAAAGATGAATAGCTAGTGATAATATTACAGAAATAGACGGTGTCTCAGATTAGATCAAGTTATTTGGGTCCATCACCGACAAGCACAGCGATACCAACGCGTGGTGTCATCTGGCAGCCTCCGGACAGCGTCATCATCATTGACAGTCATTACAGGAAAGTAGCTAAGGTACCTTACAAGGTACACTAGGGTAGATAGAAGAAGAGGGGAAAGAAAAAAAAAAAAAAAAAAAAAAAGGGAAAAATGAGAAGTTATTCACTATACAAAGGAAACAAGATCATACAAGCATCAGAGAAAAAGGATGCAACAAAAGGAAAAAGGTCAAAAAGGTAAAAACAGGGAGTGTGGACCCGCGCGGAATTTAAAAAGGGCGACGCCCCCGAGTCTCCGGTCTCCGGTCTCCGGTTTTCTCTTCGCTTGGCATCAAAACTAACGCAGCATGACCGAGAACTATCGTCCACGATCTCCCGACCTTTCCTCTCTTCCTACTCTTCCTCCCTCTAACCCTCAATCCTACGCGCCTTTGAGTCCACTGGCTCACCGCGCTTCCTACGACGCTTCGCCGTTCTTCAATCCCGCAACCCCAGCCCCAGGTCGCGTCTCCGAACAATACGTGCCACCATTTCAAGAGGACCATATGGCCCGCCGCTCTTCTCGCCTGCATGATGATGCGGTCGTTCCCGCTCCAAGCGCGATGCCCGTCACGATGCCGGATGAAATTCCCCAGTCGCCCCCCGGCGCGGGGATCGAGGTTAAGACCAAATTCCCTGTCGCGCGCATCAAGCGCATCATGCAGGCCGACGAGGATGTCGGTAAGGTCGCTCAAGTAACACCGATTGCAGTGTGTAAGTTACGCGCTGTCCACAAATTGTGTGAATAATCGCTAACCTCCCTCACAGCCAAAGCACTAGAGCTTTTCATGATCTCGCTCGTCACAAAGGCCGCCCATGAAGCTAAGGAACGTAACTCGAAGCGCGTCACAGCTTCTCATCTGAAGAATGCAGTGGCGAAGGATGAAGTGCTGGACTTTTTGGCCGACATCATCGCCAAGGTGCCCGATCAACCTGCCGGTCGGAAACACGAAGATGACGGCAGCGACCAAAACGAAGGGCGTCGGAAGCGTGGCGGCCGGCGACCCAAGGAGGAGAGCGATTAGTTATGGGAGAAAAGACATGATTGACGATGTGCTAGACGGTTGGGCAAAGGCGCATGGATGAACCGACATCTATTGGCTTTTATTTGTTTTGCTACTGGGGCGTTGGCGGATTGGGTTTGGTTTTACGGCAGCGCACTTTCCTGTGAATAATTCTATACCGATTCCAAGATATATGGAATCCGTGAGGCCATTTTAATCAAATAATTGGGCCGCGATCAAGTTGGAGTGTTTCTAGTCGAGGTAGTAAATAAAGTAACTACTCAGCTCGGAGCGGAGGACGATCGCGGATACTCGTCTCCACTCGACCTCCAACTCCCCTTCTGCCACTCCCATCTCGTCATTGAGATCATGCTGTCTGACAATGGACTTTGTACGTGTCTGCAATGACTCCGAAATGATTATGTAGCTAATGTTTAACCAGTGGTCTCGTCTCATCGGCGGCTCTCGCGCGCTGTCCAAGACCAAGCGGGCCACTTCGCCCACAGAACGACTCACGGCATTTAAACGCGCCTGCAATTCCCTCCAGGTAAATTATACAATGACATTGTACCCGCCCTGACTCACAGTGTCGGAATCCAGCAAATATGGCGCTCTACCAACACCCCCTCCGCCGAACAGTCAGCCGCGCACGCGCGTACCTACGTTGAACGACTCAACTGCATCCTGAGCGACGAATCCCGTGGACCAGCACCACACCCGTGTGTCGCCTATGCCGCCTCTTCTCAGATATTCGTGACCGTTACAAAGCTTGCTCTATCATACTATGATGATGGGGTGTTACGGTCTGCCACGCTCTTCTTCAACACCCTCATCGATGCCGAAGTGGACGGGGTCGTGGACAACCGGCTGTTCGCCCGTGCGTTAGTAGACCTGGTCCGGCGCGCCGACAAGGCCTCGAACGAAATCGAAGGACGACTGGTCGAGCTGCTGTTCGGCATCGCCAACAACATCCGCCTGCAACCCGCCATCCTACCGGCATGGTTCGTGCCCCGTGCGACTCCTGTCAGCCAGGACGGGAACTCGACGGCCCCGCCGGAATTTGCTGGTGCCACTCGCAAGGATGAGTTCCCGCTCTTCTATCTGCTGGTTGACTACGTTCACAATGGTGGTCGTGCGGGTGACTTTGCGCGTACGGGGCTGCTGTATCTCATCGAGACGGCGTCGCGCTCAAAGAACCTGGAGAAGTGGCTGATTGAGAGTGATCTGGCCACGCTGATGGCTACTGGACTGGGTGCGCTGTACAGTCAACTGGGCAGGTGAGTACAGTTCAGGTCACAGGAAGGAAACAGCTTATTGATCAAATGTAGCTTGGAATATGCACCCACCCTCGAGAACGTCCCTAGCATAATTGCTCTCTCTGACCACGCGAAAGATGCCACGGCCTTGCAGCCAGCAGACGGCGAAACAATGGATGCGTTCATGTCTTACCTTTTGTTCTGGCAAGATACCATAGACCATTGCAAATCGGCCGAGGTGAACGATACTCTCTTGGACCATTTCCAGGTGCTATTCCTCGAACAACTCTTGTAAGATCCCGCCATACAGTCCTGTCTTGCCGTGTTAACCATAAATAGATATCCTTCTCTACTGGAATCGTCAGATGTGGCAGGTGGCTCGACTGCGGCCGTGCTGACTTACATGTGCCGTATCCTGGACTCGATCGACCAAGGCGAATTGGTCCATCGAATCCTGCATTTCCTGTTGGCTTCATCCCCACCGCCCGAAGAACAAATGGATATGTCCGCGAGTCGCCGAAAGTCGCTCAATGTTCTGGCCGCGTTGGCTTCCGAAGCGGCACAACCTTCTCCTTCACTCTTCAATCTACGGGATCTGGTGCTGCTGGGTCTTCAGTCCTGCAACCGCCAGACAGTGCTGGCCACCCTACGCCTGCTGAACGTTGTTCTTCAGCGACATCACCCGTTTTCGCGGGCTTTGATCCATACGGTGCCCAGTCGACCAGCACAGCAGCGGTCCGTCGGCGCATTCAATGCCGAGCTCGGGCAGCTTCTCGCTCTCGGCACATCGATTTTCGACGACCCGAGTTTAAACGAGTCTTTTGACGACTACGTTGCGGATGCGTCATGGACCCTTGAATCCCGCCTGTGTCTTCCTGTCTCTGCCGCAGATGAGGCCGAGGGTGCGATTCTGCTGCCACTGCAGCTCCAGCAGGACGACCCGATTGTTCAAGGACTTCTCAGCTGCGTTGAGACGTTCTTCACCAACAGCGTGATCGTCAACCTCGCACTGACCGGGGTTCTGATCAGTCTGGCCTCATCGCATTTGTTCTCCCTGGACGGCTGGGTACTGGTCGACCCTGACAACTACGATACGCCGGAGGAATCTTCGGACGAGATTGATCCCATCCACCGTGCTTACCAGATTCCAACATGGCCCGCAACTGCGAACCCGACATTGACTGCGACGCTCCAACGACTCGTAACCCAAATTCGTCAGTGGCAGCAGGATCTGCCTGACTTTGATGTGTTGGTTGCTGCCCGGCGGGATCTACTGCATCTGGGAGAGCGGCCTCAAACACCCGCCCGCTCACGGGAGCCGTCTGAGCTGGCCCCGACGCCCCTGGACCGTTCGCAACCCTCCTACCCCGGTTCTCCAGATGCCTCCATCCCTGCGTCCCGAGGCCGGTCCCCAAACCCCATTAGCTCCCCTGCGGTGGCTTCACTGAGAGACGAGTCCTCGCGACCGACTGGATCGCGTGGTTCATCATCCTCACGAGCAGCGACGGCAGAGACACTACGCCAGCAACTAGCGACTCCATTCCCGGCCCTAGGGACGTCGGATAGTGGAAGTGCCGATCCCGAAAATTCCCCGGCCACGCTAGGCCACGTGCTGACGAATGTGGTGATCCTATACGAGTTTCTGCTGGAGCTCTCGGCAGTAGTGCAGGCAAGAGGAAGTCTCTTTGAAGAAGCCGGGTATATATAGATGGATAAAGAGACGTGTATATATATAGACTCGAATGTTTCTTTCTCCCCGATCCTTTGTATCGAACCCCTAACTCCTTACAAAGTACCCACCGATGATCTTCAAAAGTGGGTCAAATCTGTCTGGCGCACGCCAAGACGGCGTGCCGGATTCGCAGACGGAGATTGGACCGCACTTGGCCACCTTTACAATCCGCTCGTCATGTTTCTCCCACTCTCCTGATCCTTCAAGTCGATATATACGGCATGACCCGTCATGGTTTCTCATGAATTGGACCGCGAGCGCGAAGATGCCCCGTTTCTCGACACTCCAGGCGTCCCCTATGTCGAGAGCAAACCCGCTCACCCGAAGCGTAATGTTTCGGCCAGCGCCATTAGCTTTCGACTGAAATTGATCCTGTTCGCCATGGTACTGTCCGTGGAAGTCGGCTTTTCCTTCCTCGAAGGGCCCATGGTGCGCATCCTGGAGTCCATTGCTTGTCGCCAATACTATACCGTGGCGGATCCGACGAACATCGGAGCCAATGGCCAGGTCCCGGAGGATTTGTGCAAGGTGAGCGAGGTCCAGGCGGAGCTGGCCGCGGTGAAAGGGTATCATATGTTCTTTGACGGGTTATTAAGTACGAATGAATCCTACCCGAAAAGGACATCGTTCTGACCACGTATACAGGCGCACTCATGGCTATTCCCTACGGTCTGCTGGCAGATCGGAAAGGTCGCAAATCGACCCTAGCATGGGGAATCCCCGGTTTCGCCCTGAACTCCCTTATCACCGTCGGTGTCATGTGGTTCTCGGACATCTTCCCGCTGCGCGCGGTCTGGCTGTCGTCCCTGGCATGGTTGATTGGAGGCGGTCCCGTTGTGGCATTCGCCATCATTTGGACAATGATGGCCGATGTCACTACCGAGTCGGAGAGGGCGGAAATATTCTTTCAATTCGGCATTGTCTCCATGGCATCCGAGTTTATTTCCGGGGCTTTTAGTTCGTATCTGATGGCCATGGACCCATGGGTACCATTTCTCATTGGCTTCGCCATTATACTTGGTGGTCTGCTTTTCATCCTGCTTCTTCCCGAGACCATGCATGCCATTCCATCCCGCGCGCCCGAGCCATCAAACGTCGAGCTTTCGGAGTTGTCTGAGGATGCCGAACCCAAGCCCCATTACCCGAATGGGGGGCAGTACCACGATGAAAGCGATCTCGATGTCGCGTCGGGGCACCACGATCACTTATCCTGGAACTATCCCTCCCAGCAACCGCCATCGTTTTGGGCGAAGTGCCGGACTAATTACCAGTTCCATATGAAACCGTATCTCTTTATCCTGAACCGCAAGCCCGTCATTCTCCTCCTGACATCGTTCCTGGTATACCGGCTTAGTCGTGGCTCTTCATGGTTCCTGTCACAATATATTTCGACGCGCTACCACTGGACATTGGCACAGGCCAACATGCTCGTTTCATCCCGGCCTACCGTTTCGGTCCCAGTATTCCTGTGGGGTCTGCCTTGGCTCAAGCGCCACGTACTCAGCCCTCAACGGACAGCCACAGAGAAGGACCTCTGGCTAGCTCGCGCAAGTATATTCTGCCTCACCCTTGGAACACTCGGGGTCGGTCTCTCGCCTTCCATTGCCACTTTGGTCCCGGCCATGATCGTGCAAACCTCAGGCTCAGGCTTCATGTTCCTCGCGCGGTCCATCATCACGACCCTAGTTGAGCGCGATGAGACAGCTCGTCTATATACGGTGATTGAAATCCTGCAGTCCGTCGGCAATATTGTCGCCAGCGTGTCGATCACGGGGGTATTTCAGCTCGGTCTCCGACTCGGAGGTTTTTGGATTGGACTGGCGTGGATTATGACTAGTACGCTTTTTTGCATGGTGGGCGCCGCGATCTGGTGGTTCCGGCTGCCACCCACACCCCATGTCCCGGAATTTGTGGTGGGAGAGTTTGAGGAGGATCAGCATTAGCATATAGACCTTGTATTTATAGATCATAGCCATTTCTGGGTGTTTGGTGTCAATTCATTATATCGCATTCCATCATGTGTGTCGTTACAGTCACGACTAAGTCAAACAGGCCCATCAATTTATTTCAAAAGGTCAGTTTATCATTTTATTTAAGGACCGGCTGTTCAAACCCCCCTCTTGGCTGTTTTTATAACTCTCTCAATCAAGTTCTGTTAAGCTTCGGATCCGGTACTTTCACCAAGGTCTAGCCTAGACCATTCAAACGTTACGGAGGTCCCTATATAGATGGTCCATTTGGGATACTCCCCTTATCTTTGCAGAACTAATCAAGGATGTACTAGATTTTGCCGAAGCCCGTATACAATGAGGTGGAGATGATGCCCTTGACTCTATGCGTCGAGGCGCCTGGTTACTAGAGTAGGCCCTATGACGTAGGAACCTTGACAATGAAATTGTCTTTGAAGGTATACCTGCGAGCCGAGAATGAGCTTGGCAAACCTTAAAGGTGTTTGTGGCTCTCCACTGCGCTTTGTCCCACTGGTCGCGTCCCCTTCTGCCACAACCTTATTTCTTTAAGCCACATGGATGCTGGGATGACCATGACATCATTCTAAAGCAAAATAGTAAACCTTGTTCTCACCTCAGAGTGAAGATAATATGTCTACACCATGTCTCTGCATTGTCGCGGTCGGATTGAATATGGTAAAGGCTAATGTCACAACGTCGATACACTATAGACAAAGTGAATTGCATCTATTTGCTAACATCCCAGTGACAATTCAAATCTGGGCCAACTACTACCTAGGCATAGAAGAAATGATTTACAGCGGGTCTCAATATTACAGAGCTCTCTATAATAAATTAGGTACCCTAGTGATGTATTTGGCCAATCGCCAATGTATAGTAGGATGTTAGAACCTAGGTTATACCTGTGAAGCCCTAAGTGGCGGGCATGAACCATCGTCATGTATCTGCCGGTCCAACATCCACCGCCTATCCTACCGCCCATCATATTCACATGCGTTCATGTGAAGATCCGTGAATCTTGAACCTGTCATCACTCATCGTAGGAAATGGAGAAATTTTCGCAGTTTCGGGATCGAGGTATGTGGCTACAGCTCCACCGTTCAACATGTATCTGACTGTTCGTAGGCACGGGCATCGCGCCCTTCCTCCCGATTCCCTCCGAGCCACTTGGGCTGCAAGCACCCCTCAGGCTCTTCCTCTTTTGCTTCCGCTTGCCCCTGTTCATCTTTGTGACTCTGGCCTACTTTGCCGTTCTGCAATGGCTTCCCATTGGATCACTGGGCAAGAAGGCGGCATTGTGGTGCATCCTAGGTGTCCCAAGCATCTGGTGGATCGACCTCCAGGTAGACGGTGTTCGGAAAGGGTTCGTACCCCGCGATATCAACAGCGTTCCTCTTAACATAGCTAACAATGTCACAACAGCTCTCTATCCAAGCAGCAGCAAGCTCGTCTACCCCAGCCTGGCTCCGTGATTGCCTCCTCATTCACCTCCCCAATCGACGCAGTCTACTTGGCCGCGATCTTTGATCCAGTTTTCACCGCATCATACCCCAACACACGCAAGGTTGAGCACATATCTCTTCTCCAGGCTGTTCTGCGAGCCTTTGCGCCGCCCCTGACCCAGCCCAAGCCTGGCACCCGGCTGGTGGACGTCGCCAAACTGGTCGAGGAGTACCCCAGCCGACCGATCGTGATCTTCCCGGAGTGCACCACTACCAACGGCCGAGCAATCTTGCCCCTGAATGAAGCCTTACTTGCAGCTCCCAACAATACCCCCATCTTCCCTATCAGTCTGCGATACTCACCGGCGGATGTGGTGACTCCTATCCCCGGAAGCTACATCAGCTTCCTGTGGACACTGCTCAGCAAGCCAACCCACTGTATCCGCGTACGTATCGCTGAGGCCGTGGCCCTTGCTCGCAATCTACCTGGTCACCCACCACCTCGCGAGTTTCTGAAGTCAGACTACAGCACCAACTACCTCGACATTATGGATGAGTTTGCAGCCGACGGCGAGAGAGTGCTGGAGCAGGGAATGCTGCACCATATCGGCGACTCGTTGGCTCGTATGGGCAGGGTCCAGCGTGTTTCACTGGGTGTCAAGGAGAAGCAGGAGTTTGTGCGCATGTGGAGCAAGACTCGGTCTACCTGGTAATCGCATGTTCTTTATTTCTGGAGCTGATAGAACGTTGAAATGAATCCGTATCTGGCTACCCTATAACTATTGATTATTTATTCTTGACCCTTAGATGATTGTTTCTGCCAGAGACCTTAATTAACTAACTAGTGATTCAACCCCCCTTAATACCTTAATTTTCGGGTTTTAACGCCTGTGTAGGCTTAAGTGTATTAAATAAGGCGGTGGGGTCGGATTAGCATTTTCCGTTATAGTTCACGGTCTTCGGACCATGCCATAGTGTTCCGGCACTTTAGTCGGAATTTCGTGATATCTGTGGATGTGGTCTGTCGTCTGTGTTGATGCTTCCGCCATAGTCAAGGATTTCGACTCGTGTTAGTCACTGCCAACCAAGAAAGTAGTTAACCGGTCCCTGCTTCCTACTACATGGTCGTGGTCCAACCAAATGGAGCCCTGGAAATGGTACAAACGTGGCAACGGGCCCACCGACATTTCTCGAGCTCAAGAATCCCGCTACCAGCGACGCACAGTGATGCCATATCACCGTTGTACGTGATATCAAGATTATGTACAAAGCGTACGATCATCCCTAGTTCACTCAATCAGGATGTAACATCCTTTTGGAACGATCAAACAATGGAGCATACTGAGTTGATTCTTCAGACGTCAGATCCCAAAGATCTTGGGCCTGGAAATTGTCTCTATCACTTCTCGTTGATGGTCAATGAGACTAAGCTCTGAATGGTCTCACTTTGCATAAACTAGGTCCTTTGTTGCAAAGCGGCTCCTTTAAATTCCTACACTCGAAACCTGAAAGGTGCTTAGCCAAAGGGATCTAAATAAAGTATGTCTTGAACAATGCCATTCAACCAAAGTTTTTACGCTGTTCTTTTTCAAGGCTTTGGCCCCGAAGAACTCACACTCTTCAAACTGGGACATGGATGTATAACTGAAACCTGGAGGATATTTCAAGTGTTGCTTTGACCTCAATGAGCCCGAGTATAGAGGTATATAAGAGGCTCGTTTGCCGTGGTGAAATCAAACTACAGCCTTTGAATCTCATTGCCAGAACATCATTAACAGACGTATTCGCAGTACTCCAACAGCTTGTTCGCATCAAACGACCTTGGAATTCCATTTCTCATCTGACTTGATATGGCCCAACGCCCACCAACCTCCAGTATACCTACGTACACCATTCTCAAGCCTGCTAGGCGCATTTCTAACGCCTTGAATATGGAGCGTCACGAAATCAAAAATGCAAGTCAAAACCCTACCTATAGAGCCGAGGCATCAGTTGCTACCCTACCCAAAGGTCTAGTCACACCCCAATTTGACAACCACCTTAAGGAAGAGGAGAGGATGAAGTCCTCCAGTATGTCTAACGTCTCAAATAGGCTCGACGTCCTGAATACAGCGCGATCCGAAGTCCAAAGCAACAGCAATGAGGGAGGCTCCCAGTCCTTTCTCAGCCCACCTGCAAGCGAAATTAAAGACTAATGTCACCACCACCCTGAGACCCTGCATATTCCCATCCTCAACGATATCGCCTTTGTTCTAGACAGAAACCAAGTGCCTAATATTCTCTTTAGCTCCTATGTTCAAGACAATGAACTCAGAGAACTGATCAAAGGAAATGTGAGTTCCATAATATCCCCTCCCCTATTTGCTTTTCATACTGACCAACCTCACAGGGAACGGATTTCATAGTCCCAGACACCCACATAAACAAAGCCATTGACGTCCTATACAAATATGAATTTGAGCCCTGTCGCAACGAGAACTGCAAGTACTTCACTCCAGCCCATCGACAATGTACAGCCAGCGTGCATTTCGACAAAGATCCAACTGGCCTTGGCCCACTCGCACTATACCCCAAGTCTCGAATGCTCTGGTGGATGCAGGACTGGAAAACCGGTCCACCAGCTGTGTGTGATTGCAATTTAACAGTATCTAACTGGTTTGACCCCCATGTGTCCCTTTGGGGAAATCCCAGTGCGCCGTTATTATACCCGATCAAACTTTTGGATATCCGCGCACTTACTCAGGCTGTGATGTACCTTTATGCTCGAGACTGTAATGCTACTGATGGGCCACAGTTCTGGTGGAGGGATATGCTCATTGCCCTGGCTGATATCCCTAATACGATGGTGGATTATTATGGCGTAAGGCCTCCGAGGGAAGTTGTGGGATTTTGTGAGCCTTTTTGGGCGGACTTTATTCAGCCTAAGGTGTTCTCCATGGGGAAGGATCTTTTCTGGGAAGCTTTGCATGTTTTGAGGGATGTGATTGTTGAAAGAGGTTGGTTGCTTCCTACTCCTGCGCCTGTTTTACCGAATGGTAGACTGGCGACGGAAATTTCCCCGCGGGTGTCGGATGAGGCCGTGAAGTGGGATATAGGGATGTAGCATGTTCATGGGACATGGATTGATTCTTTATTTGTTTGAATCATGTTCGCTAGTTTTGCTTGATTGGATCTGTGCTTTTGATCTTTTGCTGTTTTCTTTGTGGTATTATTTGGAAAGAACAGGTCTCGTACTTTTTATTTAGATTTGCCTAACTAGAGAAGGATCATATTAATGAACCTATAGTACTTCGATTTATGTAGAACGTACGAAATTTGATAAGAAGGGAGATATAGACAGATGCTACAGAAGCTAAGCTGGTATCATTGCTACTGAATGACGTTCTATCCATTGATTGATGTAAGTCTGTCTTGTTTCCCTTCATTGTCTATGATCCACTGGCGTGTCAGATATAACAAAGAAACAAAACTAGGTAAGACAAATGTAGAATCTTGGATCAATGAAAGAAAACAAAGTACACAATAGCCATGTTTCCAACATAGCTACCTTATAACCTATGGGTTACCTTCATCAATAAGACCTAGAAGAAAGTATTTATATCCCTCCCAATCCACTCAGCAATCTCCCTCCCCCCTCCTCGTCCGCACTTCATCGCAATGTGTTGGCAATTTTATCACGTCTACAGTCAGTGTAGGCATATATACCCTGCATCAACAAAGCGCTGCCCAGAAGCCGAGCAAGGCATATCATGGTCTAGGCGACAGAAATGTCACTTAATGGACTTCACAATCGAACAGAGACCGTTGGAGGCTACATACTGCGTTCCAAATTATGCAAAAGTGGAGAAGGCTGGGATTTGCAGTGAGTGCTCGTTCAAGCTATATCAGGAAATGGCGACTGTGTTTTGGAAGTGGCATACTGTGGCGGCGGAAGAGGAGATGACGAGGGCTGACCTTGGGAATCACGAAGTCTCAACTAATACAGATGAAAAGAAAGAGAATCTCGTTGAGTTACCGGGAACCTAACATAGGAAATAGGAAGCAGGAAACATGTGAAAAGATGAACAGAATACATTGATTGAAATGATATTATAACAGTCCCCAAATAGATCGCTTTTATACTCGGGTACCCGGGAAGACCATAAACACCCAAGGTATGATTTACTCTACAGCATCAGTGACACAGCCGTGGCTAGCGTCCTTGACAGTACGGGCATACTTGCCCAGTGTGCCGCGCATGGTGAGACCGGTCTCGGGCAGCTGGCCAGCGGCCTTGCGGGCCTCCCAGGCCTTGCGGCGCTCGGAAAGTTCCGACTCAGGCACATCCAAATCGAGGACACGCTTGTCGGAATCGATGGTGATCACATCACCATCCTCGACGAGACCGATGGGACCACCCTCAGCGGCCTCAGGCACAATATGACCGATCAGGAAACCGTGAGAACCACCCGAGAAGCGGCCGTCGGTGATCAGGGCACAGGAAGAGCCAAGACCAGCTCCCATCAGGGCGGAAGAGGGCTTGAGCATTTCTGGAAATGTTGTTAGTATAGCCCAGGACAATGGAACAAATTCACTACGTACCAGGCATGCCGGGACCACCCTTGGGGCCGGTGTAGCGGATGACAACGACGGTCTTCTCCTCCTTCTTGATCTCGTTGCGTTCCAGCGCAGCGATAAAGTCATCTTCCTCATCGAACACGCGAGCCTTACCAACGAAGCGAGTACCCTCCTTACCAGTGATCTTGCCAACACTGCCACCGGGAGCGAGAGAACCACGCAGAATCTGAATGTGACCGGTGCTCTTGATGGGGTTGGAGAAGGGGCGGATGATCTTCTGGTCACTGGGGAAGTCGGGAGCCTTCTCCAGGTTCTTAGCCATAGTCTCACCGGTGACGGTCATGCGCGAGCCGTCAATGAGACCCTCCTTCAGCAGAAGCTTGAGCAGAGAAGGAGTTCCACCAATCTTAAACATATCAGCCATGACGTACTTGCCGGAGGGCTTCAGATCGGCGAGGAAGGGAATGCGGTCGGACACGGCCTGGAAGTCGTCGATGGTGAGCTTAATACCAACGGAGTCCGCAATGGCAATCAAGTGCAGCACGGCATTGGTGGAGCCACCGGTGATGTTGACGAGGACCATGGCGTCCTCGAAGGCTTGTCGAGTCAGAATATCGCGGGGACGGATGTCCTCGGCAAGCAGCTTCTTGATCGCGCCACCAGCAGCCAAACACTCGAGGTACTTGGCCTGGGAGTTGGCCGGGTTGGAAGAGGAACCGGGAAGGGTCATGCCCATGGTCTCAATGGCGGTGGCCATGGTGTTGGCGGTGTACATACCACCGCAGGCACCCTCACCAGGGCAGGCGTGACGGATGACGTCGAAGCGCTGGGGTTCGGTGATCTCTTTGGTGATGAACTGTCCGTAGGCCTGGAAGGCGGAGACAATGTCGATATCGGCGTTGTCCTGAGTCACGGCGCAGCCGGGCTTGATGGTACCGCCGTAGACCATGATACTGGGACGGTTGATACGACCCATGGCCATCACGACACCGGGCATGTTCTTGTCACAGCCGGGAATACTGATGTTGGCATCGTACCACTGACCACCCATCACAGTCTCAACGGAGTCGGCGATCAGGTCACGACTCTGCAGGGAGTAGCGCATGCCCTTGGTACCCATACTGATGGCGTCGCTGACACCGACCGTGTTGAACTGGAAACCGATCAAGCCCTGGTCCTGTACACCCTGGCGCACCTTGTTGTTGAGGTCGAGCAAATGCATATTGCAGGGATTGCCATTGAACCAGACGGACGAGATTCCGACCTGAGCCTTGTTCATGTCCTCCTCCTTGAGACCGACGGCGTAAAGCATAGCCTGGGAGGCACCCTGAGCCTTGGGCTGGGTGATATGGCTGGAGACCTTGTTAAGGGCTCCATCCTTCTCGGCGCGGGGGACAGTGGTCGAGAGAGTCCGGCTGTAGAGAGCACACCAGAGTTAGCAGAGAAGAGGCAATCGAATGGAGGGCAGACGCACGCAGTCGCAGCGGACCGGGACAGGCTTCGGAGAGCCATAGGCACACGGGCCCTGGTTTGAGAGAGCATGGTTAGGAGCGAGGAATTGAAAGCACCAGAACCACCGGGTATTGCAAAAAGAAGGCGGGGGCCGGCTGCGAGAAATAAAAAAGCCGGAAGATCAGCTTGAGGCAGGATTTCGGAGTTGGAATGTTGCTCCGCGGGCCCGCCCACCGCTTTTGCCCAATCTCGGGCCCGCAATTGTCATCGCCCTTTGATGTTTTATGCCGGGAGTACTTAATGCTAGACCAGCATAAACTAACTATTTAATCCAGTCCGCAAAATGTATAAATGACGGACTTGCAGCCTTATTGTGCTATCGCTAAAGTCTGCACTTTTTCACCCCGGAAAAATGCCGGAGATGGCTGACTCATGAGTCATACCGAGTTCTAGTTAGATTGCAGTGGGTATGGAAATATGGAATTGGTCAAAGAATTCGAGTTCAATTATCTTTCTGAAGTCTACCGTCGATTGTCGTATGTAATGGTAAGAATGGGTATAACAGTTGGTCTAGCCAGAATCGTCACCAAAAGTAAAAGGTAAAATGGAAAAACACAGACGAGCCTCCATGGTCAGGTCAATATGCCTCATCACAAAGCAGTAAAGGAAAGAAAGAAGGGTGGAAAAAAAGAAAATAGGTATAGACAGGACCAAAAAAAATTAAAGAAGGAAAAGCAGATTTAGACGGCAAAGGTGTGCGCGAGGCCGGCTCTACGGCACTTCTTTATCGCCTCGTTTAAGCCCGGCAGGAACATCAATGGCATCGTGTACCCAGGGCATAACGGCAATCTCATCGAGCGATTTGCGCTTAGTGTTGCGCTTGAGTAGACCCTCCACGCAGAGGCGGGCACCGTCCAAGCCCTGTCCCTTTTCGGGATCCCACTCTTCGTCTTCGTTGGCGTATCGGTACCAGCTCCACTCGCAGCGGGCAATGCGATGGGGTGTGCGAGCTCGCAGTTTGGCTGGGTCACCGCGAGTGCCAGGAAGAACGTCAAATGGCAGACGATTCTCCATGATGGCGTATAGCAGCACACCGAGGGCCCATGCGTCAGTCGCGCGGCCATCATACGATTGTCCCATAAGGATCTCCGGTGCGGCATAATCTTCGCTACCGCACCGAGTCTTCAAGAGCGGACACTCGGGCGGTTCTGGGATACGTCTTGACAGTCCCAGGTCACTGAGAACGACTACCGCACGATCGTAGGTGCGCCAATCTTGCACATCTTCCAGGGCATGAGAGGGTATGGTGAGCAGAACGTCTGTCATGTGAGATTAGCGATCTTTAATTACTCCTCGAAGGATAAGAAATACTAACTCTCCAACTTGATATCGCGGTGAACAATGTAACGAAAATGAAGATAGCGTACGGCATCAACTAACTCGGCAAAAATGCGCTGTATCAAGCCGGGGGAAATCGGTCGACCTCCGGATGTTGCAAACTCGAACAAATCACCACCGGGACAATAGTCCAGAACGAGCAGAGCGCGTTTCTCGTCGCTGCCGAATGCCTTGAGTTGAACCAAGGACGGGTGGTTCACGGATTTCAAAATATCCACTTCGCGCTTCAGAGATACCTCGAGTCGTTCCTCGTCTGCACCTCCAGCCGGGCCATGCTCGATGATCTTGACCGCGACCAGCTTCTGAGTGGCAGCAGGCGGGGCAGCCTCACCAAGACCATCGATGTCGGGCGATAGTGGTGTGCGTACCAGCTGCTCTACGCGTGCGGCCAGGCAGACCTTGCTGAAGGTGCCCTGGCCCAGAACTCGCAGCTTTCGATACATTCGGGCTTGCTGGGTGCGAATAGACCTCACCGAGTAGATTTCATCAGAGGCCGAGAGCGGCACGGGGTGCTGAATTACCGGCTCCGTGTCGCTGTCCCCATACACGCTACCACTGCTGCGAGGCGGGCTCGGAGGACGAACAGTGGGCAAGGCGATACCTCGGTGCACGGCCAGATATTGTTCACGATGGAGGCCGGCTGATTTCGAGTCGGTACTCGACGACGAAGCCATAGGGTGAGCAGTTGGACCGGAGACGGCGATTGGACGAGGGATGGCCGTTCGACCGGGCGGTACATATTCGCTAAGACTGCGGTTGCGCACATGTTTCGTGGGCGAGTCGTGACGGGGCTGCCCCTGCCCTGTTGAATCCTCTCCCGTACCTTCCAACCCGTTGTATGTTTTGCCGCGGGAACGCGACCCTGGCGGACTTAGCATCTGCGAAGAATCACTCAGGCGCAGACTAGATACGCTCCGTGACGCAATGGAGGATGTGCGAGATAAAGACGGCAAGTCTCCGCGCCGCCACGGCGACGCCCCGCCGATGGGAGATGGCAGAGGAGTGATATCGCCCATCGCATTCAGCTGGGGTGAGGATATAAACGAGGCGGGTGATAACGAGCCTGCACTCGAGATGGGAGGGGCGATAAGCGCGTATAGGCTGGGAGTGCGCTGCGGCAGACTTCCGGAGGATACACTGAGGGAGGCTAATGGATCGGAATCGCGATGCGAGCTGGTCGGACGAATACTGGACAGGTCTGTTCGGATCTGCAGCGAGGGCAGTATCGACGACGGCGAATTAAGTACGGAAGGCGCGTGGTCTACTGCAGGCTCGTCCCTCTCCAGGCGCCTGAGGGCTTCGAGACGGTTGATTGCGGCATCCTGACTGGACCTTTCGGTCGATCCGGACTCGGGGGACTGCATCGATGGGAACCGCAAGCGGAGGCAAATCCTACGAGATTAGAGAGACCGAAGATAAGAGTCGAGTCTCAGCCTCCAGACCTAAATCGGCCTTAGCGCGGGGTAGTAAGACCCGTTGAGGGTCAACGGCCTTACAGCAAGGCCGAAATGGCATGCACAGAAAGGAAATGGTGAATTGGAACAGGTGGTGCAAAGAAATGAAGCTGATGAGAAGAAACGGGGAAAACGGGAAAGCAAAAGTCAGCTGACGAGGATCACACCCCGCATTCGGAAGCGCCAGTTGGGACTCGACTGGTTTTTTCTGCATCCGTTCTATATTTAGAGAGTTTATCAGTGCGTTCAATTAGTGATGAATGTTGCATAATGCTTAATTGAAGGCAAGTGGTCGGTCCGCACTGCAATGCTTGTGCTCGGTACTCCGTAGTCCGTACTGAAATCCCAAAATATCTAAACATCGAATCTACTCTACTATGAAGATACCCAGTATACAGTAGGAGTACCTAAGTACGGTACCTAGGTATAGCTAGAATCGAGAGACGGCTGGGTGAAGCCGATTTCCTTTTATATGGCAGGAGTGCCAATCTTCTGCACCTGGGCAATACATACAAGGAACTCGGATTTTTTCGAGGTGTTAGCAAACAAGGAAGGATCTTGGTTTGTGGAGGGACCCTTGGGGATCCACTACTGACGCAGGGGCCAGTCCTGTGCGCCACTTACAGTATGCTACAGTCGTTGAGTTCAACGGTATTTGACTGGCATTCCAATGTTGAGCTTCATTTTCCACTAGTCTCGAGTTTTATTTACACTGATTCAAATCAAAATATTCTAGGGCGCGGCAAATATCCATGAAGACCAGAAAGCAGATCTCAGGAGATGCACAGGATATAGATTGGTACAGCATGTCAGCAATACATAGATCCATGGATATACGGAGTACAGTACGCAATGCCTCAACCTCGGGTGGCTGGCAAGTCGAGTTCTGACGGACGAATAAGCAATCGCCAAGCCCCACTCTGCGTCGATCTGGGCGTTGAGCCAGCTGATTGGTTGTAAAAGAAAGCGAACGGAATTACGAGTTTTGCATACCACCCATACTCCAGAGTCATAATGGGCGCAAGAATGGCATACCCGGCTACTTTCATGCCACTTTGATAATTTAACGCTTACATCAATATAGACCAAAACATAAAGAACAACAATTAAAGGGAATCAACTTTATTCAAAACTAAGACTGGCCCTCGGGATTAATCAAGTGCCCCGCCAGTTCACTGTAAGCGCCTTCCACTTCACTGATCGTTTGCCCTTGTACCCAGTATCCTTTGCCATTGGGATGTTCAGCAGCCGCAGCGGCAACGATACCCCATGCAACATCCTCCGGTGAGCTCTGAAGGGTATCGGCATTGGTCGCTGACTGAAGACTGTTCATCATGGGCGTCAAGGTCAACCAAGGTGCGACCCAGGATATCGAGATCCCCGACTCGACCACCTCGTTGATCTGAGACGTGGCCCGACACAACCCTAGAACGGCGTGCTTGCTGGCTGTATACAGCGGCTGAGAGGCGACCGGAACGTAGGATGCGTTAGATCCTGTAACCACGATGCGACCCCCACCGTGTTGTTTCATGTGGTGGATGCCCGATTTCAGTCCAAAAATGACCCAGTTGAGATTGACATCGATAAGTTGCGTTAAGGGTCGCTCAAGGGTATCCCCTAGCAGACTACCTTCATCTGCCACGCGGACTTTTGGGTTCATCTGCGCGTGCTTTCCCGCGTCGAGGCTCTGCAAGGAAGCGACTTCCGGGTTGACAGACGCATTGCAAATCATCAGGCTGATGGACCCCACCGTTTTCTTGACGTGGTCGAACAACGCCAATTGTTGGTCCCAGTCGTTGACGTCGCAGACTTGCCATGTTGCCTGCTGGCCAATTGTCGCACATGCCTTCTTCAGATCTTCTTCATGTAGGTCCACGAGTACTACACGTGCCCCATGTTGCGCAAGGAGGGATGCTGTTGCAAAACCGATTCCTCGAGCAGCGCCGGTAACAAGCGCCACGTGGTCTTGAACAAGACCGGATATGGTCTCAGGTTTGGGCCTTGGAATGGATGTCATTGGTGAAAATAGAGACAGATGCTGGGGTTATACCTAAGGTTTCCAAGGTTAGTTACCGAGCCCTTTATACGCCAGCCCACTCGGCTCCGGCTGTTGCAAATCTCCGTGCATGACTTCATGCGCCAAGCACCAATGGTTCCTCATTTATCCGACCCAACTATAACCTTGTACTATATTTTTTGGAACTTTCCAAGGACGAAACATAATTTGTCTCTTATTTATTTATATAATCTTTAGTTACATGAACACAGCTGCATTCAAAATCTTATCGTGGCCTTGTCCCAATTAGCAATGGCCTGCTGTACCACCTTCGAGAGTGGCACGAATGCCTCAAATCCATGTGGACAGCCGGGATAGGTACGGCATTCAATAGGAACGTTAGCCCCCACAAAGCGCCTTGCTTATTTGAAGCTTTCGTGCACAGAGACGTCCAGTTGTGGACAATCTATACCTAACTAACCAGTGAGTCAGAGCGGAGGAACGTCAAATCTAACAATCTTCTAGTTAGATATCTTCCTTTTTTATTGTTACGCCTCTTTCGAATTCTCTTTCAAATCCTCCGTAGGGGTGACGGGGGTTAAAATTGCGACCGGTAAGCTTGCACAGGCTTGAACATGAAAACCCATAAGTACCCCAGTAGTAAAGGTCTGGAGACGACTTTGTACATAATGCATTCACACCGCTAATCGACCAGGAGTGTTGAGATGGTGCTGAAGGGGTATTCAGATGTCTCCCAACATCCATTCAGAGCCCCGATGGCGATCTACAATCCCACATCAACACCACACGTCTAGGAAATATACCATCGCAGAAACCACCCGATCTTTGAAAGAAAACCTACTATCATTATTGAGATTATCATTATGGCCACCAAGGGCGCCCCAAGCTTCAGCGAGCAAGCAATCCAGCTCCGATCTGATTATCAGAAACTCCGCGACAACACAAATCTTCCTGGAGATATTATCGATGTGATGTACCAGTCTGGGAAGAAGCCAGCAATGCTCTACTGGTACGAGAATGACATCGAGCAAGGCCAATGCGTACGTATCTATGATATCCCGGCACTCTGTCAGCTGTCAGGCGACATCCTTTGCCTCCGTCGTAACCTACCAATCAAGGTCGGATCATTTTGAGATTGATGGCGACGAAATTCGTCCTCTGGATTACATCGAGCTTCTTGGGATCCCAGAGGATGACACCGAGGATCTATATGACCTCATTGCCCGCTTGCCTCTTGTAGAGGTCAACAAGGAACAGCACTTTACAAAGAAGGGGAACCATCGAAGCGAATCAGGGTGGCTCGTGTCCCGGACAACCAGAATCCCCACATGTAATCCAGCTCCTAGGACGATCCGACAAGAACGAGCTCGTTTTCGAAAAGCTATACAATCGTGGCTCGCTATGGGGATTCTCCGACCTGGCAACTTACAAGCGCTGGTTGCTACAATTGGTAGATCGTCTCACGCTTCTCCACGCTCGCGGTATTATACACCGCGACCTATGCGTTGAGACCATTCTTTTCTCTGGCAATGGCAGCCGTCTGGTGATTGCGATCTCGAGGGTCGCTGGGGTCAGCAAAATGCGCCCGAGGTAGGTCTGGGAGGGTTAGATGCTGACTGGACTGTTAAATCGGACGTATACGATATAGTCCACTGTATTGAAGGTATGGTGTACGCAAACGCACCATTCACTCCGCAGGTCGAGTGGCCTGTTCCCGCAGCGCTCGATGCGATTCTCAAATCATGCGAGCGTCAGGCGCCCGAAGGTTGCCCGAGCTTAGAGGATCTGCGTGCCATGGTGGAATCAATCGAGGCTGAAGACTGCTGATGGAGAGGACGACCTACGGAGGACCCTGTATCATATTAGGCTTTGATAGTGTCCTCATCAACCATGGAAGCAAGCCTGGAATTGGCTGGGCACCCATCTACTCGCTATACCGAGATGATATAGGTAGTCTAGTGTGGCGCAAGAATGAACAAGGCATGCTGGCAGTGGATCTCGAAACGGTGAACCCCAGGCTCGGCGGACCCTTGTCCCTGATTGGTCCGCCTCCGTTTGGCCTGGCCAGCTCCTGTGCTTTATAGCTGCAGTTTCGCCCTCTATAGTTTCTTCTTTCTTCAAGAGTTCTACTATCATTTTCCCTTCCTTCCGTAGGCCTATTCCAGTCTTCAACGGCCTCCTCGCAGGTTATCAGCGCCTCATCCACCGACTTTTTTTCAGAATTCGAATTCGTTGATAATCATCGATCTCTCTATCAGAGTCATCGTCATCGACGAATTTCTATGCTTTTACACGTTGTAGAGAGCTGCATTGTCGTTAGAGAGTTTCGATCCCTGAGTCATTATCGCTGGCCAAAGAGCTTCAGCATCCCGGCAATAGAGAACAGTCTCTATCATTGCCATCAGAGCTAAGCACCAGCCTAATACGAAACTCATCGATGACAATGATCCTGATAGGCCATCGACGGTTATCTCGCAATATTGATGAAAAATCGATGGATGAGTCGCTGATAACTTGCTAAGAGGCCTATTTCCAGTCTTCATAGGGCTGTCAGCAGATATACTAGAGTATGTCCCTCAGAAAAGACAGCTTCTAGTTATTTGACATCTAGGTACATAGGTAGTTGATTATCCCTACTTAGAAGACAAAGCATGTTATAGTCGCTCAACTAGGCTAGGCGACAGGGAGGGACTTGGATTTAGCTGCGGAGGGGAGCTATTTTCGCCACCGTTCTAGTGCCACCGTCTAGTCGCGAGTGGGAACAGGGTTCAACTGTCGAAACTGACTGCTAATATGAGGAGTCGGATCCGATCTCGCTAAATTCCTAGGATTCAACCCCCGGGATTCAATGAAGGTTTTGCGTCAACACATCGAGCGTAACGATTTCTCTATTGGGAGGCTCTCGCAGCATTAAGGTTACATGACATGACACCGAGGCAGCGTCCTAGTCAACAAGCCTCGCATATGCCAGAGACTTTTCTATGTACACGGATAGAAGCAATAAAAAGTACAAACCCAGTTGCACACCCCGTTCCCAACCCACGCAGAAATGCGAAACATGGATGCTTGGAGCGCCAGAGTGAAGAGATCTCAGGGAAAAGGAGTAGATAGTCAATAAAAAAAGCCGTTGTAATACATCGCAGGTTGAAAGACAAAGTTCGCGGACGGGCTACCGCCTATGTCGTCGAGGGCAGAGAGGGTATGGATGGTTCGGTTTACCGAAGAGAAGTGGGATAGAACTGGACATGCCAGCTATTTTAGAGGAAGGCCTTTCGCGTCACCTGTGGTATGTTAGCGAGACATAAATTGACGTGCGGGTAAATTCGGAGACGTACGGCCCAAACACCAGCAATGGAGGCCACAATGCCACCGGAAATCACCATTGGCTTCACACCGCGTGTGCTCTTGAAGATCATTCCACTCAAGGCACCAGCAGCAATGCTATTAGCAGCATCGTGCTTCCCGCGCGCGTAGCCAATGGCCGAGTTGAGCCCGTTGTAAATCATCGCGACGACACCGGCGGAGTTGCCGAGGAACGGACCGCGGCGGGTAATCGAGTTCAAAACACCGTTCAATCGAATCTTGGGCGGCGCAGTCGCTGGTGTCTTTTTCAAGCCTTCTGCGAGACCCCACGCGCCTCCGAGAGTCAGCGCAGCCACATATGTGGTGCCGGCACCGTAGCCAAGGTCGTCGGTCCAGCCGCGCGAGGGCAGAACTGAACCGTTATCAACGGCGTAGTCTTCGAGGGTCAGGTAGTCGAGAGCATCCTGGTTCAGGCCGGCCAGGGGGTGCAGCTGGGTGGGATCGAGGGAGACTTCGGAAAGGAAGGAAGTGGCATCTTGCGCGTTAGAAGTGTCGTAGGCCGCGGGCGCTTGGCCTTCCTTGCGACCGCCGAGACTGTCCCAGATGGCCATGATGAAATGAGGATGGGGAAAAGATAAGAGGCTTAAATTACAGGATGAAGGGAAGAAGAAGGCTGACGTCCCTTGAATTGCAGCTCCACCGACTTGCGCCAGCAAAAACTTCGGTCCCGTGACTGCCACAGCGGAAAAGAGATTTATCCGGCGCTAGTCCAGAATTGGGAATCCCACTTTGACAATTCGACGCCTCAGGCAGCGCGGGAATCGACCAAATTTGATAGCTGACCAGTTTGGCGTTCGCTTGTTCTCTGAAAAGCAAGACTGTGTGGCATTGTGGTGGTCATGGACAGTGACACTTCCCGTGGCACCCAGGGTGCACTTCCCGCCAAGATGGAGGAGATTGCACAGAATGTACAATTTTTGTCCGAAAAGACCCTGCAAGAGATCGCCAAGGGCGCATTGGTCAAGTTTACAAGATCAAATGATGACAGCGAGTGAGTGCATCATAATCCTGCTCAAATTGTACGATGTGGGATGTTGATTTTAGCCTGACAGGAAGGTGAATCGGGTATGGCAGTCATTGATTCAAACTGCATCCAACCCATCTCTGTCTAATCAGCACACAGCAGCAGCTTATCACGCTGTTTCGGCTTTCATCGATGCTGCCACCACTTCTAAACATGAAGATACCAGGCAATTGGCCCTGAACTCTGGGACTTGGCTGGCCATATTCGATATCTTCATGAGCCGATACGAAGATGCCAAACCGAAGCCTTTGAAGCAGCTAATAGGCTCGCTCACGACCATCTTGGTTAAACACTACCAAGGTGAACAGAGAGTCAATGTTCAAAAGGCCGTTGCAACAGCAATTCTGCCCAGTGTTGTCCTTGGTGAACCCCGTTCCCGACTGAAGGGTTCCCTTGTCTGTCTGGAGATATTCCTCCGCAAGGGAGCCATTTTGCCCTTGGAGTTGATCTCTCTTTTGCAGGGTTGGCTTGCGGAAAACCGCGAAAAATGGGTGTCTGTGTTTGAAAAGGATCACGAGGCCCTCTACTCCGGCACCTCTAAGCCTATTACAATCGCCGCTGAAGTTCCATCCGAGGAATTGGCTGCAAAGATCTTTATCATTCGTCTTTTAACCCAGACCAACAACCGCCAGATGGCTGGGACAAGTGGTGCTGTGCTGGCCACTTTTTTGCAGAAGTCGAAGGGCAAGCTTTCGACCCAACAGGTATCAGACCTCTGGGTGGGCCCCGTTCGACATCTGCTTCTTCAAAATACGGATAACTTGGAGGCGCTATCAGTTCAAATTCTTCATCCTTTGTTCACCGCTGATCCGTGTGGTTTCCTTTCTTTCCTGGAAGCTCTTCCATTGCCAAGTCTCCTTACGGGCGATATGGCAGATGCAGCACAGTCAGAGTATATTCTTCTTTTTGCGTCTTTGCAAATGGGCAAGAAAGCAAACCTTGTGCACGAGGATTGTAAGTGATAACCCTTTCCTCGTTCACGAATGGTCTCTAACGTACACAGACGATTCCTCGAAGCAAAAAGAATCCAAGGAAAGCCCTCGGAAACTAGTGTTGAATAGCCAGGTTATCGGCAAGTTTATGCTTCACCGAGAGCCAAGCATCAGGATCGCCGCCTTGTCTCTCCTCGTGACAAATTTCTCCACAGTTAAGCCCTTTACAACAGCTGCAACCAACGCCATTCTACGAGCACTCCCATCTATGCATGCCGACTCCGATTCTTACACCAGAGGCGAGATCATGAGTCTGACGCGCAAATTCATCATCCGTCTAAAGAGCGGTGTCTTGAAAGAGCAGAGTATCTCAGAAGCCGCAGTGCCAACGACTGGCAAAGAGCCTTTGGGGTGGATCCGGAGTGATGACGAGACAAAGGAATTCTTGAGGTTATACATCCAGTTCCTTCAAAAGGATATGGTAGTTACGGCGTCATACCCACGCCACGTCAGTTCATTGAAGGCTCTCAAACTCCTGTTGCAGTCTGGTCTCGATCCACGGGCCGACATCGCCCCTCTCAAGTCTGAAGTGGAGTCTCGGTGGAAACTGCACTTGGACGTATTTGAACCCCGCTTACTCCGGTTGCTGGTGGACCTCCTCCTCGACCCGTTTGAGGAAGTCCGACAAACATCGCTTTCGATTATAAATCTCTTTCCCCGGCAGATTCTGCTGAGTGGGCTGAGTGATGCCGCTGAGAGACAGCCGGCAATCGGCATGCGATTGACGGATGCCTTGACTCGTGCGGAGAGTATTGCCAGCAAAACGAGCCGGGCTGACAATGCTGACACTGTCGCTTGTCTGTATCAAATTCTGTTCTGTGCTGCCAGCAACTCCTTTGGGGCTGTCTCACATTGGTGGGAAACGAAGCAATCCGTAGTGAATACTATTTTATCGAAGTTGGAAGAACGGCTTTCGTCTTCCAATGGTCTCTTCAATTCCACCCTGCGTGAGGCACCCCTTCATGGGTACATGTCTGGGCTCAGGTATTTTCTCTACCATCTTCAGGGGGTTCCGTTATTAACAGCCAAACTAGATATATCATTCTTTTGCCCAACTTTCATGCCCTACTCTCGGCACAGTCCGACTCTAGTGTATGGAGATCTGTTCATGACCGGATACTTGCCATTTGCGACAGGGTCTGGCAGGAAGTCAAGCCAGTGCTGTGCATTGACTCTCCCGAGGGTCACACTGATGAGCCGACCGAAGATCTCTCAGTGGGTCCAAAGGACGTCCTTTCCTACTCCTGGAGAGCTCTGCGCGAATCGAGGTATGGGCCGTACTTCTTGTCAAATGATTGTATTACTGACTGGAATAGTTTTCTCCTTCATGCTACACTGTTGAATACCGCCTACGGGCCGGCTGGGCGCGATGGGCTTCAACTTGCTGATTTCGAGAAGGTTGGAAAGGCCAGTTTCACACAACTGGCTGAGCTGCGTCACCGAGGTGCCTTCTCCACAGTCTCACAGACGTTCGCCACATGCTGCCAGCGGTGCAGCGACTCCGACGACGTGTCTATTCAGGAATTGCCAAGGAAATGGTATCGGGAGGCCAAAGCAACCATCTTTGAGTCGGCTGCGAAACTCACCCGAAGATCCGCTGGTTTGCCTGCGCTTGTTACAGGAATCCTTGTTTCTAGCCCCGGGACACCATTCTTCACGCAGGCCCTGAATGAGCTTCACGAGATCTCGCGCCTGCCTGTAGAGTACGATAAGGACCAGCAGTATCGGGAGCTTCCTCAGGTCCACGCCATGAACTGCTTAAAAGAGATTTTCACCAACACCAAACTGGGTCCATTTACGGAGGAATTCATCATGCCGGCATTGACTTTGGCAGCTGAGCGCTTGGGATCGCCTATGTAAGTCGTGCTCACTCCTTTCCGTGATGATCACTAATAATGGAACAGCTGGGCGCTTCGAAACTCCGGGTTGATGCTCTTCCGCGCCCTGTTGATCCGAATGTGCCGACTAATCCCCGGCATGGGAGCTGGCTTTGGTGGCAGCTCCGGATCGGAGCCAGGTTCCAAGATTTCTTTCCCTAGATATCCTGGTCTGTTGGAGTTGTTGTCAAATCTTCTCGCGTCTACAGAAGGAACTATAACGGAAGGCACCGGCATCGTAACTGAGCGAATTTTCCCAGCCCTGGAGTTGATCGGAGAGAAGATTCCCACTTTTCCCGATAATTACGACACTCTACTTTGTGGCCTTGTTCTCGAGCATTTGAAAAGCCCCGTCTGGGGAATCCGAGAGCACGCAGCTCGTGTCTATGCCTCTTTGTTGACTCGCGCAAATATCCTCATGGATGTGCGTCATCTTGTTGATCTTCTGCAGGGAAGCGTCGCCGAGAATTATGTGCACGGTACAGCCATGTGTGTCAGATATTCTCTGCGCAGGTTCGCAGCTACAACGAACGTGTTCTGGAATTGTAAGAATCCTAATCATTCCCAGGTTTTGGGCGGGTATATTAACGAACACAGCACATGCCGATGATGTTCTCTCTACTATTCGCCATATTCTAGCGACTATTTTCCCGGTTTCCAAGTCCCCCTTTACTGCAACTGTGTTGGTGGAGATTTTGAATGACACTCTCGAGAGGAGCTTTGAAGCCGGCAATGAAGGTATGATGTGAATTCGTTACTTGACAAACCCAAAGCTAATCTATGACAGACCGAATTGCCCCGTTCATCAATCAGATCTGTGCGGAACATGACATTCATGGCATTGTTAGCTACATCTTTGATGGGTCAAAAGCAGGGTGGAATCTTGAAAGCAAGATTCGAGCATCTTCCCTTCTCAGGAGAGCCCTGGCATGGTGCATGGTATTGAGAATGCTTGCTCTAAAGCAGTGGGGTGAAATCCCAGAATTCTATCGCGGTGTCTGGCTCTTTGATGCCGATGCCGCGACTTGGATCCTGGAACAGCTGGAAGAAAAGCTCGACAAGATCGAACGACTCCGAAAACCGCTGGTCGACTTGTATTCGTTCGTCATTATAAATGATGCCCCCGCATCGACAAGGACGATGGCAGTCACCAATCTCGCCTCCATTTTGGAAGAGCTGCTGTCCTCTGAAGCAGATGTTATATCGGGGCTTGCATTGCCTTATGACGATCTAGCGAAGAGCTTCCAGCCCGAGACAGATATCAAGTCATGGAACAGACAAGCCACGGACAGCGCACTTCGTCTTCAGGGATGCCTTCTCGCAATCAGAGGCTCCGTAAGCGAAGGGCGCTCTCTACCATCAGTCAAACAGGATATCCATAGTTGGATCATCAAGCTGCGCTCTGCACTTAGCGAGGAAACTGAATTTACGACGCGTTTTGCAGCGGTGCAATCGCTTCATAGCTTTGCACGGTCCTTGCGTCCAACTGAAGGCTCTCCCTGCGCAGATGCCTCATTGCTGGACATTTACTTGATTATGTACGACATGCTGAACGACGATGACGAAGAACTGCGGGATATTGCTGCATCGACCGCTTCGTGGGTGCTTTCATACTCTTCGGTCTCGCCTAGCACCGCCGTCGTCCTCGGTCCACTGAATGCGAGCGCCCTTCTGGCCAAGTTTATCCTTGATCAATACTCGGACTCTATGCAGCTTACTCGACGAGTGATCCGCTATCTGAGTGGACAAGAGCCTCGCATCAGTGGCTCTGATGACCAGACCCATCTTGTGCCCGTGGCAGACCTTATTGCTAAGTATTGTCAAGAACGCACTGCTCTGTTCGTCGAAGAGAAGCAGAACCTGTTCATTGACGAGGTCCGTGAGATAGACGTCTGGTCGCCCGCGCTCGTGCAACTGAAGAGAAACTCGTATCCCGAAACTCTGGTGCGTCAGATCTCCAGCTGGGTCTCTGAGGGTTTGGAATATCTGTCCGGACACATTGCTCATGAAGCTGGACGAGACGGCCTCCTGGGTTGGATCTCGAGGCCCGAGTCCTTTACACTGGGTGTCCGGCTCATCAGCATTTCATCAGCACTCGCATCTCCAAGCTTTTCGGCTCCGGAGGTTTTGGATGTTGAGCAAACAACGCTGCAGAAGCAGCTGCAATCGCTTCTGGCCGTTGGTGAAACCGCCGCGGTTCATGACCAGTGGCTGTCGAGGATTCAATCTGGGTTACGTTAGGGTAGATTTTGGCGTTTAAAGGGATATTCAGGAATAGACAAACCCCTCATAGACAATGGTGAAGATATTTGAAGAATGATGACTCGACAAGTTGTGCACCTTCCATCGCTTTTCACTTACATCTCACAACAACAACAAATATGTTCTCCCCCGACTCATCACTTTTCTTTCCTCCAAGTGTCGAAATACTACTGCAGGCCGTTCTTTCCCAGTGAGCTCTTGCACCACACCGACGAGATTCGTGAAGCATTTTTGGTCACGATACGGGTGGCAGTTCAGGCCTCATCGTCAGGCACGTCTCGTCATCATTTGGATCCTGTCACTCACTACACACAAATCACAGGAAGAACGCTCCTCGTATCCACTTTCTCATCACTTGTTCATTTTACATGTCAACAGTGCCGGGCTGTCAGCGCCTCTTCGTCCACAATGCAGGGAAACACGGTCGTTGCGCTCATCATTGGAATCATTTTGGCATTGGTTGCTATAGGATGGGCCTGGTACGGCTTCCTCACCAGACGCATCACCATCGGGGTTTTGACCTCTACTGCCATCGCGCAAGCTCGAAACAGGTCTCAAGATCTTGAGGGAGGATATGGGAACGGGAACATACCTAAATACTCGCACACTGCCTGGATCCGGCCCCAACGGCCAAAAAAGTCTCTACACCTCGCACGACCTGGTTATATCCTCGTTAGAACGGTCAACGGGGGAGTGGATGGGAACTGGGTCCGTCAGGACAGTCGAACGCCTCAGTCTCATGGCAATGGTTTCCAAGCGCCGAAGCAAAATCAGAACCAGACTCAGAACCAGAACCAAGGCAAGAAGAAGCAGAAGGGGAAGAAGAACAAACAGAACAAGGGAAACAACAATAACGACCAAAACCAGGGTGGCTGGAAGAACGCCAACAACAATCAAGATGATCAGAATAACGGCGACAATAGCAACAACGACGAGAAGTGGGAGAGTGCCCATAACAACAACGACGACAACGACAAGTGGGAGAACCCCAGTAATGCCAATAACGACAAGGATAACAAGCACATCGGCTTTTTCGATGATCAGAATCCGCTCCCGTCCCCCAAAAACAGTTGGGGGCATCAGAGCAATCAGAATCAAGGCGGATCAGATCGTCAGTCTGCCAACAACACCAGTCGAGGCATCCCTCAGAGTAGTCAGAAACAAGACGAGGGCGGGAGCAAGAGCTGCGCCAATGCCATGGATGAGCAATTGGCGTTGAAAGACAACAACGATTGGAAGGAAATCAACGAGGCAGCATGGTGAGGACCAGCTGTATGCACGGAGATACTCAGGTCAAGGATCTATTTTTTTGGTTCCCGATACCATGCAGAGATACCGGCGTATAAACATATTCACAGTTCTGGACTTCCAATACTATGCTATTACCTAGTTACAATAATTTCGAGCTAATCCATGAGATGAGACTTCATAATAATCCAGACCAAAAGAGAGAGCCCACTTCTACACTTCATTAATGGTCTCTGTGGGCCACCGCAGGACAGTGACGTTGGGTCCCCCCGCAGATCCCCAGGCACAGCTTTCCAACCTTCAACAAAGCCCCATACTCTCGCCCTGAACCATCATGTGGAATGACGAGGATAACAACCCTTACGGGGCTTTTGACCACCATGACCCTCATCTCTCCGACTCACTGCACTCCGCCGCCCTCTCACCTCGTAAGCTCCTCCCCCGGTTACAGTGATACCACTGACTCTCGGCAGCCTTGTACGAGCACGACGATACCCCGCCCTCCAGCCGTGACTCCAATCTAGACCCGCCAGACTATCTCTCCCACCCGGAGGATCTCAGCGACCCAGAGGAAGCCGACTATGGCGCTGCCAGTCAGCAATACCCGCGGAAGAGCGCCTACGACAGTCGCATCGAGCAGATCCTCTACGAGAACCCGGAGATGGCGATATTGATCACGGATGCTGGCAAGAATCACGAAGGTGGCGGTAGCTTTATCGTCTACACGATTCGGACCGGGGTATTGTGATCGCGATTGCAGGACAGCTTGGAGCTGGACTAATGGAATACACTAGGATCTCGAAGTCCGCCGCCGATACTCGGAGTTCGCATCGTTGCGACAGACACTCGTCAATCTCCATCCTACTTTGATAGTTCCCCCGATCCCCGAGAAGCATAGCATGGCAGACTACGCCGCCAAACCCACCAAGGCCAAAGAAGACACGGCCATCATTGAACTGCGCAAGCGCATGCTTGCAGTATTTCTTAATCGGTGTCGCCGGATGAAGGAAATTCGCGAAGATGGTGTTTGGTGGCGGTTCCTGGACCCCAACGTCAGCTGGGTAAGTTGCGGACCTGGTGGAGTTCGAGTGTAGGGTTGCTAATTCCCTTGATCGATGTATAGAGCGAAGTCCTGCATTCCCACCCTGCATCGTCTGTTCCAAAGAATAACCTTAAAGCTCCGCCTCTTGACCCCGCGAACCCGACCCCGGCCCATGGGTGGCTCCCAGTCCCATCTTCTTCCGCGAAACTCAAGGCTGGCGGCGGTGGGACCGCATCATCACCTACATCACCCGGGGAGAACACGGATGGTCCGGCGCCATCGGTTCCCGGCCCCGATATTTTGGGGCGATTCCCGCCCGAATCGCGCAAACTGAGCGAGCAGGAGCTGGACCCGTACTTTGTGAACTTTGAGGCTTCTACACGGGAACTGGAGCTACTATTGCAAGGGAACATCGAAAAGGTCAACCGGCGGACACTGGCACATCTTTCTTCCCTGTCCGCCGACCTTATGGAACTAGGAGCACGCTATAACGGGTTTTCACTCTCGGAACAATCGCCAACCGTTGCGGCCGCGATTGAGCGCATTGGTCAGGCGGCAGATACATCGTACATCGAGACCGAAGAGCTCTCGAATGCGCTGAGTGCCAGCTTTGCCGAGCCCATGCGGGAAAGCGCCCAATTTGCTAGTGTAGTCCGTGGGGTATTACGGTATCGGGTGTTGAAGCGGGTGCAAGAGGACATGACGCGAGATGAGCTGGCTCGGAAGAAGACCCTGCTAGACTCACTCGAGCGCAGCGAGCTGGAGGCGAAGCGGATCGAGCAGTATCTCAACAACACGTCCCATCAAGCCGGCCGGACCCGGCCACAACGGTCACTGTCCGCCTCGTCAGCTGTAAGCAGTGAAGGTGGAAATGCCGCAAAGGCTTCTGCAGACTCACAATTCCCGTCTACCCACGGCCAATCCATCAATTCGCCGTCCCCATCTGAGACATTGAGACACAAAAAGTCCGATCCGTCGCCGTCTTCCTCGCCGGCCCACCGCAAGTCATCCAGCGGGACATTCGTGGTGAACAAGATCTTTGGTCGTATCAATCACGCCATTCATGGATTTGCAGACGTGGATCCGGAACGAACTCGTCGGGACCAGATTGGAAAGACCAAAGAGAGTCTCATTCAGGTATGTGGGGCTGTTGAAAGGTCGGAAAGGTCGAAGAGAAGTCCCAAAGCTAACTACGTTACACAGCTGGAGCAAGCACTAGAAGTGTCCGAGAAAGATGTCAAGGATGCTAGTGCAGGCGTGCTGCAGGATCTACGACGCTTCCAGAAGGACAAGGAAGCCGATCTCCGTCGCTACATGGTATGTACAGAGATCCACCCGAACCGAGACCTATCACTAACCACGGCTCATGCTACGCTTAGGTTGCATACGCCCGCTGTCATTTGGACTGGGCGCGGAAGAACCTCGAGACGTGGACCGAGGCTAAAGATGAGGTGGATAAGATTGTGGCGAGGTAGAGTCCATTCACTAGGGTTGTCTCTGTCTCCTTTTGGCGTTGGCGTTTAGGTGTTGCCTGGGACGGTACTTTCAATTATCATATTGCCGTAAATGCGTCGCTTATAGCCGAGTGTCGAGAGCGAGGCATTTGCATTTCATTCAACATAGCGTGCCTATAGTGCTATCTCGCAGGTTGATCTCCTATTCCGTACCTGGTCCACTACTACTTCCCTATATAGGCACAATAACGGGAACAAAGGCATAAGACAATGGATTTGTCTCAAAATTGCGACGTCTGTTTTAGGAATGTCACCTTAGGAACCAGGAGAATGGAAAGGGTGAATCATCTTGTAAATCCGAGTGGGTCAAGGAGGTGATCGACAGGGCAACATCCACATCAAAACTAAAACCTCACCTCTCTTCTACTCCCCTTACTTCGTGTCAACCACACAGTACATAGCTTCAATGCAGAGCTACTGCGCAGTCGATGTACGCGAGCACGAGGACCTGATCTGATCTGACAATCCGTATATCGTCCCGAAAGTGTGTCGAACCCTTCCGCTTGCGTCTTGTCAATGGAGCTCAATTGATCTTCTCATTCCGGCGCCTTGCAGGCATATTTGCCGGTGGATCTGCTTCGACCAAAACTAGTGGACCTCTTTGCATCCCTGACGGCGAACCTGGACAGTCCCCGCATCCTGAGGAACCCACCCTGGAGGTGGCACGCCGTGCGTCAGGTCTGAAAACGATGAGTACCTGGATCCATAGCTGCCAGGATGATCGTCAGGAGTGGCCACAGTGGCCATTTATCACGGTCGACGAAGCCGCCTTTTGGAAAAGTCGACGAATTTCGACAGGGGCTGGTCTTGCAGTCTCTTTGGCATCATTCCATTCCTCGACGTTGTATCAAGATGCTTGTTCTACTGGGCTTGTTATGTTTCTTTTCGGTCGCGCTCAGCGTGAACCTCCATCACAATCTCGAGGCTCGCCTGAAGCACGAGGCCGCCGCCGGTAGTTTCCCTCCTCCGCGTCAGACCAATCAACATACCCATGATCCCACGATTATTCGTGTCGGCGACACCTTTTACCTGTACAATGTCGGCGAACACATCTTTATTCACACCGCTCCCACCATGGCTGGGCCATGGAAGCACGTCGGCTCCGTGCTCGATGCCAACGCTGCCACTCCCAAGGGTGACCGTGCCGTGCCATGGGCTCCCGATGTCGTCTATGTGGATGGCACCTTTTACTGCTTCTATAGCGTGAGCAATGCAGGTTGTCGAGACAGCGCCATCGGTGTAGCGACATCTCTCCTCCCTGGACCCGGTGGTTGGTATGACCACGGCACCGTCATCCAAACAGGAAGGGGCAATGGATCTGATGTCTATCCCTATACCGAGTCCAATGCCATTGATCCCAGTGTGCTGGTCACCCCGGACGGAAAGCCCTACCTCACCTTTGGCAGCTACTGGAATGGTATCTACCAGATCCCACTCGACCAGTCTCTCCTTTCTCCATTGAGTACGTCTGACCCCGATGCCAAACAACTGGCTTGGGTGCCTGGTACTACCAGCAGCCCGGCCCGGAACACCAACAATCTCTGCGGTGACTCCACCGGACCCCATCCCATTGAAGGCGCCTTCATCTCCTACAACGATGGATACTACTACTTGTGGTTTAGCCAAGGATACTGCTGCAACTTGGTCAAGACCAAGCTCCCGTCCGCCGGAAGCGAGTAAGTGTTCCCTCTTATCCCTTCGACATTACCGTATACTGACAACATCCAGATACAGCATCCGCGTCGGACGTTCCCGAGACCCTCGCGGTCCCTATGTCGACAAGTCCGGCGAGGATCTCACAGACGGTGGCGGCGAGCTTGTTTACGGCTCAAACGGCGACACCTATGCCCCCGGCGGGCAAGGCGTGATCCGAATCGGCGACACCGATGTCCTCTTCTATCATTACCGTGAGTTCACCTATTCCCCCTCAATGACCGCATACTAACTCCATACAGAAAACATGAGCATCGGACTTGCATTCTCGGTAAGTTCTCATCACGACTGGCTTGTGGATCGAGATACCTCCCTTCATTCCCCCTGATCGTCAAGTCTAACATGCAGCAGGATGCTTACCTAGGATTCAATCCCTTGAAATACGTCAACGGGTGGCCCATTGTGCTGGCCTAAGCAATAAAACCCGCCCAATTTCGCGAATCACCTATCCCCGACATACTCCACCATCCTTCGACCCGTTTTACATTCGACTTATTTAGAATTCCCCCGTCATCTCGACTATAATCCGCCGTGCCACTCATCTGCACAACCCACTCTCAGTCGGAGTATCGACTTCACTTGCATTTCATTTGGCGTCACCTTTCGACACATCACATTCGACCCGGTTTCTTTCCGTTTTAGAATCTTGTACATATAATACTTGCCATAGATGGCGTGATACATAGGAAAATCATTCATGTAATTTTCGATAGTATGATTCTCGACCCATATGTACATACATATATACAGCCTACAGTAGGTCGACCTTGTTGCTGATCTTGTGGGACCAGTGCAGATCCCGTGATCTACATGGGTCCACGGGAACCGGCAAGGTTCACTAGTTAAGGCTTGTGTGTTTAGTTACGCGGTTCGGATTCTATATTGGGATATCGGTGATGTCACAGGCACTAATTTGGACAGGCACCAGCATTTGGATGAAGGTCCCATAATGGTCAGGGGCGAAATCTTACTCATGGTGTGCGACGAATCGGACATTGTTCTTGCGGTAAACTTTACGGCGCGATTGAGCGCGGATCAGGGGGAGATGGAGCGATCCCCGGTAACAGTGACGTTCGATGGCCACAGCAGTAGACACAAGAGTCGGAGATAGCACATTTCATTATGGAGGAAGAATGGTATCTCCAACAATCCTGAGAGTTCTCGGCGAAGATGACGAACGATAGGATCGGAGGAGTTCCCCTTTCGCGCCGTGGATGCACTGAGCATTGTTCGATGGTGTGATAATAAACCGGTAGATCTGATCTGCTGTAGCCGAGCGGCGAGAAGGATACGAAAGTACGGAGTACCTGGAGAGACACTATCTACATTAGCTTGGCGGTTTGCGATACAATCCGGCGACAATCATAAAAGGCCATTTTGGACGGCACAAATCCAAGTCAAGGGCTTCAGATCGATTGTAGCATCTCATATAAATGTTCAACAGTCCAGATGAAGTGGAGAAGACTAGAAAAGAGGTTCATTTAACTTTGTAGAATCCCATTTGCGTCTTCTTTTAGGGCTTCTTTATCCGTTACCCCAACTTAGGTGATCATATGGATATGTTCAAGACCCGGTGTATGAGCCTGAAGGACTATACTGATGCCTTATGGAGAAGGCAACCATTGGGTCGGTCTAGCTGCCGTACGGTACTGGTGGGCTGGTCTCAAAATTGAGACCAGCCCCGGCGTTATCACATGACTACCTGCGGGTGACTATCAGGGGACCGAGTGATGGCAAACAAGAAGTTACCTTGATGGCGTGCTACATAGATAAGGGACTCCAAATCCAGGGGAATGAATATCCCCTCGGAGTCACGGAGAAGTAGCATTGAATTTACTCGAGTACTGTCAGACCAGGTTAAAGCGTACCCCCTTAAGGCGGATTTTCCGGACCAATTACATATTTGATGATATAATCCCATAGCTGAGAGAGCCTAGGATCCACTTGAACCTCGAAACTGGTTAATGCGACAGTTGAAGCGAAAGGTTTTTGGTGCCAATAATTCTTGGTAAGCCGTGGTTATAATCATCACGTGATCTGCGAGAGCCTTACATAGCCAGAAGTAGATCTTATTGGTGGAGTTATATGGGGTTAAACTAAATTTGGAAGTGCCTGGGATTAGTCATGATGCCGAGACTTTCTACTAAAGCGAAACTTTGAAAATATATCTTGACCAACGTTATTTCGCTTTAACAAGATCTGACTGTATCATCATACATAGGTTTCTGCTGCAGCTTCTTTGATAATTATCCATCATTTCTTCCTCTAGCCCGTATTCTCAACACACGAACCTAGGAACTAGCAGCGGCATTGCACTGATCTGCTGGGGCTACATCAAAAACGATATGTTAGCATCTTGTAGCGCCAGGCTAAAGTCAGCGAATGAATGAATGCCTCAAATTGTTGCTAGATTGTGCCTAGATGATTCGTGAAGGATGCCTATTTCTATCTCCATCAATAGATATGGATGCGTGGATAGTCTAGGCATTCATTCAATGTTATCCGTGGTCATTCCAAGAGATGGCTACTCTATCAAAGGTGGGACCCAAGATACAAGAGCCTGTCCACATGGTAAAATTTACAAAGATGGTCTTCAAATAAAGAATCACTTCGATTGCTAAAAATAACGTAGAGACTGAGGATATCTTCATTAAACATATAAAAGCAAGCACAATAGAAATGATAGAACTCCCCGGCGCGCCACAACGCCCACTGAGCACGATGACTGGCTCAGTCAACCGCCTCATCATGCTGGATAACTGTAAGTCGGTACAGGAAGTTCACGCAATCTGATGTCCTCGATTCGACGTCGACATCGTTGACCGCATCGGTTGTAACAAAGTCAAAGCCGCTCATCATTCTCATCCACCTCATCCGTGGCTTTACTTGAGTCATCCTTCAAGCGTTGATAAAACTCCAACGATCGTTCGTAGTCTGCCATACCGGCAGTGAAGATACCAGGATACGGTTCACAGGACCCCCGGCGGGGCCGAGGCAATTGCGAGGTAGATGCGATACTGCTCTCATGATCAGGATTCGTCGCGAGATCGAAGTGTGTGTACTTGTAGGCAGCGTACCCGTACCCGTAGGGGAGCATATGGATATTGCCCGCTACCGGAACCTGGCTTCTCCAGATACGGCGAAGGGTAGACGGTGCAGGAAGCGGATGGACGACATCCTGGCGATGAGCACGATTTGAGAGAAGTAGTTCCGGGGTGACGGATGCGCTTCCGGAGGTGACTGCCTCTGATTCCAGATCATCGATTCCAAGGCGACTTCTGGGTCTGTGTGGCCCTAAGGCTACTGGTAGGTGAAGAGGATATGGTTCAGAGAGCAATCGAATGGGATTCTGTTGGCTGGAATGGATTATGGGCAGTTCAGAGCTGGTTGATACGCCAGATATTACTGATTGGGACTTCGGGTCCTTAACGTGCATACGGCCTCTGGTCCTGTCCAGTCGTCTCGTCTCCTGTCGACTGTCTGACCATCTTCCCTCTTGGGGTTTCTTGAACAATTTGTTCTCTGGAAGCACGCGCATAAAGCCGGTTCGTGAAGCCATTGGAGTTTGATTGGCTCGAACAGAAGCGGTGCGTTGCACATGAGACTGGATGAGGCTTGGGCCAATGTCCAGGGCACTGATATCGCTTTCACTGAGGAGATTGATGCGGTTACGCCTCGGGGGTTGTGGGAAAATGTCGGGTGCAGAGGACGCGGCTCGGGTGGGAGTGGTCTGTTGGAGATGCAAGTGACAGGAAGAAAGCGACGTATCGTTCAGGGCATCCTCCTCAATCTGCGCATTCTCGTCTGAATCTTCTGCTTTGATCTCGGGTGGTCTCAGTTCCAACCTAATCCGCATGGGCTTCCTTGCCCCCCAGGAGCCCTTTAGGGAAGGATGGGAGAGAGCAGAAGAGCCACTGACCTTGCCATTAATCGCGGGGGATGACATGGCGGAGGTGTAGAAGGTTGGTTAACTAAAGCTGGGAAAGTGAGTCGAAAAGGACTTATATTGCATGTAAAACGGGATAGGAAAGTATATGGACATATCCGAAAAAGGAAGGACCAAGCCAGCTCGATTCTAATGAAAGCTCTAGCCAGTCTATATCCATTGATCCCCCTATGTAATGCATATTTCTCTGAAAAGACCTCTCCTGGAGATAGAAGATACAGAAATGTCATCACACATGTCCGGCAGGACCATTGCCTGAGTTTAAAAATGGAACGACATCAGAATGCATAAGAACTCAGACAGCCACCACCGCGGTGACCTTCCATGACGGGTCATGAATATATATATGGACAGAAAGAGCATATCGGGACGGAAACCACCCCTTTTTATCCCCATAACAGAACGCCAGACTCGCCGAAACAAATCGCTTGTGCCTCACCGGACCATCACTTGCACCTCATGTCACCGACCCCGTCAACCATCGGTGGCCATTTTCTCGTCCTCTCCGACACGCAATTCAACAACGGGGAGATCATCATCGGAGCCGTCCTCCAGAAGGGGCGGGACGTCCTCGAAAGAACCCTCCTGCACGGAGGCAGGGCGCGAACTTCCAAGGTCGTCGAGACGAGTATCGGCGTCCGAGTCCCCGTCTCCAACGGCAGCGGTGCTGTCGTTATCTCCGAACAGATCGTTGTCCCCATCGTTGGTTGCGGTCGGCTCTCCAAATGAGGGAGAGTTATTGGGACGATCGAATGACCACGACGGCGGAGTGATAATCTTGTCAAGAGACTGGGCATTGTCATTATCGCCCGCTGGGTGAGTTGCTCCGGCTCCGACTGAGCCGCTCGACGATCCATTGCGCGAGTCGTCGAGGCGCTGGCCGTCCCCCGACGGGGACGCTTCGCGCGGAGCATCCATACCAGGCTCCTCCAGTCTCTTACGGTACTTCGAGACAATCTCCCGTAGTGCCGGCCCACCAAGAGGCTCCGAGCTCTGACGGCGGTAAAACAGGAGATATGCCTGCGGAGTAATCACTTCCTCGGGGTCGTCGATGACACGGGCGAAGCTGTCTATATGAGAGATTAGTGAATTGAATCAAAAGACAAAGTGAGAGAAGCTAGGACTTACCATTGAAGTTGCACCATTCACCGGTGATGAAATTCTTGGCGTGGGCATAGTAATGCCCACCAGCCATGCCACCGCTGTGGCAATCGACACCGATGAGGTCGTACTTCAGCGACCTCCCGTCACCGGGACCGATGACCCGATCGGTCAAGTCAAGGTCCGTGATGGGGAAGCGAACTTTGGTAGACAGCTTTCGCCGCAGGTTACCAAAGCGCTTCAGGTGCACCACGAGAATGTCAGGGGCTGCCCACAACTGGAATTGCTTGCTGGCTTGCACGAAGTGTTGGCAGCTCGGGCAGAACCATGCGTCGTTCTGGCCGAGGATTTCAACCTTGCTAAACTCGTCCAGGCACTGATCAAGGGTAGTTCCCTTGGCCTTCTCCGAGTCGACCTGAGCACGACGTTCGATGATCTCAGGATCCTTGGGGACACGGATGTTGGCGTCGGTGTAGGTCGGCGCACCTCGAAGATCGCTTTCCTTTCCGCTGCCACCAAACAGAGCATCCCTGGCTTCGTCATTCCAATCAAGAACAATGGCTTCGCCCTGCTTGACCAGGCTCCACTCAGAGACGCCATGAGATTCGTTGTCAGAACAATCAATGTCGCTGTACTGATCACTATCATCGGCAGAGCCATGGGACTTGTTCTCGGTCTTCGCCCGAGAGGTCAGCGACTGGTATTGTTTGGCTGTGTCAAGGAAGTGCCCATCGGGAATGGTGCCGGTCTGACGTGGCCGTGGTGGGACTACCCGGACGTCAAAGAGGTTCAAGAGGCCAGGTGCGATGGCGTTGGCCAAGGGGTGTGCCGGGGGCGCATCAGTGACCTCGGTGTCATCAGCGTTAACACCAGAGGTCTGGGTGGTGTCTTGCACGGAAACATCGACAATGCTGTCCTCTCCCTCCACGGATGATGTCTTGATCCTGGAGTCAACAGACTGGGCATCATCCTCGGTCATCACAACGGTATCCTGGTCCTCGGGGGTTTGCTGAGCCTGCTCCGATTCAGGCTGGGTCTCATTAAGTATGTCGCGGGTGGTCATGGTGGCGACATGGCGCAGGATTTTGCGATATATGGTGGCCAGGTCCTGCGACTCCTGGCGAGTGAGAGAAATGATAGTGGGGGTTGCAAAAGGTGTCCGCTTGATCCGCTTGTTGAATTGACTGACTTCGCTCTTTCGGTGGAAGATGGGGATGAGAATGGAATCCTCCTTGGGAGAATCCAGCTCCATGAAGGTAATCTTATCATCCGCTCGGATACCAAGCTGGTCGTAGGAGACATGGGGCTCTTCATGAACGTGGAAGAAAGTCGAGTTCATAACGTCTCCGGAGATCAATCTGCTTGCATCGATATCCCTTTGACTCCGGGCGGCAACTGACTTCTGCCAGTCCAGCACGGGGCGGCTCTTATTCGCCTCGACTGTAAACGCCACCGGAGGCTTGTCAAGGGCCATGTAGATAATCTGCTTGAAGACAATCTGGGGCTCCGGAATGGGAAGGGTCAAGTTGCTGAAAGGATCGAAGATGATGCTGACTTTGTGGCACTCGGGGCAAACCAGCGTCGATTTGTACATGCCGGCGAACAGGTCGCAAACCACGGAGTCATTACGAGCCTTGTAAATCTCCCATTGCTTATCAGCAAACTCTTCAAGCGCTTGCCGATTGTGGACCATTTCATCGGTAGAATCGGGCTTCTGGATGTAGGGCTTTGTCAGAATACGGTTGAGGTCTTCTGATAGGCCATCCAGAAGGAACATCAGGAACTCCTGACTGTCATGCTGCTCAAAGCCAGACATAACGGGATTGCAGCGTCCAATTGTATTCCGGAACTTGCTTGGGGTAACCGATGTAGGTGTCGGTTCGACGTAGATAGATTGGATGAGATCAGCGTAAGACTTGGCAAGTGCACCCTTGTGGCCAAGTACGTTGTCATGGTTCAACTCCTTCTTGTACGCGTTACCTGCAAAATTCAATTAGTATCAGTAAACTCCGGCACAGCTTAAGAACTACAACGTACTCAGGAAATAGTAGGTCAATTCCTCGACAGCTCGAAGACACTGAGTAGCAGCATTCTGATAGCAGGTGTTGCCAAGGTTTGAGAGGCCTGTCAGGCCCATCGGACGACCGCCCTTCTTTCGGCCACGGGGGATTTCTGACACCGGGCTCGAACGGCGACTGGTCGCTGGACTGTTGGCCGCAGATGTGGCAGCGGCAGTAGCAGTGGGGAGCTGTTTCTTGGGCTTTTCAACCTTTTCGGTAGCGGAGAGACCGGCGCGCTGCAATGCTTGAGTTGAAGCCTCAGATACCCACTTGCCGCCCTTGGACCCGGCCACCTGCTCTTCCAGAACAACCACATCGCTACCGACCAAGCCAGCCATGCTCATGGACATCTTGCCGTTGTAGTTGGCATTGTTCGTCTGGTCTTGGATTTCGATCTTCTCCCGACTGGCTTCGTTCAAAGAAAGAAAAGCGTTGACATCCAGCACCAGGCTCTTGTGCTGGTTCGAAATTAGGGATGGGGTAGGCGCAGGAGAGGCAGTGCGAGAGACAGCCGGAGTAGTCGCGGCCGACGGCTCAGCACTGGGGATGCCGCCCATAATCTTCCACACGCGAACCTTGCTCGCCATCTCGATGCCAGCGAGCTGCTTGGCCTCCTTCAGCCACTTCATATAGCGGGTGTCGCGGGCAGCAAGAACCTTGGCGGGTGGAAGGTTCTTCTCGCGGAGAACTTGGGGAGTGGTCCCCGCGGCGGGGTTGGACAGCTTGAAAATGGTGTAGATGGGCGGGTTGAGTTCGTAAAGAATGTTCTCCATGCCTTCCGGGTCCGGATTTGTGTTGTGGGCATAGCGAACGATGACGGGCGACTGGTCAGCCAGGCCGTACCACTTCCTAATCAGATCCCAGGCCTCTTGCGGAACAACCTCGTAATCCTCGCTAAGTTGCAGACCGGGGCGCAGCGGTACGAAAGGTTCTCCCTTCTCGTCCTTGAAGTCGCGCTTCTGAGGGCCGAGGTCGAGAACGATGTCGGAGTTGTCGACCGGGCCCAGCTCGCTCTGCAACGATTCCTTGTCGGCTTGGTCGGCGTGAGTGCTACTCCGCGCAAGAATCTTCTTCAGCCAAGAAGCAGAAATCACGTAACCCCTCTGACCGTCCTGCGGGGGCTGCTGCACTAGCATGTACACCTGAGCAACCTGATCGTCAATGTTCGGGATGAAATCGTCCTCAGTCGTGTCCATCCTCACGCCTCCCTCAGGATCAGTATCAATCTCAGAGGCAGGGCGCTTGTCGCCCGGCGAAGGTGAACGACTTCCCCCATGAGGGGTGCCATCGCGGGCGTCGGGCATATCGGGATGTTCGCTAGAGAGGGTCAGTCCGGCGGTCGCGGTCGCGGGAGTTGGCGAGCGAGCACCGGGCTTGGACTGAACCCCGAGGACGTGAGACTGAAGATGGGCGGGCACGTATCGAGGAGGAGATAAAGAGGAGCTACTCCTGGGAGAGGCCGACGAGGAGCGCTGAGGTGGCAAAGGATGGACCGGCGGAGGTTCTGAGTGGCCGTGACGTCGTGTCTGTCCTGGGCGGCGCTCTGGGGAAACTTTACGACGCTTTGCGGGAGACGTCGTGACGGGTGAGCTGCGCACGTCGCGTGGCAGCTCGAGGCAACAATTGAAAAAAGGAGAGAATGAAATCGCTGAGGGCTCTCCACACCTTTCTTCCTGTTCAAAGGAACAAAGTCGGAGAAAGGAAAGGTACTCGGAGAGGAAGGTTTTTTTTTGACTGGCAGAAAATCCGATCCGATTAGTGTTTTTTCCGGGCGGGACAAAAGCCCTAGTTGCTTAACTCGGGGTAGCTCACCAGTAGAATGCAGAATTGACAGGACTTGAAGCAAATGAGTGATATGTGAAGAGAAGGGAAGAGAAGAAAGATTGAAAGTGGAGAGAGAGATGTCTAAATAGACAGGCCTTCGTACTGAATGCTGGAAGTGTGTGGGAGCTTGGTTTAGGTGTGGATAACCCAAAATGGATACTATAAGAGTATTGAAGCTATTGATTGGGACTTGTCAATGGAGAGAATGGGAAAAATAGAAAAACTTCCAACTTTGTCAATAAGACAATGGCAACAATAGAGACGATTTACAGCATGTGACAGTATCAGGCAGCTCGAAGAAAAAGTGTCTTATTGAAACAATACTATGAAGACGTGGTGGACTTCTTAAAGTGATTCCGGATCAGGCAGAAGACAATGCTTCAATGTGATATTTACTAACTCGATTGTATAGACAAATCTAGGCAACTACCTAGGTAAGTCAAAAAACCTATTGACGGTTGAGAGAATCATGTATATCGAAGGAAGCGGAGAATCACATAGGGACAATAGGAAAGATCCAGGCACCAAGTAGATGTTTAGGGCTTCCCTCACTCGAGCCCTGCAAGTTGCTTGAACACGTTGACTGGCGAGCGCTTCAGAATGAATTCAACATCGGCATGGGATTCAGTCTTATTGTTGGGATCCTCTCGTCCCCGTTTGACGACTGCATCGAGATCACCACGGTATACCTTTGCGTAGTGGGCGCAGTAGTCACAAAGGTACAGTCCGCATCCTGGATTGGATGGAATATACTGGCCAAAGGACCACTCGGTGTTTGTAGATGCCTGGGGTCTTGCACACTGGTAGAAAGCAGGCTCTCGGCAAATGCTGCACCATGGGTAGCCTGGGGAGGGAAAAGCCTCGCCAGCATGTCTGGATCCGGGCTGAAGAGCCATCAAAGCCTTGTCCAGTTCACCAAATGCGCTGCGTACCTCGGGTTGGGAAAGAGGAGCACCAGACAAGCTCTCGATCTTGTCGTGGGGGCACTTCAGGATAGCCACCCTTGTGTTGGTGCAGTTGATGCACATGCGACTTGGTTCTCCCCATTGCATATAAGCATACCGTTGCCCATGATAGCGGTCGTCACTCAGGCTCATGGCCCCAGAGTATAATTGACCGTATCCAGCTATACCATAGGCGAAATTATAGCACCAGTTGCAAGGCTGAGATCCATCAATGGGGATCTCATGCCAGAGTTTCAAGAAGGATTGCAGGCCAGTCGGGGGCTGATAAGACCGACCACCAGCGTGTGGAGAAGCAGCCTGGGAGCTGTCAGAAGCTGTAGTATTGGATGTCGGGCTTGATCCAGTAATCACTGAGATCCTCTTCAGCATGATAGCTTCGGACTCTGCGTCGCTATCCAGCGAGACCTGGCTGGAGTCATTCAAGCCCGAGTGACCGGTTCCGTCGCTGGCCCCATCAGTAGCTCCGATGGTCACTATACGACGATTCGCATATCTTGGTAGGTCATCGGCCATCTCCGTATTACTCCCTTGGGACTGACCAGCCGGTGGCTGCTTCCTGGCAGGCCCGGCGACGCAGTCAAATCCATGCTGCAAGCACCAGTGGCATGGAAGTCTGTGGTCGTAGTTCTCAAAGTTGTAGGAACATTGTGTTCTGCGCCTTCTGCATCCCTCACAAGGTCGTTTCCGGGTAGGGGGAGGGTCCAGCTTGCATTCAATTCCGTCGTGTCGACAGTCACTGCAAGGATAGTAGAAAGGATCCTCAATCAGAGAGCACTCGATCTGAAGTTCCCGGCATGCAAGACATTCATTGCGGGTAGGGAATGCACCAGGAGTATCCGGTCCTCCAGTATCAGTGCCGTTGTCCATGGCGTTTTTCACTCTCTTGACTGAGGCCTCACTTGTTTTGTTGCGAGCACGAAGGTTGTAGTCGAAGGGTCCAGATGAGAGGAATGCTTCTTCCTCCTGATGATGTCTCTCTTCGGCGTCTTTCTTCGATTTCTCTTGTTCTTGGATTTTGCTCTGAACAGCTTCCAGGGAGGCTGGCGACAGATTTCTGATCCGTTTGTGTGATCTGGAGGACTGGCCGTCTCTTCGTTCGGAAGTGAGCTTGCGCCTGGGACGGGGTAAATCTTGTAGGGGATCATATGTCTCGGTTGTGTCGTTGTCAACCCATGGCATTCCGAGGGTCGACAGTTTTCTCTTGGTGCGGCGTCTCAGGTGATAGTAGGGTTCGTTGCCGATGAGTGATGCCAGATCCACGATTTCGGCTTCCGGCTCTGGATGTGGAATGAAGGCACTGAACGCCTGCTGAAACCGTTTCACTGTGTATTCCATGATGATGATGCCTCGTCTGCTCACTCCGTGGCCTCGGTGATATTTTATGGAGGGTAGTGGTCAGAACAGTATTCCCCAAAAATGGATATATACCCGCTCGATGAGAATGAAGCGCTTGTAAACTCCTCAAGTGAAGGTTACTGTCCAGGAGGTCTATTTGCAAAGTATGTTTTCGCAGAACGGTGATATCTGGGGCAAGAAATGCTTGGCATGGTAATTGGATTTGATGTATACTAAGGCATCTGAATGTCTGGGGAAGGGCAGGAGTTTTTGTCATTCTGCTGCTCAGATAGATTGAGTCTATCTACTCTTCATATTCCGGTTCCTCTGGGCTGAAACATTTATTTCTACATGGCACACAAATGAGAGCATGGAATATCCGAGTTCATGCTATGGGAATAGGAATCAAACGGATCAAAGCGCATCACACCATGGGGGAATCTCCATCCGCTAACGAATACACGGTAGACATGAGTTTGGCGGGACGACTCGTTAGAATGAGTCGGCGACATCGTCGCCGCCGTTTTGAAAAAAATGCACCAGCAGACCCAGAACTTCGACGCCATCTTCGAACGACAAAATTTGCAGTCGCAGACGATTAAAGTCCGCTTCATCCACCTCCGCACTCTCTATTTCCTGCTTATCGAGGACGGCTACGCCCAGCTCCGTACTATCCACATTGTGCTCCTTAGGAAGCGAGTGGCCAAGGGCGGCCTGTTCGGCCACGGGGTGATGAGATGGACGCGCATTCATCTCGCTCGCCGACCGTGTCGCCAATGCGACAAGGTTGCTTGGTTTTGGCTTTTTCTGGAAACGATTTCCCATGTACCGCGTTTGCCTTGAACGCTTCCAGACGCTCTGTTCGTATACCCTTTACGATAGTGGTGGGATGTAACTGCCGCCCATCGGGGGTGACAGCTTGTTATGTATGAATGGGAAGATGAAGATGCTCGATTCAAACTATGGAACCATCCGCTATGTGACAATCCGCCGGTTTGCGAAAAAATGGTGTCTCCTGGCTGCGCGAAAAGAAATTCAACTTGGAAACAAATAAAGCTGTGTGTAACTTGGAACTTGGAAACACTGGGATAAAAGTATTGAGATCAAAATATCATGAGAGTGCAAGTCTCAGCTCGCGGTGTCGCGGCCTGAAGGTCGCGAATAAGGTATACTAGATTCACCCAGTAAGAAATAGGGATTATATTGGTCGCGGAGCTCGCAGCAAAAAGGTCGCTGCACGAGTTACGCATCACCCATGTGGGAATCTCTATCCGCTAACGAATGCACTGTAGACCCAGAGGTCTCCTTAATATAGGTTTGTCGAGACGACTCCTTCGAATAAGTAGGCGTCATCGTCGCTGCCTTCTGGAAACAATATACGAGCAACCGCAGAACGTTACTGACGTTGATATTGGTGTTGGTATTTACTTCAATAACCAAGTAAGAGCAAAGTAAAGGTAAAGTCAAAGCAAACTAAAGTAAAATAAAAGCAAACTAAAGGTAAAATCTGAGTAAACTGAAAGGAGAGTTAGGGCACAGTAAATTAGTTATAGCAAAGAATAATCATGTTACTTTTCTCCCTATTGCCTATACTATCTTTGAGCATAATATCATTGTCGAGAGAACATGTAGGTTAGAATGACGCTACAGTCACCAAGTTCTGAGGTCTAGACACGGGTGCTACTTGGGTATTCCTAGAGCCGATGCTATTGCTAGACGCGGGTGCTATTCCATGGTTTTTCTTTCTACTACTAACCCTAATAGGTACTAATATCCCATAGAGTTGTATGTACTATCCTTGAATAGGATCAACATGATCTATTTGGGGTGTCCGAACAAACCGAAGGTTTTGATGTACTTAAGTGGCCCTGGCTGCTCTCTAGTTTCTTCCTCTTCTCCCCATTTTCCCCCTTCTTCATACCCTGCACCCACTAAATTCCGTCCAACTTTACAATGTTCGGAAAGAAGGAGTGCACAACCGGCGATCCCATCGCCCCTCCCGCTGCCCACACTGCCCGTATGAGATCTGGAAAGATCTATAAAGGCGAACACTGGGAGCCAAGCAGTGAGTACCCCCACAGAGGCAGATGGACAGTAAAGGCTGACTATATGCAGTCGCGGACTACAGCATGGTCCCGACAAAAGCAACCGACGCTGCTCTTGAAGCAGCTAAGGGTTGGAAGCGGCCAGAGGAGGTCCCTCAAAGAAAGGACTGCGTGGGGGTTTTGCAGACAATGTCCTGGCCAAACAGAATCGCGATTCTTTTCGTTGTTCTTTTCATCCTGAGCTTCCTGATTGTCGTTCCTATACATGGAAAGAACCAAAGTGACGAGGCTCGTCGGCAAAAAGAAAAAGCCGAAGCCTACAATCAATCTTCCCTTGATGAGACGGAGGAAAGTGCCGAAGAGCCTATGAACCTTCGTCGATTCTGGGAGGAGCCTTCACCCATTTCGACCTTAACTTCGGGTCCCTCTACTCTGGCATCGGTCATTCCAGTGACCACCACCTTCATAACCTGCACTCGCGCAACAAGCTCTGAGAGGTCGACTGCCACAATCTCCAGACGCTAAGAGTGCCTGCCACAGGGCCATTCGGCTATCTTTTGCTCATTATCATTGGTTGGGAGAGGTTGTTCTTGTTTGATCTTGATTCTTGAAGACTGGATATTCCCAAGTTGGCTAATGTTGATTGTTCAATTGTCTGTTTGTATTACTACCGTCTCACCAAGGTTGCTTTCTTTCTCTTTTCCTTTTTTACGATCGTGAACGAGTTGTGCCAAGCATCTGATACCCAGCTTGATGGTCTTGTTACTTCTATTTTACTCCATGACTCTATCTGTCCCCCGCAAGACGCCAAAAGATGGAGATATGCAAGTAAGAAAAGAATAGTGTATTAAATCAAGATCAGGATAAGAGCCGACTTAAAGTAAAGAGTAGTGGTAAACACATTTAAGCGCCAGTTATGCAAAAATCGGAGAAAGTCCAAAAGTGACAACAAGAAGGTCCTAATTTGTATATGAAGATCCGATGCATTAAAGAGCGCCGCGCCAGGGTATCCATCCATCAAAAGAAGAGCGCCAACGAGATATAAAATGGAAAGAGTTGTGCAGGCCCAGGATGACGAAAGGGCCAAGAGTGAGGTACGAACCCCAGATGAATAGTTGAGAAGATTTAAGCCCGGAAGTCGTACATGCGGACGTGGTAATCGTCGCCACCAGTGATGAAGCGACTGTCGCTGAGACCGATGCAGTTGACTGCTGCGGAGTGGCCTTCATAGGTGTCTTGGCAAGTCGGGATGCGCGGGTCCCAGATCTTGACCATGCGGTCCATACCACCAGAGGCAATGCGCAATGTATCGCCAGACAGCGCCCAGATACCCTCCAAATGGCCGAAGAAGGTCCGGAGACATCGGCCAGTGTTGGTTTCCCAGAGGCGGATGGCATTTTCAACACCGCTGGTGATGATGTACCGTGGTGGTTCCTGGCGATCCTGGTCCTGGTCAAATGATGGGCCGAATGACGACGGCTGCACAGACAAGGACTTGGATTCAAGAAGGGGAGAAAGAGGATTGATTAGGGCTTCACCATCTTTGGAAGATGTGTGGTCGTTCTCACAGTCATCCAGGTGGCTTCCAAGCTCGATCTCGCGAGGCAAGGGGATAACCTGCTGCACCGCACCGATGTGGTTGTGGAAGACTCGGAGACATTGCTTGGTATCAAGATCCCAAAGACGGGCCGCGCCATCATCGCAGGCCGTCAAGACAGTTCGAGAAGCGGTGTCGATTTTGACTGCGTTGACACCTCCAGGATGGGGGAGAATGAAAGTGGACTTGTCCTTGAAGTTCCAAATTTTGACGGTCCGATCGACGGAAGCAGATGCAAGAAGAGTCGCATCGAAATGTAGCGCAATGACTGCCTCAGAGTGGCCGTTGTACTTGGAAATACATTCACCCGTACGCCAATTCCACACTCTGATGCTGCGATCCAAACTGCCCGTGATCAATTTAGTGTCATCAAACTGGAGACAGCGAACTCCAGCAGCGTGACCGCGGAGCGTTCGAAGCTCTTTGCCACTTTCCATGTCCCAAATCTTGACCGTGGCGTCGTATGAACCGGTCATCAGGATATTGTCTTCGAACTGCAGGCACATCACGCTGTCGGTGTGACCCCTGAAGACCTTCACTGAACAACGGCGGTGCTTCCAGTTCATGCCCACCACGAATCGATCCCGATAGACGTCCTTCCAGGGGCGGTAACGAGTCTTGAAGTAGTCATCGTTCGGGTCGGGCTTGTAGGCTGGTGATTTGCAGTGACGTTTTATCATGGCACAGCTCTGGTCGTCTGTATCAATCTTGCGCTTGCCATTGACCATAAGTTCAACCTCAGAGCAGGTACCGTTAGGCGCTCCGTCACCATGAGGTTTCGAGGACTCATTCCCCCAGTTGGTGGCTCGCAATTCGATTTCTCGCTTCGATTCTCGCAAACGCTTACGATCCAACAGAGGCAGGCCCCATCCACATTTTGCGCACTTGCGACGGATGTGTTGTTCGCACATCCGATGCCATACAACGTCATCATCAGCCAGAGCTCTCCAGCGATGAGAAACCTGTGCGGCGCGGCATAGAGAGGCTGTGTCAAGGTACCGGAGGATTTTGAAGGAGAGCTCGGGGGGAAGAGCCGTGAGGAAGTCGATTCGGATCAATTCGCGAACACTGGCGGAGATGAAGGAGAGTTGGGGGAAGCAGCACTGGGCCAAAACACCCTGAAGCATCAATTTACGCTGCTTGGCGGGAGCGGCGGAGAACAGCGACCAGACATGCGCGATTCCCTGCTGGTCACTTTGCGGAAGGGTATCAAGTTCGGTTTGTAGGTGGCGCATGGACTGTTCATCGGCCTGTCGCCTGCACTTAGAATCAGGCTGGTGGCGGTAGCAGTAGCCCGCGTTCACCAGATGAGGGATCTCGGGGGTCCCATCTTGCGAGTGGAACGGGGGGTACTGGCGAGGATGATACTTTGTAAGGAAAGGTGCCACGTTCTGCTTTGCCAACTGCGATAGGGTATCGGTTGTATTATTCGGGTTATGGGGATCATTGCTCCTATGGGGCTGAGCGCTGTTGGAATCGGCATTCACTCCGTCATTCTCCGCTTTCCGCAGAGTATCGACGAAGACCTTCGAAACAGACGAAGCCTGGGTGTTCTGCTCCATGACAGGCAAGGGACACTTGGCTGGCGGTCAGGAAGAATGCGGCTATCGCCAGACGACGATCACGTCGTGTATTGGCTCTCAGATCGATAAGTGTCCGTCGGCTGGTTTATTCGTGTAAAAGTGGCCTCGAAGTCGTGTAAACTCGGTATAACGCAAGATCTTGGGAAGTTGGGTTAGACAAGAAGCAGATATGCCATCTGTTCTCGCAATCCACCAAGGTTGCAGTGTCGTAGGGCCTAGCGCCACTGGGGTAGATGTGAGTGACGAGTACCCTGGCAGATACCGCAGAGATAAGGGTTCGGGGGTGGTGGGAGTCTGGGACACAGCAAGTAGTTGGGGAATCAAGGGTGTGTCTGCTTCAAATACTGAACGGCTATAAGACGACTGCACAATAGAACGAATCAACATGCGTGACAGAGACTGAAAGCACGCAACCATTGACGGAGGCGACAATCTCGGGCGGTGAGCGCGCATTGGCTAATGCCAAGCCCGAAATGCCGGGTTTGGCCCCACGTGATGGCGCCATCTCCGCCTTTGAGCACATCACTTTGCTCACCATCGTGCAATCGGATCAATGATGTGATCGCCTAAGGAGTCAAGGGGACTTTTCATCCTACACTAAGGCCCATACCGCTTTTCCTCCCCATATTCCCTAGGACCCCAAGGTCCCCACTGTTCGCACATCGTCCCGGTGATATGGTTTGAGTCGATCTTGGGCTTAAGCCGGGAATTACACAATCGAGTCCTTGTGCAGTGCACTTATTCCTGTGGAACTGATGAAATAGGTGAGTTTATTTCTGTCCGTCGTCGTTACTTGGCGTTAGTCCTGGCCTACCACACAGCTGTTGCTTATCGGGGTAGCTCTAGACCCGCGAGCTCCTTTCAATCTACGATGTGATACTCTTGTATACCAACATTGCCGACCTATACTAAACGTCATCTTCTTTAGGAGCTTTCGCACTTCATCCAACTAGCCTGTTCCTTCCGCTTACCTCGTAGTAGTACGCCGTTTCAGATACGGCGGCAAAATACCGCATGAGACGTCTTTCTGTATCTGCCACTTAATTCTCTTGTCAACGTTTCACTCATATCTCCAATATGGCATCATCTCAGTCATCATCATCATCATCATCCATATCTGAGCGCGGTGGCAATGACTCCCCCGGGCAAAAGTCCATGCCCCAGTTGGAAACTCTTATCTCCCACCTACTGGCGGCAAAACGCTCCCTTTCCTCCATCAATCATGTCTGGCGTGCCAACGAGATCGTCACCGCTTCCCGCTCCGCTCTCGAAGAAAGCGTCGTCGTCTCCTCTCGAAACAACTTCCTGCGTCGTGGGCTGAACAACCAACTCAGGTTGCTGTATAATGTTCGTTCTGAGGTGGAAGGGATCTCATACCGTGGTCGACAAGAGTTTTCGGAAGCTTTGAAGAGCCTGGATACCGCTGACGCTCGGCTGCGAAGTACTTTGGATCTCCTCCGCGAGACTATCGTTGATGCATCGTTCCGTCCTAAGGATGAGGGTCCGAGGAGTCTACATGACTTTGTGGATGAACGAGGGGTCGAGGAGCTGCATGCAGCGATGAAAAGCTCGATAGACCGAACCAATAATGCGCGGAGAGACCTAGATACCTCTAACCGGGAATTTGACGATGAGCTCTCCTCGATCAAACAAGCTCTCCGGCACTACCGCTCAGCCGCCAAGATGGCCTCTTCCCGCGCGTCGGCATCTTCATCTTCGTCTGTTTCGGTGTCCGATTCCGACCTGCTCGCATTGTCATCAATGCCGGGCATGTTGCAGTCGCTTGAAATACATGCGCAAGAAATGGCCAGCCTCCTGGAATCGTTGGTTCGCCATTTCGATCTGTGTGTCACGGCAGTGAAGCACACGGACGGTGGAGGCGCAGCTGCTCGATCTATCACTGGCGACATGCCGCCTGAAGTCCAAGCCAGCGGTGATGCCATGCCGAATATCGGTGAAGAGATCAACGCCAATATCAACGCGCCCCTGGATCCGTTGTCAGATCAGGAGTACGAGGAAATGGTGAATGTGCTGATGAAAGATGCCCTCGAAGCCGAGGACGTAGTCATGGAAATCCAGGACCGCATCTGCGAAATGGAATCCATCTACGAGCAAGTGGGCGTGCAGCGCGACGCGCTGCTCTCCATCTCGAATGCCACCCTCCAAGTCCACCGCCATCTCTCCGCTCTCGCGTCCACGCGGCTACCGCGGTACATCTCCCAAGCACACAACTTCATTCAGGTCTGGAACGAGGAAAACGACCGCATCAACAGCGGTCTTGCCGAATTGTCCGACCTTCACTCCTTATACGACGGCTTCTTGAATGCCTACGACAGTCTGATCCTCGAAGTGGCCCGGCGGGCTCATGTCCGCGCCCGCGTGGAGAAAGTTCTTCGAGACACCAAGCACAAACTTAAACAACTCTATGACGAGGACGTTGCCGCCCGCGAGGCTTTCCGCGTCGAGCAAGGTGACTTCCTCCCATCCGACATCTGGCCCGGTATTGGCCGAGCACCCATGCAGGTTCACTTCCTGCGTATCGCTGGCGGTCAGCTTCCAGCACTTGCCCAGGAACAGGAGCCAGAACATATTGGAGTTGAAACTGGTGCTGAACCCAAGACTGGTGTCGCTGATGACAACGCTGACGGTGAGATTATTCCTGATCTACCAAAGGATATAGTCGAGCGGGCGTTTGAACGATTAAAGGCGCGTGGTGGTAACTTTGCATGATTTCTGTACAACATCACAAGTGTATTCAGGGCTGGCATTGACGTTTCCGTCTTCTTATGTCTTTGCTCCAGAGCGAATCTGCTTGAATGCTACGGCATATCGGTCGGCCTAGAATGGTTTGCTAGTCAGAAGCCCAGGTGATGAAAGCTAATTGGTACTACCTTCCATTCTGGCGGAGGCATACTCTCCATACCTGTGGGTGATGTAGGCACCGCCAACATGCGACTCTTGTCGTGTCAGTGGATAGGCATGACTTCCAAAGAGAGCGCTGATGGGCTGCGTATTCTGATTTTGTCTGAATCTAGGTATTCTATAGGTCTTCTTGTTTTCCCCGCAACAAATGTAGTAGTATATGATTGAACTTTTTCGGTCTATACCAGGTATCATATGTCCAATGCTCCATCCTATATGCATTTTATCGTCAAATCATGACAGAAACGTTTGAGAAGATATCGTAGAGCCCATAACCATGCGAAGAACGTCGAAAACACAAACGCACAGATTCATTTCTTCTTGCGTTGGGAAGAAGACACAAGCTTTTTCTTGAGATGCTTGGGCATCTTGTTGGCGCGTTGCTCACGCTTCTCCTCCTTGACCTTGGCTTTGTGCTCGCGCTTGGAATCCTTGTCTTCAAAGCGCTTGCCGCGGGGCGGCTTCTTTGCAAACGGGTCCTTCTCCTCGTCGTCATTGTCACTAGTCTCAGAGCCTGACACCGAGACCCTGCCGCTGGCATCAGACTCCGAGTCGGCGTTGTCAACAGTATCGGGAACAGGCTTGGTCTTCCCATTTGCAAGCAGATCTCCGTAGACCAGATCGGCACCGGAGCCGTCGCGGATCTTCTCAGCGTCACGCTCCATGTCATAAACCTGCTCCAAGGTCTGGGGAATGTACTGCTGGCGGAACACGGCGGTTTCCACCTCCTCTGACTCCTCAGTGGCACCGGCCTCCTCGCGAGCGGTATAGAGCTTTTCAATTGCTTCAAACATCTCATCATTTCCAGCGGCCACATCAGTCGGGCCCTCGGCAGACAGGATGAACTGGAAGACAGTGCGCTCGGACAATGTATCAACACCCTTGCGACGGAAGAAGTCGCTGACGTTCTTGATATCCATACGGAGGAACTCCAAGCTGCGGGGGTGGTCATGCTCAACACTTTGACTAACATCAATGATATACAGGCGCTTCTTGTGGTAGAGAATGTTATACTCGCTGAGATCGGCATGGACCAAGCGGCAGACTTGGTACATCACGCGCATGCAACCCAACAACTCAAAGTATAGCGAACGCCAACGGGCCTCCGGCTCATCATCGGCGATCGTAACGTCCTTGAGACGGGGCGCGGGAATGCCCTTGGAGCTGCCGATGAATCCCATCACAAGAACGTGCAGACGGAGTTGAATGGGCTCAGGGGATGGGATGCCGGCGGCGTGGATTCGTCGCAGGTTTCGCATTTCCTTTTCGGCCCAGACCTTAACCATTGCGCGGTTGTTGCTCTTGTTGTATCCCTGACGGAATCGGAATTCGCCAGTGACATACTTGTCACGGTCCTTGAAGACCAAAATGCTGGTCTTGTAGACCTTAATGGCGCGGTGGATGGGAGTGGAGTCGTCCTCGTCGGGGATAGACATGGCATGGTAGACATTTGCCTCTTTTCCGGTGGACAGACAGCCGTGAATTTCCGACACGAGTCCTCGGTTGATCATCTGGAGCAGGATCATCCGCGTACGAGGATCCAACACCTGCTCTGATGTCGCGCGGTCCGCACGATCTCCTCCACGGCTACCACTGCCTGAGAAGCCGGACTGCTGGTCATCGAGCTTGATTTTTGCCGCATGGCGAGTCAAAGACTTGACCTGGTCATCAACAGATGCGTACGTGTTGACTGTCGGCTTCTGGGTATTGGTCTTGGGGTATTGCCATCTGGGAACGTTGGAATCGGCGGCGGCATCGTTCAATTTTCGCTGGCGGTTGTAGGCCTTGGTGAGGTCCGCAGTATCGGATGACTGGAAGTCCTCGGTATCGAGTTCGTCCTCGAAAATATCGTCGTAGTACTCATCGTCTTCATCTTCATCGTACTGCTCGGTGGATTCTTGCCCCGCCTCAGCGGAGTCTGTGCCCTCGGGATTGACATATCCCTGATTGGGCACATAGGCATGAGACGGTGCCAGACCATCAGCCAGGCCTTTAGCCTGGGCAGGAATTTCAGACGCACTCATCCTTTTCGTTATCGTGTAGAAAATAAAATTTTTCGGCTACGGAGAGGGTCAAATTATTGCTTCACCGCCGTACGCGGCAGAACCCCGCGCCCAGAACGTCCAACGAGACGCGCGGATTTCGCTCCTCGCGTCTTCCTGCCCGTTGCGACTGATTTACTCCCCGTTCACGGCTGGTTTTTTCGCTGGGCGTATTACACGATTCACACAGGTAATTACCTGATTACCCTCTCACATACCTCTTCGTGTTGACCGCCGAATGCGTTGTTCCCTGTGATCCTCGCGTCGCGCGTGTCTCTCCAAGATGTATGTCAAACAGATTATCATCCAAGGCTTTAAGAGGTACGTCGCACACCGCCATCCACTATTCAGCTCCAGGGGATATTTTGCTGACTCCTCCGCGGTACAGCTACAAGGATCAAACGGTCATTGAGCCCTTTTCCCCAAAACACAATGTCATCGTCGGCCGCAATGGTTCGGGCAAAAGTAACTTCTTCGCGGCCATTCGTTTCGTTCTCAGTGATGCCTACACCCACTTAGGCCGGGAGGAGCGTCAAGCTTTGCTTCACGTATGTTACACCCAAAACTGAATCTTTTTTCTTTATTAACCTCGAGCAGGAAGGATCGGGGTCGGCCGTCATGTCGGCCTACGTCGAGATCATCTTCGACAACTCGGACGATCGATTTCCCACTGGCAAGCCCGAGCTTGTACTCCGCCGTACTATCGGTATCAAGAAAGACGAATACACCCTCGATCGCAAGAACGCTACCAAGAACGATGTGATGAACCTACTCGAATCGGCCGGCTTTTCTCGATCGAATCCTTACTACATTGTTCCCCAGGGTCGAGTCACTGCGTTGACCAACATGAAAGATTCGGAGCGTTTAACACTACTGAAGGAGGTCGCGGGTACACAAGTCTATGAAGCACGTCGTGCGGAGTCCCTCAAGATCATGCATGAGACCAACAGCAAGCGTGCCAAGATCGATGAACTTTTAGACTATATTAACGAGCGCCTGGCAGAGCTCGAGGAGGAAAAGGATGAACTTCGGAACTACCAGGACAAGGACAAGGAACGCCGATGCCTCGAGTACACCATCTATTCTCGCGAACAGCAAGAGATTTCGAACGTGCTCGATAGCCTTGAGGAAGCACGACAGAACGGCGTTGAGGATGCAGACAACAACCGTGACCAGTTCATTGAAGGCGAAAAGGCTATGGCTCAAATTGATGCCGAAATCGCAGAGTGCCGTCAACAGATCGAGTTCCTCAAGGTTGACAAGGCTCAACTGGAGGATGAACGCCGCGAAGCCTCCAAGTCCCTGGCGCAGGTCGAACTCCAGGCAAAGGCTCTCTCCGACAATCAGGCCGCTGCCCAGGCGCTCAAATCTCGCCACGATGCCGACCTGAACGCCGTGAAGGAGGCCATTGATGAGCGTGAATCAGAGCTTGACAGCATCTTGCCGACGTTCCATCACTATCAACGTGAAGAAGATGTTGTCAAGACCAGCCTGACCGAAGCGGAGACCTCGCGTCAACGCTTGTATGCCAAGCAGGGCCGCAACTCGCGTTTCAAGAACAAGTCCGAGCGAGACAAATGGCTGCAAATGGAGGTTCGCGAGAGTCACAGGTCCATTGCTGCCGTCCAAAATGTCGTTACCCAAACCCAAGAAGACATCGCGGAGCTTGAAAGCGAGATAAGTCAGCTTGAGCCAGAGGCCGTCCGTCTGCGGCAGCTGATTGACGGCCGTGGTAACAACATGCACGACATGGACCAGCAGGTCCAGGCCGCCAAAGAGGAGAGAGATCGTTTGATGGATCAGAGAAAGTAGGTTCAGCTTGCATGTGTCGGTGGAAGCTCTTTATTAACAATTGTGCAGGGAACTGTGGAGAGAGGAGGCAAAGCTCGACTCAGTTCTTTCTACTGCCTCCCAGGAGATGGATCGTGCAGAGCGTAGTCTCTCCCAGATGATGGATCACAATACCAGCCGCGGAATTGCTGCCGTGCGGAGGATCAAGCGCCAGCACAACCTGGAGGGTGTGTACGGTACCTTGGCCGAGCTTTTCGATGTGAACGATAGGTACCGGACTGCAGTGGAAGTCACCGCTGGGCAAAGCCTATTCCACTACGTCGTCGACACAGATGAGACCGCCACCACTGTTCTGGAGATCTTGCAAAAAGAGAAGGCCGGCCGGGTTACTTTCATGCCGTTGAACCGTCTTCGATCCAAGCCAATCAACATGCCCCGTGCCAGTGACACCATTCCCATGATTGAAAAGCTGCAGTACGACCAAGCGTATGACAAGGCGTTTCAGCACGTGTTTGGAAAGACCATCATATGTCCCAATCTACAGGTTGCGTCGCAGTATGCCCGCAGCCACGGCGTCAATGCCATCACCCCCGAAGGTGACCGATCCGACAAACGCGGTGCCTTGACTGGTGGTTTCCACGATTCCCGCGCCTCCCGGCTCGATGCCGTCAAGAACGTTGGAAAGTGGAGGGATGAGTTCGAGACCAAGCGAAACCGTGGAACGGAGATTCGTAAGGAGCTGGAGAAGCTCGACCAGGTCATCACCCGGGCTCTCGGTGAACTGCAAAAGCTCGAGCAGCAACGACATCAGATGCAGAATAGCAGTGGGCCCCTGAGGCAAGAGTTGAGAAGCAAGCGCGATCTCTTGCAGAACAAGAAGGACACTTTGGATGCCAAGCGACGAGCTCTTCGCAACGTCGAATCCAACCTGGCAGCCCTTAACGATCAGGTTAATGCGTTTGAGACTGAAATGTCCTCTTCATTCCAAAAGGCTCTCACAAATGAGGAAGAGGCTACTTTGGAGTCACTCAATAGCACGGTGCGGGAACTCCGCGGACAATATCAGGAAATCTCAGCCAAGCGCAGCGAACTTGAGGCTCGAAAGTCGGTACTCGAGGTTGAGCTCCGGGAGAACCTCAACCCTCGCCTTGACCAGCTTGTAAACCGAGATATCGATATGGCCGAAGAGGATGCTCAGGGCAACTTGAAGGAGACCCAGCATGAGCAAAAGCGATTGAGCAAGGCGCTTGAGAAGATCAACGGACGCCTAAACGAGCTTGACGCTTCCATTGAAGAGGCCAACACCCGTGTCAATGATCTGCAACAGCGTAACGCTGAGACCCGGCGGGAGATGGAGGATCTGGCCCGGTCGATCGAGAAGCACCAACGCCGCATGGAGAAGAGCATGCAGAAGAAGGCCGCACTCGCCAAGCAGGCAGCTGAATGTGCTTCTAACATCCGTGATCTCGGTGTGCTTCCCGATGAAGCATTCACCAAATACAAGAATACGGACTCCAACGCGGTCGTGAAGAAGCTACACAAGACCAACGAGGCACTGAAGAAGTATTCCCACGTCAACAAGAAGGCGTTTGAGCAGTATAACAGCTTCACCAAGCAGCGTGAGACCCTCACCACCCGTCGTGCAGAACTTGACGCATCTCAGAGGTCCATCGACGACCTGATCTCGGTTCTCGATCAGCGCAAGGACGAGGCGATTGAGCGAACCTTCAAGCAGGTCTCCCGCGAGTTTGCCAACGTCTTCGAGAAACTTGTCCCGGCTGGCCGCGGTCGGCTGATCATTCAACGGAAGACGGACCGTGCCGTGCGACCGGAGAATGAAGTAGAGTCGGACGACGAGGAGGCTCGACAGAGCGTGGAGAACTACGTGGGCGTCGGCATCAGCGTGAGCTTCAATAGCAAGCACGACGAGCAGCAACGCATCCAGCAGCTAAGTGGTGGACAGAAGAGTAAGCCCACTTTTTTTTTTTTTTTTTTTTCATTCTTTGCGTTCTTACCGTACTGACGATCTACACAGGTCTTTGCGCTCTAGCCCTCGTCTTCGCCATCCAAGCCTGTGATCCGGCGCCTTTCTACCTCTTTGACGAGATTGACGCCAACCTAGACGCACAGTACCGTACCGCAGTGGCGCAGATGCTGCAGTCCATCTCGGACTCGACCAACGGCCAGTTCATCTGCACTACCTTCCGACCGGAGATGTTGCATGTGGCGGAGAAGTGCTACGGTGTGAGCTTCCGGCAAAAGGCCAGTACGATCGACGTGGTGTCGCGCGAAGAGGCGTTGAAATTTGTGGAGGAGCAGAAGACTTGATCGGGACCTCGGGAGTCCGTGTATATTTGCTTACTGTGGACTGGCGTACTGTGATACCTGAATGTTTTTATTCTTACTTTCATGGATCTAGCAATATTATTCTTATTTTTGCTTCTTCAATTCTTGAGCACCAAATGCGGGGATGTATAGGGTTCCATCGCAAGGACGTCTAAATGCAATTTTCCACGCCTATCTCCTCTCCCCCGACCACTCATAGAGAATATCTTCAGGGACATCGCGCACGAGAACATGCACATGTTCAAGGGCCCGCACACTCTGCAGACCCACCCAATTCTTAAACCACAGCACATGCGACTCGGGATTCGGGAAACGACCAACATCCTCGGCCAAGCGAGCAACAAACTTATTCCTAACGAAATCCTCAATCAAAGCTCTAGACTCATCGGTCAAATGGCCCTCATCTGACTTTACCGCAATCGGGGTCCGAAGCCAGACGACCAGATGTGAAATTCCGGGACCAAGGCCGTACGGCCAGTCATTACGGAGAATCCTGTAGTCCTCGGGATCGGCAAATGGGCGGTTGTTTGAGATGGGGCCATTTATAGGCCACTGCAGACGGTGCTGGCAGATGTAGTTCATGATGGAGCCATATTGGGCCTTGACATCCGCGGACCAGGCTAGATATCGGCGCAGATCGGAGGGTTTACGTTTAAGGGCGGCCAGATCATTTCGAGCTGTGGGTGTGAGGGGAAGATGAGGAGATGAGGAGATGAGAAGATAAGGATCTCACCGATGATGTCTCGCAAGTTGTCCCAGTCGTGTGCGACGAATTCCTCGTCGTTCATTGCCAGAAGTTGGCGGTCTAGCGCTGTGAGGTGGAAGGGGGTTGACTCTGGTGCCTCTATTTCCCCCATTGTTCTGAATAGTAGAATATAGAAGAGATCACTTTTAGTACGAGACTCTGTTGATGGGGAAAACCCAAACGGGAGCGAAATTCCGTTGGGCGGAACCGTCACTCATTCATAGCCCCGACTTTCCTCTTCTCTTTTCCTTCTCTCGTTCAGGGCTTCTTTTTTCTCCAGTCAACATGAGGTAAATTAGATCTTCTCTAGCTATACAGCTATATTTATATACAGCAGCCCTGGCAACTGCTAATTCCTTTCAGTACTCTCTCCACTCTCGTCCCGGCCCTCGTGCCCTCGGCCCTGCTCGTCGCAGTTGTCTACGCCGTCAAGCCCGAGTTCCTCGCTTATGCTGTCGCCGTCGCCAGTATCATCACTGGCTTCGCCTTCTTCAGCAACAGCAGTAAGTGGCTTCTCTACTTTACCCCTGTACCCCTGATCGCCTGATCCAGTCTAACACTGGTCTTTAGAGCCTCGCAAGGTCCTGAACCCCACCGAATTCCAAGACTTCGTTCTCAAGGAGAAGAACGAGGTCTCCCACAATGTCTGCATCTACCGTTTCGCTCTGCCCCGGCCTACCGATATCCTGGGTCTGCCCATCGGCCAACACATCTCCCTCGCCGCCACCATCGCCGGTCAGCCCAAGGAGGTGGTCCGGTCTTACACCCCCATCTCCTCCGACAACGAGGCCGGCTACTTTGACCTCCTGATCAAGGCTTACTCCCAGGGCAACATCTCCAAGTACTTGACCGAGCTCAAGGTCGGCCAGACTATGAAGGTGCGCGGTCCTAAGGGTGCCATGGTCTACACCCCCAATATGTGCCGCCACATCGGAATGATCGCCGGTGGCACTGGTATCACCCCCATGCTCCAGATCATCGAGGCCATCATTCGCAACCGTCCCCGTAACGGCGGCAATGACACCACCAAGGTTGATTTGATTTTCGCCAACGTTAACCCCGAGGACATTTTGCTCCAGGAGAAGCTGGAGAAACTGGCTAAGGAAGACGATGGATTCCGCGTCTACTACGTCCTGAACAACCCGCCCGAGAACTGGAACGGTGGTGTCGGCTTCGTGACTCCCGATATGATCAAGGTACGTCATTTGCAATTGACTTGCCCTAGGCACGTGCTAACTGTGTGACAATAGGAGCGCCTCCCTGCCCCTGCTTCCGACGTCAAGATTCTCTTGTGCGGCCCCCCGCCCATGGTCAGCGCCATGAAGAAGGCTACTGAGTCTCTCGGTTACACTAAGGCCCGCCCTGTCAGCAAGCTGGAGGACCAGGTCTTCTGCTTCTAAGGTAGCATCATCAAAAGTTAGATGGTCGAGTGTCGAGAAAGCACTATGCTTTCGATGAAGTGTGGATCCAGTGTACATGGGAAAGCGGAGAGTTAGCCTTATTTGACCCCGGTCGACAGGCGTCGGGCGAGGGATGTGTGAACGATCGTCTTCAGATTCTTATATATCTCCATTTGCTTTTTTCACTTGTTCATAAAATTCCGTGTTCAGAACGTCCTTGGAAGACTACGTACATACGGGAAGCAAAAGGGTAGAGGTATAGAGCCGGCCCGATCTAGTAAGCCCTGGGGAGCTAGTATTGGAAGTATGAACAGCATCCATTAGGTATATCAGCTTTTTCTAAGAGTGGATTGGATTGCATAGAACTTTCGAAAAATCTGATAAAATAATAAATGATAAGAACTTGGTTCTTTTTAGAATAGCGCCTCTTTTCGTCATAATGGCATTGTTCTTTTGGAACCGTAGATGTCTCAGACCTCGGATTGAAAGGTGAATACCTAGATAACCTTGGAAATTCACAATCCATTGTATGCACTTCAGCAAGCTTAAGCCTGAAATTGGCAACAGATAGTTTTCAATGTAGCGTAGGACTTCAGTGTTACGGGACTGTGAAAATTGCAGTAGTTGATTAAATATAGCATTAGATTATTAAACCACTAACCAACCCGACCCACAACTAACTACTGGTTGATCTCTATTGTAGTTCCAGCTTGAGTCAACTATCTGACACATTCCAGTGATAACAAAGGCAGACTAGCAGGGATATCCCTGCTCCCGAACAGACATCGGGATGGGACCACCCTGCTAGTGATTGAAGTTCTGGCCAAGCCACATCAAGACGAGATCCAAGAAGTCGGACCATCCCTGATCCAGTAGTATCTAGTTTCATATATGAGTCACTGGTGGAACTGATCAAGTAGATGCTCTATGCAACTCTGCCATGCCAGTAGTATAGGATTGAGTATTATTCGATAATATAATAAAAATCTGATGCAGAGACGCAAATAACGGCAAGTAGAATGGAAGTCAATCATCGAATGCATGGTATATTGAGGCATTAGTCGTAAATCGAAAGTGAGAAAGCATGCTAAGACCAAGAGAAGAATTATATGTCTCGGACCAACCATGGGCGACCGTCTCTCATTTCGTTCATTTCCATCCAAGGCTGCGCATTCTTATCGTGTATCATATTACGAGGCGTGCGCTCACCCGATACCCGTGACTCGGACTCCGAAGCAGCGATCGTCGCTGCATCTTTCGTCGAAGATATGGAGATTGTAGTAGTGACGAGAGGAGGCGGGAAGCCTGGTGACTGGTCGCCGACCGCCGTAGTGCTGTACGGCTGCTTGGAAGAATCGTACTTGTAGCTGTAGTGCTTTTGGCTTCGGACGGGGTTCGATTTGATGAATTTGGAAGTGTAAGGACGGAAGAGAGGCCACACGGGCGGAATGGACATGGTGATGAGCACGATCCATTCTTCGATTTCTCCCCATAGGAAGAGGGTGCCGACACCATCTATGAGATAGTTAGTGTCATGTAATCTGGAATTTGATAAGAGAGCCGTCTTACAAGAAGAATCATCGGTGAGGATGAACTTTGCTGCCCATGTGCGGACAATAGCGGCCACACCGGCGAAAACACCACAGCTCATCAGGAAACTCAGACCCCATTTGAGCTTGGGGTCAATGCGCAGGGGCACAAGCATGTGAATGGGAACGATGGCGAGATAGAAATCCGAAAGGGCGGCGATGGCGCCGGCGAAGTAGGTATAATATACGCTCTTTCGGTGATCGCATTGGTCCTGACGCATAGGATCCCAGAGGGCATCGACGGGGCTGCATTGGAACCAGACCAAGAGGATCTGAGGAATATTCAAGATGATGTTTAGAATGGCGACGGCCACGAGACTGCGGCGAATTTTGGGGTCTGATAGATTGATTAATGATCGATCAGTATACGTTCGAAGATATGACTTACTGCCTTGTCCGTTCATTTCAATCAAGAAAGCCGCCACAGCGATTTTACCAGTAGGAATGGCCAGGTTGAAGAAAAAGACAGTAATCCATGTGAATAGAAGGAATTTGCGCAGCTGGCCAACTTCTATAATGATAGTGATATGGTTTCCTAGACCATGGAGAACGGCGAGGAAACCGAAGATTTGTGTACACATTGTGAATAACTATTCAACGTCAGTACAGATTTGCAATTGGAATCTATGTAACAGCCTACCCAAGCAAGGAGTGACAATAACAAGGCTGTTGTTCCGAACTTGTTCACGCGAAGCCGCACGTACACACGCATAATCATGAATGTGGTGGCAATGAGCCCAAATGCGATACCCAGGCGAAAGTCTGCCGGGCCTCGCCCGCCATACGCAGGGAAGTTATCTTTGAGCGACATTATAAAACGAGAGACGAGGAACGGAAATCAGCACCCATTTTCGGAAGAGTCCAAGAAATCGGGTGGCGTGGGGACGGGGCCTTTATACATTCTCGGATCATGGGAAACTGGGCACTCGCTGGAAAGCGGAGGTAGTAGTGGTACGATCGGATTGCAAACATGAACCGTGGAGACGGAGGGACGTGCAGCAGCAAAAGGCTTGGTTGAAGAAGAATATACATAGATCCAGTGGAGCGAACTAGTGAAAAGATAGTGGATTATTAGTCTGCCATTGGTTCGGTCATATACCCAGACCTTTCCACACAGTGTCAACCAAATTTGGGTCCATTCAGAGGTGTCATGCCTTTCTATTCCGTACGGGATCCTCGCATTAGCATCACGGCTGCCTCAACCCCTTGTCCTAGGGTAGATCCTGGCCACTGGTCGTTCGAGAATCCGATCAGTTCCATCACACACAGACAAGCCGAACAGGGATCGGAGCTACATTGCATAGCCTAGCTCCGGAACTCCTCGTAGATATGAATCCGGTACTTTGGCTGGCCAACTCGTTCCCATGGAACCGCTGGATCAATCCATCGGGAAAGTGCGCGCCCCCCCAGACCTAGCAGCATTCGAAGCTAGGATTGGCTACGGTCTATGTGAAATTTTCTCTGTCACTTTCTGTCCCTGCAGCGGGCGCGTCCGATTGGGTGCGGCTACGTAATTGTCCGAAAGAATGGGGAAGCTGTGAGAACCTATCGCAACCCACGGAACGAAAACCCTAATGCACCTGTTACCGATATATTCTGATCTTGGCTGCTTCAAAGACGCATTTTCTAAATACGCCTCGACTTCTAAGGCTCTATTTTATTAAAATCAAATATTATCTACATGACTATGGCAATAAGTGCTTCCTCATCCGGGGTTGAGGTTTGATTCTATTGTTGCCCTACTTCTGAGGCATCAAAAATGTTTCGGCATCTCTTTTATCCAACTGCCGCTCCTGCATGCATAAGGTTATTCAAAACTGACCTGTATCAAAATATGCAGTCATTCCCTCATCTCTTGTTTGATTCCCAAGGTTGTTAGTTGGTTCTCAAATTACGGCAAAAGACAGCTTGTATGCGTAAAAAGTTAACTCTAAAAACAAACTCTCGGTAAACTTGGAAGGCGTTGAATAGTGTTTTCGCTATTTGTACATTTGAGCGGGGTTAGTTTCCTCAATATTGAGTCATCCGATGCTTTTAGTTAGTTCGCCAAGCACCATGATATCGGGAGCTCATTTTTCGATTTTCTCGGTATATAAACAACGCGTCGGCGATCTGCATCCCGCGATATGCCCATGCGACAGAAAGAACACAGGTCGAGCTGCTTATTGATGTCTCCATTTTGCATCTACAACATGGTTCCATCGGGAAGGTAATGCTCATGATGCTTGGAAGGATTGACATAGCGGGAAGTTTGTCTTCAAATTCGGCTCTTTCGGCTCTCTGGTAAGGCTGCAAGAACTAGGGCTCTGTAGATGTAGAGGCCCGAGATCGCCTAACCGATGGATCTAGTTTCGTAGCCCCTGGAGATCGGCTTGTCCGTGCGTAACTCAATGCGCCTGGACCGTCCTCAAGTGGCTCAAGTGGCGAGGCGGGTCAACAGCAGGCATAGCGGAAATAATCTCAGTATACGTGCGTCTTGGGATTCCTTGTCGGTCATTTCTGTAAAGTTCGAGGACTCCGCTGACTGAGTTATTTGCATTCTTCGTCAACTTAACATGAATGACGATTTTGAATCGCCCCGTTACCACCAATGAGTAGCCGATTCATGTCATCCTTCTTTTTCCCTTCCCTATACGTATATGGATTGAGTACGAAGTAGGCTTAAATGATAGAGTGATATAGCAAAGGAAATCTTTGCCGTAGGGACTAGCAACTTCTTAAACTTCCTAGAGCAAAGCGTAGAGGGATAACCCCAGTGGGATATCGACGCTTAACTAGGGCCATGGCCTAAGGATCTTGGCCCTAGGTTAAATCGCAAAAGTAATAATAGCAAATCTAAATCACTTAGTTATTGGAAGGAAAGATTAATTGTGTTCTTCAAGAGCGTAATCACTTACTTCTCAACTTACCCTTACTTCTTAACTTAACCTCACTCCTAATCTTGACTTCCCTACATCGCGCTCGAGATATTCTATGCCCTTATTAGTGTACCATGCCGAGCATTTCTTGCCCTAGATATCACCATTCTACAAAATCATCATCATTATCAAACGAGATCAGATTTCGGGGTATTAGGAGGCCTTTTACATGGACGGCACCGACTACATCACCGACTATCACACGCCAAGGAAGATGGCAGGATGATCCTATCATTTGGTCGGGAAGCTACAACAGACGATCGAAACACTGAGAGACCACCAAGCACGCGCCAATCCACAAACGTCTTATTACCTCTGGAGATTTGTGTCCTGGGACTACGAGGCCCCATTCCATATGTTGGTCAACATGAACGCCAAGAAGAAGATGCTACGCGGCCATCCCAACTACGCGCTTTGGTACAGAGCCCAAACAGACCCGGAGACCAACCTGGTGATTGCGGAGGCAAACACCGCTGACGAGATTGGGAAGGGCGAGCGGCAGATGCTTGTCTATATGGGTGAGTCATTCGCATTATACCAGAAGCATCGCTAATGCAATTTCTAGGCCTAGTCCGTGCCGGCCGTAAGGCACAACGGGGACACACATCCCGTGGGACCGTATTACCCGCATGCTAGACCCTACAGGCAGTAATGCGCGCCGCTGACAGGAGCGCAAAGGAGGGTCTCGAAGAACCCTCAACGACAACACCTACGCGTGACCACCGATTTTGCGCGTCTTATTCCGCGGCCGACGCCTATTTGCCCTCTCCACTTTGACGACATCAAACAGGAGACCTAGCCATGCTAGACACTGTTGACTGCGAAGACATGGACTTGGTTTTGGGGATCATGCGACTCAACCTGCTACGCCAGGCGTGCGCAGAAAGTGACGCCTCAGCCTGGATCATGTCTCACGAACTCGCCTGCAATGAGTTAGCGGAGGTCTGCCAACTCTTATCAGACTCGCGTCCGCAGTCTAGGGTCGACCGCCTGATGCCCTGCGTTGCAAAAGTTCAAACGAGCAAGCAATTGGCCCCTTACGGTGCCAGGAAGCGGGAAACTCGCCGATAGGGAAATCAGTTTACCTTGCTGGAGATTCGACCAGGTATGCTTCTGCAGCAATCCGCTACTCTATAGCCATCGCTTGCTAACTTGCTACGTGGCTCGATAGGAAGATCGGAGTTATTCCATCTACCTATGACCCAGTATCATCTCATCTCATACGATTTCCTTCTAGTTCACCCACGATCTCTCGCTTGTGACGGCAGAAGATGGACAAAGCCTCCAACGTATTATCAACCCAAATGAGGCTTCTCGAGTCATGGGCTGGGGTAACTACCAGAGAGTCCTCGATGGCGAGCGGGTATTTGCTATGTCGTTCAACATGCTTACTAAAAACCGAATCAGGAGATCCGGATGAGGTTCTCAGATGCAGCGGACGACGTCGTAGTATGGGTGGCAGCTTAATCCCGCCTTTGTTATTGTTGTTAGGCAATCTTTACAATTGTCATCAAGTACGAAGCAGCCATAGTCTTTATGGCAGTGTATAAACTCTTTTTGGTCCGGCAAGCGGAAAATGTTCCCTCGTTAGCCTAGCCACAATGACAAATGCCATACAATTGGAAAAGAAAATAGGGGAAAAAAATGGTTTGTCGCCGCTTACTGAGGAGAGGCAAAACTGCCAGAAGGATGCCCAGTCCCAATCTGAACAGTCGACAACTTCCAGTGGTAAACGGCCCGCACTCTTTGGACTGCATTCACGAGGAAGCCAACATCAACACCAAAGGTTGTATCTGTGGCGTCGGCTGGTGCAAGCCCGACCCGGCGACCTGCAATGGAACAATGGTAGCAGTCTGGTATACCGGCATGCCTAACTATCAACCATTGGCTACGGCCACCCAGACACTCGACATTGACATCGCGAATGGCAGTTCCACGACACAGTATATCGGGTACAGCGTCCATGATACTGACCACCGGGAGAGCAATTGCTGGTATGCGAATCATGGAGGGGGGGTATTATTGCTTTCTAGGTATGTACCTCGGACCTTGACAGCTCGATTGGGTATAAGCATCATACCCTTGGGAGATATTCCAGTCTTGAACTACAGTGGGTGTAGTAGTGGGCTGGATTGTGGCAGGTGAAAGTATGTACCGAAGAGGGTCTCTGGACATAGAGGAAATGACTGAGAGTGCATCCCTGGGCAAAAATTACGGGTCATTCCAGAAGTGGAATCGTAGATAGACAAAAGAAAATGACAATAATATTTCATGACAAGTTCAAGGGGATATCTTGCAAAACTGGGGAAGGGGATATCAATGCTCTCTTAATGATGTACCTCAATCATCTCTTTGACCATGGATAAGAAATTCTGACGGTATTCGTCCGCCGTTGTTGTAATAGACATGGGTCCTTGACGGCCCACAACGTTGAACGTCTGCACGACCCCCGACATCGCCTGCGCACGTAGCTTATGTCGAGCCCAGAAAAAGTCGAGTATCACAGCTCGGTACTTCCATTTCCCATCTGCGGATGAAATACCCGCCCTCCACGGACTCTGCCGCCCCATTACAGTCGGACTTGAGGAGGATGGGATCCGCACCAGGAACAGGGAGTAATCGACTGCATTGGCATCTTTGAGGAACTTGGTATCTGCCAGAATGGCTTCCCAGAAAGCATCATAATCCTTCTGCCAAAGATGAAGTTTGTCATTGAAGACGTCCGCCAGCTTTCTGAGTGTATCCTCGCTGACTAAAGGCTCAGGTACAAGATCACGCTCCGGATAGAAGTAGTCGATTGGTTTGAGGTCGTAGGTTTCCCAACGATTACCGTCAGGGTCATCTGCTTTGCCCCAAAGGATATTCTCCATGATAATGTGGTGTGCCGGGGTGCAGCCAAAAATCGTACCGAGAGTCACATAGGGAGAGAGAATGTAGTCGGTGATCCAGACCAACACAGAGTCTGGATTTCTTTGCATATGTTCATAATAAGGCTCGAGGAGATCAGATTGGAAGAATGTGTACTCAAAGTGACGTGGGAGACTTTTGATAACGAAATGGTCATCACGTGTGCTGAAGAAAGTCTGCTAATGTTTTAGAATAATCCTTGACTGAATCGCAGCAAGGAGATTTACCGATCCCGAGAATCCCAAATCGCCTATCATTTTCAACGGTGGCTGGCCGCTTGTCGTGTGGAAGCTCGCCTGATACTCATCTTCGTCAAAGTTCCACACCTCTTGACGCAGTTTTGCAAACATGTCTGGCTCAAGTCGAATAAGTTTGATTCTGCGAAAAGTGAAAAATGCAATGAACTTCCCCCATGTGGTCTTTTTGAATCGGTCTGGGTCACGGAGCAAGCCAGACTGTATGGACTTGGCCAGAGCCGACTGTCGGTGATTTTCGCTCATTTCGTATTGCTGGTGGGGTCATGTTCCCATGATAGAGGGAGAATCGAAGTATCAGGGGTGTGAAGCTTGCTTTTATTTAGTTGAGAAATTAAGACAACATGTGACGTCAGGAACTTGGGCCATGCTGTGATTGGCGGCATCTTCTTCTACACAACCAAAGCAAGGTGGACGGACGATCAACCAGGCTAAATTAACCTAATTTGAGTTATTAGGCCTTGTTGTAGTTACCTATGGCAACAAATACTACATAGGTATAACTATGCCTCGGACAATTCATAGTGGGAAATAGTATACAGTTTCAGAAAGCCAAACCAGTATCCCTCACCATCCTGAAACCCCTTATTGGAACTACAGCAAATAGTATACACTCAGTTACGGTAGAAATAAATTGTATTATCCACTAAATACTCATACATAACTATCCATAACTAGTGATAACTAACTAGATCGGACAGAAAAGGAGGATATAAATCACGTGACTCACCGCCCGTCCCCGACTCACAGCAGAAAAAAGTGACTCCCCGAGAATTTCCCCCTCTTTATGGGTCACTATATGCTAAGCGGGGCCCGACGTTCCTCTGGCTACTTTTTTTCTCGATCGCCCCTCACCACCATCCGATCGAACCCCTCTTCTCTCTTTCGCGCTATCGCTTCTCCGGCGCGTCCCCGTTCGTTAACCACAATGGCGTCCGAAAACTTGCCCGCCTCGGTCGAGGCCCTCACCCTCCAGTCGACCACACAAAAGTCCGCTTACCCCGGCTGCTTTCCGTCGCTGAACCCCATGGACATTTACCGCGAGCACATTGCGACAGAGCTCAGCAAGGCCACCGACATTGACGCGCAAAAGATCTACTCCCGCCTCGCATGGACAAATACCCTGGACAAGGGCGACTTGACGCTGCCGGTATGTGGTTGATGTGCCGCCCAGAGCGCGATTACATTTTGCGGCTTCAGCTTTCACTTGCATACTCGGACTGACCTTGTTCCTTTCATGCCGTTAGGTTCCCTCGCTCGGTATCAAGAAGAACCCTCAGGAGCTTAGCCAGGAATTGGCCTCCAAATTCCCCGAATCCGACCTCGTCACCTCCAGCGTCTCCGGCCCTCATCTGCAATTCTTCTGCAAGCCCAAGCCCCTCACTGAGACCGTGCTTGGCCGTATTTTGAAGGAGAAGGCTGCTTTTGGTACCAATGGCAACCAGGGTTTGAAGGACCCGTCGGACCCCTCCAAGGGCCAGAAGAAGATCATTATTGAGTTCTCTAGTCCGAACATCGCGAAGGCCTTCCACATGGGTCACCTGCGGAGTACCATTATCGGTGGTTTTCTTGCCAACCTCTACACCGTCATGGGATGGGACGTTGTTCGCATGAACTACCTTGGCGACTGGGGCAAGCAGTACGGTCTCTTGGCAAACGGCTACAAGGCTTTCGGTAACGAGGAGGCTCTTGCTAAGGACCCCATCAACCACCTGTTCGATGTCTACGTCAAGGTCAATAACATTGTCAGTGACCAGGAGAAACCGATCAAGGAGTTGAAGGAGCAGATCAAGCAGAAGAAGGAGAAGAACGAGGATGTTGCTGCCCTAGAGGCTGAGCTTGCCAAGCTGGTTGACGTCAGCGAGGATGAGAAGGCTCGCCGCTACTTCAAGAGCATGGAGGATGGTGACCCCGAGGCTCTCGACCTCTGGCGCCGGTTCCGTGACCTGAGTATCATCAAGTACAAGCAGGCATATGCTCGTCTCAACATTGACTTTGATGTCTACTCCGGAGAATCGCAGGTCAAGAAGGAGAGCATGGCCAATGCTTTCAAGGCTATGCAGGATGCCGGCATTACCGAAGACTCGGAAGGTGCCGTGATTGCCGACTTCACCAAGCACGGTGCCAAGAAGCTCGGCAAGGCTATCATTGTCCGCAAGGACGGCACTCCTCTTTATCTGACCCGTGATATCGGTGCCATCTTGGAGCGTGATGAGGAATACAAGTTTGACAAGATGATCTACGTTGTGGCCTCGCAGCAGGATCTTCACCTGGCACAGCTCTTCAAGGTCACCGAATTGTCGGGCCGTAAGGACCTGTCTGACCGTTGTCAACACATCAACTTCGGTATGGTCAAGGGCATGAGTACTCGCAAGGGTACCGTGAAGTTCTTGGATGACATCCTAAACGACGTCGGTGAGAAGATGCACGAGGTCATGAAGAAGAACCAGACCAAGTACGAGCAGGTGGAGGACCCGGCCGCCACTGCCGACACCCTGGGTATTACTGCTGTCATGGTCCAAGATTACACTGGCAAGCGGTATGTCATATTAAGCCCTTCAGATTCATCAAAATCACCATGCTAACTCATCCCAGTATCAACGGCTATGAATTCAACCTGGAGGCCATGACCTCCTTCGAGGGTGACACTGGCCCCTACCTACAGTACGCCCACGCTCGTCTGTGCTCTATGATGCGCAAGTCGGGCCTGACCGAGGAGGAGTTGAGCTCGGCCAACTTCGACCTCTTAACCGAGAAGCACGCCGTTGATCTGGTCCGCCTTCTGGCCTCCTATCCTGACACCGTTCTCAACGCCTCCAAGACTTTGGAGCCAGTTACCATCCTTGCCTACCTGTTCAAGATGACCCACGCCCTATCCTCGAGTTACGATGTGCTCAAGGTCGTTGGAAGCGAGCCCGAGCTTAAGAAGGCCCGCATGGCCCTCTACTTCTCTGCCCGCCAGGTTCTCCACAACGGCATGCGCATCCTTGGCCTGAACCCCGTCCAGCGGTTTGTCTCCTTTCCACTTGAACTCACCGGCCATCAGCTAACTTTGTACTATAGGATGTAAACTCGGTTCTTTCCTTTCTCCGCCGCTTTCGAAAACTTCCGCACACCACGATATCTTATTTCATTTTTAGATGCATTCGGCGCTAAGAGCTGGTTAACAAAATACCAAAACTTGCTGTTCTACCTTATACCTAGGTATTAGAATTCGAAAACAGATTACCCCCAAACACTATGTACATTTTCTTTCGCTTGTAAATCCCTACTGTTGTTACCATGTACCCTACTACCGCATCTCATACATTGGTAAAGCATACTGACTGCTATGCATAGCAGGATGAGCTCTGTTGACCTCAATAACGTTTCAAAGGAACCGGAAACAAAGACAAGCCGTTATTAGCATAATGTGGCGCCCCGGGGACCACTCTCGATCCTGGCAAGTTCCCGAAGAAGTCTCCAACCAGACCCCGGCATATATCCTCCAATTAAATGAACGTTCTCATGCGAGAAGCTGAAGATCGAGATTCAAATCTCAAGTAAGCCAATATCCACACTCACCTAGTTGAACGGCGTCTATAACTTGGAACTAGTATACTACTAGTTAGTTAACTCGGGGAACAACTCGGAGACCAAATCGGGGACCGACACTATCAACGCCCCGAGCCTCACTAACCATCAAAGTAGACGCCCGCATCAATAGATCGGGAATCTCAAAGCCCAGCTGAACTCCCCCTGAAAAAAGAAAACATGTGGTCACCCTATTTTCCCGTTAGCAAGGTGACTCGGCGATCACACGCCCTGCAGACCCCGATAAGAATCGAACATATATAACCAAGGCCCGACCCTGGCTCAGCATAACGCCAATAAACCCTATGCAGACGTTATAAACTTGCGTTCTCACTGATACGGATATGCGAGGCTCATTCGCCATGAAGGAAGCTAGCACTAGCCCAGATCTGGAGAGAAACGATGGACGGTCCTTGATGAACCATTCCGTGAAGAATTTCTCGTGGAGTGGGCTTACAGTGACGGTCAAGGATCGGCAGAGGAAGAGAGCACGGGATCTAATCTGTGATATTAGCGGTGATGCACAGCTGGGTACGTATGAAGCGGTCTCTAAGCAGAGACGATACTGATGTGATGACAGGGGAACTCGTGGCGATGATGGGACCATCAGGGTGTGGAAAAACAACCCTTCTCAATGTACTAGCGCATCGATCGTCAGGTGCTGTGCTAGGTGATAGCTATGTGAACGGGCTCAAGGCCGACGCTGCTTCGTTCAGACGCATGACATCGTATGTTGAGCAGGAGGATGCACTTATTGGGTCATTGACTGTGCGAGAGACATTGGAATTTGCGGCGGATCTCTCGTTGCCTAGGTATTTTACCCTATTGTCTTGCTATGTTGTGTTTACATTGGTTTGAAATAGTTCGGTGACGAAGTGTCAGCGCATGGAACTGAACCAGACTCTCTTGGAGGCTTTTGGGATCCAGAACCAAGCTGATACCCTTGTGGGGACTCCGATTCGGAAGGGCATTAGTGGTGGTCAGAAGAGGCGGGTTAGTGTGGCTAGTCAGCTTATCACTTGTCCGAAGATATTGTTTTTGAATGAGCCGACTAGTGGTCTGGATTCGACGGCTAGCTTTGAGGTCATGGCTTATGCTAAGAAACTGGCCAAGTTGAGCAATGTGAGTGTGGTTGAGGTATTTACTGATCGGGATCACTAATAATGCTAGATCATTATCATCGCTAGTATCCACCAGCCCTCAACGACGACATTTCACTTACTCGACAAACTACTTCTCTTGTCAGGTGGACGAACGTGCTATTTTGGTCCTGTCAAAGATGTTGAGACTTACATCCGAGGTGTTGGCTATCCTATTCCCGGGAACACCAACCCTGCGGAGTTTCTTCTTGATATCATCAGCTCGGACTTTAGCAGTGGCAGAGACTCATCCCTAGAACGATTCGAGGCGATTCAGCATGCGTGGGCGACTTCCACGGAGGCAGATGCCCTCACACGACACATCTCGGAAAGGGTACAGCTGACGAAGGAAGACATCAATAAGGTTGGGATGGAAGATATGGTTCGACCCGGTCCTGTTCAAATCACAACCGCCCTCCTCCATCGTTCTTTCATCAAGAGCTATCGCGACGTTGTTGCCTATGGCATTCGCATTGTGATGTATCTAGGTATAACTATCGGAATATGGCTCCGAACCCATAGCTGACATGTTTCCAGGACTAGCAATCATGATGGGCACAGTGTGGCTCCGTCTGCACCCATCGCAGGAGTATATCCAGCCCTTCATCAACGCAATCGTAAGGCCCCTTCCCCATAATAACTCATAAGCACTAACCAATATAACTTAGTTCTTCGGATCTGCATTCATGTCATTCATGGCTGTGGCATATGTCCCAGCCTTTTTAGAGGACCGGGCCAACTTCGCAAAAGAACGAGCCAACGGACTATACGGGGCAACACCCTTTCTAATCTCCAATTCCTCATCGGACTACCATTTCTCTGTAAGTGACACTATACCCAAGCCTCACAAAGCTGACCGATCCTGCAGTTCTTATCTCAATCCTGTTCTCGATTGTCTCGTACTGGCTCTCCAACTTTCATCCCAGCGGCGAGGCCTTCTTCACCTGGGTGATGTGGGTTTTCCTAGACCTCGTGGCGGCCGAGTCACTAGTTGTGCTGGTAACAGCGATATTCCCCAATTTTGTGATTGCGCTTGCGCTCGTGGCATTTGCTAATGGGCTCTGGATGAGCGTGGCAGGGTTCCTGGTGACTCCGACGATTTTGAACACATTTTGGAAATAGGTGTTTCATTATATTGATTATCAGGTAAGAACGGGGTCTATCGCGGTGGTTATATGTTAGACTAACATTCATCTAGGCCTATGTGTTTCAGGGGATGATGGTGAACGAGTTCTCACAACGGACGTACTCGTGCGGTGATCAGTGTCAGTGTATGTATACCACGGACTTGTCAGATCAGTGCCAGATTCGCGGAACAGCCGTACTTGAGACCTATGGCTATACAACTGGCAGGACTGGGAAATGGGTTGGCATTCTCATCGGCATCATGGCGGTGTATCGGCTGCTCGGATGGATTGCGCTTCAACTGCGCGGGAACTGATGATTCTCGCCAGGGGACCGGGATTGGAGATGTATACAAGTATCGTCTCAGATGTATGTACTGCTTACGATTGTGCGATTTTACTCGTTGCTCCAGGCTCGCACTTGCCTAGGCGGGCGATTGAATGCCATCCCAGCATCCCCTCATCCCTCTATCTCTGCCGAGGCCATGCTGTAGTACCACGAATCGCTAATCATCATCGCGCGTAACCCTGGGAATGGCGCGCTGGACGGCTGTCCTTGTGTGGCACATTCGAGTTCGATCGGCGCACTGGCAAAGGTTTCCCGCGCGGAGCTCTCTATACAACACCTGAATGGTGCTCGCATCAGCGAATAGCTCAACAGCAATGGCCTCATGGTTATCACAGATAGCATCAATTGGCCCCTTTCAATGCAAGTGATAGAAAACGACAGTCTTTTTGACCTCGAACCCTAAGGAACCCTGAAAGGACGCGTGCCAGAACCCCTCCTTCTCCTCATCTCGAAGGCAACTCCCATAATAAAGAACTAGCGGTGAGGGTCACGTCGAGACGTGATGCCACCCTGCAGAGACAGGAAGCAAGGGGGTCCAGAGTAACTATCTCTCCGGGGGTGGAGAATCGTTCCAGGGAAACGGTAAAGTTTTTGTAATTGTGCACGAAGAACATGACATGCGTGCGAAGCTTAGTAGCTGATGATGAATTGCGGCTACATATCAGGAATTGCAATATGTCCGGTCCACACAGCGGGCCTCTTTCTCGGGCCCGATCTCCACATCTCAATGCGATCGCGGCCGTGTTTCTCCCAGAGCCGCATGGATACCCTGGATGGATTGGCACCCGGAGCTGAACATCGGGAGCTGGTCACCCGGGTTTGATTTCTCATCCTCAGGTAACCAGAGGAGCATGGACCTCAGGAGCAGAAATTGCCCCTCGGATAAATTGCGGTTCTTATCATGTTCGCACGTGCGGGGTCCTAGACCTTCCATGAAATGAGAAATGGAACCAAGGCTTAAGACGCAAGGAGGTGAAGGAGTCGACGGAGGGGGCAATGATAGACCGTCCGTGCCGTATGTCATACCGATCTAGACAATTCTGGGTTTTTCAGAGGGCAAAACAGAAGACACCTGGGCATCACAAGAAGTACAGAGTACATTGTACACATGACTCATGAGGAGCGAAGAAAAACACCCGGGCAGCATTCGAGGACCATAGATGTTTTGCCACATAAGCTCACATCTTCCTTTCCAGAACATCCGGATTTGACGAGTGTTATGCAGAGTGCCCAGGTGCTCAGCAATTTCATTTCTAGCGCGGTTCGACATCACTGGCGATTCGATGGTGTGCTGGGATTGCAGCATATCATCCCCACCGACTTTTTCCCGTGTACCAGGTACAATAGCCATTGTATGTTTTTTTCTATAGCGGGCCCACAGACTTCATCAATTTCATCTAATTTCATGCAATGTAATTATCTTTGTCTACTCCGTACCCGATATGACTTGATTCATTTTCTTTCTATGGAGAACAGGGAAATGGCTTGCATATGGCGGAGGCGATCATTGGGCCGCAATGAGTGGGATCGGGCGTTAGGCTGGAAACAATAAACGAGGAAGGTGGAAATGCGTAATAGCTCATAACTATGTATGTATCAGTAGCAGTAGCTGTAGCTGTAGAAATAGCAGATTCCAATTGACAGAATGTACACTATAGAGTACAGAGTACTTTGTAGAAATCCTACAAGACCCGAGTAGAACCAGGGATTCCCCAGCGGGTCTCTGAGCTTAAAAGTGTAGCACAGTCTCCAGTACAAAGTAAACAACGCGTTTTTATGGTAGACGTTTCCCCCACTTCTCTTCTTCTTTTTTCTTCTTTCTTTTTTCTTCTTTCTTTTTTTTCATTTTTTGTCTGTCTTTTGCCTTTTGCCCTTTGGGTACCCGAGAGTCTCGTGAAACATTCTCATTTTCCAAGGATTTCTAATTTTGCTTCTTTCTGCTCTTATTTCTCGCGAGTTCTGCCCTTATCTGTTCAGTTCCTCTTCCATTTTCTTTTTCTTTATAAACCCCTCGTCGCTGCCCATCTGCCCGTCTGCCCTATCTTACTCCACTACCCCACTGGGTACCAAAGTCAGGCACAACTCTTTGACATTCATCATCAACACCCAGCCCAACCTGCAACCTGCAGACTTCCCACCACTCATCGTCCTCCCTCCGCCAGAGTTTTCATTCCTACCTGGACCCACGATCTCCCAACGACGCTCTCTGCGCCGCCCGACCGTTTCTATTCTTGCATCCGAATTTCCATTTCAGATGGAGACATTGCGATCTGGATATTACCACTTTGCACTTTCTGCCCGCTGACGAATCTCGATCTCTCGAACCCCTCGCCTGCCATCGCCCCTGCGATCGGCAGGTCCGCCTTCTTGTTTGAGTACCAGGTTGGGCCAACAGAACACTGGTCAAAAGTTCCGGAACTGGAGACGGGGAGGATAGTACCTGGGGTGACGAACAGAACCAATTACGACCGGGAAACGGACAGGAAACGAAAAAAAAAAAAATTTGTCTCTCTGAGTCATCTCATCTCCCTCTTCAGTGGCTTGTTGTAAGTGCCAACCACGCATATCCCTTCCTGCAGATGTGGGTAAGCCCACACCGGCGTCCATGACCAAACGGGACCAACCTGTTTCCTTTCTAGGCACCGCGCCCAGTTCCCCCGATTCCCGTACAGTCATGGCGGGCAAGCCTAAAGCGCCCCCTCAACCGGCCTGTGTCGAAGACTTCGATGAAGACTCGCATGACGCCGTACCTGATAGTCGCCAGGTAGCCAATACCGCTGCCAAAATACACTCGAGGTTGGATCTGAGATCCCCAGGGGAGCCGCTGATCGACGGTGCCAGTGACTCAGGGTATTCTAGTCGCACTGCAGCCACCGCCAATAGCACCCAATCTGGCCCGTCGGGCGGGAAGAGCCCTCCGGTTCTTCATAAGCTGGACATGTCCAGGCGGGACCGAGTCGACCTAGCAAGGAATCCCTCCAGCCGCAGAGAACGCAGAGACAAGGAACGTGTCCGGCCAACGCGCGACGAGAAGATGCAGATGGGTGCCTACGCGGGCTCTGCCCACCATCATGCTCCCGTGCCGCGGTCGCCGTCCAAGTCTCGTAGACGAGACTCCATCCGCTATAATCCAGACTACGGCTACGGCTACGATGCCAACGCTTACTATCACTCCTCCACCCCCGTCGACACTCGAGCAATGGAGTTTCCTCCTTATTTTGCTCCGCCGCCCATGCCCGACTACCCATCGTCTTCACCGCAGAGCGCTCGCTTTCCGCCCGCCCCCTACGATGAAGCCTACCATGTTAGTCGTCCTTCCGGCCGGCCCAGTCGCTCCGACTCCTACCGTGGAATGTACCACCAGGACCGGCCCGTGAGCTACCATGGCGGGATGCACCCTTCAATGGGTCGGCCCCACATGTACCAAGCGCCGATGTATCCGTACGACCACGGTCCCCCGCCATCACAGTCGGCGTACGCATCCTCGCCATATGGGGGCTCCTTCTATGCTGGATCTGAATATCCCGCTCCCACCGAGTACATGCCCGAACGATCTCAGTCTCGCACTCGGGAGCGATCTCCGCCCCGTCGTTCGTCACTATACGCGTATCAACCACCACCCACGGATGACCTGTTTGAATTGGATGACGGTGACTACTTGGAACAACCATATGCTTCTCGAGAGCCCCGGCCACGGGAAGCTCCCTTGCGAGAGTCCCGGGGCCGGCGCCCGAGCAAGCCGCCCGTTGTTACCCAAGCGCGAGAGCGAGAGTCGCGAGATGAGGACTACTACAAGATGCCCCCACCTCCACCTCCACCTCCGAAACAGAAAGTTGCCCCGCAAATTCACCAGCCAAAACGACCGCAACCACACAAGGCCCAGACGACCCATGCCGTTCCCTCCCAACGTCGGCTATCTAGAGCCATGGATATGTCGGATCTGGAAGCCGCACTGCCAGAAGTCTCGTATCGTCGCATGTCTAGGGAAGCTAGGTTGCCCGAGCGCAGCCACAGTCTTCGTGACAGCAAACGATCGGTGTCCTATTATGACGGTGCTCGGGGTGCCAAGATTGCCGTGGAAAACTCCCACTCTCGCCGACGACGGCCGCAGCAGTACTACTACGAGGACACTAGCAGCATCGGGGACCTGGAGGATCGCGAGCGAGAAGTCGAGGAATATCAGGCCCAGAAAGCCGGACGTCCTGCTACCGTGATGCCCTTGTCGACAGAAGCTCTCATGCCCAAGCTGGCCAACGGTTCTGGCAGCGACCACGGCAGCCAGAAGAGCCGATCGAACAGCAGCCGCGGCAGCGGGCCGAAGGGCGATGGGGAAAGCAAGAACATCAATCTCGAGGTGAACGGAATGACTATTGGGTTCACCGAAGAAGGCATTGCCGGCAAGTCCATCAACATTCGGACTGGCGACTCCGGCGGTGTTCACCTGAATATCGCCGGTGGCCGCAAGCCCCAGCAATACCTGACCGGTGGGTCCTCTTATTCCAGTCATACGGGTGGTAGTGGCCAACGGGTGATTGAAGATCTGCGACGCCCACGCGAGCGCGATGAACTGCGGTCAGAGCGTTCCAGCCGTAGGGCTAGCCAGTCCACATACGGCCGGAACCGCCGGCACTAGGCAGTGTAAGCGTGGTGTGGGCGTTGCGTTCGCCTCTCTTCCTGGCCGCTTTTTTTTTCCTTTTGTTCTCTTCCCTGTTCCAGTTGGGTGGTCGGTCTCCTTTTCTCTTCATTGCCTCACCATTAGCGCGAGCTGGCTGGTCCTTTTGCTATAAAAAGTTCGGATCTCATTCTTCAGTTGCGTTCAGCAGGGCGGGAATCTGCGATTGGAACAAAACAAAAGTACGGTGTTCGAGCAAAGCGTCCGGGGATAGGCGACTCTGCCATCCCTCAATCGGACTGGGAGGATCCTCTGGTTTTATATTTGCAATTGCTATTGCGTTTGGGAGTGCGAGACGATGGGAAAGTGGTGTCCTGCACTAGAGGACAACCCTTATGCCCATAACTTGCAGGCTCTCGTTACGGTGATATGATTGTACGATTCTGATGACCTGCGATGACAAGCTCGCCGTGCTTTTGCCTTTATGCCTCCTTCTCATGCCAGCGTTCGTGTATAGCCCTTGATTATTGATCTATGTGCCTATGTTTACCTTTGACTGTCATATTGGGCCACTGTCTTTCTCCTGGTTACTGGTTCTGCGTCGTGCGACTCCGAGTTGGAGGAGAGAGATTATACCCATTGTTTCTACTTGTCTTGTCTCAACACTTGGTCATCTATTGCTTTTCTTTGGCTGCGCCTATGCGATATTGTATTCTTTACTCCATCTCTTCTTCGTAGGGTGCTTTGTGTGTTCTTTTTCGCCACGACCTTGGAAATAATCAGATACAGTACTGAGTCTCGAGGTCACACTACGTGATTTTCAAGCCTGTATACAAATAACAAACTGGTCCCTGTCCGTTCCGTAGGTTCGACTCCGTTTCATGCAACTTTAGAGTTGATGACACCAACTCAGATATATATAGGCAAATCTGAAAGCAAATCAGTAAGTCAGTTTTGATGAAACACAGTATCACGTGACTTGATATGACACCTGAGGCCCAGTCGTCGGGCCAACGAGCGGGTAAACACGACCCCAGCCTCCTCCAACCTCCTCTTTTTCAGTTCGACCAGGGCTGTTGCCACGATACTTCTGGCTTTGTATTTTTCCTCTGTTAATAGTTCTCAAGCTCGCTAACCTCGCACCAGGTAGACCGAGTTTCGTTTTTTACATTCCTCGTCTACATTCCACGGATCGGACACCCATTCCTTATCTTGATCTGGCGCTGATCGTTTAATTCAAGGTGTGCTCTATCTTACTCCAGGAATGTGTCACCCATACTAACTTCCTCCAGAGTCCCGTCTTGAGCTGAGTGCTCTTGACCGCTCGATCCATCCACCATGGCTCCAGTACAGGGCTTTGGGGATTTCCCCGACATTCCTGTGATGTCAGTTAATGGAGCTGATGCTCGAGACTCCACTCAAGATGCTCCGATCAATATGTCACCCTCTTCTACCCTGCACAATCTCGTTGCTCGATCCAAAACTACTTCCAGCTCTAAGATCGCCTATGGCCAAGGCACAGTCAACCCCACCCACATCAAGATGCAGGGCCTCATGGCGTTATTTGCACTCATCGGTGCTGCATTTGTTATTGCTGCCATTTGGTTCTTCTTCTGGGCCAGAAACGGCGGCTTCGTCTGGCGCAAAGGTGACTGGGATGACTACAAATCGACGGTGCTGCGCCGGAAGGGACCGGACGGACGGACGCTCAGTAATGCGACCAAGAGTACCAAGCTCGGCGGCGGAAGTGTGGTCGGAAGGGGCTACAGCGATGACGGACAAAGCTACGCGGACTATGACGGCTACACTGAGACCGGTACAACCATCACCGAGAAGCAGCCGAAGAAGAAACGCAACCTCAAGGAGAAGTTACTTCGCCGACACAGAGATGAGCGATACGAGGGCGAAGCTGACGATGATGTGCGTGCCTATCGCGAGGAAAAGCCTGCCCGTATTGGTGGCATGAACCGTCAACCAGATGGCACATACCACGGTAGCGACTACGACTCATCTGCAGTGCCTTCGAACTACCAGCAAAGCGATATAAGTAAGGTGCGCGACTACGCATATGAGCAACCACGCCGCTCGAATCGCCGCGACTACTCCTTCACTGTCGGCAGCGAAGACATCCTGAGCCAGGCCACCGAAGACTCTCATCTGCGTGACCCGTCCCAACGCCGTCATAACCGTCGTCGCGAACGTGGTGAGCGTGAGCGCCACAGGAGCGCCGCGCCCGCTGCATCGACCGCTGCACCATCCTCTCGTACCAGCAGCCCCCGCAAGAAGGACCGCCGCTCTGTGCCTGGTGGTTACACCGAACCCCTCGACTTCTCTTCTTCTGGTACTCGCTCTGAGTACCAGTACTCCAACGTCGACACCGAAGACTCTGGCCACAAGAGCTACCACCACCCAATCCCTGGACTGACGAAGGGTTACCGCCGCGGTCGCCTCGAGGGAGGAAGTCGTCGCCGTGACAGTCTGAGTGACAGCGATGGAGACGAGACTCGGTACTCGTGAGCTTCGAGTTTTGTGCGGGTGACGACGGGATGCATTTGATTTGATTTCACGCAAGGTGCACGGCTATGGATTGATTTCTTTATGAGCGACTAGGGATTACGAATATGGGATTTTGGGAATGTACATAATGGAATTATGATGGACCTGGAATACAATCGGTCTTTATCTTGACTTTGATCTGCTTAAGCACCACACAACCCAGGTCTCAGAGCCTAACCGGCCCAATATAAATTACATTTATACTGGACCAATATTAATCCGATCGATAAAACCGACCTATTTATATAGGCTTATTTCTTATAATTACGTAGTAGGTAGACCAAAAGTGATAATATTACCGTATTGACACCGATCGGGCGTATATAACGGGGTTTAAAATATAGCTGCTAAGGATATTTTCTACTAGTATAATGTAGCATAAGATTGCATAATAGCTAGGCGTGGTCAGAAATATTTCTGACCACGCTCAACTGTAACCCGGAGTGTTGTGGATAGAAGAAGGGCTCTAGCTGAAAATTGACCCCAGTCTAGCATCTTGGCCATTTCCCGAGAACTGAGATCACAGTTACTTATTCCTGCAGTTCATCTCAGCTAGCCATGCTATGTGAGGTGTTTCCAATATACTGGTGCAGATCTCTCTAGCTGAGGATGAATTCGCCTGAGGTTGGCCCTCGGTTGATCATTCCTCTCTATAAAAGCTGTTTTCGCTCGGCCGAACCTTCCAACTGCGAGACCAGCTATTCCAAGTTACCCAGCTCTCCACCGCCGTTGGCCTTTTTGCTGCCATCACTCCAGCTCTTGGCAGCTCGCCTATCGTGCCACAACTCCAGGAGCTCACCGACATTGGTATCGAAATGACTGCCCTAAGTCCATCTCATCACGTAGCGCCTTGACGTGACGAGAGATTAAATTAGAATTAAGGCGAGACGCCAGGCACTTCTCAGTGGGGCTGAAATCGACCAATCAGCTCATTTCCACCGGGGATATTTTCTACTCCTTTTCACTTGTAGACCTTGGATTTTAGGCTTTAGCTGAACAAAAGACTAGAATAATAGGCATCGACCACTGCAAGGTGTATATAGGACTATTCAACCCTATTCTGATCCACAGTGGTTATCGGCACATAGACAGAGCGGCATCTAGCTCATTTAGTACGGGAGAGATTAAGCGCCCACCTATACCGAGATAGTACGATCTAGTTTTAGATTCCCGAGATTCGACGAGTGGGGCTCTGCTTTAGGCGCCAATAAGCTCTCGGTCTTTTTGTAGGCAATATCCGCTGGTTAGTCCTGACTCTGCAACTTCCCACTCCGAACGCTGTAGCGCCAGGTGTAGACATATAGCGACGTAATATTGCTCCTCCCAAATTGTTAAAATCGCAGGCTGGCCTCCTCTTTGCACTTTCTCTCTTACATCCTCCAGTTCAAGGGAAGTTTCCTCACTTCCACCCCATTCATTTGTAGTCACTCTTTTAGACCCTTTTCTTTCTGCGCAACTTCAAAACTTCCTCGCAAAATGCGGTTCACTGGGTCTCTTTTGCTGCTGGCAGCTCTTACCGTTGGCTCTCTGGCTGGGCCCCATGGCCACTATCATGGCCGCCATGGGGGGCATGCCCGTCGCCAGGCTGAGGCCGGGGACAACACTATCACCGTCACCACGATATCCACTCTCACTTACTGCCCCTGTGAGGCTTCCAGCTCGAGCATTTTGACGAATCCTTATCCTATGCCATCGTCTTCTGAAGCGTTGACGACTTCTACTTCGTCCTGGTCTTCATCCTGGTCTTCGTCCCTTGAATCGACTTCGACTTCCACTATCGACTGGACCTCGACCATTGAGCCGATGACTTCTACTATTACACTAACTCCGGCCACTTCGACTTCGGCTTCATCTGTCGCCAACGCCGACTGGACCGCCACTCCTTCCAGCGGCGAGTACTGCACCACCGGCTTCGGCGGTACCACCAACTCCTCCGGCTCAGGAGACACCTACATCGGCAACATCGGCAGCCCCTACGGAAGCAACATCATCAGAATCGAGAGCAGCCTAGCCAGCGAATACAAGTACGTTGTTGAATTCACCGGCTCCAGCACCGAAGACTGGCTCGTCGTAATCTGGAACAAGATCGGCCCCGACGGCGCAATGGACGGCTGGTTCGGTAAAGCCTGCCACAACTTCACCATCGCCGCCCGCGAGACCGTCTACTACGCCTTCGATGCCGACTCCCAGGGAGGCTGGACCGCCGCCAAGGACTCGATCCCAACCAACGACTACGGCAGCTATGCCTCCACCTGGGGCGAGTTCGACTTCGGCTCAACTATCAACTCCGGCTGGTCCGGTTTTGACGTTTCGGCTATTCAGGCCCAGAATGCTGGTATGCCTGTTCAGGGTATGAAGATCTGTAGTGCCCTGCACGAGGATATTTGCTCATCTATTACCTCGGGCGCGAGCATAGTCAACAATGCCTATACCAGTGTCAGGGCTGCTCTCGGTGGCATTGGTGGCAACCTGGTTGCGGGACCTGTTCGTCTTGCTGTTACTCTGGACTATTCCGGTTGAGGGGGCTTTTTTTTCTCTTCGTATCTGGTACATCTACGCCTCTATCTTTGTTACATCTATGCCTCGTATTCGGGCGACGAGGGGCTGTTTGGTGTTCAGTGTTTATCTTAGCGGTATATCCCTTTCCTGGCATTTCATTCTGTCGATTTCATATTTAATCTGTCTAGCATCTATCTAACCTACCTCACTGGCTCAAAAGTATCACTTCCGCTTGGACTCTCTGATACCGACTCCCTTGACATGAGCAGATACCTAAGTACATAGTAGTAATTCGGCATTGTAAATGAAAAATAAGTAAGGGCTGTAGATCCACACTATATACGCAATAAAGACAAGCTTTGCAGCTTTTGGGCCCCGCTTCTTGGTTGGACGTTTCCAATCGGATAATTATCGGTGCTGGTTGAACTTCCTAATCGGTTAAATCAGAGCGCATCAGCTCGACCCACCGCGATGCTGTCACTTATAAAAGAACCAGACACCTTCCCAGTTCCCTCACTGGGATCTCACATTTACTTTCTATTGTCTCTTATAAGTCCCTAAGCATCATCACGCACACACGAATCACGCATTACAACCACAATGGCGCATTCAAAAGAGTGGCAAAAGATGCTACGCGGGGAGCTATACTGGGCATGGGACGAGGACCTACAGGCGAATCGAACACGATGCAAAAAGGCGTGCGATGAATTCAACAGCGCGGGTTCAGCTTCTCGACGTCGCAAAGTAGAGCTTTGGAGAAAGTAAGCATCTTCCCAATGAAGGTTGCAGATCACTAACTCGCTCAGGATTATTTGCGATGAACGACCCATGCCACCTGTGGATCCAGACCCAAAGGAAGACGAGGCGCTCTTTGAAGAGACCGATCCTTTTGTCGATGGCCCTATCTCTGTTGATCACGGAGTCAACTTCAAAGTCGGCAAGGGCACATTTCTCAACTTCAACCTTCTTGTTCTTGATACGTGTCTCGTCACGGTCGGAGAGAATGTATTGTTTGGACCTAATGTTTGTATCTATGGCGCGACACACCCTCTGGATCCAGCTGTAAGACGGGGCGTGAAAGGGCCGGAGGGAGGTAAGGAGGTGCATATTGAAGATGATGTTTGGATTGCTGGGAGTGTGATTATTCTTGCTGGAGTGCGCGTTGGGAAAGGGAGTACTGTTGGAGCGGGTGCAGTGGTTACCAAGGTGAGTACTGATATTTGATTCCTGAATGCGGGTGCTCTACTGACCGGCGTAGGATGTTCCTCCTTTTCACCTTGTTGCTGGGAACCCGGCCAAGATTATTCGGAAAATCGAGACGAGTATGGAGTTGGAGGAATAATGGGGATTTGGAGTTATATAAACTCAATAGACTCTTTCCCTCGAGGAGTACTTATAGAAGCATATTCTACGTCCTTCGGGAATCACACAATATCACATTCTTCCCTACTTAGTGTTGAAAGCCGAGCTTAGTTATATATACCAGCGAACCAAAGACAGCGAGGGATCACAGATCATCTTATCGATAATTCCCTTCTTGCTGCCCAGCTTGAAGAGAAGTGATTTTGTATGTGGCAAGCCAGTCGAGTATTGCGTATCAGACTTCCAACAAAATGTACTAACGGGATTTCCAGGATTATTGTGGCTCTGAACGATGCTTCCAACTGCTCCGACCGGAAGAGTAGCGGGATCAGGGCCGTGGGAGTGGCTTGCAAACTTGTTCGGGTTTGCTGATCGGGAGAAGTGCTCTTCTCTCGTACTATGTCAATGGATTAGGAACTAAAAGCCGAATATTCCCAATTCTCGAAGTATTTGGTTGTTCTGAAGCTGTGGGGAAATATCATTCCGATGAACTTAAAGGGAACTTGAGGAACTTGAGGAACTTGGAGGGAAATGAATGGTGCAAGTGGGAGAAGATGCAACCGACGCCTGATCTACTATTTTTTTCATATTCGTTATCTTGCATTTCAGTTCCGTCGGACTGCATCGCTATCGCTATCGCAATATGAATAGAATATTCGCAATATCGTCGGGTGTCACGCAAGGAGCACCACCCAACATTCAGCTCGGATGACGTGCCAGCGACCGCGCTGATTTCCAAGCAGCATTCATCAGGCACATTTTCACTTCAAAATCCCATCCATCCATCTTCCCACCTCGACTACATCCCATTGTTCAGTATAAAATCAGTTTGGAAGGGCAAATGCCACGTCAAATCCACAAGACACGACGCGACCGGTCATGGAGCATAGTGAAACACAACCTTTGTTAGCGCCAGACAGCCACCGAAACCCTCAAGCAAACAATTCTCGGGATATACCCGCGGGATACCCAGACAGCCTTCCGGGAGCAAACCATGGGAAGAACCTCAGCTGGGCCAGCGCGTACATTCTCGTTGTTTCTCGTGTAATAGGGTCGGGTATCTTCGCCACGCCAGGATCCATCGTCAAGTCTGCTGGAAGCATCGGATTGACGCTACTGGTATGGCTAGTTGGCACAATCCTAGCAGCATGTGGCATGGCAGTTTCGATGGAATATGGATGCATGCTACCTCGATCTGGAGGTGACAAGGTAGATATTCTATCCAGTCGGGTTCAAAGGTCCTGGGCTAAGCGCTTTCCAGGTGTACTTGGAGTATACCTATCCACGACCACGGTTTCTCGCATCAACCTTGATCGCTGTGCAAGCGGTGCTTCTGGGATTTACAGCGAGCAACTGCATTATTTTCGCCAAGTACACACTATTTGCATGCAAAGTTGAGTCGACGGATCTCCAACAGAAGGCTCTGGCTGTTGGTCTTTTGACTGCAATTACGATAATCCATGGATGCTTTTTGAAGACTGGAATTGCAATTCAGAATGCGCTGGGGTGGGTCAAGCTCTTCTTAATCGGGGCTATGTCGTTGACCGGAGTCTGGGTTCTTCTTTTGCACTTTTTCGGAAATCCCATCCATGTCTCTCCGGGGGCTGAAACACACACTGCCATTTCATGGGGATATCTATGGGATGGGTCGAATTGGAGCTGGAGCCTGTTGTCGACTTCGCTGTTTAAGGTGATCTACTCATATGCGGGGCTGAACAACATCAACAATGTGTTGAATGAAGTAAAGGACCCGGTGCGCACGTTGAAATCGGTGTGTCCAACCGCCCTAGTGACAGCTGGGGCCCTGTACCTGCTAGCCAATCTCTCCTACCTTCTAGTCGTTCCACTGGACGACATCAAAAGCAGCGGGGAGCTAGTGGCCGCGCTATTGTTCGAACGACTGTTTGGTGAACATGTCGGCGCGACACTCTTTCCACTTGCCATTGCTATTTCCGCCGCGGGGAATGTGATGGTGGTAACCTTTGCCTTGGTATGTACTGTCTTGCGACCGGTCAGTACATACCTCTTCTCTAATATAGAACCAGGCACGGGTCAATCAAGAAATAGCCCGACAAGGCTTCCTACCATGGCAAAACTTCCTTTCATCTTCTCGTCCGTTCGGAAGTCCCCTCGGCGGTCTTCTCGTACACTATATACCTTCCTTGCTGGTGATCACATTACCACCACAGGGAGACGTCTACAACTTCATCCTAGATGTTGAAGGATATCCCGGTACGATCTTTGGCCTGGCTACGACCATTGGACTGTTGATACTGCGATACAAGGAGCCGCACCGATTACGCCCTTATAAAGCGTGGCTTCCAGCTGTCTGGCTACGCATTGTGGTATGCTTGGCATTATTAGCAGCTCCCTTTATTCCACCGCCGAATTGGCAAGGGGATGTGCAGTTCTTCTATGCGACTTATGCAATTGTCGGACTCGGCGTGTGAGTATTGTAACTTGATTTGTGTTGGAAGATGCTAATTTATGAGGACAGTATTGCTTTCGCGGTCATCTATTGGTACGTGTGGACTGTACTTCTCCCTCGATGGGGAGGATATAAATTAGTAGAGACGGTCGACACTCTGGATGATGGTACTGGCGTTACCAAGCTGGCTCGCTCGTATGATATTGATATTCATGGGAGTTTATCTAGATAGATGTTTTTGTTTGGTAGCCTTGATAGGCGTCGATCGAAACAGGCGACCGTTGTACGGGCATGTAGTCGTTGGTACAGAATATCGAATTTCCACGCAAGTCTAGCAATTTTTGGCGGTTTAACGCATCTGGTAGCTTCTTAGGCCATAAGAATACGCTACTCTTCGCTTTTATACTATAGTAGAGTGACAGATAGTTGTTCTTGTAAAATGTTACCTTTGGACCCTAGAGCACCACACCGCGAAAGCGGTGTGGGCACCAATACCCGCGAGCAAACTCTCTGACGCCCGCTCAGAACCTTGGAAAGCCCCCAGCCTACACCATGGCATCCCCACTGACATACACCGAAGCGCAACTGGAAGCATACCTAGAGCGAATTAGATACAATCCCAGCACGCATGAGAACTCGCTTGTACAAGATGTACGCCAGCGAATTCAGACTGATGCTCTGGGTACATTGTCAGATCTACAGCGTCAGCACCTGGCATCTGTCCCATGGGGCAACTCGGGACTGCATTACTCACAGCACCACACCATTTCTTTAAACCCAGCAAGCCTCTATGAGAAAATGGTCGAGAGAAGATTGGATGGATATTGCATGGAGAACTCGGGGCTATTCTTTATTGTTCTGCGGTCTCTTGGGTTTCTAGTATATGCCACAGGTGGCAGAGTGAGCGAGGCTTCTTTCAAGGGCTTTGATAACGGACTGTATGGGCCATTGTACGTTTTATATTTTCCTAACCTGTGGAAGTATCTGACTAATTCCTCCTTCACAGTGCACATATGATCCTAATCGTCATCATTGACGGGGCGAAATATATGGTCAGTGTCTCCAACAGCTCTACATCTGATCCTAATAGCACGATAGGTCGATGTCGGATTCGGCAGTAACGGAGCCACGGCACCACTGCCTCTCCAGGAGGGGGTGACAGCCACATGCATCGAACCTAGCCAGATGCGTCTAGTCAGGGAAAGCATCGCGGAGTTTACCGATAAGACGCAGAAAATCTGGATCTATCAGCTAAGATACAATGCGGAGAGCAACTGGCTACCGATGATCTGCTTCAACGAGGTGGAGTTCCTGCCGCAGGATTTCGAGGTCATGAACTTCTCCGTCAGTCAAACGCGGACCAGCTGGTTTACGCAGACATTCGTGTGTATGCGAATGATCCTGGATGCGGATGGGCGGGAGATTATTGGCCAGTGTATAATGTCTGGCCGGGAAGTCAAGCAGCGGGTGCGCGGGCAGAGGGAGATCCTGCAAGTCCTTCATACTGAAGAGGACCGGGTCAATGCCCTGGCGAAATACTTTGATGTGCACCTCCGCGGGAGCGAGATCGAAGGAATCCGGGGATTGATCTCTGAACTTAAGTAAAAAAGAAACGGTAGAAATGAGAAACGGTAGAAATGAGAAACGGTTTCAATGGTATGATACAGCGGCGTTTCTAGAGAAAAATTGTGGTGGAATATACGTAAAGCAATCGCAAAACAGATGAAGGCGCGGACATGATAAGAAAGCATAGGATTTTGAGCCTAGTGAATCCGCTTCTCGACCTGTATACTGGGTCAGCATCATTCCATGGTGAACTTTTCCCCATGTCTGGTTCGTACCTTCCACGGGTTGCTGAGTTCGAATCCCACGGGAGCAACAGGGTTGCTGGACTGCCCTCGCAATGAACCGGTGAGTCGCAAGTCACGCTCCATCACTGGTTGCATATGATTAGTCCTCTCGGGTTCTCCTGCGGATATTCAGTGTGTCGATCCTGATCGTTACTTACTTTGCTGTAAGAGAGTTAGCCAGTGTATTCTATGAGAGTCCCGACCGCAGCCGACATCGAAGAGCAACTTACCCGATCCCAGAGATCCCGGTTCCAGCGGGCCTTCTTGCCGTCGTTGGCAAAGCGGTTCAGAAAAGAGAGACCATATCCGGTGACGCCGGTCATCTGTAACGGACGTGAGTTAATAGCTCCAGAGGGGATTGACGAATGAGACGCACGGCGAAACAAATCCCAAGAGGGATCAGGGCCTCCCAGTAAACACCCATGTTGTGCGGTCGCGAAAGTCGGTCGCTGGAGATCACGGACAAAGGATTGAGAGGTCAACGAACCAAAACCCGGCTCGTGTCGTAGATGATAGGCGATTTGCGGAGAGAGCGAAGGAGGGGATTCTTGAAGCGTCCCCGGCAGTGAGGTCTGAGGTGACCCAAAACGGTTTAGCGTGAGTTGAGTCAGCTGCCTGCAACGACACTCGCAAGGCCAAGGGGCAGCGGATCGCATTCGATTGCCAGAGACTTCGGCGGCATCGCTTAATCTGTCCGTCGACGCGTCTTGTATTTGCGTTTTCTGCACATTCTACTAACTCCTGTGTGGGGTGAGTGGCCTTTTCCTCGCGACGCGCGCTTACGAACTGTGACAGTCAACTGACACCTCTGCTTTTGTTCAGCTTATTTGCGCCCGAGGAACCCATCTCCAAAGCGAAACTTGAGCCTCATGCTCTGATTGCTCAGCCTGAACCTGCCTGCTTTTGCTACTTCTTTCTGGGCTCCAGATGCTCTCACAGTTCGCCACCAACGCGTGCGGGGTGGCTCTGTAGCTTGCATCTGTTGCGCCCTCCTACAACTACGCCTCTCGACAAACACAGTTGCGCGCGTTGCCTGATACCAGAGCGGTTCGAACTGGCAACGGTGGTAGCTCTTACCATGGCGGCGACGGTGCCGCCGGCAAATGACAACCCGGGCAAGCTCGACCCGCCTGCGGATCAGATCGACAGTGACATGGATGCGGAGGGAGAAGAGGAGACGGATCTGTATCAGATGGACCAGCAGCTTCAGGACGCAGTTCACCGGGCATACAGCGGAGAAGAAGCCGAGGACAACGGTGACGACGCCAATAGCGATCGCCATAGAGGCGACAACGATGAGACCGAGCCTGTTGGCGCCGTGAAAGTTGCAGATGACAATGGGTCCTCCGAGGACGAGGATGCAGAGGCTGATGTGGATGCCGACCCGGCGTTTGAGGACGACAACGATCACGATGCATCTAACGCAGAGTCAAGCGAAGCTGAGTCGGAAGCCGAGGAGGATTGGGAGGCAGAGAGCAATGGAGGCGAGGATGCAGATGCGGATATTCGCAGCCGCGCAAATTGCATGTAAGTGATGGAAACTTAGAATGCAGCTTTTGCTGGGCGTGTTCCGTCAGCGCTAATACGCAATAGATTCTGCACCCAAGACGAAGAACACGATCCGAGCGAGGACTTTGAAGAATGGCTTACATGCGTTGTTTGTGGCGATCACTGTATGTTGTGTGTTGCGGGTCCGAGCCAAAGCTTAACCCTTCCCCAATAACCTATTTGGGATTTTTGGGATCTTTTTCTGACTCGACGTCCCGACAGCTCATCGGCAATGCGCCCGGGAACAAGAAGCCTTTAATGATTCCGAAGGTATGTCAAAGTCAAATGTTCATCTTCGGAAGGGCCCACTCGCTAACTCCCGATCGTGTAGATCCGTGGAAATGTCCCACCTGCGTGCAGAACAAACTAGAGCCTGACCCCGTGGAGAGTCCGACATCGCAACAAAAATCCGCCTCTCATCTTCCCAAAGAGCTTTTACCTGCACACGTGGGAAAACAAGGGACGGGATTCCATTCCATATTCGACACTACTATTGACGACGTCAACAGCTCCCGGTCGCTGCGAAAGCGGAAAGCCGAGTCGCTCGAAGAAGAGGAACATGTGCCTATTCTACGCAAACGACGACGCCAGACAGATTTCACAGATGCAAATGATGTGCCTTCCGAAGGGGCGGAAAGGGCGGACGATGGTCGCTCTCCGGCACTGGCCATGCGCCCTCGACGAAGCCGCGCGGTTGAGCGTGAGCCTGTACGCGTAGTCTCCAGGCAAGTTGGCAAACTCGTGGTTGGCTTCCGCCTGGATCAGGGCAAGGTCGGCAAAATCCTCAGCACCCAAAGCCGCGCGCCGCGCGACAGAAAGAAGAGAAGAGCACCAAAGCCCCCGCCCGTGGCACAGCCACAAGCTCATTTTGCTCCCATTCCCCCCGCACCCTACAGCCATTTCCATCCCTTCCATGAGCGAGAGGTCGATGACTCCAAGTCCAAGCCTTATGGCGGCATTTTATCCGAGACAGACGCGGATACGTCCAAGACCCTTCCCCTACAAGTTGATCGCGAAAAGTTTGAGCAGGCTCGCCAGAAAGCCGAAGACGAATGGCAACAGAGGATTCGAGAGGCAGAACTCAACGGTGAACCGAATCCGGCTGTATCACAGAAAGTGTCCGGTCCGCCCTCAAAGATCAAGTACATCAACTTTGGTGGCTACGAGATTGAGACATGGTATGCCGCTCCTTATCCGGAAGAGTACAGCCGCAACCGCGTGCTATACATCTGCGAGTTCTGTCTCAAGTACATGAACTCGGACTATGTCGCCTTTCGGCATAAGCTTAAATGTCCTGCGAAGCATCCCCCGGGCGATGAAATCTATCGCGATGGGTCGATCTCCATCTTTGAGGTTGATGGACGGAAGAACCCCGTCTACTGCCAAAACCTATGTCTTCTTGCAAAACTTTTTTTGGGCTCCAAGACTCTTTACTACGACGTTGAGCCATTCCTCTTCTATGTCATGAGCGAGTACGATGATTTGGGATGTCATTTCGTCGGTTATTTCAGCAAAGAGAAACGACCCAGCTCAGCAAATAACGTCTCCTGCATTCTCACCCTCCCTATTCACCAACGCAAAGGTTACGGTAATCTTCTCATTGACTTCTCATACCTCCTCACCCGCATCGAGGGCAAGAATGGCTCTCCCGAAAAACCGCTCTCCGACATGGGTCTGGTATCATACCGCAACTACTGGCGATTGATTCTGTCTTACCAGCTCCGCGACCTGAAGACCCCCATCAGCATAGCGGATCTCTCTGATCGGACAGGGATGACAGCCGATGATATCGTCTCTGCGTTGGAAGGACTCCGTGCCCTGGTGCGGGATCCGCTTACCAAAACCTACGCCTTCCGTCTCGACCGCAATTACTTTGAAGAGGTGATCAGCAAATGGGAGAAGAAGGGGTACGTTCAGCTCAACCCCGATGCGCTGCTCTGGACTCCGTACATCATGGGTCGGAACAACCAGTCGCACTTTGACCGTGCTCCTCTCCACGCCGTTGCGCCTCGGGACGGCTTCGATGAGGATGAGGAAGAGAGGGGGGAGGACGAGGGCCCCGCTGTGAACGGAACGGCTGCAGATGAAACTGCTGGACCACCATCGACCGCTGCTCTGACCAATGGTGTTCACGGGGCCAACAGCACCGAAAGCTCGGAGCTTCCAATTCCCAACCCGGCAGCCGGCATCCCTCCCTCCCGATTCGAATTGTGGCCTCCCGTTCATGTCCCTGCTCCGAGCAAGAAGAAAATCGGCCGTCCTCATAAAGTCAACGGCTCTCGGCCATCAATGACGCCAACAACCGTTCGGACAAGTGGCCGCAACACCCCTCGCAGAGCCTCTGGACTACCTCAGGTCACACCCTCAGGCAGTGTTCGTCGTGGCCGGAGCGCCAAGCTGGGCGACTCGCCCGCCAAAAGTAATAGTCTTGACGAGGAGCAGGCCGATCCTCTTGACGAAGAGGCCGTGCTCGACCCCAGCCCCGAAGATCTTGGCCTCGTGATGGACGAAACTTCGGACAGTGGCAAAGCTCCAAAGGTCGATGGGGACGATGACGCTGAAAATGCCGTGGAGGAGACGAACGGTGTTGCCCCTGACGAACCCGTGCCCGGAGACCTCCCGAAAACACCATCGAAGCAGTCCAAATCTGCTTCACGCTCTCCAGAAAAGGCGGTCTCCCATCGATCCAGGGGAAAGCAATCGAAGAATCCGCCCAAGACCCCGCAGTCCTCTACGCGCAAAGCACTGGTTGAGAAAATCGAAGTGGTGGTCCAAGCTGAGCCCGGCTCAGCCACACGAGACACGGCGGAGACCAATGGGTTGGATGTTGATGCCGATGCAGAGGGAGAGGAGGATGCGGACGCTGATGCCGAATACGAAGTGGATGGCGACGTTGTAATGGAAACATGAACCATGACCATGACCATGACCACTGGAAGTAACGAATGGCTAAGCGGGCGGCATAGCCGTGAAGCCAAGCATACGAATAGGGCGTTTGATATCTGACACTTGTATGTACTTTGCGATTTGTTCCATTTAACAGGTCTCGAATGCGAGATGAGCGACGTATCGGGCGCGTCGGGTACGTTTTGAGGGTTTTGTCCAGCAAAGAGCGGTGGGGAGCCTGGAGTTTTATGGATAACCTTTTTAATCATCTACTTTGATTCTACGACTACGGAGTTCCTAGATTGGTTGTAAAGGTAGATCGGATGTATTGTGTCATGCGCACGTAGTCTTCAAAGGTCGCGATACATCCAGGAGCCGAGCACTAGACCTGTCTTAACCACATAGAAAAGTGTCATTTGGGACATCCAACGGTAAATAGACCCCTCGTCCTTGCTAATACAGCATAAGCGTGGGGCGCGTGTGAGGGATAACCTTGGAACTCGACGATCGGCGGGATCGGCGGGGCAGAGCTGTCAGGGCAACAACCATGGAACGGGCTATGATCGTACAAAACTTTTATGCTTAAACTGTGAGCTCCGTGGTTCACGAGCTCCTAAAGCTAACTAGCTAGACTAATTACACTAGCTAGATCAGCTAGCTAGCTAGTCTACCAAGTATAGATCTATATTGACTCCCCAATGGGTCCACATAGTAGAGCATTGAGGCCGTGCGCTAAAAAGGTGCCACTTCATGCAGCAATGAGTTGTTCGTCCCCACGCCGTCTAGTTTCTTAATTTCTTCCCCAATTTTATTTTTCAGGTTAAAAATGAGTGGTGGATGCTCTGCGTTGTCATCAGTTCCCGGAGAATTTTTCCTCTCTCAATTCCCCAGTCTCCAGTCTCCAGTCTCATCTGCGTTTCTTTTTCTACCGTGTTCTCCCTTGGGATGTAAGTTCAGCACACGAATCATGAACCTGGATCTCAGGCGCAGGAACCAAGCCGGAAGGGTGCAGATGGGTCACCGACTGCGCGGATTCGCTCCAATTTCGGCGTCTCTCTCGCCGACCCCTTTCCAGCCTTATTCTCGGTTTGCTTTTTTCCCTTCTTCGCCGAGAGCACCGTCTCCACCGTTAATGTCGCGTGTTACTGATCGACGCGACGGGGCTCGACGGCCCTTCCCGGGATGAACACTTTCTCGTGGCTCAGTCAATTGGCCCCGGGATCGTCCCGAGATGGAGAGTTGAGCCAGACAGAAGGATCGTGCCAATCCTTACATATTGTCGCACTATCGACTATTCAAACTGGATTTAGCTCGTTGCAAGTGGGCCGCTTGTCATATTTCGGCTGCAGCTGCCACGCCAGCGCGACATGCAAACCCCTCTCACCAGATGCACGTCCCCAACTCAAAATAAACCGTGCGGAGAGGGGGAGATACATCGAATACCTCTCCCCTCGAATTTGGATCTAGATCAGGTAAGATGTGGCAAGGTGCAGCAGCTCTGCGCCGTCATGCAGAGTGGGCACTATTGGGAACGAGGGCTGGGAATCCAACAAAGGTACCGTACATGCAACTTGTCGGCTGCGGCTGGACTGAACCGCTAGTTGTGGCGCAGAAGTAGAGCTGCAGTGAAGAACGCACTGATCTGCAAACTGCACCCGCAACAGGATTGGCCTCTGAACCGATCGCACAGTTTCCCTCCAGTCAGGTCGGCCAGGCCCCTCGAGGCTGTCGCAAATTCGATCTCCACCTCCATCTCCAATGGTCTGGCTCCCACAGGCTCCTGGCTCCCTCTGGAGGGGTGACACACCGATGTGATGCATCGCACTGGCCTGGTTTTATGTCCTCTTCTCATTTATTTTCTTTTCCCCCTCTGTCGCTTCGATCTCAACCCACGCCCACGGTCATGACCCGGTACGCCTCGACTGGACCATCGTTGTCGGGCCTAAACCATCCGGTTTGACACTCGCAACGCCTGGATTTCAAGTCCAGTAATCCCTCAATCATTCGATCTCTCGAAGGGGGCTGCTGTCCGGCATCGCTGTTTGTGGTTGCCGGTTTCTGACTTTGCAAAAGTCCACAAGCGGGTTGGATCTCGGCTTCCGAAAACGGCGCGACCAGGGACAATCACACGGAGTGTGCCAGAGCAAAGACACGGTGCAATTCAAAAAGATACAACAAAAAAAAGGTATGAGATACGTTGATTTCTTCTTGATTAAAACATTCCTGACCGGGGAATGGGAGAGGGACTTACGAGAGAACTCAAACTCCCCCTTGAATGACATAGAGGGGGGGGGGGGGGGAAAGGTTCCAACCACTTGCCAATCCCTGTTGAAAAGCAAACTTTATGCTAAGGCTAATGCTAATCACCCTAAACTAGATAGATCTTTAGTGGGGAGACAAGTGCCCCTCTCTAAGGAGATCCGACCCCAGGGCGATGCGGCTGTGATCTCGCATATCCGGGAAATCCATCCACATCCACATCCGAACCTGGAAAAAGTGGACTTAGTGTCAACTCAAGCAATCAGGAGACCGTTGAATGTGCGCATCATTGCAGCTGTCACTCGCACCGACCAGGTTTCCATTTCCAGGTCAAACCTTCATCCGCTTTTTCCCCTAAACCGCTAAACCGCGTACGGCTGGACCGGGTCTAACGGTCGAAAGCCTGGGTCTTTCCCCCTCCCCTGCTCCACCTTTCAGCTATATTGCGCCAGAAAATTTTTTTGGTTTAAGTACTGCACTACTATTGGCCAAGAGCTTTTCAGTTTTCGCCATCTGTGCGATCATAGGGCCGCAACGGGGAACAGTTTGCAAAGCGGGACGCTGATTTGCTCGCGGGGGAAAATCAAGGCCCAATTGATTCAGGAGAGAAAGAGAGTCGCAATTCACTGCTACTTTACTACTATCAACTGCTACCTGAAGTACCCCAAGCACCCAAGCACCCAAGCACCCAAGTACCCCCAGTTAGGTACTAGGGTAGCTCTGAGCTCTGAAGCTCGGAGGAAAACGTCACCAACCGCCGTTTTCGTGCACATCAGCCAAATTACCAAATTCGCTTCCATGGTTGCGCGCCTACCGTGAATCCCGCACCTTCCACTTGACCTTCCCCTTCCTCAACCCCACTACAGCTCTTCTTTTCTTTGGCGGATTGACCCATTCTTTCTTTCCTTTCTACACTCTACTTTCGACATTCTACCTTCCTTGGATCAAACCACCAGTTACTCTCTGGTGGTTCCTGTGCTTGCATACCGTTGGGTTCCACTCACCCGTCTTGATGAGCGTAGCGACCTTCTCCGACGCCTCTCTCACGCGCGAAGCCCAGAGGTTCGTTTTGAAAAGCCCTGCTGCTTTTCCGAAGTCGCAACTCGTACTCGGTGGTCCAGGGACTTCCACTGACTATGTTAACCAACACCAGTTCTGACTTTGACCTGACCATTCGCCAGCAGCCCGACCGGGCGCGCGTGGCTGGGGGCAAAGAGAAAGGTATGCTCTTCTACCTTGTTTCTGCTACTTCGGCCTCTGTCCGTCCAGCTTGTTCGGCTCTTTCTGCCCTCGCTAAAACTCGAGGGAGGCGAGGGGCAAGCGGAAGATTTGACCCTGGCGGCGTGGAACGTGGACTGGAAGCCGTTGAAAGTAGAGAGCACAGTCACTGACTGGGACTTCCACAGAGCGCAAACCCATCGATCCGCCCCCGATCGTCCAGCTCAGGGTGCGAGAGGAGGGCTCCTATCTGGCACAGTAAGTGTTGCAGGACTCTACCAGGGCTGTCCGTCGACTTCATTTACTTATCCTCACTTCCAGGCACTACCTGCAAAGTCCGTACTATTTCATGTGCTGCAGCTTGTACGATGCTACGGAAGATCGTCCAGTGCCTGTCGCACCCTCAACTGCCTTGGCAGGAACCCTGGTGTCGTCTCTTCACCGGTTGAAGGACGTGGACAACAGCGGTAAGTCGGCATGAGCTTTCAAAGTTAACCTTCTAGTTGAAACTGACTTCATGTAGATGGAGGCTTTTTCGTCTTTGGTGATCTGTCTGTAAAGATCGAGGGCGAGTTTCGGCTCAAGTTCACTCTTTTCGAGATGAGAAAGTGAGTGTACCTCTCTGCGGTCGCAGCGTCGGGACTGGGCGGACGCTGACTTGAATCTAGAGACGTGGTAACCTACTTGAAGACCATTGTTTCGGACCGATTTAGAGGTGAGGGATCTCCCGATACCCCGAGATTGGAAGTGCGACTGACAGTGATCCAGTGTCACCTCCTAAGAACTTCCCGGGCATGATGGAATCTACATTCCTCTCACGGTCGTTTGCGGACCAGGGAGTCAAATTGCGCATTCGTAAGGAGCCTCGGACTATGATGTAGGTGGCAGCAAAGTACTTTGACTGGGATAGTTACTGAAAGCAGTTCAGGAAACGGTCGGCTCCTCGACCGGATGAGTTTCCGCAAGCGATGCCTCCACGGTCTCCAGATCGCCAGTCGGTTCAGATTCCCCCTGCAGCAGGCTTCGCAGGCTATCCGGCGACGTCTCGGGACTATACGTATTATGGGGCTCCTCCAGTCAAGCGGCACCGTACGTCAATCGACTACGGCCGGCAGAGCATCTACGACGCAGATGGAAGAATGGCTCGTCCAATGGACGCGTACGGTCAGCCGGCCATGTACTCCCAGCCATCCACATACCAGAATCCGATGCAGTATTCGACCGGACAGGTGGTACCAGATTATGGGGTTCGTTCATCCCTTCCGTGGAGTTCGCGAGACTAGCAGAACCTCTTGACTTAACACCAAATTACCTTAGATGTCCTACGGTCTGCCACCTTCAGCACCTATATCCCAGATGCCTGATCCGTCAGGTCAGATTCGCCCCAGCCAGCAAGCGACGGTGGGACAGATAATGGCGATGAACCAGCCCGGTACACCTGTACGGCACCCCTCTGCCAACCAGTGAGTGTTGGAGTGAGAAGTCCCATGCTAAAGATTTGTTTTCTTTTGGCCTGCGATAGACCCCGGATTCGACAGGAGCGATGATGGCTCAGGGATACCCTCGGTCCGGATACCAGACGACTTCTACCATCCTTCCTCCCCTGCGGAGCGGCAACGGAACCGCGCGAGGCTATTATGATCAGCCTGACCAGCCCTCTCCTACGGCCACTCCGATTCTCCCCTCTCAGATGGCCCCCGACAGCGATCGATTTGGCTCTGCCGGCCCAGCGGCCTTTGATCCCTCCGGGTCTGCGCACGGAACAACTCCGCCTTGAAGGAATATCTCTTTTACTTTCATTCACTCGTTCTTGCCGGGTTGTATTGACCTCGAAGGTCCTCTCTGGCTGTTACTGTTACACTTTACACTGGTTTATTCTCTATTTTCTTTTGCCTTTTATTTGTCTGTCTGGATAGACTGGGGTGGGTGTTAGATATCACTTTGTGTTTTTCCATTTTGGTCTGGTTTACATTGGGTGGCTTGGGGTTGGGTTATTACTGTTACAGGCGCTGGTAGAAAAAAAAGGAAAGGAGGGAGGTTATTGTCTTTTTTTCTCCTTAAAAAATGAGGTCGTTCTCATCCCTTCATGTATAGCAGTCACCGTGTTTTAATTGGCAATCGATGGCTTATACTCCTGCCAGGCTCCTTCCTCTTTCTCACTTCTGCACCATTCTCTCCCTCATCCCATCTCTTCAACATGGAGTCGTCCGACAGCCCTTTCAGCAACCTGGATCTGTGGTGCGACTGGACAGGCGAGCGTAATGACCCAGTCGAGGTCGTCGTCTCCGTCGATGTACGTCATGCTGAAATGCCCGAGCACTGATATCCAACACTACTAACCTCAGCGGGAACTTCCAGGTCTGGTGCATCCCTAACCATCATCTACCCGTCCTGAACACTCGCACTTCATCCACTTTGCACATCGTGGATTACGGCATCAGTCTAAAGAAGGCCAAATCCGAGAAGGCCGATTCAGTTTCCGGGGACTTGCGCACACCGGGGTCACCCATCGAAATCCGCGAAACAAGAGAACCTTTGACACCTGCTGATCAAGTTGACGTTGAGGACGCGGATCCGCATGACGAATATGAATACACGCCATCGGACTCAGACCCGGATGATATCGTTCATATCGCTCGGCCGGACGGTCAAGAGGGTCAAGATGGAGAAGACTCAGGACTGGCTGATCCTTTCTACGCTGCCTTGTTTGTTGCAAACGAAGAGACACCTTTGGCCAGCCCAAACCCACGCAAGAGGAATGCAAAGGCCGCATCGTTACCCGACTCGGTCACTGACTCGGAGCGATCATACGGTGGCTCCAAGCACAAGGCTGTGACTGCCGACTCGAACAAGCGAACTGACTCTTCTACGTCCAAACATGCCAAAAAGCCGAGCCTCATTCCTCGACCTGTCAGTTCTCTCGGTCAGTTTCCGCGGGAGGGGACCAATATTACTTTGCCTAAGCCTATGGACTATAAGTCTACCCTGGAAGAGGGGTATCGGCGCTGGGAAGCGAGCATTGCCCCAGCTGTCGGGCAAGATAATGACACCGGAGGAGGGATTCTTGAGGAATTGGGTCGTTCAAACGCACCATCTCCTGAGACTCCAAAGGCCAGCTTGGGCCGAGCTGAAGACACCGGGGAAAGCAAACTTGTGCAGGATTGCGAGAGCGTTTCGATGGATGCATCGCAGGGTAGTCCACCCGACATGGCCATGTTTTCGGCCAGTCCTAAAAGTCGTTCTGCACTGAACAACGAGTCATCCGGAGGAGAGCCTGTCCAGCAGCGCGACGTATCTCCATGTCCCAGCTCCTCAGGATGGAGTCACTCACCTATCACGGGTCCTCAGTTGATCCTGACTGACGGAGCCTTCCATATCCAGAGTCCATACGACTTACAGCCCGCAGCATACGAAATATCCATCACATTGTTACTACCCCTGCAGACTGGAAGACCAAGAGGCTGGTGGGAGCTCGTCGTCCCAGGATTGCCCCGGCTGGCACGGAATGAACATGGCTACGTTTACTTTCGCACACCTGCAGGCCAGGGCATGGAGTTTCGCACTACTCATTTCAAGCGTTACAACCTTATGGAAAGCTGTTTGATGGCCCAATTCTTGATCCCATCAAAACTCGTCATTCCCCTTCGGCCCTGCGAATCCCGATTCTACGGCTTCCTCAAGGACTTCAAAGTGACGCAGGCTATCCGCGCCGAAGTGGTGGCAGATAAAGACGAAGATTCGCAGTCTCACATTGTCAAATACCGCGCCGTGTGCTCGATTGACCTCATCCAGCGCGATTTCTGGGCCGAGTCATGCGGCTTCTGCATCTGGATCAATGGCGGACCCGAGGGCGAGTTTCTTTGTCAACTCCCCGAGCCACGACAGGGATTTGAAACAATCCACCTAAGAGCTTCAGTTCCTGGCCTCGTCGGAAATTCTAAAGTGCAAATCATCTGCAATCCCACGCATCTGGGTATGTTTGTCCTGGCGTGGGAGGTCAAGGCCCCCCGAGCCAGAAGTGCAATGTGGATGCCGCGCATCAGGGCGGGCCAGGACAAGGCGGATATCGGGGAAGGACTGCAGGCCGAGTTTGAGGATGCCGAGTTGGACGATGCCGAGTTCAAGGACGCCGAGCCGCTTGAAACGCCTGATGTGGTCCGAGCTGACCCTATGAATGGCAACGAACTTCGGAACAAACGGCGTAGGGGCACGCCATACTGGAAGAGAGCTCTACAAATCTGGTTGGGCCTGTTTCTCTTTTTCATTCTCGTCCGTCTTGCGGACCGTGTTCACAAGAAATGGTGCGTCTGTCCTGTCGCTGAGGTTGAGGCAGAGCCCGTACCTGAACGTGAAGGTGAACATCTCAGTGAAACGCCAGTGGAGGAGCCCATTAGGGAGGAGCCTATTATGAAGGATCCCATTATGGAGGAGCCTGTGCTGCAAGTTATCTTTCCCACCTCTGTGCCCCTGCGAGACCGCATTGACTATTTCCTCGGTTGGCGAGGACCTATTCCTAATGCTTAAGAGCTTTTTCTCTTCCTTCCTGTTCACGAATGTATGATAGCGACCAGAATGATCATCGATACAATTCTATGCCAAAGCTCATATTATTCCTGAATTCAGTCAACCATAAGCCATTCTGCTCCATCACTCTATCCCAATCTATTATACGCCCCCAAAACCTCCTCAACAGCCCATCTCAACACCGTCTCCATATCCACCCCCTCTCCAGGAGCAACCTTCACCCCAACATCCCGTCTAACTTTCAATCCACTTCCAACCCTCTTCACCAAATCCCCCTCCCCCTCCTCGGGTATAAGCAACCAAGCATGATCTTCCACATACCTCGGCCAAACAACATCATCCACATAACCAGGCGGATCCACCCAGAAATTCTGCGGCGCCTTCTCATCCTCCGCCTCCAAATCAACCTCCTTTTTAGACTCCGCCTGCCCAATAGTAACATACCCACTCCTCGCCTCCCGTCTCCTCTTAACATCCTCATAAGAAGCCGGAAGAAACAACGGAAGATCAATAAACTCCTGAACCTTCTTCAACACATGATCCTTTCCAGGGGGAGCGTATAACAAAAACCCCTCCATAAAAGCAATTGTCTTCGAAGAAGAAGCAAGTCTCTTAGCCACGACATCCCGTAATTCCAAAACCACGGAATCAGGGACACTTAATCGGCCTTGCTCACTCTGGTCTTCTTTGCTCTTCAATCTGGGGGGGAGATGGCCGTTGGTCCGTACGTAGGCGAGTGATTGTGATAGGAAATCCGTGTCGATTGCGGAGACGGTGTCCCAGTCTTGGATTGTTCCTGAGGGTGTGGTTGTGTATGGGATTCTGGTATTGGATTTGTTTAGTATGTAATCGAGATGGAAAGTGGGAGGGGCTTACTGGTCGTCGGGGTAGTAGAAGTCGTCTTCGTGGATGATGAAGGTTGTTAAGTGGTGGGCGTTGAGGTTTACTTCATTGAAGACGCGCTGGAGGAGCCGGGCGAGGGTTGTTTTGCCGCTGGATGAGGGGCCGGATATTCCGACTATTAGGGCTTTGGATGGAGGGTCTGTCATTGTGCTGTGGTGTGAGTTGGTGATTGTAGGAATTGGGAATTGGAGATGAGATAATAACTAAGAGGAAGAGGAGGGGTTTGAACTGATAAGGGCTGATAAGGGCTGATAAGGGCTTATCTTATCGACTACGATCTATACTTCGGTCACTATGGAGAACGGAGTATAACTATGTACCATACTTTGTCTGAGGGGGACACTCAGATGTATATTTTGCTAGTATAGAATACTCTTTTAGCTCTCCTAATATCGTTTTAGTCATGTGTCAATGTAAAGTCACATGACTTGGTATATCTTAAAACAATCGTATACCCCGGGCCCCCTTAAATTGCCACTTCCATTCAAAGTCGCACTGTTTCTATACTTTCCTTGGGAAGTATCTCCTTGAATAAATGTCTTCACTTTTCCTAGACCTCCAGGGCCAGGAAATTCCCCAAGAGCGAGTTCTGGGTAATGGAGCCTCAGCTGTCGTCGTGCTTCAAGATGACCTAGCGGTCAAAACACCCCTCCGGTGGCTATGGAGCCCCGAAAGCGAGGGCATGGACAATGCACGAGTAATCCGGCGTGAACAAGATATATACCGGCGTTTGCAACCACCCCAAGGCGACCAATACCATGGCATTGTCAACTGTATCGGCTTCTCGGGAGACACTATACAACTCGCGCATATGAAAAACGGAGACCTTCGTGCATATTTGGTCGATCATCGTCCTTCTCAAGCACAGCAACTCTCATGGTTCCGTCAGATGGCGTCGACTCTGGCCTATATCCATAACAAAAGGGTCCTCGTGGCTGATATCGCGACTCGGAATTTCCTTCTTGATTCTGATTTATCGGTTAAACTCTGTGACTTTTCAGAAGCTTCTCTTCTCGATCTTGATGCAGATATGGAGATAGTTGATGACCGGGGGTATACCACCCGGGTAGATATTGGACAGCTAGGCGCGGTCATTTATGAAGTTGTGACTGGACGAAAGTGCGAGTTTAAGCTCCATCCGGATCACCTAGATGGCTTGGCTTGTTGGCCGGCAAGGGAGGATTTGCCGAGTACGGAGGATGTCTGGCTTGGATCGGTCATTGAGGGTTGCTGGGCTGATTATGGGGGATTTATAACTGCGCACGGCTTGGCAGAGGCGTTGGATATGGTTGATATTCAACAGATACACCCTGATCCATCTCAGATCCGGATTGATGTTTTATCCTGGGCCATAAACTTTATTCAAAAGCGGCCGGTTACTATGCTGGCAGCTATTTTTGGCACGTTCACTCTAATGGCTTCGTGGGCCAGGCAACACTCTCGATGACTGGACCTGTCTTCGTACCTTCCCTTTTTTTTAGTTCTGTTTTTTATTTTTATTTAATTTATCTTTCCTGCCTCTTTCTCGTCTTAACGGGAAAGGGGAGAATAACCGGCCTTTCTATATTTCTATAGTGACGGCGTTGCTCGCTGCTGAAACACCAGAAAGTCAGTAGTGGTGGACACAGTCCGGCTCCATTTTTACTATACCACATTCTACTCCCTCGGCCAATTACTCCTAAAGGCTGTGCGAGGCCCGGAAGGGATTGATAGATTGCTTGCAGAAGCATTCCTATCCAGGCCATCAACGTATCCGCTTATTACGTTGCGAGTGGAATGATCGACTTTTATTGGGAATCATTAGCCGCCTCGCGCTAGGTGGAAAGTAAGTTATTCATAACCCGGGGCAGAATCCTTATTTGAACGGTTACTGATATTTGCAGTCCGACATAGCCTGATCTCATTACTCATGAGCAGAAAACAGCAATGGGTAAGCACTGAAACCGAAAGGAAAAGCTAATTTTTGCCAGACACTATCCGGTATACATGTCCAGGTTGCTTCGAGTTTCAGTTTATTGATTCCCGATATCGAGACTAAAATAAAGACTAAGATCAGAATACATTCGGAACATGAATTGATTGGGTATTTGACAGAATGGGCTACGAAATATCAGAGGGGCAGCAAAAACTTTCTAAGTATCTAGTCGGTGTCTTTGCTCTTCACGGATACCTCGTCCGAGCTATCCGAGCTTTCAGAGCTATCAGAGGGGGTAGCGGACTTGGCTGGAGTAGGAGCCTTTGCTGGGTTAGGAGTTCTTGCGGGGGCTCCCGGGCTAAACAACGACACCCGTCTCTGCTCTGGGGACCGCTCCGGCAAAGGCGTAGAAGGTACATCCTCAATAATCTGAACAGAAGAAGCAAACCCTATGCGCGGCCTCTTCGGAGTGGGGCTTCCCGGAGTAAATGTATCGGAATCAGCATCAGACTGCTCAATCTGTCGAGTCTGCTTGATTACATCTCGTTTGATAACTTCCTCGTCTGGGATGGGCAGGGAGTGTTTATCAAATAAACCCGTGGCCTTCTTCAAAAGCGCCATTTCCGCATCTCTTTCAGCGGGCATGGTGAGGAAAGGCTCTCGCTGGATAATATCGCTCATGGCATGATCATCGAGTAAGCTCTTTTCCGCATTCTGCATCTCAACCGCCGACATTTCCTTTCTTCGGCGAAGCATGCGGTCTTCTAGGGTATCTCGGAGGACGAGTGTCTCGACGAAGACTGGTTTAGTCTGTCCGAGACGGTGGGCACGTTTGATAGCTTGGCTTTCGACGGTGGGTTGCCAGATGGGGTTGACGATGAATACTCGAGAAGCTTGTACGAGATGGAGACCGTGAGAGGCCTGGCGTAGGTCCATCAGCAGGACGCGCACTTCATTCGTTTCACGAAACAGGTTCAGGTACTCTTCACGGAGGTCGGTCCTCAGTGTGCTTGCATAGATGCGGAATTCGACGCCGAGAAGTTCAAGGCCTTCTGCGATCCAGAAAGCCGTGTTGGGGTTGTCGTAGAATATGATGATTTTTTCCTGTGTTTGAAGCTCCCATACCCGGTCCAACAGGTATGTGAGCTTTGCCGAGGTAGTGGCGATGAATTGAGTTTCTATGAGGGGAGAGTCTTCGGGGAGACTTTTGAGCATCTTGCGAGAGTAAGTCTTCTTTGGGGACTTGTGACTCTTGGGCTTGGCGCCATGGTTCAGTTGGCCAAGGGAAGTAGAGGCGTTGGCAGACTCCGGTGCACCCTTCGTAGCAGGGGCCTCTTTATCACGCTTCTGGAGCTCAAATCGGACCCTGAGTCCCCTTGAAGAGAGGCCATCCGAGGGGTCTGATGCCCGGAGATGTTCTGTGACAAACTGCTGAGCATGCCGAGCCTGCGTGATGCCCATGAGAAGCGGCTCCCTATCCGCATTTGCACGGTCGAGCGCCCAGTGGGTCTTATGGTCCGCTGGAAAGTCCTTGATAAAGACGCCAAGCTCATGTAGCTGCTTGAACTCGCGCCAGCTGCTGCACTCCAGCGCCAGACGGGCGATGTCTATTCCGCGGCTCAATTGCTCAATATCTGCAGGTTCCATCTTCTCTCCATTGGCATCCATGTATTTGAGCGCATGGTTGATGGTTTCCTGTGGGTCAGTTTCTGATCCTGCCCACCAGAATCCAGCTTGACGCAAGTTGTTGATAGTCTGATTGAGATGCCTGCGGTTGCTAGTATCGAATATGTAATCTTGGCCTTGGCGCTCGGATGTAATGGCGTTGACAGCGAGACCGAAGAGGAACAAGTTAATCGACAACCGGTCGTGGAAAGTCGGTTCTAGATAGACTGTTTTATTGTAAAGTTTGGGAAGGGTGATCTCCCGGCTGACAGTGTCATCCTGGTGTCTGACCACAAGGCCTTGAAGAGTGGCGCGTATTGCTGGAGACTTTCGCCGGGTACCATCTTTGTCCTTTGGCTTGATGTATTTTGTCCAATCGGCAGGGCAATTCGACCAAGGCTTCAAATCTAAAAATTCAATAACTATGCGCCGGAGTCTATCCAGATCCTTCAACTCCCTCTCTCCGGAATTTCCCGTTTTCTTGCGACCCTGCAGCACAGCCGCAGCGATTTCTTCGGCAGACTCTGTATCGGTAGTATAAGCCTCTTGGGACGCGAGACTAACTTCCAGTCCAATGAGATTATCGGACGGGGTTCCAGAAATCACCCAACGGCGTTCGAAATGCAGTTGGCTGAGCATGTGAATCATGTTCGTTTTCGAGCCATGGCCTGCAACATTATGCCCTTCATCAACAATGACACGGAGCCAGTGGAGCTCTGTAAGTGGTGAATCAACTCGAACAAATTCCTTTCGTCGATTATTGACAGGATCGCCCACTTCTCGTTCAAAGCGCGTTTTCGAGAAGATGACAATGTCAAGTTCCAGAAGCTCGTCTGCTAACGGTGTTTTATCATACCCTTGTCGCAAAACCCGTACTTTGAGACCTTCGGTATGGACGCTGATCTCACGCACCCAATGATCCACCAAGTTGTTTGGAACAATAACAAGTGTCCCGGAGCAAAGGCGAATGCGCTTTGGCGGGGGGCGTGTGAACGTCGTGCTCAACCGGACTTGGTGCCTCGTCACAGGCGGTGGGATCTCATAGAACCCGCTATTAGACTCACAAGCCTTGACACACCGACTGTAGACCTTGCCATCTTGTTCCGTCTCGATGAAATGAGCCTTCCAAGGCAAGGATTTTCGACCGGCCGAGGCAGCAGCCATTTCCATGAGAGACCCTGTCGTTTCTCTGACAGGTATTCCAGGTAAATACTCAATGGGAATCTTTGGGAAATGCCCTCGAGTAGCCCAGATAACGGCGAGACAAATTAATGTTTTGCCACAGCCCATAGTCTCTGCAAGAATGCCTAGCCGATATGTAAGTGGTGCTCATTCGAGGTAATAGCAGGATCATAACATACCTCCAACAGCCTCATCGTACATGTCTTTTTGGAGAGTAATCCATCCATCCTCTTTGTTATAGTAATACTCGAGACCTGTTGGGCTGGCACACGCTTGCAAACGCGGATCAAGCATTCGCGCCGGTTGTACCTCTCGCTGTACCATCATAGCAGCTGAACGTCGCTGGTAGGGGTAGAGAGGGGTTTTGAGACCATAGTCCGAGAGATCCTCATCAGACAACAAATACGACATGGCTTTGCGGGACGGCCCATCTTTCACCAAATCCACTTGTGGATTTGGATCTTGCAGAGTGTTGAATATGTACCACAACGATTCATCATCTTCACCATTGGAAAGTGTCTCGGGGTTGGTTGCATCCTTCCGTCCATCCCAAGCCTCAGGTGAAGGGTCGAGCTTGGACATCAACACTTTGAAAGCAGTTCTCAGGTCTCTAATAGATCTCTGTGTATTGTTGCGATGGGCCAACTTTGGATCGACATAAATCTGGACATTGGAGCTAACATGGTGAGTCTGCCGGCGAATCCAGCCATTTTTTTCCAGTAGTTCAACCTCTCGTGATGGGTATCCGTGTTGCCCCAGTGTTCCTGGAGCAAGCAGTGGGCTGAGGTTAATCCAGTGATTTGTTTCCGGTAGTTCAACCTTTAGTGATGGGTATCCATATTGCCCTAGTGTCCCCACAGCAAGCACTGGGCTGGGGTTTTGGGACTGTCCGTTGGACCGTGTCGTGTTCGATACGGACGTTGTATCATGCATGCGTGGGGACAGCATACTTAGGGGAATCCGGATGAGTGCTCACCGAATCCCCAGCAGATGCATTTGTACCAATATTGCTGACACTCCTACCATATGATTCCACTTCCAGAAATGCGTGTCCGAAGAAAACGAAGATTCCGTTGAAGCAGCCGATTTGGAAAATTTGGCTCTGGAGAGTATCTAAAGGAGAAACTGACGTTTGCCTTCCCCCAGTCACGTGGCCTGAAAATTCAATTAGGCCTAAAAGAGGAATTTTGACACCTTAGGCTGTAAAAGTCCCTTTTTTTCCAGCATGTTTCTCACTAGCGCACTACATAATTTTAGTTTAAGTAGGTACAAACCTTTCAATGTAAAGAGATTGCCCTTCTCCTTGGTATAAGTTACCTATTATGAAAAATCAAAACCTCGCTCACTTTCCTTCATTTAACTGATTGGATGTTTCTATTCTCAACTAATCAATATCTGATCGAGGTCTCTGAAGTAATTTACTCTTGACGAGACCCTTATCGCGAAAATTCCATTAAATGCCAACTATATCAGATAGATTAGTTAGAGTCACTTAGATTGTTTGGGTGATCGTAAAGAGATGCAGTGGGTAGCTGAGCATGTTCCTTGCGTCGTAATATCACCATTCTTGCCACCATTCCTTGCTAAGTCACCTATTCCCTTGACTTTCGCAATAGCTCCTAAAGTTCAATAGGGTATGCACTCAATCAATTCCTAGCATCCCTTCCTTTTGTTCCTTACGTACCAAAGTGTACAAAAGACCGCCTCGCGCGCTAAGCAACAACACATGTCAATTCTCCTTCAGATACCCGAAAATTGAAAACAAGCGGCTTCTTTGCCAACTGACATCATGCGATTCCTCACTCTCTCTATTACTGTGGCCTGGTCAGCATTTGCAATCGGGGTGCAGGCTGCATATAGCGACGGTTTTTTCAATACCATTCAACTGCCGAAAGACATGGTACCAGAGACTTGCAAGAAAGGGGTGGCATTGGCTGTCAATGAAGGCGAGACATTCTACTACTGGCTTATGGAACAAGCTTGTCAACAATCGGGCTTCAAGATCAATTACCAGATGGTGGAGGAATACATTGACCCGGTCATGTGGGATAAACGTCACGGGTTGATCCCTTTCATTTATAAAAGACTCGGTGAATTCCCTATTTCTCTCTCTGATGTGAGGAAAATCTACGGCGTTATTATGACGGACTGTGTGAAAAACAAGCGGGAAATCACCAACAACGCGAATTTTTGCAATATCCAGCACGGCGACAGCACTCTTACAAAAGTGGTAAATGAGTGCATTATCCCCAAAGTGGTTGCGAGGTTCATGTTTAGAGTGCCTGAAATGATAGCTTGGTCAAAAACCCATTGCCACAAAGTCGAACAGATTGTGAAAGAATTCCTAATTGACACTCGCAGTAAGGACATGCCGCAATTTCAAAGCATTTCTTTTGACTGTCTCTGATTGAATCTATGCTGACTACTGGCAGAGGGAAAGGAGCCAAAAGGGGCATTCAATCCGTATGCTCTATTTAATGGAATTTGCAAGAAAGTAAGCTTGGTTCTTCCTCACTATTGCTAATAAATCAATTGAAACTGACCGGCTGATGACCAGCAAATTCGACGTCCATGCGACCCGAAGCTCAAAAGTTACACAAAACTACCATTTGGCAAATAGGAGATCGGGTGTTGCAAGAGAACCAGGGTTTGAATTTGAAATCAACAAACCAGTTCTGGCCTTTCTTCCAATTGCTTCATTGAAACATTACTGTATCACAGCAAAGCCAAGTCTTAGCTCGCGCGCCATTGTTCTCCACACAAATTCAAGCGCGGCATTTGTGGCCACTTTTTCATTGCTTATTATATTAGGTATTTTAAGTGTGATATAGCTACATTAGGGCCGTGGAATGGGGATAAGTCTGACAGATCATAATATGTAGTGTCGGTCATTAGGACATGGATAGATACATGCATGGAGGGGAATCATAAACAAGCAAATTCGCAAAAAAAAAAAAAAAAAAAGAACAATGCAGACAAAATACTGATATGGGGATATGTAGATATATCGCCGTGAACCCCGGAAAGTATGGATCCATCAGCCTTGCACCAGGGGCTGCAATGGAGGAGGGAAGGGATAGCGCTTATCAAACTGGTCCAGCTCGCTTCCGTCGCCACTATACCCGATGCTATCCCGGTTGTCATCGATCATGCGCCCGTATTCAAGGAGAAGAATATACAGGTAGATATCAAGATCCTCATCGCGCAGTGCAGCATGTGCCCATTCGCGGCTCTGTGCTGCGATAACCTCGGCCTCGAAATCGTGGCGAGGGACGTATGGTTTGTGACTCGGGAAGGGGTCTTCCGATGCGGACGGGTGGAGACCGATGAAATAGGTCATCAGGGCGTACAGGTCGGTGAAACGGTTGTCCATGGGAACAAAGTGGCGCCAGGCGAAGAGTCTAGAGTCGTGCCACTCTCGGAAGATGGTCGCTTTCAGACCCAATGACTTGCTCTGGTGGAAGGCGCGCCACCGGCCGGAGAAGCTATGACCATCAATATCGGCCAGGTACTTGGCTTTGAATTGCTCATTGAAAGCCTTTGGCTCTTTGTATGTCCAAACACCGTCGTAAAAGGAGCAGTTGGGGATACAGCCCCAGGCCTCGGTGAAGCCGACATCAAGGTAAGATGAGGCGAAGTCGGAGGGGTGAAAGTCGGATATCAGCTCATACTGCTCTCTGCTGTCCTTCGAAAGAATGGAAACGGTCTTCGATTCCATCTCTGTGGCGTTGGTCGTCTTCACAAAGCGCTGACGATGCAAGCGGTGCCAGTTGTCTTCCACCTGGATTCCGCCCGAGGTCACGCCGCGCCAGAGCATAGAGTCGGTCTTGTCTTCCCATTCGTAGTCGTGCTTCGAGTTGTACACATACCGCGGGTCCTTCATGAAATACATGTTTGCGGGAAACAGAATGTCGTTATTCACGCTGACCTTGCATTCGCTGAATACGGGGATCAGCTTTCTGGTGATGGTATTGCTGGAGGCCGAGAAGAGGAAGCCGTGCTGGTCACTGAGGACAGGTCCCACGTTGCAGAGGTCCGAGGAACCGGTAAAGTTCGAGACGAATCCACCAAATGAGGTCTTGTATAGTTTGTCTGCCTCTTCGACGCTCATGTTGGCATTTGCCGGGGAGTCGGGTGGACAGGCCTCCTTGGAAAAGTCGGTGTATGGCTTTCCTGCGACGGAGAACCATCCCGGATCCACGTCTTCGTCGATGCTGGCACTCTCGTTGAAGTAATAATCCATCTCGTTGGTAAATTGGTCTGCTGCGTCCAGAGGCGTCCCTCTTGTACTTTCTTCAATCTTCAAGTAGTTTTGAATATCTTCGTATGTGACCATGACGCGGGGCTGATCCATAGTGTTCATGGCGATGTCCATGTCGGGCAAATAATTTGCGAGTCGTCCAATCGAATGTGCGAGTGTTTCCACGCGCCAGCCTTCGGTTTTCGATACGACCTTGTGGTTCCGAATGCGCACCCCAGCGATTCCATCGCTCAGCTGCAGCTTTGCGGCCATCCGACGGATTTCCTGCGGAGGAATGGCCCAGAACGGGCGCAAATCACCCGTGATCTGCTGGAAGTCATCGACATTGTGCACATTGTTCTTGCGCGCAAACTGATACCATTCCTTGAACCCGGGTGGAGGATGTCGTCCGTAGGTCTCGCGGTATTTGGCGACCGTTTCGCGAAAGTTGGTCGAGCGACTTTCATCGTACTGCTGCCATTTCTGGTCGGCGTCTTTCATCAAATCCGCGATGGGGTGTTGATCGTTTGCATGGGTTCCCTCGGTATGTTTCTGCTCCGGGCGGAAAAGGTTGAGACCGGGTAGACCAATGACAGTATTGTCGACCGCATGAGTCAAGAAAATGAGGTTCAAAAGGCAGATACCTGCCGCGGCGAATGCGAGACCCAAGTAAATAGACTTGCGCCGGCCGGCGAAGCTGTTAGCGCCAAGCATTCCGGAACCAGTGGAAAATTCCCCAGGCTACACCCGACTCGTGCTCCGGGGCGCCGAAAAGGGAAAAATGTAGACTTTGTGATGCAAGGGGGGAGAGGTATGGGGGATGAGGGGAAGAAAGAAGCGAGAGAATTCTATGAAAAGAACATGATAAGTAGAAATCGGAGTAGAAGTAGAAGGAAAAGGAGGGGAGAAAAGAATACGAGCATGGGGCAACCCCTAAAGCGAGATTGGACGCTTGTTACTCCGTAGTTAGCGGTCGCCACTCACAGCAACTAAGACTAATACATACACACCTACACCTACACCTACACATCTCCGTTTTAGCTTCTCGTTCCGATTTTATCTGTCACTAGCATTTCTCTGGGCCTGTCAACTGTCAATCGGCCATCTCTTCTTCATTTCTAACGGCTTTCGCACTGATCCTCCACGAGGCTCCATAAGTCCCTGAAATAGCGGGACGTGATCAGCGCCGCGTGTCATTGGCCTCGGCGCGCCAAGAGTCTCCATCTCCGCTGTCGCGCCGCTTCCACGAATCATGACGATTTCTGTGATCGTTCCTCTGCTCCGAGCTGACCTCTAACCCAGTCTCATGGGTAGCATGACTGGAAAGCGCCCGCGCGCTGCCTTTGAGGCCGATCAGGCCTGGCAGCCTCCTTATGTGTACTATGGGACGCCTTTGCCTCCTCTGGACGCTGGGGTGCGCGATGATGGATCTTACATGCCCGTGTGGAAGCAAGAGGTCACCGATGAACGGGGCCGAAAGCGACTGCATGGTGCCTTTACCGGTGGATTCAGTGCTGGGTAAGCTTCTCCTGTCTACTGGGCTTTGCGCGCGTAGGCTAACGCTCCTCCAGGTACTTCAACTCGGTCGGCTCGAAAGAAGGATGGACTCCCGCAACATTTGTCTCGTCCCGCCAGAACCGTGCCCGAGATGCCAAACAGCAGCCACAGCAACGACCGGAGGACTTTATGGATGAGGAGGATCTAAAGGAGCAGGAAGAGTCGCGAACCCTTCAGACGGCGGACGGATTTGCGGGGTTCGGTTCAACCGCGGCCGATGCCACGAGAAGAGCCGGGCTTATGGACTTGCTGAAAGCCGGCGGCGAAACAATGGGTGTGAATCTGCTGAAGAAAATGGGCTGGCGCGAGGGACAAGGCATCGGTCCCAAGGTGCGGCGCAAAGCTGACCTGGGCGATGCTCCCGGTGAAGATCCCGAACAAACATACCTGTTCGCACCTGAAAACCCCCCGATGGTTGCCTTTATTAGAAAGACCGACCACAAAGGTCTTGGATTCGAAGGCGAGGCCCGTCTGGAGGAACGCGATGTTTCACACGACGAACCCGAGGCATCTGACTCGTTCTTTGGCGGGCGCCTAGCCATTCAAGGGAAAGACAAAGCGCCAAAGACCAAAGAAACCCGACGAGGAGGAATCGGCATTGGTATCCTTAACGACACAGGATCAGACGACGAAGATCCCTACTCCCTTGGTCCCTCAATATCATACAATCGAACCATCGGCGACAAGAAAAAGAAGAAGAAGCTCAAAGCTGAGCAAGGGCAACCGGCAATCGCATCCTCCAATCCGTTGTTGAATGCCAATGCGAAACCTGTCTTCATATCGAAGAAATTGGCTGCTTCACGCGGTGCGGGAGGATTCAGGAAGTGTCGCGATGGACGATTACCGCTGGACGGATTCGTTCTTGCCGAGCTATCGGGCATGTCCATTTCAGATAAAAAATACGAGCCTCCCAAAATCCCCGAGGATTGGAAACCTGCAAAGCAACCTGCTTCCATTGAGCGCGATCCATCAAGCTACGTATCTACAGCCGAGGCCGCCAAGGCGTCTGCACTCGATCCCACTTCACGAGCTGCCGTCTTGGGCGAGTCCCAATTACCAGGGAAATCCATCTTCGACTGGATGACTCCCGAGGCCCGCGAACGAATCGCGAAGCTCACTGGGAATACAAATCTTCCTCCGGCTTTGGGCGAAAAGGCTCCAAAGGGATTTGAATTGTCTGATTCGCAAAAGCGAAAAGATCTGTGGGACTTGGTTTCGAAACTGGACAAGCAAACCGCCGCTCAGGCCCTGACTCGAGCCGTGAGCGGCTGGATGCCCTACGCAGAAGATGAGCACAAGCGAGCGCGATATCGCACATTTCTCGAAGTGCGGGCAGAGATGCGTGACTCCCTTCCAGACCGAGTGCCAGGTTCCAGCACCGATGACTGGGTGGCCGAGATGCACGAGTTTGCCCGGGCTGCCGAAGTCTTCAAACCCATGTCCGGCATCATGGCATCACGGTTTACATCGGCGTCTTCGGGGCCCAAAGTTGCCTCTGATGCGCCCGACTCAACCGAGTCTGCTCTCCGCCATCCCGCGGAGAAGCCCGACCCTCCAGCCGTGGCTGCGGCGAAGATTGGCATGTTCGGGCAAATGACCCGGAGCGTTATACCCTTCTATCCTGCGCGTCTTCTATGCAAGCGGTTTAATATCAAGCCGCCTTCTAATGTACAACAAGATCCTGGGGAGCAGGCATCTAATGCCGGGTCTGGTACCCGGTTCCAGTCTAGAGGATATCAGACTGATTCAGCCTCGCGGGAACTGGTCTCGCAGGAAGTGATGAACATGATCATGATGGAATCTGGCCGCCAGCCTACTGCCAGCTCTGATGCTGCTGTAACGTCTGCTCCGGAGCCTCCGGCACCGCCAGTTGTTGAACCCGAGCGCAATGATGCCCTTGAAGCCGAGCGACCAGGCGATGCAGTGTTTAAAGCGATCTTTGGCAGTGACGACGAAGATGAAGATTAAACCAGGAACATAGCCTGTATATTATCTATAACCGCATTTTTATGTTGTTATGTTACGTAGAATGCACAGTATGACAGCTAAGGGCATTGAAGGCCGAGATGCGCGTATGGCTTGACATCATCAGATGCTTGATCCAGTGGTGTGGGTGAGGAATGTACCTGGCCGCTTCTCATCTCTCAATGCTCTCTTTGTTTTTGTTTTCTCTTTTCTCTATTCTCACTTCTCACACTAGGATTTATTTCTCGGGTTTTATCGTCAGGGGCCCGGTCATTTGTTGCCGCAAAGGCTTGAGCTCCGATCTTCACTATTTAGCCCCTCCTCTCAACCTTCGAATCTCTTTCCCCCTCCAGCGTATGGAGTGTCGACATCGCTCGCACCATGGTAAGTTCCGGGCTACTTGAACTTTTGAGGTTTGAAATCGCTTGGCAGCCTGCTGTCAGACGATCTCATCCCCTCAAAATCGTTCCATCTCCACATTTGCCCAGGCGCCTAACAGAACTAACAATCCACCTTCCCCACAGGGTTGCTGCGCGTCTAGGCCGTCGCATGATGACGGTCTCCAGAATGATCATGAAACCACTGACAGAGCACACGACACTCGCAATTCTATCGCCGCTACTTCCACCCAGACACAAACGCAAACCACCCGCCGCCCCACTCGTCGTGTGCCTGACCTCCCATTGAGTGAGCACTATAATGAGCCGGTACACCTGCATGTTTGGCACAGCAAACGGCGCATTTGGACGCGCGCTGAGCTGGACCGGGAACGCCGTGAGTTCTTTGAGACTCGCGTCACCGGGCGTCCTGAAATATGGGCAGCGCTGTCAGCGGCGGTTAGATTGATGCGCGAAAATGACCTAGCCACGGCGCAGAGCATAGTCGATGCTGTCGGTATTACTATCCCGACAGGCGATCTCTGTGAAGGATGTTACGACGAGCAGGGCGTGCTCTATCGCTTGCCGCAATGTATTGTCAGCGATCCGACGAATATGGCGCAGACGAGTCCGCACACCCCCAGCTCAACACAGGAGGATGAGGATACAGAGGCGCTTTCGGACGGCAAGCTGGCTACGGATGATGCTTCAGTTGACGAGCTAATCGCGGAAGATACCGAGCGCCGTCGGGACGAGAAGGGCAAGACGAGAGAGCGCGACTTGATTTGTGTGCAAGCTCGGCTTAGTGATCGTGGCGGTCCTGACCTGACGCTGATGGTGGGCAAGGGCCGAAGTGTGGGCTTTTTGGCTCGCAAGGTCCAGCAAGAGGGAGGGGTGTGTATTCCTTTTGCTGCTGCTTAATTGTTTCGTCCTAACAGTCTCCTTCCAGATATCCAGTCACCAGCGTGTACGAATTGTTTACCTCGGCCGCATGCTAAACGAGCATACATCATTGCCCGAGCAGGGGTGGCAGGACGGTCATGTCATCAATGCCATGATAGTCACGCGTACCTCTCTCCTGACTTCAGCGTAATCTCTGCTCTGGGGATAACGATACCCTGCTAGCCCAGTCTTGCATGTAATCTGGGAATCGACATCACACCCCTCCGCATATCCATCTTTGTCCTGGGCATTTCGTCGCATCTTCCTCCTGATTCTAGCCGTTTCGTCGCATCTTTGTCTACCTTCTTCTCTTTTTTTTTTTTTTGCAGCGTTTCGTCCCATCCACTCCCGTTCTGATGTTTTGCATAATACCCCCAATGTTTTTCCCATTTTTGATCTAGGTGTTTGTCTGCCTACGCCATCTTTCAGTCATGATCTGAAATCAGTTAGGCATCTTCGTTGTGATCTAGTTAGTTTCGGGTTGTGGCATAGTTCCTCTGCATATGATCCTAGGCATGAATAGACATGCCTTGTATGCGCAACTTGTTGCTAACCTATTACTCATGAGAAATTGAATCCTAATTTTGGCTTTTCACGACATCTGATACACAAATTAACCAATTTGAGTAGGTCAATGATCGAACACATACACTGTACCATATTAAATTGAGGGGGGAAGAAGGCAGGGGGAAAAGAAAAAAAGAGGAAAAAAGGAACTACATGAAGTCGCCACAAGGCTAAGTAAACAAAGCCAATGCAACAGAAACGGGAATAAGCAAAAAGATATTGACTTGCATCATCCGTGAATCGAACACGGGCCTCGTCGATGGCAACGACGAATTCTACCACTAGACCAATGATGCTAGACGATGTAGAATTGTGGGGACTATGGAATTATCAAACAGAATTGAGATGAGTCTAAATCAGGTTAGCGTGTTCCTCCCGATCGGAACTTAGGGCTTCTCGATCTCAGTGGAGGAATATGATCAATGATACGTCGCCACAAAAGGTTCAACTTGGATTTATACTCCTTTCAGTACGTCATGGGATAGTGTTTAAGAGTATTGGCTATATTTTACTGAATTTTAGAGGAAAATGTATCATTGGCAAAACTATATATTTGAAACCGAAACTAGAGATTAGTACATATACCCATGACCACCCCAACATTATCCTGAGGAGTCCCCTGGTGGATGGTTCTACCTTGAAGTACGATGGTTCATTTCCCAGGAACTATCATAATCAGCACATAAACATGGGCTTTTCGTAATTCTGCCCGGGTACGTTCAAACTCTGTCTCCATCTTCTTGAACATCTCCCCAGGTTCTGGCAGGCCAGACTGATGCTGCCACCAAAGGCAAGAGATGCTCGTTTCGTCCACATCAGATCCTAACTTGATAATGTGATGCTCCATCGGGAAAATAGGCGCTCGGGCAAGCTTCGCAGACTCATCATGCGTCATGGTCCAAAAGAAACCGTCTTCTTGGTATGGAGGAAGCGCGAATGTATCGGCCTTTCGGCCCATATACGCCACCCGAAGACAGGTCTTGTTTCCGCTATACCCTGTTCAATAAAAATCCCAGCTCCATTGAAGTATTTTCCGACGTAAACTTCTAGTGGCCTGGAAGGAGTCTCGTTAGTTCGGCCCGCAGCCAGACTCTTATTGATATCATTTACCTGTTGTAACGTAATCCCAGCCGATTCTTTTGCCAGAATGGAATAGTCAGGCGCATTATGGGAGTTGTTCAGAAGGGCTTCGACAAGGAGCTCGCCAATCCACCGCACACCACCATTTAAAGACTGAGAATTGGTGAGCACAACAACCGCACTGCCAGTCCCAGGAAGCAAGACATTGTAAGTATTGAACCCATAACTTTTACACATCGACTTTGGGACCATTTTCGACAGTCAGCAGGAACTCAAGTCTCAAACAATAAGGGGTAATGAAATGCAAGAGCATTGAAAGGTATCTATTCACCAATGAGGTAACATATCCGCGACTTCAAAAGTTGTGAAGGAGCCAATTGGTAGCTGACGCAAACCAAGAAATACCTCGACAATCATATATCCCCGAGCACTAACATATAGGAAGATTATTGGAAGAATAATACCAACTTCCCAACGCAGGATAGGTTTTGCCTCCCTTTGCTCTTTTTCAAAAGCGTCTAAGCGACCGACTGTGTCTTGACGCGCCAGAGCGGCCTCCGCATCGATTTGTCTCTGTGATGCTGGCTTTTTTAGCCGCAGCCAGATCAGATATTTGTCCCACCTGCCAAAGCGCTGGCGAGCAGCTATCGTTTCGAAGATTCAGTATAGCACAGTTGTAACTGTTACAATAGAGCTTGAGATCCGCCAAAGAATCTGCTCAATTCGAGAGGGAAACATAAAGCACCATCCTATGAGGTGAAAGGAAGCGAATGCTGAGGTCAAACAAAACAGGAAGAATTTTTCAAATGGTCCGATATCTGGGAATCGGTCATTTGGAAAGCGTCGCAAGGGCCTTTCGCGGTCATCAAGACGTAGACCAAAGAACCGCATCACGTCGTAACCACAAGTGAAGAGGTGTGTGGCGATAAGGTGAAGCGGCAACATCTCCAGCTCCAAGGAGAATCTCGGCCGTGCTAACTTCCATGCTAAGCACAATGCCGGTGTGTACATCGCTTGGATTGTGCATCCAACAGATAAAGGTTCCAAAAGTACAAATCACAATAGCACCTGTAGATAGTTCAAGCGTAGTGATCGGAAGCTTAAGAATGAAGCGACCAAAGAGTTGGATCATCAGCCAAGTAGCCTGCGCCAAGCTAAGCAGTCTGGCAAGCGTATCCGTCTTTGACTTGTCCCATATCTCGTTCTGTGTAATTTGTGGGCATTCCAAGTACTGCTTCCCGACCAGGTACGCTAATTGACGGCTGTTGACTAGAAAGGGTGTGCTGTCTCTAGGCTGAAGGAGCATCCCGCCCATGTCGGCATAGAAACCGTGTCGGAGAGTCCATCTGTCTTGCTTCATTCCTAGCTTGCGGAAACGCTTCACAGATCGCCGTGCTGAGGCATATTGACCGATCGCAACGGAAAGGACCAATTCCGGGGAGACAATCGCCCAAAACATCCACTTCGCCCGGCGACAAAAGTTTTGGAACTGACTGTCTTTTGGGTTGGGGAGATTCAAACAGACTGCTGTCCAAGTACAGAGAAAGACTGTCAGTAAAGAAGATGAAATAATGTCCATCGTTCCCCGTGTGTTGGGCCCGGATACCCAGCCAACGGTGCCATTGCTTGAGATAACATTCATGGTATAAAGAGAAGCGCAATAACAGATGCATTAAGTGCAGGGGTGAGTACCACGGGCAACCGACATAATATAGCCATCACGTTTAATGGCTGATATTCATAAATATCCTTTAGAGTGTCGCAGAAAAAGACAGGAGCACATAGGCCCGAGCCTCTTGTGATCTCGCTGCCACTGGCACGGATAAAAATATACCTGCAAGTTTTCAGCCATGCTGTAATCTGGAGGAAACCTGGCCAACTATCGTCGTATAGCCGCCTAGCGGGTTTGCAAATTGTTCCTGGAACGAGGGGCATCATGCACGGCTCTTGCTAAGGAGGCGCCGGCCTGAGAACTGCAGGTTTGTGGATGTCTCGCCAAAGGACCGAAGGCGCGGGTTGAAATCAGCAAAACTAATTCGACTTGTTGATATGTGCCATGCATCTGAGGCCTAGCCACTGAGATTTGGTTCAGTGAGATACACCACGCTAACAAATCGGCCAATGCCGTGATAAAAAGAGGGATACTGCCAATAAGGTATGTTATTGGAGAATTAGCTTCTCTTTGATACTAATCTTTGGCCCACCAATCGTGACACGTGCTCAATGTGAGACGTTTCACGGTCGCGTGTCGCGCGTGAAAAGAGGCGCTTAGAGATTGGAGAGAAAAAGATGCACCCCTGCCAAGATCGTTTCATCTCTCAAGATATTTCAGAATTTTCCTAAGCTTTCTCCAAATCATCGATTCTATAGTGCTCCACACGTTCAGATGTTCGTGGAAGACCACAAATATGACCCGACGCACAATACCATCAGCCCCGCTCGAAGACTCCCTATTGTTGACCACATCCAAGCCAGACAATCAGTCACACTGGCCAACTAGTGGAAGCAAAGAGACGATTCCAGGATGGCTGCGTGATAATGACTATATTTTGGAAGGCCATCCGATGCCCACATATTCCTACAAACGATCTTTGCGCCTGTGGCGTTGTTTACACATGGAAACAATGAACATCTGGACTCATCTTGTGGGCTCGATGGCCTTCATTGCTGTTGGTTTTACACTGAATCACTATGTCTCGAGCTCCCAAGACCTCAATCTCAGCCGCGGCGATGTATTTGCTTTCGGGTCCTTCATGGCCTCGGCAACCATCTGCTTTGGCCTCAGCGCTGGATTTCACACCCTAAGAAGCCACTCTTACAATATCCACCATCTCTGGGGTAGAATGGATATCCTTGGGATCTGCTTCCTCGCCCTTGGAGCTGGTACATCCATGACATATTATGCATTTTATTGCAGACCCTTCATCCAGCGGGTGTATTGGGGACTCAATCTTTTCTCGGCGATTGGCGCTGCTATCACTTTGTTTGACACCGGCGGTGGAGGCAATAAAATTAGGACTCTTCGAGGAGGTGTCTTCTCCTTGCTTGCTATCTCTGCCATGCTACCTATCCTCCAAAGTGTGATTGAGTTAGGATGGACACGTACGAGTAATGAAAGTGGGGCCGGATGGTACCTCGCAGAAGCACTCTCCCTCTTGACCGGAGTGAGTGTTTTTGTCTGTCGATTCCCAGAGAGACTGAGCCCCGGGACCTTTGACATTTGGGGTCATTCACATCAGCTTTGGCATATGTTTGCTGTGCTTGGCGGCGCTTTTCATGTTGCTGCTTTGGTGGCTGCTTACAACTACCGTCTGATGCACAAAGTCTGTGGAGTTACCTCGTAGCACAATCTTATTAGGTTACTGCCTAGGTACTTGAAGCAATGTTGACAAAAAGCTGCCAGCATAGAAAGTTTTCGGTGCTAGGCCTTCATCAATGTACTTCGTCAATAATAGCTCATTCCGGTAGTGGTTGCCTAGGTGGCTTTCACAGCATGCCGATAGCAAAAGAAGATAAATTTACACAACTAGGGCTAGAAAATATCCCCACCAAGGCGCCCTCCTCGAGACCTGACCACGGGCCTGACAAGCTCTCTAAGTTCCAGTTGACAATGTATATAGTAGATATAGGAGAAGCACCATAGCACAGGATCATCCATGGTCCAGTGATATGTGAATCAAACAGCCCATACAACTTATACTGCAGTATCATGTGGTAGTAAATGCATCTTTTTGGTTGGATGCTATTGCCGTGTCAGTGTAACATATGACCTATTATAAGTTAGAAAATATGACGAATAAATGAACATGCAGCAAGGTATGGCACACCTCTCGTCGTTTCTTAAAATCATCGTAAATAGCCAACCAAATATTCAAAGCACGACAGTCATCTTCTTGTCCTGTGAGAGGGTTGAAATTGCAAGTAGGTTGCTTCTCCTCGATAATATGTTGGGGAGCCGTGATCCATGGCTACCAGAAGCGAGAAATCAGCATCAGTACGTCAATTTCAGAAGACAGGATTGAAACTGCGGTAACATACCTTAGGCACAGGCCAATCGGAGAAATGCAAGAACTTTGTCTCGTTAAGAATTGCACAAGGATCCCATTCCTCCAGTGGGTTCCCCAGGTAGGCCTCATGGAACTTTCCCCGGAACTCTCCAGTCAACAGATCATAGGGACGGTGAGGCAGGACAAAGGCGCTGTCTCTATACAAATCGTTCATGATCTCCATATCGTAATCGCCGGAGCTTGCGTTGTTGATTGCGTTCATGATGCGATTGAATTCAAACCTCGACGGTTGTATGAGAATTAGTTGTGAGCTCAAAGTTCGATCATTAGGATTGAGCCAGTAGGCTCGCGGCATTGCTACGGGGCTGGGAGGTAGCAAGAATAGCTCATCCATAGGCTGATGGCAAATTAGCATATATAGAAAGATAATAATTTGGACTAAGTACCTGTAGAACGGTGGAATCGGAGTCCAAGCTAAGAACTCGGTCGTAGTCTGTTTGATTGAAAGCGAGGAGTTTCGTGTAGCTTTCGGCCCATGTTTCTGCGACAGTTGTTAGTTCGAGGCACAGAAAATGAATTTTCAAGTTATTCATGATGGTGTGTAGAATAACTTACCGTCGCCGCCGTCCCGGCTCTGAACTTGAATTGGCCTGAGCCTTACTCCATATTTATCCCGAGCGATACGAAGTAGCTTAGCCTCCCTTGAATTATCGTCGTCAGAGACAGAGAAATAGTCGGGATACATTATTAAGCGGTCGGCCTTGCTGCCCAGCCGATGTAGGGATTCGAAAAGCATGACCGAGTTGCATAGATAATCTGTGTCGGTGACATATTGAGTATATGCGAAGCGAGACCAGTCAACTTGCTTCCCGAATTGAACGGTAATGTGTGGATTAAAATAGGTTGAGGAGCGCTGAAGTCGAAGGAAAGTCAACACCACAAAGACAAAAGTAACGAAAAACGCAGCGAGTAAGGCCTTAGAAGATTTCTTGGTCATGGCCAGCATGATCACTTGCGCAAACTAGCGATAAGCCATGAAGGTGACAGAAGGATTGGCTTGATGGTTCGGAAAAGGATGTTCTCTCAGACCTCGCAACCGGAATGCGAAAGGATTATAAAGGAGTCTGCTGGGCTAAAATGGTCCAAAAGCCCACGAGCCGGCTCGCACCTCAAAAAAGGGTCGATTCTGAAACGAGGCTTGTCATGACTCGTAGGCATATTGCCAAGAGTCAAGAGGCCTATGATACTCTTAATCACACTTCGAGTGGATCAAGATTAAGCACAAAGAGCCTTAGCTGCAGTAGTAAAACCCGCGCTAGCCCTAGAGGTACTAGGGGCGGAAAAGCTAGCCCGAATTTCAATCATATAGATCGTAATATAGAGTGTAGTGTTAAGTACCGATGGAGACATACTGTTATTTTTCTTCTCTGGTTCCTTTACAGTCGAGCATTATTCTTATAGACAGATTCGATCTTTGATTTGTGAGCGATGGCAAGTGACAACTCCGGTATAGGAGTGTGACAAATTGTGATATACAGCTATAGGCGCTTAGGCCTAGGAATCCTGGCTATATATTAGTGTCGGCTATACCAACGTAGTACCTACGCTGAACTGTCGGGCGCTAGACCGTGGACTCCATCGACATGGGAAGGGCCGTTGCGCAGTCTGTGGATTTGATTTCACTTTACAGGGGTATCACTACCCGTTGCAAACGGGCGTACTTTCACTGGGATGTTCCGTCATCAACCAGTCATTCTCAAGCTATCCCTACGCCATCAACGGCACTTTTATTACCAGCTCTCTCTACAAACAAGGGATTACTCCGTCCTATTCGTACGGAATGCATATTGGTTCTCCATCTCTAGTCATTCCTGGGTCTCTTAGACTCGGAGGTTATGATTCAAATCGAGCCCTTGGCCAAGTTTCTTCGCAGCCAGTTGACAGCGGGGCATTTCCAATTGAAATGATCGATACCAGCACTGGCGTGGCAACCGGGGGCTCGCCTTGCAATTCCTCGAGCATGACTGGATTGCTGGCACACGACAATTCCATCTTGAAGTCGAGTTTAAAGATGATGGTGGATCCCACAAACCCTATATATATCTGCCACGGAGTTCTTGTGATGCAATTGCTGCTAAGCTGCCTGTCAGCTACAATTCTGACCTTGGTCTCTACTTCTGGGACACGACCAGCTCGCAGTAAATCAAGATTGTAACCATCTGCGACACCGACACAGATTAGAGGCCACTGCACCCAGCCTTGAGCTCGCTGCACTCAGCCCTAGCTCGACAGCGACCACATCTGCGGTATCGCTGGAGGGACGGAGGCAGGACAACACAGCAGGTTTCACACCGACGTGGAGCTGGGCCAGCAATAGCAGGTTTTCCTGGGCGAGGCGACGGTAGGAGAAGACGGCCGGGAATTGGGGGCGCTGGCCGTATAGCGCGAAACCCGCTCAATGGCGTTGTCACACAACCCTGAGTTGCAGATGACAGGATAACATGACTGGGAGTTGCAGGTGCTGGCCGTATAGCGCGAAACCTGCTCGACAGCATTGTGGGCTGGGTAGAATTTGCCGAAGGAGTATCGGTGGGTAGTGGAGCTGGCGCTGACGCTAGAGCAGAGGTAGATGTAGAAGCTGGAACTGGAGAACGTGACCTCACGCCATACATCCGTCGACGACAAGAATAACAGACGCGCCGATTTTGCTCGTAGGGTGGTAATGTCTTAGCACAAATATCACAGGAACGTAGAGCTGTAGCAGCCACAGCCACAGGAAGAGGAGCAGATCGGCAGCGATGACATCTAGCATATCGACCCGCTATCATCTTGGTAGCGCATAGGGTACAGTATCGAGATTTGCCACTATCCGCGGGCCACTTTGGCTGTCTGGTGTGAAGAGCGCGGGAACATGGAGGACATAGGACGCTTTGAAATTGTCGATTATCATTGTACAACCCACGGAATGGGACTGCAGCCGCGCAGCGGTTACAGAAAATAGAAGGAGTGGTATCATCTGGCATAACAACAACCTAGGCGAGAAGCTGATGGAGAGGCTAAAGGGGATAGAAAAGATAAAAAAGATAGGGAATGTAGAGAGTGTAGGGATATAGAGAGTATAGGGATGGGTAAATGAAAATAGAAACTAGTAGGTATTTAAAGCCCTATACATACAGAAGTGGTATAGTATAGCACTTAGGAGGGAAATGGGCCGCTGAATACACATATATAATAGCGTGATATCGAAGGCCTACATCAAAGGATAGGGATGGGCCTGCGAGGTCTGCGCGACACCTGGGCAGTAACTATGTAGGGTAAGAAGTCACTGCACCTAGTCACATGACCTTTACCGATCATTACCAAACCTAAATTTACCTTCATTTGCCAAGCTTTCCTATCGACACCTGAGGTATGTGCAAGGCTCAAATTGCAAACTGTGCAAACACGCTATCAGGAAAAAAAATAATTTATCGGAGATCGACATCGCCGAAGCTCAGACAAACCACCATTCAATTGCACAACGCAATGGCGGACATGCAGAAAACTCCCTTCGTGAGGGATCTCGCCTCGAGCGGTAAGTATGACCAATGCGACAATAGCCAAGATCCCAAGACTAACCTACTTTCCAGACCGCAAAATCCGCGACAAGGCCGTCGACTCGCTCACACTGTTCCTGCGTTCGCGCAACGACCTGACCCTTGCCGAGCTTCTCAAACTCTGGAAGGGTCTCTTCTTTTGCTTCTACCACTCTGATCGACCGCTTACGCAACAAGCGCTCGCCCGCGCGCTCTCCTACTCTCTCGTCCCGTCTCTCCCCCAAGCCACCGTCCATCGCTTCCTGCGCGCATTCTGGATCACCATCGGCAGGGACTTTCATTCTCTGGACCGACTGCGTCTTGACAAGTACCTGCTTCTGATCCGTTGTTATGTCGGCGTTGCATTTGAGATCTTCGTGAAGGGCAACAAGAAAGAAAGTGAAGATGGCAAGAAGCGCAAGCGCGAGGACGCTAAAGGCGGGCGCGGCAAGAAACAGAAGACGCAGAAGGAGACTGAGACATCTGCTGACGAGGAGACTGGTGAGGTTGATGGCAAGTGGGCTGATTTAGAGGCTTACATCTCTATTATTGAGGAGGGCCCGCTTTACCCTGTGAACTTTGATCCTGATCAGCCCTCTAAGCCTGAGATTGATGAGGAGAACCCGAACTTCGTACCCATGCCCCACGGTCCTGACGGGCTGCGCTATCATCTTATTGATATCTGGGTCGATGAGTTGGAAAAGGTCCTGGAATTTGAGCAGGAGGGAGAAGGTTCGAAACGGAAGATCAAGGGTGACGTGCCCATGGAGCTTATCTTGCGGCCATTGGAGAAGCTGCAAAAAGAGAGTCCCTACAAGCCCGTGAGGACGAGAGCTGCGGACGCGCTGGATGACGACCGGCTGATTGAGTGGGGTATTCGGACTCGGAAAAACGAGGACGAGGAGGTGGACAGCGATGGTGAGTGGGGTGGATTTGATGACTGAAGGGCCAAAGAGCGAAAGGAAGATATTTCCCTCAATTCAGTGAAGCAAAAGATGGCGGTGCGGATATCACCAGCCCGCCTCTTCCTTAACCCGCTTTGGATGGCTTAGTGGTTTACTGCTAGACGGCCTGCCCAATTTGGGACTTCTTTGCATTTTGCCCTCTGTGAAATGCGCAGATTCGGAGCTTTGAATGCCGGAACTGCCATCAAAAGGGGCTTTGGCTCGGCTAATACTGGCCTGCCCGGCTCAGCCCTGCTCGGGCCTTTGATTATTTTTGTTTCCACTGTACAGCATTTATAGCGAGCATGATTCAAGTCAAAAAACAAGCTCCTTAAGATTTCCGAGACCTACAAAAAGAAAACAGACTGTTAACACATAAGCTATATTGATGTCTATTTTCATAGTCAGGCACTGTACAACTAGAATAACGCCTTCACAATGAACTCAAAAACGAACTGTAGCCCACGTATAACATAGCCAATCTGGGCACCGAAACAAAACTTAAAATCGCCAGGTCTCTTGCGCAAGGGTATCATGGGTGGATAGCAAAAGACCTCGGGACACATGTAACTATAGAACATCGACTCAGAACCGTGCGCCTTCTTTAACACGGCATCGCGTAGGGATTGGGGATTACCTCGGGCCATCAGCCTCATACCGAAGTTCTGACTTGGAGAGCGTTGTGCCCAGTCCCCGGTGGATCTCGGCTTGGAAGGCCTCGAAGGGCACCTGCTCGCCGTCGATGCTGATATAGCCCTCTTTCTCGTGGGGCACCAGGCGGAATGCGGTGGCTTTGCGGATCTTCACGTCGGGCAGGTCGAAGAAGCCTCCGGTGCTAATCTCGTTCATCATTTTGAGCGAGGTAGCCCGGCTGACGGTCCCGTCAATCGTGACGACGTCCATGAGCCCATCGTTTGGGAGCGACGCGGGGAAGAAGTTGGTGTCCTTGCTCATAATGGCCATATTGCCTGCGTAGAAATTGCCCATGGTTTCACCCGGCACACTTTCCCAATCCTCGGGAAGCTCGCTTTGAACCGTACCATATTGCAGCTCCGGCAGCGCTGGCGACTGCTCTGCAGCTTCGAGACGCTGTTGGTCAGCGTTGGGATCGAGTTCTCGAGATACAAATGTGGCATAATGGTCCTTGATGGCTTGCTTGTCGTCGATCTCGACCTTGATGTGGAGATCACACGGCCAGATGGTTCGTTTTAGCAGTCGAATGAGGAATCCATACGTGAATCGCTGAGCGCCCATCCACCGGATATGGTCCGTGCCCAAGTCCGATTCGGCCACGATACCAAAGGACTGCGAAAGAAAAGAAAGAGTGCGAGTGTCCTTCTGGGTAATCGAGACCAAATCTAGAGGGGCTCTTTGCCCTTTCACGATTCCTAGCGCGGCGATCGAGACGCTTCCTGTTCCCAGGCAATTCCAACTCATTCCATTTCCCGAACCACAAGGAAGCAATGCAACCGCCACCTTTGCCAACGCCTCTCTGCCTTTGGATCGTTTACCCAGGCCGTTGAAGACTTCGTAAGGCAGACCGTCCCCGGAGCAGCACACAATCGCATCGTACGCGTTGATATCCAGCTGCTCTGCAATTTCAATGGCGTGGCCGCGATACTCGGTGGGCTGTACATCCACTTGGCATCGTGCGGCGGCAAAAATAGGTGCCGCATATGTCTGGTAGAGACTCGTCGCCGATCCCTTGCCGCCGACCGGATTGACCAGAACCTTGAGGTGCCTCCTGCGCTGAGCAGTACCGTAGGACTGGTCCAATAAATTTGTCACCCAGGCCTCAATTGCAGGCTTCTCTTTCTCGCTGATGCGATAGTGGAGGACGGACACGGCGACATCATTTTGCGAGAAGTGCTCGGCAAATGTGATGACCAGGTTCGAAGGATTCACTTCGGCGTCAAGGACATTATATAAAGAAATAGCTTGCGTCGTATTCGCTTTGTTTCCTGCAGAGCGGAGAGATTGGTTAAAGCCGTCTATAAAAGACTCGACAGCGTGATCACGCTTGGCAGATCGGAAGGGCTTACTCGACTTGCATAACCCGCAGCAGCCACGGTTCTGTTTGCGAGCGGAGCGGTCACCTGCAGCTCCAGTTAGCAAGGGCAGGTCTCGTGTGAATACAGCGGAGTCCCTTACCAACAATTAGCAGCGAGTCGCTGCCCAGGGTTAGGGTGACTTTGTCGACAACGATGGTCGCATCATGCGTTGCTTCCGGCCGTTCTGCCGAGGCGTCGGAGGAGGACATTTCGAGAAGATCTCGGTAAATTCAGCGCATGGTAGTAATAGAAGGGTTGAAGAGAGAGGACTTTGAGGATAAGAATAAAAGGAAGAGAGGCTGGAGAGATCAAAGAAAGATCAACACCCGCGGGTTCCGGTTCCTGGGGCTGCAGGTGGTCCATGCACGGATCGACACTGCAGTGTAACGACGCATGCTACATTTAATTCATAGCTTAAGAGTTATATAGGAGCTATAGGATCTTAAATACAGTACCTTAGAATAAATAGCCAGGAATCATTATCTATTCCACTACTCCCGGGTCTCAGTACACAGTTAAAAGGTAACAAATTATCTGGAACGACCAGATTTTGAAAGAAGACAAAGAAAGACATCATATAGACTTCGCGCTAGAAAAATCAAATCAGACTCATGCCGTGGCCGCCTTCAGGCCCTTCAGAGAACCCAAGCTCAAAGCCAACCCCTGCGAGCGGCTGCGGATGCGTACAAAGCCGGTAATCGGCCCGTCATCACCCTCCTTTTCAATGCTCAGGTTGGCCAGGGCATCCTCGCCTAGTTACACAGTTAGTGGTCTGGTCAAAAATACAGCTAGTTGGAGAAACACATACCGAATACACTCCGAGCGTAGAGGTTAGCGCTCAGGAAGCGGCAGTCACCCTTGAGCGAAGCCTCCGGGGTAAGACAGGCCATGTTCGTGCTTTCCATCAGCTGCTTAAGGAATTCACGCAGCGTCTTGGCCTTGCAGTTGATGTTGACCTTGTTCTCCCACTCGAACTCGGTCCACATGGTGCGGAACTGAGTCTCGGTGCAGTGAGCTGGCTGGATGTAGTCCATGATGTCGGCGTGGATGTCGTTGAGGATGACAACGTGAGTCTCAGTTGAACTAGGGCCATCGTAGATGATGTTACCGAAGATGACGCCGGTGTCAGTAGATGACACCTTCACGGTGGCCTGGACATTCAGGAAGTCGCGCGGGCCAAGGTTGTGAGTCGACGGCCGTTCAACGACCTTGAGATCTCCAAGAGTGGCGAACTCCACGCAAAGGTTCTGAAGCGTCTCAGAAGTTTGGTTAACCAGAAGCACATCCAGCACAATATCGAATTGGTGGACTGTGACATAGGCCTCAGCGTAGACAGAGTCGGAGAAACCAGTCAGTTGCACCACTCGGCTCAACTTAGAAGAGCTGGTCTCCACGGTAGACTCGCCGCCAGTAGCCTTGACCAGGTCCATTTCGATCTCCTCAGCTCCCTCGACGGTGTTCTTCTTGGCGAATTGACGGATGGGAATGGCGTCGTCAATCTGCACGGCAGTCTTGGCTTTCTCCACCGCTTCCTGCGCGGCCCGCTTCTTGTCCTCTACTTGGACCATGGCGCGGAAAGCCTTGCGGGTGTCCTCGAGGAAGGTGGTCTCAAGATCCTTCTTCTCCGAGAACTCGGCCAAAGAGCGAACACAGGTCATCACACGGTCAACGGAATCCTCATCGATAGGAGCCTTGACGAAGTGCGACTGGCCGACGCGCAAGATGGAAATCATGATGAGCATGGCCTCGGCGCGCAGGGCATTAGTGCGGGCGGCATCCTGGGAGACCTCGGAATGGCGCATCACCAGCTTGGTCAGAGTGGAGGATAGAACGGTCGCCAGGTAGTAGTCGCCGTCCAAAATTAGCTGACGCAGCGGCGGCTTCTGTGCAGCCTTGACTGCCTCAAGACGAGCGGCGGCAGCAGACTGGCTGGTAAGGGCACTCTCTGTGGCATAGGTGCCATCGGCTAACACCTTGCGGGACCCAGAGGGAGCGGCCCTGACATGGCCGTTGGCATTTTCCTGAAGAAGCAGCGCATTCTCCTCGGGGGTTTCATCGAGAAGCCGTTGCTCGGACGCCAAGATTGGAATCTCACCAAGGCTAGTACGAATCTTCTTCCAGGCCTCCCGGATGTCCTTCTCGTCCAAAGAGTACTCTCCAACAACCCAGAGAACGCCACGATAGACTTTACCGGCCCGAACCTCGCTGAGAGTGGACACCAAGCGGTCAATGATCGATGCACGTAGGTCGGGGAATTTCTCAACAACTTCCTTGACAAATAAAATCACGTCCACGGCAGAGTTGTTGTTGAAGTCGGCGATGAAATCCATCAAAAGGTCGACAACGCTCGCGGCGATCTCGGAGAACTTGATGGCGCAAGTGTGTATTGACTGGACCAAGAGCTGGCGGTATTCGTTGTTCTGTGCACACTGTTAGATCGTGAGAAGTCCAACTCGAGGCATGAAATCCTACCTGCTCATATTGCTCATCCACAGTCTTAGCGAGCTCCTTCTTGAGCAGCATAACAATCTCCTCAACGTTCTTGCTAGAGACCATTTCCAGGGCAATGCCAAGAGCCTTCCTCCGGACATCAATGTCGGGACTGTTGAGCACACGCAGAATTTCCATGGTCAGGTCATCCAGAGCACCCTCATTGCGGGTTCTCAACTGGTCGACGCGGTCCAACACAATAAGCTTGACGTTGTTGTCTGCCTCCCGGATTGCGAGCTCGATCAATTTACCCGCAGCGGCTTTCACGGCGACAGGGTTGCTAGTAAGGGCAGTAAGGGAGGTAGCAGCTTCGTAGACGACGGTGCTGGTAGGGGCATCGAGCAATTCGAGCATGAGCTTGAGATACCGCGACTGTAAATAGTTAGCAACTTGGCCCACTGTGCTCCTCGTTGTCTTGAAACCCACCTTGTTCTGGGTGTTCTGTACAGCATCCTTTCGGAGGAACTCCAACTCCGCCAGCTGGAGGAGCTCGTCGGTATTGGGGATCGTATCAAACGTGGTGCGGAGGTATTCGAGCGCCTTCTGGTGGCTGATGGACATGAGCGCGGCGAAGGCATTGCGCTTGCATGTGCTGTCGGTCTCCGATTCAAGGAAGGTCTGAAGAAGCTCGGGGGCATCGGGGATGAGAGACTCGGAGTGCTGGAAGATAGAAGCGACAGCCCACACGGCGTTCTTGCGGACGTAGGCGTGACGGTGTTCCAGACAAGAACGGGCCGAGGAAAGGAGGGGCTCGATGAGTTCGGGCTCGCGCAACTTGGACAGGAACCGGAGGGTATTACCGCGGATATATTCGTTAGGGTGCTGAAGATCGTTACGAATACCGTTGCTGTCGGATGAGACGTGTTAATACGCTAAGATCTGGTTCCTGGCCGAGGGGCGTCCTTACCAGACCAAGATCATCTCCTGCTTCAACTTGCCATTCGAGTCGTGCTTCGGGCAGATTTCGTAGTAGAAGTACAGCAACTTCTTCAATGACTTGCTCTTAGAGGGCATGACAAAGCGAATGATGTGCATGAGCAGCTGGGGCATAGGGTCGCCGTTGAGCATAATCGTAACAACTGTCCGCATCGTCTCCATCTTGGTCTCATCATTGCCCTTCTCCAACTGCAGTTTCAGCTCCTGCAGCGTCGGCTGGTCCGCCGTGTTGTCCATATGGACCAGGCTGTATGCATTTTCGAGGTAGGACGCCATTGTGGTGGCTTGAGGCGACGGCCGGGACGAAAGGGAGCTGCAAGTTGTCAGTTCGGGGGATGTTTTGGACACATAACACCCCACACACACACGTACCAAGAGCAATCTCCCAAGAACAGGAGTTTCAACCAATGTCAGAAACGCGCAATTAAAAAGATCCAACACACCTCACCAGCCTAGTAATCATGGGCGTGTTGGTTTTGATAATGCGCAATTGGAGGATTGGGAAGCATCAAACGGTGTCCCTTTGCCCCGTCTGTGTGGATGACTAAGCCAGTCACTTTTCAGGCCGCCTTTCTCTCTTTCGGCGTCAGCTTTTGAACTTTGATTTCGCGTCAAACCATGTCGAATAACGACACTTTCTACCTGAGATACTAGTAAGGATGATGTGCTTTTGAGCCCAAGTCTCCTCGGCTGCTGACAGTTCCGCAGCTCAGGTCACTCTGGGCGGTTCGGGCATGAGTTCCTAGGTACGTTCCACCTCCACCTGGCATTGAGTTCCTTCGCGCTGACTTCTGATCAGAATTCGACTTTCGTACCATCGCCGATGGAAGCAGTGCCGCTGTGCGGTATGCGAATAACTCCAACTACCGCAATGACTCCCTCATCCGCAAAGAAAGTGAGTGCGGGGAACCGCTCGAGGCACAACGCAGGTGATCTGACAGGGGGTTTAGTGTGTGTGAGCTCCGCGATGATTCAGGAAGTTAAGCGCATTATCAAGGACAGCGAGATCATGAAGTACGATGCCCCATGCTGAAGTATTCCTACCAAGACGACGTGCTGACCCCATGCAGGGAGGACGACTCCAAGTGGCCGCAGAAGAACAAGGATGGACGCCAGGAGCTAGAGATTCGCCTAGGCAATGAGCACATCTCTTTCGAGGTATGTTGAGAGTTTGAGGATAGAACGAGTGTAATCAGATCTCTGACAGACTTGCATAGACCGCAAAAATCGGCTCGTTGGTGGACGTGACTGAGTCGGCCGACCCCGAGGGACTTCGAGTATTCTACTACCTTGTGCAGGACTTGAAGGCCCTGATTTTCTCGCTGATTTCCCTCCACTTCAAGGTACGAACTGGTTGTTCCTGTTGCTTTTCAGCACTAACATACGCGGCCCACAGATCAAGCCTATCTAAACTACGGCTGACGAGGAAATATGTGGAACTATTGGAGATTCTTATGATACCGGGCGTTTATTGCGAATTCGGATTCTTTATCGATGATTCCTTTGCGGATGCGAATCGCCACTCCAGCATGGAACCTACCTAGATAACGCAAAACCATTGACTTTGAGATATGACACGATTTGAACCTATTCCGATGTTGTAATATGCAAAGAGCCCTACCTAGAATCAATTGAGTAGAGTAGATGCAAACCCCCGAATGTACCTGACGTACATATGGTGCCTCAGGCAAACAGCTCGGGGCCTCCCCCGCGCCCGCATGACCCCATCTCATATGGTCCGTCCTCCCCCGTACAAGATCTTCTTTTCTCCCAACTTCTGACTTCCTCTTCTTCCCTCCTCCCTTTTGGTAATCATCTTCTTTTAGCGCGCATCTCGATCCGATGTCTACTCTCCTTCCTTGATTCGCAATGCCGACTCCAAGTGATAACCATCCGACTTCGATCGCCGGAGTGATCTCCACCCGCACCTGTCCACCGGATGCTGATCGGGTTCCGGGCTGGAGAGACTCGTCCGAGTCCCCTGGCTCGGTCAGTGATGGCGTCGACGATGTCCTGTCCCCCGCTAGTGCCATCGCGCCATCCGTGTTGAGTCGTTCCGACGATGGCAGCACGCTTTTGACGTCCGATCCGCTGAAGGTGGAAAGTAAGATGCCCAGTGCGGATGAAGAATCTACACCCGGGAGGTCAAGCTCTCCAGAAGATACATGCGATCGGAGCCACCCAACCGTGACGCCCCCCAACTCGTCACTGTTGCGATATGAATTTTCTAACGTTCGGGTACGTGTCACCCAATCTCACCGGGCATTTCGCCACGCAATCGACTAACGGCCACAGCTCCTGCCAAACCACTCCTCGTCCTTTCTTCGCTCGGGCAGCAAATTCGCTGGAACGCAACAGTCGGACCGCCAGGTATACAATGTCGACGTGGAGATTAAGCACGTGGACATGGCCGAGTCCTATCTCTGCGGCTATCTGCGCATTCAAGGTTCGTCCCGACGCGCACCAGGGGATTTTGTAATGTGCTAATCCCCTAATAGGCCTTACGGAAGACCACCCAACCCTAACTACGTTTTTCGAAGGCGAAATCATCGGGACAAAGCATACATTCCAAACTCGCAACGAAGCATGGGGCGCCAATGACAAAACCGATATTCACCATTGGTCTCGCTTTCCCGCGTGGAGGCCGCTGGCCAAACAAGCCAAGAGGGCCGACTTCACATACCGCAATTTCGCTCAGCGTGAGCACGTGTTTATGAGATGGAAGGAATATTTCCTCGTTCCCGATCATCGGGTGCGGACCATCTCAGGCGCTAGCTTTGAGGGATTTTACTACATATGTTTCAACCAAGTGGAGGGATCCATTAGCGGTGTCTACTTCCATGCGAAGAGCGAGCGGTTCGTCTCAACCCCCTCACATGAGTGACGATTTTTACTTACTGTATCACAGATTCCAACAGCTCGAACTTAAACATGTCGAGGATCGTGGATGTGCGCCAGCAGTCGAATTTCGCTAAGCCATATTCTGACTGCTGGCGCTTGACCCATCTCTGCGTCGTGGCCGCCAGATTGATTCTCCTCCTACTCCATTCCTCCTTTTTTGGTCTACCACGACAAACAGCTTTTTCTCTACCGCCCGTTACCCACACCGACCCCCAGAAGCTTGGTTTTGCATTTACAGGTTGATAGCTTACCTCGCTTGCCTTGGTCTCATGTATTCCACACCCCCGACTCCTTTCGTGCGTTGCCCCCGCAATATCCTTCTTAGGCCGGTCTCGACCCCTCCGACACCACTCAAGTATACCCCGATTGGTCAAAGCTCCGAGCTCGACAACTCTTTCTCAAATTGTATCTCATGCCTCACGAACCGACAATCTACGAACTGGCGTTTTCTTTCTTTCTGGCGAACTGGGTTTTATCTGTTTCGAGGACATTCTTTTCTTTCTTTTTCTCTTTATTACCATTAACCGCCATCTCATTCTTGACTTAATTGTTTGATAGTAATTTGGGCAGTCGATCATAACTGCACTGCATGAATCAGCCCGGGAAATTCAATTCCACTGGGCCAGTTTTTTTTCCGGACTCATACGACTTTCACACAACCAATCCCCTGTAGACCTGGAAATTTTATATAGGGCCGCGCTTGCCGCGGCCTCGTGGATATTGTCTGTACTCCACCTGGATCCACTGAGTTGCAGTAGTCAGTGTGGGGCGACAATTGGACCTGCACGTTTACGTAAATGGTATACACCGACTGTAAATCAAGGCTCGACAATTGACTAGCCTATAATTAGATTATAAGAAGATTAATCAGATTTCAGAGCATCACTAGCGATGCCTTTACCCTCTGTGTCTGCTCGCCCTATCCAGCAATTGAACCTAGTTTCTGACTACATCCTTCTTTCCACTAACATCGCCTTGCATCGAATATCCCAATCTCGTTTGAATCGCCTCAAAGCCTTCGCCTACTACTTCGACCTTGGTAGACAGTGTGAACCTTTTACTCTTCTGCAACCTGGCTAAACCAGGCAGAACACCAAATCTACCATCAGTGCTAAAGATCTGACAATCGAAGAACGGTGCGACTGCCTGGCTCAGGAATGGTAAGCCGGTAACCGGCGGTAACCTACGAGTACAGACGAGGCCCGTTCGAGCCGAACGCCGTGGATACCGTTGGCTGCTTAGCCGCGGCAGCCACAGGGTCCAAGATAGCGTCAACACCTGCATTGTTGGGAGTCGCGGCCTTGATTCGGTCGTATCACCTTGTGCAGATTGTTCAAAGCGTTGACTAGTGCCCAATAATAGAAGGCGCGTAAAAGTACCTGCTGCTTCCCCAAGGAACGTGCCCAATACCGTGGATTTGGAGCATGTTGAGAAACCAAAAGCAAAAAGCGGTTGCAGGACCTCTGACTAGCCGTAGAGGACGTCGGACTCAGAGCAGATGGTGAAGACGGCGTCGAGGATTATAGTTGCGTGGCGGAAGGCGCTGGGAACGTGCTGCTCTATGTGTAGCTACTGAGAGTCGTGATGTGCTTGATCGGACTGGTGTTGGCAGCGTGGCCTGAGAGGAGCGAGGAGGGGCATGCACTTTGCCTCGATACTGTACCGATGCACTGTGCGCAAGGGAGTCCGGGGGTCGCGGGCCGCTGCATGACCCTCGCTGTACGGGTTATACCAGTCCAACCTGGTAAGAAATAGAAGGTATACTAGTCGCGGAATTCGTAGCAAAAGTTCGTTGTATGAATATACACTCTCCCTAGACTATACTAGACTTAAGAAGCGGTTCACCGAACAGACCTAGTTTCACCTAGTTGATAATAAAACTTGTACAGCGACCAGAGTAACTCATATAGGGAGCTTGCTGCGAGTTCCGTGACCAAATATAATCTCTATTTCTTACCGGGTTGGACTGCTATAACTCGTACAGCGAGGGTCACCCCACGAGCTGCGCCGACTGTGTATCCAGGCTGGGTTTGGAGCCTGCGTCACCACTTTTGTTTTGTTCTCATCGCTGGCGTAGGCCGGGGCCTTTAGTCTGGCTGCGTGCCTTTGTAGGCATTGCAGAGAATCTGGAAACATGGAGGCTCTGTTGCACTCTATACGTGATACTACTCGTCGGTCCCCATGGCTGAGGAGGGAGGGAGCACTTGGAGAAGGTATTATGTGAAGAAGTTGTAGGTTCTACAGAAGCAAACCTGCATTCGAGGTCTAAGGTAGGTCTCGCCAGAAGCCCCCAAGACGAAGGCGGGTCCGAGCCAATGCAAGCAAAATTGCTGGATTACACGAATAATGCAGGAAAGAAGACAAGGTCAAGTTCTGGCAATAAACATCACTTTATATGCATGCTGTAATGTTAAGCGCTAGGCAAATACCTCCCTGAACCCCCCGTTCGTACACGTGCATCAAAGGCTCGGGACAGAAAATGCAAGAAACGCCCAAAGAAACAGACCGAAGATAAGCGAAAGACCCTTCATATATGAGAGCGAGATGACAGGTATGAAACAATTGGGACAGGGGTATCATATGCGATGTTGTTTGAGTCAAGTCGAGATCAGCGAGTATGTTGAGGAAGAAGGTCGGAATCTTCTCTCCTAAAAGACCGATGTTATGCAGGCACGACAAGAGATTGCCAAACAATCAGGCATAGAAGTGAAATCAAGGTGGATGGAGATCTAAAGACGTTCTTTTTCATAATATTTTTGGAGATTCTTCCATGAGAATCGGATCACATGTAAGTTGAGTTCTGGCGACTGATCGCGGAACTGGAGCTGCTGTAGTCACTGCCCGGGGTAGGCGGCTCGACTACCACTTGTTGACGGATGGATACAATCCACTCGTGCTGAAGGAGCTCGGCAGCAGTGGACCGTTTGAAAGGGTCGCATTCGAAGCAGCGGCTCAAGAAATCGATGCCTACTTCGCTGAGCTGGTCACGCGATGGCAGGACCGGCTGGTTGCCCTGTGCGATGTTATACATGATCGCCCACTCGTTATCCAAAGTGGACCAGGGACGGCGGCCAGTGGCCATTTCAAGAATGACGCAGCCCAAGGACCAGATATCAACAGCACCCTGGCGGTTATCCAAGTTTGGCGAGTCGCCACGAATGACCTCGGGAGACATGTACATGGGTGTTCCTGTGGTGGTCTTCTGGTTCTTGCGTTGGTTCGGAAGCTGATTGTCCTTCCCGAGAACCCCGGGTCCATCCATCGGTGCCACGGTGCGGCCTGATCGAGCGATGATCTTGGCTGCGCCGAAGTCCACGTACTTGATGATTCCGTTGTGATCAAGCAGAATGTTCTCTGGCTTGATATCACGGTGCACGATACCTGCTTGGTGCAAGTAGGCAAGACCCTCGAGAAGTTGCAGTGCGTAGACCATGATAACCGTTTCGTCCTCGATACGGCCATGTTCCAACAAGCTGGCTAGCGATCCACCAGAGCAGTATTCCATGAAAATGTACACCTTGTCTCGGTGCACTTCGATGCCGTGGTAGGATACAATGTTGGGATGATCCAACACTTCAAGTACACCCATCTCGTCGCGAATTTGCTGTGCAATCTTGGGAATTAGCTGGGGATCCTGCAGACGGATCTCTTTGACTGCCATCAGATAATTGCTATCCAGATTGATAGCAACATAGACAGAGCCAAAGGTACCACCGCCGATGAACTGGCCTTGCTGCCACCGCAGAGTGACATTTGTGGCAGAAGAGGACAGCACGGTCAGGGATCGGTCAGCCTCGTCGGAGCCTTCCAACACCCTGCCCAACGCTTGACGTTTGGCATCTTCCTCTACCCGGCTATCTTCGATTTCCTTTACACGGGCGTACCATTGTTCGCGGACAAGTCTGGATGCTTCTTCGTCGCTGAGGATACGACCCGCGCCTAGCTTCCGGGCACCAGCGCGCTCCTCCATGCGCTGTTTCTCCGCTTGGGCCGCGAGGGATGATCGAGCACCCATAATATCGAAGTGGGAGATAAGAAGAGACATGCAGCCAGCGACCTTGAGTCTAAGACGGCCAAACTGTTCCTCGTCCAGAGAAAGAAGGTGGCGACTGTAGGTGATAGCCATTGCGAATTCGAGAGCAGCAACGGTCCACTTGAAAGTCTTTCGGTCGGCAGCATCACAGTCATCACAGATGAAGGAAACCCAGTCGAGAGACAGCTCAACCAATCGAGCACTGTTCATAGCGCGTCGGTTGGAGTCGACATAGTTAGAAGAACGCTTACCGAATTCAGTTGCGAATGCATAGCAAGCCTGAATCAGATCATTGTTCTCCCAAGTCTTCTCACGCAGCTGGTTCTTAATCACAGCCACACTATCCATGATCGCCATAGACAGCTTGAAAGAGATCTTCTTGATCTTGTTCAGCTCCACGTTGACACGGCCGAGATTCGCGCGCTGCTCGATGACCATGTCCAGCTGGATGCCGGTGAGCTGGGCCAACTCGGTTCTTGCTCTTTGCAAACGCTGTTGCATGCCTTCCACAACGAGCCGAAGTTTACCCAAGCGCACATCAGTCGGCCGCTCCAGAATATCGACATGCATCTCCTTACCTGCCCATGCCAATGGCTTCTCTGGACGAATGACTAGAACGTACGGGATGTGTGCATCCGGTGCAATGTCATCTTCTCGGAAAGAAGTGGCGAGGATGGCCTGGATGTCGGATGGGCGATTCCACAACGATGGATGCGCAATCAAGTAAACACCCTTCTGCCCAATCGAGTTGGGAGACGAGACGAGGAAGTGGTCCGAGATCAGCAATGCCTCGAAAAACTCGTAGGCGACGTCAGTGGTCAGATTGTATTCGGTAGCATTTTCGAATAGTTGGCATAGGAAACGCGAGAATCGATAAAGTTTTCGCTGGCGAATGCGTGTAGAATCCAAAATGCTCTTGTATCGCTTGTCCATATCCGCCACACTTTCATTGGGCCTGGGGACCAGCTCGCGCTCAAAATGAATCATCAGCCGCTGCAGAGACTTGGCCGTCAAAGCGCTGTTTTCGTTAGCAGGGGTCTCGAAATCGAGAATATACAACCTACCTGAACTGCTCAGCCACCTCAATATCACCGGCAATAAGCTGTCGCCCGATCAAATAAGAAAACTCCCATTCCTGTTCCAGAATTTCGGCTTCCTTGAAGGTGTTTTTGTTCGCATTCAGTTTCCAGTTCAGCAGCCGGAAGTAGTACTTCATGGCATCCAGTACTACCGTGTCAAAGTTCTCGTCAACACATGGTGGCAGGTCCCATCCAGGCTCCGGCCTGGATATATCAAGGTATCGCTGCTTGATCTGGGTAGCCACCGTCATCAACATTCGGAACTGTGAAATCATCTGATCCACTAGAATGGGGGACTGCTGGGCTGGATCCTTCATATTCCTGGCGTATGATAGTCGAACGCGAATGATTTCCTGGATCAGCCGCGATGGGAAGTTGATCAAAGTCAAAAGCTCCTCGATATACGGAGGCAGGTGACGGGCCGCAAAAGCCTCCGCATTCTCGATCAAGGTGCTCTTTGCTTTCTGAATGACCTCACCGATCCCATACAGCATACTGCTCTGACCCTGAAGCGTCTTCAGGCCGTCTTCCTTCATGATGCGATCCAGAAACGACGAGTCATCAGACAGGTCGCTCTGGGCAGATCTGACCCTTGGTTTGCCAAAATCGAGAGAATCGTTGCCCACCCAATTTTGCAAAACTGCTAGTTCGGTGTTGATTAGGGCCGTGATGTTATGCCAGGCGAAGATGGCTGCACGACTGGATTCAAATTCTTCCGATGCTAGTCGAGGGTTTGCAGCTTCCATCTCTTTATGGGCAGAGTAGAGGGCCTCGCAGCGCTCGACCTTTTCCACAACATCTTCTACTTGCTGTCTTGCTGTCTTGCCGATTTCGGTTTCGCCTTTGATCTGGAAGTTGATGATATCTTCGATGATGGGTCCAAGCTGCTTCCGCGCGTCCTCGATGAGTTTTCGCTGCAGGGCGATGCTTCGTCCGCACGTTCTCGCTCTAATGCCGATCCAAAGTGCATGGCTGAGGGCGGCTGATCGTGTAGATTCGGTGGAGCCGATCAACCGTTGTTTCTCCTGCCTAACCACGTCTCCTTTAAGCACGGAAGCCAACATTGAATGCCACTCTAGGCGTTCCTGGTTTTTGGGGTTATTAAGTTCTTCTATGCTGGGAAGATTATCGTCTGGGAGGAAAAGTTGGGTGTCGGGGTCGTAAGAGTCGTCTTCGAAAGGAGCCTCTGAGGAGGGTGATGGATCCTCCAAATCAGCGTCCGCTACCATCACATTTGACTGTGCATCGTTAAAGTGGTGATACCAGGCCTGCGGGTTGGCCCGGATTCGCTGGACGTAGGCCTTTTCCTGGGCCCTATACTGTGCATTCGGATCTCGTCGTGGGGTCCGTTTGGCTGATGATGAGCGCTGGCGGTCATTCTGGAGGCTGATGTACTGTGGGGGCCGTCGCTGAGGGGCGTATGTGTTCGAGGGGGTCCTTGCGGGTGCGGACGGACGCTGGAGTCGCAAATCGTTAGACATCGCAAGGCTATCGGACTTGTCGAGCACAGTCGCAGCCCCAACACTACCTCCACGAGAGCGAGTAGTTGGAGTACTAGACCATGAAGAGGCACTGGACGGGTGGGACGGAGGAGACGAGGTGATGGTGGTGGCCGGCGTCTGGATCTGGACTGGATCATCGAAGGCCTCGCCGAAGGATGAGTTGGCCCTGTGGTATTGAGGAGGGAACTCATCCGATGACCCCGAGCCATCGGAGTCATGGCTGGCAATGTCGGGGTGCTCCATGGTGGGACCGTGTGATGCAGGTTGAACGATGGGGATGGAGCTCGCAAAGGTGATAGGGGACCGTGGCGGTGCGTGGCGGAACTGGCCAATAGGATTTAATACCGGGGAACCCAGTTGCCTTGTCTTTGATTTTTCGCCTTCTCTTACTTCACCATCTCAAGCTGTTGACAATGGCTCTGCTGTGCGTCCTGCCCCATTCAGAAACCCTGCAAGTTATTACAAAGTATGTGGCAGCGAGTCCACGTCGTGTGTCGTGTTTTACATTAGAAACGCCCAAGCTCCCGGTCACCGGTCCAGTCAACCCGCCTCGACGTCTTGTCCGAGTGTCGCAACTTTTGGGTGAGAGGTCCTAGTGGACATTGAAACTTCTGAAAATAGTTCAAGTGCATGAATAGAATGTTCTTCTATTTCGGGTATTGGTTCCGTCGAATCCAAGGATAATCGTGGCGACCCAAACTCCGGATCTCATTCGGCCGGGAGGAAGCCGATGTGCATGATAAGTAGCATGTTTCCAATCAGCATTTGTCTTGATGGAAGAGTTTCAAATTAGGAAATCCAGTTCAGTCCATATGTTGAAATGCCGATCTACCATATGTGTATTGTTCTCGGCCCTTCTGCACTGTCGGGGTTGTAGCAGATCCAACTGGACATCCATATCGGATTATCCGAAGTAGAGCCGACACACTTGAAAACCTCTTATAGACCCTGTCGATGGAAAACTCACAGACGACAGCGTCATGATATGGGTTAATCCAATTTCTTACGCATCTGTGGTTGGTCCAGCCTGTTAGAGCCATTTCAGAGTTGTCCGAAAGGTTTCTCTTTACGCCCAAGATAAATCTCCAATGTGATCACTAGGAGTAGTGATTGCTCCTGAGCATTATCTCTTCAAATTACCCCAATATAATTCGTCGCTGGGCAGGTGGACCTGAATGCCTTGCCAGACAGCCATATGTACACAATTTCAATTAGTGATGCTAGGAAGCTGAACACATCGGAGTAAATAATTCTCAGACTGCTTCTTGGTAAAGAACTGTTTTTCATCTGTTTATTCAGTACTTCCTGAGATGCCCGTATGCAGCTCATAGAATACTACTGATACAAAGTAGTTTCACATATCCTTATCCGGGTCTATTTACGGGAAATGAGCCACGACCAAAGGAGACGTTATTAGCGTAGACAAGGGCTTAGCAATGAATCCAGAACACAGGAGCAGCAATGACTTTCGCTTTTGATGGCCAAGGGCATCGCTTCATATAGGTCAGACCTAGCATGTGGCAAAGGCAAGTCCCTGGCTTTAGGAGAGCGGTTTTTCCTTTTAACAAACTAAGATGTGCAGGCCCTAGAGTATGCAGTATGTTACCAACTGATGTAGCTCGGCAGGGTCTCGAGGTACATGGCTGATCATCAGTTCCCTGCACATAAGGCCTTCTGGCGAAGGCAATAAGCTAAAATTCCAGAATGATTTTGCACAAATCAGGCGTAAACAAAACCATTGTTTCACCAAAGGATCGTCGATTCTCTCAAATCATGCTGATCAGTGGGCCCGGGAGATCTACATTTACTTTCTGGTTGGTACTTGCGTCTCTGGGGAAGATCTGGCCTAGAATCCAGACAGGAGCAATAGCCTCACTGTTAACTATGGTGGTTGTTGTGGTAATGAAGGACATGCACTCTCTCGTTTTTTACGTCATGTATCCCGTACTCAGTACGGCGTGGTCGAACCTTCTAGTGCAGCCCTGTATGATAGATAATAAAATGCCATCGAGTTTAATCAGATAACTAAACAGTCAGGGGATTCAATAGCGTAACAATAAAGCCTGCACATAACAATAAAGACTGCATATCGATATCAACCCCAAACCCTTAAAAGGCCAGAACAAGCGCCCTCGGGATGCCAAAGCGAACGCCTGGCCAATGAAGGGCAGAATGCTTATCTGGACTTGGCACCCTAAAACCGCGTGGCCTGAAACAGTAGGCAGCCGCCCATGCGTTCCTAGCGTGGTGAGCGGGCCCGGGGCATTGGAGACGCTATTTACATATAATAGACGGGGAATGCGAGGGGCCATGGTAGCCATTGCGCGGGCTGTTTGCGTTCTTTCTTCCGGTTATACCTTGGCATGCTGGAGTGACATGAGTAGCGATGATTGAAGGGATTCGGGATGAATATACAGTGACGTCGTGTCATCAGAGGCCTGAGCAATAACATGTATGAAAAGCCATCGCCAAGGAGCCCTGGCCAAGAAGGCCGAGGAGAGTCAGAAATAAGGAAGACGCCCCTGGCTGATAAGAGGTAGATGTAGATTTGGGTCGCTGATTGGCTGCTCACAACGGCCATGATAAGAGCCTCTACACGGGTTGTTTATTCCACTTCCTTGGACAACGTGGTATTTCCATGGAGAGGAAAAAAAGTAAGTTAATGAATTGGTCACAGCAAACATAGTATCTGTAAGTGAGAGAATGATGGCAAGAGGAGCAACGGAATAGAGTGGAAAGGGTCACTGACAGCCCTATAGATAAGAAGTGGGCCCTGATTGGTCCACAGTAGACTTTCATATCTACAGCCAGTGGTAAGTCGTTGATCACGGTTTACTCTGAATATTCCATTATTTGCCTTCGCTTGTCACCAAAATCCCCTCATTACTATCGTGCATATTCTCCCCTGCTTATCATTGCCATAGAACCATGCACGCGCTGACTAGAGGTAGACTAGAGCCCCATCAGATTCACTGCAGGTAGCCGGCCAAGGTTGAACAGGTTCCTGGATGCTATGATTATCGGGAGATTTTGTAGATTCTGTATTTAGAACTAAGTGTATGGGCTGAAAATAATGTCCTTGATCTATTCCTAGGTGTAAAATATGAAGAATGGACTGGGACCCGTAATCCCCCGGCATACGGGGTCCATTGGACCCCAATCTGACTTCGTCCCGGACATGGCTGGGTCGGGCTGGCTTGGCTCTGGCTATCATTGGAATCCTATGAATCATAGTACGAAGATGGAGTAGAAATCACAGTGACCATAGTTTGGTTCCCACTATCTGGGGCTCTAGTACCGACAGTGGAGCACGTCTTCCGTTATTGCATTTCTCACTATTTAATTATCAGCGTCCCTGCAGACTTGATAGATCATTTGCCCCTTCTCCTTTTCGGTCATTTCCAGCCTGGTTTATAACAAGAACCTCTCTGATCTATCCTTCCTTCTCTTTTCGATTGACTCCCGGATCTCTGATCCACCTGTCTGTCCCCCCAAAGTCCTCGGACACATACTCTCCTCCCCCAATCTGGCCCTGATAACACTGAGGCCACTGAAACAAGCCCTTATCTTCGGGACTCACCATGTCCAGCAACCCGAATCCCTACTATGGGGTTCCCTACAACGGCACCGGTGCAAACGGCGGCAACTCACTCACAAGCGACCTGAACGTCTACTACAATGTATGAAGCCCAAGTCCACTGGAATGTTGCTGCTCTGAGTCATGTTTACTAACAATGGAATTGTAGGCCGGTGATATTGCTTGGGTTGTTACGTCGACGGCTCTCGTCCTGCTCATGATTCCGGGTGTCGGGTATGCATATACTATGATAAATCAATCCACTGCCATCGCTAATAGGTTTTCATAGTTTCTTCTACTCGGGTCTGGCTCGCCGCAAATCCGCGCTCTCGCTGATATGGCTCTCCATCATGTCCGTCGGCGTGGTCTCATTCCAGTGGTTCTTCTGGGGCTATTCGCTGGCCTTCTCCCACTCGGCCGGAAAGTACATTGGTGACCTGAATAACTTTGGCTTGAAGGGTGTGCTGGCGGCGCCGTCTGTTGGAAGTGACAAGGTTCCCGATATCTTGTTCTGCGTTTTCCAGGGCATGTTCGCTGCTATTACGGTTGCCCTCGCTGCCGGTGCCGTCGCTGAGCGTGGTCGTATGCTTCCCTGTGTTGTTTTCATGTTCATCTGGACCACCATCATCTACGATCCCATTGCCTGCTGGACATGGAACGCTTCGGGTTGGGTCTACAAGCTTGGAGGACTTGACTTCGCGGGTGGCACTCCTGTGCACATTGCCTCCGGCTCTGCTGCTCTGGCCTACTCCGTAATGCTGGGTAAGCGTCGTGGACACGGTACCCACGAGCTGAACTACCGTCCCCACAATGTGACTCACGTCGTCATCGGTACCGTCTTCCTCTGGGTTGGATGGTTCGGCTTCAATGCCGGCTCTGCCCTGGCTGCCAACCTCCGAGCTGTTATGGCTGCCGTCGTGACCAACCTGGCTGCCTCCGTCGGTGGTGTCACCTGGTGCTTGCTTGATTACCGCCTGGAGCACAAGTGGTCTACTGTCGGTTTCTGCTCTGGTGTCATTGCCGGTCTCGTTGCCATTACTCCCGGCTCGGGCTTCGTCACCCCCTGGGCGGCTTTCATTTACGGCGTTGTCGGCGCCATAGCTTGCAACTACGCTACGAAGCTAAAATTTCTCCTTCGCGTTGACGATGCCCTGGATATTTTTGCCGTCCACGGGATCGGTGGTCTTGTCGGCAACATTCTCACTGGTCTCTTTGCTGCGTAAGTGGTGCTTCTCTGCTTTTCTTCACCCTAACTTTTGACTAACATGCTTTACAGCGACTACATTGCGCATCTTGATGGCTTCACCGAGATTCCCGGCGGCTGGATCAACCACCACTACATTCAGCTGGGCTATCAACTTGCCGATTCGTTCTCCGGTTTTGCCTACTCTTTCTTCGGAACCTGCATCATTCTCTTCATCATGAACCTCATTCCCGGCCTTGGCCTACGTGCTCCTGAGGAGGATGAGATCATGGGCATTGACGATGCTGAAATTGGCGAGTTTGCCTACGACTACGTCGAGATTACTCGCGACATCATCAACGGTGTGGAGAGCAGTGAGACTGGTTCCAAACGCACCATGACTCCTACTGGTGAAAACGCTGCTGCCGTTGGCACCAAGGCCTAATTTCCTTGCGAGATGGGGCACCCATTCTCTCAATAATACTTTAATTTTCTTTTCGGCGGTCTCCATTGAGAATTGCCCTTTCATTTTGGCACGACGAATCCGCCACATCATGGACTACTTTCTATTTTCCTTACCTCTTTAGCATATCCGATACCCTTTCAATGAATGAAAAGTGAAATATCTCAATTCCATGTGCTTGTTAGTAGAGCGTAGAGACATAGAGTAGACCAATCAGATTGAGCCTAGAAGGGCTGGACCCACGGGACCCGTGATTTGGGCTAAGCCACCTGAGAGCTTCGCAAAGCTGTCGCAGCTCCCCGCAACACTCACCTTCGTGCTTCCGTCCTGTCACGTGGAAATCCTCCAACCACTCCTCTGACCTCCTCTCCACCTAATACACCATACAGACATCCTTGGCCCCAAATGCCTTCGCCGAGCCCCGAAAATGTCGGGGCCGCGCGCAACTTCCCGACCGACCCGGCCGAATTCGGCAACGACCCGCGAATTTCCTTCTCGAAGCTGGACAACAAATATATTCTGGAGACGGAGGATGGCCAGGAGTTTGAGTATGATTCTGCGATCAAGCGATGGGTCCATCAGGTATGGCTTTATGCGCTCTGTTTTGCGCCCTACGATTCTTGCCTGCGCCGACTGCGCGAGGATCTGGGTATCTGAGGTGCTGGGTTCTGGTACTAATCTTGCTTTGGTTAAAGGTCGATGAAGAACTGCTGCGACAGCAACAAGAGGCCTACAGGGTCGCTGGCGTGGACGAGGAGGAGCCATTACACCCTCGGGATAGGAAGAAACGGAAACAGCAGCCGAGCGGCGACGAGGTAAGTATCGCAGCAGTCGCTTCATGCTTACATCCAAGTACTGATGTCTATTTATTTGCCCAGGAAGATGCACAGAAACCTAAGAAGCAGCGTGTAAACACCGCAGTGTTTGTCACTTCAATTCCTCTCGACGTCGAGTTTGATGAGATCAGAGACACTTTCTCAAAATGCGGCGTCATTGCCGAAGAAATCGACAGCGGACGCCCACGAATCAAAATGTATAATGACGACGATGGCAAATTCAAGGGCGAGGCGCTGATTGTCTACTTCCGGCCGGAGTCGGTCAATCTGGCCATTCAGATGCTTGACGATTCCGATTTTCGGCTCGGAGTGCCTGGGCCTCATGGTCCCATGCGGGTGCAGGCTGCCGACTTCTCTTTCAAGAGCCAGAAGGATGCGCCGAAGCAGACCAATATGCGGGATAAGAAGAAGATCATCGAACGTACGCAGAAGTTGAACAGGTAAGTATGGGGCTGGGACGTTGTTGGTTCATTGCTGACTTGTCCCCTGTAGTAAACTTGCGGATTGGGATGATGATGACCCGTCCGCACTTCCAGACACAAGCTCCCGAATGGAAAGGATCGTGATATTGAAGCACATGTTTACCTTGAAGGAACTAGAGGTACGGATCTACAGCGCCCTAGAGTTGGAACTGATAGACTAACATGACTGCAGGAGGATGTCGCCGCAATTCTCGATATCAAAGAGGATATCCGTGAGGAGTGCTCGAAGATCGGGGAGGTGACCAACGTTGTGCTCTACGATAAGGAACCCGAGGGTGTGGTCATGGTCAAGTTCGTGGATCCCCAAGCTGCTCAGCAATGCGTCAAGAGCATGGACGGTCGATACTTTGGCGGTACTCGCGTTGAGGCCTATATCTCCGACGGCCGCGAGAAGTTTAGGAAGACCAATGAGCGACGAGCCGCTCTGGAGGATATGGCAGAGCGGGGCATTGATGCAGAAGACGAGGAGAAGCAGCGTCTGGATGAGTTCGGGACATGGCTGGAGAGTTCACACACGGTTGAAAATACTGCGAAGTAAAGAGATGGAGTCAATTGTACCATACATAGTTATCACCGTTATCACTATACGGAGTACGTGCCCAACAAAATCGATGTTTTGACTCCACAAAAAAAGACTGGCGGTTCGCGCTGCTTAGCTGATCATGTCACGTGAGAACACTAGTCCGAAAGTGGGAACCCCCCCCCTGAACAGCAAAAGAAGTGTTGTTGATCCCCACGCACACACACCGCTCAACTGTTTCTCCTTTCCCATCTCTCTTCTCCCTGACTCCGGTCAATCTTCCTCGTTGCTCCATTTTTCACCTGTTTCCTTCGGTACAACCGTCAAATTATTCAACCATGCGTGAGATCGTACGTTACCTCCATTCCGACGCGTCTTGCTGTTTACCCCTGAGGACCCCACCTGTTCAGCCAGTGCTAACATTCTTTTGCTCGACGACAGGTCCACCTGCAGACCGGCCAGTGCGTAAGTACAACGTCGAATCGATCGAATTGCGTGTGATATCATGATGGTACGAGAGACTAAACGAACGCTTGGGGTATAGGGTAACCAAATTGGTGCCGCCTTCTGGTACGTGCAGACCGAACAGGTCCATCAATTGAATCTTGAAGAGACATCATACTGACTGGATTCTAGGCAGACCATTGCTGGTGAGCATGGCCTTGACGGCGATGGCCAGTAAGTCACCCACAATACGCGTCGACACGAACTAGCGGTCTGATGTTTTGGTATAGGTACGCTGGTGTCTCCGACCTCCAGCGCGAGCGCATGAACGTCTACTTCAACGAGGTAAGTGTATTTATATACCAGCTCGATGGATCTTATCTAATCATGATTTCTTTGTTTACCTGCAGGCTACCAACGACAAGTACGTTCCCCGTGCCGTTCTGGTCGACCTGGAGCCCGGTACCATGGATGCTGTCCGTGCCGGTCCCTTCGGCAAGCTCTTCCGTCCCGACAACTTCGTCTTCGGCCAGTCTGGTGCCGGTAACAACTGGGCTAAGGGTCACTACACTGAGGGTGCCGAGCTTGTCGACCAGGTTATCGATGTCGTCCGCCGTGAGGCCGAGGGTTGCGACTGCCTCCAGGGTTTCCAGATCACTCACTCCCTGGGTGGTGGTACCGGTGCCGGTATGGGTACCCTCCTGATCTCCAAGATCCGTGAGGAGTTCCCCGACCGTATGATGGCCACCTTCTCCGTTGTCCCCTCTCCCAAGGTTTCCGACACCGTTGTTGAGCCCTACAACGCTACTCTTTCCGTTCACCAGCTGGTTGAGCACTCTGACGAGACCTTCTGTATCGACAACGAGGTTCGTCCATCTCTTTGACCCAGTATACGCAATGGAGGTGCTAATCCTTTTCCAGGCTCTGTACGACATCTGCATGCGTACTCTCAAGCTCACCCAGCCCTCGTACGGTGACCTGAACCACCTGGTCTCCGCCGTCATGTCCGGAGTCACCACCTCCCTCCGTTTCCCCGGTCAGCTCAACTCCGACCTTCGCAAGCTGGCTGTCAACATGGTTCCCTTCCCTCGTCTGCACTTCTTCATGGTCGGCTTCGCTCCCCTGACCAGCCGTGGTGCCCACCAGTACCGCCAGGTCAGCGTTCCCGAGCTGACCCAGCAGATGTTCGACCCCAAGAACATGATGGCTGCCTCTGACTTCCGCAACGGCCGCTACCTCACCTGCTCCGCTCTCTTCCGCGGTAAGGTCTCCATGAAGGAGGTTGAGGACCAGATGCGCAACATCCAGAACAAGAACCAGAGCTACTTCGTCGAGTGGATCCCCAACAACGTTCAGACCGCTCTGTGCTCCGTTCCCCCTCGCGGCCTCAAGATGTCTTCCACCTTCGTCGGTAACTCTACCTCCATCCAGGAGCTGTTCAAGCGTGTCGGCGACCAGTTCACTGCCATGTTCCGTCGCAAGGCTTTCTTGCACTGGTACACTGGTGAGGGTATGGACGAGATGGAGTTCACTGAGGCTGAGAGCAACATGAACGACCTTGTGTCCGAGTACCAGCAGTACCAGGAGGCCTCCATCTCCGAGGGTGAGGAGGAGTACCTCCAGGAGGAGATCGTTGATGAGGAGGTTTAAATGTGCACTTATCTCCCGGCTTGATGAGCTTTGCTCGCGGTAATACCCTTTGATAAGCCTACATTCTCTACGCTTCAAGGATCCGGGCTTGGGACTCTGAGCTCGGAATCTTTCAACCCAAGTATTTTGTTTGAGCGCTCCTAATTTTCGAACTCCTTTATTCTGTCTCTATTTCCCTGTCGCTTTTCGGTGGTCGTCTGACTGCCGGGCCAGAATAGCACATATTGGAAAAGAAATCGACGAAAAATTCCGTCTTACTATCTCGAATTGATTCAGTAGCCTGCATTGGCTGCGTAGAACGTTTTAAAAACAAGCTAAGTCTGTCATCTGGGCATGCCCCAATTCTCAACGTCCAGTCCAATAGACTCGTTCCCTGCGAGATATTAGTGAAATGGACACTTCAGTCCGGTATTCATTTAATTTTTCCGTCGTCTCCAACATCTTCTCCTTTCCCTGAAAATACCTCGGTTCAATATTTGGGATACTGTACAGGTGGTAATACCTATCACCCTCATCACCGGGAACAGAAACAGAAACATACAACATGGCCTCCCGTGGTCTATCAGCATCATAAACCAGCACAGCAGTAGTCTCCCGATTCTTCACGTCGGGAACCATGCATTTCTCCTCGTACCCTGACTTCAATCTCGAGCCATTGAACCCCATGAACCCGTCCCAGCTGGCAGGTGCATCACTTAACTAACTAGTTAATACTCTTTCAAAACGTGCCAATGGCACAATGCTCCAGATCGCTTACCTTTACTCGAACCGGTCAATAACCTGGATCGGCTGCAAAATGAACAGCACCAGCGTGTATAACTAGCATGTCTTCTTTACAACTTCCCATAGTATCTAACAATAACTCGCTATGATTCTGGAAACCAAGTATTTCACATAGATTGAACCGGGTATAGGCATCAAGTTTAGTTAAGAAATCAACACTGTTCGTTGAGGTGAGAATGTCCGTTAGGCAGTATACGCCTTGTGTCATGATCAGCCAAGATCAGCGCCCAATAAACCGAAGTTCGAGCGCGCGCAGCGGTGGGAACGAAACAAACGTGAATCCTCCTCCGAGCCACATTCCAAGATCTGCGCCCTGGGCCAGCTTGGCAATAGGACCGCCATAGTAGGATTGGTCCTGCAAGTAGACTTAGCAGAAGATCCTGAACATAGAGTAGTTGAACTTACCATGCCGACGATAGCGCCCGCCCATCCGATCAGGAAAGCTGTCCCAGCCGCAATCCCCATGGGCAACTTTTGCGGAGTATTCCACGCAGACCAATCATATCCAATACGGCGGCGGAACAGGAGATCCTCTTGGACGATAATCACAAAGAACATCATGACCCAATAGCCGATGAGTGGGAGGAAGCTCTTGAATACCTCGTATAGTTGATTACGGCCGCCCATGGCACACGCGGCGTAGACGACTGTGCTGAAAGTGACGAACACGGCGCGTGGGACCTTGCGGAAGAAATCACCCAGCATCTGGAAATTCATCCCCATCGAGTACACGCCGGGCGTGTTGTTGGCTAGCAGTGAGAGGACGTTGATCACTGCGCAGAACTTGCCGAATCCTCCTAGGGTATCATACGCCATCATCAGCAGACCTCCCGGATTGTCGCCGTACTTGGCTCTGTAGACGGCGGAGCTGGCCAGTGCGGTGCCGAGTCCTGCTCCGATTAAAATTGTGATTAACATGGCCTGGCCACATCCGAGGACCGTCACTGTGAAGGTGCGCCAGCGCTTTACGTGGGGTGGGTAGTAGACGTAGTAGTCTGCGGCCAGTGGTGCCCATGCCAGGGCAATGGACAGGCATAGAGAGAAGAAGGTAATGCGCTTAGCGTTGAGAACACCCTGAGAGACTTCGGTGTGAATGTTGAAGTCGAAATTGGGACCGGCTGAGCCCAGCATCACGCAGAGCACCATCAATTGCGGCAACCACGCAAATCTGAGAGCAATTAGAGAGGACTGTGCAATATTGTTGGAAAGCTCCTCACCGTTCATAAATTGCAAAGATCTTCATGCCAAACATGGCCATAATCCAACTCAATCCGGCTATAATCACAATCCCAACGAGTACGGACAGACCTCCACCAGAAACCCTAGACAGGATCTGACCTCCAACAACGCAGTTGACCATGCAATAGCCAAGATTGGTGAGAACGTTCAATGCACAGCAAACTTTGCTAGGATAGTATCCCATAAAGAAGCGGCCCACGATCTGTCGAATTAATGAGTTACACGATTTCAATCATTGACGGGATATTAAATTCACCAGAGTGCGATTTCCGCTGATAGGACCCCATGTGCTCACATATCCCACTGCACAAACTCCGAGGAGATTCCCAAATACTGCGCACAGAGCTGTATCCTTGAAACTGAGACCGAGCACGAATGTCCCCATAGATCCAACGATAATGTTGTTTGTGGCGAGTGACATGGCAAACCACATGATCATCATGTGCAACGAAGTTGATGCGGTGACTGGTTGGCGCTCTTCCAGGGGTACGGGCTCAATACCGCGGGTCTCTCCACTGCCTTTCAGGGCGGATATCAATCGTTGCCATGTTGAACGGGGCTTTGATTCAGGGAGCGCATCTTTGAGCTCACTAGTGGGCGTATTCTGGAGGTCGGACTGGCTCTCGCTCTGTAGGGAGGGTGGGCTCTTTTCCAGATCTGACTGCATTATCAATGTACAAGTGAGCGAGTATGTGCAAGTATCGTCGATTAAGGTAGGTCTCCGATATTCGAGCTGAAATCCGTATATTCACCCGAATAGTTAGATAGAGACCGACAATTCGACCTTGGTGTGAGAGGTGACGAGTCGTGGTATCGAGCGACTGTATCATGGGAAGGCGGACCGGCACGATAGATATAGCGCAGGAATTGACGGACACTGTTGTACCAATTACGCCTTTGCGGATCTGACATCACCGGGAAACTGCTGCGTAACACCCCAGCTCGGGAGGGAGACAGGCATTCCTATGAATCAAGGATGAAGACCAGGTGGTCCAACCGGGCCAATGACCAACCCGCGAGCAATGCCCAGAGATAAATAACAAAAATGGAAAGGCCACACGTTTATGGGTCTGTGGGAGATCTCAGTATCTTGGCATCTCAAGACATTGCCAGATCCTCCTATGCGATGATGGCATTGATCGAGGGATAGACGCTCTTGATGGCACCCTGAATATCCGCGTTTTTCACGATTGCACACCTTTTGCTCGTGATCAACTGTTACCTGCCGAAGAGGGTAAGTCGCATACTCTAAAACTCCGAAGATACGCTGGTTGGAATGTTGGCCAGCAAGGAGAGATGACCTCCTGGTCCTTCCATACATACGCTCAGATTCAAAAGAAGACTTTAGGAGAGGCTGATCTGCTGGGTAATATTTCCAGCCAAACGGGTACACGAGAAATGTGAGGTTATTTTTCGGGTATAGTCCTTGATGATTGGACCCGGTGAATGAACTCAGGAAAAAGGGGTTGGAACACGAGGGGTTCTCAGTATTTTCCCGTCGGCAGGGATCCGGGGTTAAGCTTTTTTACTTCATTTTACCAAAGATTAAAGTAAGCGCAAGTCAAAGTTTGTATTCTCGAGACTCTATATACTTTGCATGATCGAAATCTAGTATATACATAGCACGAAACCCGGAATAACCTTGGAACGCCAATATATCTCAAATCCAACCCTGAAATCCCTGAAATCCCTAGATAGCGTAGAATCCCGGACTTGAAGTATAACCAGAGGTGAAGGTGGTCATGTCGCAAATAGTGGTTTTAGTCATATGTTTCTATCTTTTAGCTACCAGGTTGTCTAATTGTCTATTTGCATATCACTCGCTTATTGTTATTTACATAGTCAGCCCCTCATAATTGCGCACTTTTAGGGGTTTAGAAAATGCAGAGTTTTGCATGTTTTCTTCGGATCCATACGTATGGTTCAGTTTCAGATCACGACATCGCTACGTAGGAAGTCAATCGTTGGAGACCTCCTTTTCGATTCTTAGAAGATCGAAGGATTATCAGAGGATCTGCAGTGATATTCAGCGCACTGCCTTGTTTTCCTTCAGTCGGGGGTGGTCATGATGAGTGACTCTTCAGCTTTGTTGGCATATGCTTATCTGCTATGTAGGCTCCCTTGACTGGCCCACTTGACCTCGACCGGTAAAACAACAGACAATAACTATATCCAACTTTGAGACTTAGTAATTTTTTGTCTTGTAGACTCGGTTGGGTGAACAAGTTCCGGTCGCATAGCAGTCAGTCTATGCCGGAGATATAAAGTGCGGGGTGTACCCGACCCTGGTTTGAAGTAGGTGATATTTTGTGGTAGCTTAGAGATAACCTTGAAAGTGATTATCAAATAGATACAACGCAAATACCTGTGTAGCAAAGCAAAGGATTGTTCCAGTATCCCATGTGACCTCAAGATGACCACTAATTCTATCAAACAAACAAACAATCTGATGCGCGCGCTTTGATTGCTAGAAACTGACCTTGCCTAGGTACTATCCATAGGAATAGGAAATCTCAAATTTCAACTCCTCATCTGACCCCGGGGTAGGCCTGTGTGTACCCGGTCCAATGCCTCACACTGCAGGTACATATAACCAACTTCAAATCTACCTTGGTATGAGACATCTTCTCAATATCTGCACAGTATCTCAATGGGTATATCTGTTGCCTTCCCAAATCTACTACCTACCTATGCTCCAAGATTGGCATCATTTATGGAAATACACTCAACAAAAGCGCTTCTTGGGTCCGTCAGTTAATTTAGGGCTCGATTTTTTTGATGGGATATAGGTATACCTATAAGCTTACCTCCTCGAACTTGATCATATTGCCTCTAAATACTTTATGAATGCTAATCATGACAAAGATTATCAAGTAGGCGAACGCGTTTAAAAATGCAAAAACCGAAGTATACTTGCATAGAGACGTGGACCCGCATAGGGCCGGTTTTGAGGGAGTTTGAAGTCGCAACATCAACACAGGAGCTCCCGGACTTCGAACTGCCAGGTATCACTCAGGCCGTCCCTGCTATCCCTCAACTGGGCGCTTTTCACGTCCACCCATGACTCAGCGAACGGGGACTCCCATATTCTCGTTCCCACGATGCCGTCCCCTATGATATTGCCCCGTTTGGGACCAGCGCTGCCATGGTGCCGGCACGTCAACAAGCACAAGCAATTAACCCCCTCCCATACAAATAATGACCATCAAAGTAATTTTCCCGCTCTCTCTTGCCACCATTCGAAGCTCCCACACCACCTGTATCTCCTCATTTATCATCTATCCCACCATTTCACGCTCTCAGACAATAAACGTCTCCCACCATGGACGAGGACCACCACTGGGACAAACTCCAAGTCACACACACGAGAGACAAGGAAAAGATCAAGTTCCGTCTCCTGACAATCCTGGACGAGACCGACCTCCTAATTCAACCAATCCGCTCCCTCGGATCCAGAAAGCTCCTGCTAGACGAGATCATTCGCAGCATCCACCACATGCCCAGGTGCATCAAAGCAATGTACAAAACCGATCGCGACACCGTCGTATTCTCACTCGCAAAGCTGGCAACCATTGCCAAGAACAACGAGCCCTACAAACATGCATACTACGAAAAGACAGCGTCTCGCTTGCTCCGCAATGAAGATCTTTACATCATTGACGTCCACGACAAGTTGAATGGCCCTTTCCTACTCTCCGATCTCCTTCGAGACCAGAGCGGATTGTACAGTGACGGTACTGTCGAAGAGCGTCTTCTTGATTACGACAAGTTCCAGGAGCATTTATCCAAGTGCGGCTACAATCCCTACAGGCACCGGATTAATCTCTGCTACGTTGAGACTAGTAGCGACGGCGTCTTTGAGAGCATTGAGACAAACAGAGTCTATAACTGTTCTTCGTGGATCTCGGCTGTGATTGAAGTGCAGAATGCCTTGCAGGATACTTTGGAACCGTTTGAGTTTCATATTATTGATGCGGAGGGCCAGGACTGCATGGTATGTTTTTGATCTATATCAGGTTGTACCCTGCATGTATGTCTAATTGTTCTACAGGATCTTAGCAACTAATGCTCCGAAATGGCCATACCTACGGCAGTTCTCTCCACTCAAGGAGTCGAAGTTCCATACGTGATATTCGGGATTGGGCTCATATCCGCGGGAAGGGCAGAGGGATATCAGAGAGAGGGATTAAATGGGAATGGACGTGCAATGTGTTACGAGTAACGAGGATATTCATGGAATACACCCAGATCTGCATCATGAAAAACTGAAAGCTGATGTATCCACTGAAATGCTAGAGTCTAGTTTTAGACTGCGTTGTGAGACTTAGCACGTGACTAAGACTGAGTGAGGTGGACTAACTGGATTGGGACTAGCTCCATACAGAGTTATTGTGTAGTTCTTTCACCCCCCTCACTCTTCTCTTCTGGACTCCAGTTTAGCTGTTCTAGTCAGCTTCAAGGCTGGCCAACTCATATACTTCTTAAAATTTCAGGTTGTGAAACACCTATACACCAAGTCCAATCTCGTGGAGTCGGGCCTGGAATGCTGTGTAACGTGACGCTGACGACCCTGCATCTACATGCACCACATTCCATCTTCCAACCTAGAAGTCGCCGCACCATTTATCAAACCTAGGCCTTCTTTAGAGGGCAGGATAAGGGGGCTTAAGACCGACGATCTCAGTGCCGTGTTGCTCGACACGATCTGAACTTCTGGGTGTCAATCCCAAGAAACTTCAATATCCGGGTTTTCTTGCCATTCCTACAGCTCGTTCCACTCGATGCATGTATTGTTTGGAGACTTATCTTTCGACAAAACTCCCTAGGGTAATTCTTAAGAGGGTAAATACTGCTTGATGTTGATACGACAAAGTATCCAATTGGTATCGAAGGTTGCTATAGTAGACAAAGAAAAGGCCGGCTACCCATTAGTCCTATATACGCCGAGATCAAAACCGCCCAGCCCCGAATGCTAAGACATGAAAGTCTATGAGGTTTTCGCCCCGTCTCTTTCCAAGAAAGAGAAACCAAAGGGCCAATAGTTCGCAACAATAAAGACAGAAAAAGACAGAAGGGATTAAATCGATGCCCAACGAACAAGAAAAATTCAATCAGGCCAAGGAGAATATCGAAAGACTGGAACGCCGTTCCCAATTATGCTTTTGGGGGGGGTTGTAGACGCAAGACGCGCCTGAAGAGCTGAATTGAAGGCCAGTAGGCCTGGTCCTTAGACCTAGGAGTGACTCTGGCTCGATCGGGATCGTTGAGACAAGGATCGGCGGCCACGGCTGGATGGCGCCCGCTCCGGGTTTGCCGAAGGCGCGTGTTCAAAGAAAGGAGTGAGATCTGGGTTCTGACTCGGAGGGTGCTTAGAATTATGGTCGTAGTCGTTCACCACGCGGTCATCGGCCGCTGTATCTGGGTGAATCTCGATGCCCTGCTGCCGATCCAAACCGCCAAAGGGATCGTCATTTGTGGGGAAGCTGGTGTCGGGCTCGTCGTGGCCCCGCTCAATGGGAGACCATCCGGCAATACTGCCAGCCACGATACCAGCCATGGCGGCCGCAGGCCCAAACGCTGAATTGGAACGGGATCGCGTGTTGCGGCGAGAGCGAGACTCGGGGGTTGGCGGCTGGGGCGTGGGGCTTCTGCTGCCATCGCCATTCTCCTCGTTCGGTGTAAGCGGGGCGGAGGAATCGTGCGAGCGAGAGGCACTACGAGACCGGGGCAGGAGTTCCTGCGGGTGCTGCAACTTGTGACGAATGTTTCTTAACCGTCCACCTCGGACGGCCTTGATGAACTGCAGTTGGTCGCGGATTTCCTCCAGAGCAGGGTTCCACTCGAAGTGGCGTTCCTCGTCAGAGACAACAAGTTCGGGTGAATCTTTCTTGTTGCGATGCCAGAAGTGAGGAACGAGCTTGCTGATGAATCCGTCGGGGATGAGGCGAATAATCACGGCGATCGGCACGGAAATAGCACCTAAAACAAGACTAACAGCCCATTGGGAGCCCTCGTCAAGGCGCTTTACAGAGAAAGCTTGGCCACCGACAAAGATGATCAAAACTTGGCCTCCAATGATGATGATTTGGATGCCGATGAACCATTTGTTGCGCCAAATGCCCTCCATGATGTTGAGCTTGTTATCGATACGGCGAGAGTTGTACTGATTGAAGATCTGCATGAAGACAAAGGTATTGAAAACCACCGTCTGCATATGTCCCTCATCCCAAGATGGGAAGATGGAATGACCGGCAAAGTTGAGAACGAAAGTCACGACGAGCTGATAGATCGACTGCCCAATGATCATCTTCCACATCGTGAGGGTGATGAGCGCCGTAGCCTTGGATTCGGGTCTGCGATCAAGAACGTAGGACGACGGGGGATCAGTTGCCAGTGCAAGAGCGGCGAAGGTATCCATGATCAGATTCACCCACAGCAGCTGGACTGCACTGAGCACTGAATCCTCGGAGCTGCTAGCAACCGCCGAGACAAAGGTAAGGACCACAGCCGTGATGTTGACCGTGATTTGGAACTGAAGGAACTTCTTGACCGCATCGCTGACAGTGCGACCCCATGCCATGGCCTTCACAATGGATGCGAAGTTATCGTCCATCAAGATAATGTCCGAAGCCTCCTTGGCCACTTCCGTACCAGTAACACCCATCGCAAAACCGACATCGGCGTTTTTGAGAGCCTGGGCATCGTTGGTTCCATCACCTGTCACAGCGACTGTCTCGCCGAGCTTTTTGAGCTGGTTGACAAGAATCTTCTTGTCCTCCGGACTCGATCGGGCGATGACCTGGAGTCTTGGGATGATCTGGTTCATTTGACGCGTGCTCAACTTGCGGAACTTAGGACCTTCGATGGCAATACCGCCGGGGGTGTAAATACCACACTCCTCAGCAATGGCCTTGGCTGTCAACAGGTTATCACCCGTAACCATGCGGACGAACACACCAGCGCGCTGGCACGTGTAAACTGCCTCTGCAACACCTTGTCGAACAGGATCCTGAATACCGAAGATACCCAGAAACGTCATGTCCTTGAAGATTGACTCAAAATCGGCCATGTTGCGATCATCCTCTGGGGTGGGTGCACCGCGAGGAGGCCATTGGTCAAAGTCACGGTAGACTAGGGCAATGCAACGCAGAGAGCGCGATGCATAGGTGGTGATGGTGCTGTCAAGCGTAGACCGGGTGTCGTCAGACATCGGGTCCTCCGACAGGGTATCGGTGGGATCGCGCACGATGCGTGTTGACTTGGCCATCAGAATCTCCGCAGCACCCTTCACTAACACTCGGTATTTCCCATTCTCCGTCTGCACGACAACAGCCATACATTTGCGGGACGAGTCAAAGGGGTACATCTGCACAAGCTTCGCATTTGCCCTCTCCTCGCCAGGTGGTCCCATGCCGAGGTGTTCACGTGCAAACGACAACAGAGCCGTCTCTGTCTTGGATCCAATGAACGTTTTCACTCCTTCCTGCTCTCCCTCGAATGCAGTCGAGTTCAGAACAATCGACTTGAGCAAAAGGTCCTTGACAGACGGTGAAAGAGTAGAGACGAATTCCGAAGGCGAGCGGCCTCCTGAATCTGCATCGCGAGATTTGTCGCCAAAGTGCGCAGTGGTTCCAAGCGTAGCTGCGACGGCGCTCATTTTGTTCTCCGTGAGCGTTCCCGTTTTATCCGAGCAGATGGTTGTGGCATTGCCCATGGTCTCACAAGCCTTCAAGAAACGGACCAAGTTATTGTCCTTGATCATCCTTGTTGTCGCAAACGCAAGAGCGAGGGTGACCGCTAGTGGTAATCCTTCAGGCACAGCAACAACGACAATCGTAACGGCGACGATGAAGATCTGCAAGAACGCCTGTCCCTTGGCATCCGCACCACCCTCGATATCCTTGAGCCGAACAAGGAACTTGATGAAGAGCACTATAAACAACAGCAATCCAGAGGCGAGGCCAAGCTTGGCGATGTACTCGGCTAGCTTGTTCAGCTTCGTTTGCAGAGGGGTGGTTTCGCCCTCCTCCTGAAGAGACATCATTGTTCGGCCGTGGATAGAATGCACACCGGTGGCAGTGACTAAGAACTTCCCAACACCCTCGGAAACCTTCGCACCGGATAAGATGAAGGGGTCCATCTTCTTCAGGTCTCCGTGTTCTTCGATCGTCCGGTAGACGTCATCGCCAGGAGATTTTCGAAGGATGTCCGACTCGCCAGTTGCCGAGGATTCGTCGCATTTAACATTGTGGCCGTCGATCAGAATCCCATCGACAGGGACCATGTCACCGGGCTCCAAAAGCATCACGTCGCCGACAACCAGATCGTGAATCGAGATTTCCATCGTCTTGCCAGATCGGATAACGTTGACAAGTCTGTTCTCTTTCTTCTTATTAAGCTTCGCGAATTGTCTTTCTTTTTGCCAATCGTTCGCCGCACCGACGACGACGACAATGATGATGGCGATGAGGATTGCCAAACCTTCTACCCACTCCACGCCAGGCTCATTTGGATCTGCGGGGTGTAAAGACTGTGGAATACCGACGGCGAGCGAGACGACGGCGGCAATAGTAAGCAGGATGAGCACCTTGTCATTGTATGCGATCCACGCCAGTTCCCAGATCGTCTTAAGTTTCCGCTCGGGCAGCTTGTTAGTCCCGTATACCCGTCTCCGATCAGCGAAATCCTCTCCGGAGGTTGTTGAAGTTTCGCTGCGAGTTGGCTGCTCCGGTGGCGGGTCCGCTGGGGAGGCTGTCTTGGTTACAGACTTTGACCCGGTCACCTCCTCGAAGCTAACAGCACCATCCAGTGTCTTTTCGTCCGCGCTCAGACCACTTTGCACGTCGGTGCGTAATCCCTTCTCCAAACCTCGTAGTCCACCCAGTGCACGGAATGCAGCGAGGCTCTTCGGGTTGAGGAGCTTGTTCAGCTGTCCAGGAGAGAAAGCAAAGTTGTTATTTTCTACCTCGAACTCGGATTCCCGACCGGGGTCGGGGCTGAGAGCATCCTCATCGTCGAGATTGTAACTATTGGACAGGTCGGAACGAGATCCCTGAGACGCGGTGGGCACAAAGGTATCTCCGCCGTAGGTGCTGGATGTTTGGCTTGTATCCTCGGATTCCAATGAATTACCGCGGGAACGGGTCCCCGGTACGGAGAGGTAGTTGGAGTGCGCTTCGGGAGTCTTGGACTTGGGAGAAGAGACGTTGTGAGGTGAGGTAGGGCGCTCTTCGCGATCTCGAGTCTCGAAGGAGGCACTGGAACCGACCGAGGCTGGCGACCGGGCTTCCGTTGGGGTGACGTTGTTTCCGTTACCGTGATGCTCGGTCGTCTCGAGGTTACTCGTGTTGAGCCAGAGAGAGGGCTGACCGGAAGGGAGCTGACCGAATGGATTGCTCTCGTCTGAAGCGTTGACCGCGGAGGTATCGATAGTAATGGTCGGTGCTCGTTCCCTGCGCAGCGGCATAGAAGGCTGCTGGTTCAGCTCGTCCTCTCGTCGCGACTCGGACATGGTGAAGGGTGTATCTGAACGGAGCGCCGTTCACGCGAGCGGCACATCCAAGGTCGTTGTCGGTCTTTGCATTTGGTGGGGAGGCAAAAAGTCGGGGCTGTGCAGACCTGATCCCAATAACCAATAAGCAAGTACGGGGAGTGGTACGAGGAGAAATATGAAAGATGTCAAGGGGTAAGAAGGAAAGGAGTTCCGCTTGCAGACACACATCTTGCATGCTAACTATGTATGACAGATGGACCCCCTGATCTGATCCACTAACTACATAAGGTCTCGGCTTGCTTTACCAATCTTCCGTCGATCAAATCGATTTTCCTTACTCCGTACTTGTTTTGCTTTCTATGTATCCGCTCCACTCCACCCTGGCACAGCCCCAGTCTCCAGTCTCAGTGGGGAAGAGATCACGGTTTTTCTGTCTTGCTTCGCCCCGGAGTAACTTGGCAGGAAGCACTTTAACAATGCAAATAAATGCCATGACCATCTCAATCCTCGATCAATGGCAGATACAGCGAGAGAGAATGCGCGGAACTGGGTTTTTTGCACTGCCTCATTGCCAAGAACAGACGATGAAAGGTGGACGAATAGAACGAGCCAATAGGGGAACGGGGGATAGTTTAATCCGCAGTTGATGCCCGATTGAGAATGTGGGATTCTATATTGCCACCGTCATTCGCTCTTTCAAAATATCATAGATATGGCTATGATCGTGTCAGACGGCTCACAGAAAGCGGTGCTGGCACGATTAGTCAAACCCCTTCTCCAAGTCGATGAATCATCGGTGGAGAATATCCCCGTATACGTACGGAGTATAGCCTATACAACTCCTAATGATCTTCAAGACTATCGCACTTGGCTAAAGTCTCACAGCTGCCTTCCCACTCTCCGGAGCTAGGAATTCCGGTATCGAATTCCAGACTCTGCATTATACACCTTCTGATATTTCTGCTAATGACAAGTACGGATATCATATTTGTACCGGACCTCATACCGAACAGACGAATTGCACTGATGCGTCTTCTGGAACGGAGTAGACGCATGTAAGAACCACAGCAGAACTTCATAGCTACTACCTAGGTATAATCTGAGTGGTCGATGAGTCGACATATACAGTGACTCCGCTACCATAACTCGTTCGCTCACGTCCACGCCAGCACGATGGCCAGAACCACTATGGATATAAGGTCTTGCTTACGCTGATGGTATCAGTAGTTGGTACACAGCCGACTATGTAAATAGAATACAAGGATGCAGTTGCATCGATTCAACACCAACATGAGAGCGACACCAAGTATCAAACCGATGTTACTCGGTTCCAGACGGATGTCACACCGCGTATGTCTCCCTAGTGGCCACTACTATTCGCACCTGTAACCGTACTGTAGCAATATACATACGAATCACGATCCCCGAGGATAAAATCAAGCTCTCGGTACCAAGACTCTGAAAACTATACACCTATCACCCATGGTAGGCTCCCTCCCATCTGTACACCATCATAAATCATCGCTCCTCCATCACCCATCCACCGTCCACCTTCCACCTTCCAACAGAAAAAACAATGACCAACCCAATCACCAACTACGGCTTTACAGCCGTCCCCGCCTCCGCCTCTACCCTCCTAACCTCAACACCAGCATATAACACAAGCAACAAACCACTCGGTCCACTCCCGAGCCCCGTATCCTCAACCCCAATTCCAACAACCGCTCTAGCCAAACGTATCAACACTTACGCCCTTTCCCACCTCCCCGAACCAACCTACAACCACTCACTACGCGTATACCACTTCGGGTTAGCCATCAAACGATACCGATTCCCTCACGCAGACTGGGATTTCTCCGACGAGACATACTTCCTAGCATGTCTTCTCCACGATATCGGAACCACAGATGAGAATTTGCAGAAGACACGCATGAGCTTTGAGTTCTACGGAGGCTTCCTGGCATTGGAGGTCCTACAGTATGGTGGGGAGGCGCCGCGGGAGCAGGCGGAGAGTGTTGCAGAGGCGATTATTCGACACCAGGATCTCTGTGACGTAGGAAGGATTACTGCGTTGGGACAGTTGTTGCAGCTGGCAACGATCTTCGGTATGTCCCTTAGTTTCGCCGACTATTTAAGCTGGAGATGGCTGATCTCATTTTTGGGGTAGATAATACCGGCGAGTATGCCGATCTGGTCCATCCTCATACCATCACGGATGTGTTGGCGCATTTCCCACGTCATCACTGGAGCAGGTGCTTTGCCTCCACGATTAACCGTGAAAATGGCATGAAGCCCTGGGCACATACCACGGCCCTTGGAGAGGAGGCTTTTCCGGCCAAAGTGCTTGGGAATAAGCTCATGGAGCAGTTTGAATGAGGGTCTACTAACTATGTACTAACCCGGAATAGGTCGGATAATGAGAATCAAGAGTAGAATGTCATGTGATACAAGTAGCAGGATTATGGAGAATTGCAGAATTACCAACGGGGATGGCATACATTGTATTTGTAGAGACTTCTCTTTCTATGCCAAATCCCGGATAAAGCTCGCCGATAGTGTTTGAATCCATTCCTTGTTTCCCCTATGTTAATGTACACCGATACGCATTACAATTCACTCGCCCTGTTGAAGAAGATTCGACTCGTCGTCTTCCGGCACCTTAACCCTCCAGATGCCCAGAGTCTGACCGTTCTCGGAAACGCGGTCGCCTCCTTCTGCGTCGGTGAGAACCATCGCCTTGCTGGCTAGGGCCAATGCATCCATAAGCTCGGACATGCGCCTCGCCTCTGTGAAACAGCTAGTCAGATGTGGGATGTTCGAGACCCAGATCGCCACGGTCATGCACTGTGCGAGTAGGGTGGGCTTGTCGAGAGAGTGGCTGGCATAGTACAAGGCGTTGTGGTAGTCGAGGATCAGCTCGGGAAGGTAAGTCTTGCGAATGTACGCGTAGTCTTCTTCCTCGTCGTCTGCGTGATGATGATTAGCACGGATTTAAAAAAAGGCCGAGCGAATACATGTGCTTACCATTCATAGATGTGCTCAACCACTCGTCAAGGATGAGTCCCACGTTGTCTTCGACTAACTGAAGGAGCTCCTCCAATTCCTGCAGGTGGTTCTTGACAGTGCCAGAATCACGGCGTCGCTTGGTTCTTAACGAAGGGTTAGCTTTAATAGTTTCTTGAGACAAGGAGTCTTACTCACTTCGAGATCTGATCGTACACAACTGCAAAGTGCTCCAGGCAATCGAACCCGGCAGCCAAAGTCTCCAGATTGTGCATCCGAATACACTGCTGGTACGCGAGAGCGTGATCACCGGGCGCGAGGGGCGCGATCCCGTTGCCATTGCCATTGCCGTTGCCATTGTTAGAAAGACTCCGACGGTGGAAATGGCCGCTATTCCTCTTGGATTTGGACGGGCTAGCCGGCGTGGAGTCTTCCGCCACCACGCGCTCGAACACGGGGAATTGGAAAATGTCGAATCCAAATGTTTCCTGGGAAAGGTCCGCCAAACGCATGCGGTGACTCAACTCTCGAGCAGCGGCGAGTTTGCCGGCAACTGCAACAGGTTAGTATGCTTTAGACGTTCGAAGGGCAAAGGGTTGGACATACCGAAGAACTTGCGGTACAGCCAAGCTCCAAGCTTGCAGATCTTGGACCACTGACCGCCCGCATAGCGAAGCCATTCGAGACTGCGAATCAGCTTTTCATCCTCATCCGCAATAAATGTCCCGATCAAGTCCTTCTTGGGCGGCATCAGTACACGCACTCCATTCTCCCGCTTGACCACCCGCGGGTATCCGGTGACTGTTCCGGAAGAGTCGATCGAGGAAACACCGGTGCTTAGCCACGACCATTGGGCATCAAGAACGGCATCCATGTCGACACCGTGCTTCTGCAGGAGGCGAACCTGCTGCTTCCTCTCTCGAGGCTCCGTGATCTCGATCAAGATCTTCGACATGACGTTATGAGATATCTTCTGAGGCAGAACAGATGTATACAGCGGGATCAGGTCGTACAAGCCTCTGCTCTCCAAAGCGGCAATGTACCCGGTCACAATAACCGATGCTGTCTCACGGAACTGGGTATCTACACGGGCGTAGCCAATTGAGTTGACAATGAGGTAGAGGTGGGTTGCGATCTTCAAGGCTTCTTCATCGTCCGCAGCAACAAGATACGACTCATCCACCTGTGAAAACGCCATGGATGGAATGATAGAAGCCTTCTCCAGGTGTCTGGCACTGACCTGAGAGACAGCCTGGGCAAGAGTGGTGAAGAAGGAATCGTAACCCTTGCTCAAGATCGCAGCTTGAACGTTGCGGAACGGATTGCGTGCCTCGCCGGCGACTCGCTCATTGCCTCGCAGATACTGGAAATACTTTTGCAGGTCTGCATGTCCAGCAGGCTCGGGCTGGAATGGAACCGGGGTGGTAGGCGAATGGCTCAATTTGCGCTGGAACTGCTTGCAGAATCCTTGGTAACGCGAGAGTACAGTGCGGTTGAAGTGGACATAAAGGAAGTCATCCCAGCTGCGGCAGACCTTCGCGGCGGGCTCGCTCTCACCACAGAGAAGGGCATAAACCGCCCGTTGGAAATCGTCGGCATCTGGGTTACGTGCCAGGGCCGCGCAAGCAGCGCGCCATGAGTCCTGCGATCGGCTGTTCATCAAGCGTGTCATTCCGTCATCAACGGGAGTTCGAGTGTGGTTGCTTTTCGCATCCACACTAGATCCGCAAAGACTCACGGCGCGCCAGCTTTCAAGACGGTTCGAGGCCCATTCACGAATGGTGGTCCAGTTTTCACCCTGTCGGAGCATCTTCCAGCAGGCCATCCAGGTAGCACGCTCGTAGAACTCGTCCTGCCTCTGCAGACCTTGCTTTTGTCGGGTAAGCGCATCGGGGTCTAATTGTGTAATGAGGGGTCTCTGCTGGTCATTACTCAGGAGAGAGCGGATGATGCTGGGGTCATTCGGTTCCAGAGGCTGCGGCCAGGCGCGCAGGCGCTTGTGGCCCTTGATCGCCTCCTTCGTAAATAGCCACCCGTGTGCCCACAATCCCTGACCTCTTTCAGCCTGTGCCTCCATGTCTAAGATTAAACCGTCCAGATCCTGATTCGCGGTCTTTGATGTCTCCTCCAGCCATTTCATTGCGATGACGCACTCGAGCGCATACTGATCCGCGGCCAAGAATTCCTCCCAAACCTCGCGATCCGTCGAGTACCGGTGAAGATTCTGAAAGGCCGATTGGCGTCCTTCTTTGAAACTGGCCCGACTGGCCGGGTCGTCGATGCTAATGAGGTTGAGGAGCAGGCGCCATGTGTCGACTTCCAACTGCAAGCGTCGCACCTCCTCATCCGCCTTCGCGTCCTGCACTCCACTTGATCGGAAGCCCATCTTCGCACGCCTGAGAGTCTGCTCTTTGTTGATATCCTGAATGGCATTTTGCGCAAGATCTCGGTAGCTCTCGACTAGTTTGTAGGCGGCCTGAACGGTGTGGAACTCATCGTTGGCATTCTTGCGTTTGAACTGCTCGAGTTTGTCGGCAAAGGCCTCGATCTGGCGTGTGACACGGTCGGCGGTTCGGCGAAGAGGCTGTAGTACTTCCTGTGCGCCCGATGCTGTGAACAGCTTGGGAGAATCTGAAGATGGGTGAGCCATGCCAATTGACCAAGCAGTACGATTAAACGAACCATGAGACCTGCTGGAGAAGTTGAGCACGGATTTCAAACTGCGTTCCGAAGCAGGAAAGGCGGATCCTGTCTCTGAGGTACCATCTCCATTGACGTCGTCGATGGTCTCATCCATCTCCTGACCTTCGTCATAATCAACCTCTTCCCCTTCGTCGTAGACCTCTTCCTCTTCATCCATGATGTCTTCATCCTCCCCTTCGTCCTCGTCAATATTGATAATTTCGTGTTCCTTGGGCGGAGCCTGGTAGGCGAGAGACCATTAGCAAGCTGTAGAAGCAGACCAAAGAGACGAAAGTCGCGTACCTGAGAGCGACGGGTCGCACCCGTAGACGCAGCAGACCTAGTAAGAGGAGCCATCATGAATGATGACGTACTAGGCCAGCAACGTCGAAGATGTGATGTTTCGATGTTGTTGATGGAGAAGAAATTCGGGAAATCGGTGTTTGTCTCTTTTGGTTTTGGTTTTGGTTTTGGGCGCGTTAGACCCAGTTCCCAAAGCGGTTTAGCTCAGCCGGCACGGGATTTTTCATTATTTAACGATCTCCGCTCAAAATCTCTTTCCTTCTTTTTTCTTTTCTTCTCTAATGTCTATAGGCAATCATTAGAGTCTCGGATTGGAGGTAATCAATCTTCATTCAGGTCCATAGCGGCCTCTTAGCGTGCTCACGATTGTCTTATAATAATCTAGCAGTCCTTCAACAAGCCTAGTTTCCTCCAGATGGGAGCTCAGACTGCAAAAGGGCTGTTACATGCCAATTGCTACGCCCATGTGCTATGCTACTTGTGCTTCTCCGCTGCCTCGGCCCGCTGCTTCATCTTCAATCGCAGCAGGCTTGCCTTGGGACAGCTCATGGTAGTAGCCTTGTCTCCTTGCTGCTGATAGAAAGCATTGCAGCACTCGTAGAGGGCGTCAACCTGTGCCTGGCATTTCTCCTCCTGGTACCCATTCTTAGTCAAGCAGTCTGCATCTGGTTAGTGCTGGTCTCTGGAATGCAAAGTCACGGAAGTGTACCTTGAATAGCGCACTAGGACAGTTAGCTTCCAAGGTAGGGACATAGGGACCGGATATGAGACGTACAGCGCGCGGGTGACAGGGCGGGTCGTGAGACAGATCTTGCTGGAGGTTCCCCTATAGGCAAGTCAGTTGTAGTTCTAGCCTCTTGACAGGATCCTTTGCTTTCATGCTTCCACCTACCATGATCATCTGTGAAGCAAACAAGTCAAGACGGAAGCTTCAACGGAAGCTCATAGAACGCTGCGACTTCCCGGACTGAATGACGCAAAATAGATTCTCCGCCTTTGTGGGGCGAGTGTGGCCATTCTGCCGCTTGATATCTCTCTCTTTCTCGCTCTTCACTCTGCTTTCCTTTCCCGCTCCCTCTACCATGTGAGTCTAAGCCTTGTCGCATTACCACCAGCGTCGCGTCAGCTAATATTTATCCCAAAGAATCCAGATCATCACCAGATCGCTCATAGCATCCTCTTCCAAGTAAGCGCCCTGCGTTACCTCCCAGACGATCATCCTCTGACCCGACTCCAGAGACTCCCTCATCTATTTCCAATATGTCTGCCGAAAAGGAAGGCAGTGCCTCGGCCCCGGCTCCCGCACCCCCTGCTGACCACCTTAACATCAAGGTCACCGACAACAACAACGAGGTCTTTTTCAAGATCAAGCGCTCCACGCAGCTTAAGAAGCTCATGGATGCCTTCTGCGAACGCCAGGGCAAGCAAATGGCCACCGTGCGTTTTCTCTTTGATGGAACCCGTGTGCGCCCCGAAGACACCCCCGATACCGTACGTCCCTATATATGAAATCACGAGATCAAAGACTGACGTATGTACAGCTCGACATGCAAGATGGCGACACCCTCGAGGTTCATCAGGAGCAGATTGGAGGCTAGACCAGCTTGCGTTCTAAGATCCCACTTCTCGCTAGCTCTCACCGCGTAACTTCGACGTGCGCAAATCGCATACGAATGGCGATAGGATTGGCGAAACATGGAGTTAAATGCTGTTCTTCACGAATCAACGAAATCACTGAAACCGCCCGGATTGCGGCTCTCTCCATATCTCCATAATACAAGATACAAGCTCTACAGTCTCGGCTATTAAAAGGCAGGACTCAGTCATTGATCATTGTCATACCTCCCATAGTATCAAATTAAATGTCCCAGACCCAGTAGATCCATTAGGACCAACCATCCCCACCTGGCCAGCCGCTCAAACGAATCAAGCGCCATGTAATAAATACAACAGACATATGTATGTACAGGTGGATATGTATAAGAGTACATAGAGCCCCATCACTCACAGCTAATCAGTCCACACAGAAGCCTTCGCCCTCTCTTCCTCCTCCTTGGCCTTTGCCTGATCCTCACGCTCGCGATTGCGGCGCTTGATCTCTTGCTCCTTAGTAGCGCGGTCATAGGCGCGTTGCTCCTCAGTACGCTTGGGCGCCCGAATACCCAAAGCACCGGCAATAAGCCGGCCAGCAACGGCAGTCTGCTTCTCTGGCCGGCGAGCAGGGCCACCCGACGAAGCAGAGGTGGGCCCCGGCGCGGAAAGCCATGGTTGTGATGTCTGCGGCGAGATAGGCGTAGGCGGGGGATCTAGAGGACCCTCCGAGCTGATGGTGGGAGAAAGGACGGTTGACGGCGATGCAACTTGAGGTGTAGATTCCGAGTCTGACCACTCGGCTTCATCCTCCCATGAGTCCGCGACGGGCTTCTTTGCCTTGGGCTTTGACGTTGTGGCGGACGTGTTCGGGATCGGGCGAGAGATGTCCTGTACCGGGCCTTTTTTGCCAATGGCTAGACCGTGGAGACTGGATTGGAGCTCGGAGCGCAGGTCAGACATGGGTGGTACTGGGAAGGTAGAGGGGTATGTTTATTCAGGAGGTGCCAAGTATCTCTAAAGAGTGTTTGCGGAGTTGTGTTTGGAATTCAAGATCACAGGTGCATGGCGTCACCGCTACCGGTGCAACCCTGGTTGTTCGTGGAGACGCGGGTTAAACCCGGGACGCCCTGCCTCAAGGCAGGACTGGGTATCCGAGCGAGACTTTCTGTGTTGCCGAGGCTATTATTGTATATTATTCGTCTGGAATTGTTTTAGAGTTGATCTTGGCGGTTATGATCGGCAATGTCGAGAGTTGACGTACAAGATTCACATTTACATGCCTCGGCTCTAATTTGTGATAGGGCAATGACAGAAGGGTATGCATCATCTATATCTCTTTATTGCAATAAGTACACACACACTATTTACACTGTAGTTTAGTTCTGAGCTAGCGAGATCACCTTCTTGGCCGCATCTTCGAATCCATCGAATGCGTGGAGAGGAAGGCCACTCTCCGCGATCTGTCACCCATCCATGTCAGCAATTAGAACGATAGATCTTCAAATACTAAAATATTAGCAGTAACTTACCATCTTCTGGCCAAGCTCCTCGTTTGTCCCACGCAGTCGCACCACGACGGGAACCTTCATATCCAAGTCACGGAAAGCCATGATGATTCCCTCGGCGATCATGTCGCAGCGTGTCAGGCCACCAAAGATATTGACAAAGATGGCATTGACGCGCGGATCAGAGCAGATGATTCGGAAAGAAGACCTGACCGTCTCGGAGGTGGCCTTACCACCAGTGTCGAGGAAGTTGGCGCAGTGGCCACCATGGGCCGTTAGAGCGTCGACGGTGTTCATGGCAAGTCCAGCTCCATTGACTGAGACAGTGTTAGGGATATTGCTACAAAGGATACGTAAGAGACATACCTAGAGTACCAATGCTACCCTCACCTTGCAACCTGTGATGATTAGCACTGGCGAGCGTCCGTGAAGAGTTCATCGACGTACTTGACATAGACAATTCCGTCCTTCTCAGCTTCAACCTCTTCCGGAACTTCTTCCGCGGTGTTTCGTAGACTGTGAATCTCTTCCTGGCGCTTCGAGCTGCGGAATGCAGCATCGTCAAATCCAAAGCGGGCACCGTGGACTTCCAGGCTTCCATCAGCCGATGCTCCAACGTTAGTCTCCAGCACGAAAGCTTCCTTCTCCTTGAAAATCTCCCACAATACTTGTACCAGACCAGCTAGCGTGCTGTTCGCTGACTCAGGAAGACCCAAATGTGATGACACTTCGCCAATAACAGGGTTATTCTCAAAGCTGGGCTGGGTATAGCTGAAGGGAAATCTCCGCGCCTTGTGAAGGTCAGACACACTTGGAGATGCGATGATGCACGGCGATAGAGCCGTGCGATCGACAGAGATAGAAACTGATACATCAGAGCTAGAAGGAGAGTCGCTGACAGGAACGGCCTTCTGCTTCAAGATATCGAAAGCCTGAAACTGCTTGACGTAGAGGCTGCGCTTCTGCTGGTGTATGGGCCTCGGACTCGGGGCTGCGCGCCTCATGGTATGGAATCCTCGCCTTTGAGGACCTCCCGGGATTGACTGTGCGGTGTCAGCATTTATTCTAGTCCAGCTCAGTTCCGCACTCACGCTTGTTCCTACCCGGCCGGCTTTGTCGCCAAGTAACGCCCTCATTCCCACGCCGAACTTCTCGGGATGGTTAACCATAACGGCACCCGCACGTTCCAGTGCTTGATACTTGGTTTGCGCATCAGGCTCACCGGGTGCAGCCCAAGCTCCAGCGTGGCCCATAATACGTCCCGGAGGTGCCTCCAGTCCCCCAACGAGAGCCATAATAGGCCTGACAGTAGTTAGCCAGAGAACCCCCTACACCGTCAAAAAAGAAGAACTTACTTGGGATTCTGAGTCCGCCGTCGATAATCCTTGATCCATTCCGCAGCATCCATCTCAGCCGTACCACCAATCTCGCCAACAAGAATGATACCCTCGGTGTCAGGGTCGTGTTCAAAGATTTTCAGCGCATCAACAAAGTTAGTACCAGCCAATACATCGCCCCCCATGCTAATGCAAAGACTCTGCCCCAGCCCAGCTCGGGTCGTCGATGCGACAGTTTCATAGCTCAGAGTTCCCGATTTGGCTATGATGCCAACATTGCCCGGCGCGAAGCACGGCAGGGGCTGGAAGCCGATTCGGCACTTGCCGAGGGCTGATATAATACCCGGACAGTTCGCACCGACCAGACGGGTCTTGGATTGAGTTTGAAGCATGGAATGAATCTGTTGGAATCGTTAGTGAAGAAGCAGGGAAGTATTATATTCACACGCTTACGCGAAGGATGTCATGAATAGGGACATGCTCAGCGACTGCCACTACGAGTGGAATCTCCGCCTCAATGGCCTCTTCAATGGCTTGTGCTGTCTGGTTGCCCGGGACATAGATAGCGGATGCATCGGGCTTTGCTTTGTCCTGGGCCTATCAGATGTGTTTGCATATTAGTTCAAGTTCACTGTCCCATGTCCATAATGGGAGTCCATACCGCTTTAACTGAAGGGAAGATAGGAAGTCCTAGGTGTTCACCTTCAACACCAGGCTTAACACCTCCGACGATCTTGGTGCCCCATTCCAAGGACTCCTTGACGTTGGCAGTAGCCTGCCTTCCTACGGGGAGAGTCAGCTAGGAACTTGATATGGCACCACAAAAAACTTACCTGTAAATCCCTGAAATAGAACCCTTGTGTGAGCCCCAATCTTCAAGTTGGGCAGCGTATCCGCGTAGCTAGCACTGCGCGGCGAAGTCGAGAACCGCCTGGTCCACAGCCCAGTTTGGGGCACGCGTCTTGGCAGAAAGTGCAGAGCCATTGTCAGGTCAACTGGAGCTACTCATACGGATGGACACAAAATGTAGCCTGCGAACCAATTGGCCGTTGATAGCGTTTTTGTATGATTTCCACGATGTTTCGGCCGACTTAAGACGGCTTCTTGAATAAGTCGGCTATCCGATCTCGGAGATTCCCCACATCGGATTCCCGAGGGTGTTTGGTATGGTGCCTAGCTTTGAAGGCGACACTTGTACGATCGGCGATGCTATAATTAGACAGTATCGGTGATAATGAAGGTGCAGGCCAATTTATTAGGGCATTCATCATACCAGTTGACTATGAAATGTGCGGGAAAAGAAGATGGCTACGACAGGTATAAGAAGGAGGACTCGGAATTACCCCAAACCATAGTGAATTGGCGTGGACAGGAGTGAATGTGATTTTTGATTGCTCGGATATAAGCACATGATAGACCAAACAGAATATACATCTTCCTCTTCAGGACCTATCGAGTACAAATCGTCTCTTGTTTTCGTTCTCCAACCCCATGTTGCCAAGTACAAACAGGGCATAACAACGTAGCCATATCAGAGAGAGTCGAGATTAATTCAATCATCGACGAGACAATATTTCTTTTAGATTGCCCATGCATCCTCGAACTCTCTTCAACAAGAATTTACGGCTCGTTCCAAGGTGGATGGTGACAAGTTGGTGCTTCTTCCCGGGCCTTGTGCCTCCATAGCCCTTTAATCCTTCCGTCTTCCTGAGTTCCAACATGCGCAGACCCCAGACGATGCTTAGCCGTAGGTCCTGTGCCCACTGGAGAGGGCTTAGACGCTCATTGAAGTAGAGTAAGGCAGCAAGCTGTTTACACATCCAAGACAACTTCTCAGATCTACAAGCACAAGTAGCTGCGAACAAGAAGGGAACAGTATTAGTTCAAGCCCTGATTGAAGTGCACACGCTCTCAATCGACCAAATGTATATGAGATCCATTCAATCCCACGCAGTGGCTGTGCGCTCCTCCTCATCGACACGCCCTCATTTTTCTTCAAGTGACCGGACAACGGAACCCTCATCAAACTCACGGTGACCAGGGGGTTGGGGACTGTTATAAGTGGGCCTGAATAAATACCTTCCTTAAACGTCTTAATGAGTTGGATATCTTCTTTCTCCGTGGCCAGGCGGCAGTCAGACTCTCTTCATCTTCTCGTAGTCGCCTTCCGCCCTCTTGTACCCGCTTCTCGGCCCCTTGGAGGCGCTCATCACGCTTCTCCTTGCGTTGCTCTCTTTCGTCGTTATCCTCCGCTACCCGGCGGAGATTGTATCTGTAGTTCATTGGCCGAGTCGAGTCATCTCTGGAAACTCCTCTACCTTTGGAAGGTTTTCTTTGCATCACCAGTCAAAACAGATCGCCATAAATATAAGAAGCCAGCCAATGACTTCCCACTTTTGCTGCAAAGTCAAGATCTTAACGAATGTCTCAAGGACCGGGAAGGTGGGGATCTTTGGTTGATCTTCGGAAGCTGGAGGCGTGTTTGCTTCGGGTCCATTATAGTCTTAAGGTTGCATCGGTGGAGACATTGTGACAATTACTGTACTAGCCGGTAGAGCCAGTATGAAAAGAATCATAAGCGCTCATAGAAATAACTAAACCGGATAGAAGAAGTAGGGAGGTATACAGAAAGGTAGCTACTTCCTGCTTCAGAAGCAATATGACATGCTACCAACTGGTACAGTGCAGTATGCAGAGTGATGTAAAGGTGAATGTAGTGGCGGAACTCGCCGGTCATCCCTAGGTATGTCTCTAGCTGCTTGCACGAGCGCGGGAACTGTAGGGAGCGGATTGCCAGCAGCTTGTCGACCTTGGTGGTCATGCCGAGACTGTCAATCTCTTTACCTAGCAGGGTGAGCGTTGGAAAAGCGATCCATGCCTTCTTTGGGTCTAAACAGACGTTGAAGTCGGCGAAAGTTGAGAAGACTGTATGTAGCCGGGCAAGATGCTCTTCGAAAGTGTCTGAAACGACCACGACGTCATCGACATATGCGCGGCACCATTCGCGGAATAGGCGGAGCATGTTGTCCATCTGGCGTTGGACGTAGGCAACGGAATTGGCATTGCCCATAACGACGACAAGCAAAACTTCCTGGCCTCTATGTGTGGTGACCGCTTGGAGGTCGGTATCGTGGGGGTGCACACGCCACTGATAATAGAATTTGGCGGCGTCGACAATCGTGATGAACTTCTTGCCCTTAGTGAGCTGGACAATGTCGTCTTGGCTTGGCAGCGGATACTGATCGGGAACCAGGCATTTGTTCGAAGATCTGCAATCGATGACGGGTCTTCCAACAGCTTGGGGCTTCCCATCTTTCCACACTTGAGAGGAAAAAAAGAGGAGTAAGCCTTACATCTGAGAGATATAGAAGGATTCAACCACTTAGATTGAACGGGTATTGAATGTTTTATGCCTCTCAATTTCTCCAAGACATAAGATTAGGTTCAGGTTGAGGATCGTCTCCGAGATGTCCTAAGGTTTGGTGAGGGTGAGGTTTGATGGGTGCCATCCCACTATACATAATGTTAGTTCGATGTGAACACTAAGCGTCGATTGTCCAAACTTTTGAACTTGAGATGGATATTCGGATCTATTTTCTTTTCCCTCATGTCCCACGATGGATCGAGAAGTCGTATCTTCCAATTGCGGACGTCGCCCGTCAATCATGCGACTATACTCACTAGACAGCTATCAGTGAGCGGGTAGCGACCATCTTGGCGAGCCTTGTTGGCCATGAATACCATGGCCTTCTGGATACTCATGGATGGGGGTTCGCGGAGGAGTTGCTTGTGTGAAGAATGGTGGGAGACCTTTCGAGGATCGCTTTTGACGCCCGGGCCCAGGTGGTGTTTCCTCGTGGCTACTATTCAAAGTATATAGACGAACAGATAGGTCATGGACCGTGAGCAATTAGGCCCACCACTTTCAATCTCATCCCCATGGCATAAGTGAAGATTATTTCAAGAGATAAATGGTAGATATTTGTATTCAAACTCAGGGATATAGACATCACATTGAAATTCATGGTAATCGCCTCGCACATTAATATTCTCTGAGATGCAGTTTCTTTCCAACGAAGCGCCGCCTCTCGGTCTTCTCTCCTCGCTCTCTTTCTGCACTGACACCCTTCAGGGCGTGAAGGAGCATACCAGCATCGAAAAAGCCATCTGTATTGACTGTTAGCACTCTGCGAACAGACGTAAAATGAGGAACTGTGATACTTACATCCTCCCATACCATCATCCTCGACACTGTCCGCTGTAGTGGCAGGCGTATCAAAGCCCGTGCCACGGGCGTCACCCCGAACAATACGGCCGCGACGCTGCGAGTCAAGTTGCAGGCGCTCAGCTAGTGCCTCGGTCTCGCGAGCGCGACTAGTGCGCGGGCGGGCTGCGTTGCGGTTACTAGCGCGTAGTAACTTCCGGATCTCCAAGAGATAGGACTCGAGAGCCTGCATAAGACGTGCAGTTTGGCGGTGCTTTGACGAAGCGCAGATAGAGATAGAATCGTCCTTGATGATGTAACCAATGCCGAAGCCATCGGCGGACGTGGGCCCGAATCCAAAGTGGCGCAGACACGGGTTTCCGCAGTTCGACGTGGACAAAATAGTGTTGTTGATCTTGTCCCAGCCCGGGTCGCTGAAGATGGCGGGTGTCGGTGGTGCGGCGGGTCGGGGGCTGCGGCTGCTGTTGGACCTGGGAGAAGAGTAGCCGTCTTCGGACATTTCGGAGCACTTGGGCGACTCGACTCCTTCGCCAGGACTACTATATCCACCGGTTGAGCTGGTATCGTAGGACAGTCCGTCATCGAAGGATCGCTGCCAGAGGCAGTACAGCGCGTACAGGTGGCGATCCTGACCCTCACCCTTCGAGCATTCTTTGGTCAAGGCCGTGTGCTTTTGCGTTGCGGTGCGTAGGGCGTCTATCTTTTGATGTGCTGGGTTTTCGCCCCAGAAAGTGCTGACGAAATCAACGGCCTCTGGAGTGACGGTTCGTATAGCCTCCGTGCGACCGTGTAGGAACATCTTTGTCATGGCTGGCTCATATGTGTTCTCCACATGACCGTAGAGACCGTAGTAAGCAGCCTGGAATGCCATCTGGACGAATGCATCTGGCGAGAATCCCATCGACGTAATAAAGTTCTTGCCGTAACCCTCAAAGTCCAGCACACGGAATTCATGTTGGTAAAGGAGATCCGAGAGGTGTGATTCGGCAAATCGCAACGCGATATTAAGCTCCGGCGTCATGTCCCACTCAAGCTTACGCGGAGTGGTGCTGACTTTTCCAAAGCTGTGCGGGTCACGCTTGGCCGGGTCAGGACTAGACGTCGCCCATAGGCTCGGGGCCTGACCGTTGATGGTCTTTGCAAATCGGAGAATAGTGTCTGTGTAGACGTCGCTGGCAAAGCGAAGCACCGTGTGGCCATCAACACCCGTGTGTTCAAAGTTGATACCGGCGCTACCGCTCTTGCAGACGATGATTTGCAGTTTATCATACCACCGGTTAGTGCAGGTGCCCACTTGTACACCCCTGAACACCTCGCTGGTGCCGCAGAGCATGTTGGCGCACAATTCGGATGTGTTGGAGGGCTCAGTGTCATCGAGACACAGGACAAAGAGAGCAGTGTCGACAATGTTCAAGCATTCGGCGTTGTTCGAAGTTGGGTCCTTGGTCATTATATCCCGCAGTCCTGACCAGACCTTACGGTTTTCGGTACTGAGGACGCCCAGCGCACCCTTGGCCGCATCCTGAATGGAAGTTTGGGCCGCATCATTAACGATCACTTGAAGGTTCAAGGCGATGTCCCTCTCACTCATGATCAGATCACTGTTGTCGTCCAGCACATCGAACCAGTAGAATTGACCTCGGCACATGACGACCACATGCTTAGCCGAGGGATCCTGGCTGATGACGCAGCCATTCTCTGTGGGCAGACGAGCTGTACCAAATAGCCGCGAGTACTGGTACATGCAAAGAGGTGTCCCACGGACAGTGTCAGGCGGAAGCTCTTCGCGCCGCACGGCACGGACGAAAGCCAAGGCCGAAACAACCAAAGATGCGGCCCGAGTGACTTGATGATTGCGAGCTGGAGTAGGGTCATCCTCCAGCAGGAAGAATGGGTTGAGGTTCAAAACAACCGCTAGAGAGTGTCAGTAGCTATTTTAGAGGGATTCAGGAACATTGCATGTGATACTCACAGCTGTCAAAATTCAAATAAGAATCATACCCTGGGGGGAATTAGCCGACATTTTGTGTCGAGACTTGAGTACACACTTACAAAACTGTTCAATATAGCTGGTTTTTGAACCAGCGTAGTTCTTAAGTTTCTCTTGTAGAGACGGGCCCTCCGTCTTTAGGAATTCTTGCACCGCCGCTTTGGTCTCCTCGTGTTCCCGTGGGCTTTGCAAAGCCGAAAGGGCATCGAGGTGTCGTCGGCAAGTATCCTCAAGATCAGGGATTGGCAATTTTGGCAAGGAGTCTTGATTGGCAAAAGTCAAGCCTTCCTTCTTGGCTGTGTGGACTTCGACGCCACCAGATGAAGGCTGATCGGGCGATACATTTGATATCACGACTGCGTGCCCTTGGCACTCAGTACCAGTGTTCTTCGATTCGGACTCCATGGCTTGCCCCAGAGGTTTGGGTGCAGTGAAGTAACGGACTGCCGTTGGTGAATAAGACATGACGTCAGTAATTCGATGCGATCAAGCGTAGTAACTGGCGAGGAAAGTGGGAAGAGACAGGAGGCGCAAGGCGGTGCGGTAGAAGTAGTGGCAATCTTGTAGGCAGTATGATGGCATTGAGGCTATCTCATGGGGACAGACATCAGGACAGAAAAGTATAGTCTTGAGTGGGGGAGGGGTAGTAAAGCGCGCGAATATAAGAAACTATATACTCCCAGGCCAAAGAATACCCCACTATGAATGGTTGTGGAATCGGCTCGGATTGAAGGGAAGGACGGAGGAAAGGACTTACAGGGTCCAAAGCAAACCGCGGGATGTGGGTTGAGTGTCCGGGGCTGGCTTTCGGGCAAAGCGCCGGAGGAACGGAGGAGCTGCTTCTGGGTCTGTCAGATGATTTGCCAAGTCAAAGATAACCGCGCTGACATGCAAGGCTTGCACATGCAGTTCAGTTGGTGATGGACCCTTTTCAGCGGTTTATAGGGCAAACGATGAAAGAAAGGTTCATATATGAAGCTGATAGGAAGACTCGACCGACCTTTAATCAGATGAACCTTGAATTAGAGGACCGTGTGGAAGAACAGCTGAGTTACAACAGGGTACTTCTGGCAGTTCACCGGGAAGGATGTGAGGACGTAAGGATGTAAGCTCAAAAATGAGACCTGTTCTCTTAAAGCTCGAACCACCTATCTGTCCAAGCATGGACAGAAAATCACTGTGGGATTGTGGGGATCTGCAGGTCCGCAAATGATGCGATGACGTTTCGGGCGAAAGGAGCCGGGAACGACGCGGGGAACAGCACGTGACCTAGTCCAGATCACTGCGGCCCGAAACGATCTTCTGCCATCTCCGACCGCCCGAACTCTACCTTTCTGGGAATAACGTCTTAGTCTGCGGCCTATTCAGGCTTAGCGTTGGCTCTATGTATATGAAAGTAGAGGAGAAGAAAGATCTAGAAGTCGAGAAGTCGCAACCTTGGACAAGTCATAACCTTGGAACTCGGCTTCAACGCCCCCGGTTATGATTTCCCCATTGACGGCTCCACCATTCATGACCTCGGGATGCGCTGCTGTGTCCGATCTCCACGCGATTCCCTGAATGAAAGTCAGATTCCGACATACCTACAGTATATAAGACTACATCAATCTCGCTCTTCTGGCGAATGTGCTATTTGGCCAACTTCAACCCGCTGGAGTCAAGAAGCTCATATGTCTGCAAGAAGCAATAAGCAACATGAGTCGACCCTCTTCTCTAGGGTTTCTGGGTTTTATCCCCGCCCCTGAAAGAAATTTTTTCATGGGTTCATTGCACTGCTTCCTGTTGATCCTGAGCATATATGTCTGGGCACTAGTCAGTCTCTACATCAGCGAACCATTCACACCTGCTGCAGTACAATCCTCAAAAATCTCATTGGTTTCCAGGGCTGCTTAATAATGCCAATACCTAACTAACTAGTTAACTAGGTACAAGCTTAGCAACAACCACATTGGCTAACTGGGTGCCTTTCTATTCATATTGATTCGGCAGACCAATTCAAAACGGCCAGTCGACCCAGTGGACAGGAACCCACGAAAGGCAAATGATAATCGTCAAACACCCAGACCTGACAACCTGCCCAGCACATATGAGTCCCAACCATGCCCGATGCAGGTGGCCATTCAACGTCGTAACCCTCGATACTCTATAGGAAAAGCCCAGTTCGACATCACCACCAGGTCACGAAGTACCTAGCCCTTGCATTCAAACTGGAAACATGCCCTCCGACACCGAAGTCTGCAGGAACGGTACAACAACCCAATGCAGCCTTCCAGCATAGTCGAAGTCCTAATGCGAAACTAGACAGGGTGGCAGCTTCGGCCCTGCTCCATACCAACAGCACTCCATGAACATTACACAGAAGCTTGACTGTCATCCTTATTGATCCAGCTTCCAGGGACATTCTATGGTATCTCCGGGATCCGGGACTTGCCTTGAATATCAGTTGGTAACTAAGATATTCTACCTACAATTCAGCATTTAATATTCGACTTTCTCGCTAGGCGAATTTGCAGGACTAGTTGGACATGGATGTCTTCGGGGTTCTGGGTAATAGGTGACTTTGTGCAGTACTGCCGTGATGCTTCCAAGCTGGCACGGCATTTTGACGTGTAACTAGTAGTTAACTAATCAGAACCAAAACCACAGATTGACTAATTAAAATCAAAATCAAAATCAGGCACTCGGGCAATCAGGCTTGAAATGTCCTGTATCCCTGTAATCACAATGATCACCACTGCATCTCGACACAAATCAATGCAACAAATAAAAGTTGCCCGGGCAGCGATAGTCAATCCTCACACAAAGAAAACATCAACGGCTTACGCTAAAAATGCCATGTACGGTGTAGCTAATGCAAGGATAAAGTTCTACAAATTCAGGGGCAGACGCGGGGGGCCGACTACTGGAGCACGTGACATGGCACCAGAGGCGCAAGGCTCATCTCGCATTCAGAGTACATCAGACCATGTTTATCCACAAAATGGGCAGAAACGCTAGGAGACAAAGTCAAAGATATTCACAATTGAACGGGGCTCACCCGCAAGACCTTTCTCCCGAGGCGAGTAAAAGTTAAAGAAAAGAGAAAAAGAAAAACGATCAACCCAGGTACCCTCCGCGTAGATACAAAACAGGACTCCCCTAGACCCGAGCCGGAAGGAAAATGAATGGCTTGGAGCGTAGGGGATAAGGGCCGCCTAGTGCCGATCCCCGCCTCGAGAGAAATTCCCCGTCAGTAGACCGAGCAGGACATGCAGAATGCTGAGAAGAAGCGAAGCGATAAAGGGAAAAGTAACAGACATAGACGAATGCAAGATGTTGAGGGACGTATCGCTGTAAAGCACAGAGACGTCTCCGCTCGAATCTAAGGGCATTCTTAGGCGGAGTAAACGGATTGGCCCTGAGGAGCCAGAACGTTGGCGCCATATTCACCGTCGTAGTTACCGGCGGGAGAGTAGTTGCAGACAGTGAAGGGCATGGGGGAGCTAGAATCGACGTTGCCGAGTTCGTTACACATCACGGTCGCGCAGCCAACGTGGGTGGTGCCCTTCCAGATGATCTGGGAGAAGTGGCCCCACTTCTCGAACTCGGCCATGCTAGGGCTATTCGCGCCGTAGGGGGTCGGGAAGTAGCCGATCTCGTTGTTGTACATCAGGTTCGTGATCATCACGCCAATCTGGCTCTCCTCAACGCCGTATCCGATGTTCTGGCCATAACCGCCGCCATCGATGGAGCTAAGGAATGAATGTCAGTCTGATTCGATAGGCAATAGAACTATTGGAGAACTTACGTGTCGTGCTGGTAAACACACTTGGCGGCGAGAGCACGGGCGCTAGACTCGAGGCTGGAATCCCAGTCGACCGAAGGGGCAGAGTGGTTGCTGCGGTGGACATTGTGGTTGTACAGCACGGCCTGCTGGTAGGCGTTGGCAGGGGTGGCGCTGGCCTCGGGGGCCGAGGAGGTCGAAGTAGAGAGGGTGGTGGGGGCAGGTTCAGGCTGGATGGTCGAAGTCCAGGCAGTCGACCAGTAGGTAGTCGACTCGGCGGGTTGAGCCTCGTCGGTAGCCGGGTCACGAACGATGACAGTGGACTTCTTGAAAAGATCAGAGTGCTCGGTCTCGGCGGGGGCAGCAGACTCGGTGGAGGTCTCGTAGACGACCTGGGCTTGCTGGGCAGCAGGAACGGTCTCGGTAACAGCAGGCGCGGTGACGGTCTTGGTCACGGTGACGGTAGTCCAATCGGTCTCATAGACGCGCCTCTCGAGGGCGTTAACTGCGCCAGCTGCTAGAGCAGCCAGCAACAGAGTCGAGCGCATGGCGATACCAGATCAAGGCGCGGTCAAAGAGTGTGATGAACTTCCCCAGGAAGTGTGTCGTCGGGACAACGCCGCAGATCGACTGCGGGAAATAAGGAGTGAGGATGGCGCTTGTCAAAAGAGTGACAGGCCGAGAAGCCTTTTCTAGAGAAAAAGAGCGTAACCGGCCGGGAAAAGAGTGGAAGCGTGAAGAGCGTGGAGGAGGAAGAGAAGGGTAAATGTAGAAAGGGGAGAGGTCAGTGGGGCCGTGCGTATCACTTTTGTTTGGGAAATGAGTTTGAGATTTGATTTTGAGATTTTGCATTCAACTTCCAATTTCCTGGGATCCTTAATTTGCCCTTGTGCGTTTTTTTTTCCTTTCCTTTGTAGAAGTATGTTTTCTAATCTGTTGCGCGGCAGATTCTATCTCTCACTACTTATTGTTTTTCTGGCCTCCCTGTTCCAACCTCGTCGACATACGGGACACATACCAATGACCTCCCGCCACCAACAGGCGTGGGACATTCCACATTCCAGGACGTCTCCAACAAACCAATGGGCAGGATCATCCTTGAAGAGGCTGGACAATGGAGGAAACACGACAGTTATTCTCCGGGCAGTCTGAACAGTCTGGACAGTCTGGTCCTGTCGAATCGAGGCCCCTGTGGTGATTGCCCCTGGGCGGATCCCCAATCCCACTAATGCAAGCGCTAGTGCCCCGGGATTAATTTCAGGGCCCGCTCTTCTTCGGCCGTACTTGTAGGGAGTATGAAGTACATAAGGGCCGTAGGATAATTGATACTTGTGTCGTAAATCCTAGAATACCATGATTTCCATCGGAAACAACAAGCGTCAGGGGCGTTATCGTAAACCCTTGAGTGTTCCAGGAACAGTTTCAGAATTTGGTCGTCAAGCACCAATCAGCAACCACAGAGCAGTGAAGGGTCGATATCCACCATCCACATCCACCGCAACGGCGTAGCCGCTAAAAACCTTGGCTTTCGCTTGATTTCCCTTGCCTATATTCCTGCACGGTCCGCCATCTCGGATTGATTAAAATCCAGCGCCTCTTAATCTGTTTTGTTTCAACCCGAAACTAATGTTGCAGGGTCGCCTGGTTTTGAACCTTTTTCCTCAAACTCATTGAATTAGGTCATGCGGTTCCTGAACCAAACATTCGAAAAAGGGGGAAACAAATAGAGTTTTTTTCCGCGATCCCGCTCCTCTCGGATTCGGCCTTACATGATGAGGCGTCATCCATGACTGGCATCGGAAATTATTCAGTCCCTAACTTGTGCAAAGACATAATTAAAACGTGACTTCGGAGGGGGTGCAACCACCGGGCAACAGTCCCGTGTATATGGATATGGACGTGTTCAATACTATTGAACTTATCCGAATCATATACTATAGAAAACAACCTAATTGGGATCCCTGTCGTAACCTCCGAACAGGGACTTTTATCCGAAAAATAACACCCCCAGTGGCACCGCCCACCCAGGTCCCGTGGGTGCATTGGGGATCACACATGTACATACTTCCTCAACGCCAACGAAGAATCACACCTAGAAAAAGCAATGCAAGGAAATGAATCAAAATCCCTTTTTTCTACAGATCAACCATTCTGCATCGTCCCGCCTCACAAACCATCAGGTAATTCTTGGCCGGTTCGGCGGCTTTCAGATCCTTGAAGAGTGGGTTCCGAGACTTCAACCAGAATGACTGATTACCCACAAAGTCCTTCAGATGAGAGGGCCGAATGTCCACGAGTGAGGCCACAACGATCGCTGAAGAGATCTTGGATTCGGTCTTGGCTCGCACTTTCTGGACAATGAGATCGCGCGCCGACGCCGGTTGATTCGGCCGGCTGACGAGATTATCCCCACTGGATGGAGACGTATTGGTAATGTCCGTGGTGCAAAACACTCCCGTCACTGTACTCGTGCCAATTTGCAGACCCACGATGACATCTAACAGTCCGACGAAGAGGAACGGATGCTGCATGATCTCTACGGCAAAGGAGTTGCATGTCTGTCGCGCCAGTGTCCGATATTCCTCTTCCTCCAGCAACGCTGACAGTCGCAATAGGTTGCGCGCAATCATACCGTTCACCGAGGGGGTTGCCGACTCGGTACCGGTCTTCAGTCGGAGGAGTGGGGGTGGCATGCCAGGGGTCATACTTGACGGTGTGTTATAGTAGCCGGCAGGTGTAGATCCAGTCTTGGCAAGGAAGTATTCGTTGAGGTATTCTGTGATTGGAGAGGTTAGTCGCCGATCACGTTGGGCAATGGATACGATTCTTACTTTGAAGGCGCTCGGCAAATTGGAGATAGCTGTCATCAAAGGTAGCCTCGTACATGTCCAGTAGGCCGCTGATCAGGTACGCATAGTCATCAGCGAAGCCTGGAGTATCGCCGCGACGGCCATCGCGCCAGATGCGCCACAACTTGCCAGTGGTCTTCTCGAAGAGCTTCTCCTTGATGAAGCTGATCGCACGTGCGGCAGCCTCGCGGCACTGGACCGCCTTCGAGCTTTCGATCTCCTCAAATAGGACGCTGCACTTGGCCAGTGCGCCGATCGCCAGTCCATTCCAGGCCACGATGATCTTATCATCCAGCTCCGGTCGACATCGAGTCTTCTCGCGGTGATCACGCAACTTTTGTTTCCCACCCTTGATAATCTTGACCACCTCCTCTTCGCTCAATCCAAATTCCTTGGCGAGTTTGCTCGGCGTGGCGCGAATCGACAGCACGTTTTGATTCATGAATTCATCGTGAGGGTCGTACTCGGCAGCCACGTTTCCATCGGGCAGGACACCCCAATGACGAGCGCACACCGGAGCATCGCGCGTTCCCAGAACCTGGGTCAGTTCTTTCAGAGACCAAACATAGAAAGCACCTTCACGCTTTTCCGTGTCATTCGGACTGGGGAAACTGTCTGCATCTTCAGATGAAAAGAAGCCACCGGTGGGAGATTGAAGAGGTTCAGTCGTCAAATAGGCAGCCAAGTCATAGACGGCACCTAGCAACTCGGGATCGTGAGTCAGGCGGAACGCATCCACGAAAACGTCCAGTAGTTGTGCCTGGTCATGCAACATCTTTTCAAAATGCGGCAGGCTCCAGTCAGTCGTGACACTGTACCGAGAGAAGCCATGGCCAATATGGTCCCGGATACCGCCACGCGCCATATTCACTAAAGTTGTCACCGCCATGGCAGTCGCCTTTTCACACTCATCTTGTCCCACGATATCCACAACTTCCTTCGGATATGTACCAAGTTGCAGCAAAAAGCTGAGGTTAGGGGGAGTGGGGAATTTAGGCGCGCGACCAAACCCGCCGTTGATAGGGTCGTATCGCGACGCGAAGTGTTGATAAGCCTCTTCCAGAAGTTCAATGTCCAACTCTTCGTCATCCTCGAGGGTCCCATGCTGCGAATGAGTCCCTTCTTCGGCAAACTCTCGCAGCTGGGCGGTGATGTCTTTGGCACTTTCCAAGCAGCGCTGCTGTTGGGTTTGCCAGACATCCCTCAGCTTCTCCAGAATGTCGACAAACCCGGTAGTTCCCGGGCCCTGTAGTGTTGCCGAGTTTGGTCCAGGCCAGTATGTGCCTCCGAAGACAGGTTCCAAATTGGGGGTCAGGAAGACGCTCAAAGGCCAACCACCGGCCCCGGTAGTGGCTTGAACGTAGTTCATATAGACATCGTCAATATCCGGTCGCTCTTCACGGTCAACCTTGATCGGGATAAAGGACTCGTTGAGAATCGCAGCCACCTCTGGGGACATAAAGGACTCCTTTTCCATGACATGGCACCCTACAGGCCGTTAAAATGGGGGCCGGTGCAATTGGGGGAATGGGGGGCGTACAATGACAAGCCGAATATCCAATACTAAGGAATATAAGCCGATTATACTGCCGGGCTAGTCGAATTGACTCGGCATCCCAGAGCTGCCATGCCACAGGGTTATTCATGTGTCCTCGAACCTACCACTCGTCAGCATCATATAGTGAACCGGGAACAGCGGGCAGTATCACATAGGGGGAGCTGCTTTGTGAGAGGCGGTTGACCAGCTTTGGCGCCGCCTCCGAAACCTCGTGCTGCGACTGCATGATGGATGTCGCGATTTGAGCTCAATTCGGGATGTCTGCGGATAGACTACCAGTTGGTCGCTACCGGTCTGCGTCGGAGTACTAACGGGATCGGGAAAGGGACCGAGAATGATACTACCCACCAATAGTATAGAGTGTCTGCGAGTCAAGACGGGTGTTGCACAGGGAGGGGTTAGGACTTGGAAGTGGGGTGACCATAGAAGACAGTCGTGACACCGCAGATCGGGATCGTCCCTGTGCGTCATCAATGCATCAGGAAAGTCACGTGCCTGGGCAATCATCCAGTACATCCTCTAGTTTCATCTTTAGTTGTCCATAACTGGTGCCTAGCTAAGCTAGATAAGCTCCAGGTCCTTGGATAGGCTTAGATGAACCCTGTCCATAGTAAGTAGATCAGCGCTGGTTTCGTCTATTTGCGAAAATCCGCTGGAGCGCTGGTATATATTTAGGAGTCAGTTCATTGACTTGGTGTATCATCAACCAGGAACAGATGAGCGTACATCCGCCTAGTTTTGAGAGGTATCCATAGCTAGGTTAAGCCATAGAACAGGCCAGTAGGGGAATGTCAATAACACAAGGTAAAGACACTGCCCAAGAAAGCGTGGAGTGGTTTATAAATGCTCTCGTGCCTTGCAGGTGAGACCAAGAGATTGAGCTTGAACGGGTTCCTACCTACATAGGTAAATTTCGCTTAATTTCCTACAATTACATTCGAGGATCACTTTCTCTCTAGAACTTCTCTAGTAGCACTTTCTCCACCTGAGTCTTGAATACACCCACTTAAACTCGCCGACATTGGTCTCTCTCATAATCAAAGAGTTGCGATAGAGTAATCCATTGTTGGAAGCAGATTTTTTCCTATCGATAATTCATTTGATCGGTCGGATTTTTTTCCGTCTAGAAATATCTTGTACACTCTTCTCAGACAGGGTATCACAAACATCTAATCATCCATCAGCTCGGCCAGCTCGCGTTCTTCCTCTTCCGTCAACATCGTTTCGCCTTTCGGCTTTTCTTCTTCCGCCGGGCCATTTTTAGCCAGATCTACGGCCTTTTGCAGCTCGTCGGGTCGTAGAGACCACTGGCGAATGGTGCCATCAATCCCCACACTAGCAACAGTCGAACCCACAAGAACCAGGCCAGTGACTTCCTCAAAGTGACCCGAAAACGTATGATGGAGCTCCCCGGTCTGAAAGCAATCAGCATTCGGCTAAGAAGATCGATGAGAAATATCGGAAACTTACAGATCGGTTCCACACACGCACCTCCTCATCCCGACAGGCAGTGATGACCCAGCCCCCGGATTCATAAACGACGATGTCTCGCACGAAGTCAGGGTGTTCCAGGCTGAGATTGGCTTTCCAGCCGTCCGCCCGCACCAAACACTTGGCGGTCTTGTCGGCTGACGCCGTCCACAGATCACCGTCATTATCGAAGAACAGCTTGTATACACTGGTGTCATGGGGGAGAAGAGGCTCTGTGGGTCCACCATCACCGAAGATATTGAGCTGTCGAATCTCGCGGTCACTTCCTGCGCTGAACACCACTGGCTGGGACTCTTCCGCTTCAGGATCAAAAGCGAGATCCTGAATGCCGCGAGTGTGGTCCCTGAATGTCTCAATTCGTTCACCACTTGCGATGTTGAAAACGAGGACTTGTGCATCTGCACCGCCGGAGATGAGTAAATCTTCTCCACGCAGTCTAGCACTGATTACCGACTTCACGAAGTCGGTATGCCCTTCGTACTTCCGCCGAGGCTGCCCCGAGGCAACATCCCAACTCCAGACGGTCTTGTCCCAGCACCCGGAAAACAGCAGCTTGCCATCCGGGCTAAGACAGACACTCGTCACTGGCGCCACGGGGCCTTTGAAGAGGGCAGATGTCTCGCCCGTCTGAACTCGTCAGAAATATGACGCTTTCGTAGGAATATACTTCGATACTTACTGCCAGAATCACTCTGCTCACAATGCCGTTACTCTGTGCAACGTAGATCGAGCCTTGATTCACCGGGTCCGCACGGACTGCCAGAATCTTGCTCTGTAACCTAATTGGGTTCCCATTGGTATTCTGGGACTTGGCGTCCTTTCGCTCTTGCGAGTCGAGGGCAGCCCTGTCAGTGTCATTAGCAGCTACGGATAGCCACAAAGAAAGAATCCTTACGAGGTTTGAAAGAAGTAATCACGATTTGAAGTAGTCGCCATAGCTATTCTACCAAGTCAGGGGAAATGTGAGCTCTCAACATAGGCCGCGATCCACACTGCGCACAACCAAAAACTGCTATCAAAGCTCGTGCAGTCCACCGTAGCCCGAATCCACCAAAACCCACAGATTTTGCTTCTCTTTTCTTCTCTTCTCTTCTCAACCTTCCCATCTTCCCCTTCACACTTTTCCTCTCTCTATTTCCTTTTTGTTTTCCCCTTGCCTTTTCATTTGCGCGATTACGCGCAGGCCGCCAAGATGGATATGAACCATTTGATAGGGTCAGTCATCTGCACCTCCTCGGCCGAAGGGTTTGTGAGGCTGGGCTGGAGTTAACACCTGGCAGTCAGCGTTTCAACTTGATCTCCAAGAGCGACATTCGGTGAGTTTCATTTATCGATCTTTCTCCAGGGCTCTTGCTAATTGCTCCTAGATATGTCGGCACACTCCATGAAATCAACCCGGAGGCCTCCACAATCGCCCTCGAGAATGTCCAGTCATTTGGCACAGAAGGGCGTAGGGGCAGTCCTGGCGATGAGATCCCTCCTTCTGCAAGCATCTACGAATACATCGTCTTCCGAGGTAGTGATGTGAAGGACATCAGCGTCGCTGAGGAGCCAAAGAAGGAGAACACACAGCCGGAACCACCTCGGGTTCCCGATGACCCCGCCATCATGAGTGTAAGTCTACCTCACTTTGTCCTTTTTGACTCCAACTCCACACCATCTGGTCGTACCCTTGTGGTCGGCCAATTGATCAGATGATGAAATATATTCGGATGTAAACTCACAGACCTGTTCGGAATGCGCAAATCCGTGTCGATATTTCCGTTGCCTTCCTTCTGATTGATCAATTCCCTCATTTTTGCCTCAATCACCTCTATCCTGTCTTGATCGGAATATCTTGCTGACTCGAAGCAAAATAGAACATGTCGCGACCGGGTCCAGCCCCTGGCCTTGAGCTGGGCTCTGCTCCTGGCCTCCCTCCTCAGGGTCATCAGCAGACGCCCCCCGGTTATCCCCAACAACCACAGTTCCAGCAGGGTTTCTACCCGCCCCATGGTGGACAACGCTTTGGACCTCCTCCCCCCTTCGCTCCCGGTCCTGGTTTCCCAAACATGCCCTATGGTGCACCTCCGGGATGGTACCCTCCTCCTGGCCCCGGCTTCCCTCCCGGACCTGGCCAGTTCCCTCCTCAGATGCCCCTTGGTGCTCCTGTCCAACCCCCTCAACAGCGCCCCGGTCCTCCCGGTGCCGCTCCCGGTCCTACGCCTACCTCGGAGCTTCCTGTAAGCCCGAGCAAGCCAGCTAGCCGAAATGCTACTCCTGGCGCTCAGAATGCATCTACTCCACCAGTCGAGTCCAAACCGTCTGTTGCTGAGGCGATGCAGGCCCCGACCGGCCCTGTAGCAGCAGCTCAGAGGAGCGGTCGGGCTGTGCCGGCTATCCCGATGGCCGCCCCAAGACCTGGCGTCCCCATGAATAACGCCCCTACCGCCGGTACTCATGGAAATATTCCTACAACCGATGCTACCTCTGCTGCCGCCGCCGCCGTCGCGGCTGCCATGGCCAAGTTGCCGCAGCCTGGCGCTCAGAGGAAGCCTGGCCAGTCCGATGCTTCGGTTGACGCCATGACTCGGAAGATGAATGACATGCGGCCATATGACAATACTCGTGGCCGTGGCGGTCACCGCGGTGGACGCGGAGGTGCTCGTCCCCCGCCAAAGAAAATTGAAGTCCCCCAGTCTGACTACGACTTCGAGAGTGCAAATGCGATGTTCAACAAGCAGGACCTTGTCAAGGAAGCCATTGCCACTGGTTCACCTGCTGCTGAAGCGGAAGCGCACGGCCATGATGGCGAGGCTGACGTGGGTAGTGATGCCGGAGCGAACGGCACTTCCTCGACTACCCTCTATAACCGTGGAAGCTCATTCTTCGATAACATCTCGAGTGAAGCTCGTGATCGCGAGGAGAATGCGGGTACTCGCCTTGGCGGCCGCGAGTGGCGCGGCGAAGAGGAGAAGCGCAACATCGAGACCTTCGGCCAAGGCAGTGTTGACGGTAACCGCAGTCGGGGCCGCGGCCGCGGACGAGGCTATGGTCGTGGCCGTGGATACGGGCGCGGTCGCGGCTATGGCTATGGTCATGGCGGCCGTGGCGGTTCTCATGGCGGTCGTGCTCCATCTTCCCAGTCGACCGGTGTGCCCTCGCTAGGCTAAGTCGAGTCATTTATTCCAACTCGTCTCCTAGCAACGATTCCTATGATTATCCATTCCATCTCTTGGGGTGTCCGGATCTATGAATGAAACGACTGAATATGCTATCTTTTATCGTCTGGGCGCAATGGGAATACTCGGTTGGGCATCCAGGGACGGCGATCTGGTTTTTTTCTTTTTTCTCTTTTTGTTTTGCGGTCGGCAATGGGTGTTTACACGTTTGTGTTTTGGGTCTCCTTTCTGTCCTTTTCTCATCGTCAAGCATACCCTCTACAGCGTGTTTCCTGGTATACCCAGTTTGGACGGGTATCTCACCTTTCGTGTGGTCTTCTGGAATGAAAGACGAGAAGAGGTTCTGCAACATGCACTCTAGCCACTGCAAACAGCGAGGCTGAAAGTCGGCCATTGCGGCGGCAGACTATCTCATGTACAATATACAATAACCATATCTTGGAGAATGCTCCAACCAGAGCATCAAAAAGAAAAAAGAGGACCATTTGGTCTATAACACTTGCTCCCGTAATCATCGTAGTCGTCACCGACTTCCACAGCTTCTACCATGAGTGCAGATGCGGAGAAGCGCTTGTCCTGTCACTGGGGGAAGATAATACGTCCTGTCCAACGGTGCTATAGTTAGCTACCATCACTACATTCAATAGCCCCAGGCTGAATAACTAGGCAGCATACGGAGCCTCTCGTTTCACACATTGTCCTGATTCAAACAACACTCAACAAAGATGATTAGAATGCCTAACAGCCTCCGGAAATACGTTTAGGATGCATCAAAGCCAATATCGTTGGCAGACCATTCCCCCACACTCTACGATTCCCTTAAATCCCGCCAAGTTACTCAATCTTGAGCTTCAGTCCGTTTGAACATTAAGACGTTATGTAGTCCTATAGTTCTCCTGTAGGCCATTGGTTTTGTGGTCGAGGGGGTTGGATGATGGTATCGATACTGGGGGTTCCCTTTATACACTGATGGTCTAATTACCTCAAAAGGCAGGCCAACAAGATGCATCATTTCCCCGCCGACCACCTTCCCCACATTTTGGATTTCTCATCGTCGCCAAGTCCTTAAGGTATTGTGTCTGATTCGGCTTAGCTTCTGCAATACAGCTCTAATTGTCGTCTTGCTTTTCAAACCTATTCGATTTAAATACACCTCACAGCCCCAAAGGGCGATCTAGTATCTCGCTTTATACATGCCATCATGAGCGCACAAACCCAGACAGAGACGTTTATCCTACAGACACAAGCACCATCTGAAGCAGCCTCAAAGGAGCCGGCCATGCTACAGGAGTCAAGAACAGACACCCACAACCAACCGAAACGGCTCTACCTCAGTGCCGGCGTCTCATTTTTCGTCGCCGGCATCAACGACGGCAGTCTGGGCTCTCTAATCCCTATGTGATACACACCTATGGCATCGGGACGAACATGATCGCAGTGCTGCAAGTTGCCGCCAAAGATCGCCAACAATACTCACAAACCTACGCAGATACGGCACCACCTTCTTCGGCTGGTTCTTCGCGGCTCTATCCAACAGCTTCATATGCCAGCATCTCAATCTAGGTACCATCCTATCTCTAGGGGCAGCCCATGTACTACGCGCCTGGCTTCCGCCTTTCCCGTTATACGTCGTCGCCTTTTTCCTCGCTAGGCTGGGACAGGCGTGTAACGACACGCATGCTAACAAACTTGTCTCGTCGCTCCGGGGTGCGCATCGCTGGCTCAGCTTTATCCATGCAATGTATATGGGCGGTTGCCTTGTCGGGCCCTTCGTTGCTACGGGCGTGGCGTCGGCAAACTCGGGCTCGAAATGGAACCTTTTCTACCTTTTTCCATTGGGTACATCTGTCGTCAACATGGCGCTTGTGGGGTTATCCTTCCGCGATCGAATGGCGCTTTTGATGAAAAGACAACAAGGTTCAAACACTGAGAATCAACCCGAGTCAATGCGCAAACAGCGCTCAAGGAAATTAAAGCCACACTGTCCACTCCAGGTGTCTGGCTGCTTAGCCTATTTTTCTTTTTCTTCCTTGGTGATGCTATCACCGCCGGTGGCTGGATGGCCGAATACCTGGTCAAGGTTCGCAATGGCGATATCAAGGATATGGGATACACACCGGCTGGATTATATGGCGGTGCGTTCCTGGGTCGACTTGTCCTTGCCGAGCCGACGCACCGACTCTGTGAGCGACCGATGGTTTTTATCTATGCGGTTCTTTGTGTGGGATTGCAACTGGTCTTCTGGCTGTATGTCTCTTTCACATTTGAGATGGAGAATATCATAACCGAAACCGTGGCTGTTAACTTATTGGTTTCTTTTCAGGACCATTCTTCGCAACTGCATGACCTAAATGATCTAAGTGATTTCCCCAGCCAGCTAACTATCATATCCCAGGGCATCTCAGTCGGGTCAAAGATCTTCTCTCCGGAATTCTGTTCCTCGGCGATAGGTGAGACACCGACCCACTCCCCAGCTTGGCTCTACTAACGCATGCAGCATTCGTCTTCGTTCTCGGCCAAATCGGCGGTTCCATTTCCCCTGCCATTACCGGAATCATAGCCGTCTGCGTCGGCGTCAAGGTACTCCAGCCCATGTTAGTGGGACTCTTCAGCGCCGCAGGCGTGAGCTGGCTATTTCCCCCCAAAGCCACGCTCCACCGGGACTAGTTTGATCCAGACAATGACATCGTTAGAGCTGCGAGTGATAAATCGGGAGCGAATGACGATCTCGCCGAATCCATTTTTAGCGTCTCCGTAATCTGCCTTAAGTCCATCAGCTGCCCTAGCTATTCTATCTGCGCCACAAAGTAGCCAAACTAGCCAAAATATCCAAAGTAACCCAAAGTAGCCCAGAGAGTTAGGGTGGGTTTACTGGGCGGGGTCAAATCATGTGTCCCGATCGAAATGGTTATTTAGATCAGCTACGCCCATCTTTGCCCAATATTCATCTTTGAGCTCTTCATCTTCCTCTTTCCTCCTCCATCTTTTCTCCCCAATACTATCATCATGGATTTCGTCAAGAAGGCCACCGACGGTCTCAAGGGCAAAGAGTCCAGTTCGACTCAGAACAACGCCGGTGACCAGGACTACGCTGACAAGGGTATGTCATGAATTCATCTTCGAGATTCCCTTCTACTAGGTCCATGAGTTCATGAGTCGTGAGAACTTGACTAACAAGTGTACTGCAGCTTTCGGCTTCGCAGCTAGCAAATCCGGCCACAATGTCGACCGCAGCACCGAGGAGAAGATCACCGATGCCGGCCGTAACGCCTATGAGAAGATGACTGGGTATGTATCCAAGACTTCTAGTTATTTGGAAGGAAAGCTAATAGAAATGGTCGATATAGCAAGAAGGTTGACCCCAAGATCAGCAACTAGAGTGACGATGTCATGAACCATTACATTAGCTCAAGCTACATTCAATATCCCAATAAGTTGAATACATGGCATTGAACATGATGCCAGCGGAACCGTAGAAAAAGAATCCCTTTAAAAACAACTCGCAAAAGAGAAAAGACGGCCTCAAACTCCAGGGTATAAGTCGTAACATCGTATCGCGTCGGGTAACCGCGAATAAGGAAGCAAATGCCAACACCTCGCTTAATTACACACTAACACCACCATAGACAATGCTGCGCGTCCTTATGAGCACCTCTAGAAGATATCGGGATGCCAGGGATACCCCTCAATCACAGCCGACTGTCTGTTCTGAGCGGAAGAGGACTGCGGCTCAAGAGCAGATGCGACACTATTTCTCGATTTCTTCGACGGCGATCTGGTTACCTTTGCAGCATCTTTGAGAAGCTCCTTAGGAAGAGGAGGGACGGGAGGAATATCCTCTTGACGACTTCGACGTCGTGTATGGGCTGGCCTGGACGGTGAAGAGCGAGGCGTACGATCGTGGTCGAGAGTTCGGTTCTGCTGAAGATAGAATGTATTGTGAGTTTCCAAAGGCGGCGAAGACGAGATGCAGGTGCTTGGGGCTGGATTCTCGTCCGGAATGGAGGCGGTCGGAGAGACGGAGCGCAGAGTCGAGTGGCCGCGGCGCATGCGCGAGGCTGGGGATCTTACGGCCTTGGAGCTTGGTGAGCGGTTGAGGCCAGGTGAGGATCTTCGGGGCTGAACTGATGGGGACCTTTTGTGCATTGAGCCTGCTTCGCCTGCCTTTGTCCCGTAGTCGAGGCCGAGGGTGGTGTTTCGTTTACGTTCGACGGAGCCGGGGCTGTCGCCGGCTTCGAATTTCTGCCACTTGGCTTGTCGGGTTGGGCTGAGCAGACCGAAATCGATCAGCTGTTCTAGCTCGGGCGGTTGACCAGGGCCGACGTCGTCGCAGTCCGTCGGGCTGGGCTGAATAGGGTTCCGACTAGCGATAGGTTCAGGAACTGGTGACTTCCTTTTACGGGAAGGGCTTTCCTTACCCATGGAAGAAGATGGCCGCGATTCTTTCGACCGTCCCTTGGGGGACTTGATCGGTGATGCACTCGGGGACTTGAGCGGTTCATCGAGTGAGAAGCTTCCTCGGCCATTCATAGACGGCAAAGCTGGCACGCCGCCCATCTCGGGCTCGCACGATTTGGAATCCGTGTCTTGTTGGTCGAGCAGTCGCTCCGAGGGCAGCGTGGGAAGTGCGCCTGGAACAAACTTGCGAGGATAGCTCCCAGGGTCCATATCCATACTCATGCGTAAGGATTCCGTGGACTCTGGCATAGGGGCAGGCATTCGCTCCTCGTTGCCGCTCAGCTCCTGAAGTTCTCGTCGGGCACGGTCCAGCTTGCTTTCAAGGTTGCTGACTTTCCTGGCTAACTTGGCCTGGCGGTGGATTTCCTTCTTCGACCTTTGTCTCCGGAGCCCGTTCGGCTCAAAGTCTTCGGATGATCGTTCTTGGTACGGTGACGGTGCAGCCGTGACTTGTTCATGGGATTTCATAAAGGGAAATCCCAATGACCGCAGATCCTGGAAAGACGAGCGCTTTGAGGACTTTGACGGAGAACGTTGCGGGGAACGTAGTGGCGTGCCCATGTTCCCGTGAAGCATCTTCTCCTGAATGGCCTGCCATGTCTGGTCGGCTACGGCCTGGTCGACATTTGCACTTTCCACGTAAGCACCCTTGTTTGTGCCCCTGTAGCCCGCCTTCTTTAGCTCCGCATAGGCCTGTTCCGCCTGTGTAAGGGCGTCTTTCTGGGGTGACTTGTTGACATTATCAGGCGAGCTCTTGCCCCAGCCGCCGAACGGATTGAAGGCCGCGGCAATAGCCCTTCCGAATCGAAAAATCCCAGATCCACGATTCTGAGTACCAGCCTGCTTTTTCTCTTGCAGGAAGATACTCGGCGGCTCCTCACTAACACTGTCGCTCATCGTGGCCTCAACGAACCTCGACCGCCGTCCCAAGAGGTTGCGTGGGCTATTGGCAGCCGGAGCGCTGTGTCTAGTGCGAGAAGCGCGCGGTGAGGCCCGAGGAGAAGATTTGTATGCAGATACCGGGTTGGCGCCCAAGCCACTCGTTCCATCGCGCGTGCGACGATCATGATGTCCGTAGTCCGCAGCTTCATCCGGGAGCGGCCAATCATTCGAGCGACGCCGCTTTGCCGACGGCGACTTGTAATCCTCCAGCTCGCGTTCATCAGCATCATCGAAGCGACCAGACTCGTCTGAACTCCATTCCAGATCGGCGTCGTCGGAACTGCTGCGCAAGTGCTTGCGCGAGGAGCGCTGCTGCGCGGTACCCGGATCGACGTCCATTTCGACGGGGTGACTGGGTCCCTGTGTGCGGCGTGGAAGTGTTAACTCTCGATTTATTCTGTAATCGTACCCTAAGACAATCTCCTAGGGACAGGGCAAGGGAGTTTAGTTTACCTTTGCGCCGGGCACGACCTTGATCATCCCTGCTTACACCCCGCGCCCTTGTTGCGGAAAGTGATAAGAAGAGGGTTTGGGAGAAGAAGAAAACAAAAGCATAGAAGATCGAGTATAAGCGCAAGAGAATTTCAAGAAATGATCGGGTCTGAGGTGCTATTTGAAAGGCATTGGATTGGAAGTGGGTTTGTTTACATACTCCGCACTTGCCCAGGGAGGAAGTTTGTTGTGGTAACGGGTACTTCATTGTGCACGAAACTACACACCGTCATTTAGGTACCCGCTACAAAGTCGAGACCGTTTCTTGCTTACTCCACTTTCTCTCGCCTAGTTGTTCATTATTTTGAACGGGTCAGAATGTAGGAACGTAGGCATTTGATCCGGGGCAGATCGATAGGATTCCGCGTGTCTCAAACGAACATGTGCACAACAGCCTGGGAATCCAGGAATGCGGTACCTAGGTCACTATACGTACTGGATTTTCTTTGACGGGTGGGGATTTCCTATTCGGGTTGCCGCCGCTTTTGTGAGGGCGCTCAGACTCAGGCTCACTGAGTAATTTTCAGTCTGGGCTCAGGCTCACTGAGCGGCTCACCCTCATCACGTGATAGACCAGTGACGCTTAGTGAGTACTCAGTGAGCACTCAGTGAGCGCTCAGTGATCATGATTGGCTGCTTATGACACCCATACCCCCTTGATTACTAAGAGGCATTTATTGATTACCCAGGCTACTGGCAGTCTATCCCCGAAGAAGCATAAGTTCCCCACTCATTACTGACCCATCAACATTTTGATGGCCCTCAATTACCGCACTGTCTGTGCTTCATAAGGTGCTTAATCTCACATCTTTGATTTAAACACTAGAGCAAAATGACATAAATCTGAAGCATGCATTAGGGCTTAATACTAGTCAGCGATAGAGAAAAGATTCGTTATTTAAAATATGGAATATAAATTCAAACTCGAGTCCCGCAGTTCAGCTCCAGTCACCCAGCTTTCATATTTCTTGTCATTTTCTTCACCTCACTTGTCAAATTTTGAAATTTGATATTCGCTGCGATAGTCATGGGTAAGAAACCCTTCTTTGCTGAAATCAATCAAATCTCCAAAGAGCAAGGCCAGCGACGACGGACACACGACGGCTATGTCTTTGGCGCTCATGCGAATGATGACTCCATCAGGAAAAAAGATCAAAGATTGCCAAGAACCAAGAGAATGTACTCGACCGGCTTTGATCTATGGATGGAGTGAGTTGACATGAAATCTTTGTCGAAAATCCTCGTTGAATGAGTTGTTGATTTGCATTTAGATTCGCTGAAAAGTATGGTCTTGAGGGCTACAAATTGGGACCGGATTGTGCAACCCCGGACCACACGAACATGAAAGAATTTATTCGCTGGTATATCCACAAGACGAATGGCAGAAAGAGTGAGAATGGACGCCCGGTGATGTCGAGTGTCCTCAACTGTGCCGAGAGGCTTTTCGGCGGCTTCGAAGAAACAGTGGGTATCACCATTGTAGAAGAAGATCGAAGTGAGATATTCAATGTGAGAAAATATATATTATCTGGTTGGACATGGCAACAGGGGCTAATCTGATAGCATCGACACACAGTGAATCAGGAAAACATTGACAGCAGATGAAAAATTGATTGAAGACATCAAGTCACCAAATCTAAGCTTTACCAAGAAGGATTTTTGTCGAACAATCTCCTCCTTGTGGCAGACAGATCACCCTCGCTTCATACCTGGCTTGCTAAAAGTCACAATTTTGCTAACTCTTCAACTATTTCTATTCACCGGAGCAAGGATTGGAGCTTTCATTCCAGCTCATGAGAACAAAAAAGAAAGGGGCCTTCGTTACAAGGTGAAGAGAACACCTCAGCAGGGCATGGCACTCTTGCTGATTTTTACTACAGGATATCGAGCTGGTTCTATTCCCTTCTTCTACGTCCCCCTGGAAAGTAGAATGGAAAGTAAATCAAGTTTGGTTAAAAAACAATCGAAATCCGAAGTACACAGTGTGAGCCAGCGACAGAAGTCAAACTCGGAGGGATGTCACATCAAAGTTTCACGCACTAATCTTTGCCTCTAGCTTTGGAATTGGAATCCGGGACTCGAGAAAGCCACAATTCGCAGCCGGTTATATTCTACTGGCGCTTGCGCTCAACCATGGCGCACTTTTTGGTATTGAGTTCGTGGAGGACCTAGCTCAGTTTGACCTTTCGAATGGGCCAATTCCTTTACGCTGGAAGGAGGATTATTTAGAGAAGCCTGTTCTCAGACATGTCACAGCTGATGGTCCACAAGACGTGCCCCTCACAAAAACTGTGTTTTGTGAGTGCCTACGTGTGATATTGACTGCCGCTGGGTATACCAAAAGACCAACTGTGCATAACATTAGCAAGAGCCTCGGGAAAGTTATCGAAGGTGAGTCATCGGCACATGATGGAATACTTCAATAGATGTGATTTTCTAACTTCTATGCAGGCAAGTATGGCTCGGCCTTGGTATCTCAAATCCATGGACACAAAAGCCCAGGAACCTATGCCAAAGATTACGTCCTGCATTGCTCTTCGATCAACACAGTTGCAGCAGTTTTGGATGAGGATCCGGATGCAGAAGGGGGACCAGACCATATTGAGTATTTTCAAGGGTTTGAAAGGTATTATGAGCCGGGGTTACCAAGCACACTACCAGCTGAAATCGAGCAAAGCCTTCTGAAGAAGCCTGAGTTGAAGAAGATCAAAGATCGAATTGAGCATCTTCAAAGCTACAACGACCATAAATGTCTGATAGCTTTGGAGAGAATGAATTATAAGAAGTCTCTGCTCAGAAGTCGCCTATCCGAGCTCAAGGAGTATCAGAAACATTGGGTGCGGGAAAGACGAGACCAAAGGATCCTCAGCAGGGGAAAAGAAGGGTTCTCGGTGCATGAAAATGATATTACCACACGCACCCAAGCTTTATTAATGCCGGAAACCGCTAGAATCGCAACGGCCACGTCCTGTACAAAAGAGCAGTCCTTTGAAGAAATACTTCTTTTTGTGCAAGATCTGAAAACGCAATGTGCTCGTGATTTTGATGTGGTTTATCTTCCGAGCGAAAGCCCTGTTTAAGGTCTTTGCCCGGCAAGACATTGTCAAAGAGTTATCACAAGGTAATGAAGAGGAGCCATGATCGAATGATGTATGCTGACCTGTGCAGTCTTCCAAAGGACGAGAGAAGCATCTATATTCATAAGTATGTTAAACGACAGATGGCATGTGACCTCTATATTCATAAGTATGTTAAACGACAGATGGCATGTGACCTCTATATTCATAAGTATGTTAAACGACAGATGGCATGTGACCTCCAAGTTTCCAAAGAAAGCCTAAGATTCTGTTACGAGTGCATGAAATGGAATCTAGAAGATTAATGGCTAGAACACTACCACGCTTATCTCTAAATATGGAAAACTCGACACTACGAACTTATAATATATCGCTATACAATTACTCGCCCTAGCTATTGCCTATTCTGCCTATAGGACGAAGAGCTCGTAGCGACAGATCGATTGCGCTATTGGCTGCAGAACGGCAACCTGAGACAAGATATCGAAAAGAAACATCTTTCTCGCTTTCAGTTCCCTACAACGAAGCCTGTTTGTGGATGTATCGAAGTCTTCTAGGACGAAAGTGTATTCGACATCATTTGCATAACGTATATGGTCTGAAGAAAGCTATATGGCTAAATAGCGTATGCCCAAAAAAAGAAAGCGCTTACTCAAAGAGGAACAAAAAGTGATTTCAGTCAAAGAAGAAGATGACTGACATAAGGAGTTTCGCTTTTGTTATTATTATTCTTTGCTTTGCGAACCCGAGAACAAACCAGTACCCGAAAATTTGACGACAATCGATATTTGGAACTTATGCGTCGCAGAACATGGAGACCGATTTGACCGTTTGGGTCCCGTTGAGAAAATAGACAATTTCAATAGAAGCAATCTAATTGTTCCCTGCCTCTCCGCAGCGACATCCTCGATCAAATCGCAGCTAAGAGAAACCGGCATTGAAATGATTGATCCGAGAATTCTTCGTCCTTTGGAGGCAATAGACCAAGCTTAGATAGTGGATGAAATTGACCTACCGTCAAAATGCTTATATGTCTCTAGTCGATGGAAAATCTATGACTTTGTCGTCTTCAACGACCCCTATCCAAAATTTTGTTATACCGTCTACCTTTGGGTCTAAGTCTAATTATCTGAATTATAGTTCTGAAAAGCCTCTATCGAAGGATTCTATGGTACTTGAAATATTTTCCTAAACGCCTCTCGGTGACGTGGAGAGAAGATTATCTAGCGATTAGGGAGAATTCTTATTGCCCAACCGCTTATACCTAGATAAAGCGAAGCTAAAGGAGGATAGTGATAGAAATAACCTTCTACATCCAAGCTATCAAAGCTGTTCCTCTGCTGGAATTGCCCAAAAAGTCCTCTAAACGGGCCACGAGGAAGTTCAACTTTATGTCGCTACTAGGAGACCTCGGCAAAGAGCACAAAAAATATCTAAGGCTACTCAAGATACGCCAAGGACAAGAGCGCAAAAAAGAGCCCGGGCTACTCAAGATATGTCCTATAGTGCCAACGAAGACAAGAAACGAATAAAACTTAGTAGGAAAGAGAAACGTAAGCTATACGAGCTCAAGAGCCAAAATTTGACTTTAAGGCAGATTGGGGTCCAATTTGTAGCAATTGATCAAACAGTCCTACGTTAAGCGTGGGTAGACTTGAGGTCTTCTTAGAGGTTCACTGGGTCTAGGGCTAGGGTAAGAAATTAAATCAAAAATTTACTTGATTCAGGATACCTATTGCTCTTCAAAATAATTTCTATATCCTTATTTTGTCTAGTAATATAGTAGATAGAATTTTTGATTCTTGGCAGAGGTAGCGATTACGTTACAGTACAATTACAATCAAAATAGAAAAGCACCGCCACACATAGATAAGTAATCAATAGATAGTTTGTATTGATAACTTCTATGCAATACTTTACAATATAGTATAGTTGATCGAACATCGGAAAGTTACCCTTCTTTGCAGGAGCAGCAATTCACAAACTTTGACTTTCATATTTAGATAATTACACAAATTGCTATTGTAGATTGAAATAACGTCTAAGTATGAATTTTTTTTTAATTTATTGCCATCTCAAACTCACAAACCGCTATATATATTGATTCCTAATCGAGCAACAATATAGAGGTTATTTTTACAGAATAGTTTTATTAAATTGACAATCGATGATATTTCTTGAGATTTTGGTACTTTCTCGTCACGTAAATTAGTTGAAGTCCATCTCTGAATACTATACCGCAAAGTTAGTTGTCGGATAGTATCATTCAACTAAAGGCATTCAATAGTTAGTTATTCTGTCTAGAATTCATGGCTACTAAATTTTAAGATCATATGAAATGATGAAATAGAGCGATTAAAGAGCCTATGATTGAAAGGATCTCGAGTAATTACCATTATAGACCTAGGACGAGAGAATAGTTAAATAAATAGGATAACTAATCAAGGACCAACATAAAAGATTTGAGGGAGCAAATTTAGCGATCACTACCAGCCGTAAATCATGATGCTAGATTTATACGTTAAAGAAAACAACCGCTAAGAGGACAAGACACGTGAATATGATTCAAATAGTGCCGACATAAGGTAGGAAAGCTGATTATGTAGGCCTTCATTAAATAGAAGTTCTACCTAACTCTAGTCAATATCATCCACAGAATTTCATGTTCTAAGATGAAACTTATTTCGCAAGTAGCCAGTGCTTATTCGAAAGTCTAGTGCATAGTTTGAAGTACGTATGGATTGTATAGGTTTTTTTTTTTTAGAAAAAGAATAGTAGCTCAATGGCGGTTCAATTACAATGGATTAAGTCGCTTTGCGCATAAACTGTTTTTGAAACTTCGACCAAATTAACCTTGCAGCAGGAACTTCATATAGTGTGGATATGATTATATTGACTATAGTATTGGACTGTAAGGGAATATATAAAAGGGAGCATCAAATATTCTTTTTCTTTATTCTTTTCAACAATTCTTTTCTAAAAGCTGACAAACCGACCTACTTTCTCTAGTAATCATCACCAGTAAAGATGTCTTTTATATAGACGACACGGACTCCTAGCGACGACGTACGAAATGACGAAAAAAATAATATTGATCGGCTTTCTGTCTCAGAGCAAGATAAAAGATTTCCCCTTACAATATCACTATCTTATGTTCAAGATTGGGACACTATAGCCGCCTTTAGGGAGCTCTATCAGAACTAGTAATAATGTCTTCGTGTTATATAGCCGCACAAGCTAAGAAATACTAGGAGAGACGCAATCGTGGAGCAATTCAATCTAGATCGTCTTAGCTTTCAGCCAGTCTATGAAGAAAGCGATGATTATATATCGATATTGGTACCCGAACTTAACGGTCGATCTAAGTACGCTTTGGAATTCATCAAATATGAAAAAAAAGCAGGTCGATTAAGCCTCGTCAACCCGTGTGCTTGCATCAATACTCAATGTCTAGAGCTCGGATATTCGTCCAAAGGGGACCATAACAGACTTATAGGTTGTTACCGGGAAGGCCTTAAACTAGCGGCTTTGGTTATGATACGAAGCGGCTATAGCTTGAGAGTTGACATAGATAACAGCCATTGGAATTTCTATTTCGTGAACTCGGAATTCAGGTATATAATTCGGCCTTCAGTTGAGAGGAATACCAATGCACTATCTAATACAACTGCTGACGTGGCTTAATTAAAGACTCGGATTGAGAGAGACGTAGCAATTACAATCGAATCGGCTAGCGCCGAAGGAGAAAACGCAATCTCTTATGAAACATTTCGGACATAGACCAATATCTCACTTGAAATTCGCGGAATATCCTATCCGTCTCATATCATCGAGACTAATACAGGAGATCTAGTGCTAGATGCGGACCTTTCCAATAGGCTATACCTGAACGGAATCTTCTTGCCGGCTGCTTTTTCTAATCTGAAACCGTACAGATTCTGCTACAATTTTACGCGAGGAAAAACCAACCGGGATAGACAAATATTGATCGACAAATCAGAGGAAGCCGATGCTATAACAAAGATCTAGGAAGCTACGATAGAGATGCATAAGGAAACTATGCTTCCGTTATACTTAGATCTTCTGCGGAATTTCCCCGAATCGCCTAATATTGCATTAGTAGACGTCCTCCTCAAAAATTCCACCAAAGTACTGATTTAGCGGCACCTATTACGTAAAGCGGGAGATATAGGATGGTTTTACAGTGAAAGTTTACGCGCCTAGGTGTGTCAATCACAACAACAAAAACTTTATCGTATCGAAGCTAATAGGCAAGTTAGAGTGTTTTGATGATTCGAGAAGCATTGGGAAAAGAGCCATTAAGGCTTCCTAGTGTGCTTTAGAATCTTCTTCGAACCAATTATGCACTCCGCACACTAGAGGGAGAACAAATTGAGCAGTTTAGACTAGCAGAGATCTATCGTTGCCCGCAATCTTCTTTCTCTCAAACCATCAAAAGAGCCCTCTATGTCTGCCTACTCTCAATCCCTAACTTAGCTCCAATTACTGTGTAGCTTGTTCAAGTAAACAAGACCGGTGTGGATTGCTTTTTTGATAACGAAACGCGCATTCTTAAGATCCATCAAAGATGGTTGAATTTCCACTCCATCACAGATGGTTGAATTTCCACGCCATCTACCAAGCATTACAATGTCGTGGTTATTTTCTAGACGAAATGACTGGAACGAATTCCCCCTTCTTGTGTGGTCATACTGTCGAAGAGCTATTACGACTTATCTGTTGCGAAATCTTCAAGCCTTCGATCCCGCCTAGGAAATGGACAAATGCGCTTATTAGGAATGCTCGACGTTCTCTTCGATATATGCCTTATAACATTAAAACGGCATATATGTTCAAAAGTGGCAGTTTGATAATAACGTGGGAGGATAATAAGATAGATTTCATTAGAAGTTCTCTCGTCAACGGTACTTCATATTACATCATCCTCTATGCGGAGATATGTCTCTATAGTTCGGACCTCTTATATGATACAATAGGTAAAGCAACCCTAGAGAAGTCCATGATTTGGAATCGATTTTAGGCAAATTGCTAACGAAGCAGCGATTCCTACGGTAGTGCATGCTCGATGTGGGTACGCTTAGAAATTTGCAACCCAATGGAATAGGATCGCAATATTCGACAATATAGATCATACCAAAGAATACGTTGTTGTCCGCCATTAATGCCTCGACCTCTAAGGCCGACTAACATTCTCCAACGATATTTCAAATACAATTATCTAGGTTGCAAACAGTATTTCAAGCGTCAAAGGACTCTTAATCGTTATCTGAAAAATTATATAGGCGAGCGGCTCTACGTCTGCTGGGTTTCTGGATGTCAACGCAGCTTCTCGCATAGCGACAACCTCAACGCGTATTACACGACACACGGAAAACATGGAGGACGCAATCGGTATGTGGCTACCCTAGATAAGATAAGTTCAATCTACGATCCTTGCTACCGTGGGTAGCTTACGCCCCTAGGGTAGCCACTCGGTGATGCGGCCTACGATAAGGAGTGACCTTGAGTTAGAGTGTGACTTGTACTTAGATTGCGTTTTATCGAAAGCTACCAAGAAAGATATAGAAGTTAGGTTTAGTTTGTATCACTATATGTGGAATCTAATAGCTCCTTGAAGACGCTATCCACAAAAGTCACCATCTAATCTATATTACTAGCTGAAAAGGGCCTCTATGTTATAGGCGCGCTCGAAATTAGCTTTACCTTCTTACTCTTTTCTCTTCTTCTTGAACTCTAATTTGAAATACGCAATTTGAAATAAGCTAGTCCATATTAAATTTAGTCTATTCCAAGATCTCGATATGTTCGGTAATTAAAGATACGTGAAGAAGCGAGTGTGATGTTGATTCTAAATAACATATTTGGGGTAAGAATCGGAGGCTTCTATGTTTAAGTTCCCTAGTAACCCCCATCCCGGTGATAGGAAATGCCCTACGTGATGAAACGCCTACTAGGTACCTACATACAACCTCGAGCACTATTATTGTTGCAGAATTTCTATTAAGCCTGATATTGATTAGCTTGATTTAGAACAGGGTTCAAGAAACAATCTGCGAGTCTCGGTAGGGGAAACTATCTTCGAGTATGGTAGTACTTTTGTATCAAACATGCCTTCCAATTTCGAACCGTTTCCCAAAATACTAGCAACCTTTATGGTCTTCCTTTCTTGATTGCCTATTATCCAACCATGGAATCTCGATTCTCAAATGCAGCACGTACTTTGTCAATGCATCGAGCTGCCCCCCGTCTGTATATTCCACCCTTTCTATTGTCATATCTAGCCCCAGAAGCGTTTGTATTAGGCGTCCTTGAGGATCCCCTTCAATCTTCAAATTGACCATAAATATTCAAGTCTAATACCATATCTCATCTAAGCGCTTCAGACCTATGTGACCCGCAAATGCAAAAATGAGTTTCTTTCGGACCTAGGATAGGTGGACTCGTTTGCGACCTTGATAGTAGAACATCCTATGCCACTTAGAGCCTTCTGGTAGTGCGAATACAATGGTATCCTCTAGACGCCCGATTTGGTCTTTTATTTTGCTCGAGGTGACCCCATGTTGTCTACCAATAACGTGGACGTAGTAAACCATCTTTTGACAAAGAGAGCCCAACAGATTGCTGTCAAGTAGTGAATCTGGAGGAATAGCGCCGAGTTTATGTAAAAGGAATAGACGGAATAGACGCATAAATAGTGCGGCAGCCATATAGGCACGTAAACAGTGGTAGATTAGACATTATAGATCAATTGGAAAAGGTTTATCTCGCAAAATTGATCTTCAACGTTGAACGCTATTTTCGCGCTTCCCATTTGCCTGTAATAGAATGCTTCTATCGGTTATTATATGGCTCCAACAGTTGAAGTCGGTTACCATGTTGAGCCATATGTTCAGGTAGCTGCTTAAGGTCACTGATCTGATTCGGTAGGAGAGTTATGTGTTAGGAGTATTAGAGATGCCGCCCAGATTAATGAGAATTTTGAAATTACCATTTCAAATCTTAAATAGGTATCTTTAACTTCAATATTCAGGGTAAAAAAACGTGTAGATAAGTCAGGAAAGCAGAATCTTTAACATTTGGTGCGGTAGCTAATTTCTAAGACGTAGCAGTGACTCTACCATCAAAGACCTAGCAACAGTCTCGCTTTTTATACTTTGAATTTTTTTGTCCCTAGGGGCTCTCTACTCACCCGTAGCCTATACTTTAATCGCAATGGGTTCGATTGGGGCCGCGTTAGATTCGTCGTCAGTCCCAACGTCGGTATCTTCGGTATGTTATCACTATAGTTATTTGGATGGTTCTAACTAATTTGACGATATAGCCTTTCACTGGCCCCTTGAGGAACGAAACACTACACGATCGGGCCATATACTCCCCGGCAAAACTTACGCGATTTGCACCCGACTGCCGAGATTGGGTACTTTATAAGAAAGCCTAGGAGAACGATTTTCTATCTAGGTAGCTTTAGACAAAGTACGGGCAACAAGCGGCAGTATAGATACCAAAGGAAATAAGAAATAAATAAGAAGAATCGTTACGCTATGCTAAATAAGAGGGATTATCTCTTGAAGATATGTCAGAAGGCCCTAGACAGACAGACAATAAAAACGAAACACAAGAACCTACCAGGTAGTCCTCTACTACACTGGCTACTCTAAGAACTCTGCATCCTTTTACCTGCTAAATAAAACAGCTAGGAGTATCATCATGTGTCTCTTGGCCATGCCTCCATGCTCAAAAGCCCTATGGAGTCACCGTGCCTTCCAGTAGCCGGAAATATCTATACGAACATAAATCACGCCCTTTTCCGATCTAACTTACCAACCACCTCGTGCTATAGATAGTAGACGCGCTTCAACTGCCAAAGATAGAACATTGAACACTTAGAGAAGCGCCTTCAAGCCAGCCTACTAACAAAATTACTAATTCACGAGGATCCGCCGCGACACTACGTGCTAGAAATAACATATACGGCAAGGTTTTATGTATAGGCTCTAAGGAGACATAGAACTGTATATATATTGACTTGTATAGTAGATCAGCGATAGTTGCCCTTTCGGCTTAGCTGCCGGGCGTCAATGAATTATGTATGTGTATGTGTGTGTGTATTTGCAATATTATGTTTACAGTACTGTATTAAGGTAGCTTTCACTTAAGGTTACACAATGATCAATAGAGTCATTTGCTCACCCATCCAAAAATTGCGCTCTTAATAAAATCAATTGAGCTAGGTGGTTTTGGTGATAGACTAGTATGATCGGGTCCAATGGCGAGAGAGATGTTATACCCTAGCCCTGATTCGTGGAGTCCGCAAAATCTGACCTCTGCTAAAGATTCGTCTCGGTATACTGGTAATACGATTTCAGGGAGATCTATACCAGCTCTATAGCCTTAAAAGGAATTTGAAGCGATAGGCTATCGACTGGTATTGATTGTGCTCCGAGAGATGCATCCGACGACGAACCGGTCTATAATAGCTTATATAAACAATAGAATCAGTCAATATGTGGGAAGGAAAATTGGTTGTGCTTTATTGGAAGACTCTGAGACGGCGCTTTTTATTTCTCTATTTCAGACAAGAAGCTGAAGATTGATAGCGCGGATCAAATTGTTTTGCTGTGGTTTCCGTGATTTCAATTTGCGCACTGGAAAAAATGACATTAGTAATGAAATAAACCGTAGCCTGAATCCGAGATCTTTTCCAAACGGCTGCCCTAAACAGAGAAATTTATAAAGTATCTATAAGCTGCTACTTCTTTGCTCCATCTTTCGCCAAGAACGTGAATTAAAGCAAAAACATCAAAGCCTGTGCCCTTTGTTTTCCTACTCCAAAACACTGCCTTGGCCTTTCAAAGTACAGAAAGGTTTGTTAAATTGTCCAATCATCAGCAGTCTAAGATATTAATGAAATGATAAGCTTCGACGGAGCGTACAACTAGGAAGAAATTATCATCAAACATAATAGGACATAGCAAAGAAGCGCCCGTGGAAAGCTAGGAAGAGTTTACGCTTAAAGTCTCCAAAGGACTTCCGCAGTCTAAGAAGGACCAAGAGATCTTTACCACGGATTAGAAATTGAGAAAAGGTTGGGACGTGAAATATAGATAGGTAGATGCCTATTATAGTAAAAGATACATCTTTACCAACAAGGAAACTAGTAAATCGTGTTATGATCTCTAGTTAGTAGGGGACAGAGGTCATGAGTTTGAGATGATCAAGAAGGGGGTATATCGGAAGATCAAAAATCCCGTTCCGTACTCCTATCCTCCCCTGGCTTAGTTTAAGTAGTACACACTAGACTTTGTTTGGCTAGACACTATTTTTGAAATGCTGGATAAGAAGTTTGATTGCCTTTTTGTTAGAGCAACTGTGTCTGCTGTATCATCCTGCCACCTTGAAAAGCACTATCTATGCATTAGGCTTAGTGTCAAATCGTAGGATATACGCACTAGCGAGTACTGAGTGAATCGACCTTTAAGCATTTAGTTGATTAAACTTCGGAATGAAAGGCGACTTTTGTGAGGGTTTGCAGCAATATACTATAGATTCAATTTTATCATACGAAATAGAATTACGTTTTGAAGGGCTACTGATTTAGCTTAGCTTAGTAGTAAAATACGACTTGCTAGATCGACGGTTCTACCTGCCCCAGCAATGGGAAGTCAGCTTTTATATGGTATAGGGGACTTAGGCTTTGAAGATTTTATTATCTTTATATACCAATTGAAGTTGATTTCTGTCCAAGCAGAGGGCTTGCGGCAAGAATAGTTGTGATGTGTTTAAGTCTCGCCGGCTGAGTCTATACCCCCTTCTCTCCAACAGTCCTCAATAATCGCAATAGTTGAATAATCTACGGCTTACTGCAATATACTATTGCTGCTGGAGCTCCTTCTACGTAGTCTTCGATAGCAAGTGAAAAAATATAATTTCAGAAGTCGCAGTTAAGTGTTGTCTGATCGGAGACAGTTAAAGCAAAAACGTCAAATTCGAAGCGCCTCTTTTGTTCATAAATTCTCTTAAAGAGCTCTATTCGAGTTCAGATCAAAGCAAAGTTGCGAACAAAAACGCCCCCTATCGAGCGCAACTACACTATCTAGGCTATTCAGATTGACATATAGAAGAGCTCATTCTTTGGAAATATCCTTTCTAGCCTTGGTTTTGATTCAAATAATAATAGGTTCTGCAGGGACAGCAATAATACGGGAAGCGCGAAGGCTCGTGGCTCGGCAAATACCAAATTGTCTCAATATCAAATTTGTCTCAGCAAGAGTTCTTAAGTTCCTACTATCTTATTAGTACGTAGAGCTACCTTTAGTACATGTTCAAGGCTATGTTAATTCTTACGCTCGGGAATGCGATATTTAGACAGATCTAACTATAGAGCTAACTAGAGCTTATTGTAATTGACTAGGGCTTGTTGTACTTCAGAGGAAGATTGATTGCTGTTATTCAGATAGACATATTGGACTATATATATACAACGAAAAGAACATATTGATTTCTAATCAACTTGGTTGTTCGTATAGATACCTCGACATTAATTCCGATAGTTTAGCTTGGTTCCTGATCTACACTAGCCTCATATTATAACAAGGTAGCTACAATTTTCTCGCACTATCGCCGATAGGTGTAGTCGGAGGGATTATCGCCACGTAAATACAGTACACAATCTTTGTCTAGGCTTGGTAACAAGTATCGATTGTGTTTTTGATTTGAGTTAGAGGCACATTATTCAGTCCCACCCCTAAATCTCTTCAGATTCATACAAGCCCCACCGCCTCTTAAATGCATCCCACTCAAGGCAGTCCCAGGACTCGTCGTCATATATCTCCATATCATCATCTATAATAGTCTTAGCATCTAAATCTAGCTCAAATACCATTTGACTCACGTGTAAAGCTTGAATTTCCAGATAACACTAGAGTAGCGGGAGTAGCGGAAGAAGCAGGCCTATCATCGCTGAAACAGTTTTGCTCTGCCGATATGTCTTCTGATAAGGCCATATGCCGACGCCACCGCTAGATCATCTCACGGACGGATAGATCGAGGGGTAGGAGGACCAAGGGAGGTAGAGACGGAGGAAGCTGACTGAGAAGACTGGGCTGGCGACGTGTTTTGATGTCCCCGGTAGCCTTCCTTTGCCTAATTAGGAGGCGGCACTCTCTTTCCAATTGGTCATACTTGGAACGTATAGAGCTAACAGTCCGCGGCTTCTTCTCCTGCCGCAGATATTCCTTGCACTTCTTTTTCCATAGAAGATGCTTATGGTGGGCGAGCCATGCCCGAAGCTCCTTCTCTTCCTTTTTGTCCCATGAAATATAGACTCGTTTCCCTTTTGGGGGCATTTTGCACAAACAGATCTAGTAGAAAAGGAAGCTTAGGTGGAATAGACACGAAAGGGGGCATTTGATCTGTCCGGAGAAAGCCAGCTATTTAATTCTCTTTTTCGATTTTACGCTACAATTAATGGATCATGGCAGCTAGCGTTTGCTAATTTGCCCGGCCAAATTGAGGCCGGCGGAATTTGTGAATGAACTCCGGGCTTCGTGGTCTAGCCCAAGTGGGTCGCTAGCGTTTTCATCAATTTCATGGACATTTTCATTGCATCTTGGATCCATGAAATTTTAGCTGTGGGATTTGAGTGATTTGGCTAGACTAAGTTAAATTGACGAATTTCATGGCCCGCGCGAATGTGAGGGCTTCTAATGGCAAGCATGATGATCTCCTTAGATGGCAATCAATTCTACTTCATCCCAGCACTTTGTCATGCCGCTCCCATGGGCCCTCTTCTATATGGCAGATCCTCCGATCTGCTGCGGCCCGTCACGTTCAGTCGACCACGCCCCCAATCATTCTAGGACGCCCAACCATTCTAGCCTCCGACTCAAGCCCCTCACACTATATTTATCATTGGCAGTCATCTTAATGGTGGCACAGCCCGGATTCACTTAAGGTATAAATACGACGCTATTCCGTGCGATGTAGTATTTTGTTCCAAATTTCTGAGCCAAGTCAGGTCGCCACAATGGAGCAACTAGAAAAGTCGGAGGATCTGATGTCCGCATATTATCAAATGTTCCGTGAGGAACCGCAACGATCAGACTTCTCCAATACTGTGGACTCCTCTCCATCTTCTCTAAGAGGGGACGCGGCGGACGCGGCACTGGAGGATGACCCTGACTGTCCGTTCGATATCACAGACGGCCAGTCATACGCGGAAAGCCCCCAGCCCAGCATTCTCCCACAGGAAGCCGATGAAGTCGACTGGGATATGGAAACTCAAAGCCAGCCACCCCCCGAGCCAGCGCAGCATCAGTCTTTCGATTCTCTCAAAGAGATCAGTCAGGCTTTGACCGTGTTAGTCAACCAACGGACAGAATCGATAGTGCATACTAACAGGAAGCTCCAGTCTAGATCGTCGATTGCAGTAGGCTCGCAAAAGAACTTCCCCGCACGAGCATGAGTCATACTGACTCGTCTATATTAGGTCCGTCATTGATCAGATAAATAAGCAAAACCGCTGGAATGGAACGGTGCAAAAACATATTACCACCATGGCAGAGGGCTACGATGACATCCCAGCTCTCAGAGCTGGAATGAACGAGTTGCAGGAGCGGGTCAACAGTCTTTGTGCAGATGAAGAGCCGGAGAGCGATGTGAAGCCGAACGTAGGCCGCCAAAAGCGGGCCGCTAAATGAGTTTGAGATGGATTTGGCCGAAAGGAGCCAAGGAAACAGGAGCTGCATATACAATGAACATACATTTCGGGTAAAACTCCCTTGTTTGTTGACTGTACTATTTGTGTAGGAACGAAATGGGAGGAGAGATGCTATAATCTGAGCCCCACTTCAGCGTTCGGCTGTGTCCCTTCTCGGGCTTCGGGTGGGCCGCACATACTCGATCCACGGTAGATGATGATGGCAAAGCCGAGTTTGCGTACGCAGTTCAGGTATCGGGGAGCTGGGCGCACACTTTTTGTGTCGGGTGTCTTTGAAGAAACAGGCATGAAACTTGGCAGGACCCCGATGATGATATTTCCCACTACCCGGCCAAATGAAGGGCCTCTATAACTACAGAAGTGGTATCGGCTTCAAGGTCGTGTCGGGCCTCAGCTGTTCTTTCTAAAGGATGTGGAGTTTCTGATGCTACAAGGTTATCCCGAAATCTCACGGTATATTTCCATGCCTAAATCTTTATTGGCTTTGTTGGCCTTGGTCTTCCTCACTGGGGTTTATTCCTACGAACGATTGAATGCTTTCCCTTCCAGATCTGTTTGGATATCCTTGAGCAGATTGCAATGAATGAGACCCGACGAAGCCAGGGCACGATGAGGTTTCCTTTGAGCGATAATATCGTTTAATAACTCACGCAAACCTCCCTGTTCATATAATAAGATAATTGCAGCCGCAGTCATCCCAGCTTCTTTGAAATCAACCAGTTTGCTCTAACGTCCGCTCTCTATGTCCTCTTAGAAAAGAAAGGCTCACTGCTAAGAACTGTAAATTGCCATCGTACAAAATCATTCACTCTAATCGCTATTTGTTCTTGATTTTCTTTCCTTACTCCCTCCTATCTACTCTCATGTATCATTCGCTTGCCTCAGAAAATAGATGATCCCTGGCTATGGGGTCCGCTGATGATCTGTGAAACGGGGAATAGCATTTTGAACAAGCCAGCGCTTCTCTGAGTCATGCAATGCGGCAAACAGAAATACTTGCTGAGGAAAGAATTCAATATGGGCACCCATCTTTGACAGGGATTATAAGCACTTTCATGGCATAAGCACATTGAGTGTTTGATAGGCAATATATTGAGCCAGTTTAAAACTACGCTGCTGTTCAACAACATTGCAGTCATGTTTCTTCATGGTGATTGGATCTTGTACACATGCGGCTTTGATTCTAACCATGAGCAGTGCTCTTCTTTAACTGGCTAAAGATACTGGGCTCAATTTTCCACATATAACAAGCATAGTACTTGCCGCTATGGCTGTGAGTTTGAGCATTGCTCGAAAATGCCAAGACATCCTGGGCATTCCGCTAGTGAAGGACTTTGACGGCATGATAGAAGGTGTCTTTCTTTCCACCGGGCCCGTTGTAAACCTGAGCACCTTTATGCTGAACGGTACTATTGTAATTGGAAAGCCTATCTTTGCTCGTACAGGGCAAAATGAGCAAGGCAGGATTACCTGCCAATCCCCATGGAGACATGAAACACCAAAATGTGAGACGCGTCATCTGCGTTGGTTATCATCATCAGTTCCTCTCCTGCCCAGAGTGGCTGGCGACTCATTGAGATAGCCAAGCTGACATTCTTGGTCGAGTGCCTTGACATGAAACATTTTTGTGACTATAACTGTATCAGACTTTGACTGCACTATACCTTTTTCCAGTTCAAACTGCAAATTAACTGAATTATACTGAAGATCGTCATCATATATGCGAGTTCTTTCGCTGATGTTTCGCGATGCGTCTCCCGATCCAGGCTCATCTCAGTAAGGGTTTTGCTTGATAAGCGCCATTTTCGTTTGGTGTGTTCCTGCTCAGCGAGACTTATGCTATTATTGGCCTCATAATATCGAACAACTATCTTGTCAATACATGGACATGACTTCTTGAAAGTTATGATATATGACGGGTAGTCTTTCAATTAGTTATCTGGATTACTATCGTACTTAATACCTTGCAAACAAGTGAGTTCACTTTCCTTCAAACAATGAGTCAGACACTCTTGTTATACACGAACGTGAGGCCCTGAATTCGCCCAACCATCTCATGCGCCCAGGCGCACCACAAGTTTCCCTTGCAGATTCTCGACTTGTCCAGCGTATTTCCGTAACTCCTGTATATCAATTACTGTTACCCGGGGCTTCACCAAGCCTTCCCGAACAAACTCTGCGGCCTCTGCAATATCCTCACGAGTCCCCGTAATACTTCCAATGATCCGAATCCCATAATCTATCAATGGCAAGACATGTATTGAGATCTTTGAAGTAGGCGGGGGAATACCGACTGCGACAAGAGTTCCGTGGTAGTCCAGGCAACCCAGTGCGGCTTCGTAAGCGGAAGCTGCTCCGGCGCACACGATGATGGCAGAACAAAGCTTTCCATCTGTTTCCCGTAGTATAGCTGCTTTTAGCTTTTCCTCCTTTTTAAAATCCAAATATATTTCTGCTCCTGCATCCATGCAGATAACTTTTTGATGGTCTCCTCCATCGATCGCAATAGGTCGGTACCCCATTTCCTTCGCGTATGATAACGCTAGCGATCCCACTCCACCTGCGGCGCCGGAGACACCCACCCAGGAACCTGGTCTGAGGTCTGCCACTTTAAGTGCTCTATAAGCCGTAACACCAGCGCACATCACTGGCGCTAGCAGCTCATTTGGGACACCGTCCGGCAGAGGTGTGATATATCTTTCTGGAACAACAGTATACCTGGCCAGGGTGCCGGGCACATCGCGCCCACTGAAAACTTGGGCTACGCATCGTGTTTCGTCCTTCATACCACCCTCACATACGCGACAGCACCCACATGCATCGCGGATCCATCCGACGCCCACCAACTGGCCTATCACAGCCGCCTCTCTGGTGCACATGAAGCCCACGGCGACGATGCGGCCAACACCTTCATGGCCTAGGATGGACTGACAAGGACCAAGGTAGCCACGAGCAAGGGAAAGATCCGTGCCACAGAAACCGGTGACTTCCAATTCAACGAGGACCTCGTTAGCCTTGATGGTTGGGGTTGCTTGTGTCTGTACCTCAAAAGAGAACTCAGGACCTTGCTAGGTTGGAATGTTGTCAGAGCCAATATTCAAAATCAGTGATTAGGCATTGTTGTCTCTTACGTTTTGTAGGACTGTTGCCACTGCGGCTGATGGAACCTCTTGGCTCAAATTGGAAGTCATGATAAGAATTTCCTAGTCAAGATGGTTGATTTCAAGTTCCTGCTTTTAAAACGATAATCCCGAGGTTAGTGTTTGAGAGGTCGCCGGTAGGACATCTTATAGCAGAACAGCAACGGACTTTCGGCGATCTGCCGGGCTTTTCCGCTCGCGGTAATCTTTCTCAATTGCTATCCGAGAGTGGGTGTGGAAGTGTGTAGATAACCCGCCTTTTGTTGTGGTGGAAGTCCGGTGCCCGACATCGCCACTTGGCAATCATTATTTATTAGTTCAATGTCCCATAGTGTGAAGCTTATCGATTGACTTCTTCTGTGTGACACAACAAGATGTTTTTCAATGTAATCAATTCGGAGTGCCGGTCTGGCGAGTCTACGAGAGTCAACAATCCGAGGACCAACGAGCCCGCTTTGGAGGTGCCCAATGCAAATGAGAAGGACCTCAATGATGCAGTGGAAGCTGCAAGAATATCTTTCAAGCAATGGAAGATTTTGTCTGTTGAGAAAAGACAGTCCTATCTACGCAAATTGGCGGATGCGCTAGAACAGCAGAGAGATGAAATCCATGGTCCTCTTGCCACTGAAACCGGTAAATCGGTACGAGAACCTTTGATATAATGAATGTTAGAAAGGTCGCTAACGCACCACCAGAGTCTTCTTACGAATATTGAGATCGATGACACATTGAAATTCATCAGATTCAATGGTATTGCAGATATGATCCAAAAGAACGTTGCTTAGCAGAAAAGAGCTAATTGGCGCAGCATCTCAGTCGTTACCGGATGGAGTGGAGTACGATGATGACAAGCTCAAGATCACATCTACCCGACACCCAATTGGTGTAGTGGGGGCTATTTGCCCTTGGAACTTTCCGTTGGTCCTAGCTGCCGGCAAAATCGCTGCAGCACTCGTTATGGGGAACTGCATTATCGTCAAACCATCACCATTCACCCCTTGCGCCACCTTGAAATTCGCTGAGCTTGCGACCTCAGTGCTTCCGAAGGGTGTATTCCAGGCCCTTAATGGGGATAATGAAGTAGGAAGGCTTATGTCGGTTCATCCTGGTATCGATAAGATCAGTTTCACCGGCTCTACTGCAACTGGAAAGAAAGTGGCGGCAAGTGCGGCTCAAACGTTGAAACGAGTGACACTCGAGCTTGGTGGAAACGATGCAAGCATCATTTTCCCTGATGTTGATGTCAAAAGCATTGCTGCGAAGGTTGCTGGCGGCTCATTCTTCCATTCAGGCCAAATGTGCGTGGCTACGAAACGGGTGTATGTGCATCAGGCTATCTTCGAGGAGTTTCGCGACGCTTTTGTGGAAGCAGTCGGAAAAATTCGAATTGACCCTTCCGGTAAAGAACCGTCGCTGTTTAGCCCTGTCCAGAATGAGCTACAGTACAAGATCGTCAAAGACTTGATTGCCGATTGCAAAGAAAATAACTATCCGTTGCTATGTGGAGGGGAGAGTGATAACGAACAGCCGGGGCTGTTCATCCCACCTGTGGTCGTGGACCAGCCACCGCATCATTCGCAAATTATCCAAAGGGAGCAGTTCGGCCCTATTATACCACTTGTGAAGTGGACTGCTGAGGATGAATTACTCGAACAGGTTAACGGAACAGACTCCGGTTTAGGAGCCTGCGTATGGGCACAAGATGTCGACACGGCTAAACGTATTGTGCAGAAACTAGAAGTCGGAACTGTTTGGATCAATAGCGCAGAGATTCCCAATCCGCATGGGTACTTATCTGGCTGGAAACAGAGCGGAATTGGTGGTGAGTGGGGGAGGCAGGGGTTGTTGTCGTATTGCCACACCCAGACTATTCAGGAATACAAGTAACTCATATGTACATATCAATAGCCTTGGTCCATCTTACATCTTACTTTTACCCTTCTGTCTCGAAGGATATATACAGCACTAGCTTCAGAGCACATAAACTAGATCTTTCACGAGACTCATCAAAAAGAGAAAACGGCATGATTGTTCGCGGTGCGCCTCAAAGTTCGTCAAAACTCTTCACACCGAAGGATGGATGATTTACCTGATCAGCCTGAGACTTATCCTACTACGAAAGTGAATCTATTCCGTTCTTATTATACACATTCAAGAGAATGATATCAAAATCGAAACCCAAATTTACTTTCATGGTATATGCTGAGGTAAATAGTCTGATGAGCATCACTCGTGATCCCTTAAGTCGTCACCTTGCAACCGTACCTTGCGATTGATTTTGAAGAACTGAATACGTGTATTTATGAGTGAGTGTCCTGGTCTGTCTATTTTCTCGAGTGGTAGATCAATATATGATTCAATTGTAGGGTTGTCTTGGCGCATTCTACCCGTTGAGCTTACCCTACCACTTAAAGCTTGCGCGTAACGTTCATCTCTAGAGCAGAACGTACGGACCTGGAAACATGATTTGAGTCATGATTTGAGTATGTTTCTATCCAAGACTCCATACAGGTTACAGGAAATTAAGATTGCCTGGGACTTGCAACTAAACACGCGTAACGTGGACCTTCCACTTTATAATGTGCAGTTTTCTGTTTGTTCTATGCATCGAAAGTGCACAGAATTCAGAGGAGATTAATGTATTAGAAAACCCACACCTCGGCAATATTCAGCATCGTTGAACCTCGGTCTGGGGGATTTATCCACCGGCAAATGGTGTATCCGATCCTCAGCTCAATTTGTAACATATGGTTCATCTTGAAACCCCACCCCCTTCCCCCGCCCCCGGCGGGTTAATTACACAGGTTCCTGACAGCTTCAACTTCGCTTATGGGTTTTGAACTAAATGCATATTCAATAACTTCAAAGCTTGTAAAATAACAGAATGTGCGTATTATACCTAGGGTATTTAAGAGCGCGCGAGAGCGGTCAGCTCAATATAATGAGCGTTATGCAAAGGCGGTCAGTCACCTAGGGTCACAGCGTACATCGAGTAATGAGATTCCCCCCACCCAATGAAATTCTGCTGGAAAGCGGTGAAGCCATGACTGGCAGTATCTCACCGCTTCTCCACCTTCTCCAGCTTCCATATAGCTAGGTGTTTAGGCATAGATAGATTCTCCCCTCTCTATGAGTTTTTTGCCTTCCAGTTTTTCTCTTGCTCGTAGGCTTAGCCATCACTCCCAACAAATTCAGTAGTTCAATTCATCAAAATCAACACTATTTCCTTCTAATCGCTACATTCTATTTTTATTAAATTCTGTTGGTCTGTTTTGATAGTGATTCCTGGTTATTGAATGACTATTACAGCCCATTCCTGTTACTACCGTACTGGGATCTGGGATTATGGAATGGCGTCACACCGACTTTGCCTGAGGCATCAGGAATCGATGCGCTGTCTGATGAGTTTGATGTCACGAGGGCCATTTTTACGATTGTGACCCAAATTCACAATATTCGCTAGGTCGAGCGCGGGTGGTTATCTCGCTTTCGCCACGGCTTTACCACGTGCACCACCCTTCCCCGAGTAGAGTAGTGGCGTGGGGACTGTCTAAATCTTAGGGGAGGATCAAAATAATAAGAGCAATAAGTTTTCATTGCGCGGAAATCGTAGGATGGGCTAAAATATGCCCCAATCTTTCTTTTTCATAAGGAAACGCGCAGACGTAATCCAGCTCTTTAGACCTTGGGCCTGATCTTCGATTTTTGTCGCATTGTCAAGTGATCTACTGCTGTTACGTGACCTGGTCTAAGTTTATTGATGTTTGATTAATAGAGGGAAATCGATGAAAATAACCGTGGAAGGCAACAAAAGGATGCAACTCTACTGATTACTCCATGTTTCACAGGTGTTATTATTCAGAGGAAAAGTTGTTATTTCCCGCCTTTGGATGAGAAACAAGAAAGACTATACAATACAAGGTGTAATCAAAAACTTGGAACTGCTTTCCATTCGATTTACTTCTTCGTCTAGACAGTACAGGAATCATTCCCAACTTTGCGACTCTCTCTTCATAATGTGATCTTGCCTTGTATCACAAAAAACTTAAAACGGCGCTTCTCTCTTTAGCTGAGGTAGGGGTAAAATCAAATATTGAATCAGAAAGAGAAAGATAGTTAGAAAGATTGAACTCAGGGTTGTGAACTATTGGGAATCGTTAAGGTTGCGGGGAAAGAGGCGGGGGCGTAGAAAAGCCGCAGGGATTTTGCGGGGTTTGTGAGAATTGGCCGCGAGGGAAGGCCTATGAGTGTGGGGAAGGGGCGAATTTCCGCGGCACATCCGCCGGGCTGTCCTCAACTGGGAACAAGGCCATACCCCACCGAGGGCAAATTATGATACATATGAGTTACGCTAGAACTTGTATGACGTGAGTGGATGGCATCCAGACGCACCAAGATCAAGTTGGAACTTAATCATTTGATATCAGACCCCCACCAAGAACAGATCGCGGTGTATAGCCACCACAACGCAAGAAAGTCGTTGCTGAAGTGCGCGGCCCCCATGTACAGACATTAGGATCGAGCAGTTCAAGGCCAGGGTGGCAAACTATATAAGATGATGGAATTCAACACAAACAGCCAAAGAATTGATTCAACTGTCTAGCTTCATTGCACCCGTCATGGATACCAACATTGTCCCACTTGGGAGCTCTTCCGACAATGGAACTCCTTATGCTGCTCCATATACTTCTTTAGGGCTTCATGGGGTCGACAAGCTGTGGTCATGTTACGGGCCACTTGTGATGGTATTCTTGGCCATTTATTGGATGCTCCAGGCCCTTCACGACAGACTTTTCCATTCATTGAGCAACGTCCCTGGTCCCAAACTAGCGAGTATCAGTGAGATATGGCGAAATATCCGTTACTTTCGAGGATCATGGCACGACGATGTGGTTTCTTTGCATGAAAAATACGGGAAGGTAGTACGGATCGCACCCAACGAAGTGAGCTTCGTGGATGCAACGGCTTTGAAGAGCTTGTATGGAATGGGCAAAACTTCACAAAAGGTCAGTGAGATCAATTTCGTATTAAATTAGACTGTATCTTGAAGACAAGGCACTGATAATCTGCAGTCAAATTGGTATGACTCTTGGAAGGTTCCCAATATGACTGTCAGCTTTTTCGCAGCAACTGAGCCTAAGGTGCACCGGCATTTGCGTTCTCGAGTCTCAAATGCGTATTCGATGAGCTCGATTCTGTCGATGGAACCCTTCATTCAGGAAGTAGCTTCCGAACTGTGGGGCCGCTTTCGTGAGTTCAGCAAGTCGTCGGAAGCAGTGCCTATGCATGCATGGGGCAATTACTTTGCCTTTGACGTTGTCGGACAGCTGGCCCTGGGTGGAAAAATTGGATTTGTGGAACATGGGAAGGATGTTGGTGGCATCATTAAAAGTATTCACGACGGTTTTTATCTCATGGCCAACATGGGCAACATCCCACTCCAGATGTTCTGGTTCAACAACAGCATTGCGCAGTGGTTGGTGAAGAACTTTGGTGGAAAACGGTTGAACTCTTTCAACGTTTTCCTACAATGGTTGGACAAGCGGGTCACCGAACGTATGAGAACCGGACTCGGTGACAAAAGGAAGGACATGCTTCAGCATTTTGTGGAAGCCAAAGACATGAGTGGCCAGCCAGTCAAAAAAGGAGATGTGATGATTGAAGGAGTAAACATTCTGGGTGCTGGGGCCGATACTACTTCCATCGGCATCCTGGCAGTCATGGGAGCCATCTTAACCCACCCTGAAGCGAAGAAAAAATTGCAGGAAGAGCTTGATCAAGCGTATAAGGACCTGGGCCTAGTTGAAACTAGCTCAGAGATTGATTTCAAGGATGCTGAAAAACTCCCTTACCTTGCGGCCGTGATCAAGGAGAGCATGCGGCTACACCCTTCTATTAGCTACCAGCTACCGCGGGTTGTTCCTGCATCAGGGGTCCATATAGGCGCGCACTTTATCAAGCCAGGGTCTATTTGCAGCATCAGTGCTACGGCGATGAATAGGTCCAAGGAGATTTTCGGGCCTGATGCAGAGGAGTGGAGGCCTGAAAGGTGGATCCCTGCCACTGCAGACGACCAGAGCCAGATTTCGACCATGAACGGATTCCTAACTACGGTATGTCTCACTTGCCTTTTGATCACACATCAATAAGCGCTAACAAATCATATTCAGTTTGGAATGGGTGCTCGCAGCTGTGTTGGGAAAAATATCGCACTCGTCGAGGTTCACAAATTTATCGCTCAGTTTTTCCGCCATTTCGATGCTAAGGTGGTTAATGAGGACAAACCTTGGGTCACCAAGTCCCAATGGTTCTCCATACAGAAGGAATTTTGGATAACCATCAATGACCGTGGAGTGTAAGGCTTGGACAAAGACAACAAATGTATCTTCAGATTGGATCCTGGACTAGTTGAAGTCATTGTTATTTCTGCGGTGGAAAAATTTGAAACATTTCCATTCCTCTTTCCAGCTTCTTGTTCGAGAACGTACTGACTGATCAGTATTTTTGACGTTTATCATGAAATTGGAAGCCATACCTAATAGTCAGATGTCCATGTACATAAAATCCGTAAAACATATCAATACACAAATTGTACAGCAATTAGACCTTATGGTTCAATGAGTAAAACATGCAAGTGAGAATTAACTATGAAACAAATCATAATGAGGTATACACAGTCTTCTCATCGGTCAGCCAGAGACACCGCTTCGAATTGCTTCATCAAATCATTGACCTGTTTCATATCTGTCTGGTCAAACTTTCGAAGGGCACGTCCAGGGACGGCAGGAGGACAACTCTCATGCTCATTTGGTCTAATTCTTTCGAGAATGACACAGCAAAGCAGCCAGAATTCGTATGAATCTTTCATAAAGCCTGCCCTTTTCCACATACGAGGCAGAGTGCTGACACCGTCAGCATCATCTGAATGGCAAAAGACCACTTTTCGGTATACCCAGATGTCTTTCCAGTTCTGCAATGCATTTTCAATCCTTTGAAAGGCCTCAGGGGGTGCCATTGCGTTTTGAAGTTGAAATACCAAGGTATGTAAAGCTTTTCATGCAATTTGCTTCATTAGCAAAGAGAAATACAAGGAAAGAGAAATAAGATGACTTGATGCGGTAGCTTACCAGTGACCATTGTAAACAAGTTCAACATCCCAAAGTGTGCGTAAAGCTCTTTCTTTTCAACACTTAGATCGTTCTGAAACATTGTTTCAATCACTGACGCAACAGAGTACTGGGAGAAATTTGGGACTTTTCCCGCCCATACTCTTAATGCTGTTAGACACTCTGAGGCACTGGGTGCGTGGAAGCACTCATCGGGGCAAGCGAGCCCCATTTCCAGTTCAGAAACGACCATTCTCGGCGGCGTATTGTTAAAAATCACGAAGGCCCCGTCGAGGAGAAAGATATAACTCAAGGTCCTGAGAAATCGTTAAAACTTCTGCCAGTTTTGACTGGTATAAAAATGCCATACCTAATCTCCTCTTCGGTTTTGATGAAGGATTCCCAATCAAATGATTGAATATCAACTACTTGCGACACATCCATATGAGTGATTGAAGCAGGCTGGAGGTCTCGAGCAATCTGTACTTTGTTAGAAAAGCGCTTCTAGTCTTTAGAGAAATACATGAATGGCAAATTGGGCGATCAAAACTAACAGCAATCAAGGTATTGTACCGATGGCGTCTGATTCGTTGCTTGCTGCTTTCCGAGCCCTCCCAGTTCTGGAAAAGGCAGACAAAATAGGCCGCCTGGAGCGATCGTAGACGTTTCAAGTCGTTTCCTGAATTGCGAGTCCAGGCCGGTGTTGTATAGTCTTCTTCGAGCCATTCATCATTGAAGACCATTTCTTCCACTGCGTTGAACCATACCTTTGCATTGTTGTTGTCACTCTTCTGCGGAGACAGACAACTTCCGATCATAACCATCGTCGATAGAAGAGACGGAGACGCATTAAATGGATCGAAACTTGGTCTGTGAATAATGGGACAATTTGGGTACCATGAAGCCCAAAAGAGTCGAAGGAATTTACAGATGTTGGGAGGAGAAAAGAAAAGGAGACACATATTCCCAATCAGGTCCGACCATTCAAGTGCAATGAAGCCCCTCTTTTGTTTATGTTGTATAGTATTTTTCAAGCTGTCAACAATTTCCTGAGTTTTCAGTGCGAGCGGGTGATAAGCCCAACTGTGCAAGCGGGAGATTGCGGGTTCAGCTTCGACCATTGGACTCTGCAAAGTCATCGAGTTTTCCCATGTAAATGTATCTGGTAGCAAGCCGGTAAATCTACAGGAGCTTCCAGAGAGGACAGTGGCTGTAGAGTCTTCAGAAACATTAGGGGTTTCCTTGGAGAAGTCCCAATCGGTGCCTTCAGTTGAAGCAATTTGTTGCCGCTGAAGAAGACTCCCACAGCGAAAAGAATTGGCAAGCCCCTCTGCGGTCGTAAATCTTGCAAGGAAGTCAAATTTGACTGTTATTTCGTTATGGTCACGGTTGAGGTCATGGTTGATGTCCGGGCAAAAGGGGTTCGGTGATGACAGCGGGAGATCGAATGGCCACCAGGTTGGTTCTAAATCGTGATAGAAGGACATGTAATGTGATAAGTCTGGTGGGATAACGGGATTTTTATCGGCTGGCGAAATGGATTGTGCTACTGGTACAGGGAACGGTGGGTGGTCATTCAGCTCAGCAGATTGAGCAGCTTCTGCGCCCTCGGAAGGAAGCCTTGCTAAGGCATCAGATTCGGATGGTGTGAACGTCGTTTGGTTTCGTACACCATCATATGAGCAGCTGTGTTGATTTGCGAGGCAGGTGTTACAAGGAAAACACCAATCACAAGCCCTCTTCAGCTTTGAGCATCGGTCGCATGCTCTTTTCTTTCTACCACAGGCACGCCGAGGATAGAAAGGGATAGCAAGGCCCCTATTTAATCGTGTTTTACACGTTCTCCAGTGCCGTTTAAGAGAATCGCTTGAGACATAGAATTAGCTTTATCAAGATCCCAACACATGAACTGGTATCTCACCGGCGATTGAAGGCTTGTGCACAAAAGGCACACGTATACGATTGATCGCTTCCATCTAATAAAACACAATATGATGAGAGATGTATCGAATAAAAAGAAAGGGGGAAAAAAATACAACATAAATCACCATCCGTTTGTGAGCATCGCCAGTGGCGGTAGGTAAGGCTTACTTACGGGTCAAGAAATGGTGTTCCAGACTCTGCAGAGTGAGATGCTTCCTATCGCAGAGAGGGCACTCCATATCAATGCTGTTGAAAGCGCAAGTGGATGTTGTATGCTGAAGAGCGCAGCCTGTCTGTGAACTCTCCCGAAACTATTTGATCGTGAGGCGGAGGTTTGGTAGCGCGAAGTATAGGGACGAACATGGGGTGCAGCGGGTTGAAGGCGGGGTACGGGGGCTAGTAGTTAACTAGTCGCCCCCCAGGTCAGGTGACTAATCTAGTGTTTTGACCTGATTTTCGAGCAGAGAGAGGGCAAAGGTGGCCAAGACAGTCAAAACAGCTCTAGGAATAAAGCCGAATCCGGCTAAATCATGGAGATGGTTGCCGTAGGTTGACATTGGCCATGCGCGGCAACGACCAAATGCTTGAAAGCCGGTCTACGCTTTTTGAGTTTGTACCCCACAGTACACCCCGTCCCATTGTCATGGAACGCTGCGGGGGTGGATAAATGCCGCTCTCGTGACGAGAAGACCACAAACCTGACGATCTTTGTGACTCCTGGCTGGCTAGAACAATACCTAGGCATAATTTATTTGTGACTGTTATGCATGTCCCTCAATATCCATCCGTACGGGCCAGCATAAGAATACTATACTGGATTGGCTCATAATTCCAGAACAGATTGGCACTCATCAAATTTCAGGCACCCTCTTACAATAAGTATTTCTCTATCATGTTCTAAGAGACGTAGTTACCCAAACCTAGTAAATGCACTGACGCAGCATCACCGTTCTCGGTCCACGGCAAATGTCCACAACCCAACGTTAATTTCCCGCTGGGTTACCCACGGGGTAAGCGGGTCTCTGCTGACATGGAGATTTCTTAAATTACTTCAAAAGCCAGCCTAGTCCTGCGTATTCTCTTCAATTTGTTCTTCGTCGCCACATCCTGTACTCAACAATCTTTTTTGTCCACTGAACGGCCCAACCAAATGTCCAAAACACAGGCGTACAGACCTTTGGTTCTGCCACCCAAGTTATCGTTTGGTGACTTCAGTGAATTCATTCAGGATGTCATTGGGCTCGTTGGATCTGAGAATGTTGAAATTATTCATTCGAAGGACCAGGTTCAAGACGGTTCTTATATGAACCCTAAGCACTCGCATGATCCCCATCACGTCATGGATCAGGACTACTTCCTTGCCTCAGCAATTGTTGCTCCTCGTAACGTCGGAGATGTACAGTATGAGTCCTTCGAGAAGTGCGGCCTAAAAATGCGAAAACCCCTGCTGACTTGGTTGATTAGGTCGATTGTCGGACTTGCCAACAAGTTCTCATTTCCCCTCTGGCCCATTTCCATTGGAAGAAATTCCGGATATGGCGGTGCTGCGCCACGGGTCAGTGGCAGTGTCGTGCTGGACATGGGAAAGAATATGAACAAAGTTCTAGAAGTGAACGTGGAAGGCGCATATTGCGTGGTGGAGCCCGGTAAGCGTTGAGAGTAATGAATCAAACTGGAGGCCTAATTCATTGACTGGGTGACAATCAGGTGTAACATTTCACGACTTGCACAATTACCTTGAGGAGCATAACCTCCGAGACAAACTATGGCTTGATGTACCGGATCTTGGCGGCGGTTCTGTTCTCGGCAATGCGACCGAAAGAGGAGTGGGTTACACGCCTTACGGAGGTCTGTCTTCCCAAATCTGCATGAAATAAATATTCGGTGACCATCGTGACTTATGCTGAATGTTTTGCCAGATCACTGGATGATGCACAGTGGCATGGAGGTCGTCCTTCCGAATGGTGAGCTCCTTAGAACTGGCATGGGGGCTCTGCCCGACCCTAAACGTCCCGAAACCATGGGACTGAAGCCAGAGGACCAGCCCTTCAATAAGACCGCTCATCTATTTCCTTATGGCTTCGGTCCCTATATCGATGGACTATTTAGCCAGTCGAGCATGGGAATTGTCACGAAGATGGGGATGTGGTTAATGCCTAATCCAGGGGGGTATCAATCCTACTTGATCACACTGCCCAGAGATGAAGACCTAAAACAAGCCGTCGATATTATCCGCCCCCTTCGTCTAGGTATGGCCCTTCAAAATGTACCCACTATTCGCCATATTCTCTTGGATGCAGCGGTGCTCGGCAACAAGAGATCTTATTCATCCAAGACCGAACCTCTCTCCAATGAGGAGTTGGACGAAATCGCGAAACAGCTTGGTCTGGGACGATGGAACTTCTACGGGGCGCTCTATGTAAGCTTCTATCCTTTTAGTGGCTGTGCTTTTCCTTGCTAATATCCAATAGGGACCTGAGCCGATTCGGAAAGTTCTCTGGGAAACGGTTAAAGAGGCCTTTTCAGCGATCCCAGGCGTCAAGTTTTATTTCCCAGAGGACACTCCTGCAGACTCGATTCTCCGTGTCCGTGATAAGACTATGCAAGGCATTCCAACTTACGACGAGCTTAAGTGGATCGATTGGGTCCCTAATGGCGCGCATCTGTTCTTTTCTCCTATTGCGAAGGTTTCCGGTGAGGATGCAATGATGCAATACGCAATCACCAGAAAGAGATGTGAGGAGGCTGGGTTGGATTTTATTGGCACTTTTACAGTCGGCATGAGAGAAATGCGTATGTCAACCCCAGAATCCCTCCTTAGCAACCTCACTGGTTCTGCTCGGTCAACTAATTTCCGGATTGTTTTACAGATCATATCGTTTGCATTGTGTTCAACAAGAAGGACCTGGCGCAAAAGAAGAAAGTACAGTGGCTGATAAGAACCCTTATTGATGACTGTGCTGCAAATGGATGGGGCGAATATCGAACCCATCTGGCCGTCATGGACCAAATTATGGGAACCTACAACTGGAACAATAGTAGTTTCCTGAAGTTCAACGAGGTCCTCAAGGATGCGGTGGATCCTAATGGCATCATTGCCCCGGGCAAGTCTGGTGTTTGGCCGAGTAAATATAGTCGTGTTGCTTGGAAACTGTGAGCCGACTGAGCCAAAGAGCGTTTACATCTATCTCAAATTCCAATTCCAATTTTGGGAAGTATGCACAAAGGATCCAGCTCTTTGGTAGATATCATAAGGAGTTGAGCTATCCTTCTGGGGCTCCTTCTAAGGTTACTTGTGTTTCGATATTTCCTATTCTTCTGGCACTTGGTACACTATATATGTAGAGTACTTCCTCACTTTGCCAGCTAATCTATCATAATGAACATGACTGGTTGAGGGTAAACCCGACGATCTGCCGGTAGAGAACTACGTGATTTTGAGAGTATGTGTCATAAAAAGCACTGTCCAGAACAATCTTCCCAAATTTGTATCTTTTATTTGGATGTAGAGTCAACGTTCTTCAAAATCTTCCCCACGGTTCAATCATGAATATTCCCAAGTTTCAGCAAGCTGTCTTACAAATTCGAGCTTGACTGAAGAGCCAGCGAGGTCATTACCAATGGCAGGCTCACGGAAATTATCACTTGCCCAAAGTACTCGTACTTAGCCTCATGTAGTAACGATGATCTACAGTCGAAGAGATAGCTGTAGGTCAGATGGTAGGGGAGATTTTCTGAATGACGGATACGGTCGGGTTTCAGAACAATATTGATGCAGAGTAGTAACAGATTAATCGAAAGTGAGATTAGTCACCGTGTTGAGGTGTATAGAGATCGAAGAAGTAACGATTTCGTATTCAAGCACCTGTGTTATGCAGTTATCAGTTTTAAAGCGATTCATCCCAGTGACGTAAAGGATAAAGCTAATTTCTATTTCATACATAATGTAATTGAGCACCAGGAAGTCTGCACTGACTGACCAACACGATATGCCGACTTATCGATCGTCCCATGCAATAACTTCTCTACTTTGCGGCAGAGATTCCACGATTGCCCGCAGGATTCAGCAGGCACTTACGGAAGTCAGACCACACCAAACGGAATGGCAGCTCTTCCACTCCCGTTATTTCCATCTACGTCAGGAAGAGCAGCGCATCAGATCGTCAGAAGCTCGAAGAGTCGGCTCACACCTAGGATGCGTTGCCACGACCTCAAATTTAAGAACATATAGAGTTATGCAGCTCACGGAAAAACTTACAAAATTTAAGGGAGGTTGTCCAGGCTAGCATCAAACCATAGGGTTCGGGGCAATTCAAGGCCTGTTACGCGGTGCTAACTGGTCACCGTGAGTATCGCTCTTATGGTCCTTTATGCGTACGTCGAGGCTCGTCCTCAAGTCTCAGTCGCAATCGTACCGTTGCCGCTAGGCCTCGCACGGGCTCGGATATATAGAGTAGGCTCTTGTTGGGTAGTGCCAGATAGTGCGCCTAGTCAAGCTATGCTTAGGATCTGTGTCAAGTGACAAGAGACTAAGTATACCTCTCCTAGTAGGGTGGTTGTCTTTAAGTACGAAACAAGTGTGAAGCTCGAACTGTAGGTTCTAAGTAACAATGTGTGATTGAACGCGAAGAACTAAATTTTTAAAAAAGCACGGACTCTGAGCTTCTACGCCTACCAGGTGGCTTTTTTTGGGTCGCAGTCGCGCGAGTAGTTCGCTCTGAAATCGTTTGAGACGCGTATATTCATTCCCTCGGCGCGAACAACATTCTCTGCAAAAAGATGATTTTATTGATCCCATATCTGCTATTTTGGGGTCCTCCTCTCACGCAAACATCACTTCATCTGAGTTTGAAGTTGACGAAGATGAGCATGAATATCGCCGAAGCAAACCCGAGGAAGTCACGGTGCACTTTCTGATGTCTTTTCTTCAGTTATCTTTGAACCTTTGTCTTCTACAGGATAATGCAGAAGACCTAGAGGTGGCATGTCGAATGTCTTAAAGCCACGATATGCATTACGGGGATTTTTGATGTTGGCGCTGAAGACGAAGGTGGTATATGCAGGATGGAACGGCATGCCCACGGTGGGATGATGGGACACCCATGCTTGGCTTTCATTGAAGCGAAGGGGGCGTTCAAACATATCCACTACGATGAGTGGGTGGGAGATTATAAGCCGGTAGTGTCAAATGAGGTCCTGGCTTAGTATCTTGGCGAAGCAGTGATATCATTGAGGGCAAACAGAGAGTTCCGAGTTCCTGGGTCAAGAGTAAAGTTATCAATCCTCTTTAGAAAATTAGCTCCCCTTCTGAACTCGTTGACGTTATGTTTTATCTGTAGTGTCTTCCTCCTTGCGGTGACAAATACCTTCCTACGTTTCATTCATTTCAAATTCGGTTCTCACTACGGCGAATATATCGATGCTACGAGCGAAAGGGACCAGAAAACTATTGTCGACGACGGAGCAAATGACACACTTATCTACATATACAGCACGGAATGGTTCAATTAACAGTCGGCTGGTGGGAGAAATTCGGCACTGTGTCATATTTTAGCGATATTAAGGTGGCATGACGAGCGAGATGCCATACTCTAAAGTGTTAACGACACTGATAGTCTCGAGGATAACAGCGGTTGCTCCATAGAAGATCATAGCGATTAGAGTAATAGATGGATTATTGGAAGTAACTGGGTAGTAGCAACCTTTGCTAGATCCACCTCCAATAAATTGATCACTTAGATGTGGGTTGAATCAATATTTCTGCTTTTTCTCCCCTATTTGGCTTTCCATCACCATGAAGGGCTAGAGCTTTGATTATTTTCCATGAATGGTGTCTGGGCTGCACGGTCGCTGTATATTCTCTGCCTGTTGCCTGCTTTTCGCCTTCCAATCGTTCCCAGCTTGCCAGTTGCCCTTATTAATTTAGGATATAGTGCATCCTTCTGTGAAGGCTGTGCTAACGCCAAGTAGAGCTCATCCTTTTCTCGGGGTAGTTTCTTCATCTGACTTGCGGTGCGTCTCGTTCGCTATCATTCTCGAAGCTCACCTTGCTTTCCGCTTTCCCCGTAAGCTAGCAGGTGCATCTCAAGGATACTGATCAGGGTTACTTTATAGAATTATGGAACATGGTCACAGGGAGAGAAATACGTGTTAACCCCTACGCTATGCTATCTACCTTGAGTCCATCCTTTGACGCTGCCAACAGTCACCAAGAACACAAAATCAGGACCATCAGATGCCTCATCTCTTCTCGCTCCTCTATGATGTACTAATCAAACACACCTTCGATTCACCAAGGCTGTACATCGATTTGTTGGCCGTGCTGCAGATTGATAATTCCCTGTCTTACTTCCCCGGTCCTCGGTTCCCGATATATCCCTTCATCGTGATACATCGCCACATCAATCCTCCCTCTGTCTCCAATGAACACCGCATAACCAGCCCCGACATCATTTATCAACGCGAGCTGAGCCTAGCAGTGACCGGATCCTACTTTCTTGATGGTTTTGGCGAAGACTTGAATCCGGTATTAAGTTTCCTGGTCTCTTTTAAAGGATTAAGGCATCTATACCTAAAATTGTCAAACTTTGCGGAGAATTCTGGTGTTGAATCCGTTATCAAGTATCACCAGTCCACACTTGAAAGTCTTTCTGACCATGAACGTCGACTCGTTGCTATTGATGAAGAAGGGATATTCGAAGAGGACCGGGATTTGTCACCAAAATGGATTTCTAGTCAATGGGATGTATTGAATCCCTCTCGTCTAACTGCATTGAGTCTCTGTACAAGTCCATCTATTATGGTAAGTTATGATGCTTAGATTTGAAATTAAAATTCAGTAGTGCATAATGGAAACTAATATTTCAACATTAAATTTAGCTCAATTATTCTTTGGTTCGTTGATTGCCCGCTTTCAAAAAACAAAGCTCTGAATAGTAAACGTGCCATATGATGGCGTCTTAAGAATGGAGTCCTCTAATTCAGACTCACAAATTTGGGGCTAGTTCAAGTATTTAGAATAGGTAATCAATAAGTATGAATATTAGAACTTGATTATATGTACAGTAAAGGCTTGATGATCGTGCTCGAACATTATCAAGGATCTTTGGTACCGAACCATCAAAAAACCTCAAATTTTCAATTCAAATACAACGTAACCTCAGCATTAAAAAACAGACATTTCTATTGAAAACCTCCAGCTAATGATATTGTACATCTAAATTACTTATTCCGCTAGCGCTCGAATTCTCATAAGCTGTTATCGATGTTCAAATCAATTGATTTGAGAACCAGACGATTGATTGAACTTACCTGAGGCATTGTTGCCTTGTGGATACGGACCGGGATTATGGGTTGACGAAAAGATCAAAAAAGCTCCTCAATGTACATAAATGGATATTCAGTGGTACCTTTCGCAAAAGTTAAAAAAGATTAAAGTAGGTGTCTCGAGTTTCACTGATCCACGATAGATTCAATTACAAGCTCAAACTCAAGCCAGACTAGAATATGCTGTCGATACGCTGCAAATGTCCGGAATTTCCGCGAAAAGTTATTGAATCATGTTATTGTCTGAAATCCAGAAACTTATAATCAGACGGTTCTCGTTTTCGTTTCAGCGTGGCTTTCATCCATTTGATAAAGAGCGCCGGATAAAACAATTGGCGAGGACAAATCTGCCCTCAAAATCTACTGCCTGGTAAGGAATTGGGACAGCCGAAGCATTATCAGCTCCCGATTGCTTGTTTTCAAGGTATTTTCCGATTTGCTGCGAATTGCAATCAAGGGATGGCGGGACACACTAGTTGTATGATTTCACGGACCGCATCCAGAGCCCGGATCTCCTGAAGCGTCAAATAATATTAAGTTAATAAAACATCGAGCAAAAGTACAGCCACGCTATTGGGAAACTATAAAGAGAGAATAGGTCCATCAGCGTAGAAGTTTGACAGGAGCAGTATCTCTTGTGGATATACCTCGGTCGTGAACAGCACTTACATCACCACTGCACGCATTACCGATCAGAGAAGCCATTCAATCACGTCATAATGGATCAATCGGTAGGCCAGCTATTATTATTATTTTTATTATTATAACAGACTACGCTTACACAATCTTAGGAAGTCATTCGAATGATATCGACCTTTAATTCGCGCTAGGTTCTTTCGGAATGCCGCCTTGCCAAATATCAGCAGGAGTTAACAGAGACACGGCAGTCGCTGGTACAGACGAACAGGGACTTGGATGAAGTTGCGAAGCTAGCAGAAGTGCTCTATGAGACGAATCGAAGAATGGGAGTCGTCATTGACTATCTTCTGAAGCATCAAGACCTGACAGATGGAGATAAGGAGCCCAAGTCGTTTGATGAGATGTTTAATAGGGTCGTAGTGCAAGCGGGATTATCCTTGGGAGCTGAGTCCGAAGAAGGCGCGGTGCCTGTTAAAGACACAGGCGACAGTGATGTCACAGCAGGGGCAAATGTTCTTTTGGAAATGAGCAATGCAAATAAGTCTACTTAGAAGCTGCTTGGTTGTATGGGTAGTGAGTTAAGGCTGGTGCAGGCCAGGAACGAAGTCGCATCATCGAAGTTCACTCCCGGGATATCTATACAAATAATCAATTTTCATTTTTCAATCTTATCTTCGCATTGTATAGATCCTCATGTACGTCTTTTGTAACAGAAAAATCAAACCATCATTTGAAGTACAACAATATTCTGGTGAGGGCTTGAAGATGTCTCGATGAAGGAATCACAGAAAGAGACCTGAGTACAAATAGTGCTCTCTGAAAAAATTTTCGACAAGAAGATCAAGAGAAGGAATGCAAATATATTCATTTAATCTGACGCTTCTCTCAAGGTTGTTTACGACAAAAGTAAAATTGGGGGCAGTCGCAAGATATAAGTGCTAGAATCATGACTTGGCCATTTTCCGTCCACGAGAGCTCAGAATGGTCAGAGCACAATTTACCAGTTTGTAGGGTTCATCCGATTCGGATTCCAGCGTAAGAATTTTTCTTTTATGGCGTAGCCCATTTTGACAATCCAAAAGGCTGGAGGGTCTGCCTGCGTTTTCCTCGTGGGGCTGGTTCGAATCCATATGGTCGCATGGAGACACTTCCAGAGCGTCGTAATTTAACCTCAGATCGTCGCAGGTTTTTTTGCTTGATAATTCCTCAACGGCAGACTCGTTGTTTGTAATAATATTCCCATGGTCGTCGAGGAAATAACCGCTTTCAGCATAATACTCAGTGTCTTCAAAAGCGTCTTCGATAATGGGCAGAAATTTTGAAACCGACTGTTGGGCCTGATATTAATTTTCAATTCAAGATCTAGCGTTCCTTTCTTCGTTTTGATCCGGGCATAGATGTAGTGTTTGGCTTACTTCGGCAAGTTGTCGGGTATTTTTGTAGTTCTGCTGGTATATTGTTAAAATACCATGAACAATACAGCATTCTCAGCACGTGCGCTTACAAGATTCGTTCAAAATGACGCTGATGCTCATGGGGTTGACTAGCAACATGTTTGGAAAGTTCGAGGTTTCTATATAGTTTCTGCGAAGCTACGTAGATTTTATCCAACGATTAATGCTAAACCAGAGAGGACTTGCAAATGGCTTTTTAAAGATGACCGACCCTCTGAGCTATAAGTAGGCTTGTAGCTATCTGTTATTCTATAAAAATAAAAATAACTTTCTACTGCGATGAAATAGGAGCGCTCGGAGAGTCATTAATTCTAAGTCGCCTACATGGATTGATTACTTATCTTAGTGAGAAAGTAACTACAGACAAATAGATATATTCCTATACTAGCAATTATTTAATGACTCCTTAATTAAGTAATCAAAGTATAGTAGGTAATAAGACTAGCTAGTAGATATCCTATACTATATATAGTCTTAGTCCTATACAATGCGAATCAATATCTTAGTTCTTAGTAAGCCCTAAATCGTAGAGAGAATTCTACTAGCTCGATTAAATTAAGAAATTAAGTAATTAAACTTAGTAATATAGTGATTGAATTTAAACGCTAAAGTTGGTTTATCTAACTTCTAGGCAAATTGCTATAAAAGTATAGGGAAATATCTTTGAAATTATTCAATAGCCTAAGAAAAGAAATCGTTAGGCTTGCTCTCTGCTTTTTATATTACAGTTAGTCCGAAAAGGCACGCTTTTGGAAACGATTATAGTCGGCATTCAATACCATATTTTAGTAGAAACTTTGAGTCTCCCGAGCAAAGGGAGTCTTTCCTCAGAATTGATTGGAAAATAAGCTTAATAACAAGGAATTCATCGGCAAATTAAACAGTTTGAAGTGTTATTTTGGCCACCGTAACAAATCGGCCAAACAAAGTTGATAGAAAGGATGCCCAAATACGGATTCCTAAGGAGCTACAGAAATTTCCATGCTTATTTCCCAAAATCTTGGCCAAATTCTGAATTTTGTGCACGAGGAGCAAATTATTTTACGATAACTAGATACGTAGAAATTTATATAACAATACCATACGTGTTCACTTGATTCATGGGGAGAAAAGATAGGGCCAAACATATGGCTTGTTATAATATATTGTGGCTGTGTGTAAATTACATTACGTAGCTTTCGGTACCATGCCAAGAGACCTATCATTAGACACGCGCCTCAATAATTCATGGGAGATATAAGAAGAAATATAACGTCAAGACTGAGATTCCAATGCTGTCCCACGAACAATAACTTCGTTGTACACAGGAGACAGAGTTGCGATTTAAAATGCCTCATTTCAAGCACAAAGCTCCGCCTTTGTTTAACGAACTACCCAGGTTTTCGTAGTAGATGAGGAAAGAGGCACGTCAAGATACACCAGCTTGGAGGAGTCAGTTCATCGTATACAAAAAGAGCACGAAAGAAATACTTACAGTCAAAATCAAAGGCCCAGTCATTTAAGATCAGTATCTTATAGCTCCTTTAACGAATAGACAACTGCGCCAGAAGGAAATGTCATTCTCACAAAACTGCAGGCCTTAGTCGTAGAGGTGGTCTTCCTCTGCCATGCAGTTTCCTTTCCGTTGAGTAGAGGCCAGCGTGCCGCATTGAGCCAGATCACTGCTTGCGGGGACTTCTGCGACAATATCCCCACATCTGCGTTGCATAAGTTTAGCTCCGAATCGTAGTGCGACTCGCAGATTCTCAGAATCATTATGAGGCGCATCGAAATAATCGGAAAGCTGCTTCAGAAAAACTATCATGTCGTTGATAACCTCCACGTTGACCAAAACTTGGTCCTTTCGATTTCTCTTTCGCCCCGCTTGAGTCCAGGTGTCTAATTCAAACTTGGAGTAGCGATATGACTTGTTCGATGTTTTCAGGGCATCTCCAATGCTGATATCAAGAAGACTTCGGTTCTCGTGATGGTCATTTGGCGACGTCGACTCCTGAGAAGTCGCCACTTCTGTGGCTACAGGCGAAGTGGCCACAGCAGGTCCAGGGGCGGACGGAATGTATGACAACTGATTGTTTCTGTATTGGCGGCGATCTTGGAGAGCCGCGGAATCGGGCCCATCAAGGTGCAAACGCCCACGTTGGGAAGGTTTGAGATCTTCCAATGAATAATTAAATCAAAGCAACGACAGTCGGTTCGCATTGATAAAGTGATCAACTCACCATCACGAGCTCTGTTACTCAACGGATAAAAATCAAAGGTTGGCGGTCTCCTCAGAAAAGTCGGCTGGGTGCATCTATCTGAATCCATAGTACTTCAGAATCCAAATAATACTCCGACGCCTTGAAACACAATATTTTTGGCTTATCGAGGAACGCGGTCCTTCTTAAATGCTACTTTGATTCTCGCATACAGGAGGGTCTATAGTTGATAGTCAGGAGGCAAGAAATAGTTAAGGCGCGCCAAAGCATGATCGTTTGGTGTGGCACATACTGGGCTCCTTGGACTGGTACGTGGCAAATTCCAATTGTAATTTTAATTGCGGTCGATACTTGGTTCCCAGGAATTTAACAAAAACTAAATACGCTTAAGCGAACTACAGTACTTCCTAGGAGCATTCGTAAAGATCAGACAGGTGATACTTGAGGGGTAGCCAAGAACAAATGAGCAAAGCCAAGTGTTCCTGGGAGCAAAGTGCTAGATAGAACCTGATAGGCCAAAATTTGCTACCCGTTCTGTTTGATCACGTCGTTCATTGTCAAATGAGGATAGTACGTAGTCAAGTGGGAATGGCCATTCGCTTTTAGGTGGGATGATGAAATTCTCGTTTTGAGCGAGTGGGGCCTTTAGGCAGCGTAGTGAAATTCGTTTTATTGGGGTAGCTCACGCATGTAATTGGCCTGCTGTGGAGTGCGCTCAGTGAGCGAATCACATTACTGCGCAGGCTCAGTGAGCCGATCAGTCTGCTCAGGCCCGGCTCACTGAGCATGAGCAAGGCTTACGTAAGACTCCCTGATCCGATCCCTGAGCCGGAGGCCGTGCTCAGATCTGCTCAGTGAGTTAAAGCGGCGAGGAGGTGAGCACTAATCCGGAAAAGGAAGCCAAGAACCGTCAAAAGGAAATCCAGTACGTAGGGTCTACCGGTGTATACTTGAAGGTCGGTCATATTCAGGACAACAATGCTATAGGTATCAAGGAGATGCCACAACGCCAGGGAAAGAGGAAATTAAGCAACATGTCGCCGAAGGGTGATATCGTGGAGAACGGGAACAAGCAAGGGAATAATTCAACGCAACGTCTCTCCTATGCACCGTCATATCTATCCCTGCTCCGAAGGAACGGAGGATTGCAGGGGCACTCATGGTCGCTGTCAAAAAAAGATGTAGAAAACTTTGCTGTCCTTTTAATCGCCAAGTGCCAGCCCAAAATCGCAGAAAAGAGGGAGAGAAGCCGAGACGGGTAGAGACCGGCCTGCATTCCTCTTCCAGTCCATATCCGCTGTATTAGCGGTTGGGAGGGATGGAATCTGCCCCGAACCCGTCGCAAGGTCTGAATCCAGGCCCGGATAGAGAAGCAGGACCTGGTTGTGGCCCTACCTTGGTCCTCGGTAACATGAGTAGAGATAAATGAGTGATGAAAATCCCAATGAATACGCACAGAAATGACCAGTATCAGGAGAATATGATAGCAACCACATAGAACCCCAGCATTGACCAACCGATTCCCACGTGGAATAACTGAACGCTGAACAAGACAAGAACATTGCTGAAGAACGTAGATGACGACAAATGCATCAGATATCTAGGCACAAGGCAAGCAAGGACCAAAGAGGGGGTAAATAATTCATGTACAGAAATGTCCAAGGGTTTGCTGGGTGCCCATGAGGACTCCTGAGTCCAGGGGAGCAGAGCAAGGGTTGAGAAAAGATGGAAGAAAATGCAAGTAGATCATCTCTCTTCGATGTCGAGAGATAACCGTCTTTCGAGGCGTGAATTCTCATTGCTTTTTTATTACGTGCCCGGGGGCACCTTCATGACCATCCGCCCGTTGGCACGCTTGTATGCCATCTCAACACCCAATTCAGCCATCAATGCGGCACGGCTCTCAGCGGAGAAATCGCGGTAGCCATTGTTGTAGGTCTGAGTATCAGGCCGCATGCCGTTCTGCATGGAGCGTTCATCAAGACCGAATGAATCCTCGTAAGTACGCTTTCCAACGGCAGTGGGACCGCTTTGATAGAGCATCCGTTTGCCGGAAACGGAATCGTAGCCAGGGCTTGGGGAACCACACTCGATGTTCGGTTGCACATATTCGCTGGGAGGAGCCTTGAGGGGCGGCAGAGCATGAGCCAACCCAGGCGTCTCGGCGCGGGGTCCCATATTTGGCGGGATCTGCTGATATTGGGTCGGATCGGGGATACGCGGGTCCATATATGGCTGTGGCTTGGGCGCTTCCATGCGATAAGACGTCATAGGATTCTTCGGATAACCACCGGTCCGCTCTGCCATCGGCGGTGCCACGGGATATCCAGCAGGCGAGGCTTCATATTCCGAGGCGTTTGATAGGTGCCGAATGTTCGCATAGGAGGTATGAGGCGAGTACATGCCGGGCGGTGCAACCGGTGGCGGAGTAGGAGGTATGTGGACAGAAGAAGAGTGATGAGAAGGCGTTGAGCCGAAAGAGAGATGCGATTGATAGGAGGGGGTTTGGGTGTGGGCCATGGGAGCAGGTGGCATCGGCCGTTCGTAGGGCTGCGGGCACTGGAATCCGTAGTCTGGTGCAGCAGGCCGCCTTTGGATCTCTAGTGGGAACCCATATGGCGACTGTATCGTACTTCCATTGCTGTTCGACCGGGGACGCTCTACCGTAGCTGCAACATAGCGATCTGGTGTTGAGTACCGGTCAGGGCGTACGTACACGGACGCTCTCTCCTCATCATAGTCGTAGTCCTCCTCACGCTTATCACCTCGACGTCTCATCCGAACATCGCGACGAATGCGAACACGGCAACCCTGCTCGGCGATGATGCGACTCAGGGAGGTGCTGGTGGCCAGGCCGGGGAATTTCTTCGCGCTGTACACGGTGAATGGTACCGATTTCACCTCGAGACGGAAATGAAGGAATGCCTGCGGAGATCCAGGCTTGGATGTGGTCGGGCGAGTTATCTGGTTCGGGATTGGCAAATTCGAATCCTTGTCGACATCCTTGGCGTCCTTGATTTCTTCATATAGATGGAAACTCAAGCGATATCGACCCTCATGGCGCACTGATAGATCTGGGAAGATGAAGTAACCTGCTTGTGAAGGACGGTCAAGATATGCCACACCCGCGACCGGCACACCTGTCAACACGGGGCACGACGGCGGACCAGCCACCCGCCCGTGAGCGATAGGCCGCGCAGTATCCAAGGTTGCATAGAGGAAGAAATTGACATTATAGGCGAAGGTGATATCGGTTTTCTGTGTCTCATTACCGGGCTCCGATTCGAAAACTCGCAGCTCGACCACGGGCGGAGGGTCGACCGGGCGACGATCGGCAGATGCTATTCTCGACTGTCAACGAACGCAGTCCCCGACTGGAGGGACAGCGGTGCTTACACTTTGCCCCGGCACCGCAGGCTCTGGCACGCTCCGGTTGTTGCATCACACTCAACTTGTAGGTGATTTGCTTGCCCTCGCGCGTAATTCGACTGATAGAGTGCTCCGTTTCATTATGAGGCGCCATCATGGGAGGTCGGGACGCCATTTTGAACGTAATGGGCTATTTATCTTCGTCTATTCGTAGCGACATCAGCAACTGAGACAACCTAGGTGGTGTTGTCGGCGGAGGATAGCAGTTGACGGTTCGGTTCGGGCGCGCGACATACGGATTTCTTTCCCACGGTCGATTACCGGTCGCAATCGGGTGGCACTTCGATTCGTTCCTGCCGAATATGTCGCCAGGAGCCCCGTCGCTTTCCCACGATGGGGGAAGGGGCGCTCAACTGTTGTCGAACGATCGCAGTCAAATCGATGGATGTCGGGTATGATGATTAGGGATAGACACGGCGGATAATCAAAGGGGTGTGGAGAGACGGGTACGGAGTTGACCAGCAATTATCCTGGAGAGTGAAGTGTGGGTGATGAAGATCCCCTACAGTCAAAGAGCACACAAATAGGGAGGGAAGGAGAAGGTTCAATGAGAGGAGGGGGAGGATGACATGACAGGATACGCAGGGTACAGAGCGCTGCTAGAAGTACCCAATTGGTTTGGGTATAGATGTACTGGGTATTTTATTTTACAGGGGTGTGTACTAGGTAGTTCTATTATTTCCATTATTTCCTATTTAACTATTACCTACTAGATCTTGTATTAATTATCTTCCCAAGTTTCCATCTGGGTACTTTGTCCTATGCTGTACATTTTACGGGGCTCAAGAATTCGAGGATACACCGAACATTTCAGTCACAACAAACTCGGCTGCCAACGCGATCTGCGGTCTCAGCGCAGGCTTGCTCGATCTTGACTAGTTGCGTGCTAGCGCCGTGCATTAGGGCTCCTTCGTGTATTCGGTGTATTTTATTATTTTCCCTGCCCTTCCTCTAGTTTTAATGACTGTATAGTTACGTATATTAAGGGCTAGATTTTATGAAAATAGTCGAATTATGCACATGGTTGCTCCAGTCCCCGTCCTATATAATATCCGGTCTCCTGCCTTTCGTTCTGTAGCAGGAACCTTGGAAGTCATAGTGCGTATGACTCCGATTGTTGTGCCACCCAAACATTACCGTCCTTCTGGCAGGTGTCTCAAGTCATGACTCTAGGGCGGGAGTAATGAAATACAACTCCAGACGAGAAATCATATGGTTGATTACACTATACCCATTTGAGCATTTCGACCTATGTAACCATGGAACTCATATCAATGGGTTCGTGGGCTTGCTTACTCGAAGCCGGTGGATCCCATCTATGAAATGAAGTCAAAAGCTCACAATCACTATAGCTAAACAACGAATTTTGCTTGTGCCTACAATGCCCTATATCCTATACTCTTATAGTGAGCAACAGATAGGTGATGCACACGGCACCGAAAACTCTGGGCTTTTCTCGCCGGTTTCCTCAATTTCACCATACCAGACTGCATGGTCAGGGTTCTTCGCCAGTCTGTACGGGTTCTTGCCCCATTCCAATGGGCCGTAGCCCCATCGCGCGTGCAGGCAATTGCTCGTCGTGATGATATCATGGGCGTAGACCAGTGGTATGTCGATGGTTAGGCGGATGATAGCCTCACTCGGGTGACTTCGCGAGGTAGCAGAGTCATTTTTTTGGAGGAGATTAGCTAGTTTTAGTAAGTAACGTGCCATCTTTCTTGTTTGATTTTAGGATCACATACTGAGCTCCGAGGACAAGGGAAGGGCGGCGACGGTTTTGAGCTCAGGATCCTCGGTGAGCTCTAGATCGAGCATTACATAGATATCCCCTAGGTTGATGCTGGAGATAGAAAGTTGGCCGACGATATAAGATTTATATAGACTTATTTACAATCTTCTGGCATAGGTCGCAAAGCACGCACTATTAAGTAGCAGTAGGAGATGCTCTAGGATCTAAGCCTAACTCTAAATAACCTTATCCTTACCCTTCTCCTACTATTCTCTTACCTATTGTCGCATCTGATCGTCATGAAATGCGGCTTTGAGATTGCGAGATAGTTGGATCGCTGACTTTTCACCTTGCTGAACCTTTATGCAATATACCTTAATCGGACTAGAAATACACACTGGACCCATTTTGCTTCAGGGAATGGATTGCGGTGGAGGTTTTTTCGCATTTCTTATGACTGTTAACTGCAGCATTTGGTGGTTACAAGTCAGCTCGGGCGGTAGTTATGGTTTGGCATTATGTTGTTTTCTCGGTAGTCTGATGAACTCGACGTCTTACTTCATACATCAATCTCTACTTCTTCATACAGTACTATATAGTTGAGGCGGCGTCGGAAGGTCGACGATAAGACGACAACAAGCTTAATCAGAGCGAAGGTCCCCGGTGTCCCCGATTCCCCGATACACCTCGGTGATCGCGGGTCCCCGGACCCAGAAATCGCATTACCCACCTACCTAATACAGAACGCCATTCGTAGGGGCCAAGGAATACGGCCCACTGATCGTCGTATACGGCCTGTCTACTCCGTCTCTCCGTACCGTATGTACACATGGAAAGAGCTTTTCTACGAAACGAAACGATCGTGCCCACGTCGCTTTTGATCGGCCTTCTCTCGGGTTGTCATCGGCGACGGCTTGACAGGATGCATGGGCCAGGAGTAATTATTATTGCAATAGTATTGCTGCACTTGACAACTTTTGCTTTAGAACCTACGAAGTATGCGTGTTATGTATTTGTGTTTTGGGGCCGGGCTGACCTTCCTATCCGGGATAGCCATAGCATTACGGACTCTTTACTTACCCGGCTAAGGCCATATCTTTCTCACTGTCCCCGAGGGCTGGCTACGGGATCATAGGGGCGTCAAGAACGGGACAAGATCATGTGAATTGACTTACTCTTCTTTGTGTTTGAGATGGATGAATATTTCGTACCGAGATCCTGTCTAGATCAAGCTGTCGGTATTGGTGTAGATAATTACATATATTTCGTACCTTCGACTTCTGGGATTGTCGATCCAAAGCTTAAACCATGCCACGTGGAATTTACAGTACATAGGCATGAAATGTCAGGTGTCTGAGGTACGTAGTCCGAACGATGAATGTCAAGGAAGTAATAGCTCTCTGACCTTTCTCGGATTTTAAGATCGCTGAGCACCTGATCTCTGAGATACATATATTCTTGAAACAGTGGTCAAACTCATCTCAATCCAAGAACGGGCATGTCCATCGGCTGTCAATGTTTGCGTCGACACCGCCGCTTTGGTCACTTCGCAGGAGGCCATATCAATCATAATTTAGTTGTTCACACTCAAAATAGCAAAATTGTTCGTTTAGCCCTCATTATCTACGTAGTCTTATTATACAATTTTAGTTTATCTGGCCATTCCAGTTTCGCTCACCTCTGATGTCTAAATTTTGCAAGTATGGGCGCTCCTTGTATACCTTGATTTGGAGGTTTACTTCTAATGTTATGTCTGTTGAGCGAAAGCTACCTGAATTTATGGCTCTTTGGAGCTTACATCTCCTTACTGTAGAACCTTTGGTACTCCCATTGCACCTACACAGTGCATGGGCAGAAAATATAGATCCCATCCTAGATTGTGTTGAGGGTATTGTGTGACTACAACAGATTAATCGATTTCTTGTAAGAACATCGCAACCTTGCAACTATGCAACAAGCTCATAAAAAGAAGATAATGCATATAAAACTTCTATATAGTAACTTCCAATCTTGTCCCCTAAATTGGCATTATCATCTGCTGATGTGGAGGGTGGCTGTGATTGGCCCGCGCGAAAGCTTGAATAATCGCGACATCAACAGCTCCGCGACCTGGCGCTGCCTGCAACTCTTATGGATCTTCTATCTATCCTTCCTGACTTTGCGACAAGACAGTACACACACATTCTGCCCCCTTTAGAGCGAGGCAAGATCTCAACTGTCGACCTTATCACCCTCGACACGCTCGAGATCGCGAAACGCGCCCATGTGCCCCCCGCCGACGTCCGACGGCTGTCCGCCAGTATTGTCAAAGCTCTACACGGCGATCTCGGATTTGAGAAGTCGCCGGGGTCAAACGAGGAAGAGGCCCCATGCTCGAGCATCAGCGCCGATGAGGTGAGCTTCGGTCTCGGCCCCGCCACGAAGCTTCAGCCGTCGCGATGGAACACAATCAGTACTATGGACCCCGCGCTGGATGCGCTTTTAGGAGGAGGGATCCCAACCGGATATGTGACGGAGGTTACTGGTGAGAGGTATGTGATGGCAAGAACACGCGATTAAGACCAAAGGGTAGCTCTGACCAGTGGCTTCGCGATTGCAGCGGGAGCGGCAAGACCCAATTCCTCCTCAGTCTCCTCCTCGCCGTACAGCTAGCTAAGCCTCATGGGCTGGAGAAACGCGCCATCTATATCTCAACTGAACACCCACTAGCGACGGGCCGCCTATCCCAGCTGATAGAATGCAATCCGCACCTCTCGACTCTCCCCGCAGACCAAGCACCGTCATTAGACAATATACTCTCCATCAATGCTATGGACCTGGAAACCCAGGACCACATCTTGAATTACCAGCTTCCGATTGCTATCTCGCGGTACAACGCCGGCCTAGTGATCATTGACTCCATCACCGCCAACTACCGCGCCGAACACTCCTCCAATAATGTGCTCGCTCTATCAAACCGGTCCACTGAGCTTGCGAAATCGGGTCAGTTGCTGCGGAATCTTGCTGCAAGGGAGAATATTGCCATCGTGGTAGCGAATCAGGTTTCGGATCGCTTCGAACCTGCGGCGGGTAGTGGTGGTGATTCTGCCTTACGGCCAGGCCTCCCGGTTGTACTAAGTCAGAGTGCTACTTTGGCAGCACGGGAAGCCGCCAATGCCTCGCCTTTACCAAGGAGCAGAGCCGAGAACGCAGGACTTGCTGATAACCTCATGCCTTCCTCGTCCCCGGCATCTTCACCCTTTGCTGCGCAAGAAGACGATCAGTTTGATGGCTCTTACATCATTGGCAATCCAGCTCGCAGCAGTATTCTGAGTCTACTGCATCAAGAAAGGTTCTTCACTGGATGGGGCGACGGTCTATATTCAGACACTTCGCTCAAGACCCCGGCTCTAGGATTTTTCTGGTCCACGCAGATTGCGTGTCGTATTGCCTTGAAAAAGGTAGACATGCGCACTGTACTTCCTTCTTGGGATCATGGTGTGTACCCTGTTCATCCTCTGTCTACCCCCATGGAGCAGGTAGATCCCCAATCGCCAAGCCAAGCAGAAAAGCCGCAGATCTCAAAGTCTGTGGTTCCATCTGCTCGGGATGTTCACACGACGGAGATAGTTGCAAAACCAGAAGTCTCGGATGGAAAGGACCAGCCCCGGAATACTTCTCAGAAAGCAGTTCCTTCACAGAAACAACCAGCCCCAGAACCGCAGGAGCACATAACACGACGAAGAATGAAGCTTGTCTTCGCTCCCTGGACATCAGCTTCGGTCAAGTCGCTCGAAGGAGAAACTGGAGCAGCGAGACAATCATGGAGTGGAAAGAACAACGAGATTGAATTCGAGATCTGGAAAGGCGGGCTGCGAACTGCACGCCCTGAAGAGTGATTTGTTAAAAATAGTCGGTATAGATGTCCCGAGCCTTTGGGCAGGGTCTTTCTCGGTTACCGATCTATGAGGATCTACATGTGACTATGAATCAACGAAGCGTTTGTCAGAACGCCCCAGCCTCAAGTACCACTCCTTTCGTAGCCCGGTTTACCTTTGACAACATTAAAAACCCAAGCCCAGCTATATAGCTATGCTAGGCTAGGCATTCAAGCCATGATGCTATTCGAGACGATACGGAGACCACACCTTTTAGCTTCCAGGATAGCAATTCGATCTTTAGGTTGTTCCAGGAGTCCCGTTCCCTGGACCCGAAGCAGATACCCACGTCATCAATTGCGATCAGTTTCCGTTCCAAGCGGTGTATCGACGTAGACGGTTTTATTTTTGCATCACGAAACTCGACAACGCCCGGCAAAACGTCCGGATCTTGAGCTTTTGGCAGGACTGCTATAGATCCAACTTGGTTTGAACTAGTTAGCACTATTAATTACTAGAAGATGCGACTGGACAAAGATGAAGGTCAAAGGGCGAATTGATGTTCCGATATCACGGAAAGCAACAAACGCCAACGCGATGTGGATAACCCGAACCTACCAGCAATATCATCGAGACACGTCTCACCATGCAGAAAGACTCTGGTCGACAGTCTTTTTCCGCTATTCTCGGACATTGATTTAAACCATTTGACAGAATTGGTTAATTCTATTGAAATAAGGGAAACTATGAGAAAGTCCAGATCGGATGTGACGGAGCGGTTTTAGTTTCTACCCCGCAAATTCCAACGGTTTTCCCTGATTTTGTCCTCCCGCATCGCTTCTCACATAAAAGCTACATCTTCTGCTGGAACCATCTTTTCTCATCTCTTCCCCAACCTCTAACCTGATACTATCTTACTGACTACCAAGATGCTGGGGAACAGTCTAGATTGATCTCGTGGTCTCATGACTCAAAAGGCCCAGCCTTTGAAAAAAGGACATGGGACTAACATAAATTATCTTCGCTCTAAACAAATGCCAACACCAAACGAATGTGTCGCGAGAAAAGACAAAACCCAAGAAGTTGTCCAGCCTTGACATTCAAGACGGGAATGGAGAGCCAAACTGACAATCAGATCATATAGGAATGAGTTGGTAACTCGAGATAATCACAAGACAGGTCGAAGAAAAGAGAGATTTCTAGAATTCAACATCATCACTAATATCCAACACCCTCAGCGGACATTCAACCCGATTCCCCAATCCCAGGGAACGAGTTCAAAATATTGATCAAAAAAAAGGGACAACCGTCTTTCGCGTCTATGTTTCGCCTTGTGCATGCGGGACCGACATGTATACACCGACCAAAAAGTTAAAGAATAAAAAAAGATGGAAAATATCGGAGAAGATCATCTATTTGGCCATCTTGGCGGGAGGGACTCCGAGGCCGTTGGTGTTGCGGTAGAACAAAACACCCTGGCTCTCGCCCTGGGCTCCCTCGGTGGGCTCAACCCACTGGCAGAGGCGGGAGCTGGTCCACATGGCCTTGAAGAAGCCAGTCCAGCCGGTGTGGGCCTCGGTGCGGTAGTGGTTGCCCATGACTCCCTTGATGGCCTCGCTGGCCTCGTCGGCGTTGTAGAAGGGGATGTTGCTGACATAGTGGTGCAGAACGTGGGTCTCGATGATGCCGTGGAAGATGTGGCGACCGACGAAGCCGAAGTCGCGGTCGATGGTGGCGGCAGCTCCGCGCACAAAGTTCCACACCTCGGGCTGGTAGTGGGGAAGGCTGGGATCAGTGTGCTGGAGGTAGGTGATGGCCACTGACATCTACAGTTAGTACGTGCGTCCCCCTTTTCTTTTCGGATTGATTTTAGGCAAACTTACCGAGCCAGTGGTTCACCCACAGGTAGGGGATACCGTACCAGACCAGGAGGTTGAGCCAGCCATACTTGGAGCCGATGAAGTACAGACCAAGACCGGTGAGGAACAGACCAAGGTCACTCAGGGCAATCAGCTTGGCATCCTTGGCCTCGTACAGAGGACTGGCGGGGCTGAAGTGGTTGACACCGCCAAACCAGCCGTTGCTCTTGCCCTTACCGCGACCTTCGGGCTGCCTCTCGTGGTTGTTGTGGCCGGTGACGTTGATAAGGAGGTACATGGGCCAGCCGAACAGCTGCTGAAGGAGGAGGTTCGTGGCAGTGAGGATGGGAGTCTCCTCCATGAGCTCGCCGAGCTCGTGCATGGCCTTGCCGATACGCGAAGCGTACTGCTCACGGGTCTTGGGGACGAAAACCATGTCGCGGGCAAGATTACCCGTGGCCTTGTGGTGCTTGCCATGGGAGATCTTCCACGAGAAGTAAGGGACCATCAGGAGAGAGTGGCAGACCCAGCCGACGCTGTCGTTCAGGACCTTGGAAGGAGAGAACGCCTGGTGACCGCACTCGTGAGCCAGCACCCAGATACCGGTACCGAAGAGACCCTGGACAATTGTGTACAAAGTCCAGAGGACGACACGAGCTGGGAGAGAGGGAATCGTCTCCGGGGTGACATAGTGGTGGGTGAGGTAGAAGATGGAAGCCAGGCAGGCCATGTCGCGAAAGACATAGTACAGACTGGTGATGGCGGAGCGGTGGAAGCAGTGAGCGGGAATAGCATCGCGGATCTGCTTGATTGTGAAGTCGGGGATCCTGAACTCGTTGCCATAGGTGTCCAGCAACTTAATCCGCTCTTGCTCCGAAGCCATGGAGGACAGAGAGGTGGAGGAGGGCGACTGGCGCGGGCTATCAAAGGGCGATGCTGAGACCGAGGGAACGGATGAGTCCGTGGGCTGGCTGCGGTTCAGCACAACGCGCTTGGGCACAGCAGTGGACGACATGATGGGCCGGAAAGAGGAATTATATCGACGGGGGCAGGGTTTCCTCTATGCCTGGAAAAGAGATGAAGATGCGGGTTGAAAAGAGCGAAGAATCGAACACTCCACTTCAACCTATGAGGGGTCAGTCAGTCCATTGGGAATCGGGACAAGAAAAAGATCGGCGCTAGCTCTCAGCAACTCACAGGATGAAATGCGCGGTGCCCTTGTTTGGAGTTTGGTGTGTGGTTACACAAGTCGAGGGTAAGAGGTGCAGATGGGCTGGAGAAAGCACAAAACGCAAACAAGAACACAAAAGGGGCCCCGAGGGAAGATGAGCAAAAAAGAGATCAGCTCCGAGGAAGGGAGAAGGAAAGAAAATAAGGATAAAGGAACCCAAGAAAAGTTGGTCGGGGTTTGTATTTGGATTACCCGATTTCAATCACATCCACGCAAAAAGAACTTCACAGGAGTGTCAAGTTGATACAAAAATTACCAAAATACCATGGAAATCCGCCCCACTTCCCTCCCCGGGAATTCGATGTTTGAATTTTCCTGAACTTTGCCCTTTTTTCTTCTTTTTTTCCTTTTCACATGCCAGCATAACATCTTCTTTTAATTGGCCGATCTACTTCAGCTACTGTACGCCCAGCATGCAGCACTTACAGATAGGGTGAGAATTACAGTTCTTCAGCTCTTCGGGAGATCTTGACCGCTTTCTTATCTACTAAGCTCTTTTGGGCTCTCAACATTTCTCTTTTGTACTTCCAAGACTTTGTCTCGAGGTTACGATGTAATACTTATTCCTGATTGCATAGGTTAGGTTAGGCATTTTATCCGAACTTTAAGTTTAGCATGATGATGGGGAAAATACAATAAAGATCAAGTTGAAAAATTGAACTCACGGGATCTGGCCAGATTGATAAATACGGTGAGTTCAGCATGTGGATATCCCCAGCGATCGCCCTTGCCTCGGCGGGTCATTTTCGTGCGGGCGACCTTTATCTTGTTTGGATTGGTCCGAGATGAGGGTGGCAATTGGAGACATGTGATTGTTGTTTGCATACTGGACAATTTCGTGTTGGGATGATATGATGAGCTAGTATGTACACTACTACATACTTAGCTAGACTGTAGGTACCGGTACTTCGAGAATACTAATTGCATGTGGCTTACTGGAGGTACTGAGTACGGAGTGCAGGGTCCAGCTTGTTGGGCGGACCCGCTCAGTTTTGTTGAGGCGCCCCATCTGTCAATTTTTTGCGCCGAGAAATGTCCTTTATCGGCTATCGGGCTACCGGCTAAGGCTCGCCACCAGGAGTTCTTCCAGACTACGAGTTCCATTGGATATTGAGACTTGAGATCTTCAATGGGGCCGTCGTAGACTAAATGTCTACAGTATTCTATGGAGCAAAAGTTAGAGTTGATAGATGACAGAGAATAAAGTTCATGACTCGTGGATTTATAGATTTATATACAGCAGTCAATTGCCATGCTCGTATTGCCTCCGTACACATCGTTTCATGACATGGAGATTAGTGCACCTCTGCCCGTCGCTCTGAGTCCACCAGCCACGGCCCGCCCGGGCTACCCGAGGCACTCAGGCTGACGGTCGTCTTACGCAGATCCGGTAGCACCAGGATCGTCTCGCCGTGGTTGCGGTAGTCTACCTCGCATGCAATAGGTCGGCGCTGAACTGGTGTCACGGGGACTCCAATTGCAGCGTCCGATGCGGCTGGGGACGTGGGTGGTGGCTGTGGCGACGAAGGGGCAAATGTGCGGACCTCTAAGCCCGGTAGGAGTAGATGGCCTGGCTTCTGGGGAAGCAGGAGCACGGTGAAACGGGTGGTTTCCCCCTCGCGGGCTAGGAAGTTGCCCCGGCGGCGACCACCGAGCAGCCATAGCTCTGGGTTAGCGTGTAGCTCGTACGAACACTCTAGTGGCTGGCCGGCATGCTCCTGAGTTGCTGGCGAGCACCACCGACGCGTGTGGCGGAGTTGCAATTCGGCGGATATCATCTGGCCTACGGCGGCATGAGAAGCACCGGATCCCATGGCTTCGGAGCTGGGATGGAGCTGCAGCTCAGCCGTATGCACCAATTGGATTTCAGGAATCTCGACAGGAATGACAATGCTGCGGGTGGGGGTGGTAGGCTGTTGGGGAAGACGGATGACTGGATTGTTCTGGTATCAAACGACGTTAATATGTGGATCAAAAACAATATAGTGGGTGGGTAGGCTGTCAACTAACCTCATGCCACGCCGTCAGCCACTGGCGCATCTCCTTGGTACGGTCTTTTAGTGCTCCCAACAGGTCGTCCCATCGTACACTCCGGTACGATGGCGTCTCGATCTCTCGTAGCAGAGCAATGACTTCCAAATCTGCAGTGGACAGCTGGTTACGGAAGCTGCCGATCAGGTGCGATGTGAAGAGCGTAGCATACTGAGCAAACGGGCTGGACTCCATAGCAGCAGCAAAAAGCTTCTCGACTGCGTCAAAGCTCTCGTCGTCAATACAACTGAAATCAACGCGCAGACGAAGGCTGCGAGATGCTGATTTCGGAGTAGCCGAGGGACAAATCTTGTACAGGAGAGAGGCGGGTTGCTTGGGAAAGACATCGAGGGCAACAGGGCCTGTGATGCCCGACTGGACCTCGTAGGTCTCGGAGCTCGGGAAGCTACAATTTGTGATGCGCAATGGAATCAGCATAGCGGGACTGACTGTGAATCGCGAGAACAGCATCTCATCCTTGAAGACGTCCTGCACGTTGACCGATATGGGAAGCGTCGCAATGATGTCGTGGACTGTCGAAAGGACAAAGTTACCCTGCTCTGTCCCGTAACTAATCTCTGTCTTTGCAGAGAGAGTAGAGAAGGCCTCCTCGACAGTGTACGGAATGCGCAGTCGTACGAACGACTTGGGCGGGAGGTTAGTAAACTCGATGGCACCAGAGTCACCGTTAGCCGACACCTCCAGCTCGCCCTCCACAACTTCTACCTCTGTAGTTCGAAGCCGCAGGCCTGCAGTGGCTGGTCGAATGCGAACTGTGCCGGTTTTGATGTCATTGCGGCCACTGTTAAGTTCCAGCTCCAGCGTACGCATCGCTTCCAGATTGATCAGATGAGGGGACACCACTTTGGCCTGCAGGCCATCTGGCGGAGGATAGCAGTAGATGTACGGCCGCTGGTCAGTCTCCTCTGTATTGTCTGATTTCCGGAATCCAACGGAAAGCGCGGATTGGTTGCCACTGTGGTATGTGAAGACCAGGTTACCGGATCTCATCTCCAAGCGATCAACGACGTATTTCCCTTGCAGTGTTGTCTAGAAGGATGTTAGGTATGCGAGCAATGGAATACAGACAGAAGGTAGCTTACCGAAGAGTCAATGAGAATTTTTGTCTTCGACGACTTGACCACGAATTTGGTCGGACCCTCAATCCAATGCTCCGCATGCTGAGAGTTGTTGGCACTGATCAGCCGGACCTTGATAGAGTCCATCTCAACCTGTGGACCTAGCAGGAATCGCAGCGACAACCGGATTTGGAATCCATCTTTATCATTATAAAGCTGAATCGCCGGGTCGACATGCAAGTCCGTGAAGAAGTCCGCTAAAGATGCTGTGATATCCTTTTGCAGAGTTCCTGCTCCCTCAAAAAGATCAGAGACATACCCGGCCAGTTTCCCCTGCTCCAGGGTCGAAGTTGGTGCCGACAGGGCCCTTTTACTGTGTGAGATGCGCGACGCGGCATGAGAAGCATACTTGGAGAGCAGCTTTAACATCATGCGCACGTAGTCCTCATTGCGTTTGAGTTCTTTCAAACAGCGTGAGTACAGTTCTAGCATAGTCCCCTCCAATACCCCCCACATCTTGCTGCCATAAAATGGAGCCATTTGATGGAAGTAGGACGCGGCAGATTCATAATCGGCCTGTCGGAACCTCAAAATCGCAATTTCCGCGAGAGCCGTTTGGGCAGAATAAGTGCGGTTCGCAGCCATATTGTGACAGATGATACGGTCTGTGAGATCTTCATAGATCGACAAAAATGCGTCCTTCGTCTTGAGCGCAGCCACAAGAGCGGGCGCAACGCCCACAAGCGAGGACTTTTTCAGCCCTAGACCCTTCTGCTGGTTTCCATCTTCCTTGTCATCCAAGGACACTTCCGCTAGATCACTGGCACCGGAACGATTGCTGTCATCAAAGAGCAGGCCAAGATCATTCCATTTCTCAGACCAGACACGTCTCCGAGCGATTTCTTCCAGAGATCGCCGAGCTAACAGAAGCAGCTCTCCTCTTCCAGAAGCCAACTGCTCGGAACCGGTCTTCTGTGTGGCACCAGGAGCATGCTTAGGGTGGTCCAAGGTCGGGCGTCTCTGACGAGGCCCGACATAATCGGACATATCCTGAGTCACAGGACGAGGAGAACGTGAGTGTGAGGAAGAGATCAATGAGCTTGACCGGCGTGGCATCCCGGCACGTTCCTCTGGAGTCATCACAGGCACGCTGGAGCTTGAGACATCACTCGGTTGTGCTACTGCATGAAGGGAAGACTCGGGGAGCGAGAGAGTGGGGGTGAACGTCTGGTTGAGAACTTGCAGAGCCGCTGTATACGTCCATGAAGACACCATATTGTGAATGAGGTCTGCCTTTGCATCGTTCTCCACTTCGGCCAGCCCAGACTCGAGATCGTATCGGAGTGTCCGAGCAGCGAGACTGATGAACTCTGTAGACCTGCCGCAGATCTCTGAAAGCAACATGAGATCTTCTGGCTTCTTGTCTTTCCTTGTTGTCTCCTTAGTAGTCACCGATGGAGCTCTTGCAGCTCGAAGCTGCAAGGTGAGCTGTCGGGAAAATATGTAGGTGCGGAAATCGAAGATCGAAATATCGTTTGCCAGAATCATTTCTCGGTATGGCATCTTTTCGGAATTGAGTGGGAAATCTTTGGGTCGGATCTCTAAGGGATCCTCGTTATCAGAGCCATCTGCTGCCGATGTCCCCGCCTCCAGGGCGTTTTTGGCAGCTTCCGCCCAGATTTTGCTAGACTCCAGAAGCGTAGTGCTATGCTGTCCGCCGCTTCCCTGAAGCTGTTCTCGAATAGCGGCATCCAATCCAACAGAAAGCTCGTCATATCCAGCCAGCGCATCGTCGAAGAGACCCACGTTTTCGAATCCACGAGCGAGGCCTTCCTTGAGAATGAAGAAGGTGCAAAAGTTCCACCCAGGTAGGCTGCGCTGCGAGTCTTTCTCCTTAATATCCTCTTCGTATTGAGCCACGCGTAGATCAAACGAAGCCAGAATTCCATTCTTTATCTTGTCAATCAGGTCCTCTAGCTGGTCGGCCAATTCAGGGGATTCTGCGGTTCCCTCCTTCGGAAGCCGCAACTGTGCCACGCGATCGACAGCGGTTTTAGACGACCCATTGAAGTCTGCCTTGATCTTTTCCAAGACCGTACTTGTGCCCCGGCCCCATTTCGAGGTCGCAGTTGGTGTCTTCTCTCCATCGCTGTCCTGCACCACGTGTATGATCAGCCATTCGAATGCATCGTGCTTCTCCTGGCTACTGGCTGCCGATTGCGAGCTACCGGGTGACCCCTGAGCTTTGATCCATTCACGCAGTGTCTTGCGAGCCGTAGCCTTGTAGGTGTCATTGTCGTCACATCGAAGGAGGTAAACTTTCAGGTATGGTGTTTGTCGCAGACCGGGGATCTGGTGCCGCCGGTGCGAGACAGGACCAGCGCCATCGCTAGATGATTTCCGTTCACTGGGATCCTTCGGCGCGGGCGTGAAACCAACACGGAGCAACTCAATCGACCGAGCGGGGCGGGTGGGCGATTTCCAGTGGAGATTCTTCAGGGGAAGCTTGGATTCGATAATGGGCTGGGTCTGAGGGAACAGTCCAGAGGGATCCGTGTATTCAACTGCAAGGTGCTTATGGTCAGCAGGAATGCGAGCGTGAACCAAAGTCTTCGAAGGCCGTACCGGTCACATTGCTTGAAGCGGCTTTGGAAGGGTCCATGATTACCGGGCGCGGTTCCAGAGAGAGCCAATGGCACTCAGAACATTTCGATTCCTTGAGCTGCAGTGCACTCAGTGTAGCTCGTTTAGCTCAAAGCTCACAAGGGTGTTGTTGTCGGACACAGTTCGCGGGGTTGTTGTTCGAGAAACTCCCGTCGAAGCCAGCTATGATCGTGCACAGACCGCATCTTGGCAACTACAACAAATTTACTTCTTATACTCACAGATTGTTTCCATCCCAAGCACTAATTTTAGTAACTTTGAAGTAGCACTAGGCATGGTAAAGGGAGCTCAATTGTAAGAACACATTTATTTATGCACACCAACCCAAGAGACCATACTACGCCCCTTCAAGCTTGAATGTATATATAGTCGTAGTCTGTCATTACCTATACGTAGAGCCAATGAAAAGATAAAGGAAACATAAAAGGCCGAAGAGCCACAAAAAAAGCAGAGAGCATTCAAACTCGCTCAGAGGGAAGCACCGGATCCAAAGACAGCAAAGGAAAAAAGAAGAAAAGAAAAACATCCCTAAATGCCCATTTCCACAGCCCGCTGTGTCGTGCGAGTCTTCACAAAGTTATAGGTTTCCGTGACGCCTTGCCATATACCGGGCACATAGTTTCGAAGCCATGCGAAAATAACCAGAAGCAGAAGAGGAATCTTAAAAATACGTTAGTAACAAGTTTCGAGTCAATGGATGATGGAGGACCTACCCAGAAGAAGTAAAGGTTCCGGTCGCTCCCCAGGCCCTTCATTCGTCGGGCCTGGTGCTCTCGGAGATGCTTCTGTTGCTCACGCGAAATGACCTTTCGGCCAATTGTGATGTCTTTGAGATCGTCCTTGGCTGATGCAGGACGCTCAGTAGTAATTGCAGCGGCAGATGTAGATGCGAACGTGGAGGCAACATTGCTCTGTGCCTCGAAGTGCTGGTCCAAAGCCGCCTCCGAGGCTGCACGAAGAAGAGCAGACTTTTTCATCTCGACATCTTCCTGTGTGTCCTGCTGGTGTGGGTAGAGTTCATGGTAGGAAGGAGGTTGAGTGTGACCCTGGGTAGTGTTGCCCTTCAACAAATCCCACCATCCGTCCCGAGCGGTAGGTCGGTTAGGTACCAGATTAGTGATGCGACGCATCATTTGGTTGGCCTGGTAATCCGGCAGCGCGGGCATAGGAGGCAGAGCAGGAATGTTGGGGAAGGCATTGGCCACACTCTGCTGGAAGTGATGAATCTGCGCAGCCAGCTGGTTCCGCCATGCGACGATCGTTTCCGGCGGGGAGAATCCACGGGCATCACCTGGTGCCGCAGGCGGATCAACAGTTTCCATGACCGGCGGACTGATATCTTGATGCATACTTGATCGTCGCGACAAGCTAAAATGAAGAGGATTGCCATCAGCGTCGTCGCTATCCTCCTCGTCATCTTCAAAGTCGCTTGAATCATCGACAGCATGGCCCAATGAGCCGGAAGCCGACGAGGCCTCCCAGAGAGAACTGAGAGAGGCGGTGCTACTGTGTCTGCGGCGGGAGCCGAGAGACCCAACGCTGCGAGACCGGCAGTGACGAGAGGGAAGCAAAGCAGCCTGGTGTGCCGGGAGCGTGGTCGCCAGGTCGGCAGGAGTGAAGCCTCGCACACTGCGAGCATTGACATTGGCACCTGCCAGATGGAGTCGGTTGACGATGTGAGCGTGGCCATGCAGAGCAGCCAGGTGCATCGGCGAGTTGCCTGTGTTGTCTTGTACATCAGGGTTGGCTCCTCGTGCCAAAAGTCCGGCGACGAATCGAGTCAAGCCCAATGAGGCCGCGAAATGGAGAAGACTCTGTCCAGTCGTGCTGCGAGAATTGTATCGAGGGGGCCGCGGGCTGTCGTCCAGATCGATGAACTCCAGGTAAGTCAGCATCTTTGAATCAAGATCGCTGAGCTTGCCCTGAGATTCGTGGCCGGGCACCTGTCGTTGATGACCACCGGAGGAGCTACCGGCTTGCATATCCTTCTGCATATTGAGGATAGCATTCGGGTCGCTTCCCATGATCTGCTGAGCCGTTTGAAATGCATCCGCTTGATTGCCCAGCTTTTGTCCAAGAATATTGAGCGCCAAGCGATACATTTGCAGCTCACGATCATCCACGTATCTAAAGAATAATTGTTGCTTGGGCATGAGCGGCTGAGGTTGGTGCACTTGACCAAAAGTCGGGTGCTCGTGCTTGAACATGACTGATACCAATCCTGGTTGAAGAGCAGGAGGGGTCAAACAGTTAAGGCACTTGTCGCCCCAGAATGTGGTGGTAGTTGCGAGAGTATCACCAAAGACGACTTCCATACCAGGGTAGAAGCCACTACCCAATAATGTAACTTCTGTACCGCCGGTAATAGAACCTTCGGCGGGAACAAGTTTGTGGATAACTGACGGTAACCGGTTGGGAGTAGTAGCGAGTGGGGGCCAGATCTGGCTCGCAGTGTTGGCACTAAGCGCGAGAGCAAGGTTCTGATCCTGGAACCCGTTGCGACTAGAAGCGCCGGGGGTACCGGGACGACTGGGCTGGGCGGAGTTAGGTGTAGATCCCATAGGTTGCTGAGCCAGACTGTCCAAGCTTTGCCGTTGCGCAGGCGTTGGGTTGAAGAACGGATTGTTGTCGTTGCTTTGGTTGGGAGTTGGGGGTCCGTTTCCATATTGCCCGGACATAGCGGTTGGTGTCACAAACGGCCTCTCTGTGGGCGAAGCGAAGCCCCGCGCAGCGGCGAGCTGTGCTGCATTGCTCATAGCTGAACTCGAAGATTGAGGCATTTCCATCCGAGTCATTGTCAGTTCCGACGGCAGTCTCCCTGAACTGCTATGCTTCCGCCTCTTGGTCTGCGGGCCCTGGAAATCCGTGGGCGAAGCCTGGCGAGATAGACTTCGAGGGGTCTGAGAATTCGATGACATGCCATTGCTTGAGGGTTGAGCAGCAGCGAACGAGCTCGGTGTCAGTTGATACTGCGAATTGAACCTTTGCTGGAGACCCTGAAGATCAGTTGGAGACTGCGGCGACGCAAATGCACCATTGGCTTTTCCATTCTCGCCATTTAGACCGGACGAGAAAACACCAGCACCAGGCAATGAAGATCCGTCCGGCAAAGCTGCTGCAGGACCCGTGGGAGGCGCAGAAGGAGCCTGCGTTTTGTGGTCGTCGGTAATCATGATGGAATTTGTGATGGCCTGGGCAACAACATTGTCCATGTGATCCTTCACGGTAAAGATAACCTGGAATCCAAGCTTCTCGTTTTGATGTCGGCAGTAGCATGCAATTCGCATTGGCAGCTCTACCTGCATCGACCCCGGGGTAGTTGGCGGCGCTTCGTTATAGCCAGAAGAAGCTTTCTTGGGTGGTTCGGTCCATTCCTTGAGCTCACTCGTGTTGAAGACAATCACGCGTTTCTCCTCGTCCTTCTGGAACAACTCATCTTCCTCGGGCTTTCGTTGCTTCTTGCGAGAAGCGCGCTTGCGTTCTCGTTGAATGCAACCTCCACAAATTTTGACATCTCCACCATCCAATGGTCGCTCCTCCACGCCATTCGCATTTCTCTCACCCCGTGTCCGCGCAAAAGCCCGCTTTAACTTTTCTCGGTCCTGCATTGCGCTCGTGCACACCAAGCTGGTATATAATCGGAGGGTGTCGGGGTTAGATTCGGTAGAGGGAGGGGCGAGGAATTTGAGTTTGGAGATGGTGTGTGATGGTAGGCGCAACTTCTTCACGCCGGCCGGCAGCGGAGAGAGCGTCAATCGGATGGGAATTTGGGTCTCGACGCGAGATTTTAGAGATGTCGGATGGACTGTCAGAATGGGCTGCACTGAATTCGCCGTATCGATCTGGTGCGGGGCCGGCGAAGATGCGACATTAACTGAATACGGGAAGGAACCTGGTGATCCAAAGTTCATGCTGGACGAGAAAGGATGGTTCAGCGGGGACTGCCCGTTCATATTGATGCCTCCAAAACTCTCTTCCAGGAGTGAAGACGGGGAGTGTCCGCCCCATTGGGAAGCGGACAGTCTGGAAGCGTGAGCAGACGCCGATGAAGGAGATTGCTCTCTGAGTCCAAAGGGGATGAAGGGGGACCCGGGCGCATGAACCTGGGGTATGGATTAGAATATTTTCGAAGCATACCGGGGACCGAGATGACTCACCGAGGGCGCTGTCGCAGCATCATTCGATGCCGGCACAGCTGAAGCACTTGACGGACTCCAAAGCTGTGACTTGGCTAGTTTCTGAGAATTGGGCGGAGGCGGGTTCTCAATTTTCAATAGACTGGGGCTGCTCGCCGCACTCTCGAAATCGAATGCCGCATCCATCGCCTTGTTGCTAGACTCCAAGTCCGGAAAGCCACCGTCCATAGGGTAAGACGGTTCAATAGTGAACGGAGATTCCTCCTTGACCGAAGCCAAGTCGGGACGCATCCAATCCTCGGAGGGATAACCGGCGGCTGACAATGGGTTCTCGCTGTGGGCGACGGAGTTCGTGGATGCGACCGAGGCCTGGCGCAAATGCGTTCGTGGTGATTCTGACGAGGAGCTGCGGCTCGAGTTGTCCGGGGACTCTGCTGGGGAATCAGCAGTCATGACAGGCGGCTGCCTCAGGGGGTGCTGATTCTGGTAGTGCTTGGAGGATTCGGGGGCGCCATTGGAGCGGGAGTTGGTGACATGGGAGAAGAGGTCGTCAAAGTCACTCCCAGCCGACTCCAGGGGCATTTCCAGTTTCGTGGGGTCGAGGAAATCCATGTTGACGTTGCGGAAGGTTGACTCCATCTCATCGTCCATAATTATGGGATCCAGGGCAGGGAAAGCGGGCGATGAGGGAGCCTCTGAGTGTCCCATGCTTCGTATTCCTTGAAACACTTGACCTTGAAGGCAAGGCAAGTGAATGCGACTTGCAACCTTCGACGTGTTCTGGATCCTGATGAATGATCGCGTGTGGTGGGTTGGGAAGCGGGTCGGGGAAGCGTCAACCGGCGAACAAAAAGGTCGTACCGAAAAAGAGACGTCTCACGCAGTGTACCAGGATCGGTCTCCCGAGACCATGACTCCTGGAACAAGAGTGAGGGTGAGTGCTTGAATGCTGGGGTCGAAGGAAAGTGAATGCCTTGTGGAGTCGAGAAAGGAGAGCGGGAAAACTGTGAGCGCCGATCGAGACCGGCAGAACCGCAACACGGGAACAACGTGGATGATGAGGTGACCCTTGATGCTGTATACAACTCGGGGTTGTGCTTCTGTCTTTTCGATATAATTACACAATTATAATGTGAATGATATAGTAAGTTCTACGCAGTATCCGACTGGGAGCAAAAAGCAAAGAACATAGTTACGGTGAGAAGACGACACCTCAGGCATCCAGAGCGGTGACCAATAATGTACGGTGACTCCCGATGTTTGTCACCTTACGTGGCGTCCATCTGCTTCGCTCGTTTTCGCTCATGAACAATCATCTTTGTCTTTTTATGGCCTCCGTAGAAATTGAGACACTGTGTTACCCTGGGATCACCTGTTGTTGACACACCCATCCCCGATGTACAGAATGGTGGACCAAGATCTTTTCACGATACCTGGCCCCTCGCTTCCGACACGGACTGGCCCGCCAGTGCTTAGACGCTGCATGAGTGCAATGCCCTTCTTAGTAGATGAGTGATGGCGGACACGAGCCCTGCTATCATGCTCTCACTGATTGTGTTACGCTATCGCCCTTCTACCACCTGTCCCTGGGTTCCTAAGTGGCCTCGATTATGAGATAGAATCGCCTTTTGGCTGTCCTTACTGCAGACACTTTCCTATCATCGGCTGCAAATCACTCACGCTATCAATAGAGACGGCCTAGAGGAAGGTCCAAGAGCCAACGTGCCAGGTTGTTATGCAGCCTGCGCAAGACTAAATTGGGTTAAACCCAAGTCAGAGAGATATGAACATTCCCTGGTAGCATATCGGCGATATTTGTCGGCTATGGAACCGTTTTTCATATCCCTCAGCGGCCAGATCTCCTCGTTGCAGAGCCCTGGGATGATCAAATTAATCCTCAACCCATCATTGTTGTACCGGAGAATTCTACAAGCATGATTTGCCCCACGTTGAGATGACCTACCGGGTGCTAAGAGCCGGCGCCGGCTAGCGCACATGCCATTCTCTAGCTCCAGCCCAGGAAAAACAAATAATAACGGCCGCCCGGGCCGGGCCGGACCTGGACCTAGACTATATGCAAATGTCTCGGCCAGGGCACCTTGTTAATGAAGGATTCCTATCGTGCAGGTCCATAGTGTATATGCAAATGTCTCGGCCAGGGCACCTTGTTAATGAAGGATTCCTATCGTGCAGGTCCATAGTGTTCGGACTCCGCTATGTGCGGCGTGCCGAGCCTGCCGAAGGTTTCAGAATTGTGATTTTCCGGATACGCGCTGCCTCTCCATCACGCCGGGGAAACGAATGATTATTTTTCTAATATGGCCCGGCTCGAGGGAGATGCTATGATCTTCATGTTCGGCGATCATCACTAACGCTGAGATGTGAGAGCAACAGTCTCGAGATGGCGAACCCGAGCGGGACTACACCTGTGCACCTGACGACTCGCTAGTGGCATTTTTGGCTTAGGGCTAACTATTAGGAAAGACTAGTTATTCACTGTTTCAAGTATGCACATCCTACGGTCAATCAGACCATGCCCGCGCAGTCTCAGCATCGATTGAATATCTTTGAATCAACCGAACTGTCTATGTCTCCACAGCGTACACCATGTGGTGACCCCTTTGGCAGAGACCAAGCTTTTCCGTCATTCAACGAAATTATTCCGAGCAGGACCTTGGGCAAACCACTTGGCCGAGGATGTGATGATATACATTTCGCTGCCCGCAGGGACCACCTGCGAATTGAAGGGGCTTGGCCGGCGGGATGAAACTTGCTTCGTCGCAGACAGCCGCCCTGGATGGACAGGCACCGTCTAGTGGTGTGGAAAGCCCCGCCCCTCTCAGTGGGCTTCATAGCTTAGTCAATCTCAATCTTTGCAGGACCCTGGCGGCTTGGGAGATGATGCAGAGTTCATCTACTTCACACCTCGGGCCACTGCCCTTTTGGCCGCGAGAGATTATCCACCAATGGCCGACGGTGCTATACTGTGGGTATCGATGAACGAGACGGAAACTCCTCTTGGATTAGGGATATCCCATAATGACTGTCACAGAAGTGAGTTTGGCGTGGCTGTCCTGAACCCAAAGGAGCTATGATGCCGAGAACGATGTCCGAACAGCAGGATATAAAGTTGCTGAATGGGAGCCGCTTTTCGATTGTTTGGATCTTCTCATCCTCAGTCCTCTCGTATTCCATTCTTTTCTAAGGTCTCGTACCCTTCCCATTCCCTTCAACGGGTTGACTTGACGTCCCCGTTCTACATTCGTTTTCCCGACTACGCTTTCTTCACGGATCCAAATAACGCTGTGCGTCTTCTTTCGTCGACTGAAAATATGTCTCTGTTCAAGATTGCTGGAGTGGTTCTCGGATCGGCCGCCTTGGTGGCTGCCCACGGCTACGTAACTGGAGCCGTTGTTGACGGGACATACTACGGTGGATACCTTGTTAGCCAGTACTCCTACGAGCAAAACGCCCCGGAGACCATTGGTTGGAAGGAGGATGAGACAGATCTGGGCTTCATCGACGGTACGGGCTACACAAGCCCCGACATCATTTGTCACAAGAATGCCCAGCCCGGTGCTCTGACTGCTCCGGTCAAGGCTGGTGGCAGCGTTGAGCTGCAGTGGACTGACTGGCCCTCCAGCCACCACGGCCCTGTCATTACCTACCTCGCCAATTGCCACGGCGACTGCTCTAAAGTCGACAAGACTGCCCTGAAGTTCTTCAAGATTGACTCGGAGGGCCTCGACAGCGACAGCGCCGAGCCTGGCACCTGGGCCTCGGACAAGCTGATCGCCAACAACAACAGCCGCATCATACCCATCCCCAGCAGCATCGAGTCCGGTAACTACGTTCTCCGCCACGAGATCATCGCTCTGCACTCCGCCAACAACAAGAACGGCGCCCAGAACTACCCTCAATGTCTCAACCTTAAAGTCACCGGCGGCGGCAGCGACTCTCCCTCCGGCACCCTGGGTACCGAGTTGTACAAGGACACCGACAAGGGTATCCTGGTCAACATTTACCAGTCCCTGAGTTCCTACACCATCCCCGGGCCTGCCCTGTACAAGGGTGCCTCCTCCGGCTCTGCCACCACTACCGCGCCCACCGCGGCCTCTACCATCGCCTCCGTCTCTTCTGTCAGTGCCTTCCCCATCCGGAGCTCCTCAGCCATCTCGCCCAGCGACACTGCCTCTGCTTGTCCCGCTGACCTTGAGGACACCGAGAGCGCTGCTCCCACCGTCACCGACGCTGCCACTGCCGATGCCACCGTTACTGACAAGCCTGTTTCCCAGACTTCTAGCGTCCCGTCCGTGTCCGTCACTGCCAGCGTGGGTGGTTACTCGGTTCAGAGCTCTTCCACCGGCTCGACCCCCAATGCCAGCGACTACAACTCCAGCGACTGGAACTCCTACCTCAGCTCCCTGAGCACCGACCAGGTTCTCAGTCTGCTGCGCCAGACCTTCCAGTGGCTGGTCGCGGACAAGAAGCATGCGCGCGACCTGACCGACTAAAACAGTACAAGGGCCTGGCCTTCTCCGGGTATTTGTAGTATATATCTTCTTGAATGGATTTATCAGACTGCTCAACTCTTCCTTCTCGAAGCACACCATCACCAGTAATAAGAGGCGCTTGTTAAATTGGTTAATGCACGTTCACAATCCAGTTCCGCCAAATACACATCACCACCAAGTCCAAGAACAAAACTATACCACCAGAAGCCCTCGCGAGAAAACCTTATTGCCGTAGTAAAATCCCAATAATCAGGATACCAGCCTGCAGATTCCCAATCCAGAAAGCCCGTGATTTTACCTCCTTTCACCATAATGTTATGGGGTTTCAAATCACCATGACTAAGAACAATCCGATGTGACATTTTCCCTATACCTTTAGCCACATCAAGTGCACTGTTATACGCCACCTCGGACGCGAAACCGCCCGACCATGAAGGTCGGATCAAATATTCATTAAACGCTTCCTCAGATTCGAATGGACCAGCCAAGTGATTAGGAACCCGGACGCTCCTAATTGCAGTACCCTCCAAAGAGCAGATTCTATTCCCGCCCCATGGATTAGGCCATCCACGCATAACACTTAAATAGCCTTGTAGCTCTTTCAAGACTGAATCTTTGTCCTCGCTGCTTAGTGTTTCGTATACCTGGCCTAACTCTGCACCAGGTACGCGAGTCATTAGAATTGAAACTGGCGCATGTGGTGTATCAGGATGCTCTCCGTAGCAGATTACTCGTGGAACGGGGAAACCGGCTGCTCTAGCGACTTGCATGGCTAGAACTTCTTCGATTCGAGTGCCGTCGGACCATTTTAGGATTAGTCCGAATGGAAGCTGGGCGATTTGATTATCGTAGGTGATTCCAACCCAGCTACAATATGATCGAGAGAATCGACGGATGTAGACATGTAGGATCCCCCAAAGTCGACGTAGTCGGGGGTGAGTTGGTGGGGGCGTGGGTGGCATTTGTTCATCGATTGGTCGAATGTTTTCCTGCCATGTGAAGTCTGGTAGGAAGCAGCGTGGAATGAACCGGGAAATCATCGCGGCAAAATAAGAAAAGGACTTGGAAGCTGGCTGCTTGAGCATGAGGCGGGTTTAAGTAGCCATCAGGAGATAGGAGCGTTGCGAACTGAGTACTTTACGGGACGAAAACAAAGAGCGCACATAACGTCCCATGATTGGCTGATTGACATCAGGGCCCCGCCGATTTGAGCGGTGGTGCCAGAAATGACTTGACTGTAAACATGTAAATGCAGAGATATATCTACCTACGTAGGAATCCTATTGTTTTGAAGATAATCAAGGCTTCTAGGTGAGTCCAATCACAACACCTAAGTGTGCATTTCATTCAAGGGCTGGATATATTGCAAGCCTAGATGTCGACTTCATAAAATATCTATTTCTTCTTAGTCTTGTCCACCACATCCACCCACTGACTCTTCAAGCCACGGCGAACAAGGGCCGTGTCAATGGCCTTTCGCTGATCGCCCTGTACCAAAACCTCCATAACACCCTTGGGAGCACCATTAGCCTGTGCGACGCTAGTACTGCTGGCACATTTTTTCTGTAGCTCCTCTGCCAAGAGGCTAGGAATGATGCCAAAGACCTCCAGGTTTGACACCTTGGTGACAATCTTCGAGCTGCGCTTCTCAATGGTAACTTGGGCCTTGGGAGTGGCGCCCGCTTTGGGCTTGACGTCTGCGAGAGTCTGGCCCTGCCTCAGGATGGCGTAATGGGGTTGCAACATTGAAGTGTCTTGCATGATGCGCTTGAGCAGACCATCGCGTGTCACCATGCCACGCTTCAGGGTACCTTGATCCTCGGAGGAACCTGATGCGAAAACGGTGTTTGCGAGATACGGGTTGAGGTGGATGATTCGTCGGTTCTCTTTGGAGACGATGGGCGGGTCTTGTGACTGGAGGTATTTATCCAGATGACTCGACACATCCGAGGACTTGTAGTAGTTCTTCGGGTTGCTCGCGGGAAGAGAGGGGAAAATATCTGGCGAAAGCTTCGATGTTGCTCGGTAAAGGGTCTGAACGGTGAGTGATTGTCCGACAGCTGGATCGGCACCATCAGTTGTAGCGGGCTTCTTGCCCTCCGTTGGCTTGTTGCCGCCCTCAAGGGCTACCTTTGATGGCAGCCTGTACGGAACGAATGTATTCACACGTTGGTCATCGAAGTCGACATCCCAAACGTAAGTCTCTTGGCCACTGCGATCTTTGGCCTTGAGAAGCTGCAATTTGTCGAGGTGTTTGATAAACTTCTTGACGTTCTTCCAGCTGGTCTTCTTGATGCTGTAAAATTGGACTTGCTGGGGTGAGTATATCGGGAGATAAGGAGTGATCATGTTGGAAATCAAGATCGAGGGGGAAACCGGTAGCGTTAGACCATGGTTGGGGCCTGAGGGGTTATCCTGCTTGAACTTCCAGAGGGAGTAGATGAACGCATTGACGAAGGCATCGTCGATTTCTGAGTACTGTGAGCAAAGACCAACCACCTCGTGGGATAAGAGTAAATACCTTTCGTCGAAGGCTCCTTGACTTCCTCCGCAGGTTCCTCCGCCGCAGCTGGAGCACCCTCCCCGGTTATCTCATCGCTGTTCTCGACGGGCTCAGCCTCCTTCTCATCAAGCGTCAGCTCACCAACGCCCTCCTCAATCTCATCAGAATGTTCCTCGTCCCATCCCTTGATATATTCGGGCGCTGGGCGCCCAGGCCGTGACGATGAGCTCCAAGCCCACAGCTCATCGCCTTCCCAGTGAAGGCCTCGAACAGCATGGCCCTTTGTACCCTGGACGTCACCAAGTGCCGAGACATCAATCTCACACAGACCCACAAAGGCCGGAACCGTGTGTTTATCTAAGCTCGCAACAGCGACAACGGCGTCCTTCACGGCCTTCGCGGGAAATGGAGGCTCGTTTGCAAGGCCGGGCGTCATGAGATCCGCACCACCCTTTAGCTTCCGCATCGCCATTTCCGGAGTATATAACAAGGGAACCAGGTTTGGGTTGCTCCATAGTGTGTACACGGTAGGATAGAGACGCTTGTCGTAACCGGGGCCATGTTCCACTTTGAACCACAATACTCGCTCTTCCTCGCCCGGGTGGGCGCCAACGTAGACGATGCCTTGAACCTCTTGTAAATCCGGACCGGAGGTTGTTGTGAAGCGAGCGGTCAATGAGTTTTCGGGAAAAAGAGAATTCCTGATCGAAGAGAGGGTTGGTAAAGGGGCGGAGCCTGCATTGGTTTCATCGGAGCTCGTTTCGATGGAGGGCACAGAGATCTGGTAGTCTTTGATGATCTGGTCGGCGATCTTCCTCCGATCGGAAGACCGCAACGGAGACAGGTTCTTGATCTACAGTACTGTCAATAGACTTTATTCTAGAGAGATCGAGGAGAAAGCGCAGTCGATAGCTTTCAAGGGAGGGGCAGTGCGGGGAGAGGCCGATCACTCACTGTAGGCTTTTTCTTGAACATTGTGGAGGACAAGAATGCCGGATATCACGGAAACCTGGTCAGGAAGCTCTGCCACTACTCACTGGAGCTGCCAAACATAGGAGAATAAGTGGTGTCGCGAAAAGATGGGGGAACAAAGTCATCGCGTCGAGTTCAACAAAAATGCCCGCCTTCTCCACATCCCCAAACGGGAAATCGCCGAGCCATAAATTGCGATTCATCCCAGAGACAGATATCATATGCGGTCTTCATTAATATGTCTTGGGCAAGTCCAGCACCCATTCACCAACGTAGTTACAGATCATTTCCCGACTAATGGGAGCAATCCTGGGAATGAAAACCTCACGAAGATACCTTTCCACATGATACTCTTTGCATTCCCATTCCACCATGCGTCATAGCCGTTCTCTCACACGCTTCGAAAGCAACTTCAGCGGCGAGATATTTGCCAGCATTGGCATACTCGGCTCCTGCATATCCTTGATCGTGCATGCGGGCAGCATGATAGATCATAAGGCGCGCAATCTCCAGCTTCATCCAGCTATCTGCGAGAGGACACTGAATAGCTTGATTCTTTCCAATTATACGCCCAAATACTTCCCTCTTACCCACGTAGATTGCTGCCTTCCTCAAAGCAGCGTAACCAGGTCCCAATGGCTCTGCTCCAATGATGATGCGTTCTGCATCATTCCACGGAGAATCACCTTGAACCCATTGTTCTCTTTGCCAACCATGTCACTGGCTGGTATCGCCAATTCCCGAGGAAGATAGTATTAGCATCGACGACTGCCCGGCCCATTTCAGGTATCTCCGCGATTCCCATGACTAGGGTTCTAGGTCGGTGTAGAAGAGCGAAAGACCTTGTGATGGCTTTTGCACCTCGTCAAGGGGCGTGGTAAAAGGTAAGATCAGGATTTTTAAAGCATCTGCCCCGTAGAGATCCATATCATCTGTCCCGATAGATTATATTGATCGCTGTTTCCCCTTCGGACGGGAGATTGTAGTTTCAGTGTATTGAGGCCATTATTTGGTGCAGTGACTCCGAAACAAGCTCTCCTTGCCTGCGACGCGATTAAAGGCTTAAGCCATCGCTTCTTTTGCTCCTCGGTCCCGAACTTGGCAACCGGCGAAGACGTTCATGGACCATATCCACAGCGTGCAGGCTACGATGTATCGGGGCAGCCGATGACGGCTTGCTACATATCACAGACGGACCTCCCGCCAAGCCCGGTGTCGGACTAATGGGCATGTGTACCGGACTTTACCTTCACGGGGCGATCGTGTCCGCATTACTTGTCCGAGAGAGAACGGGCCATAGACAAAAGATCGACACTTCGCTGTTTGAGACCACTATATCCATTCTCTCCAATGTGGGGATGTCTTGGATGAATCCTTGAAAAGAGGCCCAGCGTTGGGGCATACATAGGTCATCCAACCATGGTTCCATATGAGGTGTTCAAATCAAAGGACTCGTTTCTTGTTGTCGGCGCGGTCAATAGTAGACGGTTCAAGACCCTTCGCGGGTATCCAGGCAAGAAGGAACTGGCCACAGGCCCCGATGAGCTCAGAATCGGAAAGAACTAAAGCTTATACTGGATATCTTCTCGTGCTCAAATCAACGAGTGGCAGGCGCGAACATCCGAAATAACATCCCGAAAGGATGGCAGCAATCGGTCAATACCCCTTTCCCGTCTCTGCACGCAGCAACCAGCACTATGTATGTTGGCCAACCAGCCTTGAAACCTGTGTATAGACAGACCCACGAGTAGTTCAAGTGAGGAGCGTGTAAAAGCTTAAAGGGCAAGAAACAAACGGATGAGCGCCAAGTCACCAATTCTACAGCACAGATAATGCTAAATCCCTTCTTCGAATCTCGTACGAACCGGCATTTTCTATCACGCGTAGAACTCGGGGTCAGCGACCATCCCTGGCAAATCTCCGTGGGGATACTATGGAGCTATGGAGAACCTATGTGTACTGTGGGCCAGAACGCTATGGTAATACATGCACTCCACCAGTTCCGATGGTACAAAGAGATGATGCTGTCGGAGGGCGTGGAGTGATGTGACGTGATGTCGGAGAACGGCGTGGGGGAGGGGGGATTACCGAGGCAGGACAGGAATACACTGAGCGTATAGCCGATCCAACAGAACCTTCCTTCGGGATATGAGAAGTGGAATCCGAATTATCGACGGTTCTTCCACTCTCCCACTCTTGGCTACTTGAACAGTTGTCATTGGGTGATAGTCCACTGATAGATTTCCTTGTTTATGTAACTTGAAGTATAACAATTGCCTTAACAAGTAACCTTCACATCATTCATAAAATGCCTTTTCAGTCATGTACTTGTACGCAACGTCTTTGTCATGACCGAAAATGAGTTTGGCATTGAAAAGCCTCTGAAGTCTGCGAATCATGTTCAGACTGCGGAACCAAGCAGTGTGATCCCGCGCAAGCCCACCATGGGGGTGGGCTTGCTCATAGTTATCCGCCACATGGAATTGGTCGGTGGTCCAGATGAAAGTACCGTCTTTCTCGAGGTTGACCTGCATCACGCACAGGCCCGGCGTGTGTCCAGGTGAGTGATGGAGAGTGATACCTTGGAAAATATCCAAGTGTGACTCGGTGAATGTGTTCCACTTCAGCTTGTCGAGAAGCATATAATGCCCCAAGTAGACACCGAGATCCGCACCAGTTGCCACTGCCCAGCAGGCATGTTTGAATTCCTCTTCGTGCACGTAGATGGGCACGTCGGTGTCAACGAAATGCTCCAGACCGCCGGCATGGTCCAGGTGGAGATGACCAATGATCACGGCTTTAACATCTTTGATGTCGTATCCGGCGCCTTTTATCGCAGCTGGCAACTTTTTCTCCTCGGAATACTCGATACGGGGGAAAATGTCGGTTGCTGGGGCTGGCCACGCCTAGTTCGGTATTAACTTTGCCAGATAGATACGAGAAGGCCTGGTCGCACATACCACTTCTAGGTCTTCTGCGCAGCCTGTTTCGTAAAGAATGAGACCGACTCCGGGATAGTAGATCAAGGCTGAGAGGACCACTAGATGACGACGCTTGTTCACCGGGTTCTTGTTGGACAACGTGCTTGAGTTGCCACCTCGAATGATCCTATCATTCTGATTAACCTGTGCAAAAGGACGACGCCTTCAACGCTCTTTGGCATACCATGACTCGTCCGCCTCCAATGTTCCCAGGTCCAGAATATGCATTTTGGTGCCATTAGGACAATTAAATGCAGGCACGCCAGCCGACGCAATAAGAGGTGTGGCAACTGTCGAGCCGCTCATGGTTGAAATCTGTTGCAGAGGAACTATTTCGAAGTATAGTTCGTTCTTTTCAAATCAGGGGTGCAGATGCATCTATAAGGACTAATGTGCGGGGTTTGCGGGGTGTGGAGTTCACAAGAGCGATGGGTCCTTGGATACTAGATCCGCCCAATGAGATCCGGATGGAGTCTTAGGGTTCGATTGAGTCAAGTATGGTAATCTACATAAAGCTCCTTACGTCCGGACGGGACATCTTACGTCGGGCAAATGGAGACATTGGGCTCATAGACCCATATATTGCCCTGGCGGGACATGATTTCCTTCTCCCCGAGTATGCCCGAGTATGTATTCACGGGTGTGTTCGGTCTCAGTTCCTGAGTCTACCACAAGGGATGTGAGTGGGAATTACCTCGGTACAGTAGATGTAGGTGGTGGCATTAGTACAACACCCATGACTATCAGGTACGGAATATGATGACTTGACGTCGCGCGACAAAATGAACTTACAAAGTCATGAACATGGAGAGGAAGACTACACCAACACTGAGGGAAATATTGGCCTGAATATGTGTACTCTTATATAGCCGCTCATCGATCCGAGATATGAACATACTTAGCAGTACGACTCAGCCATGTCTGTCAACGAGCAGGGAAATGATGTAGTTTTCACATCCCGCCACGGTGACATAGGCCATCGCCAACAGCAACGAGATGCTGTTCATGAACCTAAGTGCTTTGCTTAATATAGTAGCGCCATATAATGTGGACACCAAGATAGCAAGAGAAAATACTTCATGGTTGACCACACTCGATCTATACGGCAACATACTTAATCGAAAGAGTGAAAAGAAGAGTCTGGAACGCATCTACATCGTTATGAACCGATTGCTATTAACGCCGAGGGGTCCACCCCATGTAAACTACCTAAATACAAGTGATGTCTGTTTCGTAAAACTTTTGGTTTCCGCCCATTAACCGAGAGAAAAAAGAGACCGAAGCGAAGTGCGACTTTGATGGTGATTTATTCCTTCGCGTCCACCTTCTTGGCGGCGTGGTCACCATTTGCCTCGCCGTCGTGGGAACGCTTCTGACCGGTGGCCTGCACAACGGGGACACCACTAATTGCAGCCATGTTAGCAGATTTCTCCTCAAGTGGGCACACACTCATCACGTACCGAGAGTCCTTCTGCGCCCCCCGCTCCCGAAAACCGTTCTTCTGGTCATCGTTGCGACGGTCCCGCCAGTCGCGGTCATCGTTGCGGTCACGGCCATCACGGCCACCGCGCCCACCACGACCACCACGACCACCACGACCACCACGACCACCACGGCCTCGGCTGCCGCCACGAGCCCGGTGGGTGCTAGGGTGCACCTTGCCGGCCTTGATCTCCTCCACCTTCTCGTCGCAATACTCCTTCTTGCTCTTGATGATCAAGTCCTGACCCTTCCATTGAGGCTTGGGGTCGAGAGCGAGGAACGCCTTCTGCTTCTCCTCGTCCTCGAACTCAACAAAAACGCTGCCCTTGAAGGACTTGTCGGGGGTACGGCGGAGACGGACGGCCTTGATGGGGCCATAAGGCTGGAAGAAGGCCTCGATATCGAGCTGAGTGGTGGGCTCCTCCAAGCCGAACCCTGGGAAGCCCTTGGCGTAGATGCTGCGGGGCATTGCCTTGTCCTCAAAGACCTTGACAGCGGCAGTGTTGTCCTCCTGGCTCACTGATTCGGGCAGAGGAATCTTGCGCTTAACGGCTGTGTCGTTGTCGACCAACTCCAGATTCTCTGAAGACTTAAGCGCCTCGACGATCGCGCTGAAGGGCTGGAAGCGGCGCATGCGCTTGAAGGAGTGGAGAAGGCTCAGAGGCACGGCGTTGTTGGTGCTACCGCCGACTTTGGAGAAGAGGAACTTGTCCATGGGAAGGTTGGAGTCGGAAAAGTAGAATTCAACCTATTGCATAGAATGTGAGCGACTATACACAGAATGCGACCATTCTGAGCTAATTGCTTACCTGCTTGCGGATCTCGACAGGGTCGTCGGTCTCCTTCTGGGTGGAAGGGTCGAACTTGGAGTTGTTGACCTTGCCACGGCGCTGGAGATTGCGCTCACGCTGCTGCGGTTTCTCCTCAGACTGCTCGGACTTCTCGCCCAGCTTGGCCGCTTCAGCGACAATACGCGCCTCATCAGCGTCTTCCTGGCCGGCATTCTCGGCGGCAGGCTTCTCCTCCTTTAGTTCTGCGAGAACACTCTGGACATCCTGTGCGGATTCCGCATTCACGGTGGTTTTCTGCTCCTCCGACATGATTTATAGGGCGGTCGAGGTCGGATCAAAGCGCCAAGGTGACTCGGTGCGAGGATGACTCGTCGGAGAGGATTACTCAACAGTCGGACAAGCGATGGGTTCGCTGGACTAGTTCGTGGGAGCCAAGTGAAGCTTGCAAGAGAGTTCCAAGGCGCAAAGACAATTAATGCGCTCGTAGTGATTCGTCTGAAAGAAAGAGCTCAGCGGGGAGCGATTTTTTTTTCGTCGCGCGGGAGCTCCGCTTATGCCTCAGGCAATCTAACTCAGATGGGTTTAGTGCGGAACGAGGAACTATACGACGACAGCTGCTTGAGTTACCACTTGTGATACACTTGGGTAATGGGACAATGATAGAAGAGGCCGCGATGGGAATAAAGATGTATATAAGGATTTATTGCATGGGGATCACTTCGGGCCACTGGTGTAGAAATTGGCTTTGTAGGTAACAGAAGTAAGTGATCGCGCCTGCCATACAAGTGTGTGTTGTTTCAACTCTCCACGCACGCGACTCAAGTTTCACTATTCTCCATCTTTACTTTTCTCTCCATAAACTTCTTTTTATTCCAACATCACGACACTGTTATCACAAACCTTTCAAGACGCTTGCCCAATAACAGCAGCTTGAGGCTTTGTTGACTTCACATCAGATTCCTCACCAGCAATCTTCTCATCCGTCCCAACGTCTACACCTCTACTCTCCGGTTATCACGAATATTCATCTTCCGCATATTGAGAGGGCTCATAAAAGTCAACTCATACATTGTACCTAAGGTGCAGCAAAAAACGATCGATCAGCCATTTGGACCACCCTCTGCCGGGATGGAGGGAAACTCTAGGTCAGGGTTGGGCCCGGACAAGATGTCCATCAGAGATGCACGCTCCATTTCACCCGATCCGAGGATTTTTACTAACCAGATCCTAGATAGTGTACCTATCCGTCGTGGGACCGGTCATGCTGGCAGCTTTCTTTGAGTGGGTTCTCTGGCTTGCGGCGTTCATCTACTGCCTGGTCAAGGTGTACCAGAAGGCCGATCATTGGAGTATCCGGGCACTTGCAGTGCTGATGCTTGTGCTTTTCATCGTACTGCGGTAAGCAATGACTGACAGACCTTTACAGTACAGCCCACTGACAACCCTGGCCTCTAGCCTGGTTTTTCTTCCTGTGATAGTTGTGACACTACCTCTACCAAGCCAAGTAACCCGGTATTTTCCTCATGATATGGTCTACTTTTTTCAATGGTTTGCTTTCTGGGCGTTCTCAATTCTGCTCATCGGGCCATGGCTCATTTGTGTGTACCGACTCGTCACCAGCTCGCTCGGGAGAAAGAACATCACAGAGGAGTTGGATGAGCGTACTGCTCCGAAGACCGTCGTTGTGATGCCAGTTTACAAGGAGGAGCCAGAAGTCCTGATGAAGGCAGTTGACTCAGTGGTGGATTGCGACTATCCCGCCGGTTGCATTCATGTCTTTCTGTCTTATGACGGTGGTGGAATAGATGAGCCATACCTGCAAGTGCTTGAGCATCTTGGAATCCCCGTGGCCCTCGAAGATCATCCTTCATGCATCGACGTGGTATACAAGGGAGCCCGGGTTACGGTTTCACGTTTTCCTCATGGAGGAAAGAGAAAATGCCAAAAGAATACGTTCAAGCTGATCGACAAGATCTATGCCCGGTACATACAGCGACATGATGATCTCTTTGTATTGTTCATTGATTCTGACTGCATCCTTGACCGGGTTTGCCTCCAAAATTTCATGTACGACATGGAACTGAAGCCAGGGAGCAAGCACACCATGTTGGCTATGACGGGCATCATTACCTCCACCACGAGGAAGAACAATCTCATCACGGTCCTTCAGGATATGGAATACATACATGGTCAACTTTTCGAGCGTTCCGTCGAATCAGGCTGTGGGTCTGTGACCTGCCTTCCGGGAGCATTGACAATCCTGCGCTTCTCTGCCTTTCGCAAGATGGCCAAGTATTATTTTTCCGACAAGGCGGAGCAATGTGACGATCTCTTTGATTTTGGAAAGTGCCACCTCGGCGAGGACCGATGGCTAACCCATCTGTTCATGGTCGGTGCCCAGAAGCCGTATCAGATCCAGATGTGTATGGGCGCCTTTTGCAAGACCGAAGCTGTGCAGACTTTCAGCAGTCTCTTGAAACAGCGACGTCGATGGTTTTTAGGGTACATCACCAACGAAGTGTGCATGATCACTGATATCCGACTATGGAAACGCTACCCGCTTCTGTGCTTGGTTCGCTTCATGCAAAATACTATCCGAAGCACGGCTCTGCTGTTTTTCATGATGGCTCTTTCTCTCATGACAACCTCCAAGTCAGTGGGCGATCTTCCCATCGGTTTCATTGGGGTCTCACTTGGGCTGAACTATCTGCTCATGTTTTACTTCGGCCTCCAGCTCAAGCGATTCAAAGCCTGGCTATACCCACTGATGTTCATTCTCAACCCTTTCTTCAACTGGATGTACATGGTTTATGGGATATTCACCGCTGGACAGCGCACTTGGGGCGGGCCTCGCGCGGATGCCGCCACCGCCGATGATCATACAACCCCTGCCGAGGCGATTGAGCAGGCCAAGGCACAGGGCGATGAATTCAACGTTGATGTGAACACATTTCGCACGACGAGTCTTAAGCGCCGGAAGTCTGTTCCAGTTCGCCCCTCGCAGAATGTTGAAGGGCGGTTCGCGCCCGCTGAGCAGCTTCTCGATGGCTTCTATGTCAACACAAACGAGCCTAGTCCGTCTCGGGCGCAGTTCTTGGGCCCCTTGCCAGAGGATGCTCCGATTGTCTTTCCTCCTCACATGTTTCGCTACTCGGTGGACTCGGTGTTCAGTGGATCTTCCGATGCTGGCACTAATTCGATTTCGCTGCCACATAATGTGGAGAGTCTCATGAGCGAGGAAGACCAGCGAAAGCTCCATTATGCCCGTCAAGCCGGGGAATCAGGCGGCTTGCCCCAATCCGAAGAGAAAGAGAAGATGCATCTCGGGGGTACTAACAATGTATATTCCACGGCTCTGGGGCCTGTTATCGTGAACACAAACAAGGTTGATACAAATACCGCCAAATCATTTCCTCGTCTCCATACTCCTGGCGCGGGTGGTCAGTCGTGTGCTCAGCCCCCTAATTCTGCTGAAGCCAAGGGGGAAAGACAGCAATGGAAGGAAGCGAAGAAGTTGCGAAAAGGATCGGTGAGATTTGGTACGCCCAGTGAGATGGTGTAGCACGATGATGCATCTGCTACCTGACGTCAAGTCCCATTTCGTCCCACTTTTCTCTCTCAGAGTGTGCCTCGTTTCGACACGTTGCTAAACCACGATCGTATTCTTATAGGTTGTTTCCATATCTCTTGGCAAATTCATCCTGTGACTTGTTGTTTCCCTCCTATTCTTAGGCCAAGACTATATTCCACATTACATAAGGATATGTAGTTTAATCCAGCCCCATTTCATACACGAGGCATTTGATTGGAAACTGGAGCTATTGGAGCTGTGATATCATTACATGAGACCCACTGGAGGCGGCGAGCTTTAAATTTTTTTCTGCCCTTGGATCTCTTGGCGGTGAATGATCTAGTAACCGCCAGAACATTCGATGGCCACGCACATGTTGGGCGGGATGACAAGCGTAAATAGCTAACATGCTCGATATAAGTCGCCACATAGTGTGTTTTTGTCAGTATTATCCGTGTGACGTTTCCCTTTCTCTTTTTTCTTTCTGGGAAGCAGGAAAAAGTCAAGAAAAGTATTCAGACCGCTTGGAAAGACATTGGTCCTTATCACCCCGCCAATAATAATAGTGGAGTGGTGCAAATTCTCCCCTCCGAACTTCTCTTCCCTTCTTTGAACCAACCTTCCTCATCCTCCCCCCCCCTACACCCATTCTCCCTCCGTTATACCCTCCCCCCAATTTTCTTATTAAAATGAGCGTTGTCGGTATTGATCTGGGTGCGCAGAGCACCAAGATCGGTGTTGCCCGGAATAAGGGTATTGACATTGTACGTGTTGCCCCGCGAGTACCGAACCTTGCCGGATCTTTCCTCCGCCGCCAACTGTATCCCCAGTGAGCATCGCAACGAGGAACTAAGGCTGACCATGAGAATTTTGCATCTTACAGATCACCAATGAGGTTTCCAACCGACAAACCCCGTAAGTGATGCCGCCCGCCGCTCGATGATGTCGACACATTCGAAAAATCAAAGTGCTGACTAGAAAATTTTTGTGTATAGATCTCTGGTCGGATTCAGCGCCCGCAGCAGACAGATTGGCGAGGCCGCCAAGACAGGAGAGACCTCGAACCTGAAGAACACTGTCGGCTCGCTCAAGCGCCTCATCGGCCGCTCGTTCGATGACCCCGATGTCCAGATTGAACAACAGTATAACTCCGCGACCCTCTGTGACGTCAATGGCATAGCCGGTTGCGAGGTCAGCTACCTCGGCAAGAAGGAGAAGTTCACAGCGACTCAGTTGGTTGCCATGTACTTGACTAAGATCAAGGACATCACCTCCAAGGAGCTCAAGCTGCCCGTCTCCGATGTAACCATCAGCGTTCCCGCCTGGTTCACCGATGTCCAGCGTCGGGCCATGATCGATGCGGCTGACATTGCTGGTCTCAACGCTCTCCGTCTCATCAACGACACCACCGCCACTGCTCTGGGTTACGGTATCACCAAGCTGGACCTGCCCGGCCCCGATGAGAAGCCCCGCCGTGTCATCTTCGTTGACATCGGTGCTAGCGACTATACTGCCACTGTTGTCGAGTTCCGCAAGGGTGAGCTGAACGTCAAGGCTACTGCCTGTGACCGTCACTTCGGTGGCCGCAACTTCGACCTTGCTCTGACCGAGCGCCTGGCCGATGAGTTCAAGGAGAAGTTCAAGATCGACATCCGCACCCACCCCAAGGCCTGGTCCCGTACCCTCGCCGCGGCCGAGAAGCTCAAGAAGGTTCTCTCGGCCAACCCTCAGGCTCCCATGAGCATTGAGTCCCTGATGGAGGACACTGATGTCCGCACTATCATGAAACGTGAGGAGCTTGAGGAGATGGTCAAGCCCCTGTTGGACCGGATCACAGTTCCTCTGGAGCAGGCTCTCTCCGAGGCCAAGCTCAAGATCGAGGACATTGACCACATTGAGATGGTTGGTGGCTGCACTCGTGTCCCCGCCATCAAGGAGACTATCAGCAAGTTCTTCGGCAAGGGCCTGTCCTTCACCCTCAACCAGGATGAGGCCATTGCCCGTGGTTGCGCTTTCTCCTGCGCTACCCTGTCCCCGGTCTTCCGTGTCCGTGACTTCTCTGTTCACGACATTGTGAACTACCCGATCGATTTCACCTGGGAGCAGTCCCCCGAGATCCCCGATGAAGACACCAGCCTCACCGTCTTCGGCCGTGGCAATGTCATGCCCTCTACCAAGATCCTCACTTTCTACCGCAAGCAGCCCTTCGACCTCGAGGCTCGCTATAGCAAGCCCGAGGAGCTTCCCGGCAAGATCAACCCTTGGATCGGCCGTTTCTCCGTCAAGGGCGTCCAGGCAGATGCCAACGATGACTTCATGATCTGCAAGCTCAAGGCCCGCCTGAACATCCACGGTATCTTGAACGTTGAGTCTGGTTACTACGTTGAGGACGTGGAGGTTGAGGAGCCCATTCCCGAGGAAGGAGAGCAGAAGGATGGCGATGTGAGTTCTTTCTTTTTTTTTCAGTCTTGGTTGACCACACTGACAATATTCCTAGGCTATGGACACCAACGGTGACGAGCAGACCAAGAAGACCCGCAAGGTCAAGAAGCAGGTTCGCAAGGGTGACCTGCCCATTGTGTCGGGCACCGGCGCCACCGACGAGTCCGTCAAACAGGCCTGGGCCGAGCGCGAGAACGCCATGTACATGGACGACAAGCTCGTTGCCGAGACCGACGAGAAGAAGAACGAGCTCGAGGCCTCCATCTACGAGCTCCGCGACAAGATTGACGGTGTTTACGAGAAGTTTGCCAGCGAGGAGGAGAAGGAGAAGCTCCGTGCCAAGCTGACGGAGACTGAGGACTGGCTGTACGAGGATGGAGATGATGCTATCAAGTCCGTCTACGTTGCCAAGCAGGACGAGATCCGCTTTATCGCCGGTCCCATCATTCAGCGCTACAAGGAGCATATTGAGGCCGAGCGCCAGGCTGTTCTAAAGGCCGAGGAGGAGGCCGCCGCCAAGAAGCGCGCCGAGCTCGAGGCCAAGAAGAAGGCCGAGGAGGACTCTAAGGAGGGTGACGCCGAGATGAAGGACGCTCCCGAGGGCGAGGCCCAGGGCGAGACCGAGGAGAAGCAGTAAACGTGGATGTCGACTAATATTTTTTGCGCAACCAACCCGGCACTACATTGAATTGGAATGGCCGAGCATGATGATGAAAAAGGCTTCAAGATGTTTTCACGGACCTAGACGCGATCAACAAAAGCTGATCACACTTTCCCTTTGTTTAATGGCAAACAGTTATGATGTAGATCGTTTCTTTAGGATGAATAGATGAATTGGATCATGTGCGGTATTCAAGTATTCAAGAAGTAGGCTAGGTTGAAACGGCAGATCATCGGCGAACCGGTGTTCTTCTGTTCCTGGTGCGATCGGCGCAAGGCTGAGAGACTTTGCCGTAATCTAAAATAACCCTATTTGATCCTACTGAGGTCAGATTGAATGTAGGATCCTCCTATAACTAGCGCCTTAATCTCTTCCTGTCTAAGCAGGGTCTACTACGCTATCTCTATATTCATAGGGGTACACGGTACACCCAATAGAGAAAGGGGTTGCGTGCTCGGGATCAATCACCGACCATTGATGATGAATTCCTAGTGTAACCGACTAGCTAGGGTAGCCTCGTTAGAAAAGCATAGGTTGCAGCGAGAGTTTCTTGGCATCAAAGTTTAGGGTATCTTATCCCGTTTAGCCAAGGGATGTCTCTCCTGAAGGGAGAAGGAAGCGGGGGAGTATAGTTCGCTTTGTTAGGGAAATCTCTTCTGCACATCCTTGGCGGCCCCCTTTTCATCTTCGAGAATCAAGTTGACTTTGACTATCCATTACCTTCAGAGGCAAAATGTTCATGTGTGGATCCGAAGCAGGAAAACAAGATCCAGGGGAGAGAATCAGGGGATTCCTCGTCACTTTACCTTTTAACATTTCCCTGCTCTAGCGCTGCCCCGGATCATCATGTCTGCATCCGCATTTGACCTGGATCTGCAGCCAGGGCCAGGGGAATCATTCTAATCACCCTCTCCTTTGACAGGACCCGGCATTCGGGCCTGTCGGTGGGGACTCCGGTCCAATCGGCCCCGCAGAGCGGAATTTCAGGGTGTACTACGGAAGTACATATTGTCTTAGTCTCCCGGCTTGGTCGGATGAAAATGGTTGTTCGGTTCTTTCCATAATCTTCTGCTTTTTCTGTTTCTTTTCTTTTCTTTTCTCTTCCTTTTTTTATTCATTCCCTTTTCCTCCTAAGGGTACTTTATATACCCGCACGAAAAACCGGCGCATAGACTCCCTACACATCTGCAATTTGCGAGACCCATTTTATCTCCGGATTTATAATCCTGACTCTGATCGAAGCTCCAGCATGCGAACTGGCCCATGATTGTACACAAATTAGCCTTATAGAAACGGCACCCTAGGCGGAGTCAACTCCCTCGACCGGAGATGCAGTGGCGAACGCTACTGGCCCTCGTCCCTGCACTCTGGTCTGCAGTGGCCGCGCTACCCTTAGCCGACGATGCAGAGACCCGGTCCGGACACAGCGTCTATACGGATCCTACACTGAAAGACTCATTATGGTTGAAGTACGGATTGAATGCTTCCGCCGAGTATAAATACTTCCACGAGCCCGGCCGTGACGATATCCTAGGCCATTACGATTCGCGATACTTCACCGAGCCTGTCGGCAACACAGAGCGCGCAAATACCCTTACGCATATGATACGCGCATATCTCAATTTCTTCAACGAGAACGAGCTTGAAACATGGATTGCACACGGCACCCTGCTAGGCTGGTGGTGGAACGGGAAGGTGGGATTACACTCCAAAACTGCATTGATACGAATAACTTAAACGACCCATCAGATCCTGCCATGGGATTGGGACATGGACACTCAAGTACCCGATACCACGCTCGCCTATCTTGCCGACCACTACAATCACACCATCGTCGAGTACACATTACCCGACACCGGAAAGAAGCGAGAATATTTATTGGACGTTAACCCGTGGTCCCGGCAGCGTGAGCGTGGACAGGGGCATAATATCATCGATGCGCGCTGGATCGACATCCACACGGGTCTTTACATCGACATCACCGGTCTCAGTCGGTTGGAGCCTGATCATCCGGATATCTGGCAGTGTAAAAACTTCCACAAGTATCGGCTGAAGGATATCTATCCACTGCGTTGGACTACGTTTGAGGGTGTTCCGGCCAAGGTGCCGTTCCAGTATGATTCCATGTTAATGGAGGAGTATTCGGAGACGGCTTTGACTATGACGAGGTTCCACAAGTAGGTCTTGTCTTTGCATTTTAGTGCTGGTACTGACTGTTTGTTAGCCATACTTGGTTCCCCGAATTGGCGGAATGGGTCTCCGATGAGACCCTTGCCAGTCTGGCTATCAAACTGCCAGAAGATGGGCAGTACGAATGATTGTCGATGTTTGTCTTCTTTCGCATTTTCGTTTACTTCACTTTTTCGACGCTATATTGGTTACTACTTTCATACTCGCATATCTTTGCATTGGGGCCGGCTGGTGTTCCGGGGCCGTTACATCTTGATTTGTTTTGCATATACCCTTGGAAAAGAGATTTACTGGACATGGTGTATCTATTATCTTGTACATTTAGCAAAACCTACGACTTTCTGGCATCCATGGAACGAAAACCCGTGATCGTATCTTTTTTTGGTAGCCTTAGGCACCAAGTTGTCTTATCTCCGTGCTGACAAAGCTATCGCCGTGGAACCCCGTCGAATTCGCCTCAGCGCCTGCCTATTCGGGTTCCTATATCTATGCTCGCCTCTACACTTTCGCGCCTTTCCTTTTCACCCTACGTCCCGTGTACATTTTATCTTGGTACATACGAGTGTTTCTCGCTATGGCTTCCTCTCTGGAGCTAACAGTGCACCACCATGGGACCCCGCACAGCTTTCAACTCTCCACATCAGCAACACTCCAAGACCTATCCGAAGCTATCGAAAGCACTCTCAACATCCCAGTCGAGAACCAAAAGCTCCTCATAGCCCCGAAGCCAGGAATGCAAAAGGCACCGTTCTCGCCGACTACCCTCGAGAGCACCTTGCCTCTCTCCTCCCCAAAGTTCAAAATCACTCTCCTCGGCACACCCACCAAAGCAATCGCCGACCTCCACGAACAAGCAACCAGTGAGCGCAAACGCCAAGAAACACGCGCATCAGCCCTGGCATCAGCCCGAAGAAAAATGCCCACACCATCTCGCAGTGGCGGCATCCACACCCTCTCGAGCAGCAGCAACAACTACACCTTCCATCGCCTCCTCCCACTAAACTACCTCCCGAACCCAGACCGTTCCCTACAATTCCTCACCCGCCTGCGCGATGACCCAGGCATTCGCTCCGCAATGACAAAACACAAATTCTCCGTGCCCCTGCTCACGGAAATGAACCCAGCAGAGCACACAACCAGCGAGTCACGCACGCTTGGCCTAAACAGGAACCGGGGCGAGGTGATCGAGTTACGACTGCGGACTGATGCATATGACGGGTACCGTGATTACCGAACTATTCGGAAGACGTTATGTCACGAGCTGGCGCATTGTGTGTTTGGGCCTCATGATCGGGATTTCTGGAATTTGACGGCGCAGATTGAGCGGGAGGTTGAGGCTGGGGATTGGAAGTCGGGTGGGAATCGGTTGACTGGACAGGAGTTTTATAATCTTGGTGATTGGGAGCGCATGCAGAGTGGGGAGGATTTTGTTGATGAATCTGGTTGGACTGGGGGGGAGTTTGTGCTTGGTGGGTTGAGGGATGGGAATAGGGAGAGTGGTGGGACGGAGTCGAGGAGGGAGATTCTTGCGAGGGCTGCTGAGGAGAGGTTGAAGAAGGAGGGGAGGAAGGAGAGGCAGGATGATGGGAGGTGAGGATGGAGTTTTATATTTTGTTTGATACCCTATCTTGACTTTCTTTCTATACGCCCTGTGCTGGCGTCAATATAACTTTCTATTCATCTTGGATCAATGTTCCTCGGGCCTAGCCATCTTATGAATTCAAAAAACTAACTATGCCCCAATTCATGAGTGTTCAGAAAGTATATAAGGACACAGTCCAGCGCCCTAGTTCCGCCCTTATTCTTAGCCAAAGAAAGAAATGAAAGAAAACTACATAAAGAAGCGAAAATAAATCAAAATATTAGAAATAAAACCTTGGAAAAGAGTAGTAGTTCGTGTATGTGTAGTGGAAGCTTTAGGCCGTAAAACAAGTCTTTCCCTACATTTTCTCCCTAAGATGCCTCACTTTCTCTTCATCCCTTAGTATCCTATACCTAGGTATTTGTCCCCAGACCGCATCCCCAACAGAGCTGTATCCAAAGCTGAAAGTCCATCCGAACTGGGCATATGTCAACTATCGCACTACCTACTCCCCTAAACCTGATGCTCACTTCTCCACTGTCATCAAGTATCCCGAAGCCCGTTTCAAAGTAGAAACTTTTTGAAGAATGCGCTGGAGGGAGCTATATCCCGCTATCCACAATAAAATCTAGGCTAGACATTTGGAGTCTAACTATCATAGAAGACTAGTTAGCTTGAGGGGTATCGATTAATTCAAACTGCGCCTATTTCGCGGTTTGGATCGATGAACAAGGCCAGTATGAAGAATCATTAAGCAAGAACACCTGGGCAACTATTCAAGCATCTGAAAAGAAAGCAGAAAAGCTCCTGAAGATTGAAAAGTATAGCTACATTCATGCATATTTAAACCTGCTCATTAACGAACAATCCCGCCATACCCTGTCCAGTGCCAATGCACATACTAGTAACCAAAATCTTCTTCTTCGTCCGGCGCGCCTCGCTCAGAATAGTAGCGATCTGGCGCGCACCAGTAGCACCTAGGGGGTGACCAAGGGCAATGGCACCACCACGAGGGTTGACCTTAGCGGAGTCGAGGCCCAGAGTGTTAACACAGTACACGGCCATGGAAGCAAAGGCCTCGTTGATCTCGTAAATATCAATGTCGTTCTTGTCCAGCTGGAACTTGTTCAGCAGCTTGGGGATAGCGGCCGTAGGACCGATACCCATGATACGGGGAGGAACACCGGCGACGGTGGCACCGCAGAACTTGGCCAGGATGGGCTGGTTCAGCTCGATGGCCTTGGACCGGCGCATAAGAAGGACAGACGCAGCTATAAAAACGTTTTAGCTTAGTTTAGTGTGGTGCTTATAGGAAGATAACATACCGCCATCAGTAACCTGGCTCGAGTTACCACCAGTCGACTTATCACCAAAATCCGGGAACGCAGGACGAATCTTGGCAAGGGACTCATAAGTAGTACCGGGGCGGATACCCTCATCCTTAGTAAGGGCAATCTGCTTCACCTCGCCAGTCTTGGGGTCCTTGACCTTAACCGAGATGGGAACAATCTCATCGTCGAACCAGCCGGCCTTCTGCGCAGCCTCGGCACGACGAAATGACTCGGCCGCATAGCGATCCTGCTGCTCACGCGAGATATTAAAGTCCTTGCCGACATTCTCGGATGTCTGACCCATGGGCTGCATGCAGTCGGCAGACTCCGGGTTGCGCAGCACCTCCTCGTTGAAGGGGCGCTCGAGGCGGTCGCCAGCGGCGGACATCAGCTCCGCGCCAAGGGCAATACCGACATCGATCTGGCCCATGGAGATCTGGTTGGCAATGTCCTGCACGGCCTTTAGGCCGGACGAACAGAATCGGTTCACTGACGAGGCACCGGCGGTATGGGGGATTCCGGCGGCCAAGGCGGCGGCGCGCACCATGTAAGCAGCCTTGCCTTCGCCGACCTATTTTCTTGTTAGTTTCTGTCTTTTATTGTGGTGCGTCGGACATACATTGCCTAGGCAGACATCCTCAACCAGCGCGGGATCGATCTTCGACTTGGCCAGGGTCTCCTTCAGCAGGGTGTACACGATGTAGTCCAGCTCGGAGTCCTTGAAACCACCCTTGCGCGCCTTGGTCAGGGGAGTGCGTATGGACAGGGTAATAACAACATCATCGGGGTTCTTCTGGGTGCTATTTGTATCTATTAGCTTAGAACTACCCAGTGGCGAGTTGTGGACTTACATGGCGTTGACTCCGCTGCTAGAACCCGGCTTGAGGTGGCTCAAAAGAGAGCTAAGACGATCTGCGGCCATTATGGGAGGTGGAATGGAAGGCTGTTGATGTATAACTATTAGTATCGTCTTGACATTATTCCCTTTTGATTTGTTACACCTGTTCGTTCGGCTGGGGAGATTTCGGAGTTGAATGCGGGGAAGCTCCAGACCGCGGTTGAGCAGTTTTTAAGATTTGGGGAATAGGGAAGGGCAAGATAGAGGGTAATGGAAAACTTACTGCTGTGATAGAGAACACCAACTTTTGAAGACAGCAAGGAGTGGAGTGAAGAAGAAGAGAGCAGTAGAAGTAGCAGACTCCGCTTTGAGCTTCCCCGAAACTGCCGAGGCTCTTTTGTTAGGTTATCCGGTGCCGTACCTAGTACCTCGCATCTCACACTGATTACTTGCCAAGGAAAGTACCCACTACTTGTCTAAACTTTGCAATAGATGACATATGCCTAGTTCGGATAGACTTTTAGCTTTGGATATAGCTCTATCGGGATGCGGTCTAGGGACAAATACCTAGGTATAGGATACTAAGGGATAAAGAGAAAGTGAGGCATCTTAGGGAGAAAATGTAGGGAAAGACTTGTTTTACGGCCTAAAGCTTCTACTACACATACACGAACTACTACTCTTTTCCAAGGTTTTATTTCTAATATTTTGATTTATTTTCGCTTCTTTATGTAGTTTTCTTTTATTTCTTTCATTGGCTTCGATCGTATACTGTCTTTTGCCCTTATATACCTTAGAAGTCGTATGGTTAGTACATACGACCATAGGGTGCGGAGAACAGGGTTTCCCGTCCGCTCAGCCGTACTTAAGCCACACGCCGGCAGGTTAGTAGTTGGGTGGGTGACCACCAGCGAATCCCTGCTGTTGTATGTTTTTTTGTTTTTTCAGTAAATGTGCCTAGGTTTATACTCGGAATAAGATATACATCGTGGCACTTTATTTTAATTTTAGTCACATCGTACCATACCAGCCAGTTCAGGGACAAGGCCATTCTCATCTGTATTCAACCCTTAAAATGTGCCTAGAAGATTCTGTTTATGGAGATCCATGGGTAGCGCTGTCTTTCCTCAACATGCTTCGTTGAGAGGCGGCAAGTTAGAAAGACTACATAGACGACTACCAAAATTCCCCAACCAATGAATCGTGCAAAGAAATATGAAATAAAGCAGGCCAGGAAGAGGCGACCTTGTACTATGTGTGTATGAAAACCTTCCATGCTTGAAATAGCCTTGAGGCCAAAATTTCCCGCGCCATCGAAGCAATACCTTAAATTCCTCCCTAATCCGTCCGCGCCTTTTGCGCCATAGCCCATTTACCCTGTGATATCCCAAAGCCAGTACTTGATTCCATTACAGCAACTGATGATGGCCAGCATCATCGTTGCTGATCTCGCTCCCTACCTCAGACCAGCTGGCCGGAGTATGTATCCCTCCTACGGAACGAGCGCCGAGGTCACTTAATGTGCCGTCTGACGATGCGTCGACCCCGCCGACATGGCTGAAGCTCCCTGTAGTAGACGGTGCAGAAGAAACAGGATGCTGGAATTGATTTCCTTGAGTGAAGTCGTCTAGGTCGGTGAGCAGGTCTTGCTGCTGTGTGATATTGGATCTCGAATGAGGATGGGCGTAGTAGACCTGGCTGGCTTCCGTGTGGCTTGAAGCTGAGGCAGATACAGGTGACTGTGCTCTGAGCGGAGAATCAGAGAACGGGTCAAAGAGAGTCTCGCCCGGCGCAGATGATGTAGGAGTCAGCTGGACAACGGAGTCCGAGGGATGGTTCGATGCGGTTTCTGAGGGGATATCGACATGTAGTAGATCTTGGCTCACGGCAGTAGCTTCACCTCGACGGTGAGCCTGCGAGCCTGAATCAAATCCAGTTGAGGTACCGACAGGGCTGATGTCATAGTCATTTTTCGACACGCGTAGGTTACCGTCATTGTCTACCAGAGAGTCGAAGCTGTCGAGCGGTTCATGCGATTGTCTTGCCTTTCGTCGAGACTCGATCAAAACACCCCGCTTCATAATCTCCGCTCGAGCAATCCGTCTCCGTTCCTCTGCAGCCTCGCTGGTCTCCTCGGTCATGGAGATATCCTCTCGAAGGACCGGTTCACCTGGCTGGATCTCATCACCTAGGTTGTGCAAGGCCAAGGCGATCTTGCGTCGAGAGGTGGATACCCACTGTTGGAACTGGGGGGACTGGTAGACAGCAACACCAGCAGCCACCAAGACTGAGACTGTCACGATGATACCTGCTTGATAGTCAGCATACCAGTCCTCGGCGGGGAAACTGATAAGATCCACCCGGATGATCCGGGTACAGGACATTCGGGAGGTTGCCTCACCTTTGGCAAGTGGTGCAGGCATGATGAACAACTGGCCTACTTCTGAAATTCTTTCTAGAAGTCAAGCTTCCAGGTTCAGAAACTTGGAAACAAGCTCCGACGCTCCGAATGATGCCTGGTTTCTTACATAAACCCCGCACCTGACCCGCGCAGCCCTTATCTCCAGCCCTAAGAACACACCGCTTTGGGACGTGGTCCCCGCGCGTCTCTGGAGCTTCATCTTTTGAAAGCTTGCTTTGCGCTCTCGAGACTCTTAGATTCTTCCTATAGGAGTGTGGCAAGATGTCCCGCCAATCAATGCAACCCTCGCGACCACTTTCGCTGACAGAGGAACTGGAGAAATTGGAACAGTCCATTACTCTCACGCTTCAAGGTAAGGTGATGGTAAACAAACACTCCGACAAGATACTGATCATCCCGCAGAGATCGACCAGAACTTCAGCCAGGCTCACCGAATCGTCACTACAAGCATTTTGCCCTGTGTCGAGCAGTACACAGAGCATTCCCGCGATGTCTGGGAGGGTGCCAAAGTAAGCTCGATCTATAGGGGATTGATGCCCAGCAGACTAGATGCTAACTCAACGTCAGTTCTGGAAGCAATTCTTCGAAGCAAGCGCCAATGTATCTCTGTCTGGCTACGAGGAACGACCCGAAGAGGGTGATACAACGCAGGAGCCCACGGCCACGGAGGAAGATCTCTCCGTCGACGTGACCCAGAGTACAGCTGGAGAAGAACCCGACCAGACCTACGCGACACCCTCGTCTAAGCGCCCGGATGTGCAACATGGTCATGGCGATGACATCGACCTCACCGAGCTCACCATCTCCTCGCATAGCACGCCACGCGTACCGGCCCAGCAGGTCGGCGAAGAAGATATCACGATCTCGTCCATTGAGCACTCCTCCTCTTACGAGAACCTGAGGAAGGAAATCAACGAAGCCGATGCACCTTTTGACATGCCCGACTCATCAACTCTCCCATCTACCCCGCGCCGGCATCATCTCTTGCCGCCCGGAGCCTCACCCGGAACCCCAATGTCATCCCCGTTCATTCCACCTGCCTCATCGGTGAAGTACCAACCCACACCAGGGGACACCCGATACCAGAAACCCTCCGACCCAGTCCTCCACCAAGTCCTCGACAAGACCTATCGTGTGCAAGCAACCCCTCTCGGCAAAGGATTCAAAAAAGTCGGTGGTGGCACAAACACGCGGTCCAAATTCAATATCACACCCAAGCCAGCCGCGTCATCCTCGCGGTATGGATATGACAGCTCGCCGATGTCCAGCCCGGAGCTTGAGAAGCCTCAAATGCACTCGGAGATTTTCTCATCGCCCATCAAAGGTGTTAATACCCCCGGAACAAAGCATAAGCGACGTACCAGCAGCAATCGTACCCGCGGCACCCCTAAGCCTGGCACAAGCGTATTGACACCCGCGAAGTCTGGTGGCCATAACCCTGTGTGGGATAGCGATGATGACTTGGACGATGATGATTTCGGGCCGAGTCCTCCCAAGACTATGCAATTCCATATTCCCCAGAGCCGATTGATGAAAACTCCTGGTAAGTCGCCTTGTATCTGTTCCGTCATTGTCTTCTACATCATTGTCTTTGGGAGATCGTTAACCTTATCATTACAGCCAAGGAAGCTTCCAAACGGATCGTGACCGATCTGTTGGCCACAGCCGGAGCGGGCGACATCACGGACGATGAGCAGAGCCCGAGTGTCATCCGACGAACCGAGCGACTTGAGAACGACACTTTCTAGTCGGATCTCTCTTGTTTGTGCACTGTACACTGGATTTCAGCTCATTTCAGCATTTCAGCATTCTGTCTGTTCTCCCACTTTGAAGGGACATAGTGAATAGAAGTAGGGTCAGTAGAAATACCCAAGTTTCTTTTTGTAAAGTCTCTTCTTTTGGACGATGTATACTAGTACATCGTTATACAGGAGCGGGCTGGTAAAACTACCTTTGCGTATACATATCTAGAGGCGATGATCACCATTGTTCCAAGGTTGATGAAATGGGACCATTTTAGATGTCGCCTCGATCCGAAGAGTGAGATCCGGGACCGAAGCAGGAGGTACAACACATATTGTGTAGCTTCTCCTCCTATGCAACTATTTCGACACCTTTCAGTTCTTTCTTTCAAGCTTATAGAGCGCAGTCAATAGCTTGTTACAATTCGTCTTCGCGATAATCCCATGAGGCTACCAGTCCTGATCGTCGGACGGACTAGAAGGCATCTCTAAGCCCTACACAAAAGCAAAGCTATTCAACGGAGACTTCAATACTTTGCCATGAAAAAGAAAAGAAAAGAAAAAACGAAAAACATACAACAGCAGGGATTCGCTGGTGGTCACCCACCCAACTACTAACCTGCCGGCGTGTGGCTTAAGTACGGCTGAGCGGACGGGAAGCCCTGTTCTCCACACCCTATGGTCGTATGTACTAATCATACGACTTCTGAGGTATATAAGGGCAAAAGATAATATACGATCGACTGCTGAGAGGTGTGCGCAATAGACAGGGTAAGAATTGGGGTAGATACATATACGATGGAAACTTGAAGCATGAGGCTAGAAGTACCAAGGCTTTAAACCATTTCTTCTAGTGGATACAAGTGAGATCACTATGAATACCCAGAGAAATATATACTTTTCAAGCATATAGAGTCCAAGAAGGGACGATGTCATGGCCCCCGGGACTATAAGCCTAATAGCAAAATTTATCACGAATAATTCGTTGCAACAAGACATGTTTCATTCTACCGTCTGTGTTGAACGTGGTTAATTCTAGCTTTAGCCATGATAACAGCCACTGTTCCACCACCAAAGTCTCAGTTATCGGATACCATTCCAAACTTCAAGGATCAACATTTCATTTTCTCCAGCGGATCCTTATCAGACCACTTGCGCTAAGCCATATTGCGCTAATTTCTGCCTGAACGTATGCATTTGGGTAGTTAGGGGGACGCGAAAGACAAAACAACAGAGAACATCTGGACGATCTCTCCTCTCATTTGCCACGCACCGTTGACATTTGTCCACACAACAATACATATAAAAGCCCCCACCCCACTGCCATACTCATCCGAACCACACATCGACATGGCACCAAACATTTTCTCGAAATTTTTCAAGCGCAAAAAAGAACCAGAACCACCCCGCAGGTTCAATTTGACAGAATGGTCTCCACTCGCAATAGGAATTTCAGATTCCACCTGTGAGGTCAATGGCGACATATTCAATAGATGGAAGCTTCCAATCCCGTCACCAGAGCAGCGTGCACGCAAGATTGGCACTCGAAAGCGCAACTCGCAAGAACGGAGCATCTTCTTTCGGCTCCCTGTCGAGATAAGGAGGCTTATATACATTGAGCTTATGGGTGGTCGGCGAGTACACATTCGACACGTATGGAAGGAGCCATCGCCATTTAGGCCGCAGCCAATACAAGGTGGAGCCCGTTGGAATTGGTGGCATTGTGTCTGTGACAAATCAAACAGCTTCCCCGAGGACCCTGATTTTGACCACTGTCGGGACTGGGAAGATGAGGCGTGGCTAAATGAGAGAAATCCGAAAATTCATGGCGTGGAGTGGCTTAGGAGCTGCCAAATCGGGTGAGTCTATACCCCCCAATATCTGACCAGTGCCTGATATTATGCCGCAGCTATGAAGAAGCATTGGAGATTCTCTACAAGACAAACGTCTTTGCGATTGACAAGGCCCTAGACACGCCTTTCCTGATGTCGAGACTAATGTCGCCACGTTGTGCCTCTTATATAACATCGATGGATATCTCTTTCCCCGTTAGTGTTGTTGGCCCCGGGTACAATGGCCGTGCGTGCCGTGGGTACAATGAAAATGATTGGAAATCGACATATACCGCGTTTTTCGATTTGATTGGGGACACTTTTCACGGTGTGCGTCGCCTACGCTTGCAACTTAAAATGCCGCCATACCCATGGGAGTTTTTCTGCGGGGATTCCGAGGAACAATGGATGGACATACTTCTCGGACCATTCGATAGGCTTTCGAAAGGTCGTGAGTGGACTCAACTGCAGCTTTGCGTGCCATACACCTGGCGCGAACACTTTGAGAAGTTCAAAGAACCAATGCCATGTCAAGCCAAGTGGGAGCTCACCGAGACTATATGGTCTGACCCAAGTGGGCAACCTGTTTGTGGTGCAATGAGCTAATAGTCTTCAAGTTGTTGGTTTTTCAGCTCCAGCAGCTGACCTTACATACCTAGCTATTTCAACGATCTAAAGAATTTCAGAGATTTGGTTTTGGGTTTCTAATGTCGATACTGGAATTTGTGTTATATCTCCATGTCCATCAGTGATCCATGTCAGACACTTTGAAATAATATCATCTAATCACTCTCTAGCTCTTAGATGTGACAGGTACCGGCGTTCCACTAGTGATCGTCGTGATTGGACCAGTAGTCCCAATGCACACGAAAACGGAGGCTTGTAAGCCCGCGCAGTTCGTGCTCACAGCCGGGTTCCAGCTGTAGAAGTCACTATGTCGAGCCAGTTAGCTTATTTAGAACTATCATTCGAGGTAGACTAAACAGCCCAGTTACAGCAACGGGGGACTTACGTTTGAGCAATACCCGCCTCAGATGCTATATCCGCGCAACCTTTATCTTTTTGTACATCATAGAAACGAAGACACCCAGACACCATTCCAGTCTATAGCACTGTTAGTCAAGTCACGCAATTAGAGAGGGAATCTAGACTCACTTGTGTTGGGGTTGGGGTTACAGGGACAGGAGTGCCGCTAGAGATTGTAGTTGCGTATCCTGACACTCCAATGCAAACAAAATCCCCAGATTGTAGGCCAGAGCAGTCACTCTTGACGGCTGGATTCCAACTGTAGAAGTCATCAAGTGCCACTCCGGCCTCTTGGGCAATGTCATAACAATCATTATCAGTCTGGACCTTGTAGAATCGAATACAATCGCCAGTTATGCCGGTCTGGGTAAAGGCATTAGCTATGAGCAGAAGCCAAGTACGTTTTCATGCCTACCTGAACAGGGGATGGGCGGGTTACCCCAGACGCCGTGGATGTGGGACTCCTGGAGGAGGTGGATAATGGCGTTGAAGAAAATGAAATGCTGGTTGACGATGTGCTCGTAGAATTGCTGGGAGCGTCAACACAGATGTAGGTGTTTGATTTTAGTCCAGTGCAATTTGCTCCAAGAGAAGGATTCCAGGACTCAAGAGTAGCGACGGAAATTCCACTTGTATCAGCAATTGTTGTACAGTTATCGTTCCTTTGAATGTTAGCATAGAGCAGACTGAAGAAAAGAGGATAGCTTACGTTCCGACCAGCCAGTACTCTGAGCAACTTGAAATAGTGCCAGCCGGGGTAGTGGGAGTTGGAAGAGAAGTCAAAGATCCAGTTCGGGTGGCGGGCGTGCCTGGAACAGCGACGCAATAGTAATCACCGTCAACCAAGCCAGAGCAATCGGACTTGACAGCAGGGTTCCATTTCAAAAAGTCAGACTTTGAGAAGGTGCCGAACTCTTCTGGAATGAGATCGCAGTCATCCCCGTCGCTGGCCTTGTACCAAGCTTTACAGCTGGAGGTAATCCCTGTCTGCACAGGGGATGGCTGAACGGTCGTTGTTGATGGCATGGGCATGGCGGTCCCGTTCCAAATACAATAATAGTAACCTGACTTGATATTGGAACAGTTTGTTCCGACGGCTGGATTCCATTCGACAAATTGATCTTCAGTCAAAAAGCCTTCTGAGGAAACAATGCTCTCGCACGTATCCGTCTTTGACATGTTAGCCATAAACACTCATACGAAAGGTCGTAGACGTACCTCATCAGCAATATAATAATCCTGGCAAGGAGTGGCAATACCGCTTTGAACAGGGCTAGCGGAGAAGTCTGTATCTGTAGCGAGCGGCGCTGTGTATGTCCACGTCGGGTACCAGGCTCCAGTGCTTCCATTGTCACTATTCGAGACTTGTGGTTTGATTCCGACACAGTACCAGTATCCGTAATAGATGTTGGTGCAGTTTTCACCGACGGCCGGGTTCCAATCAAGACTGCAAAATCAAAGTGAGCTTTTGGTTTAGAGGATACAATACATCACGTCAGGACATACAAATCGTTTGTGTCCATCCACGTGGAGTACTTAAACACAATACTTTTGCAAGTATCACTGTCCTTTGCCTGATACCAATTATTACCTAAGATTTAGGTCTAGGTCAGTCGAGACGCTCGCCATTCGGAATCAAGAAATCTCACAATCACTGGGTTGACCGGTCTGTGTCTGAGATGGTGGCCAAGTAGAGTCCGTAATCGTAACGGGATTGGTCGTCTTGTTGTATGAAAGAGTCGAGTAAGGGGTCGCAGATGTAGAGTTCATCGTGATTGTAGCATTGGAAAGCGAGGACGTTCTGATTCCCGAAGTGGTTGTCTTGGAGCCTGTGCCTGTGCCTGAGTTGGACGTGCTGGTTTTCCGTGTTGAGACGGCTGCACCAACTCCAACACAGTAAGAGACTCCAATTTGCACTGTGCACGAGTCACCCACGGCAGCATTCCAGGCTTCAAATTGGTCTTGTGTGATGCCAAAAGCTTGAGTGATGCTCCAGCATGAATCCCCTTCGATGACATCGTACCATTGGTTGCAATTGCTTGCTGTCCCGGTCAATGTTGGTTTGTCTGGACTCGACAATGCAGAGGCACTCGATGTAGTTGTAGTTGCACGTTTATAAAGAAAGTCATGACCAAAGGCATGGGCTTGTGCCAGATGTGCGCCAGCCGTAGCTGCAAATAAAGTATTGAGGCTTAGTCTCATAGTGACGACTTAACGAACCCCCTCGAGGTTTCTGTTGATGATACCTCTGTCACTTGGGAAAGCTATGGTGGAAATTCTTTTCCCACGGCACCTGGTCCTTCTCTGCTTCAATCAGCCTCACCCCCTCTCTACTATCTACTGGAGTCCGATTTCGGGGCAACTTAAATCGCTCAATCTCAGCTGGATAGGTGAAGTAACTAGTTTGGATTTGTTGGATGCAAAGGAATCATCTGATGATGAGGCTCCTAGGATGCACCCTAAGTCACATTGTCATGCAGGGGCCAGGATGGGGTCCAAGAAGTCTTCAATTAAGATCCACATTTATTTCCACAGAGCAATGTCAGAGGCTGGTCAATCTTTTAGCTCTGGTGTGCCGCCCCAAGAACCCCACTAGCTTCGCGGCTCTAGCTTCTTTTAGCTCCGGTACCTACCTGCATGGCAAGGCTGAAACCCTCGGTCATCCGGTTAGACTGGAAGCACTCCGATCTTCTCCATTCTAGCCCTTCCGGCGCAGTCGTGCGCAATGCCAAGGCGCCGGTGGACGACGTGCCTGCGATACTATATGCAACCCGGTCCAGGCCTGACTCGCTATCAACAGTCAACTCACGCCCTGCGCCGCAAAAGGTTTCAAATTACAGGTGACAGGAGCCTGCGAAGTAATCCACTCTACCAGTTACCCCTCTTGTCCTGCAACTGCATACCGACACCTGCAGTCTTCGGAGCGAACTACGAGAACTATGTACGCACGGAATGATAATCAATTAAGGAATAGTCACTTGGTGCCTAACTACTCATTACTCTAACATAGCGAGTAATCGGTCAGCTTCCTAAACCCACCCGTCGTCCCATGTTGCATTGGCTTCGATTTGGTAAATTTCGCTTTTCGATCGGGTCAAGTCGGATCCTAAATTGTTAATGCTAGTACCATTTCCATCATCCTGGTCGATAGCCCAAATCATAGTCCTAGAAAAAAAAAAAAGTCAGCTCGTCAAAGTTACTACAGTTTTTGAAGCGCACAGACCCTCCGAGACAATGCTGGTTTGCAAAGTCGATTTTTGTTTTCATAGTCTCTGCATCGTCGTACGAGACCCATTGGTCGGTATCCCAGGTCACAATCTTAACAGCCGCTGCTGCGTCCAAAGTAACATTTGCGCCATCAGCAATGACCGCTCGAATCTCAGTGCCTGACAAGATACCAGCGGAGGCAGTGCAGGGACCAGCTTTGCCAGCACTTTTAAAGGGACAGCCTGCTGAAAGACAATCCGGATCCTTCATAGTGAAGCCTGCTAGGCATTAGAGTTGAGGGAAGTTGTAGAGTGGATGATGACAACGAACTTCGACCGTAGAATCCAAGACCCATGTTGACCCTAGTCGGATCAATATTGTTCCTCCACAGAAGCTCCAGGCTTTGGTCAATCTCCGTGAGATTTGTGTGGGCGAGAGCAACTTGGCCGATATAGGGATCGGTGCCATCCCAGGTACCGTGGAGGTCGTAAGTCATGATATTGAACCAGTCCACAATGGGATCGATGCTGACTATGTCAAAGTGCTGCATGTACCAGTATGATGAAGGCTATAAAGTTAGCTATGACCTTTTTCGGGATTTGAATCCTTACTATCGTAATAGAAAGACCGAATTTCAGTCCCGTTCCATCCAGTGCCTTTCGAAGATTCTTGAGAAATGATGGGTAATTCTTGTAATCAGCAGACCTTCCGGATCGGTCTTCAGCAGCGGGATATTCCCTTCAGATGGTAAGCAAAATAGTCGATTATTTTTGGGACACAATCAAAGTAATACCAGTCAATATCGACGCCATCGAAGTTGTTCTTGACTAGGAAGGTAATCAGAGAAGCAAAGAATTCCTTCTGTGCTGAAGTTGATGCTGCCAAATCTGAAAACGTTGTTGCTGTAGGCTGGTCGTCATCGTTGAAGGACCAGCCACCAACAGAAATCCAGACCTCCAGGTCTGGCTGTTCTTGTTTCAACATGGTGACATTCGTATACAGTGCTGCAACATCTGAGGCCATTGGAGCCATTTGGAAAGAGTCCGGATCAATGTACGCAAAGGCAAAGTTCAGATGCGTGTAGTACCCAAGAGGGATCTGAGATGGCTTCATTGCTGTGAGTTGGTTTAATATAATATCTTCCGCAAAATCTGAATTGCCTGCTTACTGTCGCATTTGTGCTCAAGATTCCATCCCTCGTAGTAGCCAACAGTGCGGGCATCGGACGAGCTGCCGCTGCATGAAGGCGAGGTCACCGTTTTAGAACCGCAGAATTCAGAGGTCGTGCCTGTGCCAGTCAGCCCATCGAACTGACATGCTAATTCAAGTTGAAGCCGTACCGCAGAATCCGAAACTGCTGCAACACACGTTGAGGGGGCAGTGAGACGCGTTCGACCACTTGATACCCCATCCAGGGTCGCATTCACTTTTGTAATCGCAGCTGGATATGCAATTTTTGGATCCACAGAAGTCAGGTCCTATTCATCGTTAGAATGACTTTGTAAAGATCCCTATGAACCAGAAAGATTTACCAAGTCCACACACCCCACTGTCGTTGACTTGAGTTCAGCATTGTGGTTTCTGTTTCAAATACGATTTGCTTACCTTTTCGAGCAACATCCAATGCTACAAGGCGAGGTAGAGTTGCAGGTGTAGCTGTTACCCGTAGGTTCAACGTCCAACGAAAATGTCGTCGCTTGACACCATGTAACCAGCAAGCTAAGAAACAGAGCGATTATCATTCTCGACAACATTGCTTGGTATATCACCGGAAAATGTGGGAGAATGAATGTACGATGATGGCCAATATTGACGGCGCCACGCTTTTTTAGTTCCAATGCACCGATTTTACCAGCTGTGACTTGACTGGTCAAGGTTTCCAAGGTGGATCAGATTATTTGTTTAACAGATTTGGTCCATATCGGGCGACACCGGCACATCTGGAAATGAAAAGCTGGGGGCCAAATGGTCAAACTATCAGCAGCCCACACTAATGTAGGGGCCTCTAGTGCTAAAGGATTTACACCCCTGCGAGGCCAGTCATAGGACACTTCCTCGGCGTTTGAGTTCGGCTTCGCAATAATTAAAAAAATGATTTCGAGCATTCTCGGTTAGTGGGAAAAGGAATAATAATAATAATAATACAAATAATACTACGAAAGAAATAGAAACAGGACAGGACTCTATTCAAATATGACACTGTTGATGGTCTGCGGCTATAGGAAATTTTTATTGACAGCTCGAGCTCGAGCCTTTGTTCAGCTTACTGAAGAGCCCCTTGAATTTGTTGCCATCCTTCCAAAGCAATTTGCTCTTTTTCTTTTCTGGCGTGGGAAGCTCGTCCATGTAGTAGTCGTGCACTGCTTCAATGTCCGTTTTGCTTGGAACAGTGTTGTAGTCAAATGTCGAGCCGTCCTTTTTAGTCAAGGTTATCGCACGATCCCCATTGACCGTTTTCCCACCTGCTTTCGAGCCGTATATCATTATCGATTTCCAGTCCACCGGATCGGTCCGTACCTCTTTGCCGCTGTAATCTGCAATCATATCGAGTGCGGAGAATTTGACATTTCTTGCAGCTTGCACAGATTTACAAAGGCTGGCCATGTTTGCTCCTTTGGCTTGAAATGCTGCGTAGTCTAGCAGATTTTCGCAGTTGAAAAGAAGCTGTTCCCTTCCAGGCGCAGCGTTGCCACCAAAGTCTGCCGACCAAAGACTGGGCCGCTGATGCTCGTGTCCAAATCCGAAAGCATGCCCGAGCTCATGTGCGACGTTGGCGACACCACTACCAGTAGCAAAGCCATCTGAGGGATCAAGGTTTGTGGTCGAGGCATGTTCGGGGTTAGAGCTGTATATATGGCCTTGAATAGTGCTCAGCTTTTGCTGGTTGTTGTACATGACCGTGAGGTAGCTGGCCTTGTTGGCGGCGGTACAGTAATCATCTTTGCCTTCTTCCATTTTGAATGCAGGGTTCAAATCGGCAGCCAGCCATAACTTGAAGGCTCGAGGAATCACAGACTGCAAGTGTGTTCTAGCCTCATCACCGTCAAAGCAGTAGATGATTTTTGCACCAGGCCAAGGACCAGCCACTGGAGAGTCCAATGGGTAAGCACGCTTTGCGAGGTGAGTCTCAGGCTCAACCATGTGCCCTGGAAAGGAGCCCCGAGCATTTTGAACAAAAGATGTTCCGATGAGCAGCTCAAAGAATAGTCTCATGGTAGACAAGAGCAAGATGCTTTCACCTATGCAGCGGTCAGTAACATGTCTCATAATGAGGATACGGAAAGACATACAAGAGTTGGATATGTACTATGTCGTGGGAGAAGAAAGGTTTGCTTTTCAAAAATATGTTCTTTTTGGTCTGGTTGCGACGGGTCGGTTCTTCCATATGGAAAGATATGAACACACCGAATATGTGTGTGGCATTATGCGCCCGGGCCCTATCAACCTTGCCAGGCTACCGGGGGTATACTGGGGGCCAAATCTGCCACTCGGCGATTCAGACATTTTAGGTTAGATCCGGCTCGGGTTGCTAGAGCCTTGCATTAGTGCAATTTCCTGCATGTTGGGGCCATGTTGGATTCGGACTAGGATTTCCTGAGGGGCTGTGAAGATAGCGTCGAGCACCAGAAATATCTCGCCGATTTCGGATAGGAGAAGTGAAATGGTTGGAAACTTCCAGGAGCACTTTACGAAGTGTGACCACCTATCTCGTTCAATCTTTCCATAAAGTCGTTGATCATACATTGAAGTCGTGGTCAACACCAAGACTAGCCAGAATGTGGCTCGGCGCACTCTTCTTTTTTTCTGCATTTGCAGTGCAAGGACTCGGAACAAATGAGCTTTCTGCTCGAGACCCTGCAATAGACCCTTTGGATTTTTCATGGATCGCAACATGGGCTGCTGTTGGTGACAGCTTCACTGCGGGCATTGGGTCTGGAAATGTCTATAGTTCCCGTAAGGAAGACCAGGCCTGCTCACGATACGACTATTCGTACCCGTCTATTATGAACCAGTACTTTGGGAGTTCTGTGAGCAACTTTTACTACTTGGCATGCTCTGGAGATACATCGGTAGACATTGCGGCTCAGATAGCCACATTATCATCCCAGAGCTTGGATCTGGCAGTGATGACCGCAGGAGGAAACGATCTTTGTCTAGTGAGTTTTCGAACCCATAATAGCCGGGAATCTCACTAACCACTTTGACCAGACCAGCATTATCAAAACATGTATCTTGAACTCCGTTACGAGTGAGTCGAGCTGTCAAAAGGCTATCAACGCAGCCCAGACAGCCATTGATGGAATCCTTGAAGACAATATTGTCTCCCTTTTAAATTCTCTCGATGAAAAGATGGACGCCCAAGGAATCATTGTCCTGTCATCCTATGCTCCCTATTTTGACAACACAACCACTGATTGCACCAATAATGAAGATTGGGTGTTCCCTGGACAGGCCGGAGGTACCAGTCTTCTTCTGAGCACTTCCCATCGGACTTCGTTCAACACACTTGTGGCCAACACCAATGCCAAGTTAAAAGCCGCTGTTGACAAAGTCGCGAAAACGGCCAGTTCGACTGTTGTGTTTGCGGACTGGAGTGCCTGGGGCGAGGCAATCGGGGGTCGCTTTTGCGAAAAGGGCTCTTCACCATATCCAGACGACCCAAGTAACGATAACGCCATGTTTTACAAATTGCCCACTCCCAAGATCTTCACTCCCGGGACATTCTACCGACGAAACTCGGAATTGGGGTCTGACTCGATGTTGGAACTTTCATCCAACTTCACGGCCCGGGAAGAGCAAGTTGAGACGGAGAACGCAGAAGCCGAGTTCGAGAGAATCATAGATTGGATATCTAATTCCAATTCTTTGAGCAAACGAGACGAACCCACTGTTGGAAATTGCGGCACAAACTCTGGTGGAGGATGGCTGCCCGACTCGATTGGAAAGATTTTCCACCCAACCAACCTTGGTCATGAAGCAATTGCTTCGTATGTTACATGGGCGATTGGAAATGCTATGGCCAAAAAGGAGCATACAACTTCGCCTTCTTGCAATCTCGTCGATGACCTCACTTGCCATTCGAGCAAGGGCTCCAAGGCCTATGCCAGCGCCTACTCTCTGTATTCTCACACAGCCGAGTTCTGCAAAGATGCCGTGCCAGACTTGAATACACAAGACAGTGGCAACCTCATTACCAGAACGTACAACAAAGACACCGTTGACGAGGTCCAGTTCATCGTCACCAAGGACCCAGGTGCCGTCGACTTAACCGAGGAAGTTTGCAATGCGGCCGTGAATCGCATTCTCGACGGTTGTGACGGAAACAACGACGACAATCCGATGAACTGGAAATCCGGTGGTAGCTACGCCAACGGCGCTTTTACGTACAACATCGCGCCCGTACGAGGAAACCGACCATGGCCTCCCCCCAAAGAACCCTCAGCCAAATGCTCTGGTGTTTATCACGTCTTTTGGACTCGTTACAATATTCGGGGTGCTGGATGGGCGACCTGGGACAAGGGCCAGAAGACACTTCGAGGGAATAGTACGCGCTGCTTTGGCAAAGGGTTGACAGGTTGGTATTTCGAATACTTTGACGAGCCAGACGAGAATGGTTATGAGTGGCTGGCCAAGTTCAACTCGCCCGTGTTCACGGAAGCAAGATGCTATGCAAACAACAAAGTCCAAAAATGGTCGGGTGGCCCATCAAATGACGGCTGTGACTAAATTACTCTAGAAGGTGGAATGAGACTTTGGAGCTAGGCTAGCACACTGGTTTTGTGTGTATATAAACTCATACTTGAAATGGGGTATACCATATTTCTTGCAATTCTACGATCTCAGCACTTCGTCAGGCAAAGGTCAACTAAGTTAGGATTTGACAGGCCGAGACGTTATTGGGATCCTCTGGAGTCCCGGAGGCCTATATATGTAGGCTCATTTCGTTTTGATTCATGGTGCATCGACCACCCGTCTGACATAGGTATATAGCTAAGAATGTATACAGCAGTACAGTCAATTTGATTTTCAAAAACCACAATCTTCTCCTAAAGTTCTCCGTCCCGGATTGGGACCCTACGGCGTTCGTGAAACCTCGCCTTGGACTCGGTCAAGCATTCGTGTAAGATTCTCATTGGCTTATCGGAGCGAGCGTATAAGGTCCTGCTGTGAGGTGCTTATAGGCTCTTGTGTGTTTAATCGCTCCTCTAGTCGTATTACGTAGGTACGTAGACTTTGAACCTCGGTAGGTTTGTCGCTCTCGTCTTGCGATTCTCCGTCTCGGGGGAGGGTAGCCTAGTCTCTGGCCTTTCGAGGAGTAGTCTGCTTCGGAGTCCACTTAAAGGTAACAAAGTTGTTTACCGCCATAAACGTGTTGAGCACTGCAGAGGGAAGGTCAAGTTTGACCTTGTTATCTTCGATGCTCCTGGGGAGGTTGTTGTATTGACTCTTGGAAGTAAGACCAAAACTAAGAGTAAAGTAAGCGTAAAGTGAAAGAACTCTATATATTAAAGCTATATGTTGCCAATGGCCCAGCGGGCTTGTCACATAAAGTGAAGACTCCTAGACACCACCTTGGCATAAAATAGACGCTTTAAATACTACTTTGCAGGTCAATGAATATTCACAACGATCTAGGACCCTACCAGCATGCAAAAAATATAAAAGTGGAACGATGAGATATGGGTAGGTATAGTTTACTCTTGATGTAGTCAAAATGTGGCTGATCTTCAACAATCAGGTGCTGTAGTCTAGTGGTTATGATAATTCGTTGTGGAAACACAGATCCGAATTGGCCCCGGTTCGATTCCGGGCAGCGCCAACATCTGTTCTTTTTTCGTCCCTTTTTTTTTTTTTTTTTTTTTTTTTTGGCTCTGCTTATACCTAGTTTTATTCATCTTCAGTCTAAGTAGGAGAATTTTTAATTGCCTTATTTTATTCCATTCAATAGCAAAATGATTGTCAAAGATCCTGTCTTTCTCGTTTCACCCACTATTTTGTAAAGGTGTGCCAGCCATTATATTGTTCCGTAGTGCAGCTGCGGTAGATCTGAAGGCCCTTCCAACAGTAGCTACCTGTGGCTATCTCTCTCCATAATTCCAGGCCATTGGGGGGCATATGGGCGGTTAATATAGTCTGGCCTGCCGCATAACTCAACGAAAGCATGCAAGTCTCGAGTGGAATCGGGAACCTTTTCCTTAGGAGCTAAATCGTTCCTTTTGGGCTTTTGCTTGTTGAACATGCCTTCTATGATAATTCACGATGTCAGTCTGAAGAAAATAGCTCCCATTATCCATTTGCCTACCTAGGGAGAGTCACCTGATCGTCCTTATCAATCTAATCGCTCCAAAATTTTTTGGATTGATTCGAACGGACTTGGCAACTCACGATTCCTTCAATTGACCGAATGCTCGTACTCTAGTGCACAGCGGTCTCTCACCTCAACCCCGGCATTCAACCACAAGCCCTGGTCGGCCCCCTCAACGCAATTTATCGTTCTTCTCCCCGCCAAGTCAGCGGGGTAGCACAAAGGTAGTGAGCTCATTATAAGCGACAGAGCATAATACATAGTTCGTTGCTATGGCAGAGAGCATTTTACCTATAGCAAATCCTAGGGAGCTAATAAAATTTCATTGAAATCTCTTCCCCAAAACGGAACAAGCAAGTTCACTTACATATGCTCATTAGCAACTATCAACGTTGTTCCTGCTGCCAATATTCCGTTTGATCGTGCTTTCAAACTTGCCTATGCGAATTCTACAGGTTTAAATAGTGAGCATTCGGTTTCTTATCTTTAGTAATCTATCATCAAGTTCCCTTGGATTTTGCAGGGTTTACAATCAATATTGTTATAGTTAGTTTATATAGTTGCTACAACGCCTATAAACAATGGAGGTGACTTAATGTAGTGATCTATACAGAGATCGGTAGAAATAGGTGCCTATTCGGGTACCAATATGGGTTATAGATGCAAGTACCACTTCCGAGCTGTATACTTGATTTAAGATAAATCGGACCAAAGGATTGGTTTAAAGACATATCTCCCTTCATATTGACAACCTTGCCCTGGCAGTGTAATATCGTGACAATGTGGCAACAGTTGATCTAGACAGACTCGAAACCTTCTATAGAATAAGTTGAAACAGAAGGAAAAATTGCCGAACGGACCATTCATTATAGAGTAGAGAAGGAATCCTCAACCACCACAAATATATCATACACGATCCATGACCAGAAGAAAGTACTTTTGAAGCACAATGAGGAAAAGGAAAAGAAAACGCCAATTCACGGAAATGCAAACATGTGCACGAGACATTAACATCGGAGGCCGAAAGGGTCCAGCCTCTTGGAAGAAACCGGTCCCTTCTCGCGGTCTAAGTGAATCAACAGAACCAATCAAGACTCAAAGGAGAATGTGGTCGAGGTCGACTTGCCCAAGTTTGATATGGGTCGGTAGGAGTCGCGGATGGGAGGAATGGCAGCGTGAAGTGACACCCTCACGCTCCCATTTACTGCTTCTTGCCCTCGCTCTTCTTGGACTCGGACTGCTCCTTGTCCTTCTTCTCATCCTTCTTCTCCTCCTCATCAGCAGCCTTCTCAGAAGTCTCCTTGTTCTCGCCCTCAGCATGTTCATCGGTATGCTTAAGGTGCAGTGACTGGTGCTTGGACTTCAGCCGCTGCTCCTCAGCAGCAACCATCTCCTTCCAAAGATCACCCTCATCCTTAGGAGCCGTGTGAACAGGAGCCTCTTCAACATCCTGCTCTTTCTTGCTCTTATCCTTCTGAGCATCCAAGATACCACGACCACGGCGCTGATCCGAGATCTCAAACGCCGCCGACGCGCACAGAACACCGAGAGTCAGACCCTGTGCGTACACACGAGCTTGGACAAGCTTCTGCGAGCTGGAGAGGAAAGGGTTGCGGTTGACGAGCATGAATGAACCGACGATGGAGGCGACCCAGGTGGCACCGATGATCTTGTACTTCTCACGGCGGGCCCAGGCCGCGGCGCGGTCGGTAAAGCTCATGCCGCGCATTTCTTCGGCACGGAGTCGCTCTTCACGGTTCTCATACCAGAGCTTCTCGGCGTTCTGCTGGACTTCGAATGCGCGCGAGGAGTGGTCTGCCGCGATGATACCCACGAAGGTACCGGAGGAGGTCACGAGGAAAGCTTTCATGGGGGTGGTCAGGTTGCGGATTGTGTGCCATCGTCGCGATGCGAGCATGACACCTGCTGCGCCGCCTGCTAGACCGGTGAGGCCACCGACGGTACCGCCCTTGAGGACAGCACTGGGATGTTCTTGTCAGTATGGCATGATGCAGGATTAAGGAAAACGGGGCCGAGGGGTGGTGGAATCAATCGTACCGGTAGTGGGCGTCCTCTTCTTCCTTAGTGAGAAGCTTCATTGTGCGTATACGTGTGGACTGATATTCCGGGATTCTAGAAGGAAGAATGGAGGTATAAAAGCGAAAAGCCAAGATGAGTAAAGACCAGACGCCGAAGCAACCGCATGACGTTATCATGCGGGATCTGCTTTTACGGTTAATACGGCCCGGGGAAAGCTCGGAGCCACTCGGGATTTGCTTTCAACGTAGAAAAGCCCGGGGAAAAAAGGAAAAAGGAAAAAGGAAAATCTAAAGGTACAAATAATGTCTAGACTGCTGACAGACCTGCTCTTTCTGCATTGATGTGCTTATTTCTATTTGCACGGAGTAGTACAACCGGATGCAGTTGATGTTGCACGCCCAAAATCCCGTTATCGAAGTTCCCGATCAATCCCGAACGCCTGACGCAGCAAGAATAAAAACAGCGATAAGAAAAGTGGCAGCCTCAAGCATGGAATTCATGAAAAGTTTGCCGGTTTACCGACGAGATGCTTTCTGTGCCGCATTTTGCCGGGCTTGCATCTTGCGGAAACGATCCTCGCCGCTGGCGCCCAGAGGTCGCGCAAAGCGACTCTCCTGCACAGCAGTCTGTCGAGGAACAACGGTGTAGGTGACTTGAGTGCGGTCGACACGGGCACGGTTGGCCAGACGAGGAGGCAGCATCTCGCGCGCACGAGCCTCGGCGGCAACGACTTCGGCAGGTGTCTGAACGCGCTTGGTGATTTTGCTATGCAATGGTCAGTAAGGGATTCTAATTGTTCAATATGAGCGAGGACATACGTAGGGTCGAAATCGGCTTGTTGGAACACCCGCTTCGAATAGTCGTCGCTGCGCTGAAGGATCGGACGTGTCCACTCAGCCAGCAGCTTCTCCGCCATCTCTTTAATGCGCCGCTCTGTGCGCTTGCTCCTGGTGTAGAAAACAACCACCTTGCCGATTCCACTGGCGATTAGGGCATCCTTCTGGATAGGAAGCTTGGTAAGGGCGGTTAACAGATCGCGCTGAATGTTGTATGCCGGCATAGAACCATCATCCAAGGGTTCAAGGAAGAATCGAACGGCCTCCAAGAGATTGATTTCCGGGTCGACCAGGGCGTTAGTGTACTGGTTGCGGTTGAGGAGCATAATCACCTCCGGTAGAAGTTTGAGCTTGTGCATAGCCGGCTTGCCCTCCTGGCGGTTGATAGCGTCCATCTGTGCGGCGTGCGTCATACGCTTCCGCATTTCCTCAATCTCAGCATCGGCCATTGCCTCAAGATCGATTCCGTCTTGCTTGCGAGCCCTTCGCTTCGTAGGCTTCTTCATAGCTTCATCCATGGCGCGATCAAGAGCCCGGCGACGACGAGTCTCGGGATCCAGCGTCTCCTCATCCGTATCGGGCGACTTCGCCCTCTGCTTTCGCTGACGGGGACGGGATGATGAAGCCTCCTCGGCGTCCTCCTCATCGCCCGCACGGCGGCTCTTCTTCCGACGACCCTCCTTGCGGCGCGGGCGGCTGTCCTCGCCCTCAGTGCGCTTGCGTTTGTGACGGCCGATCAGCTTTAGGTTATCCGCATCGACTTCCAATGGTGCACGTTCTTCGACATCGACGTTCTCCGGGTCGAAGTTGTCGAATTGTGCCTCGTCGACCTCGGAGAGAATGGATTCGTCGTCTGAGATATCATCGTTTTCAACAGCTTGCTCGTCCTGGTTCTTGGCGGCATCATCTGCGATGGGCTGGGCGGGTTTGTCGCCTTCCTCGTCATCACCAGCAATCGGTGTCGCGACTTTCTCGGGTTCCTCGCGATCGGGATTGGCGGCGGCTGAGCCAGCCTTCCGGTCCGGAGAGGCAGACATTGTGTATGAAGTGGAGGAATGAGAGTAGAAAATTAAGTGACACGAAGAGAGAGAAAAGGAGGTTGAGGGGTCCAGTCGGAGTGGTTGGGCGAATAGGCGCGGTAGGTTGCGCAGGCAGTCCGGGCGCCCGGAAGATGAACAGACGTGTAGCAGACCAGTAAGAGCGAGTCAGGTCTAAAAGAGCCGCAGATTAATTCGTGCAGGTAAAGTGTGCACAAGCAGAGAAAACAAAAAGGAATCGAGGAAGATGAGGCAAGGACAAAAGGCAGAAGTCAGAGAAGGAGAGGCTGGTCCGTGCTCCCGTGATTTCTTTCCCAAGTCCGCTTTGCCTCTCATCATGAACAACCATCTTTGCACTTCACCTTAATTCAACCACACGTTCCTCGTATAAAATGTTCGCTCCCGGTATGTGTCAAGCCTGTCTCATGCTACAAAGCGCCCATACTGATTTCCTGATTGAAGGTCAAGAACCCCAGCTCTCCAAGGAGGAGATCAAGGTAACTCGCGCTGCCTTCTGTCTTTCTCGACTTATCATTAACGCTCGCTCCAGGCTGGTGAGATTGAGGCCTGCCAGACCATCAAGATGACCGCTCTGGGTGGTTTCCTTCTCTACCTCTGTAAGTTGGCTCGTGCTCATGATGTCCCTGCGACCCCAGGGTTATCCTAAGGGCCGCAAAGACGTCCTTCTCCTTCCGAATAGCCGGGATCTGACATGTTTACTTAGCTCCCTTCGCCGTCGACTTTGTCCGCAAGTTCCTCTAAACGAATCGCCCCTTCACCCTCATTCCTAGCGTCATGCGCCCATGACGAATGAACCGCCGGTTATGATTACTCGGTGTAATTTGGAATATATGGGGAACTGTATTTCACATCTGGATGAGATTCCTATTATTTGGCTGAGAGCGTGCATGCATGATTATAGCGAGGTCTCAATCGCAGCTTTCCATGTCAGTTACCGTATCTTGACCAAGTGTAGGATCTTGGATGGATGATGTATTATTACTGTACATGTCTGTTTTTTCTGGGTTTTTGGATATAGAGCCATGGAAACGAGGACTGCTAAGACATTTGCTTTGGTGAATACAAGATCTACCAAGAAATGGAGTAACACAAGTAAATGAATTGTATTGAGATATGCATTACAATAGTCAGCTCCCCAAGAACGCCGGTGCTCCCATGCCCATGGGCCATTCATTCAGTCCCAAGATGTGAAGAGAAACATGATTCGAGTGTAAGCATGCAGAGAACATTCTCAGTTCCCATTCAGCTTCTGCGCCTCCTCGAATTCCTTCTTGATCGAATCCAGCTCCTTCTGCAGGTGCTGGATTTGAGAATGGTAATCGTCGAGGATCTGCGAGCGAACGATTAGCGCATGTACATGAATTGATTAATGCTTGCGGATGACATACCTTCTTCGCTGTCTTCATCGTCTGCTCGTCAATCTCTTCCTCTCCATTATTCACCACACTTCCACCGGCGCGCTCCATTTCCATCTGCAGTCGCTTGGAGTGCTCGTGGATTGCCAGCATACGGGCCCAGATCTCTTCACCACGGCCATTCAGAGACGGGTCAAAGACCGAACGCTCCAGTTGGGTCAACTTCTTCTTCAGCTCCTCCTCGGCATCATCCATCGCATAACCTCGGCTGCGCAACACCTGGGTCTTGGCCGCAAGGGCGAGGCAGCGCTTGCTGAGAACGAGATGTTTTCTACGGCAGTCGGCAATCTTCACGGAGATCTTCAAGTCGTGGCGCGAGAGGAGCTCGGTCAGGCAGTTATTGATTTCGTGAAGGCGGGCCTGCATCATGGTCAGAAAGTCCTTCTGGCGCTGCGCGCGCTTGCCGAGTTCCCAGAAACCCTTCACAAGCACGGGCACGTAGCCTGGGTCAGGTCGTTGGCGAAGAGCTTCCTCCCACTTGGACTCGTCATCCTCGGGACCCGGCTGATAGAAGGGTGCTTGGTCTTCGCCGACATGATTGTAGAGATAGGCTCGGAATGGAGAGGACTGGCCCGTGGCGTCCCATTTGTCCTTGACAATGGCGATCTGCATCGGAACGGTGCGGTGTACTGAAAGAGGCATTAGCATTGGGTAAGCTTCCAAGGTTCGCTATGGATTCAAGCTCACCTCCGGTGATCGCACGGCCGGGTGACCACAAGCTCGATGACAGGGACTGCTGTTGGTTGTTGGGCTGCGGCTGGGCCATGGTTGTTTGGCCGAACTGCGACTGCTGCGCCTGTTGTGGCTGCTGCTGTTGCTGTCCTCCAAGAAGCGAGCCTCCGAATAGACTGCCCTGCTGTTGCGGTTGCTGCTGCTGCTGCTGCTGGGTGCCAGCACCGAGACCTCCACCGAAAAGACTGCCTCCGGTTGCCGGTTGCTGTGTCTGCTGCTGCTGGCCCAGACCACCGCCACCGCCGAAGAGGCTTCCTGCTGGCTTCTGTGTTTGACCAAATGAAGAGCCAAACAGCCCTCCTGACTGCTGTGGTTGTTGCTGTGGTTGTTGCTGTTGCTGTTGCTGTTGCCCTAATCCACCTCCACCAAACAAACTTCCGGTCGGCTTCTGCGCGGTACTCGAGCCAAAGAGCCCCCCAGACTGCTGAGGCTGGGATGTCGCATTGTTGCCACCAAAGAGATTACCTCCTGTAGAGCCCTGCTGTTGATTCTGTGTCGCGCCGAATAATCCTCCGCTTCCCGTGGCGCCGACGCCTCCGAAAGGGCCGGGCTTGTTGGCGGTATTACCGAAGGGGTTAGCAGCCGGTTGAGTTTGAGTCTGCCCGCCGCCGAAGAGGGACATGATGGGTGTCGCAACGAGTCGCAAAGGGTACCGTTAAAAGAAAAGCTCGATCAGCGATGATCGACGGTGTTTCGGCAGAATTGACGTAGAGTGACGCGACTTGTCTGGTTCCTAATGCCTTGACGGGGTTCAGAATGTCATCACCCAGGAATTGGGGATATGGTGGTTGGGCGACGAGCTGAGGGGTGCTGAGAGCTCGCCGAAAAGAAGTGTCGGAGCTGGTTTGTTTGGGATCACGTGACATTTCAATGGATGTTGACTCGGGTTGCTTTGATAGTTCTCTGATGCAATGGGCTCACAAATAAGACATCTTTCTTATTTCATCCTGCCTTGGTAGTAATATCTTCCTATTTCCATCATTTCCTTTCATTTCAGCTACTTTTGTATATGCATCTCAATTCGCTTACATAAGTTCATCACGCCAGCCAATCAGCTCGTCGCCAAAGAAACCGACCTTTCGCACCCGCAAACCCGCAGCTCTCCAAGTCCTGCCTCCATTGCACTCCCCCACCCGACCAGAGTCCCTTGTCCAGACAAGCCACCGTCACCATGGCTCAAAGAGACCCTCAGTATGTTCGAATATCACCCTTAACTGGACCAATCCCAGTGTCCCGCGCCTCCAGAACCCAGACTAACGTCTCCCTCCCTCGGCCAACAGGTTCAACCATGAGCTCCTCGTGGACACCACGCCGATGCCCGCCCACATCCCCAAGGTTGAGGAGCTTGGTACCACGTCTGCATTCCTGGCTAGTGCTTCCTTCGCTATCGGCGCCCGCTGCCAGGCTTTCAACGACGACTTCATGAAGTGCAAGGACGAGGCGAACGGTCGCGGCGAATTCGACTGCTTGAAGGAAGGTCGCAAAGTGACCCGCTGTGCTGCTAGTGTGTAAGTCTGGCCATGATTGAGGTTATTGGAGGACGCGAAGGGGAAGCTCGAGGCTGACCGGTCACAGTATCAAGGATATCAACACCCACTGCATGCAGGAGTTCCAGGCCCACGTCGACTGCCTCGAGAACAACAACCAGACCTTTTTCAACTGCCGTCGTCCCGAGCAGAAGCTTAACAGCTGCATCTTCGACAAATTGGTGCGTCCTGACATCTCCATTGCCCGTTTGTAGGCGTGGAAATGCACAAATATATAACAGCAACTAACTTCATTCTGTGTATAGGGCCTGAAGAAGGAAGTCCCCGGTACCCCCGAGAACCAGGTTCCTGTGTGGCAGCGCCCCAAGCAGATTTATGCGGATTACCCAGGCCGCCAGTTCTAAAGCAGATGGGAATCTGTTTCTGCTAGTTCCATCTTGTTTATCCTCGCATGCCTTTTTCTCCCGCCGTTCGGGCCCCGGCTCTTCTACTGTTTTCTTGGGATTGCAAGTGGCCCTTGTCTCTCAAATATCTGTTTGTGTTAGTCGGTGTATGTTTTTGTAAATATCTATTGGCATCAGGAATGGTCTCATGATTTCTGGTTGATTATAACCATTGAGTTTCTTATCTTTTTCTATATGCATTAGGTTTCGTGTAATCCGGACCGAGTTAAGATTTATACCGCAGTCTAAGCAGACGCGGAGTCTACACGTGGAGACGATGTCTGTAGATCTTCTGGCCTAGGCCAATCTCTCAAGACTGGCACCTTGAAACAGCATTGCAAGTGGGAATAGAAAGGGAAGGAGAACACAGCACTCTATCGATATAGACTCGCAAACTCTCCATCGAATTATCCAAGCACCTTGGAACCATCTAGTCTAGATAGGAGAAAGGTCTATCACACATCCGCCCCGGCAAATTCAAAAACCAAAGGAACGCCCTCCAAGGCTGGAAAATAAAAGGAAAAAAGAATCCCAAGACGTCGAATTGAAACCCATATGTACTTGACAAAAGAAAAGATATAGACATGGAAGACAAACACCAAAGAATAAGAAGAGTAAGAATAAGTCGGCAAATGCAACCGCCAAAAAACCAAATGCAACCCTCAACAAACTATATACTCGAGCTTTGCTTGACACAAAATGCCCCAGGCCTAAGGAAGAAGAGGAGCATCACCAACCCTCTTAAGAAGCTTAAAGCGGCCCAGCCTAGCCTTGAGCTCCTGCCAACCATCACGCAAACAATTCTCAAGCCGACGATCGCCGCGCACGCGCATAGATATCAATATGACACTTAGCAGCGCTAGATCCCAAATAATCTGGCGGAATGCCGTCCAGAGGATCCACTTCAACCACGCCCACACGCCCGATCGCCGTCGATGCGCCAGCGTGCGCGACTCCATCTGTTCCCGGACCGCGGCGATCTCAGCCGTCATTTTGGTCAGCGCCTGCTCGACGCGTCGTCGCCATCGGCTATCTTTCGGAGGCATATCATGTGGGTCGCGCCGTGAGTGTCGGTGGCTCCCGACACCGCTGCCGCTGTCGATGCTGGCGCCGGAATGGTGTCTTGGTTCGTGACTGTGAGAAGTAGTGGGCTCCGTGCCGGATCGAGCGTCTATATTTGTGCTTGCAGCGTCGGCTTCTTCGTAGAGACTATCGCGTGCTTCTTCATATTCCTCATCTTCTTCATCCTCTTCCAGATCGGACTGTTCTTCAACATCTATTGACCGGCGCTGACGGTAGTACTCTTCTTCTTCGGGTTGACTAACGGGGCTAAGCACGCGTAATCGCGAATCCCGACCATCATCTGCTCTGAGGTTTGGTCTGTCGTAGGCTCCCATCGAGCCTGCTAATCGGTCCCCTATGCTTCCGTACGAACTAGCCTGGTGTCGTGATAAAGGCGGGACGCCGACGGCATGTAATGGACCCGAAGACGACGACGAGGAGGGGTTGTATTTGATCTGGTCCCAGACAAACTCGAGCTCGGAGACTAGCTCACGGGCCTCGGGGGTCTGGGAGGCATATAGGTGCATTGTATCGATTAAGGTCGAGATATAGCGACGCTTGGCTTCGGTGCGCGTGAGGCCGCGCTGGGCGTACCAGGCATCCCTATGGAGAGAATGGTTAGTCGGTTAGATTCGATATTAGGATTCGATGGAGACTCGGCTCTGTGAGCGTCGACATACCACTTCTCACACTCCCCGATAACCTCCTGTGTATTCCCAATCGGTCGGTCCATCACACCCTCCACGTCCCCCTCTGCGCAAAGAATATCAGCCTTGGGTCATTCCTCGAGTCCTCTGATATCTCCTAGAACAACACTCACCCATACTCTGCTTATACAAGCCATACAGCTTCAACCGCTCAGCCGCCGGAGGACGTGCGGTCCCCGCCCGGGGAATCCTCTTGACTGTATTCAGGGCATGGACGAAGACGCGATCTGGGCAGTGATCAGTAAACGGTTTCAAGGGCGATTCGCAAGGGCTATACGCACCTACAGAGTCCGACATGCTGCAAGAAGAAGACGTTGCGTAATGTGCGCTGTCTTCATGCAAGCGGGGTCGGGCATCGGCAGACGCGGACGAGCGTCATGGGGGAGGACTATTAGGAAGATCGCGGATATAGGAACGGGGAGGGTCAAGATAGTAAGGGGTGATGCTGGAAAGTTGAATGTCGGTAGTTGTTCTCCTCTTTTTGGACTCCTGCACTCGGGAAAAGCAATGGTTCCCTTCCCGCACGCGACAGCTCCGACTCAAAAAGGTCAGGACTTGCAGCTCAATTAAAGGTCCGGCAAGGAGCCAAAGGTGTACAATGTATAATGTACAAAAGTGTAAAGTGTACAGTGTAGAGTCTATAGGAGATGCTCTCGTACATCAAACCAGGGCAAAAAGCCGAGAATAGACCGCGGCTCTCGGAGAAGATCGTCAGGGCACTTGTGATTGTCCGTTCTTACTTGACTGTGATACACTCGTTTTCGCAAGTTTCTTTAAATTTTGGACTGTTTTTATTTGATTTGGCACATAGATACTATACAGTTAACACCATTCTAAAGACTGGACTTCTTCAGCTCGGCAATCCCCGGCACTGCGTGCTCGGCTTCCACTACGCTGCCCGTCATGACATCCGTCGCAGCCGCAGCCTCCTCCTCGCTAATCGGAGGGCCGGTGAAATGCTTGCGCGCATACGCAAAGTACCAGATGATACTAATGCTAGCAAATCCAGCAAACACGACACTGGCGTAGTTCATGGATGTGGGCGAGACGGGGAGCGTGTAGGGCATGCAGAAGAGAACCACCGCGAGCACGATCCAGGCAATCGTAACGGCATTGATCACGAAGCCAAACTTGCCAAGGGAGAAAGCAGAGCGGCTAACATCCCGTCGGCCCCGGAGAAGGGAGATAAAGATGGGCAGGCCGTACGAGGTAGAAAGGCAAATGGTAGCCACACCAGTGAAGGAGTTGAAGGCGGCAGTCGATCCAAAGTAGATCAAACCCAGCAGGGCAATAACGGAGGAAGATAGAACAATCGACCACACGGGCACATCCAACTTCTTGTTCACCCGGCGCCAGAGCCGGAAACCAGGGATAGCCCCATCACGAGCAAAAGCATAAGTACAGCGACTGGCCGCAGTCAGGGATCCGATTCCTGCAAACATCATGATTCCCAGGACCAGGAAAAGCAGACCAAAGCCACCGCCTGCGGAGCCCGTCACGGTCTTGAAAACCAGCCCGATCGGCTGACCACTTGCCACATCACGCAGCATCTTTACCTGAGGCAGGACGAACAGGATGGGAATCAGGTACAGCAACCCCGTAATACCCGCGGCTACCACGGACAACACAATGGCCTTGGGAACTTCGCGGTGTGGGTTCTGTACCTCCTCACACATGGCGGCGACCATCCCATAGCCCGTCAGTGTGTATGCTGCCTGCAGCAAGCCAACGAAAAAGGCCCAACCGGCGGGCCATCCGCTCTCGGAGGAATCGTACTCTGCAAAAACAAATTCGCCACTATGTCTGTGGTCAGCCATGGTGAGAAGCGTGACCAAGATCACGATGACACTCGCAGCGGTCCAAAAGATGCAGACTTTATTGATGAGGTCGAGCCAGCGCGACATGAAGATGTTGACGAGGGTGCAGACCAGCGTCACGGCCCAGAACATCAGAACGGTCTGCCAGGCATTGGCGACAAAGTCTTCGTTCCAAAGCGAGATCGCGCTGAGGATCAACTGGGCACCGCCGAAGATAATGCTCAGCGTGACGGTCCAGTTGCCGACCAGGGTCAACCAGCCGTCGATAAATGACATGAGTGGTGCCCAGCGACGGGTGGACAACATCGCACTCCAGTAGTAGACACCACCGGCGGTGGGATACACGGCGCAGATCTCGGCGAGGGAGGCGGCGATGGCGATGGAAATGAGGGTAACGAATACCCACCCCCAGATGATCGTCACGGAGAGACCGTCGTCGAGTGTGATGTAAATGGTGGTACTGAGGCCGTAGGGGGCGGCCATAATGGCAAAGGACAAGCCCAAGATGCTAAGCATGCTCAAGTTTCGAGGCAATTCACTCTTGTAGCCCATGCGCTCCAGCGCCTCGTCGGCGGAGGCGTCCGCCATGATGGTTCAAGGTAGGTGGAGTCAGTGAATTGGAGTCTGGGGAAGGGACATGAAGTAGCTTGAATTATTTAAGAGGGAACTTATATGACCAGACCCCGCATGATAAACGTTGTTGCATCGCGGTCCGAGACCGCGGCAAGAAATAGGACCGTGAGTTAAGGTTAAGCTTATCGCGAGTCTTGGGCGATGAAGCTGTGACTTTGAGCTTGTGACTAATTTGTCTGTCTTTTTCTTAGCTACGCTAACAGATAAGCGGGATCAGCTATCTCGCCTTGGTGGAGTCTGTTTTCCGTCCTCAAGATTTACCGTCCCGAGATTCTGTTCATAGCACCAACTTGCCTTGCAGGCTAAGATTACCTTGAACCTGTAGTTTATTCTATACTTCATGCACTTGTACTCATTTTCAATTTTTACCTTGATATGTTGATTGACTGATGATTTTGATTTTTGCATACATAAATGTCACCGGTGGTGACGGCTGCCACATCTAACATGGCCGGAGTTTCTTTACCACCGTAAAGATAACACACAGCACGAGATGAGCGCCAAGATAAGACGACGAAAGAAAAGGGGGAAGAAGCCGGGAGTCGGGCTGGTTCGAGCTCAGAACAGAGCTCCGATTTCACTCGGCAGCGCCCGGGCGAGTGCGAGGGGGTATCAAAAGGGGGGCGCACAAACATCCAGTAGTATCACTGGCTTCTTGAGAAGGAATTTTTTTTCTTGTTTGGTGTATCTAGTCGCGCACGGCGAGATGATGTTGGGGGAAGAAGGGCGAAAGTAGGCCCGAAATATGAACGTCAGGGACATGAGATGGGCAGGGAATGGACGGGGATGATGTGGAAGATGTGGAGGGGGATGCGGGAGAAGAGGGGAGCAAGGACATTCGGAGACGGCGAAAGACCGAACACCAGTCTAAACCAGAGAAGCGTTTGGAAACGGGATTCACGCGCAGGTGGGAGGGTGGGGACAAGGGAGAAAAGGGGTAGAAACGAGAAACAAGAAAAAGATCGCTGAGTCGTAACCAGCCAGCTAGTGTCAACTCCAAATCGTAAAAAACATGACCCGTGGAGGACGATCGTGAGAATCGAGGTCGAAAATGGGGAACGAGAAAACGCCCAGTCATGCAGTCGTCAGTCCGGTGAAGTCGTTACATGAGAGAGATGCAGTACAGTCGCGAGGAAGCCAGGATGCAGGGGAGGGGTACACTGAAGAGGTCGAAAGTGCGCAGCGGCGTCGACCAGTTAAGTGGCTCACGGGCTCAATTCGGCACAGAGGTCTTCGGTCACGTCGAGGCCGAAACCGGCCATATCGACGGAGTGCAATGACCCCGGCCCCTTGCCCAGGGAGATGTCGGAGGAGGCATAGTCATGCTTCAGCCGTTCGTGCGGTCCGAAGTGCGGTCCGAAGAAGGGTCGGTTCTCGTCATTCGGGGTGTTGCCATCGCCAGCGATCCACGGCCCGTTTTGCCAGAAACGAGTGTTGGCCTGCTGGTCGCCAAAGAGATCGTGATGATCGGGGTGAGGATCGGGGCCGTGGATGGGAAACTCGTGGGGCGATTGGAACCGCAGCTGCGAACGACCGAAACTGGAGCACGGCGAATCGGCATGCAGGGGCAGATCCAGACCGGAAAGCGGGGGATCATCGACCGTCGTGATATCGATGGTCGGATTGGAGGTCTGCTGTGCAAGTGCCGACGATAGTCGGAGATTCGAGCCCATTGAGCTATGCCGGCTATGACTGGTCGATCGGTCAATGGCACGCTGCACGAAGCTACCGCAGGTCTTCATGATTTTCTCCTTGTCGACCTGCGAGAGGCTGTTGAAGAAATCATTGGCCAATGATGCCTTGGGCGGCTCGTCCGGGTACGGGATCAGCCCGTAGGTCGTCTTGGCATACTCCGAGAGGCCGGAGGGCATGTTGTACGGGGACTGATACACCTTGGGAGCCAGGGCCCGCTGCTGATCAAGGAAGGCGTATTTACCCGGCATCTTCGCCGCAGCCACGCTACCCCGATCGATGGTTTCTTGCTTGATCCCCTCCTCCTTCTTCTGAATCACGTCTAGTCGCTCACGATGGCTAACTAACGAGAACCGAAGCATCTGAAGGAGACGGGTCACCTCCTCCGACCGCATATTCAGGGTCTGAGGCGGTAACAAGGTTCCATCGGCAGCCCGAGGCTGCACCCGCTGCTGGGCCATGGCGAGTTCGAGTTTCTCGAGGCCATTCGCTTGGGGGATGGAGCCCATAGGGCCCAGCAGGGTCTCTACCACCAATTCGGGGCTAACGATCGTGTACCCGGCGAAGACATTGGCATGGTCGGTAATCTGGGCCAGACGACGACGGGCAATGAGTTCACGAACGTTGGCAAAGGTATTGGTGGAAGGGAGGTGATGCTGCTGCTGGTGCTGGTGCGATTTGGCGACGGAAGGATAGGGGGCATGGCGGGCAGATTGGTTCGAAAAGGTACGAAAGGCCGACGGCATCGCAGGACCAGCAGCAGCAGCACCGGCAGCAGGGGAAGGGTGAGGGGGAGGGGCAAGGTGCTGCAAGGAGGGAGCGGAGGTGAAGGAGGGCGGTCGGGATTGCAGAGAGGGGTTCAGATAATGATGTTGTTGTTGTACCTGTGCCTGGGGTCGTCTGGCGTAAAGATTTTGCTGGTAAGGAGGGGTAGAGGCGGTAGGATAGCGGAAGTGGTGGTGGGGTGAGATCTTCGATGCACGAGCATTGACACCAGCCACGCCAAGCGACTTGACGCTGTCCAGGAAATTGGCCCGGGGGTTGTGGATGGGCACGGTAGGGTTGTGCGTATAATGTGCCCTACTCTCGGTGGATGGTTTGCCCAGGTAATGCCACACTTGTTCCTCCTCGTTCAGGTTGACCGTCAGTGGGGCAAATAGGTTCCTAGCTGCATCCACCGTCTCAAATTCGGCCCACTGATACCGAGATCCGCCGTCGCCAAAGGCACTGCCTGCGACCGGCACCGCCGCTTCAAGCTCTTTGCGTTCCGGCTTGCGCACTAAGTGGGCCGGGAGGGGTGGAATGCCCGGCGCGAGGGGCACGAAGTTACTCTTGCGCACCACCAGCATCCAGCGATATGGCATTTCAATGACATCTCTGTTGACAATTATCAGTATTGGGATTGCTTGCTTGTTTTTTCGGGAGCGGCAAGTGGGGTTAGAAAGGGGAAAAGAGTGAAACAACAAACTTACCCTCGCGGCAGAACCTTGAGCAGGAGACTCCGCTCGTCCGGACGGTTTTGGAGCACAATGGCCCCATTGATTTCCTTGTCGACTTGAAATTGTATCAAATCACCCTGCACCAAACGACGAGCAGCTTCAATCACCCGTCGATCCAGATCGGACGACTCGCCCAGCATACCGGCTGGACGCTTCTGACGGTGGAATTTGCACTTCAGGTCTACGCTAGGCAGCGAGTACTGGTGGCCATCGTCGGCAATTACCGCGATGGACCCGTACTCGACCTGAACACCGGCTAGAAGCGCACATGTAGCATGGTAGGCACGAGTGCACTTCCCGAAGTTGCATTGGAAGCAAGCACCACGAACCTCGCGACAGAAGAGACATTTCAATCCCAGGCGGGCCTTGGGTATCCTGTCAATATCACACACCACCTCGTTCCCGGATGCATCGCGGAGGATGCTAGTCTCCTCAATGAACGATGCACATCGCCGGTGAGCACTACCCTTGCCATCTTCCGTTGGCAACAGATCCTCGTAATCGAGATCGTTAGGGCAGAGCAGGCACGGGATCCTCCGCGGTCCCTGGAGGTTGAGTTTAACTCGTTTGGTTCTCGGGCCGTCACCCGCGTTCTTTCGCTTTGGACCACGAGTGGAGGTCTTCTCGGGCACACTGCGCGGAGGCGTCAGAATATCTGAAGCACCTTCAAACGCTTCGAGCTCGCTGTCGTATTCTCCATAATACTCAGGTGTGGTTTCACCACGCAACTTGCGCTCGATCTCATCGACGTCGATCCAGACACTGTCCGCCTCGCAGTGGCACTTCTTGGCAACTCGACCAAACTCCAGCCACTTCTCAGTGGCAAAATTGACAGATTCGGCACAGTTGTACCCCAGATTGTAGCCGGAGTGGTAGCCGTACGGAAAAGTGATGACGAATTCCCCTTCGTAGTGGACTAGTCGGTTCACGGTGATGCCATACTGAGATTTGAGCAAACTGGGAGAAATCAAATAGGTCTTGTGGCGCAAGAACTGGTCGCAGTTCTTCGCATCACTCGACCAGATACTGCGCATAGCCGCTTCAAATTTGGGCGCATCCTCCTGCGAAATGCTGTACCACTGCTTCGGCGCACCGAAGTGGATGTAGTTGATACTGTAGAGGTCCACGTCCTCAAGATGCCAAGCGAAAGTGGCCTTCCACATTCCCAGGTACAAGTATGCCGTGTTGACCCCAGGCACATTTTGTCCAAGGACGTCCAGCAAGTTCGGCAACTTGGCGACATTCCACGAATCGACCGAATCCTCAAAGAGCGAGCCAGGCATGTCTGCTCCGTACAGTGGGTTGTTGAACATGAGAGACTTCCAGTATGCAGTTTCCAGCTCATCGCATCGTTCTGCAGTGTAGTCCTCGTTATCGTGAATACGATAATCGAAGTCCTTGAACGCTTCTTCGTCAACTTGATCGATTGCATCGCCACGATTGTTCTTTCGTCGTGAAGCCACAGACTTAGGCTGCTTGCCCTTGGGCTTCGTAGGTGGAAGGGATTCGCCATCGCTCAAGTCCTCGATCTTCGGCTCGACCGGGTTCGATTCGGGCGACACAGGGGTCGGAGGGCCCTCGGGCTTAGATCTTTCGGCGTCGTCGGCCGGTGGTTCCTCCTTGATTTTGGCCTGGTTTCCGCGCTTGGGAGGACGGCCAGGTCGACGCTTCGAACCATCACCTGCTGGACGAGCAGGTTGAGGCCGCGGTGGGTGAGTCGCACGGTTCACGCGTTCCTGGTTGCGGCGCCTTTCTCCTCGACGAGCAGGGGGCTGATGGCTGCTCTCCTCACAAAGAGCCTTCCATTGTGCTAGGTTGTACGTGCGCTGTCTCTCGATGTTGGCCTGCGTATAGGTGCCGTGCGAACCATGGAACTCCTGCATAATGGGGTTCTTCACGCGGATTGTCTTGACTACCTCGTCCAGCGGGGAGAGTGAATCGGTCCTTCAGAGAAAATATATAAGTATAACCATCCACATCATGCCGAGTATCCTGCCGACTCACCATTCCTTCGGAGGAACGACTTTCACGATTCCAGCTTTCATTCCATAATCGTCGATCCTTTCGATGAACTTTTTGAAATCCCGGAACTGGTCCATAGTCTAGCGCATGTCCTGGTCAGCCACATTCTTGCAAGGCAGGGCAATCGACTGCTCCGCTCACCGGTTTGAACACTGGAATCTTCCCATCACCGTAGTAATGGTCGGGGTCGATGGGACCCATCTCCACTTCCTGTTTTCCCTGTTCTTCCTGTTCTTCGTGCTTTTCCTGCTCTTCCTGCTTGATCGGAGGTTCATCGGGCGCTTGAGCCGACTTCCGGTCCAGCTCAAGGTCTGATAACTCCGAAGGCAATCCTTCAGGCACATCCTTCATTCCGCTCGCACTCTGCGGCGGCGTGATTGAAGCGTGGTCGACAACCGGGCCGCCCACAAGCGCATCAAGAGGCGGCTGGTCGAGAGGTGCCGCCATTGTGGAGAGCGATCGAGATTTGGGAATGCTGTTTAACACTGGTGCCGTCGTCGAAGAGCGACCGCTGAGCGACGGCAAAAAATAGGTGATTCCCAGCGGTCGGGGAAGGCGAAGTGACTTAGCGAGTCAAATCGGAGGAGATTAGGATCGGCTGGTGGTAGGTGAGGTTGGTTAGGGAGATGGTAGGATATGTATCGGAGAAGTACACCAGTACGGACGATCGCGCGATAAGAGCTCTTTCGGAGGCTCGTTTTTCCCCAAAGGCGGGATGCGACGAAAAGAGGGATGCGATGAAAATACTAAAATCTTAGCGATAATCACCAATGAGAACAGCCAAAGGACAGGCGACTCGGAGGCAACGCAAGAAACAGTGACTCGTTGTAGGAAAGCGCCTGCGTAGAGATCATTCCAGGACAAAAGTGCGCTAAGCCGGGTTTGCACTGGAAAGGTGGACGAGGTTGAGTGATTAACCGGCAGGAGCCAATCATGCAGGTTCCTGGATGCGCGAGGGTGGAGCAGGGTACGATGGCCTGACACTGGGAGAGGAGGAAGGGTTGCTCAGGGTAAAGAATGATGGGCTAGCAACAAGACGTATCAGAGCCCAGTGTGCTTGGGGCAGGTGGGAATCATGCGATCAGACGGGAAATAGTGGACTTTGCTCCTGGTATCATACTACGAGCACTCTCGTCCGGTGTCGGATAATATGATTCCCAAGGGGCTTGTGAGGGGCAGGGGTAAATGATCAAAGAACAGGGCTGAGCAATAGAACTAAAACTCACCAGATTTATATAACATTCACTGAACCGTGACAGGTAGACGACAAACTACGATTGCGACAGTCGATGAGCTTTGGTCCATGTATCCGGTCACGTGCATAATCACGTGTAGCACAGCCTTTGGATCTCCCTTTACCACACATAACATTGATTACATAACTAAACTAGGGAGTCACATGACCAGAGTGTTATGGCTGCTGTAAACAATACTGAGAGGGCTGTGCTCAGCTCTCGGATACCGCCGGAGCCGAGTGTCGGCCATCCCTTGATGCCTGAACCTCCCTGGAATGTATTTATAACTGCGCAACGACGTCAGATTCTACTAAAGAGCCTTGTGCGCCTTTATCAATGCCGCTGCGTCATCTCTTATATGCTAAAACTATCAAATTTCACTTCTTCTCCAGTTGTGTTTCATCTTTCCCGAAGGCCGACATCGGGTCAATCTGAGGCTCGGCCTAGATCAGGTGTATGGAGGGATCTGCTCCCGAGGCATAATGAATGTTCGCAAGGTAACCTTCTAGGATAGTCTATAGCGTGGGTCCAAGTGTATTCCAAGGTTTCTTAGATACATATCAGATGTCTATGGAATATGTATTGTCTATCAAACCGGTCCGTATCATAACTTCTAGTTCTATTGTGCCCACTCCTGGTGCAGCTTCTCGTCCAAGTTGATATATCCCTCCACAACGGCCAACCCCCGTAGCCGCTCTTGCTCAATACGCTCCCAGCTCCATTCTTCAGAACTCCACAATTTCGAGTTGGACTTCTTGTGCTCCTCGAGCGCCCCCCGACCGGGGATCTGATCATCGCCCATCTTGAGCACTTCTCGCACAAGGGATCCATCAACTCCCGTAGCCGTGATACCCTCGTCACCACTGGCAGGTGTTCCAATCGCAGAGGCTTCAGCAGATGAGTCTGGTACATTCTTATCCTGGCTCTCTGCAGGCGGCGCGGGGATGAAACCGCTCGCGCGCAGAAGCCTCTCCGGCGAGACGGTCAGACGGCCCTTCTTAACAACGTACTTGCTCAAGGCCGTAGCCAACAGCGTCTTCTCACCACTGGCTTTGTCCGCTGGCCGCATAAAGCACGTGAGAATGTACATCCACTTCTTATCCCATGAGATAACCTTCGAATGCATCTCGTACAGCTCAAAAGGCTTGATTTCGCGCTTGAAGCTGCAATAAACAGACCCCAGCACAATGATAATCGACTTCCGTTTCGGCGCGGACTTTCCTTCTTTCTTACTGGCATCCAGGAACTCCTGGTCTAGCTCTCTGCTGACAATGCCAACTCCGGGGCTGTAAAGTCGGGTCACCAGCGCCGTACGCGACACGTCCAGGTCTGTGAAATACGTGCTGTTGGACTTGTGCAAGTTATAGTCAGTCTCCAGCAACGGAGTCCGCGAGGTGATCCCGTATGGTACGAAGACCGGGTGTGTGGGCTTGCCCTGTGCGTCGACAACGGCCTTGCCCTTGGGAAAAAAAGGAGCATTGGGCTTGAGACGCAGATTGCCGAGAAAGTAGTACAAGACGCGGAACTGGGGAATCAGGTCAGCCATGTTACACATGCAGGGCAATTGATCGGCGGCAGGAGAACTGAGGAAGTGCTTACGTGCCAAGCGAATGGGAGGTTTTTCAAGTTGATGAGGATCAGAAGCAAGGCCAGCGTTCTCCAGGAGGCGAGCGACGCCGCAGTTGCCAGCAGATTGCGCATGCTTTCGGTGCTGAGCGCTCCCTGGATAGACGACATGGCGGCCTTTTAAATAGAAGGGTGGCTTGGGCCAAGATAAGTGATTTCAGCCGCAGATGTGTGAGATGAACAGTTGGTTGGTTGAAGGTTCATGCAGGATCTGATAAGCGATAACGAGGTATACTCTCCGGCTGCCAACTACTTAGGTACAGGTGTTCAGGAAGTTGGATAGGTCCCTGTTCCAAATAGCTTGAGGAGTGATAAGAGGTGTCACAAGAAATGAACTGGCGACGCAATCGATCAAAATACATGGGATCTCGCCGATCAATCACCTCAGACCTGCACCGCGATCGTCATTTTCGTTGGGAAAAGGGACCGAGGCTTCCTGACAATCCGTGCACGTGATGCCGACTGCAACTCTACACATAGTTAAGAGACGAGTCAAAACAACATCTTGTAGTTGAGTAATGCTATTGTAGTTTTCGAGACTTGTGACTACTTTGGCTGTGACCGAGCGTTTTCATCAGCGCCAGCCTCATTAGTTCATATACCAGAGCAATGTCAATAACTGCGTAAAAAGAGCCTAGAAATATTGTAACAAATTCATAATATATTAGACAAATCGCTGCTGAACAGTCAGGGACGTGTGGACCGGTACGCTGGGTATCCATATCGAGGCCAAGGGTGCCCCCCAGGCATACATATACGGTATCATTGTTGTCCCATTCTCCCGGGTTAATCTGGTCAAGCGGCGGCTGAGCCCGTCAAAGGGGCCAGGAATAACTACTTACTATTGGCCTCACGACTTTGGCCCGCTTGCGGCTCTGAAGGATTTTACACGTGTTCGAAGAAGCCGTTGATTGGCGGAGTAGGTTTTCTATTTGCGATCGTGATGATTGGAGGAAAGGTGGCTGAGCCGGTGCAGGATAGATTGGCTAGTTTACATCTCGACTAATCTTGATAATGATGGCGAACAGGCGGACACCGAAGCCTTCGCTAGCTGGACGGCTAGAAGAACCCTTGATACCATGGGCTGCGCTGTCAGTGAAGGGTTACGGGCCCTGATGCCGGGGTTGACCAGCGGCATAGAGCTGACATAGCTAGGTACAAGGAAAGTATCACCTAGAAAAGCCGATTATTTTCGGGCTACGATCTATCTTCTTGGGAATTTGACACCGAGATATCAAAAACTATCCAGGAAAGGATCTCTGCAAAGTACGGGGCTGTGGCCTCGCTAGAACGGTCAGAATTGTCCACATAACCTTTAGAATCAGGCGTCCAAGGGTTGATTTGATCAATTTTACTACTATAATGAGGCCTTTTCGCCTCTGGTTGACATCGCCACTGCCCAGGGCAGTGAATTTGGAGTTCCGTCATAAAGGCTAGGTCAGAATATAGATACAACTTGGGGACGAGAAATGACTGGATGCTACTTTTGGCTACCGATCCTTATTCAGAATAATCCACCCGGTGATATTTCTTATGTTATTGAAAAGGCTTGTTACTCAGATAATGCGACTGCTATTGCTATAGTACTGGATGCCTCTAGCAGAGCGAATATGCCTTACCTTGTTTGATGCCCTGAACACTCCTCGAACACCCCGTTACTTCGTAGCTGACTGTGAGCTGACGACGCTTCGCCCTCCGGCCAACAAGGGTCACAGACAGGAAAAGAAAAGATGGACAGTAAGGCTCTATCGATGCGTTGGTAAGGCTTCCTATTTTTACGAGAATCATGCTACCCAGTTAGTCCTTCCATCTTGTCTATAAAGAGGGCGGCAATTCTCGCTCTTGAGGCTCTGTCTTGATCATTCTAATCACTCGGAGATTTTTATTCACGAATTATCAAATTCAAATAACCAAACATAACATCCATCATGCACTTTTCTGGTCTTATGTTTGCCCTAGTGGCCAGCACCTCTATTGTCATCGCTGCACCTACCGACAACAATAGCGCTGTGCCTGAATGGACATGCCCTAACGGATGGACTTTGTGCGGTGTGCGTTGATATCCTCTTGATTCGCTGCCCAGATGATAATGCGATTTTATTCTCTGATATATTATAACAACAGACATGCAATGGAACCTCTTGCAAAATTGGCGGAATTAACTAGTAAGACATCAAGTTTCCCTCGTGTTGATCTTTGCTAACGCATGCTTCAAGTGATTGCGATGACGGAACTAGCGTAAGTATCACATTACTACGAGCATAGGAAACCTCAGGCATATATTCCTGGAAACTAATAAGTGTTGTAGTGTGTCGGTGACGGTGGTGGAGACGGGGCACTTTGTGGTTCCGATAATAACGGCGACGTGATCTGCCCTGTGAAGAAATAAAGTCACAGTCCTGTTCAGAGGGCCTGTTTCGGTGATGGAATCTGGCAATATCTTGGGTGGCGACCTCGGGAGTAGAATAGGACTTCATGTCTTCTCAGAGATATTGTCGATCTGGGAAGTGATATTTTGACAGTAGCTGAATGATCCAGCGACCACTCACTCAATTTCATATGTTATGTGATCTTGTATGGTGCCCTAACATGTCAAACTAGCTAGTCAGGCATAGAAACCCTCTCAACAGCGATTTCATAGCTCATCAGTCAATCATTTCAATTGGAAGTACTCAAACATGAACTACCATTTACCCAATCCATGCCGAGGATTTGCCGTACAGTCATAAGGACTCCCATCTCCAACTAAGAAAAGAACATATAAATTCCAAATAAATCCATCTAAAAAATAGCCATACAATTAGGCGGGCTAGAAACACCTCTCGCACAGTTCAACGGACTACTAGAAATAAAGAAACTCCAGCGCCCAAGCCGCTTACACGTAGCAGCCAACTCATCCAAATCAAACATCTCACCGATAGGCACACCCCAACCAGCCAGCAAATGATGATGCAAATCAAACTCGGGGTTTTTCGCAGGGAAAACCTCAAAGCTAACCGCATCCGACGCAACAGCCGCAAAATGATTATCCCACATAAAGCGCAGCACGCGCTCGCTTTGCTCAATGCCCATATGCTGAGGCGTCTCCTGCGCACTGTATTCCTTGCGCTGTGCCTGCGACATGGCTGCCCATGTGCCAGGCAGACCGACGCGCAGGAAGAAGATATCACCCTTCTGGAAGGAGATGTTGCACTCGCGTGCAATCTCCAGTACCTCGTCCAGGGTGATTGTTTGACGAGTCAGCGCGTTGATGGTGATTCCTTTTTTCTCGGCGTAGGAGACGTAGTCGATTAGAACACCGCGGCCTGCGATACCCTTCTTTGCCCAGAAGCCGATGCCGATGCGCGGGGAGTCGGAGTTTAGGATCTCCGTTGCCGCCGTGCCACCGTAGAATACCCTCCGTTCGGGATCTTCTGGTGTTGGTGCGGGTGCGTTGTGGTGGCGCAGGCCGTCCCATTGGGAACCTTGCTGTGGGTTGAAGTGGTATTCGTCGTCGAAGGCGACGCCTTCGGCCACCCATTTGATAGTGTGTTCGAATGGCTTGCGGCCGAAGCCTGGTGGGCTTAGATTTTCAATGTCCCAGTTCAGACATACGCGCTCGCCGGTCTGGATCTGTGTTCGTGCTGCGTCGGCGACTATCTCGGGCGTCAGGATGCGTAGCATACCCAGGCCTTCTTCTAGCGATCCTGGACGCCCGGGCCAGTACCGGCGCTTGTCTGGGAGATCATCGAATTTCTCTGGGAGTGATGCGGCCATGTTGTTGGCTAAGTTATAAGGGATGTTCCAGTCTAGCGGTGCAGGTCCCCAGGTATATATATACCGAATCGTGGGATGCCCCGTTGTTTCCCCACGTCGGAGCAAGTCCGGGGGTTACGGTTACGTATGTATGACCCCGCAGCCCAACCGGGTAAATAGATGAACACAAAAACAAGGACAAAGTATCCGGGGTGGTAGTTAGGTTAAAGTGGGTTAATTAGGTTAACTAGGTTCAGGCCAAGCATTGACCAGCAGAAACAAGCTTCTTCTCCTGCATCTAAACATTAAAAGATAAGCCATATTGATTCACTTGCGTACTAAGTTACACATCCCTTATTCAATGCCAATGCCAATGCTATAACAAACCTAACCCAGAGTGAACGTGTACAGGGTGTTCTGCGTAGGGCAGCGTGGAAAGGAAACGAAGCAGAATTTACAGGTCCTCCAGGTCATCGTCTGCTCTGGAGCTAGAACCGCGCTTTTGCATATCGGACATCTCGTACTCCTCCCTGCGGCTGGATCCACTTTTGTCCGCCGACATGGCCATGGCTTGTCGGCCGGTGTCAGAAGACTCGAGGAACTCACGCAAACGACGTTTACCCTCCTCCAGAGCTTGATGTGAGGCAGCCTCGGTCATCTTCAGGATGGGACCCCACAGGTTGAGCTGATAGGTAATGTAGGCACCCACAGCACACACGAACAGCAGGACGAAGTAGGCCGGGTTGCGGAGGACTAGGAGTAATTAGCAAGCAAATTGAGAGAAGCATGGGACGACCAAAAGTATACTCACCTGCGATGATCTCGTTCCAGCCTAGGGCAAGCAAAATGCCATAGAAATACAACGGGACCTGGGTCATACCGCCGATGGCACTCCGCTTGGCCTCAACATATACACCGTCCGCGGTTTTCTTGAAGCGCACGGTAAGCTCCTGGCGCTTCGAGTCACTGAGAATCGTCGTCTCCTCCTCCAGGCTCTTGCCTTCGTCCTCATCAATGCCACCGATAGGGGCAAGGTCCTCTTCATCCGCAGGGGTCGCAGAGCTTGGGGTGTGGCCAACCCACCGGTCAAGCGGGGGCGGGGCATTGGTTTCAGCGAGGCGGAAGCGAGACAGAAGAGGAATCAGAGTAAGAGTGGACTCGCGGGCACGCGTATAGATACCCTCGATGTCATCAGTCGGACGCCAAATGCGCGGCACGCCCTCCTCGTCGTAGCGGAACTTGTCCTCGAAGTTCTCACGGAGCTTCAGAAGCAAGTTACCCTCGATCATCTCCTCGTCGATCTTGGCGCGCATAACACCCCAGGACTTACGGCGCAGGCGCCACAGTCCAACATCGACCTCTTCCAGGCTAGCATCGAAGCTGCTGGCCCGGTCTGTGAATCGTCGCTCTGCGTCAAGAACGGTCTCCACGAACACATTCCAAATTCGATCCCAGAAAGCCTTCTCGGTGGGCTTATCGCCGTTCTCGGGAGCACCGCTGCCAGCGCGACCTGAGCCCAGGCTATTGAACTCGAGTCCCACGGTCTCGCCCAGACGAGACTGCACCCATCGCTCGACACGAGTAGCCAGTCGTCTCATTTCGTCCCGCCGCAGACCGGTGCTAACCTCGGCTAGCTCTTTCTCATACAGGCCAAGCTGCTGTTTGTAATCACTGAAAGCGGCTCCTTCGACCAGTGTGGAGCGGGCGACCTCCTCAAACCTCTCCAGCGAAACCTTGGTCTCATCATTCACAATCTCGGCAAAGTCATAGTTGCCGCCCTTCTTTTGACCAGACTTGACAGCATTGGTGACCGCATCGCTGAAGTCACGGATGCCAGACTTGTGTGCAGCCGAAAGTTGACCGTGGAAGAGTATTTTCAACCGCCCATCGACCTTGCTCTCGAGCTCAGCCCGCTTGCGCTGGTACACACCCTTGTGGTATCGACTGGCTTCAGTCTCAAATCCCTTTAGAGTCCTCGAACGCGCAGTTCGCATAGCGACACCCAGGCCCCCGAGAACCTCTGGTGCACCTAAACGAACCGCCTCGGCTTGCTTATCTTCAAAAGCAGTGATTGCCTCGTCGAAGCCAACCATGACCTCGCGCAGGATCTCATCACAGCGGAACTGGGCAAGCAACTCCTGCTGCGTAGGCAAATCGAGGTCTTTGTTATTGACGATCTGGTCCCAAATGCCTTCGGCGTAATGCGAGAATCCATCCGCCGGGATCCGTCGATGGTATTCGGGCAAGAATACACCTCCTTCTGAGAACTCGCCCTTGAGTGCATCTCTCTTGGGATCGCGGTGACCCTCGCGAAAACGCGATCCAAGCTTCCTGGTCTCCGCCACAAACTCCGCTGGTTGATAACTTTTATGTGGGAGTCCGTAGAACTGGAAATCGAAGTAATCATGAATCGTTGACTTCTCCAGTCCGGCGGGCTTCGAAATAGTCGACCAAAGGCGGGATAGATCTTCCAACAGTGTATTCTGGAGGTTCTTGAGCGGGGTGTTGCCGATGTAGTCACGAATAACGAAGAACAAGAGAGATCGGTGGGTGGTACTAAAGAGCATGTTAGTTCTTGAAACCTAATATCGAAATTTTTGCGAATCCGCATACTTCTTGTCCTTCATGAACAATTGCAGATTGACCTCGAAGACGGTCTTCAGCAACCCCATATTGGCGCCCTGGTACAGCCCCACCTGGTGCTCCCAGATGTTGACAATGAGCACCTCGCTGGTCGCAAGCGCGAATAGGGCACTTTTGCGCTCAAAGTCCTGGTCCTCGCCTCGTTCGCGGCCATCGGTACCTTCCACGTCCATAACCAGGATGTTATCCGCCATGCGCTCGCCGGTGCCCTCCTGACCCTGCTTCTTGTTCTTTGACAACCAGATACCCTTGGTCGTTTGCCTCCGCTCCAGCTCCGACATGACCGAGAACTCAGTGCCGAAGAGGTTGTTCAGCAGGGTGGACTTGCCGGTCGACTGGGAGCCGAACACGGAGACGAGATGGTAGTTGAAGCCGGCGGGCGTGACATTTTCGATCGAGAGGTACTTGGAAAGATTCGCACTGCGAGACAGCTGTGAGCAATGGAAGACTAGATCGCCTGCAGGCCAGACATAGGTACAACCGAGTCTACAGGAGAGGGGCGTACTTGAACTCCTTGTTCTCATCAATCACCTGCACGCCGTGCTCGTACGAGGCCGAGTCGCCGTTGTCGCCGACCGTAGAAAAGTGACCATTCGCCATGATAGGAGGTGCAGTTGGATTTCTGCCCAGTCCCGACGGGCGTTCGGACATGTTGTTCCTTCGATGATGCAGCGTTGTGGGGACGGATCACCGATGGAAGCGGCGAGAGCAGGGGAAAGTGGGCACTAGAAGGTTAGGGGATGAGTGGAGCATGCAACTGCGAAGAATGGAGAGCACGGAAAAAAAGATCACAATTCAAGGACGATCAAAAGGCCGCTGCACGAGTGCGATTGAATAATCGGAGGTCGATGGTTGCTGAGGAAAACACATCTTACATAACCCCTGCATCCTGGTTCATTTCCATCTTATACACGTGCATATCCTTCTTTACTGCAGAATCCTGGGGAAAATGCGCCCGGTCATGAATCCATCAGTTTGCTCGATTATATACTATACATAGAGTGGGTCATTTCGCTTTCTCCCTCTATTCAAACCAGTTCATGTTCCAGCCGTGATCCAATCCGAGGTCAACGTTGGGATTCGGCCACATGTACTGCCCAAGATCATCAAACAAGCCGGTAAAAAGAGTATTTGTTCCAAAGTCATCTCCTGTCATTAGTGGCTGAGTCAAGAAATCAGCCCCCATGGCATCTGCAACAGGAGTATTGTTGTTCATGGTATCGGCGTTGATGCTCGATGCCTCGGGGTCAGACATGGGCGGAGTAAAGAGCTGACTAGAAGTTCGTTTCGACGAGTTTGCTGCTGCGAGAGGGCTTTGGGCTCCAGTATTCCGCTCCTTACCCTTGGGTCTCAACAACTTCGCGCCAGCGCCTACAGTGATAGTCCCAAAATAAGGCACCGTGACCTTGCAGGTCGCCGACGAGGTCCAGTTCTGTCGTTGAGTCCTGGTATCAAAGATCGCACCGAGGATATTGGCAGACTCGGCCGCAACAGAACCGCCGCTTTCAGCCGCGGCCTGGCGGAGGATCGTGACCACGTCCCGGACGAGCTCCCAGTCCTTTTCATCTTGTTCTTTGTTGTGATCCGGTGAGTCCTCCGAGTAGCCGTGCAGATGAACAATGAGGAGCATGCACATTGTAAAGGCGAGAAAGTCAAGGATCTTACACAAGTAAGACCGGGTGATCGATCGCAGCACTTTGTATAACGCCAACCCTTCCCGGGTAGACTGGATCGCCGTCCGGTGGCAGAAACTAAACCGTGGGTCATGGGGATATTTCAACATGAACGGAAGATGAAGAAGGGCACGCAGCATCTTGGGCATGAACTGCAGCGGTATTCGCTCATGGAAATGCTCCGGTTTCTCGTCAGTGCCAGGTTCAGGGCCTGTGAAACTGCGGGGCACGGCCTCCCAGGCGTCCATAAGCTCTTGGTCAAGCCGTAATGTTGTCTCGAGAGACATTTCTGATGGGTTCTGGTTGCGATCGATCATGTGTCCACTGATAATGCCAATGCGCAATATGTATTGCTCCGCGGCCGGGATGTCTGAACTAAGCCGTAGTTTGACTTGAGGCATGAAGAAGGCATCTGCGACACCATAGGGAAGACCGAGAATAAGACTGAGCGATCTGTCTGTGTTTGTTATCGCACACCAGAGCTTCAGACGTCTTTCAAACAAAGTATCTGCCGCTCGAGGTGTCCGTGTTGAAAGATGCATGCCTGCCAAATGCGCAAACTCAATAGCCCTGCGAACCACCAGCCAAGCTTTGCGAAGCCGCCCTTCGTTCAGGTGATACTTGGAGAGCAGCATCTGGCATTCCATACCGGGAAGCGTCGCCGCATAGTCATCATCACGGACAATTAGACGATCTACCGCTGCACAGCAGCGTGCAGCAAATTCCTGAGGATCCAGCGGAACCCGTAGTGTGTTGAAGTCGAAATCAGGCGGCGATTGTAGAACACTTATAGACAGGCAAACCAAGCCTTTTGCTATTTCAGCGGGTGCCACCAGGCTCTCAGAGTAAGACTTTGCTCCGAAGGCGTTTAGAAGCTCGGGGAAGTTCTCCTCCCAGACACACCATAGCCTCGATCCTTCGATGATTTTGTGGATATCATGCTGGGGAGGAAGTAAAGACAAAAGCTCTGCCCGGACTGCCCGTGCTTTGGGCGACACATCTTTAGCACCCGTGAACTGATCGATATTGGGTGAATCCTCACGGCGGCTAACAAGGTAATTATCGAACAGTTGCATCACTGGCGCATTTTGAATCTGACAACTGGAGGGACCCAGCTTGTCCGACTCATCCGACACAGGCGTCAGATTTTCAGTAGAAGGCCTCCGCGCTATATACCATTAGTAAACCCAAGAAACCAGATGAGAATAAGACTGTACCAGCTTTCGCCGCTCCATAGTACTTACTAGGTGAATGGATGGGGCTCTTCTCATCTAATCGTTTCGTCAAGTCCTGCACTATATGTTCCAAATGAGCCACACGCTCCCGAAGACTGTACCGCTGGTCTGCTTGAGCGGCATCCGATGCATCGGGCTTGTTGGAATAGTGTTCCTGATCAATACAAGTTGAGCCACGTAGGCGACACTCATTGCAAACTTCCGGACGATCAGGATTGAAAGTGCATCGAATCTTACGACGTCGGCCTGGGACGAAGTTTAGTATCCGTGCACAGAGAGATATGTCCCCACAACGTACATTGTGTACAGCTTTTGGTCCCTTTTCGCATCTTTTTGCGAGATGGTCCGTTTATATCATTCCAAGAGTAGTCCATTTTGACGGCGATGACGAAAATCTACTAAGAAAGAATCGAAGTATGGTCTCGTCGGGCCAAAGCGGACGAACGCTCTCAGTACGGTCGCTCGGGACTGGCGACTGGGCGGAGTCGCCAGTGTGCGGCTCCGGTCGATTGCGGAGAGGACAGAAAGAAATAGTGAGTGACCTTAGGGTAAGCAAGTTGGAGTAGAGAAATCAAAACGGAGGTTGAATCTGTCCGAGTCATAGTCTTGGGGGGGCCAGTCGTCCGTCAAGTTCGGCCGAACGGTTAGCCAAACCATTGGTGCGGTTGGTTATCGCCCCATCATCCTGGTCGAAGGAATTCAAGGCTTATAACATGCAATATTTCATTACCCGGGAAGATAAAAACTATTAACAGTCTAGATGGTAGACTTGTATTGATTTTGAATACATTCCACGGGAGGGGAGAGAAGGTACAACTCGCTACATCTTCAATACATAGAGGTACATGAACAGGATTCAAGCGAAAAAAACTCCGGCTTATCCCCCGGATCCCTTGGGTCGATGATTCCCGCGCAGTGAATATAAAGTGACAGACAAACAAGAAAGGCAAAAGAGGTGTCATAATACAGGGTCTGAACATACAAGTAGCCCGGACCATAGGCGAGGGGGTATTTGATTTAAGCCTCAATCACACGGGTGATCAGACCGGTGGCAACGGTGCGACCACCCTCACGGATGTTGAAGCGCTGGCCAGCCTCGGCGGCAACGGGACGGTGGGTCTCGAGGACCATCTCGACGTTGTCACCGGGGTTGACACGGCGGGAGGTATCGTTGTCAGGGAAGGTGAGGTCACCGGGCTCATCAGCAGTGCGAAGGTAGACCTGAGGGCGGTAGTTGGAGCCGAAACCAGTGCGACGACCACCCTCCTCCTCAGTCAGGACGTACATGGACACCAGGAACTTCTTGGCGGCCTTGGTGCTGCCGGGGAGGGCGACGACCATACCGCGGCGGATGTCCTCACGCTTGATACCACGGAGTAGCAGACCAGAGTTGTCACCAGCCTGGGAGAAGTCGCAAGACTTCTTGAAGGTCTCAATGTCGGTGACCTTGGTCTTAATGGGGTCGTAGGAGCCACCGATGATCTCAACCTCGGTATCCTTCTTCAGCAGACCGCGCTCGACACGGCCAGAAACGACGGTACCACGACCGGGGATGGAGAAGACTTCCTCAACGGACATGAGGAAGGGCTTGTCCATGTCACGCTCGGGCGTGGGAATCCAGGTGTCAACGGCCTTCATGAGGTCGTCAATGCGGCTGGTGCCGATCTCGGGGCGGCGGTCCTCGAGGGCGCACAGGGCGGAACCGAAGATGATGGGGGTCTCCTCACCCTCGAAGCCATAGGTGGTGAGCAGATCGCGCATCTCCATCTCGACAAGCTCAAGCATCTCGGGGTCCTCGACGGCGTCGACCTTGTTCACGAAAACGACGATCTTCTGGACACCGACCTGACGGGCAAGCAGCAAGTGCTCACGGGTCTGCGGCATCTGGCCATCGGAGGCAGCAACGACGACAATGGCACCGTCCATGTTGGCAGCACCAGTAATCATGTTCTTAATGTAATCGGCGTGACCGGGGCAGTCGACGTGGGCGTAGTGACGGTCCTCGGTCTGGAACTCAATGTGAGCAGACGAGATGGTGATACCACGCTTACGCTCCTCGGGGGCCTTGTCAATGGCACTGTAGGCCAGGAAGTTGGCCAGACCCTTGGAGGCCTGGTGCTTGGTGATGGCGGCAGTCAGGGTGGTCTGTAGAAGTGGTCACGTTAGAACGAAAAATCGCGGGATGACCGGACGGACGAAAGGAATGGTCATACCTTGCCGTGATCGACGTGACCGATGGTACCGATGTTGACGTGTGGCTTGGTACGCTCGAAAGCAGTAGCCAGTCCACGGACAGCCATCTTGTCGCTGGCGAAGACATGGTGGACGGGGTTGACGGCACGCGGGCGCAGCAGGGACGCCCGGCTGGAGCGGGCCAGAATGTTCAGGGAACGGGAGATGCTCGACATCTTGCAATTATGAACCCAAAAAACGATAAAGAATGGAAGCAAGCAACAAGAAGGAAGGTCGATGGAAGACGACGAGAGGAGGGATCAACAGCCAAATTTTCTGGGCCAGACGCTTAGTCATATACTACCCAATCAGAAGCCGCGAATTGCGGAGTGTCCGTCTGTCATCAGATTCGCGATGCGTGCCGCATTGCCATTTTACGATTATTTCCTGCTGTTGGTCCGAAGATTGAACCCCTGGGTAGATTGAGGCTTTTGTATGATTTGTATGTATGGTACATAGCAGAAAGTGGGCTGCATTTGGCTGCCCTACAAGGACCTTGACAGATCTAGCGAACCAAGCATATCCAAGTACCTAGGCACTACATACTTTAATTGACTTGGTAATGATAAACGGTACCTGAATTATCGTACATGAATTATTTGCAGAGTATAGCACTCAACTATATACAATGATACAATCACCTCCAATCGTCAATCCCTCAATTCTCCTTCTTGACCGTAAGAATAACGTGCTTGCCGGGCTCTCCTTCCATGCCCTTGACTTGAGTGCCTCCAATTTGTTTGGTGGTATCCATCACACTCTGCATAACATGCTTGATCTCGTCTACCGTCGCTGCTCGCTTGCCCTTCTTCTTGGTCAAGACGAGTTCCACCTTGTAGCCCTTCTCCAGGAAGGTGGTCAGCTGGCCCAGGCGATGTTTCAAGTCATGCGCATCGATGGCCCAGTTTAGTTCCAACTTCTTATTTTGTATCTTGGAAGCCTTTGCGGCTTTCGCCCTGGCCCTCTCTTTCGCCTTCGTCTCCTTCTTGTTCAAGATCTTGCAAACCGGCGGCTTGTCGGGAGCTCCTGCGTCCACTTGTTGAAGGAAGAACTCGCGGGGGTCGAAGGAAGCCAGAACTTGGGAGAGTCTCACGGGAGGTTGTAGGTTGTTATCCTTGTCGACCAGCTGCACGTACGGTGCCCCGATGGCTTCGTTGGTGGGCATCTTGTGGTAATCGGAAAAGGCAAGAGAACGAGAATGCTGCAGAGACCTCGTTTGGAGTCCAATTTGAATGGGATGAACATGGTTGATACGACTGGAACGTGTAATAACTGTTCGTTGAGATCGGACAGACGTGAGGAAGGTCTGGCGCAGGGCCTGCGCCGTGGACGTGAGACCACGGATGTGGTTCATGATGGCGGGTTGGAAGATATCGCAGCGACGAGAGAAAGTATAATTATCAGGAAAGGATAATATCGACGGCCACAAGGCAGGACCAAGTAGACGCAGTTCAGTGGAGAGGTGATAAATCCGAAGTCGAGTAATTTAATAGGCGCCACATCTGCGCCACAGCGCGGAAACCCTTGAAATCGTAATCTGCCCTCCTTTCTTTTCTCCTTTCTCAACTCCGCAGTCCCCTCCCTTTCAGGACTTGGTGATTCTGGAGCTCCAATGGTTTCAATAATTTCTTGTCTTCTCGCTCATCTTTTTTAACCCTTCCGGTCGTTACTTCTTTACTTCTTCGGTGGCGACACCCTGTCTTCTGCTTATCGGTTGCTCGTATGTCGACTGGAGTCGACAATCAACAGCCCAACAAATTACATTTGAATACGGTTGCCCGTCAACGATCCGTTTCGCACAGTCTTGCTTCTGCCTCCCCAAACTCCGTCGAGTCCGGTAGAGTCCCCGATAAACAATCCGACATGATGGTTTCACAAAGCCAAAAATCGCGCTGGCTGAAGACCGGAGCCATTGTTGGCTTCATCTTCATGGTACTTTTGTGGCTGTCGCCCTCCAAGCCTTCCGTTTCTTCGTCTACTTTCGCCAAAGGTATGCGCCGCGGAGTAGTTATACTCAATCGCTATGGCTGACCACCCTTTTTACTTCAGAAAAAGCACCTTCGACCTCTGGTCTTTCTACCAAGTGCAGCAAGCCATTCGATTCCTCCAAGCCTCTGATCCAGTATGCGCTCATGATTGATGCTGGTAGCACTGGCTCTCGGATCCACGTCTACCGTTTTAACAACTGCGGCCCTACTCCCGAACTGGAGAATGAGGTCTTCGAGCAGACCAAGAAGAAGGAGGGTGGCTCCGGCCTCAGCTCCTACAAAGAGGATGCCCAGGGTGCGGCGCAGAGTCTGGATCCTCTTATGGAGGTCGCTCTGCAGTCTGTTCCTGAAGAGTACAGGCGTTGCAGCCCAATTGCCGTGAAGGCCACCGCTGGTCTGCGTCTCTTGGGTCCCGAGCTGAGCAAGAACATCCTGGAGGCTGTGCGCTACCGTCTAGAAAACACCTATCCTTTCCCCGTGGTGTCCCGCGAGAAGGGTGGTGTCGAGATCATGGACGGCTCCGACGAGGGTGTCTACGCTTGGATCACCACCAACTACCTCTTGGGCAAGATTGGTGGCCCCGACAACACCCCTACCGCTGCTATCTTTGATCTTGGTGGCGGTTCCACTCAGATTGTCTTCCAGCCCACCTTCGAGCAAAGTAAGGCCGGTGGCATGCCCGAGCATTTGGCTGAGGGTGATCACAAGTACGAGCTCAAGTTCGGTGGCCGGGAGTTTGAGCTTTACCAGCACTCTCACCTTGGCTTCGGTCTGATGTCTGCTCGCGAGTCCATGCACAAGGTGGTCGTTGAGGCTCTCCTGGCTAACAACGCCAATGACCTGTCGTGGTTGAAGCGCCCGATCTCCAACCCTTGCATCCAGCCTAACATGGAGAAGCAAGTCACTTTGACTTTCCCTGATGACCATGTTCTCGGACCCAAGACCACCGTGACCATGGTGGGCCCCAACGACCAGTCTGCCCCCGCGCAGTGCCGTGCCATCGCCGAGAAGACATTGAAGAAGGATGCCGAGTGCAAGCTGGCTCCTTGCTCTTTCAACGGTGTTCACCAGCCTTCTTTGGAGAAGACCTTCGCCCGTGAGGATGTGTACATTTTTTCCTACTTCTTCGACCGCACTGCCCCGCTGGGCATGCCTTCCTCGTTCACTCTCGATGAGCTTCACCAGCTCACCTCCACCGTGTGCGCCGGTGAGAGCCGCTGGAATATCTTCGAGGGCGTGCCAGGTGCCCTGGAGGAGCTTCGCGACCGTCCCGAGTGGTGTCTGGACCTGAACTTCATGATGGGTCTGCTGCACACGGGCTACGAGATGCCACTGTCACGCGAGGTCAAGATCGCCAAGAAGATCAAGGATAACGAGCTGGGCTGGTGCCTTGGTGCGAGGTAAGTCATTGTGTTCTTCTTGTTCCAGCTAAACAACATGCTAATTCTTCTCACAGCTTGCCCCTTCTCAGCCAGGAATCTGGCTGGACATGCCGCATCAAGGAGGTCTCATAGATCCTTGCACGGGTGGTGTCCTCAAATTTATCAATTGTTAATCATATGGTTCCACCATAGTGGTGTGATGTGTTCATGCATATAAATAGATACTCGACATGTTTGTTTTTGTTTTCTCTTCTCTTCTCGACTGGTGTCTTCATTTATAAGTTTTTCTCTTTTTCTTACTTTTCTGGAGATTTGGCCAAATGCACTAAAAATCCATGAATCTTCATGTCATTTCTGCTTTCCTTTGCCGTTTGATACTATAGGGTAGAGGTAACCTGGGAAAAGTCGTTGACATTATAGTTTCAAAGTGTAAGATATGGCATGTAGAAAGAGGTATATCATGCAAGGTCCAAAATTCCCGTACAATACTTCAAGTCCCCAAGACCTATACCTAGGTAGACTGGTCTCAGTTTCACTCGGCCACCTCTTCAATGGACGGTTTATTCGCCTCTGACTTCTCCGACTTCTTTCCTCCCATAAGCTTGCCCAGGACATCCGATTCACCCTGTCCGCTGGTCTCTTTATTCAACCCAGCATTCGCATATGGACTCTCATCATCACTGTCAGCCTCACTCGAATCATCACCATCACGCTTTTCCTTAAGTACTCCCAGTCCAAGATTCTGCAGCCAGTCAGCACCAGTCCAAGAACGAAACAGATCGACATACCATTTCAATATACTGCTTTCCATCCGTCTCATCTACCTCATCCAGCATCAGATCCTTTCCCCGCCCAGCAGCAATCTCTTTTTCCAGATCCTCATTGGCATCCTTCATCTGGGGTAGAAATGCTGACAACCGCGACAGGAGATCTGAGCCCCTCTTCATCTTCATGGGCTTTATCTTGGGCCTTGGGCGGTGAGGTATACTCGGTATTGATGATGCGTCGGCTGCGCTCTGTTGTATTTCCCGGTCTTCATCTTCATCTTCCGAGGAGTCGTCTTCGCTCTCTGAGGAGGAGGAGCCAGAGGAGGAGGTTGGGTCGTCGTCTTCATCGGAGAAATGTGCCGTGGAGGCTTGGTGGGCTTCTTTAGGGTTTTCGTTTGTCGCCCTCATTGTGAAGGTTAGTGTAGCTGGTTGTTGGGAGGTATGGGGCGGTGGCGCTTCACTGGGGCACGGCGTGTTTGTCTCAATGATGGGCTGGAATGCCAGAGGAACAGGATTCAATGAGTTATAGGTAAATTGATACCAAAATCGGCTTAAGGCTCATGGAATGGAGATTCTGGATAGTGTGGAGGTTCTGTTAGAAAAAAGTTCGACTCGAGTCGCGATTGCAACTTTTTGGGTGGAGCCCAGTCCGATAACGATAAGGACTTGAGTATACGTTAAACCGGATCGGGATTAGGATTGGGATGTATGAAGTACATTTCATTGCCCATTAATAAAGTCCCACCAATGGTACATGGTTATTATTATAACACTGAAGCAAAGAGGGCTGCTTCGGTATCGAGAACATCTCGAGAAACCTCAACTTGTTCACCGGCTGCGGCTCCTACGACGACTTCGGCTTCGACTTCGACGCCGACTAAAGCTTCGCCTCCGACTAGGACTCCTTCGTCGCCGGCTGCGACTGCGGCTGCGGCGTTGAGTCCGCCGGTCCTCGGATTCTTTCGGCTGCTCTGATGCGGCTTCAAGTTCTCCCTCATTAGCCTTTCCCGGCTCAGAACCGGGAACGTAACGATCAATATCACCAGCCCGGGCGGGTCGAGCATCACGCTCTGGAGATCGCTTTCGGCGCCTAGGTGAAGTGCTACGCTTACTGTTGGGAGGGACGTAGCGGTCGATGTCGCCAGAGCCAGGAGATGGGCGTCTCTCCCGCGACGATCGTCTTTCGCGGGATCGGCGCCGAGACCGTGATCTTCTTCGCGTAGTAGATCGAGAACGCGAACGACGTCTGGGAGCGGCTGACCTCGAGCGAGAGCGTGGACGATCCCGGGTCCGCTGACGAGATCGTGAGCGTTGACGAGAGTGAGATCTGCGGCGGGGGCGGTACGCATCACCACCACGATCTCGGTCTCGACTTCTATCGCGGCTGCGATCAGGTCGGCGTCGATCGCGAGATCTGGAGCGCGGTCGATCTCGAATCCTGTCAGTTTCTCTATCTCCACCTCGTGCTCGTGCAGTGGATCTACTGCGGCTGCGACGAGCTGGCCGGTAGCTTCGTTCATCTCGGTAGTCACGGCATCCACGGCGTTCATCAATATCCCGATCGCGAGATCTCACAGATCTATCGCGGGATCGATCGCGGCGCCGATATGGATCATAGCGAGACGCCTGTCGACGACGAGACCGGCTACGGCTTCGACTGCGGTCTTTGGTTCGGGTTCGCTCTTGATCTGCCTTTGAATCTCGCCTGGTATCTCGAGGACTGGTACCTCTGTTCGAAATGCTTGGGAGTTTTGACTCGGCACTTCTAACCTGAGTAGATGTTGATCGTTTAAGACCGTTTTCGATGGCCTCAGCCTCTTCGAAATCAAACTCGGGCTTTTGCCGTGCCTTGGCAGCGAGCTCTTCGCCTTCTTTCAGAAGCATTTGCAAAGCAGCCTCCTCCAATGACTTTTCGTCGAGTGGGGAAGGAGTCGTGTCTTTGGAAGTGGATGACTTCTCTCGTTTTAGGTCGCGGCTGCGGGGAGAAAGACCCCGACCAGAGCGATATGCTGGTGAGCGATCACGGTAACGATCTCTGTCTCTGGTTCGACTCCGGTCGCGATCGTAGTCTCGATAGCGGTCCCGATCCTCTCGTCTCCGTCGCTCATATCTCTCCTGGCGCTCTCGATCCCGCTGATCATCGAGCGCCCGCTGCTCTTCGCGCATGCGCTCCCGCTCAGCGCGCCGTTGTTCATCAATCTCCTTTCTTCGAGCTCTTTCCTCGTCTTCCTTCTGTCGCTCGAGTTCTCGCTTCTTTCGTTTTTCCTCCGCCCTGATGCGCTCTTGCTCCTCCTCAATTTCTCGTTGTTTGCGCATTTCTTCACGGTAGACCTTTTCGCGCTCTTCTCGTTTGGCTTTCACTTCTGCCTCGTAGGCCTCGTCCGTTTTACCGCCGGATTCTTCCTCTTTGGCAGCTGCTTCTTCGCCGATTTCTTGGCGACGAATGGCGCGGATGTCGTCCAGGATGGATTGGATATGTTTCGAAGCCAGTTGGTCAAGGGATTCTTCCACATTCTTGTAGACGTCGCCACGGTCGACAGCACCTTCAATTAATGTCGCAGCTTTTCCCCTTTCACGCGACAGATGTGCGGGTTCGCGCTCGATCTCGGACTCGGCTAATGCGATCAACTGGTTGGTGAATTTGGTCTTGTACTCCTATAAGATGCATTAGCTACGCCAGGGACTGAAGCGAGTTGCGCAGTTATACCCCATCATTAAATTCTGCCCACAATTGCTTTCGGACGTTGTCAAATCCACCCTTCTTCTTGAATGAATGCAGAAGTTTGTCGATGGCTGCATGTTGCGTAGCAGACAGCGGCAAATCATCGACCTTGAATTTCTTATGCTTCAAGGATTCAGTATCCAGCGCGGGCCTCCTGGTGTTAGACGGCACATCCTCCATAGCCTGATCGGTGGCCATTGTTGTACCAGGAGTACAAGGAGGACAGGGCGAGGACACTGGAGAAAGTCGCGCGAAGACGATAAGCGATAACACGGGTGATGATGGGGGAAAGTTAATCCGTGCTTAGAACTGCGGGCGTCTGATTTGCTTCACCTCCCTCCTGCCCCGTTGCGACCTCGAAGCCCCGACCCCATCCAATTCCGACTACAGGCCACTTCCACTTGCGACAGTGTGAAGTCTACGCTTCTCCTCTTGTCGGAAACTGTCGGCACCTCTGAATACGCTCTTTCCGCCTACGCCCGGTCGCGATAATGGTCCACAAAGTGCTCTTCTGGAGCGGCTTCGGTGCGTGCCTCCCCTGCTCAAACAATCTCACTATCAGAATACCGCTCTACCTCAAACCGACGACTTTTTGGACTTATTTATTTTGCTATCGTACTGACCGAGTTGTGCTCCAATAGGCATTGCCGTCCGCCTCTGGCAACTCGGAATTGAGATGCGTCCCATCCTCGCCAAGGAATCCCTCTGGGTCTACCCTATTTTCGCCGGTGTTGGTGGAAGCTTTGGCTACTGGCTCCAGGGAGTTGAGAACAGACAGCTCCGCATGCTCGCCCAGCGACGAGAAGCCATTCTCGAGAAGCGTCGACGACGAGACCAGGCCGGCGGTGTGAGCAAGACCGAGGAGGGTGCCGTTCTGGCTGCTACCTCATAAACTGTTTTTGTCTGAATGATTGGAGGATGGCGAGCATTGCGTGTGTATTCCCTTTTTGTGTACCAAAATTCGACGGTTTGATATCGAGGTTTCATCTGGGAGGTCTTTGCGGATGTTACCGGCAGCGATATGCGCTGTAGAATATGAACAAGACTTTCTACCCATTATCGTTCAAATATCTCTTAACTGTGCTCTTTGCGCTGTTTGATTTGCCTTATTGGGCATTTTACATCATGCCATCTCAATGGCTAGAAGCCTACATACTTTGGTACCTTACAAGGTTCATTGTCTCAATGCAGAATAAAAGTTGAATTCCTAATATACAGGGGTATCCTGGATGCATTTGCACAACATATACAACATGTACCAGCTCCTATGTTCGTTCAATAGTGAACTGGAGAGACACCTCCCACTTCTGTCCTCCAGATCCATATCCACCACCAAGACGGTTCCGAATCAAGCTGGATATCTTCTCTCGTAGTCGGCCGAGGCTATCCTCCGTGCCAGAGACGCGTAACTTGAGGTTAGCCATGCAAAGGCCGTAGTGAACCTGCCAGAACCTCGCATCATCAACACCGAACACCGCCGGGTCCGCCTCGATATCTTTGATGACATCAGACACCCCTTGGCCTGAGTAGGACATGAGAAGCATTGATCCCAGGGTCTTCACCAATCGCAGCCCAAGGAAGCACATGGAAAGGGCGATGGTGCCAGACAGGAGCTTATCAAGCCAATCATAGATGCGAATCGACACCAGAGGCAAGAGCAAGAGCAGGGTGGAGCAAGAGAGGGTCAAGAAATGGGATGGGTTGCTCAATACGGAAGGAAGTGATTCAATATATCCAAAGCGCATCGCCTTTCCAATTCGCGCATGGTTTTTCAATCCAATTGCAGAAACAAGGGTCGAGGAAATAGCCAGCACGGCCGTAATATCCATGCTGCCCAGAGAAACGCGATCATGAGCATGCGTATGGTGGGGCTCATGACCTGATTTCTCAAGGAAATGCTGCAGATTATGGGATATCAAGTCAAGGCCCATAAACAGAAGAAGCACACACATGGCAAATCCAGCCAGGACCTCGGCGCGCTCAAGACCGAATGGGTGGCGAATGCTAGATCTTTTCCAGACTTCGAAGTTACCCAGAACATCCACAGCCACGCAAAGAAGTGCTCCAAGCGAGTCGAACAATATCAAATGGGACAATGCCGTCATGGCCAGTGACCCGTGCGCCATCCAGAGCGTATATGCGGCCACGAACATGTGGCACACACTCCACCAAAATCGCGTCTTCTGATCCTTGGACATGCTAGACCGACATTCTTTCAGTGTTGGCATCGGGAGTGAATTGGGTAGAGCTAGGGGCGCACGTGGAGGAGGCTCGAGGAAGATCTGATGTGAGATACTGCTGTGCTTGTATTTGTGGCCACGACGTTGTCCAATGTTCTATCAGAAGTAAGTATTAGTATTGGTTTCTCAATAATCACGACTCAATCGACGCTTACCGATTTGACCACCGGACCCTTTGCCATGACAGTAGTATCAAAATTGAACGGCCCCGCCGTTGGAGAGTCGCCCGAGCCATTCTGTGTCGGTGTCACATTCTCTGCAGGTCCGGTTCCAAAGCTGAAAGAAGCCTTTGTAGGGCTAAGGCGACCCAAATTCACTGGTTCTAAAATGGCGCTCTTGGGGAATGTATCCTTCAGTGGCGACAAGGAATCGCGATCAATAGATACTCCTGCATTGGCGTGCGGAGTATGGACTGTGCTGTCATCCGATAATGGAGTCGGGGTACGTGGAGGAATGGGTAAAGGGAGGTTCGATGCCATCTCGGTGGCCTATCGAACGCGTCTCCGTCGTAAGAATAGAGTTAAGGAGTGTCTTGTGGAGGAGTTCTGGGAAAGGAGATAACGAAGGCCCAATACTGATGCCTGGTGAACTAGGTGTCGACCGGCGGAAGGGGCGGGGGTCCCAAGGGTCTCGACCGCATGTCAAGTACATCATCCACTCAAGTCTATGCTAGATTAACTACCACCCTCGTCATTCATTACTCTCCGCGATCTTTGAGCTTTGCGGTCTTCCACGGTACTTGAAGTCTTTGTGCTTCACTCCTTTCCCGTTTTTTCCCCCGCGATGCTCATCGTACCGATCTGAGAAAGAGTCCGATGCGGAGAAACCCCGTGGTATCGATGACCGATGGATAATCGCGGGTCTTTCTTTTTCCTCCTGCTGGTCTTTTATCTGCTCCTCAGCTCTCAGTCGCGTACTCCGTTGGTCAATGAGGACCGGGAGCGCCAACATGAGCTCGATCGAGAGCGGCATGCGTTCCGGCTGTTGAATGAGTCGAAGTATGGGGATTTCGATCCACCAACGGATCGTTGGCTTCCATTTGCAGGAGTCCGGCAGAATGACAGTTATGCCTGGGACCTCCTCCCAAACGTCCGCAGTCGCGTGCGCCACCAGCTACGATCCGTTCTCCTGAATGCCGGCCTCGAGCCTCCGATCGGTCTTGACGATTCCAGCATGTCATCACCGTTGAACTTGACGAAGCTTTTTCTCCCGGTATATCGCAATACTACAGGGAAACTACGGGGTGATTGGGTGCGACAAAACGATGTACAGCGCAGTACACCTCTCAACACATCTGCTATCGCTCATGAACACGAGTACTTCACTCATGAGTTCAGCTTGAACATTACGGGCAATGGTGGTACATTCTTCTTTGATCTGGAAGAAGGAGGCGGGGAGGAGCTTCAGCTAGGTGAAGGTCTAGTGCGGGAGATTAGGGCGAGCTTGACTGTTGAGAGCGAAGACTTTTGGGGTAGTACCTGGTATCTCTCATTGTTCGGGATGCACTTTCCAGAAACTGGATCGATCATTCTGACTACCTCAAGTGAGAAGTTTGGTGGGATATTCGCTTTACCTCACTTCGCACTTTCTCCTGACACTTACGAGTTGTCCCATCGGCTTCTGCTCAAGTCGCTCTCGGATACCATGTTAGAAAGGCAGAATCGCCCTCCAACCTTGTTCCCATGGTCTTCGTTGGCTGGATTGGAGCAAATTGAATTCCCGGCGCCCAAATGTGAACACATCATCTTCCTTCAGCAACACCCTGTCGTTGTTGATGGTGCTGTCGCCGACCGATTACTACTTGAGCGAATGGAACGAGAGCTAAGGTACCCGATGGGCGCACCGATACCAGACCCTCCACTAATGGTCATGTCTGCCGTGGTCTTTTCTCCCGATTGCGGGTACATACTTGAAACCAAGGGGGCACCAGAGTACCCACCCTCTGATCATCTGTACCTGTCTGGACCCAAGTACGAGGAATACAGCAAATATGCGGCTCGTTTCATATTCGTGGTTGCTGCCGTCTTTGTTGCCCAGATCACTCTTCTCTTGCGGCAGATCAAAGAGGCTTCGACTCCTTCGACCCGGAGTCGGGTCAGTTTTTATACCATCGCACTCATGGCGCTGGGCGATGCCTTCGTCCTAACTTTCATCGTCCTGGAGCTCTACGCAGCGGTTTCCTTTTTGGTCTTGGCGACTGCGTCGTTCTTGACTTTCCTCTCCGTCAGTTATATTGGCATGAAATTCATGATGGAGATCTGGGCCGTGCAGGAGCCAGAGCGGCGGGAAGAACGGCCAGTCGATACACCAGCTTCCACCACTCGTCCAGGAACGCTCCCTTTACCTGCCACTGCGGCGGTCCGGGATTCTGGTGCCACGCCTATCATTCTGACACCCGATCAAGATCCTCCGGATGATGACTTGGAACCACCACCCACTACCAATCGCACTGGCCCTCCAACCCCGACACAGGTGCGCAGCGATGTCGGTACCATGTATGCGCGCTTCTACCTCGCGCTATTCGGGATGCTTATCTTATCCATTTGGGCCGTTCTCCTACCAAGGCGCTTAGGATGGATCTATGCACGCCTGTTGTCGGCGATCTACCTCTCATTCTGGATCCCACAGATCTACCGTAACGTGATGCGGAACTGTCGCAAAGCTCTGCGCTGGGACTTCGTCGTTGGCCAGAGCATCCTGCGACTATTTCCATTTGTATATTTCCTTACAGCTAGAGGAAATGTGTTGTTCATTCGACCTGACTGGACCACTGCATTCGCAATGACCGGCTGGGTGTGGATACAGGCCTGGGTGCTAGCCAGTCAGGACGTTCTGGGCCCACGGTTCTTCGTTCCGCGGGGCTGGGCACCTCCTGCATACGACTACCATCCAACCTTGCGTGATGCTCCCGGGCCCGACGATGACCTTGAGGCTGGCGGCTCTCTGTCTATTGCATCTCTTCGGGGCGACGAGCGGGATCTGGTTAGTGATTCCAGGGATGACGACAAGCAGCGACCTCGGGACCGGAAGAGGGTGATCTTCGACTGTGCCATCTGCATGCAGGATATCGAAGTTCCTGTTCTCCCCGCACTTACTTCTGCTGGCGGAAGTAGCGTGACTGATGGGGCCGCGAACATTCTGAGTCGTCGGCAGTATATGGTGACTCCCTGTCGGCACATCTTCCATACCGCCTGCCTCGAGAGCTGGATGAGGCTTCGCCTTCAGTGTCCGATCTGTCGCGAATCCATACCTCCTGTATAAACTTCAATGAGATATCCCTTTCTGTACAAAGATCTCGATTTATTTAGCAATGGGTCCATGTCTTATGTCTTGCTATATCCTGTGTTTACAGATATGTATCATGAGGCTTTCCTTCGTGCCAATTATCTTGGGATACCTAGCCCTGGAGGTAACCCGTGTATTCTTTGCTTCATTTAACAGAGCTTTTGTGTCTAGGTATCTTATCTCGTTATATGGTCAAAGCCCTGGAGGGCCTGACATATCCAAACTCCATTGTTGAAAGAAACGTGTCTCTGTAAAACAAAAATAATATAAATCACAAGACAACATAGAAAAAGACAGATATCTAATCCGGTCGACGGCCATTCACCACAACTTCAATTCCAACTATATTATCTACAACCTCAGATCTAGTGATCGATGGTCTTGTTGTAGGCGGCCTCATCCAGCAAACCCTCAAGCTCAGCGGGATCGGAAAGTTCAAGCTCGGCGATCCAGCCCTCACCCTCAGGGCTGGTGTTGATGATCTTAGCTTTATCCTCCAGAGCGGCGTTGCCGCGGATGACCTTGCCAGTCACGGGGGAGAGGACGTCCGAAGCAGACTTGACGGACTCAACAGCACCGACGGGCTCGCCGGCGCTGATCTCAAGGTCGGCCTCGGGGATCTCAACGAAGACAACATCTCCCAGGGAGCTGGCGGCGTACTTGGTGATACCGATCTTGGCTGTAGGGGTTCCGTTAGCTTACTGCTATTCACATGTATTCAATTTGAGTTATCCGTATGGATAAACGAAATCGACAGCATGTCGAGTAACTAACCAGTGTTGGCACCGTCGGCCAGCTCGATCCACTCGTGCGACTCAGTGTACTTCTTTACCTGGGCTATAGATGCCAATTGAAGGCGCCGTCAGCTATCTATGACCTCATAGAGCTCAATTTGGTCCACGAGAGGCCACAACGAATCCATTCCCTACATGGATAGCGCGTTCCGACCACCAATGCCAGCTTGAAGGGCAGAATAACTCACCAAGAGGGCTCTGCGAGAAGCTTCGGGTTCCCCGCGGGAAGCGGAAAGCAGGCGCAGCACGGCAGGCAGAGGCAAGAGGCTTCTGGGCAAGGGCCCGGGAAGCAAAGGGACGGATAGAGCGGGCAACGGCGGACATTTTGGGGGAGTATTGGGAAGTAATCGAGAGGAAATGAAGAGAGAAGGAGAGAGAAGAGTTTAAGAAGGAAAGGAAAGAGTGCTTCCCCGGCGGAGTTGCGTTGACGCTGATAAGATGGCGCCAAGACTTTGATAAGCTCCGACTTCATTCGGATTTTGCGCGACAAGAGTCGATCTTCTTTCATTCATTCGATCAGGTTTCCACGCCACCAGTCGATGCAATGTTGTACGAGCTAATTGCTATTGTACGTATCCGCCTCTAGGCTCAGTGCTGAGTGATTATTTGATTCCGGAAACTAATGTGCGCGCTTCCGCCAACAGGTCCGCCCGGGCAGCCTCCACGAGGTTCGAGAGTACGTTATGCGACAAAAACCCGGCTTCCCGCTCCCTCTATCGGCGTCCCCCTAACCTCATCCACAGAATTGCCCGTAATGCCGGTGTCCAGGTTATCCGGTCCGGTGGTGTCGTCCGCGGCTACACCAACTGGGGCCCGTTCCGTCTGCCCAAGGTCACCACCAAGCACCAGGCTCGCTACAGCGAAGGTCACCACTTCATCATGCGCTTTGATGCCTCCGGCGCTGTTCAATCATCTATTCGCCGCACTCTCGGTCTCGATCCGCGAATGATCAACTTCTCGGTCGTCAAACTGGGCGACAAGCTCGAGGAGATCAAGGACGTCGAGGGCAGGGTCCAATGGAACAACAACCACAGCATCACAGAGACTATTCAGGCTTCGCGGAGGTAGATGCAGTCCCACGGACGTTGTGGTGAGATCTGGGGTTGGTTTTGAGCATCCTTTCTTTTTTGTGTATCCCTATGGCATGGGGAATCGGGTATAACACCTAGGCACTGTCAGCACAATCGGCGCAAATCTGTATAACACCTGCAGTCTGATACTCTTCTTCCAATATAACTGTTATTGTACGCAAATACATATCTACCTGTCCCCACATGCCCGATATATGATCACGTGACTCCATCCCGTGCCTCGGTTCCCCGGTTTCAACCCTCGGCTTTTTCCTTGGTGAGTGGATTTCAGGCCTGTCGACGCTTGAGATAGGACTGATCTGGTCACATTGGCATCAGATCAGATTTATATAGCTCTTCTGTTGTGGACCCATCCCTATCTCAGCCGTTTCTAAGTTCGGGATTTGCAGGCGAATTGAGGCTACTTTTTAGCTGCTCGCACTAGTTTTTCATGCATTTATATTGACTGAGCTGGGCCTGTTTGATAATGTCTCCACGCAGGGCGGCGGACAATGATCGCAGTGGACTGACTGCCCCGCTCAACTTTGTGGAGTTGATGGCCCTGGAACGACTCGATGATACAGAAGTCACACAGTATGGCGCTGCCGAACCAGAAAGGGTTGAGCGCTTCCACTCATTGGCTGCTCCTGCTTCTCCTGGCGAGGGTACGCGCTCATTTGGTGGCCATGTATACGCCCAAGCTGCGTATGCCGCATCAAAAACCGTAGGTAAAGGTTTCGTGGTCCATGTAAGTTTCTGGCAGCCCCGAATGGGAACGGTTAACTGTATACTTTGATGTATATCGATGCTAACCTATGACAGGACATGACGGGTACATTTATCTTGAGCGGCCGGCTGGACGTCCCATATGTATATACCGTCCGACATGTTCGAGATGGCTTCATGTATTGCACACGGGCAGTTGATGCTCGACAAGACGGCAAAATCTGCTTCTCATGCATCTGTTCCTTCAAGCGCGATGAAAACCAGTGCGATTTCCATCACCAGCCCCCATCAGTGCAGGAGCGCTTTCGGGACGTTTTGTCTGCCAAACGACCCCAAGACCAGCCCGTCAGCCCCAGTGTTGACGCGGAGTGGTGGATTGAAAATGTTCAACAAGGACATATAGAAGAGCGAGAATTCCCCGGTCTTGACGTACGGAAGACCGACATGATGGACTACAACAAGACCAAAACCCAGAAGGGGCATCAAGAGAAATATCGCCAATTGACACACTACCGTCTGAAGGGTTCACCAGATGAAGATCCCACGGCAACTCTCTCTCTTATTAAGGAGAGAGATCAGGCTGGTGAATACGATAATCTCTATGCCTGTGCACACATGTACTCCAGCGACAAGAATTCCCTTTTTCTGGTTCCGCGCGCCCTTGGAATCAAGCATTGGCGCCAAATGGCTAGTCTTACTTTGACTGTGATTATCCATCAGCGTGGTGAGGCATTGCGAATGATTGATTGGGACGCCTCCACCAGCAACGGTCTACAGATGAAGTGGTTTATACAGGAGGGTTGGACGCCTTGTTCGGGCGAGAACAGAGCTGTGCATGAAAGCCACTTGTGGAGTCCTGATGGCACGTTGGTCGCCACATCATTACAGGACGGTATGCTCCGATTGCGAAAAGTTGGACGAGCAGGCAAACTGTAGAATACCTTGATATATAGAGCGCTGATTCATCTGGGCACTTGTTTAGACTTAGAATAGATGTTGTCCAATTTTGGAAGGCTTTCGTCGTGCAATTACCTTACTTCAGAGTAGATTGAGATGTTTGCAACCAGCAAAGTACCCCTAATTTATGGGTATCATTCAGTTTTGTTATTCCAAGGTCACGTAGGACCTCAGTACGTTTGAAAGTAATTGATCTTCAAGTTCCTTAACTAGTTAAGAGTAATCTCTATTTCATGCAAATATTGTGGGAAATGGTCAATAATTATTCGGAATGAGAATCCGAGGCGAGAATAGAAAACAATAACACCTGATAAAAGCCCTACAAGTTAGAACCTATCTCTATTTAAGCACAGGACCTAATCCTCAAAGTGGTTAGTATAGTCAACCCCAGTATGTACTTTAACGATTGTGATCACGTGAACCATGACGTAAGGCATTGGTGGAGGATGTTGTCTTTTCTTTACCATCACAACTTCTTTACGGCGGTTGTGCCCAACACCTGTCCCATCATGATTCATGACTATCTGTGAATCCAATATGCAAAAGACAATTCTCCTGGTCTTTATACATGGCTTCAAAGTATGAGCATCCCTGCACATTCCCTTGTTAAGATTTCCCCGCACAGTACCTTCTCCACAGCCCGCATATGCAACACAAACGTCGAGAGCTAGGCTAACATACTTTTGGACTTTCATAGGGTGGCGATGATACTTTCGGCAATTTTCCAGAGCACCTGCGTGTTCTAGTCAGCAGGGCACTTCCTGCTGTCAAGGTCACAACAGTCGTCTACCCCAAGTATGAGACCAGAGGTGACTTGAAAGAATGCGTGGGGAGATTTCGCGAGTGGTAAGCACTATCTAGCTCTCACATCCAATATGCTTGCTTCTCTTGGAAACTTGTTCTAATTGCTCATATTTGCTGCAGGCTCCAAAATACTGTGATCGATCTAGAAGTTTCAAACCACACCTCGTCGCCCACCGTTGACCCGTCCGTCCATGTCTTCCTTGTCGGACACTCCATGGGAGGAATTGTGGCAGCAGAGACACTACTGTTACTAGCAGATGAACAACCCATACCTCATAATTCTGGATCGAACTCTCAATCAGCACCTCAACCAGATGACCATGCGCCTGTTGTGGAACCTGGGACCTTCATGTTCCCCCACATTCAAGGAGTTCTCGCTTTTGACACTCCATATCTGGGCATTGCTCCAGGAGTGGTGGCGCATGGTGCGGAGGGACACTATCGCAATGCCACAACGGCCTACAATACTTTCACAGAGGTTGCAGGGCTTTTCGGCTACGGAAAGGAAAATAGATCTGGAGGGGCCGCTTCTGCTACAGCCGCAAAGGAGCCCCCGAAAGCTCTACCACCACCCACCGATGCTGCTGCGACGCCATCCTGGCAGCGATGGGGTCGATATGCCATGTTCGCTGGTGCTGCGGGCGCTGTGGCGGCCGGGGGAGCGGCTGCTCTGTACTCCCAACGCCAGAATCTGTCTGCGAGTGTTGACTGGGTATCCTCGCATCTGGCCTTCGTTGGCTGCCTAGCACGGATGTCGGAATTGGAGCAACGGATTTCGAGACTGGCCAATGTGGAGGAGGAACGGGCCATTAGCTGTGTCAACTTCTACACCTGCCTCGGGCAAGGAGCGGGGTCTTTAGTAGAGAACATTGGGACGGGAAAGACTTCATTCAGTCAAAGGATCATCCGTTCGAAGAACAGAACTTTTTGCAAACTTCCACCTGATGTCGACAGTGGCGAGGAGATCGCATCTTCAGCGCGGCCTGGACTTCGGTGGAGAAAGGCCGTCAACGACCAGGCCGCAGATGAGGTCAAGGCACACGTCACCATGTTCCTGCCCAAAGAAAACCCTGCATTTCTCGATCTTGTCGGCGAGGCCTGCAAGACCTTGGTGGCATCGATCGACAAGGGCTGGTACAATACGTCGATAGGTCCGGACGAAGGGAGCGATCCAAACATCCAAGCTGAAGAGCGTGCACCAGGAAAAGACGACTTCATGGATGCAGATGACGTTGTCGTCCTGGATTGAAACAAATGCCCGACGCCAATTGACTTTGGGCTTTCTCCACCCGTCGAACACGCCTGGAAACTTTCCTGGGATTGGAAACTTCCACCCCATGCGACCTTCTCCTGATCGGCGGTCTCCATTTTTCGTTCCGCCCGCCTGTGCCGCATCAAAGCCTCCACATACGACAGCCAGCGTTGATCTGATACGAAACGAATGATTGCTCCGCCGGCTGAAATAAACTTCTATTGTACACTACCGTGGAGCTAACATGAACTATCAGCTGGCAAGGCCTCGCCCAGTGCTATGGTCTCGGCCGAGAGAAAAGCGGTGGTGTCAAAGATCCTGCAGATCAGGGCCACGTTGATCCTGTCACTCGTTTCGGCTCTGACAGGCCTCGATGGCGGTTAACGGTGAATGGCTCTGAGACATTCTGTGTCTTGCTTTATGTGGCATAGGACCGGAGAGCGTGCTCCGTCCAGAGTTCCAGTCCGTTCCCACTTGCTACGGTGAAGAGGATCGACTCTCGGGATTAAAACTAGCATGTAGATACTTCATGGTGCCAAAGACATAGTTACACATCCTAGGCAATAACAAACCTATGCTTATGATAACACCCTCCTTTGCCCATCACTACAGCATAGCGTATCCTTCAAGGCACTAGTGTCTGAGCGCAATGTCAATGCATTGAACTACCTAGGTACCTATTGAAAAGTCAATACATATCTCATTAACAGGACGCGAAGTACCGCTCCACTCCATCCCGACCATCCATTCCCATGTGCAAGTCACTAATAAACAAGACCACCATGCACGCACCCCTTGAAATGCAACATAGTTTGAACATATGCACTAAAGCTAAAGTATGAGACAGAACGAAGTTGAATATCATCTGATAAATGGTATGGAAGACAAAAGTGGTTAATAGTTTTGGTGGCTGTAACTCGAGACACGGTGGTGGTACAAGCTGCCTGCGTATTCAGAGTTGTTGTCCTGGTAGGTAGTTTGACGGCGATCTTCTTCCGGAAGCAGCTCCTTGACCTCCCAAGTATTGGGCTTAACACCGACTGAGAATTCGAGGTCCTCGGTGGTGATTGAGTCCCAGAACTGGACCACGTTAGCATTTTGTAGATACTAGATGTCGGAGATCCACAGCTTACCTTGTAGATCATCATCACTGCAAGCAAGTTGCAAAAGGTAGCAAAGAACAGACCATCCAGATAATGCTGGACGTTATTGCAGATGACATCGCTGAATGCGTAGAGAAGCACCTGTCCGATGATAAAGACCAGCAGACCGAAGCAGATATGACCGAGCGGCCAGCGGTCATCCAGCGTGTTCACGACCAGCAGCAATTGCATCACGATATAGACTGCAATACAGATGGCGTTGAAGAGGTAAAGCACCACAAACAAGCCGACAGTGTTCTCAGGCCCCAATCCGCCCCATGACTTGAAGGTCAAGAGGGAGATCACGAACGTCATGGCAAACATGGCAGCAGAGCTGATCCGAATCAGCCACACCGATAGTGCAGTGCCATCCTCGTACAGCTGGAAGCCCACGAAGCCGTTGACAAGCAAGCAAGTGCATAGAGCTGATATCAGACCACTTTGCACTGCTACGAAGTACGGAAATGGCCCGCTCTTCGGAGGAACCACACCGGCATCAATGATGAGGGAGCAGATGGTGAGCGCCAGATAGATATAGAAGACGGTAATGATCTCCTTGCGGCCTATCAGCATTGGTATAAGGTGTTAGCCACGCATATCTACAATTGGTCTACCGAGTAAGACGAACCAACAGCGGTGAACTTGGACCTGATATGCAGAATCATAATCACCGTCATGGCCAGTGCAATGATATGCATAAACGAGGCGGCACCCTCGAATATGATAGTATTCGCAACCTCAATGTTCCGCGCATAGCAGTTGGAGATAATGCCCGTGGCACCGGATATCGACGAGGGCGGGCCTACTAAGGAGCATAGCGGCACCGGCACCTTGGCGCATATCGAGTCGAACTTGCCAAATCCCATGATGCTGGTGACGTTGGGTGGTGCAACTGCCAACAACAAACAGAGGCTTTCCCGTTGCGGTGGGCGGTCACCAAACGAAGGCTGTCTCCACAACGACGGTGGAACGGTGGAGAGGGTGATGACTAGATGTTTCTCTCACTATTGCTCACTACTCTCTGCTCTTCTCTTCCCCAGAGCAACAGGTAAGGCTCTTTTCTTTTCAAACGAGTGTCGTGGCCGACGTCCAGGACAGGCTGAGTTGAGATTTTCTTCTGCGAGGGGGGAAAGAGGTCACGGGATGCAGTGAGCGGACTATTTTTACATTTCTAGATCGGGACTAGCTCCGTTTCCCCAGGCTGCATGCTGAGTCATTGCCACGTGACTGGGCTCGGATCGGAGTTCGGCCCGGACGATCGTGCGAACCCCCTTTCTGCTCTCACTACGGTGTGGGAAGTGAGGCTGGTCCCGCGATCTGTCTCGGTCCATTTTCGGTTATGTCGGACCACACAACCTGCAGAGGCTCTACCCGAGACGAAGGCTAACGGCAGCTGCAAGACTATGTATGCCCGCTGCTGGCTCCACAACGCGATAAACCTAAGGGCTGGTAGACCCAGAAGCACACCGAGTCCGTATCACCGGGGCGTACTATTGGATCTGCGGCACGCCAAAGACAGACCCAAAATTGGACATCGCTCGCGGATCCTACGGAGGCTTTCGACCATTGAAGAACTGGAAATGTGGATAGACCTTCAGCTGCAGTTGAAACGTGACTTAGTGTCGCACCATGTCGTTTAGTTGATTGTGCCGAACTCATTTACCGTCTCCATTCTACCTTGTTTAGCGTATGATTAACTCTATGACGGTTCTTCTAAATAATCATGTAGCGTCTAGGCTTTTTCTTATTTCTTAGCGTATGATTAAATCTAGTTATGAAGGTTCTTCCTCTTAATAATCATCTAGAGTCTAGGCTTTTTCTTAGTTATTTCTTATTTTAAGTTTCAGATTTTAGTTTTTCATTTTTACTTCGGTCCACAAGGCGCAGGGCAACACAATCCCGCGCTACAGCAATGGACCCATTCGCCGTCCACAGAGCCATTTAGATGCCGGCCTTTGGCGTTACGGATGGTGGATTGATAAAATCCAAAACAACTGGTGATCGTCTCGGTCAAACGACAAAAGTCAAAGAGCGTCATTAAGCGAGTCGGAGCTAAGCTGTGGCCCCAGTGAGGAGACTGTTTCTGAAATTTCGATCTGGAGAATGCCTCCTTCTTTTGATTCGTGGAATTGGGTCGGAGATGCAAATGCGACGCAGGAGCCTTTCAAGCATGGCGTACAAGATCGGACAGTCGGTCTCCGAATTTAGTCTGCTGCCATCAACACTACTACCCTAGATGACCCTAATCCTATCAATCTCCTTCCTAGCTTGGTTTACGGTGCCAACTCCCTTTGCTAGGATATTGTGTACTGTAAACTGACTGTACATTGACAATAGTATTTCCTACCTATGATTCACTCAATTCGCTTATAGCGTCTATGTATCCGTAGATCTCCTTTTATTCTCCTTTATCGGCCACATCGTGCCAGGGGAAAGGGGTTTTATCTAATCAATCAAGAGCACCCTCTAACAGGGGGTTTCAAACGGTGTCGAAGCTCCATTCCAAATTCTTATTATTTTTTTCACTTCTATTTTCCGGACCCATCGCTCTCTCCGATTGGTATCCCCAGCTTTCCAATAGCGCAACGCAGGAGAACGTTACAACAGTCGTCACCTGCAGCAATGGAAGATCGCCTGACATGGAAGTGAAGCACTACAGGTGCCTTGCCGCTCAAAATACCTCATTCGCTGTGTGACAGTTCCCACACGCGCTGGCTGCGTCTCACGACGTGTCTGTTCCATGCATGGAGATCCTGACTAGCGCCACGTGTGAGTGGAAGAAGCATCAACGGCTGCCCGGGCGTGACGAACCGCGTCGATCTCCCATCTATCCGATGGATAATATGCCACACGAGGTAACTACCAAGGGGTCTCATCAGGGAAACTTTGCCGATCCCTGATAATCTTAGGCCAATTTCCGACAATGGTCCTGCCGGGCGTGTTTTATATAACGGTCGAGCCATAGACCAAAGCTATTCTTTCTGTAGGGCCCGCTTGGACAAGGGTACCTTTTAGGGGGATTGCTGGTGGGGTGGTGGAACAGGGCAAGAGCTAGGGACCGTCCAGAATGTACTACGGAGTATACTGCTTCTTACGAAGTGAGGTGTGGAATTATGCAGTAAAATGTGAAATGTAAAATGTAAAAATTCCTGTAGCTTTGCGATTGACGGGTATCTGTGTGTTCCGTTTCCTTATTTTTTTGCTCCGTCTCCCACCGTTACTCGAAAGCACGTCCACTTCAATCCTTCTTCCCTATTTACTCTCGAACAATCTCCATGTCGCGCCTTCGCTCTTGAGAATATCCTTCCTCTTCTCCCTTTCAACAATCTACAAGCTATACCTCGCCATTCCTTCATACAGCATCCCCCGATGGGATCAAAATGTGCAACTATTTCAAAAACTATTACATCTATAGCACCTGCTCAAACCCCACCGCCCATTTCCTCCGCACTTCCGTGGATGGGAGCAAGGAGAATCGCTGCCCAGAGAGCCCGCACGACCGGTTCATTATAGTAGTAGGCAAATGTCTACTATGTCGATGAATTCTCAGCAATGCCCTTAGGCATCGATCCGTGACTCCCGAAAAGACTCCACCCCGTTCCTATCTTGTCTCGCCCGGCCCGCCGTTCCTCGTGCACTGCAAACAACCTTGGAGACCCGAAGAACTGCCGAGTGATTTGGCTATAGCCGACCCACCATTTCGATTCGACTATCCAGTTAAAAGCCTGTATAAGGCCGAGCACTCAACTTGAAATTTGGTTATTCGTGCGGCCCTGATCGACATTGTCCTCTATATCGGCCGGGAGTATAGGGCCCGCTCCGGTACAAACTTTACAACCCTTTTACAGTTTCTGAGTTCTGTGGAGTGATTGGCTTTGCGAAATTATTCAGGAGCGTTGCCTTTTTTTGCCTACATCTTGCGTGTTGGTTTCAATTTCCCTTTTCTCATTGATTCCCTTTTCACATTGGTGTTGGCGTTAATGGGACTGTCCACGGGTGCTATTCTAAACGGGGAATCGATTGTTGGACTTTGGCTTATGGTTCAAGCGACTACTTTCTTTTTGTTTCTTTTGTCCCCTCTTTCGACTGCGATTGTTCTCCCCATTTTCATGTATCCTCTAACTCCCTTGTATGATTACGACTTGTTTTCTTGGACTTCAAAAAGAAGGGCGTGATCCCTGCATCTTCTTCATCACATGTTATTGGAGCATACGACCCTAAGGCATGGGAAAGGAGAGCCGATTAAGGTCTGTGTCCTAAGGGGGTCCCGCACGGGCAACGTGGTTCTACTATTCTCCATTCCCGCACATAGCGGAAAAGGGGGTCTTAGCCCAGTGGTGTGACGACAAACCCTCATCCTTGCGAACAATGCTTGCACTGTCTCCATATCAAAGCTGTTGTCTTGTTGCTTTTAGGAGGCTTGTCGATTGACTCTGTGCTGTATTCGACGTTGCAGCTGCACGACAGGGGAGTGACAGGGTGAGGTGCATGTATGTCTGTGGGAGATAAAAAGAAAAATTTATCTGCAATTCCGCGCAATCTCCGTGGTCGAGGGCGCACAAGCCTGAAGCTCATTTCAATCGGTGCCTCCCGCAGCAATTACGGACGTGTGGTATCGTTGATGTTAGTCCTTTAGCCCTGGACTGTGTTTGCTTGAGCCATGCTTTATCTATTGCATGGCGTTTCTAGCACTTTTACACCCTGTAGCGGACGTGTCTCGTGGCAGAACTGAGAAATGGTTACATCATGTCCATAATCAATCAGTGTGTAAAGGCGTAACTTTATTTACCGGCCCGGGTTTAGAAAGAACCCTCTATCTATGACAGGGAGTGGCTGAAGGATGCGATCACAAGGGTCTAGACTAGGTGAGCTTACTAACGAAAGCCGGAAAAGGAAGGGGTTTACCCCAAGGATGCAGGCTGCGGGCTGTACTCGGTATGTGCTCGGATCAAGTGCCGGATGCCGCACCGCAATCTTCTAGATCCCTCTCGATTGCGGATGCCCTGCACTTAGCCCTACTCAGTCTCACGCATGCCAGCGGAAGAACTGATTATCTATGTTCTTATTCTGCGCTAGGGTTATGCAGAAATGCTCTATCTGTGGCACGCTACTGCGTTCAATACTAGCCATTGCATGGTTGTTCCATTTACGCAATAGCGCATATGAGACTTTTGATTATCAAGACCTGTGGTTGGTGTACAATACTTAGGCAGGGGCATTCTTTGGGATGGGAAATTGGGATATTAATATCATATCTTAAGGTTAAGTCTGTTCCTTGGAACAGTTTCACCAGCAACTTGGCATGTTTCAAGCTACAGATCATGAGAATCCTGCTGGAGTCTATATCGGGAAATCAACACAATGGATCTGTAAGTGACAACACGGCCCACCAGCATAGCTTTCGAAGCGAGCTGCAATACCATGCCTAGGTATAGCTCATGCAGTGGTTTATTTTCACGTCCCAGTAGGGTTGGAATTAACAATTCCTACCTTACTCTTTCACATGCTCAAGTCTAGTACCGCGTGGCTTGTGTAGAGTGGCCACGTAGGGGCTAGACGCACACGAGCTATCTAACAGCAAGCCCCTGTTATTTAACGGTTGAGCTACTGACAAGGGTATCATCCTGAATTAGAAATACCTCGAGACCCGCCGGCATTAGCAGGTTCAGCCGATGCCACTTCAGAGATAAGCAAAAATATCCTTGATTAGAGACGCTTCACTTCAGATTTGATCCTAGTTTCATTGATGATTGACGTCATTCATAAGCGCGACAATCCGTCTAGTTGCCTCAACCATTTTAAGTAAGAATTCCTGAACTATTTTGTCCAGGAAAACCTAGGTAGTCTTGTTAACAACTAGCGTAAGCTTAAGTGCGTAATTCCAAATAAGTACTTTTGTCATGGTTCCAAGTGGATTCACCCGCATCAAACCCCACGGCATTTCCTAGCCTCTAACTACAGTAGGAAGTATCCGCAGTTCATCATAGACCCCATACGATTTTCAGAAATCTCAAATTCAAGAGATCGACGCCGTATAACGTGACCATCTCCGGTTCCAGCTCTATCATGCGGTCTGTCCGAACCTCAAGATTTCGGGTTTCGGAGTACCGAAGCAGTACCGAAGGCCACGGCCGTTATCCACCTTCCGAGAGGATATATAGGTGAAGCTTTGGATTGAAATCAGGCTAATTGCGAGACTACCAATGATCAATGTTATAATGAGCTTGGAACATCTGGGATGCAGCTTGACGATCGCTTGTCTAGCGACATGATCTTCTGAAAATAGCCTCTTACTGCCTCGCTATCATAGATGGGCCTTTTTATTTAAATTTATCTGTAAATGCAAAGTGAGGCACAACTGTCTTCTCCAGGTTCGTCCACAGCTGAAACTCGGGCTTGCTCCGACCCGGAACCAGCCCTATTCGTTGGAAGTAGGTTGCTATGTGGACCGTCTAAAATAGCCGAGCATGTCCCGGTGGGTAAGGAGTGCTGAACATCATTTTGCAAAGTCAAGACCCATGATCGTCTGGGCCCTCCACTTGGTCTTTCACCCCGGATACATAGTAGAGTTGGATCATGCAGGGTTATTGTCATGGCATACTAGTGAAGTGGGTCGATTTGCATGGGTGAGCTGCGCTCCAATATCGGCCCATTAATGGATTTCAAATGGATTAATTAATCTATGTACAAAATTCCTAATCAAGTGTAGGAGTCGACTAGAAACGGACTTCCGGTCGAATCGCAATTGGCCTAGGGCTCCACGCGGGTGGTAAACAGGTATAGCGAGGACAGGGCTTTCGTGATACCTTGGGCCCAAAGTGAAGCCCTGATAGATCCTTAAGACGCAGACTAAGAGCTGAAGAGGTTCGTTTGCGGCTTATCGGCTGACTCTCCTTGTCTTCACTAGTTGAGGTGCTCAAACTCGACCTGGAACAGGACACGGTGATTAGACTGTGCAGGTATTGAAAGTTCTCCTCTTCGGGCTCTTCCTTGTTGCCACTGGGTTGTTGCATGACCGTGCGCATGGTGGAAGAAGATCTCTTGGCGTGTGTGTTGTTTTCGGGGGATGATCGACTGACAGTAGCAGCCAGTCCTGCTAACTCGCTGACAATCATCTCCGTGTCGGTGCAACACGGTGTATCTCTTTTGGGTGTTCGCATGGCGTGGTAGTCAGGGCCTTGTATGGTTGTTTTGTCTTGGATGTTGGCTTCATTGGATGGTTGGTTTTGTTTCTCGACTTTCTCGGCTGGATACGCTGCTCTCTGCGCGTTTCTTTTGCGTTGTTGGCACCGCCGGGCGATCATTGATCGAAGGATGGACCACGGCCCGTGCAGCTTGTGACATTGGACGACGAACATGACGGTGGGGGTAATTTCTGTTCGAGGCTGTTATCAGTAAAGGTACCTGGGGAAGTTGTAGACTCTTTGCAAGCATGTTGTATACTCACAACGCAGACGGGGAATATGTTTAAATCGAAGGCTTTTATCGTCCAGGATGTACCTCAACAGTAGCACGCAGGTAAGGGTTACAGCAAGTGTTTGCAGAAATCAGATAACCTTGAAGTAGTCACGAAAGTTAGAGCGCTTGAAGTCCAGACACGAAATATAAACCACCGCCCCCTTTTCTAAACGACCAAGCCGGGGTATCTCCATCCATCCAGCACATCTATCCAGGAAGCCCTGGAGACCCTCACTGCACTAATCCAACCCAAAGCTAAAACCCAGCCCAAATCATTACTGCCCGCATCTTTCAAATCGAAACAATTCTGAAACAGCGGGGAATCGGTATAGGGTCTATATGAGCTAATCTAGCAAGCACCGAGCCGTTAGATCCAACCGGCAACCCGCTTCCGACGAACCTTGAAAAGTGGACACCTCAGATTCGCTTAGTCGACTCGCCCAATGCTGACTGCATATGTGGCTTCCCTGGCTTCATTGGCGTTTAACTTTTTGATATGTCACTTCGTTTATAAACGCGCTACCGCCGGGTGGTTCTTTGCAGCGCGCTTGACGACTGTACGCCGTTTGCGGGTCTCGATTGTTTGTCAATGGGGATGGATGATGGACTTGGGCCGGGGCGTTGAGACTGATTGGGAATCAGACGGGGCTGATTACTTGACATCTCGGAAATATGCAATCGGAGATGATGCTCGGGAAATGAGACTTGATTTGTTCTGCTATGAAGTGTTATGGTTAAAAAGGCATCCAAACGAGTGCGATGGGTTGCCTCACTCGAAATGCAACTCTACCCAGTCCTAGGATCCCGCACCATACAATATAGCTAGAGATCATCAGCCAAAGTCATAACCAGCAAGACCAAAACATACCATGCAAGCATCATCACCATCACGACACTCCATCTCCCTCTTCATCACAAACCCCATACGCTCATAGATCTGCACGTTAGGCGCATTCTTCGAACTCTCCAAATAACACTTAACCCCCTCCCGATCCGCCTTATCCAAAACAGTCTTGAACAGTAACCCCCCAATACCCTTCCCCTGCACCTCAGGATGCACAGCAACAATATTACAAAAATAATACCCACGATCATCATCCCATATCTGCGCTTGCGCTTCCTTCTGGTTCTGCTTCCAGATCCAGTAGCGGTTTGTGCGTAGCCCCCCACGGCCTATATAGCGGATATTGTTGTATAACTGGTTGAATGAGAGAATCCATGACTGGGTCCAGGAGTACCAGCTCGCTTGTGCGGGCTGGGGTGTGAGCCAGCAGGAGATACCGAGGACGGGGGAATGAGGTGTGGAATTGTCTTTGGCGACTTGGAATAGCGCGTTCTTGATGCCCCAGTGGCAGCGCGCAGAGAGTGATGCGTAGTTTCTCTGTTTGTTGAACTGGGTATTCTCCCGTTTAGTGTAACGGGTTCGGATGCCCGACCGCGATACGGAGGAGAAGCGTGTTAGCTTTTCAGATGTCAGACGTGATGTTGAGAGGTTCGGTTGCATACTCTTGATGCATCGAATACCCACTTGTAATATGGGTCGTCGGCGAAGGCTTGCTGGATTACCTGGACGGCGCTGGGAATATCGGCCTCGGTCAAGTCGATGACTTCGATCGCCATGGTGGATGTGGTGAGTGGGTTCCCGAGGTTACGTGGGTCAACTGGGTCTGGTCACGGCGTTGTTGTAACCCCACAAAACTCACGCTGGGTCACGGTGTGAAGTTCGAGTGAAAGGGTACTTTGGACTGTTAGGCGATGCGTAGCTGTCAAAGTTAGAATCAAGACCCCGCTATCAGTTTACGGATCCAGTTCACTCACCGGCGGAGATTCTAACAGAGAGCAGGCTTAACAATGAGGTTCAAATAAGGTGTAGCAAGTGCCGAAGTGAGTTCGAAACTAGGATCTTAGGTTCGAATGTTGAAAGAAATGCACAATGTCATTCCGAGGCACCTGAGTCTACTAGAGGTGGATCTAAACCGGGGAAGGCAGTTGGACGCGGGCTTATCTTATACCGTGTGGAGCTCTACCTTCTACGCAGTATGGACCTTTGTTCACTCTAGATCAACATCGTCGTATAGATCATAAAATATAGTTTATGCAGAACCCTCGGAGACACCTCTCCAAAAACACCCCCGTAAACACATCCGCGCCTTTTGCCTTTGCCCAAGCGGAACGTCCTATGAACATGACCATGAACATGGACAGACAGAGAATCCAATCCATACCGGGCCCAAGTGCCCATGGAACTTTGAAAAGTCCAAAGAAAACAAATCTATAAGAGCGCTGAGAACGAGAATCAACACATTTGCCCTCTACACCAGTTCCCGTATGAACAATATCGTAACTTCGTGGCTCGGATCTCGTGATGCGACGTGACTGTACAGTGTCACACCCAAGGAAGATTATGTAGAAGAAAATTCGTCTAGCCGCACCCACTCTCGCGGGACGTCCATGCTTCGGTTGACGCGCGCACCTGGAGTGAGAGGGATGTCGACGCGGCCTCGACCCCGGTCGTCATCATCATGCTCTTCGTAAAAGGATAACCTGGAGAAGTAATCCTCCAATACCGTCTCGCGGTCGTTGTTGCCCACGATGGTGGTATACTCCGGGGGAGGAGTGACGAGGGGAGGTGGCGGTGGGACATCCTCAAAGGCGGGAGGGGCGAATGACGGCGTGCGAAGGAGATGCATCGGTCGAGGAATCTCCTGCACATCTCGCTGCATATCCCGTCTGCTCTCTTCGTGGGCTAGATGGGCCTGTGGCGGCCGGGCAAGACCACCAGATCCATTTGTGAAGCTTCGAGACACGGGCCGGCCTGCTATTGAGGCCCGTCGGCTTAGATTGGTAGAAGAGTCTTCACGGTCGGAAGTGGACTGAGGGATCGAATACTCGCGCGATGCGACAGGCGCGCCGGGGCAGCCGCACTGGTACTCCTGCGCTGGCGGCTCCGGATCGCTGGCCGGTCTCGTATAAGCGGGGAGGTAAATATTTGCCTGTGTAGCCTTGCAGGACAAGATGTGGAAGGGCGAGTCGATGGAGATCTCGAAATGTCTCCGTTTCCCCGTATCTTTTTCGTCGACCTTGGAAAGGCGAAGCACAATCTACAATTGAGGTTAGCACGTGAAGAATGACCAAATTGGGTGAGCCGCAGAAGCTTGACTTACCTTGATCCAGTGATTGATTTGGATGTTTTCATAAGTTGTATCAAAGTGTAGGCGCTGCGCCTCATCGCGGCCCTTCATCTCGTGACAACTCGGTAATTGCACATTAAACTCCATTTCGGTCGGTCCGACACCGGATGAGTCGTTGGACAAATTACCCAGCAGGTTGGTGCGAGTTCGGTCCACGATCTCCTCTCCTCTGGCAGCTGCCGCACGGTGGTCCCAATCGATGCCACCTCCGGCGGTGACTCGCATAGTGCTGCCCGGGTAGGTACTCGTACTAGCAGATTCCGCTCGCTTCTCGAACAGTAGCACCTTCTTCGCCGGCTGCAGTCGATGGACGCTCTTGTCGGCGGTCCAATGCTGGATGTTTTCCGTGACGTAGACCTTGATCCGATGACACTCTACCTTTGCCAGCGGAGTTAACTTGAACGCAATCGGGATCTGAGAGCCCAATGGGAATGATTTGCCAGAAATGACAATGTCATAGTGAAGCTGGTCCTCCCAGTTCCTCGAAATGGCGATGGGCTCGACCTGCTCCAATGAGCCCTCGGCCGGGGTGCGAATCACGGGAATCTCCATCGTGCCTAATAGATTGGGTCGGAATGCGCCCGATCGCTCCACAATGGCCTCCAGGTCATATCTCACAAAGCCCAGGTCTGTTTTGATCGTCTCCGGCAAAGAGCCATCGATTGGAAATTCGAAACTGTACAAGTAGTCGCCGACGGGGAACATGCGGTAGTTGCGCTGCGGTTGAGTCTGGGAACTAACGGGAGGTTCATTCTTGCTGAAACTTCGCGCATGACCCCGCGCGCCCGGAACAGAAAGGCGGTTGGCATCTCTGCCGGTGGTCGGTCCGAGAGAAGTGACGGAGTTACTCTTGGAAAACAGCTCTCGAGTCGTTAAGGAAACGGTGTCCTTGCCACCTGGCACGTGTGATATAGGTTTGGCGTGCTGGTAGTAATGCGCTCCGTAGTCGTTTTGCATCAAAGCTGTATCTCCGTGGTTGAAGTAGACGACACCATGCGTGAAGAGGTCTTTCTTATCGTGGAATTGAATCTTTTTCGGAGGGATACCTAGAGTGAGAAGTTAGATGGTATGCGCCGGTATCGGATGGGGATGAGTGCAAGTCGCACCATCTGGCCAGTCTGTCTGCGCATGGCCACGGAAGCAGATAGAAATCTTCTTGATCTTGACACACTTGGTGACCTTCAAGTGTATTTGGCCTCGGAGAATCGCGGACTTCTTCGAACTCGGGTCATTCTGGTCATAGCCTTGTAGATATAGTACAGGTTCGGTCAGGGCGATTCCCACCGACAAGCCGCTACCAGTGGCGACGATCTTCTCGTTGCGAAGCGGTTGGAAAGGCGTCGTCAATTCGGGCGTGGCGGTGGCAGTCGGGGGATCCTGGACCGCTCGGGGAAGAACGTCGGTCGCCATGGTGGAATCCGGACGGTCACTTGCCGCTGAAAAGATCCTGTCCCCCGGCGATAGGATAATCTCAGAAACGGGCCTGGGCCGGGTAGAGCGCGGGGGTAATCGATGCGGGGGACTTGGCGATTGAATACCCGACGACCGCAGGCGAAGGAACCGCTTCGCGTTCTCACGTGGGCCCGCCAGCTTTCTGAGAATGGAAGCACGACGAGTCTGTTTGGGAAATTGTTCCTCGACGGAGTGAAGGCCCACAGTCCGGCGACGAGCAGAACGGTCGCGGATGAAATTGAAGAGTAAAGGTACAGGAAGCGCGAAATCGGGTGGTGAACTACTAATAGATTCCGACCGCGAAGATACCTGCGCAGGGAAAATGTGAGCTGCCATCATCTTGATATCGGGTGTCGCATGATCGCGAGGGATGATAGTGATGAAGGTTCTTTCTGTTCTAGAATTTCTAGAACAAAACCTCAAAGCGGTTGAGTATAAGAGAAATAAGGTATCCGGGCTTTGTAGAATTCCACGACGAAAGAACAGGGGAAGGGGGGGGAAAGGAATGCGAACTCGGTTCTCGAAAATGGTTCCAAAAGCATAGAAAAAGGAAGTACGAAGGGTGTGACACGAGGAAAACACATAACACATACCTAAAAGCTTTAATCTTCGTGAGACTTTGTTTTCTTTTTTTTTTTTTTCAGGCTGATCCCTTGTACGCCCCCCTTTGAACGGTAAGGAGCTCACACCGGTCTTTACAGGAAGAGAAGAAGAGTCGCTGACTTCATTGCACACGGCACCCACTGATCGTCGCTATGCAGATCCCCTTGAGCAACGCGTTGGATTGGAGGCTGCGGGGACTACTAGTTCCTTCGATTTCCCTGTTATGAAAGAGTGAGTAATGTGGCGCCCAACTTCCCTTTAAGTCGACGAGAGCTTCCCAGAAGATATAGATTGTGTCCCGTAAATGAATCATGGGAAGATTATAAGGCGACATCCAACAGCGAACCACGGAAAAGAGAAGGGGAAAAACGGTGGGAAAAATCCGGTCAATGATGACATGAACACGCGATTGGTAACTGATTCCCATTTAGTTATCCGGCGATCCGGTCTAGAGGGTCCACTAAACTGACTGACTAACACTCTCTTTCGCCTTGTTTGGGGGAGATTCGCACCTAGTAAGGTCTATTCAACTCTAATCTGCGTGTCTCTTCCTATCTTTTCCTGTCTTTTCTTGTCTTTCCTGTCTCTTCTCTCTCTCTGTGTCTTCTCTCTTCTCCACTCTCCACTGTCAGAGACATATACTTCACTTGACTTGGCGGTACAGACGATGACAGATGACGGGTAGCCCGGTACCGGCCCCCTGTTCCTAGTGATGCCCTAAGAGCCGCTTCTGCACCCACTATAAACCTTTCTAGTATAGCTCTCGGCATAGGGCTCAGATTGTGGTTTCGAGGTATCGCATGTGAACGTCATACCAGTCAGTGATCTCCTAGAGAGGGGTCTGGTCTAGGTTGAAGTAGAAGCAGGTATAGAAGCAAAAAGGGAAAAAACAGAAAGTGAAAAAGAAATATAACCCCTCTATGGATACATCCTCTATTGCTCTGATTTTCAGAGTTTGCCCCAAGCGCCCCCGCTGAGTTGTCCTTAGCACGTACGAAGTAAGAAGATCTGCACCACGCATGCACAGATCCACTCAAAGGTCACGCTCAGGTCTTTGCCTACTGTACATACCTAGGCCTATGGCATGGAGTGCATGTGCGTACGGAGCATACTTCCATTTGAGGCCTTGCACTCCCGACCGGGTCCGTGCCAGTGACGGGGATGACCTCATCAGGGCCGAACTTGCCCCAGGACGACGCGTCCCCAGACCTCATAGGGCAGATCCCGAAGATCTAGGCAATCTGGAGATTTTCCTTCCCGGAACCTGCGTCCGTGCTCTCTGAAGACATCCAAGGTTCCCTGTGAACAAGATCCAAAATACAGATTATTTATAGTTCGGCCCGGCAATGAGGTTCCGTCCCACGTCACACCGGCTTTTGGCTTTGGCTTCGCTGATTTCCTGTGAGTCGATGGTGTTGCACAATCAGGTTTGTATCATCTCTACAGAACTCGTTTCGGATTTCGAGAGTTTAGCTATTCGAAGCCGAAACTGAGGCGCTGGGATTGTGCAGGGCGCCCGAATGGGACTGCGGGGAACAAGAATAGAGTGAGGAATGAAGCCGAGCTAATCTTCCGAGCATCGACAGAGATGACAGATGACTCCACTAGATGTTCATGGGTCCAGATCGCATCTACAATAAGAGCTCAGATAGTACAGGTGATCTGATGTAGCAATCATTATAGCCATCATAGTATAGCCATCATAGTATAGCCATCATAGCATAATTTGACTCGCATCATTTTAGAAATGATACCATGCTTGGTTGATCCGTTATCACTTCTTACTACTGGTGCAGGAGTGGAGATGCATGTAGATCGGGATACGATCTCCCGCCAACTCGTAAAAGTACAGTTTATTGAAGTCCGGCTTCGCTAGCATAACTCCTCCGATCAACTAAACCAATTATCATCCAACTCGTTGAGATTCATCAAACTGTCCCCCTCCAGCTGGTTAAGGTCGCCCGTACCCTCTTCGCCGAGATTCTCGGTCTCCATAAACAGGTCGTCGAAGCTGGATTCGCCCGGTCCCATAATATCGTCCCCAGTGCCTTGGTCGGGGAACGAAGTCGAGTCCATTCCTGTGTGCTGCAGTTCGAGATCGAAAGCGCCCCCGCTAGCGGGAGCGTTGGTTAAATGCTCCCCGGGCATCGATGTGGCCGGTTTGTCGGTGCTCGTTTCAGTCGCGTTGCCAAAGGCCCCGGTGAGAAAGGCTTGGTCGCCCATATCATCGTTGCCAAAATCGAGGTTGAGGTCGAAGGAATTTGCACCTTCTCCATTGAGGACCGAGTCAAAATTGATACCTTCATTGGCCTGTGGAAATCCTTGGTCTGCAGGAGCATCGTTCCCTGAAACTTTCTCCTTTTTCTCGGGCGCGTCGCCGCCTGGCTGGGACTCGCGTAGGGCTTCTGCAGGCCGTGGCACTTCTGCCACTGTGCCATCTTCAGCCTTGGCTTCAACCTTGACGAGTTCCCCGATCGGATCCGGCTGCTCGACGGGCGGTCGTTGCGCTTCCGCCGCACCTTTCTGATCAGCGTCGTTCATGGCCACATCTTCGGGCAGCGGCGCCGCCTCTCGTGCCTTGATAGCATCGTAGTCTCTTTCCAGGAACGCCTTGGCAATGAACTGCGCTATGTCAGTGGGATCACCGAGGGGAGAGAAGCATCGAGAGAAGCCAGCATATATGCCGGTCATCATCACGAAGGGCGCAATCCCTCCGAGCATCCAATCAGACTCACAATCTGTTCTGAGAGATTATCTAGCGCACTCTGGAAGCTTTCATAATATGAAGGGATGGATCGCTGCAGATGAGTGCTCATGGGCATTGAACCACTCTTTCTGAACAGTCGCCCTGTATCCAGCAGCTATGGGAGGTCAGCGATAGCGCCAATTGAAATCTCTGGGCGGGTCGGAAGCTGTCTACCGTTCGCTCCACTAGGGCGGAGAGCTCAGCTAGAGAGTCTGGATTGGCATAGCTGGAGGTCATGATGAGAATGAACTGGAAAGCAAAAGGTCAAGCAAGTAACAAGTGAGAGCGAGGTGGTACGAAGTTGTACACATGAACACGAGTCTAATCCCAACGGGGGATGGTGGCTCCCCCACCCCTAGCGGCTAACTCTCTCTCTCTTCCTCTCTCGTGTCTGTCTCCTCCTCCTTTTTTAACCTATCTCTTGTTTCTCCATTTTTTTTTCCTTTGCTCATCTGATTCTTCGCCTGCTGTGAGCGGCTCCGCTGGCATCGGGACTTGCGTTGTTTTCTTCTGTTCCTAGCTTTCGGCCTTTTGTTGATCTGCGGCGCTTCCTCAACTTTTCCTCTCAAGACCTTCGTCCACATTTTCCCAACCTATCGATTCTTCGATCTATTTTTGGTCTTTTATTCAAAGAGAGCTTGCTCGGAAGTGTACCCGCTTCCTTGCGGTATCTATCTGTGCTCTGCCTTTGTTTGGATCGAGCTAGGCCTTTTGGACCTGCGGCCTCCCCGCGCCCCCTTATACTTTACGCATACTTCGTCGGTCTTACCACGCGCCTTTTGCATTGTCTCGGCTCTCTTTGATCGGTTTCGTCCCGTCTACACCGATTTTCGGGCATATATACCCCTTATCACCTTTGCAACACTCGTTTCTCCCACCGCATTCGCCATTCTAGGCCTGTACACGATGGCTGAAAACGCTCCGGCTGCGACCCCTTCCTCGTTGCCTTCGATTCCCCAGTCGGCTGCTGGTGCTCAGAACCAGCAGTACGATGGCGCCCAGGGCAATGGCCAGACCAACCCGTCGCACATGCCTCCTCCCCCTCGGCCGCCTGTGATCATCCCACAAAACACCAACCCGATCCCCACTGCCATGACTTCTCCCATGTCCGGCGGCATGATGTCTCCCACTAGCGCTGGAGGATATGTTCGTCGTGCTGCGCCCGAGCCCAACAAGAGAGCCCTCTACGTCGGTGGTCTGGACCCCCGGGTCACGGAGGACATCCTTAAGCAGATCTTCGAAACCACCGGCCACGTGCTTAGCGTCAAGATAATCCCGGACAAGAATGTGAGTTGCATTGGGCGGGGGAATTATCTGCCCCTTTTCTGAGATAAGCTTGGAGAAGTGATATTTCCTTTGGCGCTTATGTCTGTGTGTCACAGCTAATTTTCGCAGCAGTTCAACAGCAAGGGCTACAACTACGGTTTCGTGGAATTTGACGACCCAGGTGCGGCTGAGCGCGCCATGCAGACTTTGAACGGTCGCCGTATCCACCAGTCGGTAGGTTTATTCCTTTCAGACCCTATTCATGTCCCCCTTTCTCATCTGGATCTCTTAGGAAATCCGAGTCAACTGGGCATATCAGTCCAATAGCACAAACAAGGAGGACACCTCAAACCACTTCCATATCTTTGTTGGTGACCTGAGCAACGAAGTGAACGACGAAATCTTGACTCAAGCTTTCTCCGCCTTTGGATCGGTCTCCGAAGCTCGCGTGATGTGGGATATGAAGACTGGTCGCTCGCGCGGATACGGCTTTGTTGCTTTCCGGGACCGTACTGATGCTGACAAGTCACTCAACGCTATGGACGGGGAGTGGCTTGGATCTCGCGCTATCCGTTGCAACTGGGCCAATCAGAAGGGCCAGCCTTCAATCTCTCAGCAGCAGGCCATGGCTGCTATGGGCATGACCCCAACCACTCCCTTTGGCCATCACCACTTCCCCACCCAGGGCATGCAGAGCTACGATATGGTCGTCCAGCAGACTCCTCAGTGGCAGACCACTTGCTATGTTGGCAACCTGACCCCGTACACTACCCAGAATGACCTGGTGCCTTTATTCCAGAACTTCGGCTACGTTATCGAGACTCGCCTTCAGGCCGACCGTGGCTTCGCGTTCGTCAAGATGGACTCGCATGAGAATGCCGCCATGGCGATTTGCCAGCTGAACGCCTACAACGTCAACGGCCGTCCGCTCAAGTGCAGCGTATGTCAATTCTTTCCCGTCATCACTTCAGAATTCTTTTACTAATTGTAACAGTGGGGTAAAGATCGGCCACCGACGGGTCAGTTCGACAACTTCTCTCCTCAGGGCAATGCTGCTGCTTTCAACAACAGCCCCGGTTTCTTCCCTCAGTATGGCGGTCCAGCAGCCCCCATGAACCAAGGTGAGTATTCTGAGCTTCACTTCTGAAGTGCTGTTCTGTTTCTGACTGAATAGGTCCCGCCCCTGCTGGCCGAGGCTGGGATCAACAAGCGAACAGCTTTGGTGGGCCTGGCATGCCTGGTCAAGGCTTTCCCCAGGGCAATGCCGGTGGTTACGGACGTGGCCAGCCCATGTCACCCACCGGCAACTGGGATCAGTCCAACACCAACTTCAACGGAGGCTACCAGGCGTGATCCTTCTCGGGCTGATAGGCATGTCTGTTTTTCGGTAGTCATGTCCAGAGCCTTGACTGTCCACTCTCACTGAATGATCCCTGTCGATCCCTTCTCCCCTATTCCTGGTCATTGTTCCCCCCGCAAATCCTCTCATATTTTCTTTCATTCTGTTTTCTTCTCGAAGTTGCCTCTGTAAGTGGATTTCTAAGCGATCAAACTGCCTTGTTCTGAAATGGAATTTGTGTGTTGTGCACCGAATACCCCAAGTCCACTTTGTTGGCTCGATTCTGTCTTTTACTACCCCTTCGAAGAGTGCAAGCGCCAGTTCCTAAGGAACAACTTGGACTTCTGATTCTTGTGCGATGCTTCAAAATAAAAGCGACCTCCCTACTCTCCCCGTTTTTGTTTCTTGTCAATTCTTTTCGCTAGCTACTATTGCATTCCAAATTTGCTTCGATGTCTCTTTTCCTTCTTTTCCTTAGGCCCATACCTTTTTTCCGTTTTGATACTACTCACTTCCCTCCACTAGCATATGCTCTCATTGGTCTTTTGCCCTGGATTTCTTGGTCATAACTTTGGTTCTTCGGTCTCGAGTGACCTTTTTTCTTTTCCCCAAATATCCGTATATGCTGATGAATTTCCTTCAATTGCTTGACTCCTACCGGTGTTTGATCTTTCCCTCTCATGCCTGCTGGCGTTCTAGCCAATATACCAATTGTCTCTTGTTTGCCCTTGGGTTTACCTAGATTTTGCGGCCAATGCGCCTTTTGTCCCACCTAGCTTTGCTTTCGTGCACGGTGCTACCTTGTCGGTGGCCAGTTCCATCGCAGTCTACATAGGAGAATGCTACGATTAGCTCGACGACCAAGCCCCATGAAGCTGAACCGCTTTCTTGTAGCCGTATTCGTTCACATAGTTACATGATATCTGGCCAATTAGTTAACTAGTCAACTACATACGTTGACTTTCCCTTGGTGCCTGAAATAACAGGCAGAAACGCCACCTCCTGTTGATCACCCAAACCAAGACTCCATCACGGTGCGCGATGTGAGCAAAAGCAAACCCCGAGTACAACGAAATCTTATCTGGGCCGGATTTCCCATGCTGGGGAACTGAATGCCGGCGAGCTGATGTTCCAGCTCTCGGTTTCCACTTGCGCCAATGGATGATGGCCAAAGCAGCGATGCGGAATTCGCAGTCGACAGACCATCCAATCGCACGCGATCTGGCAGCGCGAGTAGCGGCCACAGACGAAGCCTCTCCGGCTCTTTGCTTTCGAGACTTTCCTTCCTTCGCATGAGCCACGCTACTCAATCTCAGTCGGCCTCCCACACCATGGATCAGGATAGGGACAGCGAGGACCTCGGGTCCAACATGCCACAGGTCACCAGCGACCCCCCACTAAGCGGCAGAGCCATGTCGGCAGTTATACAACAGCAGCACCGCACACGACGGCGAAGGGGCTCATTGCGAAAGACTGCGCTCCTAGGCACACGGCTGGAATCGCGCGTCGTGAGCAAATCTGCGGATTCCGTTTCTCGATACCAGGGCGACGCGCCGCGCTCTTCGAAAGACCAGCCCTCATCACCAGCCGAGTTCACGCCGCGCGGGAGCTTTGACGAAAACACCGATACACAGACCCAGCCGAGCTGGTTCCGCGCAAGCACAGCGCAAAAGATCCTCCGTCCCTCCGCTACGCGCCGCCGGCAAGGTCTCCCGCAACAGAACCTCGGCGAAGAGACAGGCACCGATGACGAAGAGCTCGTCTCCTTTCCACGCACCAACACCTCTGCCACTGGCAACGCCACGAAAAACGCACCTACAACAGGTCTCCACATCTCGACTCCATCCTCCGGCTCCGACTCCTACTACCCTCTTACCTCCGACGCAGCCTACAGATCCGTCCACCGCAAATCCTCACCCCTTGCCACACACTCTGTCGACATAAAAAGCAACGCCGATATAACATGGGACTACTCCGAGACCGAATGGTGGGGTTGGATTATCCTGATGGTCACCTGGCTAGTCTTCGTTGTTGGCATCGGCAGCTGCTTCGAGGTTTGGAGCTGGGCTTGGGATGTCGGTGAAACACCCTATGCGCCTCCGGAGCTGGAAGATGATCCCACGCTTCCTATCGTGGGGTATTACCCGGCGCTTATTATTCTCACGGCTGTTATGGCGTGGGTCTGGGTTGTTGTCGCTTGGGTTGGAATGAAGTACTTTAAACATGCTAACATATCAGGTGATGATAGTTGAGCCTTGTTGCTTTTTGATGTACATTATGTTAATATAACGTTCGAATGAGCATTCGCGATGAATAGTAGGTAATCTACCGACGTTAGCCACTTGAAAAGGGCCAAGGTCCTTTTTGACCTGGGCAATCCATGGATCATCGTATTACCGTAAAAGGGGGTAAGAAAGCAAGAAGAATGGTGTTTTAACCTGTGAGCTTGGGTTACGATGAAGTACCTACTTGGAAAGGGAAATTGGCTGTGGACCGTCTAGGCGGACCTCTACTACTACCCATGGACCTAGGTAGCATAACAGGAGATAAACCTTGGAAATGGATTTCAATCTATGCTCTTCATTTGAGTCGACCTTGTGTGGCAGTAAGATAGCCTCAATGCTAGTACCCCTGGCTAACCCGAAACGCTGATATGACAATAACGACCAACCAAAGCCCCAGTGACTCCAAATGCTGGTTAGGTATCAATTTACCTTTTGATATAACTGTTTCAACCCACATTACCCGAAAGAAAGGCTTGCACCGATAGTGTTTCAAAAACAGGTGCATTAATATGATACTGCAGCTGCAGGCTGCGCAAGACGAGGTCCATCCAGAACAGTTACATCGCCCTTATCTGTCGCGTGTGATGCGGAAGAGGTGCAAGTCTCATTGTTTGGCGGCGAAACAGTAGTGCCAGGCGCGGTACTGACAAGGCCCTTGGATACGGCGAAACAGGTTGAGCGGTCGTGATTGACATCTTCACTGTAGAATTCATCCAAGATCGGGTGTAGCAACACCGTCTGTTTATGAATGGTCACCACTGAGTTTGTGGGAACCGAGACCCAGTTGTCTGTTTCTATCAGCATATGTGATAACCGACGAAAAGAGAAGAGGATTACTAACGTCGTTCAAAAGTGATAGGCTCACTAGCCACAAGCACGATATCAGCACCCTTGTCATGGCGCTCCATCTTAAAGTGACCCTTGGTCTTCCCCTCTTTCCACTTAGTGCCAGAGGAAAAGTACAGACTTGCAGGCTCATCTGTCTTGCTGCTGACATACCGCGTACAGACGACGGTGTGACCATCCGTGACCGCAAAGTTCAGCAGGCTTCGCGTCTCAAGATCAGTGACGTTGTGCTTGTTGGAAATCTCGCGTACAAACTCATTGATTTTGGCAATGGTCTTCATCATCACACGGCGCAGCAGAGCCTGTCCAAACCCTTCTGGACCTGGGTCCGAACTCGGATCTACACCTTCTTTCTCGAGCAGATCGAGAAACAGCGCAAAGGACCACTCACTGTCTGTGCCACCTTTGACACCAAGGTACCACTTATCGGAGAGAGAGCTAGCCAGTGCCCGTTTGATGTAGTTCCAGCCACCGACACTACCATTGTGCATCCACATCAGGGTCTGGTGCTGGAACGGGTGGCAGTTATTCTCCGCCAGAGCACCCTCAGTGGTAGCGCGAACGTGAGCAAAAATCAAATTAGAGCAAGTTTTTGAGGCCAGCCGCTCCAGGTTCTCGCAGTTCCAGGCTGGCAGTGTTGATGTGAAGATGCATGGCTCCGGCCCTAGTTTAGGATCGGTGTAGAAGCCGACTCCGAATCCATCTCCATTTACAGGGCGCCGATTGTCCTGCGCTTTCATGTTAGCGTCTATCTATACATGGCCAACCCCTAGATAGAGGAGCGTTGGTGTTGTTTAACATACCAATCTTAACCGCGAGTCATAGGACTGGGTCAGGATGGAATGGCTGGGCTCTGTAACCAATTTGCTGAGACGAATCTCATTAAGACCCTTGTAAATCTGTTGGAGCCAAGGTTAGACATGTACATTACCAAACGAGCGCGGCGGAGCAGCTCACCAAGAATCGGCACATGCTTGGTCTTGATCCGATCCAATCGGACTTGGTTGAGCACTGAATGCGGATATTTCCAAGGTAAATATACTCCAGCTACTAATATATTAAGCTGTAATTTGATCGACGGGTTCTTTGATCCTCTTCTCCCAGCGATGATTGAGTTGAGCCGTGGGGTGTTGTTGGCAGATGAAGAGTCACCGACTATTCGGAAGTAGGCCACTTCGAGCCAACCACAACCTGAATCTGAACAGGGGATAAACAAACAAAGGAATTCAATCCCTTGGATAAGCCGCAAAATATCTCTCTTGAACAGAAAAAACAAAAAGAAATTCCTCGAGAACAACTCGCTCACTTCCCTTGCACAGCACGTCATTTGACATCACGTGACATGCAATACAGGAGACGAAGCGGCCACTCGCGCAGTCACGTTGATGTCAGTCGCCTTTGATCTTCACCTACTTCATGATATCTTGAATGAGATTTTGCAGCAGCCATGAGTGGGAGGATTCTCTCCCATCGACTAGCCCCGCTGGTGCGAACTGGCCGGGCACGCCATCTTCATAATGCTGGCTCCAGAACAGGAGGCCTACTCCGTGCTGATGGTGGCGCCGCTCTGAGGGGACGCGCATGGCCGGTAGGCTCAAATGGCATCCACAATGTCCCTACAGTACGAGCTTTCTCCTTTGGACGAATGCTTCCCAAGCTCGCCCTCAAACTTGTCCGCATACCCGCCATGTTCGGCGGTGCGACGGTCGCGGGCGTGGCATATATTCAATATCAAGCACATCGTACGTCAAAAAGAGCTCGATTTCAAGCTGCAGCTGCTAATGAATATTTATAGAGGCTGGGAATTACGCGATAGACGTGTTCAAACAGTTCGGGGAGAGTGCGGGGAATACGGCATCGGGCATATTCGAAAGTATTCAAAATGTGGCGGAACAAACACAACGCGGATGGGAAAACACGACGGGAGATGTTGAGCTTCCTGAATGGCTACAAAAGATCCTCCGGCTCGATGAAGAGTCCAAGTCTCGACATGACGGCGGCGGTGGAAAGGAACCAAAGGAGGAACGAGCTGCTGCAGCGGGTGCGGCGGCTGCAACCGGTACAGCCTTTGGCTATGAGCAGTCGGACGAGGACGATTTGCGGGACGATAAAGAAGTCGCCGAAGACGATCAAATGATGCTTCTCACACGCAAAATGATCGAGATCCGGAACATCCTCCAGACTGTTGGCCAGTCCGGCTCACTGACCCTTCCATCCATTGTCGTGATTGGCTCCCAGTCTTCGGGCAAAAGCTCGGTTCTGGAAGCTATCGTTGGACAGGAGTTCTTGCCCAAGGGCTCTAACATGGTCACTCGACGCCCGATTGAACTGACCCTGGTCAACACCCCGAACGCCCAAGCGGAATACGGTGAATTCCCGGCCCTAGGCCTCGGCAAGACCACGGACTTTTCTTCGATTCAGCGCACCCTAACCGATTTGAACCTCGCTGTTCCGGAAAAAGATTGTGTTTCAGATGACCCCATTCAGTTGACAATCTACTCTCCCAATGTTCCGGACCTCTCCATGATCGATCTGCCGGGCTATATCCAGGTGGCTGGCCATGGTCAGCCCCCGGAGCTGAAGCAGAAGATTAGCGACCTTTGCGATAAATACATCCAGGCTCCGAACGTCATCCTGGCTATTTCGGCTGCCGATGTGGATCTGGCAAACTCGACTGCACTAAGAGCTAGTCGTCGCGTGGATCCCCGAGGAGAGCGAACTATCGGTGTGATCACGAAGATGGATCTTGTCGACCCTGAACGTGGACACGACATTCTCTGTGACAAGAAGTATCCTCTTCGGCTGGGTTACGTGGGTGTTGTGAGCCGGATTCCCCAAACAACAGCTCTCTTCTCTCGAGGCTCTGGAAACCTTACTAGTGCCATTCTGAAGAATGAAAGAGCCTACTTCTCCGCTCATCCCGGCGAATTTGGATCTCACTCAGAAACATCCGTCGGTGTTTCGACCCTGCGCAAGAAGCTTATGCACGTCCTCGAGCAGACCATGGCTTCCAGCTTGTCGGGAACCAGGGACGCCATCAGCCAGGAGCTGGAAGAGGCGACTTACGAGTTCAAGGTGCAATATAACGATCGACCCCTCAGCGCCGAATCATACATGGCAGAAAGCTTAGACAGCTTCAAGCATTCTTTTAAGGCGTTTGCCGAAAGTTTCGGCCGACCCCAGGTTCGAGAGATGCTCAAGGCTGAGCTTGATCAGCGAGTGTTGGATATTCTGGCACAGCGCTATTGGAACAAGCCCGTCGAGGACTTGAACCCACCGATGTTGGAGCTGGATCCTCTTAAGGACCTGCCCAAGGCTGATCCCGACTCCCTGTATTGGCATCGTAAGCTCGATGCCTCCTCTTCCATGTTGACGAAACTCGGCATTGGCAGACTTGCTACCACCGTGGTCGCGAATGCTCTTCGGAACCACGTCGAGTCGCTTCTGGCATCCTCTACATTCGCCGCTCACCCCGGAGCGCACAAGCAGATCACTGATGCCTGCACCAGCATTCTTAATGACCGGTTCTTCAGCACTAGTGATCAGGTGGAAAACTGCATCAAGCCATACAAGTACGAAATTGAGCTTGAAGACTCAGAATGGGCAAAGGGCAGAGACAACGCGGGCAAGGTGTTGAAGGAGGAGCTTCGAGCATGCGAATCGGCCATGAAGCATGTCGAAGACACGGTTGGAAAACGCAAGCTCAGAGATGTGATTTCTTTTATCGACAAAGTCAGGAGAGGTGAAGTCGTGCTCGAGGGCAACACCGCCAGTGGTGCAGGTGGTTTCAGCGCCGCTCTTCTAGAACGAGGTAAGCTTTAATACTCCAGCTGTACGCCATTCAGATCCAAACTAACTTACTATACAGGCCGAGAGGGACTTTTCCTCCGTGACCGAGCCGAGCTTATTAAACTACGACTCATGGCCATCCGATCCAAGCAGTGCGCCACGCAAAAGAACAAGTACTACTGTCCCGAGGTATTCCTCGATGTAGTAGCAGACAAGCTCACCTCGACGGCGGTACTATTCCTCAACGTCGAGCTCCTTTCCGAATTTTACTACAACTTCCCTCGCGAGTTGGATTCGAGACTCGGTCGACACCTCTCCGACGCCGAGGTCGAGCGCTTCGCACGCGAAGACCCCCGCGTCCGCCGCCACCTCGATATCATCCGCAAGAAAGAACTGCTAGAACTGGCCCTGCAGAAGATCGAAGGTATCCGGCAACTTGACGGCCGTAGCTCGCAACGCAAGATTGATCGCCAGCAAGCTGCCAAAGAATCTCGTGGCGGCTGGTCCATCTTCTAAGCTAAATCTGTCATGACTTGCCGGTTTGTTCGATTCTGTTGCCATTATTATTGTTGTTCGATACCTCTGCCTATTCCCGGCTTGTAATTTTGATACCTTATTCCGTCTCCATATTGTCTCCTTGCTTTGGGTATAAGTTCTCTTCTCTCGTTGGGATGGAAATGATCCAGCCCTGTACATAAGAGTCAAATTTACATTCTACATTCCAATAACCCGTAACTATCGGTCTTACTATAGTAAATTAAAAACAGAGTCCAAGAGTACAACATGCAGTGAGAAACAAAATTCAATGGGAAAATATGGCAAGCTCTAGACAACAACCCCAAACCCAGTCTATCTATTCCCATAGCATACAACCCAGGCAAAAGCTGAAAGGAACAAAAAAAAAAAGAAGCGAATCAATGCTTTTCCTCTCCAATCCCGGCATGGCAGGTCTGGGAGAACGGCCACGGCCTAGGAAATGTACAGGAGATTTATGAGGATATGGATGAGACCGTTAAGTAGCAACGGCCGATCATCGAATGAGAATGGATAATGGATATGTCTGTCACAATATAGAAAAAGAGTTCAATGGGAGGTATGGAGGTGGCGGTGGCGGTTCAGGTGTGTCCAATGACACGATTTATGTTGGAGTATGATGAAAGGAAAATTAAGAACGGCGGTATAGTAGTACAGTCACTTGGGGCATTGACAAGTAATATGTCAATGTGTTTACTCCCGAGAGACGTCACGGCCGAACAGGCGGGCTTTGATCCAGTCAAGGGCGACCAGAACACGGTTGCGAGCTATTGGAAGTTAGTTATCAATGTACATGGGAATGCCGAGATCCGTCAGGTCAACTTACAGCTGAAGCACATGCTCAGGTAGGCACTACGCCAGAAAAGGTAGGTCAGGGTACCACCGCTGGCGATGTTGCCGCTCAGCCAGCTGATATCGGCGACGGCACGCTCCTTGCCAATGTAGGCAAGGGAACCCTGGTGAGAGTACTGGAAGGGACCAATCTGCTTGGTTCTCCGGAGCTGCTTCTGGCGCTCGCGGATCTCCTCGAGGATCTGGTTGCGCTCGTCGTTAGACTTGGCCTGAGCCTGTTGCTCGGAGAGGGTCTGAAGCTCCTTCTCGATGCCTTCAGTCTTGGCCATGGTGTTGAACAGACGGGCCAGGAAGGCACCCTCCTGGCCGGCAACCTGGGCGGTAGGGGCGTAGTTGGTGATAGCGCAGTCGCCAACGGCCCAGATGTTCTCGGTACCGTTCACAACCAGATACTCGTTCACGGCAAGACCACGGCGGGAGTTCTTCTGGGCAGGAATCTGACCCATCAGGTCGCGCACAACGGGACGCACAGCGTTACCGGTGGCCCAGACAAGCAGACCGTAGGGAATAGTCTCAATGGCCTTGGTTCCATCGGGGTTGCTAACCTCGGCCTCGATGTACTTTTCGGTGACATTCTTGACCATAGTCTTGGTGCGGATGGTGATCTCCTCCTCCTTGAAGGTCGATTCGGTGTAGTCAATCAGTTGCTTCGAGAACATGGGCAGGACATTAGGCAGGGCCTCAACAAGGGTAACGTGGAAGTTGTCTTCGATCTCGGGAATCCACTTCTTCAGGTCCTCGTTGAAGAAATCCTGAATTTCTCCGGCGAACTCGACACCAGTGGGGCCACCACCAACCACAACCATGTGCAGCAAGCGCTTAACCTCGTCTTCGGTCTGATCCTTGAACATAGCAGTCTCAACACAGTCCATAATACGCTTACGAATGTTCTGAGCATCGTTAACCTCCTTCAGGAAGCACGAGTTCTCACGGACACCCGGAATACCTGGTATGCTGTCAGTTTTGCCCATTTCGACCTCGTCAAGCGAGCGCGCGGGAGCACCCACCAAAAGTGGCGTTCTCGGCACCAACGCCGATCACTAGCATATCGAAAGGAACCTCAGTGTGGGAAATGTCGCCCTTGACCTCGGAGTCATCACTGATGTAAACAATGCGCTTCTCGTAGTCGATCTTGGTGGCCTCGGCTTCGAAGAACTTGACGGTGGCCTTCTTCTGGCGCAAGATGTTACGGATGGGCTCCATGATCGAGCGGTGCTCGATCAGACCGGTGGTACATGACGGCAGCAGGGGAGTGAACAGGAAGTAGTTACGGGGGGAGACGACGATGACGTTGTAGTTTTCAGTATCGAGCTTCTTCAGCAGGGAGACGGCGCCCCAGCCGGTTCCTACATGGGCGACTGGGTTAGCAATGCTACTTTGGAGGTTCAGGATCGCAACCGCATCATACCAAGAATGACCAGGGTCTTCTTCGAAGGGTCGGCTTCGAGCTGTTCGACGGGGTAACGCAGGGAGTAGATGCTATAGGCCAAGGTACCGGTCAGACCGAGAGCAGAGAGCCAGGTCAACCGCCAGGTCCAGCGCAGGAACCGGAATCGCTTCTTGGGCTTGGGAGCAGGCGAAGGTGTGGGAGCGGCATCGGCGTAGCCACGGCGAGCGACGCGCGAAACAGTCTGGATGCCGCAAGGCTGGAACGGCTTCGCACGGAGGACCAGGGATGCCGTGGAGACGGTGCGGCGCGACACTGATGACAGCTGCATCATTGAACGCATTGCTAGCGTAGTGCCAGCCATGATGTGGAAAGGGCACCAAGGAGCTGAAGGGTGTGTAAAGGAAAGAAGGGAGAAGCTCGATCAAAAAAGTCTGCGATAAGGGAGTGAGTGACACCACAACTGCGCTGTTTTGGGCGAATCGGTGTGTCCGGGTCCCGAAGGCGGTCCCCGGTACTGACTTTCCTTAATTGTTTTCTACCACAGCTCAAGTACCATGTACCTCTATGGTAATGGTTGGTTGTTCCAATTGTTAGTTATAAGCTCTAACTACTTATCAATTGCTACTTAACTAGTTATAAGTTAATCAGAATGGAAACGATTTTATAATGCATGAACTCCGAATATTATCCGCGATGACGAGCTCTATCCCCTAATTTCTTTTTTTAAATTTTTTAACAGAAAAGGCTAGCCAAAAAAAATAAAAAATAAAAAATAATTAAAAAGGAAAATTGGAGACGTGAGGGGATCTCCATCGGACACGTAAAGCCTCCTCCCCACCTTCCGGTGAGGAGAAACCACAGCTGATGAGGAGAGAGGAGAGAGAAAGCGCCCCGACTCCAATTTTCTGGCTTCCAAGGTTGTTCATTGATTGATTAAAGCTAGCTAGCTAACTATGAAGTAGATCATTATAAACCTATTCACAACATCATCTCCAGCCTCCTCTACTCCGTATACCAGTCACCCTTGGACTTGGACTTCATTTTCAATCCCATTTCCTTTTCTGCTAAACGCTCCGATTTTCCTAAATCACTGCGCACTAATGTGGCTTTATCGGGGCCTGGACCTTCCCCTCTCCTACAATCTGGGGAAGAATCCCGATCCACTTCAATCGGCAATCCGATTTCTTCCTGGCGTCCCAGTTTCCCCCGAACCAGGTCGGCGACAGTCGGCGTTGCTTTCCCAATATATTCCGATCGGGACGATAATGACGTAGTGTCGCTGAACCTCTCGACGTAGAAGCTTGCTAGGTGATCGGAATACTGCTATCTTTTACAATGTGGTTCCCCGGCATGCGAATGGATGGCTTGAAAATGTTGTGCTCGTGAGGAATGTGCTATCAGTGGAGCTTCAAGAGATACCCAGGTACACTTTAGTGTACAGACACCCGTGGACATGCTTCATTCCACGAGAAGATTCGCATACTGGAATAGAGGTCTATAACATGTTCGCACATTTCCCTCCCAGTCTGCCAATCGCGAGATGACCAACATTCCTCCGGTGCGATCACGGCTGTCTCGAATAGAATGTGTAGAACAATATTCTGTACTGCTCCTGGCGTAGCCGTGCGGTTGGTCGGTGTATTTGGGCAATGAGAGGGTTGAATTGAACATGCTTGAATTCCAATGTATTCTATTTTGAATAGGTCTAAGCTCGCTGGTACTGGATAGGACCCTGATGGTGTTCTACTGATAGGTCGGCTTGAGCTATTTTCGAATCAAGTGAGACATTGAAGGGAGTTGCCTGAACAACTTGAATCCCTGCTTCAAGTTCCGCTAGCTGAGCCTCAAGGGATTTGACAAGACGGGTAAGTCTCAATCGGTCTTGAGACCTACGGGGTAAGCTAGTCTTGGAACCGCTCGTCTCGTCGCCGGATCGGACCACATACTGCATCTGCAAGTTTATATGAAGTACAAGCAGGAAGTCCGAAATAACTTTGTGTAGTTGTTAGTCAATGTCAATCATGAATGCTAATGTATAGTATGTTCACCTTGGTCTTGCTCTTCCTGCACCGACTGCGCACTTTGGCCTTCTGTCGATGGAACATGCATCGATATCTGAAATGAATCCGGAAACTAGAACAATGCATATAGCTTTCCAGTTATCTTCCTTATCCTAGGACCTTTCTCTATAAGCACACCAAGATTATGGGCACGCTTAACCTGGGCATCTGATCGAATCGCTTCACATGCAGCTTTCAGCCATCGCTGTTGTAGGTAGTAGAGTAACACCTCTTCAAGCCATGCCTTGCAAAAGCTCGCCAGAAACAAACTCGTCACGCTCAATGGACTTCACCCCGGCTTGAACTGCTGCCAGTGCTGGCTATTGCTTTGGTAGCGACGAGGGCCGGATACTAGCGATAGCGTCTCTCGCTTGCGTGCCCTCTAAGCCCTGGTATCTGGCAGAGGATAAATTGTTAGGAATTGTCCCGATTGATACCAGGTCTTTAGTGATTACCTATAGGTCGTATACCCGGCCATAAGCGCAGTGTGAGAATGATGGATTCCTTGCACTATCCTCTCAACGATACTTTCGTGTCTTTTGTTGTAGTGCTCCTGGCAATTCTTAAGTGATCGTTCTTGCCAATGGAAAGTTTGTAATAATATACTCGTATGAATGCAAGAAGACATGGGTATGAGCATCGACAAGACCGGGAAGAATATATTTCCCTCGTAGATCAATATCACCTTGCTTCGTTTCTTTTGGGAATGGGGTTTTTTCACAATCCAAAAGTCAGGCAATCAGTGCTGTAGTCGAGGCCACGGTTACAGAAATATCTTTTCGTACTGGTTTGGTTTCTGGGTCAAATAATGCGGAGGTATGCAATGTGATTGACTCATGCTCGCTCTGGGTAATTCTGACAGTTGTATATAGCGAGACGTAGCAGTACGCTGGTGGTTTGAAATGGCACCTCTTTGACGAGAGTGGAATCAAAAGACCCTAATTTTGGATCGCAATGTCACTTTGTCCAGACCGATCGGATGTCTGCGCCATTATCAATGCTTATTGCTGGCCTCTGGTCTCGCTGAAGCGATTAAAACAAATCCCAGCGGGAACACTGGCATTTTTGTGACGACCGGAGCGGGCGCTTATTTTTCATCTCCACTGCTAGATGCTTACTTTTGTTGCAAAGCATTGGATGTTCTGGCAATCCATGCTGACGGAACGGGAGAGCGCTACCGATGCGTTGAGCACCATATATTCCAAGACGCAGGAAAGTAACCCGAAGCTTATTATGGAAGAATGGGGCGCTTGCTATTTCGAAACTGAAAATAATCATTGCAGTGCCTCCAGCCGCTTTTTCTGGGACTCGTGATGACAATGATATATCAGTGCTACTGGCATTCCTTGGTTCTATTGGCAGATATTGCCCAACGAGGATATTCAGATTGGGGTTGTGAAGTTGGTATTGATGGTGTGAACTGGGAGATTTTGAAGGATGCAGCTACAAAGTCTGCCGGCTATGAAGCAGCTTTTGACTTTCTTGCCCGGTTGCTGTGATGCTATGGCCTGTTCATCTGGTCAAGATCATCGCATGGGAAAGAGTGAATGATGGGAGACAAGGTGCCGGGATGTCTTACTACTAGAAGTAGTCTTTCACAGTGTCAGAAGATTATATCATAGCATTGATATTGACTCTCACGTAGTTCCAATATCGTTCATCTACAACTACCTTCATCATGAGTCACGTACATTCTGACGCACGGAAAGAGCGAAGAGGACATGGGAAGAGAAATAACCCTTACTGTCGGTACACAATGTAGGGGCCGCTGGTCTGGACCAGTATCAATAATGCTTCAGATTGTGTGAGGTTCGTGATACGTCTGTCTGTGTGACGACGTAGTAGATGAAAGAATTTACAGGCATTACGGGTTCTAGATTTGAGGGAAAGGAGTTGAGTTCAAATGCGACCGTTTGAGTGATATCTATTCCAAAGAGCTCCGAGAAAGTATGCTAGGAAGTCATCCACGCTGCCGTGGCGCTATGGTATTTGGAATAACATGCAGTTGGCCTTGGCCGAAGCGTAGTATCAGGTAACCACATCATCACCATCGAGGAAGTGAAAATCCCTAACAGCGAGCAGTAGGACTAGATAGTTAGCAGTAACTTCACTCGCATTTGATCCGAGTCCAAAGGATGCGAGAAGCAACCCCGGAATAATTAATCCGGCGGCATAGAATGTGCTCCAAAGAGGAGACGAAGCCTGTTGGTCTTCGATCGAGCAAATGCTAAGTGAATAAGACTGAGATGGTCGAGATCATTAGCGTAGGCCAAGCTGATGACCTGCCATGGATTAGTTCTGGCAATCAATCAGAGTCCCTTGAAGGTTGTCTTCTTCATGACAACATCGACAATATGGTTCGGATGTCTTCGTCGCCTGGACAAAAAGGCCGATATGATCAGAGAGCTACAGCGAGCAAAAAGCAGGTTTTTGCAGGCCCGAAAACAGCGAATGACAGCGAATGCCACCACCAGCACTACCGAAGCTGAATTGTTGACCATGTCGAAAACCTGCCTCAGGCGGAGAGTGATTGCCATTCAGCCTGGAATGAATTTGCTTGAAGACTGTCTTGCACCGTTCCACGACAACATATAGCCGGATCGAGGCGTGCGGGCCCAGATCCGGTCGCTGACGTCTAACGGCCTGGGCAAGATTACCCAGGCCAATAACCAAAGTCCGGGTCAGTCCGTCAAGGGACATATGCCACATCGAAGTCCGAGACTGCAAAGAGGCAAGTATCGACGGATTGCGCGCTTGCCGCAGACATTGGGGTACCTATAGTAGCTACCCGGGGGCGTCAATATTGCCATGGATCAGTGACTGGCTGCAGTTAGCAGTCAGCGGGAATCACGACCTCACATAGAGCACAGGGAACGAGTGCGATCAGCCATATCCAAGATCCCAGTCCCCAAAGAGAGAGGCGAAAGAAGTGGAAGAGGGACATAGGTAGCGTATTGGAAACCCAGGATGCGAAATCCGGCAATGGGCAAGTGAAAGTCCATCTACGTCCGGTTCCGTGGAAATAATCAACTGCGCCCCCTCGTGGGATCGGATTTAGGACTCAAGGATTTCAGATATCGAAGGCACTGGTGACATATGTTTCATCGTCAACCGCGGTCCAGGGCTTCTCCTCTCCACGAGTTAAATCGTGACTCTCGGGATGATCGGATGAGGACATTTGTTTCCTGATGCCTTGGCTTCCCGATCCTTGCGTAGACTCGACTCGACACAAACATCACGGACTATCCATTCCTTTCCGCAGAGCATCAAGGGTTTGGGTTCCAGATTCAAGGAATGTAACGCCTCCTGGCGCTCGGTTGGAAATGAGGTCAGCATCTCGCTTCGGGATTGTGCCTGGCATTGTAACACCCCCGCGCCAGCCTCGAAACCTCGAAAATGGCAAAAAATCGTAAGGTATTTCCACTCATAGGCGGAACGAAGCGGCATCGGTGAGGGTTTGTCCTTAGAGCCTGGATGACTCCATCAGCACGCATAAAGAGGTGGAGGTGACGGCGATACCGGATGTGGACGGAGGACGGGAATGTGATCCTGTTAGCACTCTGTACTCTCGGCCCAACTGGACTTGTTACGCGTTGGCTTACTCCACCGAATGTCCCCTTGATGATAGGCAGAATAATAGAATTTAATTTCAGTTCATGTTTTTTTTTTCTTACCTTCCAGGTTTATTCTTTACATCAGGCGGGATTGTTATGATGGTTTCCGTGACCGCCACGCTGCGACAATCCATTGATGAGCTCTAGACCACCTGGACAAAGCCATGTCTAATCTTAGAAAGAACAAGGAAGACCTGAGACACTACGTAAGGCTCTCCACAATTATACATAAGGTACTATGTACTATGTATTATTATTGAATCTATACCAGGGGCCAAAGATGCCTTTCATGGGGTACTCGTAACTCTCAAAGTTAAATTAAAGCAAACAACTCGAGATCGTGACGGTGTCAGACTTGCATTGTGCTTAGGGCGCGACGCCAAAACAGCCCCCAAAGCCTAATATGGATTATACATTAGTTGGAGATTATATCAATTGAAAACTTATCATTGCAATACGCTTTTTGATGTGAATGGCAAACGGTCCCTGCGCCCAGGGCCGGGTTTTAGACACTTTCAAAATGACCGAGCTGTGTCTTTGTTGCCTGCGATCTGCGTAGACCTCCATTTTGAAGTGCATTCTCAGTAGGCGACTATGCGCCTCGATCGGTCACGAGAGACAAAGACAGGCCCTCAGTCCGCCCATCATTGAAAGAGACCGAGTCAAGCGATAACTATGCGGAGGTGCTTTGCTTTCAAGATCATCTCCCTCGCACCGATCCATGTCATTTGACCCCATGGCTGAGGGGGCGCTGCGAGCGCATTCAAGGCCCAGGCGGTTCGGAATGGCGTAGATTGCTCTAGATGACCCTAGGAACCATCTGCCTACAGTAGCTCCCCAGCCGCAGTCAACCGTAGCGATAATTACAGTATGCAAAGGTTGTGCGATGCTAGTTTAACCAGTTTCCAACTCGGTGGATATGTGATGTGATATCGAAGTATCGGCATCGTCTACATCACGTAGCCGTTCTCCGGGCAACAATCAAGCAGCAAGGACGAGGTAATCTGCAAGGAGCCCAAGCAGGAAAGAAGTGGAAAGAAGTGCAGGGTTGGACATAACGGCAATCACGTCCGTTTGCATCAAAGTGGGCGGCTCGCAAGACAATCTCACGAGAGTTGACGCATGAGACAGGTAATCCCCTCCAAAGGGAGCCGGGATCGAAGCCCCGCTCGAATGCTGGCCGTGTGTGATAATGATGATAATATCCATTTTCTTGCATTTTCATGGTTACGGAACAGAGAACAATAGTCAGACGGAGTAACCCGGTTCAGGAGGATAAGAAAGATGGTGATCGGCTCCGGCTTTGCTGAGTTGGATCCGGTACTGTACATGCTACCTGAAACTCTACAACGCGGCGCCAATCACGGCTGCCTAGAACTCTACGCGCTGCTCTGTGGATATTACCCAGGTACAGAAATGAAGAGAAGCTCGGATAACTTCCACGATGGGCGAACCCGCCTTTCCGCCTGGAGGCCTAGAAGGACCCGAGTATCACCATATCGCGGTCAGCCTGCATGAATAGTCGAGTGTAGAACCCGTCCGTGACCAGTGATCATCGGCGGGAGGGATATACACAAAAAGCCGATATCATCCATGATGCGTCCTTGTGACAACGAAGTGTTTTCCATGGATTAATGCAGGTGGCACCAGATGCAGTAATTCGACTCATTACGGGGCAAATATTGGAAGACTCGTACTTGTGGATCACACCCAAATTAATGTGGTCGGGGTCCGTAGATAATTCTAGTATGCTGTGACTGTTGAAAATGAAGCCCCGTAGTACCGCAACCGCGGCCGCGACCGCGACCGCAACCGTAACCGGGATCGCTAGTCGTCGTATCGTCGGTGGCAATGTGCGGGATCCATTTTCGAACAGTGGTCTTGCCATCCTACGAAGTAGCTAGTTTCAAAATCCTGCCCCCACCAGAGAACGAGAGCGAAGACGTGCGAACGGTCCACGGGTCGTTTGGATTAGGGGGGTTGTGTGAAGTCAGTATGTAGATCGGGAAAAGGCAAAAGGAAAGGAAAAGTCCCGAAACGCCGATGATGACAGGGCCCCCATAGCGACCCAAGGCCTGTATGACTCTGACGAATCTCGCACGTTAACTCCGAGCCGCGAAATTGCTCAAGGATGGCAATTGGGCGAGATCATCAAGATTCAAGAGAGACATGACACGGGTCTGGGGTTCTGGAAACACCGAAACGAACCCACCCCGTGGCTGTGGCTCAGGATTCGGACTAAAAAAAAAATGGACACGGGGGATTCTGATTGCTTGCCTGTTCGTGTTCATCATCAAAGTCCACTATAACTGACCTCGGACTTGGATTTGGACTTGGACTTCAGCTAGCCTAGTACTTCTACTCCGTACACTAACGATGAAGATGTGAATTTTTACCGCCAATGTTCAAAGTTTGGATCGTCCCCCAGCCCCATCAAATGTACGAAGTATAGCGAGTGAACTGGTGGCGTAATAACCGAAATTCATCCTGCAGCCTCCTTTTCTCCCTCCAGTCCATTTTGTGTCCACTTTGGATGGTGTACCAAGGCGGTGCGTGACATGGTACTGGGTTTGCCTATCACCCTGAGGCGCGTGCACCCCAAGTCGCGTCCGCGCGTCTTTGGGGCAAAACCTATTAACTGTCCTAATCGAGTATCGATCTGGAACATTGACTTCCCTACGTCGTAAACAGTAGACTACTAATTATCCAACTAGTTACGGTGTACAGTACACCAATGCTTCATTGAATAGGGTTTCTTGAATCATTTCAAGGAATCCTACCAACAGATAACTGCTCGTTTCCGGTTTTTCACCCTAGAGTGTAGAGAACACAGGTTACATGCCGGGCAAATAAGATGCGTCCGTGTCCGTGTCCGTGTGCCATGGGCCCGAGGCTTGACATGAACTATCAAATCAGTCCATCTGCCTCCTGAAATCAAATCTGACCAGGCCGAAAAAAGCAAGTCGAGAGAACCCCGCCAAGTGGGCTAGACGGGCAGAGTTCAGAGGCGAGGGGACCCAACACTCTCACACGGGCTGAAATTCCCTCTAAAAAGTGACGATCAATCGAAAAAAAGAGGCCCTAGAAGGCTCTTCAAGAGCGCCGAGGCAACAGATGGAAAATACTAGACCGAGACCCAGACCAATCAGAAGAAAGGAAGAGCGGCTAACAGCGCGATCGGGGAGTACATGATTAGTCACCGGTAGGGTAACCGTGTCATGATGGCCGCATCATACAGCCTTCTCGGCCATCTTGCTGATGCGCAAGTCGCCAACCACAGGATCATGATTCGGCAGTCGTACACACAGCTGACAGGGCCTCTTGGCCTCTTCTCTTTTGATGGATCCTGCGAACCAGTCATGGCATAGCTTGCACCCACCCAAACGAAGGCGGGTGGTTCGGACTATACGCGGAAGACTGAGACTTGGTGGATCCTGGCATCCTGGAATTCCGCCAAATGGGAATGGGACAGGGAAGAAAATGGCCAAAGGACGGGATCCGGGCCAGTCAGCTGCTGGCTACATGCTGGCCACTATGGGTTATCATTGGTACCAATGAAAACGGAAGATGAGAACCTCACGAGTAGCTCCACGGGTTAGCTAAGCCAGAATGACTTCCTTACTTACCAGTTATGTACTGACTCCGTATGAATGTACACTATGGATTACACGCCGATCGAAGGAACCGAGACTCCCGATTCCATATTCTATCCCTGGAGAAGCCCTTCATTATCACGGTCAACCCTCAACACGGAAAGTGATCTTCTCACCACAACCCCGTACAAGCCCTGTTTTTTTGCTTTGACGCTTTGGTGCTTTGGGACTTTGGGTTTTGGATTCCCCATTCCTTTTCCTTTCCGGGGACTCCAATCTAGTAATCAGCCACCGTGCTTGAACCCTGGAAGTCTTTAGGAGTTGGTGTATTGACTTGTAGCAGTCTGGTGGTTGGCCCCCTTAGGGCCACCACTTCCCTTATGCAGGAGGCGGAGACGTACATGCTTGCGCACCCTCACGCATACACGGAGTTGCAGTCATGGTATTTGGTATTTTTACATCCTCGGTACAAAGTACGGAGGACACATTACTTTACAGGCATTGGGCCGACGGTTGCGACCATACTAAATCTCTCTTATTATTGGATCTGATATGGGTCCTACATCCAACACTAGCCCTCCCTGAACCCCAGCAGGTCTTGGATCTGACCTCCGACATGCTGAACCTGTCTTTCCACTTTTTGCCTCTTTTTTTTTTTCTTACTTACTCCGTACACACTTGATCCGTTTTCCCTTCCCCCCCCTTCCACTAGCCCGCGCTACGCCGTACACAGTATCCCTCCGCCCTGCTCCGCCTAAGTTAGGGCTATGTACTTGGAAAAGGCCGGGACCAGTGTCCTCCGTAAACATGACCCTGCGACTTACCCTTTTTAGGCCCATCCACTTGTGACTCCCCTCCCCCGGTGGGCTCTGACATCAACCGGTATTTCCATTCCTTTTTATTTTCTATTTTTTTTTACTTTATTTAATTTATTTAGAATTTATTTTTATTATCATTTTTGTTGTTTCTCAGAGACAATGAAATCTAGATTGACCAAACCGGAACCCAAACGAGCCCAGAAAGGAGGATCAACCCTCTGGACCTGCGTCCGGGCCAAACTTTGTCCCGTATGGACTCTCATGCTTTCTCCGGATGGGTCAATCTACCCTGGCTCCTTCTCCCCTTAGTGGACTTGGTTTTTCATGCGGTAAAAGGATGGAGATGATGCCTTGACTTCGTCCTTCAATTATTGTATTTTCTCAATTATTCTTTTGGTCATCCCCCGCCTCTTAGCCGTGAACGTTTCCTTTTGGGTTCACCTTCTTTTCTTTTCTTTTTCCCTTTTTTAATTTTACTAGTGGCGCGTTCTACTCTTAGATCCGTCCATCGAAAGACTGGTTCACCTTCCTATCCTTATATGAGGTCTTGGCTATTTCCATATACATCATTCTTTGCTCCTCTACAAAGTGAAGAAAAATACTCTCACTTATCATACCATTCACGAGTAACGCCCTTGGAACTCCGCTCGCCTCTTCGCTTGTTCCTTGATTGTCCAAATTAGGCAGGACCATTCGACGCATCCATTCAAAAGCATTATACAGCAGGCTCAACCAAGTAGCCTCTTACGCCTATTTAGGGACATGGGCCACTGAATCAGGCTCAGCTCGCTTTCCTGTCGTTTCTTCTGTATAAGCCGATTCGACCATCCCACATGTGTCGACCCGTCTCTCAACTGTCAACTACTTTTCTGTCTCTATGTCTCTCCCAACGCTGGGCTCACAATCCTCCTCGATTCTGGGCGCCATCACTCCAACCATCAACCTGACGCCGCAGGAGGACCGGTCATTCAAATTCCCTTTCCAGGACGGCTCCCGTTGGACTGCTCCCGTTCGGGACGGTCTGCCTACTCCTCCCAGCGACATGACCGGAGTGACTTATAATGCCATTCCGTCTATGCCCTATGGAGGCAAGGTGCACGGCATGGCCTTTCACCCCTATGGTTCGCGCTCCCATTTCGATTCGGTACCGTCTTCGTCGGTGGCTTCATATGGCTCGAAGCCGCAGAACCATTCGGCGCCAGTGAAAGAAGTCTCGGCTACGGAACTCGCGCAGACAAAGTCTAACGGCACCTCGGGAGGCTCGCAACTGCGAATTCCCTCGTCAATCAACAATACCAAGGGCAACCTGGCCGAGTTTGCAGCGCAGGTGAGATCAACCAAGGTTCTCCGATATGGAATTGTGCAGAGAAACTGACCCCTCCCTTCATTAGATGACCTGCCTCTTTTGGTTCGAGCAGACTTCAAAACTCCAAGCTATCGAAGACCGATTGCACCCCGTCCCTTCCCTGGTTCCCGAGGCCATTCCTACTGTCGGATTCCAAAAATGGGTGGCTACGATTCTGTCCACAACGCAGGTCAGCCAGAACGTTATTCTACTGGCTCTGCTGTTCATCTACAGACTCAAGAAGTTCAATTCGGGCGTGAAGGGCAAGAAGGGCAGTGAATTCCGACTGATGACGGTCGCCCTCATGCTGGGCAATAAATGTGAGTTCCGGCTTATCGCTTCACCGCCTTATTATCATGCTGACTCAGCCAGTCCTGGACGACAACACCTACACCAACAAGACGTGGGCCGAGGTCTCGGGCATTGCGGTGCAGGAGATTCATATTATGGAGGTTGAGTTCCTCAGCAACATCCGTTACGACCTGTTTGCCTCCGAGGCCAAATGGGCCCTCTGGCACACCAAGCTCGGCCTCTTCGCCGACTACTTCAACAAGGCATCTGCACTACCCGCTGAGACGGACGCCCCTGTTATGCGTGTCTCTCCTCTTCGGTTGCAGCCTCCGTCACCGTTGTCCAAGTTGCCGTCACCTCCTTCCGATGCGCTTCAACCGCAGTCCCAGCAGAACTGGTATATGCCCGCTCCCGGTCTGCCCTACCCTATCCCTTCACCGGCTGGTCAGGTTGCCTCGGGTGGAGCCCGCAAGCGCGGTCGAGATGATGAGGACGAGTTGCAACCCGTGAAGCGAGCTGCTCGGGGAACCGGACAACCTACTCCAGCTCCTCTTACCGTCCCTTCAACGACTATGAACGCAATGCCCACTCTTCCCCCAGTCCTCACCCCAACATCTGCTCCGGTTCCTCAAGGTTTCTCTCTTCCACCTCCAAATCTGACAGCATCCAATCCGATCTCTCATTGTCTTCCAACCCCCTCGACCTCACAACTTCCCTCTACCGCCGTCTCTCAGCTCCCTGTTCCGGCTCCTATGCACCCAGTCTACAACCCGTCTTCGAACTGGGCTCAGCATATTCCCAACGTTCCTGTGCCCGCGGCTTCAGCCGGCATTTACAATGCGCCCTCCTTCTCGGAACTTGGCCGACACCACCCGAGCCAGTTCGGCGTCTCTTCTGGCACCGTGTCACCGGCTGTGTCTGCCTACTCCGTCCACACTCCTCAAAAGCATCTCTCTCCATCCTTCTTCCTCGCCAACCGCAACTCCCCTTATCGGCCCGTCCGCTCGGTTTCGACCTTGCTGATTCCGCCTCCGTCCACTTCCCTGCAACAGCAACGCAGTGTTCCTTTCGACCACATGCACTACCGTCCGCTGGGTAAGGGGACCTCCGATCGGAGAACCGGCCTGCTCCCCTACATCCAGCCTGATGTGTGGAGTCAGGGGAATTTCCAACCCTACTTCCCTCCTTCTTAGACCTACTCTAGCTGAAGTTTGCTCTGCTCTTCTCCTCTTTTGACGATGTGACCGCGTTATGACCCAACTCACGAAAACATCCCATTCGCTGTACATCCATTTTTCTACCCTGTTTTGGTTGTCCTTTTTCTTTACTGTACAGGATTACTTCATGATTTATTGCATCTGCTCGGCGTTCCAATCTAGAAGGATCCCTGGTGTTTGCTCCCCGAAAAAGATCTCCAAGGTCCGGGGCAACCTTTTGAGGCGTTATTATTTTGGTTATCCATTGTCGACAACAACGTGGTCATTGTTGCGTCTGCATTTACATCATATGGCGTTTACTTTCAGGGTTTTAGCAGATAGACAAGTCTTGCAGCATAAGGAAACTAGATTTCATACCCAACTCTCACATGTCTCCAAGTGATTAGAGTGAGCTCGCCTACACTCAGAATCTGGTAGAGGAAATGAAAAAGAAAATCGACATAATTAGGCAAACGGACATTGAAATTAGTGGATGAAAGCTTTCAACAGCGATTCCAAGCGGGTGATTTAGTTCGTAGACTCTTAACCTTCTCCCAATCCCGGCCCGACTATTTTCCGCTCCGCCCGGCATCAAAGATCTCCAGCGTCCGCGACAAGATCCCACATCCCCCAGACCATCATCGCCATGGCCCCCCGACTTATAGGGCTGCCCATGCAGCTTCAACAGTTCATCACAAAGCCATTCCAGGCCTCACCGCTGGCCTTTCTCGTCCCGCAATTCCAGCAGCGCGGCGCGCACATCCTCTCCTCGCTCTCCGACAATCCTTCGGCCTACAACAAGCGTATCCGCCGCGGTCGTGGTCCTGCTTCCGGCAAGGGTAAGACCTCAGGCCGTGGTCACAAGGGTCAGGGTCAGCACGGAAAGGTCCCTGCTGGGTTCAATGGTGGTCAAACGCCCGATATTGTTGTCCACGGTGAGCGTGGACAAAAGAACATGTAGGTTTTTCCCCCTTATCAATTCCCATCATCAAGTCCCAATCCCTTGTGATCCCATCGAACATAACCGGTCTAATAACTTTCACAGCTTCGCCCTCGAAATGGCCCCCGTCAACCTCGAACGCATCCAAGACTGGATCGACCAAGGCCGCATCGACCCAACCCGCCCAATCACCGTACGCGAACTGACCAAATCCCGCTGCATCCACCAGCACAAAGACGGCGTAAAAGTCCTCGGCGGCGGTGAGGGAGTCCTCAAACAACCAATCCATCTAGTGGTCTCACGAGTCTCCGCATCCGCAATCGCAGCCATCGAAGCCGCAGGCGGATCCGTCGCAACACGCTACTACACCCGCACTGCAATCGAGCATATCATGGCCAAGGAGTCGCATCCGTTTATTTCGTTGGCGTGGGCTCCTGAGAGCGGGTCTCCGGAGTTGTTGAAGGCGGATGGTGCCCCTGAGGACTTGACTGAGGCTAATGTGATGAAGGCTCGTGGCTTCCGCTATAGATTGCCTGATCCGACGCGCCGTCGTGATATCGAGTACTATCGTGACCCTGCGCACAGAGGTTATTTGAGTCATTTGCTTAAGCCGATGGAGGGACCGAGTTTGTTCTTCCGTTCGCCTGAGGAGCGGAAGTCGACGGCTGGTGTTAAGAAGGAGAAGGTGCTGCCGGAGAACAGGCTCTGGTAGTTTTTCTATAGATTTTGATTTTTGGTTTTGCCGAGGCATTATCTTTGTACATGTATCAATAGTCCCCATGTTTTTGGATAGTCGGTCATACAAAATTATATTATGTTGTTGTGCATGGTGTAGATTGGCTTGGGTTTTTATATGTCGGACCAGTTCCAAGATTTTGTGTGAAGAGAGTTAGCTGTTGAACTTTTGATGCATCTGTGTTCTAGGACGGAGCCAGCCACCCACGCAGAAAAGAGACATTGACAAATAGGGCAGAGGAAAATCGTCGAACGATATCAGCAAGAAAACCCAGACCCGCGTATAGAATACATCAAGAATAAGATATAGCCAGAAATCAAAGACGCATGCCTTGCGTGAAAAAAAGAAAAAAAGAAAAGAAAAAAGGAAACGCCATGATTATCCAAGTCATAATCCAATCCATCATATTAAATATAACCAAAAATGCACCGCCATGAGGAACCCAGAGATAAAAGAAATAACAAGGCGTCAAGTCCACTTGTTGAACAGGACGGGTATCATGGTCGAAAATCCCAAAATAACACCACCAGCGCTTGAAGAGCAGCACCGGTAAAAAGACCAAGGAAAATTACCGAGAAAATTCATATAATGTCGTGTCATTCTCGATGTGAACCTCGAGATATTTGGGCTGAAAAGCCTATCAAAGGGCAATTAGAGAGGGATTCATAGTCTCCACGCAGACTCTGGAGAGCCCTCGTTGACAGTTTCAGCGATTTCGCGGAGCCAGGCGCTGTCCAGGATGTCTCGGATAGCCCACCGCCTGTCGACGTCCATTTCGAGACAGCCCTTGATTAAATCGAGGGCATCTTGGCGGTCCTTACGCAAGAGTTCGTCGGTAAGCGGGCCGAGAACGGCTTCGTGGTTCCACGTGCCGCTGAGGATGTTGGCCTGGATGCGAGGTGCAAATGAGTCTTGGAAAGGCCGGGAACCAACAATAACACTGAAGACAACCACACCAAAGGCCCAGATGTCGACAGACGGGTGGATAACACCATTTGTTGACTGGAGTAATTCGGGAGAGGCATACTCCAAGCTGCCGGCGACACTGGTACTGGAGCCTGCAGGTCCCATTTGCTTGGGTGGAGGGCGATCAGCCACCTCGTCATAGGGGTCAGGGCTGTCACCACCATTGTCTGTAGCCATCCATTCTGCCATTCCAAAGTCGCAAAGGACTAGAGTTGAGGATTGCGAGCCATCGGGGGCAACGATGGGGTCAAGGAGACAGTTCTCTAGTTTGATGTCGCGGTGCACGACACGAGCGTCTTCGTGCAGATAGCGAATCGCGCGGGCAAGTTCGTAGGAGTATTTCTTCGCGAGAGGCGGTGGGAGACCCTGGCGATTCTGGCGGACCAAGTCGAATAGAGTTCCACCGATGTGAAGCTTTGTGAAGCAGAAAGTGGCATAATCTGTCTCGTAAACGGCATCGAGGGTTAAGACGTGGGGGTGGCTGAGATACCGCCAGACTCGAACCTCATGGTCGAACTCCGCCTGTAATTCTTCGTTTTCCTTCTCACTGTGGCCGTTGATCTGTTTCTTGACGATTTTGACGGCGAGTCGCTTAGTCGTGCCGTGCTGCTCAACCTTGAAGGCTTCTTTCACCGTACTGAACCCCCCAAAGCCAATTTGCTTTCCAAGGACGTAATCAGTGCCCACCATCTGGCCTTCGTCATCGGGCTGCGGGGCAGGCTCTTCACCGCCGCCGGACCACATGGAAAGAAATGCGCTGGCAGGTGACTTGCCGCTCGAGGTAGTAGACCGTCGAGAGCTTTGTCGCAGGCTGCCATGGCGACTAAACGGAGAAGTGCGGCTCTTACTTCCAAAGGGAGTCACTAGCCCCGTAGACCAAGATGCGCTGCGGTCTTCTGGGGAAAAAAATTGCTGGTTGGGGGAGGTTATGTAAACAGGCGACAGCAGCGCATCTTTAGCGCTTCCAGGCGGGGTTCGCACTTCCTCGCCTGGAGATGCCGTTGAGAGTGACGTGAGCGAAGTCGGATGATCGCCGTCATTACCCGTGAGTGACTCATCTCCAGGACTCATGACAGATTGGACTCGGAAAGCTCCAGTCGGAATATCCCGCGTTTCCCGCGGTTCCTGATATTGCTTGGAGTAATCACCCCATCCGGACTTTCGGTCAACGGGGTCGTCATCCTGAGAGAGAGCGTTTCGGAGGCCAGAGGTCCGGGTCTCGAATTTTAGTGGGGGTCGATTCTTCACGTCGCCTTTATCGAGAGGCTCCTCTAGTGGCTGCTGCAGGCCGGAGTCGAGGAATACCTTCGGGTTGAAGCTGATGGAGGGATGGCGCGCTTGAAGATAGTTGTCGAGCGGGGATCCCTGCACATCGTCCGGCTTGTGTGGGAAGCCATTATTGTTGGACTCTCCCACTGAATGATTGTCGGGGCGGGGAACCGAAATGGGAGGCGTGGCTGAGTGCAAATCACTTAATACACTGTGGTCTTTATTAGTATCGCGGCAGCGCGCGTAATCATAAGATTTGTTGGTGCGGTCGCTCTCGATACCATCGCCACCTGATGCCGATCTCCTCCTTTCCCCATCATTCTCCGCTGTCCATCCTGGTCTTTGCTGGTGAAACGAAGTCTCAATCCTCAAGCCGGCCAACCCGTGTCTCTCGGAGTGCGCCATAACCCCGTCGACAGCGCTGTATAGGACGACGTGGTGGAAGTGAGCCCGTGGTAGGCTAGCAGTAGGGTTGCAAGAACCCTCTGCCTGTAGATAACTTTGTGGAGGCCGCTCTGCAAGTAATTTATGGAGAGGGTAGGCGTGGGGCGATAAGCGCTTTAGAGTGGAGACGGAAAACGCTCGATATCGCGGGGTGATATAAGGAAAGGTGGTGGTTCTCAGGTTGTGAAAGATTCGACCAGGGTTGGAAGGAGAAAAAAAAATTTATAAAGAGGTACAAGCAGAGTGAGGTCAGAGGAGCATGAAAGGTGAGGGATTGGTCAGTTGGAGCCAGGGTGAAGGATGGAGAAAACGGGGCGTTCGGGTGCCGCCGGAGTTTGACGAGCAGTTGGAGTTGTGAAGTTCGGGTAAGAGCGGACAGTCATGTGATTGCAAAATCACATGATTCAAGGTCACCGATCCCATCTGAGAAAAATAGCCCTAAGCCCTATCTGTTACTATATACAGCAATATGGTTTCAGGGGGTCCAAGCTGCTCCCCTTAATTCCGATTAGCCGCGCGCAAGGGGCGCTTGTTTTGGAAACACCTCCTTTTGCCTCGCTTTCTGGGGTTGTCATTGTCCCTGTCTCGAATGACCCCCTTCTTTTCTCTAAATGTCGCTCTGGCAGTAATTCTATTCGTGCGCCCGACGTGCCATTCTGCGACTGAAGCAGTCCAGCCCCAATCTTTGGTCGGCAAGGCGCAGTCTTTCTTTTAGGGCGAACCCTCCGTTCGAGTTCCTGGAGACCCCGAGGCAATTATCGAGGGTCGAGGCTCTGCGCGACATCTTGCACGCCCTTGGTTGTTTGTTTTTCTCTGATAGTTCTGGCTCAACAATCACTTCTTTGCACCCCCGCACGACTCGTGCGACTTCCTCTTACCGCCAATCACACGTTCATTTAAACCTGCAATATGATGAGGCCTCAGGTCATTCGGGCTGGTGTGTTTTTACGATATCTCTGCTCTCATTCAATTTCGAATTACTGACCGATTGCCTAGATACCTTGGATCTCCAAGACCATGATGCCCCGTCGGCCAAAGACCACACGAAGCAACCCGAACATCCAGATCCCCTTGGGGCCGGCCGGCCTGCCCCCCACCAGTCTTCTTCCATTCGTCATGCCGAGGAGGATACGAGAGCGGAAATTATGAACGGCCCCAGTGCCGACGGCGTGGGCATGTACGGTGATGATGACGTGGAGGCGGACGCGGCTGGAAATGCCGACTATGATCACAACGATAGTGACCTGGCGGATGGCGAAAGTGATGATCTTCTAGATGATGATCTCATGGACAAAATATCAAGCTCCCCTTCTATTGACGATGGTATGTTTTCACGGTGCATTACGCGATGGGGCTTTCAGTTTAATGATGAGCAGAGGACATTGATTTCGAATTCGTCTACGCGCTCCACAACTTTGTCGCAACTGTCGATGGGCAAGCGAATGCTGCGAAGGGAGATACTATGGTGCTTCTGGACGACAGCAACAGCTACTGGTGGTTGGTTCGTGTGGTGAAGGATGGAAGCATCGGGTACCTGCCGGCAGAACACATCGAAACGCCCACCGAGCGACTTGCCAGATTGAACAAACACAGGAATGTTGATGTATGTATTCTCATAACTTTTTCCCTCTCAACAAGTACTGACTTCCTCAGCTGTCTGCCACCATGTTAGGCGATAATTCAGAGAAGTCCAAGAATCCTTTGAAGAAAGCCATGCGCCGACGAAACGCAAAGACTGTCAACTTCGGTGCACCGACGTATATCGACGCATCCGACGTCGAGTATTCTACAGACGAGGACGATGAGCATGGTGATTTCTTTAACGATGATGAAACCGTAGAATCGGATGACGAAGAAGCTCAAGAGCAGAATGAGGACATTGTCGTGGAGCCTCTCCGGCCCAAGGGACAGAAGGAGAAATCCACGGACCAGACCGAGGGCACCGAGACGGAAGAAGCGGGTGAGCCCGAGCGATCAATCTCGGGTCCTCGACGGTCGAGCGAGGAGTTCTATGATCCAGAAGGTATGAAGAGACATCCTTTCTCTGGACAGCAAACATCGGAATCTAACTTCCTCGATCAAGTGGAACCCACCGTCAGTAGATCCAGAAATGGCACTGTGCGGAATACCGATTCTTTCTTCAAGGATGACACTGCTGAGCCAAAGAAGATTTCTCTGACGCCGAACCTGCTACGCGATGAATCCAACAACGGCAACAACAGCAACAACGGCGGCAATAACACCAAAAGCCTGCTTAATGAATGGAAGGATGACCGCGGAAGCTTTGAGAGCATCGACAAGGCATCTACGCCGCAGGAGAAAACTAAGGACGACAAGAAACGCAAGGACAAGAAACCGGGGATGCTTAGTGGGCTTTTCAAGCGCGGCAAGAAGAACAAGTCGATTGACGAAGACATGGACGAGCCCTTGTCTCCAGTCGAGCCTTCATTGCGTACCTCACCGAAGACATCTATGGAATCCATTATGTCCCAAGAGTCTCGGACCAAGCCACAGAGACAGACCAGCAACAAGTTGCAGAAGCAAGTCCCAACGACTATGTCTCCTACCTCGCCGACCGGGCAGACCAGGGATATCGAGGCCGCCCTTGCAAGCCAGACGGGCCCAACAATCCGACAGGTTACAACAACGCAGGAGGTGGAAAGCTTCGAGGAAGACCGCCGAGCTGTGGCTTCCCCTACCAGCCAATCGAGCACCTCGAAGGGCTCTTATGCAACTGCCATAGATGCTCGGGACCCATTCGCATCTCCAGAGGATCGACCGTCCAGCGAAGCGCACGGGAGAGGACCCTACGGCTCCGACCGCGCAGCGACTAGCCAGCCTTCTGTGACATCTCCGCAGAGGTTTACGCCGACAGGGGGCAGAAGTTATCAGAACCGGGGATCAGAATCCCCGGTCAATATCTCCCCGGTGGAAGGCCACATTCCAATCAGTGCCCCAGGTCTGATCTCGGACCAGTCTGTGTCACCGCTCTCCCCGCCATCGTCTCCTGAGGTCGATTCCCACGACCTTAAGGGTACCGACGCTACCCAGGGTTCACTCGATACGCTTTCGGTGGATACTCCCACCTGGAGTGATGCCAGTCTACGATCATACATGGATGAAGAAAATGACATTCGCGACCTTTACATTATTGTCCACGACAAATCCAATATTCCCCCGGCCGGCCCTGACCATCCTGTCACTGGCCGTCTTTTCAAGGAGGAGAGCAGGAAGCTCAAAGAGATGAACAATCAACTCGACGAATTGCTTGTCCAATGGATGGCCCGGCGGACGAGCCGCAACTCGATGCGAAGTGTGCAGAGTCCGACGGTTTAGTTGCCAGTGTGTCCGTCGTGTCTGTCCATACATGGCTCTGTCAGTTCGCCCTGGAGATGACACCGCAGAGGCTTTAACTGTGCTGGGCACATTGCTTCTGATCCTCCCTATTCCATTCTTTTATAGCTTCTCATACCAATCCTGTCGCGTGCATGTGCACACACTGATGGATGCATTTTGATTGCTTTTTTTCTTCGCGTCCCTTATCAAGGAGCGACCTCTGATTTTGAATTGCTCAACAGCCAGCACTGTCTTGCATCGCGAACCTTTTCCTTGTTTTTTTGCTGATTTTTACTGCCGGAAATACCCCGAGTCATCCGTTTTTTTATATTTGGTTGTGCGTAGACGACGCCTGGCAATATCAGTCTTCAAGCATACACCTTTATTCCTTGTAGATTACGCGTCTAATGCCTCTAATACGATGACCCCTCCATATAGTAGGTTTCCTGTAAGACTCTGCATCGGTGATTGGCGACAAGCGCATTTCAGAGTTCCTACGCTGTAGAGGGTCGTGCGGGCAGGTCACCCGCGCCGTGATGTATGAGCCCCAGTCATCAGTCATCAGACTGTCTATCAGAAGGTTCCCTATTTATAAGAGCGTCGCTCTCATTTATTTTTCATCTCATCTACACTACACCACCATGGCAGATCCATACGATCCTTACACTTCATACTCCACGCCCACCCCAGGCAGTGTCGGCTATTATCCCCCGGAGGAGCAGGTCCAGCCGCAATATCCATCCCAGTACCAACAGCAACCCTACAGCGCCGCAGATCCACAGCCAGATCCAAATTATGGATATCCCCCGCAGCCAAGCCCATATCACCTGGGCCCGGAACCCTACCAGCCCGACAGAAGTTACACACCGGTAGGACAACCAGACCACCTCGGGCCTATTGCCGGTTTTCCTCCGACTTCAAGTGGGAAAGTTCCTGAGAATCTGGGATACTAGTAAGTGGAAAGTGATTAAGAGCACCAGGTCCATGCTAACATACTTCGAGTGGTGCAGCCGAACAGCCACGGTACGCTCCATCCAATCCACATGCGTCCTCGTCGGATTCGAACACACGGGAGAATAGCGGGGAGATCCGTCAGGGTGAGCAGGATGAGGACCCTGGAAGTGAACGTGGGATCGGAAGCTCTCTTGCCGGTGGCGCGGCGGGTTATTACTTCGGACATAAGAAGGACCATGGGCTTCTAGGTGCTCTTGGTGGTGCTATTATTGGCAATATGTTGGAGAATAAGGTGAAGGGTCATGATCGGCCTTCTCATGGGCACCGACATAGTCATGGTGGATATCACCATCACCATCACCACGGGCATCATAGTCGGAGTCGTTCACGAGGTCGCGAGGATGACTATTAAGGGAGACTGTTTTGTCATATTATATAGTTTGGGTTTAACTGCGCTGTTTTCGGTTTGTTGTATTCACAGGTACTGTTGATCGTTGTTGCAGAGCTAAGCATGGGTGGCCTGGTAATGTACATGCTTGGTCAGCTCGGATGGTTTGGGATTCTGGTCATAAGGTTGTATATTTTGTCACCTGGACACCTGGTATGAGATCTGATGTGTCATAGTTGTGAAATCTAATGAAGTTATGTATTCCTCGCGGCCCTCTTATTGGGCTTTTTGTTTATCCAAGATCACAATGATACGTGTGTAGGTTTATGTATGAATACTTGGGCAACTTCTAGCTTGAATGGATCCGTGGTAATGATAGGCAAATTAAAGGGGACATTGGAGCCAGTATGTCCAGACTAGTTGCACTACTACAGCTAGGTGATAGATATCGCGTGCTCGTACCCCGTGGCACCCCCACGCTGAGCTTGTGGCCCCCAAAATCCTCCACCTGAGCTTCGATGCATGGATTACGGTCGCATCTTGATATTGGACATCTGCAAATCTGGGGGATAAGCAGGATTACTATTCCGTTCTGATAAGCGATCTCAAGTGGGTCTCGAGTCGATGGAGACCGACCCCGGAGTACCGGTCCCTCCCCCGGCCACTCAAAATTTCGGCTTCAATCCGAATTTAGCGCCGGTAGCGATCCTACCGATGCTACTCGATAGTATCACTGGCCTGATGGAGGTGCCTGCAGATGTGGCGATGTTGGAGATAGGAAGGTCACGTGGAGAACGGAAGCCCTGATTCAAAGATTTATCTTCATGAGCTTGATATTGACAATTCCAGAGGAAGCGGTTATTCAAAGATGGGGTAAAATAGCTATATCTATTCTATTTCGAGTGTTACTTGATGTAGTGAGGAATGCAATCGGACTAAATCGGAGACGATAAAGTAGGAGGATGATAGGCCCACAGCCAACGCTATCTTGAGTGTCTTGAGACACTGATAAGCCCCAATTCGGTGATGATCGATGATCGTTACTTTTTCAGTTTCGTCATGCGCGAGGGCGATCACCTTGTCTTCAGCTCTTCAGCTATGACTTTCTTTTACTTTACTCGATACACTCGGACTTCTTAGACTTCCTCCCTTATTGCACCGCGTTTCGACCTGATCGCCTTTCCCCGCTCTCCCCGATAAAGCCCTTGTCGATAGCTGCAGGTCCCCGTGCCTTATAGACGTGCCTTCCCCCTTCTCTTTCTCTCGAGAACATAGAATACACCATGGCTTCTATTTTACAACATCTCATCTTCGGGTCTCTCCCAGACCACTGTGAACCGACATCGCCCTTCCTGACCGCTATCTCCTCACACCTCCACATCTGCCTCCCCACACCTCTCGCGCTGATCTCCTCCGTTCTCGGAACCCTCAGTATCGTCTCATGGCTCTTTGCCCAGATGCCGCAGATATACAAGAACTACCAGCTACAATCAACATCGGGACTATCGATCTTTTTTCTGGTCATTTGGTGCGCAGGTGACGCGAGTAACCTACTTGGTGCTCTCTTCACCCGGCAGGCAGGGTGGCAAGTCGTAGTCGCAAGCTACTATGTCTGCGTGGATGTCGCACTAGTGATCCAGTTTTTCTGGTACACGCACTACAAACCCCGCCAATACGGATACAACGAGTTATCCCATCATGATTTCGACCCTCATGGCGATGTCCTGCCAGGCGTGGCTGTGCCCGACAGCAACGTGACCCACCAGACACCCGCACCAGTCAACATGACCAAGAAGGCCGAAGTCAACGATACAGGCGTGCAAACTGGATCAACACTCAATTCAACAACCCCTGGAACGTCATATATAAATGAGAAGCTGAGCTCCTCGCGACGAACTGTCCGGGGCAGTAGCGCAAGTAGCGCGCCCTTCGCTCTTCCCCGCACGATGCTGGTCGCTTCACTGGTCTGTGCCGTGCTTGTCAATGGCAGTCCCATAGAGGCCAATCCGCAACCCCATCCACCCATTTCAGATGCACCGCGCGAAGTGATAATCGAGATAGTGGGCCGCGTCGTCTCGTGGATGTCCACGCTACTATATCTCGGCTCACGCCCGCCGCAGCTCTACAAGAACTATCAGCGGAAGAGCACAGAGGGCCTTTCGCCGTTGCTGTTCATGGCTGCGTTCTGCGGAAACCTCTTCTACTCCTCTTCCTTGCTCACCAACCCCAACGCCTGGAGTGATTTCGCACCATACGGAGGTGGCGGCTGGGCCGATGAGCACGGCAATGATCGCTTGGAGTGGATCGGACGTTCGCTTCCGTTCTTCCTCGGCGCGTTCGGTGTTCTGGGATTAGACGGGTTCATGGGCCTGCAATTTCTCATGTATGGGTCCTCGGAAGACGAGAGCTTCCTTGGAGAGGACGATGACTCGAAGCGCGGCCGGAGCAAGTGGAGGCGCGTTCGTGGCTGGATGCGCGGCTGGATTCCTTCGACCTCGCCTCCTCCTGGCGAGTATGAGCATCTTTCGAGTCTGCATGAGGGACAGGTTCTTCTCGGCCAGGACCATGGGCGGTATGGGACTGTTTGATGGTAATTGTGATTGTGCACATATAACCTTTTCTGATTTCCTAGCCTGGCTGTAGATCTGGGCAGGTATGATACATTACGACTTTGATGACTGCTGGAAGACGTGATTCTACATTGCATTGGGCATTCTCTCTCTTTTTTTTTTTTTTTTTTTTTCGGTTTCTTTTCAGTTTCATTGCACTTGGGTAGGGCCTTTTCTTCCCATGCATCTCGGGTTTCGGTTGAACTCGTGCTCCGGGCGTTTATCTCTAAGGTTATATTCAATATAGGATACATATGGGTTCTTGCCATTTCCAAGCTGTTTCCTTTCTCTGATTAGTGCCGAGTGATGAATAGCTAGTAGCTGGTTGCGTCACTTGGTGTTCAGAAGCAGCACTTGATGAAGTTGATGCTTGAACCACGAAGCAATGTACAGATACCAGAATGACCCTCGATGGGAAACCATCCAATCCCTGGGTAGGGACCAGAGTGAAAAGCTCGAATGAGCTAAATAAGCTGAGATCACCAAAGACAAATACATATAGAACCTGTAAGGCTATTGGCATTCAAGGAGTCATCAACTATAAACAAAGTACCGAGATCGACAGGTTTCAGCCTGCCAATTTGGAGAAGCCTCTTCCAAATAAAAGAAAAAGATGAAAGAGATGTATACAATATCACCGGGAGATCATAGCCAACAGAGTATCCCCAGCGAAGTGTGCTGCCGAATCCTATTCATCCCAAGACAATGACTTGTGACATGAAAGCAAAACAGCGAGCATTGTGCCCTGGAAGTAGAAGTGCAGGTGCAGCATTATTAGGAAAATATTATAGAAATAATAAAAGTGACACAGAAGGTAAGAAGGACTAAAAGGGGCTGCATACAAGGCAAAAGAAGGAAAAAGGGAAGACATCTCCAAGAAGACCAGGGCCGGTCCATATGGAAAATGGGGACATATTCATTCGTTGCTTGAATAATTCATGACCGGATTTTTCTCTTTCCTGAAACCCCCATCTTCTCCCCGAATCCGGATATCAGGCACTTCTTGCGCAAGGAACTGGGACCGAATACAGATAGTGAAACAAGGGGAAACACGGAATTCAAAAGACCGCGACACGGCGTGACCAGCACCGACCGGGCTCGTGGAATAAGCTCCAAAGGAAAGGATCAAACTCGATATGCAAGTTCCAAAGCAGCATCACGCGACTAAGGAGAGCGTCAACCTAATACAAGGGAGACTTGACGTCTTGAACTCCGCGTCGGATCACATCATCGATCCGCCACCGGGGAGGGCTGAGATTGTCGGAGCGCTTCCGGTGCCATTCCTTCTCCATCTCTGGCGGAGGAGCCCTCTCTTCGGTCGGGGGCAGAGCGCCGCCAGCAATACCGGTAGAGAACTTCAGTTGTAGGACATTGCCGATCTCGTCGCAGGCGGTCAGAACCCGGTCTAGGTCCTCCTTGGTATGGGCGGCCGATACGCAGAAACGGGCACGAGATGAAACCAGGGGCGTGGCGGGATAACCAACAACCACGACAGAGATCTTGCGTCGAAGCATCTCGTGAGAGAAGGCGGGCATCTTGGCCGGATTGAAGAGGAGGACGGGAATAATGGGTGAATCGTCGTGACCGTATACTATAAAGCCAAGACGCTTCAACCCGAGGCGGAGGTATCGCGAATTGAAGGCCAGGCGCTGTAGTCGCTCCTCGCCCTGGCCAGGAGCGAGCTCGCCGTTGATAATCCGAAGAGCGCAGGAGATCTGCGTAAGAATGGCCGGTGCGGGAGCCTCGCCGTAGAAAATACCCGGGTTGGTGGCCCGGAGCTTGTCGATCATGGCCTTGTCCGCGGCAATGTATCCACCATTGGCACCGAACGACTTCGTGAGAGTACCCATCAGGATATCCGCCTCTCGAGTGTCAATGCTGAAGTAGTCAAACACACCCCGACCCCTGGGACCGACGGCGCCGATCGAGTGCGCTTCGTCGACGAACAGGTTGAATTTGTAACGGTGCTTCAGTGCCACGAGACCGGGAAGGTTGCACATGGAGCCCTCCATGGAGTAGAGACCTTCAACGACCACCAGGATCTTCTTCCAGGGGCGGTGAGTGCGGGGTTGACCTTGAGAGAGAGCCTCGCGAAGCTTTTGTTCGAGATCCTTCATGTCATTGTGCTTGAACATGGCAATCGAAGCACCAGAAAGACGAGCACCGAAACGAATGGAGGCATGGTTCAGTTCGTCGGAAATGAGGAGATCGCCCTTGGAAACCAGCGCGGGGAAGATGGTGGCGTTGGTGCCGAAGCCCATCGAGAAGACCATGGACGCCTCCTTGCCCACGAACCGGGCAATTAGATCCTCAACCTCGACATGGAGATCCTGTGTACCAGCCTCCGCTCGGGTACTGGGGGTGGAGACACCGTACTTGCGGACAGATTCTTCCGCCTGGTCGGCACAGGGGCCTTCGGACTGGGCGAATCCGAGGTAGTTGTAGGAGCTCAGATTCAAGGTATCAGTAGTGGTCCCGGTCAGGTAGAAGTGGTGGTTATGGTCATCGGTAGCCCGGTCGATCAGAGTGATAGTTCGTCCGGGCACGCCGGTCACGGGGCGCTCGAAGCAGTCATTGATACGCAACTTGAGACGACGGACGTAGAAGTTATCGAAATCGCTGTTGAGCGCGCCGTAGCCATTGCGGGGCTTCAGGTGACGGTAGTTCTCTTCGCGGAAGCGTTTGCCGAAGAAATCACGGACATGTCCGAAAGCAATTAGAATTAGGTAACTGATGTAAGTGGTAAGCAAGTAATAATACGGCGGCTCGTCCATCACCGGCTCCGGGAAGACACCACCAGGGTGTCGACTGGAGTACCGGTGACTGGGGTGACCGATGGGACCGAATTGCGCATGTTGCTTGGCCTGCCACCTGGCCTCCTCGGGGGTCGGGGGCTGGAATAGCGTGGTTGGCGGGTCGTCCATGTTCGGGTTATCGGCCGTGGCAGTGGAAAGAGAGATTGTCGGTAATGACAGTGATGCCGAGCTGATCGGCGGAGGGGTGTTAGGCGGGTTGGCCCCGGTGGATTGAGATGCGGCCTGTGGAGCTTGAGGCTCGAACTTCGACTTGGGCGAAGTCGAGAAGAATTGAGACAAGCGATGGGACTTGACCGAGGGTGCCTTTATGGAGAAACCGGCCTTTCCCGAAGAGGGTGAAAAGGACGGGGAGTTGGAAGAGGTGTCGTTGGAGGAGTTGTTGCTAAACCGACGAGGCATCGCAGAGGGAAGCGGCGAGTCGGTGAGGAGGCAACGGTTTTTTATTTTTGGCAGGTGTCGTCGGAGCGTTGGTTTCTCCACGCGTCCAGGACGACGATTGAGGGCAGGGTCTACCCAAAACAATGGGGTAGAGCACGCAAGATGTGTTCGGCGTGAGAAGATGCGCGAGAAGATTCACGAGTCCGCAAGTCTGCGCCTTCGTTGGAGACAAGGTAATCTAAGGCGAGGTAGCGCTGTTAGTGGATTGTTGGAAATATGCCAGGGATTTTCAAGGCTGCACAAGTGCGCAAGTTGAGAATGAAGATAAATGAAGACGTGATTATGGGGGCGAGAGTGAGAGAGAGACGGACCTCCTATCCGCAGACCTCCGGCAAGGCTTTGCAAAGGTGTGGCGGCACGTGGAATGGGTGCAAAGTAGGAACGAGGGGCGGACCCAAAGTCCAATTTGAATCTTGTCGAGCAGTTCTCCTTCCCTCGCAGATTCGACGAGGAGGACTAAGAAGAACAAAGGAAGGAAGGAGGGAGGTAAATAACCAGTTGTGTTAAAGTACTCCGTACCTGCTGTATAAATCATCATGCAGGCTGGATGGGTCTAGTACATATTGCTGTGGGTACACAGCCGATACAAAGAAATACCCACATGATTGGTCTACTTTAGCGGGATTACAGGTAATTAGATGTAATTTACAGGATCAATTCGGACTGAAATTTTCGGCTCCGAGCTCAGTCAAGTCCGGCCTGAGATGCCATGGATCCCCGATTTTCTCCACTAAGCTCCTCACTGTTCCTATTTAGCTGCAGTGCATGGTTAGGTACGGAGTACACCACTGCATATTAATTGACTGGATGAATTGACAGGTATAGTGTGGCGTCCACCGTCCAATATCACCGAATTAATTGGCTGTCAGAACTCAAATTTGGTCCAAGTTGTAACAAAGGGGGAGAACCCCGAGTCATGTCCGGGTTTGGTCATGGCCAAGATGAAAAAGAGATGATGATGATGTCGATGGCAGGTTCTCCCCACTACCAAGATATAGGTCATACGACATGAGGTGCTTCGGTACTCCGGTACCTGACTAGCAGCAGCAGCAAATGGAAGACGCAAACGGTCTCGACTTTGATGCCTGAGGCACGAGGTGCCGCTTGTCCCGCGTTCTTTGATGTCGTCGATAGTACTTGGATCTGTACTCTGTAGGCATTAAATTATATCGGGATAAAAGACAGAGTCTCAGGGGCCTGTCCGTGCACTTCTTTACAACCCCAGCTTAAGAGTCTCTTGGCCATCTACAGCGCATCTTCTACTACCCATAACAGCGGAGATCATCGGTTAAACCAAAAGAATCCCCGACGTAACCCCGCGTATCCCTTGTTGTGTGACTTGACCTTTCTCCATTCGCCATAGAGTCCTACCCCTTCCCATATAGTCCTGTGGTGACATCGCGGAGAGCATACTGCCCTGAAAAAGACTAGACCCTGACGGAAGTGTGTGCTTTTCTTTCCGTCATTCAACTCCCGGGATATCCAGCTGTGTGTGATATGATTTGTTTCGATTGAAACCAATTATGCCACACATCGATGAGGCGGTCTCAATGGAGGTGACGGAACTCTGGCGTCCCTCATCTCCGGAGAAGACACAGATCTATGATTTTATGGACAAGGTGAACAAGAAACATGGCCTGTCTATGAATGATTACCACTCTCTCTGGAAATGGAGTGTTTCAGAGCCGGCCAAATTTTGGGAGGAGATTTGGCACTATACCCACATTATAGCCCATGAGCCATATACACAGGTGAGTTCTACTATAGCTGAAGAATTTGAAGAACGTTGAAAATGTCCCCTAACGCAAAATGCAGGTCCTTGAATCAGACAAAGTGCTATTTCCTCGACCGGCATTTTTTGAAGGAAGCACTCTGAATTTTGCCGAGAATCTCCTCTATCCGGCCAGCGCGCCCGATGAGAATTCTATTGCCGTGATTGGCGCTACAGAGGCTGACCGCGAGTTCATCTCATGGAAGGAGCTGCGAGAGCGTGTTCGAAAATGCGCCAACGCCCTGAAAGAAGCCGGTCTTGAGACCGGTGACCGCGTGGCAGGCTTTGTCGGCAACCACGCCAACACTGTAGTGGCGATGCTGGCTGCGGCATCCATCGGTGCTTTCTGGACTGGAGTGTCGCCAGATACCGGCGTTCACGCCGTTCTTGAGTGCCTCAAGCAGATTGAGCCCAAGATTCTCTTCGCTGACAATGCCTCGCTATACAATGGCAAAGTTCATGGCTCGCGGGCTAAGGTGCGTGAGATCGTGAAGGAGCTGCCCAACCTGGAGTCCTTGGTTTTGTTTGAGACTGCAAAGTCCCTCGATTTCGACCTTGAGGAACTCCGCCCTGCAAGTGGAAAGGTTGTTACCTACACAAGCTTCCAGAATGGCCTTCGCGATCAAGCTGCACCCTTGAAGTTTGCCAGCTTGAGGCCTGACCACCCGGTCTATATCTTGTACTCCTCGGGCACCACGGGAGCCCCGAAACCCATTGTTCATGGATCATTGGGTACATTGTTGCAGCATAAGAAGGAGCACCTTCTTCACTGCGAGATTCGGCCTGGCGATCGGTTGTTCTACTTCACCACCACAACTTGGATGATGTGGCACTGGTTGGTATCCGGCTTGGCCAGCGGTGCAACCATTGTTTTGTATGATGGCTCGCCATTCCGGCCTTTTGATGCTGAGGGAGGTAATGGAGAAATGGCCATGCCGCGACTCATTGATGAACTGCAGATCACCCACTTCGGCACCTCCGCCAAGTATCTCTCCATGTTGGAGCAGGCTGCACTCAACCCTCGCAAGCATGCGTACCGGCCGGTGTCTCTCAAGACTCTGAGGGCTATTTTCAGTACTGGGTCTCCATTAGCCCCTTCGACTTTTGAGTACATCTATTCCTCCATTCACCCCGATATCATGTTGGGCTCCATCACAGGCGGTACGGACATCCTGTCTCTGTTCTGCTCGGGCTGCCCGATCCTACCCGTCTACAAGGGCGAGATTCAGTGTCGCTCTCTAGGAATGGACGTCTCTGTTTTTGACTACGCCGGCAACGATATCAGTGCCTCCGGCGAACCGGGAGACCTTGTTTGCACTACTCCCTTCCCAGCACAGCCGGTCATGTTCTGGCCACCTGGTCCCACGGGTCTGGAGAAGTATCGTAAGAGCTATTTCGACGTATTCGGTCCTTCGGTCTGGCACCATGGAGACTTTGTGCGGTTGAACCCACAGACTGGCGGCGTGGTCATGCTGGGCCGCAGTGACGGTGTGCTCAAGCCGTCCGGTGTGCGCTTCGGAAGCGCCGAGATTTACAACATTTTACTCAAACACTTTGCTGACGAGGTTGAGGACTCCTTGTGTGTCGGCCGGAGGCGCGAGGGTATCGATACTGACGAAACGGTGGTCCTCTTCATGAAGCTTACACCAAGCACTCCCTCTAACATAGCTGACCTCTCGACACGCGTTCGGGCCATCGTCCGCAGGGAACTTAGCCCTCGTCATGTGCCTGGCATTATTGACGCCTGTCCAGAAATCCCTGTGACTTCCAATGGCAAGAAGGTCGAAAATGCGGTCAAGCAAATCCTGTGCGGTCTCAACATCAAGATCGGTGCAAGCGTTGCCAATGCGTCCTGTCTTGATTGGTATCGCAACTGGGCTTCGGAGCATCCTTGATTTGATCAGTAACACTTTTGAAAGATTTATTTGCGCGCGGGCAGGTATATCTGACTTTGTCATGCACCTGTTCAGCATGGCTGCTTGCCTTATTATTTATAGAACAAGTCTTGTCACAATGGAAATCGTTTACGCGCAGGTAGCAATGTCTGACTCCAGTATGCACCTGCTTAGCCATATAAGCTTTCACTCGAGCGCCGAGGAAAGCGTCTACTCACAATTAAGCCCAAAGGACCTTAATCATGACAAGACATCTTTTTTGGACAAAGTGCAAATAGCTATGCTCAGTAGGCACACGACAGAGTCAGATATCCCTGCCCGCGCGCAAAGGACTTCGATTGTGACGAGACTTTTTCTATAAAAGTTAATGCAAGTAGGCATGCCAAAGAGGTACATGACAGAGATAGATATCCCTTGACGTTGCAGAAAAGGAGGGATGTGCTAGTTGTCACTAGCTTATTTACATAGGTCGGACGTATGAAGAAGAAGGTATACCACTCCTAGTAGCAAGTGAAGAACTAAGATAAGGAAGGAAAGAAAGAGAGAGGGAGAGGAGGACGATATATACAGAGAGGGGATCACATGATGGGTGCAAACGCAGAGACGTCTATGAGATTCCATGCAAACGGAATCATACAGACCGAACCATCATCATATATGCATCTTCCCGTCATCCAGGTCCACCTTGCATCGATGTCATCCGCCAAAAGGCGCTACGGAATTTCATGTTGGGTAATACTTTCCTTGCCTACGTACATAGAAGCAAAACTCACAAAGTGTTTATTCCCCGAGGGCGTGCGAGAGGACATTTTAAGCAGAAACATGGCAAACTTGAACCTTTGGATTCGCTCTATTTCTAACTACTAATATCGCTGATGCTAATAAATGCTCCATCCCGCCTAAGTCCTACTGTTCCACCTTACCTATTGTTCAAATTTATATGACTGTTAAGACCTACTAATAGCTACGCTTCACATAATATAAAGATTGTAATGTGAAGATAAAATACACGTCGATTCAAAGATCCGACCTGTGATGTGGTGTTAGATTTTGATATCTGCTCAGCACCGGGGCAAGCTTCATTCCTCAAACTCCCCACCAAATAAGCAAAATACCAAGAATTCGATGGCTGAAACAGCAAAGAGGCATCTAATGTATAAATCAGGATAAGACCATGGTCCATGTCCATTTTGAAGGATTTCCACTTGAGTCATGCAGCCGCTTACATAACCAAGTTCGGCTCAGTCCTCCGTAATCGAATCTTCCGATGGCCAAGTCCTCTACCAGGTTTGGAGAAGCAAGAGTGTAACACGCATTCTTGAGTTCCCAGCACTGCATCACAGACCCAGATGTCAGGCAATATGCGACGCTCTGCTTTGCGGGCTATCGAGTCCGCAAAGCCGCTGAACCGGGCTCCTCGCTCAGTGTCAAGAAGCTTTGCTACTCTCAACGACACGTCCAAGGTACGCCGCCTTGAACGCGGAGCCCGTTCCACTCAACGCTGACGCTGATACCTTCTTTTCTGTAGGACCCCTCAGAGCTAGACCAGATCACTACCCTTCCGAATGGAATTCGCGTCGCTACAGAATCATTACCTGGTCCCTTCGCTGGTGTCGGAGTTTACGTCGACGCCGGATCCCGTTACGAGGATGCCAGTCTGCGTGGCGTCAGTCACATCATGGACCGATTGGCCTTCAAGTCGACCAAATCGCACACAGGAGATGAAATGCTGGAGGTTCTCGAGTCCCTGGGCGGCAACATCCAATGCGCCTCATCGCGGGAATCGTTGATGTACCAGTCGGCCAGTTTCAACTCTGCCGTCCCTACCACGCTTGGCCTACTTGCGGAGACGATTCGGGATCCTCTCATCACCGAGGAGGAAGTGCTCCAGCAGCTCGCAACCGCGGAGTATGAGATTGGTGAGATCTGGGCCAAGCCGGAGCTCATCTTGCCGGAGCTGGTCCATATGGCAGCCTACAAAGACAACACGCTCGGCAACCCTCTGTTGTGTCCCAGTGAGCGGTTGGGTGAAATCAACAAGTCGGTGGTAGAGCGGTACCGCGAAGTCTTCTTTAACCCAGACCGGATGGTGGTTGCTTTTGCCGGTGTGCCCCATGCCGAGGCCATCAAGCTTACCGAGCAGTATTTCGGCGATATGAAGGCCAGTGAACAGAACAAGGGACCCGTTCTCTCCGGCAGTGGCGTCGACACCACCCTCTCAGACTCCCGCCGTGCTGCCAACGAGGGCCAGGTCCCGACCGTGCCCCAGTTTACCCCCTCATCAACCGTGAGCAGCCCGGCCGCTTCGCAAAACACACATTCGTCGATCCTGTCGAAACTCCCATTCCTCAAGAAACTCTCCACTTCCTCACAAGATAATGCCGCTGTCGAGCCCCTCCACCCGTCCTTGATCGAGCCCTCTTCCCTGGATCTCAGACGGCCTGCCCACTACACGGGTGGTTTCCTTGCCCTTCCTCCTATTCCGCCGCCGGCCAACCCGATGCTCCCTCGTTTGAGTTACATCCACCTCGCATTCGAGGCTCTTCCCATCTCCTCTCCAGATATTTATGCCCTGGCTACTCTCCAGACCCTTCTGGGCGGTGGTGGTTCCTTCTCGGCCGGTGGCCCCGGCAAGGGCATGTACTCTCGACTTTACACCAATGTTCTCAACCAGCATGGGTGGGTCGAGAGCTGTATTGCCTTCAACCACAGCTATACCGACAGCGGCATCTTCGGAATCTCTGCCTCGTGCAGCCCCACCCGCACCACTGAGATGCTCGAAGTCATGTGCCGCGAGTTGCAGTCTCTGACCTTGGATACCGGATACACTGCTCTGCAGATCCAGGAGGTAAACCGCGCCAAGAACCAGCTCCGCTCTTCGCTGCTCATGAACCTCGAGTCGCGCATGGTGGAACTCGAGGATCTCGGTCGTCAGGTGCAGGTTCACGGTCGCAAGGTCGGCGTGAAGGAGATGTGCGACCAGATCGAGGCTTTGACCGTCGAAGATCTTCGTCGTGTGGCTCGCCAGGTCTTTGGCGGCCACGTCCAGAACAACGGGAAGGGAACTGGCAAGCCCACTGTCGTATTGCAGGAGGGTGAGCTGGAGGGATACAAACTCCGCTCGTTCCCTTGGGAAGAGATCCAAGAACGTATCTCTCGGTGGAAGCTTGGGCGGAGGTGAATCATACTCGACCGCCGGCTAAAGACGCCCTGCTGTCGAGAGTCATGTCATTAGTATGTGCTCACGTGCTCGGACGCGTTTGGATGAGATTTCACTGGTATCCTGAATTTGGAGGATGTGTACATTACATAGATAGAGAAATGTGTATAATAGTTACACTTCCTTTCCAAGAGAACGAGTGTTCTTACAAATAGTCTATTATATGTAGTTACTCTGATACACAACTAATTGCATGGAACGATGATGTCGTGGCTTCCCGACGGGTCCAAGCTCCTCGCCGCTTTTACCCGGCAAAAAAGTCGGAGCCGAACCACGCGCTCCGTTCTTCCAACCATCACCAATCTCATCTCAATCTATCCCATCCCTATCACTCCACAACCGTCAAAATGGTCAAGCTTACCGAAGTCGAAGATGAGCACTTCACCGAGAAGCCCACTGCCACCAAGAACGACGTGCTCCTGGTCTCCGACGACGAAGACGAGGACTACAGTGACACCGGTAAGAACTCCCGTTTCTGCGCCTTCCAGACACGTAAATCACATCACGCCTCGAATCACCATCTCGCATTCCCGATAAAACCCGTAAATGCGTGTGAAAGTCTCCTTATTCACTCCAAATCCCAACATGGGATGAATTGCGGCCTCCCGACACCACCCAAGAACCACATTTCGTCAAAATCATCAGAACAACAACTGACATCATCTCGCAATGGATAGAGTCGGAAATTTCCGACGCAGAAGAGGAGGTCCTCGATGAGGAGTCCCTGTATGAGCGTATCTCCGCCTTGAAAGACATGCTCCCTCCCTCCGCGCGTCGCACCATCACCAACTCCGTCTCTACCCTCACATCCTTCACAAAGGCCAGCCTTTCCTTCAGCGGCCGCGCCCTCTGGGTTATCAGCACCAGCGCTTTCCTAATCGGTGTTCCGTGGGCGCTGGCTTATGCCGAGGAGGAGCAGTACATCCAGTTGGAGCGGGAGCAGGGTATGATCAAGGGTGCCAACGAGGTATGTTTTCACCTTTTTTCTTTTTTTTTTTTTTGGCTTCCACTGGTCTTTTCTTTCCACTTGTCGCGCTATGTTTGGTTTCTCTCAATCATCACCCCGGGTATTCTTCGTCTCTGGTGGCTTGAAAATCTTTTATGCCTCGATGACAACGTGGCCAGCACGATCCACCGCTATATTCGGACACAACTGGTTTGGACCGCTTGCTGACAATGTCGCTCCTTATAGATGCTCACTCCTGGTGTCGAGCCCGAGAAGCAGGAGGCCCAGCCCACCCTGTAAATTAATACGAACCCAGAAGATAAGGATTCACGACGAACCGAGTGTTCTGAATGCCGATCGATATAATTAATAGAAGTATCGACATCGACAAAGAAAGAAAACCTCGAGCGACGGCGATTGAATGGATATGAGACTTGGCCTCGATCTAGTCGTTCTTACCCAGATCTCGGAAACGAAAATTGAGCATTCCATTCGGCGCCTTGTCACTCGAGTCACTCGGTCTTCGAATGATTTCCCTATTTTCGCCTTTCTTGTTCCCATGATGTGTTCTTCCAGAAATATTGGCTCCGGCAGCTCATGCATGTATTTGTACAACCACAACTATCTTTCCCTCTCCATGTCCTTGTGCATATGCTTTCCCCCTTTCCCCCTTTCCCTCTTCTTTTCGTGATTTGTATGTCTACGTGATGAAAGTTGGGTGTTCGAACTAATTCATGCCATGTGCTTTTGAGACACATCTCATCCGTTCAGATTCCCGGCCTAGGGTTGATATGATATGTACAATGGTGCAATCACCGTAGAATTCATGAAAGGGGGTATCATAGTAATGTATTTAGAACGGGCAACAGCTCCAATGGCATGAAGAGGGGTGTTAGATCTGTCATCAACCCAAGATAAACTAGAGCTAGAGTGAAAACAAGAGTTAGTCGTAGATCGAGGTGTTGAAAGAATCACATACTATTTTATCTCGAGCAGATTTCAGGGTGATGTGGAAATCCCGCCATAGCTTATCGATCTCCCCGGCTTGAGCCATTTGGGAGACAATCTCAATTGCATTCCGCGTTTTGCGCTTCTGGCTGAGGTTACTCCGTCGTAAAACCTCAGAATCTTTCATATGGCCCATGCGATCGAGATAATCCACAACCCATTCATTGAGTTGATAACGCCAGTGCATCAGAGTGTGAGCTAGCTGGGCTTTATCCTTGCAGTGTCTATTGATACGTTAGATAAGTCCTCAAAGGTACTAGATATACCACAACCGACCTTCCTAGTAAGAACCGTTTATCTTCACCTGGCAGCTCATGGCCATCTCGGTCTCGCTCAATTCCATCTTCACTACTGGACTCAGACGTGTCGGAATCCCCGGAGCTCTCGTCGCTGAGAGCCTCGAGAGTTTCGAGGGAGTAGGCTTTGCCGTATAGCCTCATATCTGCGGATGCCGGATGCTTGGATCGATTGCATGCGTCACATGGGTGATCAAACTCGGTCGGATACGACGACAGCTCCATATGTGGTCTGGCCCGAATTGCCCGGACGAATTCAGGATTCCATACTGAGGAGATTAGTTGGGATCCGGCGCGTCCCTTGACTTCATCCTCCAACTTCATAAATGCCACTTTGTACATGTCATCGTTGCGTGGGAAGGCTGGGTCGAGCCGGTTGTGCACCATCCACCCAACCACGTCGCGGAAGTACTCTTTTGGTTGTTTGTAGGCGTGGCGAGTAAATTCGAATGGCATACCCTCGGTAGGGACACCCAATTCTGTAGTGTCATCCTCCAGCACGAAGTCATCCTCATATTTGTCCAGGTCTTCGTTGGAATTGATGGATGATTCGACGTCGCTGTCGACCTGTTCGGCTCGAGGTTCGAATTTCCGGAATGGGACGGCTTCGTCTTTGTCTTCCTCTTCATCTTCAGTTTCGCTTTGATCGGGTGCTGAATCCGATTCGGGTTCGCTTTCTTCCGGTAGTCCAAGACGCCGGCGACGTAGAATCTCCAGCTGCCTAAACCTTTTCGATCTTGCGGATTCAGCAAGGTGGCCGCGGGTGCGGGTTTTCTTGACCACTGAGAGATTGTGAGTTCATAGGGATATATTGTCTTACGTGTATGCGTGGACGTACCTGAATCTTGTAAATTTCTAAGATCTTCCTGGAGGTCCAGATCGTCTTGATCTCCACCAGGCTGGGGTGTCTGAGGGGTCTCTGGATCCGGGCCACGTCTCCGTCTCTTGACAGGTGAGAACATCACAGGCTCTTCCGAGTCATCGGAATCACTCAGTACAATGACTGGCGAGCTCTCTGCTTTGCGCTTCAGCCTCCGGCGGGGCTGAGATACATCCCCCGTTAAATCATTGGGATCCTCGACCTCCTTACCCGCAGGCCTTGAACGCTGCCGGGATTTCCCTTTAGATTTGGATATCGGAGGACTCATGGTGACCGTGTCGGGAGCGGGGACTGCTCTTCGTTTTCTTTGAGAGCTGGGAAGGATGATGTCGTCGTCAGAAGATTCTTCATCAGCTTGTGCCGTAGCTTGCGCTTTAATATTAATAGACGTTAACATCACAAAGCGTTATGAATAATACCTAGTGTTGGCCTACCTTTGCTGTCATTCACTGGAGCTTCTTTTAGAAGATCTGGTGATTCCCGTTGGGACTTGGTAGAGCTCTTCTTCTTGGACCCTGAGGACTTGCTCTTGTGTGAAGTTTCTGGCATCACTGACCCCAAGCTCGGAGGTCTATATGAGAGCCTTGCAAAGCGATCGCTGCTGCTGTCATTAGAATCGCGGGACGGAGATGCTGCCGCGGGGGCGAAGGCAAGTCGTGTTTGCTTCTTATTGGGTTTGCGAGGCATGGCGGATGAAATAAAGACAATTTAGAGTGTAAGTAGAGTAGATGCAGGTATCCGTCATGGCAAACGCCAAGTAAGGGACGTTCAAAGAGAACGATCATTTGAGCCCAAGCCGAACTTTTTTCCAAAGTCGCGCGGATCCGCGTCGATGGAGCGCGACAGCACGTGATCGATATTGGTTTTAGAAATCAACTCGGTCAACTCATCATCGTCACTGAGTTTGAGGGTTAGATCCGATGTGAGAGGCTCTGGATTCATCTGTGCTAAGGCTTTTCAAAGAAGTAAAATTTAAGTGAGACAATACCGAAAAGACTTTGACTTGTCTCAACCCTATCCTCCTTCTAGATGTAGCACGTGGCATGCATCATCACTTTAAATTCACCCCTAAATTTATCCAATATATATAATAATATCATGTTATTTGAAACAGTCCTCGATGTCGCGAGTGTGGTTCACTATTACAGGCAGAATAGCGAGTAGAACAGTGTCCTTCTACATGGTTTTCCAGTGCCTCTAGACTTATAGATTCAAGAGCCTACAATGCCTCAAACCCAACACAGCGACAGTCGGTTCATTAACACTGCATACAACGTCGGTGCCATCTTTGGGTGGCTTCTCTGTTGAAGGGCCGGTGGCCGACGACCTAGGTCGCAAAATCGGAATGGCTGGCTGTGTCCTGGTTATCGTGGCTGGTGACTTGGCACCACCAGAGATCCGAAGCAAGATCGTGACGTTTTAGCAGATGTTCCACTCTGCTGGATTAATGATCTGCTTCTGGATGAACTACACCTGCACCAAGAACGTTGAAAAGCTGGGTGAATGAGATTGGAAGATCGTCGTCATCTTCCAGCTCTTGGTCGCCATTTGGATCCTCGCACTTCCTAAAAACCCTAATAAGTCCACGTAAAATCCGAGGCTCCTAGTTAATAGTTATGATCGCCAACGGGGCTAAGTCAGCACCGGCCAGCATATCGATTGTATTCATTCTATTCCTGTTAATCTTCTTCTATGAGTCCAGCCGCCTACATTTGTGAAGTGAAGGAGCCACTGTCTGGATTGGGACCTCCGAGGTCTTTCTCCATGAACGTCCGCGCGCAAGCGGTCGGCATGGCATCGCAGGACCCAGAATGTCGCCATTACCATCAGTCACGAAAACTGCACAGCTTGTAACCTTAATATAAGTCGGGGCTGCTAGTTCCCGAGGTTACAGATTTTGATTCCAAGTGTTGGATCAGAAATAACTTGGAGGTACGTACTAGAAAGCTTACCTACTTTGAGTCTTCGGATTAACCACTAGGTGGATTTCTTTTTTTGCTTTTTTTTTTTCAACGATTGTAGATAGGTATATTATAGACATGATATAGAATGATACACATGAAGAAATGGTGATTTGAGAAACTCAAAGTCTTGTAAGAACGATCGTGATCGATTAGAATGAACATCTGGTATCGTGTGGTGAAGGAACCGTGGGTATAGTTCAAGATGACAATATATACAGAGAATGTGAAGGTTATAAGCGAACGCTAATAGACGTTAAAAAGACAGTGCCGGACACGGCTACTTCAGAAGCCATGTTCATTTCTCGTTGTGGGCATCAACCATCTCGACGACGTTGTTGCCCGCCTCGAGAGTCTCGACCGAACCGATCGAGGACCGGTGGTTCCTGATGAACTTGGGCCATGTGTTGGTGAGAACGAGGTACTTGATGCTCTCTTCCGCCTCGTCGAAGACAGAAGAGGTGAACTCCTCGGGAATCTCACCCCAGTAGAACACGCGTTCCTTGATGGCCGAGGCCGAGGCGTTCATCGCCTTCTCGGAGCTGGTGGAGTAGGTCGGCGACGCAGGCTCCATGCTGTAATCGACACCCTCGAAGGGAGTGACCACATCAGAGTCGCGCTTCTCACCGTACAGGATACGAGTGGGCTTCTCGAAGATGCCCTCGAGCTTGCGAAGGTTCTGGTGAGAGATGTTGACGGGGAATTCGGCGTGGTGAACACTTATGAACTCGGCATAGATATGCAGAGCGTGGTTGAAGCAGTCGCGGATGGCATCCTTGGAGTTGCCATCGGCGGTGCCATTCCGAACAGCGGCGGGCATGCTGTTCTTCCACTGAGAAATGCTGATGAGGAAGGCAATGTTTTCACCAGAGAATTCCCGGAGGGCGGAGAATTCCAAAAGAGGGATGGGGTTGCGCTCCAGGACGTGTTCCAGAGCACTCATGGTCAGGATGCTGTCGCTGGAGCTGTTGGTCTTGATGGAGCCGTTCAGAGACTTGAAGCCAGACATAATAGATCCAATAAAGGTAGAACCGGAGGCGAGAGACTTGTCATCGGGGCTGGCAAGCTTGTTCTTGCGCTCCCACTGTGCGATGGCATCGAGAGTCTCCTCGCGGAGAGATGTGGCGCGCATCACCTCCCAGCAAGGAAGGAGAATGGTGAAGATCTCAATGACGAAGATGGAAAAAGCGATCCACTGAGGAGGCAACCAAACAGCGTTGACGGGAGCCATGCCGTCGACGTAGAGACCGATCAGCCACATCGGGGTAGCGGGAAGGTTGGCAATAGCGCAGCCAATAGTTTGGGTGCGCCAGCCCTGGGTGTCGTGAATGTCGCGGGACTTCCAGAGGATGTAGGGAGCAAAGGCCCAGGACCAGAAGAACTGCCAGGCCACACCAGGCCACCACTCCCAGCCACGACCCTGCTCGGCCCTCTGCTCCATGGGGGTGCCGGTGACCTCGGTGCCGGGAATACCCCAGGAGCTGTGGTACTTGCGGGAGATGATGTACATCAGGATCGTGAGGAAGACCTGAACGAACATGGCGATGCTGACAAGGAATATGACCCTAGTGGTATAGTCGAGACGACGGAACTTTCCGAAGAGGCCGGAGTTGCGCTTGGTCCGAACAGGCGAGTCCATGTGGACGTCATGGTGAATGAACTTCTTCTGAAGCTTGGCGACGTGAAGGAAGCGACTGTTGGAAGCGTGGAATAGAGCAATACCGCAAGGCAAATAGGTACCCATGACCCAGAACTCGACGTCTCCGGGCATGATGTTACCCACCAGCATACCGAATTGAACACTCCAGGCATACAAGTGAAGAAGAAGAACGGCAGAGAGCGACAGCCAAAGGCCTCGAATCCGGATAGTGGGCGAATTGCGGTTGACAATGAGATAACTGGCACCTGCCACTATAATGGCAGTCCAGACGCAACCGAAAGTCAGCCACCAGATGCTCACGGGCGAGAGGTTAAGCTCCGCCTTGGAGTCGGCGGAGACACCGAGCTCAGATCCCATGCTTTTGACTTGGAGGGATGTAAAGAAGGACTAAAAGTGAGTGTAAGTAGTTGGATAACCTCAGAATCCAGGTTCCCGGGTCCGGGGGTGAGGGGTTTATTAGCACAATGTAATGTTCGAGAGATCGGAGCCAACAAGCTGGGCTCGATGGGTCTCGATGTAGTGCGATGGAGCCGTGTTCGAATTCAAATACCTTAACTGGGTTTAGCCATGGATACCCCTGTAGATCCTGAGAGCAAGTTCCTGAGAGTTCCTACTAGTTTCTCCACTCAAGTGGGTTGATTCATTCCTGATAAGGTAAAGATTCGACTTGGGCTGACAATTTTCATCTCTTAAGCCTCTCAAGACCGAGATCGAGTCTGATCTTGATTTCGACGCTATCGATTCAGAAAAGTTTGATGTGGGACGCACTTTCTCCACTTACCATGTTTTTGGACCGATATGATCCTGCATAGCCCAAACTATTGATTCTTAAACTTCCGTCTTTTGCTCACCATCCTATCCTGCCTTGTTCTACTTTCCGTGTCCCCCGCCATTGAAAGCATTATAGGAGTTTATTGCTACTCGTGCGGCAAGTGCGTCCGCGATTAGACCACCTGTTCAAGCTCATGGCTTGCGCCATCTCCATCGATAAGATCTCTCATGGCTGAGCTGACTATGGACTATGTATCTGATCTGTATATCGGTTCCAGTCGATGATGTCGATGATCGGCCGTGAACAGCGCCCTACTCCGTATATGCTCGTATCGCTTTCCCGACCTATTGCAAATGGACAGGATATGTCATCTGTCATCGGCAGAGCCTGCTTCTTGGAGAACTTGCCGAGGCAGTAACACGTGTGAGAAACCGGTCACAATTATCTAGTCTTTTCCCAACCTTCAATAGTCAACCAGGACGCATTTGGGTCTAGTGAACCTACCGTGTGCTCAAAATCATGGTGATTCCCTCCAATCCATGCTTTCTGTCGCTCTAGCCTGAGGGTTTCCCTCGTGCTGGTAATTTCAGTGGAGTAGGCCTCGGCGAAAGGATATTTAATTTCCGACAAGGAGATAAACGCGCTAACTAAACGCGCTAACAGGCTACCGCCGGCCTTTGTTTACACGCATGAACTGAGGACTGGACCGAGCACCCCTGGATTATCTGACCACAGCATATCATTGTTCAAAAGATAATCCAATAGTCGGCCTCGGAGAACTGCCGAAGTCAGTGCTCACAAGGATAGGGCGTCGGCCCAGGCTGGTGACTTCATACTTCGTACTCCGTCAGTGGTGCTAAACACGCCACGAACTATTGGATAGAAAGACCCAGTGCTCCAGTAAAAATCTGAGCACACCCCTTATCCTAGTGTAGGGCTTTCAACCGGCCTGTGAACGGTTCCTCGGAAGGTTAGCTCTAATAGGTAGATACTCGACGTGTACCTGGGAACTGGAGAACATCCAGTCTACCGGTACTCCCAACCCACTTTTAACTAGAGCAGTGCTACATTAACATGAACATGCCTTTAAAGCTAGTGCTGGCAGCAGTGAAAACTTACATTGAGTGTTGACGCCCCGGGGTCCTCGGCGTCTCCATCGGTATTAAATAGCTTGGGACTGGAGATAGCGAATCCTACCAATGAGACATGATCATTGAAACAGATATCGAAATGTCAAAATCTTATAATCTCAGGCTTCATCATCCATGTCTCAATCATATAACCTTTTCCGTGCGTTGAAAGATATGCGCGTATCTTAAATAGGAAAAAGCAAGTCGCGATTGCTCAAGCACGAAATCTAGCCTGAAGAGATTTTAAGGCAGCAACCTAATAACGTCATGAAGCCCAATTTTACCACTAGTGACTAGTGACTACGCGCAAACATATACATACGTGTTAAGCCCCTCTCGCAAAACCGTTACGAGCTGTTGAGTGGATCCATGAAACATGTGAGTTTGCGAGTGGAGCCGATGTCGTGAACAATGACAAATACTTGTTGTCCGATGAATGGACAACCTACAAATGATAATGATGGGATCAAACGTGATAATCAGAGTCAACGGCGTCAGTCGTAGCACTCTAGTACTGTAGCATGCAATAGTTGTACAGTTGTACAGAGGGGATGGGGAATATTAAAGCATCTTTCTTCCGCTACGGAGTACAGGTTGCCCGAGGACCCAGAGGACCCAGTGGACCCAGTTTTTAACTATGTCAACCGTTCAGACCATCACTCAACCTGCTCAACCTGATATCCAGTATCATCCTGACTTTGCCAAGTATCAAGATCGTACTCGTTATCGAAAAGAGACCGAGTCTCTTCAAACCACTTTGCCGGCGGGATTTCCCTCACAGTTAATTTCCCCGCTCGTTTGGGAGGGCAAGGATGCCGAGAAGCGAAGTGATTGGGCGTACAAGCTGAATGATACTCAGCTTGATGAGATTGATGTTGCTTTGAAGAGCTTCAAAGGTCCGTTTTGAAAATCCTCTGCCTGGTTTCATGCTAATGAACGCAGCCCTGAATCAACCTCTGGGATACATCGACCAGTCAACATTTCCTCTTCCTACGCTTCATCCAACGCTGAGAGATCTTTCCAAGGAACTCCACAATGGACGAGGATTCTTTGTCCTTCGCGGTCTTCGTATCGACGACTACTCTCGAGAAGACAACATTATCATCTACACCGGTGTCTCATCCCACATCGGCAGTATCCGTGGCCGTCAGCAGGATACGCGACTTGAGAATGGAAAATCCCCTGTAATTTCACATATCAAAGACATCACTAGTACAGCCGACAGGGCACAAATCGGCGCACCTTCCAATACCGCCGATAAGCAGGTCTTCCATACCGATGCTGGAGATATCATCTCCCTGCTCTGTCTAAGCCCTGCCGCAGAAGGCGGGGAAAGCTATCTTTCCAGCAGTTGGAATGTGTACAATATCCTAGCAAAGGAGCGACCCGACTTGATTCACACTCTTTCGCAGGACTGGCCTGTCGACGGGTAAGGTTCGCAGCCGACCCTCAAGCTTCAAAGCTAAAGAGCCCCAGATTCAACAATCCCGACAAGCCATATACCCTCCGACCACTTCTCTATTACCAGCCTGCTACTGTGAGCACTCCCGAGCGAGTACTTATTCAATATGCCAGACGCTATTTTACGGGCTTTCTAGCTCAACCCAGATCTCCCGACATCCCTCCAATCACCGAGGCGCAGGCCGAAGCGCTCGACGCACTGCACTTCCTCGCAGAGAAGCACAGTGCGTCATTAGACTTCAAGAAGGGTGATGTTCAATACGTGAATAATCTCAGTATTTTCCATGCGCGCAATGCATTCAGAGATGAGCCGGGCAAAGAGTTCGTTCTCTATACTTCCTTTGCTAGCGCCTCACTTGCTGACCGTTATAGACGTCATCTGTTGCGCCTCTGGTTGCGGGACCCGGAAAACGCTTGGGAAACGCCCGGTCCTCTTCAGCATCGCTGGGATACTGTCTACAAAGATGTTGCCGAGGACGAACAGGTCTTTCCTTTGGAGCCAGCCCTGAGAAAGAATTTGGGTTCTTAAGTGGCCCAGTCAATGCTTGACTTTAGAGGATCTTCAAACCGAATTTACAATCTGGGTATATAGTTTCCAGCTTGAATTCAGTCCACGTTGCCATTGTGAACTGGGGAGAACGTGCATCTCGGCAAGAAATGCAGGTCGTCTGGGGAAGCGGGGTCAACTAGGTCAATTCCCCACATTCAAATCACTCTGACTGAATGAGATGAACTTTGAGATTGGATCCTTGTAGATATTGCATCCCAGCTTGATCTAACTTGCAAAAACTCGAGGCCGTGGCTTTTTCCAGGGCTATTCCGGGACGTTAAGCGGAATACCCATTCCGCTATGTGTTAGATGCGGCACAGGATGCTACCCAGGTATTTGCCATTGCTCCAGGTACGGCTAGTATCGTAGAGATTCGCGACAGCTACTAGTCAAGTATATCAGACAACTGGGTATTCTGGAACAAACATACCAATCCTTTATGCTTTCACTCCATACTACACAGTATCCGAGAAGCGTCTGTTGTGCTTGGTCCTTGCATGCGGAACTAACGGAGTAAAAGAGAGCGGAATATTCGCTACTGTAGTAGTGATGTGCGGGGAAAGATATCACCTTTCCAACAGCGGGCCTGTCAGCATGAAAATCATATTTAAGTCTTCGGTTCTACTGCTAGTCCCACCGTTTTGCCGGTCCCTACAAGTTTATATACTATACTACCCGAAGACCCTCAGTCTCCTCCGGAAATCGACAAAATGAAAAGCTCCGAAAAAGACATTGAGCAGGAAACAGTCGAACATGTCAAATCCGAGATCTCCATACCAGAGCCTGACCGTGCTCTAGAAAAGCGACTTCTACGCAAGCTTGACATCCATGTCGTCCCAATCTTGATGCTCCTCTTCCTTCTCGCATTCCTCGATCGGATCAATATCGGAAACGCTCGTCTTCAAGGTCTGGAGAAGGACTTGAATATGCAAGGTCATGACTACAATATTGCTTTGTTGATTTTCTTCATACCGTACATCCTCTTGGAGGTTCCGAGTAACCTTGTTCTGAAGAAGTTTGCGCCATCATGGTGGCTCAGTGGAATCATGTTCGGATGGGGTATGCTCCATTGTTCTGCTTTACGGTGAGGGCTGCTAATAATGTGACTACTTGGCAGGTGTGATCACCATATGTCAGGGCGTTACTCAAAGCTTCGGTGGATTGATAGCATGTCGCTTCCTGTTGGGTGTTTTCGAAGCCGGATTCATGCCAGGTAAATGTTAGGTCATGACACCTGTACACTTGCTGATACTCACAGGGTGTATTTATCTGATCGCAATGTATTACAAGCGCTATGAGCTACAATGGCGACTGAATGTCTTCTTCAGTGCCAGTATTCTGGCTGGTGCCGTCAGCGGGGTGAGTATTACTCTTTCGAGCAGTTTCAGGTGCTGATGTTACAGGTGATAGTTGCTCGCTTATGCTATTGCCAAGATGGATGGAATTCAAGGATACAGTGGATGGCGCTGGATATTCATCATTGAGGGTCTATTTACCATTGTGATAGCGGTTGCGTCCAAGTTTTTAATTGTGGATTGGCCAGAGGAATCCACTTTTCTGAATGATCAGGAGCGAGTTCTATTGCTCTATCGTCTGTCAGAAGACCGAGGTGAAGCCAAAATGGACCGGCTAGATAGCTCAGCAAGGAAACGAGTGTTTAGTGATATTAAGCTCTATCTTGGGTGAGTTGGAGTCACTCAGAATACTCTCGTGTGTCGCTAAGTCGCTGACGATAATGCAGACCTCTCATGTACTTTGGCATCGTCAACACCGGCTACGCGACGTCCTTCTTCACACCGACAATTCTGCACCAACTGGGCTGGACCTCGGTACGAGCACAGGCTATGAGTATCCCAATCTATCTCGCCGCAACCGTTATTGCACTTGCAACTGCATTCGCCAGTGACCGAATCCACCATCGCTTCGCCTTTACACTGACCGGGTGTGTCATTGCCACGATCGGGTACATTATTTTGCTTTGCCAAGGTTCGGTGCCTGTTGGTGCCCGATATTTTGCTCTATACGCCATCACCGGTGGTGCGTACATGACGCAGCCGATCCTCATGGGCTGGTTGAGCAATAACATGGCTGGGCACTACAAACAATCCATTGCCTCTGCCATGCAGATCGGATTTGGAAATTGCGGTGGACTCGTGGCAAGCAACATTTTCTTCGATCAAGAAGCTCCTACATATCGCACGGGCTTTGGGGTTAGTCTGGGGATGGTGTGGATCTGTGGAGTATCCTGCATGGTCTTTTTTGCTTGGCTTTACCGGGAGAACCGGCTGCGTGAACAGGGTAAAAGGGATGATCGATATGAGTTACCACGAGAGGAGTTGGAGAATCTGGGAGATGGGCATCCTAGTTTCAGATTTACTTATTAGGCCGGATTCGATAATGAACACATTGATTTGCCGATCTCGGGGAAGAATAGACATGGAGAATGAGTTTCAACCTCTTAAAGCAAGAGGCTAGTCTACGTCAATCCTAATTCCACTTCCCTATTGCTAAATGTGGTGGTAAGAGACAAAGATGAGATCGGAAGGTAACAGCTGCACATTACAACAGCTCGCATGGTAGACACTGCACTCCTTTGACCGACATTCTCGCTCGGTTTAAAGATCTCCCAAACACATCACTCAGGTACTACATACGTGGACATGGGTCCGCGGCCTCCACCGGACAATAACCCTTTTTTGGATCGGCATAGCAGTGCCGAGATGACGTAACCGGATTTAGATCTTGGGATCGTAGTCATAGAATGATGATCGAGCTTTCATCGACTTTTAGATGCTTTCTTCTTTTATCATTCTGTCACATGTATGGCCCCGTGACTTTGGGAGACAAAACTTCCTTTACGATTCCTTCACGGTCTGCATCGCACAATCTCCATATCTGTCCACTGAAAGGCCTTAACAAAGTCACCTGCATCTTAAAACATCATCATCAGCGTGGTACACTGTTATCCAATCGGACACCAGGCCCCCGCGCATCCTGCGGAGATAATTTGCAGGGGTTGAGCCCTGGAGCCCCAGGACCGTCCTCGTCTATATAACAAGTCTGTTTCCGTGGGATCACGTCTGAAAGAATATCTCAGCACCGCTCGATCGTGGACCATGACCAAACTCCGTTTCTCATCCAAGCATACCGACTGCACCGCCTCAGAGCCATGGAGAAATGACAACCCATTTGGCCCACCTCAGGTGCATCACTCTTTCCCCAACGGCGGAATTCGACGACTCCGAAACACACTCTCCAAACTATCCCCATCCGCCTTTGCTGAGAAAGAGGAACTCCGCAAAAGAAACCAGTACAAGACCCGCTTGACACACCGGAACATGGATAACTTCCTTACGGAACAACAAGTCGAAGACGCCTGTCGACCCAACAATGCGCGATCACCAGAAGTTCAGATCACCGAATGGCTCGAACGCGTTTCTTGATTGGGCCATCTGCATACACCACCTATAGAGTTCGACTAGCCGTTTTCTCGATCTTCTCAATCCTCGACCCCGCACGAATGCCGTGATTGGCAACACTACCTAAGAAAGTCAACCTGAGACGTCTGTACCACGGGGCCAAGGTGATGTCTTGGCTTGGCCCGGGATTCATCATTGACTTCTCGCCCTGGTGCCTTGGCGTTAACGTCATGGTGTAAGGCGCACTGGCAAAGGTATGCATGCCGGGACGGGCTCATACGGTCAGTACCGTCTTGCAAACAGAGAAATCTTCGGATCAAGGTAAGACATAACAAACAATCCTTGCATAACTTGCGTGAAGCTCATTCCAGTATAGTTCGCGGTGGGTACCGATCTTGGCAGTGCCAAGATAGCAGTGTCTTGGCAAATAGCGCTAATCTCGTCCTCCTATAACATTGCTATGGATGCAAGTGACAAGTCCCAGAGGAAAGAGGTTATGTGATGGAGTATGGCTTTGTGATACTGGGATGATGTCAAGATATCACCAGATGTGATGCTTGTTCCATACTGGCATGACGTTAAGATACCATCAGATGTGATGCTAGCTCATATGAACCTTGCCTTTGAAAGACACTCATCTGTGCTTCTTGCTCAGACGCACCAGGTGAAGCATCTCGGATATGTTATCTTATACACTTCTGATCTGGGGAGTCATAAATCTTCCTATCACCTTCCCTCTTTGCTAGATTCCTATAGCGAATGTAGAGTATTCGCTACCTTTGATGGAAAGGCTCCTAGCGGCGTAGCGAAAGACCTTCGATCATACGTCACAATCGAGTATGGTAATCCGCCTTTATCCACTAGACGCATAGATTGAATTTGCCCTCGAGATGTTGTGGCTCGAGCCTTAAAAGTAATCATTTGTTCCGTTTGCGCCGCCTATGCCGAGCTCCGAATCCTGAAATATCGCCTCTTCGGAAGCTACTTATATATACCATGGAAGATAAACCAGCGCATCTGGAAAAGATCATCTAGACTGTCGGGAGGTCGCTTGGTTCTGTGAATATTCAAAGCGAGCTGCAGATGTTATCTGAGCCGGGAGAGTAGCGTTTCCCCGCTGTGGGGGCGAATCTGAACCCATATCTATCCACTGCCAGCATAACAAACCACAACCATTCACCATCCTACATCATCTGTATTTAGAAGGTGTTCAGGGAGATAAGAGGGACCATGCGGTCAAAGAAGGTTGCTATCATCGGCAAGCATCCGAGTCGGGAAACAGACGTCTGAGCACAACCCGCTAACACTATCGTCCAGGCGCTGGCCCCTCAGGGCTCGTCACGGCGAAAACACTGCTGCACAACTTCACCCGTGGGACATTTGCTCCAGTAGTCTTCGATATCCGTCATGAAGTTGGTGGTCTGTGGCCGAATCAGGCTAACGGCACCCAAGCTCGAAAAGCGACTCTGGATCCCTCGATGCGGACTAATCTCAGTCGGTTCACGGTAGCATTTTCTGATCTCTCATGGGAGTCGGTCTTGGGGGATGCAGACATTCCGATGTTTCCGCGAGCCAGGCAGGTTGGTCAGTACCTGGCTGCTTATAGTGAGCGCTATATTCCCAAAGATGTGCTCCGATTGGGCCATCGAGTTGTCGCTGCGGTTCGTTCTTCTGAGATTGGGACTGATGCTCGGTGGAGGATATCCTGGGTTAAAGAAAGGTCGGCTTATGTTCCGGGGATCTACTGTAATATGGGTCAATTGACATGACGCGATCAACAGTGTCCATGGAATAAATCTGGACCCAAATCCGTCAAGAGACGAAGTATTCTCCGAAGATTTTGACTTCCTCGTTGTCGCTTCCGGTTACTTTGCTCGCCCGTGCATTCCAGAAATTCCAGGCCTGGCACAATTCACGGGGCAGATTGTCCACAGTTCAACGCTTCAAAAGGGAAATGGCTCACCTGTTGGTCATGGAAACAGCCAGAGTCACGGTAATGTGGCTATAATTGGAGGCAGCCTATCAGGTGTCGAAGCAGCTTCTGCGCTTGCACTGAAAAAATCCTCATTAAAGCTCAATGTCCCCGCGGAGCATCAGAACAAGGCGAGGCAAGCAGTTTATCACATATACTCACGACCTTTCTGGTGTTTGCCCACATATCTTCCACATGATGCCCCTGAAGATAAAGTCTCCTTCTTACCTTTGGATCTGGCTATGTATGATTTAGGTCGCCGTCCTCCGGGTCCAATCGAGTATGCTCTGGGACCGATCCCGGAGGACAAAGCCGCGAAAACTGATGACTATTTCAACACCCTACTGGGCACGGAATACGCGCAATTTGGGCATATGAATGGTGCCAACACTGAGCAAAAGGCTACTCATCGGCCTCCGTGGGTGGCTATTGGTAACGATTATGCAGAATTTGTTCGGTCTGGGGCAATTAAATCCATAATGGGCCGTGCTACAACCGTGCAGCCTGGCCCAGACTCTGGACTGGCTTCGATTAAAATCGAGTCTGCTAATGGCCATGCTATGGTATTGGAGGACGTGTCAAGTATAGTGCTGGCTACGGGATTTACACCCTTTGAATCCTTGTCTTTCTTACCCGCCGATGTTTTATCTGCACTGGAATACTCCACCGATGATCCGTTCTTACCTCTCGTTCTAGACAAGGGTGGCACTTTCCGCTCGGAAATGCCAGACATAGGGTTTGTCGGCTTCTACCGCGGTCCTTACTGGGGTATCATGGAGATGCAAGCCAGATTCCTTGGCGAAGCATGGGCTGGAAAGCCCAACGAGTCCTACAAGACCGAAGGCCAACGAGAAAGTCTCCGAGTACTGAGAAAAGCCGACTCAGAGATTCACCGGAGCCAGTTCCCCATGGGCGACTATGTTGGGCTGATGGAATCCTTCTCCGCGGACTTGGGGATTACCCGCACCAAACTGTCAATCGGCGATAGACGGTCTGGACCGGTTGTTCCTGCTCTATACGTCCATGGCATGATTACTGCAGGGCAAACCGAGGTTCAACGCACCTTGAATAGTCTACAAGCCATCTCAAACCACAGCCATGGTCCCGCCCAGGCCGCAGCATCATTAGCTATATTCAGAGCCCTCCACGGGAGCTGGAGGTTCATTCGATCAGTTCCAGCCACTGGCGTGATAGAGGCGTCTGGAACCGCGGTCTTCCATCCTCGGCACCCTTCAGACCCAAAATATGACAGGGAGTATGTCTATGAAGAGAATGTGGAGAATGGGCCGTTGGACCGAACAACAGAATCAATACTTCGTCTATCGGAAGCCGGCACCTCTAATACCACCTCACAAATCGAGATATGGACTGTGGTCCCAGAAGCAAGCACAAAGGCCCCCGTTGTCCGTTCTTTGAAACTGACGCCTTTCCATCGCAAGAAGAACAATGGGGAATACCTTCCGGGGCAATATGTGATTCACGCCGAGAGCGTCCACCTGACTGATACCGATTACTTGACCCAATCAGGAGATCTGGGTCAAACCACGTACTCGTTTCATTTCAAGGGAGTCTCGATTTCTTCCTGGGAATGTGTGTACCATGGCAATGGGTCTGAGGACCGACATGTGCGCTCGCGAACTGTGTATGAAAGATAGAACGTCTATTGAATCCAGTGGCAATATGATTCAATTGCCAGCTTGGCAGATATACTATAGAACTTGAACTGTGTACTTTATACAGGGCAGCGTGAAGACGAGCTAACAACTTCGGTTCCAGACAAGGTGTCCTCGATCAGTCCCATTTAGGAAGGTCAAGCTCGTGGAGAAATATTGTATGTTTATACAGATGCTGCAGGTAAAGGCATTCTTCATAGGCAAATCTAGACCCAAGGCAAAATCCATGACATCTCCAAGTTCGATCTTATCAACGCCACATCCCGGGACCGATTGACTTGACTCCGACCAATAACCTTCTGCTCAATTCCCGAATAAATCCGGGGATCCTCCTCGAGAGTTTTTATAGGGTGGCTTAGACAAACAAAAGCTGTAAAGGGAAGTTGGTGATCACGGTCGGCTCCGGTGGCGACAGGCGACAGCTACGTAGCCGAACCAGGGTTCATGACGGTAATGCTAGCCCTGTCGCAATGCAGAAAAGGGTCTGGATTCCGATCAGTCACGGAATTTAACATTTTCCCAGGCCTTGGCCAATCGCCACATTTTGTGAAGAAAGAGGCTGGCCAGCTCTAGTCCGGGGTAGACCCGCTGAGTTTGATGCAAGCTCTGCGGTTCTGCGATGCCGACATGTGGCTCGGCCGAACTATATTTTGCTCTGGCTACTTTCTATACATGAAGGGGACCCTATCTATATAAGATGGAATCAGGACAAGCGCTAGCAGTCTCACGATCAAATCATTCAACTTCCTCCAGCCAGCTCAAAGCATACCAACCCTCAAAGGTGGTGTCTTATCATCAACCTTGGAAGTTACTTACACAACCTCGACACTCACCACTCTTCAAACCTCATATATCAACACAAATCTCCACGACCATCATGCCAAAACGCAACCCCAGCTCCTCCAGCACCTCCAGCACTTCATCAGAAGAACTCCTCACCCTAGACCCAATCTCCGAATGGCGCGCCTGGCAAGCCCTATCAATCTACTTCACAGTCCTCCTAAACCGCCAACTCCGCCGCCGCTGGCTCCTCGAACACGCATGCATGAAAGACAAACCCATCTGTCAACGATTCCGACCCATCACGTTCTTCGAACTCGTCCCAACCCTCCACAAACCACGCATCCCATCCCCCTCAGACCCCAACCCCACAAAAAACAACCCATACAACGCTGAAGCCCTCGCAGCTCTCAAAACATCAGTTCGTCTTCTTCGCGGTCGCGTTGAAAAGGGCAAAGAACTCGCCTCGGAGATTGAGCGGCGTATGCTGGATCCAGGGGTTAGGTTTCCTACGCATTTCTGTCATACTTGCGTGGTTAGTGGTCATGAGGTTGATGTGTTGTTGACTAGGTGTGGACATCGGGTTTGTCGGGTTTGCTTTGAGTTTGGGACTAATAAGGGGGTTTATGAGTGTAGTATTTGTTTTTTGCCGGCGACGATTTTGGAGAGGTCGGGGAGGGAGGGGCGGATTGAGAGTGTTGGGAGGTTTTTGTCGGGGAAGGAGAAGGAGGTTGTAAGGGTTTTGAGGAGTCCGATTGTTCAGTCGAAGTAGTACTTGGAGTTTGTGGTGAGGAATTTGTATCTTTTACTAGCGGCATACTATGGGTTTACGAATTGGTGGATGGTCCTCGTTGTTGGACATTTGTATAGTTAGTATTTTACAGTTTCTAAGTAGTAGGTCTCGAAGAGACAGTCCGAGGATGAACCGGCAAAGCTTTAACACGACTCTATCTACGGAAGAATCTTGCACACTATCATTCCAAGAGCAAGGTGGTTTGTGGTGAGAGGGCGGTCCGAATAAGCAAGGGGAGTCGGAATACCTAACAAATGAAAAAAGGCCAAAAAGCAGAAAATATAAAAACATACAACAGCAGGGATTCGCTGGTGGTCACCCACCCAACTACTAACCTTCCGGCGTGTGGCTTAAGTACGGCTGAGCGGACGGGAAGCCCTGTTCTCCACACCCTATGGTCGTATGTACTCTTTTTACAACTTCTAAGGTATATAATGGTAACGGGATGTGAGCAAAGAAAAAAGGACTGCAGGATCTCTGACTACTCCCAAGATAGACGACTGCTAACTAACCCACAATGTCGATGCTCTTTTACCTCGCAGTATAGCGCCGCTCAACCACTAAAATCGGTAGGAATCTCAAAAACCACTACTGCAGTTCTTGTCAACAATTTCAAAAGGGAAGAGGCTTTTAAAGCCTAATTCCATCAATCAACGAGAGCACCCCCTGGAAGGAATGCCTGTGCCGCAGCATCCCCTTTGTGATATATCCGTAGGTACGAGCAAATAGAAGGACATTCCACTCTAGTCATATCATGGATTGCCAGTGTATTACCCCAGGATATCAATCTAGAGATTTATAGCAACCAGAGGGTGTACGCAACATCAAAACAAATGCATCATGAGCCATGGTCCCCCGTCCCCCAATCAAAACAAAAACGCCTTTTGTCCCACAAGACGGTGTGCCGAAACACAGCAAAAGAGGGGACATACGCCACTGAGAAGGGAAGGAGACATTATACGGAAAAAGGGAGTATGCAATCATGCCAGCTGATCATCAGCTACCCAAAACATGCAGAAAAAGAGAGCCAGAGGCCAGGAGCCCGGCGGGTATATTGGTTGAAGAAGAGCATTAGGCTAGGTGTCTTCTGAAATTGATCAGCAACGAGTTAAAATGACTCTTTTACCGATCTTCTGCATGTTCCCCATCATCGATGACCATCTGCACATCTTTGACGGGATGTAATAACATGGGAGGCAGACACATGCGGCCCTCGCCCGCCATTTCTTGCTGCTCGCCGCCATCATTGTCAACGCGCAGCCCGAGCCAACGGCGCCAGAGGTTAGGGGAGAACCCGGCGGAGTAGAACCAGGTTGTGCCCTTGAAGTTGTGCTCGCGGTCGCCGAAGATGGCAGTGCGCGCACCACCAGAGGCGCCGTTGCGGCCACCGTTGAAGACAGATTCCAGATACTTGGTGGGCCAGCGGCGGTCAATATACACAGCATGGGGCACGTAGACGGCCTTGAAACCGTGGTGTAGGGCAGTAGTCGCGGGCCACATTTCAGAGAACATGCTGTGGCGCCGAAGGCTGGTTTCTCGATGCATGGTAGTGAGAAGCTTGCGGGACAGACGCGACGCGGTGATGATGGCGGTACGTCGTGGGGGCATGCCGTTCTCCTTGTTATAGCCGGTGACATCGTCGCGGAGGATCCAGGTCGTGCCCTCGGGGTCGTACAGAGGGTTGAAAACAATCAAGTCTGCGTCTTCGTCCACACCCCACTCGTACTGATCTTTGTCCATGGTCGTCGGCGGGATACCCTCCCCTTCAACCTCGAAGATGTCACGCTCATCAGGCCGCTCCGGGCCCCAGATAGACTCGTCACCTTGTTGGTGCAAGGCACTCTTCTCGCCATGCGCCGTGGCCTTGGCAGCACTCCAAAGATTGTTCGGGCTGTTGGTGCCAATGTTGGTCTGCACACGAACCATTTGCCGGAAGTCGTCCCACGATCCATGGACCGAAGGGACGTAGAATCGGGCGTTGCGCTCCCAGAGACCCTTGCGCGGCTGTTTCTTGGCCCATTCGGCAACCTTATCGAAAAGATGGTACCAGTGACCAGTATAGCGGGCGTCCATTTCCCAGTTCCAGAAATAGTCGTATTCCGGGTGCTGGAAGGCAAAGTACTGCATCGGCATGTAGGTACTGCGGTACACACCATGAATCGGTAGCCCACGCATCCAGGTTTCCTCAAGTCCGGGGTACACGAGAGCCATCTGCTGCTCGGACCAGAGGGTGCCCATTCCGCGGAACTCTTCCGGAAGAGCCTCATTCAACACGCGCTGGTAGGTCTCGTCGTCGGACCAGATCTGGAGGTCGGGGTTCTTGACGTGAACAAGGAAATGAACCGTGTATTCGCCACCAGACAGGAGGGAGAGCTCTGAAATCACGGAGCGCAGGTAAAGGATATCCTCCGGGGTATAACGGAAGTCATGCCACGTGCGGATAACCACCGCGGTTCTAGGTAGACGCTCCGAACCACTCCTGGGTTGAGACTTACGGTTGTCCTCGGGGGTTTCAATGCTCACGCTTGGAATGCCCACCGGCATAGAAATGAAGCGGTTCAGGCGCGGCTCGGGCAGCTCCTTGAAGCGATGCTGGTTTGCTGCATGGCACCGATATTGCGCGTCAGCCCAGTCGACTTGGCGGAAGTCCACAGGGGGCACGTCCTCCCAGATACGCTCAGCCCCATCGCGGTGGCCTTCCAATCCGGCCCCGCTGCCTCCCTTCTTCACCCCGTACCCCAGCCCGTAGGGTCCCAATCGACCGAACCGGTCAAAGCAGACATCGTCGCGAATTCCTAACATCGAATTCGAGCCCATGACGGGGTCTGGGAAGCCCCTAGGGACACCGGGGAACGATTGGATGCGCGGGATACGGACCGAGTTGTCTTTGTCCAGAAAGCACTCGCGTTTCTCGCCGTATTTCTTGATGTAGTCGGGGTCGGTGTAATCGGGGTACGGATTAAAGACAGAACTCGACATGGACGGCTTCAAGTCTCTGGCATTCAGCGGGTTCTCGTCCTTCTTTGCTGTGTTGTCCTCGTCCGGAAGCGACAATCCATCCGCAGTATCACCAGGGTACTCGGGAATATTGTCTTTGCGGGACACGAGACTCGTCAGGCCGCCTTCATAGCGATTGAGCATGGGAAAACCTTCCCATGGAGGCGGCTTGCTGGACACAACCTTGGGCAGGTCGACGGCCACTCGGGAGACGGAGGAGGATATGGTAAACCGGAAGAGAATGAGGATAAAGATGACGAGCGAGGCGAAGAGGGCGAAGCAGAGCCATCGCATTATCCGCTGAGGGACACGAAAGCCCACGTTGGCTCGAGAGTGCCGCGCGCCGCCACTCATAGGCGGGTAGGACGACGAGGCCTGGTCGGGCCCACTATCAGAATCATCATCTTCGTCGCTGCTGTTGCGATGATGGTAGTTTTGGCGGGCATGCGGGTGTTTCTCAATGTCGGCGTCCTCTGACCGGGGGTTGTGCGTGTAGGGCGACGGTTTCTTGTGAGCCGCGGAGTGTCTCCTCGCCTGCACGGTCATGATGTCGGGCAAATCGTCAACATTGACCGGAAAGTACACTTAGAAATCACGCATCTGACTCCACAAAACACCAGAGAACAGAACGTCGATGGGATTGAACAGGGGGAGGGGGAGGTGATGGATATGGAGGGAAGCGCGACGATGGCGGAGACGGAGTTGATTGTTGGTGATCGTCGGCTGGGCAATCGAAGGACCGCTTGCGATGCAACAGGGTTTCTAACAGTAGTAGTAACTAGTAAGGCTGAAGCACGAGTCCAACTTCAATAGGAAATCAGGGGCAATCAATATCGAGAAAATGACAAAGTCGGAGAACAACTGCCAAGGCCCAAAACGGAGGGATTACGCATGTTCGGGCTAATTTTGGCTGCAGATGATCGCTCAAACCAGGAAAATCCCCTTCTTTTTCTTTCGTCATACTCGTAAGTTATTTCGGTTTTACTCCCTGTAGCTTACAACGATAGAAAAGGAGAAACAGCAATTTTGACGTGACGCCAGAGAAAGAACAAATGAAGGCTAAGAGCGAAGAGAAATAGAAGCCGTGGAGAGAACACACAAAGCACCGAAACCGTGGAGGCCTCGCGAAGAACTCCCGCCATAGTCATCATCAATCCATCATTTGCATATTTCCCGTGGTATTTCTCTCTCGCTCCTACATACACACTCCGCGTTTCGTGATTATACCCATACCCGCGCTTAGTCGCGGTTCGTCTTCCGGAGAGCATCAGCGAGCCACTCCAGACCCTCGTAAAGTCCGTCGCCGGTGGTGGCGCAAGCGGATTGGATGAACTGGAAGAGTCAGTGATATCCTGTACGTGATGTCTCGGGTATGAGAGGGGAACTTACCCAAGCACGGCGTGTGAGAGACTGCAGACCAAGCTGCTGGGTGATCTCGGCGGGGCTCATAGCGTTCTAAAAAAAATAAACCGCATCAGTCAATCATTCTTCATTCGTAACAGATAACAATCCAATGCTGTCTTTACCGGCAGATCTTGCTTGTTGGCGAAAACCAGGAGAAGGGCATCCCGGAGCTCATCCTCGTTCAACATGCGCTGCAACTCCTCTCGGGCCTCGACGATACGGTCCCGATCGTTGCTGTCAACCACGAAAATGATACCCTGGGTGTTCTGGAAGTAGTGGCGCCACAGAGGACGGATCTTGTCCTGACCACCGACATCCCACACGGTGAATTGAATGTTCTTGTACTCGACGGTCTCGACGTTGAAACCTGCGCGAGGGTTAGTGTAACTGCGATTGTGGGTTCATGCCGCTCATGCGGTCTGGCGTTGCGCAAACTCGACGACCGGATGGGGGGTGGCGGGGACTGACCGATCGTGGGAATGGTGGTGACGATTTCACCGAGCTTCAGCTTGTACAGAATGGTGGTCTTTCCGGCGGCGTCAAGACCGACCATCAAGATTCGCATCTCCTTGCGACCCCAAAGTCTATCAAACAGCCTCGAGAAAGTGATACCCATATTGGCGGAGCCTCAAAGCCTGGTGGGACGGTTAGATTAGAGAAAAGGAACAAAAGGAGGGGAGGGGAGAAAGGAGGTGAGAGTGAGAATGCGGTGTAGTAAATTAGGGGGTTGAATGAGACGGGGCAATGGGAATGGGGAATCTGGAGGAACAGAGAGTCATACCAAGTACGTAGTAGGTGGTTTAGAGGAAGGTTGAGATTTGATAGGGGAAGGGGGAAAAAGGACAAGTAGGAGAAGGAGAAGAGGTGGGTGTTTTTTTGTTTTGGCTTACAGAAATACGCACGCTGATGGCGGTGGGCGTAGTCTCCGTCACCCTCTTTCTTTTCTCTACTGACGACGAACTTTGATAGATGCCACGTCTGGTCTCTATACTTGTCCTCTGTTATATAATATATACGAACCTTCTATTCAGGCAGCGGTGTTGGGATGACTTCCACTACAAGAGGACACGTTGTTGCCCGTAATTGAATTACGGAGGCGAAAGGGGACTCGCCCCTCCCCCGAGAGGGACCCTCGCCCATTCTCGACCATTGATCCAGGCGCCCGCGTACCGCTGATAGGCTCGTGCCCAGCTTGTCGGGTCCAGTCTCGTGGCTTTGCTGCACCGGTAATACTCGTCCGTTGTTGGTGGGCTTGCTTGTGGGCGCGGTGGGCGCGCAGTCAGACACGGAAGTGGGCATTTGTGGAAACACATGGGTACTGAAGAGTCCACCGCCGCGTCATGACATTCCTTTATCAATGCTCCCGTCCCCGCCGCGCCAGTTGCGAAATTCTGGTTGCTCGCTCCCGTCCTGACCGGAAGAACGTCTTCACCAATGACCTATAGATTGTCTTTCCTTCCACCGTGTCGCTGGCGACCCCGAACAGCATCAGCATAAGGATCGAAACAACGAAAATCACCGCGAAGCTCGCCCAGTAATCCACCTTGCTGTACCCGCCCTTGACACCCTGCAATTCCGTCGAGAAATACGCAGTCATCAGACTGACTGGTAGGAACAAGATCGTCGCCTTGGCTAGGAGGATCGTGATTCGTGTCAACTTCTCCACCGCCTGCGAGTCCTTGAGCGCGATCAAGTTGAAATTCTAGGCAACGATTCCGTTAGCATATCGCCCGATGCGGTATACGCTTGCAAGGTTCCAACCGCGGATCAACAAACTGACCAAAAAAGTCAAGGATTCCTTTTCCATCAAGCAGGACTCGATCTCGCTCAGACAATACAGAACAATGCGATCCGCCAGTCGCTCGAAGCGTGCCGCCGCGGACGAACTCAGAATCACCCCGACCGGCTTATCGCTCGTTCCGATAAAGCTGCCGCTGCTCATCAAGCTGTCCTTTCGCATGTCGGCAAACTCTCTATCGCCAAATGTGGCCCCGAAAGGCAATGGGGCCGATTGATTAGAGCGGGCTTCGTCGCGCAACATGCGATGACGCTGGAGCAGCCGCCGCATAATAAGTTCGTAACTTTGGTATAACCGCTTAAGCACGGCGAGTCGTCGGCCCAGCCAGTGCAGTTCATCAATCAGCTCGACCACCGGGCGATCGAGCATATTGGATCTCTGTCAAAATCAGCAACCCTTCGAGGCAGGCATTTCCAAGGCTCGTAATTCTAACCAGTCTTTCAAGGGCGACCCCATACTTGTGCTCTCGCTTTGCAATCAACCCATAACTGGATACCCAATCATCGAAAATGTAGTAGAAGAGCAGGCTGGGGCCATCTTCCTGCTTGATATTGGCCTCGTCGGGTCCGCTGTTGCTACAATGGCGGACCCGGATCGTAACCAGCGAATCGTTTTCCGACACATTCAGATGTTGCTTCGAGACGCCGGAGAAGATGAACTTGGTATTCCTGCGCACAACGTCGAGTATCTTGCTTTGGCTTGTCGTTAACGGCCCCTGCTGCATGGGGAGTGGGTTCTCCTGGATGGAGATGACAGTACCTGCAGGATTCAGCGAATGTCGGGGTGTTCATCACAAAGACGCACATACCATCGTCGGTCAGAATTAGCCAGTTCCAGATCCGCTTTCCATCTGGAAGGTCTTCTCCGTTGTCCATTTCTTTCCGAGGGACATCGGGCACTACAAACAGCGTATTGTAACCGATACACGTATCTGGCACTCCGTCAGTTTGCGCAGTCATAAGAGAGTACTCAACATACACCGTGGACCATGGTCCACTGAAGAGAAATGCCAGATTTGATTGGTCACATGTGCGAATGTAAGATGATTGAAGGAGTGAGAATCGTGCATAACATCTTGCTCCGGGAGAGTCTTGAGAGCAATCGCGTTCTCGATATCATCCACCTCGCGGTCAATCGTTGAGTCAAAGTCGTGCGAGCGTGATTGTCGCTTATTGGGCAATACCACCGGCTGTTGCCGAGGAATGACTGGATCAGTGCACATCATCCCCTGTAGTCGCTCGGAGACTCCGTAATGTGTTGTTAATGCCTAGATACATTAGCTTGAGGTGAATCCTCGAGAAAAAGTCGGCGTACTTTAATAGAAGCCTTCTGCTGTTCTGGTGCCCAGAAGTCACTGCAGTCAGGATAGTGAGCACCATTTTCATTGAGACAAGCTTGATCGATAGACGGGGGTCTTACATCCACCTTGTACCAAAGCATTTCGCTCGCTGGATGAGGTCAGTACCACATAGACACGGGACAAACAGTTCGACGTACCGGCTTGCTTAGCAACAGCTTGAACTCGTCCTCGTCCAAATCCGTCGCGCAAAATGCATCCTCATTACCAAAATCCAGCACGAAGTTCGTGGTGAGTGGATCACTCAGTCGTTGCATATAAGGCTTGAAATGGGACTTGTCATCGATATCATTGAATTTGTCCTTGAAAGACCACCCAGACCCTTGATCGCCATCTAGACTGGCGTAATAATCCTGCGGGTCGAGCAAGTCACGGTAATGTACAGCTTCCGCCATGTTATATTGTAGGGGCTTAGCAGAACAGAGATTAAGCTCAGCGGAGACCCATGCACGCGGGCGGGGAAGAGATGGAATACAACACAGCAAGGAGCAATTTGAAGCGAGAAAATGCAGAGACCTCAGAGTAATAAATGGCAGCTCAAAGAGATGCTTCCAAAAGCGCGCTAACCTAGAAAAGGGCAAGTGACCATATCAGCCTGACCTTGCCGCCGGTCACGCTTAAGCGCTGAGGTCAACTGCAGACCATCTGTTTCAGCTTGCGCAACCCCTCCTAAATAGTCTTAATGCTGTTAAGATCGGCAAATTTGCTTAAACTAAGTTTGTTTGGCTGGTCATCGAGGGTATTTCTAGTAACCGTGAATAGATCGGATGTCGGTATGACGAGGGTTGTCTGCTACAGATTCCATGTCGGCTGATTATAGCAGTCAGGCGGGAATCAGAGCTACATAGCGACCCTCGAAGCGACATTATTCTAATGTATTTTTATCTAGGCAGGGGCGCCTTGGCGACGAGCATAGGAAAAAGAACTACGAAGAAGAAACACAGCCCTACATGGTTGATTTCTATGTTGATGTGTTTCAGTGCGTCGTTATAAGCGCATCGAGACAAGCCACCCGCAAGACCAGCTTTTGAAACCCGCCTTCGGAACAACTCTAGGCCCTAAGAAAAAGACATTCCGTTGTATTCTATAAATTCTCGTGCTTGCATATCATCTCAAAGACCGACTCATTTGCTGTGATGGCAGCCTGGTGGCCAATGACACGAGGGCAATATGAATGAGCATGTGACGTTAGTGCCTGGAAAACGAGGCGATGAACCGTGGCTTCACCGCAGGCTTCGAAAAGGCCCATGATAACATAACTCTGACCCGGTATTTTTGAATCTCCTTTCTTTGCTTCGTTTCATAATGGTTGGAACGAAAGCTGGAAAGGCGACTCGCCCCGTGGCATCATGCACCGAGTGTCAACGGCGAAAGCAAAAGGCAAGCCACCAGATGCCCAGGTTTGATTTTGGAGCGATTGTCTGACTTTCAACACAGTGCAGTCGACAGTGACCATGTAATCACTGTCAATCTAGGAATATCCCACATTTATGTAGGTACCTTCAAAGACGACCGAAGCCGTCCGTTCCTTCAGCTGAATCAGCGGAAACTCCTAGGTATGTACTATGTCTGATGCGACAGGGATATGGCTAATAGCAATGTAGCCAAAGGTCTTTGTCCGATGTGGAGATTGCAAATATCAAAGACGCTCAAAGTGAAACCACCACTGGCGACTTGCCAGCTCTCGCCGCAAAGGACGAACTCCGCAACCTTGGGTACCTGCCCGATGATCAGAACTTGCTGTTTGGAAATGCCGCACCTATAGTAAGCAGCACCTTTGATCAATTAATCGCCTTTTCTTTGCACTAATAGCTCAAAGTCAGTGCTGTCTTCATCAAAACAGGCCTCGGATGCCGCATCTCCCGAGATGAAGAATGTTTTGCGGCTTTTGCCCCCGAAACCTTACACAGGTTTGTTTTTTTGCTTTTTGACACTAATGCCAAATACCCTGGGCTAATTTCCCTCCAGACATATTGATACAGCGCTATCTTGGAGTGACCAACTTCAACTATTATTGTTTATATCCACCCACTTTCTCTCATGACTATGCTGCCTGGTGGTCAGACAGGGCAAAGGGCAAGCCCCTCGCACCGGAATTTACCTGCCTTCTCATCCGAGTCTGTGCCTGTTCTATGCAGTGCCTTGATGCCAAAATTCAACAGAAACTAAAGTCAGAATTGGGCGAATCGGCCCAAAGCCTTTCGGAAAATTACCACCATGCTGCCAAGCAGCTAAGCAACACCATTGCTCCAGGCCAGGGTGGCCTAACACAAATACAGCAGCTCTTTCTGACAGCAGCCTGGTTCAAGTCAGAGTCACTCTTTGTCGAGTCCTGGCATACTCTAAGCTCTTGTATTCACGAGGCCCAGGAACTAGAGATGCACAAGAGCTCCTCGAAAGCAGTGCTATCTGAGTTTGACATAGAAATGAGACGGCGGATTTGGTGCCTTCTATACGTATGGGACTGGTAAGAAACAGTGGCTTCTTTTCGCTCGACTCAACTACTAATATTCTCCCAAGGCAAATGTCTCTGTTACTTTCCCGTCCACCCATCATCAACCAGAGCTCTAGTCCTTTCGAGCTGCCAAACATGCAGCTTGAGAGCCATGCAACGCAGGATGGACCGCCTTCTCCCGTCACCCATATTGCTATTCAGGCTGAGTTGGGACGTGTCATCGGGAGGGCACCGCGAACAACGGGGGGCACACTCGATAATACCCAAGCTGAATCCCTCAAATCAGGTATAGACAGGTGGTTTACTTCGCTTCCTTCCGCCTATCAAGAAACAGACCCAGATACCCAGTGGGACAACGAATATCTATATGTGCCCCTTCAACGCCGTCAACTACATGCCATAGGGTATATGACGATGTTATTACCATATAAAGCGTACCTTACTCGGACCTTCGATTCAGGAAGCATCGAAGACGACCGAATCCACAGGGGAACCGCAATTGATATTGCTCTGCATTTGATGGAAGTTTCACGACGACTTTTCGACCATGTCTTCCCCCTCAACGCCAAATTCCACGTGGTAACATTCCTGATATTCGATACAGCAGCCTTTTTGTGCTCTGCAATGATCCACGACAAAGACCGCACTCTTCCACGACGTGATAACGTGATACAAGCCATTGGACTCGCACGCTTGTTAATGGGCAGACTTGCTCCAATCACTAAGACAGGAGCTATCTGCTATCCTGTGTTGTCAAGACTGGCGAAAAGTCTGTCAAAGTCAGCCAACGACGTTGCCTCGTTGACAGGAGTCGGGGGTGAAATCTCCAAAATGGGAGGAGGCCAATTTGGACCTTCGTCAGGACTGGACACTCTTAATTTTGGTGATTATTTCTCTTCTGAATCACTGTCTTATCTTGATTCAATGGCTGCTGAAATGTTCTTGTCTGCTTCAACGGATCTACCTGTGCCTGGAATGGAAACACCCTCTGTCATGGGAGTAGGCGACTTTACTAATTTGGACGCCGGTCAGTTCGATCAGATTTGGGGCTGGCAGAACTTGGATTTGACTTTAGTGCCTTCATTTCCTGCAGGAAGGCAATCTGAATCTGTATTGGAGTGAATAAGGAATGAAATCATCATCTATATGTAGAACCTAGCTTACTGGGAATGGCGTTTCTTCTGCCACTTCTTGGCTTTTGCTCCCCGACTAAGAATGAGCACGCTCATTGCAGGAAGCGGTTCGATACGGGTATATGTCCCTTTTAGCTCGATTGGGTAGCAAAAGTGAGTATCCAATAACATGACAGGTAATGCTGCTAGTCAAAAAGGGTCAGAGCCTCACTTTTTACTGGGGTAGCAAGTAGTCATCCTTTAAGACGGCATTCCATGACTTATTGGGGACATCCATTCTGCCTATCCTCAACTGAGGACGACCTCAGGCCGACGATTTCACATCGCACCCTTGTGCAGTCACTTCAGTCAGGATAAGATCACTCACAACCCTTTTTGATACGAACTCCGAGGTGATAATTCGCTTTTTCCCCTTCTACCATCTTTCCTCGACAGTCTTGTATCATGGCTGGCCCGCTCCCTGACTCAGGAGAGGTCATCCTCATCCCTAACACGTCTATTTCTTCGGAGCATCTCCAATCAGTCACAGAGCGATGCAGAGATCTAAAATTACAAGGCCTCAAAGATGATACAGAATCATTTTTCTATTCTCCAGTGCATCTCGAACCAATCACAGTGCGATACAGAGATGTACGATTGAATCGCTTCAAAGTCGATCCGCAATGGCTTTGCTCTAATTATCCAGTGCCTCCCAAGCGATACAAAGACGTGCGATTGAATCGCTTCAAAGTTGATCCACAAGCATTTTGCTCGAAGTACGAGTACGAGTCTCAGTTCACTGCCGAAAGATGGCTATCACCAATCCAGAACCCACTTGGCAAGACTTTTGCTGCAGTAATTGACCATAACACCGAATCTCATGAACAAGAAGATCCTTCACGCACATCGGAGACCGAAGGCACTCAAACGTCATTCGAAAGTTTGCTCGGAAAGGAATGGGTGGGTACCGCTACCCTCTTGGGTCCGGTCCCATTCCCTAGCGAGGAAGGCGACACCTCGAACCTGAAACCCTGGGATGCTTTGATCAAAGATGGCAAATATCAGATACCTTCCAAGCCCTTTGCACCAGGCGATTTAAACGGTGCTCATATCGTTTATGTGATCGTGGGCAGGTTTGTTTTGCCTGGCGTTCGTGGCAATGGGCACACTCGTCGACTTCTCGAGACTATCATTAAAGCAGCTGAGGAGGAAGCCATGTTTTTCGGCGCATCCAAGACTAGCGTTACCGTTCAGATTGAGCCTGAAAATGTCGGTGCACAGGAATTTTACGAGGCGATGGGCTTCAAAGTATGGGACGATGCTGTATTGATGGAAAGCAGACACGGGGAGGCATCCAATGCGGTGTCTCTGGTGATGGAGATGGATGCAAAGATCTAATCAACTACAATACGACAGACTCGATCCACATAATCTCATTGTTCAAGTGTATTAACACCTTAATTCTTAGGTTTTAAGGAATCCCCACAGCTACAATTACTCTCCCGTCGAGCATGCCATCAGCTTCCCTTTATAGACTTTATAGTAAAAGGTTCGAGATTCACCAATAGAAAAGCAAAAAAAAAGTCGCCAGTTGTTCCCACAGCGTGGTGCCAACACCTAACTAGAAGATATATACCATTTTTGCCGGCCTCAAGGATGACAGGGCAGTCGTGGGCTCAGCCGTGTTGTTTAATCGTGTTGTCGATTAAAAAGCATAGAGTCCCATAAGACCGCCACACCACTGGCCCTTCTTAATTGAAATCAAAGAGCGTCCATTCAGCTCCCTCTGGCTCCACATAATTGTCTTTTTTCTTTGATTTGCGGTCTACCACTATTCTACGAAGTCTTATTAGCTAGTTATGGCAATGTCTGACATAATCTCACAGATGAGTCAGCGACTCTTGTTCTAGGGCACCGCTAACCCTATTCGGGTTTAGTGAACCGCACCCACAAGCGGAGAAATTTGCGGCAACATTTTCTTCTCCCTAAGACATTCTGCGCAGAGCCACACCTTAAGAAACTTCTTTAGGAAGACTGTCGCCATCATGTCCAAGATCACAGTCGGTATGTTCCTTGCTCTGTCTACCTACCGATGAAGGAAGAGCCATCACTAACTTCCTCCCAGCCGGAGTGCGCCAGAATGTCCAGCAGGTGCTGGATTACTCCCAGAACGAGAAGAAGCGTAACTTCCTCGAGACCGTTGAGCTTCAGATCGGTCTGAAGAACTATGACCCCCAGCGTGACAAGCGTTTCTCTGGCACCATCAAGCTGCCTTCCGTCCCTCGCCCCAACATGAGCATCTGGTACGTCCTACCTTGCCATCCTTCCCGAGTCGGACCATGTCTGCATCACGAAGTCCATCTACGCGGAAGGGAATTTATCTCTAGCTGGAAATGTTGACTAACGATTGTTGAATAATAGTATTCTTGGTGACCAGCACGATCTTGACCGTGCCAAGCACCACGGCATCGATGCCATGTCCGCCGATGACTTGAAGAAGCTGAACAAGAACAAGAAGCTCATCAAGAAGCTTGCTCGCAAGTACGATGCCTTCCTTGCTTCCGAGGCTCTGATCAAGCAGATTCCCCGTCTGCTCGGTCCCGGTCTGTCCAAGGGTGAGTTTCCGCCTTGATTTGCCAGTCTTGAAAATCCAGATGCTAATCCCCTCTGCAGCCGGTAAGTTCCCCACTCCTGTCAGCCATGCCGACGACATGCAGCAGAAGGTTACCGACGTCAAGTCCACCATCAAGTTCCAGCTCAAGAAGGTTCTGTGTCTTGGTGTCGCCGTCGGCAACGTTGGCATGGCCGAGGAGGAGCTTGTTGCCAACCTCATGCTGGCCATCAACTACCTCGTCTCCCTGCTCAAGAAGGGCTGGCAGAACGTCGGCAGCCTTGTCATCAAGGCTTCCATGTCTCCTCCCCGCCGTGTCTACTAGACGCTCCGTCGCTTCATTGCGCTGGGGTATTCTAGGGGAATGAGAAGTGAGGGCACCATAGTTTAGTGACCACAAAAAATATGAATCTCACGACTTGGTCACGATTTTTCTACTTGCTGTAAACCGGATTGGACTAGATGTAGACTGCGAGGTAGAGCTCCGACAATTGCTATTGTATATGCCATCTGCTCAGACACCTGGCAAGCATATCACATGTTCTGTATAGTACATGATATCGACATTTATTCCATTCCAGCCATCAACTCGGTCTTATCCAAAATCATGCCGCGCATGCCGATAAACTCCCGGAGACTCTCCCACTCCTCTCCAACTTCCTCTCCCCGCATATAAGGATCCTTGAATCCCCACGCGACAGCGACCTTGTCCATAGCCCGCCGCTCCTCTTCCCGCAACCACCGATGCCGCAGAGGAATACCAGGCAACCAAGTGACGCGTTCCATCTGGTCATTAGCAGTAGTGATAGCCAAAATACCAATAGACGACGTGCCGGCAACATAAGCCAAGGATGCCGCAAAGGCAATCCCAGTCGCCGTACTGGGGTCCATGGTATTCTGGACCGAAGCAGCCCAGGTGGCAGCAGCATAGCATGCAAGCGGGGCACTTGCTAGACCAGCCAGGGGAACACCAGCCTTCCTGAAGACCTTTGCGCGGTGGAAAGCGGGTGCGCAGAAAGTGGTGTCGATGATCGCCAGGACGAGTGACAGGTTCTTCTGCGCGATGGCAACGTCTAGAGCCATGGTAGCCAGCTCGGAGGGAACAGCACTGTTGATGCTCTTGGGGTTTGGCTTGAGGTATTTGATCGGTGAACTGTTGGCCTCGGGAACGGGCTTGTTGGCATACAGGTGGAAAATCTCGGGGAAGTGCTCGGCTCGTCGCAAAAGGGTCTGGGTCTTGGTGTAGTGTTCCAGTGCCTCGGGGGAAATGAACACCTTCTTATCCAGCAGGAGATCATTGGCGATGCGCGATATCGAATCCGCGAGTCGTGAGTCTAGCTTCGCGGTCCGGGTTTGGTGGGTTCGTTTCTCTGTCGGAGTCGACGCGCTTTTCTTCTCCTCCATGTCCAGAAGGGATGAGATTGCATTTCCTTCATCGTTCAATGATGCGCCCTCGTTTTCTCGCGAAACTAAGGCCTCGGCGATCTTTTGGCATTTTGCGAGCACCGCAACGACCGCTTCGTTGGAAGGCACTTGGTCTGACTTTTGCAAAGCCGATGCCTCCTCTGAGATATGCTGAAGCGCGGATTCCAGTGTAGAAGGCTTGGAAGCAAAACGACGGGCGAAGAGAATTGGCGAGGAGGCCGATGATTGCACGCGGTGTCTTGACTGTAGCAGCGAATTGCTGTTCAAAAGTCGGCTTGCCGGGGTCGAGAGTCGGGTAATGGGTAGAGCACGCGGGCCTGAAGTAGAAAAGTGACAGAATTGACAGACAGGACCTTGCGGTTTTCGCCCTTGGGCCCTCAAGCTAATTCGTTTCATCGCAGCGTTGACCTGAGGAAAAGAGGAAAGTGATAGCCTTTTCTTGATAGGAGGCAAGGCGGAGACTTCGGGCGCTGCCGCGTACTTCACGCCCTGACGTCTTTGCTTCTGCCTTGCACAACCACGCTTCCTTCTAAGGAGCATCGCATCTTTTGATACCGTTTGATCTTTCTTATGAGGTACTCTAATCAACTCTGCTATTATCTTTAAAGCATCCTCGATATGCCTCCTCCTCCTCCACCCCCTCCTCCGCCGCCGCCGGGAGGGTTAGGTGGCCCTCCCCCGCCGCCTCCTCCAGGAAACTTGCCAAACCGACCATCGAAGAACGAAGCAAAGGATCGGGTATGTGATTTGAAGACAGAGTTGCCTCGGTTTGAAATGGACTGGAGATCTGAAGACTCCATGAGCATTGGCTAACTTGACGATAGGGCGCTCTACTCAAGGATATCCACAAAGGCACTCGATTGAAGAAGGCCGTCACCAATGATAGATCCGCACCAATAATCTCAACGAGCGGAGGAGGTTCAGCTGCACCTCCCATCGGAGCTGCGCCGCCAGTTCCCGGGGTCAAGAAATCGCCCGCCGGGCTCGCTCCGCCGGTTCCAGCTGCGAATAGATTGCGAAGCAACAGTGAAGGAGTGTCTGGGGCAGACAATACAGCTGGAGCCCCGGCAGCTCAATTAGGCGGTCTTTTTGCCGGTGGAATGCCCAAATTGCGTAGTCGCGGTGGTGTCGATACAGGTGCCAATCGAGACTCACCATACATGTCCGACTCCGAGGCTGCGCGCCGGGCACCTTCTGCACCGGCTCCCAAACCTCCTACAGCTCCCCGACTACCTGGTGCACGGCCGCCACCTCCACCACCATCTACAGAGTCCCCGCCTGCTCCGCCTGTGAACCCGTTGGTCGCTCATTTAAAGAAACCTCCTCCACGGCCCGCGGCAAAACCGTCATCTACGGTATCTTCAGCATCTGGCAAGGGTGCCCCAGAAGCTCCTCCTCCCCGAGCTCCTCCACCACCTCCAGGAGGCAAGGCTCCACCGCCTCCTTCATCCCGCAGACCCTCTGGGCTGGCACCGCCGCCTCCTTCGGCACCTAGCCCAGCTCCTCCTCCGCCTTCCCCGCCTTCTGCTCCTCCTGCTCCTCCTACTACCACACGCGGCCCTCCTCCCCCTCCCCCTCCACCATCTGGCGGTCCGCCATCGATAGCCGCCCAAGCAGCTCGCCTTGCTCTGAACAACATCAGCTCACCCGCGGCGCCCCCTCCCCCACCATCTGCCGCCCCTGCAGCTCCTCCTCCCCCACCTCCACCAGCCTCAGCTCCTCCCGCCCCGGCAAGCGAGCCACCCTATCGCCCATCTCCTGCGCCCTCACCTCATCCTGCGCTGGACTCCAGTGCATATACATTGACCAATGGCGGCTCATCCCCTTCACCTAGTGCACAGATTTCCCCATCACACGGCTTGGTCCGAATAGACGATCCTCGGTTCAAGTTCCAAGGCGACGGGCTACTGCCCAAGCCCCGGCCATTTGTCGGTGGAGAGCGCAGGTACCGTGCTGGTAGAGGCAGCAGTGTACCACTGAATCTGAGGGCGTTGAGCGGTTGATTCGAGTGCATGCGAAATTGCGGGCGATATGGTGCACAGTCAGTGAATTGATATAAATTATACATGTAACGTTGGGTGCCATAGTGGCCCTCTGCTGTGGAAACCAGATGTAGCTTATCAGGTCCTTTACTGTGATGTCTATAATTCTGCACATCCATGGATTAGATCTATAGAGTCGATTGCCTCGAAGTCGGGTGTGTCGCTCAATGTATACCGAGGTATTGGGGAACAGCAAATGTGTACCTAGGCATCTTGTGCAAAGGTCGCTATAGCTGCCATCTCACACCTCAAGCTCCGCACGTGACCGCGCCAATCAGTGCAAACAAGCGCAAAGACCTCGCGATAGTCTGTTAATCCTCCATCAATTGAACTCCGTGCCTCGATTGGGCCTTTTCTGCCATTGCGATTTCGAGATATTCGTCGTGCCAATCCTCTCGAGTTGGCTCTGATCGGCCGTATTATTTGAATCCGCCGTTACCGGTACGGTGACTGCGGGACATTGAATCGAGTCTCTTCTAATTCATCTCGAAGAGCTTTTCGCCCAGTGCCCGGACGATTCATTCGCTTCAATCGACGGTTGCCAGCTAGATACGGTGAAGCTATTCATCACTGGTGTTACCGACCAACTTGCGCCTCCACGCGTTCTACGAAGGCAGCCTTCGGACGCCAATTAGCGTGCGCAGGAAGCAACGAAAGCTGGACCTTTCTTCGCAAAAAGGACTCTTGGCCTTTCCAGTTTGATCCCAACCGATTACACTTCAGACACGTCATCTTCGCTACGGTCCAGCCCGATCGCGTTCCTAGCACGACATACAATCCTTCGCCATGTCTCTCCAAACATACATCGACAGTAAGCACCTGCCCTATACCCGAACAAGTCCCACCTGCATACTAATATTTTCCTGCTTAAATAGAGAAAGTTCTAATTGTCACCGTTGACGGCCGTACACTTCTGGGTACTCTGCTTTCGACCGATCAACTTACCAACCTCGTCCTTACCAACACCGTTGAGCGCATCATCCGCACCCCAGACGACGACGAGCCTTCATCGCAGATTGAGCACGGGCTGTATCTGATTCGAGGGGACAATGTAGTCGTATGCGGTGAGGTAGACGAGAAGATTGACGGGGAGATCGACTGGAGCAAAGTCAAGGGTGAAGTGATCCGAGACACAAAGAATGCATGAGCGGACTGGGCATGAATATACTTTTGATTTAACAGTTTGGGCGTTGGGGGACTGGGAAAACACATATTTGCATACAATGGACCGAGGAGACATATAGCTGGTCAGCATTGCGAGATGTCCACAGCTGCAATTCGTCATCATCTGTTTCCATGACCTTTCTACTCCTCTTCATTGGGCAGCCGTTTTCTCTGATGGCTGCAGGGTACGGGACACGATGATCTGCCATGATGCAATGAATAAAGCTGGACATGGTCGCGTCAGGGATCAACAGCACTGGGAAGTCAGATTGGGTTGAAGATTGGGCCACATCCCTACGTTCTCCAAAGGGGCGGAATGTGGTTCTTTGCACAACTCAGACACATTGCATCATCTTGAGTGGCTCATTACTTTACACGTACCTTGGAACACTTTACTCCTGACTCCTGAATTCTTTCTGTTAAACCGTTTCCGGCGTAGTCTCCCACTCCACGCGGGCCGCCAAGCCTAAGATAGAGCATTCGGGAGAAAAAGGGGGAAAGATTTGAACCAGATTGGACACCTCATACTGTACATACAGTGGCTATGGCTATGCAGTGGTTCTGTCGCCTGATTGTAGTCATGCATGATTCGTACAGTAGGGAAGTTTGGGTAGAGATCTCAGAATGTATCACATAGAGCGGGGATATATGATACATAGGAAAGGCACGCTACCTCGTACTTGTAACCTCATAGATCCATAGGTCCAGAGATAAAACAGTAAGAAGTATCCGCAGTAAAGAGGGGAGGCAGAAATAGCAGACCGATAAACCAATAACGGCCTGACATCTTCCCGCCCCATTTGTTCCCCATTTTCACCCCATTTTCACTTTGCGTCTTCCGCTCGGAGCCTCTCTCCTGATTTACATTTTATTCCTACACTTACCCTCTCTTCAACTTTTCTCTTTCTTTTGACTTCCATTCCCCTCGCTGGTCGTTGGGCTATCCGCTATCCTCAATCTTTACACTTTCCGGGTCCTTCCGTCTCATCCCCCCCTCCCTGATCCCAACTTACTCAGCCCTTCATGTGGACTCCAGTATCTCCAACTACTCAACCAGTACTGGGTCAGATTCAGCAGTTCTCCTGGGCTGATTGCCCGTCGTGAGCGTGTCTCTGGCCAACCCCTCCCCTCAACATCTCAACAAGCTTAAGAAGCACCCCTCCCCCGCGCCATGTGGCTCTACCGGGGCGCGCAGTCGGCGGTTTTCTACTACGCCACCTGCACACCATGTGCTATGAGTATCGATCGCCGGAAGCGCAAGAAGGAAGCAGCGCGGGCACAGCGAGAAAAGGAGAAATTGGAAAGGGACCTCGTCACAGACCAACCTCGCCCATTCCCCCAGCCAACCCCGTTCAGCACCAATGAAGGGTGGCGTGAGGAAATCATCCTAGGCCCTGGACCTCCGGCCCGACGAGGTGGAAAACCCAACGTGCGCACGAATAGCTGGACCACCGATAATACCGATAACAGTTCGCATTTGAAAAAGGACAAAAGTGGCGGTCTGAGGCAACCACTCGGTGAGCGGTGGAAATCTATGCGATACCAGCGCGAGGATGAGCCGCTCTGGGGCCAGGAAGTACGCGGGTCGTCGATTGGCTTCTCCGGTCGTGGACGTGCTGACCGCAACGAGCCCTGCAAATATGATACTGCACGAGTGCCCCCTGTGAACGATCTGCACCCGCCGATCGTAAGTGGGCCATGTAGTCGTGCCGAAACTCGCTGGATGCTTCAGCCGCCACCTAGTGCGAAAATCATGGCTGGGAAACAGCGTTTCGATGCATCTCCACGCGATAGTGTTGGTGGATTCTTCGGCGATGGCTCCTCTCGCGCCGCTCGGAGCGGTACCAACCGTGCCGAGAACGACACGTCACGGATCAGCAATGAAAATGATGGGGCCTTCGACGAAGACATCATTCAGCAGGAATTGCCGCGCCGATTATCCGCTGCTCGAGTGCGTGGACGCTCCGACAGCGCTGTCTCGGATTGCCTTGACCATGTGCGGGATTCTCGATCCGACTCCCTGTTCTCCGTCGCCGACACTGATGACCAGTCCTTCAGCGCGTCCTGGAAGTATCCCGATACTCCCACGACGCGGCCGGTCTCCAAATCGACCGATTCCAGCGAAAAAGCCTGTCCGCGTCCGCAAATCTCAAAGACCCTTTCTACTTTGCACCGGGGACCTAAACCAAAGGTTCATCTACTACAATTGAAGATCAACGACGATGCCCGCGAAGATGTCGAGCTTGGCGAGCTAGAACGCATCCGCCCTTGGCGCTGGAGCATGGACATCTAACCTTTTCCTCCACTTCAACCTACCAACACCCACAACCACCAAACTCACCTTCCCTCTCTCCGCCTCACCTCGTCACCTGATATTGTTGATTAGCCGGCGTTTGCGCAAAAAAGAGCAGGCAGCATTCTTATTTCCTTCCAAACCTTGTCGCCTCCCCACGCGTACCTTCTGCATTGAATGTGCATGGCTGGACCAAAGCACCTGAGCAGCAAAAGATGGCGCAGGGTATTGCGTTCCAGCGTCAACCTCTTACCTACACCATTGGTTCGCTTTGGCATTTGCCTTCCACTGCCTCCTAGGCTCTCGATTATTGATCTTTTCTATCGTTACCCCTTCAGACACTGTCGTTTACTATCGTTGACGTCCTTTTCTTGTATAATATCCACTTTCATCGTTCGCTTTATGTACATAGAGTTTACATAGCATGGTGAAGCATTGGAATTTGAAAACTCGAATGTTGCATTCCAGGTTTACATGGTTAGTCCTTTGCTAGTAGAGGATATATGCCATGTGACACTATGGGAAGGTACTAAGATCTAAGCTGGGATATTACCGAATGCTAGATCTAGATCTTAGAGAACGTCCAGGCGGCACCATGTCGATTCAAATAGCTACGTACTGTCGTGTTTGCTATGGAGGTCAAAGCCAAATATGATACCCTCTCCTGAAGACCAGGTGTATTTTGAAGGTACCTCGAATCGTCAAGAGGCTGACTGCAGAGTTCCTAAGCGGGGATCTCCACTACCTAGGTACCTAGGTACGCTTAATTTAAGTCTAATGCAGAAAACAGTAATCAAATCATGGCTTCAATGCAACTATTATTCGTGATAGATTCGATACTGATCCATGTTTGAAATCATGCGTGCACGGGACGTGTCTTTTCTGCTAAAGGAAAAACCAAATGCGGCCTAGAACGGGATATAGTAATCCGCAGGCATGAGAACTGGGGTGGAAAAGAAACAATTTTGTGGCGCGAGACAATGTGCGGAGATACCAATGCTCGAAAGTAATGCAAGGCGAACAAAACACTCCAAACCTTGCTACACCGGACCTGAACTCCAAGGGGGTAGGTGATATGGCGGAGTCTCCCTTTCCCTTTAGCCGTGTATTTTCATCTGTCGGTTGCCGATCGATTGAAAGTGCCTTGAGATATATAGACCCAATGGTCCATTCGCAAGCACTGACTAGTAGACCTTCTTCTTCTCGTCCATGCTCAGTTGGCCAGGGCCCATGTTGACCAGGAGAAGAAGACCGCCGCTGCGATAGAGATTAGAAATTGGAATGAAGAGAAGAGGGTTGAAGGGTACATACACAATCGACAGAATCTGGAAAAAGTCGTACTTGGCGAAGTCCTTGTGCGGGTGGTGAGGGTGCAGCTGAATCCATAGTCAGTCAATTGAACGTTTGAAAATCACCAAAAACCCAAACCTACCGTCCAGAAGTTGTTGACCAACACATTGAACACGCTCAGCAAAACCACAAGGATAATGGCACTCCATTTGGCCTTGAAGCCGACAACAACCATAACGCAAGCCATGAGGCCGAAACCGCTGACGATGAACCGCCAGAAGCTCCATTCACCCGAGAAGACGAAGCCGATGAACAGGAAAATCAGTAGCACGCGACCGGCGAACTGCACGTACATCTTGCGGTCCTTCTCATCGAGCTGGGGCAGGCCGGCGGGAACGAACTTCTTGCGCACCCACGAGTCGGAGATGACCATAAGAAGACCACCGACGACACTCAGGTTGCGCAGGAAGAAGTTTAGATCGAAGATGAGGCCGTAGCCCAGGCCCTGGGTGATGACGACGGCCAACAGTCCTGCCACGGCAAACTCGGTGCGTTTGCGGGCGATCACCAGCACCGAACAGACGGACATGGCGATAATATTGACGATCAGGAACAGGTGCGTGATTCCCCAGGGGACTAAATCCAGCGATAGCGCGTTAGAACTGGGCTGCGAAGGAGAATGCGTGCGAGACCCGGAGTCGAATCGCGCGGGCCAGGGTCCAGTCGGGGTAGAGCTTACTCTTCCGGAAGTCACGAAGGTAGAGCAACTGGTCGCTCCATTGTGTGAGAATGCGCAGCGAATCCTCAAGGAACGTCACCACAATCAGAAAGCGACCGATCGCAGGGAGATACCTGGAACAAGTGAACACGGTGTCAGTGCATGCCTCGAGATCCCTTGTTTGGGGGCAATTGGAGCTCGCCGCTGGTGCTGGAGAGCCACCGCGGAGCAATTGCACGAGACAAGTGGTAGACGTACGGCTTCACTGGGTCGGCCAAAGTGTCCAGCCAGTCCTCAATCTTGCTAGTCTGCTCGCGGATGGCGTCGAGTGGGCTAGGGTCACTGGTGGCATCGGCGCTGCCGGGGCCACCGAACGGGTTCTGGTGGCCAAGGTTGTATCCGGCGGTGCCACGGATTTGGGCCATGGCGGAAAAGAAAGGCAGGGAGTATCAGATATAAAAGTGGTGTGGTGGAAGAAAAAGAATAGTAGGGCCGGGATTGAAGGAGTGTAAATAGCAGGGTGGAGCCATATACAAAGGTTCCTCTCACTTCTCTCTTCAGGCCACGCTGCCCGGAACTCGGCGCTAACCCGTTTCAAGTAATAATGTGACGTCGTACACAAACAAGCTCATCTTCTCGATCTACTTTGATCTACCTTGGATTTTGGATCATAAATTGATTGTGATACATTCGCAACTACACGGGCTCAACTGTGTTTTTGCTTTATCTCTCGAGAGAGGACAAGTCTTCACAAATTGTGATATGAGCAGCCCTGCTTCCCCAGATGGGTTGAGGGTCTGCTGGTATTATGCGACACTTCCGAAACGCCAAAATCAAGACAATGGGTACTAGATACAGGTCGAGGTGAAAAGGCCAACAGCATATAGACGGGGATGAAGGTGGAACCAGGAAATCAAGCGGTCCAGTCCGAGTCCAACGGGTGACCCTTCTCGCGAGAGCGCAGGATGTCCGGAATGTAGGTAGGCGTCACAGTCACGCGAGGCTCGGAAGCAGCCACGGGAGCCAGGGGCGCTGGCTGAGATTCCGAGGCACTTGCCTCGCTGACGCTCTCATCTGCCTTGCCACCCTTCTTCTTAGTCTTCTTGCTAGGGACGGTGGTCCAGTCTTCATCGGCCTTTGAGGCGTCCAGGATGCGCATCTGCTCCTCTTCCGAAGGAAGGTTCTGGTCCCACTTCTTCTGGACCGGGGTGGTCTGGGAGGGATCAAAGGTGTCGAGGAGCTGCACGGGAGTGGCGGCGGCGGCGGCAACGGGAGCAGCAGCGGGAGGCTGCGAAACGCCGTTGGCCTTGGGTGTAGCCTTGGTCTGCCAGGCGTTACTGGTAGGGGCCTGGGAGCGAGCAGCCTCGCGACGCTCGGAGTCGCGAGCGGTGTGCAGCTGCTTCTCCAGCAACTTTCGGCGCTCGTTTTCAGCTTCCTGAACCTGCTCCTTGCGCGCCTCGTTCTTGAGACGCTGCTGGCGCTGCTTTTTGGTTTCCACCTGCTTGAAAGTCTGCGCCTTCTGCTTCTTGGGCTCGCTCTGCACGTTGCCAGTTACGCGAAGCACCGAAGCACCGGGAGTGGGGGCCTCCAGCATATCGGACACGTAGCCGGTCATGGACGCGGCGTTTACCTGAGGAGAGACAGCAGGAGACAGGTCGTCGTCCGCCTCGGCACCGGTGGTAGAGGAGGTGTGAGAGTCGCCCCCGAGCTGAGCGGCAGCCTTCTTCTGCTTCTTCTTCTGGCTCTTAGTGGAGGGAGCCACAGAGAGGGGAGTGCCATTCTTCATGGCGGCCAGGCGGCGCGCCATCTCCTTGCGGTCGACATCCTCGTCGGGCTGCTCGTCCTCGGTGGTCGGGGCCGAGACGACGGTCTTCACCTCGGGCTTTGTGGCGGCCGGCTCGGAGGGTTTGGGCTTCCGTGCCTTTTGCTTCTTCGGCGGCGCGACAGCGGCCTCTGTCTTCTCGACCGCGGTTCGGACCGCGGTCTTAGTCTTTGGGGCCGAGCCGTTGGTGTAGTACCAGCCGAGACCACCGGCCACAACGAGCAGGATGGCCCAACTGAGATAAGGATTCATGGTCATTTTAACTGAGCGTATATCAGCAACCTTACTCTTCATCCATCTGTGTCCTATGACCGAGTACATACTGTCGGGGCGATGCCTTCGCAAGGTGGAAGGCGTCCAAAGCACACTGTTCCACAAGTCACGAGTTCAGCGTAAACTAGCGTAATTGCGCACGCGGACAAGAGTCTGGACACACGCAACAGTAAGCCGAATTGGTGGTACACGGAAGCGAAGAGCAAGGTTGTCGGAGGGGATTGCGAACTTCAAACCAAATCCAGCATGAAAATTGTGGGAATTCTAGGGAGGCTGATCGACCGTTCGCGAGGCGGCGAGCGGTGCCTCACGAGGAATTGGTATCGAAATCAAATGAGCTCGCCGGTACCTAGGCAAGAGGAATAGGGAGGTGTCGTTGAGATGTGGTCCCGGCGTGGCAGTCAATAAGATTGCGCTCGGACGTAGGAAGTCGTGAATGAACGCAAAAAGGAGTCAATGCTCAACGATGAGCACGCCGTACAGAAAAGAAGAAAAGGAAAAGAAAATAGTGGCCTGGCAAAGGAACGTCGAGCAAAGGAGTGAGGAGAAGAAAGGCGAGCCAGAAAAGGACACGCTGAGGATCCGAAGGGGCTCCGGTATCATCGTACCGTACACGTATCAATCCCTACTAGGTCTGCCATGGCCACACCATCAACACCCACTTTTATGTGTCTGGGCCTGTTTCTGTTATGTTGTTTTGTTGTTTTGTTGTTTCTCAGGAATTGAGTTTCAATTGCAGTGACTCGTTCATATTGTAGGAATAGACGTATCTATCAAGGTGTGATCCCCCTAATCCTCCGTACTACTCCGTACCAAGGTGGTAATACCCATCCCGTCTAGACTCTGGAAAAAGGGTGGACAATACAAATGGGGGAGAGAACAGGCCACGTCTCCGTCACGTCTCACTTCCCCGACTATATCTATCCACTAGTGAGTGATCCCGGGTACCTGGGCACCCTGGGCATTGTCTTACTATAGGCTATAGGTCATGATGATTCGCGTCGATCCGGCAGGGGATCTGGCATCCCTTGCAGACACCACGCCACGAGGGGCCGGGAAAGAAATCCCGATGGAAATGCACCTGTGTCCCGGTGCACGGATATCCGCAGGTGGATCACCACGCGTAGATAAAGAAGAAAAAGAAAAACGATCTATATAGAATCGGCTCGTGTATGTGAAGGAGTAGTGTGGCCAATGCTGGTGCCTGAGGTGGCAGATTAGTGATGAACGGGTCCAACGGGTCCATAGTTAGGTAGTTCCTGATAGCTCCCCACCTTCATATATCACCCCGCCATGGCAAACAAGATCATTATCGATACAGACCCCGTAGGTTCTCTTCAGTATACATGGAGGACATTATAATAACGTTTTAGGGTATCGATGACATTCTTGCCCTCCTACTGGCTCTTTCTTCGAAGCCAGAGGAGGTTGAAGTCTTGCTCATCTCATTGACCTTTGGCAACATCGAGGTGAAAAAGTGGGTAGCCAGCCTGTGCGGATCATCAGATCAATTCTGACCTTGGCTTTCAGCTGTCTTCGCAATGCAGTCTCCATGTTCCACATCCTGGAGCGGGAGACCGACTGGCGACGCCAGAATGGCCGTCCCGAAGGCTTCGGTGCCATGCGCGCTTGCCGTCCAGTGGTCGCTGTGGGCGCGGAAGACCCTCTAGGAGACCAGAAGATGCTGGCCGATTACTTCCGTGCGTCTCCCTACTCGAAGTCTGGTCTCTTCTAACATTTACCCCGCAGATGGAACGGACGGCCTCGGAGGCATTCATGCCAGCGTATGTCATTCCCCCTGCACCCGTATATGGACAGCCTTTGCTAACTCTTCATCATAGCACCCACACCTCACGCCTAGCCAAGCTTGGGAACATAAATTCGATCCGGCAGTTGATCCCTACGGTGTCGAGGCTGTCCAGACTGGTTCCGGTCCCGGCGGATCGTTCATTCCCTCCAGGCTGCCTGCTCACAAGGAGATCCTACGGTTATTGCGCGAGAATGAGCCAGATACCGTGACTCTGGTCGCCGTTGGTCCCTTGACCAACCTAGCTCTGGCATCTGCAGAAGATCCGGAAACTTTCCTCCGCGTGAAGGAGGTGGTCGTTATGGGCGGTGCCGTGAACGAGCCCGGCAATGTGAGTAAAAGCAAAGTCCTATCGTTAGAAAGGTGAACTGACAGAATTGATCAGGTTACTCCAGTCGGCGAGTTCAATGCATATGCAGATGCCTTCGCCGCCGCTCGGGTGTTCGCCCTCACATCACCCAATCCCAACTTCACTCTCCCACTGAACCCTGTGCTCCCACCGTATCCTGCAAAACTGAGCCGTCAATTGACCCTACGCCTGTTCCCGCTAGATATCACTTTGCGCCACAATATTTCCCGAGGCGAGTTCCGCAAGGCCGTGACTCCGCTTCTCGAATCCGGCTCCCCGCTGGCCGAATGGGTTGATGCGTTCATGGGACACACTTTCCGTACCCTGGAGAGACTTCACCCCGGTCACACTGGTGATGACGCTCAGCTGAGCCTCCATGACCCCGTCTGCGTTTGGTACGCTCTGACATCCACGGACCCGAAATGGGCTCCCTCGTCCACCTCGCCAGAGGATATCCGTATCGAGACTACGGGTCAATGGACTCGTGGTATGTGCGTGGTTGATCGTCGAAACCGCCACAAGATTGAAGGGGACCTGGAGAGTCCCAGTGACCACGGCCTTTGGCTGAGTGCTCGCGCCGGCAATCGCATTTTGCGGATGGACCACTCTCCCGCCGAGAAGAACTTTGGCGAGATTATAATTCAGAGACTGTTTGGTTGAGCATGATGAATGTTCCTAGAATAGTATATAACATTGATAGATAGATCATGCAAAGAATGATGAATAGAAGCTGCATCCTATCCGATGAGAAATAGCTGGTCCCGTCCCTTTTCGTAGGAACGGTATGTGTGCACTGACGAAAAGAAGCAAGGAAGGACTTGAATTAGACCCAAAAAAGGGAAAAGAAGGAGTTTGCTCTAGTTGACTATTGGAACAACGCCCGCGGGTGTCAGGAGAAGCTTCGGTGGCGCCATTCTTGCGTCGCCGGGGCCCGGATCTAGTCAATGATCCCCGTCATATAGAAAGAGATCCACCAACGATATGCGTTGCTGGGCAATCATATAAAGCCAAGCTTATTCTTGTTCGTATCTAATCCACTTTGATTGGCCGATCACACCGTCATATATGTGGTCAGGAATGTTGGACTTGCAAAGTGTGTCGACATCGGAAGCAGTCAACGCTGTACTATAAACAAACTGATTAAAATGGCGTTTCTACCGACGGTGAGAATCCAATTAATCTCTGTACAACGGGCTTTGGTCCTATTGGTTCAATATCAGTCACCTCTCAGAGCATGAAGCTCACGCCTGCCCGGTGTTGGAAAGTACAGCACGCCTCCTGTAGGAATTTGGAATGCTGTAACCCGGGGATCGGTCACGCCGCTTGCTATACAATTGCCTACTGTAACCCTACACAATCCAGGGGGCTGTCTCGAAGAAGCCGGAAGATTTCGAACCAGCCACCAGGAATTGATGTCCTCCAGAGGAAATTGATATAAAGGGATCATCCCGGAGTGGACCCAGATATTCTCCTCGCGACTCATTGCACTCCAGCTCCAATCCCAGGTCATATCCCCGGATTTGCCGATCTTATAGTCCATACCCCACCGATCATCATGCAGCTTACGAACCTCCTCGGCCTCTGCGTAGTCGCTCTGGCCGGCTCTGCCACCGCCATGCCTCATCTCGCCGCCCCATACCACGGTGACCACATCCCTGTCCGCGTTCCCACCAACTCGACCGGTGCTCACAATGCAACCACCACTGGTACCCGTGGCAAGGCACCCTTGACTACCGGCCTATCCAAGGCCAAGAATGGCACTGATGGCCGAAACCCTCACGCTACGCATATCCCTGAGGTGAAGCACATTCCAAACCATGTCAAGCATATCGACCACTGCAACGAGTTGTGCTCTTTGGAGTCTCAGACATGCACTATTGCCATGCCGGAGGATGATAAGTACTGGTAAGTGCTATTTGTACGGTCAAAAAGAGCACCATACTGATATGACTATACTAGCTGGCAAATGTACCTAAGTTGCAAGGCGAAGTGTGTGCCGAGTGACTTTGAGTGATTGTCGGAACGGGAAGTAAATAATGTAAAAGTCTAAGGGCGTATGGGGGCTTGGATTTTAAATACCTGCCAGCGATATTTTGTCATACAAGAAACCTTAGGGTCTCCCTTGAAAGATAATAATTTGATACAATCTCACAGAGATACTAAATACCAAGAGTTAGACAATCCTAGAGTCATATTGGTGATTGGGTAGTTCGAAAGCAAGTGATGCAGTGTAGGTGACACCATTTGCATGTGGTCGATTTTGCAGAAGGGTAGTATCGAGTATAGCGATTCAGGAAAATGGGCGACTTTTGACGCCTCAACGTCTCAATAGGCCAGTCGAAGCCAACTGCTTACCGCATGAAAGCAGGATGTGAACAAGTGATTTCCCCTTGTCGATCTCCCTAGTGGATAGGAACAAGGCAAATGGAATAATGACAAAGAGGTGATGACAGTAATTGCAGAATGCACGTGCTAGGCTACCACTCTGGACAGACACATGCCAGGTACTTAAGCAACCACTGAATCTGCATGCAATTGTAAGTACCGCGTAGTTAAATCCAAGAAGAGGACGTTGATAAGCTTCGAGACCCACTTAAACCAGCAAATGCGCGTTGTTCCCTGAGGCACGAGCTACTACTATGCACCAATCAGCGGTATCCATTGGCGCTCGTGGGCGACTCAAGCACGCGACACTCTCTGGACATTGTAGCAGTGTGACTTATATAACGATGTTCTGTGGTCCCCTCTCTCGTGCAACTACTTTGCACCATGTCTCCTCGATTCCCACCTACGCCTGCCATGTCTGGTGGATTTATCATCAAGGACCAGCCTGATGGCTCTGATGCCTTCGCTCTTCCTCCAGCGGCCCTTAGTCCGGCCAATGTTGATCTGGCCAGCCGCCGGTCCTCGGGATCTGATCCTTCCTATGTTCCTGCATCGCCGACCTCTCCCGATCTGGCTGCTCGCCGTTCTGCACCTTCGTCCCGATTGGGAACTGGCACCAAGCGTTCGCTCGAAGAGTTCGATCTTCCACCGCCTCCGACACGCACGCGCAAGATCATTCAAATGAAACCAAAGTCTCCTGCAGTGTCAAAGTCCTCGGCTAGGTCCCAGGAGAGTGGAAAGGCATCGTCCCAGACATCCCCGGAGAATGCAAGCGCTTCAACCACCAAGAAGAAGCCCAGTGCTACGAGTGCCGCAGGGCGCAAAACTGCGCGCAAAACCGCTCACAGCTTGATTGAACGGCGGCGACGGTCCAAAATGAATGAAGAGTTCGGGACATTGAAGGATATGATCCCCGCCTGCCAGGGCCAAGACATGCATAAACTGGCCATTCTTCAGGTACTGGCTCCTATTACCCCAAAGATAAGACCAATACTAACGTCAACAGGCAAGCATCGACTATGTCGACTACCTAAAGCAATGTATCCATGACCTCAAGATGGCTGGCACAACTAACAGGGCCGCGCCACCATCACCCACATCCCCGGAGTTCGTTGCCGAAACAGCAATGGATTCTGTCCAGCAGCCCCATCGACGTCCTCCGTCCTCAGCCTACTCCTACTCCGAGTCTGGATCCGCGTCTCCCAAATATATGCCACCGAGCGCTCAAATGTCGGACGTTTCTCCGTCTTTCTCTCCTCGCACCCGAGATCCCTCGGCGCCTACTCTGCCCGATGCCCCGTATGTTCTCCCCAGTCCGGCTTTTGGACCCTTGTATCCATCAATGGACAAGGTTCCAGAGCTCCAGGGTATGGATCACGAGGCATCGGCTGCGTTGCTTATGTTGACCCAGGACCGCCGGGGTACTGCGGACTCGATCACTGAGCATTTGCCTGGCAGCACTAAACCGATGAACTCATCTGGGGAGAGTAGGAGTGGCTCTGATGCACAGCGGAGAAAGGGTATGAGTGTGCGGGATCTTCTTATTTCATGATTGGATGACGTTATGGTCCATCTTTTTTCTTTGGGTGATACATTTGTGGGCTAGGAGTATGGCGCTAGCAGGGCTGCATGATCCCAGGGTTGGCTTCCAAGGCCTTACTATCTGATTATGAGGGAATCATTATCCGCCGATTGGCGGATACTATTCTATTTGCGTTGAACATAAGGGATTGGGACAGTATAATGATGATATCCGCAAAAATGAGGCTTGTTTGCATATGACATGTGGCATACTGTCCAAAGAGATATCAACTCAAACGATGACCTGTTTGATTCGAATCAATAGTCTTGTGCGCAGTAGCCCAACATGAAATCCACCGAACCATTTGTGACCCCATTGATTTCCACTATGATTGGCGGACCACTCAGTCTTCAAGCAGACTCTGAAGGCCGAAGTTTACTTTCTCCATCTTTCGTCTCCTTGTGAGCTTATATCATTGTGATGATTAAAAGAGGGACATCTCTTCATGGACCCCACTAGTGCTAGACATCCCTCGATTTCGAGCTTCGCCTCTGCCCCGATGGATGATAATATCCGCCGATACAACGTAGAACGCTCGTGTCTGCGTTGCCACGAGCGCAAGGTTCGATGTAATAAGGGCTCTCTCTGCAACAAATGTATGCGCCTTGGAGTACCCTGTCAATATTCCGGCCCTGGGAGAGTCAAGTGTCGACTCCCTAAAACTACCGTGACCGACGTGGTGAACTCTAGGAAGCCCAGCACCCAGCCAGCAAACATTTCGTCTGTCGCAGAAACTCATCCTTCACCCTTCAAGGATAATAGTGCGCATCAAGTCCACAGGTCAATGGAGGGCCAGCCCAGCCACCACGGAATGCTGGTGAATGACGGCAGCTATATCGAAGCCGAGTGGTACGAGCATTGTGAAGGCTGTGGAATGGAGTTCGACCCAAGGAAAAAACACGAGCACTAGCGGCCAATATCATCCCGGTATGTCTATTTTTCTCTTTCTATATAGTTTAAGCTGCCTAACTAATATCCGCGCAGAGCCAGCATCGCCACACATACCTTTCTTTGATGAGTTCGATTGTGACAAGGAAACGCGGGGTGGGGAACTAGTGGAGTTCTATCGCAGTGACTGCCCTCAATACTATTTCTTTCCTTGCTGCGAGGAGAATTTGGCAGATGAGCCGTATGGATGTAAAGTGGGTTTCCATCTGCCGCGGGGGGTGGAAACAGCGGATGAGCAGACGAAAAGAGATGAGCCAGATGAAAGATTGAAGCGTGAGGTTATTACAGGGGAGGTATATGGATTCAGCAGTCGTGGGAATTCAGAAGAGTATGATCCATTGGAGTTCTCTCCATCTAGACTCAAGTCCCAGCGGCATGAAATAGATCTTATCCCAATGCCCAATGGCTCTCACATGCAAGAATATATAGTTGTCGCAAACAATGAAGGAAAATGTCAAATAGAACCCTTCAAGCCTCTTCAGGCGCTCTCCCACTCTCAGCCTTCACAATATCCATCTCCGCAAGCCGCCGACAAAAAGGGCTCTTCTCCCGAACCCAATGTCCAAAATAGAGCAGTGCGAAGGGAATAGGAATGCAAGCCAATGCAGCGAATCCAAGAACCGAAGTCGCCCACGAAACTCCAAGCTTCGCATAAAGTGGGTCCGCCGCGAGAGGAAACAGAGCACCAGCAATACTGCGCAAAATGACAGACGAGGCTAGTGCACTGGCAGAGTAGATCCCATACGCATCAGTTACATAGGTAAGTAGTGAGATAAAGGTGGTTTGATATCCCATTCCGAAGACTAGTCCAGACATTACCGGGACTGCCCAGTGGACGGATGGTTTGGCTGACCATGCGAGCCAGAATAGACTGGCTGCTAGAAGTGGACCGGCTGCACAGGATAGTGGGAGTCGATGGTACTCGGGACTGGATGTCCAGCGCTTACCGACCTTTTTGGCTTTTTCGTAGATGGCGTCGTAGGCGAAGGCAAAGAGGCAGGATGATGTGGCGCCGATTCCCACTGTGGATGGTTAGCTTCGTGGATTTAAGGATTGGATAGGAGATATACTCACTAGGAATGTATGTGAGAGATGTCATTGCGATATCAAAGCCGTAGGTACCTGGGTGATATTAGTCGGTAGATCTTATATCGGACTTGAATAGGAACGGACCCTCAAAGATGATAGGATATGCCTGGAAATAGAAGAATACCATGCTCCAGGCAAGAGAAATATAAATAGCCGTGAACAGGATAATCGGCTCAAAAATGAGCATCGTGAGAGGCCGAGTAACGGTTTGGGTCAAAGTGAATGCCGCATCTGATTTTCTCAACTCCTGCAGGGAAAAGTATCGATTGCACCCCGTGTCCTTTCTAAGCTTTGAGGCTTGCTTCTTGATAATAACAGGCGCAAAGGTTTCTATCGGATCACGATATTAGGAAAGGATTATGCAGAATTAGGGCGACGCAACACTCACCGGAGTAAAAGAGAAGACCTATCCAAGTGATGCCGCTGAAGATCAAGTCGATGCGAAATGTCCATCGCCAGCCATACTGAACCGAGCATCCGGAGATAATGGGACCAATGATGGGACCAAAGCTTGAAGCCTAAGAGCAAATTAGAGTGAATCCAAAGTGAATATCTTTCCAAGGTTGGTGTACATACCGACATATACAGAGCCATCGCTCGACCACGACTGCGCAAATCCGGAAACAAGTCCGCATAAACACCACCAACGACAGTCTGTGGCGCTGCAGCCATAGTACCACAGATAACCCGGAATATTAACAGCGATGTCCAGTTGGGCGCTAGGGCACAACCCAGAGTCCCGAGAAAGAAGACGGTAAAAGTCCAGAAAAGAACCGATCGTCGACCAATGGTTTCACTCAAAGGACTCCAGACTAAAGGACCGATACAATATCCAATCAGGAAAATAGACGTTGGAAGTACCTTTTGACCGTCTCTTGACAGGCCAAAGTCCTGCATGATAGTAGGGACTGCATTGCTAGGCAAGGAGGATGACACGCCACTGTTTAGTACGACGAGCAGCCCCACGACTGCGTTGTATATTTTCTTACTCTGTATAGGTAGTTGTTAGTATACGGCACCCTATTGATATGTAATGTATACACGATGTAGCTTACAAGCATCCACCTGTTCGGGTCCGCTGCTGAGTCCGGGGAGAACCTGACTAGTGTTTTTTCCGGAGACAGTTCAACTAGTGTGTAATCATCTTTTCCAGTAAGATTCTCATCAGACTGCACCGTGATGGCGGCCTTTTCATTCGAGCTTTCCATCTTGTCTATAAGCAGTTAGAACTGGATCAGTGGCAGGAGTGGAATATAAAGAACTCAATCGCACCGGAAGAAAAGATATTGGCATTGCGAGGTATCGAGGATCGCATTATGTCCATACAAACCAAACTATGAAGATCGTTGGGTCATGCTACTATCCAGCCGGCCCCTAAATGCAACACCGAGCGCTATATAAGAAAATTTCGAGTCATCCACCGCAAGTAGTGGATACGAAATCCTATTCCAAAACTGGAATCATCTCGTCTAGATCCCTCGGTCCATGCATAGTGCTTTAAGCTATTATGTTTGAATAGATCCAATGCACCAATAATGTGGCCGTCATATTTCAAACATCCAGCGAGTGGATCGGTCCCGGTTCGGCACCGGGCTTTAGGGCAATCCAACCCCGGCGCCGGCCAGGACCCGGTATGTTGACGGCCTAGATCTCCTGCCATTCCACGCTTTTGCGCTATTTCCTTGAAGAGTTTGTAACTAGCGCAGTATTTCATATGGATTGTCAAGTTTCTTCTGTGTTGCGGCCCGATGACCTGCAGTTTTCTGTTCTGATTCTGTGCTGTGGCCCGCCGACTTTCAAGCTAGGACCGGGTTTGGAGATGACACTCCAGGGCTTTACAAAATTACAAGCTAGAATAATTCTCAGGAGACACGCTGTATTGTGGATATCATATATTGCAAAGTTACTAGGCTACCCTGGTAAAGAGGGCATCATCGGCAGGAAATCAAAGATATCATTCTGTCCTTCCTCAAACAGTCCGAAGGAATCTGCGATGGAATTTGACATGGTCCAATTCGGAGCTTCCATCGTTTCGGGCATCCTGAAGAAAGGCGGTCTGGTTGTCGCAGCTGCATCGCTACCTGGTATAGTAACCATGTTTGGGTCCTTATCAGTCGGAAGAGCCGTACCGGGTCTGTACCGACGATCGTCAAGGGGTGTCAAAGCCGGGCCATTCTGCATGGGACCGTCTGGGCCTCTGCAGGAGGGAACGGGCCCATTACCCTGCTCGGAAATGTTGGGGCCCTCCGTGCTGTCATTGCTTCGTGGACGTTGGCTGGCAATCAAGGCACGGGCATAATTGACAAATATGGAAACGGTGCGGTGGATGTCCGGGTATGGTGGCTGTTTCAGGAAATCGCAAATCTTTTCCGCTCTGTCTAGAAGCAGGCCTTGATCAATCCAGTTTGGTCGCCAACGCGCAATCCGGAGGGCGAATGTAGCTGACTGCAGTTTAGCAAGTTATATAAAGGTAGGCTAGAGGTCAGATCATGACTTACTGACAAAGGCAATCGTTAGAGCTGGATAGGTTGGAGCCCACGAGAGCTGGCATCTATAGGATGGCCAGTTGATCAGAAATGCTAATTGGTCCATGATGGTCGTAATAAGGGATTGCCACAGATTCAAGACATTCTGGTCAGTAATTTCAGACTCGGAATGGGAGCCAGGTTGTAATTTTTGGATGCGTGCCAGGGAGGCACATAGCACGAATATTCTGGCATAGTTGAGCATAAGCTTGAGACTGCTACGCTGAAATGCACCGGAATGGAAGCCATTATCTTCACCGCGTGTAAGCGTTCGAACATATCAAAGAATTTAATATTGGGCTGCACTCACTACTGTGGATCTCGTCCCATGTTGCCCACCAGTTTTGTAATCTTGCCATGATCGCAGGCAGCTCTGTTGAAACTATCTCCTGGATTGTCCCCGTGTTCTCGAGAGTTATACGAGAGTGGCCTGGTTGCCAGGTCAGTCAAAGAAACCAGAGGGTAATTTGAGGTCGCTACCTCGAAGTTGATGCAATTCAATAATGCAGACAGTCCGCATATCGCAAGGTAACGAGAGCGGATAGTCGAGGAATTTGCGCAGTTTCATGACATCTACCTCACCAATGCGTGACTTGCGACCAGTACCCGAAGCTACATCCAGCTCCAGTGTAAAACTAATAAGCCAGGTCCGCACTTGCCACACCAGCTGGCGATCAGCCATGGAGGCAGAAAGTGAACTCCGCGGTAGATTCTCTTGGGACAGCAATTTGTCAAGCGACTTTTCTAAGCCAGAATCCAAGGCCGTGCGCAGAATAAGTGCAGTCGAGAACCATGTCTTCTCTGAATATGCGGCAAGTAGAATCATGCCCTGCACGGTTTCGAGTTTTGTTGGACGTCCAAAAAAGCTGTCCTCTGCGAGCCGCTGCGCTTCGTCTTGTAGCACACGCTGCATGTGAGTATCACTGCGTAGATCCAGCACTGCCCTACTGGCCAGGTAAATTATCACTGTAAAGCAGAACAGTGACCGTGATCGTATGGAGTCAAAGGTGTCACGAATAGGGTCAAAAACAGGTAAGAAATTTTTACTTCCGCCTGCGAATCTATGGCCGACGTCAACATCCGTGTCTACTGCCATCCGGAAAGCTTGTCGTGCATACCTTTCATACATGATTCTGGCCTGTTCTTCACTGACAATACCTCGAGCAATAATGTCTCCTCTGGCATCTCCATTGCTTGAGTGTTCCATGAAAATCTTGGAGACGTTTTAGTCGAGTTCGAGTTCCTACTGCCATGGCCATTCAATTCGACTCACCTCATCAGTACCGAGTAGATTGACAGACATTGAATGCACCGCTGACACCGGGGCGATCATATCATTTGGACTTAATTGTTGCGATTCATGTCCATGTCCATGATGATCAGCTGTCTGAGACCTTCGCAGCCTCCCCAAAGATGACTCTGGAAATGAGTCGATTGAGGCATCGAAGGAAGCATCATGACTAGCAACGGGAGAATAACCCTGATCTCTAGATGTAGGAGTATGTGATCCAGTGCGCTGATCTAGCGGAGAAGTCACTGCCGAGCCACTATATCAAATAGATCAGTCATATTTCGGGCGGGGCAGAACCGGCTCGAGTCTCACCGTACGGGCGTCGTAGTTTTTCCCCGACGTTGACTGCGGCGCCTGTTATCTTCTATGGGGTCCAGAATACAGTCGCGTCCCGTTGAGCGACAGCGGTAGCATGGGACCTGGTTGCGTGCATCACATCGCATCTTCTGCCGACGACACCACCGGCATGCTTTGAAGAACCGGACCGGAATGTTCTGCGCGCGAAAGACAATCTCCGAGCCTCTCTCACTCATGGTTGCACAGGGTCGGAGTCGACTTATTTTGGATGTTTGTCCCGCACAATCGATCTCGACGTCACAACTGGCACTATGTACCTTCGGCCATTTTCCCAATCGGGAAAGTCTTATCCGGTCACGTGCTATCAATCCATTTTCTCGTTTTAAGGCAACGATTGTATACGAGAGATCGTGATTCAATACTTCAATATGAGGGCACTGCTTTGACAGGTTATTGCTTTGGGATCATGGGTTCAAAGTCTAATTTCATATGATCCTGAGAAATGGGAACTCAAACTTCATAATCGTTGACCTAAACACTTCCGGGTATACTTGTATCGTGATTATTTCAAATGCATGTCACTCACCAAGTCATTTAGAGTCAAAGTGAGAGATGTAAACTACCAGTGCTTCAAATCCTGCCCACTTCAACTTTCTCCCCTCACCTCACATCCTCCATCCGCTCTGTACCCCCTTCTTCATCCTGGTCGGTAAGTCCATCCTGAAGCACTCCTGATCGCACACTGCTATCCTTCAAATGGAATACTGACTCCTCACTGAGCCACAATCATAGACAAAATGAACCATCCAGATATCACCAGGTACCAAACCGACCCGGAAGCAGACTGGAGAACGTTGCCAGTGCCAGACCTGTCAGCATTTATCGTCGCTCCTGTCACCATCTATGACCAGGCAACAGACCTCCCCCCGCCGAGCAAGACCACAGTCCTCCCCATTCTGGGTCCTGATTCCTTCGGCTTCAAGCTGAGCTCCTGCCTAGAAATAGACCAGTGGCTGGCCAATGTCAATAACATCCTCACGACGTACCATCTGAACCGCCTGATCGATGTCCGAATCCCTCGACCAAAACGGAACAGTCCCAACGCAGAGAACTGGCTGATTCTTTCTATGCAAGTGTCAAGCTGGTTGGTTTCCAACATGTCAAGCAATATGTACCAGTGGATCGAGTCTCGTGGGTACCGCATGGAGCTGGCGGACGAGTTGATCTATGTCACTAAACTCGCTTGCCAAGGGTTCAATTCGTCCGAAGAACTTATGGCCGCGACCAGGACCCAGCTTGATGCTTACGCACATCGATGAGCTGTGAGAAACAACTCACGTTGCCATGTCGGAGGAACTGTCACTTTGTGACATGCAGGAGGGACACGAAGCATTTTTCCTTAGTTGTTGATCTAAATCAACAATCTCCGATCTATTCCACATGTTCAATCCATTAGTATCAGTAGCTCTCTATTGCTGTCTAACATCAGTTGACAGCCCAGATTCAATAGCCTTGATAAGCAGCACCAGGAACTTCTAATACATCCTCCAAAGCGCCAAGTTTCCACCAAAGAACCGAAAGAATGCAGCTCACCCCCGTGGTTCAGGCTTATACTGTCCTCCCCCAAGACAAGAGACATGGGGAAATTTTGAGTTGAAGCCACCGATACGTGGAGATGGCAGGTTTGCCGAGATGCACGGCAAGTTTGGCGATTTTCGAATTGACTAAATTTGGCATCTACAGGCTCGTTTACTGCTCCGGGGTTATGCAACGACCCTCACATACTCGCGTACAGTGCGGATATGTATATATTCGATTCGGTAATCGACCGATGCCCAAGAAGTCATCTACATACAGTAAAAATCCAACAAATCTACAAACGCCATTTTCGTCCATGCATAAACCGCATGTGATGCACCCCCCAAAGAAAAATCATGTCTCCAGCGACTGGTGGATGACACTCGTCCGGTACGTCTCACTACGCTCAATAAGCTCCTCATGCGTACCCCACTCCACACAACGTCCCTCCTCGATGAGATAAATGCAATCCGCCCGATGAATCGTGTTGAGCCGATGCGCGATAGCAACAATGGTAGTCCGACCAGACAGAGTCGCCAAGGCATCCTGGATCTTCTTTTCGGACTCCACGTCCAGGGCACTGGTGGACTCGTCCAGTAACAGCATGCGTGGACGGCGCACAAGAGCTCGCGCAATTGATAATCGCTGTCGCTGGCCGCCGGAGAACTGCTTGCCGTCATGGCTGCACTGTGTCTGGTAGCCTTCAGGAAGGGCCATGATCACTTCGTGGATGTTGGCCATGCGGCAGGCTTCTTCAATCTCCTCCTGTGAAGGCTCGTGGCCCGGTCGAGCACCCAGTCCGATGTTGAACGCGACAGTGCCCTCAAATAGCACATTCTCCTGTGGGACAAGGGCAATGTCGTCGCGGAATCCGGTGCCCAACTGTCGTGTGATGTCGACGCCGTCGATGATCACTGCACCTGATTCCGGGCGGTAGAATCGCTCCAGCATCGCGAAAGTTGTGGATTTTCCTGATCCGCTGGGTCCAACCAAGGCGCAGAATTGACCGGGTTGGATTCTCAAGCTCAGGCCTCGCAGTACGGGCTGTCCTGGTCGTGATGGATATTCGAAATGGATGTTCTGCATCTCGGCGCCAATGCCGCTCAATTTTTCGGACATTCCAGCCGAATAATCAACGCGTGGCACATGCTCTGCCGCCTCTGGGTCGGGGGTTTTCTCGTCGAGCAGGTACATATCACTGGACTGGATCTTGCCCGAGGCACCAGGGTTCAATTCGTCGTCGGCTGAGCGAGTGGTGAGTAGTTCGGCAATGTTGGTTGCGGCCACGCCCGCCTTGGAGATATCAGGCGCGAGAGCGAACATCTGGCCGCAAGATTGGGTACTAAACAAAAGGGCGGGAAGGACAATGAAGAACTGAGTCTGGCTGTAGAGACCAGCTACGATCTGCCGAGTTCCCCACCAGTAAGCCAGGGCATATACAAGGTTGCTGATGCTGAAGGCAGTTGCGAGGAAGACGTTGCCGTATGCGATAGACCAAAGGGTCTCCCGGTAAGGCGCAATGAGAGCTCGCTCGTAAACGACATAGGACTGCTTCTCCAATGAGAAAGCCGACACCGCTCGGATGTTATTGACGGCCTCCACGGTGATTGCAGTGGCCTTTGCGAATGCCTTCTGATGCCGCTCTGCAAAGTTGGCTTGAGAGCGCAGCTTCATCACCCCTGCCAGCAACAAAACAGGAATGGTGGGAAGTAGCACAATGGCGATCTTCCATGCAATAGCGAAGGACACTACCAGTCCAGCTATCAAATTGACAGCCGTGGCGCAAAGCAGGCCGATGGTGGTACCGGTGATGCTGCCGAGTGCAGTTGCATCACCAGTAATGTATGTGATGAGTGTGCCTGGAGTTCGATCGTCCAGGCCATGCCATTCAATGGTCTGGCCGAGAAGAGATCGCAAAGAGAGAACCCGAATCCGATATAAAATCTTGTCAGCGGCCCAGCCAAATGCACAGCCGCCGACCACGTTGGCTGAGAGCTCAACCAGAGCCATGATGAAGAACAAGAGTCCGTACAGGTGTCCATAATGTCGAATACCATCTGCTCCGTTACAGGGACTGAGGCCGCCGACGGTATGACCGAATATCACTGCTTCGGCGGTATAACTGCCACCGATGACCACAGCCATCCCAAGACCGAGGAAGACGTAGCCCATGTTGGGACGGAGTAGGGAGAAGGCGAACTTGGTGACAAACCAGCGCGAACGCTTGGCTTTCCGTTTCTCCTTTTTTGCCTTCTTCTCGCGCTTCTTCCGTAGCTTCTCCATCGATTCCTGATCCAGCTCTTCGATTGCGGTTGTCGGTGGTTGGTCTGTAATGTCCGATCCTTTCACGTCGAGCCACGCTTCTTTAGCATCAGCGGTGGTCGTCTGATCCAATATACCGTTTCGGACTTCACGGATAGCCTCCGTGACAGGGCTCAGTGCCGGATTAAGCTTTCCTAGATTCTGCAGGCGTACCATCTCGGCATACGAGCCGCCTTTCGCGACAAGTTCAGAGTGGGACCCCTCCTCGACCACGCGACCCTTTTGGATAACCACAATCTTATGAGCGTCCTTGGCAGTAGCCAACCGATGGGCGATGGAAACCATGGTAACACGCCCCGCTACCTTGGCCAAGGCATCCTGAATCAACCTTTCGCTAGCCGAATCCAGAGCAGCCGTTGCCTCGTCGAGAATAAGGATTGCAGGTTCACGCACCAAAGCTCGTGCAAGTGCAATCCGTTGCTTTTGGCCACCGCTCATCTGGTTTCCAGAAGAGCCGACACTAGTCGCGAAGCCGTGAGGAAGAGCTTCAATAAAAGCGAGGGCGTTCGAGCTAGCGGCAGCCTTCCGGACCAATTCCACAATCTCAGCAACTTTGGCATCGTATCCCTCCAGGGCTTTCTTCACAGCAAGGCCATCGCGCATCTTCTCCGCCACTTCGGCCAGAGTCGAATCCAGGATGAACGGAGCGAGGTCCTGGTGCCGGTCCGCGGAAGATGTCACTAGACCGTAGGCGATGTTTTCCAGAATCGATCGATCCAGCAGAGATGGTTCTTGCTGCACAAAACCGATGTTCCCACGCAGGTACCGCACGTTCAAGTCACGGAAATCCTGGCCCCCAATGCAGATCTCTCCGGACATGGGGTCGTAGAAACGCTCCAAAAGAGCCACGATAGTAGATTTCCCACCACCCGAGGGGCCGACAATCGCAGTGTGCTTGCGAGGCGGAATGGCGAAGTTGACACCTTGCAAGACTGGTACATCCGGGCGAGAGGGATAGGTGAAGCGCACATCACGGAACGTGATATCGGCCGAGTCAAAGGGGCCAGACTTGTCGCCGTGGTCTGCAGTTCCGTCGATTTTGGACTCGCGGTTGATCACGGACAAAAGTCTTTCGGATGCACCAGCTGCCGAGGCAAAGATGTGCACGAATGGAGCAACTTGACTAAGGATAAAGGACGCATCGATGAGGACGAAGATAACAGTGTAAACCGCCCCAACAGATGTTCCTTTACCACCTGCTTCCACAGAGTCGACAATTAACCGAGATCCCTCCCAGAAAGCGAGCGCATTGGAGCTATAGGCAACAAAGTATAGAAACCCGAGCTGAGCAGCATGAGTCCCTGCTTTCTTGACCGCATCCATTCGAGACACGGCAATATGATCGGAAAACAGCTTCTCCAGACGCTCGTTGGAGTTGAAAGCATGCACCAGTGGGAGATGCGACAAACAGGACGAGGCAATTGAGGTTGCCGCATTGACGTGCTCGGAGATACGTCCTGCGTATTTCTTAATGTAGTAACCGCCTGCAAACGTCATGAAGAAATAGCACGGCACGACGGAGACCAACATGCCGGCAATCTGAGGGACCTTGATAAAGGCAACCACATATGAGGCGACAAAGTACGAGACCGTGCTAATCACAATACCAACTTTCTCGGACGTTCCGGACTGCAAGACCTCGACATCACTGACAAGACGCGAGATGACATCTCCAGCAGGTAGACTCTCAATATACCCCGTCTCCTGTCTTATAATGCTCTCAAAGTATCGTCGACGGTATCTTCGGGCAATGCGTTCGCTAATATAGCACCAGCAGCTGCAATGAATGTAGATGAAAAAGAAGTTGGCAATGGTGATGTAGATGACGTACAACACCTTCTGGCGCACTCCGTCGGTTACATCACTGCCGGCGGCCGGGTTGGCTGAGCAGGTGGCCGTATTGAGATCATTGATCAAATCACCAAAGACGATGCCGAGAAGTGGGAAGGGGATTCCGGCAGCGATGGAAAAGAAAACACCGGTGATGATGAGGAGGACATCGGTGCTGGTATAGTCCAGCGAGAAGAGGAGCCGGGTGTAGGCGAAGAAGCGGTGGACGCCTTCCTTTGTCGGTACACATTTCTTCACATACTTGGTCTGAACGGGTTGGTTAGCGTAGTACTTCGGATGAAGCGTCAAGGCAACCTACCATCTGGGACTTCTTCCCAGACACATCTGTTTCATCGTAATCCGACATGACCCGGAGCTCCGAACAATATTCAAAGCCTCACGTTCGGTCTGGGGCCAATGGATTTCCAGGGACAGTAACGACAAGTCAAAACAGAACCGATCACACTCAAACCATATCATTCCACCAAATATATACCAGCGAAGGAATGCGTTCCACTCAAAGATCAAGATCAGATAAGGAGAAAAGAAAAACCAGAAAAATCAAAAAGGAACCGGGGCTCCGAGACCATCCGTCCACGACGCCATGAGAACGAGGTGGAAGTGGAGTAAGTTAGTACAAACCGAGAATACGAAGAGAAGGCCAAGGAAAACCAAGAAAGGCCAAGAAAAACGGTGCAATACCAAGAAACTACCAAAGGAAGGAGACAGATCAAAGTGTTCGTATTCCAAGGTTCTCCCTCGGCACCGGTGAGATGACAAGATGACTGCGAGAAAATATTCCCATCATCCTCTGTACACGCAGTACGTGAGAAAATACCGGTTCACACGTTGAGAGATGAAATGATGAAACTGTACATACGAAGTACTGTCATCCAATAACGTCCATATCCGCTAAACCGTGGTGGACGTGGTGGACGTGGTGGACCATGAAAATTGAGACCAAGGTCCTACACTTGTCCAGCTCATCTGATACTATGATATTATTTCGCCGAGGCGGTGCCTTCCGACATACGCTATGAGGAAAGTACTAATGGCGATCATCACTTCAGAGGGCCTAAGACCCCCGATCAGCGTGATTCGGTGAACGATTATTCGTTCATTATTAATAGCGGAGAACTTTGACAGGTTTTTGGGTTCGGCTCTTATACAGAAAATAGATGCCTGTTTTTCGGGTTTCGAATGTCTCACATTCTGGTTTTTTGAGATTTTTGGCTTTTCCAGGATTTGTGTTATCAGATTGTGTATCTAATCTGATTGATCGGATAACACACACATTTGGCTGATTCTTTATTTCATCCACGATTTCCAAGGTCCTAGTCTCTCACTTGCTAGAAGATGCTACGGAGTACTCCGTAGAGGATGTTCTTCGAGCTAAAGCCCCTCACGCGAACAATTCTTCGACTGCACACTTGTGGGGCCCACGTTATGCTTGCCACTTAATGCTCACAATGCCCGGGGTGCAGTTGAAGCAGAACAGGGAATCTCGGTCCTTCCTGGACTCTGATTTGCCGATCCGTCTTGGGGTTTTAAACTAATGGAATGCTATGCGATGAGTTCCGGCGGTGAACTACTGAGCGAGTGGGGTCCTGAATGTCTCGTTTGGCAAAGTGGAAACTTGGGCATAGAAACTTTTTATACTGTGCCTCCCAAGCATAACCGCGCGGTGAACACAAAAAAAAAGAAGTGGGAGTGCCCTGACCCAAAACAAAATCACATCGAAGGAAAGAAAGGGAAAGAAAAGGGGAGAAAAGGGGAAAAAAAAATAAAAATGTAAAAGAAACACGCAAAGAAGCCAGAAAAGATACTAAAATTATTTACAGGTACCACCGGGATTCCGAGCTCACCGAGACCGGCGGGCCATGAAATACGTGAGCAGGTTGAGTGATCCCTCACCGGCCGGCGGAGTCACCTTCTGCACCCGTTCCCGCCCAAACTTGAGGTTCAGCAGCGTGCACAGCTCCGTGGCCTGCTTACGCACTCCGGGCCGGGGGTGGCCCAGTTGCTGACTGATCACCGTCCCCACGGTCGCTAGCGTGTCGTCGGAAATCTCGGCAGGTCCCTGCGACAAGGACTGGTGGATAGTCGCCAGACCCATAATGATCGACCGGGAAGCCCCTTCACTCTGCGAATCCTCACCCAGGTCCAGACCTCGGAGTACGCCGTCGATGACCGTAGTGGTTGAAATCAAGAAGGTCAGCTGCTCGGCCACTTCCTCCAGACAAGTTACAAAGTGGGAGTTCGATTCGTAGTGTCGTCGCGCACGAATGATCGCTGCCATAGCTCGGACGTCATATCGGTGGAATAGCTCGCTGGTACGGAGGAGCATAGAGCGAATGGTTGCCAAAACTTGGGTCTGCACATCGTGGTCCTTACGGCTGGTGGGTGCCGACTCCAATTCTCTTAACAGAGCATCGAGCATCGCATAGTAGTCCTGGTTGCTAGAAATGATCTCTTCGCCATGGTACTGGAAAAGTCCTTGTAGCTTTCGGTATCCCGAGATGTCGATTGTCTTTGAACCGATGCGACTAAGAGCCTTCTGAAGCATCTCTCGAGCATTGGCGGGGTCCTTGGATCGAGGGCTTGGGCTACGATGCCGCTCAGCCCACTTTCGACGGCGGAGTGGTTCCTCACTCGGTGTGGGCTGACTCGGAGATTCGGCGGACCGGGTCCTAGTTTGTGAGACGGATTCGTTCAGCGGCACTTCTTCCAAGGCACCGGGTTTGCCTGCAGGTCGTGGAGTGGCGAGTTTGTTCACCTGCGCCGTAGCATTCTCGTTGTTGGTTATCCCCTCAAAGATGGGGGCAGCAATGGGTCGATGTGGTGAAGCAGAGTCTCTGCCAGAAGGCGTGGCCTGAGCCCGCTTCCTCGATGGAGAAGGGCTTCCTCGAAGAGGAGTCCTGCGGACAGATTGCGGCGAGCCTTCGTTCACACCGTCCATCGTATTTCCTTGGGTAGGAGCTAATCCCAGTGCAGGATTCTTAGCAGGGGTTTCCAACCTGGCCGGGGTAGTGGTCATGGGCTCATCGAAGGGCTCTTGCTCTTCAGCATGACGAGGTGATTTCTCGGGAGTCAGTCGCTCCTCAACGCTGACCTTTGGTGCTTCAGCTTCAGCGGCAACAGGCGTAGCAGGGTCTTCGTATATAATCATCTCCTCGGGTTGACTTCTGGCAACTGACTCGGTTTCCGACCTCAGAACTGAATGTCGCAAGGGCGACGCCGCATCTGATTCTTCGGGGCGCGGATAAGGACTAGTAGCAGCAATAGGCTCTTCAAGCGACAGCGGCTGTGGCTCTACTACAGGCTCCGGTCTGACATGCTGGCTAGGTTCAGGCTGTTCTTGGTGAACAGGCGGCGGCTGAGATGCAGAAAGTGGAGGGCTTTCCAACACGACGGGGGCTGGCGAGTCCCGATCCTCAGATGCACTCGGCGGATCCACGGAATGAGCATGCCCGGAGGACTGATGTGCAATGCTGTCGTCGGAATTGCTACGCGAGTGGCTAGCCGCACGGAGGTCGCCGTGAGACCTGGATTTTGAAAGATCAAGCTTCTTGGGCTTGCCACGAGTAGTGCCGGTCTGTCCAGCTTCGTGGGGTCTAAGGCGAGGTGCGCTGATGGTATTTGAGGAAGGTGTGGATGCTTTGGGCCTCACAGATCTCGGTGAGCTAACTGGCTTGCTAGTAGTTTGGCCGGCTCGCGATCCAGGACGGGAGGCGTAAGGATCGGCGGTTGCAGGGCGGCTGAGTTCGGCTCGTCGAGGCCTCATGGCAGGTCGCATGGGCGCCGATGATAAGGAAGAGAGAGGTGCGCCGGTGGGTACAGTCCGTGTTGAAGGCTTGGGTGCAGGATCTAAGATGTCAAAGGTCGATTGAGAAGACTCTGGACGAGATGGCATCATAGCAGCCTTCTTGCGAGCAGCAATAGCATCCCTGAGAGCCGAACGAGCCGCATCGCCACTCGTGCCCTTTGCAGAAGGGGTGGACGGCTTTTGGGTTGTATTCGGGTTCGATGGGTGTTTCTCCAGTAGAGACCGGGATTTTGCGTCAAGATTGGACAAGATAGCATTGGCCTGAAAAGGCCAGACGCCATAGAATGTCCAGAAAGTACCACGCATGCCTTCCCTTGCACCGGGATTGGCATCGCCTAAACCTTTCTTGATTGATTTTTCAACAAGATCCAGACCACCACCGTGCTCAACTGTACTCTTCTGATGAGCCTGTCGGCTGATCAATGTCCGGAGCCATCCAGCAGCAAACAGGCGTAGCTGCACGTTCTTGTCCTGGCAGGCCCAGTGGACATGTTGCAGGATACGAATGGAAAATGTCACGTTCTCAAGGATCGCATCAACCGCTGCATTTCCGTTCTGGGCGGCAATCTTTTTCAAAGACGCGCACAGCTTGATGAGGTTCTGCATCATAATCTCAACCATCCCGTCGATTTTGGGTCCGCAAGTTCGGGCAATATCTTGGATCAAGAGGCAGCCATTGGTGCAGAGCGTTGTCCGCAAAGAATTAACTACCTTGAATATTCCATCAAGGAGTGTTTTTGTAGCTTGCAGGTAACTCTGAGAGAAATCATGAGGCGCATTACCACAAGTGAGTCTTCGGAAGAGAATGACGTTCTTTTCACGCTTCAGCCAGTTGTCTTCGGACTCCTTGCCATCGAACCAAGGGAGCATATCTCGCACGAGATCATCAATGTCCCTGGGTGATGAAACAAGGAGCGGCTCCACGCCATCTTCTTGAGACGGACTTTGACTTTGAGATGTCGGGGCTTGGGCCGGAGTCTTGGGTCTTGAAGGTGGCTCTACGGAGGGAGCTGGTCGATCGTGGTGTATTCTTGAAGCAGGTCTGCTTTTTGAAAGTTCCGGTTCTGTAGTGTCGTTAGAAGATATGTCGACTGGGTGATATTCCAGGGCATCGACGAACGAACCATCATCTGGGAGCTCTTTGGCATGCGAACGCGAGGACATCACTGAAATCGGTCGTTCAGCGCGGGAGATAGGGCGAGTTGAGCTCTGAGGCTCGTCTGCGCCGAGTCCAATTCCCGAGAGGATTGCATTAGCAATTGATTTTCTCACACTGCGTGCAACCAACTGTTTCTGCAGGTCGGATTTGGCTCTCGCAGGTGCAGTCCTAAGCAAGGGACATTAGCATGGAGATAATCTTGCAGGTGGAACATGTTTCGCATACCGGAACAATTCCACCACAACCAATCTCGCCGTATCTCGAACGGCGCTGTCGGCATCCTCTAAGCATGCGACCAGAGACGGCACATGTTGACGGAACAACAAACCGTGGTTTTTTGTCATCTATAAGGTCGGACGTCAGATGTCAAGCCGAGTCGAAGGTGGAACCATACGTACATTCGATAGCCAAAGCATACTCATTTCCTTGGCCCTGGGATTTTTGCCCACCAAGGCGGTCTCTAGCACGTAGTATTCAACCTCGCCACTCGCTGTCGACCAAAGTTCGGTGAATATCGATGCGGCCTGGGCTCGAGTTCGTTCTTTGTGGTCACCGAGTCGCTCCATCAACAGAGGGTAGAAGTTGCGCGCTGAATTGGCAATCCATTGCTGCTGGTCTTGAATTGAAAGGCGTTTCAGGAAGTGGCCCAGTGTGGAAAAGCCGGCGCTAGAAACGGAGTAGTGCTGAGAGCTAATGGCGAGTCGGATAGACTCGAAGATGGTCGGGATGGCACCCTCGGGGACATTTTTCTGTTTGATATCGGACTTGATGCCGGTAAGGTGGTTGACTCTGGAATCAATGGAGACGTTGGGGTTCTTGAAGGCCGCCAGGAGCTCCGCAGCCTTTGCCTCCATCTTTGACGCCGGAAAGGGAAAATCTCAACTCGTGCCAGGCGCGGATCATAGGAGCGCCGCCAACGTTGGGCGTAGCGGATAACGACTGGTCGGATAGCAATGTAGACAGGTAAGGTGAGAGCGAAGATCGATTCACTATTATATCTAGTGGTTAGCCGCGCGAATATTATAGATCACTAGGCAGAGATATCCAAAAGGATCAGTTGGGCAGGGAACCGCGTCAACACCGGAGGACAGAGGCGTTGAGGATGCGACCGCGGTGCGCCGAAAGTCAAAGCCGGCGTGTAACCAAAACAAGCAGCCCATGCAGAAGCGCCGCAAATCCAAGATCGACGCTTACCAGAATGCTCGGTGTAGATGAGTGCAAAGCGAGGCGCGAAACAAAGTGGGATGTTGAAGAAGGCGAGGGAGGTCGGAGATGCGGCCAAGGGGCGATAAGCGCGGATAAGCGAGGGACTCCACCGATGCGATGTCCGATGTCCGATGCCCTTGATGGAAAGGGATATCTTGGACCCGATTGCGTCTGTTTTCTTTCTGGAAGCGTTCCTAGATTCCTCGCGTCGTGGAAAGTCGAGGGGGTAACCGTGGTTGAGCCCAACCTTGGAACTTCCCCGCCCGACTTTTCCATTTGTTTATCGCCGGTCGCAAAGGGCAACCGTGTGATACACCGATTACGTCGTGTAGATTACATCGTTGTAATCACTAGAGTTGCCAGAAAGATCGATATCGCAAGTAACCGATCATAGAGTCCGGCCTTCGACCTCGGTATCTTTTGGAGGTTACTGTACGGAGTTAGGTTAGATAACTAGTTATAGACGATGCCTAAGGCAAAGAAAAGCATATTCATCTCTTTCAGTTTCCAGACTACTGCAAAGATAGTATTTCATTTCATGTATTTCCTTCTTTTCCAACAGCTCAAGTCACTCTTTCCACGCTCTTCAATGGTATCTCAACAATCTTGCTCTCTCTGTCTCTGTGCAATCCGATTCACGCAGAAGGATTAGGTCCGTTCAGAGTTGTGTTGTAAGTACTGTCGGTATCAAGCACTTTGAGAACGACCGTACTATTGCCCTCCCGGTAGTCGCTGGTGAGAGGTCCCACAGTCCGAAATCCGCCGTCTTGTCTCATCTTCTTGTGTCCAGTCGCAATATCCTTTCTCAAAAGCGCTCTCTCGAACATCTCCAATGCAGCCAAGGGCTGGTAGAAAGGTACTTCGTGTCCGGATTCGTAGATTCGCACGAAGCTATACAAATCGCTCTGCCGGACTTGTCCATGAATGATTCCATCGGAAGTAGTGATGTTAACGAAGCCGGCCTGTTCGTATCCTGGGTGGTTGATTTCTTTTGCGACAACTTGTCCACCAAGCCAGTTGCAGTTGAAATCACTAAAATGCGAATTAGCAAGATTCAGTCATCTCGTGTGTTGGAAGGCCTTACGCATCCCCAAAGTACATAACGACCTGCACTCCCGATCCCAACAACTTCTTTATATCCTGAATCGTCCCAGACTCGCGGTCGTCATCGCCTGTGCTACCGAAGCTAGTCCCGACAGTTTGAGAAGACTCTGAAAAGTTTTGGTATGCACCAATGGCAGCTTGAACTCTAGCGCTGTTGAGGTAATCCACGTAGAACTCGTATGGGAATGGGTCGGGCATCAACTCGCGCATGTCATACTCATCACGTCCCGAGTAGATATCATAAAGCGATTCAACCTTAGAGGCGCAGAAGTTGTCCGCCGCTGAGCAAATGTCGTTTCGGCCAGTAGCGTAGCATTCCAAAGTCTGATCAACACAATTTCCTTCTCCGTAAAGGTTATTGTACCACTCTGCCTTCACAGAGGCGTTGTACGGGTCATAGTCATATGTGTTCCCAGGGTATACGGAGAAGTTATAGTATGCCTGATATTGAATCAGGGGATCGAACCAGCCATTTCCAATAAGAACGTTCTCAAGATCGATATGAATTGAGCCGGGAATCTTTTTGGCGTTTTGCTCAACGAAGTAATCTGCTCCGAACTTAGCATCCTTCTCGTTTATCAACGTGTGGCACTATTACCATTGAACACTGGGCCATAGTGACCTCCATAGCTCTCGGTAGCGAAAGTGAAGCCATTTCTGGAATATTCTGGGAAAGCGCCCATGAACCCTTGCAGGGTCTTCCACATGTTTGGAGCTGCTCCTGTTGTAGTATTGGGAACTAAGGCGATGTCTGGCTTGGAGTATGTGCCGCATGTTCCATATTTCTGAGCGTAGTCGGGGCATGTCTTGTTGGGCAATTGGACTATATTGCCATCATCGTCTGCATAAGCCGGAATGGGAATCGTGTACGATAATCCAACCGTAGCAGGTTGGTCAACGAAAAGCTGAGGACGGTTGAGCCGAAGTCATCCAAATGAGTGGTGGTCCTTACCATATTGCTCACGTTGCTCCATGAATGGGGATTGTTGTATACATTGCCCTTGGAGTCAACTCCACAAGGTCCCAGTTCTTGAAACAATCCAATCATTGAAGAGGATCCAGGTCCTCCGTTGATCCATACTGTAAGTGGTGCCTAGATTTTTGTTGGTTTTCTCGGTAGTCATTGACGAAGTGTTAGAACGTACATCTTTAGGGTCTCCATTTCTAGTCTCGAAAAACCACCTATGATCGTCAGATCGCTTATTGTTTGCATCGAAAATGACCGCTTACCAGAAAATGTGTTGGTTGTCCTCAACATCAGCATAGCCGGAAAAGCTCTTGACATTAGGGTCCAGCTCGCAGATGCCAGCGGGTACCTGCTTGTATCGCACGTTGATGCCTGCATGCCCCTTCTTCGTAATCAAGTCGGTTGGCTCGGGAACGAATTGCGCTGTTACACAGTGCGCCAGCAGCACTGCTGCTATAGATATCGAGATCTTCGGATATACCATTTTGAACCTCAATTTCCCACCAAAGAGGCTGATCGAAGAATTCAAACAACCCCACTCAAATAAAATGGAGATCCATTGTTTATATAGCTACACCGCATATCGCTAGTATCGATCTGGAAGGGATAATCCCCAAATTCTTAAGATCATCTGTAATTGGGCAGGAGAATAGCATACCTTTATCTGTTGCTTTCAGAACAAATGGGTCCGACGGAGCTCCGACTCTATCACCGCGGAGGTTACCCCTGAATTGCCTTATCATACAAGCTTCCTCGGCTAAACAACTCTCTACTTCTTTGTAGCTAATTCAGAACGTCCAATCAGACAGTAAAGACCAACGAAAGGGAAAGTTTGCAAACAGAAGGGCTAAAGCTTTTGTACTTGTTATTCTGGAAATATTTCTAGAAACCACTGGACTGTGAATCATGTGATCTTATAATTCGATGTACGGTGGAGGTCGGCTCCGCTTTCAGTCGATCTCGCGGACACTCTTCGTCTCGAATGGTCTAAAATAGTTACAGATCCAGGCGGCTTACGAAGTGCAGTCTACACAGTTGATTATACGAAGAGTCTTCCTTGCAGACCATGACCGAACTCAAAATGGCGACTACCCCGTCCCCTGCTTCGCAATCCGCAATTCCCCGGATCAACGCGCAGACCGCGTCGCAGTGCTCGAGCTCAAGCACCGAAACACAGGACCAGGGTACCGTAAACAGCACTAAGGCCAAAATCCCTCAACCAAAGTTGCGACTCCATATCGAAACCCTCCGTCACCCTGCAACAGCCTCATTTCTCACCTTCATCCCCGATATTGCTTCAACCCTCGACGCAGCTCTCCATAACATCGTCAGATACCTCTACAGCTCTCCGAACCACGTCTCCTCAGAAAACCCCTCCAATCACAAGACCCAACGACCCTCATTCAGCCCTTTAACCCCACCCACTCGCTCCGTCACTCTCCATCTCCGCGACATAGACGGCGTCGCCTACACAACGGGCACCGAGCTCGACGACGATCACAAGGAGATCCATCTCTCCCTACCATACGTCGAGCACTGCGCGAATGGAGACGACCCACTACATGAGCTAGTCGGTGTCCTCACGCACGAACTCGTACATTGCTACCAGCACACCTCGCCCGAACGTGTCAACGACGAGGATGCTGAAGTCCCCCACCCGCCAGGAGGACTGATTGAAGGTATCGCCGACTTTGTTCGTCTCAAGGCGGGCTTAGAGCCTCCGCATTGGAAGAGGCCGCAGTCGGCTGAAGAGAGGGCAGAGGAATGGGATGCTGGATATCAGCATACAGCATACTTCTTGGCGTGGATTGAGGATGTACGGGTTGGGAGGGGCGCCATTGGGATGTTAAATGATCGACTTTTGAGGGTTGGGTATGTAGGTGAGGAGGCAGGCGATAGTAGTGTTGGGTTTTGGAAGGGTCTGTTTGGCGCTAGTGTGGCTGAGCTATGGGACGAATATGGTGAATACCTTGATGGGACTAAAGGTGAGAAGGCAAGAGGGAATTGGGAAGATGAGATCCTCAATGCTGAGTAACTAATGGGTGTCCGCGGTAAAGGTTATATGTTAGAAGTAGATTACTGGCTGGTGTAACAACCAAGAGCCTATAGGAAAGACAATTTAGATGACGATGATTAATTTTGATATATGATTTTGATTCTTGGAGTACATATGATAGGGTGCACTTCTATATACCAGTGCCGGCCTTGGTTCACCCTCTTTTGACCGATGTCTAGCTAGAGAAGAGTAGTGTAGCCAGATAAAACAGAACACGATGAGACAATGATGGGGGAAAGGAAAACAAAAAAATCAGATCCAGAAGAAGACACCAGATGAATCGAAGGAATCACAATTCCCATACTGTACAGTATCCAGTTATGCAAAAGACAGGAGAAATGAATCTTTTCCCTACTGGCCTGCTTACCATGCGGAACCACAGCACCTGGGAAAAAGGGAAATAAAGCCAATAATAAGACATGAAGTTAGGTGGTACCGCGGCCCATGAATGAAGCGTGATCATTAGACAATCACCTCACCCAGGTCGACGTAGACGGGCTTCCACGGCGCAGCGCCCTCCTCCTCCATGGAGCTGGGAACGCGCGGGTTGAGCGGGCTGTAGAGGTACCATCCCTTCAGCGCAGCAAGAGCCGCTCGCTCACGAGCTTCAAGCAGGCTGGCGCCAGCGCCCTCACCCAACTTGTCCTGACCAGAGAAGATACCAACCACGAAGACGGGGTGTCTGCTCTTCCGGCCGGTCTCGCTAATGATCTTGGCGACTGGCGGCTCGAAGTTTTCACGAGCACACAGCCGGGCGAGATCACGAGCTGGTTGGGAAAAGTTGAACAGCTCAGAGATGTTGAGATGGCGGGAGAGAAAGTGCTGCTTGAAGAATCGCTTGGCGGCCGGGCGTCCGGCGTGCAGGTAGATGGCGCCCATCACGGCCCGAACGAAGGTCGCGCTGGCCAGCTCAGCAGTAACGCCAGTGCCCGCACCCGTTCCTACGGCCCCCTTGATCGGGTCACCGAATTCGTCATCGTAGAAGATCTTCGAGGTGACGGTCTTTCTCCAGTTCTTTTGTGCAGCATATGGTCGTGCCGACTGTAGGTCCGCGTTTACGTCCACATGGGTGCCAGGGTCGACCCTCTGGAATTGCAGGAAGCCGGGATCGACTTCTCCGCCGGGCATTGCCGCGAGCTCCACGCCCCATTCTTTTGCCATCGCGAAGAGCGTCTTAGGGCCGACGTAAGCGTACATGGCGGCGAAAATGACGGTGAGTGGGAGGCGAGGGTAGTTGCAAAGGAGATGCTCAGTTGTGTAGTAGGTGAGGAGGTCATGCCCGAGTGTGGCCAGCGATTCGTTGTTGAAATCCGCATTCCCATCAGCAGTAGCGTCGACCAATGTCCGCGCAAGTGTTTGAAGCGGTAATCGGGAAGGTAGGTAGAGTCGGGCGTGAAGGGCAGCGAGTTTTGCGGATTTGGTCGCGGCTTCGACCGGAGGAGAGGGATACGCGAGTTGTGACTTGCGTCGGTGAACATTTCGGATGTGGCTCATCATCTCTGGATCATCAAACATGTCGACTGTATCATGGGGTGCAGATTCCTCCTGGACAGGGGACACGGTAGATTGGTACCGCAATCTGTTAGAATTGAGTTGTTGATGCAGACAGTAACCAGTCCGAGCCCGCGGCGAAAGGACCTTGCTGCTCCATCGTTGGAGATGCAGCCTCTTCATCTGGACGACAAGAGGAAACACAGAAGAAAATAAAGAGGACGAAAGACCACGCTCAATGGGAGGCAGAGAATCGGAAGACGTGCGGCCAATCTACGGGGAGAGAAAAGAGAAATTGTCGCCAGTCACGGGATTCACAGGTCGTGTGAGCCGGCGCTAGTTCTTATTCGGGTTTAGCGGCTTGGCACTCGACCTTCGATTGACGGCCACTTCGGCTTCAGCTCGTCGAGAACTGCTCCCGCCTTGCCCTCCTTTTCTCTTCTACAACTCCTTCAATTGCATCCTGATCACAATGGGTGGAGGTGGAAAGATCCCGTATGGTTGATTACTCCAGCATATATAGCTTGGATGCTGACAGATTTTGCTGCGCAGGTACCCCAAGGAAGTCTGGTCCCCCGCTGGTGGTTGGTACGCCCAACCGGCCAACTGGAAGGCCAACACTGCCGTCATGGGTGCCTTTGTCATTGGCGTTGCCGCCATCGCCTTCAGCATCAGTGCTGACCGCGAGTACCGCGACAAGATGCCCGAACCGGGCCGCTTCTTCCCCAGCCGATAGTCAGTGCCTTTCCCGACCTGCGCCCGCGAGGATCTCTTCATACTGACCCTTACACCTTCACAATATAGCTGGAGTCGCCAGATCCGAGAGCACGAGAAGCAGCAGACTACGAACCAGTCATAAGGAAAATGCCGGGACATGGACGGCAACCGAAGGGGGATTTCCAGCGTGACGGAACGTTTTCTTATTGTGTTTTTACTATCTTCTTATCAATTCCCTGTGGCTGTACGACAATAGAAGGGCGTTCCTTGATCGACCGTTGATCAATTGGTCAACAGATGTCTTTGAGGAGACTCTTCCACGGTCCTATACAATCGCTGCGTGTACAGGCGGACCCGTTCCGTGAATTCAGACTGATTCCACAATTCCTTGCCATTCCCTGCCACAGAAATCTGTGGCACGCCGATTTGTTCCACTACGAACCCCGCTGCCACAGTGGCGCAGATGAGGGCCAAAGGAATATCTTGTCGATTGCCCCAAGCCGTCATGGCTTTCCTCCAGCTCTCGGAAGGCGATAAAATGGACTCAATGACCTCGAAAGGTTCACGACCCGCAGTAACCATTCCCTGGGCTAGTGCGCCGAGGAACGAATTGCCAGCACCTGTAGGGTCCAGCACGACCGTGGAGCCCGAGGCGTTAGGTTGGTGATAAGCCGGTAGCCAAATTTTCTGGTTTCTCGAGTAGGCGTAGCTTCCATCTTTACCTGCCCTGAGGCACAGACAACCATCACCGTTGGGGCCAACGCCAGAGTCGATAATCCTCTGGACTAAGGCTTGGCTCTGCTCGCTATCCTCGGTCCATCCAGGCTGATCGAACATCATCCCTAGTTCCAGATGGTTGGGGCTAACCACATCCACGATGTGATTAGCCTGGAAGAACCTCTCTTGCTCCTCTGGCGTGCAAAGATCGGGTACCGGCTCCCAGACAAAAATAGGCCGCTCTGCAGCATGCTTAGGAGAAGGCGCCTGGCCCGCACGTTGCAGCTCTTCCCGTCGGTGCAAGATATCTTGCACGATAGATATACAGCGCGATGGAGAGCAGACCATATGAAATGTCCGCGACCACACTTGCGCGTCCGAGAGCATCGAAGGCTCCAATCTCAACTTCGGGGTCAAGTATTTGAAGTCTATATCGAGTTATTCATGCGCCCTTTCAACATTGTTGCTCAACTTACCTCGCTTCTCATTGGGATGATATCCATTCCAGGCTCTCGTAGTAAGCCTTCCATGATCTTCTCTGATCACACAACTGGTATTCCAAGACTTGATGACAGCAAGAGTCTCAGGCGGGAAATCAGAGCCCACATCCACAATCCAGCTCACAGACCGTGCGTGCGAAGAACCTGCTACTAAGCGGGCACCCACGACCGCGAAAGAAGCGGCACCTCCAAGGATATTCTTGACACTTGGTCTGGAACCACCGAAATCGATGTCATCTGTGCAATACACTGTGAGCTGGGATCCGCCGCGGGGTCTTGAAAATGATAAGCATACCGAGAATAAACATTCCCAGCGTGCAGAACTCAACCTCACCCGCTTGAACTGTCTCTGCTTCGGTCCCAGCCATGTCTAAACGAACCTCAGGCCAATGGTTCTAGAGAGAGGAAGAAACGAGAGTATCAAATGTATCAAGGCTCTCGGGGAAAGCAAAGCGGACCGGGTAATCTAAATACCAAAGATACCCCACGACGTCATCCCGGGGCTATTGGCTCGGACGTAACGTACATACATACCGTTGCGGGCCTGGAGCTGTGGGATCTCAGGAGCTTCCAGACACTTTGCCTTCTTCAACTTCAACTACCCCGGTGCTCCTGTGGATTGCGAGGGACACGATCTTTACCGAAACTAGGCCCTCGACCAACCACACCTCATACAAATCGAATCCTCTTTCAGCCGGCCTCCTCCTTCTACCCCTTTGACGTGTTGCCTATCATGGCGAGCGGCGGCCATATGCATAATTTCATCACCCTCATCAAGCGGTAAGTATCCTCTTCGCTGGCAGTTGTCTCGACCAATACTCGGCTGGATTCGTGTTTGATTAGCACTCCAACCTCGCCCCAAGTATGCTATAAGCGTTCGGAGGAGTGAACTGACAATAGACCTACTTGACAGGCTCGAGGCTGCGACCTCACGCTTGGAGGACATGGCGATGGCCCTAGACGACCCTAACGCCTCAAAAAACACGGACACTCCTGCTGCGGCTGCGTCCGCGAGCCCCGAACCTCCCAAGGCCACTCCTCCCTCGCCGGCGGCTCCTGTGCCAGCCGAGATCCCGGAGCAGATTCAAGACTTCGACGCATTGATCAAGAAGGATGTCCAGAACTTTGTGAACCTGGGTGAGAAGATTGGCGGCGAGGTGGCAGAGCAGGTGAGCTTCATGTGAATGATGGTCGTTATACATGGTTTCTGATTGCGGCCTATAGTCCAAAGCGGTTCTGCAAGCCTTCCAAGCCGAGCGCACCTACCTTTTCGTGTCGGCGATAGCCGAGAAGCCCGAGCCTCAGCCTGCGGAGCTCATGACCGACCTTCACAAGGCCTCGGATAGCATCAACAACATTCGCGAATCGAGCCGCGCATCGCCGCTCTTCAACCACCTGAGCGCTGTTGCCGAAGGTATTGTCGCTCTGGGTTGGTTCTTTGAGAGCAGGCCTGCGGAGTTCGTCACTGAGATGATTGGTGGTATTGAGTACTACGGCAACAAAGTGCTAAAGGAGTACAAGGACAAGTGAGTTTGTCTGTTGGAAGGACCTCGACACCAACTAACTGCTTGACAGGGACCGTACACACGTCGAGTACATTCAAGCATACTACCAGAACTTCAAGGCTCTTTCGGCCTATCTCAAAAAGCACTACCCCAAGGGCTTGACGTGGAATGACGACTCCGGTGTTGATGCATTGGTGGCGTTGAAACAGATCAAGGGTGATCCTACGCCTGCGCCTGCTGGTGTTGTCCCACCACCACCTCCTCCCCCTCCGGTTCCAACTGTGAACGCCCCTGGCGGTGGTGCTCCGCCGCCACCACCTCCGCCGGGTATTCCCCCGGCGCCAGCCCCAGCTGCCCCGGCAGCAGATATGTCTGCCGTGTTTGACCAGCTCAACCAGGGCGAGCAGATCACCTCTACCCTGCGCAAGGTAGACAAGTCGGAGATGACACATAAGAACCCTAGCTTGCGCGCAGGCTCGACAGTGTCCGACCGCCCCAGCTCCTCCCGGGGCAAGTCTCCCGTTCCGAGCAAAAAGCCCAAGCCCGAGAGCATGCGGGCTCGCAAGCCCCCGCGCAAGGAGCTGGAAGGCAACAAGTGGCTGGTCGAAAACTTCGAGGGAGCGAACGAGATCATTGAGGTTCCGGCGAAGCAGACCCAATCGATCCTCATCTCGCGCTGCAACAGGGCCATCATCAAAATTCCCAGCAAGGCCAATGCTATCGCCATTGACAACTGCACCGGCCTTTCCGTCATTGTTGACTCGCTTGTTAGCAGCCTCGACGTGATCAAGTCCCCCAAGTTTGCTCTGCAGATCGACGGTTATGTTCCAACTGTTCTCTTGGACCAGGTCGATGGTGCCAGCATCTACCTCAGTTCGCAGAGTCTCTCCACTGAGGTCTTCACCAGCAAGTCCACCGCTGTCAACATCATGCTCCCGCCCAAGAAAGGTACCAATGAAGATACTAAGGAGTGCCCTATTCCCGAGCAGATCAAGAGCTACGTCAAGGATGGTGTTCTGATCAACGAAATCGTTGAGCATGCCGGTTAAACTTTGCTTCAAGTGGAGACCACGAGCACTTTGGAAATCTCGGAGGATCTCCCGTTCTAGATCCGAAGTCTCTCCTGTCCTGGTGGGATCTTGTTTCTCGATCCCCTTCTAATCCTGTTGCTGTACCTAGCGCCATCTGTAGATATATGCAAGAATAATACCGAAAGTACTCGTGGATCATGTGTAACAATCCTGGGCACCTACATGTAGGCCTTTTGCCGTAGGAGGATTCCCACCTCCTTGTCGAGGTTGTGGATAGTTCTTTGCTCCAGCTTGCCTTGTTTCATAATGTTCGACCAAGCAGTCTCTCTCTGAGAAATACTGAAAACCTCTTTTGGCACGACGTCGTCAGCCCAAGGTGGCAACTACCTTGGGTCGACTAGTCCGAACCCTAGTGGATACCTTTAAGGTTTTCAATATTTTCGGAGCAAGACTGTTGATGCAAACACCATAGAACAAGGCAAGCTAAAGAAAAAAGAAGAACAATCCACAACCTCGATAAGGACGTTTGAAATCCCCTACGGCAAGAAAGGCCTATATGTAGTGCCGAGGATCTGTTGAGAAAATAGGCCTGAAGGAATGATTTGGGGAGAAATTAATGAAGCAAAAAAAAAAAAAAAAAAAAAAAGAAGAAAAATGTATGAGAACCCTATACGTAGTATTGCTTGAATAAATCAAGATACTTTTCTATGACTAGGTGGGGATATTTATGCCTACTCCCTTGGAGTCAGTTTTCTATGTGACATGACACTAACACAGGCTTCACTGTTTCTTGTCCGTCGGTCCCTAGCAGGTGGACGTGCGACTGCATTAAATCAGAGACACCCGACCGCATTGATTCAGGTTGGTCTTAAATAGAACTATTCAGGACCAGAAATGCAATGCTGTACGCGAGATATGCCTACCCAATGATTGCCTCAATCCTGAGGCATCGGTATGGCCTTGCATGCCCATGCACCAACAGTATGTACTTAGGTAGTCTAGATATTGAAGTTGGAATGGCTGAAGATGAAACAGAAATATAAGTCATCCATATTGGTAGTTGTGATATTCATACCTGCACATGCAGAGGGGAGAAAGTTAAGAAATGCCACCATTCAATGCTCCAAAGAAAAGAGGCAACCTCGCAGTAACTGATGAAAGGCGAACCATAAAAATGGGATTAAAAAGACCCGAGAAATAAAAATTGTCGAAGAAAAAGGGGTATTTTGTTCGATGTGCGCCTGGCTGCTCCGGATCCGAAAGGAAATACACAGCGACATGCAGGATGAGATAGCGAGTTCATAAAGGAGATACGAGATGCTGCTGATATTGATGGTTAGTATGCGTGGATGCAGACCAGCACGCTTTCGCTGTTTGTGGATAATATAGTTGAGATTTGGGTCAGGACATGGCAAGAATAAAGCAAGTAGTGTATGTGATAAGTATACCGATGAGATGGATAGCGCGAGATAGTGATGCTGCGATGGATATGAGTGGCGAGATAAGTCCATTTGAGGGTCGGTCTGTATTCGGCTCAATTACTGTCGAAGGTCTCCTTCTTGTGCACGTCTAAGCCGCGGAGTCGCTTGGCAAGTAGGCTCTCACCGTTCTCGGAGCCTCCATTTGACGAAGAATAAGGGGACCCTCCGTAACCGACGTCGCCCTTGTTGAGCTTGTTGTACACGGTGGAATCATTATCGGCAGAAAGTCGAGGGTTGGGGGTAAATCCCATGGCTTCGGCTGCAGTCCAGTGCAGGGGAACGTCACTAGGTGATGATACATGCGGACGGGAAAGCGGGATTGTGCCTTGACCGACACTTCGTCTCCGAGAAACTCCCTCGATTGCCAGTCGTGCATTGGTAGATCTTGAAAGACTCGAGTCCCGGGCGGGCTTGTACGGGCTGTATCGGGGATCTGGTAGTTGGATCTCGTTGCACAGCTTCTCTTTGCCGTCCGGTACGCGGTTTGCAAATACAACTCGAACAGTGGAGTGCAGGTAAAACCGGCCACGTGCCGGACAGCAAATGTTCACGTGAATGAGATACCGCAAAACGGGCTTGTCTCGAGGATCCTCAGTGGCGTTCAGAGAGGCCTCAGGGCGATCAGTCCCATAATTTTTGCGTGCACTCAGCGGCATGTCGATAATCGGACCCGCCGAATAGCTTCTCTGCCGGATGAAGGTCTTGGTTCCTGGTTCCATGTCGGTAAGGTCGTAAGGCACGAGAAACAGCTTGACTGCGGTCTTGTGCGGATTCTTAATAATAATTTGAAGTTGACCCTGCTGGGGAATTCGATAGCACCCGCCTGGGGGGCATTTGGGAGACTCCGCTCTGCGGTTCTTCTTTTCTCGGCGACGACGGGTGTCGACATCACCAATTTGGGCTGTACCCGTCTCAGCATCATCATGACCTTTCGTGGGACTGACATGCCGTTTACGACGCCGGGTCGTGTTCGACTCGCCCTTGGCTAACGAGTTCTCCAGGTCAATATGACCTACGTATGGACTTGGGCTGTCATCCGCGATGGAACGGCCATTCCCCGAAGTGGGATAGCTGTAAAAAAAGGCCGGGAAAGGCACCGTTACATGCGGAGGACATTTAAGGCGTCCTTTGCATTTTCCTTTCCCGAGAACACCGATTTGCGCAGTGAAGTCCAGTGGCTTAGAAGGACTCATAGACATTCGGCCTCGCAAGAGAGATTCCTCGTAGGATCCCACCATCGGGGCGTGAGGCCTGGCCGAGAGTTCGGAGGCAAAAGATGGTCTCCTTGCATGATAAGCGGGAGCATTACCCGTCTGGGCAAGTTGGAGACTATACGCCGACGTCAGGGATCGACGAGGGAAGTGCTGTGGCTGGAAGAAACTCTCGTGATGACCAGGTTGAGAAGGATTATGGGTGCCAACGTCTCGCAAGGTTGGCGGCGAGTGTTGGAGCTGCCGAAATGATCCGGGAGGCAGAGTTCGCCGTCGGTTGGTTTTGTCGATAATCCCAGGAGGATCTCCCGAATCAACCCGAGGCGAAAAATCTAGGTCGGTGTTGTTTGCTTGGTGTACGAGGGGACTTGTCGGAACCTTGAGAACATAGCTCGAAGAGAAAGACCCAAGAGACGGTGCTCGGGACCGCCTTTGATGTGTTACCAGCTCGCGATAATCCTCCAATGCAGGTCGCTGTGTCGGGGGCTGGATAGCCGATGCGCCAAGCCACGGAGTTGGAGGGGATATACCTAGACCGGGAAATGGAGAGGTCGGAGTTCGCTGTGCGAATCGAGGCCGTGGTGATGGGGGAGCATGTTGCGTAGAGCTGTCGTCGCCTTCTCTGAAATCGCCGGAATGTAAAGCAGATCGAGGCCTCCGGATATCGACCGGCGAACCCAGTTCCTCTGGCATCTGCAAATATCCTCGATTTTCCGATCCATGCTCTGCCGTCGGTTCCTCTGACCTTGGCTCCTCGGGTGTGGTACGGGACATGGTGACGTCACTGTTGCTGCTTTTCTGCGACTTCGGAGTATGTGAGCTGCTGCGACAGAACTGGCAAAATGGTTCATGAGGGGCGAAGGGAGAAGCGAGACTAGTTAACAGGGCACACATACCGTATCTGGTAACCTCCACGTCGACGATCCTTTGATCCTTTGTATGAGTTCCCGCCTGTTGTTGGTCCAGAACTTAGCCGAACGGTGTCCCGAAGACAACTGCTCTAGGTCTAGCCCAGCTGACCCTGGCCCGTCCAGTCCATGATGACTGTGTATTGCCATTCGGTCCCAAGAGGACCCTAGGGCAGACTGCTCGATTTCACAGTGGCCATCAGGCCCCGGGGAATGTCGCCGGCGATCAGGGTCGTGGAATAGGGGCATCGTGGCAAGTTTGACAGACTATGAGGTCTGAAACGCTGAATTGGACATTGCAGGAGGTCGCCCACGTGGCGAACACTTTCACGACCAGGCTCGGGAGAGTCGTGGTGGGGATTGTTAAGGATGCGGTGTGAGAGGATGAGCGAATATGCGGTCAGAGGGCGTCCGGACTGATTGGCAAGGAAAAAAAGCCGAATATATATAGAGTACCTAGGTATGAAAGTGGGAGAGATATAAGTGCTGAGGCGTGTCGGAAGGAAAGTCCGAGAGGGTAAAGTTGCGAGTTCGTGGAGTGTAATTGAGTGCGCAGTCACACCTAAAGTTACCCGATGACATTGTCGTGGGTCTCAGATGATTCACCTCCGACGATCATAACTGGCACTCCAGTTTGCACTCCAACTGAGAAACGCAGCCTTTGAAGTATTATATCCTTATATATAACGAAACGAAAATTAGGGGTGAAACCAGTTATAGTGAGGACAGTTAGAGCAGTTAAAATAATAGAGCACATTTTGGACATTTTGTACAGTGACGCAGCAGAATTATTAGCATCCCCGTGACCCAGTTTATACACCGCCTACCAAAAAAGTACTAGTAGGTAAGTGCATAGATACAAATAGCGTAGATAGTATGGTCAGAATCGATTTACAGATTTGATGCATCTATTTGAGACTATACTGCACCCTGTAATAGCAATCATGGAGAGCCAGGGCTGGTATATACCATATTAGATCGATAGGCAAAAAGTGTAGTTATAGTTAGAGTTTTGGACCGGCAGAATATTATGTAATTGGTATATGGGTCTTAATATTTTTGCTGCATCACTGTAGCTCTTGTTCGGGTTCCAGACCATTTGTGCTCGGACTCTTAAGTGTCGGCCGTTTTTGTGCCCTGCTTCAATCCACTCCACTCAACACCAAACTCTAGCAACCAGCTCAAATTCCTCACCTAAAAAAATCCATGGCACCCAAGCGCACCCGCGACGGCGACTTTTTTGCCAAAGACTCCGGCGCTGAACCCACCAAAAAGCACAAGGGTTTCAGCGTCGGCCCGGCAAATCTTCCAGATGGCACGTATCGTCGCAAGAGTGAGTATTCAGCTTTATCTTCATTCGTAATCGCCTGACTAATGTGCCTGTGATCAGCTCAAAAAATCAAGTCCGACCTGATCCAAAAAGCCAAAGTAAAAAAAGCCTACGCCAAGATCAAGGCAAAAGAACAGGCCGCCGGAACACTCAAGTCCGTATACGATAGAGCCGACGAAGAAGAGGGAAAGACACACAATGATGGAGCAGAGCCCGCATCTTTGGAACTTCACCCCGATCGCGTAACGATGTTGAACGAGCCAGAGCCGGAGCCTGCCCAAAGGCCCCAACGTGGCCCAAGAGGGGATGGCAAGAGACAGGGTCACAACCCGAAGCCGTTAGCTTTTGCCAAGGAGATGGAGATTGCAGAGAAGCGCAAACAGGCTGCCGAAGCCCGCCAACGGGAGCGCGAAGCGAAACAGAAGGATCGGGAGTTGATGTTGCGAGCCAAGCGTCCGGACCAGTTTGGCAAGAGAAGACTCGGCAGAGAGAGCAATGTCTTGCTCAGTCGGGTGCAGCGTATGGTTGGGCAATAGAAAAGAGTTGGACTACGGCAAAATCTTTGATACCCGGTTGTTTGAGTTCCATAGGACCAAAATTGATGAATACATTTGTTAAACATTGGCTATATCGCTTAAAAGGAAACACTATGGGGGAACAGAAGTCTTGGAAGCGCCGCTCCGGGACTTTCGGAAGCAGGCGAACTCGCCCTTTGTCCGATCTCTCAGTCGTTTTAGCACAACTCTCATTTCCCCCAGCTCAGCCTGGAGCTTCGTGCGAGCTTCGTTCGTAGTCCGACGATCGAGTTCCACGTAGATTTGGCTCTGAATATCGGATGCTTCATCGGTCGAGTACTGTGACAATGTCTGTGCGATGAATTCGGTGTCCAAGGTGGCTTGCATTAGAGCAGCAAGTGAGAAGTTGGATCGAGTTCGGAAAGCAGCCAGCAAAAACGATGAAATCTTCACCAGTAGATGTGCAAGTACTGTAGATAGGAGAGATGACGGGGTATTTGGCGGAGCGCGGCTGGAACTGACTGATACGCTGGACGGGATAGTCGTCGAGATCTCGGTGTGCACCAGAACGAGAGTTAGCATGGTGTTGTAGACATAGGGACGGACTTGATCAGGTCGGTCGGTCGACGGCACCCAATCGGCTGCCGCAATACCGTTGGTGATCGTCCCATTCAATTTAGCGATCGTTGGTTCGGTATACGACTGGAACAGGCGATCCTCGATCTGCTTGAGAACATCCCGGACCGTCTTGCTCTCTTCTGTCAATTTGACCGAGAACGAAGTCTCAAAGTTCGAAATTAAATGAGGCACGTATTCGGCTTGGAGAGCTTTGAGGTTCGAAAGTGTGAGGAGAATTCGGACATTCTGTACCGCCTGTGAGTAATTGTGACTGCGCTCGCCGTAGAACCAAGCACTTACCCTGTTGGTCGAATCCACCGAATCTGCAGCCAGGATGGACAAAGCAGCATCAAGGGCTTGGCTCGTCATGACAGGTCTGGAAATGACCCATTCGTTCTCCTCGTCCGAAGTCGTCAATCGCTCTGCGTTCTCAACCAGCCCACTGAGTGCCTTGTAGACACTAGACACGAATTGAGTGCGGACCATTTGAAGCAGCTTCGCAGGAGGTGGAGTCACGACATCCATGGACCCTGGCCTCGTCATGGCCTCGGAAATGTAGAGGATCTTTTGTAGACCACTGAGATTGGCGCTCTCAAAAGCCACGAAGAAGCCCGGCATCTTGGTCAAGTCTCGTTTTTCAGAATCACGCGTCCAGTCTTCCAACATCTTGCAAACCTCTGCATCCTTACTCCACGCAGCGCATGCCACCCGAGCAGACCGCTCACGAGCGATACTCACGAGAGCTTTGAGAAAATCACGAGTGGGCCCAGCACTACCGGCTGGGGGCAGAGCTGCCATCTCACTGGCGGCGGTGCCAACAATGACAAGGAACTTGCCAAGATAGTGAGCACCGCTCAGCGAGTTAGAGAAGGGAGGCCAAAAAGCATAATCTTCCCAAGGTTCTCCTTTCTTAGGCACCGGAAAGGGCAAATTCTTCGGGTCCAATTTGAAGCGGGACTCTGTGGGAGTGATGCCCCTCGAAGCCGGGCTCGTGGGACTCGGTGGGATTGGGGAGGATAGAAGTGAGACATCGTCAGTCGGAGGCTCGTTGAAGAGAGACAGAACATTTTCGCGGATGAGATTGACCAGCTCCACAACACCCTCTTCCAACTCCTCGATGTTTTTAGGAGAAAGGCGGTGGTGCTTCCGGCTTTCACCCTCAAATCCCACGGGAAGAAGTCTCTGTCGGCTGCCATCGATAAAGGACTGGGCAACTTCCCAGAAGTCCAATACCTCGCCCAACAAGCCACTCTGAGAGGAAAGGAGTCGGGTCAGGAAGGCCTGAACGCAATCCCACAGCTCGATGACATGATCCGTATCAAGTCTCTCGGGAATTTCTGCAGAGCCGTCACGAGGGGCCAGGCGAAGGTAAGACGCGGTAACCTGAGGCGTGGGTTTTTCTCCTGCGGCAAGCCTGCGTCGCAGAATCTCGATCTCCACCTTGCAGCGCTCACAGAAAGAAGCGATTTTGTTCTTGAGAAATTCATAGCGGCTGTGAAGCCATGTCCAGATGGGGTTATCATCGACGCCCAATTCTAACAAAGCTCCAATGAGCTCCATATGTTCCTCTACGGGGCCCGATGCAGTGCTTGTGGTCGATGTGGTCGGTGCATCGCTGAGACGTCTCCAAAGATCACGCTTGAAGGCATAAATTTGCTGGTCAACATCGACCCACATTCGCCCCATAGCCAATATCGTATGTGTCTCGAGGTCGGTCAACTGCCGGTGGCTGCTGGAGGCCTGCTCCACGATATTCTTGGCGCGGTTCGCCAGCGTCCTCGCCTTGGTGTATTGCTCAAAAACGGAGTCGTAGTCGCGTTGCTTAATAGACTTGGACAAGAGGCTTCCAATCTCGTACACGTCGCGGTGCTTTTCCATAGTGTCCGCCACGGACTTGAGCATCTGCTCTCGGTCTCGACCTCCAAGAGCAGGCCCCCACACCTCCTCTGCCTTTACAGAGGCTTCCACCAAGGGGCCTCTAATACCTCGCATACCGTACTCGCTTTCCTTGGTCAGCGCGGTTTTCCGGGCAGCACCCCTCGCCGGAGAAGTCGACGGGCCTCGCTGCTGACCAGAATAGCTTCGGAAATGCCCTGACCTGCGGGCAGACAGATTTTGCTCCTTGGATGCCCCCGTATCTCTCATCTCCATGTATACACTATCGATGGTTGCCTTGGCGCGAACGAAGCGCTCGAAGTTTGCCTCGACCAACACTTTCAGCGACGCCGACTTCTGGTCAATGGACTGAGACAGGTTGTCCAAACCGGCTACCAGTGTTTCAATCGAGTCCGTATGGTGTGCTTGAGATAGGAAGAGTGCGGGAGAGAAGGAGGTCGAGGAGAGCAGAAACCGAGATCGCTTACCACCCTCCTCTTCTAGACGCAGTCCTCTCTGCTTCAGGATCCGTAAAACGCTGTCACCAGTACCCAATGGGTCGGGCTCATCATTCTGCACATTATCTCTGCCATCTTTTCCTCTGCGAGATCTGAAGTTACTTCGCCAGTCGCTGGGAGTGCGTTCTAGCGCAAAGTACCGCGACTTGCGGGGGCGGGACTTGCTTCGCTGTTCGGGCTCCTCATCCGACTGGTCAGCCTCATCCAAAGCTGCCGGCCATTCCTCGGGAAACTCCTCTGGAAGATTGTAATGACTGGTCACATCGAGATCAGCCATGGTGTCCAGGCTGCGGTTGGTGTCGGAGCTGGAGCTCGCGTGGAGTGGGGACGGGACGAATTGAAATGAATGCTGAGCAGAGCCTCCTGCAGCCGTAGAGCAGGAGAAGAGGACAATCGAGTCAAATAAAGGAAGTAACGAACAACGAGCAACGAGCAACAAGCAACAAGCAACGATAACAAGAGGGGGAATCGAACACCAATGATGAAGGCAGGAGTGGACTCGGGTTGCCGGTGGCAGGGACGTCAAACCACCAATGTGGTCTGCGTCCCGGTCGGATCGGGGCGGCGCCGAGAAACTCGATTCTTTCGTCCATTTCCCCTTCTTCCTTCTCCCTCTCCCCCATTTCTTGCCCCCCAAACTTTTGACGGGTCCTGTTCACGATGCTCGCCGCTAGAAACTTCACTGCTGCTCGTCAGTGCCTGCGGTCCGTCCGTGTGGCCCCAAGCTTCGCCCCCATTGCGCAGGTACCGACTACCAACCCCCTCCCCCCTCTTGCGATGGAGTATCAATTGGCTAACCTTTGTTTGTCTGATAATAGATCCGTGGCTATGCTGTCTCCGCTGATGATGCCGTCGCTAAGTTCAAGGGCCAGAAGGGCTCCGATGTACGTCTTCCAGTGAAATCTCGTTTTCTCTTCAGTGCCGGCGCCAGCTGCGCAAAAAACGACCACCGACAAACCCTTGTGATGGAGGCTATTTTACAATGGCGACAATGCTGATTCGATATTTTGGTAATACAGGGGAAGTACACCGTTACCCTGATTGAGGGTGACGGCATTGGCCCTGAGATTTCGCAGTCCGTGAAGGATATCTTCGAGGCTGCCAAGGTACGGATTCGTCGCAATCACATATTCGCTGCGCGACTGAGATGCTAAGCTTGTCCCAGGCCCCCGTCAAGTGGGAGCCCGTCGATGTCACCCCCATCCTCAAGGATGGCAAGACCGCCATTCCCGACGATGCCATCAAGAGTGTCAAGAAGAACTACGTTGCCCTGAAGGGTCCCCTCGCCGTACGCTTCCTCTCCTATCGCGATTTGCTACTGCGACTTCGCAATACTGAGCAATTTCTTTTCTAGACCCCCGTCGGCAAGGGTCACGTCTCCCTGAACTTGACTCTGCGCCGTACCTTCAACCTCTTCGCTAACGTCCGTCCCTGCCGCTCCATTGCCGGCTACAAGACCCCTTACGATAACGTCGACACTGTTCTCATTCGTGAGAACACCGAGGGTGAATACTCTGGTATCGAGCACGTTGTTGTGGACGGTGTTGTGCAGAGCATCAAGCTCATCACCAAGGAGGCCTCCGAGCGCGTCCTGCGCTTCGCTTTCCAGTACGCCGAGTCCATCAACAAGAGGAAGGTTCGCGTTGTGCACAAGGCCACCATCATGAAGATGTCCGATGGTCTCTTCCTTAACACTGCCCGTGACATTTCCAAGGACTTCCCCAATGTCGAGTTCGACGCTGAGCTGCTGGACAACTCCTGCCTGAAGATCGTCACCGACCCCACCCCCTACAACGACAAGGTTCTCGTCATGCCCAACCTGTACGGTGACATTCTGTCCGACATGTGCGCCGGTCTGATCGGTGGTCTCGGTCTCACCCCCTCCGGTAACATTGGTGATGAGTGCTCTATCTTCGAGGCCGTCCACGGTTCCGCCCCCGACATTGCCGGCAAGGGTCTTGCCAACCCCACTGCTCTGCTCCTGTCCTCCATCATGATGCTGCAGCACATGGGTCTCCACGACCACGCTGGTCGCATCCAGAAGGCCATCTTTGACACCCTGGCCGAGGGCAAGGTGAGTTTTCTCTCGTTCAGCCCAAACTGAAAACTCAGCTAACAATTTCTCTTTCAGACCCTTACCGGTGACCTTGGTGGCAAGTCCAAGACCTACGAGTACGCCGAGGCCATCATGAAGCGCCTGTAAAGTACATTGCTACTTGGATTTCCTGTACTATGACCTTCCGATCTATTCCCTCTGTACCCCTCGAACGAAATTAGACTTCGTATAGCGATCGAACTATACTTACTGTTGTAGTTACACCGGTGCAATTCTCTACAGTGTCGAGTTCTTCTAAGGATGTTCACTATCGAAGTAGGATTTCGAGCATACCCTCCATAATCGTACAAAGCGTCGAATCAAGACCACCGAAAACGCCCATCCGAGGATCCGTAGGTATCAAAAGCTGCAGAAATATAAGTCATACGCATCGCATCAACGTCGACGATTGGTTCTCCGAGTCGCCGTACTCGCCGAAGCCTTCTTGTCTTTCGGCTTGGACTTTGACGTTTTTGCCCGTGTGGTTCGCGAACCTCCCTTTTCTTCCTCGGCTTCTTCTTCCTCGCCTTCACTATCCTTCGCACCATCGCTGCCCTCATCGCCTTCTTCATCGCCTTCATCATTGGCACCAGTGTCCTCCCCATCCGATTTCCCATCATCATCGGATGCTTCTCCTTGGCTTCCGGGGCCAGCTTCGACATGGAGCTTTGTAGACCGTGTTTCGCGCGCAGCGGAGCGGGTACCGCGGGTGGACTTGCGACCTCGCGAGGGAGCCGGAGAGGAGCGAGGCTCTGTGTCCGGCTTGCTTAGTGGCTGAAATGAGACCCTATGGGCACGGTGTCGCGGCTTACCGTCTGTGTCTGCTACAGTGCTGCCCCGTCGTGACTCGGCGTGGCGGCTGGTCACAGGCGAGGAGGATCCTTCGGCTGCTAGTCGTCTTTCGAACATCATGTCGCCATATTCATCGTACGGGAGCTCGAATGGGCAGTACATCTCACTTTTCTCCTCGTCTTCATCGTCGTTGGTGCCTCTGATGACGGCGTTCTCCTGCGCAAATCAATGCAAGTTAGCGAGACTGAGTATTTGTAGTGCAATGCAGCCCAAGAATTGGATTACCCGCTCGTCGAGAGCCTCGAGATTGTAGAGTGTGCCTAGCTTCTTCCATATCCCCGGAATACGCATATGATCTGCCGTTGATGCGCCATATCCTTGGCTTTTTAGGTAGTCTGCAATTGCAAGCATGCGGAAGTGTTTGTGCACGCCTTGAGTAGAACGCGCATCAGCAACAAGGTCATCACAACGCCAATAGCATCCTCCACTCACCAACTGGCTTCCACTTTATGATCGCCTTCAACAGCGCAGTTTCCTGGTCATCGGTCCAGGGATCTGCGAGGAAATCGTATTCTGGTTCGGGCTTTCCGGCGCTGTCGCTTGATCCGGGGGTGTTCGCACTGGATTGTGCCGTAGTATCATCCTGTGGTGTGACGGAATGCCCGCGCTTCGCTTTCTTGCGGGGAGGCATTGTGAATTGGAGTCAAAGGACGAATTGACGGAGACAAAGCAAAGCAAAGCAATGACGAACTCGCGAGTTTCTGTTATCGCGTGGTCCGTGCACGATAGGCGTCTGTTTGCGCGGGACGAACTCCACGAACTCAATAAAGTGTCCAACACGCGTCCGAGACACCTGCGTGATCTCGGCTATGGGCTCACGATGGATTGTGATCATGACCATAAGCTCGATCCTTTCTCCAGTGGCAGTCTCTGGAGACTTTCAAGGTTCAGCTTAGAGGCTCTACAACCATTGGAGACTCTACCGTGGAACACTACATTGCCTGGTACGTAACCGTTGATCCAGCCGGAGACAAATTGACTGACATTCACCATGTGAACAGATGTTTCGAGCTCTCTTATTCACCAATGCGCTGATACAAACGAAAAGGCTGATCCGATTTGGAAACTGAATTTGTTTACAACACATCTTGACCCGCCGAAGTCGGCTCCCGATTCAATTATCGAACCCTCGATAGACACCCAGTCCGATGCGAGGAGTGAACCACTGCCAGAGCTCGAAGACCTTGATATATGGGCGTCCGGCAGTCTGCAGGAGGAGCTTGGTCACGTCGCTCCACTCAAATCATGGGAGAGATACTACAGTCGGTCGTTTCAGGAACCAGTGTCGGCGTATTTCAGTGAATCGGGCGCCAAAGGGTTCGATGCTCTGCTTGCGCAACCGAGTACCAAAGGCCGTGATATTGCAGGCCGTCTGGTTCGAGACGATGTCTTTATCCGTTCACTGTTACGCCTTGGGCTCGGATGGAGCTCGGCATTGTTCCGCTACAACCACAAGAAAATGGCATTCGAGCGATGTATGACGGATATTCGCGTCTCTGGTGTCAGCTTGAAAGTTTCATATGAGGCGATTACACAGGTTCTGCAATGCGGCACCAATATGCAACGAGTACGAACATTTTTTAGGACTCCGTCAGCCAAGTCCGAGGACTTGTCTGCTGTGTTCACTTTGCGCGGTACTGTCGCCGTGATCATCTACAATCTTGAGCAGCAGATTCTCGCCCATTCTAGACATGTCGTCTCGCTTCTTCAAGTCACGACGCTGTTTAGCCGCTTTGGTGACTTAATAGGCGCTCTGGCTGAGTTTGTCGAAGCGGTCGAAAAAGCTGTCACAGACGCTCAAGTGATCTCGGGTGCGATTAAATGGGCTACCTTCTTTGCTCAGAAGTTTGCTTGGATGGAGAACCTTGTACACGAAGTGGTCGTTCGAGTAATAGCGCCGTGGTTTGCTTTTATCGAGGGTTGGATCGGTCTTCGCCCTGAAGAGTCAGCGCTGAGTGAGTTGGTAGCGAGTGGCCGAACCTTCGTTAAGGAGGAGTATCATGAAGACCCCGGTAGGTTGAAGTCGAGGCCCTCGCGAATCGATTACATCTACCTTGGGTCCCACATGCCATCATTCATACCAGCAGATCAAGCGCAATTGATATTCGAGAGTGGTAGAAGTCTGCGTCTCCTCAAGAAGTCCCACCCGCAACATCCCATTGCTCGACATGATGTTCTCGCCCGGGCAGGTCACCTACGATTTGACTATGTCACCACCTGGGCGGACATCGAGCGAATCCAGAAAAGAGCACATGAATATGAAGCCAGGCTTCGTGCCGAGATCTTGAGGTATCACGAAGTGGGTGCGCCTAGGCTGTCAAAAACATCTGATTCCTCGTGTCGGGATACCGGCGAATCGCGTACAATTGATATCGTGGAGAAGACCTTTGAGCTGTTCGATATTGATGATAAGAAACATGTCTCCGGATCTGCCATGGACGAAAAGACTCTTTCCAATGACAGAGTCAGCCAGATGCTTCAGAAAGCCAGAGATCCCGGCCCTGACTCTATTTCCTTCGGCAATCGTTTCGGGCCAGATTTGGCATCAAGTCTCTATCTCTCGCTTGCTCCAGTTATCTCATCTCAGGCTCGACTCATCGACTTCTCATGCCTCCACCATCTCTTCAAAGAACATGACGTTCGGCATCATTTGAACCTGCAGTGGCGATTCCAGCTATTGGGAGATGGATCATTTGCATCACGTCTGTCCAATTCTCTGTTCGACCCACAGATGGACAGCGGTGAACGCAAAGCTGGAAAAGCACGCGGCGGTGCGCACACTGGGTTGCGTCTAGGCAGTCGTGATACCTGGCCACCAGCGAGCTCAGAACTGCGGCTGGTTCTGATCGGAATCCTTGGAGACTGCTATTTCTCCGACACAGAGCCCGAGTCAGCCGACAACGCACAGGATAAAAGAGAAAACGAGCTTCCAGGTGGACTGAACTTTTCGATTCGAGAATTGACAGATGAAGAGGTTGAGCGATGCAAAAATCCTAATGCCATCGAGGCACTGGATTTCCTCCGTCTACAGTACAAGCCCCCAGAAACTCTCGAAGCGCTCATCACAGCTCGGTCTTTGAGGAAATACGACCGTCTCTTCAAGCAACTGCTCCGCCTACTTCGCATGGTATCAGTCGTCAAAGGATTGATCCGTGACTCTACTTCCCGAGAATCGCTTTCGGGGGACATACGGAACGTGTTCCAGAGGTTCCGAATTGACGCGCAGCACTTCGTCCTCGCAGTCAGCGACTACTGCTTTCATATCGGTATTGGGTCTATCTGGAGCCGTTTTCAGAAAACCCTCTCAAGAATCGAACGCTGTCTTGACCGCGGCGACATAGACGGCACAATCGAAGCTGCTCATTCAGTGCCGCGCCTTCGGGACTACCACGAGGATATCCTCGATCAAATGCTGTTTGCTTTCCTCCTTAGCAAGCGGCACTCGCACGCTGCAAAGTTGCTGGACAACATCTTCAGTGTCATTCTCGCATTTAGCCCATTATCCAAGATGGAAGGGATGAGCGGTCTTCGCCATGAAAATGAAGGTGCTGCTCTTCATTTGTATTCCACTTTCCGGAAACAGACCTCGGCTTTCGTGAGCTACCTGCGCAGTTTGGACCCGGGGAAGACCTCTGTCAAGTCCATGGCAAAGTCGGGAGCGGCGTTCTCCCTGCAGAACGAGCCAACGAGCGTTTTTGAACATCTTCGAGTGCGTTTGGACGTGAAGGATTACTATTAACCCGCATGGCATGGTATTCCAGCATCGGCGATGATATGTTACGAATCATGACCCTCTTCGCTTTATCCACACTGTTGTATACCCACCTCTTGAGATTCCGTGTCTATGTACAAAATCAACCTTGCCGTCAGCTCAATGTTATAATATGATGCAAATGCACATCCCCCCTAACGAAAATTAGAAGAAATGAAGATCTGACTCAGCCCAGCCTTGGTCAAGGAGAATCTTCTTGGCCGACTTCAACATCGCCTCCGGTCCACACAGAATAGCCATGCTTTCATGTTCGGGCGCCGCATACTCCATGACCAACTCCTCAGATATGCGGCCCCTACGGCCGTTCCAACTTTCTGAGCCTTTCGTCAGGGTATGTACAACAGTGCACTTCCGACGGTCCGCTGCGACATAAGCATCGAGCTCAACCCGACACAGGATATCCTCTTCCAATCTGTTCCCGTCGAGCACAACACATGTTGTAGGGTCCTGAGGATCTTGCATGACCGCACGCAAGACTTGGAAAATTGGCGTGATACCAGTTCCTCCACAGATCATCTTGAAGGAGCGAACCTTGCGCTCTTTGCCGCCGATGAGTACTCGGCCATTTCCAAGATACTCGAATCTGCCCGTCGGCCCCTTGCAATCTATCTCTGCGCCCAGGGAAAGCTTATCCAGGGCCATGGTCATCTTGCCGCCCGGGATTGTCTCGGATGGGAAGTATACCTTCACCAGTAGCTCCATCTTCCCTTGCATGCTTGTGTCGGAGATCGGAGTATAGGATCTGATGATCGCCTCCTTGGTGACGGGATCAGAGACTTTGATCATCAAGTGCTGGCCAATTGGTAGACCCAAGGATTGTTTTTCCTGTTCCAAGTCGAAGACGAATATTCGAGTATCCCAGGACACATTCTTCACCTCTGAAAGCTTGGCCTTGGTCCAGGCCCTGGATTGAAGGAAGACTGGACGTGGCTCGTCAGAACTCGATGCAGAGTTATTCTTTAATCCCTCGAGAGACACCTTGTCCAAGGTACCGATGTGGTAGTCGGGCATTGCCATCTTGGCTGTTTCACTGTGAATAGCAAGAAAGTCTTCCGAGACATCCAGACCGGCTGAGGAAGTAATACTAATTGCTCCTCCGGGGTGACCCTCCAAGAAGTCCGTACCATCATATACTTCCCCGTTGAGCACAAACCATGGTTTCTCGGCGCTGCTATTTGCCTTCAACTCTTGAAGGTCAATCATTCGGTTCACCCCCTCTTTCTTCATACTGATCTCCTTCGTGGGCTCTGGCTCGACAGGGGCTTCACCCTCTACTCGCTCGCCCCAGTTGCCGTTGGTCAAATCTCCGCCTGCTTTCTTGGTCTTCTCCATCCATCCTCCAGCCTTTACTGGATGAGTCGGGTGCTCAAACTTCAGATAGCCACTTTCCTTCGAGATCGTTACTCGGAACCACGGGTTGTTCATCATCCCCAGGACGGACCAGTACATGTCGCGCGGTTGAACAGCCAATGCTTCGTCCATTGCCCTGACGAGCATCGCTCCACTGTCTTCTAGGTCTGCTACTGGAATAACCAGAGACCAGAAAGACCAGCAGAAGCAGGTTTCTCGCTGCCACATGTCGACCTTACCGCCGAATAGTTCACCTTCCCAATCGCGGTATTTATCTTCTGCGTATTCGATGTCGGCGAGTCTCCACGCTGGAACAAAACCATCAGTTAGCCTCTTCGAAGAATGAAGAATGCGAAAGTGCAATTGTACTTCTGCCTTTATCCAGAGACACCTCAACTCTTGTAATTCTTCGGCCACCCCCGGCATATGCATAGCCCTTCGCAGTATAAGTCGGACCAGCCGTAGCAAGATCCAACTCCTCTTCATGCTGAGGATACACCGCCACAGAATTAACATTGAGGTCGTAAATCGCATACCGATCATCAGTCCACCAGTTCTTGTCCTGTGCCGACATTTCTGGCGACACCATAGTTCTGCGCCTGTGTTAGAATCTTTCACGAACCCTTGAGAAAACGACTTACGGTAGCACCCGGTTATCGTTAATGTGATACCAATTATCACTCGGATGATCGGTCAATATCAATCTCTTGAGCCATTTGACACTCCGCCCTCCTATCTGACCAGGCACAACAACCCGCAAAGGACGCCCGTGATCGGGTCGCAGCGGCTCGCCATTCATCTTGTGAGCCAGCATGATTCCCCTGTTGAAATCCATTGCCCAGTTTAATTTGACCGATGTACCATAGTGGCCATTTGGCTGTAAATAATCAGTTTCTCAGTCATGGTGAAAAGAGATGTATATTCTTACCAATCTATCGGCTCCCTCCATGCATACATATTTGGCCCGTCGCATGGGCTTCGCACTGCGCAAGATATCGGCCATCATAGGTCCTGTGAACACGGCGGTTGAGAGTCCCGCTGCACCCCATGAAAACCCTTTCGATTTGCGAACTGTGTTTTGTTCTTTTCGTCGGTTGCCTGCGCAGACGAGAGTGATTGGCGCTGTGATTTGATCGTATTTCTGTAGGATTTCTCTGAAATTCAAGACTATCGGATTTTCGACCAATCTGTTCATGAAGTTAGTCTCCGGAACTTGGCACAAAAAGAATGTGAAATTGGTCACTCACCCTTCAATACTTATTTCCCAATTGGGAATATCCTCGTCGAGAACCTGAGGCACAGGACCGTGGTTCCGGACATAGAATAGCTCGGGGGATGTGAGGAATCCTGTATAAGTTAGCCCAATATCCAGCATATCCAGCTTTGATATGCTCATACCTTCGTTATAAAGAGATGTAAGCGGCGGTTCGACATTGAAGGGATGCACGCCTGTTAGGCGGATAAGTCGAGGGTCGCGAGGAACATGGCTATCGGGTGTGCCTTTGTCGGCCTCTAAGATCGCTGTCGGATGAGTTGATGGGGGTGGAAGAGGGACATTAGGCTCTTCTGGTGTTGGAAGATCATGCCAATTGATCTTTTCCTTCATAAGAAACTTGTCGGTTTCCACGATAGTCTCGGTAATGGTAGCCATGGCCAAGTGCGATGCGTACCACACTCACAAAAAATCTTTATGTTTTGCAAGCACCAGTAACTATAGCTTTCGGACAAATCTAGAATATGAAGGTTATAATTACGCCAGAGCCATTGGGGGCTAGCACGGTATAGAGTAGTGCGGTGTCGGGATAAACGGCGTCCATGTCAAGCGCCATCTAATGCAAGACATCTCCGCGGGGAATGGTAGATTCTTGCCGAAAAAATACATAACCAGTATTAGTAACTAATTAGTCCTAAAATAACCAACTAACTAAGTGTAGTTCATGCCTTATCACTAGACTGACCAGGTGACCAATCGGAGCGGTGTTGATTTTTATCTTGGATGGAGAATCTTTCGATCTCCGCGGAGCTGTCTTATCAAGCCCTATTTGTTTTCGTGATGTATTCGCCTCTTGTGGCACCCTTTGCAAAGCCCATGTCCAGTATAATTCTCTTAAAATGTAATAGAGACCGTATTTCGTAGTGCTGTTCATCACTCATACTCCAATATCCAGTCATGCCGGTTCTTGATGGGCTTCGATACGGCGAACCGGTCGACGGCAGTCCCGGTCCCGGATCCAACGAGAACTCTAGAAAGAAGATTGTAGTAGTCGGTCTGGGCATGGTCGCCATTTCTTTCATGTAGGTCCTCCGGTCCCTGGGCTTTTATCCATGGGCTGACGAAAAAACAGTGAGAAAGTCATCAAACAGGATACAACACGACGATACGATATCCTAGTGATCGGTGAAGAACCACATGTTGCATATAACCGTGTGGGTTTATCTTCATTCTTTGAACATCGCAAGATTGAGGAGCTTTACCTGAATCCCAAAGAATGGGTGAGTGCTGGATGAACTCGAAGGACCCGCCCGATTCTGATATCTCCTAGTATGGATCATTCAAAGAGCGGGCATTCGACCATCATCTCAATACTCGTGTTATCGGAATCAATCCCAGTGGGAAGACCGTCCAAACTTCCACCGGAGATACAATACCTTATGACATCCTCGTCCTCGCGACCGGCTCCGATGCCGTCCTTCCCACACAGACCCCGGGCTATGATGCCAAGGGGATCTTCGTGTACCGCACAATCCAAGATCTCGAGCGTCTGATTGATTTTGCGTCGCAGCATAAAGGTGAAACAGCGGTCACGGTCGGTGGTGGTTTGTTAGGGCTCGAGGCTGCCAAAGCCATGACCGATTTGCAAGACTTTGGCAATGTCAAATTGATTGACCGCAATAAGTGGGTGCTGGCACGTCAACTGGACGCAGATGCGGGTACTCTTGTAACCCGTAAGATCCGTGAGCTTGGGCTTGACGTGTTGCATCAGAAGCGAGTTGCAACTGTTAACACGGATTCCGATAATAATGTGACTGGGATCACTTTTGAGGACGGGGAACAGATTCAGTGTTGTTGTATTTGCTTCGCGGTAAATATTCGCCGTCTTAGCTTGGCTGATACAGGTTGCTTATGCGTTGTGTATAGATCGGTGTCAAGCCGAGAGATGAACTGGGCCATTCCATTGGCATCCAGTCCGCCGAGAGAGGAGGATTTGTGATTGATGAGAGGTTTGCCTTTTCACTTGGGTTCCTTGAGGGAAGCATTTCTGACATAGCCAGCTTGCGAACTTCGATACCCGATATCTATGCCGTGGGCGAGTGCGCCAGTTGGGAGAATCAAACATTCGGTATCATCGCGCCTGGTATCGAGATGGCCGATGTACTGGCCTACAACCTTACCAATCCTGAAAAAGAGCCTAAGAGCTTTACGCGACCGGATCTCAGCACGAAACTGAAGCTCCTTGGTGTCGATGTTGCCTCATTTGGAGACTTCTTTGCCGACAGAGATGGTCCCAAGTTTCTTCCGGGTCGACGACCTTCGATTCCTGGGTCAAGCACAGATGGTCGAGAGAAAGAGCCTGCTGTTAAGGCCTTGACATACAAAGACCCGTTTGGTGGGGTGTATAAGAAGTATCTCTTTACTATGGATGGGAAGTACCTGCTTGGAGGCATGATGATCGGGGATACTCGAGACTACCTGAAATTGAACCAAATGGTCAAAAGTCAGAAAGAGCTGGAGATCCCACCAGGTCAATTCATTCTGGGAGCTCAGAAAGACGGAGAGGAAAATGCAGACGATCTGTGAGAAGCATTCGAGACCTTCACTTAAGCAGCAACTGACCGATTCTACAGTGACGATAGCACTCAAGTCTGCTCCTGTCACAATGTATCCAAGGGTGATGTGGTTGAAAATGTCAAGAACGGCACTTGCAAGACAATGGGCCAGGTCAAGTCCTGTACAAAGGCAGGAACTGGCTGTGGTGGATGCCTCCCATTAGTGCAGTCCATTTTCAACAAGACCATGCTGGAGATGGGTCACGAAGTGTCAAACCATTGTGAGCATCCTATTGAATCAATTCTCTTGAAGACATGTACTGACTTGAGCAGTATGCTCCCATATTCCATATTCGCGTGCCGACCTCTACAACATCGTCGCCATCAAACAGCTCAAGACATTCTCCGAAGTGATGAAAGCTGCCGGGAAGAACCCAGAGTCTCTGGGATGTGAACTCTGCAAGCCCGCCATTGGCTCCATCCTATCTAGCTTGTTCAATCCACACATTATGGATAAAGGGTACAACGACCTTCAAGACACAAACGACAAATTCCTCGCCAACATCCAGAGAAACGGGACATTCTCCGTCGTGCCACGGGTACCCGGCGGAGAGATCACAGCTGACAAGCTCATTGCCATTGGCTCAGTTGCAAAGAAGTACGGATTGTATTGCAAGATCACCGGTGCACAGCGAATCGACATGTTTGGCGCCAAGAAGCAGGATCTTCTGAATATCTGGACGGAGCTCGTCGACGCTGGGATGGAGAGTGGACATGCTTATGCCAAGGCTCTTCGCGCTATCAAGAGCTGTGTCGGCACAACGTGGTGTCGCTTTGGACTCAGTGATAGTGTCGGTATGGCTATTCGTCTTGAGGAGCGGTATAAGAGCGTTCGGGCACCGCATAAATTCAAAGGGGCTGTCTCTGGCTGTGTACGGGAATGTGCCGAGGCACAGAATAAAGAGTAAGCATATTGATTCCTTCTATGGAAGCATCATGCTAATGGTCATCAGCTTTGGTCTCATTGCAACTGAGAAAGGCTTCAATATCTATGTCGGGGGTAACGGAGGCGCTAAACCCCGGCATTCCGAGCTTCTCATAAAGGACGTCCCGCCAGAAATGGTCATACCCATCGTTGACCGCTACTTGATATTCTATATTCGAACTGCGGATAAATTACAACGAACAGCTCGGTGGATTGAAAACCTGCCAGGTGGAATCAATTATCTGAGGGAGGTCATCATTGACGATAAGCTGGGTATTTGTGCCGACATGGAGAGGCAGATGCAGGAGCTAGTTGACAGCTACTTCTGCGAATGGACTGAAACTGTCCGAGATCCTAAGCGACGCAAGACATTCCAGCAGTTCGCCAACACAGACGAAACGGTTGACACTGTGGAAGTCGTCCAAGAACGCTCCCAAAACCGTCCTGCGTACTGGGCCAAAGACTCTGCAAAGGAAGATTTCAAGGGCCACAAGTGGTCGAGTGTCTCATGGCAACCCGTTGTCCGAGCAGACCATTTCTCTGATAAACCCCCACAGGTTTCGTCGGCCAATGTCAAGCGCGGAGATACACAGCTTGCCGTGTTCAAGGTTAAGGGCAAATACTACGCCACGCAGCAGATGTGCCCTCACAAGCGAACATTCGTACTCTCTGACGGTTTGATTGGAGACGATGACGCGGGCAAATATTGGGTCTCTTGTCCTTACCACAAGCGCAACTTCGAGCTCAATGGCGAGCAAGCCGGGCGTTGTTCTAACGATGAGGATATGAACATCGCCACCTTCCCTGTGGAGGAGAGAGAGGATGGTTGGATCTATATCAAGCTTCCTCCTGTTGAAGAGCTGGATTCAGTACTTGGGACTGAGAAGTGGAAGGTTAGGAAAGAAGAAGCTCCGAGTCCATTTCATAAAATGGATAAGAAATACAAGGGGATGAAGGGCAAGAAGATTTCCGATGGCGAAACTGTCTCAAAAGCTGCAGTCCAGCCAGCCAATGGTATTGACTGGTGATCTGAGAGACTAGGAGTTCTGGATGGCGATACTTCAAGTCCATAGTGGAACCATCCTTGAATGTATACCGAATTTACGTTAGCCTACGCCTATGTACTTGCTTGTATCTTATAGTTTGAATATTACACCTTGGGATCCGCTAGATTGTTTCTTTTAGTGAGCTTTGTACAGTGAAGATAGAATGAAAACAGAATGGAAAACGGGCTGCCAAGCGTCCAGAACTGTTACTAGAAGGCTATGGCTCTCTATCACAAGATCTTTTCATGTAATAGGAGCTTCACCACGTTAGAGCAGTCTAATATGAACTAGTCTGGTAAACGCCAAAAAGGACCACAAATATGCTGACTAGACTCAATCCATGAGAAGGGGGAGCTCTGGCAACCTAATTAGGAAGATACCTAGAGCAAATGATGGCATAGGATAAAGAGTACCGAGAGAGGACAATGAATCTGTTTAAACTATTTCCGCGGAGATGAGATCGACACAACTTGTGTCCATCGCCACACGATGGGGGTCCGGCTCTTCTGTTCCTATCTTCAATATTTGGCCGATATCCAATGAGAGGTGGCGTGTTTATCAACAAGCGCCTGATCGTGGAGCATACACTCTCATAGTGGAGAATCCATCCCCGGACATTGTACAAGGAATTGCATGAATTGATCCGCGGAGTTACCCAGAGCTACTCTTATCGTTCAGCATTTCTTGGGAATTGTATGTGAATCGGTTTTCATAGGCCATCGCGATCTCTTATCGCTATCACGTCCACAACATGTTTGTCAGCTTCAGCCTGGCTCACTGCTCCTTTACTGCTGTCGGGTACTGCTGGGGAAAAGAGTGTTCTATCAAATCAGAGTGATTGGATATACTCGCTTTCGTATTGATTTCTCTTGACTAATTTGCCCCGGAATTCCTTGGCGATGCCCTGGCAGGCAATTGATATCTGCGATTGTGGCCCCGTGTGTCATAGTGGAATTGCATTTGATGTATATCTCCGCTGAGCAAACCTTAGCAGGATTGTGCATCTCTATATAGGTGTTTGAGTCTGCCCTTTCGAGAGTCATATTCGGCACATCTCAGTTCCTTTATCTGTCTCGGCAATGGCCGCGAATTTCTTCAAGCTCCTTGTCGTATCACCAGAGCTCAACTCTAGTAACAGGAAGGCAAAGTCGATTCCTGTACTGAATCCATTCGATCGATATGGACGGGTCTTTTTCTTTTCATGGCTAGGGTTTATGGTTGCTTTCCTATCATGGTATGCATTTCCACCACTGGTAAGTCATTGCATTGTAGACTAGTTTATTTTCAGTGAATTAGCAATTAACAATCTCTCTCTCTCTAGATGACCGTCACAATCAAAAAAGACCTGCATATGACGCAGCAAGATGTCGCAAACTCGAACATAGTTGCCCTGCTAGCAACGTATGTGAAACCTCATCCCATCCACCTTGCGAGACGCCATCTAACTATTCTAGGCTACTCGTCCGACTCATTTGTGGGCCCCTCTGTGATCGCTTTGGACCACGACTAGTCTTCGTCGGTCTGCTCCTTTGTGGAGCCATTCCGACTGCTATGGCTGGACTTGTCACGAACCCTAAGGGTCTCATTGCCTTGAGATTTTTCATCGGCATCCTAGGTGGCACTTTTGTGCCGTGTCAGGTGTGGTGCACCGGATTCTTTGACAAGAAGATTGTCGGTACGGCCAATTCGCTGGCAGGTGGTTGGGGCAATTCTGGCGGAGGAATTACTTAGTATGTCTTTACCGGTCAAATACGATGGCTCTGACACCCCGGTTAACACAAGATTATAGCTTCATCATGCCCGCAATCTACAACTCCCTCGTCACTTCTCAAGGCCTCAGTTCGCACAAAGCATGGCGTGTAGCCTACGTTATCCCCTTCATCATCATCACCGCCGTGGCATTGGGCATGCTGTTCTTGTGTGAAGACACTCCCACGGGAAAATGGTCAGAGCGACATCTTTGGGCGCAAGAAAACTCTTCCCCCGCTTCGTTTTCTGACGGCAACATCATTGACATCAATTCCGGCAACGCCTCCGTTGAACATTCACGTTCAACCTCGGTCTACAATGTCGCAGCTGTAGACGTGGAAAAGAAAGGTGTACAGATACCTCCAGTCTTTGATAAAGAGTCATCCGCAACAGGACAAATGGACGTCTTCAAGCCAGACACTGTGGTTGCACCAACTCGCAAGGAAGCCATGCACGTCGCATTGAGCCTATCAACAATGGCAGTTGCGATCCCATATGCCTGCTCCTTCGGCTCCGAACTAGCCGTCAACTCAATACTGGGAACATACTACGCCGCCCAATTCCCGACAATGAGCCAGACAAAGACCGGTCAGTGGGCCGCCATGTTCGGCCTTCTGAATGTGGTTTGTCGACCAGCGGGTGGCTTCTTAGCGGACGTCTTCTACCGCTTCACGGGCACCGTCTGGTCCAAGAAGCTCCTGCTGACATTTTTGGGCATTATCATGGGCGCGTTTCAGCTGGCAATTGGATTTTCAGATCCAACTAGCGAGGCGACTATGTTTGGTCTGATTGCTGGACTGGCATTCTTTTTAGAGGCGTGCAATGGAGTTAACTTTGCTCTTGTTCCTCATGTGCATCCTTATGCCAATGGTATTGTGTCGGGCCTTGTGGGTGGATTGGGTAATCTTGGAGGGATTATTTTTGCCATTATTTTCAGATATAATGGATCCCAGTATGGGAAATCGATGTGGATCATCGGTGTCATTTCAATCGCGGCCAATTTAGCAGTCAGTTGGATTCGTCCTGTCCCAAAGAACCCCGTGGTTCGATCAGGAGAGTAAATACCCAAGGCTTCAAATATCAATGATTCAATGTTCCAACATTTTTGACTCATCATTCTAATTCCTTTTCTGGTTCTCGTCTACCTAGTGATTTCTACTCCTCGGCATCTCGATAGAATCCGGCTTCGGGGTAGCTCATGCCGAGCGCGGGTTAACGCTCCGGCGACGACGAAGGGCATGCAGTAGTCGCATGTAAAACGTTCGTTTCTCCAAAATTTTGCCTCTCCTGACTGTTTCTCTTCGCACTCTTGTGGTTCAGAGATATTGCCTCATTTTAACCCGTCTCTCTTGCCCTGTCCCTATCACCTCCTTACAAAACCGGCGCGCGTAATCGCGAAATCGAGTACAAATTATACCAAGCCTATAAATCACACAATATACAATGACTCCAGTCCGCCGCATTGCCCAGATCGTCCACCTCAAGCCTTCCGCCGTGGCTGCATACAAGGAATGCCACGCCAACGTCTGGCCCGAGGTCCTGCAGCAGATCAAGGACTGTAACATCAAGGATTGTACGAACCACAGCTTTCTTGCGTATGTCTTAACTAATTAGACTAATTGATTCTTTTGAATAAGACAGACTCTATTTTCTTCGACAATGACCGCACCCTATTTGCGACTATGAAGTACGTCGGCACAGACTTCGAGGGGGACATGGAGCGCATGCGGGCGAACCCGAAAGTGAGGGAGTGGTGGGCTATGACCGATGGTATGCAGGTATGTCATATAGGCCATCGTAAGTTCATACTTGAAGAAGCTGACATGTTGAGGTATTAGGAGAGTCCTATCCCGGGTGCTGTGAGCAGTGCTGATGGCCCTGGATGGTGGAAGGTGCTGGATGAGGTGTTCTACAATGAGTAAACCCTTTGACAAATTCCAATAATATTCCTTAGGATAAGGCAGTAAGATTTCCTGTCTCTCTGGTTATAAGGCGATGTCCTAGATTCATGGATATCTGTCTAGACAACTCTCTCGGTTTGTTCAACAATCTCATGTAAAATCTCCATAGCCCAACCCTTAAAGTTCATTGGGGACATCTGATCCCCTTATGACCTGAAAAATTGATCGATTCTCTTTTGTCGATTGTCATGCGAGGCACTTCCAATACCACCTCGGGTGCGGCGGAGATTGGAAAGATGATCTCGACTATCGAGAGCCAGGATTCTCATAGACCATCCGCATAGTACAAAATGGGTGTCTGCAACAGAAATGTCTTGTGTTGGCGGTAAACACTCAGTAGGTGGTGCGGCATTCGCTACCAATTGCATTTGATTATAGGGTTGTCGCTTGGAAGGTGATGTAGAAACAGACCGAAGTGGCTGAATCGATAATGACATAAACCCCGTATTCGACCAGCTCGGTGAGATGAGGACCGGTGGTCGACCATCTCCTGCAGTAATGCCGGGAGCCGTTAAGATATCTTTGGGGTCGAATAATTCGATAAGACAGTGCCACAAAACACGAAGTATAATACCATGAGCGACGATGGCCACGTTTGCCCTTTGGTGGGTCTCGTCGAATAGTAATGGCAAGAGATGTGTGTTGAGAAATGAAGTCGCTCGCTGTCTCATGGAGGCTGTGGACTCGCTCTCGATATGCGTCAATGTAGGCGTACTACTTGAGTCACCATGGCATGCATTTCGATTGCCAGCTTTACCTAAAGCAGGGCTGAACCGCACTCCCTCCAATGATCCGAAATCTTTCTCTCTTAGGTCTGATGTCAGGATAGGCGAAGAACGAGCCCCACCACTTTTTGGGCGTTGTTGGCGACAGATGCCTTCTGCTGTGATACGAGCTCTGCTTAGGTCTGATGCAAATACAGAGTCAAAATGAATGGCTTGAGATGCAAAGTATCTGGCCAAGCAATCAATCTGCAGCATTCCATGGTTTGTGAGTTTCGAGTCGGTTGTGCCGGCCCTGGTGTTCAATGTTAGATGGGATATATAGTGTCGACTCTTCCACCTTACCACGTTTTTTCGACATTATGCACCGTCTCTGCATGACGGATGAGAAAGAGCTTCATTTTCTGGGGTTATTTGCATGATGTATTCAGTCCATCGGATAATAGGAGTCTGGACCAAGCTTTAGGCCTTTGACTTCTCTGACAACGGTCACGTGACACGAACCTCAGTTAAAGAGAGTTGGAAAGCACGTACGGAAATAGTAGTGCATTGTACCGGCATCTTTCAATCTTTCACTGGTCACGCAGATATGTCTCAGCATTGGAGAATGTCGAGGCTAATGAGTGGGTTGAGTATCTACTGCCAAAAATGATCAAATACAAGGTCCTCTGAATCCACACCGCTAGACGTCTGTGTGGCCCCGGGGCCAGTGAGCTACTGGGTATATGTAGCAGGCATCATCATGGGTGGGCCACGATCTACAGATTCCCGTCTACAATGCACGATTTCCAGAAAAGTATGAGAATGCGCTTGAGGGAACGATGAGATTTCATGGACATTGGGGAGCAGTTAGAACTGAAGAAATGCCTTGAATGATACACCGAACTAATTGCTCCAGAAAAACCCCTTGAACGTAACAGTGGTATAAGCCATGATCCATCAAATCTACATCACATTAGAAAAAAGAAACGCCGACTGGCAAAAGCCGATTCCCTCATTGAATTTTGATGGAACTTTTTGAGCCGGTTCAACCGACCGATCACCCCGTCAAAAAAGAACGACTCGCTTAAGCAGCAAGCTCGCGGATCTTCTCCTGGACGCGGGCCTTCTTCTCGGCGTGGGAGAGCTTGTTGACCTTGTACTTCTTGGACTCGGCCTTCCACTCTTCCTTGGACTTCTTGGGGCCAGCCTCCTCATCCTTCTTGAAGGGATCCTCACGGATGGCCTTGTGGGCCTCGAGGTAGAGCTCCTCGAGGTCACCAGCATCGATCTCCTCCTCGATGTACTTGGCGAACTGGGACTTGTAGCGCTCCTCATCCTCATCGGCGAGGGTCTCCATGTACTCAGAGACGTGGCCACCGACGATGTAGCCGCGCAGAGTCTCGGCATCCAGCTCCTCGGACTCAATGTCGTAACCGGGGAAGCGGCGCTCGGAGTGGGGAATGAAGACACCACCGTCGGAGGCACCCTTCATGGCGGCGAAGACACGGTGACCGGTGGAGGTACGGACGAGACCGACATCAAGGAAGGCTTTGAAGGGGCGGCGCTCGCCCTCCTCGGTCTCGACGGCCTCGACGAGGTTGTACTCGCCAGTGGCCTCCTCGACACCCTGGAACTGCTCAGCCAGGCCGAGCTTGGAGAGGGCACGGCGGGCAAGGAGCAGACCGGTGGCGTAGGCAGCGGCCCAGTTGGTCAGACCCTGGGTGATGCCGTACTTCTTCAGCTCGTGGGCGTAGGCAGAGGCGAGGATCTTGTCACCGGAGATCTCGGAGTAGACGATCTGGGTGATGATGTCGCGGTTGGTGAAGCGAACGACCATGCGGTACTTGGGCTTATTGTACTTGTTCTTGGCCTGGGTGATCAGGCGCTTGCGAGCGTAGTAGTCGGTCTTACCCTCGCGACGACGGCGGTACTTAGTCTGGTAGCGACTGTGAGAAAGTTAGTACAAGCGCCATGAATTTTTATTTTATATTCCCCCTATGAAGGGGGACAAGGAGTAATTTCTTACCTGAAGTACGCATCGCTCTTGACGTTCTTGGTGAAAGGCTGTACAAGAAGATCACGAGTCAGCAATTAGCGCTTCAGAAATTTCTCCGAAGCATCTTGCAGGGACCCGGCTCCGCTCGAGGCAGAGGACAAGAATGCGAGGAGCAGAATGGATATTTTTCAGCCATTAACAACTAGACTCACCATTTTGACGGTCGTCGGTGCTGAAGCCTGGGCGTGATGGGAAAAGAAGTGGAAGAAAAATTCGGGCGCCGACTTTGTGGGGAGATTCGCTTAGCGGGCCTGCATCCGCAGCATGAAAAGTGCGGTTGGCGACGAGCGGCGACGACCACCCAATTTTAAACGGCTTAAGGACAACTCGGAAATTTACCCAACTGCATACTCTGTAGTGCACGATAATTGCATCTAATTTAATAGGAATCATCCATGCCATACTCCATAGTATTTTCTCATTCGCTCTAGTATACTCCGTATTCAATGCTAATCAAATCCTGAGAAACTCTAGAAAGGTTGGCACTTGTAGTATCTCCTCACAGTCGTGCTTTGTCCTCACCCTCAAGCAATTCAAGTCCAGTGATCTCCTCTAGCTCTTTGACTGCATCTTGGATTCTTCCGAGAGTGACCTTGACAGTGTGCAACCCAGCTTTCTTCCCCGCCTTCAAGTTTTCTCCGATATCGTCGAAGAAGACGATGTCAGAAGGCCGGACCGTACCTAGTCCACGTTGCTTAGCCAGAGCTTTCATTTCCTGGATAGCAACCTCATAGATCTTCGGGTCAGGCTTGCGCAGCCCCGTGTGTGCAGACGAGATAAAGAAGTCGAACTGCGACTTGACCCCGGATGCATCATTGTTGTATGGATGCCCATCCGGGAACTTGACAGTATTTGACAGGGCGCCAATAATGTACTTGCCCGATGCTTTCAACTTCTTTAGAGCTGGGTACATGTATGGGTCGGCCGTACGAGATATCCTCATCATCTCCCAGAAGAGCCACTCCGCGTCGACTGTCGGGAGTGGGGGGATCGGCGCATCATCGCCGAGGCCCTTCTTCTTCCGTAGCTGTTCGTGGAACTGTTTCCATAGCATTGGATTGGATAGATCCCTATTAAAGCCTGCGAAGAAATCGGCATCGATCGAGATCTCGCCTCGTTCGAGCTTATGCCAGCTGCCATCAGGCTTTGTCTTGGAGATGCTGAAATTCACCCAGCCAGGTGGAATTTTCTGAGAAACCTCATAATCAAGGATGGCCTGAAACGGCGATACAACCTTTAAGAGGGTCAGCAAGGTTATCCGAGGCAATGATCCTGGGGTTGACTTACACACACGCCGCCAATATCGAAAAGGAGGCCCACCGGCCGTTTGATTTCTGTCATGTTGAATAATATTCAAGCCAGATTGGTTCTTGCAGACGGGTGCACCCATATGGCTAGGGGATCTGGTAACTAATTAAGTGAAGCGCTAAGTCATCACGCTGTTGCGGAGAAGTAGATGGTTTTAAGGCGATCTGGAATTGCCGAGGTCCTGGGTCGTTCGAGACCGAGGAACGGTCTTTGACCACCCAAAGTTGGAACTTAATGACGGGTTTTTGTAAGTACACCAAACACCAGCCCTCCTCAATGATGAGCAAAATACCCGAACTTGAATTACTTTAGAATGAAGACGTTTGTCCGATCGCCATCACCAACGCCGAAGCGGAGTACATGTGACTGCTTATCGATAAGCGCGATAAAGACGCGTTTTTGGCAACACGAGGCGCCGTCTTTCGTTGCTGCATCGCCGCGATGGACTCGACTCGAACAATATCGGAATTGAAGTCGGCATTTGTCCGAAACCAGGTCAGGATTCTCTCCGAAAGCCTCGAGCTCCCGGACGACTGGCGGAATTATGCAGTGGAGACAGAGAAGGGCGACCTGGGCGAGAAGGTGATTGAAGACGTGCTGCACAAAGGCGTGTTCCCTATTTTGCTGCGATACGAGCCTCTTTTACGGCACTAATCTGCTTTGTGAAGCGCCCATTGGAGACGTTAGAGGCTAACTCATCATCAGTGAATGCGGCTGCGAAACAACATAACCGCGTCGTCTACTCCTCGCAAGCAATCCACCATGTGGCCTATCAGATCGCTAGTCTCTATTGGTCCTCCGTCAATCAAGAAACTCAATCTCGTGCAGCATTTACAAATGGCGTGGAAAAGACAGCAGATCTGTCCAGGCATATGTAAGATTTGACTCGACAGCATAATTCATCTCAGATCCTCATCGACATGCTTAGGAACATCACCAACCTGCCGTTGGAAATCGAGTCTCGGGGTGCAAGTGACGAAGAGGCTGCAAGGTCGGTCTGCTCGAGGATCTCTGGATTTTTTGATTTTTCATGTTTTGTGTTTTTCGTTCCCTTGGAGTTCCACCTGGCTAACAACCGTAACACAGATACCAACAGCTGCGAGAGCGACTGGCTAGTCTGGACCAGCTACGCCAGCAACGACAACGGCGTCTGGACCAATTACGGCATCTACAAAGACTCGTCGAACCGTTCAAGGATCCTCAAAAGGACATCCAGCCCAATCTCGTCACACGAGATGGAGAACTGGTCCAGGAATTGGAAAAGATGCGCATGCTTGTGGCGCGAGTAGCGGGGAGGATTGCACAACAGAAGAGAAGCAGCAGCCTCCAGGGAGACCAGGAGTACTTGCTGCCCGGGTCGGACCGAAGATTGGAGGCCTTACTGGACAAGGAGGTATGACTTAACGACAATTCTTATTTATTTTGAACCTTCTTACATGCATGATTTCAAATGACCCTGGTCCATGCAATACAATTCCCCACCTGGCGGCGTAGCCCTGGTACCCTATACTTCATCGCATCTTGCCATAGTACGTACTTTAAGTATATCCATCTACGCCAGGCTGCATGCGACCATAGAATCTCCAATGGATCCAGGCCTTGACAACTAGGAATAAAGAAAAGGCAAGTACCCGGGTTCCCGGTAATCATTGCAGAGAGATAGTTGCAGCAGGCGCATTTCAGAGAAAGTTTGGCGGTTTCCAATTGGCATCCGTCATCTATTACACCTACACCCGAACTCCCGAGCTTAGTTGGGAAGGTTCAGTGGAGGGAAGTCGGGAACGGCAATGGTTGGGTACCTTGAGCGTGTGCTATTTCCGGCTCATTCCTACATCCGCCTCAACGGTCTGTGATGAGTACGCTCAACAGGATGAAGAGGTTGGTTGGACTGGAGAGCAGTAACCGACTCAGCGAGAAGACGGTGAAAGACCAGGCTAACCCGATTTGGAACGGCGGCCCGGACCACCACAACAGCGACACCGCGACGTCGACATTCGACTACAACGACCATCCTGCGATTGACCCCGATTTCCAATTCATCGCCGAGCGCGCCGCCATCATCGAGGGCGCCACTCCTACCTCCCCTTCCAAGGCACCTTTTGCACGTGGGCACCGCCGTCGTTCCACCCACGTTACTCGCCGTGACCTTGAGAAGTTTCAAAAGGAGGTCCTGGGCGTTGAAAACCACGCCTCCTGGTACGACGAGGAAAGCGGCACCTCGCGTATCAACCCCAACGACCCTCAGCTTGAGGAACTCAATCGTGCCTTTGCTCTGGCGGATATGTCCATGAACAGCGGTGCCGCGTCCAACAACGGTTCCAACAACGGCGTGTATTCGGGCTTTGACACACCCGTCCGTCTCGATTCTGCCTCCCCCAGCCCCATTGTAGGCAGCATGTCTCGGCAGTCCATGTCTCCCGCGCTTCCGCACCCGACCGCCCAAGTTAACGGTGGTGGGATTGGGCCAGCTCTCGGTGCCGGCATGCCCTTGAATGCGGGGCATCAGATGGATCTCCGCCATCTCTATGACATGGTGCTGGAGCTGGCCGATGTTCTTAAAAATAACCGGGAAGTCACCAAGAATATCGTCACGAGTGCGGAGGAGATTATGAAGCACGGCTCTTCGGAAGGTGCCAGTCCAGCGGCGCAGCAGGTCAACGGGGAAATTTCCGGTATGTCTCTTCTATATCTTCCCTCGACTCACCGGGCTTTATTTCTAATATTCCTTACCCCCCAGCGGCCCGCATCTCTGAGCTCGAACGTGCCCTTGCCAAGGAGAAGCGACTGACCGAAAGCCTTAGACGTGAGCAGCTGGAGAACACCAAATTGATCGGCGAATATGAGTCCAGCGTCGGCACGATGGTGGAGCAGATCCGCAACTACTGCCAGAACAACAACATGCATTTCCTCTACCAGAAAACCCACTATAACAACCTCCTGCAGGCCGAACGGGACGCCCACCTAGAGAGCCGACTAGACCGTGATTACTGGCATGCGCAAACAATGAAATGTGCCGAGATGATCCGCACTGCTCACCGACTCCGGTCAGAAGAGGAGGAGCTACCGGTCCGCATTATAATGGGGCTGCAGAACGAAGTCCGCGCATACCGCAATGCCCTTGGGATGGAGGCCGAGAAACCCGAGGAGGAGTACGGCTGGGAGGTTCTCAAGGATATCCCTATGGCAGAATGAAGGGGACGAAAACTAGGGTCCGGATTCATGGCGTGATGACTATTTTCTTTTTTCTTTTTGTCTTTCTTCGTTTGCATAAAAGGGCGGGCGTTATGTGCTTTGTTTCCTCGGTTTTTTATACTCGGAGGCGTTTCACAGTGGGCAGAATAGGGTACTTTGCCTGCCCCCCGCAGATACCCTTGTGTTACATACAATAGGGTCTATTAGGTATGGATCTACCCACTCGGTGAAGAATGGACTATACATAATGTGGCTAGATACACTTCTATACCTAAACTACCCTACATAACTACATAGCTACAATACTTGCCCCATTTGTACTCTTGTATTCACGCTAGACACAGCCTAAACCACCCTAACGGAACCTTGGAAGGCGCTAGCTAGTACGAAGTACCATTCATAGGCTCTCCCACCTCCAATTCGGCTAAACAAAATTGAGTTGTCTTCACGCGACTGGATACCAAGCTGCTCTTGTTTTACGCCACCGCACACGGAGTGACCCCTCCTATCCAATAATCCAATAATAATCCACTGCTTGGATCTTTTCCCCATAAATCAGTGGGAATGTACATATGTTACCTCACGTGAGCAACCGGTACAGGTATTATGTCACTGTCAATGCTTAATCTTCCACATCCGGTCGCTCCTAGTCTTTTTACTTTTTGCCCCTAATCCTTTGGTTGATAACCTTTGAGCCTATATCCTGGCAACATGTCCACTGTCATTCAACACTTGATGGTGAGATTCTGTCACCTGTAACGAAGTACCTGGGCACCTCCCAACTCAACTTCGGAACCTCCCACGGTCGCATTTCTCCCCCGGATTTCCAAGCCGCCGCATTCCCTCATGTGCCCTAAGAAGCTCGCTGGAATTGATTTATGACCCCCAGACCGATATCGTTCGCCAAAAGAAGGGGGTTCAGGACAATTATGCATCATTCGATCTGAGGTCTACTCTATCATTCCACCCTAAGAACACCAGGCCCATTCCACCGGTCATCATTCGCCTAGGCCGACTCGGGCTCCTTCAACTTTTGGAAACTGAAGTGCGGAATTATTCAAGATGGAGGACGTTCAGACTGTTGATGTGAGCTGGCTTCATCATTCGCAGAAAGGTCAGTGCCCTGTTTGTGCGAGTGGGCCCTCGGCGAGTCGAGTCATCCGGGGCGCATTCAACGGTCGCAGTAGTCTCTAACACTATCCTTTAGATCACCTCCAGCGCACAAAATCAGTGAATTCGGCGACCAGCGAAAGGTCTGGCGCGGAGAAAGAAGCCAAGACTACTTCATCCAAGTCGCATCGGAGATCCCGTTCGAGTAGCAGCCCGGCACGCCCATCGTCAAGTCCTCTGGAGCCGAAGAAGGAAACCCAAAATGATCTGGGTAAGGTAGAAGAGGAGGCAGAACCGAATGAGAATAAAGCCGCGGGGGAGAAACCTCCATCAACCCCGTCGCCGGCCACACAGCGGAGCACACCCAGGGCCATTGGCGGTCGGAGGAATTCCTGGATCTCGAGTCTGAGCTCCAAGTTCTCGTCTGGCTCTACGCCCCCATCGCAGCCCAATCTGAAAGGGAGTCCAGCCAGTCCTAAAGCGACCTCTCCTCTTGATGCTCACAACCCTTTCGGCGCCGCATATTCCCCGAAAGACAAGGAAGAAGAAAAGAAGGACGAGTCCAATCCGTTCACTTCCTCCTCACCGAAAGGCCCCTCGTTTCTCCATAATGCATTGCGCAAGTTCTCCTCAAACTCCAGCGGGCTGCCCAAGATCCCTCCCAACGGCGCGATATGTCCGCGCCGCGTGATGAACCTTGACCCAGATCGAGACAGATGCAAGATTGCTGAGCTCAATCAGGCGAAGCTTCACCGTGTTGCGTTTTGCGTGGATGTTGAGATCGCAGGTGTTTCTCATCGTGACAACGATGAGGATGCGCCCCCAACCTGCCAGCTCCGACAGCCTCTCTCTGAGTCCAATCGCTCCAAGTCGAATAAGATGGAAGCGAAGGCGGATACTAAAGCGGTCGCCCAGTGTAAAGAGAATGAGGAAGCCGAAGCGTTGAAAAATCCACAGGCCTCAGTGGTCGAGAAAGAATCTCCGGCTCCGCCTTCTGCTCCTTGTCCTCCTCTTGCTCATGTCCAAAGGAATGGTACCACCCAGGATGCACAGTCTACTCCCGCACCTGTTTCTGTTCCTGTGGCAACTACCGCTGACTCGAAACTTGCGGAGTCAAAGCCTAATGGCGAAACCAAGGAGCCCAGCAGAAAGCATGAGAAAAAGAAGCGCTCGGAGGAAGAAAGAAAGGAGCGAAAGGAACGTAAGCGGAGACAAGCTGTGGCAAACGGCTCTATCCCACTGCAGCTGGATGCAGAGAATGATGACGACGATGGCCAAGCACCAGCGGCGGGTGTCCGGCTCTCCAAGACGCAGAGCCATCCCACTACGGACCCAGTGCGAATATACCGTCGGTGCTGTCAACTGCGGGAAACGCCAGTTCTTAAGAGAGTGGTTGATGAGATCTCTTCGCCATCTTCGACGCTGGCTGAGTCTCCCGGCACTGTCGCTGCTTTGGATCTTAGCAACTTCCCTATGACCCCGCAAGACATTGCAACCTTCAGCGACTGGCTCGCTATCGTTCCCGTCCGGAAACTCATCCTTGAGAATTGTGCTCTTACAGATGACTCTGTGCGAGCCATTCTTGCCGGTCTTCTCTCAACGAAGACTGTGGAGCAGATGCGTTATCGGCGGAGGCGAAACCGCAGTTCGGGTTCCCCGGATATGAAGGACGAGAGATGGGGCGTTGTGGAGAAACTTTCCCTCAAAGACAACCCCAAAATTGGTCGGGAAGGTTGGCGTCATATTGGTCTTTTCATCCACCTGTCCAGGTCTCTCAGGGCTATTGACCTGTCGGGCATTCCTTTCCCCAAGTACAAGACTCCGACGGATGGCTCCACGGGATCGAATCAGTCACAGCCACCTCCGGATGTCTGCAGCATCTTTGCGAATGCATTGGCTGAGCGTTTCTATAGTGATCACCTTGAAGAACTGCTGTTGAGTGAGTGCAAGCCCTCAGCTGGCCAAGTCAAGATGATTTGCGAGGCCTCTATCAAAATGGGATTACGGAGACTGGGTTTCGCAAACAACGACCTGTCCAGAGAGGGGTTCGAGCATGTGGTGGAGTACTTTAAGGCTGGCTCATGCGAGGGCTTAGATCTGGGAGGAAACCCCATTAAGGAACACCTCCATCTCCTCGCCGATGCTATTGAGCCTGAACAACCGTTCTACGCGCTCAGTCTGGCCGATTGCGCTTTGAATCCCACCGTGATCTGTGGTCTGCTCCAGGCTCTCACCCGACTTCACAACCTCCGTTTCATTGATGTCTCTCACAACCCTGAGCTGTTCTCGGTCCAGCCTAACGCCCTTGGCGCCTTCCGGCGCTTCTTGCCCAAGATGCCATCTCTTAAGCGTATTCACCTTGCCGATGTTGATCTGTCGCCGGATCACATCATTGGATTGGCTGAGGTCCTGCCAGAGTGTCCTAGCCTGTGCCACCTGAACATACTCGAGAACCCTCAAATCGTCCGCCTGGCATCTGCCGTGAACCCAGTTGTCCAGGAAGAGGCATGTGCTGTCTACGCCTCCATGATGGCCGCCGTTCGTGTCTCGAGAACTATAATTGCAGTCGATATTGAAGTTCCGACCACAGAGAACAACGAAGTTGTGAAGGCCTTGGCACGCCAGATTGTTGCATATTCGCTTCGGAATCTTGAGGGCGGTGCCATTGCAGAAGGGCTCTCTGAAAACAGCGTATCCCTAGGGTCAAAGGACGTTCCTGTGCCGGAGATCCTACAACACATCGTTGGAGTCAACGGCCCTGTTGAGGAACCTTGCGGTGAGGATGAGGACGAGTTAACTCCAGACGAAGACTATGTTATTGGAGGTACAGGTGTGGTCAAGGCATTGGGTGTCTGCCTCGGAAACCTGGATCATCACCATGCGCTCGACGCTCTCGCAGACCAATCTGCAGCTCCCAGCGGTACCACAACTCCCAGGCGCCGGAAGTCCCGCGGCATTGTAACAAAGCGGCCTCGCGACATGTCCAAAAATCTACTCGAATCAGCACGCAACATTCGTGTGCGGATTCAGTCAGCACTCATTCGTGAGGACCGAGCTGGTAACGATGCGAACTACCGTCGCCTCCAGTTCCTGGATTATACTCTGGCTAAGATGATCCAGCGCTTTGAGGACGAGTATCCCGAGACTCGTCTTCCTCAAGCCGCTCCTTCAGCCGTGGTTCCCGACTCAAATTCACAAAATTCCGGCGAAGATGCAGAAGGAACAGGTGCTGCTGGCAACCTGAACAGCAGCATGCTCGATGAAAACGCCATCGACGACGAAGAAACCGACCAATACGCTATCCATCTCTCCCGAACTAGCTCGATGACATCCCTGCACGCCCGTGCCATGACATCCGAAGAAGGTCACGTCCACCGCCTGGGGCAGAACCTGCGCCGTGATTTCCTCAATCCACCGTCGGGGCATGATAACAGCACCGAGGACGACGAGTCACACGTCGCAGCCCTGCGTGAGAAGCTGGAGCGTCTGCATGAAGAGCAGTATGAGTCACTTCTCGATAGCGCTCGGGCAGAACAAGCATTTGAGAAGCTCGGCAATACCGTCGATGAGCTCTGGGCAGTCCAGCGCCAAGACACCGAAGCATTCGAAAGGTTCAAGCAGTCTCAAATTGCGGCGCAGATCAACAGTGGCCTGCGCCCTGCCGGCGGCTCCAAGAAGGATGCCACCACATCTGAGGGCAAGTCGCCTCCATCTTAGCTCGTCCTCTGTTTATATCTTAGCCTCATATTCTTATGCCATTGCCTGTTTTTCAAGCGCTGCTTTTGTTGTACATACTCCCCTATCTACGCCCTGTTCTGCCTTGGCATCATCCCTTTCTCCTCTCGTCTACACGTCTGATGGAACATTTTTTAATCTTGTACATAACCATCTCTACTACTCATCCATGAATTATATGTACCAAGTCGTCCCCTTCTAGCGGGGCTCTTTCTCACCTGCTCGCCACCGCTTTTTCTCAAGGAGGGGCTTCATGCATGCGGCAAATCATCTGGAAATACCTTACATGGAGCAAACTCAAACATGCATCCCAACCTCGTCAAGCTACTAATTACGGTGAGTCCTAGGTGATCCTAGGTATCAATTTTGACTGTGTGCACAAAATTTAGCCGACCTCGAGCCCTGCAGCTGCAGCGCGTCCAGGTGGAGTATAAGTAGCAAGCTCCCAGACCGTTCTTGATGCTGTCCCTGGGAATTACCTGTCCTCCAAGCACATCCAAGAGGCCCTTGTCTTCACCCTATCAGCAGACGGGAAACACATACAAGCTCTACCGCGTGACTCGAAACAATGGCAGAGGGAAGAATCCAAAAAGAGCTTACCAGCGTCATCCGGTATTTACTTACTGCCCAAGACCATCCATTCCAACGGTCAAGGAAGTCATTGCTGACACAAAGCAAAGCAATCCCCCGAATGAGTATTCCGTTAGCTCGGATAAAGACCCGGTAAGCCAGTCCCTAGCACTATGGCCTACAAAGAGTATAAATTGACCGTCATCCAGTTTCGATGGAGAGTAATCATGCAGGGACCTGTATGTGATGGATTCATCCTGATATGCTTCATGGGGAGCATAATCCAGCTCAATAAACTAATGCTCGACAGGCCCAAACTCCCTATGAAGGCCGCAAACTAGAGTTATCAGTCCACTTCCCCGAGGCATACCCATTCGATGCACCAAAAGTGACATTTACCAGCCGCGTCTACCACTTGAATGTCGACGCAAATGGCGAAATACGTTTGAAGACTCTCCAAGACAAGTGGGCTCCGAACATGAACATGCATGAATGTATCGCTCTCCTGTATTGTGAGATGATCTGTTCAGCAAAGCTAATGGAAATACAGCTCTTCTTTCTATTTACAAGCTGCTCATTGAGCCCAACTCCGATTACCCCGCCGATCCAGAGGTTTTTCAGCTTTGGAAGAACGATCGTGATGCATACAACCGCAAAGCGATGCATACAATCCAGTGATATGGTTGAGATATGATGATGGATGAGTTTCGAGGTCAGGGATTGGCGAGTTCGAGGATGAATCTGACAAGACGGAGCTAAATCCTGACAATGTTGAGCAGAGTGAGCAAGCAGTGGGAATGAGTCTGTGAATAGTGGTTAGAAATGACAAAATATAACTCCCTAGGTGGTTACGTGTGTAGTGTAGCAAGTAGAAAGTAGTGTCACACCTCGGCCCAACTTCCCCAGGATCCTGGGGTTATCACATGTTAGCTCCGTCATCCGATTCCTCCACACCTCTATCTCTATCTCTCTCGCTCTCTCTATCTCTTTGCTCGTCATCAGTGATTTACACTCTTTCGCAGTTTATGGTCATGTCAGTCCCCGACTCTGGCTGATCCATCGAGTCGCTATGGCCGCCCAGTCCAAGCTGTTACCACCCGACCGTTCCATCAAGCAGATCCTCTCCAGTCTCACCTCCCTCTACCTCAAACACCGCACCCGCATCTCACGCGCCGTTTATCTCGCCCTTTTTGCAGCACTCGCGAAACGAATCCATAATGCTATCTCCGAGCAGAAGGCTGCCTCACAGCAGGTAGAGCTGCACCGACGGCCCGGCACCAGCAGTCTCGGTGATGATGAACAACCGCGGAGGAAGCGGGTGGAGATCAACCGGGAGTTCTTCACAAACCTGCTGCGCCTGCTCAAGATCGTGATTCCTGGATGGCGCAGCAAGGAGCTGAGGCTCCTGGTGAGCCACAGCGTCTTCCTGGTGCTACGGACATTGCTGAGTCTGTACGTAGCCGAGCTGGATGGGCGGTTGGTGAGCAACCTGGTGCGAGGGAAAGGGAAGGATTTCTTGCTTGGTCTTGTTTGGTGGATGATCGTTGCCGTTCCTGCAACATTTACAAACTCCATGGTAAGCTTGTGTTGAGTTGCCCAGAGAAGACGCGACCGTGGAGAAGCTCGTGGCTAACTGAATTGTCGCGTCCTTAGCTCTCATATCACCAGTGCAAGCTCGCCTTGAGTTATCGGAAGCGTTTGACGGATTATATACACGACAAATACCTCTCCAACATGACCTTCTACGCCATCTCCGCCCTGGATGATCGGATCAAGAACCCGGACCAGCTTGTCACGGTTGACGTATCGCGCTTCTCGGACAGCTTAGCCGAGCTCTACTCCAACCTTGCTAAACCCATACTCGACATGTGCATCTACAACTACTCGCTTTCTAAGAATGTCGGGGGCGAGGGTTTGTTCATCATGAGTCTGCTGGTGCAATTGTCAGCCAACGTGATGCGCATGCTCACTCCGCCATTTGGTAAGTATGTCGCTGACGAGGCCCGCCTCGAGGGCGAATTCCGATTCTTGCACTCGCGTCTTATCGACTATAGTGAAGAAGTCGCCCTTTACCATGGGCATGAGGCCGAGAAAGACACTTTGGACAAGGGCTACTTCACCCTCATTAAGCACGTGAATCGCATTCTGCGCCGGCGTCTGTACCACGGATTCATGGAGGATTTTGTCATTAAATACTTCTGGGGCGCTTTGGGTTTGGTCCTGTGCAGCGTGCCCGTATTTTTCAAGATTCCTGGCCAAGTCACCCATACCATGGGCGATCGTACCGAAAGTGAGTTTCATTGCCCATATCAGTATACGCCAACTAACTCGGGATAGACTTCGTCACAAACCGACGAATGTTGCTGTCGTCATCGGATGCCTTTGGCCGTCTGATGTTCTCCTACAAGGAGATCTCTGAGCTGGCCGGTTTCACTGCCCGTGTCTCGTCGTTACTGGAGGTAATGGATGACTTGGCGGCCGGGAAATTCGAGAAGAAGCTGGTCTCTTCTGCATCCACCGCGGAGAATGCAGCAGTCCTCTCTGGTCGAGGCAAGGTCATCGAAAGCGATTGCATCGAATTCACCGATGTCCCGATCGTCTCGCCCAACGGAGATGTCTTGGTGCGGAAGCTGTCTTTCACCATCTATCCTGGCGACCATCTCTTGATTGTCGGACCTAATGGATGCGGTAAGTCATCGTTGTTCCGCATTTTAGGCGGGCTCTGGCCCGTGTACGGCGGCACGGTCAAAAAACCGTCATTTGAAGACATTTTCTACATTCCCCAGCGGCCATACCTATCACGTGGCACGCTCCGACAGCAGGTCATTTACCCGGACGGTGTGCGTGAAATGCGCGCCAAGGGCGTGACCGATGATGACTTGTACGAGGTTCTTTCCGTAGTCGAGATTGCGTCTGTCGTTGACCGACCCGGTGGCTGGGACGCCGAGGAGGAGTGGCGTGACGTGCTGTCGGGGGGCCTACAGCAGCGCATCGCGATGGCCCGTCTGTTTTACCATCGTCCCAAGTTCGCCATTCTGGACGAATGTACTTCCTCGGTGACGCTGGAAATTGAGAAGGTGATGTACGAAACGGCCAAGAAGCTGGGTATCACCCTGATGACGGTCTCGCACCGTCGCAGTCTCTGGAAATACCACCAGAAGATTCTGCAGTTCGACGGCCAAGGAAGCTATATCTTTACCGGGCTCGACTGGGAGCGTCGGCTGAAATTGGAAGAGTACGGACATCCTCCAGCCATTATCGAACTTATGCTAACCCTTATCTCTCATGATAGTGAGAAAGACGAGCTTGAACTGCAACTTCGAACAATTCCCGAGTTACAGAGGAGGATCACTGAGCTTACCTCGACCTAGATAATTTCATTGTACAATGTGCACAATGTTAAATGCATTCCATGTGCCTGTTCGACCCCATTTTTTATTTCCCGTGGCCCAGCCAATTAAGAGTGGTCCTCGGCCTCGGATATCAGTTGGCTCTACTTTATCGGCTTTTCGGGGCCAGAGTGGCTTGGCGCCCAATCATATGTCACGTATTTGGCTGTGGAGCCGATCGTGGCCCCGATTTTCGGCACGTCCTTTCCCTTTCTCCCCTTTCACGACGTAAAAGGTACCGACAGACCCACTATGATATCGTCGTTGCTTCGCTACGTCATAAACCTGGTTCTTGTTCTTGTTCTTGTTCTTGGTTTGCCACAGCCAAGTGTCTCTTATCTTGGTTGATTCGTCTATTGGGCTTTCAATCATCTACCTTACACCTATCTTTCTATCCACGGTTTTTCTGTATCTCTACGCTCCCCTGTATACTTCATAATGACGAACGCCAACGTGAAACCCACGAACCCTGCTACGCCTCAAAAGAGAAAGATTGTCATCTTCTCCGGTATGCTATCCCTATCCATATCCCATACCGGCAATCGAATGCCAAGACTAACTCCACAATAGACTTCGATGGCACCATTTTCATGGAAGATACAGGCCACATCCTCGTCGGCGCCCACGGCTGCGGCGAGGAGGGTCTGGCCTTACTAGAAGCACAGATAAAGAGCGGCGAGCGGACCTACCGTGAAGCCTCCGAGGACATGTGGAGATCCCTCCATGTCCCCTTCGAGGATGGCTTCATGGTTATGCAAGAGTCTCTTTCAATGGACCCCGGTTTCCAGGAATTCCACCAGTACTGCCAGGCCAACGGCTTCCCATTCAATGTCATCAGTGCTGGCCTGAAGCCCATCCTGAAGCGGACCCTGGATGTATTCTTGGGCGAGCAACAGGTACATTTCCATGCGCATTACAAGCGGAAACACAAAAACTAATATTCAACCAGGCCTCCACCATCAACATCGTCGCCAACGACGCCACCATCAGCGTAGACGGCTCCGAATGGAAACCCATCTGGCGCCACGACACCGATACCGGGCACGACAAGGCCCTCTCTGTCGATGAAGCCCGCGCCGCAGCCCAAGCTGAATGCGACCCCGACGAGATGCCCTTAATAATATTCATCGGCGACGGCATCTCAGACCTAGCAGCCGCCAGCCACGCCGACGTGCTCTTCGCGCGCCGTGGTCTCCGTCTCGAAGAGCACTGCATCGAGCACAAGATCCCTTATATACCCTATGACACCTTCTCCGACATCAAGCGCGAGATTGAGAAAATCTCTGCCGAGGACCAGAAGAAGACAGGTGGTGTGGGTAAGCCGGTGCGGTATAACCCACGCGCGAACCTGTGGAGACGCATTTCGTCCAACCAGGCTGTTCCGACGCTTATGGCGGCTGCCACGCCTTCTAATGAGGAGAAGATGTTCCTTTGGCCTGAGACTTTCTCGGATTATAAGCCTCAGACTGTTGAAGGTTGAGCCTGAGACTGCTTAGGCCTTATTTTTCAACTTACTTTCGTGACTTACTCAGCGTGACGCGAGATTTTTCCGCAATTATTATTGTGATACAGCATAGATTGGTGCTGGATTGTTATATCACGGTCATGATTTTGCGGGCTCATGTTCTTTCTACTTTATTTCATGATCTGGCCTTGCAGAAGTACAGTCTTAAATTGTCCGTGGTAGATGTTATTAATGTGAGCACACGAGGTGAATAGTGACAATCCCAAGCAAAAGCTACCTACCCAGGAAACGAAAAATAATGTCCGTTCACTGAGAGCAGATTATACTCCGTAACTTTTCCTGATTTGAGTAATCATTGCTCAATACGCACAACATGCATCATCAGGTGCTTAGATGTAACGGCTCCTACCTACAGCGTACTCAGAGAACCGATAGTTAAAAGTTATGACATTACTAATTCAGGACGTATTCATAAGTTAAGGACTAAAATCACGCAGTCGGGCTAGTGGTGCAGATGATGAAAAGAAAGACGACCTACAACACAGTGCAAGTGGTCTCTTGAACGTGCACAACAAGCAACCGACCTCAATCCTTAACCTCGAGCGGCTCAACATTCCAGATACTATCGGCATACTCGTTGATAACGCGATCAGTAGAGAAGAAGCCCATGCGCGCGACACTGGTAATCGACTTGGCCAGCCACTCCTCTTTGTTCTTGAACCCTTCATCTACCATTCCCTGGGTGGTAATGTATGAGTTGAAGTCATCAGAGACGAGATAGTAATCGCCATGCTCTTCGATGGATGCGGTCAGGGCAGAGAAATCGGCTACATCGCCGAACATGTTACTCTTGATGGCGGTGAAGACCTTTTCCAATTGCGGGTCGAGCTGGAAGGTACCATAGAAGTGTCGGTGGCGAAGTTCCTCGACATCTTCGGCGAGGTTACCAAAGAGAAAAACATTGCTCTCGCCAATTTCGCGGGTGATTTCGATCTGGCCATGTTAGATTGACCATGTATGGCAAGCTTGGGGGTTGCACTCACATTGGCACCATCACAGGTTCCTATGATTAGGCCTCCGTTCATCACGAACTTCATATTACTTGTACCGCTGCCCTCCGTGCCAGCCGTGGAGATGTGTTCACTGATGTCCGAAGCCGGGCAGATGATCTCCGCTTTGCTGACATTGTAGTCCTCGATGAAGATGACCTTGAGAAGATTGCCGATATCCGCGTCCTTGTTCACTACATCTGCGACCTTGTTGATGAGGTGAATGATCGTCTTGGCCATCCAATATCCGGGTGCTGCTTTGCCGCCGAATATCGAAACTCGTGGGACCACCTCTTTTTTCTCTTCGGCCGACATCGCCTTGATGGTGAGGTATCGGTGGATGACCCCGAAGATGTTGAGCTGCTGGCGCTTGTATTCATGAATACGCTTGACCTGCACGTCGAACAGAGAGTTGGGGTCCACCTCCTGGCCAGTAGTGTTCGTGATGAATCTGGCAAGGCGCAGCTTGTTCATGGTTTTGATGTGAGCCCACTCGCGCCGGAAGTCCTCGTCGTCCACAAAGGCTTCGAGCTTATCCAAAAGCGTCAAGTCTGTCAGGAACTCGTAGCCACCCAGTTTCTCTGCAATCAAGGCAGAAAGCAACGGATTGGCCTGGTGCAGCCATCTTCGGGGAGTGACGCCGTTGGTCACATTGGTGAAACGATCGGGCCCATAGATCTCCACGAAGTCTTTGAAGAGGGTCGTTTTGAGGAGATCTGAGTGCAGTTCAGCAACCCCATTCACTTTGTGGGATCCGATAATGGCAATATGCGCCATTCGCACCATCTTGGGATGCGACTCTTCGATAATCGAGACGCGGGATAACATTTCTCGATCCTTGGGGAAACGCTTCTCAACTGACTGCAAGAAGAACAGGTTGATGTCGTAGATGATCTGCAGATGTCGTGGGAGCAGGTCCTGCACGAGAGAAACGGACCACTTCTCCAAGGCCTCTGGCAGTACAGTGTGATTGGTGTACCCGAAGGTCTTGGTTACAATGTCCCATGCCTCATCCCACTCCAGCCCTTCCTTGTCAATCAAAATACGCTGGAGCTCAACAATGGCAAGGGTGGGATGAGTGTCATTCAGTTGAATGGCCACCTGGTCGGGGAACTCGTTCCAAGCTCTCTTTGTCTTCTTGAATCGCCGCACAATGTCGAACAGAGAGGCTGCACACCAGAAATACTGCTGCTTCAGTCGAAGCTCCTTGCCTCGCTCCAGATTGTCATTTGGATAGAGTACGGCTGAGATTGTTTCCGCAGTTTGTTGGTCTGCCACCGCACTTTCATAGTCCCCGGCGTTGAATTTCTGGAAGTCAAACTCTCCACTGCTCGCCTTGCTAGACCAAAGCCGGAGGTTGTTGGTGGTCTTGGTGCCATAGCCAGGAATGGGTACGTCGTATGCGACAGCTCGAACGATCTCTCCATCTTCCCACGAGTGAACCATCTTGCCATTCTCATCCTGATAGTTCTTCACGCGACCATAGAATTGAATGTCGACAGTAATCTCGTGTCTGGGGAATTCCCACGGGTTGTTGTCAAGCCAGTAGTCTGGGACCTCCATTTGGTAGCCATCAACAATCTCCTGCTTGAAGATTCCATAGCGGTAGCGGAGTCCATAGCCCCAAGCCGGATAGTTGAGTGTTGCCATGCTATCCAGGAAACAAGCCGCCAGGCGTCCAAGGCCACCGTTGCCCAACGCTGCATCATGCTCCTGGGCGATGACATCCTCGATACGGAAACCGAGATCATTCAGACCCTCTAATGCGTTGTCAGTGGAAGGCTTGAGGAATGAAGAAGTGGAGGAGGCCTTACCTCGAGCAGCATCTTTCATGCCCACATTGAGCATAGCATTGTCCAAGGCCCGACCCATCAGAAACTCAAGAGAGAGGTCTAAAGTGTATTAGCTCTCTGTCAAGGGGGTGTTGACAACATAATTCGAACATACAGTAGACTCGCTTTTTGTCGGTAAACGTCTGGTGCTGCTGGGTTTTGTTCCATTCGATAATTAACCGGTCTCGGAAAGCGAGAGCCGTACCTGAGTAGGCTGCACTGTACAGCGTGAGTGATTTATTCCAAAAGATGGACTCGGCCGGAGTAGGTACTCACTGCTCATCGCAATTGTACAGAGATCGAGCAAGTGTCGTCTCGATGTGTCGCACGAGTTCTTTCTGCAGGTACTGTCAGCTTGTACCCAAGTAGTGTCCATCTCTCTAGAAGAACCTCGAATTCTTCCTTATTGGTAAACTCGGTGGCAGACTATTAATTCATGTGAGATTCGGTAGGCAGCTATTCATTGAAGAGCAACCGACATATTTCCGCCATCTGTACAGTAACCCCGGTTCGCGGTCAGCTCAGGCATGCAGAGACATGGGATAAATGCAAGACTCACGCCTCTCTCAGCGGTTCAGGAATGCTTGCTTCAACGTTTTTGATCTCCGCAGGCCCGAAGCCAGTAAAGGTACGTTTGTGTTTGGGCCGACTGAACCCTGGACCAACGGGACCCTGAAGGTCGGCGATGGGGGTACCAACGGAGGGTTTACGTTCTCGGCGTTCGGACATGATAGACAGTGAGAACAAAGATAAAAATCGAAAGATGACGGAGAGGAAGAGAAAAGAGGGGAGTGCTGTAAGACCTGGTGACACCAGGCGGGGCTCTCGGAACTTGGGCAGAGAGAAGGGAATGAGGGAAAGAGGGAAAGAGGGAAAGGCAAATGCAAGAGTGCGACATCCCCCGTGATCATTCAAGGTCTGCATTATGTCCCCGCAAGTGGCTTGATCATTCACTTTGGTCATGGAACTATACGAAGCTCGGAGAGTCTGGATCTTGATCGAGCCACCCCCGCATTGTTTCCAAGGTTGACCTTCGTACTTTATTCGCGGGGTTTCAGCTATGCTTTGAATAATTAATACTTGATTCATAAATGATTCGTGAAGTAGTTAACGTTGATTCAGCTCCGATACTAGCGACGACCCTAGTCCGAAAAGCGAACTATTAAAAACTGCGGAACTATGGGGAAGACATTATAAAACCTATTAGATTACAGAAATGGACGCAGAGAAAAAGTAAATTGCATCACATGCATTGAAGCGCTCCAAATCGCTTATCCAAATAAGAAGAAAACGCAGAACATGACCGGGGGTAAATTCGAATCCGCCATGATATGCATCGGAAAGCTGAAGGAAAAGAACAAAGAAGCAATATCCGAAAAGCGGATCATTCGGGATATATGGAATGGTTGAATGACACATGAAGGTCAAGACTGGTGCGGGGGTCTCACAATTGATGTCCCGGGGACTTTTGAGGTTGAAAATATATCCCTCCTTTGGAATTGAATACACAGTAGGGAACCCAAAAGCGAGTATCAGTGAGCCCGTCCCCAGTCGCACTTGGGGTGCCGAAGCCAAGGAGATCCACCTGAAAGAAAACTGGATACCTCGTTGTAGATACCAGACAAGGGGGTATCACTTAACCAGCGCCTGGGATATAGCCCGGGGAAATAATTGAAGGGACCGGTTAACGCCAGCAGCTAGTCCTGAAGCAAAAGTAAAAAAGAAAAAAAGAGTTAAGGGGGTATGCTTTGTCGTAAAGAGTAGAAGGGGCGGACAAGAATCAAAGGCACAGAAGCAATGCTCCGTGGGCGAGGATGAAGAAAGTCGTGAAAAGTAGGTGGTGTCACTGGACGATACATTTCCAGGGTCTGTCGGCTTAAAGAATGCCCGAATCCTTCAAGGCGTTCTGCAAAATGGTCTCTTTGACCGCCGCAAAGACCAGGCGAATATTGGTGGTATCAGTGGCTTGGGTCAGGCTATAAAAGTTCGTTAGCACCTGATATCTTATATACATGCCGAAGCTCATAGGTACTTACTGTGGGTAGAGATTCAGATGTGCGCGATTCACCTGATTGAACCGCCAGAGAAGATACTTGGCTGCTCGGTTCACATCGTTGCCGCCCGAGTAATCTGGGAAGTAGTTGCTCAATGGGGAGCGCGGGAGCTTTTGTCGGAAGAGATCGACCTTGTTCAAGAAGAGGATGATACTCGTCCGCATAAACCATCGAGAATTGACCACGGAGTCGAAGAGGACTAAGCTTTCCATCATGCGGTTCTACAGCATTGTCAGCCTCAATTTCAAGTTGCTGAGCCGTAAATGCCATGCTTACTTGATTGCTTTCCTCCAGCAGCATTTGATCGTATTCACTCAAAGCCACACAGAATATGATGGAGGTCACGTTCTCGAAGCAATGAATCCACTTCTTCCGCTCGCTCCGCTGACCACCCACATCGAACATGCTGTGCAACTGGTTAGTGATCAGACTTGAAAGCTAGTTTTGAGTCGCGTACTGTATGCTCAATTGGCCCATTGTGAAACGCGTTTCGTATATGCCAGTGGTCTTGGTTCGTGCTCGTAACACATCTGACACGTTGGGGGTGTAGTCCGGGGACGTTATGCGCTTGGCTTCCTCGAAGAAACTGGTCATGGTGAGTGCCACGGTAGGACAAATGAGGGAGAGAGTATGCGCTTACTATGGTGCAGAATCCATCAGGTAGAACTCGTTCTGGCGCTCCAGAACGGTTGATGTGCAGGGATCGTTCCATAAGTATGTGATCGCATCTCCTATTTTTGGATCCAACGGTGTATTGGGATCGGGATCGACGTGGTACTCTTCCAGGAACGTCATGTAGTCCTTGACCTTTTGGCTCGACGGTTCGAGTTCGAACAGGCGATATCCTTCAATTAGGGCCTTGGCACAGTCGAGCAGGTTCTTGTAGACCGTCAGCCGGTACAGAGCTAGCTCCTCGACCGAGTATCCATTTTGGTGGATAATCTTCATCTGCTTGACAATCGTGGACTTGCCACTCTCGCCAGACCCTGCGGTAAAGAGTCAGTCATATGCCGATCGTTGGGCACCAGAAAATAATTAAAGCACAAGACAAGACAGAACAAAAACAATCGAAAAGGTCGCGCCGGGCACCCACCCAAGAGGAGGATCTTGCATTCCCTGCGTAACCGCCTGGAGTCTTCCTCGAGTTTCCGATCAATCATCTGACTTTTCTTCTTCTGTTCCGCGTCCTCCGTGGACTCGGAGCTAAAACATATCCCCATGGCTCACGAGTATTCTTCGAGATTCCCAGACCAGCAGGGAACGAGATTCGATTCGGGGGGTTCGCAAAGGCGACAGTTGTCAGCCTGACGGGACGGCCGCAGCCTTTCGCTTGGTTGGGAAAACGGCCACCCGTCACGCACGGGAACAAAATCTGCGCAACCTGAGCACGGAGGAGACTCGTGGACTCTTGCGACGAGCGGAATTGCGAGGAATGAACTTCGGTGAATTAAAGGCGGGGATAGAGGGGGGTTTTCGAGAGGGTGAAAGGGTTTCGGCGGGTTTGACCTTGAAAGCGGAATCGCAACGGGCTAGCAAGACGGGAATCTCGGGGCTGGATTCCAAGGGATGGGAAAGACGAGGAAAAGGATGGTGAAGGTAACCAGGGGAAGGTGAAGCTGAAGGAGGAAGGTCAGGTCGGTACCACCATCGTCATGCTGGGGGTGGAGATGCCACAAGGGTGATTACGGGGGTAAGAAACATGTACGGGTGAGCTTACATCGTGCCTGTAATTACGGCCAAGGATAACGGGATACGGCTACATATTTTCTTTTCTATTTTTTGCTCTTCCAACGTTATCGTCGCTTGCTTCCCTCTAAGCCTCTCCTGATCCTTGAACCTTTCAGTTTGGGGCCAAACCCGGGCCATGCACCGCACGAGAAGAAAATACTGCGACTTTTACTAGTGGCCATGGCGGCATATCGGACAGTTCCCGAGGCTTGACCGCATGAGATGAACTGCTACCTAGGTAACTATCTAGGTACCTACGGCCCTACTATATTACGTCCTCGGAAGGTAAGACGTCAAATCTCAAAATACTTAATCAATCTCTATCTATGTACATACTAGGAAATAGGAAACGAGCGGTAAGACAAAACCCACCGGAGCTCCGAAGTGGAGAGCCATGACGCACATGGGGGCCCTCAGCGCCTCAGGCAGCGGGGTTCACGTGCCCTCCCCACCTTTCTTGCGTGGAGTGCATATGATAAAGAGTGTCGGGATGACTCCTCTCTCAGCTTGAAACGCGGTGTAGGGGATTCCTAGGACAACGGCTATTGATCTGGTCTGGACTCGCGATAACCTTAGGAATGTGCAGGGGTACAGGCGATTGCCGGTGTATATATATGTCCGAGATTCCAAGGTCTTCCCCTCAATGCTGACTGGATGCCCTATATAATATGCTAGATGTCTAGGTACTACCGAATGTATTCTGTTACTGCCCGACCCCGGTGTCTTAACCCCCAGAAAATGCCTTTGTTCTCGTGCAAGTAGCCTAGCTCGCTTTGTTTAACATGTCTCAGTTCCCACGCCAGCGGACGAACGACAACTTGGATTCGTCTAGGTTCGTCTACCCAGGTAGGTTCTGTTAAAGCTCCGGCTCTATGTAAAGCTGTCCATCCAGGCATTCCGGTGTGCTATCAAACCATCTCTCTGTGCCTCATGCCGCTCACCTTTCCCAGGCCGGAGCCTCCGGTGGAAAGATAGAGATCTCCCCTCGCGTGAGATCTCGGTCTAGATCGGATCAAGACTGCACGCAGCACTAGCAGGTATCGCATCAGGGCTATCATGCCCCGATAAAGTAAGGAGGGAAGGCCACACGTTCAGGAGCCCAAGAGGCCAAAGTCCCTAATGGGGCAACATGCCGCGAATGACAGCCGCACAACGCAGCAGGTGTACTAGGCCCGGCCTAAGCGCGATAACGATCATCAGGTTTGTTTTCAGCTATACAGAGCACAATGTTTCTTCAATGCGCTGGAGTTTGGATGTGTATATTATACTATATAGTATCTTTCGACTCCCATTCTCTCCTATCCGGATTAGTGGGAAGATTCTTCCAACAATGGACCCGGTCTAGACAAAAGCCGCGTGGTTGGTGGAGCGAGTACAAGATCAGGGTGCCTCAAGGCACACGGCGAGTGAGGAGAGTGGAAATAGAGATAGAGATGTCAATCTAGAATGTCAATCGGATCTATTGCTGGAATTAAAAGTAAAATAAAGACAAACCTAGTTAATTAGTTAGTTAAAAGCCGACAAGGCACAAAGCTAGGGGCTGACTCAGCTGGACAGAAACCTGCCTGGTCGCGGACGTCATTGTCCTTGTTTGCAAACCCTACCCCACACGCTACCAATCTCCCCTTTCCTCCAGGGTTACTTTCGTGCGCTCTCTAACCCCAAAAACTCCTGCTCTTTTCCAGCGCGTCGGTTTGCGATCCTTCAAAATGGCTGAATTCGTGCGATCCCAGATCTTCGGCACCACATTCGAGATTACCAGCCGGTTCGCCTTGCCTACAGTTGCCCCACCGTCGATTCTTTAGCTGAGATTTGCTTTCTAGGTATTCGGACCTGCAGCCGGTGGGCATGGGAGCCTTCGGGCTCGTCTGGTATGTTGTGATTCCCCGTGTCGCATTGTGATGGCCTTCAAGCTAATCGGAATGCGTCCCCGATAGCTCGGCGCGCGACCAATTGACTGGCCAGCCTGTGGCAGTCAAAAAGATCATGAAGCCATTCAGCACACCGGTTCTCTCTAAGCGTACCTACCGAGAGCTGAAGCTGCTCAAGCATCTCCGACACGAGAACGTGGGTCCCGCCCACCATCCGACAGCCTCGATGCCCATGTACTGAACTCCCCGTTATAGATTATCAGCTTGAGCGATATCTTTATTTCGCCCCTCGAGGACATGTACGTCTCTGGAATATGCTGCCGCATCCAACTTGCGTCATCGTACTAACCTCCGCAGCTACTTCGTAACCGAGCTCCTGGGTACCGACCTCCACCGCCTCTTGACTTCTCGGCCTCTCGAGAAGCAATTCATCCAGTACTTTCTTTATCAGATTCTCGTGAGTCGAATTAGCCATAGGGCAGAACCCACGTTTCTTCTTTACTGACAATCTGCAGCGTGGATTGAAATATGTCCACTCCGCTGGTGTGGTCCACCGAGACCTGAAGCCTAGCAACATCCTCATCAATGAAAACTGCGATTTGAAAATTTGCGATTTCGGTCTTGCGCGTATCCAGGACCCGCAGATGACCGGATATGTGTCAACACGATACTACCGGGCCCCCGAGATCATGCTCACGTGGCAAAAGTACGACGTGGAGGTGGATATCTGGAGCGCGGGCTGCATTTTCGCCGAGATGCTAGAGGGCAAGCCGCTGTTCCCCGGCAAGGATCACGTCAACCAGTTCTCCATTATTACCGAGCTGCTGGGTACTCCTCCGGATGATGTAATCCAGACCATTTGCAGCGAGAACGTGAGTTTATCCCCCAGAGTATAACTTATGGGAGTTTTTGGCTAATCTTCAATGATTATAGACTCTGCGATTCGTCAAGTCCCTCCCCAAGCGCGAACGCCAACCACTGGCCAATAAGTTCAAGAATGCCGATGCGGATGGTATGTGATACGTGATACTTGGGGATTCCCTCAATTTAATATATGTTCTGACAATTGGCAGCCGTCGACCTTCTCGAGAAAATGCTTGTTTTCGACCCGAAGAAGCGAATCCGTGCCGGAGAGGCACTGGCCCACGAGTACCTTGCGCCCTACCACGACCCCACCGATGAACCCGTCGCTGAAGAGAAGTTCGACTGGTCTTTCAACGATGCCGACTTGCCTGTGGATACTTGGAAGATTATGATGTAGGTGCACCGTGGAATGCTTGTTCGACAATCTTGCTTACGATTGACCATAGGTATTCCGAGATTCTCGACTTCCACAACATCGAGCAAGGTAATGAGGCTGGGCAGGCTCTGGTCGAGGGTCCCGTACAGGGCAACTTCCCCCAGGATTTCGCATAAGCTCTTAATCGCAGCCTCTAATCAATTCCTTTTCTTCACCTCTGTTTTCGGGTCTTCACGGGACATGGGATCCGAGCCATATATCTCTTGGGGGAATCTTCTGCGAACTTCGGCGTGTCTGTTGCCTTTTTTTGATCTTTTTATCGTTGGAAAACATTGTCCATAGTTTCTTCGGCGTCGTCAAGAGCAGGCTGGCGAGGGGGAAATTCATACAAACTTGAGCGGTGCTGTACTCTTTTGTACCTAAAAAGAAACACTGAAGAAAAGGTAACTACATAGAAGTAATTAAAGTCGACGCGGGGCTTACACCGCCCGTAATCAACACGTGAGCGATAACACTATCGAATTCCCCTGTGAGCTTGCGATTCTCGATCGTGACCTTCCTGATCTTTCTCTTGTAGTTCAGGGGACTGGAATCTGTGGAGATTGTCTATGACCCTTGCATCGGCTCTGCCGAATCTTCCAACAACTACTCCTCACCCCGCATAATCGCCCCATGGCTGAGCACAAACACGATCCGAGTGTGCTGGTGATTGATTTCCACCATGCACGGTAAGTGCCTTAGCTAATGCTGGCGCAGAAAAAGGCGCAAGTGTCCCTGCGATTGTATAAGATTGACAGGAACTTTCAGGGGCCCCGAGATTGAACACTGCATCGCCGACGAAGGAACGAACCCGGCTATCGAGAATGACTGGTCACTGCTACCGTTCATGGCTCTGTCCGATGGCGCACATCTGTATGAGACTCTTCGCGATCGCATTGGCCCAATAGCGGTAGACTAACTACGATCGCATCCTGCTAGCTCGACCGAGGAATTCTCCTACTTCACACTCCGCCGAAAGGAGACGTCTGTAACGCCGGCTACCTCCCTGTTCGGCATTGCTTGCTCGCGCCAGCTCGATTCCAAACTTTTAATCCATCGCTCACCAGATGTGACTCGGTCAACGGTGCAGAAGGCCGTCGTTGTGGTTACGGATAGCCCTCAGAGAGTGGGCCAATTGCGCGAGAAGCTTTCTGTGGTGACCTCAGCGTGGTTTGCTCAACGGTACGTAGATGGCTTTCCACTAGCCGGCAATGATTTCCTTGTCAAGGACAGATGGGGGTTTTTGGTGATGGAAGGTGGTTACCCGAGGCAACAGTAGGCTAACCTGATACATACTTCCCTAGGGACTTTTCTGATATCGATATCTTGAAGGTATTCGCCTACTCTTGTCCTTGGATCGGCGGGCAGTTGACTCATGGGCACCTTAGAAATTCCGCGAAGGTCTGGTCATTAGCCTGCAAAACGATGGCCCGGAGGATCAGAATTTGGGTAGGTACCATCCAATATGTGTTTGCCGAGGGCTTGTACTGACTTTGTCCACAGGCCTCTCTCTCCGAGAAATGATCCACGAGTTCAAACACCAAACGCTGGTTCTCTTCAAGGGATTACTATTGCAACCCAAAGTATGCAACGTCCTTAGCATCCGTTTCGGTTTACATACTAAATGTTGCAGATGCTTTTTTTCGGCACCCGGTGTGAGCGTTTATGCATGATTCAATTCTCGCTCATTTCCTTAATACCCGGTCTCATAAACAGCCTGGAAGACTGTGCGGACCCAGCGTTTGACAACTATGCACAAGCTGTTGAGAAACCGACTTCTCTCAAGACAAGTGACCGGGCATCCTGTATGTTCAAATTGCGAACTTGAATTGGAAAGGGATTGTACTAATTACATTAGTATTGGCATATATGGGCCTTCCCTTGCAGATATTTGGAAAGGTACGTGGTGTCTTTGATTCTTAAGAAGGCGAAGCCCTGACACTGATTCTAGGGAAGCATGTTCGGGCCCTATACCCCTCTCCAGCAACTGGATCTGCTAGCCGATGATGGTACAAAGTCGTATGTTGTGGGATCGACGAATTCGTTGCTTCTGCAACAGAAGGATCGCTACAGTGACATTTTAATCAATGTGAGTAACGCAAATTAACAGCAATATACATGGAATCCAGTTTAACCAGGCGTTTCGAATACAAAACAGCTTGATGAAGATAGCATCAACATCTTATCGCCGACACTGCGCAGTGCTTTGACTCTCTCCGTGTCTGATCGACGCTGGATCGACCTCCTCACTCAGATCGTTAATGAAACGTGGGACGATGAGCACCCATCAAGGCCGAAGACACTTGGCTTCATGGGCTCAGAAGAGTTTATCCGGCTTCAGTTTGAGGAGTACTTGTTGGCACTGCTGTCTTCCATGAAATATCACGAGGAACTCACTTCGGTCAGCTCCGGCGATTCACCCCATCGGAGCAGGTCCCAGCTGCAAAACTTCAACATCGAGGGTGATCCCGCGCTTGATTTCAACTTAGAATTCCTCACACAATGGCAGAAAACATCGAATTACGCCCTCTTCTCACGGCTAACGTCGGATGCGCTCCTATTCTCCATCACCGAGCCGAAACACCCGAGTGCCGGCGGGCTGACAATGGACGATATTCAACGACGGCTATCTCAACAGGTAGCAGAGCTGCACCTCGATGAACGAGTGCGCGAGGGTCGGGAGGCACTCAACCGCCACTTCAGCACGGGCCAAAAGAAAGTCAGCGCCGCATTCAATAGCTTCTGGTCCGATATTGAATCTATGCGCGAAGCCCAGCGGAAACGCAATGAGGAAAAAGCCACCCAGTCCCAGCGTACCTCAATCGACCAAACTGCCTCCCCACCAATGACCTCCCCAGACTCTCCCGATGCATCGGGCACCTGGTTCGCAAGCCGTCAAAAGCCTTCTATCGACGTAGGCCAGGCTCAAGCCTCAGTGAGCGCAGCCAGCCAAAAGGCCAGCGCATACTTCAGCTCGTGGGGATCATGGGCCAGCGAGAAGCGCCGCGAATGGCAATATAAGCGTAGCTCCTCTCCCAGCCCAAGCCTGTCCATGACTGCTTCGCCATCCGCCCCAGCCCTGCCAGTAGTCACCGAAACGGCCGAGTCTGACCGTGGCCGTCGTCGTTCCATACACCGGTACAGCGAGGACGCAGATGGTCTTTCACGCAGCCTCAGCCGCCGGCAAAGATGGAGCAATATCATCCTACGTCGCGACAGCGTCGAGTTCAGTCTCCCAAAACGCGATGATGGCACCAGCTCAGAGGCTTCCGATGTCGCCTACCCCAAGTCCCCCTTAACCCAAGGCTTGCCAGCATATGAAACAGAAGCCGAGAAGGACACTGGCTCGGAACCACAATTTGAAAAGACTACCGAAGTCCTTCACGATGCCGACGGGTTCCGCGCGGTCTCACTCACACCAAATGATGGGCTCCGAGTAGACCTCAACCCAGACGAGGGCGCGTCCCAGCCTGCATCTCAGCCCGCGTCCACCAACGCTGCTGACACGCATTCTTCGGAGTCCAAGACATCTACTGCATCGTGAGCTGAGAACTACTTAATAAGACTTTCCATTTTTACCCCCTGATACTTGGCATTGAAGCGCGGCATACCCATTTCACAAACCGTTGCATCTGTTCATACTCATACTCGTGTCTGTTTTTGTTTCTTCTTTTTCGCATGTGAATATACGTATCTAGCACTGTCCGAGCCTAATGTCCATGTCTGTTTCCGGTGATGAGGTTGATGTGCATGTGCCTAGAGGAAATAGATATCGATTGCATTGCCTTTTTGCGAAATCGAACACACTCGACATGACTTGGGACACCTTCACGACTACACAGGCCATATTACTTGGTGCTACCATGTACAATCGTCTTCTACCAGCGAGGAAATTGCGAAATCTGGGTTATCATTGATCCGTCCCAACGCTATGATGAAAGATAGATCATAAAATAAACTTAATGCGGCGATCTTGTGCTCCGAGGCTCCCTTATCATTCCAACCATAGCTAAAGTTCCTTTCCAGTCCAGTTTAGTCTTGATCTAGACTGCTCATGGCAGTGAATGTGGGCGACGGGACAGAAAGACTGGCGGATACGAGCAAGGCGGAGACGAGAAAAAGGAATTGAAAAAAAAGGAATCAAAGCAAGAGGATGTGGTGATGCGATGAGGGTTGGGAACACGGAAAGGAGGACGGGAGGGGATTTAAGCAATGTAGGCGATCTCGTCCCCGTCTAGACGTTCGATATAGTCCTTCTCCATGAGGGCTTCGATGTTCTTTTTGATGTCGGGGACCTTGGGCGGGAAGCGGGCCTTGACCTGCTGGATGACCTCCTGCACAAGTTGAACGTGCTTCATCTTCTTGCGGGATTTCATGATGCGGACGATGGCAGACTGACGGGCAAAGTTAGAGAAAGTGTAATTATCGGCGAAATGGAAAGAGAAAAATACCTGGAGCAACAGCTTCCGATCCTCCTCTATAGTTTTGTGTGTGTCGTCCGCTTCTACCTTTTGTTCCGACTTGATTGTAATATTGAGGTTGACCTTGACCTTCTTGTTCTTAAAGTTGTAGTTCAACGTGAATGTGGTCGAGGGCCCAGGCTTGGCGCCCTCGGGGCTCGCCAGGAGTACCTTCGCCTTCAAGAGGATGCTGAGGTTCGGATCAAGGATTTCAGGGGTGAGATTGGTGGCCTTCTGGATATCAGAATAGCCCAGCGAGTCCGTCTCATTAAACAGCAGCAACATGCCCATCTGGAAAGTCGATACTTGGAATGTATAAGGCACCTTGGTGTTCTTAATGTAGTTGGCCTTGATTTCACCCTTACACAGCTGCCACAGCCATGTCAGCTTGCGACCACTATGCTTGTCAAAGTAAAACTTCTGGAAGCGTTCAGCAGTCTTGTTGATCTCTTGCGGCGCGGTGAAGTTGGTGGTTGGCGGGTTGAGGGGCCACATTCCAGTGCCCAGAATCTGGAAGTGTGCATCAACCATTCTCTTCCGGTCATCATCGTCCAGGACCTTTTCTTGATACTCCTTGTAGTTGGCGTTGAGATCCTTTGAGATTTGAATGTCTTGGAACATGCGCTGCAACTTATTGGTGTATTCAAAACCGCAAGCCTCCTTCAGCTTGCTGATCATAGAGGTCTCCGCATCGTCAGACACAGAGCTGACGTGCACCAATCGCTTCGCAAGCATCTTCGAGTAGAACTTTTGGAAAACGTCCTTGTCCTCAATGTACTTGAAGACAGTCATGATTTGCACCAGCATCTCCTCGAGCTCGGACTCTTCAGCAGCCTTAGAGCCCTTTTTGAGTAGGGAGTCGGTATACTTAGCAAGCAGCTCGGGCGACTTGGTTGTACTCGACATGCAGATGCGGTTGCGGTTGACAAACTCCCGGCAAGCGTTGTCGAGAGAACGCACAAACTCAGACTCGCCGTTAAAGGCATCATCGACCAGGTTCTGATACCGGGTGTGGACCTGGAGCAGGGCATCCACATACAGCTTGGGCTCGAAGTTCTCGCCATCCGAGGCGACTTTCTCAACAGCGGCCAGACCGGCCCTTCTCACGTGGTTCTCAAAAGTGGTACGCAACGGATCCAAGCCTTCCCTGATGCGCGACAAGAGTCGGTACATCCGAGCAAGGTCCTCCTGTCGTTCATTGTCCAGTAGGACTTGGAACTCATCGCGAAGCAGATTAGAGTGAGCCGTGACAAGGACATCCAGGCAAGTTTCCGTGAGCTTTTTCGTGTCATCCGGGTGAAGATACAGGCCCACACGAGCCTTCTCCTCATCTAAACGAGCCTCTGCCTTCTTCATGTATTCCACCACACTATTCTCTGCCACGAACTGCCGGGACTCATTCTCATAGTATGCCTTGGTCGCAGCAATAAACGGTCGCTGGAAGTACTGTCGATAAACCTCCAATGTCGACTTTTTGCTGTCGTTCTCATCCAAGCCCAATGACACAAACGAATCGACGATGCTCTTGATCTGCGACTGCTCGATGGTCTCGCCATTTCGTTGCTTTTCAATCAAGTTCAGCACCGCGTCCATCACCTTGCCGTGGATGTTCTCGAATAAGTCATCTTTCCACTTCACCAGATGCAGAGTGTACACATCATACACGTTCTTCTTACCCTCATCAATCTCTCGCCTCACCCAGTGGCGATTAAGGTAGCTGAAAAGGTGGTTGACGTATTTGGCGGCAGTGGTATAACGGGCCCACTCGCGAATGTAGAATGCTAGTAGTGCTTCATCCGTATGACCCTGCGATTCCTTGTACACTGCGGTTAGGTGACGTGAGAGATATTCACCTAGTAGCTTGTAAAGTTCCTCGCCGAGTAGGTGTGCTAAAGCAAGGGAATTTTTTGTTAGCTTGCGTGTGTTTCCTTGGGACAAGCTGCCTTGAGTAGGCGAGGCAAAGGGTGACGAACCTCCGCGGTGAGCCTGTAAGCCTTGGTTACTGGCAACAGCCTTTTGTGACGTGCAAAAGTTGTGGACGGCCCTATCGATGCGATGTAAGCAGATGAGCAGCAGAGCGCGGGATGTCAAACAAACGTATAAAGAGCCATGTACTAAAGTTAAGAACAGACGTTAGTTCGAGTAAACTTGGGAGCAGAATTATGCTTCAGATGCAACTGTCATCATTCGTCACTCACAGTCTTCATGTCAACGCCATCCTCCAGCTTCAGCATGACACTGTTGATGCCCGCCTCCAAGAATGACCATCTATGCCAGTGTTAGACCAAACATCCATAGTTCACCACCCAAGCCATCCAGAGCTACCACAAACTCACGTTTCTGGGAGGTCATCTTTGTGAGGAGGCTGTGCCACCGCCGGTGGCATGGTGTCAAGGGGCGAATGAGATAAGGCAAGAAATAGAAGACGTAGGATTTCTAACAGAAGTGCAAGAGTCAGCGAGATCCGTCAAACGAATAAAGTTCTGCCTGTTTCTAAAAAAGGGTCACGTACGCTTCCGCGATTCTCCTAGACCGGAGATAAGTAGCCACCAGTCAGGCCGAGAAGTAGGCAGCGAAAGGATAGAGGTCCCGTGTGCCGTTGAGCAGATGAATAAATCACGAGACAGAATGACAGGAGGAGAAACAAGAGAAGGATGCCACCCAGAAGAGCAGAAGTGAAAGTGAAGAGGTCAGGCAGAAGGTGTGGCGGACAACATGATGAGGCTGAGAGAATGGGCGTGGGGATGGCCCATTGTGGAAGGCGGTGAGTCTGTCGCGGAGCTTTCGCGTTTTAGACTACTCAAGATGCAATTTCCCTCCACTGACACCTAGTTATAGACATTTTTGTTTGATGATTGTTGCTGTCTAGAATTGTTTGTTCTATATTTCTATGCATTAGATCAAATATATCTGTGGCAGACAAACTATGTCATCTGCTGAATTCACATCACTCCCCGAAGCCTTCCCACTCATCCATGAGAAGTATATCTGGCACTGAGATGTAGACTCATTCATCAAGACGAATCAAACAGATTGCCAAAGATAGAATGTTGTTGCTGGTCAAGCATGGAGGCGTTGTAATACACCGTATGTCCCAGCGTCCAGACCCTATATGACGTCATGGCATGTAATGTCATTCCTCAATCGAGTGAGTGACTCTGTATACTCCGCATATTCCTCTGGACATTCTCTGAACAACCATGGCCTTCAACTCACCAGACAAGATTCAAGTGACATGTCATCATATTCCGTCATGGAATCGAGTCCCCAACACCTCGATCCAATCGAAACCTCTCATGGTATACCATGGCGCCTTCAACGCCACAGCCGCGGAGCTCACACGCCGCTTGAAATCGATTGGAGAAGTGGTCCCCCAGTGGGAATATACCATGTATAGCCAGACCCATTTCCACTCCACCACCCACGAGGTCCTCGGGGTCGTTGCGGGACGCGCACGCCTGTGCTTCGGAGGCGAAGAGAACCCCGGGCGGTTCGAGCCGACGGTTCAGCGCGGTGACTTGATCATCGTTCCTGCTGGGGTTGGGCATCGACTATTGAATGACGAGGGTGACGTGCCATTCAAAATGGTCGGTGCGTACCCTCCGCAGAAAGAGTGGGACATGTGTTATGGGAAGCCAGGCGAAGAAACAAAAGTGCAGGGCATCCAGAATTTGGAGTGGTTCCACCAAGACCCTTTGTATGGAAAAGATGGCCCTGTTCTACATGTATAGGAAATTGGAGCTCGGAAAGAAAAGGAGAGCTCATAAATGCAAACCGAAAATAGTTGGTATCCCGAGAAACACAACGGCATCAACTTCAGTGTCTCACTCTCTCGACAAGTCTGTAGAAGAAATTAGTCATATCCGAGAGTATGCTGTAGTATAAATTGCCAACTTACCGGAGAACACTGAGTGCGAATGTCATGAGCCAGGCGAGGAGGGCAACCAAGAGGACAGATGCCAGGGCCTTTTGTCGCACACAGATACTGCCATTTCGAGGATCCAATTGGTAGTTGATATCCGCCTCGGTACAGGAGCCCGTCACTTCTGATAATGAGTCGAATGCCAGACTAAGATTGGCGGAATCGAAAACGATGAAAAACAAGTCGAGCAGAATCAACCGAGCTTTGGCCGTAGGAGACCGTAGGCCGAGTGGCTTCGATGTGTATTCATCGAATGTGATGTAGATTAGGTAGATCAGTGCCACGGCATCGACAATGATTGCCATTAGCGCGGACGGACCTTGATTGTGGTGCCCCGCATCGGACATGTGCTGAATAGATCCGCCCAGAGCCAGGGCCGAGAGCGAGAAGCACCAAACCGTCGTGCGCAGGATTAACGGTACAATAGGGCTTTTAAGCAGCGTGCTGTGGAAGCGTTTGAACCAGATTTCCCGCCGACCGTTGCTATGTAACGGGAACTCCGGACTGTCTCCCTCAAGAAGAGTGCCTCGCCATGGGCCGGAGAAGTCCCCGAGATTATCATTCATCCATTCCGGCGTAACCTCTTTGATCTCCCCTTCAGGTTCTCGAGGATACTGGATCGTGCGTGAAAATGTCTTCCAGCGGGATTCACGACCCTGCGAGGGTGACCGACCTTCCTCAAAAGGGGCCGGCTCATTCCATGGTGGATTTCCTTGTCGCGAGGTTGTATAGGGAGCATAATTATGCTGCGCGACACGCGCATCGTTTGGTTGGGAAGGTAATAGACGGTCACTTGCTGTTGCATCATCCCCGTCTTCATCAACCACCTCAACCGATCGAATCCAAGCTATGGAACACTATCAGTATGAACAATTCCAGAGCTAGACCATTCGACATACCGGGTAAGGTTCGTAAAGCAAAGTGCTGCGACCGACCGAGCTCTTCCTGTAGCTGGCCATCTGGTATCCGGGGTGCCGTGGATAGCGAGTCGGAAGGAGTGTTGCGGAGGGCGCCGGCGTGGGTGTCAACGGCCAAATGGTATGAATATCGGGTTGATGAATCAAGGCCCGACGGCACTTTTTCAGAGAGGGTCTCATTGGCAACCTGCCCTGTGCCGTTGTCGGGCTGGGAGCTGTTGGTCGCATCCATGACAAGGGCAGTCAACACTCGCGGCAGACGTCAATGCTAGGCGTGCATCACCGGGAACGAAGATCCTGGGGAGAGAGGGGCGACCAATTGCCCCGATTCCAAGTTTTCCAGGGTCCAGGGGAATCACAGGAATCACAAACGAAAATGTAAAATCAAGGAGGAAAAAGATAACGGGTCCAAGATTATCTTCGAGGAACGCGGAATGACGTCTCCCGCTTACGATCTCCGTGTTTCACTCGAAATTCTGTAGCTTCTCCCCCTTCGATAACAACCTTTGACAAAACCTCGAATTTGGGGCTTCGCAGGGCACAAGGCATGCTACATATCATTTTTTAAGTCTCATTGCACCCCCTGCGATAGTCACCTTTCTTCAAAACCCTCAATTCAGGCCCCGCGCGATGCGCCTCTTTCTGATCCCCATCTCGACACGACGGGCGTTGATCTACGCTCGACCTCTCCGAAAAGGCATAGCGAAGGAGCTATCACTGCTCGACCGAGCTACAAGCAAGGTAGCTGAGACGTGGGCTAGCTGGGAAGAAGCCGAGAAGGGCTGGAAGAAGCACCTGGTGACCTGGGGCAATCGAGTTCAGCAGCGGATTCCTTTCGAAGAATGGGGCCTCAAGAGTATTCCGTCGCTTGTTTCGCAGCAACGGATTAATGGAGACCACGGCAAAACGAAGATCGACGTATTGTTCCCAGGCAATGCAGTACGACTGGAGAGGATTCCCACCATATTGCGCGCCATCGCTACAGAACGACAAGAATTCCATCGAAAGAAGATGTGGTGGAGTTTCGGATTTGCGCCAATTACAGCGCCTCTGGGATTGATCCCCGTGTATGTTTCTCTGGGATTGCTGTCGCGGCGATCTTACATACTGATAAGGCTTCATGCAGGGTCCCCAATATTCCCTTTTTCTACCTGGTATATCGAGGCTGGTCTCATTGGCGAGGTTAGTTGATCTTATACATGGATCTGGCTTGAGATGCTAATGATCAATTGATAGCGCTGAATGGCTCGCGGCACCTGGAGTTCCTTGTAGAGAAGGATATCCTGAACCCTGTTTCCCTGCCTGGTCTGGAACAGTTGTATGCCAAAAGAGCATCCCTAACACTCGACAATACGCACATTGGTACGCCAGCTTCAGAAATGGTCGAGGACTTTGAACAGAGCGAGGACCGTCTGCTTCTAAAGATGTCTGACGCCAAGAAGCTCGCCACAATCCTGGATGCTCCGGAGCTGGCCCTGGAGGCTGAGCGGGCCATCGTCCAAGTCAGTGAGCAGCTTTCGGCTCAAAGGGAGAAAGAAAAGGAAACCAAATCCTCAGAAGAGAAGAAGAATTCATAAAATCATCGTGATCTCAGGGAAGAAAGCAGAGAGTGTGTGCCCTACTCCGATAACCCACTCAATAATGGGTGTACCATAGCCTGCTGTATTTGAAGAATTAATTTCAGTATAAACGTGAATTGAAAATATGTCGACGACGGATCTTATAATATCATTGAAGTATACAAATTGGGGTAAAAACGATGACCTCAGATCCCCTGAAGGCGGACAGCGGGTAAATCCGACCTCACTCCAACCCTGTTACCCTCTCCACCTCCACAACCCTCTACTCCCACCATGTCTTCCTCCAAGAAGATCGAGCAATGGGAGATCGAGCGCTACTGGGAGATATTCGCCTCCCTGTCAAACGGCCAGCCGCACCTGAACAGCTCCCAAGCCGCCTCTGTGTTGCGCAACAGTCGACTCCGCGATGATCAGCTCGAGAAGGTCTGGGACATTGCGGATGTTGACGGCGATGGCGAGCTTGATTTCGAAGAGTTCTGCGTCGCCATGCGCCTAGTATTCGACCTTGTCAACGGCGTGCGTATTCCCCTCGGAATCTTTCCTGAAACGATCCATCATCGGGCCCTAACATGGCAAAATACAGGAATTACAAGACGTCCCACCCGTTTTGCCAGACTGGCTAGTCCCAGAGTCAAAGTCACATCTTGTTCAGGCGACGCGCGCATTGAGCACTGGTCAGGAGACATTCGAGCGGATAGAAGATGAGGATGACACTCCCGGGCTGAAGGACGGCTTTGATTGGTACATGAAGCCCGCCGACAAGTCCAAGTACGAAGAGATCTATAGCTCCAGCCGTGATCACCGTGGCCAGATTACCTGTCAGTTGCTATTCTCGAACATATGTCTATGTTCTTGAAACAAGCCACTAACCTTGGAGCTCCAGTCCAATCCCTACAACCTCTCTACGAATCCCTCGACGTCCCCGACACCGACATCCGCTCCGCATGGAACTTGGTCAACCCCTCCGCCGGCCAGGCTATCAACAAAGACGCCACCCTCGCATTCCTGCACATCCTTAACTACCGTCATGAAGGTTTCCGCATTCCACGCAGCATCCCCGCCTCGCTACGGGCCTCGTTTGAGAGTAACCAGATCGACTACCAGATTGATAGTGCGCCCGCGCAGCGCTACGGCGCCGACGGCACCCAAGAGACGCGAACCGGCCGCAAGGCCAAGTTCGGCGACACATATCTGAGCCGGCTGGGCGTTGGCGGCAAGGGCTCGTACCAGCCCAAGGGCACCGACTTTAGCGAGACAGTCCAGGACGAAGAATGGGAGAAAGTCCGGCTGCGTCGGGAGTTGTCGGAGCTTGAGGCGAAGCTCAACGCCGCCAAAAAGGCTTCGGAGAACCGGCACAATGGCCCCCGCAACGACGGTCGGCCTAACTGGGCTCTTATCAAGAAGGAGACACTGCAGCTTTTGGAATATAAGGAGAGAGAGCTCCGTGAATTGCGGGAAGGTGTAGGGCGTTCAAAGGATGGGCAGGACCTGGAGCGCGCGAGAGAGGATGTTAAGACTGTGGGCGATCAGGTTGAGAGCTTGAAGAGTCATCTAGCCCAGCGCAAGGGAGTCCTTGCAGACCTGCGCGCGCAGATCGAAGATGAGCGAGCTCGACGGTGAGCGCTAGGAGCTGATTAACTATTGGATCTATCCTCGTTTGTCCCTTTGTACAGCCATGTCCCTGGCACGGAGCTTTGCAGGCGCACAATGGATTATTGTTTCTTGCATTAGTTGATACTGTATGTATCTCCAGACAAACTTAAACCACATATCGTACACTGTTACAGGTATCCACACCACTGGATGTCCCAGAGATCCGAGACCCAAATCCACCCTGAATCACTCCGAACTCCCATGAGATGGTCTATCCAGCCAGAGCCAACGCCAAATCACAAATAGCAATACAGCCAGAACACTGAACATTCCCATAGCGGATAACGCCAAAAGCAAAGACTCGTAGCAGGCCTACTTACACCAGGAAGGGGTGTGTGTAGGCTTGCCCGGAGGAAAAGAAAGATCAGGACTTCAAGCCATAAGCGAATCACCACCATCGCGCTTAGTCTCGACAGCAACAAACGCAGGACCGCTCTGCTCTAGACCCTTCTCAGCACGGACATAAGCCTCTTCGCTGCGGTCCGTCAAGATCTCGAGGTCACGGTCAGACAAGATAGATTCAGGATCGGCACCAGTCTCAAAGCGCTCGAACTCGTCTTCGCCAAGAGCCTTCCGCAGCTCCTCCATGTCCTGAGCAGTGGCACTGGGGTCCAGCAGAGAACGGAACTTTCCTTTCTGGATAACCAGACGTTCGAGACGACGCTTGGAGTCCGCTTTTTCCAGAAGAGTCTGCTCAACGGTGCCCTTTGTAGCCAGTCGGTAAACGATAACCGGCTTGGTTTGACCGATGCGATGAGCCCGGTCTTGGGCTTGTAGATCTTGCTGCGGGTTCCAGTCGGAGTCAAACAGGATAACGGTATCTGCCGCGGTAAGGTTAATTCCCTGGCCACCGGCACGAGTACTAAGAAGGAAAATCTTGTAGTTTTTGTTCTTGTTGAAGGCTTCGATCTGTTTTTGGCGATCGGATTGGGCAATGGCTCCGTCGATGCGGCAGCAGTTCCAAGAGCGCAAATCAGTAGCCCATTCTTCGAGGATGTCGAGCTGGGACTTGAACTGGGAGAAGATGAGAATCTTGTGTCCCTTTCTGAGGAGGCAAGGGATCAATCGGTCGAGAAGAAGCATTTTGCCCGATGCTGATACAAGAGATTCATCCACGGCAGATGATTCGCCTGTCCAAGGCCAGTAAAAGTTGTGCGGAGAGTTGCACGCCAAGCGGGCTTGCATGACTGGGTTTTGCATCTTTTTATGGCCGATTTCCTTTTCTGTTCAACGTGTTAGTAGCTGCTCGTCGGTAGTAGGGCAGACCAAGCCGGTACGTACTGGCAAGCTTCAGATTCTTGGCACGCTCAATCTCCTCGAGCTCATTTTCGCTGAGCTCAATCGTTTCCTCATTGTCTTCAATTCCGCGCTCAAGTCTCCGCAGCCTCGCGTCAAACTCGCGATCACTGTCTTCCTTGTAAGTTTTCACACGGCGGCGACGGGCCGGGCTACTTCGAGAACTGGCCTCATTGGATGTAGTAGCAGTCTCGGTCGACTTTGGGCTTTTGCTGAAAGACTCCAGTTCGTCACTCTCGCGGCGGCGTTTCCGACTGGAGGAGCGGGAGAGACTTGGATCCTTGGCCGTCAGGCGCTCCAAAGCCTTTCCTTCGAGATATTGACGGCCGGTTCCACTAATAATCTCCCGATAAAGCTCCTTTTGTTCAGGTGTCATCGGAGCATACAAGATGTATTCCCGCTTCTTTGGCAGAGAGTCCTCCACGTCTGTCTTCACTCGCCGAAGAAGGAAAGGCTTGAGAATGGAGTGCATTGTGGAGACCAGGTTTCGCTTCCGTCGTTCAATGATCTCCGCCTTGCCATTGTCATCGAGAACAGAGGAAAAGTCGAACCAACTCTCGAAGTTATTCAAATCGTTGAAAACATCGGGAAGAAGGAAGTGCAGCAGTGACCACAGCTCAGAAATGTTGTTCTGAAGCGGAGTCCCGGTGATCAAAAGCCGATTGGCCGAGTTGTAGGACATTAACTCTTTAATCAGACGGCAATTCATGTTCTTGAGGCGGTGTCCCTCGTCCTATGGACTTGGTTAGCATGATACGAGCGGAAGGCAAAGATGAGGGTACATGCCACAATGATGTATCGCCACTGATACTGCGCCAGAAACTTTCGGTCGTTGATACAGATGTCGTAAGACGTACACACGATGGGAAACTCCGTTTTCGCCTGGTCGCGTAGCTTCAGATGCTTGTTCCGGATCGCTGCACGCTCGGCTTTCGATCCGTGATACAAGACCGCATCAATATCTGGAGTCCATTTCTTGAACTCATTCACCCAATTGCTCAAGGTGCTGAGGGGAGCTGCGATCAGGAACGGCCCCGAGATGTTGTTTTCCTTCAAGAAAGCAATCATCGAAATGCACTGGATTGTTTTCCCAAGGCCCATCTCGTCAGCAAGAATACCACAGAGACCATTCATCCACAGTGTCTTGAGCCACTCGAGGCCCTCCAGCTGATACTTTCGCATCTGGCCGCCTGTCACCAGCGTCGGCTGCTGAGTTGCCACTAGCTCTTGTTCACCGAGTGCAGTCGGGTTGGCCTCGTACTCGTCGGCGGCTTGTTCCAAAGCCTCCTGCACAGTCGGCTTATCTTCGGTCACTTCGACGTCGGCCTTCTGGAAGTAGCTTGAAATGGTGTTGCCATTCCCAGCACTCTTCTTCGGGCGCCCTCTCTTCCTCACTGTCGTAGATTCATTGCCAGTAGATGTATCTTCGGCGGAGTCTTGTGAGGACCCATTTCGAGTCTCGCGACGAGCAGCGGGTGCGGCCTTTGGTTCTGCGGAATCCTTCTTCTGTCTGGCTGCTTGTTGGCGAGCCTCTTCCTGCTGCTTCTGCATCTTCTCAGACATAATAGCAACAAATACCTGCATGCATAAAATGATTAGGGAATAACCACAGACAAAGAGTCAGACAATGACTGCAGCTTACCGAACTAGTCTTCAACAAATGCATTAGAGCCTTCGATTTGGTATCCATTCCCTCAATATCTTCCACAGAATCCGACGGGTGGCCTTCTTCAACATTGGCCTTCTCTTTTCCGTTTTCGCCATTCTCGCCGTTCGTCCCCTCCAAGGGAATCTTTGTGTCTTGAAGAGTGAGATCGGTCATTGGCGAAGACGGCCCAGTTGAGCCGGGCTGCAGAGTGCCAGCCCAGGAGTCGGTTGGGGTAATCGGCGATTTTGCGGCAGACATGACGCCTGATTGACTTTGCGAGATGAAGGAGAGAAGACAGGGCGATAGGTCAAGGCCCGGAGAACAAAGACGTCATTCCACAACCAAGTCAATGTTTGGCCGTGGGGAAAACAGGGCCAAGTGCTCTCGGTTATGCTATAATCGATATGAATGACCCTCAACAAAATGAACGAGGCGCTTCCGCTGTAGATAGTCGACTGGATACAGGAAAAGACAGCGACACGCGCAGGCGCGGATTCTCGCGTCGGTGCACGGGCCACTTTTAGATTGAACGTCGCCTCGTCTTGGAAACTCATCACTTGCTCTTGTTCTACCTTACGATCTGCACAAATTTATCATAATCGAACACCTGTTTCTGTTATTTTTGTAGCACATGGTATTCCTTCGATTCTCACAGACATAGTGCCTCTTATCAGAACCACTCGCCGTGTTCCTTTCGAAACATACTAGAGTCAGTTCGTCATCCGAGGCATTCGTCACGGATTGGAGTCCAGGCGGTTGTTGTTTTTAGTTAACCATTAGTACATGCATGCAAGAAAAAATCAAAGTGTAGATGGCGAGATAAATCATCGATCATGCGACAACTTCATGGCAAAGATTCACCGGTGCATAAATGGCAGCAATGCCGCAGCATATCACATCAGGTATCTTCAGGTTGGTATTCGCAAAATCATCGTCATCATTTTCGTTCAGGAAGTAGTTTCATCAACCTCTTCGTCGGAACAGGATGCTTGGCCCACGGGCCTCATTCTGAGCCTCCTCGAGTTCGGCTTCGAAGATAGCCTTCTCGATCCTAGCCACTTCGAGTTCAGCCTGCGTCAGGTGCCATTGGTAGCGGGACTGGGCATCGGTAACGTTCCCATGAGGGCCTGCATACTCCGTATACCACCAAGGCATATTTCGTCTGGAGTCAATGGGATGGCTCAGGACAGGGTTGCTGCCTGAAGCAATGGTCGGAGGTGCGGCTGGGCTGGCTGTGCCAGTATTGCCAATGGTCTCGATGGCAAAAGGGTTGATCGGGTCATTACCTGTGAATGTAGGCTCGGGGTTATTGGATGCCGCAAGAGGGTCTGACTGCTTGGACAGGTCTTCTTTCCACTCGAACTTTTCGGGCTCGGGCGCGAGGTCGTATTCGCCGCTGAACACAGTGTTCATGCCATTGGACCAGGTTCCAGCAAGGCTTCGGTCAAGGTCAAGTCGGTCCAGGAATTGATAGGCTCGTTGGACCTCTGAGGTGGTCGCCATCATGACCTCAGCATCATTGTTCTTGTCTCTGGCGCGCTTCAGCTTTTGACGAGTCTTCTTTTTGACCTTAGAGTGGGCCTTTTTAACAATATGCTCCGGTACGCCGTCATCGAGCTCAGCGAGAACCTGTCGCTCTTTCTTTCGGTGAGTAAGGAGAATCGCGTCTTCCATTTCCAATGCCTTGTTCCGTCTTTTGAGGTACCGCATGAGTTTCTCGTACTCGTCGTCTGAGACACCGAGCTTTGCCATTGCTACGTACCAGCAGCCATCGACCGGGCTCTCGAAATCGGCACCTACCTTGACCTTGAGTTGATCCACGTAATTATCGGCGATCTCGAGCTGAATCGAGGGTTTCAGGTCACCGAATTTGATGACAGGATGTGTCTAAGTGACCACAGTATTTGTGTCAGCAATTTCACTCAGGTGACTCTTGGTCGTACCATTTTGACCGACACAAGGAGTAAACTTGAACTTACAGTTGAGATGGGAGGCTGGGGGCGGAGGTTCAAGAAGACAGCCTCTTGTTCGTGGCTCTCTCCGTCAGGCTCACCCTCGCTCGTTGCATAAGCGGGGTCGTTGTTGGCGTCGTAGCCTTCAATATCGGTCACAGGCTCACAGGGCGGCACGAAGACGGGCACGTAGTCGTCAGGAAGGGCAGGAAGGGCGGGGGAATTGCTACTCTCAGCTCGCACGGGTCCTTCTTCAGAGTCCAGCTGGGTATCCGCTTGTCGGTCTGTGGACTTCGATTTCCCCCAGCCCTCGTTCTCAGCCTGCCCTGGATAGGGCTTGGTATTCCAAGCGACGGGAGGCCGGTTGGGGTCGTAGGGCTTTGTACGGGGCCGCACGGGAGACTTCTGGCGACGAGAGCTCTCGCCGAGCTGCTCAAGCTTCTTACCACCGGTGCTGGACCGAAGCTTCATGTCACTCATGGTGACGGGGAAATTTCTCGCTGGGACGTGACTAAATTAAAATTGGTTGGAAGAGAGGAGCAGCAAGGACGACTCACCTGTGTGAAGAGCTGAAATGATGAAGAGGGGAGAGGGTGGAAGAGGAGAGGAGACAGGGGTGAAAGAGAAGAGAGAATAGTCGATGAAGTGAGAGAAGAGATGGGCTGAAGTGAGAGAAGCCAGACGACGTTTTTGCCCATTGCTTTGAACTGCTGACCTCGACTGACGATGGAAACTACTTCCTAAGTGTCTATTCAGGTGCCAGCAGGTTCGTACAAGCTACGAACAACCCTAGAACTTGTGGAAGGTCAAGGATCAATTACCGAAGGTAAATACCTATGTAATAACACGCAACTTTAGCAGGATATTTCTAGCAAACGGGAAATTGGAGCCAGTGAGCAATTGAATGATTGATAATAATGAAGCCGTAAAGCCATACCATGGGTGTCTCTTCTGTGGAGTTTATACCACCCGGTCCTGGAATGGAGCGATAGGTTTCCGCCCAAAGAAGACATCCTCTTCCTCATCAACGTCCATATCACCATCGGCCATGTCGCTATCATCCTCACGGTGGTCCGCAAAGCTCCGCTTCTTGGAGAGTAGGACAGGCGGCATAGATGGCGGAGCAAGTGCTGCTGCTCCAGTCTGGATATTTATGCGTTTGGTGCGCTCAACGTCACGCTTGGCCGAGAGAATGGATTCGAACGCGAAGAGAATGCGCTTCAGCGGTTCCTCAACGGAAACACAGAAGCGATGCTGCTGAGTCAAGCGGATGGCATGTCCTGCGTCCATGTTGAACATCACCATAATGTAGGCGATGACCACGGCTGCAGATCGCTCGTTGCCGGATTCACAGAAAACCAGGACCTTTTTCTTGAGGGGCGAATGGCCAGCTTGGGGCATAGTTATATTGCTAAAGGCATCGGCGTCTACACCTGCGAGATGATCATTGATGCGACGAATGGCACGAGGGAAAGCGGATATCAGCTCTTGATTGTCGAGAACGTCGATGGTGTCAGCCTGCACACCAAGATCAGCAGCAGCCTTATCACCGGAAACCAGACGAGCCTGGGCAGAATGGGTGTTGCGGATAGCTAGGAGTAGAGTGAGCCCCTGGGAACTGAGAGATTCGCGGTCTTTTAGACAAGAGGACGGGCCTAAGGATAGGAATGGAAGGATAGCCTGAGCTTCGCGACGCAACTCGTAAGTCCACTGATCGAACTTGAAGCGGCGCGTAAAGCCATCCAGATGCGCAAGACTGAAGAAGTTGGGGCAAACGAAGTCGCCCTCAGAGAATTGATGCGTCGCAGGGTTGAAGAGCTTGCTGTCAACGACAACGGTATCATTGTCGTCTTCGTAGTCCTCATGGCCATAGTAGCCTAATGCGGAGCCAGTTGAAGGCCCGGGAGGATATTTTGGAGCTGACGTGTATTCTTGCGTGCGGACATATTGGGCTTGAATGTCCTGCGACATTGCCTCGCCCGTTGGAATGAGTGCGGACATGGCGTTTAGGCGTGTCAACCGTACAGAGTCAAGTAAGTCTCTGGAATCAGTTGGTAGACAATGAAAAGAAGGAAGCAGCGTTCTTTAAAAGAAGGTAATCCCGCCCGCGTCAGCACTGTTGCTGTGGAGTTTGTGCCGCTTCATGCGCAAGGAAGCCGTCAAGGACGAGCGGCCATTTCCGTTGGCTCGAAGCGTGCCAGAGCGCTTTAGGGTCTTCCCAGGCGGTCCTTTCGCAACTAGGCAGCTTCTAGCGCAGTTCGAGCAGTATCCAATGGCTGATAATAGCAAGTCCGCTGTACGCTAAGATGGGAGGTTGGAATAAAGTCGGCTATGATATTATGTAAGACAATATCGTTCCTGGTAGGATCCACTCCTGGACCCACATCCATACATACATACTTCACACGCTTGTCAACGTCGACATGTGTTTGCTGCTTTGTTCCCATGCACCCTTCTGGTGTGATCTGACATTTATAGCCCAGATAAATTTATATGGCCTCTAGTTCGTAGCTCTAGCTCTACATATATCGTGTAACTAAGTCTCGCTGTGCTGAAGGAAATATGATGAGGGGACCAATCTTCCAAGGTTGGCGTATACGGCCTCAAAAGTGCAAGTATAGGAGAGGAATATAGCACATCTGGAACCTCAAATAATTCACCCGGGAAAAATGTGAGAAAGGAAAAAAAAAATCCCTCCGTCCCGAGGATCCTTGGTCGGTCCCGTTCAAGCCAGTTACCTTCGACGAATCTCGGCATATGAAACTTGAGGGGGTTCCCTGGGTCGAACCCGAGACATTGGTCTAGTGGAAATGACTGGGTTGGGTACCAGGCTGAAGACCACTAGACCATAGTGGAGGGGGGGGGGTGATAAACGGAACCATTTTCTGAGACATAACCCAGCATCCCTAAACTCATATATTGCTACGGTCCCCACCGAACCCAATCCTATTGGTCCCCGATCAAAATAATCAATACATCATTGAGATATCCTCTTATGCGATGAAGATATCTTTGAAGCCAGCCACATGTCACTGACCTGCGGCAGGCCTGCGGACCGTGACACCAGCTCCCAATATAAAAGTATGGACGACGCAAAAGCCGTCAATCCGACTGGAATATCCATCTATCAATTCTTCTATCTCTTCGAGCCCCGGGTATGGAGTCAATGATGTTGTAATAACATGGCCTTGGTAGACCAAGAACGACGGTATCAGTCTAGTCAAACACCAGATTCTGACTTTAGGATATTGCGAGACAAATTGCGAGGCACGCCTGGATTCTACCGTGCTCTCCAGATGTCGACGGGGTCATGCTAGATTTCGCGGGTCTTAGAGCAAGAGACCTTTGAAATTATAGATAAACGTAGGTAAGTTCATTCCGTGCAGCAAGCGCGCATTGCAGCCAGCTTTCTAGAGCAGAGAGATATCTAAGGGGTATCATCGTACATCATAAATCGTGTAAGAAACTGGTTGGGGATAATGGGGGAATCAGAAGAGAAGTTGGGCACCATGGACAACGAATCATATCATCGATGTCTCAAGGGTGCGTGGGCTCAGGCATGGAACTGAGATGCTGTCTAGCACGGGGATATGCGAGGTGCGGTTGCTGATAGATGCCACAGGAGTATGGCGATGAGACAAAGATTGCTGCTCTTCGGCGTTAGCAAGAGATGGCTCCGGCACGGACGCCTCGAGGGGCACGCCGTTGTGGCCGCTGTGCGTGAGACAGCCGACGCAGCTGCAGTCATTGCCGCATTGGCAGCTGCCCGTCACGTTGGAGCAAGCCGATGGAATGCCCACCGGATACTCCAGGGTATAATATTCAGATGGGTGCATCAACTGCTGGTTTAAATGATGGCTGACACGGAGGGGAGAGGAGTAGCCAGAGGGCATGGTCGAGTTCGGATCTGAGTACGGATCGAATGAGTCTTGCTGGGCGGTGCTGCCCATGGACGGGTTGTGCTGCATAAAGCCAAAGTTCAGGGGAGTCGATGGGGTAGTACCCTGGAAGGGAGAGGACTGGTACGCGTTGGTGATGGTTTCGGGGGTATGTTGTTCATCACCATCAAAGGTCATCATGACACCCATTTCCTGGACATGCTGGCGGGTTGTGTTGTTGAACGGGTGGGCCGCACAGCCTAGGCATTGACAGTCGTCTCCACATTTGCAATCATGGCAAGAGTCGGCGTCGAGATGGGTATGGCTGTGGGCAGATTTCTGGAAGTGGTCCGAGGCGAACTGAGCCACGGCTGTTTGCATAGTCCCGAGTCCATTCATCGTGTTCGAGTACGATGGCGCAGAGGACACGTTTGGTGCGTAATTGTCCATGTAAAGTGGCTGGGGCTGGGCGCTATGCATCCCCAAAGACTGCATGAATTGGCTCTGGGTGGAAGCCATGGGACTTTGCCAAGCAGGCATCTGGGGCGCAGAGTAATTCATGTAGGACATGTCATTCCAGCCAGAAGGCTGGCTCGCCTTGAACCCGTTCCCATTGAAGGGAGTGTCGGGTGCTTGGGGTTCATTGGGCCTTCCAGAACAGCAAGAACCTCCAGCATTAGAAGCCACTGGTTGGGGCTGGAGTTTCTTGGAGCAGCAGCTAGATCCATTCGTGGTAGGTTCGTCGGGAACAGGTGCAGGTGCAGGTGGAAAGCCGTTGCTCGGGGTCATGGCTGAGTGTGGGTCATTCTGTTCAGAGTGACGAGGAACGGTTGCCGCATAGTTGGCCATGCCCTCCTCGAATTTGAGATTGTCTGGCATAGCTTCCAGTGCCTTTGCAAGGTTCCCCGAGGCGGCTTGCGCATGGCTTTGTCTCCTTCCCGATTTCTGCACTTTACCCGGAGTAGACGATGAAGCCGGGGCCACAGGTGCTGGGGTGGGCTGAGACGAATCATCTGTACTTGCGGGAACCTTGTATAAGGGTCGGCACAAACAAGTCGAGCCTGTGCTTACATTAGTGGAGTCCCACATGGAAGGTGATGGGCTGTCTACCTTTCGGAATTCGGACCATAAACGCATATGTCTTCTGGCAACTGCAAGCTCCCTTCGGATGGGGGCATTTGGCCAGGGGGCGTCCAGCCTTGGGTACTTTCATCATGAGTCTGTCGAAATGCTGACATTTTGAGGATCGATGGCCACGAATGCATGGTTCGCTATATGAGACTGTCAGCGCATGCATAATCGAACTTTCATGGGGAGACATACCAAGACCACTTGGCGCCCTCTTCATCGAGAGGCATTGTCACAGGCGGGAGGCGTTGGTGGTGTGATCGGAGAACAGCGATGATCGCCGGATGACAATAATAGAGTGCGCAGGGTCGCAGACACCGTCTGCCAGCGTAGGCCTCGGCGCCGGGACGAAAATGGAATGGAAACCGATCGTTTACAATATATCAAGTGGTGAATATCTGTAAAGACGTCGTTTGTCTCGCTACCCCGTAAGGTCGAGATGGGAAGCGTGGTCGTCCGGAACCAAGAGTCGGCGTGTGGGAGGGGTCACCGAAGCCGATCGGAACAAACGGGATGGACCGTGGGCATCGGCGAGGTGACGACAGGACGACGAAGTAAGGAGACAAGTTCCGAGTGGGCCAGGTACGACATGAAAAGATGAGAAGAAAAGGATGCGGGGACGCGTTACCTAAGCATAGTTACGTCCAGCAAAGCGGGCGGTTCAGTAACTAAATGGGTATAACTGGTGAACTGGCGGGTGAGCGGGAGTTGAAGTCCGCCGAAAATAGCCACACGTGATTTACTTCTGTCATAAGGTGGGGCAAGCATGCATTGCGGAATACACTTTATCCGCTCCGATCGTTAATCGTCGCGGTTGGCCGAGGCCCTTGTTGATTCGATTCTCCTGCATAAAGTCGCGATGCCGCCCGAAGACAATGAGGGCCTTCAGCCAGACAGTACCAGCTCCGGTGCCGGTACCAGTGCCGTCCACTCGTTATTCACAGTGCCAGCTCCTATCAAGCGCCTTTTCGACCGCTTCCCGTTGACCACGTATCCCCCCAATGACCTCCCGCAGCGGTCTCCGTCCCAGCGACATAGCAACCAGCTGTATGTCTTTAGCGACTCGAAGAGCGCACGCCATGGTCGGCCTTCATTCAACCCGCAATGTCTGAAGTGGCAGGTACGAGATCTGCCTAAAGTGTCTATGGAATAGCCGTACTGATCGGGTGCAGGCGTACCTGAAATTCGTCGGGGTCGACTTTGAGGTTACCCCCTCCAACAACCATGCATCGCCCACTGGCGCCTTACCTTTTCTCCTCCCCGCTCTTCCTGCAGACGCATCCACTCCCATTCCTTCGCATAAACTCCAGAAGTGGGCTATTGAACAAGTCCACTGTGAAGAGGAGCAACAATTGAACCTCCGGTTCGAAGTCTATGCATCGCTGCTGGACCACCGATTACGCAATGCCTGGGTATGTCATCTTCCTGTACCTTGAGAAATCAGTCATGCAGAATATCCTTGCTGACATGGATCTAGTTGTACATGCTGTATCTCGACAGCGAAAACTTCGAGGCCGTCGCACGCCAGCACTACGTGATTCCAGTAACCACAAATACTATCGTCCGCACCGCTCTAGGCATCCAGCTTCAGCAGGCAGCACGCGACGAGCTCCTCAAAGCATCGAAATACATTGACGTGGCCGATTTGGAAGGAGACGCTTCGAGCGCATTCGAAGCTCTGTCTGCCCTGCTCGGAGAGGATGAGCACTTCTTCGGCCGACCAAAGCCCGGCCTCTTTGACGCCAGCGTATTCGCCTACACACATCTTATTCTGGATGAAGGTATGGGTTGGAAGCAGAACCGATTGGCACAATTACTCCAAAAACACCCCAATCTCGTAGAGCACCGGGGGAGACTCCTGCAGTTTTTCTAAATGTATTATTATGAGCGTCAAAAGGATAGAAATCATATTCTCCACCCGTCCATCTGGCAGAGTATTTCCTGCTATGTTATGTTTTCTTGCTGAAACAAATACCAAACCAGACCCTAATTCCAACCCACTTCTTCGCCCGTGGACCCAACGCCTCACCCAACTGCTCATCGATGCCCCTCTCCAGGACCCATTTCTCCCCATCCTCGCCAATTGGACTCTCTACCTGAAACCCAGCCTTCTCCGCCGCCGTCCGCACCTCGATAACGGAGTGGCAATAGCTAGTGGGTCGTATCTTGACCCCAGTCTGCGGATCCGTGAACCCAGCCTGGCTAATCGCACCCATATCCGCGTGCATATTGGTCACCAGTAGATACGCGCCGGGCATCATCATTGCCGCCACTGCCTCGAAGAACTCCTTTACGGGAATGTGCTCCAACACGAGTGTAGAAATAACACACGCAGCATCCTCTTGCAGCGACGGAGGTAATTGTGTCTTCGACGATGCACCCTGCAGAAGATCGATGACACCCAAAGAAATCTGGGTATGCTGAAGTTCCTTCTCCGCCACGGCAGTCTGGATTGCGCTTCGCGCTACATCTAACATGCCGGATGAAGCATCTAGACCCACGACCTCTGCAGGAGCCGAAGTAGCTCTGCTCTGTTGGCGCGATAGCGCTTCAAGTAGCTGGATCGTATTCCTGCCCGTACCACATCCCATGTCGATGAATTTTAACGGAGAGGATTGCGACTGGGTCTGGAAGCGCATGCTCACTCGGTCAAGTAATTGAGGGAGTAATGCACGCACTCCGATCGTGTCGAGGCGTTGAAGGAAGTTACCATCTATGTCGTAGACCTGTTTATCGTCAGTGATTAAGTTTATAGATTGCATCCACGGTTCGGACGGTTGAAGGTCGGTCCGGCTCCAGAACATACCTCTGCCCATTTATCGTATGCCTCCACCGTCCCGATATATTGGACTGGTTGAGGATCTCCATTGTGAGGCTTTTCAGCTAGCTGCTCTCGGATAGTCTTCGTCATGTTGTTAGGAATGAGCCTTGATGGGTGTTCGGGGGAATGGTGGGGATGTGTAGTTTGGTGCATGGTTCGTCACTCTCCGCCCGGCCCAGGGTAACGAATAAATTCCGAGCAGGGTTGGCTCACCCTGGGAATGACTCAAGCAATAAAAAACATACAATGCGTCGGCATACCCCGCATAGGGTTCCCGGCACAAGCACCAATTAATTACCGACGCTCCCGCAGCGGGGACCCGGAGCAGCATAAACGTGTTGCCCAGTGGGGTGGAACGGCCTACTTACAAACTGGACTTGAGGCCATGATCTACGGAAGCACAATCTACGGAACGGTGCATGTGGATTGAGTATATAGGTTCGTGATTTCGAGTCAGATTAGGAACAAAGAAGAATCGTACACAATCATGTCGACATCAAGGACACACAAGGAAAACGAGGCATGGAAGCCTATCAGAAGGCTGACACAATGCCAGGATTGGAGAGGGAGGAAAACAGGTGAAAGAGGAAGCTCAAGTAGGAAAAAGAGGAAGGAAAACATGAAAGGCGAACAAAGAAACAGCATCAGGCTTGACCACATAATGCCGTACCGGACGGAATATAAAGCTTGTGAGGATCGGAAAATGCAAAGGCTGAAAAAAAAAAAGACAAAAAGCCTAGAAAAGAAAAAAATCTCAAGTCAACCACATCAAGGTTGTCATCAAACAGGTTCCGTCGTAGGCGGGAGTCCAGTCATCGCCTCAAGATATTCATTCAGTACACCGTCGCCCCGAAGGGTGCGGTCTCTTTGAGGTCCTCCACAAGGTCCTCGACATTGTTCAGATAACGGCCTAAGAGTGCCTGCTTCTCGTCCGTTGTGCGCGTATCGCGAAGCATCTTGCCTCCGCCAGCTGCAGAGGCATGTGAGCTTTGTGGGCGGCTGGAAAGCTTGCTAGGGCTGCGCTGCAGACCCGGTGGGCTGGCTGCAGGCCCTAGGATAGGCGTCTCTGGCATGAGGTAGAAATACAAGAACTCCACTAGCTTCAGCTTGACCTCACGTGAGGTGCCGCGCTGCTTGAATAGCGAGGTGATGGTGAGAAGGCCATCGAGGTCTTCGAAGGTGCGAGTGTTTGCCGGGCAGTCCAGTAGTGCGGTGACGAGGGTCAACAGGGTTGCTGACTGAATGGCCGGGCAGTTGATGGGGTCGAGCAGGTCGAGGAGAAGATTCATGTAGATTTCGCGCGCGAAGAGGGTGCGCGATGGCGGGTGCAGCAGCAGAGCACCCTGGATCAGGTCAAGGGTGCAGACGATAAGCATATCATTTGTGCCATTGCTACCGCGGCCGAGCAGGTGCTCAAGGCAGGATACTAGGCGCATTGCGACTGCATAGAGGGATTCAGAATTAACTGGGTGATCAATATAATCGAATCGATCTTTGTAAATCCTACCGTTCCATTGAAAGCTTTCCTGCAGCTTGAAGAATTCTCTAAAGGCAGGGTCATCGCGCAGCTCACACAGCTCCTTTGGCACCGGCTGCGCCTCGAGAGCCAAATATGATCTCCGCCTGTCGTTCGCGGACTTTGATTTGGACAGGCAAATTTGCGCCAGCAGACCTTCAACCTGGCGCAGGCCCTTTCGGACCTTGCTGGGTTCGTAGGAGGAAAGATAGTCAAAGGAATGAGCCAACAGAGTCTCCATGAGGATGTATGAAAAGATGAAAAGAGAAGAGAGAAAAATAAAAATAAACAAGGAGCTGTTGACCAGGCGGGACAACAGCGCTTAGCTGTCAAGCATATCACAGCAGGGATTCACTTCTAAAAGAACAAAAGTCGGCTTCGATAGGATGGTCCGTGAGGGGCCGATGAGGTCAGTTCGGGCCGCCACGAACAAGTAAATAAAGGCAAAACGCTATCGGTTGCCCCGGACGACCAGTTTAACTGCAAGGGCACCGCTAGTTGCTGTTCTAGGCGTAGATCAAACCATGGCGTCAGTCAATGCTTATTTTTCAAGTGGATTTTAGAACCGATTTGGGCCATGGGGAAGTGCTATTTCTGGTCCCTTAGCGCTTTGTCGACTTTATCGCCGGTATAGATCACATATAATGCAAGCTGAACTCGGCGACTCCGTCTGTTGCCGTAGCAAAGCCCTCACCTTACGCGGGGCTATCACTTATTTTCTTTTTTCACTAATGCTCCTATTGCTACCCGATTGAAGATCATCGGTGATGTGTCTCTTTATTATCCTTTTACCCCTCCCTAGCTGCACCGCCAATTGATCGGTCAAGTTTGGCCTTTGGCCTGACAACGCCCGATTAGTCATCAGAGAGGCCGCACCAGAGCTGTTTCGGCTGTAGAAACATGAGATCCGGAAAGGGAATAGGAGCTCTCTCCTTATGCACGTGCCTGGTGCGAATTGAGTCCCAAAAGAATGTTTTGCGTTGGCGCCTAGTCTTGATGTCATCTGCTCTCCGCATAAACGCGCCCCTCAGCCCCTCAGCCCCTCCAACTTCCCCCTCACTAGTTTCTACTGCAGCGCCATGAATTCTTCATTCCAGCCACCAAACCCAGTTCCACCGAGGACGAGCTCTGCTAATGCTGCGAATGGTCCGAGCAGCCCGCCATCCCGCCGACACAGGAAGTCGGTCGTCGACGGGGACCTGGCCACGAAGCACAAACACAAGCGCAACAAATCTAGCGTGGATGGCACGAAATACAAGGATGGGACATGGTCCTCGGAGAATGAGAAGATCCTCATGGGTCCCTACGACTACATGCACCAGCACCCGGGCAAGGATGTGCGCCGCCAGCTGATTGAGGCGTTTAATTCCTGGCTTCAGGTTCCGCCAGAGAGCTTGGCGATCATCAGCAAGGTGGTGACCATGCTGCATACGGCGTCGCTATTGTGAGCCTCTTGTTCAACGCTGTGTTTTTTGTCGATAAGGCGTGATACTGACCTGTTCCTCTAAGAATCGACGATGTCGAAGATAGCTCTGTCCTCCGCCGCGGAATCCCCGTCGCACATAATATATTCGGCACAGCCCAAACCATCAACTCCGCCAACTACGTCTACTTCCTCGCCCTACAAGAAATCCAGCAATTGCATAATCCCGCCGCGATCGACATCTACGTGAAGGAGCTACTAAACCTGCACCGCGGCCAGGGCATGGACCTCTTCTGGCGGGACACGCTCACTTGCCCAACCGAAGACGAGTACCTTGAGATGGTGGGCAACAAGACGGGCGGACTCTTCCGACTCGCCGTAAAGCTGATGCAAGCCGAAAGCACAACGGGGAAAGACTGCGTGGCCTTAGTAAACGTGATGGGCCTGATCTTCCAGATCTGCGACGACTACCTCAATCTATCCAACCCAACATACACTAAAAACAAGGGCCTATGCGAGGACTTGACCGAGGGCAAGTTCAGTTTCCCGATCATCCACAGCATCCGCGCCAACCCGTCCAATCACCAGCTTCTGAGCATCCTGAAGCAGAAGACCCAGGACGACGAGGTTAAGCGCCATGCCCTGCACTACATGCAGAGCACAGACAGCTTTGCGCACACGCGCCGCACCGTAATCGAGCTACGCGATCGTGCATTGAGTCTGATTGAGATGATCGACGCCACGCCCCGCATTAACGGTGCTGGGGATGGGCAGATGGTGCGTGCGGTCTTGCATAAGATCATAGAGTCCACACTATCGGACGACGCTACGCAATAGTACGGATGAAGATTTACTGAGCTTTGATGTGGAGTGAATTTTTGCTACAGTTTTCGATATACCCTTTGGATCTGTCACTGCAATTTGGCTTTGTCTAGTGATGTGTATACGAGGTCACGATTATATTAAGAATGATGTTTCAACGGCATTCAGTAACGGCCACCTGGCCTGGAGCTAGGTAGTCATGATCAAATATCCCTCGTTGAATATGCAGGGTATTGCCATATTTCCCCGTCGTGAATCGTCAGCCTCGGACGGCCCGACCCTCTCGGCCAGATCCATCCAAGGGATATCAAATGTCCCAACGCGGTCTGATACACGAAATGCGATCATGCATATGCATGCTATGAGTCCAAAACACCCCGAGACAACAAGATACCCAAAGAATATTCTACATAACCACACAGCAAGCCTTCTCGAGCTTGCGCATGACCCTGGGTAACAGCGCATTGACAACCTGCTCAATCTCGTCCTGTTGTTGGGGTTGCTGTTGGTGGTGCGTCTGCTGGTGGTGTGTCTGCTGCTGACCGGGGTACTGCTGGTGCGGCGCATGGTGCTGTTGGTAAGGGGGCACGACGGCCTCGCCACCAGTTAGGTTGATGTATATCCGGCCGGCGTTCTCCTCAGTGGCGTATTGAAGACCCAGTTCGCGACAGATCCGCTCAACGCGCGGCTTGATCTTCTGGACATGACCGGCAGAATGGATGCCCTTGCCGACGATCCTGAAAGGGTTGTTAATGCGCAAATTCTGGGATATCCAGCCTGAAGGGTGATTCGTACACATGCAAGTGACTCTGGCCATGCGCCTTGGCGTAGCGGATGCGCTCCTCCAGAATCTCCTCGGCCTCCTCGACAAACTGTCCATGCAGGTCAATGGTGTCGGCGGCGACGCGCCCGTTGGCGTTGTTCTCGCGGAAAATGAACTCGGACGCTTGCTTGTTGTATTCTTCCATTTTGCGACCATGCGCCTTGCCCTCCTCGGAGAGCTGCTTTGCGCCGGCGCCATCACCGCTCGCATAGGCTTCTTGCGACTGCGCCGATAATCAGTCGATCTACTCTATCGCAATTGGACGAGAAAAAGAGAGGCTCAGCTCGTACCCTGGAGAAACATTGTCCCCGCTTTGAAGCCTCCTGGCGCGCTAGGTCGCGCAGGCGGTCGTACTCTTGCTCAGCGTCGCTGCTCTGTTCGTGGTTGAAGGCTGACGGGTTAGCTTAGGGACGTGTAATTGGAACGCGAGGCATACCCCTCGGGCCAAGATGGGACATTTCGTGCGACATGGTGTGCTGGTGGGTGCTCCGGGGTGCGGTTGCGAACAGGGGAGACTGTAAGATTTAAGTGGGGACCTTCAAGGGACCCGAAAAATCAGATCGCGATTCAATTTGCCCTCGATCGAGTGTACCATGGGTCGAAGGGTTCGTTGTACGGATTATTGTATTTTGTAACTATGAGGAATATATGTGTTTTTGTTTGATTTTTTATTTTTTATTTTTATTTTCACATGTCATATCCAATTATTCTAAGACTCCAAGATTAATTCTGATCTATAACTTCTATGTCCATGTAGATCAGATATTATGCGCATTCACTCATTCGGCAGTTAGTTCTACACTACAACACTATTAGAGAAAGGTAAATTGGGTGCCAGAAACGGCTACTCTTGACGCCACTTTAAGTGTCTTATTTACCAGAACCTTAGTCATGGAATTCTCCTGTGGGATCCCTTTGTGGGGAAAAACCAAGAACTCGAGATTCTTTTCGATGAAAGAGATAGCGCTAGACATAGCTTGGCTGAAGGTTAAGTGTAATTGAAGCAATCAAACAGAAGCATAACCCCAACCCCCATACGAAGAATTGTCTCCAGAAACAAGGATAGCACGCGGCAAAGACCGCCTAAAAGTACTAGAAGGTGGGTCAGGGACAATAGTGCAAAAGCAGGGACTCCAGGACTTCCAGAAATTCCATGAGCGCAGGGGACCCGTACTCCATGTCTGTGTTTCGAGATGACTGAAGCAGACTGCCGTCTACTCCGTAAAGTGTACTTTAATATTTTCACTCTTAGAAAGGAGAGGTTACGTAGTCTATGGGGTTAAAAACGGACTGACACCCCAAAGTATCGGCAATGTCAGGTCCTTAGTGGAGCTGGTCCTTCCAAACAAAGATATCAGGCTTCCGTGTCGCCACTGAATGTCTACAATGTCCAGTCGGGATGATTCCGACCGTGCCGAGATTCTTTCAGCTTGTATCCATGTCTCCCGAATCATGTCAGAGAGTGAACGATCATGGCATCATGCAGAAAGACTGTCAGCATCAGCATGGTCGAGACACAGAATACTGTAGCATAGCATGGTCTGTAAATTCTTCTTCATGTTCACATCAGACATTAACATTACTTTCTGGGGATCCACTGTGATCTGCATTGGAGCTGTTTCCATTCTACGGAGTACCGTACCCCTGAAGGATGAGGGAAAGTAAATAATCCATAATAGAGATAGAGACCTAACTATGCCTATACGGGACGACGACTGAATAATGAGCCACTTGACCGAATCATCTTAATCACTCCATAGAAATACAATGATTTTAATCAACATGAAAGGGAAAAAAAAAAAAAAAGAAAAAGAAAAGGGGAAGTCGATGGACCCTAGTTCTCCACTGCATCAACAGCCAATCGAAGTGCCCAACGCGATGCCAAAGTCGACTGGTGGTCACCGTACGGTCACATCCTCGTTTCAACGGCGTGAACAAAGGGGCTGCCCCGGTGTGTACCGTGGTAATATCATCGTATCCCCTTTCTCTACTGAAACTTCCAATTTCATCCCCCCTCTTCCCCCCTTACCTTCATCGACCTTAAACCTCCCCTTCTTTTCTATCTTCGGGTTGCTTCCCTTTCCCTTCTCCACGCTTGCTACTCATTCCTTTACTTTCTTTCAAAGGGATTCTCGGTGCGTACAAATCTGATTCCCCCTGCTCTCGTGGCCCCGTTTCGCCCTTGCGTCGACATGCTTCCTGAAACGCCGGGCTTTGCGGCCTGTACCACCTTTCCGCCAAGTCCTCGTTCACACCGTCACCACCTTTCAGTCAAGAGGAAAAGAAAATCCTGCTGACACCTACTTTGTACACAGTCCTTGTAATTAATCCCGAGCTTTCCCGAGTCGATCGGCTCGCACATCCGCGTCGCCTTCGTTTTACACACATACCGCCATCATGGGCTGCGGAATGAGCACTGAGGATAAGGAGGGGAAGGCGCGGAACGAGGAGATTGAGAACCAGCTCAAGCGCGACAAGATGCTGCAAAGGAACGAGATTAAGATGCTGCTTCTCGGTATGAGATTCGACCTGAGCCGAGATCGGCGCGATAACGAGAACGGTCGACTGACGATAGGTTCACAGGTGCTGGAGAGTCTGGCAAGTCGACGATTCTGAAGCAGATGAAGCTCATCCACGAGGGTGGCTACTCGCGCGACGAGCGGGAGTCCTTCAAGGAAATCATCTACAGCAACACCGTTCAGTCGATGCGGGTCATCCTCGAGGCGATGGAGTCCCTTGAACTGCCCCTGGAGGATGCGCGCAACGAGTATCATGTTCAGACCATCTTCATGCAGCCTGCACAGATCGAGGGCGATAGCATTCCCCCGGAGGTTGGCAACGCTATTGGTGCCCTGTGGCGCGACACCGGTGTTCAGGAGTGCTTCAAGCGCTCGCGTGAATACCAGTTGAATGACTCTGCTAAATAGTGAGTTGGGCTTGCCGTTGAACTACATCTGCAACGACCGTGCTAATTATGCATTTAGCTACTTTGATGCCATTGACCGCATCGCCCAGCCAGACTACCTCCCCACCGACCAGGATGTCCTCCGCTCGCGTGTCAAGACTACCGGTATCACCGAGACCGCCTTCATCATCGGCGATTTGACGTACCGGATGTTCGACGTGGGTGGTCAGCGTTCGGAGCGTAAGAAGTGGATTCACTGCTTCGAGAACGTCACCACCATTCTGTTCCTGGTGGCCATCTCCGAGTACGACCAGCTGCTGTTCGAGGACGAGACCGTCAACCGTATGCAAGAGGCTTTGACCCTGTTCGACTCCATCTGCAACTCCCGGTGGTTCGTCAAGACCTCCATCATTCTCTTCCTCAACAAGATCGATCGCTTCAAGGAGAAGTTGCCCGTCAGCCCGATGAAGAACTACTTCCCCGACTACGAGGGCGGTGCCGACTATGCCGCTGCATGCGACTACATTCTCAACCGTTTCGTGTCCTTGAACCAGGCCGAGCAGAAACAGATCTACACCCACTTCACCTGCGCCACCGACACTACCCAGATCCGTTTCGTCATGGCTGCTGTGAATGGTAAGACTTGTTCAATTTCCCCATCCGTACCAATCAAAACTGACTCTGTTTAGATATCATCATCCAAGAGAACCTCCGTCTCTGCGGTTTGATCTAATGAATCCCTGGGTGTCGACAGTTGAACCTAGATCGCATGTGTTATTCTTTTCGGCTTCTTAATCGGATCTCGCCTGGATGTGATTAGAGGCCTCGTTCTCAAATTCCGGCGTTGAACATTTCTTTTCCTCTGCTTCCATTTCTTCTTGTGTGTCTTCTAATTGCGCGTCCGGACACGATCACTAGCCGGTTCTTTCTGCTCTCGAGGACGTGAAACAGGGACTTTTTCCACGACGCGATACGCAGCCGTGGGCTTTTTTTCTGTTTTTCGTTTCCTTTATCTTTCTTCCCATCTTTCCTCTTTGATTTCCCTTTTCCCCTTTCTGTCTCATTTACATGCTGGATATCCTATCATCTCTTGGTTGCCCCTTCCCCTCTCGTTATCTCGTTTTGTCGATTTTGTATGTAACCATACCGTCGCCCCCATTGTTTCCTTAGTCTCGCGTCCGTTGGAAGCCTCGAGCCACCATCTGGGCAATGGGCACGGGGAACTGTGGACAGGATACACGGATTATCATGTCTCTTCTCATGTGTCATGCCAGGTCGGTCGTTGGGTTATAATTCAGAGTTCAGGAATTGAATCATCGGTTTCCGACGACTTGGTCATCCATTGTAGTAGAAGAACAGACTAGACTATGGGATTTCCGTATGTGTTGAATCCAGGGTATCTAAACGAAACAAAATAGTTATCAAAACCGCAACTTCGGTCCCATCAGCACAATCAACACAGCAATCAGCCACAATCCGAAGATCCACGCATAGAGCAACATCCGTCCCCACCAGCCTCTCCCCTCGCTCATCTTGCGCAGCATCCCCATCCGCCGTCCCGCCGCCTCCATCGTCGTCGACGTCTTATCAATCCCCGTCACTGCCCTATCCAGCACCGACTTCTCATTTTCCAGCGTAGTTTGGAAGGACTGTGATGATGCCTTCAATTGGCTGGCTAGAGATAGCAGCGAGCTGGTAAGGTCCTCTTGTTCCATTCGATCGGAGGAGAGAGCCTGTTCGGAGGATTCGAGTTTATTCGGCGAGGTGTCGCGGCCTGTTGTTCTTGCTGTGTCTTTTGGGGCTTCATGCGTGGCGTGACGACTGCGGAGTGTTGCGAGGGGTGCTGTTGCTGTTGCGGGCGCAGGGGATGATGTGATGGTTGTAGTCTTGGTTCCTTGTATGCTCTTGTCCTTTTCCCGATCTGTTTGGACCCGGCTTTGCGTCTGTGCTGCCTCTGTTGGAGTCACCTCCATAGGCTTGGCAAACAACTCCTTCCACTCGTCGTCCTCATCCTCGATCCGGTCTTCTGCAGCATCTTCTTCATCCAATACACTCTGGATCCGCTTCAGCAGCTGCCTGTCACGTACAATCTCAGCCTGTGCCTCGTGTCGCCTGTTTAATGGTTTCAGCTGTGGAAGAGAGCGTTCGAGCTGCGAAAGAAGAGTGCGCGCATATTCGACATTCTATACCATGAAATCAGACACTGTTCCCCTCACCTTATCACTGCAACGGAATGAAGGGGCCTCCTACCTTGGTAACTCGCATGCGCTGAAACTCCGACCCGCGTAGGGTGCGAAGCTCTGAACCCGGAGACAGGAGATTGTGTTCGAGGCGGGTAAAAAGACGAGCCACATTCAGTAGTGTGAGTTCGGGAGAATCTCCCGAGGGAAAGGCAGTTACGGCCATGGGTATTTGAGGATTTGGGAGTGAGGTCGGTCTTGCGATTGGAATAAGTAAACGAAGATGCCACCGACCTGTCAGTGATGACTCAGCTACTCCAATCAGGTTGGCGATAACTTAATGTAGTTAACTACACTGCAAAACAGGACTAGAATAGTCCCCAGAGGAAATGAAATGAAATGAAAAATAGATAAAACTGAAATAGCAAAAGTGCCTCCGGGCTAAGCAAACAGGACAAAGAAACAGAAAACAAACATGCTCGAGATAACATGCACTAGTTATACTCGACAATCAGCCGCCTCCAACTCCCCCCGTTGGCGTCCACATGCATCTGTTGCACTAATTCGCATTCCTGCACCGATCCACTAGTCTCATTCTCGGCTTCAGACCGTGTCTGGGTCTCGGCTTTTGAGGTTCCCGGTGAACCTGAAGCCAAGGGTGTATTCTGAGATTGCATCTGCTGGCGCGCCATCGTAGCAACAGCTCCGCTGCTTGGAAAGGTACCGTTTCGTGATAGTGGCTTCAAGATGTCACAGGCGGATGGTGAAGCGGAGGATTTGATTATAGCTTTTTCCATGTCGAAGGACGTAGGTTCTTTTGCAAGATATGCTTGACCGCGGCGTTTGATGTAGTGGATGGCTAGGAATAAACCTAGGCCGATTAAGCCGAGCCCGTACAATGTCCACGCAGAGAATGATAGGCACTTGGATTGAGTATATCCCAGAGCCGCTGGTATCATGGCGTTTGGGTAGACCTGAGTTGACTGCTAGAGTGGTACCCTGAGGCACTGAGGCACTGAGGCACCAAGGCGTCACAACGGAGAAATCGTGAATAGTCTAGGGTTACAGAAGGGCACGGCCTTATTATAGGAATACTGGACTGGAGGCCTGAGGTCTATGATCAACGGAATTCCGCAAAGAGTTGGCGGGGCACGAGATCTATTTCAAGGTTTGATCTGTGCATCTACATGCATCTACATGCATCTACATGTGCATCTGGTTCGTGGCGAAAATCCAAGTAACGGGAAATGATATCAAACCAATACTGTGATGGATCAGAAAGTAAAAAGCATAGGACATGGAATATCATGAAAATGAAGTAAAAATGAAAGAAAATCCCCACTCAGAGTATGTACTCTATACACACTCAACACACCCCTCTCTTATCCTACCCCTCGCCCTCGCCCTCAGTGAACTAGTGATGTAAAAATGAATCAAAGTGGGTAACATAGTGATCCAATGACACTGAATAGACCAATTCCAGCTGCACACGAAAGCAGCCACAAATGTTCAGCTGGAGCCTCCAGACGCCACCCAAACAAAGCCGAGATCTGCAAACTTCCCCCAATTCTCGCAAAAACACCCGATACGCAACAGGGATCGTAATAGTACATTTGTGTCGATCATCAGTCGAATTGTGCGCTTATCAAAGGGTTTTAGTCATCGAATCTCGATCTGACTCTGGTTTAGTCTCAGACCTGGCGCTATTCGCGCTAAAATGGCCCGTCGAATCACACTTTCACTTATCCCCGCGGAGGATCGCCCTTTGCATACAAGTCAATATGGTGTTTGCTTACTTCTTCTCGGTACTGCACTGGGATAATGACGGGGTAGGTATATATGTTATCATCCTCTTCAAAGCTTGGCCGTGGCTCCCTTTAGCTCCGCTGCTGCTTGATCGCGCAGTGCTTTTCGCAGGATCTTCCCCGATGGGTTCTTCGGGATCGCATCGACGAAGACAACCCCGCCGGTGATCCGCTTCGTTGCGGAGACCTTGCCGTCCATGAATCCGACGATCTCTGCGGCTGTGGCAGTCTGGCCCGGCTTCAGAACGACGTATGCGCGAGGTCGCTCGTCGTCGTTGCTATTCTTGATTAATATTGACCCGAAAGAAAATACGATACACGCAATGACCGTGGGAAAAGTAAGTATACAACTCACATCACGGCTCCGATCACCGCAACATCTGCTATCGCGGGGTGTTCCAGAAGTAATGCTTCCAGTTCGGCGGGGGCTACTTGGTTACCCTTGACTTTGATCAACTCCTGCAGCCTCGTCAAATCCTTGCTTCTCTTGCTCGCTGTTCACGACGTACCTTCATTCGATCAACTACATGGAACTTGCCCTGGTCGTCCACATAGGCAATGTCGCCCGTCCGGAGCCATCCATCCGCCGTCTTGGTCTCCTGCGTGGCCTTTGGATTCCGCCAGTATCCCTTCATGACATTCTGCGCCCGTACCCACAGCTCTCCGCGCTGATTTCGCTCCAAAATCTCGGTAATACCATCCTCAGCCATGATCTTGGCCTCGCAGTTGGCATTCGGTTCCCCGACTGACGCCGAATAGCTCTTCTCCCTCGGATCCCACCCCAATATAGAACAGGTAGCCCTAAACCAGTCAGTCCTAGTTCTGCATCCTAGTTAGTTATAGAAAAAAAAGGGAAAAAACCTACTCAGTCATTCCCCACCCCTGCTTAACGTTAATCTTTCCCTCCGGCCACAGCTTCTCCACCTCACTACAAGTCTCCCTTCCCAACGGCGCCGCACCACTGCCCACACTCTCCACACTACTCAAATCATACTCCCTAACAAGCGGATGTTTAGCCAACATAACCACAACCGGGGGCACAAGAATCAAATCCGTAACCCTGAACTTCTGCGTATAATCCAGCATCTGCACGAAATCAAACTTCGGCATGATATAAACCGGCGTACCGCGATGCAACGCCGCCGCAATGAAAATATTCTGCGCCATGGCATGATACATGGGCAAGAAACATAGCCAGCGCGACCGAGCCTTGCGCGCCTCGTAATCCGGATACAACGTGGCAAGATGCGTATACTGCAGCATATTGGCGGCGTAGTTCTTATGCGTGATTTCCACGCCTTTAGGCCGCCCAGTCGTGCCGCTGGAATAGTTCAGAACGAGAGTTCGGTCGGCGAGTTCGGGCGTGGAGAGTTCTTCCCATGTGAAGCTGGCTCCTTCCTCTGGTGAGGCGATCAGGTCGCCCCAGTAGCGACATCCGTTCTGCGCATGGCCGCGCCCGTCGTAGATGGCGTTGTCGAAGATGAAGACTCGGTCGCGGCTCATGCCTGTTAGCTTGGCGGCTTCGATTCCGGTGGCTAGGCTGGCGCTGGCGCAGATCAGGTATGTTGCGCCGCTGTCTTGGAGCTGGTAGGCTAGCTCGCGTGCGACGTAGGTTGGGTTGGCTCCCGTGAAGATCCCGCCGGCCATGGAGATGCCCATGAGTATGACGGGGTAGAAGAGGTCGTTTCCTGAGAACAGGAGGACTCGGTCACCGGGCTGCAGGCCGGATTTGCGTAGACCTGCGGCGAACCGCTGGCTCCAGAGGCGAAAGTCATGAGGCGTGAAGTAGTGAGTGTCCGGGCGGGCTGCGTCGAGGAAACATGGCTGCGTCTGTGATAGAGGTGCCGTGGGGGAGGTAAGGAGTAGCGAGGCGAGGTGGATGTTGGGGACGTCATTCGTCCAGCGAGACTTGTAGGGCATGATGTTGGGTACGTTTGTACCTACCTAGGTAGTTGCGAGGGATCCGGTCCAGCTTAGGAGGAATATAAAGAGGGAGATAGTTGGGCTCGAATCTTCGCTGTTCCCTCGTATAGCCATTTCACAAATGCATAAGCGAGATCGACGAGATCGAATCAACGTGGTCCATCCCCGCATAGATCGGTTATGTTTATGCGGGGAAGAATAACTGCCTCGGATGTTCTGGGCCGAGCACTGAGTCAGTGTTTGTATATAACAGTGACTGTTCTTGAAGCTATGGCCCTGATCGAGAATACTATAATTGAATGGACGAGGGGAAAGGCTATGATATCAAGGTTCCGTGCCATGTGTCGGGGTTTATAATCCCTGATCTTGTCATACGTTACTCAGACACGCGAAATGAAATGAAGACAATGCAAATATCTCAGCATATTGATCTGCTTCGGCTACCTACAATGACCGGCCCAGAACACGACAGTAAACAAAAAAAGACATGAGTATCATGATTCCTCCTCCCCGCCCAAACAAGCCACCGCCGCGCTCAACTCACCCAGAACCTTTTCCTCCAACCGGTTCTCAGCCCCAGAGGCCTGGTCAAGCGGCTTCTGTCGTGACCACTCGGCCTCCTTCTCAGTTGTAGCCACAATGCGTCCGCGTAGGGTCGATCGGCGACTCAGCAGTTCTTCAATGTCTTCCTTGACCTGAGCCTTGTTCCATTTGAGTTCCTGGATAGACTGGGCATCCAGACCGGCGCTCGGGCCAGCTTCGCGGAAACGGTCTAACATGAAGGTGATCAGAGCCAGTGAGTAAGCCTCAGAGGCCATACTCAGACTGATCCACTGGGACGAGGCTCCGGCGCTGGCGGTGGGGTGGCCGATGGAGAAGCACTCGGATGCACGGTTGAGCTGTCCCTCGAATTGGTTGAGGAATGCGGCCACTTCGGGTGCCGTGCGAATGACGTTGTAGAGTAGGTTCAGACACAGTGGAAGGAATCCTCCACTCCAAATGGTATACAGCCGAGGAATGGGATCAAAGGGGCCGAGTCCCTTGGGTTGACGGAGACCATTTGATAGGCGGCATGTCGACAGTCTCATCAGGACTGCCTCAACGGCCAGGTACTCGGCCAACATGGGCAAAGTGGACAACTTGACGAGGATCGAGAGACTGAGTTCGCCATAGATCGGGTCACCAGCCACCGCAAGCTGGTCGGCCCAAGAGAACAATGTTGTGGCATGTCGAGCGACATCGTTATCTTGGATGTGGTATGTGATGTGCTCATGGAGCCGCTCCGAGTTCTTGACCTGCAGACAGCTCTGGAGGATAGCAACAATGATCGCAAAGTCCTTGGGAGTGCACTTCTCCGGTTCTTCATGCAGGTAGGTCGTGAGCGACTTGAAGCCCTGCGCCACAATCACCTTGACTATCTCCACAATGAGAGTCAGGTCGTTTGAGAGCTTGGCCGGTTTGCTCAGGGTCTCAGGGCTGCTGCGCGATGGCTTATCTAGGTGGAACTGAAGAGCTAGGAAGAGTACGTTGAGGAGGGACCGGTAATAGTCGGTGTCGTTGCTGATGAGAGCATCTTCGTATGTCGTGTGCCGGTTCCGTAGCGCTTTGTAGACGGCTTCGAGAAGCGCAAATGCTTCGGCCCCACGGGCGTTCACCTGCACCAGCCCTTGGCATAGGGCCTGTGCAAAGTCAACGCGATCCTGCTGGACCTCTTCAAAGAAGGGTTCTGGAGGCATGCTGCGCGTGTTAGCCTCGAGACAATTTTGGGCCACGACGGCCATGGATTTTTGAATGGCATAGTCGGGCATGAAGTCGGCGCAATGCTCAATGGCAAAGAACTTCCAGCTGTTGAGAAGGGTCTGTTTCGGTGTTAGCAAGGGTCAAACTCGTGCAAGATCAAGAAAACACTTACCACCTGCGCTTCCACAAGCGACAAGTTGATGTTTGCCCGCTCAAACTCCTCGGAGAAGCCCCGGTTGCGAGATCCAGCCCAGGCAAAGTCGTACGACAGTAGCTTATCTCCCATTTCCAGATCATAATAGTAATTCCGGCCCAGTGCACGGGGCACGAGCGGCGTCCTCTTGAAATCAACAACCTTGCAGCCGGTGTATCGCATTTCAAAGTTCTTCTTCAAATTCGCGTGAAGGGAGGCGTTGTAAGCATCAACTTCCACAGCGTCCTTGGAGTACCATTGTACTAAGGGAATCAGTGTCTTGACAAAGCTGAAATCGCCCATTTCCTTTGCAGCGTGCAGGTAGACAGCACAAATGTCGGCGACAACAGCAGCAATACGAGTCGCAAAGATCTGTTGAATCATCGGCAATGAAGAGATCTTCAGCTTGGAAACGTAGCTCACAATGCTGTTCAAGAAATGAGAATGATTCTTCAGATGGGGAGTAGCCCACGGCCAATTTTCTTGGGCACGAGAGACGAACTCTAGCAAGGCCAGGGCCATCTGAGGCTCTTCATTGTCAATGTCGGCGAGTTTGTCAAGCGCCATTTGCAAGAATGGTACGCCTCTCATGCTCGGGTCTCTAGACTTGATAGACTTTTTCAATGTTTGCCGAGGGGAGGCCCCGGTCAGAATGAAGACTGCCAACCACTGCTGACGCTTGCTGACAAAAGTTGACAGCAATTTCCAATTTGCAAGCAAAAGTACCTCATCATTAAGCGGCTTGCCAAGCTGGGACAACACGTCAAGGAACAGACACGACGACTCGGCTCCAAGATGACCGACAAGGGACGGGGGTTCATTGTCTGGATCAGAAGCGGCAACGGAAATGATAATTTCAAGCAAGGACACAACGGGTAACCTGTAGGCATCATGCAACGCATAAAGCTTGACAAGGACCGGTGTAGCCTTGAAGAGTTGCTCTTCTAGGAGTGAACCAGGCTGTTCAGTAAGTCGTGCCGCTTGAACGAGCTTGATACAGAGGCCTAGGGTAGCATTGACCTGGTTCTCAACCAACGCGAGGTAGCGAAAATGGACGGTAGGTGGAGTCTGCAGACCATCGGAGATTAATCGAAGGAGTGGGTTGAAGGGGAGATCCGCGGTTGAACGAGGTCGTAAAAGGTCCAGGATGTACGCCGCAGAGTCAGAGAAGACACCAGTGATCTTTGCTTCCGGTTTCGTGGTATCATTGACGCCGTGGACATAGTAGAGAATCCTGTCGAAAGCGGTAGCCAGCATTTCATTCAGCTTAAACTGCTGTTCGGGGAGGTTGAACCGCCAGTTGCCATTGCTATTGAAAATCTCAACCATCGTTCGGGTGAAATTCAACAGAATGGTCCTCATGACATGGGAAGGAATGCCGGCACTCCAGTCAGATGCAATCGTCGACTTGCCTGCGACGCTGCCGGGGCTCTTCCTAAGCACTGATCGAGAGGCGGCATCGTCGATAGCTGCCACCAGCAGGTTCACGCAGCTGAGAAGAAATGGGTACTCTCCAGATGGAAGCTCCATGGCTGAAACGATCGCAGTCATAATCCCGCCCTTGCCGTCCGAGCCAATGAAACTACTGCGGCTGAAGAACGGCCACACTCGACTGGGAAGAATTTTGATGACCTCTTGAATAAATCGCAGACAGGCCATGATGGGATCCAACGCATTCGCTGGATCACCTCGAGACCCGACATTCTGCAAGTTACGCTCAAAGATGTCCAAAACCACCGACATGATATCGCCTTGTCTGGATAGCCCGTCGCTGGCCATTTCCAAGATTCTCGTCGCACTGGCGCTAGTAGCGTCATGGGCACGGGCATTCCTGGCTCCAGCAACGAGATCTGCCATGAGTTCAATGATCTCCGTGCAAGGTGCAGCATTCCAATCAGATGAGTACCCGCCGCTTGCACTCCATTCTTCCAACCAGCTTCCAAGGAAGCTTAAGCACGAATACTGGTGCTGCCACATGATGATGGCTGGTTTTGATTCGGAAATGACCTGGCCAACCGTCGAGACTGGGATTTCTGACGAGCCACTCACAATCAAAGCATTGCTCGTCTGAGTCTCTGGAAGGAGGTTGCGAGAAGCAGACTCAAACATTGGGAGCGATTGGGTCAGAGATACCCAGTTCGCATTTTCATCCTCTCGAATTGTTTCATACCCTTGGAAGCCCGAAGAGACGATTTGAGTGAAGGTGTTCATGTTGTCTAATTCCTCAATAATCAGGGGCAAACCGTCCTCATTCACTTCGTGGTGAGTCACCAGAGCGCGGCAGAGTCTCAGGAAAGGGACTGTTTCATAAGGGAATCGAGACCGGGCGAGATCGAAGATCCCTGCCATTAAGATACGGTCCCTGAAAAAGACAGATCGGGGATCACTGGTAGGATCAAGAGAGACTGCTTTATTCCAGCGTAGGTTATCCGAAGTACCCATCAATATGGCCAAGGCAGACTCCAAGACTTCAGGCGAGTAACCGATACGATTCAAGGCAACTCGAATGATGTCAAATAAAGGCAATCGGACCCATTGTTCTGTCAAGATATCATCGATTGCTGACATGGAGCCGGCCTTGCTAGACAATGTGACGACCACACTTAGAACCATCTCGACCATCTCAGGAGAACTGAAAAGATCAATCGCGTCTTCTGCGGTATGTTTGGGTGTTCGAGCACAGTCGAGAAGATCTTCGTAAAGTGATGGCTCCAGTCCACGGGAAAGGGCCGTGTACTCTGTCCTCGTATTGAATGCAGCCGCGGCTACATCGGACTGCTCTTGCTCTCGCAGATTCCGAGATGCCTCGCCCCCCTCTCTTAGGGCTTGAAGAACCGCTCCCCATAGCAATGCAGCGGGATTAGCGGTATTGAGATTCATGCACGCGCCCACAAGAATCTCAGTAACCTGAGATATGGCTTCTTTGGAGAGATAATAAGGTTTCTGTCCTGGAGGAAAGGTCGGTGATTCATTTGACTCAAGGAGATGGTCAATGGCAAGGGAGAACTTGAGGAAAGTCATTGTAACCAGGGACGTAAAAGCCTGAAGCGGTAGCAAGACTTCCAAAGGTTGTTGACACGGCTGGCATGCTGGTCAATAGTTGTCAATTGACTATGTTGGGGGCCACTTACCACCTGCAACGACTCCAAGAAGTCATTATCGGCCATGAGGTTGAACCAAGATATCACAAGATCGCCAGATGGAATTTCCGCTGACGCGTGAAGCTGATGGGACATGACCTGTAGGTTATGGACAATCTCCTCGACGAGGGTAGTCCTCCAGATATCCTCTGTCTCCTGGCTACTCTCACTTGCTCCTAACCAGCCACCATCTGATTCCAGATCTTTCAGCCGGGCGCGAATCCCGGTCATACAATCAATCAGAAGTTGGCTCAACCCTTCTCCACTAGCCTTTGTCTGAAAGAGAGTCTCTCCTAGATTACGCAGAGCGAGACAGCGCTCGCTCTCAAGGGTGCTATTATTGGCTGATTCACCAGAAAGACCGTGCAGGAATAAAACCAGCAGCTTGCGGTAAGTCTTCAGTATGTGGCTTCTCTCTGAGAGATAAAGGTTTCCCAATCGTAAGCGTCTGCTGGCTTCTGTGTCGAACGTAGATGCATCCTCCTTGTCCGCGGCCTGTCTCAGAACGCTCGCCAGATTCGGTCCAGCCACCGACACACGAAGGTTATCGGTCCCTGACGCACTCTGGAGGCTCGTGGCCTCCTCCGTTGAGAAGGTCGTTGTCAAGCGGGAAGCAGGCCGATTCTGCCATTCGAGGACGACGATGCGCAGAGCCGCGATCTCGTCAATCTGTGCTTTCTCGCTGAGCCATTGCGCATCCGCCTTAATCTCGTTGAGATCGAATGAAGACTTGGAATTCGTCTCGACGTGGATCGCCGCGGTTTTGGAGTCAAATTCGGACTTCGACTTGGCGGAAGGGCTAGAGGAAGGGATCAAACATTGGGATAGCAACTCGGTGCTTTTGGGATGCGACAGAAAGGCCACGACGTTTCCGCCATTGTCTGCGTGAGCTTCGGGATCGACGATATAGAGAAAAGCTCTTCTCCAAGACCTGCAAAATGTGAGTAACAAAGCAAAGCGTGAGAACCGAGTTCAACGTACAAAAGTTGAACGTCCCCGGAGAAGCACTTGTCCAGGGACGGGAAATAGGCCTCCGGGATGGGAGCCATTTGGCAGAGCAATTTAGAACATCATAGGATTTGAAGGATACCAGGGTAGACGGAGCAGGAGAGGTAAAAAAAAGAAAAAAAAGGAAGAGGTGACCACTGGTAGCTATAGCTTTTCGGAGAGCTCCAGGAAGATTTCGCTTTCTTTCGCGCGCTCAGCGGTCAACAATGCGGTCAGCCAAGTTGGCCGACCGCCTAGATTTTGCAGTGTTTTTGACGCGTCGGCGCGGCTGCTCAAGATGGGAATAAACCGACTGGACCGGCTCATCTAGAACGGGCTGTACGGCGTTATTTAGGGCTTTAGGAGCCGCAATCAAGTCCCTGACCTCTCTTACTGATAGGCCTAATGTATGCTCCCCCCGTCGTTGTGTGCGCGCCCCTTTCTGCGTCTTTTTCTTATTTTCTGCGCGTAAATCCTCGTTTTCCTACAAGGCCAAAACTAGCTGATTCTGTACCTACTAGTAGCAAGAAACAAGAAAAATAAGCTAGGGAAAGAAAGAAGGAAGAAGAACTAGTACCAAACATAGAGATATAGTCTATGGAGGCATAACACATCAATGACGTGACCCATGATGCAAACATACCAAACATCTATATGCGATGTTCGTCACAGGCAGAACGGAGAAAAACTATGGCTAGTTAGGAAGGCGGTCCAAATAATCGTGTGGCAGCGCCGTGGAACTGACCCTGGAATTGTCGGTAAACGCATCCATCTGTGCTGCGGGATGTCAACTACTCCTGGGTCCGACCATATATTGTATGCCTCGCAGACTTCGGTGAGCTTGGCGGCAACGTCTGGCGTACCGTAGACGATAATGCCGTTTGGCAGCACTGTCTCCAACTCAGTTGTGTTGAAAGGCATAGACTCCATAGGCGGGCTTAGCGGAGAGAGAGCTCGGTGAGTCTCCAAGCTCGTATGGTAGCTAGCAACGAGGTCTCGGAGTTCTGGCTAGATTAGAGGGGGGCGCCTAGACGTGACTTTGGCTTCGTCATGCGGAGCGCAAAGAGCGGCGGCCTCGGAGGCGACTTGGTAAGCTGACGTAAAGTCGGCTTCATAAATTCGGCCGAGTCGATCCCTCTTGCGGACAACTTGGACTCGGTCCGTATTGTTCATGGCATCTACGTACGCGAACTGTGCATCGACCATCTGTGCTGGGACGACTAACTTGGAGCTAGGAAAGCCCGATTCGAAAATGAAATCTCGATCGTTTGGCAAAGGGGCCTTAACCCGGATAGGTACGCGACCCTTCTGATGCGGCTGGATCTCAACCTTATCTAGAGCGTATACCGCCCTTGCCTCGACGTGATTGGGCTTAACGCAAAGCCTAATTGGAAAAGTCAAGCCGTTATAGGATTCGATGATCGCTTGTGAGCGTGGGAAATCTAGGATAAAACCTTCCGGCCTAAGTACGTCTGTGCCGATGAGGAGCTTGGCCTTGAGGTCGTCTACGATATGCGCCTCGAATAGGATTCGGGTAGCGGTACGTCGACCGTCGACGTGACTGGGGCAGAAGATGTCGACAACGACGTATTCCTTAGACTAGTGCTGCGAACCGATGCTACTTACTTCGATAGGTGCGATCTGTCGCTTAGGATAATTCAATAATGCTATAAGCTTGGAATTAATTAAGGTTATGCCGCAACCGGTGTCTAAACAGCAAGTCGTAAGATTGTTAAGGCTAGTTAAACCGACTGTAGCTATAGCGTATCTCTATGAACGAAAAGCGTAACCGGGTTGGTGAGCCGGTTCGACGGCTGACTCGATGACTGGCATCGAGTCGGCAAAATTCGCGACGACGTGACTTAGAATGTCCGCTGTAGCTCGAGGCTTATAGCTTTGAAGGTATAGGTGAAGTTTGGCATTGGAAGTGAAATTTAGTTGACAGTTAAGGCAAGTGACAGAAAATTGATCGGACGGCGTCGCTATCTAGGCGGCAGTAGGCTCACTGTGAGTCGGAACGGCAGGAGGCTCACTGTAGGAAGCGTCCTGCCGATGCTCAAAAAAAGCCGGGTCAGCTTGGAACTCTTGCTCGGCCTAGCTAGCGTCGGGCGGCAAGTCGTCCATAGGGACCTCATAGGGATCCACGAAATGAGCATCGTCGTAGTAGCCGTTAGCTTGGAAACCTTGTCCGTCATTCCTAGCGTCGTCGTAGTGGTCCTCGCTCTGATAGTCGTCGACGTCAGCAAAATAAGCTCTCTGGGTACGGTGCTGGTTCCAAGGTGCCTGGCCACGTTGGGTAGGCTGGCCTCTGGTACGGTCATAGCCGGTGGAATGATCTCGGGACTGGTGATTACCTCGGGGCTCCCGCTGACGGGGGGAATAAGCGTTCTGCGCTTGGATTGGGGGTGGTCTGGCCTGGCTTTGACTTGGACGCTGGTTATAGGAAAAACCTTGCTGCTGGTAGCCAGGACCCTGGCGTTGGTATCCGGATTCCTGACGATCGAAACCACGTTGTTGATAGCCTCCTCGGGCTTGGAGATCGTTGTTTTGCCCTTGACGGAAAGGAGGTCGGGCGTAGTAAGTAAAAAGAGATCGTGGATGTATCATTGCCCGGGTACACGTGATTGTTACGTAAATGACCGCAATAGATTTGCCCCGTAGTGACCCCTCTATTTGTGGAACGTTTATTCTCCGCACCAATTTAGCTTTCGGCAACCTCCGACTTTGTGACCTATAAGAAGTCAATACAGTCACCATGTCATCCGTTTCTTGCGACTACCCTGATCCCGAATATACCCCCCTGCCTCGCACAATGTCCCGAAGTGAGCCCACCCCTTCCCTCATGTCCGCCCTCCCCCCAGACCATATTGTGCGAACATTTTCCCGTCTCAAAAACCTCCAAGTCGAAGCAAAGAAGATCTTGGATTCCCTGAACGAGAACGGCGACGGCAACCAGTGGATCGTGGTCCTCAATCTATCGCCGGGAACGATCCAAAAGCTCGATGAAGAGCACGACACCAGCCTTGGGGGCATTTCATACCGTTTCCAGTGGGAAGGAACCACTGGTCTCATCAAAGTGGTACCAGGAGAAGCCCACGACGCCATCACAGACAACTTTACTCGGATCATCACCGCAAATCTTTTGGCAATGGGACAATCTATTTGGGATCCCCAGTGGGTTGGGACAACAACCTACAAGCCTTCCACTGGCGCAGGCAAACAGGGAGATCAAGCCTTCAAGCCACCAACTCGCTGCTCCCCAGGGCTTCCAGGAATAGGATGGCCCACTCTAGTAGTCGAGACTGGGGTGTCAGAATCCCTACCCCGGCTCCGTGAAGACGCCAAGAAGTGGTTTCGAGATTCGCGGGGTGACGTGCGCATTGTTATCCTCATCTCTATTAAGCGAACCATGGTCACTTTTGAAAAGTGGCAGTTGGCTCCTCCCAATGCTCCACGCCCACTCACTCGCGCTTACATCGATTCACTATGTGCGCAGTCTCCAAATATTCCCCCTCTCACAACTCAGCCCTCTGTTATCCAACAGGCGTACTCGTCGCAAGAGATCTACGTGGAGTTCAGCAGAGTTGCCGGAGCCCCTAGTACAGTTATCGGTGCCCCTTTAGATATCCCGTTTGTTGCGCTCTGGGACCGACCCCCAAGACAAGGGGAATCCGATATTATTCTTCGAGTACAAGATTTCCAAGGAATGACCCATCGGCTGGTCTAATACATTTCGCTTTGCCGTCGAGCTCACCTACCCGCCTTTCCGGATCCTTCTCCAACTGAGAAACCGAAGCTACAAATCGCGATCAAAGTTATCACTTATACTCCCAGATCGAAGACCGTTTAATTTTTAATTGCTCGTTGACTGGTGGCTCTCTATTCATACCTCATGAGTCCGAGTTTGACTGAAAAGCAGCAAGCAACACGTCTCAATTTCACAACAGCAACCCTAGGAATATGAATCACATGGCTCCTATTGTTAGAAAGCTCAAGAACTGTCTAAAGGTCGAGAACCAAGTAACTGTAATGTCGTGAGGGATGATGATGATCACCTACGAGGAAGAATCACGAAGGAAGAAAATCATACAGAAGGGAGAATCTATCTGACGCCCCCCCTTCAGCTATATAGGGGCTGACAAACGGGAGAGCGGTGAGAAACTACCCGTCCTATCTGGGCCTAGTTTTAGGCGGTGAAGATTGACAAAAGTCGCCCACTTTTGTCGCTTTGAGTCACTTCGGCTTTTCTAGCGGTGAGCTCGACTTTCTTGACTGGAAACGCTGCGGTCAATTGTGACTTGCATTTCTTGTCACCCTTTTAATATCTCTCTTCCGAAGCCCGATCCCGGGCAACCTCAGCAGCCATGGCGGACCTCGTTGACCACTCACCCCACCATCCCACCAAAGCTGCGAAGCTGGATAGCGCCTCCAATGTTATTCTGATCGACAACTACGACTCTTTTACCTGGAACGTCTACCAGTACCTGGTTCTTGAGGGAGCTACAGTCACTGTTTTCCGCAATGACGAAGTCACTGTAGACGATTTGATCGCGAAAAAGCCAACCCAGCTGATCATCAGTCCTGGCCCTGGTCACCCGGAAACAGATGCAGGAATCAGCAACGCTGCGATCCAATACTTCAGCGGAAAGATCCCGATCTTTGGTGTATGCATGGGTCAACAATGCATCATCTCCTCCTTTGGCGGCAAGGTCGATGTAACGGGCGAGATTCTCCACGGCAAAACCTCGGTCTTGAAGCATGACTCCAAGGGCGTCTACGAAGGATTGCCCACCGTTCTCTCCGTCACTCGATACCACTCACTTGCGGGAACCCATTCGACCATCCCGGAGTGCATGGAAGTGTCCTCCTGGGCCGATCTCGAAAACGGTAGCGGCAGCATTATCATGGGAGTCCGACACAAGCAGCTTGCGGTGGAAGGCGTGCAGTTTCACCCCGAGAGTATACTGACAGAGTACGGACGGAAGATGTTCAGGAATTTCCTCACTTTCACCTCGGGTACTTGGGATGGGAACAAGCAGAGTGCGACAGGGGCTACCAAGGCTCTCGCTCCGGTTGACAAGAAGGTGTCCATTCTGGAGAAAATCTATGCTCACCGCAGAAACGCTGTTGCTGAGCAGAAGAAGATTCCCGCATTGCGACCACAGGCCCTGCAGGCCGCTTATGATTTGAACATCGCACCGCCCCAGGTGTCGTTCCCTGCGCGGTTGAGACAGTCGGAATATCCTCTTTCATTGATGGCAGAGATTAAGCGAGCATCACCTTCCAAGGGAATCATCTCGGCAGACGTGTATGCTCCTGCTCAGGCTCGCGAGTATGCTAAAGCAGGTGCCAGTGTCATCTCTGTTCTCACAGAGCCTGAGTGGTTCAAGGGAACGATTGACGATCTCCGAGCAGTGCGTCAGAGTCTGGAAGGTATGGTTAACCGCCCGGCTCTTCTACGGAAGGAGTTTGTGTTTGATGAATATCAAATTCTTGAGGCACGACTCGCTGGTGCCGATACCGTTCTCCTGATTGTCAAGATGCTTAGTGTTGAGCTTCTCACACGGTTGTACCGGTACTCTCAGAGTCTTGGGATGGAGCCCCTCGTTGAGGTCAACACCCCTGAGGAGATGAAGATAGCAGTTGAACTGGGATCTCAGGTGATCGGTGTTAATAACCGCGACCTAACGAGCTTTGAGGTCGATCTTGGAACTACAAGCCGTCTTATGGACCAAGTTCCTGAAACCACCATCGTGTGCGCCCTTAGTGGTATTATGGGCCCGCAGGATGTGGAGGCTTACAAGAAGGAGGGTGTCAAGGCTATTCTTGTGGGAGAAGCCTTGATGCGGGCCCCCGACACCTCTGTTTTCGTAGCACAGCTTCTGGGTGGGTCAAAAGCTGCATCAACCTCAACAAACACTCCCTTAGTGAAGATTTGCGGTACTCGATCTGAAGAGGCTGCCAAGGCTGCCATCGAAGCCGGCGCTGACTTGATCGGCATCATCCAAGTTCCTGGACGGTCAAGAACAGTCTCGGATGATGTGGCTATCCGTATCTCCCAGACTGTCAAGTCAACACCTCGTCCTGGAGTTCAACAGAATGTTGCATCGGAGCGAATATCGAATGCGATGTCTTCGGAGTGGTTTGATAATTCCACCAGCGTCTTGCGGCACCCGTCTCGGGCATTGCTTGTGGGTGTCTTCATGAATCAGCCTCTTTCCTATATCCTTGCCCAGCAACAAAAGCTTGGACTCGACGTTGTGCAGCTTCACGGCTCTGAGCCCGTGGAATGGGCTAGCTTGATTCCTGTGCCCGTCATTCACAAGTTCGCACCCGGAGACATTGGTATTGCACGCAGGGCATACCACAGTCTGCCTTTGTTGGACTCTGGTGCTGGCGGTTCCGGCGAGCTTCTGGAGAAGGCCGGTGTTCAGCAGGTTCTCGACAGCGACGAGGGTTTGCGAGTGATATTGGCTGGCGGACTGCACCCGGACAACGTCGTCGACGCCGTGAAAAAGCTTGGCGAATCGGGATCGAAGGTTGTAGGCTTGGATGTCAGTTCCGGGGTGGAGACCAACGGTTCTCAGGATCTGGACAAGATCCGTGCGTTCGTGAAGGCTGCCAAAAGTATTCGCGCGTGATCTATACTTCATGATATAATTTACCTCTATTTTAGTCCATGGTGTGACTTTTCTTCTCATCAATGTTCACTTCACATGTTCAGTATCGATAGCAATACAACATCCTATGCATAAGTCTGGTAAAACTGCTTCCAAGGTTCTCCCTCTTGCTATCTTTCCATCCTCCTTCTACTCCAGCACTATCTCTCATTATCCCTCTCCTACCCTTCGCTTTTCTCTCCATCGGGAAACCCCGTCTTGCTACCTGTCCCGCTCGCCGGGGGCCTTCCAGTCACATTCTGCCCTCTCAGTCTCTTTCCAAACCAGCAAGCTTACTGCATATCTTCTTACCCTCTTTCCAATATCACACCTGCCTCACATCTTCTCTCTATACTCTGTCATATATCTTCTCCCTTCATCTATCTACATCTCCATCTATAAACTTCCGTTTGCATCTGTCATCGCTTCCATTTGCATCCGTCTTTGCTCTTTACCTGCATTTCTCATTCAACAAGAACACCCGTGATCGTCCATCTGCTATAACCTCGACAATATGGGCAAGACCTTCGAAAAGGTTCATGTCCGCGTGCTCGGCTCATTCAAGGATGCTGACAAGATCCCTGGCTGGGTGAAGGCCAACGGTGGGAAATATCACCGTTCCTTCAACAGCCAGGTCACGCATCTGATTGTGACCGATGAAGTATATCTTCAGAATGGGGAAGAAAGTATGTACATGATTCTGACGCTTTGATAATGTCCACAGACTGACTTTCATTAAAGTTGAAAAAGCTAAAAAGTCCGGAAAAGTCAAAATCGTTTCATTTGACTGGCTGGAGGATTCCTTGCTGTCCCGGTCAAAGCGGCCAAAGCCAGAGCAGCCATTTCTCTGGTCTACTCTTCTGAGAGAAGAACCCGCGACAAAAAGAACAACTAGTAAGTCTCGAGATCTGATAACGGAATTCTCATTTCCGGGTTACTGACCTTGATGTTGAACGCAGAGGATCCTTTTGCAAACAAAGTCGTGAAGAATACGAAGGGAAGAAAGGGCAAAGCGGGTTCAGCTAAATGTTCGTGAATGCTACCTTAATACGAATACTCGTCCCTTGGCTAACAATGAGGAAATTTAGCGAAAGACTTGATTTTCACGGATCCCGATACTGGTGAGACCTGGGATGCAGAGTTAGTTCGTCAAAAGGCGCCCCAAAAGCCCAGAGGAAAATTCCGGGTTGGAGTAAGTGACGCTCAATACAGCATGCTTACCGAAATGCTAAATATGGCCATCTCATAGGTCTTCCAGTCATGCTCCGAACCATTCACCTACTCGGCCTACGCCAAGTATAGCCAAGTTGGCAAATCCTACGTCGAAATCCTGGCGCCTCCTAAAGGAGACAAAGCACCCGCTATCAAGGCATTCAAAGAGTTCTTCCTTGCCCAGACTGGCAAGGAATGGGATAATCGAGCTGATGGCCGGATGCCAGCCCCCAAGACCGACGGCGAGGGCAATCCACTGCCCAGCCATGAGGGCTGGTATGTTTACGAAGATAAATCCAACATGTTTTCAAACTGGATGAAGTCTTATCAGCCACCGAGCCCTACCCCTGAAGCTCCTACTGATTCGATCGAAGCTGCTGGTGCTTGGTAGATAGGCAAGTTTGATATCTTTGAATCTTTTTGGCGCGTTCCGAAGGAGTTGCGAAGATGGGAAGGAGTTGGATAGTTACATAAAATGGTAGTTAAAAAGTGCAGGAAAAAATTGGAGTATGAGAGAATCTGCCTCGTTGTCACAGCTTCCATTACTCATCAAGCCCCGCGTCATTAGCTAGTCTTAGGATAGAAGAATGGATCATCTTTACATCTTCCCACATTTGTCACACTCGTGCACAACCTTGGAACGGATCTCAATAGTGGCAACCTGGGCACTAGAAAAACAACGATATCGGAGATGCCTAGGTAGACTACTTTTTGAATACTAGAATAGGACTAGTCCCACACATTTAAAGAGAAGTTTATCAAGAAAATATACCTTTGCTAGGTAGAATAACTCGATACACCGACCGATCTTTCAGAAGTTCTCATAGCGGCCGCTATTCACGGCGGCATTGGACGTGGGAATAGTAAAAGTTTAATATAACATGAAACGGCATAAAAAAGCCTTTTAGTCGATTTCCAAACACCGATACGCCAGTCAAGTGCCAAAACAGATATCCACACTCATATCCGACACCGTAATGCAAAATCTTCCAGAAGCAATCAAAGGTAATCCTTCTTCTTGCTGGTCCTCGTGTACTGGGAAAGAGCCCATTCGATGTCTCCACTCGAGCCCTTCTCGAGGGTTCCTCCCCGAATCTCGAACAGCCGCATTGTCATGCGAGGACCGACCTCGGCAAGTTCGACGTCCCGGTACCCAGTCTTCACAAAAACGTGGTGCCGCACCTCGATACTGTCCTCCTTGTTGACAAAGCTCACAACACGATTACCGACCTTTCCGGGTTCGCGAGGAGGGAACAAATGCTTCAAAATCTGGACAACACGGGCGCCCAGCTTGGTTGTGAAGCCTTCGAAGATCAAGTGAGGGTAGCTCTCGGAAACAGTACCTCGGGCAGCATTCGGGATATCCGCGCGTAGAACCACGTTGTGTAGGGAGAAGCTCGCCGTTGGGCCGTGAGGAAGATGCGAGACGGTAAGAGCAGTGGGTGTACCACGGTGCTCGTGCAGCAGGATCATGTCGGTCAGAGCAGCAGAGGTGGCGCTCGACACCAGATCGGGCAGAACAAGGTTACCACGATTGAGCCGAATAGCGGTCGGTAGAAGTAGTCGGATTTCTTTGGCGAAAGCGCCGAGGCGAGCAGATGGTGAACGGGAAGTTGTGACCAGTGGGCGAGGATCAATGACGCCGGAAGTCAAAGCATATTCGTCGTCGATATCCATATCGGTATCCTTGTCCTTCGACTCATCGTACTTAAAATCCCCACGGAGAGTTTTATCGGCTGCGATTGAAGGGTCTAGGGGTTTGCCAGATGCCAGGGCGGCCTTCAACAGGGCTCTCTTTTCTGCGATAGAGGCATCGCGGAGGAGCAGCGCTCTCCGATAGAGGTAGTCGCGGCGCTCACGATTTTGACGGCGCTATTAAAAGTTAATACAACTGGCAGAAATTAGACAGAAATGAGAAGAACCTACCAACATCTTGTGGTGGAAGTGTATGCTGGAAGTGATCTTTAGTTTTGATGGCGGGCAAGTCAACTTTTTTTTTCTAATCTCCGAGACTGCGTAAGTGGTCTGCTGGCACCGCCGTAGTGGGATCCCACCGATAGAGATCGCAAATGCGGAGACACTTTTTCGCCTTCCCCGACTCTTCCTCTCTATTTTGTTGGTCTCTTTGACAAAGAGCTGGATTGGTGAGTAGTCCTTGATCCTTCCTTCCTGATTTTGCTGACCTGCTTTGCCACTGTAGATTCCCCGTTCCTTTTGCCCCTCAGGCACACTCGGGCGAACTGAAGCACCGCACCGCGCAGGAGGAACTGCATTGTCCTCTACGCTCTTTTATTACGGTCTGAATCTCTTTTCAGTTCCACCTGCATGCTTGGCTTTACGGGAATTGGCCTTCGATTCGACCCCGCTCACCCCTACAGCGTCGGTTAATTTAAGAACCCGCTTTTCTCATGAACAACTCAGGTCTGGCAGACGATTCCTCGGTGATGGCAGAACTGGATGACCGCACTGCGAGTGCTCAACCTAGACGACATGATGATGAAGACGACGGATCTGAATTCATGGAGGACGACGATCTTGAGAGTACGGTCGGTGGCCCGACACATGGAAACCAAAAGGGCCAGGGATACTCGGAAGAAGAGAAGGAGCTTCCTGCTCATGCTTGCGCGTAAGGAGTCACTTCATGGCTTTCTATTAGCTTTACTAATGAGTGACCTTCCAGGTACTGTGGCATCCACAACCCCAGCAGCGTCGTGAAGTGTCTTTCGTGCAACAAGTGGTTCTGCAGCGCCCGTGGCAACACTTCTTCTTCCCACATCGTCAATCACCTTGTTCGCGCGCGTCACAAGGAGGTCCAGCTGCACCCAGCCTCATCTCTCGGCGATACCATTCTCGAGTGTTACAACTGCGGCACAAAGAACGTCTTCCTGCTTGGTTTCATTCCTGCAAAGTCGGATACAGTTGTTGTTCTTCTTTGCCGACAGCCATGCGCCGCCATGCCATCTTCAAAGGATATGAACTGGGATACTTCTCGCTGGCAGCCGCTGATCGAGGACCGCTCCTTCCTGCCGTGGCTTGTTGGCGCGCCCACTGATCAAGAACAGCTTCGCGCTCGCCACCTTAGCCCTCAGCTAATTGCGAAGCTGGAGGAAATGTGGAAGGAGAACTCTCAGGCAACCCTGGAAGATCTGGAGAAGGCTACGGCTGTGGACGACGAGCCTGCCCCGGTCCTGTTGCGCTACGACGATGCTTTCCAATACCAGAATATTTTCGGACCTCTTGTTAAGATTGAGGCTGACTACGACCGGAAGCTGAAGGAGTCACAGTCCCAGGATGGTCTGATTGTGCGCTGGGACCTCGGTCTCAACAACAAACACCTTGCAAGTTTCGTCCTTCCCAAGCTCGAGCTTGGAGACGTGAAGTTGGCTGTTGGCGACGAGATGCGCCTCAAGTACAATGGTGAACTGCGTTCCAAGTGGGAGGGAGTCGGCTATGTCATCAAGATTCCCAACAACCAGTCTGACGAAGTCACCATTGAGTTGCGCTCTAAGGGCGATCACAAGTCAGTGCCTACGGAATGCACCCACAACTTCACTGCGGACTATGTCTGGAAGTCTACTTCCTTCGACCGCATGCAATTTGCCATGAAGACTTTCGCCGTGGACGAGATGAGTGTTTCGGGCTACATTTTCCACCGTCTTCTCGGCCACGAGGTTGCTGCGGCCCCTATGAAGACACAAATCCCCAAAAAGTATAGTGTACCTGGTCTGCCAGATCTGAACAGCAGTCAAATTAATGCTGTGAAGAGCGTCCTGCAGCGCCCATTGAGCTTGATCCAGGGCCCTCCTGGTACCGGTAAAACTGTGACTTCGGCCACTATCATCTACCACCTTGCCAAGCTCAATGGCGGCCAGGTGCTGGTGTGTGCTCCATCCAACGTTGCGGTTGATCAGCTCTGTGAGCGCATCCACCGTACCGGTCTCAAGACGGTGCGAGTGACTGCCAAGTCTCGCGAGGATGTCGAGTCCCCCGTCGGATTCCTTTCTCTGCACGAGCAAGTACGCATGAATGATAGCAACATTGAGCTAGTAAAACTCAACCAGCTGAAGGGAGAACTGGGCGAGTTGTCCAGTCAGGATGAAAAGCGGCTGAAACAGCTTACTCGCTCCGCCGAGCGCGAGATCCTGAACAACGCGGACGTTATCTGCTGCACCTGTGTTGGTGCAGGTGATCCTCGCCTTGCCAAGTTCAAGTTCCGCACTGTCCTGATTGATGAGTCGACCCAATCTGCCGAGCCAGAGTGTATGATTCCCCTTGTTCTGGGCTGCAAGCAGGTCGTGCTGGTTGGTGACCACCAGCAGCTTGGCCCTGTCATCATGAACAAGAAAGCAGCCAAGGCGGGTTTGAACCAGTCCCTCTTTGAGCGTCTCGTTATCCTGGGATGTGCACCAATTCGACTGAACGTCCAGTACCGTATGCACCCATGTCTATCGGAGTTCCCATCGAACATGTTCTACGAGGGCTCCCTCCAGAACGGTATCACGATCCAAGACCGTCTTCGCCGCGACGTCGATTTCCCCTGGCCTGTGATTGACATGCCTATGATGTTCTGGTCGAACTTGGGCAACGAGGAAATCTCCGCCTCGGGTACCTCGTACCTCAACCGTACCGAAGCAACCAACGTCGAGAAGATTGTTACCCGCTTCTTCAAAGCTGGTGTTCAACCCAGAGACATTGGTATCATCACTCCCTACGAGGGGCAGCGCAGCTACATTGTCAGTAGCATGCAGACCAATGGCACCTTCAAGAAAGAGCACTACAAGGAAATTGAAGTGGCATCTGTGGATGCGTTCCAGGGCCGAGAAAAGGACTATATTATCCTCTCTTGCGTGCGCTCGAACGATCACCAGGGCATCGGTTTCTTGAGCGACCCTCGTCGTCTCAATGTGGCACTTACTCGAGCTCGTTATGGTCTGGTTATCCTTGGTAATCCGAAGGTTTTGTCCAAACATCCCCTCTGGAACTGCCTCCTGCAGCACTTCAAGGAGGCACACTGTCTTGTGGAGGGGCCTCTGTCTAACCTTCAGGAGTCTCTGATTCAGTTCAGCCGACCCAAGCAGGCTTATCGGGGCCCCCAGCGTTTCCAGATGTCATTCAACCAGGCTTCCAGTGCTGCTAGCAGCGCTGTGAATGGCCGCAACGGCCACCGCAACGAGTATCATGACTCGGGCTCGGTGGTTGGCTACATTCCTGACGACGTGTCTTCAGTCCACTCCTCCGCTCTCGGTGGAGTTGGTCTTCCTTCCGGATACCCGCCGATGTTCCAGAACTTCGCGGACCAGTGGCCCTCGGTTTCTGGTGGTCGTCGTCCTAATGGCGGACGTGCAAAAGGCGCCCCCAGTGTTGCTGGGGAGTCTGTTGCTGCTACTGAGTCTGACATCAACGGAAGCATTGCCGACGGACGTAGTGTCGACCAGGGTGGCGTTAGCCTCACTGATACTCTCAACCGCCTTAGCATCCACGACATGAACAAGCAGCCTAGCCTGAGCCAGTCCGACCGTCTGAAGCGCTACGTGGAATCTGGTGGGCGCGAGCCCTACCGTCCTGGTGTTCCTGACAACGGTAGCATCTTTGGAGGCAGTTCTGCCAGTCTTCGTGTCACGCCTCGCGGCAATGCAGGCCTCATCATCCACGACGATGATGATGCGCGCAGTGTTTCCACCGCGTTTGCTAGCCAGGTTGGCGGAAATTATGATTGAGTGACACACACCACATGTGTTGTATTTCGGGGCTTTCTCCAACAGACTTGTCGTCTTTTTATCACACCGGTGAAACAGTCTCACACGAAATGTCAGAGTTTCTTCCACCGGCGTCTTGCCCGCCCGTCTTTTCACGCACCGATCAGGACATCAGATCTGTGAGGCTAGGATCGATCCGCTATTTTCGGGGCGCTTGAGCTCTTCCGAGCTGCCAGTCAAGGTCGAACGCCCTTCTGAAGAGGCGATCCTTTGGCCTTGAAGATGTCATCGTCGCCGTGGTATTCTTTATCATGCGTTGTCCGCGGGCTTTGCTTGGCTGACATTGGCCTTACGGTATTCCTTTGTACAGGATGCACGCCAGAAGAGGCAGTTGCCAGTCATTGATCTCCAACCTCGATGAGTCCGATATCAAGTTACAGGGCAGCCTGGAAAGTTTACCCTTCCTCCCGGGCTCGATTCCTCCTAGCGGTCTTTATCTCAGACGTCTAGCTATGTTATTGCTTTGAATCGAGACTATTATTATGCCTTTTGCCTGGGTACTCTCTGTCCTTGATCTTGTATTGCTTTGTAATGTAGAGAAAAAGCAGTTTCAAAATCATTCTGCAGAGCTATTTCAGAGTGCAGATCTCTCGAATACTGTAGCCTGCTTAAGTCTTAATAGGGAACTAGCTATACTCACTGCCACAAACGGTGTCTTTCTAAAACACGTACATGTTAAACTATAAATAGGCTGCATAGCCTGAAGATTCGCAATCAATCTGCAAGGTATAGGTCCGTAGCTTATTTTTCATACCCGCAGAGTCCATACAAGTGACTTGATATTCTGCAGCCTAAGTACTGCATCAAGCCCTAAGCTTAAATGGGGAGCACGTGACTGGCAGATCCCCCACGCATCCCGTGACTTTTGACGCCACATGAATTTGTCAGATGTGGCAATTCAAGAAGTCGGGAGTTGCTGCCTGACTTGGAACAGGACTTGGTACCTAATGTAACAAATGATAGGGAATGGGTAATATCCGCTTATGAGTCATTGTAGCATCTTTCCCAGAATAAAATGCGACCTTGTGAAACAAAAATATAACATCTTGGCCTTTTCCTGTTAAAGGATTTCCAGGTAGGTAATCTACTCGGCAACGCCGTGAGAGAGAAGGTCGGAGAAGCGCGTCTGCACAAGGGCCAACTACGCCACAGTTAAAGTCAACTGCGCCACACCTGGGCAGTTCACGGGTGGCGGAAGTTGGAGTCTTCACCGCCTATAAAAGGGAGGCTGCCGATTTTTTAAGGAACCAAGGCCTTCTTTCTTCTATCTACGATCTACATCCACATCGACTTTCCATCAGTGTCTCTTCCACCACTTGTTTCCGAACAGTTGTGTTCGGTTATTGTCTACTTATTCTTCCCATTCTGAGCCTTTATCAGTGTGGGTTTGAGAGATTCTGTTGACGCGTCCTGCTGGTATCTTCATCTCCATCTCATCACGAATCCCCTCAGCTGGTGCGGGGTTCGACGCGATATGGGAGAAGGACCTGACTATCCTAGTCCCCGAAGTGAAGCTCCACACGGGGCTACAGCTGCCTCTGCCCTAGCTTCTGCTACAGAGACCCTTTCGTCAATTGCCAGAATGAACGAGCCCATGGGCTATAGCATGGATGGCGCGCGCCCGCGCCTCTCCGTCCGACGCGCCCGCGACCCCCCCAAGAACTCTGAGAACCAAATCTTCTGTGACCACCCGGATTGCCAGGCTGCGCCTCCTACTTTCCGTCGTCCCTGTGAATGGAAGTAAGTTAACCTCGCTGTCGCTGTCGCTATCGCTATCAATTCTTATCTTTCATGCTAATACGATTCTCGCAGCAAACATATGGATAAACACGATCGCCCCTACAAGTGCTTCGAACCCGGCTGCGACAAAATTCAAGGCTTCACCTACTCAGGTGGTCTCTTACGCCACCAGCGTGAAGTACACAAGAAAAACACTGACGCCAAGAAGCCTCTAATGTGTCCCTATGCCGACTGCAACCGAAGCACCGGCAATGGATTCACGCGCCAGGAGAATCTTCGAGAGCATCTTCGACGTCGTCACATGCATGCAGATGACGGCACCCCCCAGGTCATGGTCGACCTTCCTTGGGAGCGTGCCAATGAGTTGGAGGGTCTCCGCGCCAACTCCCTTCCCGCCACCGGGATCAAGCGAAAGCATGAGTCGCCCAATGGTGACCTTCCGGAATCGGACGACGTCAGCCCTGAGCTCCACAATGAGGTCAAGCGACTGCGCCGCGAGGTCCAGGAGAAGGATCGTCGCTTGGAGGAGTTGGAGCGCATTGTCGCCGGACTGCAGCAGGCTCTTCCCCAGCCGACTGGACCCGAGCCTGAGTCCCAGCCCATTTCGCAGAGCCTTCCTTCCGTTCCCCAGACTGCTGCCCCTCAAGTCTGATTCAGCTATTCCACCGATCCTCTCGCCTACGACACCTTGACTTTTTCTTTCCTCTTTCTGTTGCATCCCGTCGGCGTTCATTGAGGCGACAAAAGGGCTTCTCACTTTGCTTTCCTCTTTCCTCCTATTTCTGCATCTGAGCTTGGCTGTTGGATGGTTTTACCGAGGTATGCCACATCAGCGGAGCGGAACCGGGTATTATGGCGTTTTGCTTGAAAGTGCGATGGGTCAGGCGGTGTTCTTTGCAATGGAGGCTTCAACTTTGTGGAGCCTCATAATACCCAGGCGTACTGTTGCAACTCTGCAATGTCGTCTCCCATCTATTCATGTCCTTCTCCCTTTCGAACAATCTCTAGGAATCCTAATGCTTTTTGGTTATTCTATTTGTGATATTCGTATTTAACATTACTTTCATCAAGATTATTTGTTCAATGAACGAAATTCCTGGGTACGAGCGAAACTGTAAATGGTGATGCGTAGAATTGTTCTTGACCCATCGGGTGCTTTATACTTCGTCTTGGCATGCGTTCTCCGCATTCGTCGTTCTCCGCATCGATATCTTCCTCAGGCCGCAACACATTAGCCACGCTGACGCCTGAGGCCTTCCATCCGGTCTCCAAAAGTTCGAGCCGTGCCTCGACTCCCTAGGCAGGCGACCCAATCAGGGTGCAAATACGAGTGACTCATGTCAATACAAGATGACCCATGCTGACAGCCTTGATGGGATGGGCCCGGAGTGAGAGAGTATATCATGGACATCGATTTAATGGAGTTATGACTCGCAAGATATGGAGTACAAGCTTGGAAATAGGAATCTTAAGATGATACAATCGTGCATTCAGGGATATCATAAAAAGTAAAAGATATTGTACACCGACACCGGGATGACACGCAAGACATCACATCACGCCTTATTCCACTTTCCGAACTTCACGTAGTCATCATAGAGAGATTTGAAGACGGCGCGACCCGATACATCCAGCGCGGCATTGAGAGCGCGCATCGACTCCTTCGACATTACATCCAGTGCAGCGTAGAGACCCGGCATCAACGCGGCCTTGACCTCCGGTGCGAGAGATGCCTTCAGGGAGAATTTGCTGTATGCCGTGATGACGTACTGCAGGTATTGGCCGGCGATGCGCTTTGCTTTCTTTGTTTCGTCGGTAAGTGCCTCGCGGGATGCACCGGACTGGGGACGAATCACGGCTGAGACGGTGGGGTCGCAGAGAGAAGTGAGTAGGCGAGTGTAGTGGGTAGTATGCGAGGCACTGAGTGGGGAGAGCCAGAATGGCTGCGAGAGGTTGGCTTGGGACTTAGCGGACCGGGATCGTTTGGGTGAGTTTGCGAATAGACAGGCCAGCAGGCGCTGCATGGCTTTGACCACGAGGTGGAAGCGGCCGCCAATCTTGAGCCGTTGGAGTCCCAGTACGAGTCCCATCAGGCGACAGAGACGCGTGTAGATGGTTGGGGCGCATTCGGGTGAGATATGGGGGCCAGCCTTGGAGGCGCAGGATCCGATAGACGTGAGGACATCGTCCACGTTGCACTGTCCGAGGCTGCGGGTGTGGACGCGCAACAAGAGGGACAGGCACTCGGCAATCAAACAAAACTGGATGATGGAGGTGCTCTTGGGAAGAGCGTCTGTGAGATCGAGGCCGAGCTGGGACAGCTCATGAGCCACCGGACTTTCCTTGTCCTCGATTGGAGGAAGCGAAGCCAGAGCCAGATAGACCACTAGAAGTCGGTAACCGGCATTGTCACCAGTGAAGCCAAGTTCCCGGATTTCGTGGATTGCTTGGCTGATCTTCTTCGGAGTCATAGCGCGGAAACGCTCGGTCGTGGCCCGCATGAAGAGTTGCTGGTCTTCGGCGTAGAGCGACTGAAGCGTCAGAGTCTCGGCGCATTGCAGTACCGGCTTGGTGATGCTCTTATCGGGTCCCTTGCTGGCAAGTAGACGGCGGCGAATCAATCGAGATGGGGCCGAGTCGATAGACATCTCCATGTAGTTCTCAATCTTGGAGAGGAACTTTTCTACTTCGATGTTGTTCGTCACCATATCCCCAAAGTCCTCCAGAGCATCGATCGTCTTGATAAGCGTAATTGTCTCCTCCAACTTTTGCTTTCTGCACTGCTCCTTCACGGCCTTCATGTCCGCCAAAATCAGTCCGAACACGTGCTGGCGACAAGAGGCCAGGTCATCCTCCGAGAATGCATCGCGTAGTTGTTTGCGATGAACCCACATCTCTGATAAAGTCAGGCGTAGAAGGAAGTCGGCCATGGAGTTACGATCAATTTGTCGCAACTTAGACGTCTGCTTGGATGTTCTTGCGAACAGCTTCTTAGACATTTCCACCCGATGGTCCTCTCTCAGCACCAACAACTTGGCAATGACCGCGCGGTGCAAGCTCCGGAAGGACTTCATGATCTGAAGATCCACCTCCGTACCCTGGAGGTTGATAGCTCGGGCCGCGGTCGAGATCGGTTCCCACTCCGCGGTCAAGATAGCATCGCACTTCGGCATGGCGGCGAGTTTTGCCATCATCGTTAGCAGACCAACAACGATTTCAGGAGAGCTATCCTGCTGGAGCAGAACACTGTGAAACTTGTTCAGAATGGCGGTCCGCAGACCACGAGTAATCAAAGCGGCCGGGATTCTCTGCATGCTTTCCACGCAGAGACGACGGTTGTGATGATCATTCTCGATGGTCTGGTTGAGTACCTGTACCAGATCCTGCACAATGTACGGTACGCTGAGCAAGTATTCGTGACAAGCAACGCTTGCCCACGCCTGAAGGAACCGCGCATCGTCCGCCACGGCCTCTAGGCCCAGCGAGGATGATCGATATTGAACGGCAGCCAGGGATAGAAGATGTTCGAGTTGACGCGAACGTTTCTCGGAGGGAACACGCTCCCAGGCTTTCGGGACCCTAATGAGTGCCATGAAATAAGCCAAACAAAGAGCCCTCGGAGAATCCAGTGTGTCGACTCGGCCATTCCACGGAGATTTCATGGACTTTTGAGCGCTATCGGTTGAAACGGATACGATGAAGTCTGTGACACGTTTGGAGATATTGGCGAATGCTTCCAGCTGTTCATCGGTTGGCTTGCCCTTTATAACCACCAAAGCATACCGATAGCCCTCCCAGGCCTCGAGCGGAGCAAGGGGAATGCTCTCGAGGTTCTTATGGTTGCGACGAATCATTCCTGGAACAGAGCCCAACAGAGGACTGAGTGCCCGGGCGAGTTTGCCATCCGTCGGCAGTGTGTTGTTTTCCAGAAGAACTCGCACAAATCGCCACAATCGCCAACGCCAGTGGAGAATCTGTTTCGAGGAAAGCGTAGCTGACAGTGTCTCAATGAGAGACACCAGGATCTCCTCGGAGTTGTCCGAAGCCAGCATCCTTCCTCGGAAGCCAGCCTCCACAAGGACAAATGTGGCATAGGACTCAGAAGACTCGGAGACCTTATCATTGTCGGCCTTGGCCTTTGTAGCAGCAGAGCGCACCTGTTCCGCAAGACTGGTACCGGTAAGCGAAGTCCGCATCAACTCACTGTAGACGTCGCATAGATCATCGTCTTCCCAGACTGAGAACTTCGGCAGACTCGCGTTTTGCGCACGAGCGTCCTCCAGTTTCACGAGTTCATTGCGCCATACCTCCATGAAAGTAGTCAAATCTCTCGCTGCCGCGAAGCCTCGCACGAGTGGAATGACGACGTCATTTTTGACGACGTTGTATTCATGAGACTTGTTGTGGAAGCCTTTGTGCCACTGAAGCCTGATCTTGTCGAGCAATGCATCCAGAAGCTTCCGGGAGTCGCGCAGGCCAGAGTTCGGCAGGAAGATGTCGACGCCGAGACTGATAACCAGAGCGGTCACATTCCACTGGACTTGCTCTAGCCCTTCCGCAAGGAGACCAGTATAGCCGGCATGAGTGAGAACAGTATGCAAAGAAAGACCCACGTTACGGACAAGAGCCACTCGGAGAAGCTCTTCCAGAACGGTGATAAAGCGAGCAGATGATGTGGCAGGGTCCTCTTCCTTTGCAGTAGTGTATGCTAATTCAGCAACTGCCACAAACAGAGTCTCCAGCCAAGGTGCCTCATGTGTCTGCCGACGGAAAAAGTCTCTCGGGACCGCGCGAACTGCATTATCAAACAGCTCGGGGAGAAGCTCAATCGATCGCCACGAAGGGTGGAAAGATACGTCTTTGGATTCGCCCTGAGACATTTGAATAAGAGAATACTCGCGAATGATTGGCCTGAAAGTATCCGTTACCGGCTTAACAGGGCTCCAATCCGTTTCTTGATGAGAGTAATCGATGCCGGTGCCACCGCGCTTGAAGAAGGCCGCACGCGCTGGAAGTAGTACGTGAAGTGCAAGGATCCGCTCAAGCGCATGCAGAAGATGAGCTCTCTCATCGGTATCAAGATTCGTAGTCCGCAGACAGAGTTGCAGTCTGAGGGCATGCGCAAAACAGAACTTTGCGAAAGCTTCATTGCTTGTCTTGTTGTGCGTATCATCCTCACGGAAAGACCTTGATTCCCACAGCTCCACAATCGCGGGGAGCACGAAGATCAAGTGCTGAAGATCGGTCGTTTTGCCGGCTTGGGAGAACTGTGTAACGGCCACTGCGGCCACTTGGAATGATCTGCCTAGCAGTCGGGCAACGAGGGCCGGTTCGCCTCTTAATGCCAACTTCAAGTGCGAGTTGGCGTTTTCATCCGTTCCGAGTGTTTGCTGAGCCAGCGTCACAACTCCGTAAAGACAATCCAGAGCACGGATAAATGCGAGGAGGCATGAAGCGGGGTTTTGTGGCTGTTCGTCCTCATCCATGGCCTCTGCACCATTCTCCGGAGCCACCCTCTTCCGCTTTGTTCCCTGGGGACTCTTCTGGTCATCTTGAGTCGGAGAACTGGCCAGGGTGTGGCTCGAGTCGGAGTCGAAACTCGCGATAGATTGTCCTCTTCCCACCGTCGCAAAGATATCGGCTTCCAGATCCGCAACCGTGTCACATAGAATCGAGAGGAATTTCTGCTCCTTCAGAGTTGTTGCGAGGTTCTTTGGAGGTATCACGTCGATGAGCTGTCGAAGCAAAAGGAACGATGCCGGGTCCACACGGTAGTTCTTCCCATTCTTCAATCGCTTCAGTAGCCATCGGAGAGTCCATTCTGCCTTTGGAGTTGCACTGAGTTGAATTTTCGCATTGCGATGAGTTTCGGGATGGCTTTCGCACAGCATCAGCTCTATGCCAAGAATCTTCGCTGCTTCGTGTAATTGAGTATTTGGTGAATCACTGCCCTTTTCGAGGCGGAGAAGCGCCTCTTGCGACGCGCCCGAGCGCTGTTGGAGAATTTCGTTAGATATCATGGAAGATGACAGGAATGTACGAGTAAAATCTAGACTTACCTCCGCAATAAAAGGCATCCTGTGACCAGGCGGTTTGTTGTGAGGGCTTTGGTTTACGAGAGTAAAGAAAAAAAGAGACCGAAAAGAGAAAACCCGCGGCGAAACTTCCCGACCGCCTTTACCCGACCTTGATTCGCAACTCCCGAAACTCCTTCACTCCTCACTATTGTCCTATTCACCCCGTCTCAATAAACCCAACTTTCACATGTGAGCTGCGTGTCAATAGTCATTGTCTTTTTTGTCTTTCCACTAATTCATTGTGCATTTAGACCCTTCGTAATGGCCGATTCCAGCGAGTCCCGGCCCGTCGCGCGGGTCACCAAGCCCGTCAGTGAGGCTCTGCTCAACGAGAAGGTACGACCACAGCCTAGGAAAGCATCAACCTACTTCGAAGCTGGAATCTATTTGAGATAATTTATTTTCAAGGCAGCTGCCTTCAATGACGCTCAGAATGAAGCTCAGAACAATGGAAACAGTCAGCTAATCCAACTTTGAATGCATAGTGGGACCGCGCCATTTCCTCCATGATCATCAAGTCTTCTCTTGGCTTGTCGTTCGGTGTTGTCTTCTCCGTACTTCTGTTCAAGCGGAGGGCCTGGCCCGCCTGGGTTGGACTCGGTTTCGGTGCTGGACGTGCTTGGGAAGAGGCTGACGGTATGTTTACATCTGCTCTTGTCTTGGGATTTGCTACAACACCGGGTTCTTGGGGAACCTTTACCTGGTCATGATGGTGCCGGGTGGGGTTTTCAGCTTTCTTGAGCTCTATCTGCGATGCTTTCACTATGCGGCTGCATTTGGAGATCTCGGAAGTGAATGCCGCCCTGCACCTGATGAGTTCCGAGCTTATAAGCCCAAGCGTTCCATTTTCTGCTATGAAACAGCTGGACTAATGACTGGTGCAGCCTCCTTCCGCCGCGGCGACTCGCCCGTCCGTGACGCTCTGCGCCGGTAAAAAGTGTCATGGCCTATCGTGTACGATATTTGTACAGGAGTCGGGAAATCGGTGAATGGGTCTTGGAGAAGCATAAAATCCTAAATCTGTTCAAACTGCGACCTGACGGTATAGAGTCTTCGGGTGCCCTGCTCGGCAGTGTTTCCTTTCTCTTTAGCTTGATGTTCTTCAATTCAAGAGTTGATCCTTGGTTATGCATTCAGCAGCAATAGATTACCTTCAATGTGCAGTATCAGTAAAGGGTTAACAAGGACGGAGGGTAGAGTGGAAGGTAGAAAAGGTAGCAGGCAGCATCCTGTGGTAATAGTATACTGCCTGGTCAGTATAGTAGCGACAAGACAATGACCTACTTCAAGACAATAGCATCGATTGAAGAATGGATAACTAATTACTCTGCACAGAATGAAGAAGCACGTGACCGATAGAAGGGATTACTCGATGGCATCGAGTCAACGACAAAATCAGCTCCACATTTGATGATTAGATAGGTTCCAGCACCACCAATCATCTCCGGAATGGCAATAATCGCGGAGGGAGAAGTGGGGCCCCGTTTTCATCCTTATCTGTAATAGTCAATTCTTACTCGGGACAACTCAAGCAATGGGAAAGTGATAGGCGGTTTGTACTGGTAGTGGTGCTCGAACCTCTGTGATATCGTACACATGGCGGAGCCGATGACATATAGTCTCCTTATCTTACCGTGGTTTAGCGTACGGCATTCGGATATGACTTGGCCTTCCTTGTATATCATGAACCTTGTTTCCCTTCCTCAAATAAATTTGATCTCTCTATCATCACTCTTCCCATCTTCACCTCGGGTTATTCCTTTTCTTTTTCACATTTTCGTTCTGCTTGCATCTGCCTGTGCCCCTCAGCATCATGTCCAGACTCAAATGCATTCTCGAAAAAGTGGCCGTAACACACGAGCCTGGGCTTTCCAATGCCCAGATAATGTTAACCAACGATGACTTGCGACCAGGTGAGATTGTCCCCGCTCGGTCGAGTCTACATCGTCGTACATTCACTGGTGAAAAGGCATAAGACTGACCGGTGGGACTCGCGTGCTATAGTCGATCCCGAACGTCGCCAATGGAAATGGTGGAACTACGTCACGTTTTGGATTGCCGATTCACTCAATATTGTGAGTTTCTTTCCGAGCCGAGAATAAAGAGGCTATGGATGTCTAATGCCAAATCTTGTAGAACACATGGATGATTTCATCCTCGATGATTGTGGGCGGCCTCTCGTGGTGGCAGTCATGGATCTGTGTCTGGATTGGATACTTCGTCGCCGCAGGCTTCGTGTGCCTGACCGGTCGTATCGGCGCCGTTTATCATATTTCTTTCCCCGTGACAGCTCGAGCTTCCTTTGGAATTTGGGGATCTTTCTGGCCAGTAATCAACCGAGTGGTCATGGCTATTATCTGGTACGGAGTGCAGGGATATATTGGAGGTATGATATACACAGCCCACTTCCCCAAACATTCACGCTCGTTCTCACATATCCCAGGCGAATGCGTGACTTTGATGATTGAGGCCATCTGGCCCAGCTACAAGCACCTTCACAATGGCCTCTCTGCCAGTGCCGGTGTCGATACGAAAGGCTTCCTCAGCTTCTTCCTCTTCTGGCTCTGCTCTCTTCCCGCCCTGTGGTTCCCTGTTCACAAAGTGCGCCACCTGTTCACCGTCAAGGCCATCTATTCCCCTATTGCTGCTATTGCCTTCTTCGCCTGGGCCATCTCGCGAGCTCACGGCATCGGTCCGATCATTCACCAGCCTAACAGTGCCCGCGGAAGCACGCTGGCGTGGGCATTTGTCAAGGGTATCATGAGCTGCATTGGTAACTTCGCTGCGCTGATCATGAATGATCCCGATTTTACGCGCTTCGCCCGGACACCAAAGGATGCTCTGTGGTCTCAGCTGTTCACCATCCCCATTGGTTTCGGAATCACGTCGTTCATCGGAATCATCGTGTCTTCATCCTCGTCTGTCATCTACGGCGAAGCAGTCTGGAACCCGCTGGACTTGCTGGGCATGTTCCTGAATGGAGCTAGCTCTGGGCAGCGCTTCGGGATCTTCATCATCGCTCTTGGCTTCGCTCTGGCCCAGCTGGGAACCAACATCTCCGCCAACTCGGTCTCCGCCGGCACGGACTTGACCGCACTGCTTCCTCGATACCTGAACATTCGACGTGGTAGTTACATCTGTGCCGCTATCGGTCTGGCCATGTGTCCAGTATGTGAAATCTCTCGTCTCCAACTGTAGCAAAATTCTAACTTCCTCCGCAGTGGAACCTCGTCGTCACCTCCAACCAGTTCACAACCTACCTTTCCGCCTACTCGCTCTTCCTATCCGCCATCGCCGGCGTAATGATTTGCGACTACTACATCGTCCGCCGCGGCTACCTCGACATCAAAGCTCTATACAGCGCCCGCAAGACAGACCCTTACTTCTACAGCATGGGATTCTCCTGGCGAGCCTACGCTGCCTACTTTGCTGGAATCCTGATCAATATTGTCGGGTTCGCCGGTGCCGTCGGTCGCGAGGTCCCCGTCGGAGCAGAATACATATACAACGTGAACTACTTCTCCGGCGTGATTGTCTCGGGTAGCATATACTGGATCCTGACTACACTATTCCCTATCCCGGCAACGAGTGACCACTGGAACGAGGTTGACATCGATGCCGAGATATCGTACGGACAGGAGGTCGATGAAGAGCACGGAGTTGATGGGAAGAGTGGCTGGGCTACGAGTTCGCTGCCGCCCGATGACCAAAAGGGGATGAGTTCTGCATCTAAAAAGATCTGTTCAGTTTAATGGGTCTATTCTTATTTTTATGTTCTATTGTCTATTTCTTTGCTGGGATACCCATATACGCAGGATGTACAGGATGTAGCAAGGGTATATTTCGAACTAATCATGATGCAATGACATTCAATACTATGATAATCGGGCCTCGAAGCTCTCCACGAGAGTCTCTTGATAAAGCTCAATAGCAGCATAGAATAAGTCTCCGTATATGGCCGTGAATGGCGGCTACTAGGAAAGATACGCATCACGAGAACTTATCAACGAGCAAGACAGCTTGAAGTCCTCCTCATTAGCAGCCCCGAAAGGCTATAATCGCGAAACAAAAGGGGTACTCGTAGCATGTCTTAAATTAAGAGTAGTGAAACGTATTGCATAAATGCAGAATATGATCCACTCAATCTCTTCTAACCTACCCTCACGTATGGCCTTGGCTAACGGATTCTCAACATTCACTACACCAAGTCCTCGGAGCCTAAGAAGAGTCAGCACGAAAATAATAAGGCGGTATAGATCGTATTACCTTTCAAAGTTAACGAAAAGCCGCTCAGCCTCTCGTTCTTTTTCCTCTTCTGTCATTTCGGGAGGGTTGAACTGAGGCTGTTTATAGCCGGGCCTTTAATCGTTCCCTCTGATAATACAGGTATTAGTCGCCGCAATACCTAACAAAAACTATTCATACCTTCGTTTGCTGGAAGTGGTTCTCCTAGAGCGAGGAGGAACCCTGAGCCGTATCGGTAGCCTACATTTTCTACAAACTGCTGTGGGTTTGTATCGGAAATCTCGAAGAGAAGTCTCGGAATAAGAACTCCTGGTCGCTCTATATTAGCTAGTAAGCATAAAGCGGGAAATTCAAAGCTCTTATACGTACTCTCATCAGATCAATGGACTTTATCACCCAGCCCTGGTTGACGAAGATTTGCCTCGTTGGTTCAGCGAGTAATAACGCATTGCAAGTGCACCGCAAAGCGATTCGACTTGCGGTTTCTGGGGCCTTCTCGTGTCCGTAACGACGAACGATGGAGATTGCACGTTTACTCAAGAGAGACTCAAGGTCACAAGAACAAGCTGCGAAAGCCTTTAGCTGGGTGAATCTCTGGCAGAGTTTCTTCGTCATCCCCCTTAGCATAGAGGCTCCAGAGGGGTTTGATACAGCAAGCTTACCCGTTTCAGAGAGATCGCATGTCTCAAGTTTACTCTCAAGGAGAGATAATATGTTCCTTGCGTCTTCCAAGTCACTCTCATTGCTTGGTAGCTGGCTGGGCCGTGGTTGGAGATTCTGCATTTATTTTGCAGGGTTGACAAAGTAAATTGGACTTCAAATATGGGCGGGCTGGAGTGAATCAGGGGGAAATTGGCGAAAATCTCAAGCAGAATTCCAACGAAGCAACAGCCTCCTTCGTTATTTTGCTGTAGCAAACATGCAATGAGGGACTAATCCCGAACAGGCGGTGGCGCTATGCCTGTTGCAGTGGGATTTGGGGGTAGACATGCTACGAGTATATCCTCTTATGTCTTATCGTGTCCACCTTGCTAGCAGTACTACGTATACATTCATGTACCTACAAGTGAAATGTTGACGTGGATATGAGATTGATCAGATTGATCCATATATACCTAGGTACCTTACTGAGTACAAAAGTCGACCCAGTATATGCAAGAAACCAGCAAAAGTATACCCATTCATGCGAGCCAGCGCATCATCTATTAAAACAAGCGATATAAAAATGAAGCAAAGGGGAATAAAAGACCTCAAACGACAGACATAGGGTGGAATCCAGCACCCTACTGAAGGTCTAATGAAAGTGAAAAGACGAGGAAGAATACCTTGAGCCAAGGTAAGATAACTTCCGCCTTCATGAAATCGAAAAAGAAGCAAAGATTGGCTATGCAGTGGAAATAGAAGCAAAGCCACATGAGATACGCCTTCCAAGCCCAGGAAATAAACCGAAACTGAATGCGAATGGAAACCCCGAATGTGAATGTTCCTTAATGGCGTAAGCCAGAATGTGATGATGTGCTCCGGTGAACCAGCCACGGTAACCTCTCCCCAGATAATTGACTCCCGCAAATGCGATGGGCGATGAATGATGATGCAGTGGCTGTTCCGAAACCGAAGTCCAAATGTGGTTTCCCATGCTCCGAAAAATGAACCCGACCTAAAAGACATGAACGCCCTTCCCGACACGAAAAGCAAACCGAGCTGTGCTGGTACAAAGGAAATATGACACGAGAATAGCAATATACACATGATTCAAAATGAATAGGGGGGTATCGCTGCGACGGGTATAGCAATGGCAATAACTAAGCAGACAGAGATTTGATGAAAGAATGTCATCGAATGCAAGAAAAGAGCGGGCTTTGCAAAAGCCGAGAAGAGGTGGAAAAAGTTGCCGAACCTGTTAAAAGATTTGACGGATAGGATGATAGAGCATCACGAAAGTCCCCTCTCATTGCACAAATGATGAGGTTGAGGTGGTGGAGACTGTCGGTGTGAGGCCAGGAGAGCTTTCTTTTTCTTCGGGACTGACAGGATAACTTCGGTCATGTAGTTGATCCTTTTCGCGGTCAGTCGACGATGAGCGCTTGAAGACGGTCTGGCCGATCTGGCGCAGGATGCCCATGCGCTCGGCACGAAGCTCCTCCAGGTCCAGCCGCTGAACAGGCACGGGATCCACCTTGGAGATCCGACAAAACAGTGTGGAGAACAAGTACTGGTCACCGCTACCATCATAAAGAGGCAGATAGCGGTAACCCTGAGAGAGACTGGTCAGCTTGGCAGTGAAGGTTGCCAGTTGCACGCTGTTGTTGTTGCCTGCACTGCGGCCATCCACGGAGCTCCAGACGGTCCACCGCACAAACACCAGATCAGGGTACTTGGTCTCTAGAGAAAGCTTGAAGCGATCATTGAAGACCGGGCTGTAGCCGTTGCTCTGCTCGATCTTGGTGCGCCGGCGGTGGGGATATCCGATGCCAGACATACCGCTCCGAGCAGAAGCGTCCATGCCGCCCTCACCAACCACCAAGCTCTGACCACGGTCATCGGCGCTGAACATCTCAATCTCAACATACGGGTTGATGTTGTCCTCCGGTCCAATGGTGCGAGGACGAGGAAGTTGCTGAGCTGAAATGACATCAACTGAGAAGCGGATCAGTTTCCGTTCAATCTTTCGCTTCGGGCCCTCGTTTTCAGGCGGGGGAAGTCGGAGACTCTCGGGCTTGAGGACGTAACCAGTGCGATCGGTGCCAGCCGCGAACATGGCTTGGTTCATCTGCATGCCAATGTCATAGGTTTGCCAGTTCAAGGCAGCCATTTGGACACCACGACGCCAGAACTTGTTCGGGTCGAAGTTGGAGGAACGAAGGCGGAACCCTGAGGGATAAACTCGAGTGAGGTACTTGCGATTGTGCGATTCGAGCGCGACCTTGTTGTCATAGCCCTGACAGATGCTCTCGAACGATCGCTCTGCAAAAGAGTAGATGTGGTTGTACTTTCGGCTCTCGGGAGAAGAGAAGCTGTGCCACTTGTAGCCACGAGTGTAGATTCCCAGATCCGAGAGAGGCTTGGTGATCTTGCTCTTCTGGCGTCGACGCTTCTTCTTCTCGTCATGCGCAGACACCAGGGCCCCATCGCTGTCTTCGGTGGCACTGCTCAAGCTGGTCGCAGTGAGCGAGCGTCGATCTTGCGTGATCAGAGGGCCGATCCCATCAACGGGTCCGATGGAGGGCGGGCTGGAGAGTGAAGGAAGCTGAGTGTTGGGGTTGATATCGAGAGGCGGGGTTGGGCGAACGAATGGCGAGCTGGCACTGCGTTTACGGCCATGAGTGCCAACAGTTCCTGAGCGAGAGTCGCTCGTAGTCTCATCACAGGTCTTGACCTTGACCAGAATACGGCGCTTCAAGTCCTCTGGTGACGGCAAGATGTAACAGTTGGTCATGAGGGGCTCGAGGACCAGTTGTTCCTTGAAGGCATCTTTCATGATCTTGACCATTGCCAACTGCTGCTCGGGGTTGCAGTGCACCTCAAGAGAAAGGATCAGAGGGAAGTCGCAAGAAATGAAGGCGTATCGGTTGATGACAGTGATACAGTCGGCGAAGAGAACGCTGGTGGTCAATGTTCGTCCGTGGGACACGATCGGGCGCCCATCGGCACCATCCCAGCAGTCAATCTCCACACAGCGGCATCCCTGCTGGAGGGCACTGATATATGCCTCGGTACTCGAAGCACCAGCGACCTGGCGACCCAGCAGATAGGTATTGTGAGAGCTCGAAATGAAGTATTCGTTCAATGGACGATCGAATCGCGACTGGGGGGCGCGAGACGCATATATTCCGTTGCTGGGGGAAGTCAAAAAGGCAGAGAAAGTCTCGAGGCTCATCAGAGCTGGAGTAGGAGCACTGATATCCGACGCATCAGAAGGGACGCGCCTAGATCTTCGAACAAATCTCTCAAAGAGGTTAATCCAATAAGCGCGGTCCGACTCTACATCCTCCTTTTGCACATCACGAAGAAAGAACAAGAACTCTTCTAGAGTCAAGCCCGACTTGTGGTCCGCAGCACGGCTCTTGAAGATTTCCTTAACATCCCTTCGCTCCTTTAATCGCCCGAGGAAGTCCTTGAACTCGGAGAAGTCCAACTTCCCATTGCGGGCAGCGTCGGCTTTGGTGAACTGTGCGCGAAGCATGTTTTTGGAGCAGTTGATGTGCAAACTGCGGCAGACCTTCTCCACGGCAGCGAAATCGAGACTTTGTTCCTCGCCGGGTCGCATGCCCTGCGGAAATCGTCGGGACATCTCGCGTTGCCAGTGAGCTTGGAGGACCGCCTCACTTTGACCGGAACCAGCCAGGCCAGCCATGAGACCGATCCGATATCGCGAAATGTGTTCGAGGGTAGTCGACCAGAGGTCAAGAATGCGATCGCTGGGGGCGATCAAGTGCAGGGTCTTGACCGCGCGACCCTTGAAGCGCTCCGAGTCTGCAATGACGATGGTGAACCAGCGGCGCTCGACATCTTCTGGAATTTGATGTTCTTCACGGTAATTCCGCGCATCTGCGCCGACGCGGATCTCCTTGATATCATCAATGTAGAAGCGCTTCGCCGGATTTGAAGGGTCCCAAAAGACCTTTGCGGCACCTAGGTCCAGAAAGAAGCGGACCTGCTTGCGGTGCTTCTTCGTCACCTTGGTTAAGACGGTTCCGCGCTGTAAAGCAGAGTCCACCTTGGGGGCGATGGCGACTGCAGTACCACCAACCACGTCGCGAGCCGACATCATTCGGCTTTCACTGCGGAGACTTGACGGTTCTGAGCCAGCCCATGCGCCAAGGCCATCCAGTGCTTCACTGTTGTCATCCTCGTTGCTCGAGTCCAGCGCGACGTCTCGTGAAGGCTGAGGACCAGTCTTGCTGTCGCTACGTCGGCGCATGATCACGGGGCCAGAGCTTCGATCTCGCTTGTCATTTTGCGAGGCAGATTGTCTTCTCCGGGTAAGCTTGTTGGCAGCACCGCGCGAGATCCTTCGCATCAAACCGGGAGCTTTAGAGTTAGAAGAGGAGGACTCCAGGGCACCAGGCGCTTCGGGAACGGCCATAATGGCCTCGCCGAGCTCGAGAGGTGCAGGGACCGGGAGGGTATATCCGTTTCCCCGACCACGAACCCCCTCGCTAGCAAGTTGATAGGGAGTACCGGCGGGGGTAAGAGTGTTTGGTGTGCCCGGTCCAGGACAAGCTGAGGTGGGCGTAGAGGAAGGTGGGGAGATGAATGAAGGTGCGGAGGAGGGTATAGGTCCAGGAGGCAGAGAGGTAACGGCATGATGTAGGGAGGTAGAGCGGGCGAGAGAGGGAAGTTTTAAGTTGGATTGGGTCTCGGCATCCAGGGCCGGAGGGGAGGTCGCTGCATATGCCATGGCGGATGCCTCGTAAAACGTACAGCTCAGCTGTCGTCAATAGGAGCAAGTGTTAAGCTTCTCGTAAAACTTGCCAACGTCAGAGTCACCCGGACTCTTTAAATGGCGAATGAGTAGCAGCACAGAGGACCAGCCAGCCGTTCAAGGTTCCAAGGATCACGTCTCCAAGGCGATCCGAGCCAGGAAGAAGAGAGAAAGAGGAATAGCTTGACACAGTAAGAAAACAATAATTGGGTTTTAGCCACGTCCTCAGCAGAGATGATCCGTTCTTGGACTCTGCATCTTGGCCTGGTCGGGATGCAATACGGAAAGTCCTATCGGAAAGCGCCTCGCGGTGGGAAAGCCGAGGAAAGAAGAGAGAGAAATTCGAGGGAAATAAAAAAGTCCCTGATAACAATTGCAACGGACACTGGCCCCGTGTAATGAATGACTTGGGTATCTCCACGAGAAGCTTGCTCCGATGCTAGCCACTGAATATAGACGTCACACCCTGGAAGAAGATCAAACGGGATGATGATCTCCGACTCCAAGGTTCCGGTCCGCACGTCTCACTTTCTTCTTTTGGGAACCGACCTGATTGCCGAGAAATTAGTCCCAATGATAGCGCAATGTGACCCCTCTCTTCTGTCGATCTGCCGTCCCGTGGGGTAAGCTGCTGCTCTGCACGGAAGGAGAGGGGTGGCTGTTGCGATTTGGACCGCTTGATCTCGCGCAACCAGTGAGCGAACCAAGGAAGAACAGGGGGCGGGGGCTTTGCTGCAGCGCGTTATGCTCTTGGTGACAGAGGGGAAAAGAGACGCAGGTCAAAGGCGGGACACTTGCGGCATATGCGGGTTTAATCCCTGTGGTTCAAGAAGAGCCCCAAAGACGTCGTCGCGTGTTCGAAAATAGGCGGCGACAGCGGCGAGGGCCCCAGAGAGAAAGGAAAAAAGTTGACTAGGGTACGATCCTGGTCGTCGAGCGGCAGTTTCTCGATTGGTCGTGATTGAGACTAGCGATGCAGTGGGCGATGGGAGTACCCGTTCGTAGGGCGCAGGGAACTTTTTTGCGGCGCAACGGCGGAAGGGTAAAATGCGATTTGAAGATCGGGAATTGCGACACTGCCAACTCAGTGGATGCAGGCGGTCCAAAGAGGAAAATTAGTGGGCGACTGGACCAAGGCGACTCGCTGATGTTGGATTCGTGGCTTTTAGTGTCGGTTAAGTCGTCGTGAACTGATCCAATTTTCGCTGCAGGGTTACGTGGTGGCCACTAGAAACGGGATGCGAGGCGGGTTGGAATGCTTCCTGCAGCGGAAATCACGATGATCACGCAACAGGGGCAATAACAAGAGCCGTCGTCCTTTATCGAGATTGAGGTGGTGGTTTGTGATTTTGGAATGAGAGTGGAAGAAAGAAGGGGGGAATGGAAATAATTAAATCAATGAATCAATCCCAGCAATTCCTGGTTTGAATTGAAGCTGGAGTGGGGACTTTGGTGTACGGTGTAAATGGGCGTAATAGCGTATGTATGGCCTTACGCTGTGCTTGACTCTCGGCACTGAGTATGTGTCACGTATCGTATTACAGTGGTATCGCTGCTTCCTTTTTTGTTCCTGATTCTTTCTTTCTTTTCTTTTTTTTTTTTTTTTTTTTTGATTCGGGTATTGGATTTGTCGAATAAGGACAAAGTCGACGTATGCGATTGCACGAGGCTTTGGGTATGATGAGCCGAAAAGGATAGCCTGGGAATGGTCAGGTATATGTATAAGTATTCAAGATGAGTAACATCGGCACAAGGAGAAGGGAAAGGGCAGCCCAATTAAATACAGGCATGTAGTAGATGTCCTACGGACAACGCATAGCACCCGCCCAAGACAGGATCGCAATCCAAAGATGCAATGAACCCCGGTCAGGTATTATTATTAGGTACGACTCTATGTCCCTGCCCTATCAGGACATAACGACTTGGGTACATGTAGGAGACGGGATGACGATGTTGGAATGAAGGTTCACCGCGAATGAACAGATCTCATTTCTCCATGTCATTGGACGATCCCTCTAATTTCTGGGGAATGCTATCGGCCAAACGGGAGCCGATCAGTGTTTCAGATGCGGGAAAGGCGGTAGAGGGGGAACAGGCACGATATAGGGGGTTCCTCCTTTGGCGGAGCTCACGGAGGATTATTTTGAACTAGGTGGAGCCCTAGAAGGCAGTCTATTCCATTAGAATTCCATAGTCTGACACCATGCCGGGCTCCAGTTCCCCACAGTCATGTTTTTGAGTCATAGGGCATTGCACATTTTCTACGGCATTACATACTGTGGCCCACTTCATCATTCTTACCTGGTTGTTTTTGGTTTTTTTCTTTTTTTTTTTGGTCTGAGCTGAGTATTGTATCTCTATACCGACACTCCGGGAGGAGAGTATGCGGAGCTCTCGGATTCCTGCGTTTTGATCGCTCACTTGATGAACCTTCGTTGCTAAGGTTCGACAACCCTGCTTATCTTCAAATGTTGGTTGTGCTTTGTTCAACGTATCTGCCTAACAGGGGAAGCCCGGTAGATGGAAAACTGCATGTGCCACTGACAGTCGATCATCATCATTCCCTTTTGGTCTATGCGGTAGGGGTGGAAGCGTGGCCCATACTATACCCCGTACACCGACAAGGTGACCGGTAGGAAGGCACACCGTCATTTCTCCGACAAGGCTAGTCCCAGAAAACCCAGAAAACCCGAGAATCCCAAAATCCCAAAACCCTTGAGGCTGGAGCAGTGGCAGTGAGTGGCAGTGAAACGTTTTGGGCGGTGCAGATGGGGCCGGTGGATCCGTCCGTCGTCTGACAAATTTTTGACTGGCTGTTTTTGGATGATTATCTATGCCCCTCTTTTTCCTCCTTGTGCAATACAGGCGGTCTGTTGTCGTGTGATATCTTTGTTAGCTGAAAAATTGGAATTCTGTCCCTCGGCTCTCTCGAGCTGTACCTCTTACCTGTGCCAGGCGATACGTGGATATGCAGACTGATACATAGCACCGATCAAAACTAACTCTGCGGGGTCACTGTCCACCCCACGTTACTTGATGCATTGGCGATGCCGTGCTGCTCAGCATTTCCTCGATCCTGATAACATTTCAGCTACGGAGGAAGCATATCGCATACATACAAGTCAACTTCTCACTACTTTAGCGTATTCCCTCAGGCAATCGGTCAATTCGATACCGATCCCTTCGTCAGCAGACAATATGCATTTGAGATGCAGTCCGAATCTCCTCGGCCTGTGGAGTAATATGACCCGCGTGACCCTAGATGATGTATATATCCCAACATGGCAGGACGATACTTTTGAAGCGTACGTGCTAGAAATGAGCTAGGTGACTCACTCTCATCCCGGTTCAAATGATGCTGACCGTTTCCTCCGCTTCCGGTAGATCCGTGCGCTATCATAAAAAGCGGTTGTGGCGGTTTACACGATAAGATCATCTTGACCAGGATCCGACCTTATCAGCGATCATTATTGACCGCATCAAGCATCGTCATCGTCTAGTTTCATCTACTTTCTCAGGGCGTCCAGTAGGGAAGGAGTTCTCAGCAAAGACCCGGGCATTGGTAAAAGGTCCAGTGCGGGATGATCTCGCGTGCTCGGCCGAGCTGAGGTCAGGGATTCCTTTGTCAGACCGCCCCTATCGCCTTTTGCTCATCAAATGCTCAGCCACTCACCGGTCATAAGTGGAATCCAAGTGGGTGTTTATCGACAATCGTGATGATCGCGGGCGGGAGGAGGGGAGAACAGAGGACGGATCCTACAGTATACTCCCCTACTCTGATGTGGGATCTATTTCTCCGGTATCGTGGCGCTCACTCCCGTGACCCTTTTTCTTCAAGTCGATTTCCGGTTTCAGTCGAGGGCAGTGACAGCTGGGATCCAATCATGGTCATGCAAAGTTGTATGTAAAAAAAGTAATAACACCCCATACAACCACCCACTTGGAAGAATCGATGGCCGAGTTGGGTATAGTTGCCAACAAGGGATGTCTTAGGATGGTATCCTTCCAAGGTTCTTAGGTTCTTCCATTGGCTTAAGTGGGGCCCTGAACGTTGCGCTTTGTGAACCGGGGAACATGCTCACTTGACAGGGTTGTTTTCAAGACTGTACCGTAAATTATCCTCGATACACGGTGCCGGCGTGGGCATCATCGAGTATGTATTCATCCCCCAACTAGACTAGCAGGTCATAGTGCAGACGCCAGTTGTTCAGTGTCAACATGGTCACTCTAGGAATGCTCCACTGTTAGTGTAAAGGCAAAGTTTAGACATTATACAATCATGAGGGTTGCCACCACATAAATCTAGGTTGAGCACTCGAGGAGCAGAGCTGCAGATTAATGCGCATGTATGTAATACAGTCACTCAATCTCGCATCCGCACCTTGCTACGATCAGCAGCCTTAGAGAATCCCCGCTTTCTCTAGCCCCTGCCCTATGCCCAGGTGGGACGGCATCTTTGGCCAAGGAAAAGAGATCCCCTTTGTTTCTTGTGAATTTGCGGGGACTTCTAAGAAACTAGGGCTGTAGCGCCCGACTTTCATCGCTCAGGATGCTTTTACAGTAATTTTTGTTTCAAGAACGCAATTTCTTTTTCTTCATTAGACAGCCTCTATACTACACATACTCGAATAAAGTCAATGTCTTACTCGAGGAAAGGAAGATAGGCTTGGATGACATCATGAAGACGTGCAGGCGAGAAAAGCCCCATTTCCGTGATACCCGGAGTAAGTGCTGTTTCAATACCAAAACTGTATCGGCACGGTATTTCATTTCATCAGATACACCAGGTACATATGTACATCGCATCTTCGATGGCACCTTCGAACTAATAGGAGACAGGGGTTCTAATTGCCAGCCACTCACCGTTAAAACTCAGGGGTACACTCATCACTAGCTCGACAGAGATGGAAATTGAAAATTAAAGGGAGGAAAAAAGAGCAAAAGAAAAACAAATTCACTTATCGGGGTCTCCGATGGGTCTGATCTTCAGGAGAAGAAGGGGCTTATCTCCATTCCAGCGGGATTTTTTATGGCCTCCTTCGCCCCGATCTCGTTGTGGAATGGAAATCCCAGCCGAGCGGATCGAAAAACTGTTCGCAGAGGCTTTAGCGCATCTCTTTGACCCTTTATCCCTGCGAATTTAAAATTACTTACAGGTACAGCCTTGGAGAGACCCAACGGGATGGAACCGTTGCGCCTCATTGGGGCCATGACGGGCGTCATTGATGCAGTGTATATTCTGTACGGATTACTTCCTCACCGTTTTCGAACGCCTACTCATGTACCTAGGTAACACGTTAGGCATGAGGTCTCTGGTGACTTGACAAAATGCCCAATCGGTATAAATGCGCTCTGGGATAATCTTGCTAGGCTGTCCGAGGAAATGAGCAACTGTCTCTTCTACACCTCCACTAGTTACTAGGTACTCCGTACAGTTGTAGGTACCAATGTTTCTGTTGCGCGTTCCCCCACGCAAGGTGACCAAAATTGTGGAACCGCAATGCGATGCCTATACCGAGTACACCGTCATGTCTCATCCTGCAGCCACTCAGCTCAGCCCCGTTCGGATCCTTCGATGCGTCTTCGATGCTTCTTATCATATACTTCCGTGTTCCATCTAACCACACACGCTCAGCCACGCAAGAGAGAGACCATCAACGTAGGATGCAGCAGCCCCGTTCAGTTCCTCCTATAATAGCATGGCGTGGCTTAGTCCGAATTGCAATTGCAGAGGAGCGCTTTCGGAACTCGCTGTTTCTGACCATGTGAGTCACGGTGGACTTCTGTTCGAAGCGGTTGGCGCAACTTTGCAGGAGAGGATTGGTATGGGTCGTGCCGACAGTGTGTAACCTCCAGTGGGCGACCCTTGTCGGCCCTGTTCGGAATGACGTGCGTTTCATATCGAACTTTCGCCGAGTAGCATCAGCTGCTATCTCACTGCGCGAGACTGAGAGGCGCCAAGCTCGGTTATGATGTTAATACAAGGAACTCTTATCGGATACGTGAGCTATGGCTTGCAGGACCTGTCGGACATTTTCCGGCCGCTTGGGGCACTTGAGCACTGGACTCCTGCGAGTCATGCGACTATACACAGGGTGCTCCGTCAACTCGGACGTTCATCCGGCACAGGGGCATTGATTTGGCCGACACTCCATGTGATTAGACGGTGAAGCAAGCAGCCTCCGACAGCTTTGAACTACAAGACTCCTCCCATCTTGGGCATGGCGCATGATGTCAGTTGCCCGATCGAACCTGCCAGCGAAGCAATGGCGCAATTTGGCAGGGCTGAGATGAGGACTCATCTTCTACAGAGGGGCTTTTGTGAGACCCAGATATCCGGACTTATCCACCCCCTCCGTTCTAGCTCAGCGGCTCCTTTGACATTGCTCCGTGTGAGACTGGACAAGCTGTACTCGCCAGCCGCACCGAAATGGTCCTTACCGGCGTTTGAAGATATCGTCAGTCAACACTCAGTCAGTACCAGAAAACGGCTGTTTCATCTGGTCATGAGCGTCACGGCTGTCCAAAAGGACCGCTCTAGCCAAATATACCCTTACAGACAGTCCTAGTTGGGAGGCTCCACGGAATCTTCGAGGCGTCTCAACTCCGCGGCACGTCGAGCCATGTCTGTAATCTGATACATCCGAAGCACAGGAACCACCATGATCAACATCCAGTATGATCGGATATTTACACTGATCTATACCGGTATGTATAGCCGGAAGTCATCTTACTGCTGAAGGCTGGAAATATCGATCGTGGACATGGACACCAGGACCCCCATCGTGAACCTGGGGCTGAAAGTTAAGTCGGCTTCGTATCTGCGCCGACCCACACCCACTCAAAACCTCGCACCGCACACGTGGCTTCCAGAATCTTCATCGAAAGATTCAGCCTCGAACCCCATCTACCTGCAGGTTGCAAGAACTGCATCATCGAGAGGTCAAGATGCATTCAAACCCCCCATCAATGCCAACCTCAGCCGCGGCCTCTATTCTACTTTTGCCCTGTTCCTGCAGAAGATACTTGAAATCGGAGAAGCACACAACACAGGTTGGATGCTTCTTCCAGGCCGTTGTCAATACTAGGCTTGGCAACTCTCGCTTAACAGATTCTACCCTTGGAACCTTCAACGGTACCCTCGAAACAAAGCCGTATCAAACATCAGTGGATCTTGCGTCCCCATAATATGTTTCTCTCGAGATACAGTATTGACCATAATTCATACAGGGCGTCTGATGCCAGCAATCAAAACCGATTGCTATTCTTAGCATATGTTTGAGGTAATCTTTATTGCATGCATTGGGTCGAATCTTGCTCGCATCTTCGAGACGCGCGATCCGGTATATCGGGTCGTCAGCATGAACCGCGTCTTCATTCACTGCCTCCTATACGTGAGACCGTGTTTGATATAAATCAAATAATCTAAGTACCTTGAGATAAGTAACTAATCAAAATAATATAGTTAGTTACATGTGCCGCGATCAGATTATACATCGTAAAGAAAAATGCCCGCTGTTCTCCTGACCTGCCCCGCTCCACTTCCCATATCATTCTCTGGAACCCGAGGTGCAATTTATGCGAAACCGCGATACCCGTGGACACAGTCATTCTCTTGGACTTGCCTACGGGATGGCTCGGGTCCGCCGGTAATAATAAGCTGAGCGCTCATAATACTTCTCTTTTCTAGGCAAGTTGTATATCAACGCTGTCGTATCATTAAGGCATTGTGTATTCTTGGAATAATGCCTCGAATGTTGGAAACTGTTGAACTCGCAAATTGGCACGCGGAGAGGAAGATACGGTACACTTAGCTCCGGGCTCTCTCGGCCGCGGTAGTGTGTACGATCTGGCAGATCTCACAACGGCGATATCCAAGTAGTTTGTTTTCGGATAATGTGAAAATTGGATTGAGATCGATGATGTCTTTACAGCAGATGATAGGTTATCGGTCCTTTTCTCCTATCCCACCTCGCTACTTCCCCGCTCAGGGATACTCTTGACGCTGTCTACGGATTTTTACCGGCACAACATTTTGATCACCATGGATCTCTCCGCTCCAGTTGATAGCGCCTTCGTCAAGGCTTTGCCCAAGGTCGAGGTATGGATCACCTCAGCCACGGTATGACTCTGTATCAAGCTTATCGCATGCCCCTCAATTCCAGCTGCACGCCCATCTGAGCGGAAGCATCAGCCGCCAGTGTTTGCATGAGATATGGAAGCGCAAGAAAGAAATAGATCCTCAATTGCCAATCGAGGATCCACTTTTGTTAATGCCTCGGGGCAAGGTCGACTACACTCTTCAAACGTAAAATCTCCCACATATTCCACATGCCGTTTACTAAAACCGCGGTGCAGCTTTTTTCAAGTCTTTTCCAAACTCATCTACCAACTATGCAACGACTTAGAAAGTCTCACATACGCCACCAACAGCTTACTGGAAGACTTCCTCAATGATGGAGTGCGTTACCTTGAGCTCCGGACAATCCCACGAGCAACCCCAGAATCCGCCATCACCCAGGAAGCATACCTAAACACAGTCCTCGACACCATCCAAAACTTCAAGCTAAGAACCCAAGAAATGTCCGTATTTCTCATCCTTGCCCTAGATCGCGGCAACACCACCGCCACCGAAGCAATGCGCATCGTCGACCTAGCCATCACCAACAAGCCGCGCGGGGTCGTCGGCATCGACCTCTGCGGCAACCCGACGCAAGGTGACGTTACAGTATACCGTGACGCATTCGCCCGAGCAAAAGCTCACGGCCTCGGTGTCACGCTGCACTTTGCCGAGACACCAGCCTCAGGCAACCCGACTGAGCTGGCCGCGCTGCTTTCCTTCCAGCCTGATCGGCTCGGGCATGTCATCCATGTACCTGATGAGTTCAAGCGGGAGATTGCGCGGCGAAGGCTCGGGCTGGAGCTTTGCATGTCTTGTAATGTGCATGCGAAGTTGATTGACGGAGGGTTTTTGGATCATCATTTTGGAGAGTGGAGGCATGAGGAGTGCCCGATTGCTTTATGTGTGAGTTTTCAGATTAGGCCTTGGTGTTGTTCTAGGATGATACTGACTTGTTCGTTCTTGTAGACTGATGATGTGGGGTTCTTTTGTAGCCCTGTCTCGAATGAGTATCTTCTTGCTTCTGAGCATTTTGGCCTCGGACGTGCTGAGTTGTTGAAGTTGTGCTCGAGTTCGGTGGATGCTATTTTTGGAGGTGAACAGGAAAAGGAGAGGATGTGTAGTATTCTTCGTGAGTTTACGGGGGCCAGTTAGTTTTATAATAATAAGTCAGGGGAATCAGGAATCAACCTTGGGATAAGGGCAGGTGTGTGAAGTTGCATCAGTCATTCGTAGTTTATGGCGACTTTAGTGAATATTCGAGGTTTTGTCTTTACTTCGGCCATTGTCATAATTCCAAGGTTGTGGCTTTCCATTATCTCTTCATTAAGGCATAGAAATAAGGTCTATCGACTGAAGCTACATGGCTGTCTGCAAGTGCTTGGAACTGGTTACTCTCTAGTTAAACTGCGCAACTTCCCTTTGGATGTCTCATCCCTGAGGCATCTGTATGGCCTAAGGCCTTGTATGCCATACACCAACACAAACTATGTAGCATCTACTTGGTGCCCACTGATTGTGAGTATCATCCTGCCATCATCCTGCTTCCTTTGACCCACCTGAGTGACAAACGAGGGGATCTTTTAGCTCTCGCAATATTAAACCATCAAAATCTCACCTCCAACTTACCTTCACCAACTTACCTTCACCAACTTACCTTCACCAACTTACCTTCACCAACTTACCTTCACCAACTTACCTTCACCAACTTACCTTTATCGCTTATTCTTTGATTCTCATACTCATCATCATCCTTTTAAACAAGCAAAACCTCACCTCCAACTTACTACCGTCGCTTATTCTTGACTCTCTTATCATTGTCACCCTTGACACAACTTGGGACTCCCTTTCCTTATCCTATCAAAAAAGTCTAAGTCATAGCAACTGCCGGGTCTTGCTAAAACCCTCAAATCTATCACTACTGCCAAAATCCACGAACTATCCAAGCAGTGGGCTCTGTTCGACAAGCGCAAAGATGAGATTCTCGCGGATGCCGACGCCGCTCCTAACCTACGCGCCCGAGCCCGCACTCTCCTTGATGGTGTTTCTCGCCTAGAAGGATACCCCATGGATGCACTGAATGAAGACGATATAAACCTGGATGTTGACTTATCTGCTGATGACTCCGACCTGAAGATGACCTCGCCCGTCATAGGCCAACTACAAGCAGTAGATCTCACCAACATTCGCCGATTTCTTCTGCAAGGTAAATACGATGCCTCTGTTACAAAGGCTACTCTATGCGAGTGGATCGCGCTTCTTGAGAAAGAGCTGCGGTACTTAGAACCGAAGCACGAACATGCTTCTTTCTACAGCGAGCTAGTTACCGAGTGGTTGACGCACCTAGACGAGAAAACTAAGTCCTTAGCCGAGGATTAGGCCGACGATACCAAATCAAATAAGTCTAACGCCGGCTTTGAGAATGTTGACAGAGCAGAGATTCAGCGAGCGAAGTAGGAGTCTCTGGTTTTCATAGCGGCTACCCACGTCGACAAGAGGTCCCTTCGGGCTTACCTCGACGGCTTGTTTACCAAGTCGAAACTATCTCTATAGGCCCTCAAAGAGCTCCGTAAGGTCATCTAGAATTTTACAAACGACTTAGTCTCTTAAGGCAAGTGGCTAGATTTCGGTGAGCTCTAATAGGTCTTAGATAAGTTGATGAAGAGTGATCTTCTTAGCAATGGAAAAGCCACAATCCTCAAGGAGCTCATACGGAATATGGAGGCCGCATAGGAGGTAGCTAACGTACTTAATATGCGCCTAAAATTTCTCGACAACTAGGGCTAGGGAGGGAACGGTATCCCTATTGAGATGCGCTACTAGTTGAGTAGAAAGTATCAGGTCTACATGGACGAGGACCTTCTCGACAGTCTATTTTTATAGTATCTCGGATCGACGTAGGCTATTAAGCTACGAAACGTGTTTACTAAGTTCTTGCGCTCGCATGTATAGAGTCCTATGCTTGATGATGTCCCTAACGAGTACAAGGATATGCATAAGTACTTCCTCAGTAATAGTTATCATCATTGGAATAGCTCGTGGAGTAATGATGCTATTACCTAGGGCCAGGGCATCAATGGGCTACGAAAGGAGACTTACCGCGATGATTACTTTATGAGCCAGTTGCCTACATCAACGTACGCTAACAGTTATGAACCTCATGAGAGGCGTTATCAGACAAAGAGCGCTCTTGACACAAAACTTTCCCTTCTCTATACCCTAGTTACCGAGTATCTCATCCACAAAAGCCAGCGAGGTGAATTCACTGCTCTAAGGTCCGACTACGAGTGGTTTAGTCCGGGTTTGCCTCATACAACAAACCTCACGGTCATGGAATACTTTGGCGTCCCAGAGATATGGCTTGACTTTTTCAAGGTCTTTCTAGAGGCCCCTCTGAAGTTCATCCAAGACGGTTCTGCTGCTCCTACTTAGGTTCGTAAACGCGGTGTTCCCATAAGCCACACCCTATCGGACTGCTTTGGGGAATCGGTCCTATTCTGTATAGACTATGCCGTCAACCAAGTCACCGATAGTGGTATTTTGTATCGGCTCCACAATCACTTCTAGTTCTAGGGCGCGAAGGAAACATGCGAGATAGCTTGGCTAGGGATAGCTGAATTTGCTAAGGTAATAGGTCTGCAGTTCAACGAGGAAAAGATAGGAACGGTACTCATGGGCAAAGCTAGCGCGGAAAAATCCTCGGTTCTTCCTACCGGTAACATTCATTAGGGTTTCTTGGTTCTAGACTCTAAGTAGGGCAAATTCGTCATCGACTAGGCATAGCACATTAAAGAGCTTAACCGATAGCTGTTATCCTACAAAAGCGTCTTTGCCTAGGTACAAGCATATAACGACTTTTTTACCAATAACCTTACGAAACCCGCTATGTGCTTAGGACGCGATCACATCGACATAGCTATTTCTACCCTTAGCCGCATTGAGCAAACTCTTTTTACTAAGGGCGCCAACAAAACGCAGACTAAAGGAGGTGTTACTAACTATTTGCGGGGTGTAATTGCGGAGCGGTTTGACATTCGCGACCTACCTAAGGGTTTCTTCTACTATCCTATAAAGCTAGGTGGCCTGGGGCTCCTAAACCCGTTCGTTCGGCTGCTTTCCATGCGTGAAAACATCGACCGTACCCTTTAGAGACATCTTCAGAACGCAGCCTTGCAGGATAAGATGACTTACCCGTCAGACAAGGAGACATTTGAGAAGCGTGGCTCTGATTCCACCACCATTTTTGGAAAAGATGGCAAGTCCCTCCCCTTCTGGTCACTGGAAGAGTACACCAAGTATCCTGAGACATACAGCCTCCATGTCCAGGAGGCATACATCATGCTGAGAAGGGTCCCTGAAGAGAAGAGCGTCTCATCCACTGCAAGCTTTTAAAAGAGCCAGGCTGATCTGAAGGGAATCGTTTCGGATAGCCCGATCTCAGCAAATTCGAGACTGATGACTCCTTACTGGTGCTGGGTGGCAGAAATGTATCACAGCGACATGGTTCGTACCTATGGCAGTTTGTCAGCAGTCAACCGGGAGTTTATGTCTCTGGGCGTGGTGAAGACTTTGAAGGAAGAACGCTCCGAACAGTCTCTTTTCTTCCATCTCCCATTCTAAATTGACACCCATGTGCTTGCAATCTTATCACAATGAAAACAATTCTTATTTCTACCAGGAGATTTTCAAGTAGCTCTAACTATTTGCTGTGGGTGTCAATAGCAGCCACTAGGGGAAATATATTAGAAGACCTCAGCATGATCGGTATAGCTTCAAATCTTTCAGCTCCTATAAATCCATTCGCTAACTACAATACAGAATTATTTGTCATCTGTCTCTGGACGTGAAATCAGGCTCCACCCTTGGTCATGACATACTCAAGAGCGCACTATTGGCTAAGGTACGGCGGAAATATTCGAACATGCTCAAGATGCTATCTATTCAGTTGAGGCGAAGTGCCATAAAAGAGAAGAGATTAACTTATCAAGTCTAGTATGCTATTGGCCTTCAAAATCGGGATATATAGTAGCGCTTATTGGCCTATGCGTTGTTAGGTAGGTAGTAAATGGTCGGAGAGTATCTACTACTCGTAGCATGTCTACCCACACTCTGTCTTCTTTTCTTCTAGAAACATTCTACAACGATGAAGTTCACGTCAATGGCCCATCTACTATGTTGGACGAACAGCGTAGATAAGCGAGCCGATCGAAGAGTTCGTGGCTATGGGACAAGAATCCGGTGTTCAGGGCCGCTTTGCACTTGATCGGAACAGTGCTTGGAGCAATCTTTGCGGCGCTTAGTATCGACATAAGATTCTCATTTCTTTCTTCATTCATCTCTCACATTTGCGTCAGTGTTCATCCAAACTATATTCACTTTATTATCACGGCCTCGTTGAAGACCCTAGGCCCATCACTTGTCCACTGAGGTCCTAACTATGGGCGAAAATTCGCCTTCCGGGGAAAGGGTCCGAGATAATAGTTCCGGGAGAGAAGCGCTAATGGAAGGCGTTGAATGATCTTTTGATTGAAAAGAAATCAAATATTTCAAACTATGCAGAACTTGCTCATAACAGAAATATCATAGATAGTACATGGCCCTGGGTATCCTAAAACACGATACTCAATCAAACTCCCAATAAGAAATGCAAAGCACCTTAATGATGAAACTTGTCCCGGACCTTTGAACACAACTTTTTGGCCCCAGTCAGCTTTCTCTTCAATACCCTCATAATCAGCTTCTTCACGTCTGTCTCCTCCACAAGGGTATCTTCAGAGAACGCCTTCTCGGACCAATCATCTTGGGAAATCCCATTTCCAATGTATCCCGGATATGAAGTTCCCTCAAAATTGCCGAACATGCCAAAATCACGAGCTTCTGATTCGCACAAGGTCCAGTCGCTTGAAATACTTGGACGTCTCTGTCTCTTTTCTCGAGCGGCCGAGGGCGGCTCCCCTCCCAGAACTGTGCTCTGTCGAATCCGAGTTCGGAGGCCAAAAAGGGAGTTTTCGGGTGTGCGCATCGTAGGGACGGCCTCCAGTTGAAGTGGCTCGAAGTCAAATTCCCGGCCCGGGGAAGGACATCTCTCGGGTAATATTTTGTTGGACTTCTTTTTGTATATCCGGTCAACTGGGTCGGATGGCATAGGGTCGAAGCCCGTAATTAACAAAGTTCGTGACGATGTCTGGGCCCACCCGGCGACGGTTGAATGCACTTCAAGTGATCGCGGGTCGAAGTATGACTTGTTGTCGGAGAAGAGCTCCAACCAGCCAGGAGGACGTTTGACAGTTACCATGATGGATGCTTCCGACATATGGACTTGTGGAATGCAGATGTATGTAGGTGGATGAGAGGTATAGGTGGGTAAGAGGTAATGAGATGTTGTATAAAGCCTTTTCTAGGGCTTCAACGAGGTAGTGATGATGAAGTGGATGTAGTTTTGATGAATAGTTGATGCGAAAGTGAGAGGTGGATGAGAAATGAATGAAGAAGTAAAAGAGAGATAAACCGCCATCTAACCTACTAAGCCCGTATAAAAGTCGGGTATATTTTTGGACTCGGGCAGCCCGTACTTTTCTTAATGAGTGTTCACCTTCGGGTCAATCCATAGGTTGCAATTGACTGCGCCCTCCACCATTTTAGGCCCCGCAGACATTAGATAACCAAATAAGCAAACTTTTGTGGATATACTACACCTGTATCCCAAGTTCCAACTATGTTTCAAACAGTTTAGTGGATACGTGGAACTACGAATGATGAATGGGTTAAGGTTCATCTATATCAATGGGAACCCACGAAATGTTGGTTTATACCATAGCTTGATGATCTATCTTCGTCTACGGTAACGATGAGGTCATCTAGCAATAGGCGAGGTGAAGAACAACCTGAGGGGCTACGACATAATATCGACTCAGTAAACTCCTAATGTGAGAAGCTTTTTAGAGACCTCGTGCTCATTAAGACCTGTATAAAGGCAACGAATTAAGGTCAAACTCAACCCCGCATTACCAATGTAACCCACTACCTAGGGTAAATGAGGTTAGTGATATGACGCGATCACTTTCGTTATACTAAAAGATGTCGGAGTGAAACATCCAAGGTGGATATCGTAGACCATTTCATCATGGTTTCGACGTACTATCTGCCAGTGTTGATAGACTGTCTCTGTACAGTCTTCGCGAAGGTTTCTTATCGACAGGGCTCATGAGAATCATAGCACGAGATTTGTCGATAATGGACTTCGAGTCCATCCTCCTCGACCCCGTTGACAAAGATATACAATAAGAAAAATATATGACCATCGAAAGTCGTGGAGGCTTTAGGGCTACCTCCGTTGTCAATTACCGGCTTCGGCTCCACGCCCTTTGACCCAATGGACAAATATACAAATGTGCAATGTGTTCTCATTAGATCAGATAGCAAACATATGGGTATCAACTAGGCAACAACAGGTGAGCAAGAAAGTATTCTTAGAGAACGAGTGACTTGAGCTGTAAAGTCGAAGTATACAAAAGGCGGTCGGCCAAGTTCCCCGTGTCCCGTGCGCCGAAACGCCAGCTTGAACAATTGCCAGGAACATCGACACTACTCCTTCCCCTCCAATCCTCCCCAATTGTCTACAAGATGGATCCCTTTTCAGCAGAGGGCGGTAAGCTTATTCCAAGTTTCAAGTCTGCATCTCCAGTCCACTCATCTCTCGCCCAGAGCTCGTCAACATCCACAATGCCTTCCACTCCGGCCAATACCAGAGCGTGATCGATTTCGACACGGCCGCACTCTCCCCCGAGAACCAGCTCCCTGCCCGCGTGCTAAAGCTGCGCGCCCAAATCGCCCTGGGCCAGGCCGACGAGGTCCTGGCCGCCGTATCCAGCGAAGAGGACACCCCCGACCTTGCCGCCATCAAGGCACTGGCCCAGCAGGCTGCGGGCAGCACCGACTCCGCGTTACAGCTCGCTCAGGATCTCGCCGAGAACTACCCGGATAATACCACTGTGCAGTTCGTTGCCGGCACAGTGCTGCAGGCACAGGGTCACAGTGAGGAGGCGCTCGCGCTGCTGTCAAAGCACCAGGGTAGCCTTGAGGCGTGAGTTGCCCCCGTTGCAGATTCGCGACAAGATGTAAAGCGCTGACTTACTCGCCATTTTTAGTGTCGCTTTAATTGTTCAGATTCACCTCCAGCAGAACCGCGCCGATCTCGCCTTGAAGGAAGTCCAGGCAGCCAAGCGCTGGGCCCAGGACTCGCTGCTTGTCAACCTGGCCGAGTCATGGGTTGGTCTGAGAGTTGTATGCATCATTGTCGAAGCCGCAGTAATGCTCTATACATAAGCTAACTCAGTGTCTCTTGCGCAGGGTGGTGAGAAGTACCAGTCCGCCTTCTACGTCTACGAAGAACTCGCCTCCGCCCCCAGCACTTCCGCCCCGCTGTCCATCGTCGGCCAGGCTATCGCAGAACTTCACCTGGGCCGTCTACCCGAAGCCGAAGCCGCCCTGACCGCCGCATTGGAGAGATACCCCGAGGACGCGGATTTGATCGCCAACTCTATTGTGTTGAATGTGTTGGCAGCCAGGCAGACTGCAGACCTGGAGTCGTATGTCTATCCCTTAAACCGTTATATGCGGCCAGATATACTGACTGTTCTTTGTAGCCGGCTGCAACAGACCCAACCCTCGCACGCCCTGCTCGCCGATATCCAGGAGAAGAGCGAGTTCTTCGACACGGCAGCGGCTAAGTACGCACCTAAGGTCTCGTCGTAGAGTAATAAAGGAGGAGCGATCTAGATTTTGTGTGATTTCTGCTTGCGAAGCCTGTTATTTGGAGCCAGGGTGCTTGATATCCTGCTTTGTTATGAGTTGACACGACCCTTATTTAGTGCAATTGCCGAAATTTCTCATATTGTGTGATAGATATGTTTCAGGAGTAAATCAGAAGTCATCTGAAAAGGGTATATATACTCTTATTACAATCACCTTTAACTTAATTCTAAGAGTGCCCCTTATAAGTGTCTAAGAAATGGTACTTCCCAAAGCTTCGTATTTATTTCACGAGTCTTACGCTACCTAAATACTTCTGTATCATTATTATAGCTTTGGTTAAGCAAAAATAGTACTGATAGTGAGGGAAATTAAGTGGAAAGAAAAACAAAATGAGAAGGTCCCTGCCGGGATTGAACCGGCGACCTTTCGGAATGATCTTAAATTAGAGTCAAAACCGAACGATATGACCACTAATCCAAGGGACCTGCTTCTGATAAGATTATGCCAAATTACGTACTAGTACGTCCTACCTCACTATACCCTAATCTCTCTTTCTCGTCTACCCCATGACTAATATACGTACTCTGTTTGTTCTGATCTGATCTGGCTTTCAGCCTTCTTTACTATCTCTATTGATAATCGGCTAACATAGGCCTTTGAGCACTGTAGACGGTTTAATCTAGTTTCAGTTCGTATAGATATCCTTATCTTCAGACGCCTACCCTTACTATATCGAGCTAATACCACCTCCAATCCCCAGGGAAAGGGCACATCATCCGTGACAACCAGCTACAACCTACAAACGAGAAGCGATCCACTGACGGAGTTCCCTACCCGTTTGCGTCTCCTCCTTCGACCCAGCAGCGACATAAAAGGGCGCATCATGAGACTCATCATATCCAACGACGTAGGTAGTATTCGGGAAACCAGACTACAACGAAAAATTAGTACACAATCAACACATCGCATCCGAAGCACAAGCATCCAACATACCTTGATCTTCTTTGCAAACTGTTCAATCGACGAAAGCAAAATCTCATCACTACCAGCCAAGATCAGGATACGCTCCGTCTTCACATCCTTCCACCACTCCACAGGCGCTCTATCTGGCTCATTCCAAGCATCACCCTCTACACCCCGAACATAAGCCGTAGACCATGTCTTCAGCACCCCCGGGGTTAGAATATCCTTCCACGCACTCTCCTTTATAGAAGGCCAGTCTCTGCTAAAGTTAATCCACGGCGCAAAGCCAAACACGCCCGCCAGTGGCTCCGACAGCGTGATGGGCTCGATTTCCGGGTGCGGGCGCGACAGGTGCAGCAGCGTCGCCATGGCCAGATTCCCGCCGGCTGAATCGCCGCCTACGATCACGCTGCTTGGTGATCGACCCGTCTCGTTGAGGATGTATCGCAGCGCTCCGGTGGCCTGGCGTAACTGCGTCGGGTATGTACCGTACGGGGTGAGGATGTAGCGAGGGAAAAATACAGCGATATCGTGGCCATTGTCGTTGACTACCTGCAGGATGTCGAGCCAGAATTCGAAGTGTGCGGGTAGGGCTGCCATGGCGAACCCGCCGCCTGTACGACATGGGTTAGAGATTAGGTTTGCGGATAATAAAGATGGTTTGTGCAGAGAGCGTTACACCGGGTAATCTCATGGACGTACCGTGGTAGTATATGATGACGTTCTTTGCATTCTTGTTTCCTAGCCAGAAACCTTCTGTGTCGTGGGGGAGCGACACGATCTCTGGCTGGAGGCCGCGTTTCTGCATCACGGAGATATAGACATCGGTTGTCGCGGGATACATGTATCTAGCAATGAAATTATTAGCTTCCTCTCTTCTTTGCCTTCTGTATTTCCATGCGTCTTTCCCAGATCCATTTCCTGGGATTGAAGGAACATACTGCTTCTGGAGATCCGAGGTACGATCACATAGTCGGCGAAGAGCAGCGGCTATGATATGATGGTTATACTTCTTCGGGCTGGCCTGGCCTCGGAACACGCCCGTAATAGCAGCCAGGAGGGCGTTGGTCGCGATAGCGAGCCGGGCGAAAGGTACATCTACTTTCTCCCAAAAGCCCAGCTCGGGCATGTCAACGTTCTTAGAAGCCATAATTTGATATACCGTGGAACTGAGGTATAAAATGAGAAATTTCTCAAATTGCAGCACGGTTTATAGAACTTCTCCGCTTTTTAGATCGACAGTCTTAGGGTCTCAGCCTCGGTTGAAGGCTTGAAGCTACGGGGCCCCGCATTTGCTATTCCCGTTGGATGTGGAGGATCGGGATATTCGGGCTGGTTAGATATATTGCTAAATAATTATCAGAAGTATATACCAGCTGGTTTTGAAGGAATACGCGTGTTTAACATAGAGGAGCTCATGAGGGAGTTTACCTATTCAATGGGAGCCCGGTACGATGTGGAGAGAGCGAGGGTGGTACAGAAGTATCACGAACAGGATATGGGCTTGTCATTTGAAGCAGTCTTTTCTCTCGTGTTGGCTGCTGTGCGCGTGCAATAATACCAGGATAGTATTAGTATGGCCAAGTTCCAAGTTAATTTGGAATACGTCAATATACTAGATGCCTCCACCAGATTCAAGTCACATGGAATCCCATCTAATTGGGATACCTCGGCTCTCATCGCTGTCTTCTATGGCGCATTTGGGCCCACTGGGACTGGGAGAGCCTGCACTTGCCTGCTGCGTGGCGTTGGTTAGATAGCCGATGCGAGACATACCCCCGTTACAGCGCCTCTACTCTGAGTGTCCGTGTCGGTTTTGACCCATAATCTTGGCCTTTTCTTCTTTCAAAACTTTCTGCGCACGGTCGTACTACTCATGCGTTACAAGTTCTTTTACCGGCCACAAGTCACCAAGTGAACGTCGAAGTTGACCCATCAATTGCATGCCCCGTATTGGGCCCTCAACGTCTTTCTCAAGGGATTCGATCTCATCAGAGCTTAGCTGGATGGGAAAAGGGGGGGTTTCCATACGCTTGGATATTTGGTAAACTCGACCAATCTGGTTCCAGGTCCAGAACGGATGCTCGGTACAGTGCCTCGCCATCAATGAGAGTATTTTGCGCGAGAAGCAGTAGACCAAAACTTTGCGTTTCACAAAATTGCATCGCTTTGTAGAGCTTCTGGCTGGTGCCGTGGACAAGCGTTCTTTATAGAGCAGACAAGGACATCTTCAAATAAAGGTCTTTTGCCTTTTCCTGCTCCGTCAATGAAAGTTGGCTGAGATCCTTTGGATATTCTGGCGGTCCCAGGTCTATAACAGGCGGTCCACCGTAGTCAAGTAAATAGGGCTGGCGAGCATGGTCAAAAAGAGGCAATAATTCCGAGAACTGCCAGTCTATGATGCTTAAAATTCCAGATGGGTAATCAGGATTAACAAAGATGTTTTCTGAATGAAGATCGCCATGCCATAAGACAGATGCTGTGAGGGAAGGGGTTTGTCGGTAGAAGACATTGTACCAGCCGAAGATAATTTATAATGCAGCTATCTTTTTTGATCGAGTCGGGCAGTATGTTGTTGGTCCAGTAAGAGTCAAAGGTGATGTTGGGAGCTTTGCCATAGCTTGTACACATGCCATCTCCCGGTGTCCAATTGCACGCCGATATTGTAGCACGTCGTCCCCCGATGCTTCAAGTCAGCAGCTATTAACCAAATAAGAGCATGGAGCGGCGAAACTCACAGGGACTGAAACTCACAGGGACTACGGTCGAAGCTTATATCAATCCTCGAAAAGTCGACTTGACCTCGACCGGTTGATGGGCCAACTGCAAAGTTTTCACGATTCAAACTTCTCTTTAATTCCCATCTTCTGCCAGAAGTCTTGGAGTTGGACACCCGGAGCTTTTCCATGATGATGTATTTAGCGCCAACAGTACTTTGGCTGGCTTTAGAGTTCCAAGCCAGGACACGTGGTGCTGGCGTTCCAAGCTCGTTTCGAACCTAACCAAGGGAAATCAATGGTATTTGCCAAAGTTCGGGCATGTTGAAGGGAAACTTGCAAAATCCATGGTAGCCACCTCACTTGCTGTAGTCAAATGAGCCTGAGCCGCATTGGGGTTTGGCACCTTGCCGACGACCTGGGTGCCATCTTCCATTGTGAAAAGGAAAGTCTTTTTGAGCATTCTATCGGGTAGCTTCTCAATCTGCACGCATTCACTGGACCCAGGAGACTGAGAAACAACCTTTGCTAATTCATTCATATCGAATTTCACTCGACGAATAGCGAGTTCGTGTTCTTCGTCGAAAACAAAACGGCCTCTTGTATACTCAAATAATTCCTTATTCCTTATTCGAGTTCCGATCTCTATGGAATGGCCTGCTCGCCCGCAAAAAGGAGTGATGGCACATTCTTTAAAACCTTCCAAAGAAAGACGTGACTTCCAACGAGCCATGGTAGAAGAACTGATGTATTGAAGGGGATGAGGAGACTTGGTAGTTAATATCATGACTAATTATGTCCCCCTCAACTATATCACGTGGCCGAGATCCGCCTGATTTGTGTCTCGGTCAAACTTGGCAGAACAAGGCAGACTACGCAAATAGCTTGACGAAGGCGATCGTCCGTCAGTTACCCTTAGGTCGGGGATTTGGGCTTAAAATAAGCATGCCTAGCAATGGCAATGTGCATTGGAGACAACAAGTGCTCATTCTCTAAAGCCCTTCCAGTGGGATGGTGTTTCCGTCATTCAATAGTCCCATGTCTCGGGTTCATATAATCCCCCGATGCTAGGCTCGTGGGCCGGGTATTTCAGCATAGTAGCCTATATATAATTCTTTCATAGCTTGCGGCCCACACATCCTATAAAATATCATATTACTCCATCCGTCATTAACACATTCAATTTTGTATGGAGCACCCTTTGACGGGCATCACAGATTGGCACTAACGCCGGCACGGCCTAGTTGACCAGAATTAGAATTGGTGGTCTAGTGGCCGTTGACCATATCCTCCTTACCGGTCAGCTCGCAGAACGCCTTGTACGTCGTGAAGACATCATCCTCTCCCTCTCCACTGCCGGTGTTCTCGATGATACACTCGGCCGTAGCACCAACAAAGAAGACGTAGCCCTCGCGAACTTCCTCGGTCTTATGGCCAACGGTGATCTTGCCCTTACCGCGGGTACAGATCAAAATGCTAGGACCGGCGAGCGGGTCGAAAGTAGCCTTAGCACCAGTCCGATTCAGGTCGGTCTTGACGACGCTGAACTCCTCAATCGGGGGATCGTAAAGCACAGTCTCAGAGGCACTCGAGTACGCCGTCGCATTCAAGATGGCATACGGGTAGCTCACAGGCTGCAGCTTCTGCTCCTCGATTGGGGCGTACGAATACGTCAACATCTTGGTCAGTGTGGGCACATCCCTGAACTTCGGGGTGAAGCCCGCTCGCACGACATTGTCCGAGGAGGCCATGCACTCGATGATATCGCCAGACACGTAGGCGTGAATATCATCAGCCCTGAGGAACATAGCCTCGCCAGGCTCGAGCTTGATAAAGTTGAGGAAAAAGAAAACGAACAAGCCGATGTCGTTGGGGAACTGGCCATCGAGGCGCTTGATAATTGCAGCCAGCTCAGCCGGGTTGGTGGGGTTGGTCTCAACCTCGCCGGGCAGGGTACCGAATGTCTCCGGCGAGTTCTCTGCAAGGGAAACCAGGTCCCTGCAGGCGGTTTCGATGTCCGCCGGAGAAGATTCCATCAGGACAGTAAACACTGAGCGCAGCGCATCCTTGTTCCGCTGTATAATAGCCTCGTCCTCCGAATCCTCGTTGCCCTTGACGACCCGCTCGAATTCGTCCGCGGCCTGGGACCCGATGAGGTTGCGGAGGGGTTCGAGTGCCTGGAGGAAGTGGGTGATCTCGGCCAAGGGACGGAAGCCGCACAATCCTTCAAAGGGCGTCACGGCAATGGTCATCTCAGGCTTGTGGTTGTCATCTGCAGTGGAAGAACACTTCGTAAGCTCAAAGTTCAACCCGCCTAAATATACAGCTATCTGCACATACCTGGATAGTGCGTAGGATCGCGCGCATGGAGCTGTTCCGCCAGCTTCTTGTTGGGGTGGGCCTGGATACTGAGCGCTTTGCGGATGGACAACACCTTGAATAGGAAGGGAAGACGTCCTCCATAGCGCTCACTAATCTCCGTGGACATCAAAGCCTGATTATCCTGAACGAGATCAAGCAGGGTGCGCTGGGTCTCGACATCTTTGGAGGGCAGACTAGGATGGGTGCCCATCCATAGCTGGAGTATAGATGAGCTAATTGGCCTCTCTGGAGCTTCAAGTTCCGCCTACCTCTGCGTAAGGCTTCTCAGCCTCAATCGAGAAACCCGCCGGGGCCGTGGTGGCGGCATATCGGGCTGCAGCCGACTCCTGGCCGACTTTGCCTATGACGGGGTTCAGTGCGGGGCGTTCAACATGATGGATTTTAGCTTACCCCAGTCGTAGCTGTTCACGCCTAGAGAAATTGATTAGGCATGCGTGCAACAGTACATATGTCAAGTCGACTTACCGCATTGCAGACGAAGCAATGGAATCTGCATATTGAAAGGATGGTGTCTGGGGAAAGTGAGGGGCAGCTCAGTTATTCTCTATTATGTACGCAGATCCCCGTGCCAAGACTCTCGGTGAAGGCGAATGAAAATGTCCGGATATCAACTAAACAGGGTTCTGTAACTACTATCAGTCGGTCCGACTAGTTTTTTGTTCTTCTCGTTTTATGACAAGTCTGCTATTTAGAAACCCCGATTATGCTGTGCCAAAGGCGGAAATACTACCGGAAGCAGCCGTAAACTGCGATGTATTCGCAACATGCGCAGCCCGCACTGGGAACAATTGCCTCCAGAATCTATGTAAATACCATGAAAATGTATGACAATGTTTGTCGAGCATCATAACATAATTGTATACTTCCAAACACTACGAAGCGCACTGTAGAAACAAGGGACTCCTTTCGGCAAGAATTAGGCGCGCGTTTAACCCGACCGCCTTAGCTTATCCCCGAGACTAAGTGACGGGATTCCGAGTCTCGACTTCCCCGGCTTCACATCCACGGTCGCGCAATTCCCCGCGTTGCCAATCACGGCAATTTGCATCCCGTACTTTTCATACCTTCCTGTCCCGTTAGGTCAAACAGCATGTCTCGCAATCGCCCTCGACCCCGCGATAACGGGCTCGGGAACAATGAGGAGATGGAGCTGTGGACTCGCATATGCCAGGACATCCGCAAGTCTAAAGAGAAGTTTGACCAACAGGCATCCCTATCTGTGCAAATTAAAGCTCTGGTAGATAGGATCACCCGCGATGGAAGTAAGTTCTCCCTTCCAGTTAATGCACCAGCTCGATCCATCCGTCAATTACCTCCCCGGCACTGTATTACTCGAGAGCCTCCTGTCCAAAGTAGCTAAACCTGGATACTAAAAAGAACCTACCATGGCCGACCATGATCAACTCGATGCATGGCTGCGCCAAAGCCAAAAGCTCAGTGAAGAGGAGCGGTCAATCATGCAGGACGAGCCTTGCGACGTCATCAAGAACTTGGAACTTCTTACCGCGCTCCGCAAAGCATCCGAAGCTGAGGCCCCCGGCGGTCGCGCAAATGTTCTCTCCAAATCTCGCAAGAAGAGGTCCGACATGGATAGCTCCGCCGCCGATTCCCCAAGTGCCTCTGGCGCCGACAAGTCCAGTCGTTCCAAGGGCGGCGTTCCGCGCAGCGCGAGCGTGTCAAGCACTCAAGCACGCGAGAGCCGTGGAGACGGCGTAGCCGTCAAGATTGAAGAAGGAAGCGAAGGCACTAAGGGGACGATGGCTGAGCGCAGTGGGATTCTCCAGGTCGGGGCACAGGTTGTTTTCAAACACAACAAAAACAAGCAGGGCGTGGAAGGCGAGGGGATCCAATGTATCATTAAGAACATCTCTGGCGATGGACACAAGAAACGGTACGGTATCATACAGCTTTGAATGGGTTCCTGGAACTGACAGCAGCGCCACAGGTGGTACGAGGTCCAAGACCCCGAGCCGAATGAAAATGGCGAGCAGGGCGCCGTCTACAAGACCACCGCTGCGTCGCTCATTCCTATCCCGCAGATGGGTTCCTCGATGTCTCCGTTTACAGTCGGGAAACAAGTCCTTGCTAGGTACCCCGATACCACTACCTTCTACCGCGCGGAAGTGATGGGAGTGAAGAAAGAAGCCTACCGTCTCAAGTTTGAGGGCGAGGAAGATGACAAGGAGATGGAAGTTGACCGCCGCTACGTCTTGGACATTCCAAATAAGTAGATCGGACCGTACGGCGACGTTCCCATGATCTGATATGATTGATATACCCTTAGCGAGGCGCTACTTGGAGTTTGAGGGCCCCATGGCTACAGGACAGGCGCTTGTCCTGGCCAAATCCCTTCTTGCAGATAGGCAATAAAAACTGGGTTTTCGGTTTTTCTTCGTTTACATCCGCACAACTGCACATTCGTGAGTTGTAATATCGGCGCTTATCGGGATTCGAATAAGCGATGGAAGCTGCTAGAGTAAGCACTGACAGCGTGATGACTCAGCCTCCTCGCGGGCCGAAGAAGGTGGGTTGACGCCATGGCTTTCTCGTCCGTGATCTTTCTCGAATTGTCACCGATGCCCTTTTGTCCTCAAGGTCATTGATACGGTGCCCTGAAGTAGATACGACGAAGTCTTCTCTCACCAACGCCCTGCGTTTCCAACCGTCGCAATGGCGAACCTTCCCGCGCACGCCTCCCCGAAACTCGCCCCGCACTCACCCCATCCCAGTCAAACCGAGCCTGTATCAGACAATGCGAGCCACAAAAGTGGGATTGTAACGGGTGAACAGACTCCCGTGTTGCCCGATTCATTTTTGTCGCCTGCGTTTACTCCACCCGTAACGCCCGGCGGCTCATTGGACCTGACCACCAACCCGACGGAAGCTCTTCATAAGAGTCAATCCGCCGCCATCCAGCACCAGGGAGAAAACACAAAAGCGCCGAAACTGCTGGAGGAACTGCCACGGGTGGAATGTATTGTACGAGCACGAATTCCGACCTCCAACGGCGCCGAGATGTTCCTGCACCTCTACCACAATGACTTGGATAATAAAGAGCACCTGGCCATTGTATTTGGAAACAACATTCGCAGTCGCAGTCTCGACCGCATTCAACCGGGAGAGACCGAGATGGACCGTATGATCCGAGGTGCGTATGTGGGGAAGTTGCACCCGGGCCGGGTTAGCAGCTGGGTTGATGACGAGAAAGCCGGGTCAAATTTATCGGGGAGTCGGCATCTTGAGCCGCCACTAGTGCGCATCCACTCCGAGTGTTATACAGGAGAGACGGTGTGGTCGGCCCGGTGCGACTGTGGCGAGCAGCTAGATGAAGCGGCGCGGTTGATGTCCTTCCCCGTTGAGGATCTATCATCTGCAGCCCCACCGGAGCTACAGTCTCTCCGGTCAAACTCTGCGGGGGGTGTTATTATATATCTACGACAAGAGGGTCGGGGAATTGGCCTCGGAGAGAAGTTGAAGGCATATAATTTGCAAGATCTTGGTTCTGATACCGTTGAGGCCAATCTCTTGCTGCGACATCCGGCAGATGCCCGAAGCTATGGTCTGGCCACGGCCATGTTGGTGGATCTTGATTGTGGAGTGGACAGTAACCCGGAAGGCATTCGCCTGCTCACAAATAACCCCGATAAGGTGCGGGCAATTGAAGGGCCAAACCGAGAAGTACGAGTGAAGGAGAGAGTGCCCATGATTCCTCTGGCCTGGCGGACTGGCGGTGAACGGGGTATTAAGAGCTCCGAGATTGAGGGCTATTTACAGACAAAGGTTGGTTTTACAAACCGTGCGGTTCGAGAGACAGTACTAACAATATCGCTTTGACAGATCTCGAAGATGGGCCATATGATTCAATAACATTATTTACCGCTCCTGCTACCTTGTGTTTCTTTTTCTTTCTTATCATCTTTCTGGAGTCTGTGGCCTGTCCATACCTTGTACGATCGACATGACCATTCTTTTCCTTACATATCCTTGATATTGACCTATACATGATCGCCTCCCCTGTGTGATAATGCATGGTTCTTTGTTTTGAGTCATAAATCTGTCTGCACATTTGCTACATCTGATACACACAGTACAGTCTACACAACTGGAACAAATGGAGTCGTGATACCGTTTTTGGGAGTGGAGCTTGCGAGTCTAAGCGTTGTAGATCACGATGCCATGACTCCATATGAGGATCGCATTGATAGAATCGAAGTATGAATGAATTAGGAAGCGTCGTAGCCGAATAAGAATCTCTTCCTAAAGTGGTTCGAGAATGCCAGGAGGTCCGCACAGGAAACTCTACTCCCCGTCCCCGTCCGCGTCCCCGATGACTTTGACCTCGACCCACCTCTAACGCCAAATGCCGATAGTTAGTTCACTTGGCCTGACATGCCCAGGCGCTGAGTCATTTGTCCTTCTCATTCATCTTTATGGCTTTCATTATTAACTAGCGTGTGCATGAGGCCATGGCCAATGCTCCGCTCGACTCGTCCGATTATGCGGCCCCCTCATCGGTCGACTCGGTGATCGAGGGTCGCTCACTCCCTACCTACATCATGAAATACGAAGGCTCGCCAGCGGATTCGCCCTCGGCATCTCTCGGCCTGGAATCAGTCATCATTGACACCACTGAGAATAATGGGCCCTCCACAACCGCCGGACGAAAGCGTAAGCTGAACAGCACATCTTCTCGAGGAGTCGCCAACCTCATCCCGGATCAACTGGCGAAGAAACGTGCCAATGACCGGCAGGCACAGCGCGCAATCCGTGAGCGCACAAAGGGACACAACGAAGCTCTGGAAAAACAGGCTCGCGAGCTCTCATTGCAAAAGCCCTTCCTCGACCTACAAGCTGCTATCCAACACAATGAACGCATCTGGCGTGGTTGGTTTCACAGCCATTATCTCCGTTGTCATTGGACCAAGCTAGTCTTTTCTAGGCTCTTTGACGCCCTTCTTCCAAGACATTTGTAAATACAATTTTAGTTCGCAGACTTGGTCAATCGGGGATGGACGCACCGATTCAACATTGGTTTGTTACGTTAGAAATGCATGCTATAAAAGCCAAAAGAATATTGAATGATCTAATATTACTTAACTAATCTAAGAACAATTGTCAATGATCACAACCTAAGGCTTCCGGCTCTTCTCGTTCCAGAACTCGAGACCAGCCTGCTGCCGCAACGTCCCGTACATAGAGCTGCTGTCGAGACATTCACCCGCATAGTCACGGGCATCTTCCATGTTCTTGCGAGCAATCTCGAGGCCAGGGAGCTGCACACCCTTCTCTTCGGCCATCGATAGAGCGTATCTGGCGTCCTTGATAGCCAGCGACACGCCAAATCCGGGACGCGAGTCTAGAGGTGGCGCATAGGCACCAGTAGTCAATCTATACAAGTGTAAGAATTTGCGTGCCTCCCACCGGTTCAAAAGACATACCTCTTCGAGTATCCACCAGCCACGGGACCAAATGCCTCACCAATCAACTCCTCCATGGGACCAGTTCCAAGTCCAGTCTTTTCAGCAAAGACCTGAGCTTCACCAACGGCTTCCATCATGTTCACAGTGACGATATTTCTGAATTGCGAGTTAGGCACCACACCCCTCCAATTAAGACTTCAATACATCCGAGCAACTTACCCAGCAATCTTCAACAAAGAGGATTTGGTTGCATCCTCCCCGCAGTCAATAACCCGACGACCCATAACATCCTGAATAAGCGGCTTGACGATCTCGGTAGCGCTCTTCGGGCCTCCGATAGCAAAAACCAGCTTTCCATCCACAGCAATGGGATTCCCACCAAAGACAGGCGCCGCCACAAACGAAGCCTGCTGTTCTTTCAGCTGGTCCACTGCAGATTTAACCATCTGCGGGTGCACGGTCGAGCAGTCCACGAAGATCTTGTCTTTCAAAGACGTGCCCGAGCCAATAGCCGAGGAAAGCAGGCTTTGCAGCACAGCGTCATTGGCAACCTAGTGAGAGGTTTCAGCTTTATGCGGGTGATACCAATTCCTTTAGTTCTTACCATGGTGAAAATGATGCTGCTGCGAGAGACCAGCTGCTCGAAGCTTGGCTCGGGGATACCACCGAGTGCTTTCAGTGGTTCACCGCGCGACATTGTACGGTTGGTGTACAGAAGGCTCGGGGCTTTCTTTGCGGCGAGGTGTCGCTGCAGGTTGTTGGCCATGGCGAGGCCCATGGAGCCGAGGCCATACTAGGAACATGTTAGATATGAATCTATCAAGCCTTCAAACTCAACTTGATGCATAGCATACCCAGCCGATTTGCGTCATAGTGTCTGAAGTTGTGGCCCGTAGGAAGGGTGAGATGTTCTGCTGATAACAACCGAGGCACAGGTTTCGGGGAACTAGAAGCTGAAGCTGCCGTCACTCGAACACAATTGATATCGATGAAGGGCTGCTTTAAAGTGGTACGTTCAGGTTCCTGCTCTTGGCTATATAAAGAGGTGAAGAAGTCTGGTGGAGCCCGTGACGTTTTCGGAGGGAGTCGGAGTCGGCCGATAAAGCGACAGATTGTCTTCTACCAAGGCTAGATAGCTGCCTCTAGCTGCTATTGGACCGATTGAAGCTTTCCAATGAGATTATGCATGGCTGAGATTATCAATGCATTCGCGCGTCGGTTTGCTTTGGAATGGTTCATGGCTTATTCGTCGGGTCTGCTTAAGCTCCTGATACATATAGTCATGGAATTCCAGTCTTACAGCACTACAAACCCTACCTAGGTACAGATCAACACCTGGTTAACAGTAAAATGCAGAGGACATACTTTTTTCAGTATACAATGATCTCGACAGCTCAAGAATGATGGCCATTGTTGATGCAGTCACGTCATGTAAAGGTGCGGCTCGCTCTCCAATCTGCGGGGAGGATGGAAGGTACGGTACGGTCACGTAAGTAACGATGATGATGGCCAGGCGACAGACCTCACTTACCGACATCAACTCTCCCCGCGTCCTCCACCCCACCTCCAATTCCATTCCTTCCGATCGGCCTGCACAGAATTTCTTCTGATAGCAGTTTCCTTTCCATTCCTCCACCATGGCGGACATGCCCATTGGTACTTGCTTCCAACCCCAGACGGCCGCGTGTCAACCCCCCCAGCTCCTAAGCTAACAGCCCGCAGTGCTCGATGGAGGAACCGGCTTCCTCAAGGTCGGCTATGCCGCCCAGGTATGTCGCACACGGCCATTCCGATTGAATCCCTTCTAACTCGATCTGCGCCCCTAGAACTTCCCAGAGCACCAGTTCCCCTCGATAGTGGGGCGGCCCATCTTGCGAACGGAGGAGCAGGCCGGCGATATCGTGGTGAAGGATATCATGTGCGGAGATGAAGCTGCCGCTGCCCGATCAATGCTCCAGATCAGCTACCCGGTAAGTCTGTCCCGGACGAGGCGTCCATCACCGTTCCCTACCTCGCCCTCTCCGCAGAAAGGCAGAAACATTAATTGCAGCTCCTGGCGGGCGGTTTTAGATGGAGAATGGTATCGTCAAGAAGTGGGATGATATGCAACATCTGTGGAACTACACCTTTTACGACAAGATGAAGATCGACCCCACGGGCCGAAAGATCCTCCTTACAGAGCCCCCGATGAACCCGCTTAAGAACCGTGAACAGATGGCCGAGGTCATGCTGGAGGGATACAATTTCGGAGGCGTCTATGTGGCGATCCAGGCGGTGCTGGCACTGTATGCCCAGGGTATGAACGAACCTCCTGTCCGGACGATAGGTGTAAACGATTCAGACGAAATGCTGATGGTGTGATTTTAGGTCTGAGCAGTGGTGTGGTAGTTGACTCCGGTGATGGTGTGACACACATTATTCCCGTGTACGAGTCGACCGTACTGAACCACCACATCCGCCGACTGGACGTTGCCGGCCGCGACGTCACCCGCAACCTAATTGCCCTCCTCCTGCGCCGTGGCTATGCGCTCAACCGAACCGCCGATTTCGAGACCGTCCGTCAGATCAAGGAGAAGCTTTGCTACGTCTCGTATGACCTAGAATTGGACAAGAAGCTGTCCGAGGATACCACCGTTTTGGTCGAGTCTTATACTCTCCCCGATGGCCGCGTCATTCGCGTCGGCAGCGAGCGCTTCGAGGCTGCCGAGTGTCTCTTCCAGCCTCACCTGGTGGATGTTGACCAACCTGGAATGGCAGAATTGCTCTTCAACACCATCCAAGGCACTGACGTCGACATTCGGTCCAGTCTATACAAGGCCATCGTGCTCAGTGGTGGTAGCAGCATGTATCCCGGCCTGCCTTCTCGGCTGGAGAAAGAGCTGAAGCAACTCTGGCTCACCCAGGTTTTGAAGGGTGACCCCGAGCGATTGAACGTACGTTTATAAGCCCGGCTTTACAAGGACACACAGCTAACAACAGCACAGAAATTCAAGGTCCGCATTGAAGACCCCCCGCGACGGAGACACATGGTCTTCCTGGGCGGTGCCGTACTTGCCAACCTTGTAAGCTTCTTGACTACATACCACCCTAATTCCAGGATACTAATCAAGGTCTTTAGATCGCCGACAAGGACGACATGTGGGTATCCAAACAGGAGTGGCAGGAACAGGGCGCCCGCGCGCTGGCCAAGCTCGGCCCGCGATAAGCGATTGTACCTAGCTGGATGTTCGTTTCTCATGTTGCGTTAGCCTTGCGCTACTTCCGCATTCTCCGCAAGCCTTGTTCGCCCCGTTTCTTCTGTGTCTTTTCCACTTACCCACCTTGTCGATATCCTTCCCATCCCGTTGTTGCAGTGTCTCCCTGTCTCCTCTATATTGTGCCTAGACTGGTCTGGTGCGGGCGGATTTGGGCCTGTTTGACATAAAAGAAAGAAACATTTCTATCGACTCTGTTGGTCTTTATAGTATGCAGTTGTGCATGTGTGGTCAAGAGCTGGGATATTTTCCCGGTGCTAGGTCACCTTTCAAGGTACCAAAGCTGTCATACATCAACTTGGAGCCGCATGCACGGATATCTAAGATGAAGACGGAAAACCAGTCCCCATACATGCATTATAGCTGCTGCTAACCTTAGAAAGCCTCCCATGTATTCCGCGGTATGTAAGAAGAATGGAAAGCTCAACGCAAAACCACGCAAAGCAATGCACCCCGAAAATACGCAAAGACATAAGAAATATAGTTACATATCTACCGCTCAATAGCACCGGGCGAAACAGCCAATATGACCGCAAACGTGGCAACAATCAGCGCGGCCGCCACAAATGCCGTCAGAGCAACACTGCCCCGACTCGCAGGGAACTTACCACGGACGATCCAGTACTGGCTTTCGAAGTAGCGGTGGAAGCCCACGATCAGAATTAGCATGGCGACACCGATAAAGGTCGAGCCAAGTGGTTTTCCCATGCTGCGGAGACGAGAGGTGTCTTGGGATGATGAAGTCGAGGCATAAGAGTAGTGTGGGTGTATAGATGGCGGGGTGTCGAGGGAGTGGATGGTATTTGTGTGTGTTGATGCACCTGCATTGTTGAGACGGAAGAGTTGAGTGACGGCTATGCCTATCGAGGCGAAGGCGAGAGATGTGCGCATCCAGGCTAGGAAGGTCCGCTCTTTGGGCTTTGTTAGTATGATGTATACTTTGTTGAGCATATCAAACTGCAAGTTGAGGCTGAAGGATAAGCATACCTAAAGCTAAGTGATCACGTGCCACACTGCCCTTGTTTTCTAGCTCCAGGGAACCGTATCTATCTACGAACCGGCTTTTCCACGACTGCTTCGGCTCTTCTGGCGACTGAGGCGGTCGGTTTTGGGTGTCGGTGTTGCCATTAACGTGACTTGAACCGTTGCTTGGTGCTGAAGGGTCCGTCGGTCTATTTTTGGCCTGGTCAGACTGCCCATATGAAGGAGCTGACGCCTCGGTGGCTTGATAGTTGCGCGTCGAGGAGTCAGCCGCATCGAAGAGGGTAGTGGATTCATTGGAGGGCTGTTGCTGAGTCTGCGGGCTCCTGCTATACTTTCGGCTCGAACGGGACCGACTGCTGCCGGCAGAGGACGACATGGCCGAATCTGCATGGGTTGGCGAGCGTGACAATGAAGAGCCGTTTTCTTTGGCTTGCCCGCCATTGTTAGGGCCTGTCGGAGACGTTGGCGATGAGTCGAAAGTATTCATTATGGCGTGCTCATCCCCTGTTCAGCCACTTGCGAGTATCGTCCAATAGACAGTCCCACAAAGCAGGACTTATACAGCACAGGAACGCCGGGAACCAACTCAAGAGAAAAGACCGGATATATGTCGAAAGCTCTAGGGCGAGACTGTTGAGGTTGGTCTTGATGAGAATGATGACATATTATGTCTTCCTCGGTTTGTCGCGGTTATTTCACTCTCGAGTCATCATGGGTCTGCCCGGCGTGACTTAGTGAGTACCGAAGGGACATCTGATCGTTATTTTCCGGGGAAGATCACATGTTCATTATCACGGGTCCCACTGCGCTAGTCTGCTTTTAGCCATTTTCGTCATTTTCATCTGCTTGCGGCAGGCGGTGACTGATTGCTAGGGTCCTTTCTGCCCTTCTGGAGATCATCCGTCGTTTAATCGTCAGTGTTGATATTCTATCCCTCCTCAAAATGGCTTCGACTTCATTATCCCCCCAAGTAGGCAAGGTGGACCTATCTAAGAAGCTGTCAGATTTGCGGTCAAGCAACCGCCGATCACAGACTGCTGGACGAGACGCAACCCCAAAGACGCCTCCTTTGCCTTCGCCGCCAGACCTTTCCGCTCACCAGTACTCTCGCCCCGTTCGACGCATTCTATCCCAAGAAGACCATAAAATATTCACTTCCTCCCCTACATACAACTCAGTGCTTGCATTTATCTTCGGTCTCTCCGACTCCGTGCGAGGTCAAGCCATTACCGATGAAAAGAAACTCGGGTCCGATGCCATTTCCAAGATCTCCTCCGTCGTGGGACAACTTCGGTCCCTAATCGACAAGCATCCGGCACTTGACCAGGGTGGGTCGCGATTCGGCAACCCTGCATTCCGTAGCCTGTTCGATGATATATCCAATCAGAGCCCGTCATGGCACAGTGATATTCTGGGGTTGAAGGATGCTGCAGCAATCGACGAGGTGTCGACATACCTGCTCCACTCGCTGGGCTCGCGAGATCGGCTGGACTATGGCTCGGGTCACGAGCTGAATTTTATGATGTGGCTGCTTTCTCTCTACCAGTTGGGTCTTCTCCCGGCCGCGGACTTCCCCGCTGTGGTGTTCAAAGTCTACATTGAGTACCTGCATCTCATGCGCGATATTCAGTCCATCTACTACCTGGAGCCTGCTGGATCTCATGGTGTCTGGGGCCTCGATGACTACCACTTCCTCCCATTCCTGTTTGGTGCTAGCCAGCTGGTTGATCACCCGTACGTGACACCGCTGGGCATTCATAATACGGCCATGCTGGACGAGGAGGGCGACAAGTATCTCTACCTGGATCAGGTGCGGTGGGTGGACAGCGTCAAGACCGTTAAAGGTCTTCGCTGGCATAGCCCGATGCTGGATGATATCTCGGGTGCAAAGAACTGGTTCAAGGTTGAGAGCGGCATGAAGAAGATGTTTGTCAAGGAGGTATTGGGGAAACTACCCATCATGCAGCATTTCCTGTTCGGTAGTCTCCTGCCCGCTGCGGATGGTATGGGCGAGCTCTCGGAGGAAGATGGCGCGGAGGGTCATGACCATATCCATGATCACTCCCACGACCAGCACAGTGACTGGTTTGGAGACTGCTGCGGCATCAAGGTACCCAGTACGGTGGCTGCAGGTGCGGAGATGCGCAAGCGGATGGGTGGATCGGGGTTGCGCCCGATTCCTTTTGATTAGATTAACTCCATCTAGTATTCATGAAATTAACGAGAATATGAAAAAGAAAAGCTCCTCGCCTGTGCACCTGATAAGCTATAAATCCCTCAGCTGGGGCGGTGACACCCAAAGTATATAAAACGCCCATTTCCCGATAGGCACTCTCACCGAAGGAATTTAGGAATACATAGAATTAAAATACAAGCCACTCAAATGAACCAGAATATTAAATCCATGGAACTTGATTGGAATCTTCACTTCCCCAAAATTCAGATTCAAAAATCCAAGAGAGGCCGCCACCGCCTCTGATTGGCCACCGCCTCGGAGTCCCCAACTTCACCTTTCCGTCAAGTACAATTGCGCAACGTTCTTCACCGTCTTCTTTCCGCAAATCTAAATCTCCTAAATCCTCCCACCATTTCCAAGTTTGGCGTGTTCAGACCCGCTCCTGGAAACGGGGATCAGGACCCGCCCCAACCGCAACTGCTCTTCTCCCCCTCTTACTCCGCACGCAAATCCCCTTTCATACCCCCCACCCATGGCGACAAATGAGTACTCCACTGGCGGAGGCGGTAAGCTCAAGCTCAAGGGCAGCAAAGTGAGCGACGGGCGCGTGGAAAAGAAAAAGAAGAAAAGCCTGAAGAAGAAAGAGAAGGCCGAACAGGATCAATCACCCCAGGAGCCAGATGCGGAGACCGAATCTAAATCTCCTCGGGGAGACACACCGGAGGGCTCTGCTGCGAAGACCGAGGCAGAGAGGAAGTATGAAGAGATCAGACGGAAACGAGTATGTATCTTGATGTGCTGGGTCTGTTGAACGGAGCTAATGAGAGTAGTTGCACGAGCGGCTTCAGAAGGAGGGTATCAAGACACACAAGGAGCGTGTTGAGGAGCTGAATAAGTATCTCAGCCGATTGAGCGAGCATCATGACATGTACGTCTTTGTCCTCTGTGTCTTTGTCCTGTGTCGAGAGTACTAACCACTACGACAGGCCTAAAATTGGACCTGGTTAACATGGTCAAGGAGTGTCTCTACTTTGCTGTATTATATGACCCAAGATAAAGTGGTATATTCATATGAATTCCAAAACCCGGCTAGAACAGATAATATGCCCATGGGAGTCCCGCAGGATCTCTATGTAGCATTCCCGAAAGTCCAAAAATGAAGAGCGGATAGGCTGATTCGAAGCCTGATGCCAGGCAAATGCAAAACAAGAGCCCCAAGTAGAGGGAAAAAAGAAAGGAGAGAAAACGCCGTGTAGATGGTGAAAGAACAACCGCCCCATGGAAGAAACGGAAATAGGGATGGCAAAATTAAATAACCCACAGAAGAATGGTCAAGACGAACGGAACAGGAACACCGCGCTAAATTCAAGCAGCTGAGTGGTGCCTACCACCAGCGTTTCGATTTCCGATCACATATCGTCTCATACCCCCTTGACGACCACCGTTCGCTCGGAATTCAGCTTGTCGGCGTTGCGGGCGTGTGACTCCTTCTTGCAGTCCTCCAGTCCACTGCACGAGTGTGCTTCCAGCATGCGGTGCTTGGAGCAGAAGTGGCCATGGCAGAAGCTGCAGTCACCGACGATCCGCTGGGCGGCTTCCTTGCACTCCTTGAAGTTGCACCGGGGCTTGCGAGGTGCCATAGTGTATAGAATGTGGTTTAGGGGCTGAAAAATGCCAAATGGAAGGGAATCGGCGGTGGCGGGTGCTGGATTCACTGGTGTGACCGTTGCAGTGGATAAGTCGGGTTGAGATAAGCGCCGAGGACGGGAGTTGAGATAGTGGCGAGATAGAAGAGGTCCTCAAGATAGGGGGGGAGAGAGAGAGAGAGAGAGAGAGAGAGAGAGAAAAGGAGCAGAGCTAGAGAAGACGGTAAGTTTGTGATTTGAACAGGTAGGGATGGCGTAGTAGACGGAGTACTACCCTCGGGATGCTGGGGATAAGGGAGATGATGTAAAGGAGACTCACGGGGCTATGCCTCTATATAAGGGAGGGTGGAAGACACAGGGAGGCAAAAAGAAAAGTCAAAAGACGAACGATCCGGATCCAGGAGGAGATTAAATGGTCGGCTGAGTCTAATGGCTGAGTCAGTTCCATAGAAGTCCATGGTCCATGAGTGACGGAATCAGCCATCGCTCGGCGTGGAGGCGAGCGGGTCCGGGAAGGTTCGATAGGCTCCATTCGGGCCACTTAATTATTGTCCTTTGCTCTCGCCCCCCCTTTTGCCGGTCCTAACGTGTACCCCGAACTTCGGAGTAGCGCGTTTTACCACGTACTCTCTGCCTACCACATCCGTATCGTGATAGAATGTATGGAGTTTAGCCCCTTTTTGCGCCATCTGCATCTGCGGACAGTGGGCACACGCGACCCATCGGGGAGGCCAAGGATCGGAATGCAGCCACGTCTGTGCATTTATTCAAGAGATTATGTACTACTACCGCTAACTACTGTATATCTAGGGCAGCAGATTGGCTCACTTGACTTCGGCCTGTTATCACGTGGATACTAGGAATGCACCTTAGTAATCGATAGACCGATTTAGATTTCAGTTCACGAGCTCCACCATGTGTGGCAAGAGGGAATTGGGTGTTCGTTCGGAGATATTCCTCGAGTATGGCTACTGTAATACAGACAAGACCCTAGGGGGACCACCTCTAGCTACCTAACGTAACCCAAAACCATAAGGCGACAGAGCTATGGCCCACGACACTTGTGCACTGCAGAAATATACGAGTCTCTTAGCCAATCCGCCCTGACAAAGCGCAAATGATCTGCGAGCAGCCATTGCTCATCCTGGGCCACGTAGTGAGCTCCCACACTATCTGCACCAGCACAGGAAGAGGTTTCCAGTGTTCCTCTGTGCATGTACTTTCTTTGTTTTCTTTTTTTTCCTTGTGAAGATTGGCCCACATACATCTTACCTACTCTACTGCAGAAGCGGCCCATTGTACTTGCGGATCACCCGGAATCCCTAGCTACGTGTTCTAGGCAAAATGTGCTGGCACATGAGACGCATCAAAGAAAATGCGATGGACCTTGGTTGGACTAAGACAAAGATGAACACCGGCCCTGCGCATGCACCCGTTTATGCGCCTGAACCCCTTGCCCTGCCAAAGCAAATACGAAGCCAACAAGAAAAAGCAAAAATAGTCCTATGCGCTCCTCGTATCACATCACGCCCCTATCTCCTGCCCTTCCCCAGCCCCAGGGTCCAGATAGTCGGCACGCTCAGCAGCTTCATACTCACCTATGAGGTCCATCACCACGGCTCGCGCTTCGTCGAATTCACCTAGGCCGTCGGAGAAGGGCGCTTCCTTCTTGTACTGCTCTAAGAATGCATTGCGCTTTCGTAGACGGTCGTACTGTTGCAGAATTCGCTTGAAAAGGGTTGCAACAGAGGTGTGGTTTGCCAGCATAAGACCGCTTACTCGGTGAGTGTGCTGCAGGTACGGTGATTTTTTGGTAAGTGCCACCTGGATACTGGCGGGGCCCCAGGGGATGAATGAAGCAAGGCGACGCTCGCGGATGCGCAGTAGAGACTTGTGCACATCGGTCGGGTCGGCTTCACCCTGGATGATGTTGAGGATGCTGATATAGCAGCTGGCTTTGCTCGGATTGATAGAAACCATGCGGTTCTTTGGCTGCAGAAGGCGCCGCATCACATCCAAGACGGTTGTCTTGCGCACTGTCTTGGCCTGCTCGATGTTGTCACCCGTGAATGGTGTGTAAGAGGTGAGCAGGAAGTGGCTGCGTGGGGTGGGAATCAGCGAAGCAATGATTCCTGCCAAGTCATTGTGCATGTAGCCAGGGTATCGAAGGGTAGTTGTGGAGGCTGACATGACCGTTGAAACCTATGAGAGTCAGCTCCGGGCCTTGTATATGGCACTCGGCTAGAATAGTACTTACGAGTTGATTAGTTTGGTGGAAAGAAGGCTCTTGCACATGCAGTCGATCGGCCACGATTCTTGACAGAGCTCCATTGTCCAAGACAACCTGTCAATTCTTTAGCTTTTGTTCAATCAGAGTATTCCAGAAAGGATCCATACCACAGAGTCAGCATCTTGTGTCAATCGCCGCATGGCGAGCAGACTGTTGTAAGGGTTGACAACCACATCGACTGATTGTGTGTCCGGGAAGACGGAGTATGTCTGAATGAGTTTCTTGGGGAAGCGGTCGTTCATCCGCTCCAGAATGAAACTGCCCAAACCCGAGCCTGTGCCTCCTGCAATTGAGTGTAACAACATAAAGCCCTATTGCATCGGGGCATGAGCCACAAACTTGGACATCTGTGAGGGGAAGGCCGTACCTCTAGTGAATCACTTCCGTCTGCTTCTCGATCGATCATATCGAAAATCTCCTCCTGTACACCTTCTCCCGCTGCATATCCAGCGCCCCAATTGTTACCAGCACCAATGCCTTGCTGTCCCACGAAGAAGTTCTCAGGGTTGTAAATGTTGCGGTAAGGGCCAGATTGGATGTTATTGAGAACCTATCGAACTCTCAGTTATCTGACTGGATTGTACTTATTTCTGAGATAGTAATCCATACCCTGGGTTCCAAGTCGAGAAGGATCGCTCGGGGAATGTATCGGGTGTCGTCACTCTGTCGGAGGGTCCATTAGCTTGGGGCAACCATACAAGGTCGAGCAATTGACCAAATAGCCTGCTGCGGTTTCCAAAATCTCACCTGGTAGAAGAAGACATCCTTGCGATCTCCACCCTCGGTCGCAAACTCCTCTAGGTTTCCATCTTGGCTGATTCCGTGCTCCTGGCACAGCTGCTGCCAGAACTGGCTACCGACTGCAGAGGATCAATGTTAGCAATCACACATATTGGGTGGCCAATGTTGAAACCGGGATATAGGGCATCCGTGAAGCTGGAGGGATCGGTTGAGGATTGTGGAGACCACATACCATTGTTGCCGCACTGGCCGGCTTGGATCGTGATGATTTCCCTGATGATCGCATAAGCTTCAGTAAGATGGCTTCTTTGAGACCTTTGTCAGATCGCATGGGTCCTGAGTCACTTACCTAGGCATCGTGGTCGACAGGTGCTGTCGAGAGGGTTTGGTTTCACGCGTACCGCGTTGGGCGCGGGGAACTTTTGGCAGTTGAAAGCCTCAGGCACCAATATGGTTGGACATCAACACATCAACACCGGGCATCGGTGTTATTTTTTGGGCTTAAATAGGCATTGATACCGATCTCAATTGCCATCAAAGGCAGTAGAAGGAGTGTTCTATGTGACATAACTATTTATTCGATTGAACATGTCCTCTGATCCTGTCGGAATTAGAGAACTACACTAAAATGCCTTACTAAGTAAGGTGTGCACCCTTTTGAACTAGTCAAATGGCAGAATCCAGGTGATTTCTTAGTGACAGTTTCCTTAGGATATCATTCTCGATGAGAAGTCAGAAGTCGTTTCAATAAAGGATTAGAATCCTGCTTTGCAGGCTGTCACTAGATTTCCAGCTCCTGCAACGACGCCGTCAACAATCCTCACTCGACGACCTTCCTCTCCATAAGCCTGGATACAACCTTCCCGGATTGCTTCCTCCATGCCCGCCATGCCCGCACAGCCCAAGCAGATTGCACCGACAGGGCTAGGTGCATCCCGAAGTAACCTATGAGTAGCTTCGATAAGCCTTCGCTTCACTTCCTCCCATGTAGTTGTATGCAATTCGACTGCTGTGAGGCCGGTTGTTTCAACACCAGCGAAGCGCGAACATGAGCCCTGGCCCACTAACATTTCTGTCACAGCCTGGGTGAGCTCATCTTTCCATGCGCTGCCGGTGGTAATGATGCCGAATGTTTCTTCCACCTGTTTCTTCTTCAGAGCTCCAGGGCTCACGAAATCAAACGCGCTGATCAGGGACAGAGAAGCGGTAACGCTAGCTTCGAAAATGCCCGTCACATACTTTTTCCGTGATGAATTGGCCTGCACGGTACTTCTGATTTGCTGTCGCAACATCCCTACCAGAGGATGGCAAGAGTAGCATGCGACCAAGAAAGCATCGTATTGAGGGACAAGTTCGAGAACCGAAGTGCAGTTTAGTGCCGATTTGGCAGATTCTTCGCCGGAATTGATGCTTGCAATTGGCTCGCAGGTACGTCCATTAATTATGAGGGTTTCATTGGGCGCTGTGAAATATTTGAATTGGACGTCGCCGTAGTTGAGTCGCTCCAGGATAGGCTTCAATGCTTCTGTCATATGCGTGGAGGTGTTGGGATTGATCACCAATATGCGGACTAGGCCATTATCTGATGCAGCCATAGTGTAGAGTGTGGGATGTGTTCAAGGAACAGAGATGGCCAGCATATATGAAATGCTGGACGTGGGTCCACAGCAAGCTCTGGTCTGTTATCGAGTCGGGTTACTCCGCAGCTCCCCCACCTTTCATCTGCTCAACTCTTCAACCCAGATTCACTCTTCAACCTACTTTCACTCTTCAACCTACTTTCACTCTTCAACCCAGTCACCATGCCTCTCGTTACTCAAAATCTGCAGCCCCGGGTGATCCTGGGGTTGATGACATTTGGGCCCAGTGTGGATAAAGGTGCTCGCATCACCTCGCTTGATGAATATAACCGCTGCCTCGACCATTTCCAGCAGCAAGGTTTCAACGAAGTTGATACCGCACGTGTCTACGTGGGTGGAGAACAGGAAGCCTTCACTGCCAAGGCAAACTGGAAGGAACGAGGTCTGACCATTGCGACCAAATGGTATCCCCACAAGCCCGGCGCGCACAAGCCTGCCGTTCTGCGCGAGAACCTGGAGCTGTCACTCAAGGAGTTGAACACCAACCAGGTTGACATCTTCTATCTCCATGCTGCGGACCGCTCGGTTCCCTTTGCCGAGACTCTCGAGGCTGTCAATGAGCTTCACAAGGAGGGCAAGTTTGTCCAACTGGGACTGAGTAACTTTACGGCCTTTGAGGTCGCGGAGATAGTCACTCTCTGTGCTGAGCGAGGCTGGGTGCGCCCTACTATCTACCAGGGCATGTACAATGCTATCAGTATGTGAACTCTCCATCTCCTACCACTTTGACAACTCTTCGCTAATAACTGATTTTGAATAAATAGCTCGCAACATTGAGACTGAACTGATCCCGGCCTGCCGACGCTACGGTCTCGATATTGTCATTTACAACCCGATTGCTGGCGGTCTTTTCTCTGGCAAATACAAGTCCCACGACGTGCCTGCTGAAGGACGATACAGTGACACCACCGTCGCGGGTGCCCTCTATCGCAAGCGCTACTTCAAGGATGCGAACTTTGATGCTCTCCAGATTATTGAGCCGGTCGTGGAAAAGCACGGTCTGACTCTAGTGGAGACTGCGTTGCGCTGGGTGCGCTACCACTCTGCTCTCAACATAGACAACGGTGGCCGGGATGGTATCTTGATCGGAGTTAGCAGCTTTGGCCAGCTTGAGACTAACCTGCAGGACCTGCAGAAGGGACCACTCCCAGAGGAGGTGGTGCAGATTCTTGATAAGGCGTGGTTGATTACGAAGCCTACTTCTCCGAACTACTGGCACCTGGACCTGAAGTACACCTATGACACCCAGGAGGCCTTATTCAAGCCCCGGTCGAAGGCTTGAAAGGAACAGCGCCACTAGAGGACGATTTAGGAGGCGATGTTATTTACATGTGGTGCATAGGAATAGCAGATAATTGATTGAATATCACAGGACACTCTATTCTTCATATTGTTCCAAGCAATGTGATATGTAGAGATCTAGTTGTGAGGTCAGCTGGCAGTCTAAGCATGCTTGCCATGGACAACCGAACAAGGTCATTCAGCCTGAACAAGTCTCTTGATTGACTAAGTTCGCGCTAATCTCAAATGGGACTAGACTTGTGCTCAGTGTATATCACGTGCTACCATCATCCCCGAAGCGGAACAGAGTTGTGATGACGAAGGCATCCATTCCTAGGACATCGTGTGCTTCCCCGGGCTCACCACCAATCAATTCCCGATTTTCTCTCTGCCGTGTGTCGTGTGTTGTTGGATTTGTCTCACCCTAACCTTGCTCAGAGGATTCGGTACATCGCCCATCATTATTGCCACGACCCCTGCGCCCTGCCCCCTTCCCTCTACGTGGCCGGAATCTCACCTACTCCGAACCGGGGGCCGCATACGAATCCGCTACCTATGACCGATGTACTGGATAGAAGAGTGGCGCCTTGGAAATTGCATATACTCTCGTGAAATCAGTTCAGGTCTAGCTATCGGTCCTGGATGAGTGGGACCTAGTCCTTATCTCTGTTATCTGGCGCTGCAAGGACTATTTGGGGTAGACAATAACCGCTGTTAGCGCACCAGACACGTGTATTGAGATCTACGGTGACTTTGCACCACAGAAGAAGGAACGACATTGTGGCGGATAACGTTGAACTTGGGGAACCGCGGGTATCTTCAACCCCGGAGCCGGGTCGCTACTCCCAGGATTCAGACGACGACATGGTTGTTAGCCGCCCCCCAATGCACCGTCCCGCGGATGGCCGATCGCAGCAACCGTTACTCAGAGACGACCATGGCGGTCGTCTCTCGCCCTCTAGCTTGGGAAATGGGGATGCAGAGGCCCGACCCATGTTGCACCATACCCGCCGGCCTACCATCCAGAGTAGAAGCCCTGAACACGATGCTGCCCAAGCAACTCGAAAGAAGTACATGATCGCTGCGGGTTTCCTTCTGCTGAGTCTGGCAAGCTTCGTTGTCCAGACAGAGACTGCTGTATATATCCAGCATGAGCTTCATTGGGACAAACCGTATTGCATGCTGTAAGTTTGCACGTGGCTTGGATGGGACTGGATGGAAAATACCCCGTTACCCCCGAACAAGCAAAGCTAATCAACTTTTGACCCGCATGCAGCTATGTCACTCATGGCTCGTGGGCGTTGCTCTGGCTGGTCCAGCTTCTCATCCTTCGAATCCAAAAACGAAAGCTATCATGGGAAGCCTTCTGGCGACGACACGTCTTTCTTATCAAGACCACTGCCCAGATGGTGGAGACCCAGGATGTTCACCTCACCTCTCGCTCCTACCACCGTTCACCGGTTCCATACATGCTGAAGACTACCGCCTTCGTGACCACCGCCCTTACAATCGCCGGTGGTTCATGGTATGTCGCCGTCAACTTGACGACAGCCAGTGACTTGACGGCCATCTACAACTGCTCCGCGTTCTTTGCCTATGCCTTCTCGATCCCTCTCCTCAAGGAGAAACTCCGGTTCGACAAGGTCTTTGCCGTGGGGGTAGCCATCATCGGCGTGCTTGTAGTTGCATACGGTGATCGGCCAGAGAAGAAAGTCTCCAAAGGAGGCACAACTAAAGATGACCAAGAGGCGCAAAACCGACTCCTGGGCAACCTTGTCATCGGCGTTGGTAGCATCCTCTACGGACTCTACGAGGTGCTGTATAAACGCTTTGCCTGTCCTCCAGAGGGCACCAGCGCCGGTCGGGGAACCATCTTTGCCAACACCTTCGGCAGCATGATTGGCTGCTTCACTCTCCTGGTGCTCTGGATTCCTATTCCTATTCTGCATTTCCTCGGCTGGGAAACCTTCCGCTTCCCCACTGGCGAGGCGGGCTGGATGCTGCTCGTTTCCATTTGTGCCAATGCCAGTAAGTACCGCTCTTTTGAAGCCCATGAACACCAGGCTAATCCTTTATCTAGCATTCTCTGGGTCATTCCTAGTGCTCATCTCCCTCACCTCACCCGTCCTTTCATCTGTTGCAGCGCTTTTGACAATTTTCCTCGTCGCCATCGTTGACTGGTTCCGCACGGGCCAACCGCTTTCTTGGGCGGCGATCATTGGCGGTTTTTTGATCATGGCTGCCTTCTTCCTCTTGAGTTGGAGTACATACCGAGAGCTCAATGAGGAGCGGAAGAAGCACCTCGAGAACGATCAGGTCGAGTCGGACAGCGACGAATAGATCCATAGCGTGGATGGTTCTTTACCATGCCCAGGTGGCTTGTTTTTAGTTTGCCTTTAGCGATTGTTTAATCATTACTGCTCGCATATACAGTGTTTGTCTTGTTCTGCATTAGACTGGATCTTGTCGCATTAGAACCCCCAAAGACTATGTTTCCATTCAATATGAGGAATGAACCCCCGTCTCAAACCTACAACACTGTCGTAATGACTGCATCGCCTCTACTTCTGCAACTGGAACACTCGACTGAGGAAATAATGTGTGGCCATGGAATCTGCGCTCTGGGGTATATAGTCCGCGCCATTGATCGAGGGTTTTGCTCCTATTCTGGATTCGGTGTTCTACCGTCTGGGCGAGGATGCCAACACGAGACCAGCCCGGCATTGCTCCTCGACAATGTTGCCTCCAACTTGGCCACAAACGCTCGCGAGTCCACCCCGCCCTTCCAGAAGGACATCGTGCCCGATCTCGCGCAGGCAGATGAAGGAGCAGGTTGAGCGAATCGGAAGACCCTCGTCAAATGGGCGCGTGAGGCCTCCAATGGCCCCTTCGAACCACATCTCAGCATCCGCAGCCCTTGCGAGAATTATCTGCTTACACCGGTGAATATTGAGCTCATGTTCGGGCGTCGCAGTAAGCCGCACCTGATGCAACTATGCAATGAATACATGCACCAGATGGTGCTGCTTCGCGACGCTCTCATTCCGTTCCGGAACTCTGCCCTCCGGATTCCCATCGACGGCGAGGCTGCACGAGGCATTCGTCATCTGGGGCCGAGTCCACTCCCATCCGGCAACTGGAGTTCCGCCTCAAGCTTGACAACGACAAGTGCGTCGGCGTCGACATCGATCAGGTTGCCCGCTGCTACCGCTATGCATACCAGGGGCTTGTGGACAAGGAGGCAGACCTCCTGGCTCAGGCTGCTATAGTTCACTCGTCCCAGGACGTTCTCTTGCACCTGATCGTGGTCTCGTCACCGCAAGGCAGGGCGGTTCATGCCATACCGACCGTGGAGCCCATCGTCGCTCTCACAACTCTAGGTAAGCTGTATCCTGAGGACGTTGTGCTCCTGCCGGAGGATGGTGCTCTCGGCCAGACTGAGAAAGCTGGTAAGGGATTCGAGCCTAGATTCATACTCTGGGGTGGTGTGAAACATGATGGCTTCAAGGGATGTTTTGATCCGGGCATGTTCATTCAAGTTCGGTATTGCATTGAGATTGTTTCCAGGTGTGAACAAGTAGGCGGCAGTTTGAATGGTGCGTCTCAGCGGAGATGCAAGTATGATACCCGTATCCTGGAGACATGGAAACTTTTGTTGGAGCTCTTTGCATTGAGCCCCACTGGTTTCTGTAAGGAGAGGATCTCAAATATGAGAGGAATCCTATGAACTCCCGAGGACTGTTGGAAGCCCTCTCATCGACTGGGTGAATGATGGGGTTACGTACATTGACATTGTGTTCACCTAACCTAGATAGTTAGAGGCATTTTGGCATCAAAGAAGCTTGGTACATAAATTAGCAATGAATGTCACAAGATAGAGAGTTTAAACAGTATGGAGTTTTATTTTTATCGCAAAAGAAAAGTTAGGTGGATGACCCCAGCCCCACCAAAACTCCACCAAAAGACCCCAAATGAAAACTCCACTTGGGGCTTCAATATTAGATGCAAAAATTTCTTTAGAACTTTGTGGTTAAAATAGAATAACAAAAGATTCACACCCAGGACAACTGGAAAGGCCCATAACTTGTTCGTAACCTACCCAGATGGTATAGATATGGAAGGAGCTTCCCCGGATGTTGATGACTCAGCTCCCGCGACTCCGATCCGCACCTTCTGCACCTTATTGGTTGTTATTGGTGGGCCGTGCTCCCGTCTCACTTTTCTCGGCATTCAATTTCAACTTCATTGTATTCATCGTCTACTATTTCCGAGCTTTTTATGTATGTCATTCTAGAGATCGCCAATATGTAGGACACTAAAAAGCCAGACCCACAATATGTTAAAGAACCCAATAAGATAAAAGGAAAGGGCAGAGGAATCATATACTTCCAGTGTCGCCATAGAGCTACTTCCAAGGGCGTCATCAGCTCCGGCCTATGTCCTGATCCCCCCGTGTTGAGGATGTGGAAGACATGTTGGGATAGTACCAGGAGGTGTTATTTTGAACGCGTTGACTATAGGCTAGGCGGGTCAATGAACAGCGCAACTTCTTTTAGGTGCGAGTTTTATAAGACTTGTGCTTGGATGCACATTCAGGACCGAAGGTTTTGGCGTAGCGGCATCGACGCCGGTCCCGGGAATCTCTGTCTAATTTTTCAATACTTTTGAAAACGACAGATAGATCGCATGCGCAGATAGACAACCATACGGCTGTGGGTTATTGCAGAGACCGCAGCGACATTTGGCATCCGCGGCGTCGGGAGTGTTGAGAGTATCGGTATGTTCAGTGTAGTTATTCCAGTCTATAATACTAGGAGTAGACGATAAATGGCTGGCGGTGCAGCCAAGTAGTTTGCACGTTTGCCGGCAATCCATGTAAGCTCGTTGCTTTTCATATCTTTCTTAAATCCGGAAAAAATCCGCTTCTCCATCACGTCTAGAGGACTCGTAGCCAACCCCGCATTCTGCCAGAGATGCATATCTTTGAGGTCCAATCAAGTCTGGGTTTCGCTTATGACTGATGCATTAGAATATATCCTTGAATTGATTTGTTGCTTTCGAACTTACAGCACACAACAAGTCTTGCCTTGCAAGGCTCCAGAATCTTCCTTCACAGAGGTTCTAGGCATGCTCATAATAATTAGTCAGTCCGACGTAGAAGCGGCCGCATCATTGAAGAGAGGTAAAGCACTCAGGTGAGCTCTCCACGCACTGCCAGGGGCGTCCATCAATTCAAAAGGCACAAATTATTGTGACGGGGGCGAGCATTTCTTCCTTGTCCGAGAGATTGTGCATATGACTACAAGTCGACAGCAGTTTTGCGGTGACCAAGAGCTTGGAGATGCTTTAACTCCCGAGGACAACGCATTACCGCGCCAGTCAGTGACTTTCTAAACCAGGAATATCTTGTAGAAAGATGGAACTGATGACCTATTTGGAAAAATGGCATGATTCCCTTCTGGCATCCTTTTATCCGACTGCTCATACACGGAGATTGGGCCGTGCAAGTCCCGGTGAGCTGAGCTTCAATATCTTTGAGCAGATCTGGGTTGAGTTGCCATTATTTGCTGCAACAGTACAAAGCTATCATCAAGCAGGATACTGCTATTGGCAAATGAGATACTTTTTGGGATTGAACAGGGGATTTTGGCGGATCTGAATGACGAATGGGCACGAGAGGGAAGGTAACCACATTGGTCGAGATGAACAGGGCCATGACCACACTTACTTTATTCCACAACAATGTATATGATTTGCGCATCTTGGCGTTGATTGGACGGATCGAGAAGTTGTAAATAACAGGGTACAGTTTTACATACAAATTTATCAATGCTGTGCAGTTTCAATGGGATTTGATTCGCCGATGATAATGCAATTGCCACCCAGTCATTCAGGAGGCCTCGTCATCAGGTACTCGGTACTTGATGCGCATGTTTCAAGTGGGCCAATCGGATCTTATGCCGCCCCATTTCCATATTTAGACACGGGATGCCGAACCCCGGTGCCAGGTCGCAGTCTAGAAGCTATCACTGAAAATGAAATTGTTCAAGTCCTAGGCATTTTCTCTTTATCTTACTACCTAGGCAGGAAGTATAGCAAGTGACCTCCGAACATCTGAGAAGAAAAAGAAAAAAAATATATATATATAAAACGTCAGCGACATGATTCGAACATGTGCGGGCGAACCCAATGCATATCCAGACTGTGCTCAGTCTAGTAGAATAAGAATTCTAGTGCATCGCCTTAACCAACTCGGCCACACTGACTTGGATATATAGAGTTTTATTATTTGACGTTAAGAGCCATTTGCTCGGAACTCCTACATAAGTTGCCAGGACAGCTAAGCTCTTCTCGGCCCCATGGCCAATATTTCCCAAAGCGGACACGAACCCACATGTGCTAATGCAGTGAAACCCAACCTGTTATTGGCCACAGTGAACGGACTCGACTCCTCGTCGGACGCTAGGGGAAAACAGTGTTTCGTCGTGCCTTTGAGCCTAGTGCGAAGGGATCTTTCCGCTCGGTTGCCTTAGTCGCTATTGTCAAGCCCCTTACGCTGTCTGAATGACGCTAATGTCCTTTTCAGCCTATTTATATCTGATCTCAACTTGCGTGACCCGCACTACTCCGTATCTGACCTGGTAATCTCCGGGAAATCGGTCCTCCCAACAATCACCGATCTGGTGCATACAATCCCAATGATACGCCTCTTCCGAAGAGCAGCATGGGGTATCCCAACACCTTTCGAGTTCCAGAACCCAAGGCCCGTGTTGTCTTGCAGAAGACCCCAGCGTGGCGTTGATCCACCGTGTCAAACGAGAGGCGAGTGGAGATTTCATTGGTGCCTACAGCCCACTTTTTCTCCGGACGCGTGAACATGCTCATTGGCGAATCCTTGCACCCCAGGATCCTCCCTGGGCAAGATTTACTTAGGTTTGCCTGTAACAGGCACCATACGGCCCCATCGGATGGTGCTAATGCACAAACTCCTCGGAGGCTTGCGTTTGGTCCTGTCCTTGGCTCCTCCATCAACAGACCCCGTATCTAGGTGGCAACCAGACCAGACCTGCCAAAGTCGTGACGTCCTCTACTCCGTACTTTGGGGATAGTCGAGCCGATCTCACATTCCAGCCCTTTTTTCTTTCTTTTTTTTTTTTTCTTTTCTTTTTTTTTTTAATTTAATTTATTCGGTGACAGGAGGCCCTTTTATACCAAGTACATAATCTGTGTCAGAAATTTCATCGGACTCCTATGATCCTAGATGGATCCAGGGAGTGAATCTAGTGTACCAAATCTAGTATACCATAGAGAGTCAAGGGCGCAGGGATCTCCCTTTACAACCGAGATCTGTTCTCTCCAATATCAAATACCACCTTAGACACTGCACTACCGCACCACCGCACTACACTAAACACTTCACTCTACTCGAAAAGTCCAGTATCCAAGTAACCAGGTGTAATTTCCCTCCTGTCCATCACAATTGGCCCGCTCAGTCCGGTAAATACCGTGTACGGTAAGGGCCCCTCTTGGCTTGACTTGTTGTTCTCTCTTCCTCTTCCAGTCCCTTTCAAACTATCCTCACGACTATCCTCGCCCTCCTCCTTCTCCTCCTTGGCCTTCGTCGTGGCCGTCCGTTCCTTATTTCGCCTTCGCCATCACCATCGCCTTCGCCTTCGTCATCTTTGCCTGTTTTCTCCCTGTTCGATCCTGCCTGGTGCGGAAGATTCAAATGACCCTCACTCGACATAATTAGAAAGGCCTCCAGGTTCTTCAGACTTTCCACAGTCGTCGCGGGGAAGTCGAACGGTTCTGGGGGTCTGCTTGTCCATCTGGGTCTCTTCGACCGTGGTCTTTTATTCGTTTTATTCTTTCCAGCACAGCATTGATGGCCTCCATTTCTCTACCCCCGCAGTCCCAGTCGGGGTTTCCGCCGTATTTTGATCCTTCAGCACCCTCAGATATCGCTTCCAGTCATCGTATGAGCATGCCGCCCCCGCTGCCCAATCCGCCGTTTGTTTTTCCCGCTCGAGACCCAGATCTGGCCGACTCTCAGTCGGAGACGCCTGATGGTCGGGCGCCACCCCCATTGCCAGCATTTTCATTCCATCCCGGTTCCAGCCAGTCTTCACAACCTGCCCCGGCACATAATCCTCGAGCAGGCGGTCACCGGCGGCGGCCTAGTGAATTCGTTGGGGGCGACCAATTGGTGACACCTCCCGCAGGGGACGGCGACAAGAGGGACGAACCTTTGTCTCCGACAAAGCCGAGCGCTCCGTCAGGGCCACCCCCTGGTAGAGGCCCGGGCCGACGACATCACGCACACCGTCGATCAGCGGCAGTTTCTGGTGTCGACCTTAATGCCATCAACAAAGCGCTCGGGACCAACCTAACGGCAGGCAGCGCACCCTGCACTCCTGGCGATCGGAACTTCGACACTGGACATGAAGACATTTCCCGGCCGCTGTCGTATTCTGCTGGCAGTCTCGGTCGTCCCACACCTCCAGCGTCTCCTCAGTTTGTCCCTGTGCCGCCTGTGCCTCCCGTGCCTCCTATTCCGGCCGCAATTTACATCCAGCCGGCCCCGAACAATGATGACGAAGATATCGGACGCCCCGTCTCGGCTGTTTCGGCTGTCTCTAGTGAGACCTTGACGAACAACACAGTTAAAGTTGAGCAGCCTGGGAACCCTCCACCCGTCCAGTCGCGACCGACACAAAATCGCAGTTCAAAGCCGCGGCCGAAAACTGCCGATGCATCTCTGGCTTTCGATTTAATACCGACTCAAAATGTACCCGATGTACCTGCTGTCAAGCGCTCAAAATCCACCGGACACTCTCGGTCTCGCAAGAGCATGTCTACTGGGAATCTGGAAGCTATGCTTGCCAGCAACGGGCCCGACGATGCACACTCGACGGACACCTCTCGCCCGTCCTACTCTGATGATGGCTCGGAATCAAGCTATAGTGAACATGACGGAGATGGAACCTCTCCCAAGAAATCGCGCTCCAAATCTAAAAAGAAACGTGTTCGCTCATGGGCCGGTGCTATCTTGACCAGAGGCAAAGGCAAGCGACATGCAAAGCCAGAGACGGAGGAGAAGAAAAGACCGACAGCGTTGACGCCTCCCACTCTTACACGAACTAATTCGGAGGTTGGATCTGTCTTGGATGTCGATTTTGACAATGACGATGTCGTTGTTCTTCGGACGCCAACAAATCCCGAGGCCACCTTCGCAGCGGCCGAGTCCGTCCGCGAGGAGCCCCCAACGCCTGTTCCTGCTCCTGCTCCTGCTCCCAGTCTTGAAACAGCATGGAAACCACGGAGCTTCTATGAACAGACCGCGCAGGGTGATATGCTAAGCAGCCCGATCATTGACCTCGATGCTGCCCTTGGCCCCTTTAATACTCCCGACATGCGGCCTGCGCATGGCGCTCCTAGTAAGTTCTCCGTTGCCACCCAACGGATGTACAGCGGTGGACGACGTGGAGAATTTGTTGGCCCGGAGATGCGGTATCATCGCCGTACTGAAAGTGCTCCCGTGATGCAACCGTTTGACCGCAGCTCTCTGGGTCCTATCCGTCTTGGCGGTACCACTTCAGAAACACCAGATGTCTTTTACGAGGAGGAAGAGGATGAATTCCTGGCTGCGAGCCAGTCTCCGAGGGGCCGCGCGACCCCGATTCCGAGTGGCAGAGTGATGCCGGCGCAGAGAGCCACCTCCGCCAAAGTTATTGCTGCTGCTCCTGCAGTATCAGAAGATGATAAATTGTCCATCAAGAGCGGTGACTCTGCGGATACGTCGGGCACTGCGAAAACTGCGAGAACCGCAAAGACTGCAGGTACTCTGACCAGGGCACCTGAGGCAAGCTCTTCTGTGGGCTCCCTGGAGCAAACAGGCCTGGGCATCCAGGCGACTGACAAGGTTGTTAGTCAATTGGAAGCTCATCCGGTGCGACGCCATGTGCCCGACCCGATGCATGACACCGGCAACCCTTTTGCTGGTCAGCCTCAAAGCCCAATCGATATTCTAAAGTCAGAGGACCGCATTACGAGGCCACGAGTGCCTCCCAGCCCCGACGTTTCTCCCGGATTTCTTGCCGTCGACAAACGGCCCGCCACGTCTCCTCATGAGCTACTGCCCAATATTCCTCGCTTCTCCCTGTCTGCAGGGGTCTCACCCACAAGTTCATCCTTCCCGTCTCCCGATGCACCAAGGGCATTCAACGACCGTAACTTCTCGAGTCACTCGTACCAGCATCTCCCTTCCGATTATACATATGCTTCAGTTGAGGATGTACCCTCCCTCACAAGCAGCGCATCGACCATGACGAACACCATGAATCGCTTATCTTCGTCGTTCTTCCCTCGTGCTCGTCTTTCCACTGACCGAGCCGCCTCTTTCTCAGCGGCTGTCCACCGGCGCAGCAGTCAAGCGAATTCCTCTAAAAGGTCGAGTTTGGCCAGTCTCTCGAAGCTGGTCGGTGGCCCGCATTCAGAACGCAGTAAGCTCCACCAAGAAGAGAAGCCTCCAGGTGATGCGCCCGATAGTTCCAAGATGAAGGGCCGCCGACTGAGTCGACTCATGCATTTTTGGAAATTGCGAGAGACGGAGAAGTCCGGCGCAGAAACGGCCGCGCCTTCTGAACGACCGATGTAAAGAGTAATCGCGCTCTTTGGTCTTGATGCATCTATTTTATTTCCCGGCGCAAATCTCGGCATAGCGATATCCTGGTAGAGTCCCATTTCCCTGCCGCATCTCTCTTCTCTTCCGTTCTCCGGCTTCCTGGACACTGCCGGTTCTGTACATACTTAGCTCCGGTTTTCTTGTGGATTTTTTTGTTCTTTTCTTGGCGGCTTTTGCTACCTTCCGTCTCTTTGTAGACGTGTCATTACGAATTTTCTTTTACACTCGGGATGCAGTAGCCCTCGAGTATGATGTGCTCACTTTTTGTCCGTCGTTTATGTACCGGTGTGTGTGACGTCTGATTGATTGACCTTCTCTACGATCGCTGTCCTCGCGGACCTTACCCTTTTTCTTTTCTCTTCTTGGTTTGGCACAACATGAAGCTTATACTCGACTCGTCTTAGGACGGATCTCATCTATTTCTTTCTTTTTCTACATGGCGTGGTTTGGATGTATTTGGCGTAGTGGCAATTTGACTGATAAGCCCGATAAGCAAGAAAGTTGTTCCCTCCACACTTGCAGCACTTCACATTGTTCCACATTAGTTAGACAAAGACATTCTACACAGTCCACAAAAGCAATGCCTCCCCCACGACAAGGGGACCGCAAGAAGGCCCCCGCAAAACCCAAACTGCAACGCGCCCAACAGAAGCAACCCAGTCGCAAAGCCGACCAAGACGATCACTCCAGCCCAATCAACCTCTCCACCTCAATTCCTCTCTCCCTCCAGCAGCTCCTCCTAGACGTCTTCAAAACAGCCCTCCTCGCCCCGTCTTCACGCACACCCGTCCAATCCACAGATTCATCACCAACCAACCAACAACCACACCCCGATCGCGGATCCCCCGCCCAACTAGACACCAAATCCCTGATCCAGACCATAAAAGCCCACCTCTACCAGCGCGACTTCGACTCCGCCTTCACAGATGCCGACGAGGCTCTCCTGCTCGTCTACGCCCTACGCTGGAGCGCCGCCCGCGCCCTGGGGTATGCGGGCATCTTCAAAGCCGTGTTCAAATACATGTGCGAAGCAAATGGCGTAAATTCCAGCACGCGGGTTGTGTGTATTGGTGGTGGCGCGGGCGCAGAGATCGTTGCGCTTGCGGCTGCTTGGAGGGATTTGCATGAAAATGTTGAGCAACTTGGGGAGCGTCTCGCCGGTGTCTCTTTAGAGAAGAATGATACACCTGGGTCTCTTGCTGTTGCGGCTGTTGATGTTGCCGATTGGTCGAGTGTGGTTGAGCGGCTTGAGAAGACGATTGTTTCGTCGCAGGTGCCGACTTCAAAGTCTTCAAGACATCAGCCGCCGCTGGTGGGTGATGGCTCGGGAGAGTTTTCTGTTTCTTTTTCTCGGACGGATGTCCTTGGTATCGCAGAGTCTGATTTGAGAGATGTCTTTCTGGATGGGTGTACGGATGCGCAGCCGGCTCTGCTGGTGACGCTTATGTTTACGCTTAATGAGCTCTTTTCTACGTCTATGGCCAAGGCTACAGGTTTGCTTCTGCGCATGACTGAGATCCTTCCGCCGGGGGCGGTATTGCTTGTTGTTGATAGTCCGGGCAGCTATTCGACGCTGAAACTGGGTAAGGGTAAAGATGACGTCGCGCAGGAGAGAAACTATCCCATGAAGTTCTTGCTTGATCATACGCTGCTCTCTGTGGCTGAGGGTAAGTGGGAGCGGGTGCTTTCGCAGGACTCCAGATGGTGGAGGCGAGATGCTGCAAGGTTAAGATACGATGTTGGTGAGGGGGCGGGCCTGGAGGATATGCGGTTCCAGGTACATGTGTATCGGCGGTTGACATAGCAGGATTCACGTAAGGATACCGTGTAGTTACATGGAAAAAACGGTGTTATATCATCTACGCAAACGGACAACTGATGTGGAGTTGAGGTATTGATATTGCTACAGTTCAGAAAAAAGATTAGATGGAAACAAGCCACCTTCGCGTCTCGGGGAACATGCACTGTCGATGGGACGCCCTCAGACACGGCGAGCGATTAAATGATACATTCGTAGAAATGGGCTTCGCCAGACGCCCTCCCTTCCTCTATCAACCCTCTTCTTAAGAGCGCAGACCCAGCAAAAGGCTAGTACTCTTACCGCCGTCCTTGCCCTCACCACCAGGCAGATATGTGACATTGGGGTTGGTCGCCAGAGTCTGGGCAATCTCCCGACTGGCATCGATGCGACGGATTTCGATCAGGCCAGTACCGGCCTTGGCGACAGCCTTGCTGATGATGTCGGCTGACTCAGCTTCACCCTCAGCGCGAATGACATTGGCTTGTCTCTCCTGCTCGGCGCGCTCGACGATGAATCGTGCGCGCTCGGCGTCTTGCTGAGCGATTTGTTTCTGCTCAACAGCCTTCGTGAACTCCTTTCCGAAGGTCATGTGCGTAATGGAAACATCCTCCAAGGCGATGTTGAATTGGCCGGCACGTTTCAAGAGATCGGTCCGGATTCGGTTCGACACAGCTTCACGCTGTGTGATGAGTTCGGCAGCGTCGAACTGTGCGACGATGGCCTTGAGAACTTCATTGCCGATGGAAGGAAGCACACGTTCGTCATAATCCGTACCGTACGACTGTGAGATGAGACTGTTAGTTCCGGGGTCGGTTGGTTCCTCAGTGATAGCTCTTTACCTGGTAGATTTGCGGCAGCCGCGGCACGTCCGGGCGGTGCAGCACACGCAGGGTCAAGGTGACCATCTGTAAATCCTTGCTTCCCGTGGTGGTCGAGATATTTCTTGGCTTCGTCCGCACATCGTAGATAATCGCTCGCTGCAACCACGGGACCAGGAGATGGGTGCCTTCGTTTACCACTTGTTCTTGGACTCCGGACAACCGGTCAAAAATGACAGCTCGGCTACCACCCTTGACATCATAAATGGATGCATTGAAGAGCATGGCTCCGGCAGCCACGGGGACGGCCAGTCGGTAAATGTTGTGTAGTGCGTTCGCCATGATGGTTGTGGAGGGGGGAAGGTAGAGGGCAACAGCTCGAGCAAAGTGATGGATGATGTCGGGCTTTTCCTGGGACCCAATCGGGTTTAGTGCGCCCGTCCCAACTTCGCCCGACTTTGTCTTTTCCCTTCCGCCCTTTTACATCTCCGTCACTTCTTTGGTTTCGTTCTATCTCCGAACTCAATTACATCTTTTCACAATGGGTGGTGCTGCCGACGCTAAAAATGGCCAGTGAGTGCCTCCCGCTGCCCTTTTCTCGCTACTTGTGGCCGCCCAAGGATGTGCTGTCCGGGTGCACCCGCTTGGACGACCACCCGGCAGCAGACACCTTTGAAATGCGATCGCATTTGCCGAGTCTATCTATAGTGGATTGTACATGCTAACTATTTGTTTGCAGCTACATCGGCAACTGGGGCGAGTTCGGTACGTTAGCCAGTCTTCCTGAATTCCCGAATGCGCGTGCACGAGAGATACCGACCGACCACGACCTCCTCCCGGCCTGGATGGAATTGGGCTCTCACGACCAGCGAAACCTTTACAATTAGGCTGGCCACTAACACGATGGACTTTGCAGGTTGCCCGACCCCCCAGCGCATCGCGACCTACACTCTCTCGTCTAACCGCCAGCGCCCCTTCGCCGGTGCCTTCCACGCCGCTGTCTTCAACACCTTCCGCCGTTTCCGCAGTCAGGTCCTCTACGTCGCCCCTCCCTTCATCATTGCCTACGCTGCCATGAACTGGGCCACCGAGCGGTAAGATTGACGCATGATCAGGGATCGTGTACCGAAGAAGAGGCTGATATATTCCACTCTAGCAACGAGTACCTTAACTCCAAGCCCGGCCGTCTGCTTGAGAGCGGTAGCAATGAGTAAATCACTTGAAATGAGTTGAATTGAGGGTGGAATGGGTATACCGGGGCATTGGATGACAATCCGTGCCGGGCAGCTGTATCAATTGTACAGTAACTAGAAAGCAATTGACGATTTTGAATTTCCTTTGTTATAGACAGGATTCTATCACATTTCCACCATAAGACTACCGAATATTCAGCCCATTTGGCATATTCCACGATGTATAGATCTCGAGCGTCACGAGTAAGCGTCATTTGGGCGACCTCGATTGGCTCAAATCTTAGCCTACTTGGCCCCTCCAACAAAAATCATTCAAAACGATTCAACGGGTCCCAAACGGTACCAAACAGTCTTCTAATTAGCTGATTAGTTGATTTCCCCCCGGCTCCGCTGCCCAAGGTCAGACTTCAAGTTGCCCACATTGGAAAAAAAGACCCCACTCGTCCCGGACAGAAAATTCGCCCAAAGTAGACTCCCGTCTTTTTCTTCGCATGCTGCGCATTTTTCGTTCTTTCTCTCCTTTACGTTTCTCATCAATTACCAGTCGTTTTACTTTCAAGATGAGCGAGTTTACCCACCCCACTATCCAGGGTATGTCAATGCCAATGCACCTACGCACATCCTTTGCCCCGCCATTCAAATTGTCATCCCACTTCCATCATCTCTCACGACATCCCATTCCCAATTGAAGTCCGCTAACCATACTAGATGGCTGGTTCTCCGAGCGCTCCGATATGTGGCCTGGCCAGGCCATGAGCCTCAAGGTTAACCAGGTCCTGCACCACGAAAAGTCCAAGTACCAGGACGTCCTCGTCTTCGAGAGCAGCGACTACGGCAACGTTCTCGTTCTCGACAATGTCATTCAGTGCACTGAGCGCGACGAGTTCTCCTACCAGGAGATGATCACCCACCTCGCCATGAACTCGCACCCCGACCCCAAGAAGGTGCTCGTCATCGGTGGTGGTGATGGCGGTGTTCTGCGCGAAGTCGTCAAGCACGCATCCGTCGAGGAGGCCGTTCTGTGCGACATTGACGAGGCCGTCATCCGCCTCTCCAAGAAGTACCTCCCGGGCATGAGCGTCAGCTACCAGCACCCCAAGGTCAAGACCCACATCGGCGACGGCTTCGAGTTCCTCAAGTCCAAGCAGAACGAGTTCGATGTTATCATCACCGACTCCTCTGACCCCGAGGGCCCTGCCGAGAGCCTTTTCCAGAAGCCCTACTTTGAGCTTCTCCGTGACGCTCTCCGCGACGGCGGTGTCATTACTACCCAAGGTTGTTCGTTGCCTTTCTTTTGTTCCATCTTCCTGCTCTCTCCATATATTCTCCCCTATACTCACCATTTCCCCTATACTGACCAATCCATTTCCGTGTCTCTTCTATCTCTACTCTATTCTCTCTTATTGCTTGATATTCTGTTCCTCCGATGCAAGAAGAACCGTGGCTAATCTTTTCGCACTACCCCGCCAACCAACCCGCTTTTACGGGCTCGGTTTCGCGGAACTGTGCCTTTTGTCTAACAGCCGAGAACCAATGGCTCCACCTCCCTCTGATCGCTGACCTCAAGAAGGCCTGCGGTGAGGTCTTCCCCGTTGCCGAGTACGCCTACACCACCATCCCCACCTACCCCTCCGGCCAGATCGGCTTCATGGTCTGCTGCAAGGACGCCAGCCGCAACGTGCGCGAGCCCGTTCGCTCCTGGTCCCGCGAGGAGGAGGAGCGTCTGTGCCGCTACTACAACCAGGACATTCACCGTGCCAGCTTCGTCCTGCCCAACTTTGCTCGCAAGGCCCTCGGTGCTTAGACGAGGGTCCCAAAATAAAATGGAGATGTTAATTATATCATGATGAATGAACTCGTCTTGGATTGTCGTGTCTACCTCGACACAGGTGATGTAATAATTCGCATGCAGTAATCCACTGACGGTAAAACCGTCAACTTCCACTTATGACAGCGCCATGCAAGAGAAATTGTGTCAAGGGCCACCTAGGTATTTTGGTTTAGACGTGTTCACTTTCGGATTGATGTACCATGACCTAAGTATATGACTAGAACATCGACAAACCGAACGTTTTTAAATCGAGAATTCACAAGAGGAAAGGGAAAATCATTCAAGGTCTTTCAAAGACGTGGTAGTCCTTTCGCACCTTATATAAAACTGCCGTGGTTGTTTCAAAGATATCACGCAGAATAATCTGCCAAGATAGCCTCAGCAATCTTGAGGGCCATCCCATAAAAGACAGTCATGACATGGGCAGATACCTGGGTGGGAGGAATAGAGCCATCAACAACACGCAAACTCTGAACACCGTATACTTTGGCGTCGGCATCAACAACACCACCAAGTTCTCTGGTCATCATAGAGCAAGTTCCAATAGCGTGCCAATTGGGACGGAAATTCTGCTGGATGTAAACCGCCCACTGATCAAGCGTGGCATCTTGGTCCAAATGTTGTCCGGGAATGGTTTCACCATTGAAATATTCCTTCATCACGCCTGTAGAGGAAAGATTTCGAGCAAGCTTGGAGGCAGCGGCTTGGCCGAGGAGATCAAGCTCATTCAGAAGGTATTTGGGGTCGTTGGCGTACTGCAACATGTAGGGATCGTTGCTCAGAACATGTGTGGAGCCGCGAGTGAAAGGAATCAGGTCCCAAATGTCAAAGTCGATGCTACCATCTGTATCCAGGAAGAGCTCGGAAAAAGCAACATCTTCATTGAGAAGCCAGTCGCGGTAGTTCTCGTATTGAACCATCAAGGCCGTGGTGTTATGGAACCCGCCACGGGCAACTGTCTCCTGAGCCCACTGCTCGAGCTTGGTGTTTACCATCTCTTTAGCCCGATTGGCATAATCACCAAACGTTTCAGTAAAGTTGGCGTAGTATATAGCTTGTCCTTGTCCCGATGCTTTGGAGCGAGAGTGAACTGTAGTGACGGTCTGATCTTGCATGTTGATACCAACAGGTAACTCGAGACGCTGTTGAATACCAGCGCTTTCTAGAACAGACTTCATGCCAATGCCAGAGTATTCCAAAATAAGAGGAGATATAGCAGAACCGGCGGCTAAAATAACCTCATGTTTGGCACTGACATTAAAGTTGACGGCCTTGTTGGTTCCAAAGTTCACCCCTGTGGCTTTGAGAGATTCATCAAAAAGAACCTTTCCAACCATCTGCCCGGTCAGAACTTGCAGGTTACTGCGCTTGTAATTTGGGAGTAACCAGTTCCGACCGGCGTCTGCGCGCGTCTGATCCTCGTAGAGGGTGTTATAAATCATAGACACACCGCGCGGATGACCACAGAGGAAGTCTTGTTGGGTAGGGACACCGAGAGCGGATGTGGTGTTCATAAGGGCACGCACAACAGGAGAATACACCTCGCCATTATCACGCGGACCAGAAGGAACAGATCCATTGAATCCGTGACAGGACGCGTTGAAGGCATGTCCTGCCGCGATCTGTGCAGCATTCGGCTCACGAGCACGCTCGGCCTGATTCATGTATCCGAATAGGTTGTCCCAATTCCAGCCCTTCATCCCAAAAACTCTCTCCCACGAGTCAAGCTGGACTTTATCTGGGCGAGTCCAGGAGGCACCATTGATCAAGGTCGATCCACCAAGGCCTTTGCCTGACTTGATAGCTAGGGTTTGGTTGTTGATCGTCATCGCAACGGTGGAATACTGTTGATCGACTGTAGTTCCAAAGATGTCACCATAGGTATTGGGGTTCTCGACTATGAGGCCAGCATTGGACTCATAGAAGCCCTTTTCAATGACCAAAACCGTGATGTTTGGGTTCTCAGTGAGCTTGGCGGCCACGGTCAAGCCGGTTAAGCCACCGCCGGCGATGATGTAGTCATATTCCTTGCCGGCAATTTTGTTGGGATCAGATATCAATTGAGATTGGACATCTGTTTGTTCGTAGTGGGTATAGGCTTGGATTGTAGTTGCCGAGAGAAAAAGGAGTATTTTGAAGATGGTAGAATTCATGTCGATGAGACAATCTTTACAAGCGAGGTGAAGACGAAAAATATAACAGTACTGTGTGAAGCATTGCAGATTATCTGTACTTTTTATAATTTATGGGTATTCGAGATCGGCACATAGAGAGAACGATGTGGCTTAACAGCTTGAGGTATTATCAGTTGGATCCATGTACTAGCAATAGAGGGCCGTGATAGGTGATCAGCAGTGCCAGAAAGAATTTAACGTTCGAATACGAGGTCCACTCAAATATTTTCGTTCAACGTAATTTTTATTTCATCTCTGATATAGTCTAAAGCGGCTACATCGTCATATCACCCCTCTTTGTTGATAGTAGAGAAACCTTCTAGCCATAGAAGACACTACGCAGGTGTGACCGAGATATGGGCAGCGATTTCGGAATGGATAATTCGGATAGTAACCGAACAAACGGCTTAGCTGAAGGAAGAAAATTACCAAGATCGTCAACATGGCATCCATGGTGGAACAATGTGTTGATGGGTCTTGGGAACCCGCTTTTAAAGAGGCCGAAGAGCCTTCGTTCCGCATGTACATAGAGGTAGGTAGTTACTTAGCGTCTTGCGATGAATAACCAATATTAAGAACATCTAAATAACCATTCCGAACCAAGACGATATTCGACCCTACATGTAGGATTTGAGAGATGAGATAACGATAAGTTTTGTGTTTACGCACTGACCTTTGGCTGTCCCGCCTGTACAGGGGCACATATTCTTTCGAAGACGGGAGATGATGGATACTGAGAATGCTTTGAACCATGGTTACTCTTTCATCACTTGCGTTGTAGCTTTAGATACTAAAGGGCATGTCCGCTCAAAGTTCGGCCCGATTCCCAGAGACGACAGCCCACATTGCGAACTGTTGGCGTATGGTCCTAGAAGCTTGGCCGGCTTGGCCGGCTTGGCCGGCTTGCCGAATGAACAGTTGCGGCCGGTATTTCGATACCGAAGGTGCATTGCTGCGTCACTGTAACTGAATACCTAGTTTGGTGCCCATGCACTGATTTCATGTTGAAGAATATAGTCGAAGCTCCAGCTCTACTGACATACTGCTAATGAAACCCATCCAAACGTGCTATTACTGGAATTTACACATAGAGTACGGGACATGGCGCCAGAAACGGCCGCCTTTCCATAACTTCGGACGGCGAGCTGCCATTTGGACCGCCCGCTGCCCTGTACCCCCTTATTCTGCATCCATAAGTTTCAACTCTATAACTCTAGTGGGTTGTCCCGGATGTGGCATCATCTGATAACGTCAAAAAATCTTATCTGATCAGACCGAAACACAAATTCGGGAGCCAGCGCTAATTAAGATTTGGCTGCCGCCAATCTGAATAATTATTGTGGGTCTTGTGGGTCTAAGCTTTCGCTCTCAGAATTTTTAGTAGTCCTTCGTCGTCAGGGTAGAAATTTCCGGCGTTGATCACTTACCTTCTCACGCCACAGGGAGAAGCCGGAGCCCCTGACAGTAGCCTAAAATATTACAGTAGGCGGGTAGGAGGTCTTCTGTTTCCCACCCATTTTATAACTGGTGGTAGAAATGTTCTATGTTTCTATTCCGTTCTCCGTATGGCGATCAGAGTCCGCAACCAATTTCCGTGGTATACTTCGCACTAGTACTCTATGTATATGTCTCATATTCCGTGGACCTTATCGCTTGTGGGTTTGTTTGCCGTTCGTGATCGACACTGGACAACGTAATATTACGTGTGTCGAGTCAAGTTTTATCAACATGGTAATCGAGCATGAGGACAGCTTTTACATTGCCTATTTCGCTTCTTGTGTCTAAGATATGGCGTGGTTGCCGGATCACCTTGGTTGGGTCAAGTAACATCGACGACTAAGTTATGCATACAACAGTTTGAAGCCGGTGTCTAGACGGCAACTCGTGAGTGGGGCTAAAGGCTTAACATGAAACCAAGCTTCGAAGTCTAACAGTAGTGGAACTCAGCCTACAGTTTGCAATCTTAACTGATCCGATCTAGTCCCGCACAAGTCCAATCTGCCATATCAGGAAGGTAAGAATTGCTTCCCTAACTGCCCATGCCGATCAACATGGACGGACATTTGCCGGATGGGAAAGCGTTCCCGACAGAAAATGGGAGAGTGTGGATATAATCAAAGTTTCAGCGGTGAATGATTTCTTGGTGATTTATATAGCTTGTGTTTGTCCTCGTTTATCCTAAATGAACATCAAGCTTTTCCCCCCTTCTGTTCCGAACTAAATCCAGTGCGGGCTGATATTCATCCTTACATCTGATTTTCTATACACAGTTGGTTATCACACTCATTAAATTCCTTCATGTTCAAGTGGTTGGCTGACTTTGGATGTCTAATAGCCCCTTCAAAATGGTTGGCCATAAGCTGGCTATCCTCCTGGTGCTGGCACATGCCATGTTTGGCTCTGCCTATCGCTGGTTCAATTGGCAGTACGAGGTCACTTGCGAGTCTGACGCTTATATTGCCCCTAAGGATGAGGCCGGCGCCGCAAAGTTCCTCCGGGAGCAGTACTCTCAGGGCTCTCACATCAAGGTCGTTGGAAATGGACATGGGTTCGGTAACCTTACCCAGTGTGTTGACCAAACTCTTGCCAAGAAACCAACCTACATCGTTTCCCTCACCAACCTGAAGGACCTCAGTATCCATAAGAATAACATGACGGTGACCTTCGGTGCTGGTTGGGATGTCGACGACCTCTCCCAAGAGTTGAAGGCTAACGATCTGTCCTTTAACAACCTTGGTGTTGAGCGCGTGCAGAACTTCGTTGGAGCTGCATCCACAGGAACTCACGGCTCCGGATCTGCCATTGGCAATATCGCCAGCCAAATCGTTGGACTGCGTGTGTTGGATGCGCAAGGCAACCTGCACGTTATCGACGAGGAAAACAATGCGGAAGAATTGAAAGCTTTTCGTATCAGTCTTGGTGCCCTGGGTCTCATCACTGAGGTGACTATCAAGGTCCTACCTACCACTCGCGTGAAGAAGACCACCAAAGTCTTGAATGCCTCCTCCAACTTCACCCAAATGTACAGCCAGATTGCCGAGCTCTACAAGGAACATGACCGCATGACTGCTTGGGGTCCTCACTTCGACTGGAATGAAGAAAAGCAGGACTGGGACCTCGAGGCTACTTATTTCCTCTCTTACTGGGAGCCGACCAACTACACGGGTGCCAGCAACTGCACTCTCAACTACTGCGCTAACGGTTGTGGTGACTGCAAGAAGGAGTACATCTGCTACGACGAAGTGATTGACTCTGTCTCTTGTCCACCCCAAGGCGTCTGTACCCGAGAGTTCTACGCTGAGATCGAGCACTTCTTCCCAATTGAGTACTACGCCGAAGCTGCTGCCAACTACACTTATTTCCAACAATCTCAAACACCCCGCATGAAGGCACCTTATAACCAACAGATGGTTATCCAGCACCGGACTCTCAAGGGTGACGATACATACATGTCCCCTGTCAACACCTATAACCTCGACCCCAAACTCAGTGGTGTTTTCGGAATCATCGAGATTGATTGGCTTCAAGAGTACGACAACTTTACCACTCTTTGGCAAAATCAGGAGCTGGCCTATGAGTTCCTTCCTCAGTTTGGTGAAACCTACAATGTTCGGTCGCACTGGAACAAGATGAGCGCTCCCAATGCTACCTACATCCAGGAGAGGTTCCCCAAATTACCAGAATTCTTGGCTATTCAGGAACGCCAGGATCCCAAGTGCCAGTTTGTCAATGAGTTTTTGTACTCGCAACTGGGCATCAGCCGTTGCGCAGACTACCTCTCGTAAGGGTTATGTGAGTTTGAGACCTTTCCACCTTGATTGCTTTAGCTTACAAGCATTAGGGCGCAAGAAGGCTGAGAGATACAGCGAGGCCATATTATGAGAGATGTTGGTTTTTGTTCTTATATATTCAAGCTATGTAAGGGTGTGGAGTATAAAGGGTATGAAGGGTCTGAAGAGGGTGATGGATGTGTAAGGATACGAGGGGTATAAAGACTATGATAGTATCTTCGTATTTATTTAGTGTCAAAAAGCTCAACAGGCAACGCGATAAAGTTATGCAAGTCCTTCCTCGGATAAATTTTCTGATACAGTCAAGTGCCTGACTGGCTGTAAGGCAACCGATGAACTAAGTGTACAGATCCAGACCCACCGCGATCCTATCAGATGAACTACCCCTGAGACCATAACTCGCCGGCACCTGCCAAGAAACCCACTGAGTAAAAGGGTTGCTTTGAGCAGTTTTCCTTTCAGGCTAGCGTACGAGTTGACCGCTTAAGTCCAGGAACAGAGCACAAGAACATCTTGGTCTATATCAGAATATTCTATTTATTTTGCTATAAAAGCTTAATCCCTCTTTTACCGTGTGACTATTTCTCAATCTCCCCTTTCCCAATCCTAGCCGTGTACAATCGTGGATCAATTGGAAACCTCACCAACTTCGAATGGGAGTTAAATGTTCACCTTACCCACAAAAATCCACCCATGGCGGCTCATATAGTGTCTTTAAGATAGTACTCGAGGACTCTGTACAGTGGGCTGCTCGTGTCTGCCATCGACACGACGAGTGGGAGTATGATCTACGGGCTACTAAAATTTTCCAGCACATCAAACAACGAACCCCAGGAATTAAGGGCCCCAAACGTTTTCTTCAAAGAAGAGCACCCTATCCTATACTCCGATTGGGTGACAGGCGTTCCTCTATCGAGTTGGAACCTACGATTTCCTTTGGAAAAGCGACAAATATTTGTCGACGACCTCGCCGAATTTCTTCTACAACTATGGACTACTGCAGCTCCCCCAGTTCTTGCTCTTTCGCAAGACTGCCGGTATTCCACTTGGCTTACGAAGAGCCTAGACCGGGGTCTAAGGCGCGCCCTCAGTGGGAAGGCTAAATGGGGCGACGCTATTAATTACTTGATGATGCGGTCTATGATCCCGGACTACTGGAACTAGTCTTAGAGTCTCAGTCCGTGGTTTTTTATGCCTCCAGGTCTTAGCAGACTTTTACATACCTAGAGCATATAGGTCATCGAGAGATCTCATGCAAAAGACATGTCAGTAAGGGAATGTTTCCTAGATCATGTGGATTGCTTGAGTAGTAATATCACAGGGCCATTCAATATTTCTAGCTCTTCTCATCCCTTGATATTCCAATTGCTGCATTACCTCCAGAAAGATCTCTATTATCTATAGATCGATCGGCTGCGGGTGACGTCAGGTGATCTTATCGTTAGTCAATCATCCGGTTATCAATTCACTCCGACCTTCTCTCTGCCAGCAACTTGCTCCATGACTGATCTGTTAGGCCGATGAATTACCAGACCCTCAGCATGGCACGCGATGCCTCTGAGTCGCCGCTCCATACAGGGAGCAGACCATCCTCGCACGACCAGCTTGATCCCATCGACGCCACGGCGACGCCACGAGGGCCGGGCAGCTCCGCACAGAGCTTCACACCGCGCTCTCTCATTGTCGGCCTCATTATCGGTGCCCTGATTACATTCTCCAATACCTACTTTGGCCTCCAGACAGGATGGATCAGCACGATGGCAATGCCGTCTGCGTTGATTGGCTTCTCGGTCTTCAAGGTCCTAGCCAACCATCTTTCCTTTCCCTTCACGCCGATCGAGAATGTCCTGATCCAGACGGTCGCTGGGGCTGTGGGAACTATGCCGCTCGGATGCGGATTTGTCGGTGTTATTCCTGCTCTAGAGTTTCTGCTGAAAGATGGTGAGGACGGGCCCAGGGGTGACGGCGGGGAAGGCGAGGGTGGTCCCCTCAAATTGGGTTTTTGGAAATTGACCGTGTGGAGCCTTGGAGGTCAGTTTCAGAAATCTATTGAATGAATGCCCTACTGAGACTGGGTAGTGTGTCTATTCGGCGTCGTGTTTGCCGTTCCTCTGCGGAGGCAGGTGATCGTGAGGGAAAAGTTACCGTTTCCTAGTGGCACCGCTTCGGCGTTGATGCTTCGCGTCCTACACGGGGCAGGAAAGGAAGAGAAGACACCGCTGCCATCTCAGCATTGCATCGTTGAATCGGAAGGACCCAGTGAGACTGCTCGTCAGCAGGAAGGAGAACAAGGTCTTCTTTTGAGAGATGTCGATACTGAAGACCAGGCCGCCCATGAACGAGACTGGCGATCGAAAATGAGGCTTTTGGTCGGTGCTTTCGTCGTGTCTGGTGTTTATACCCTCTTTTCATACTTCGTGCCCCTGGTACGCGATATCCCTTTATTCGGCTTGGGCCTCGCGCACAACTGGCTGTGGACCCTTAACCCATCGCCTGCATATATCGGCCAGGGCATTATCATGGGTCCGGAAACCTGTATGCATATGCTTTTCGGTGCAGTATTAGGATGGGGTATTCTTTCTCCACTTGCCAAGGGTCGCGGATGGGCTCCAGGCCCGGTTGGTAGCTGGGAAGACGGGTCCAAAGCCTGGATCGTGTGGGTCTCTTTGGCTATCATGCTTGCCGACTCCCTCATCAGTCTTGGATGGCTTGTGGTTCAGCCCTTAGTAAACCGCGCTCCCAGATTCATGAATTTGTCTCAATCAACTCGTGTCGGTCGATGGGTCGCATTGGGGCTACAGTCTTCCGATTCTCGCCATCACTCTTACATCAACTATTCCGCATTAGACCCCGATGGTCAACCTTTGCCTCATGAGAGTCATGTTTCGACCAGCGTCGAAGAGGACGAAGATGCACCGCCGTCACAGCTTATATCTACTCGCACAGTGGTGATTCTGCTTCCGCTGACCCTGATCTTGAACATCATCTGCATGCACTATGTCTTCGGCGACGTCATGTCACCAATGTTGTCGAGCCTCGCCACTATCCTCGCAGTCCTGCTATCCATCATGGGTGTCAGGGCCCTGGGTAGTACGGATTTGAACCCTGTGTCAGGCATCTCGAAGCTGACGCAGCTCCTCTTCTCCCTCGCTACTCCTGCGTCTCATTTCTCTCGACGAACAGCCCTGGTCACGAACCTGCTCGCGGGTGCAGTCTCCGAGTCCGGCGCCTTACAGGCCGGTGATATGATGCAGGACCTAAAAACAGGCCACCTTCTTGGCGCAAGCCCGAAAGCCCAGTTCTACGGCCAAATTATCGGCAGCGTTGTCGGTGCTGTGCTCTCTACAGCTGTATACAAGATGTACGTGAGCGTCTATGAGATTCCTGGTGACGTTTTCCAAACACCAACCGCATACGTTTGGGTCTTTACAGCGCGTTTGGTGACAGGCCAGGGCTTGCCGGATATGGCCTGGCAAGCGTCTTTTATTGCTGGCGTCATCTGGATGATTATCACAGCCGTCCGCATCGCGACTGCGTCTCCTACTTTTGCTCAGAATGGAAAACCACCAGCGTGGAGGAATTGGATTCCAGGCGGTATTGCGGTCGCAGTTGGCATGTTTAACGTTCCCTCTTTTACTCTGTCGAGAGCTATTGGCGGTGTCATTGCTTGGTGGTGGTCGCGGAAGCACTCTGTACCCTCTGCCCGTCCCGTCGCTACGATGAACACTGATGGGGTTGAACCTGGTGCCTCAGCGGAGGAATCTACAGAGTTGCAAAGCGGGCGGATAGGCTCTGACTTGGCTGCGCAAGAAAGTAAGAAAGCAGACGCAGCTTCTTCGACTGTGGTTGTCCTGGCGTCTGGTTTGATTTTGGGTGAGGGGATCATGAGCATAGTGAATCTCTGCCTTGCGAGTGCACGAGTGCCTCATCTCTAGTCAAAAGAGACTGGTGTCTTTATAGGTCAATCTTGCGGCAAAAGCATGAATCTTGCGCGAAATAGACGTACTACATGTGAGCTTTTGGGAAGCCTTTGGCTCAATTTTAGGGGTATATTTCAATCTATTGTGTCCATGATAGTTAGGTAGGCAAGATATTCATAAGTAGCGCAGAGGTCAATTTAGCTATTCAAATATGAACTCAGTACAGATGTCCGGGTATTCAACGAATCCATCGAATGACATTTGCGAACATCCATCCCGTAAAGATGCATGAACATAAAAGGTAACCAGCTTCGCCGATTAACTTGGAAGCGCCGAGCAGGAAACTATCAGCTGAAGAAAGGAAGACGCATAGGAACAAGCAACTGGGGATGACACAGGAGCATATAACGAAAAGCACGGGAAAAAGAAATGGGGAATTCGTTCGTCACGGACGTAGAAATTGCGTTGGGTCGTACACAGGGCTCGGAGAAGAGCCAGGTAGCGAGTGTGCATGTTCATGGGTTTCCGTCCAGCGGGACATTGACAGTAAGCTTGAGATAGGGGTATCTTCGTGTATTTGCTTGCAGATTAAAAGTTCTGCGAAGGAAGAGGTTTCCTAATAACCTGTGATTCGGGAGAGCTCGGCGAGGAACTGGGAATGCCTGGGAGTTCGGCTGTAGGAGCTGGAGCCGAGGGCTCAGTTGCAGCCAGCGGGCTAGGATGATTGGGAGGAACAGCACCGACATTTGACGACGAGATATTGCCGGCGCTGTTACTGCGCTGCCGCTGGTTCACTGGCATCACGGGGTGACGCTGCATACCTGGATGCCCATACGGACCGGGACTCATGGACCGAGGGACGGGTCGACCACCGGGTCCTGGTGACATTGAGCGAGGGACTGGTCGGATGGTAGGGCCCATCGGACCAGGCATAGGGAACTGCATGGGTGACCCAGAGTGGCTCTGGGGGTATGGGCGAGGTGGCGGACCGGCATACCCATGACCAGCGGCGGAGCTTGGCCGTGCATCACCCGGGTAAAAGCGACCTGGAGGGGGTCCCGAGGGAATACGGCCATTAGGGCCTATCGGTATGGGGCCGCGAGCACCAGGAGGACGCGAGCGTGGCTTCACAGGACGCGCAGACAGACATGAGCGCGGAGCAACGCCTTGCTGAGATCGATCGAGACGTGCACAGAGAGCCTGAAGAGATATGAGTACTTATCCAAATCTCAGGTTGAGACTTCAGTCGTTGCGTATTAAGGTAGAATCACTTACCCATCCATCGTCGTATTCATGAAGCATCCGAACCAGCGAGCCAGTACGAAGTCGCAATTCGTCATCCATCGAGGGATTGAAGTCCATTTGCACACGGTGAATATTGTTCGGGCTTGAACCAGCAGCGGCACTCGCAACGGCCATCATACCAGCCGCGCCATCTCCCGCGAAGGTCGCAGATGCAACAGACTCGGCATAGACACTGACGGGGCTCGGAGAAGAGCCAGGTAGCGAGTGCGCATGTTCATGGGATGCCGTAGCAGCTCCACCAACAGCTCCCGTGGCGACAGCCCCAGCAGCTGGGCCAGACATACCACCAGAGGCATGTTCAGCCACCGGTGTGTTATTGTTGAAGGGATTGACAGGGTCATTGAAGGGGTTTGAGCCAGCACCAGACTTGGGTGGGGGTGGAGAGTCGCCAGTGAGGTTCCGCGAAGCAACAGCAGCAGTGCCAACCCCAGCACCGGAAGCAGTGGCCGGGTGGAAGCCACCATTGCCGCCCAGGTCAGGCGCGAATTGAGTAACTGGGCGAACATTGAGCTGGGGAGGAGTTGAAGGAGTCGATGGCTTTGCGACCGGGGTCGGCGGCGGGAGATCGAAAGCTGCTTTTTCATTCTCCTCCTCCAGCTGCTGCATTGCCTGGCTGCGCTTTTTCTTACGGATAATGAAGAAGACAAGAGCGGCAATAATGACACCGACGCCGAGAGCCACACCAATGCCGACGCCGGCCTTGGCACCAGAAGACATACCTTCGGACTTGGTGTTAAGCGGGGTGGACGAGGCTGCTGAGGCCGCACTTGTGGCCGAGGCCGTATTGGTTGCGGCCAGGGCATTTATATTTTGGCTCGAATCCACTGTGGTAGGGACCACCGAAGTCACAAAGCTTGCAGTTGGGGTTGATGTAGGTTCGGTCTTGGTGGCCGTCGTCTTATTATCTTCAGAAGTCGTAGTAGCCTCTGCCTTGGTCTCCTTAGTCTCGGTGCTGGCCTCCTTGGTTTGAAGGGCATGAGTCTCGGTCTTGGTATCTTTTTGGCTCTCAGTCGTAGTAGCTTCGTGGGTCTCGCTCTTTTTGGATGTGGTAGTTGGCGCCTCGGTCGTCTTCTCTGTCGTCTCTGACGACGTTCTGGTGGCTCCCACCGCAGGACCGACGCCCATCATCGCAGTTGCAGTATTGGTATCTTCCTTCGTGCTGGTAGAATCGTCGTTACCAAAGACGCCCTCGAAGCCCTTGGACATGGCGTCGTAGGCGCCGACAAGGGGGTTGTCGTCGTCGTTCTCGAAGAGTCCGCGCCGCTCAATTTCATGAGGGCGGTGCTCGTGAACGTGTGCATGGCCGTGCACCATGGTCGAATGTAATACTTCAGATTATCGAGAAGTACACAGGGATCGGGTGGTTAAAGATCGTAAAGCGATAATCGCTCCTAAAGAGAGAAAAGATTCCAGGCCCAGGCCAGGATTCCAACGCGAGTCGGTCAGTTCCGGTGGGAACCCTCGCGTCGAGGAATGTAGATGGAAAGAATGACGACTAGATCGAGCTCCGCCGATCAGATCAGTAAAAAGAAAGGACAACGACTGCCAGGCCGTAGAAAATGAAAAGAGCAAGCGCCGAAGAGAAGTAAGATGGAGGAATCGAAATGAGTTTCAAGGTAAGGAACCCTTGGACCCTTCAATTGTAATGGGATTACCGCCCATTACAATACTAGCTTGACCCACCAAAATTCACTGCAGATCTGATGCGATGAATGCTATTATTGGTTAAAATATTACTGTTCCTGGTTCAAAGGAAACCCGAGTAAAATACAATGCCCTAATACGAGATGGTTGAAGTTGAGATTTGGATCTGGCTTGAAACTCGGGGAGCCACGAATTTGGGTTATGATATTCTTCATCTTCACTGTGCAGCGCTGTCTTGATTCAATAATTTCTCCCTCGGTCCCTTTCTTTACTAAATTAGCGCCGCTCGTAGCCCCCAAAGTGGTTAAGAACCTTGCAACGCGGGGCTCTGTTTCATCCCGTGTGACCCCGATTCTCATTGCTTGAAATGTTCACTCGCAATTTCCGGTTCTCCCGGAGATCTGCAGGGCTTTCGTAGTTATCCAGCAAGAATTAACAAATTGATTATCCCCCACAATCATAGTGTCAAGATCATCGTGTTCCCTAGAGATGCCCCCGATCGGCCTGTTGTTTCTTTCCATTACCCTAACAACCAGGTTTCCATGTGGTCGATATAAGTTTTTCCATATAATCTCTACTCTATCTTTATCATTGGCATCCCCTTAACTGGAGGCTCAATGGGTCTGATCTAACGGTTATATCTTGTTGCTGTTAAAATGTGGAGAAATACGGATGTTGGAGAGCCTGGGGGAAATTAGATCTTCGTCTTTCATACACCACTTGGTCGCTGTTACTTACCTCTTCAGCGGAGAGCCTCTGGCTACTCTCATAGCAGAGCAACTGCCGTACGAGATCACGTCCGTTTGAGGAAACGCCCGGTAGAATTTCGTCCCAGGACTGTGCCGGGAAATCGTAGAATTCGACCTTGCCCCAGTCGGGCAGTGCCTGCACTTCCTATACTCGGGTTATCTCAAGTCTCCAACTGTCCTCCATATCGCAACTTACCGGCCAGGTCTGTTCGTTCGGGGTCCCAAGTGTTTTGAATATAGAGACGATGAGCGAGAGATCGCTACCCACGGGCCCGGAATCGAAAAGCGCCCTATGTTCCACTGCAATGGCCTCCGCCACGACACATCCAGCTGCCCAGATATCCAGAGCTGTTCCATACTTTTTGTCGCCGAACAGGATCTCTGGGGGTCGGTAACAGGTGGTTCCAACGTCTGTGATCTTCAGGTGAGATGGTTCCGACCCAGGGTCACCTTCTTTCCACGAGATCCCAAAGTCTGCCAGGTAGGCCGGCCCATCGGGAGAGTCCATCAGAATGTTAGATGGCTTAATGTCCCGATGAATGATCCCTATTCTGTGAATATGGGCAAGCGCATTGAATAGGTCACGCAAGATTGACCGTGTCTGAGTAGCGGTGACCATGTCGCGCCGGAGCAGATGTGCCAGGTCATACCGTAGGAAGGGGAAGACCAGCACCAGTCTCCCTCCGTCCAAGTTGAAGGTCTCGATCAAGGGAATCGTGTGAGGACTGCTCGCTTGGCGAAGTAGTCTAGCCTCTCGTTTCGCATCGTGAGGGGCCGTCATGAGATGCGGAATGGTTATTTTCACGGCGCGGACCGTACCGTTTTCAGCTTTAGATCTATATATTGTGGAATACAGCCCGTCGAAGTGATGAAAACACGACGTGTACGGGCCGAACTTCTCGCCCGTGGGTATGTCAGCCGTATCTGATTCCCGGAACCCATCCTGGGTTTCATCAGGACTGCTGGTGACCGGTGCTACAGATCTGGTCGTCTCGGCAGCATCCACTGCCTGTTGGCAAATGCGATCATACTCTTCCTACAATGGGAATGAGTTTGAGCAGCTTCGGAGATTCGAAGTTGATCAACGGACCTTCGTGCTAGCATTTTCGTAGGCCTTAGTCTCATATTGCCTAGCTTGTGACTGTGCTTCAGTGAACGCGGCGGCAGAAGAAGCTCGCTGGTAGGCCGTTGTGCTAGGGGGAAGTCAGTTTCAGATATCTCTAGAATGAATGCTCTACTGACAGAGATTGAATGACCCTTAGTCGATCTGTAAATCCCAAGCCCTTCCTCCAATCCATGATGACGCCGTACCTCAGGTGCTGAGAATAAACGAGACAGTCGAATGTCAATGATGTCATGTGACTGCCAAGAACATCGTCATTCCATCCCCAGGCCGTCCTCGGCGGTTGATTGACAACTACCTTTGGACCCTAGCTTGCACTCATTGGTCTTCCTCGTTCGGCCTCGTCCGTTATCCTTTTCGATTGCTCCATTTTCTCGGATTATGCGCTTGGTGCGCTTGGTGACTTGGCCAAGTTGAAACCATGGAGCTCTCACGCCAGGAATACCCGGCGCTGCTGGTATGATGCACTTTGATCTTCCCCGTGGGCTGCCGCATACTGATCGTGGGGCTGTCCCGCATTTCTAGGCCACTCTCTATCCCGGGCAAGCTACAACTATCTTTAGCGACCGCATTCGACTCATCAACAAGGTCAATTCGGATATCGCGGACTTCCTCCAGGTACGATCACCTGCCCCCCGTGACCCTCCCCGATACCATATAGGGAGCCTAGGATTGACTCGATGGTAGGAACGTCGCCGTCTCGAAGAAGCATACGCCCAAAGCCTGCGAAAGCTGGCGCATCGCCCGCAACTCGACAATGGTGCTGCACTCGGGTAAGTCGAATGAGCCCGAAAGCCCTGTGCTTTGATACACTGCGAATGGGCTAAACTGACGGGCAACTAGCATCTTCCAAATCCCCTGGCAGCGCATCCTCAATGCCACCGAGGCGCTGGCTGTATCCCACGAGACTCTCGCGAACAAGATCGAGGAGGACGTGGAGCGGCCGTTAAGGGAATACAGCAGCAAGAACCGTGATATGCAGCAAATGCCCAGCATCCAGAGCAATATGGCGGGACTAGCCAAGAATATCGAGGAAGCGCAAAAGAAAATCGAAAAGGCGAAAGGCAAGGGTATAAAAGGCGCCGACAGGCTGGCCAGTGCAATCGCCGCGGCGGACGAGATTAACCAGCAATGGGATTCGCGCGCCCCGTTCGTCTTCGAGCAGCTCCAGGCAGCCGACGAGGGCCGACTTCACCACCTTCGGGACGTGCTGACCCAGCTGGAGACGCACGAGGTGGACCAAGTCGAGCGTGGCCGGCAAGCCGCGGAGAGTTGTCTGAACGTCCTCCTCAATGTGGAGACGGCCGATGAGATCAAGACCTTTGCGGCGAGGATGGCTGGCAACCGAACCCCCATTTCACCGGTGCCATCTCGGAGACAACCATCTCAGGCGGAAACACCTCCTGCTGCATCACCGCCCGTCCAAACGCCCCCAACCACTGCGCCACTTGCTCCTCCACCGCGTATTCAGGACGATGCGGCTAGCCAGCGGTCGGAACAATCGGAGAGGGCTAGTGCAGTCCAATCTCCCCCAGGTAAGCTTTGGACCCTGTCTAGTTATTATTCGATAGAATGGAAAACTGACATATGTTTCTCTATTTAAAGCCCCAGAGCCACAACCCCGGCACACTCCTCTGGGCGGGTTGAGGCGACTCGGCACCGTCATGAATAGGCGAAAGAGCGTGGTTGGACCATCGGTCGGAACATTTGATAGAAGGGCAGAAAAGAAGCACCGGAGCCCTTTCGCGCCCTTCAAGAGAAGCGAGTCCTCGAGAGATATGCAAATTCCTGAATCGCCTCCGGGAACTCCTTCGGACCGCCCGGAAACGTCCTTCAGTGAAGAACAACATGTGCGGACTCCAGAGGTATCACAAGATCATCGCACCTTGACGGATATTGTCACACCGGTTCCCGACGCCCAAACGGAGCCAATGGCCACCAATGGCACCTCGCAAGAAGCCCAAACTGGACTTTTTAGCAATGGTGCCGACCGGGTCGACTCGGAAGGGTTCACTGAGCGTCCTTCCACAATTGACGAGATTACACGCGCCCAGAGGGAGGCAGGGTATGATACCTTGTAGTAAAGAGGATGTAGAGTGACCGCTAACATAATCGTCGGTACAGTTTGGATGATCCCAGCGTGAACCTGACAATTCGGGACCAGCCAATTTTCGAAGATGAGAGCCAGGCTAAACAGGCGATGGATGACATGGCTAATACTCTTCGACTGGTCAGTTCCTCGAGCTTCTAACAGTCAGCCCCCCAGCTAATTCTATCATAGCGCGCCCAGCAATCTGGCAATATCAGACGGAATGCCGGTACTATCCGTGGCCGCCGCGACGTTCGAAACACAGTGTTTGTCCCCAATTCCGGCTCCGAGGTGGCTACGACCTCGGCAGCACCCGAAATATTTGCTCCCTCCTCGCCGATTAAGCACATTGCATCGCCCAGCAGTGTGACAGACGAGCAAGCCATGTCGGACACGACTTCTGTTCGCTCAGGACACACCATGCAAGGCCCTGTGCCTAGCATACACCCCGACCTCTATGCACCAGGCTTGAATGCATCCATAATCGAAACAGTGAGCGCTTGGTTCTCCGAGGGTACTGTGACCAGGTCCTTCGTGGTGGGAGAGCTTGCTCTGGCTCACAATCCCACACCCGATGCTCCAGCGGAATCTACACGCATCCGTCTGGACAACTTCCCGGTGTTGGAGAAGGTGGCAGCCAATCCGCACTTTGTCCATGGAGCCACCGACGAGGAGCGAGGCCAGTATGACATCCAGCTGGGCAGTATCTTGCGGCCCATGCCTACAGTTGCATTCAAGTACCAAGTGCACCTGGATGCCACGAACCTCTCCACCTATTGCCCCGTCATCTTCAAGCCAGCCTGGAACCTGCAGGAAAAACAAGCCAGCGCCATCATATTCTACTCCCTTAACCCGTCCTTTGTCTCGCATCCTACCGAGTCCATCGTTCTCAGGAACGTGGCCCTGACCGTGGGTCTGGACATCGCCGCCGAGGACGAGGTCACCAAGCAGCCTCGAGAGTCAGTCGCTCATGCTACCAGCGCCGTTATGCATCCGAACCAGGGCGCTACCTTCCGCCGTAAGCACTCTACTGTCACCTGGAGGATCCCCGAGCTGGAAGTGAAGGCCCCGGGCGCCGGTGAAGACGGCAAATTCCTGGTGCGTTTCTCGACGTCGACCAGCGGACCGCGCAAGGGCAACGTTGAGGCGAAGTTCGAGCTCGGCACAACTGCATCCGGCTCCCGTCTTGGCATCAGCCGTGCAGTAACCGACACCTCTTCAAAGGAAGTCGATCCCTTCGCTGACGAGACCGCGCAAAGAGCTGCCTCTACTGCTTGGGAGGAGGTCCCGACTGCCCGCAAGCTGGTCAGTGGAAAGTACGTCGCTGCTTAATTTGCTTGCATGATATGACGCACTGCTTTTTCTATATACCTTGTCTTCTCGTTTCATTCTTCAGGGGGTTGTTGCCTTATGGGGCTGACAGTTAAAGGTGGAGAAAAAAGCCGAGGATGATCATGTTGCTTTTTCTTTTCTTGGCCCCAAAGGCTCCCTTGCAAATAGCGTTCTTCTCGTGGCCTCGGGTCTGTACTTAGTCTTTTTTCTCGACTTGCTGTCTGTATGTTTTTTGATATCCGGGACTTTGTACTTGGTCCTGGGCCTTCTTCCCTTAGTCGTTGAATTTATTCTCTCGCTTACGGTAGCCGAAGATAGTCGCTGTTGCTCGAAATAAATTTGAGTGTCTAGCCCTGGAGGTAATCTTTCTCAGGGTAGCTACCCTAACAATATCCTTGTTCCCGAGGTCTTAGGATTGCCTCGTGAGACTGAAAGATCTACAGGAGGAACTAGCGCCATCGCCACCGTAATGGATGGTAAGAAGAGTTTGGCTAAATGGCCAAGGACGAAGTCATCAAGAAAAGAAAAACCAAAAAATCAAAAGCCGCATCCTGGCTTCGAACGGTAGATCTGCAAATCCACATACAACATCGTGGACTCATTTGAGACTTGTCTTTCGGAAATCTTAGCATCACAACATCTCGCGATAGCCCTATTCGCGATAGCCTCACCATCCCTATGATAGGTCTAGAATAATTATCTAATAATAGCAATAATAGTAGTATCTAGAATAATAGATAAGCAAAAAAAAAAAAGAAAAAACAAAGGTCATTGTAGGCGATCCCACCCGGGCTAAGGCCGCTCCCACCACTGATTCTAACCTCCCGCTGCACAGGCATTGTACAGTAACGCCCGTGGCGAGACGTCCGGTGGCCGTGTAGGTGTCACGGTAGGCCGAGCCTTTCGTATTTGACCACTTGGCCACCGGGGAGGTTTGTATACCAAGAATAACTCGAACTTGATGTTAAACCAACCCATCCTTATTTTCTATTCCTCTGGCCCCATCCCCTCGATGATGATCCGGAATAGCATCAATTAGCGGTCCAAGAAAGCCTAGAAGGTATTTGTTATTGTTTACATAGATACGGAACTAGTCATGAATGGCAAAACATAGCACAGATTCTGATGTGCATGGGGGAATCGTAGGCAAAACCAAACAGCAGGGAAGAGTTGATATAGGTGCAGGGCAGGATCAAACAGAAAGAAACCAGTCTCACATCCTCGCTGCCCTGGTAGTCTTATCGTAGAAATCCAAGGTCATCGCCGCCAAAAAGCAGGGAATATCCTTCCTCTCCTCAACCCAGAACTTGATCAGATGCTTAATCTCCAAAGCGAACAGACTATTCGGCCCGCCGGAGATCTTCATCGTGCCATTTTCGCCGTCAAACACAATCGAGTTCTCTCCGCCATCGCCCATGCTACCTGCTCCTCGGGAATCAGAGGCACCGCTGTCGCCATGGCGATAGGCGGAGGAAAGATGGAACATGGAGGTGACGCGGACGCGGCCATTCGGGAGGAAGTCGAGTTTGTAACCGAGTAAAGAGGCGACGGCTTCACGGAACTCGGAGGATTTGGCGGTCCAGATTTCCTTGAGCCGACGCATGCGCTTCTCCTTGTCTGCGACAATGACCTCCATGTCATGCATCTCAAGCTTGAGGCTTTCGAGCGTACTGATGGGAACAACCTTTACGCCGGTATGTTCGCTGCGCAGCTGAGCTAGGAGATCTCGGTTCTCAGCCCTGAGGGTTGTCAGAGTTGACATCTTGATCTTCTCTGCTTCGGCTGTAGGGTTGTCACGCAGCTCGAGGATACGTGTGCGAGATTTTGATTTCAAAGATCTGATCTGAGACTTGGCAGCGTCGAGCTCCTTGCGCGCAAGTGTTGTCGATTGTTCTGATTTGGAAAGCGCTTCCTGCAGTTTGCGGTTCTTTCGAGAAAGCACCGCCAGTCGCTCGCTTTCGGCATCGCTATCAGCCGGTGACAGAGGACGTTTGGTTCCTCGAGCCTCGGCCTGAGCTTCCTCCTGTTGTGGTGCCTCTCGCTTGGACAACTCTTCGTGGGCCTTTTGAAGTTCGCCACGGTATTCGTCCACGATTTTCTCGAGCTGTGCGATTTGAGCCGACTTTTGTTCGTCGAAGGTGCCCTGTTCGGTGTTCATCGTCTCCTCTTCGGCGTCGAATGTCTTGAGTTGAGCACGCAGATACTCAACCTCCTTCACTGCCAGGGCACGCTGGCGTTCTAGACGCGAACGCAGACGGGCCTCCGCGCTTGCTGGTGCCCCCGCCGAGTCGCCACCTGCTGCGCGAAGCTTTTCCAGCTCCTGGCGAAGCTGTATCTTCTCATTCTCGAGACCCTTGATCACTTCATCTTTCTCCAGGAACTGCGCATCAACGCTTCCGAGCCTATCAACGAGGGTTGCCTTTTCTATTCGTTCCTGGACCAGCGCCTTTACCACAGCCTCGGGAGAATCAAACTCCGTAGGCTGGTCGTTATCCTGGAGCAGGCTGTTCCAAGATTGCCGCTCATCCTCTAGCATCTGCTTCTGGAACTGCAGAGTACCGAGCTCTGCTTCGAGCCCCTTCATTAGCTGAAGCTGGTTCTCAAGCGATCTCTTTTGCTCCTCGACTACCTCAACATTCTTCTGGACTTTCCGAAGGTGCCGCAATTCCGCGTTTTGGTCTCTATTTGTTGATTCCAGTTCACGGATATGTTTGACCTGGTCCGAGAGCTCCCGCTTCAGGACTGCCAATTCTTCAGCACCGGTCCCTTCGGCTTTCAGACGGATGTTCTCCGACTCCAGATCGGCCACCTCGGCTTCACGCTCGGAAAGTTTCTCCTGAGTGGTTTGTTGTGAACTGCGGGCCGCTTGGAGGTCATTCTGAAGATCCTCGATGGTTTGTTGAAGCGATGCTCGGACGGTCTCCAACTCGTTGAGTTGGTATCTGAACTGACGCTCCTGTTCGGATAGCCTGGCTTCCACGTCATTGAATTCCTCCTGGATATTCTGCTTCTCGTCCTGTAGGCCTCTTATCTTGCGTTCCAGACCGGTCTTCTCGTCAAGGGCCTGGTCCTGGGCTTCCTTTAGCTCCTTGGCCAATGACTCGCTCTTGTTAAGGGCGCGTTGGCTGGCAGCTTCAGCGGTCTGGTAATGACAAATGTTAGCCTTCATACATCGCAGTATGATCCTGAATGAAACCGACCTGCGCCTTTCTGAAATCCGCATCTGCTCTCAGCTGGAGATCTCGTGTCTCTTTCTCATGTCGAAGAGCCTCCAGGCTTCGCTCCTGCTTGAGATTCTCCAATTCATACTTGAGCGTGCTCACTTGGACCCGTAATTCCTCTTTCTCAGCATCTGAAGCTTTCTGTTAGTATGCCATTGGACGTATAGCCATTGAAAGGAGATGGTGGGCCCTGACCATGCACGGGCTGCTGAAATGGAGGCTGAGATTGAACGGATCGGATGGACTGTCGCATAGATCTCTGGGCGCTGGCAGGGGTGGAAGGCGATGCGAAGCCAGCAATCAATTGCGACGCCGGACGCGTCGACTGGCTGCTGTCCATGCTGGCAAGAGTGTTATGTTCTGCCCCCAAAGGAAGAAGCGATCATGGCAATTTACCCAGGTTTTGCTTGAGGAGCTACTAGTTTCTCCTCCCAACCCCGGACAAGCAATGCGATAAAGCAGACACAATGAGGCCGACAAGAGCAATTCAAGGCGGAGATGTTTTGTTGTTAGTCATCAGCGCGGAGCTACCGGATTGGGCTAGCGCCAAAATTTTATATTTTCGCGAAAATCGAACTTTGAAATTATTCCGAGCCCGGTCTCTTCTCTCTGTACACCCAACACACCCCGCATTTCTCTTTCCTCTCATCCGAATTCGACATCATGGGCAAGGACAAGGTTGAGAAGGAGAAGAAGCGCGCCGAGAAGAAGGAGAAGCGCGCTGACAAGGACGGTGTGCACAAGGCCGGCAAGAAGGAAAAGAAGGACAAAAAGGACAAGACCATTCTCGCCGATGCGGTAGAGAAGGAGATCACCTCCCAGGTCCTGGATGGCCTCGACCAGGCTGCCGTTGCCACCGCCTCTGTCGTCGTTGAGGACCCCATGGTTGTCGACGGCGAGCGCCCCATTGGTGCCCTCGTGCCGTTTGCCAACCCATTGGTCGAGGACAAGCAGGCCAAGAAGGTGCTGAAGAGCGTTAAGAAGGGTAAGTCCATGCAGCGATTTCATAAACCTATTCTGCCGGGTTGTGATGGGGATTTGCTCCAATTTGCCGCAATTGGAGTGGGCGTGCAATGTCTCCGCAGCCTTCTCAAGACACCCGTGCACACTTTTTTTTTCTCGCTATTCTCTCGAGTCTTTAAACTTACAATCTCCACTTCTACAGCTGCCGTCAACAAGTGCCTCAAGCGCGGTGTCAAGGAGGTCGTCAAGGCCCTCCGCAAGTCGCCCATCCCGGCCGCCAACGCTGCCATCGATACCCCCAACGGCATTGTCGTTCTCGCTGCCGACATCTCCCCCATGGATGTCATCTCTCACATCCCCGTCTTGTGCGAGGACCACGGAATTCCCTACGTCTTCGTTACCTCCCGCGCTGAGCTCGGTGCCTCAGCCGCCACCAAGCGCCCGACCAGTGTGGCGATGGTGGTCCCCAAGTCCGCCAACAAGAACAAGAAGCTCGACGATGCTGATGCCGAGGACTTTAGCAAAGTGTACGAGGAGCTGGTCAAGCTTGTGCAGAAGGAGGCCAAGGGCATCACCGTTTAAGCGGTTGCCATGTTTGTGCTTTGCGTTGCTTCTTTCCCACGTTCCTGGTTGCTTCGTGGGTTCTCGTATTGTACAGGTTTTTGTTCCAGTCTGATAGGACCGTGCATGTCTTTTGGGGGTCCGGCCTATGGGTATCTATTTATTTTCCATATTTTGCTCAACTGCAGTTTCGGCGTTTTTATCAACGGTGTATGAAAAAGGGCAGGAAGAAATCCAACGAGACATCACCCCATGCATCACATCATCCAGTACTTTGTACCGTCCCTGCGACTGTCATTGTAGATGGCACATGGAAGTAGCCACATCGAGGCACACTCGTGCCATGACCGGGAGGTAGATGCAAAAGGCCTTGACATCAAGTAGTATTGCAAGATAGGCGATGGGTCACACAAGCGGACTTGGCTTCAAACGCACGTTCATCCGGTTAAGCTGGTTCCACGGCGAAACCGAGCAAAGCTTGAACTTGGTGAAGCCACAGATACAGTACCAGTTGCACGGATAGTCCAACGGTCTCAATCGAGTACAATATAGTACAACCTCAAGTAGAAATCCTCGAAACCAGGGACAAAGCGCAAGTCTAGCGGATCGGCCTTGCATCATATCCGCGCTATCAATGCAGTGGCGTTATCATTCCAGGGTGATCGATCTGATCGATCCTCTCGATTTCTTCAACAGGCAAACAAGGGGCTTGTCTACATGCCATCGACAATACCTGAAGCCCAATCAGCGTGCTATCTAATGACATCCCACTACGTACGAAGTACGTACACGAATCTACTTCTCCCTTGAGATCCCCATTTTCTAATCCAGGAACACTAGCTTTTTGTATGTCGTACGCGGTATCCGAACCTGAACCCTTGCGGATCTCCTGTTGCCCTACCCCAGAATGATATAAGGATTCTGTTCTTCCTGTCTTTTCTCTATGATGCAGCCACTTCAGGTTGATTTTCTCTTACCTCTCAATCTATATCATCTTCCTATCAAAAATACGAAAAAAATAACAATGGTCGAGTTCCGCCCACTATACTGGTCACTCATTACACTTCTTCTCGCTGTTATTCACCCTTCCTTATCTCACCCAATTCGCACTTCGAAATGGATTAAAAAGGACCAATTCGCAGACGCAGAATCCCGGGGAGTATGGAAAGTCTTCGAAAAAAACGAACACAACCATGAACCCTCACTATCTCAAACCAAATCTATCAAAGTCGGTTCTCTCCCTTTTGCACTGTGTATCAGCAATTGACTATCTATAGACACACTATAACACCTACGACACTCATAACGACGGCTTAATCGAGCGAGGTCCCCCCGGACGCCTCTATAAACGCGATTCATCATATGAGAAATCAATTGTATCCGTCCTGGTACCCGTCGCACCGGACTCATTACCACCACCACCAACACCACAACCTCACCGCCATGATCCGCATGGCAAACCTCAAGAACCATCTTTTGAAGTGAAGACATATGCCACGGGTAATAGTCATGGAGAAGTCATGGGCCCACAAGCCTATGGGAAACAGGGAGGGGAGACATTCTCGTCGACGTTCAAACTGACAGGCCACTCGATCTCGTTCTTCTCTTATCGGATCTCGCTTCCGTTTTTGAACTTTGCGCCGGCGAATTTCGCACAATATCCTCTTCCGGGAATCTTCACGGCGGTTATGGTTCTTCTTGCTATGGTGTGGATTGCTATTTTCATGATCGGGTTGGTGGAGCTTGGGAATTATCTATGGAAACGAAGGGCGAGACAGGTTGAAGGGGGAGAGATCAGTGAGGAGGTCTCTAAATGTGAAGAATTGGTTAAATTGCCGGTGCGAGTTATGGTTATTCCACGACCTGACATGGATGGTGATGAAGAGGCTGTTTTGTTGTCGAGTTGGTCTGAGTCGGAGTCTGGATCGGACTCGGAGAGGGATGATTATCGATTTTAGCCCCGACATAGCAAGTTGTGATATCGAGTACGTAAAGAAGCTTGTACATGTATACGAATGATTGAAAGTTCAAGGATATTGCTCTCTTTGATTTTCACGTAGATCTATTGTACAAAACCGCATTCCCATCATTTCATCGTGAACATGAACAAAAAAGACACGCTCGCTTCTTCGAATGATTCAAAACTTGGATCCTCTCGAGTCACCTTTTTAAGCACGCTGCTCATCCAAAGCCTGGTAGGGGTGCTGGGTTTCGACAGTCTTTTGACGGGAATAGCCTGCATCAGGACCGCTCTCAGCGTTGGTACGCTCGAACTTGTTGATAGCAGCACGAGCAGGGTCCTGATCAGAGGCGATGTCGGTGTTGAAGCTAGCGTTCTTGTGGTCGGAGGAGCGGAATCCACCCTCGCGGATGTTGCGGCCGTTAGGCTTGGTGTGCTGGTAAGCGCCGGTCACCTCGTTGACGTATGAGGGGGCTTGACCGCCGTTGTACTGGCTGTGGCCGCTGCCGCTGGCGGCAGAGTACTCACCAGAGTGCAAGCCCATCTGCTGCTTAGCAGCGGTTGGGCCACCGGTGTAGCCACTCTCGGGGAGATGGGCACCGGGGAAGTCACCCTGGCCACCCAAGGCCTCGGGATACTTCTCCTGACGCTCGCGGTCCTCACGAAGGGCACCGACGGGAGCAGGAGGGAGCTGGCTAGCGCCAGATGTGTCGGTGTTGTTCAGAGTAGACTTGTCGCCCGAGACGCCCAGGGGCTCGGCGCCACGGTTTTGGGAGAAGCCACCGCCTTGGCGGATGGACTGAGCAGCAAGAGAGTCATTGGTGACGGGGCCAGAGGGCTCCTCGATGGGCTGCTGGTAGGCAGTAGGATCGGTGGTGACCTTGGTGCTGCGGGCGCCGTGAGGAAGAGGGGTGCCTTGGAGATCCATGGTGTTTTTTAAGGTTGTATGAGATTTGATAGGATAAAGGAAGTTTGGTAAATGTTGGTTGGTTGGAAGATTGATTTGCTTGAGGATGGCGAGCTATATAGGATTAGGCAAGGGCTCGTATGAAACACCGCAAACGATCGTGATATCAAGAGAAAGAGATACCAAGGCAGGTGACATCATAGTTACGAAGGTCCCCCCGCAGTTAAAAAGGGAGAACAAGTGTGGCCAAAGCAGTGTCGTCAACCAACCTGCAACTTGGATATTCAGTGGCGGAATGGAGACAGTCGACATAAGGAACGGTGGAGTATTCCTGCTGTTCTCTCTACTGTACAGTACACCTCTGTTCATAGAGGGTCCAGTTCTCCACGGGTCCATCTTCTCCTTCCCTGTGTTGAGAAGTTGGCAGGATACTATAGAATCTCATGGTAGCTGATGTCACACTTACGCATATCATTGAGATGTATGTATCTAGTTATTGTGTTCTCACTAGGAAAATGGAGTCTCCGCACTATTCTTATTAAGCACAATTGTACAAATATACAGTTGCTCTACAGTTCATACTCGTTTAATTTACCCAGTTGTACAATTCAATAAAAATCATTCAATATTGGATGCAGGTGAATTGATCGACGCATCCAGACATCCAGACCGCACTCGACTTTCCACCAATCGGAGCGTCAGAATCAACTACCCGACAATTTTATGAGCACACGACAGCTCCTGTTCTATATTGATTGGTTTTTACTTTGAGATCAAAACTGAGTTGTAAATCGTTCATTCGCTCATAAGCTCCGTAAAAATGACTATCATACAAAAAGGTTCCCGTCCATTTGAAATGCATCTATCGAGAAGTGGCGTCCTTGGGGAGACTGTCCAGTCCGTCCTTGGCCTGGCGGCCAACACTGCCCAGAGGAGCGGTAGGCACATGCAGCTCATCGCCATCGACACGTGCACTACTGGAAGCAGTTGCAGGGTCGCGGAGAGCGCTGTTGTTCTCACCAGAGACGGGTTCTTCGAGACGGCCAGAGCCGACATTGACGGTGCGCTGGTCGGCGGAGTTCCAGTCACTGGCGGTCGGGGGCTGATCGGGTAGAGGAAGTTCGGACTTGGTCTTCTCAACCTGCTCGGCTTTGTTGGTGTTCTGGTCGACGATGGACTATAAGACATTATTAGCGGAGTTGCTTTTGAGGGATTCCCGGAGGGTAGCTCACCTTCATCAGGGACACATCGGAGTCAGCAGGAGTCTTTCCGTGGTGTTGCCTGGAGACACGGGACTCCGGCTTGCGAAGTTCATCGTGAGTGGTGTGGAAGGTGGCATCAGACATGATGGCGTAGAGTGTAGAGTACACAAGTGGTTGTAAGGGAAGTGGTTTTGAGGGTGTGAAGGAACACAAAGTTGCAAGGTTGCAATTGGGGTTAAAGATCATAGAATGTTAAAGTATTGGAGACGGCCAAGGATTCTTATATTCTTAGATGTGGCATCGGTTGTGACGTTTTGTTTCCGGTGTTGAGAATGACGACATGGTACCATTCCTGGTCATGGCTGTTCTCCACTGCAACCAGGGAAGAGCTTACATACATACTACTCCAGTATTGGAACGATGGTGTCAGTGAGATACTGTATCTCCATCGTTTGTGCCATGAATTTGTATATATGTGGGTTTCGCGCCATAGCGCAGGCACCACACTGACAAGACGGGTGGCGACCCATTATGCAAGTGCCCGCTGGGTTAGACATGATATTGGGCCTGTCATAGCAGATCAAAGTCCTACTGTAATTCTTGAGGCTCGATAGTGCCGATGTCATAGACCGCAATGCTGGAGCGTTTGGCCTCGACCGAGGCATGCAAGGCCTGTGATGATCAACAGGTCCGTGCTGTAATATCTCAATAATTTATTATTATCTCATCTCCTTATAATCTTGTAATGGCTTATATCTTGTCGATGGAAAGGGAAGGACATCTTCGAATTACTATCTCAAATGACTAAGAAGGTCTATTTCCCCTGCTTCAATGCCTCAATGACTTCCCACCGATTCGAAATTTGCGCACATTCCAATGGTGTCCGACCATTTGAGTCTTTAATACTCTGGTCGGCTCCTTGACTGATTAAATAGCGAATTACATCCGCTTTGTCTAGTTCACATGCTTTGTGCAAAGGTGTCCCGATACCCATAAAGAAGAATAACGCCAAAGAAGGGTAGTCCTCGTACATGGTTGCATTGACAGGTGCGCCTTCCTCGATGAGAAGCTTCAAAACCTCGATAGTCTCCGATTGCCGTTCAATGGCATGGTGAAGAAGCTGACCTTTCCGAATATCTCCGCCGCGGCTGAGTATAAGACGGATAACAGAAAGGGGAGCGCTCTCGACAGCAAGAGAGAGTGGTGTGAAATCAATAAGACATTGTCGATTGGGGTCAGCTTTATGATCAAGAAGCCAAGCTGTCATTTCCTCATCTGTAATAGCATATCTGAAAATAGTTAAGAGTTATATTTAAAGAAGTTCTAGAACGTATTGGGACTATCAGTCTCACCCCAGTACCGGAGGTCGAAGCTCGCTTATTGGCTGATTGATATCCCACCCGTTATCAAGGATAACTTCCAGAGTATCTTTCGCCTTTGCTTTTATTGCTTCCAAGGCATAGTGTGTATTCATTGCCACGCCGCGATGAAGGAGCTCCTGGATAAATTGCACGTTATTGCGCTTGATGGCTTCGGTCATTACGGCGGACAAGTCGCGTATGTCGAACCCTTCAGAAGAAGAACATGCTGAGTCGAGAACCTCTCGAAATTTCTGGATGTCCCCATATACGCAAAGAGCGTGTATTGTTTGAAGTGTCGCGGGTGGGGTTCGGGTTGGAACTTGAGGGTAGTCGCTCGGGCAAATAGGAGGGTAATCTGGCGGAGGCTGGATTTCCATCATGCATGTAATGTGCCAAAATCAGACAGTCTAGTAAATATTAGCTAAAGCTTGAGTAAAGTGGGAATTCTGCGAGTAGGTAGGAGCTGCTCTCCGGCTTCTCGGATCTTGTATACGTAGTCATAGCACCGCCTTCCGCTTTTATCCGCAATCGGCAGAAAATGTTGAATCGGCGTTAAATCGGCGCTCTGCGACTCTCGACTCTGCGACTGCGTTGACTACGTGAGGCAGTCTATTTTTCTTTGTCTCGTTCTAGCCCTCGTGACAGTCCAATATGCCTCGCGATCCGCTCGTTGGCCTCGTGGGCAAGGTCGGTCTCTTCCCATCTCCCCATCCAGCACCCCGCTGACCGTGAGGGGCACAGCCGTCAAGTGGGAAGTCCACGACATTGAACAGTTTAACCGATGCTTCCTCCAAAGTTGGTCAGTGACCTTGCATTCTCGTGTCACTTTGATCGCTAACCTTCGGTCGTGTATAGGGAATTTCCCGTGCGTACAGCTCATTGCTTTAACATCCCCGCGTTATCGACGCGCTAACAGAGTCGACCAGTTTCACCACCATTGACCCCCAGCGAGCCATCGGATACCTTCAGATCGAATGCGCCTGCAAACGACACAATGTCTCGGATCGGTGCCAGCCTAATTACGGCGGCTGTCATGATGGACGGCGCTCCGTCCCCATCGAGCTGCTAGATGTGGCTGGACTAGTGCCGGGAGCGCATCAGGGACGCGGACTCGGAAATAAGTTCCTGGATGATCTGCGGCACGCTGATGCTCTGATTCACGTGGTAGATGTCAGTGGGACGACTGATGCTGAAGGGAAGGCTACTCGAGGCTACGATCCCTCCGTGGATATCGAATGGCTGCGATCGGAGATTGTGCGCTGGGTGCTAGGAAACTTGATGGAGAAGTGGTAAGTTTATGATGGACGAAGGATTATGCAGTGGGACTAGTGCTGATGTTTGACGTTAGGGGCTCCATTAAACGGAGACACGTTGCGACGAGTCAGTGAACTTTCCTCGATGCTCGAGACACCGACAATTAACGTAATCAACAGAGGCAAACCCCGTCGATACGTTACAAGGGCAGTTCTCAGGATACGGAAGTACTTCAACGACAGTTGCGCGGGTGCTGGACAAGCTCAGCCTGAAAGAGCCTCTTGAAGAATGGTCGGATGAGACGGTCAAGACTATGGTCGAGACTTTTATCGATGAAAAGTTCCCCACAGTATTTGCATTGAACAAGATCGATCATCCAGATGCAGATAAAGTGCGTTTTCCTTGCAAAGATGTCGGGGGGGCTTGCTAACCCGCGAAATCACAGAATATCAGTAAGATCGCCAAGATGCAAGATCCCAAGAGTATCGTGCTGTGTTCGGCTATATCAGAGGTTTTCCTCCGTCGATTAGCCAAGCAGCAGTATATCAAATACGTCGAAGGCAGTGAGTTCGTGGATACTCGCGAAGATTTGATTGAAGCGGGCGATCCAGACGGGGGTGGTCTCAAGGAGATGGACGAGAAATTGAAAACGTGAGTGTGTGCGATTCAGATGGTATTCTCTTTATTCTCTTCAACTAACGCGAGTCCAACCAGCCGCGTGGAGAACTTGAAAGATATGGTCCTGTATCGATTTGGATCCACTGGTGTGGTGCAATGTCTTTCTCGAGCCGCAGAGCTTCTGGGTCTGGTTCCTATCTTCCCAGTGAAGAATGTCGCAACCTTCAGCTCGGGCAATGGCACCGCAGTGTTCCGCGATTGCATTCTGGTCAAGAAGTACGTGGTGCAGAATATATGATCGCGAATAATCACTAACTTTTACGCAGGAACAGTACGGTTGGTGACGTGGCTCGGAAGGTGATGGGTGACGTGCCTATCAACTATATTGAAGGTATTGGCGGCACTCGTGTGTCCGAGGAGGATATCGTTGCAGTTGGGAAACATGATGTAAGTCTTGTCTACTTCCCAAGGTTCCCCCTGAGTCAAGTCGTCCTAACATCACTCGTAGATCCTTTCATTCAAGGTTGGCCGGTAAAAAGAAGTAGCCACCGCCTTATGTACAATCTCATAGAACGCCAATGGACATGCCCTGCAACGATGCCACTTTATCACGCCCCATTTGGTGTAGAATCAACCACCCTTCTGCACGATAGAACCGAATCAGCAATCTGGACTCCCAAACCAAAGAAAAGCTCCTCTTACCTGTGCGCGTTCATCATTCATCCCAATAACCGGTTCCGGAGCTGCAGGATGCTCCTTCTTGGCCTTCTGACCATGTTTGCTTCCCCCTCTCTCCGTAGTTCCTTGCTGCTTGGTATCATCTGCGATACCTTCATTTGTTTCTCTTTCCTTCAAAGCCGATGCTGCTCCTGCCGAAGAAGGATCCTCAGCCTCGCCCTTTTCAGCCCGCTTGACAGTGGCATCCTTGGGCGCGCTTCCCTTCCAGTCCTTGAAAAGCGCGTAATTCCGACTCAGATGACGAGCACTTTGAGGCGAAGATATCCGACCGGCCAAAATGGTTGATCGGGTTGGTTGGGTGAGAAGCATATTTCGTAGCCTCGACGCGCACGTAGACATGCGGTAGTATCCTGTCATTGTGTTGAATTTTGGAAATAGTTGGCAGGGATTGTAGAGGATGAAGCTTAGTTTTGGCTTTGATTTTATTGTTGCTCCGAGGACCTCCACTTTATGACGTCGTTATGCTGCAATCGAACTGAGCTACTTGACTTTTATAAAACAAGTCAAACAGTAAAACAAGGATATAAGGATACTCTGAACCTTGGGATGCTTATCCACCCAACGCAGATTGTCAAGGTAATCTAGAATAGTAGTGAATTCATACAACTAATAATTACAAACAGTTAACCACCCCTAACTCCCGGGGTGTCCGGAATCGTAGACACATTCTCCTCTGCTCCAGTCGTCACATCGGCCACGTGAGCCGAAGAGCCCTGTGTCTCCTCCTTATCGAACGAACCAGGAACGACAAGATCAACAGGGAACTGGAACTTGGCGCTCTTCCAGGGCTTCACCTTCATGAGATACATACTATCGATCTCTTCCAAAGTCCGGCCCTGGCCCTCAATAACCGCCACGTAGACCAAACCCGCAGCCAGGAAAAGACAACCGGCAAAGACATATCCGTAGCGAAAGTCAATCGCACCGTCGATGAAAGGAGTGAAAAAGGCCAACAGGAAGTTCCACAGCCAGTTGGATGCGGTGGCGAGGGACATACCGCGGGCACGGTACTGCGAAGGAAATAGCTCGGCGATGATAGTCCATACCATTGGACCCCACGTACTAGCAAAGCCGAGAATAAACAGACAGGCGAAGACCACCATCGCCACGCCGGCGCTCTTGGTCTGCTCGGGATGCTCGCGGTTCAGAGAAAAGTGACCCACCGAGGCAAAGACCATGAAGCAGACGAACATCCACAGAGCACCCCCGATGAGAGACCGACGACGGCCATAGTGCTCGATCAGGTAGAGACCGAGGAAAGTGGTGCCAAAGTTGACGCCGCCCAGAATCATCTGCGTAACGTAGCTATTGTGGATACCGGCACCCTTGAACACGACCGTTCCGTAGTAGAAGAAGTAGTTGGCACCCGTCAGCTGCTGCAGAGCTTGTAGGGTGACACCGACAACGACTCGTTTCCACATGGTCGGTGCCTTGAAGAATCTCACCCAGCCGACGTTGCCACTGCGGACTTCTTCCTCGTACTTCTGCTTAATCTCTTCGAACTCAATTCTCAAGGCACGATGGTTTCGAGGGATTCCGTAGACCTTGGAGAGATTGTTCAAGGCAGTTTCCGCTTTACCATGGCGATAGTCGTATCGGGGACTTTCGGGGAAGAAGACCATGCCCACACCGAGGATGAGGGCCCAGATGTAAGTAACTCCCATGGGGATACGCCACGATCCAGTATCAGTGCGAGCCTCGGTTCCAAAGTTGATGCAGTTGGCAACGAAGATTCCGAGAGTGATGAAAAGCTGGTAAGTACTGCTAAACGTTAGCACATGTATCTAAAAGCACAAGTCAGTTGGAACATACCTGACCAACGCTCCTCGAATATGTCTTGGTCCCGACTCTGCCTGATACATTGGCACAAGCAGTGACAACGCACCAACTCCGAGACCCGCGGTCCAGCGACCGAGTGCAACTTGATACCACTTGGGGACGGGAGAGGAGATCTGAACAGTAACGCCAGCCATGAGGATCACACACCAGCCACTGATAGACCACTTCCGCCCCACGCGATCAGCGATTGGGGCTCCAATCAGGGCTCCGATCAAGGTACCGATGGACAACTATTCAAATACTGATGTTAGATATGCAGTGGGAGACAAAAGAGGTAAACCACTTACCAGACCAACGATAAGACCCGAGCGTACATTGCTAAAGTAGTAGGTCCCGTCAGGACGCAGCTCACCATAGCGCCGAAGGAAATCCTTCATCTCCAGGAAACCGGAGATCTGTCCGGTGTCATAGCCGAACAGGAAGCCGCCCATGGATACGAAAATGCCCATGATAAACGAGCGCAGGGTGAAGAGCGGAATAGGAGCATCGACGACATCGCCGTTGTCTTTTTCACGGTCGGTAGTACATACTGATTCTCTCTGTACCTCGCTGCTGGCGTATGAATCCTGCGGTCGTTTCTTGAATACGTCCCTGAACATGGTGCCGGTTGTAAGAAATCTTGTCTCGTGTTTCCTGATCTGCTAAGATTCAGGCCGAGCTTTCCATGAATCTCAAGCGGGGCAAGGGTCGGCGATTTATACCCGACCCCTTCTAAGTCTGGACTCTGGATAATGGATTGCATGGGAGCACATGGTCATTTCGGCCGAACCGACTAAATGAGAACATGATGACTCGCTGATTTGTGAAGCGAGCAGAGAATCAATGGCAGGCGACGGACATCTCCGTATAGAGAGAATCTGGGGAAATGTGGGGGAGTCGCTTTTGGCAGGTGTTTAGCGTATCCGTGAGTTGCCGGGCTGTTCGAGAAGCCAGGCTGCATAGGGTGGCGCAGAACCATGTGGTTTTGTGGCAACGAATCATGATATGAGAAAAATATCCGCATTTGGGAGGAAGCTCGTGTCTAGAGAATCTAAGTGACGAAATAAGTGACCGCGGAAAAGCCTGGGCTGCGTCTCAGGCCAACAATTCGCCGGATGTCTCGGCCGGAGCTTTTGGATCCGCAGACTCGTCTGACACTGATCCGGCTATATCGTGCCAATTGTATCGGCAGGCCGAGAATGCACTCGGTAGAGGCCAGTTCCTGCGTGTTCCTGAGAAATGGGACCGGATTTAGTCTCATGTATGACAGATAGACTCATATTCAATCCCCGAGGATTAACTATATAACCAAATCCAACTTAAGCACCTAAAATCGAAAAAAAAAAAAGAAACGCCTCCAGAGGAGCCCAGGTATCATCATATTCACAAAAACCAACAATATCCATCCCTGCAAATATTGACACCGAATAAAACAAAAGTCATTAGACGGCCAGCCGTCGATCCCAGCGGTTAACGAGGCCAAATCCTTCATTCCCCTCCTCGGGAGGCATTGTAATCGGGTGGAACGGGTCGACATAGTTCATATCGTCCGGACGTAAAGAAAGGTCCGTGAACGGATGTAGGTTCTCCTCGGTACTGCCCATGCTCTCGCCAGAATAGCTCAGGACACTCTGTGTCGCTGCCTCCCGCTTTGGGACAAACTCTCCACTGCTTGCGGACCATGCCTCGGGGGACAGATCGGGCATATCACTCGGGGGCGGGACTACGAGCGAAGCGTCACTGAGCGGCTTGTTGTCGCGGTTGTACTCAGCCGTGAGGGAGGCAAACGGACCGGGATCCTCGCCGCACTCCTTTCCACCATAGATGCCTGTGAATATGTTTGAATACCCTCGGTCCATGTCACTCAAGACGTACTCCCAGTCGGCCATTGTGATGGCACCGTTGTTTGCCTCCGATGGAGTAGAGGTGGACATGGCTTGTGGGTAATCGTACCCCATGGACGAAGAAGCGATTCGAGGGTCTGAGCTAAGATCCAATGACGAGTGAACCCCATCGGCATGGTAATGATGAGCCAAAAGCTGGTCGGGCTGCGATGGAGGAAGACTCGACAAGCTCGGAGACCGAAGTGTCTGAGGTTCAAGGGGAGGAGTGCCGCCAGAAATGGTGTTCCGACGGGAAGGTTGCTTGAATGAGTGATCCTGCTGAGCAGCAGCGAGGCGAGACTTCAAAGACTGCAGGTGCTTCTTGGGAGATGCAGACTTGCGAGTTGGAGCCACCATTCCTTGCGACTGCGACTCGGTACCTGTCGTACTCACGGCTCCCCGATTCACATTGTCCAGTGGAATCAGGGTGCTGGCCAGGATCCCGAATTCCGCGGCTGCCATTGAAGAAGCTTGCCCAAGTTGCTCCTTGACGGTATTCAGAAGCCTCTGGCTCTCCTTGGCTAGCTTGCTGTCCCGCTTCAGACCCAAGGTTTGCCACAAAAGTCCAAGACCAGAGCAAAAGACCAACTCCTGTCGGTTGATACTAAAGGAGAGGCACAGTCGCCGCTCATCTAGTAACTCGAGAATTTGAATTATGTGCTTTGAAGAATCTGACAGTGCCAGGATAGACGGGGAGCGCAGGTTTTCTTCGGCAAAGCACACGGCCGGGCGATAAATCAGAGATCGAACGAAGTAATAAACAAGGGACAAAAGTGGCGACCGGCTGCCCGTGACATTTGCACTGGGTTTGTCCTGAGAAAACTCGAGACGAAGATGGGGAGGCAGCGTTGAGAGCCAGTCATCTAGCTGCCCGGCCACAGAGTGCATCTTTGAGAAATATACGTCATAGGTCGACTTCGAAGGGAACAAATCCTCCAAAACCTTGTTCAGGATTCTCGAGGCTGAGAAAAGGGCGAGGGCACTGGAGACGCGGGTTGATTCACCAGGGAGGGTGGGCAGAAAACCGGTCTCGGTGACATTTTCGTCATCAACATCAACGGGATACTCAATCTGAATATCATCCTCGCGTAAAAGAACGGGCATGCCAGTCAAGGCAGAAGAGAATCGGTCCAGAGCATATTGACACCAAAAGACCTTCTTGCGAGTCTCTCCCTCCAGAGGATTGGAGGAGTAATCCCCCTGGTTCTGGTGGAGGTCCAACTGATGGCAAATGTCCACAGCTAGGGCGCGATAGCGAAGCAAACTGCGGTAATCGGCCTTGGTCATGCAGTAGACCTGGGCCAGAACAAAGCATTGCAAGCTTCTGAGTGAAGTTTCGCTCACGAACGAATCGAGAGCAGTTGTCCAGTTCTCTTCAAAGAAGGCGGGGTCCTGATTCGTCCTCGACTACAGAAAGAGTTAATTTTTGGTTCTCCTGTCGGGACATATGTAGCAACTCACGCCTGACGACAGAGCTGCAATTCCGAAGATCAGATTCAGCTGTGCCATGACATGAATGTCATTTTTCAAGGAATCGGTATTGTTCAAGTATTGTTCGTAGGCTTTTAAGATGGTCGGGCGGTGCAGCACCGGATACAATGGTGCCCATTCTTGGAAAAATATATTAATGAGCTGATCGGACACTAGCCGCGGTGGTGTCTTCACGGCTTGATCGGGAGGGCCACGGGCCACTGGGGCAGATAATTTAGTCAGCGCTTTGACGGGGGGTTTTGACACTGCTTTCCCGTGGCTGACAAGCTTGTCGGTAAAAACGTCTGGTTTTGCGTAAGCTAATTCATCCGGGACCCCAAGTAAAGGCAGACTTGACATACCGACAAAGCCTTGGGTGCTGGAAAGGGCTGTATAGGGGTTATCGGGTGTTTTCCGGAGAGGACGCGATCGCTCTATATGGATTCTCGTCTCTCCCACATCCGAGGGAGTAATTTTAGTCGCTGCAGAGGTGGGCGCTGATGGAGACCGCGACGAAATGGCTCTTTGGGACGGCGAGAAAGAGTGTATCCGCGAGAGCACGTCGATCTTCTCATCCTTCTCATCCAGCAGTTCCTTCAAATCTTTGACCTCCGTCTCCAGAGATCTTACTCGTTCCTCCAAAGACTCGGTATAACCACGAGGGAAAGCACGGCGGCTCAGCTTATCACTCGTTTTGCACTCGAAACCAACGTTGGCGCATTGGGTGCAGCAGGGTCGGATGCCGTCGCAACGAATCTTCTTACTTCTGCACCGATCACAGGCCTGGGCGATCCGGCTTTGACTGCCGGTGCCACCGACCTTGATCACTTTCATGGGCAAGATACCGGGCATTTCGGCTAGGCAGTCGGGCGCAGCGGCCGCCGCGATTGGAGATTATGTGTTCGTTCGGAAGGGGTCGAGTTGACGACAATCAAATGCCGTATATTTCAGTGAGGCGTAAATTCGGTCAAGGGTCTCGATCCGAATGTCATAAGAGAAAAGAGGACAGGATAAGAGAGAGAGAAGGCAAGAGGGGGAAAGATGCGCTGCTGAGTAAGATATGTGGGGTTTGCTGACCTGTTCATCAGCCAATCGTGACCGTAACAAAAATGTACCGTTCAGTACGCTCAAAGGTTAGATCCTCCCCTTTTCCTCGCACTGATCCGTATGATGTAGTTCTTTTTGCTGATCAAGGTCTTGATTCGTCTGACCGAATGTCGTCGCTCCACGGAACCTGTCCCCAGGGGTTTACTGTACTCATCCTGCATTTTCTGCTACTACGTATGGCATAACAGTGCCGATGATCCTGATCCTACCAAAGTCCCCGTACCCCACACTCCCGCAAACCTTGGCCGTCGTGATGGCGTACCGCTGTGATGGACACGGGGTACGGAGTACAGAGTGTATATGCCCAATAGATGCGGTTCCGCATTATTCCGTACGAAGGGTGAATTTAACTTCGTCAATTCTTGTTCAGGCAAGGACGCCTCTAGGCCGTTTCGGCTTTGAACCTTGCCGCCTCCCGAGAACATCCCCCGGACGCCCCAGCTTTTCTTGGGGAGTCAGACACCAGCGCCACACCAACATTGCATTATCGCCTGATCGAACTTGCTAGATCCACGAGTGACTGCCAGACTCAAAAAGGAGACAGCGCTAAAACAGGTGCTCGACTGAGAACACGCATTTATGGGACTCCGCGTATCTGGAACTCCGTCTGTCTCACGTGGTCTAGGGTGATCCTTTTATTTTGTCCAGTACAGTACCGTGCTCTCCGATACTCGGCGTCTGATTTACCCTTTCTGTTTCTGTGGATTTACTTTACTACGTGTGTTGTCGTGTTACAAGTGGCGGGGAACCCCGGAGAGCCCTACTCGGCGAGGAATGGCACGCGGGGCACCAATGGCACCAATAGAACCGACTGGATTATTGAGGTCTGAGTGAAATCCATTATATTCTCCGTATGGGGGTCGAGAAATCACCAGCGAGTTTTGTCCGAGAGAATCGCGAGGTGATGAACCATGGATGCAGGATGATCCACCAGCCCACATCGCCGCAGCCGGGGACTGACTGGACCCCGATCATTTGGCTTCCAAGCCACGGGTGTCTACGGGTCCTCTGCAGGTTATATTTGGTGCGCCTAACAGGTGTGCACTACTTATGCTACATTCATCTCGTATCTAACGAAGCTCCGAACTACCAAAGGAAATGCCGCATCCCCCGCGAGCCAAGGATACTTGTACATTCGAAAAGAAACAGGATCCGTTCATAGAGATCATCATTGCCCCCGATATGCGGATGTTGGCTTCCCCCCGCAAGTAGTTATGCCTGGAGAAGGCTAGAGATTATTAGAGGTCCGAGGCCGATCGGCGTAGCCCTGCAGATCCCAATCAATGCTTTGCTACGATGCGTCCGTGGGTCACGTCATAGTGTTCGCGATCCTGCACCCGTCGTCACTAAATCTAGACTGCCACTTCTCCGCATCCAGTAGTCCCGAGACTACGGACTACGGGGGTGGGTATGTAAAACTTTATTGATAGATCTCGCGGGGTCTGTTCGTGTTCCAACTTCCTGTTGGGCTACCGCTGCATGCGACCGTTCTTACATAGCTATGTCATGAGAAATCTTCCATTTCCTCTGCTTCAGACTGCTTGGCGAGATACGCAGTGACGGTATTAGATGCGATCAACTCGTTTTTCTGGGAGCCATTTGTCAGTAAATCATGTAGATCATGCCTTCGTTTAGTAGAGCGATTAGAATTCATTAGTATACTCACCTGCTTCATGAGGTCATTAACCGCCCGCTCCAGGAACTCTGCTTCAAGTTTCCGTAGTTGACATATCAGGGTGAATACGTCGGGTCTGAACAGGTTATGGAAGTGTGTCTCTTGCTCGCGAAGATTGTTCAGAACCTCACTTGTCCCGTGGAGAAGCGAGAGCTGCGTTTCTAGTCGTTCAAGTACCAGCACGACTGCGCGCAGCTGGAAGATTTCCCATGCCTGGTCGGCGGCGAGAACATCTCGAAGTTGAGTCGACGATTGGATCTGTTCGCCCTTCCACGTAGCCTCTAGCTCTCTCGTTCCTTCCGTGGTCTGTGTAACCCCGATTTCAAGACCGTCTTCCTCGTTCACACACGCCCACCAGACAATCGGGCTATCCCATGTCGTCTGCTGCGAGCTTTGAAATGTGCCTTGACCCGTAGTAACCCGAATCCCAGGAGTTTCTCGGCAGATTATGTGTTTGGCAATAGCAAGAGGATCATCATCCGGCATGGGCATGTCTAAAAAGACCTGCTTTGCCTCGGTTCTGTCGCTCTCGAGAAATCCGTATGAGAATATCATCTCGGAAGCGGGCTTTTCATCGCCGTATCTAACAGAGCGGTTGTTAGCTTATCGAGGAACGGCCATGATGATTCATTCGTTCTGAAAAGACCCACGAGATAGTCACTTCTTCACCTGGCTGTAGACTCTTGCCCCAGCGCAGCTGTAGAATTGCATTCCCATCCGAGTCTGCATCGTATAATGCCTTCACTCTCTCTCCAGAGGCATGGTTGGCCATGTCGATACAGGGCACCATGGCATGTCCACTGCTGGGCAAGTCCACCATGCGCGATCGGTATGCAGCATCAACATACAGCAAATCATCAAAGGTCATCTTGCCCGTACCTTCGTCCCACCAACACAGTTGACACCAGGCGATATTCTCCGTAGACTGCCTAAGGTGCTCAAACTCCCGTTCAAGTGAGCTTTTCTTTGCTGCGACTGCATCTCCAAGAGAGGTTCCCCTCAGCAGCTCTTGCTCCTCAGCAGAGTAAAAGGTGGGCAGAGGGAAAGAGGGCGGTAAGAACTTGATATACTCCGTCCACGGACTTGACATGCCTATGGACTTGGGTATTTCCGGACTCGAATGTGTCAATTGAACCAGAAGAAATATCATGATCGCGCCCCTCGCAGTCTAATATCGATCAGCAAAGTAAAAATACATTTCTTGGAGGTCCTCTACCGTACCCTTCCAAAATCGCCGACAGCTTCCAAAACCTCTCTAAGATCTCGATCGGATTTGGAGTAATCATCCACGGTCTCCAATGACAGTATCAGGTCCGATGGGACCAGGAGGAGAACCTCTGGTTGGATATCACCACTAGTGCTGGACTTGTTCTCTGTGCCAACAAGTGCATTTCCCTTGTCTACACCACTCTCGCTAGAACCAAGTTGCTGGAATGCAACACCGTTGGCTTCAATTCCGTTAAGCCTGAGCCACGCCGGGAGTGAACCGAGCGGAAGATGTTCGCGCTTCATTGAGATTGCTGCTCGGCTTGCGATTTATGGTAAAACTTATAGAAGTTTCAAGATTCGGTCAGTCCGGTCCGGATACGAATGTTATTGTTCAAATTGATATGCCAAGGCTGGTCGCGATGCGAACAGGTGCTTAGTAACGAAATAAGGCAACAAGGCATAATAGATCTTAATTCTGCCGAGGCGGTGTGGGGTTGGTCAATGTACGCAGTACAGGGGGAGTAACTACTGACGGGTCTTGATAAGCGTCCAACTTACACGTCTATGAGATGCTACACGTCTATGAGATGCTACACGTCTATGAGATGCAAATAACGCTAATTGATTCTCTCATTCATGTTTCCTTCTCATGTAGCCCTGCCCACAATGTCCCATTTGCCAGGGACAGCTTTGATCAATGCACCATCCAAGTAGCGAGTCATCCCATCCGTATCTTCCAGCTCACCCACCCAGCCGATATACTGGTCCGGCCGAACAATGAGCATCACACCGCGCATGCGATCTACTCCCCACCTCTCATATCCTTTCCCATCGCAGTCTCGATCCCATATACATGCATCATCACACCAGATCTTGCCATATCCCCAGCCCATGGTGTCATCAAAGTCACGCAGGATCTCCGGGAAGTCGAAAAATTCCGTCTCTTTCCAAGGTGCGCTATGGATTGTCACGACATCGATCGGGCGCCCAGAGCGCCCCGGGAGCACAGTATAACGGCTCAAAGGCGAGGCATTTTCTCCGAGCTGACCAGCCAAAAAATGGCTGAGAGTCTCAATCCGCTGCTTCTGCGTTGCATCACAGACATTTCCAGCAAGAATGACTAGTCGGAATCGCCCATCACTTTCGAGTATTCTCGTCGTCCATTGCGTATTTCCATCCGCCTGCTTGCGCAGCTTGACCGGTGGGAATCGCTCACCTGGAACCAAGTGATGCCCCGGAATGAGCCCTTGCTCGTTATCAAGCTTGCAGACCAGTGGGCTAGCGCCGTAGAAGGCTTTCAAGCCATCCGCAAAATCCTCAAACAACTCAACAATCTTCATCATGCTCTCCGTCTTACCGAGACCACCCTCTGGTGGCTTATTTTCCGTGAACACGCCCGACCAGTGACGATCAAAATCTAGCAGCATCTCGGCCAAGTGGTGACGCTCAGCATTATAGGTGCTGAGAATGGCAGGATTAGCCACCCCTGTGGCAACTAGAGCAACTTTCCAGCCGATATTGAAACCATCCTGCATACTCATATTCATTCCCAGTCCCACCTTGGGAGAATGCGTGTGCACTGCATCGCCGGCAAGGAACACACGGTCATCTTTTGCAAATGTAGGTGCGATTCGCTGTCCGATCTGGTATGCAGTCCACCAATCGCAGATCTTGTAATCAAAGGTATACGGCTTCAGGATAGCTTGGACTCGCTCTTTGATCATTTCCGGTGTGATTGACGAGCGGTCGAAGCGAGCATCCCCATTCGTGGCCTTGTCGACAACTTGCACGGGGACGTAGAGACGTACTAGCTGTCTTTCCCTGGGGATAATCAGAATCATGCCTGCTGCGTTGGTTACAGTGCCCAGACGACGGATATCCGCTGATAGATCTTGGGTCAGTCTGATATCTTAATGAAGCCCCGTTTCCAAAACTTACGGAAATTGCTGATCGGGATTATATCAATGACGCCCCTGGCAGATGTCAGCTCTAGCTTCTTCTCGAAATAAGCACGCTGCATACTGACCAGATATGATCGGTGCTTGATCCAACCATCGGAATGTCGACCTGCTTTCGGGTCCAGCTGTGTGCACCATCGCAGCCAATAAGGTACTTGGCTTTGATAATTTCAGTCTTCGTTTGGTGACTCCTGCTCTTTTGGACCAAGTCTTCCCAATCATCTGAAACTAGATTGCTTCGATCGAACCCGCTTTGTACAGCCTGTGGGCTTCCCCCACCAGAAACGCTAGGCGACTTGATCTCTTCATCACTGAGGGTTCGCAATTTGACAGTGATCGGGTAGGCATCAGGGTCATCCTTTAGATTTTCATCATAGTCAAAGGACTCGGCAATAATACCCCTTTCAACCTTGAGACCCGAGTGCTCTTTAATACTGTCGAGAATGAACTGTTCAATCCGCCCCTGATTCAGGAGCGTATTGTGAAACGGAGACTCGTTGACCTTGGAGCTACAGAAAGGGCCCTGGCGAATCAAGTTCCCATCTGGACCCGGCACCTGTTGCACTCGGCTTTCAGCAGTTGATATTCTATGTACTGGGGACAAACTATACCCAAAAATTGGCTTCAACAGTCACATGGCCTTCATGCTGGACGCGGTGTTGAAAGCCAATGCTGTCGAATATTTCCAGCGTTCGCACACGCAACCCATCCGCCTGGCCTGTAAACACTTTGGTCGGCTTTTTGTCGATAACCCGGGCTCGTACACCACAACGGGACATCCAGTAGGCTGCCATCAGGCCGGAGGGCCCGGCGCCGATGATTAGCCTGACGAGTTAGAACGCGATCTGCAAGTGGCGGTTATGATGATATCTTACACGTCGGTATGCGATTCCGAGGCATGATTGTCTTCGGTCATGGTGACTGATACTTCTAAACGAATCCCAGCTATATTTTGATAGTCGGGCTGGCACGGTATAGATATCTATTTCTATTGGGATCAGGACAGCATTTTTATATATTCCGACCATTATTCTCGCTCGCTCCTCTCCAATCTTTCGTTGTCTGACAGTAGCTAGGTAGGTGGTATGGTTGGTGGCACGTCTGCAAGCTGACTCCAGCTACTTTTCCTTCCCGGTTGCTACAGTTGAAATAAGGTCAAGGGTATCACGTATGAAGTTCCAAGGTTGTCGGAGAATATCCGTGTGGCTTGCCCTGCAAGTGGGAACTGTTTCCGAATGTACTTCCAAAGCAATTATCCTTCTCATCCGTCTCAAAGGTTTCTGACCTGATTCCGCGATTTCCAGGCAAGCGGATAACTTCCCGTCTGAAGTGGTCGGTTTGGTCTTGATATAGTTCGTGGCTGTGGCCTACAAGTTAATTAACCGTGAGATGAGTCTTGGATTTCCGATGATTGGACCAGCCGCGACTATTGCCGCATCGTGTCTACCTCAGATGCAAGTAGCTTGCAGTTGTCTGGCCATTTTCATCAGAAAGACCGTACTGGGAAAACCCTCGAGTCTCACGCAGAAAGCAGGGGTCACCGTGACTCGAGCTGAGTCAGAGGCTGACGGGGACGGTGAAGCGGTAGCACAGCTCTCATACCATCCTCGATCTCGAATTGATATTCGGTCTACATCAAAAAGCCCTAGATCTCCATAAATCCCGGAGTACTCTCAACCGTTCAGATGAGTCAGCACCGCTACGCTGTTTCTGGCACACCGGGTTGAAGTGGTTCCCCCCAACGCGACAAGTCTCTGAGGATTTTTTCTCACGCAGGCCGCGCCAACAACAAATCGGATTGGCCTAATTGGGGAAACCGATGGGTGAATAACATGTGTTCTTTTTGCTACTTAGCATAGACTGTCGGGTAGACAAGCCGATATATAGACCGGCAATACATAGATGGGTCGGCTAATTTCTTACCGGAGCAACGTCCTCCGAGCGGGTTCCCGGTGAACGGCCAGACAATTAAGTACTCCATACGAGGGTTCCCTTTCCACTGGAGCAAAAGTCATAGGAGCGGTAGTGTACCAGGAACGGAGCAAATCGAATCCGCTGAACACTACTAGGCTCGTGCCACTGCCCTTCGCTAAATCAGCTAATGTAGAAACTGTACTCTGTAGAAGCGGATGCAACGGAGCCCTCTCTGCACAGTAGCTTTGAACACGCAGAAAATAGCTTAGCAAGTGCCGTTGGAGATTCTAAAAGATCCGTGTAGATGAAGCAGAGGACGAAGGTGCCGGCTGCAGCGGACTGCCCCACCATAGACATCATACCCCACCAACAAATACGTCCCTCGCCTCCCCTCTTTTCTTCTTCTCATCTCCCATACTTTGGAAAGTTCGTATACACGCCCTTGTTGCTGGTATTTAGCTAACTTCAGCTAGAATTTGCCATCATGGGTTATACTGATCTGGACAAGTTGGCGATCAACACCATCCGTGTTCTCGCGGTATGTCTGCGTATGCCGCAAAGGTCCTCCAGGTGCAATTGCAGGGCATCATCGCCTCATTTGCACCTGAAGCCAGCTGCATTTCGAAGCTACATGGGAATATGAGCTCGCTGACACTCTTTTCCAGGTTGATGCCACCTCCAAGGCGAACTCGGGCCACCCGGGTGCCCCCATGGGCATGGCCCCCGTGGCTCACGTTCTGTTCAACAAGTTCATGACCTTCAACCCCCAGAACCCCGACTGGATCAACCGTGATCGTTTCGTTCTCTCGTATGTGTCTTGCCCGATGCCCGTCTCCCTGCAGCAGCCTCAACCCTGTCTCCCGGAGCAAATTTCTATCGCAAGAACCACCCGCCCTGACCATCGGATAGGAACGGCCACGGCTGCATGCTGCAGTACGCCCTGCTGCACCTCTTCGGCTACAAGATCTCCATGGATGACCTGAAGAACTTCCGTGTAAGCGCTCTTGATCTAGTGTAGCACAGGAGAGCCCCGCGCTGATCTCCTCCCCACAGCAAATCGACAGCATCACCCCCGGTCACCCCGAGGCTCATGACACCCCCGGCATTGAGGTCACCACTGGTCCTCTTGGCCAGGGTTTCGCCAATGCCGTCGGTCTGGCTATTGCCCAGGCTCACACTGCTGGTGTCTTCAACAAGCCCGGCTTTGATCTCGTTAACAACTACACCTACGCCTTCTTCGGTGATGGCTGCGCCATGGAGGGTATCGCCTCCGAGGCCGCCTCCATGGCCGGTCACTTGAAGCTGGGCAACCTCATTATGATCTACGATGATAACCACATTTCCATTGGTAAGAGATCGACCCGTCCCCGCCAAGGTATCCCATCGCTAACACTATTCCCCAGACGGTGACACCAAGTGCGCCTTCACTGAGGATGTCATGAAGCGCTTCGAGTCCTACGGCTGGCACACCGAGTGGGTCAAGGACGGTGACAACGACCTTGCCGGCATTGAGGATGCCCTCCGCAAGTGCCAGCAGGTCACTGACAAGCCCTCCGTCATCAAGCTGACCACCACCATTGGTTTCGGTTCCAAGCTGGCCGGCACTGGTGGTGTCCACGGCAACCCCCTCAAGACCGATGACGCCGAGCAGGTCAAGGCCCGCTTCGGTTTCGACCCCAAGCAGAGCTTCGTCGTTCCCCAGGAGGTCTACGACATGTACCACAAGCACGCCGCCGAGGGTGCCGCCAAGGAGCAGGAGTGGAACCAGCTCTTCCAGAAGTACCAGCAGACTCACCCCACTGAGGGTGCTGACCTGGCCCGCCGTCTTTCCGGCAAGCTGCCTGAGGGCTGGGAGAAGAGCCTTCCCACCTACAAGTCCACCGACGCTGCCGTCGCTTCCCGTAAGCTCTCGGAGACCGTCCTGGAGAAGATCCACGATGTCATTCCCGAGCTTCTGTCCGGCTCTGCTGATTTGACTGGCTCCAACAACACCCGCTGGAAGAACGCCGTCGACTTCCAGCCCCCGCAGCTCGGAATTGGTGAGTGGTCTGGCCGCTACCTCCGCTACGGTGTGCGTGAGCACGCCATGGCTGCTGTCATGAACGGTCTGGCCGCCTACGGCACCGTCATCCCCGCCGGTGGTACTTTCTTGAACTTCGTGTCATACGCCGCCGGTGCCCTCCGCCTGTCGGCCCTGTCCCGCGTCCGTGTCATCCACGTCGCTACTCATGACTCCATCGGTCTGGGTGAGGACGGCCCTACTCATCAGCCTATTGAGACTCTGGCTCACTTCCGTGCTCTGCCCAACTGCATGGTTTGGCGCCCCGCTGATGGCAACGAGACCAGTGCTGCCTACTACATGGCTCTTACTTCCAAGCACACCCCTAGTGTCCTGGCCTTGACCCGTCAGAACCTGCCCCAGCTGGAGCTGTCCAGCATTGACCGTGCCATGAAGGGTGGTTACGTCGCTGTCGACACCCCCAACGCCGCCATTACTATCGTCTCCACCGGTTCCGAGGTCAGCATCTGTATTGAGGCTGCCGAGTACCTTCAGAAGCAGCACGGCGTTGCCGCCCGTATCGTCTCTATTCCCTGCTTCGAGGTATTCGACGTCCAGGACAAGGCCTACCGCCTCTCCGTCCTGCCCGACGGCATTCCCGTGCTCTCCGTCGAGGCCCTCAGCACCATGGGCTGGGAGCGCTACTCTCACGAGCAGTTCGGTCTCAACCGCTTCGGTGCCTCTGGCCCCTACAAGGAGGTGTACGCCGTAAGTGATCTGTCTTCGTCTCTTCATCTTCTATCCCGGTTACTAATAATCAGCAGAAATTCGAGTTCACCCCCGAGGGCATCAGCAAGCGCGCCATTGCCACCATTGACTTCTACAAGGGCCACAAGGTCCGCTCGCCCGTCAACCGTGCTTTCCAGCAGATCCTGTAAAGCATGGCTTAGTGCGTCAAAATGTTATGATTTATTAGTTAAGGAGCGACAGCCCTTAAGACCAATATCTAAGAATACGATAGAGCGTCTGTCGATTTCCACTTTCACCCGCTAGCATCGTCGTATCAAGTATTCCAAGTTAACTATGTACCCAAGGATTGCTACACACTCCAGCACTGCTTTTGCATCTCAATGACTCCCCTCAACATCACCTCTTTTCTCAAACGCGTTTCCTCTGAAGTAGACGGCCCATAGGCTTCCTCTGTTTGACGCACAACCACATCCCTCCATTGTTCCTTCTCATTGTCTCGTCCCTCGCCCTCCGTGTGAATATCAACCTGCCCCAACTGGCCCCAAACATCCTTCATCGTCGGCGCCAACTTTTCTAAAAACGCACCAATTCCACCCTCGCCGCCACCAGCATGATAACTCTCAAAAACACCACTCCCAGCCCACCGCGGCCCCAAACTAGCCATGACAATAGAATCCAAATCCTGCGCCGATACAACACCCTCACCAACAAGATAACAAGCCTCCCGTAGAAGCGCAAAAGCCAACCTATTCCCCACAAACCCAGGAACCTCTTTATGCAAAATCACCGGACGGTAATGCTGAACATTCTCCTCACTCGAACCCCTCGAACCAGGAAGATGAGAAGGACCAGGTACAGTCTCGAAATAGCGCTTCACAAACTCAACCCGCTCCGTCTTCGTCTGCAACCCAGGTACAATCTCCACCAGCGGCATCAAGTGCGGCGGGTTAAACGGATGCGCAACAACCAGCCTCTCTGCCACATGGTTTTCACAGCCTTCTGCCTGTCTCGATGCCGAAATCCCAGACGAACTACTCCAGAGATGAGCCTCTGGGTTCGCAAAACGGGCCACTTCTTTCCACAGGGCTTGCTTCGAGTCTGGTTTCTCGGGCGTCTGTTCTTGGATGATGGTCGTCGACTGTACGGCGTCTTGGATGGAGTGTGCTAGTGTGAGACGGCGTGATGCGATTAGAGCGTCGATTGCATTCGGGCTGGATGGTGAAAGGGTTGAGTCTAAGAATGCGGGGAGCTGGGCGCGGAGGAAGACTTCGTAGTCGGGTCGTGGATCGAAGACTGTTACTTTTGTGTCTGGGCGGCGGAGATGCAGGGCTAGCATGGAAAGGCCGATTGTGCCTGCGCCGAGGAGGGCGATATGATGAGTGTATTCGCTCATTGTTGTTGTCTGGAGTTGAGGAAGAGGGGGAATTCCTATGGTACCTATGTTGGGGTGCGGGGTTAAACTAGGTCCGGAGTAAATCCCAAGCCCTAGTGGCTATATAAGCTATAAATTGTTTTTATTCACTCCCTTCCTCTAACCAAATACTCGTTCAGCATCAAGTGCTCCGGAACCTACTCTTTATACTCCCTCCACGCCTCTCCGTGCTTGTGTCGTCATTTAATGATGTCCTGGCCCGGTGGGCGATCATGATACAAAATAAGACCAGAGAACCAGGGGAACGGGCTACCAAATCCAGTAATCAAGGCCATTGCCACAACTATAGTGTAACTTGCGTGCGAGAGCATAAACCCCATCAGCCAGGATATTCTCGCTCACAATGGTTTTAGGGTTGTGGACCTCTTTCCAGGGAAGATGTGGGAAAAGTCTGCCTCTTAGACCAGGTGCTCTGCTCTATCAGTTTGAGAGAATTCTTCTGGCTATTCGCAATGTCCCAAACGTAGTAAACGAATAGAAAGAGACAAGAAATACGGTCAAGGCATATCTATTCCATACATTTGTGGACGGGTCATGGTTTGCCAGGTATTGAGACAACGGGACCCAGGCCATGTTCCAGACAGATCTCTATTATTCAATTGAAAGGTGGGTTGAGTGAGAGGTTGAGTCAGGTCGTGCATGTGATCAGGGTAGTCCTCAGTAGTAGTTATCTCTCACTCTTCCAACTTCACCAACATCCAACCACCAACGATTCTCTTCCCATTCTCAGAATGGGTCCCCAAGACGTAAGTCCTTATACTCATTACCCCATCCTCATTATGATGAGGCCGTATTGGCATGTTTGCACGCTGCGTCGACGGGAAGCTGGCTCTTGCAAGTTTCACCCAGTTGCTTTGCGTGTCATCATGATCATGGTGATAACCCCCCCTGCCCAATGTCATCTTGATGATGGTCATGGTCTCTTGACATGATCACACCCTGCGGCTACTGGAACCTCGCGAGAGCGAACTTTCAGCTCGGTTGCACCTTGTGTGCTATCATGGCCATATCGGATTCATGCTTTCATGATTCTGCGCTGGTTCAATCTAATGTATAGTAGTTCTGCGAATTCCACCACCGCCGCGGCCGTCCTAGTAGATCGAGGTTACCTAAAGCTTCCATGACCGAGCACTCGACCGCCATCAATCATCGCCGTCATCCACCAGCAGTCAAGTCATTTAGAAATCCACCTAAGCAGTAAGTATCTTCCATCAGGCTCGGCTCTTTCGCGACAACTATAGCCGCCGAATACTAAGACATACCATATTGAGGAATCCTACTGGTACAAATGACTTATACGTGCAGCTTCGTGGATCGTCTTAGATCTAAGTTCTATATGATACTTGGTATCACGGAGACCAATATATCGCGATTATTCAACAGTGATGGATCTTCAAAATCGACTCTTTTGTCCGACGAAGGGCCCTCCAGACGTCAACAAAGGGGAACCTTCCTGTTCTTGGATTACAACTAGGATACACAATAGAATAAAACAGGAGAGAAGGATCATATCTCCATAGCAACACCCAGTTCGCTCATACCTCGGTATCTCAAGGGCGTGATTTAGGGGCCACCAGCGCCGCCAGCTGGACCGCCGAACCCTTCACAGGCAAGCTTAAACGAAACGTATGTAGGATCAAGGGAATCGGCCAAACACAGACCCTGCTCGACGGGAGAGCCATGGAATGGGAGAAAACTAACGGGGGAGCCACTGCAGTCATCATTATTCCAGATAGTGACGCCCTGGCAGAGGAAGGCGTCCTTGGTGTCGAGGAAAGCCTTGAAGGAGTAGTAGTCTATGTCCCACTGGCGATCCACAGTGGCCTTGTCACAAGTAAGAGGTGTAGCAGTGACGGCCGCGGTGAATTTGGCTTCGCCGATGGCTGGTAGACCAGGATCGCAAGTCTCCCATGTTTGGAATTCAACAGATGCAATAGGCATTGCAGCCTGGGCGCCGAGGGCCAGCGCGGCCAGGGAGGCAAGAGTCTGTATTTGTTAGAGATATTCTATATTCACGTTGTACGAACTCACCTTGGAGAATTGCATCTTGATGGAGAGCTAAGGCGATAACCTGCAGTCGTGGGGAAAGGCCGGGCTGTCGAATTGTCGTGCTAGCGTCGAAGTAACTGACGATGGGTCCCAGGTTCCAAGCCATTTAAGTAGCCCTAGAGCGCAAGGAAGGCCTGTTTTGGTCGAGTAACGTGGAGGAATGCAGGAGGGGATCGTCACGCAAATGCATTGGAGGAGGAGGCTGCGGAAGGGTCGGAATGTGATGATCTTAAGAAACACTCAATCTTCCTTGAGAATGGAAAAAAAAAAAAAACAGAACTCAATCAAGGGTCCAATGCAGGGACTTATCTTTAGCGTTGCACCGAGCATACTCACTCCAGTCTTGGACATCCGTCTGGATGTCAGCTATTAAACTCGATATAAACATGGAACTCGAGGCACTGGAATGTAGTTATAAGAAGTAAGTGTTCTCTTCGATCGATCACTGTCCTCGATGTGAACATACATATGTGCATATTCCTATATCTGTTTCAATACAGTGGCTCGCCCTGCCTTGTAACTATGTAACTACATATAGGGCTTTGATCGAAGGTTTTCGGTATTGACAGAACAAAAGGCTCCATGTGAAATTTATTGTTATTCATGTTTCTCCGTTTCGTACAAGTATTAGAATTACCTGCCTTGGGATACATAGTTCCAGTATTTAACTGAGCTCATCTATTCTAAACTTCACCGAACCAACTGAGATTGATATGTGCTCGTATCCGTATTCATTTGCCACGGTTAACCACCCGCTTATCGCTTCCCGCTTATCCGGATTATCCCCTCCAACAACCACCTACACCACCATTAAAATCCTCCAAGGGCGATCATGGCGGACCGAGAGGCCCGTCAAACGATCACGATTCCTTGGCTGTACGACCTTGTACTCTGGCTCTTTACCTGGGCCCTCCATCTCTTTTTCCGCGAGATATATCCCCGCGGAGCTTGGAGAGTTCCTGAAAGAGGTCCTGTACTGATCGTCGCGGCCCCTCATGCAAATCAATTCGTTGATTCAGCCATCTTGATGCACCTGCTCAAGTCACAGGCCAAGCGACGTGTCTCTTTTCTCATTGCCCAAAAATCCATGAATGAGCCCTATATCGGGACTCTTGCATCTTGCATGGGTGCACTGCCAGTGGTGCGCTCTATGGATCTAAGCAAGCCGGGTAAAGGTACTATCTATCTCCCGGACCCCGAAAATGATTCGGCCTTGGTCAACGGTGTTGGCACCGACTTTACACGGCCCGAGTTTATGAGCGGCGGTTCGCTCACCGTCAGAGGTCCCAACGGTCCCCAAACTGCATCTATTGATGAGGTCGTCGGCCCGACTAGCCTTCGGCTCAAGAAGGCATTTGCCTCCCCGCTTTCCGACGACCCGGGTCGCAAGGGCCAGAGTTTCAAGGTCGCACCTCATGTGGATCAGAGCCAGATGTTTGACGCCGTTTACAAAGAGCTTTCGAATGGAGGCTGCATCGGCGTCTTCCCCGAGGGAGGCAGCCATGACCGGTCTAACTTGTTGCCTCTCAAAGCGGGTGCGGCCTTGATGTCGCTGGGCGCCTTAGCCCGCGATCCCTCTTGTGGGCTGTCGATCGTACCATGTGGCATGAACTACTTTCATGCACACAAGTTCAGGTCCCGCGCTGTGATAGAATTTGGACGGCCTATCCACGTGCACCCCGACCAAGTCGAAGCCTTCAAAGCCGGAGGCACTAGTAAGCGGAACGCTGTCGGATCTCTCCTTGAGACGATCTATGAGGGCCTCGAGTCTGTCACACAGATCAGCCCTGACCATGAAACACTCATCCTAGTTCAATCCACCAGGAAACTTTACAATCCCATCAGCAAGAAGATACCGCTTCCTCTTGTGATCGAATTCAACCGGCGCTTATTGAAGGGATATACGGAGCATCATGATGACCCGCGGATGAAGAGCCTCAGAAAGGCTGTGAATGAATACAACAGGCGCTTGGAATCTCTCGGGATCAAAGACCACCAAGTCGAATGGGGAAACGTTGAGGAGAAGCCGTGGTGGCTCACCCTTATTACCTTGTTCTATCGTTTGTGCAAGCTGCTGGTCCTGACTTTTGGAACCCTACCAGGAGTTCTATTGTTCTGGCCCGTCTTTGTCGCCACGAAGGTTATCTCGGAAAGGAAGAGACGGCATGCACTTGCAACCTCGGTCGTCAAGCTCCAAGGACACGATGTCATGGGGACCTGGAAGATCCTCGTTGCCATGGGACTCGCGCCGATGCTCTACGCCTACTACACGATCATTGTCACTGCTTGGCTAAGGCACAACCGGTACGACGGCTACTACTCGCACTCTGTTCCCAGTTGGATGGTGGCGAGAACCTACGTTCCCGATGCGGTTCCTCTTTGGATGTTCACGTTGGGGTTCTACGCCCACATGGTCTTCGTCAGTTATGCAGCGCTCCGCTTCGGCGAAATTGGCATGGATATTATCAAGTCTCTCCCGCCGCTCCTTGTTGCCTTGAACCCACTGTCTTCCACGTCCCTGGCCGACTTGAGGGAGCACCGCGAAGCTCTCTCGGAGAGAGTCACCGATACCATCAACGACCTTGGATTTGGCATTCTTCCCGACGTTGATGCTGAGATCCCATCTGATACGTACAGGCCTGATGCTTATCAATCCCGCTTGAAGAGCATGCCACCCAGTGAACCGAGTAGTCGAGAACGCAGCCGTAGCAGGTCCAATGGCCCTGCTGGTGCTCCGCAGATCAGGGGACTCAGCTCGATCAATTCGGAAGACGATCTGGAGAAGATTGATCGGAAGATTCAGACGCAGTTGAAGGGGCGTGGGAGACGATCAAATACCATCGGTGCATACGAGACGGGCGAGTCGATTCTGAAATATAAGACGACAACTGGGTTGAGGGAGGACAGGAAAAAAAAGTGATTTCATCCTACGTGGACTTCACTGCAGAAATTCAGCTAGAATGCAGCATTTCAATCCTGCATAAAAAAATCGGTCTGTTTCAAGACCCCACACCCTCAATATTGTAGATATCTATTTCATATTAATGCTATAGATAGTTTGGGTGTATAATAATCAATCATATTAATCTCATATTGGTAGATGTTTTATGTGCTTTATCAAAAATAGACAAACTTGACAGGCCTCCTTAGAGACGCGGCCAACTCTTAAGATCATATAATTCTATACTAGTTTTTATAATATTAAAAGTGAAATTAGAGTGATATCTAAGGTAATCTAATACAAAAAGTAATAGTATACCTAGGTAATCTATATAATCAAGAAATATCTTTTTTTGCGCTAGGGAGAGCAACCTTAGAACTACCTATCCAGACTTCCTTCTCTTCTTCCTATTTTCATTGAAGATAGCCCTAGGGCCTATAAGATATAAGTTCTTATATTTATTGCCCTATTCTTATTCTTTACCAATTTTGTCAACATCCACCCACCTACCTTCAACCCACTCTCAAACGAAATGGGTAGCAACGATGTAAGTCTTTGAACTCATTACCCCATTCTAATCTTGATGATGTCTCTTGACATGATCACACCCTGCGGCTGTTTCAAGCCAGTTGCTTCGTGTGCCACCATGATCATACCGGATAAGTCCCACTCCGCCTAATTGATTCATGATTTCACGACTCTATGCTGGTGTAAGCTAATAAAAGCGATAGTATTGCGCCCAGCACCACTACCATGGCCACAAGACTGAGGATTTCCTTGAGCTACAAGTGGCTCAAGTCCTTAACAACATGACCGCCGCCGCCGGGAGTAGTGTATGCGGTCTGTCCGTGTACGCAGGATGCGCAACTGGTACGATATAGCGTAACAACCGGCCCAACAACAACCGGGTCGCGGGGGCAAGACCAAGGCCCAAAAAGCCCGGCACGCCGTTGACAAGAAGAAGAAGAGAGCCGCGGCAGCACCGAGTGGTTAGTTGATCAATCCTTTCTTTTGCCGGATCTTCCATGGATCTTCACGTCGGATGTATCATGCTTGGTGACTCCATGCTGTGGTCGCATGTCAATCAGACGAATGCTATCTTTAGCCCGTCAAGTCACCTCATACCCGGCGACTGACATGGACATCATCAAAACGTCAAAGGCCAATCCAGCCTTCTGAACGGTGGATAGCCCTGCCCTGGAATGTGCGAGCGTGCGTCGATGAAACGCGTCTGCGATCCTGGATCGGCGTGCATCTCGGACTGGAATGTTCGCTCTTCCTTTCTAAGTGACTTATGAACAGCTCGATTGACACACCCGCCACCGAGTATGACGCTGGAAGCCATTCCTACCCGCCATCTTCATATCCAGGGCCATTCGTTATGTAATGACGCTGTATATAAGGTGAAGAGCTTCGAACACCCCAATTTCAATACAAACTCTCCAGTCAAACCATCCTGCAAATCATCTCAATCTTACCAGCCTCGAATTCGAGCCTTGCTCATGTATTCCATTTTCACTCTCGCCCTCCTCACCACTCCCATCCACGCAGCCACCAGTGCTCGCGTTTGGACTCATTTTTATCCTAGCTGCCCTGGCGACCCATTCTCCGACTTGTCCTCCTTTGAAGACTATGAAGAGACAGCCCCACCCCAAGACATCGCAGCCGGCGTATGCACAAACGTCAATGTTCCATCTTATCAGCATAACCTCGTCAGCGCCATCTCAGTGGATGCAGAGCTGCTGTCTGGCGAGCACAGCAAATACTTCTCCCCCTCCAGAGCGAACTGCAACATTACCGTTCACGAGGTGCCGGAATGCATCGACCCACCGCTAATCACCAAAAAGGTCCGCAACGGCGTCGAAGTTAGTCAATGCGAGGATCGAAAATTTGCCGCTTGGAACGAGGTGTGGTTGCAGCTGGTTTGCGACAGCACTGGCGAGACTCAGGGCCAGGATATCCCGCGCATCGAACACACCAATAACGTTCAAGCGGCTCAGTCCATGCGCGAGCCTGAGCAAGAGGCCCGGGTGGAAAATGCTGGTCATTGGGAGAGCGAGCAGGTTGTGCAAAGCATTATGAGAAAGTTGGCCGAAAAGCATTCTCACTTCGTTTCTGGGAAGCATCATAATGCTACCAAGAGCCTTAATGGTTCGCATCATAATGCTACTGTGTCGGGGCGTCCTATCTCGCGGAGGAAGCTGTCGGTTCTGCGCAACAGGGATCGGTTGTATTAAGTTAAGGGTTACGATTTTGTTTTGAGCGATCTGATGTGAAAAAGGCTATGGTATTTTAGATTTGTATATTAGGATCAAAAAATGATATCAGCAAGTCTAAAGGCTCGACGTATTCAGCTTGCTCAAACGCTCTATAGACAAAGTTGGTACTACATTAGAAGCCGAAGCTGTCCAATAGTGAGTTTGTATCAGGTTCATGGAACATCGTCGGCGGAGGCTTCGGCTTGGATTCCTCCTGGTGCATCTCCTTCGCGTCCTCGATCATCTTGGACTCAGGAACAGGCATATCATCAACAACGAGACTACTCCGCCGGCGAAGCAGTTTCCGATAATCGACTCGGTCGTCACGAAGCTCAGGGACCGGCTGTGTCTCCAGGAAGTTCCAGCGACGGACCAGATCCAGGGCGAGAAGGTCGCAGCCCATGCGATCGTACTGTCTCGCCATATGCAGCACAAATTCCCATTCTGAGGCACCGAGTGTCTGCAAGGTCTTCTCGCGGAGTTGTTGGTAGAGGACAACCAAGGCCGGATCGTTGGAGAGGTAGGATTGGCCTGGACTTCGCAGCAGGGTCTCTGGATTTGGCCGACCTAGCATCGAATAACACCACGATGCCTTCCATCGGTTGCCCTCCGATGCGGCTTCGGGCAAGACTCTTTCCAAAATCTCCTTGAGGACCGGGCCATTATCTCCCTCGTAGACTCGAGCGATCGCGATTGCAAGCTGAATGTCTCCTATTTGGTTGGTGATGACGTTGACAGCATCGCGCAGGTGGTCGGCGAGAAGGAAGAAAGATGCAGCATATTCAAACCGTCGTCTTCCAAGCAATGCATATGCATTCTTCAGTGCGGACGTTTTCCATCGTGGTTCCTTAAAGTCGTTCGCCAATAATCGCTGAGTGGCGCCTTGTTCGCGGTGCCAATGGGCGATCCGCCAGAGACCCTGGAGGATGTTTTTCTTTCCGAGGGCAAGATAGTAAAGTGTACAGTCGATAGGGTTCCGCTCCTCCGTCTTGGTGTACTCGCTTCGAGCAACAGTCTCAAATAGTGCTTTCAAGGCGGTCAGATCAGACAGCCACATGAAAATGCCACTCTCACGAGCAGCTTTCCAAGTAAGTTTGCCATTGAACTGGCGCAAGACGAGATCTGTGAGGATGTCCTGACTACCACTGTGAAAAGCCCAAACAATCTCTCTCCACGAGACTGTATCCATCCCTTGGCTCCTTCTTAGCATGTGCTGCCGGAAGAAAAGAAGGTAGCGTGCGGCATTGTCGTCCATTGATCGTCGGTGCTTTTCTACCGTCGCAACACACTGGATAGTATCGACAAGGCGAAGCTGCTCATGACTGGACAATTGGGGCAGGGCGATTCGAGCGAGGCTTTCGTTGAGAACGCTCGCGGTGCTTTCATCCATGACAGACGAGAGCTCATCTTCGACAAAGGCATCGAGGTATGAAGAATGCATCTCTTTTGAGCCCGCAAGCGCAATCTATGTTTGTTAGCACACCAAAATAACCTAGCCCAGGGAGATCCAACTCACATCTCCCTCGTAAAAGTGCTCCAGTGGCATATCCAGAAAGCCGTCTAGGTCATCTCCCTCGGTGTAAAACTTCAGCCTGCGGTGAAGGTTCATCAAAATAGAATGCACCAAGCTGATCTTGCCAGCAAGAATACATTGTGCCAAGAATTGCGGGTGAAAGACAGGCAAGGGACCGTTCAAACGACTGACAACACTAAATAGATCCACAGATGACAATCCCCGCGATGGAATACGGAGCTCGGTGACAAGACGGTCGCCCACGTCGATATCCTTATCGTAGACAAACAGCTGATTGCCTGCACCGATAACTAAATGGCCATCCGTAAGCCAGCAAGAGTCGCCAATGGGATGAGGTGTAAGATCTCGAATCCAGATTTCCCGGACCTGGGTCCAAGAGGGTCGGGAATCTAGGTAGTCGTAGCGAAGCTGCGATAACAGGACAACCTTGTGAGGGAAACCCACAGCCAAAATGGACTGCCCATCTGGTGTTGACGTCCAATCCAGGTCCCGAATAATATCGTGTTGGGCAAAATGCTCCCCAAACTCAAGCTGGGCATTGTTGGTGTCCCATATCGTCAAATGAGTTCGCTCCGCATCCACCAAGGCAGCCTTTCGAATGGTGCTTCCGCTCGCCAGAGACGGATTCATAATGCCTGTATCGACAGTGGACTTCAACAACCACTCAACCTTAGTGGCTGCTCGGTCAACCTTGGCAGTCCAAGTCCGTACAACTCCGCTCTGCGTATAGGAGAGGGCAATATCAGGAGCAAATGCATCAAAGGATCCAGAGGTCTTGGCTTTGGGTCCCGCAGGGTCCACCGGTAAGATGTAGGCCAAATCTTCTTTCAACCCCATATCGAACTCGCAAAACTTTTGAAGTTGGCAATCCTGGCCTTTTGCGCCCGAGAAGTTTCCCTCGCCAGACCATTGGATTTCCCATGCTATGCCGTGCATGTCTGCTCCAATAGTCGCCACATAGGCGAATCCGGTAGTTGCCTCTGGCGTGGGAATCGGAAGCACACACAACGGCTTGCTTGATAATGTAAATGGCAGGTGCGCGATCCTTTTCGCATGATAGGAAGAGAAATCCCAGAGCGAGACCTCGTTGTGATGAAGATTGACCAGAAGACTGGCATTTTCAATGACACATGTCCGATGGATGTGCTCGTCGGATAACAAGACACTCTTGTGGATAAGCATCGATCCACTCTCGCGTCTTCTTTGCCTCCAGATCATAGCTTTGTTCTCGTCGGTCCGTGAAACAAGTGTATCGCCAATAGCATTTCGGACGATCTTCTTCACAGGAGCAGTATGACCAGACCAAGACGCTCTTGGGATAATTCGTCTCTTTCGAGGCGTTGGATCAAAGAGAACGTCCACTTGCGAGTCATACCATTCAATTCGGCCGTCGAAGTGATGAACGACAATACTAAGCTTGTCATCAGATGCATTGCTCTGGAACGCACGGATCTGCGCATAATCTTCGATTTCCGACAGGTTGGACATGAATCCAAACTCCAAGCCTTCTACATGAAGAATGTTGAACACGCTCATATTCGTCTTGACCTTGGAGCCGACATCCTCCAAAGCCCACGCAGACATGTGGCCCTGGCCGTCGATTACCACACAGATCTCCGGGCTCGACTTTGCAACTTCAATGAGATGCTCCAAGGCATGGTTTTCCCTGTTGCCGGTGTTTCTTTGCACGGCTCGCTCCGTCGCAGAACGGAAATCGCGACTGTCCAAAATGAAACCGTATCGCCTCTGGAGCCCTGTATCCACACTTGACGCATCCCTAGGCTGGACTGACTCGCCCATGTCCATGTCCGCCCAAAACTGCAGCGGTGAAAGTGCATTATGATCTGTCACGGCCCATACTCGAATCTTATTATCCGCGCACAGCGTGTAAAGCACGTTATCCACAGACTGTTCGGGGTGGAGGGGTAATCGCCAATGTATCCCAGTCACGACGTTCGGATGAGGAAGATAGGAGACCTCGAACCGCACCTCATCCGCGCCAAAGGCTAGCCGTCTCCATACCTTTGCGAGTCGGTCATAATGTCCCACCGTCACTATCAAGGCTGAATCCGGAGAGAACTGCGCGAATTGCACCGGGCTCGCAAGCTTTTGTTTCCACACTAGGCGTGGTTCGTCGTAGATAAACCAGAGGGCAAGGCGGGAATTACCCACTAGCAGTTCGTTCGTGGAACCCCACGACAGGGTATAGATTGGCTCATCGTCATCGTCGGCGCGGAAGGTATGGACTAGAGACCACTATAATACACCTATCCGTCAATACAGCTGCCGCTTTCCTGTATACGAAGATTTCCTCCCGGCAGACAGAGCCGGTGGACCAATTTGGAGTATGCGCACCTTTAGAGTCTCGCCCTGGATGCCGTACGGCTGGTACACGAAGATATCCGGTCCTCCACACACAGCAATCTTCCCCGAAGCCTCATCAAAAGCGACAGCTTCGAGATTTTTGGTATCATCGACGTATACTGTTTGAAGGAGCGTCTGCGGACCGCCGAGGATAACCAGCGCGTGGCCGGAGATGTACGCCTGTTGTTGATGCGCGGGGGCGTTGATTAGCAAGTGAACACGAATTAAGCAACGTAGCAGAAAGGCAAGCTGTAACAAAACACAAACAAGCTGGAGACAGGGGGCGGGCCTTACAACGACACGAAGTCCATCCCACAGCGCCGTACTGAACGCCTGGAGCTTCGCTGGGGGTCTCCCCGGCAGTACCGCTCGCATGGAGACGGGGTGAATCGAAGGGTACTCGTTGCGCTCGAGTCCTTACACCATTTCCAGGTTAAAGAGCAGTAAAAATAGCACGGAGCAAGGGTAGAAAAGAACGGTCAATTCAACTGCGGTTGCGGTTGGTTATGCGCAGGGATCGAAGCAAGAGAGTGTGTGTAATTGGCTTTCCGATCCACTCTGACCTCCGCGCAGACTCGTCTCTCATAGAGGATAATGGACACCTACTTAACAGACTTTTGTTTGGTTTTTCTTTCTTAAAGGGGCTTTTCTAGAAATAAGGTACTTCAAACTTGTGCTTTAGACTAGCCATGAGTTTGCCGATAGCGACGGTGCAGGGTTACAGGTTACTCGGGGTCTACAATGCATACTACTGCAGCGACGAACAGCATTCATCGGTGGTCATCACATTCAATCATGTCCAGAAAGTACATAGTGGTATAGCCAATACCCCAAACAGGGCCACAAAATTCCCGCCAATCCCTTATATGCTGCGCCGGCTGATATGCATGGTGGGACGAATCATGAACGCGCAAGTATCGCAAAGACATCGAAAGTATAGTCGTCATTGATGTACAGAAACCCCAAAGTATGAGCACTGTGAGTACTGGGGAAAGAGTTCATATACCGGAGAAAAGGTTAGGGTCGCCGGCCCGCTGATTTGCGACCGTCCGTGGGAGACTCGGGGAGCTCGTCGTCCACGAACCGAACGCTGGTACCCATTGAGCTTCTGCGACCCGTCCGCGGCCGCATGGAAGATGCTATTTGAGAAGTAGAGGCCGAGGCGCGAAGGAGCCGATGAGCAAATGGTGTATGGAGAGGTGTGGCAGGGGTGGTAGGGGTCGTAGACATCTGCGCCAGTGCTCGGGCACGAGCTGCTCGCTTGGATGGCGAGGTCATGTAGTTCGGTGTGGTCAACGGGGTTGCAGAAGCCGGCTCTTGTGAAGTCGTTGTGAAGTCGGTAAGCTTGAAGGGTGTCTCGGATGGATTCTGATACCAAGGGTCGAACAGGGCCGATCCGTTATCAACGCCTCTGAAATTCGAGAATCGAGCGGGCGTCATAGCTGGGCCTGGCGAGTCTCGGGCCTCGAGTTTGAGTCGTGCATTTTCCAGCCAGAGACGGAAGAGGTTCCTCGAGTGCCTCCGAAGGCTTCTTTCACGCATCGCCTCCGCAGTCTCAGCTGCGTTACTTATCTGGAAGACACGAAGACTAAGTTTGCGGAATGAAGCGCCGGCGATACGCAGAACATGCGAGCGATACATCGAGTCTGCAGTGTCTTCCATTTCACGACGGATGACATAGGTCTCGGACATTTGGATGAGCTGGTTAAAGGCGATCTCGCGGAAGTAGTTCCAATCGGCGTCTTGGCAATCCTGGACTCGCTGGAGCGTTTTCTCGTGCCATCGAGCGTAAAGCTCAGATACAAGGCGAAGCAATTTATCACGGTCAATAGCTGCTGCTTGTTGCTCCATGTTCATGGTATGTTGGGTCTGGTTTGACCAAGTCGAGAGCGCTTTGGAAGCCAAGTTGATCTTGATCTTCCGTCGCATCTTCGCATATGCTTCCTGTCGCCGTCGTTTGGCTGACTCCAGCGTAGCTTTTTGCCAATGCCTGAGTGATCTTTTCATTAGAAAGTAAAAGTCCGCATCGCGAGCCCACGCCTCCAACTTGGCTACTTGCTGGTGTTTGGATCTCCAAGCCATAAGAGACTCCTGCGCTAAGCGAGGGGCGTAGAATTCGAATGCTGCATATTCACGCTCGCGCTGAAGTTGAACCTGTTCCCGCCAGAGAGCAAACTTAGACCGTACCAAGTCCTTGGACCGATGGTCTTCGTGAACCTCCGCGTGGAATAGTAATCGCGTGTATGTATCCCGGGTACTCGTCACAAAACGAGTGAATACTTCACGCTTGATACGTTGCTCGTGTATCCTGCGCATCAACTGGAATCTTTCCGCCACGATCCACTTGTACATGGTCTCCATCTTTAGCCGCTCATTGATTCGTGCACGAAGCGCCAGGCAGCGAAGAGTATCATTCCAGGAAGTCCACGCATTGCGTTCAATTCTGAGTCGGTTCATCTCCTCTGCTTGATCTGCTATGCGAGCCTTTGAAACCCATTTCCTAAGGGCATTTTGGAGGACTCTGCCGTTCACCATGCCGGAAACTCGAGAAGCAGCGGGAGCCAGTCGAGCCTGAATCTTCCATTCATCAAATCTCTCTCTCACAGCCCGAAGATGCTGGTAATTATCGGCTTTTTCTTGCGCAGAAGCAATTTCCGTTGACCTTTGAGACCATACTCGAAGCGCGGAGCCCAGTGCTGAGTGTCTGTTATGGATGTTGATCTCATGGTTGCGCTCTCGAATGGTCCGGAAACTTCTCAGCCAATATAGGAGAGAGCGTCTTTTGAGACGATGATCATACCATTCGGGGGCCCTTCGATCACAGAAGCACCAGAACCATTGCCAATATGACGCATCTCGTAGATTACTGTTATGGACTATGACCGCTTGTGATTCCGCTGCCTTGAGGTCCGAGACCTTCTTTCGCCATTTGTTGAAGGGCTTTCGGAGCGCGAAACGCTGCGCTTTCAACTCATTGACTGCAGTGATTTCACGCCAAGCATTGAAGTACTTGACACCCAAGACATGCTGCCGAGCAGCGGATGTCCGGGCGACTTCTTCAGATGTGAGTTGAGCCCAGTGCGTGAACGCTTTTGTCATCAGGTATAAATTGCGAGCACGGTTAGCACGTTCCTCGAGATGTTTGAAGAAACGCTCAGTTCGGGCCGTATGGCGCTTTTCTTGGATGATTGCGCGCCATGGCTCAAATGCTTGTCGGAGCAAGGTACCTCGGTCACGGTTGATCGCAACGGTTTCCCTGGTCTCACGGATCTGCCGATTTCGAAAGGCTCGCTTGAGCCACTGGGTTAAGATGCGACGGCAGATAGCGCGCTGCCGGTACATGTTAAAGGTAGATGCGTCGCGAAGCAAATCTGAGAGTTGAGGTCGATAAAGAAGCTCAGGTGGTGCCTCTTCTTTTTCAAAATCATCATGTTCCGGAGGCTGCGATGAGACCGATTGTGATTGGCCCGACTCAAAACTGTCGGAAGAGCTGATCGATGGTGAGCGTCGGGGCTTTTTGGCAGCCGTCATTCTCTTCGAACGGTCATGGTCAACGGCCGAGCGCGCCACCACTCCGTTGGTTAAGGGTTTCCCTTCTTTGTCCACATCTTTGTGCTGTACAGAGTCCAGTCTGCTCATTAACCGACGACCGACGTCCAAGAATTGTGCAATTAAATGTGTTCGATCTGGCGATTTTGGTATGCCGTTTGTGAGTTTGGATTTTGGTGACTGTTTCGGCTTCGAGAAGTCGGGCTTCCCGACTTGTAGACGTGACATTGATGAGCGAGAGCTTGGTCGCTCTATCAAGCTTTTTTGCGTCACATCCTCGCCGATGTCGAGCGTAGTATTGAAGGACGCCCGTCTCCTTGGGGTGATCGGACTTCCATTCGTGGTAGGAAAGTAGTCGGTATCTGTGGCTTGGCTGTGTGCGCCGTCGATCGAATAGCGGTCGCTCTCCAGTGTTTCATTAATTTCCGTAGAGGCATCCTCCCCGAACTCCATCACAATTCCCATCTGCTGCAGCGCATTCTCGAATTTGTTGAAGAGACTGGCTCCCTGGACGCCTTTGCTCCCCATCTTGAATAGGAAGCGCAGGCAAGCATGGCGCGGATCTGCGTTAACACCATGTTCCTTGATAACCTCGTCGTATGCCGCAAAAAGCGCTCGGAATGGGAGTTGCTCGACCTCAGGTTTCCCCTCGGCGCGACTGACAACTTGGTAGAGGAAACCGACATCTGACGTTGAGTAGCGGATTAGAAATGGAAACACACAGCAAGTGGCACCGACGGAGATAGCCTACCATCATCTGAGAGAGACGAGTCCTCTTCAGTCACGGCGCGCCGCTGAGAGGATATCGGAGGCATCGAAAAATCGCGACCTACAGCGCGCTTGTCGCATCTGGATCATAGAGCCAACGCACCAAACGGATCATCGCGAAGGCGGGGACACCACACACAAGAAAGACATGCGCAGCGACCAGCCTGCGGCTTAGCAAGAAAATAAGTAAATTATTGGGGACCAAAGCCAGCAACGATCGCAGTAGCACGATTTGTTTTGGTGATCGCGACAGAAACATGCCCAAGTGACACGTGACCCTTAGTAACAATTGCGCATTCCTCACGTTTCCTCTTTGGGGTTTCTCGCCTCAACCGCTCTGCTAGTGATCGGTTACATCTTATTATGCCCGCAAGGACTCGGCCAATCGAGAAGTTTGCCAAGGCCACGGCCCAGTGCTCGGTCGAGGTCTGTGACTACCCTTGAATTATGTGTCAACGAGCTAATCGGTTGGCCAGGCCGCAGCATATGGCAAGTGCGTCGTTTCTGATTACAACTCGGTCCACAAGGACATGTGTGCCAAGGAATTTATGCGGTTGAAAGACTGTTTCTTGGTGAGTAGGCTGGCGCCGCTGGTACTAAGTATGCACGACTAATACCTTCAGGCCGCTTCCAAAAAGGCCAATTAAGAGCGTTTCAGGGCGGATTTGAGGGATTTGGGTATGTCAGGCGCATTATTACAAGCGGAATTATTGTAAATTCAAGTTTCAATTTCCAAGGTTACTACAGACCAGTGGAAAATTTCGTAGGCATAAAAAAGGCTCATATAAATGGAGACTGTAGACAGCTATCTACACAAGATTTTTTTTCTTGGTTAAGTTCAAACTCTTCATAGCTTGACCAGGCGGAGCAAGAAGGTTGCATTTTGCACCTCTTGGTCTTCCTGGGCAAGGGTACTAGCCTCATCGGCAACAGGGGGCTTGCCATCAACCAGAGCACGCTCATCAAGCGGCCGACGCACAGCCTTCTCGATAGCCAAGGCCTGGGACTTGAAGGCCTCGTCAAGGCCAATATTATCCGGATCCGAGAGAATAGTGTACTCCATCTTTACGTCGTCCGTGGGGATCAGACCGGCCTTCTTACGGAGACGCTGGACACGGTTGATAATCTCACGGCCGATTCCCTGGTGCGCCAACTCCGGGTAGATGTTGGCATCCAGAATGGTCATGACCTCGGCGTCAGTGTTAGTCTCCATGCCCGTCGAGCCGGAGTCTTCCTTGATGCCACGCTTCACCACGAGATCACCCTCGACCAGCTCAATGCCATCAACTTGGATCTTCTTCTCAGTGACGTACTTCTTAACATCGTCACTGGACAGGGATGGCAGAGCCTTCTTGACCTTCTGCACATCCTTCTTAAGCTTCTTGCCCAGAGTCGGCCAGTCAGCGTTGACGCTGTATTGGACATTGTATTTGGCCTCGTCCGTCGACAAGATGAGATCAAGGACGTTGAGCTCCTCCACGATGTAGCCTTCGAGAGACTTGACGTCGTCGAGGTACTGCTGGTCCTGGTGGATGACCACGAGAGACTTGAGAGGGGTCTTCAAGCCAATCGACTTGCGCTCACGGGAGATGCGACCAAGTTCAATAACTTTCTGCATGCGTGCGACTCTCCGCTCTACAACCTCGTCGAATAGTTCCTGACGCACTTCAGGGAAGCCAAGGAAGTGAACGCTGCGGGGGTCCTCAGCCTGAAGAGACTCGGGGATAAACGGAAGAAGACGCTGGTAGATGTTGTCTGTGAGGAAGGGAGTGAACGGAGCAAGGCCGCGGACCAAGGTGTAGAGAACTTCGAACAGGGTGTTCAGAGCATGCAGAGTGTCGTCAACGCCATTCTCACCCTTGAGACGCTTGCGGTTGAAGCGAATGTACCAGTTGGTGGTGTTCTCGATCAGCTCCAGCAAGCGGGGCACAACGGTGTACAGACGGTAGCCAGCCATCTCCTCGTTGACGAAGATGAGTAGACTCTGGCAACTGGCCAGGATCCAACGGTCCATGACGTTGGTGTTGGTGGACTCGGCCTTCGGGTCGAAGACAAAGTCAACGTCGGAGGTCTTCTTCAAGAGAGCCACCTGACCCTCAAAGAACTTGTAGCTATTCCACAACGGAAGAAGAACCTTGCTAACAATCTCCTTGACACCCGACTCCTTGAACCGAAGGGGTTCAGCACGGACAACGGGAGAGTTGATCAGGTAGAGACGCAGTGCATCCGAGCCATAGCGGTCCATAATCAGGGAAGGATCCGGGTAGTTCTTCAGTCTCTTCGACATCTTCTTGCCATCCTCAGCAAGAACAATACCGTTGACCACACAGTTCTTGAAAGGCAGCTTGCCGAACAGGTGGGTACCGAGAACGGTCAGTGTGTAGAACCATCCACGGGTCTGGTCCAGACCTTCAGCAATGAAGTCACCGGGGAAACTCTTCTCGAACTGTTCCTTGTTCTCGAAAGGGTAGTGTTGAGAGGCATAAGGCATGCTACCCGACTCGAACCAGCAGTCGAACACCTCACTCACACGGCGGAGCTCGCCCTTGCCCTGCTTGCTCGGGATGGTGATGTGGTCCACCTTGTCGCGGTGAAGATCGGTAAGCTCACCCTTGTAACCGCTCAACTCCTTGAGCTCCTCGACGCTGCCAATAGCAACAACTTCCTTGAAATCATCACTGACCCACAAAGGAAGAGGTGTGCCCCAGAAACGATTCCGGGAAATGTTCCAGTCACGGGCATTCTTGATCCAGCTAGCGAACCGCCGGTCCTTGACAAAGGATGGGACCCAGTGGGACTCTTCAATGCCTTCAAGCATTTGAGGGATGATAGGAGGGATCTTCACGAACCATGATGGCACGGCACGGTAAATCAGAGGAGTGTCAGACCGCCAGCAGAAGGGGTAGCTGTGAGTAATCTGGCTGTCGACGAGGATGCGGCCAGTACCCTTCAGGTGCTTAATGATGGCCTTGTCAGCAGCCTTAACATGCTGGCCAACGAAGTCTCGGACTTCCTCGGTGAAGCAGCCCTGTGGGTCGACAGGGTTCGGGGGAGGACGAGTTTCGTTGACAACGCCGTGATTCACGGCAACCTGGTAATCTTCTTCACCAAAGGCAGGGGCCTGGTGGACAATTCCAACACCATCGTCGGCCGTAACGTACTTGTCGTTCAGCACGCGGAAGCCGCAGTCCTTGAACTCCTCGTAGAAGTAGTCGAAGAGAGGCTCGTACTTCCATCCAAGCATGTCAGAGCCCTTGATCCGGTCGACAACCTTGTACTTGGCCTTCTTGGGGTCCTTGTAGATAGTCCGGAGCAAAGATTCAAGGAGGATGTAGTTCTTCTTGGTGGCCTCGTCGTAGATTTTGACGTACTCGAAGGCAGGGTGGGCGCACAGGCCGGTGTGAGAGGGAAGGGTCCACGGGGTAGTTGTCCATGCAAGCAGGCAGGTCTCGGGGTCATCCACCAGGGGGAAAGTCACAACAACGGCAGGATCCTGAACATCCTTGTAGTTCTGCTGGGCTTCGAAGTTGCTAAGAGGTGTGTTGAGGGCGGTCGAGTACGGCATGACACGGTAGCCGCGGTAGACCAGGCCCTTGTCAAATAGCTGCCTGAAAACCCACCACACGGATTCCATGAAGGAGGGGTTCATAGTCTATTCACCGAGCAGAGTTTAATTTTAGCAAAGATGCAAACACCAGAAACGCGTAATTCGATTAAAGCGTACCTTGTAGTCATTGTCGAAGTCGATCCAGCGTCCCAACCGCTCAATGGTCTGGCGCCATTCCGAGGCAAATCGCATGACAATAGCCCTGCACTCCTCGTTGTACTTTTCAATGCCGATTTTCTCGACTGCCTCAAGACCAGACATGCCGAGCTTCTTATCGATTTCGTATTCAATGGGGACACCGTGCGTATCCCAGCCAAAACGGCGCTCAACATAGTAGCCCTTCATCGCCCAGTATCTGGGGATGATATCCTTGATTGTGGAGGCCAACAAGTGGCCGTAATGCGGAAGACCGGTTGCGAAGGGAGGACCATCGTAGAAAGTGTAGGGTTCACGTCCCCGGGAGAGCTCAACTTGACGATTAAATGCATCAATCTCCCTCCACCGCTTGAGGACAAGATCCTCCTCGGCGGGAAAATTGATCGACATTTTGTGTGGTTGCGACCAGAAGTTGAGGAGTAGATAAAAAGCAGGGCCAAAAAATGGTGGTGGGGTGTGAGTCAGCCCCTCCACCATGAGATGCCACCGCCTTCCTCAGCTTCTACATCTAAGGTTCAGCTAACTATAAAAAAAGAAGATTAGTTGCCTGTTATGGCAACCTGAGGTTCCAAATATTGCTGTTCCATACTGGGTATCAACACTCAGCCAGAGACATATATCACTCCTGTCGGCCTCGGAGAGATCAGAGCACATGTGTATTCAGCCATGTGGTTTTCGTATGTACAATTAGGGAAGCGTAATAGTCCAGAAGACCTACACCACAGACTCTCCCTAATTGAAATGTACGACCCAATTCTAAATTATAGAGGAAGCAATTTTCCAAAGAGCATTCGTTCAATTCTCTCTAACCCCATGGAATTAATTTAATGGAATTTCTTCTTTGGTTTACTAGTAGAAACTGAGAGAGATCTGGAATTGACTCATCATGATATTGATTTTGAATATTTGGAACAGTACCAGGGTGATGAATCGTCGAGGACTGCCCTCGCTATATACGGACTGGACATTGCACCATCTACTCCTCGTCGTCCCCATCCTTGTCCTCGTCCTCGTCCTCGGAGACTTCTTGTCCCAGATCCTTAAGGCGTTTCTAAAAGATGTTAGTCTCTCTCTTATGATACGTAGAGGGATATGGCTTGGATGTACCTTGTCTTCGTTTCTTTTGGTCTCCAGATCGCCGAAGACAATGAGAAGATCATCCAATTCGGTCTGAATAGCTTGTCGAGCCTCGTCCTTTTCTTTGGCTTCGGACTGAGCCTTCTCAAGCTGAGCCTTGGCATACTTGAGTGCATCAGCTGCACTTTGAGCCTGTGACTCGGCTTCCTTTGCCTTGCGCTCAGCCTCGGCGGCGCGCGCTTCCAGTTCCGAGAATTTGGACTTGTGAGCTTCGTTGGCTGTCGCCATATCTTTGCTCGACTGCTCCTGGGCCTTGGCCAGGTCCGATTGGAGAGTCTCCAACAGCTTCTTTAGCTCGGCTGTCTCAGACTCGTGTTGTTCCTTGGCTGCGGACAAGTCTGACTCCAGGTTTGCAATAGTAGTCTTGAGGGCGGCAGCTTCGGTCTCATGCTGTGCCTTGGAGGAGGCCAGAGTTGACTCGAGGCTCTGAAGCTTCTGGTGAAGATCTGAAATCTGCCCTGCGTGGCCTTCTTTGGCTTGGCTGGCAGTAGTTTCCAAGTCCTGGATCATCTTTTTCAGGCCGGCAACCTCACCAGCATGTTGTTCGCGGCCCTTTAAAAGTTCGGACTCCAGGTTCCGGATTTCCTTTTGCAAGCCGGCAACCTGCTGGTCGTGGTGCTCCTTCACTTTTGCGCTCTTCCCTTCATAGTCGGCCGAAGCCGCCTTCAGTTCATTGTCAATGGCACGAAGCTGCTCGCCGTGCTGCTTCAGTAGCTCGTTCCTCGAAGCTTTGTGCTGTTCATCCAGTTTGGACATCTCCTGTTCATGTGAACGCTGGAGAGACTGGGTACCCTGCTGTGCCTTAGATATCTCGGCAGCGGCCGACTCCTTCGTCTTGCGATGGTCCAGCTGCTCCTGATCAAGCCTGCGTTGGATGCTCACGAGATCGCTCTCCAGCTTCTGGACGGTCTGGCCCCGATCTTCAAGTTCGGCACGTAGAGAATCCACCAGCTCGCGAGAAACACCCTTTTCAACACCATTGGCCACAACAGAAACTTCAAAACCTGGTTCTCGGTCAATGGCCCGAATCAGGCGACTGAAGTTATCTTTAAGAAATTCAACAAAAGAGCGGTCGAAGAATACTTCAGGAAGCCCGCCGTCAATCTGCCCAGCTGCCGTCTGAGGGAGAACTTCAAAGTCGCGAACCAAGGGGCATTCGCGCAGTTTTGTGATCTTGTCAATGTACTGCTCCCTCCCAAGTTGCTCAAGGAGAAGCTTGTGTAGGGTCACTCGAGGGATTGGGGAATCTTTAGTCGAAAACTCGTAAATGATCCCAAGCAAAACGGTACAGAGACCAGGCACAAGCTTGCTTGGAACTCTTTGATGTTTAATTTCTTGCAGAAGGGTCTGGATGCTGCTTCCCTCTCCGAGGAGATCATTGACAACATCTGGATCCTCAAAGAGCCAGCCGCAGAGAAGCATCAAGTAGCCAACGGTGATTCTTTCGTCATCACCACGTTGCAGACCAGTGATCAAGTTACCAACCACTGCCTGAACGCTGGTGACAACTTCTTCGCCACTTTCAGCATCACCCTCGGTCACTTCCATGGCAGTTGCTTTCGCCTCCACATCATCAAAAATGAGGTGGAACATCAACACACAAGCCATCCAGACTTGATATGGGTCTGCATTGCCCCGAGATTCTGGAGCCGTGAGCAATACAGACATGATGTTGGGGATACGGTCCTGGCCGCTAACATGCCCATCAATGGCCCGCCGAAGAACATGCATACGGATACCAGTATGATGAGCAAAGAATGCCTTCATGCATTCACAGGCCGCGAGACGTGCATCTAGCATGTTGTTGGGTGAAGGTTGAAGACTTAATTTCAAGAACGCTTCGATAACATTGATTCGTTCTGGCTCCGTCACAATGCCGTTGGCAGTCGGATCATGGGGTACAGACCCCCAGATGACTTCGATGTCTCCAAATCTCTCCTGTAATGGCGAGTTTGCGCGGATAAGATCAGCGCAGGTGGAAAGAGCCTATCTTGGTCAGCACCGTCCAGAGCACAGCATAACCCGGGTCTCACCTTAGAGGTAACATTGACACTGAACTTCTGACCAAAAGCTATGCTCAGAACTTGCTCCGTCACACCATTCTGCCAAAATGCTGTCTGGTTGATGGGTGTACTCATGCCACCACGAACCAGAAATAGCTGGATGATGGCCAGAAGACCCCAAACATTCTTGTCTCGTTGCAGTAAAGTCCATTGCGCAGGCGGCTCAGCATCCTCTTGCTGGCAATCAATAAGAAGCTTCGTCACATTCTTCATGCAGCCGGTCTCCCGGAAAAAAGACTGATTGGAAACATTGAATCGCAGTAGATTCGCGAGCAAGGAGAGACAATCCTCGACCACTTCTGTACCATGTATCATGGAACCCTCAGCTTCAATCAATGAGAAAACAATCTCAAACGTGTTTTCGAAGGCGACCAGTTTTTGCAGCTCTTCCGACTCGGGGGTCAGGGCGATGAGAAGAATGAGGCCCTCTGCGGATCACGAATTGTCAGCGATGTCGACAGGATCTAATCGAGTGATGCTCCATACCACTTCGAACAGGTTCTCGGATATCTGTAAGCACGCTGACAAGCCTGGAGATGCCCAATGGCGCCGTAAAGATGCACTCTTGTGTCCTTTCCGGTCTCGCACTGCAGATGTGGGACATCAATTGAAGAGCATATAGGCGGGAGTAAAAGTCTCGGGTTTCAAGTAGATCGAGCAGAATCGTAATATTGTCTTGTCGCTGCTCAACTATTAGCTCAATCCATAGCTGAAACGTTCATGGTGTCACACCTGCGTGAATTCATCTGCTAGCCACAGAGCTATTTCATCAGACGCTTCAGGCTGTAGAGCAGTCAGCACATAGATAGTCAAGACTCAGGGGCATCGAAATCACCGACACTTGTCTCATCTGGCGTGAATAGCATCAACAGGGTTTCCAGAACCACTTTGATGGTGTCCACGTCTTCCTGATCATTGCGCAGACTGCTGATCAACGATCGCAGACCTCCCGAAGCTACCGATGCAGGATAAATCTTTGCAAAACTTCTCAATCCTTGTATAGCGGCACGCCGGTCTTCCAGTAAGGTTGCATTCTGCAACCTACTGCTGAGTACATCGATTGTGTCCGTTGCCGTTTGTTTGGCCGGAGCTTGTGACTCGAGGATTCGGAACATCTCAGCTAGATCGCAATCTCATGGTCACCGCCCGAGGGCACAAGGGCTGACAGGCATCGAAGGTAGAAACAAAGAAGCAGAAAGTAGTTGGGTTGCGAGCTGATCAAAGTTGAGTAAAGTAAAGCTGGCCTCCGACCCAAGGGGGGGGGCGTAAGGCCGATGGCCGGAAGCGCTTTGCAGAACGCCGACCGCCCGGAAATAATTATCCTCAAGTCGCAGAGACTTCCGCTTTCTCTCGACGTCCACTTGCGCCGCGAGACTTTTTTATCCGTCTCTGCCTTTTTCTCAAAGGCGCGCCTAAACAAGTATCCCTCACTGGGTTTCCGTGAGAGAGGCACGGCGCTATACGCCTTTCCCGACCTGCAGGCGACGCATTCGAAACGCCGCGCCGAACAAACGAAATCTGAAGCACAACCAGCTGTCGCATCGCCAAGATGGGTGTCCCCGCCCTTTTCCGATGGCTTTCCAACAAGTATCCCAAGATCATCTCTCCGGTCATTGAGGAGCTGCCCCAGGAAGTGAACGGAGAGGAAATCCCGGTCGACACGACACGTCCGAATCCCAATGGCGAGGAGATGGATAACCTGTATCTCGACATGAATGGCATTGTCCACCCATGTACACATCCCGAGGGCAAGCCACCGCCCGCGAATGAGCAGGAGATGATGCTAGAGATCTTCAAGTACACTGATCGAGTGGTCAACATGGTCCGCCCGCGGAAGCTTCTGATGATTGCTATTGGTATGCTCAAGACTCGTCGCGCCTCTGAATGCCCCGTTTACTAACTAACCTGGACCGCTATTAGATGGTGTCGCACCGAGAGCCAAGATGAACCAGCAGCGCGCACGTCGATTCCGCTCCGCGCAGGAAGCCAGAGAGAACGATGAGAAGAAGGAGGAGCTGCAAAAGCTGCTCGCCAGGCAACAATCCAAGCATGGTGCCGAAGAAGTTCTTCGCGAGGAGGTCGTCCAGAAAACGTGGGATAGCAATGTCATCACACCTGGAACCCCATTTATGGATATCCTCTCTGCCTCGCTGCGGTATTGGATTGCCTACAAGCTCAATACCGATCCTGCTTGGGAAAAAGTGAGACTTCTGTTTGATCCCAGGAACTCGTGACGGACGTTTACGCTAACATTCATTAGATGAAAATCATCATTTCGGATGCTACGGTCCCCGGAGAGGGTGAACACAAGATCATGGAATTTATACGGTCACAGCGCGCATCGCCTGAGCACGACCCGAACACCCGCCATGTAATCTACGGTCTTGATGCCGATCTCATCATGCTGGGCCTCGCGACCCACGAGCCTCACTTTCGGGTTCTGCGTGAGGATGTCTTCTTCCAGGAATCGAAGCCTCGGACCTGTAGACTGTGTGGCCAGACCGGTCACAAAGCCGAGGAGTGTACCGGAAAGGCTAAAGAGAAGAGTGGTGAATTCGACGAAAAGCAACACGGAACTCCGCTTAAACCATTCATTTGGCTCCATGTCTCTGTTCTTCGAGAGTATCTGGCTGTTGAAATGCAGGTTCCTCATCAGCCCTTCCCATTTGACCTGGAACGGGCGCTCGATGATTGGGTCTTCATGTGTTTCTTCGTCGGAAACGATTTCTTGCCTCACTTGCCGTCATTAGACATCCGTGAAAACGGCATCGATACACTTATTGCAATCTGGCGAGACAGCATTCCGGCCATGGGCGGCTATCTAACTGAGGACGGACATGTCGCCTTCAGACGGGCTCAGATTATCCTGCAAGGTCTGGCCAAGCAGGAGGACGCGATCTTCCGACGCCGTAGGCAAGCCGAGGAAAGAAGAGCAGCCAACGAAAAGAGGCGCAAAGAGCAAGATCAGGCCCGGAACGAAGAACGAGGTAACAAGCGGAGAAGAAGCTCCCCTCAATACGACAATAACCGGTCTCGTGGCGGCGCCGGTGCCGGCGATGATAATGCGCCCCCGCCTGGTCTGGAGCTGATTACCCCGGGCCGTGGACACCTGTCTAAGCAGACCAGGGAATTGACCCACAGCATGGTCACCAACCGCGGTGCCGTGTACCGCGCCAATATGGAGAACAAGAGCGCTGCTGCTGTACTAAAGAGCAAACTCATGAAGGGCAACCAGGATGAGTCTGTCGTCGAGGAGAATGGGGAGGCCTCGAATGGCGCTGAGCCAACTTCTCCTTCGGTCCTTGGAAAGAGAAAGGCTGATGAAGCAACCGAGGATGAGGAACCGGGCACTCCGGGCAGAGACTCTCCTCCGCCGCCGCCGCCTAAGCCCAAGGAGGACGAAATGCCGGAAGACACGGTCCGACTGTGGGAGCCGGGATATGCGGATCGGTACTACGAGCAAAAGTTCAAGGTCGATCCCCAGGATCACGAATTTCGCCACAAGGTTGGACGTGCTTATGCTGAAGGTCTCGCCTGGGTTTTGCTCTACTACTTCCAGGGATGTCCTTCGTGGAACTGGTACTACCCATACCACTATGCTCCCTTCGCGGCGGACTTTGTGGACATCGGAGACATGGAGATCAAGTTTGAAAAGGGCACGCCTTTCAAGCCGTTCGAGCAGTTGATGGGTGTCCTACCGGCATCATCTAACCACGCTCTGCCTCAGATCTTCCATCCTCTCATGAGTGATCCGGACAGCGAGATTATCGACTTTTACCCCGAGGATTTTGATCTCGATTTGAATGGCAAGAAGTTCGCCTGGCAAGGTGTGATTCTGCTTCCTTTTATTGATGAGAAGCGTCTTCTGGCTGCCATGGAGAAGAAGTATCCCCTTCTGACCGACGATGAACGGAGTCGTAACGCTCATGGCCATGAGGTACTCCTGTTATCGGACCGACACCCGCTGTATCAAGATCTTGCCGCGAACTTTTATTCTAAAAAGCCTGGACCCGCGGAATACAAGCTGAACATGCGCGTGAGTGAGGGCCTGGGTGGTATTGCGGAACGCAGTGAGACATACATCCCTCATGGCGCCCTGGTGTCGCCTTTGGAGGATTATGGCATGCCGAGTCTGGATGATGACCATTCTCTCACGTAAGTTCTAATCCCAAATTTTCTCATACCTAGACTAACAGATTCCCCAGTGTCAATTTCAAGATACCCAAGTCATCTCACATCCACAAGTCTATGCTTCTCCGCGGAGTAAAGTTTGCGACACCGATGCTGAACTCGGCTGATATTCGCGCGACCAAGGGCCGAGCCCAACATTCTGGGCGCTCGTTTGGTGGTGCGCCATTGAACGGTAGAGGACGAGGTGGCCGCATAGACTATGGAGGATCAGACCGTCCGAACCCATTCGCGGCGCATCTCGACCCGCGTTACATGAACGCCCCTGCGCCCCCTCCCGGCATGCCGATGATGCCGATGATGCCCCCTGGCTGGGTTCCTCCGGTCCAAGGCGGTGGTGACTACTCCCGAGGACCCCCTGGGCCTCCCCGCGGTGGTGGGAACTATGGGTATAACCAGGGCTACCAGCACGGTGGCTATGGCCAACAGGGTCAATACAATCAAGGCCAGTACCGTGGACACAACGGTGGCTATGATGATAACCGAGGCCGAGGAGGTTACCGTGGAGGAGGCGGGTACCGTGGCGGAAACCGGGGTGGCGGTGGTTATGGTCGCTACTAAGTGGAAGTAGTCACAGCTCTACTGCTGTATCTACTATTATCCAAGGGCGATGAGGGGCGTTTCGGAGCAGAGTGTTTTGGTCATTTCTATATGTAAATGTGGAGATATGAATTGCTCTTTCATCCTTGAATCTGATTTCCCTATCGTACTGAGTATACGTAGCTCATGGCTCTCTTTCTCAGCTTATGTGGTAATTTTGCCTATGCGATTGAAACCCTCGGCCTCGAGGGCTATCAAAGGTTCCAGACCTGCAGAGTGACACCGCATGTGAGGGATCAATTATCAAGCAATGAGAAACACACCGTTGATAGATGTCAGATAGACCCAAAGGGCTTTGCAAGAATTATTCATACTCCAGTGGATATAAAGCATTATCTACTTCCGTAATGGCCCTTCAGTTGCTATGAATTGAAAAAGTTCGAGGATCGTGTCGCTGGAAAGAACTGAGTCGTACTTAAGGTTAATAATGCAGTGATGCCATTTGATCTCTCCAGTTCAGCATGCAAATCCTGATTATAGAAAGCTGGCTGTTTTGCGAGGAAGAAGTCATGTGGTCAGGGTACTCTTCCTTCCCAATTCGACAACCTCGCTCTTCCTCTATTGCAAAGCAGAGCCACAACCACCATCAGATTGACAGGCCCCCGGCGACCAATTCATCTGAATGATGTGTTCTCGCTTTTTATGCGATTGATACATATTGTGTCCTCATCATGGATCGCATGTATGCTCGCAAAGGCGGCAAGCTCGTGCAGTACGCGGGTAGGTCAACCGCCACCTACTTTGCCCAGCCCAAGCGCCTCAATGGTTAGGTCGATCCTGATCCCGACCTCCCCGGCGAGCCTTTGAACAGAAGGTATCTAGCCGAGAGCTCTCCTGTGGTTGACACTGATGGTGGCCTGCCTGCAGAGGTTCACACTGATTGTGGCCCGTCCGCAGCAGTTGACACTGATGGTGGCCTGTCTGCAGTACACGATAATGAGCAGTATTTCTGCTCTGACGACGAGGAGCTTTGCTCTAACGACGAGGCTCTGGTCTGACGACGATGATGGCAAAGGCGTTGTTGTACAGCCTGAGATGATCAATGCTATGATACAGTCCCCTCTCGCTGTGAAAACGGAAGAAACCGTTGCTTTGGGGTTGCTCACATCATCGCAATACCTGTCACGCAGTTGAGAATAAATAGTCAGGCTAAGTGCCCTCCCTCCTCGGAGGCTCCGACTTCGCGGCAGTTTTTGACTCACCGCTAACCGCTTTCTGACTCAGTGCGGTCCAAAGAATTATTGAGTCACTCCAGTCTTCCTGGAACTCGAAGCATCTTCCTGGTCACAGGGTGAACTGAAATTCTCACTCTGGGCGCAGGATTACAGGTAAGCCTCGTTCATGATCCCATCAGCTGAAGAGTTGGTTCCAATTCCACCATCAGTGTGCGCCTTGCATCGCTAGCTCCGACTGTGGGGAAAAATATAGCAGAGATCAATTGTGATCCTAACAAAAGCCCCAGAATGAATTGAGCAGAGAATCCGAATTCGCAGATTTCGATACAACCTCGTCCTTGCCCCGTCATCATGACCGAGCCCACCAAGATCAGCATCTTGGGTCGAGAGAGCATCGTCGCTGATTTTGGCCTGTGGCGCAACTACGTCGCAAATGACCTGATTAGCGGTTTGCCCTCGACCACCTACGTACTCATCACTGACACCAACCTCGGTTCCATCTATACACCTGGATTCCAAAAGACATTCGAAGCCGCCGCGACCTCCGTCTCCCCTGCCCCGCGCCTATTAGTCTATAATGCTGCGCCGGGCGAGAGCTCGAAGTCGCGCTCGACAAAGGCGGACATTGAGGATTGGATGTTGAGCCAGAGCCCGCCATGTGGCCGTGATACCGTTGTCATCGCATTGGGTGGTGGTGTCATTGGCGATCTGACTGGTTTCATTGCGGCCACCTACATGCGTGGTGTTCGCTATGTGCAGGTCCCCACTACTCTCCTCGCCATGGTGGATTCCTCGATTGGAGGAAAGACTGCCATTGACACACCTCTGGGCAAGAACTTGATTGGCGCCATCTGGCAGCCATCAAGAATCTATATCGACCTCGACTTTCTGGAGACACTCCCTGTGCGGGAGTTCATTAACGGCATGGCCGAGGTCATTAAGACTGCTGCCATCTCAAGTGAAGATGAGTTTACTGCCTTGGAAGACAACGCAGATGCCATTGTCGGTGCTGTGCGTAGCGAGAAGAAGCCCGGTCAGGGCCGCTTCGACGGTATTCGGGACATCCTGAAGGCCAGAATTCTGGCCTCTGCGCGCCACAAGGCCTTTGTCGTCTCCGCAGATGAGCGTGAAGGTGGCCTTCGCAACCTGCTGAACTGGGGTCACTCAATTGGCCACGCCATTGAGGCCATTCTGACTCCGCAAATCCTCCATGGAGAGTGTGTTGCCATTGGTATGGTCAAGGAGGCCGAGCTGGCCCGACACCTGGGTATCCTCAAAGGCGTTGCCGTGGCTCGTATCGTCAAGTGTATTTCCGCCTATAGTTTGCCTACATCTATGAAGGACTCACGAGTGCGGAAACTGACCGCCGGCAAGCACTGCTCCGTGGACCAGTTGCTGTTCAACATGGCCCTTGACAAGAAGAACGATGGTCCTAAGAAGAAGGTGGTCCTGTTGTCTGCAATCGGACGCCCTTACGAGCCCAAAGCCAGTGTTGTCTCAAATGATGACATTGGTACCGTTTTGGCCCCCAGCATTGAGGTGTACCCCGGAGTGCCCAAGACCCTCAATGTTACCTGCGCACCTCCAGGATCCAAGAGTATCTCCAACCGAGCTCTCGTCCTTGCTGCGCTTGGTTCGGGAACGTGCCGTATCAAGAACTTGCTCCACTCTGATGATACCGAGGTCATGCTGAACGCTTTGGAGAAGTTGGGAGCCGCTACCTTCTCCTGGGAGGAAGAGGGTGAGGTTCTTGTTGTTAATGGCAAGGGTGGCAAGATCACCGCCAGCCCTTCTTCTCTCTACCTGGGTAACGCCGGCACTGCCTCGCGCTTCTTGACTACCGTGGCTACTCTTGCTACGCCCAGCAGCGTTGACGAGAGCATTCTCACCGGTAACAACCGAATGAAGCAGAGACCCATTGGCGACCTTGTCGATGCGCTGACCGTGAACGGTGCCGAAATCGAGTATATGGAGTGCAAGGGCAGCTTGCCCCTCAAGATTGCGGCCTCTCGCGGTTTCGCTGGTGGCACGATCAACTTGGCCGCCAAGGTGTCCTCCCAGTACGTGTCGTCGCTGCTGATGTGCGCTCCCTACGCCAAGGAGCCGGTGACCTTGAAGCTGGTCGGCGGCAAGCCCATCTCCCAGCCCTACATCGATATGACCACCGCCATGATGAGATCCTTCGGCATCGATGTGCAAAAGTCGACTACCGAGGAACACACCTACCACATCCCTCAGGCTCACTACGTGAACCCCGCTGAGTATGTTGTTGAGAGCGATGCCAGCTCTGCCACTTACCCTCTTGCCATTGCGGCTATCACGGGCACAAAGTGCACCGTTCCCAACATTGGTTCCAAGTCGCTTCAAGGTGATGCTCGCTTCGCTGTCGATGTCCTTCGGCCCATGGGCTGCACTGTCGAGCAGGGTGATCACTCCACCACGGTCACTGGTCCCGCTAGTGGTATTCTCCGACCACTTCCTAACGTGGACATGGAGCCGATGACTGACGCTTTCCTCACCGCGTCTGTCCTTGCGGCCGTTGCCCGGGGCGAGGGCTCTAACCATACCACTCGCATCTATGGCATTGCCAACCAGCGTGTGAAGGAATGCAACCGCATCAAGGCCATGAAGGACGAGCTGGCCAAGTACGGTGTGGTCTGCCGCGAACATGACGACGGCCTTGAGATCGATGGCATTGAGCGCTCTACTCTTCGCCAGCCCTCTGGTGGTGTCTATTGCTACGATGACCACCGTGTCGCCTTCAGCTTTAGTGTTCTATCTCTTGTAGCCCCCAAGCCTACTCTCATTCTGGAGAAGGAGTGTGTCGGTAAGACATGGCCCGGCTGGTGGGACACTCTCAAGCAGCTTTTCGGCGCCAAGCTTGAGGGTAAAGAGTTGATGGAGGATGAGCACGTTGCTTCTACTGCTGAGGAGAAGGCCAGCGCTTCAGTCTTCATCATCGGCATGCGTGGCGCTGGTAAGACCACCGCCGGTAATTGGGTTGCTAAGAGTCTGGACCGTCCCTTCGTTGATCTTGATACCGAGTTGGAAAAGACAGAAGGTATGAGCATTCCTGATATGATCAAGCAGCGCGGCTGGCAGGGCTTCCGCGACGCCGAGTTGGCTGTACTCCAGCGCGCCATGAAGGACCGGTCAACCGGCTACGTCTTTGCTTGCGGTGGTGGTGTTGTCGAGATTCCTGAGGCTCGCAAGCTACTTACCGACTACCACAAGAACAAGGGTAATGTACTTCTCATCATGCGCGATATCAAGCAGGTGATGGACTTCCTGCAAATCGATAAGACTCGCCCCGCCTATGTCGAAGACATGATGGCAGTGTGGCTTCGCCGCAAGCCCTGGTTCCAGGAGTGCAGCAACATTCAGTACTACAGCCAGCACTCGAACAACACGGAACTTGCCCTGGCCTCGGAGGACTTTGGCCGCTTCATGCACGTGGTTACCGGCCAAAAGGACAGCCTGGGTCTGATCAAGAAGAAGCAGCATAGCTTCTTCGTCTCGCTGACGCTGCCCGATCTGCGTACGTGTGGTGACATCCTGAGTGAGGCCTGTGTTGGGTCAGACGCAGTGGAGCTACGGGTTGATCTGCTGAAGGACCCGGCTTCCGACAGTGACATTCCCACCGTCGACTATGTCGCCGAGCAGCTGTCGTTCCTTCGCCGCCGTGTCATGCTGCCTGTCATCTTCACCATCCGTACCGAGAGCCAAGGTGGCCGCTTCCCCGATGATGCCTACGAGGCCGCCACTGCGCTCTATCGCCTGGCCTTCCGCTCCGGATGCGAGTTTGTGGATCTCGAGATCGCTTTCCCCGACGAGATGCTCCGCTCTGTGTCCGAGATGAAGGGCCACTCGAAGATCATTGCCTCCCACCACGACCCACAAGGAAAGCTCTCATGGAGCAACATGTCCTGGATCCCATCTTACAACCGTGCTCTAGAGTACGGCGACGTGATCAAGCTCGTGGGAGTTGCCAACAGCCTGGATGATAATACTGCGTTGAGAAAGTTCAAGACCTGGGCCGAAGAGGCGCACGAGACACCGTTGATCGCCATCAACATGGGCGACAAGGGCCAGCTCAGCCGTATCTTGAACGGCTTCATGACCCCCGTGTCTCATCCGGCCCTTCCTTTCAAGGCCGCCCCCGGTCAGCTCTCTGCAACTGACATTCGCCGCGGTCTCTCACTGATGGGTGAGATCAAGGCCAAGAAGTTTGCCATCTTTGGTTCTCCTGTTTCTGCCTCGCGGTCACCGGCTCTCCACAACACCCTCTTTGGCGAGATGGGTCTTCCCCACGACTACACCCGTCTGGAGACCACCAAGGTTGAGGATGTCAAGGATTTCATCCACGCCTCTGACTTTGGCGGTGCTTCCGTGACCATCCCGCTGAAGCTGGACATCATGCCGCTGCTGGACGAAGTCGCCAAAGAAGCCGAGATCATCGGTGCCGTGAACACCATCGTCCCCGTCGACAACGGGGACAAGGCCCCGCGTCTGGTCGGCTACAACACCGACTGGCAAGGCATGGTCCAATGCCTCCGCAATGCAGGCATCTACGGCTCCAACGGCACCGAGAGCGCAGTGGTCGTGGGCGGTGGCGGCACTGCCCGTGCAGCCATCTACTCCCTGCACCACATGGGCTTCTCCCCCATCTACGTCGTGGGTCGCACAGCCAGCAAGCTGGAGGGCATGGTGTCAACCTTCCCGACCAACTACAACATCCGCGTCGTGGACAACCACACCCAGCTGGACACCGTGCCGCATGTCGCCATCGGCACCATCCCTGCCGACCGGCCCATCGATCCTGCCGTGCGCGAGACCCTCTGCTACATGTTCGAGCGTGCGCAAGAGGCCGATGGCAAGCTCATCGGCAAGTCAGTCGACGAGGAGTCACCCCGCGTCCTCCTCGAGATGGCCTACAAGCCCTCTGTGACGGCACTGATGCAGTTGGCTGCTGATGCCGGCTGGAAGACCATTCCCGGACTGGAAGTCCTTGTTGGTCAGGGTGTCAACCAGTTCATTCACTGGACTGGCATTACTCCCCTGTACCATGTCGCTCGAGTAAGTACCGCTTTTTAACCTTGATGGCCAACACTGACCAGCGTGCTTTCTGACAGGATGCTGTGATGGGTACCGGGTCCACATGACCATGCTGGACCGAATTTTGAAAAGGAAAAAAGTACCAGAGTCGAATCTTCATAAGTGAATTTCGCTTGATACATAGGCTATGAATATCATTATGTGTTTCCGTCCTATTATATTGAATATTAAACTCTTTCCAAGACTATAAATTGACACTCAATATCATTGTATTGATGTTATTTTCCTTCGGTACCAAACCACTAATGAGGCTCTTCTGGCTTGAATCGACTGCCGGCCCGGGTGGAGCCTTGGGCATCGCTTGAGACCCATATAGAAACTAAACACAGCATGTTCTGTACTCACGCCAGACTCGGGATCCCCGTTTATCTCGCTATGAATTTACAGCTGGTAGGCATAAACACAGCTCTGCATGGTCCCTGCAAAGATTACTGTCATGCCGAGTTCAGCAACAACCGTCAACACGTTGCAGGCCGCACGAAGTTGACGTGGATTGGCCGACGAGTCCAGTAGCGCCACAGATCTACCCGAGTCTAATCCTATCAGATAGAAGCTATTTGGTTCTACCCGGAATGCCGGGATGTCTGTAGGCGTGACTATAGTTCCAATCAAGTCTTCGATGGTGAGAGACATGCGGGCCGGCTGGGGATCCCGTCGAATGGTAAGCCTGGAGTATCCGAGATCAGTGGGCTGAGTTTTGATCGTGATAGACACTACACATGGTAGGCAACCACGCTGGTACTCAGCATCCCTTGCTGGAACTCATGTTGATCATGTTCCAGAATGCATTCCTGGACTTCTTAGGAAATAATGAGTCAACGTGGATTTCTCAGCAAGAGTCATCCCGATGACACTACAGTAACTAGGACTATAGGATACCCCAACGTGGTACATCACCACGCCAGTCCAAGACGGAGCATAAGCCTAGCTCCGAACCGACAGGAATCGTAGAATACAATACATATACCAGATGGAATACGGAATGTCGAGGAAAGAATTTTCGTCGGAGTACATAGTCCCGCGGAGAATCCCAAGCCGAAATCCCGGTCGCGCTAGAACCTTTGGAAGGCTTCTAGTGCGACCGTAACACTTCCTAGCGGCGTATTCCGTCGTACGGCCTTGTGGCTGTGTCCTGCACACTCTCTCGGCCAATCATTTGCAATGAAAAATCTCTGCTTGCATTAGCCTGTTCTAATTCTAAAATCTCGTAGGGCTCACGGCATCTTCTTCCCGGATTAAGGTGCTGACTTTCTCATGAAAAACTTTTCCATCTGCTGGTGCTGCAGGAGCCCGTGTGCCCCGGACATAAGCTGAGTCCGACTTTTTATCCGTCCCGAATAAGAAGGTCGCTTTGTACATTCCTAACGGTAGACAATACGTGGTTTGCGGTTTATACTGAAACAGTGGGGGTTCCCCGGACGCGACCACGTTTTCTGTGATCGATAACACTCGGCCGCGATATGCCAAGTGCAGGGAGTCTGTACTACTCCGTATTTAGAGTCCAGACCGTTCGGTTCGCACGGCACCCCGGACCCGTTTCGGTATCCCTAGGCCGAGCCTGCAGCAACTCTCCAGAACACTGTAGAGTCGTCTTGTTGGACATTCTTGGTCCTATTTGGTCCCATGTCGGGTGACTACGGTTACTAGTCGTATTGCAAATCATCCTTCCTAAATTGGGGCAGGATATCTCGGACGAGATAGGGTTTTCGGTCGGCCCTCTCGAGTTTCTCGGGCCTCGTGCTGTTCAGCTAAAGGTCCGCGCTAGTGAGTGCTAGTCGCAAATCTCGAACCCGACAGTTGGCCGAGCAGGGATCAGACAGACATTTTTTTGCATTCCCAACGTCTCTGAGTTATTGTCTATTTTTATTTTATTTTTCATTCTGTCCCATGTGAACTTGTCATACAATCGTCCGTACCAACAAAGGAACCCACCACATGTGACTAACCCCGATGGATCCGTCGCTGCCTTAACTAGATCCTAACGGGCCGAGTCACGGAGTCATACCATAGGGTCAGCTGACCAGCGCAGTTCGTACTTAAAGCTAAAATCTAAAAGTCTAAAAATCTGGAGACTTGGCCTATGTGATGGTATCTCGGTATCTCGGATACAGATCCAACGTTTTCAAAACCACCTGCCAAACCAGCTTTCCCAGAAGAATGCTGGGAATTGTGGCGCAGTTGTGGGCTGTACAGTGTAGAGTGTTGAATGCAGAGTGTAGGGGACCTCGGCAGTTGAATAAAGAATGTGGGACGGTCACGCGTCAAACAAGGTGTGTGGCTCAGCCCTATTCGTAGGCTAACATGGCCGATCGAGCTAAGTCCTAGATTTAGTAGAATCTTCCACGCAGAGTTTGTCTCACCTAGTATTTCTAAGCATAGAGGATGACTCGGAAGGCAGCACCGTTTGCTGTTTCGTGGGATCAGGGACCTCCTTCATCTTCAGCCCAATAGTAACAAATGTATACAAAGATGTGGTTTGGTGGCTTGTTCTCGGGCTGCGACTACCCACTGATCTACTTGCTCCTTGCAGCCCTCGTATGGCATTTTATGGTCCGGTCATGTATGGTAATACGGTAACGCCGGGTTACGGCGAGTCCGAAATATTCCTATTTATTGGAATTTATTTTCTGTACTTGTCACGATTGGCTGTACTTAATGACGTCGAACTAGCTCCCTATCGCTCGATCTTTTATAGGCGCCCCCCCATCCCTCTTTCAACAGCCCTCCTTTGTTATTACTACTATCTACAACTCACAACCCTCCTAGATTATTCTTTATTCTTGATAAATCACCTCAAATCTCCGAACCTCCTTTCACCTCCGATCGAGTCATCATTCAAAACCAGATTTCACTCTACCATTACTATTAAAGTTCATACTCAACCAATTGATTCGTCGGGAGCCTCTCGACGTTTCCAGACTCTTCGCAACCATCCTCCCGGACTTGCGCATTTTTCCCAAACCACCGGTTGGCACGGCCACAATCGCCCAGGGATCTCTCGGAAACTGAGCCGCTCCTATAAAAGCTCGCCTCCCCCCGGTGGCAACAGCTTCTTTATCCACTCTCTGACGTCCTATACGTGATAGCATAATGCTTATGTATCCACGTAAGGATCTCATCACCGATCCGTATCCCTCAGAGAACATCATCATACAAGACGATCAGTATCCACCCGGCTTCGACGAGAACTCTTTGCAGTATCAGCAGTCTTCGTTGGAGCCGCCTTTCCACTATCGACCCCAGTTCGCCTCCCCGCCATCTTCCGCGCCTTCCTCTCCCGCCTTCTCCTCCCCGACCTTCTCGATTTCCTACCCTCCGGCTGCGGATAGCCAGTCTTTCGGGGCTCCTTCGATGACCCCCGCTTCCTCATACAACCCGTCCTTTGACGTCCAAGGCCCCGCCTCGCCGTCGCAGCGGTATCTCCCCCAGTACCAGCAGCAGTATTATACGCCCATGTTGGCTCAACAGCCCGTCGCTAGCAACCAGGGTTGGGACAGCAACCTGCAGTTGCTGAGTCCCGCACAAATCCCATACCCTCACAAGGCGTCGCCCAGTTCTGCGTCCTCGCGATCTGCTCCTTCCGGTCAGCCGGTCTCACCCAATATCAACGCGCACCGACGATCAACCAGCAACTCCAAGCCGCTGCCCACGCCTTCGCAGACGCCGATTCAGAACTCTTTCTTGGCTGCTCCGTTTCAAAACTACGACCCATCGCATCACGATGCTAGTCATGTCGAGGCCGAGTCTGCTATGAGAAAGGCCATTTTGGATCAGCAGCAGAAGAACCAGTCTCCCCCTTCGCAGCAGCAGCAGAGTGAGTACTCACTAGCTCCCTCGGTTTCGACCCTGAGCCACAACTCGCCGGTCACCCCGCAGACCAATCTGGAGGAGCTCGACGAGTCGAAGATGACCGATGGTGAGAAGCGAATTTCCGATGTTGACCGATGGATGAACGATTACTTACGCTTCGATGCACTTCCAGAATACTCCAACGGCAACGGTGGCATGGTTGGCGTCCCCAAACTGAACCGCACCATCTCCGATATCTACCAAGACGAACTGTTCAACCCTAGCATCATGGCAGCTCCTCAGATGACCAAGCCATTGAACCCGAACCTTCTGACTCCGCGTAATGTCATTGCCGACCGACTGAATGCCGCCAACCAGGGCCACCTGACTTCTCGATCTGGATCCCCGTTGGGCGGCATGAAGCGCGAGCACTCTCCCTTCCGTGCGACCTCCCCGTTCGCGGGCGACCTGAACGCTCCTACTCTCCAGTCCCAGATGGCCACCAGTGTCCCCATGAGTCAGAACGGTCAGAACGGCATGGGCATGCCCTCTGGCAACCCCGGTGACATCAAGACCATGTCCCCCAAGGACGCCGTCTTGGATTTCAACGAGAATGATGATGCTGCCATGCCTTCTCTCTTCACCTCGGGCCAGGGTGATTTCAATCTGGGTGATGTTTTGGGGCTACGCCGCGAGAGCTCCGGCTCAATGCGCCTCCCGCAGACCATGAACTCGATGGATGCATTCCCCGCCCAGTACGCTACAGCGCAGCAGCCTCCTTTCGGATACCCCCAACAGACTCAGCGCCAGCCGATGATGCAACAGGCCGAGTTCCCCGCCTCAATTCCTCACTACGAATCCAGCGGGCACTCATCTGTACATATGACCCCTCAGGCCCAGGCCAAGAGTATCACCCGGCCGAGCGATACCTCGTCAGATTCGGGTACCTACACCTGCACCTACCATGGCTGCAGCCTCCGATTCGAGTCGCCTTCAAAGCTGCAGCGACACAAGCGCGAGGCGCATCGCCAGACTACTCCTGGCGGTCACTTAATTACCCGCGACGCCTCGCTGCGCAACTCTCAGGCTGGTCCGCACAAGTGCGAGCGCATCAACCCATCTACTGGCAAGCCGTGCAATTCGGTCTTCTCGCGACCTTACGATTTAACCCGGCATGAAGATACGATCCACAATGCACGCAAGCTCAAGGTCCGGTGCCATCTCTGTACCGAAGAAAAGACCTTTAGCCGCAATGATGCCCTTACACGGCATATGCGCGTTGTCCACCCGGAGATAGACTGGCCTGGTAAACACAGACGCCGTGGCTGAGAGCTGAGCAGAGTGCAAGAATGATCGACGACACTGACGTCATTCCGTCATTTCCCCGATTTGGCAAATGACTCCACTCGTGACCCACTTCGGACTCGCGGACTCGCGGACTCACGGACCCCGGCATTTTTGGCCTTAAGGCCCCGGCTGACGTCACTCACTTGTGACGTCGATCTCGACGTCAACCATTATTCTTTCGGGAAGATGACGCATCCCTTCCCCAATGGACAGATGGGCACCCCATCCCCCCCTACCTGACGTGTCCGGGCCCTTCCAGTTGATCCATGTTGGGTCCGGCCGCATTTTCATGATCAAAAGAAACACGAGGTATCCCCTTGTATGGGCCCGTCTTGTGTGTTGCTCTCGCTTGCGGCTTTTCATGTCTGTTACGAACCCCCTTTGATGTATTATTATCATTCCTGTACGATTTGACGTGATCATGTCTTTTTCTTGCATGCGATTTTCAATTCCTGCATTGGCTCCCGGTGTTGTTTCCGGACGGTGGTGTTGTACATGGGATTTTTGTGCTTCGACGTACAGTCTTACTTGTATAGTATGGACCAAAAAATATGTACATTATGGCTGGGAAGTGTATAGCTTATGCAATTCGTGAATACTCAAATTTCATCTTGCAACTCATCAACTCTTATCGTAGCATAGTATTCTACCCCGGGGATGTATCCAACGCGAACCCTTGCCCAAAGTACGTACCTCTGAACAAGGTACTCGGGTCAAAATAGGGAGTTACCTAGGTTCGTACTTTTGAGGTACTTGAAACACCCCTCACCACAACTTAAAACGATAAATGAGACAAGCCCGCAACCCCCGTCCCACCTGGCATATATGTATCACCTCCTTAGCGCGCCGCGGCCAGCGGGCACCAGAACCCAAAACCACACTCCACCATCCTCTCCAAATCGATCTCCACAATAGCCTATAGCTACCCCGTCTATCCCCTGAAACGGGAGGCATGCCCCAATGAAGTGGGGCCTGATGGGGCGTGTATGGAGATGCTCAAGCCAGCGTTCGTCATCTTCGATCCTCGTATCCGATAGAGAATACGGGTCCATTCCCTGCTCTTAAGAAACATGAAATCATCTTGAACTCATATCGAGGGGACAAGAATCAAGTATTTGTATTGAGTCAATCCTGCTTTGTCTTCGTCGAGCTAAAGACGCAATTCGTTGAGCATGTATAAACGCTCAGCATATACTTGATCTGACCATCTTCGCTAAAATAGGAAACACAAGTGATGTGGGCTTCTCGTTCTCGCTAGTACTCAGTACTTTAAATTGAAAGAGGACTAGCTAGTACTTTAAACTGAAAGAGAAACCTACTCCGAGCTCGAAGACGAATTGCAGGTTTGTCAGCTTTTATAATAAAGTGGTCGTATAATTGGGTCCACTGTGGGGTTTGTGAAGTGTGTGGCTTGAGATCGTCAATTCCTTTTGTTATCGATAAAACTAACACTGTTCATGGGGCTGTATTGTTGTATGTTTGATGATGTATGTATGTAATTAACCATGTGGCTGGTGGGTGACTCAGCGATACTGTTTTCGGTTTAGTGTTTTCAATACTGTATGTGGGGCTGTTTCACCGTGTTGCGTGGCTGGCATGTGGCTTGTGGAATGTTTTAGTTAAATGGAGTTGGATACATGGTTATAGGGTTATTTTTAGAATGAGATCATGTGCTACAGAATTGTGCTATGGACTGGACGTGTTTGGGCCGGTTTCACATCATACGGAATTGGACGCTCTAGAAGTTACCGGATTGTGCTATCAATTCTCTAGGGAAATGGGGGAGATAGTATCTGGAAAATCCCTAGTTATAGTGATGTTTTGACTAAGTATAAATGCCGCTCTGTATGTAGCTATCAAATGCAGTTCTACAGTCAACTCCACAACCCCATCCCTACCCAGCACTCGGTCTCATCCGAATAGCTAGTGCCTCTCCCGCAAGCCCCGGAACACTCCTCCTAACCCTAACCCCCTCCTCAACAACCTTTTTCATCTCCTCACTCCCCATGACAGCCACATACTCCGCCGCACTTCCCCAATCACCCCTCGCTTCAGGATCAGCGCCAAACTCAAGAAGCCACCTCACTCTCTCCACGGCTTTCGCCATAACCGCATACATTATCGGATGATGCTTCACCAGCACCGAGTCTCCCCTCTGATTCACATCCGCCCCATACCGCACGAGTAACGCCATCACCGGTATCCGGCCCATATCAAACTCCCTACTTGCAACCTCACGTGTGCTTGCGCCGGGTGGGCATGCTCCTGCAGCGTAGTGTAACGGCGTGCCATTTTTAATCTCCGCACCGGCGTCGAGAAGCATTTGCACCGCCTCCACGCTACCATGTGCAGCTGCTGCCTCGAGCGCAGCACACGATGATGGATCAGAGTCGCTGTCCCGATCACCGAACCGTTGCGCGCCGAGGTTCGGGTTCGCGCCGTGTGCAAGAAACCAGCGTAAAAGTGGGAGATTGCTTACCACCTTGGGCAGCAGGACGGCTCCGTAGTCACCCGGTGTATCGGGTGTCCACCCATGCTGGGTTATGACCTCGAAGAGCTGGATTTGGAGGCTTGGTGGTGCGTCCAGTATGTGCAGTGGTGTTTGGCGGATGAGGCGTGCACCGCTGACGAGAAGGGACCAGGCAACTGCGACATTGCCTGCTCTTAGTGCCAGAGTCAGACCGTGGTGGAGCAGGGCTGGTGAGATATTCTCGGGTGAGATGACTGATTGCACTGTGTCGAAGGTGCCTTGGCTGCAGGCCGTTTCGTAGGCGATCATCCATTGTGGTTTGGATCCTACGAAGCCAATGTCGGTTGGTCTTGTAATAGGAATCCCGTCGTATGATGAGCGGACTAGGCCCGACATATGGTTCATTTCTTGTGGCATTGTAGTTCCATTGGTGTTGGTATTCTGTGGATCGGCGACCTGGCTTATTTGCTGCTGTCTGGCGATCATGTTCACCATCTGCTGAGCGCGAGCTTGTTCCATTCTCTGTGTTTGCAGCACTTCGGGGCTCCGTGTGTCCCTCGTACTCTTTACTTGCACTGCGTGGATCGCCTCCCCTATGTGCTGCTCATTCGGGTTTGGCGCCTGCATGACGGGCAGAATCTGACTGCTGTTCGTGCGCTCTTTGGAAATCAGGACGCAGTGTCTCTTCGCCCTTCATGGACGGCTTCTGCCCACCGTCAAGAACAGTGGAATGGTTGGCTCAGAGTAAGGTACATTTCGTCGGCGTGGAGAGTTGGTTCAAACTCAGCCGCAGCCGCTGAGGACTGGAGGTGCATGTGATGACTCATCTTGGACATGTCCTGATATGTTTTCAGGAGAGATATCTGGGGGTGTCTTTGGAGATACAACTGCTTTAAATGGCCTTATAAGGCTACGACATGGCTGTTTGCGGTGAAAGTATAGTTCCTTGGTAATGTCGGGGCGGGGAAATGTTTTACTCTCTCTACCGACTCCACGATCACCATTAGAATACAATCAATTCAAGACGCTATAACTAGCTGATTAAAGAGTGATGTTCCATATCGCTCATTCCAAATTTATTTTCATTCAGAGCACACCCCATCATCAGCTACTCCTTTTCCTCTCCAGGCGGTCTCCCGGGCAGTTCCGCAAGCTGAGTATCTTCGTTATCGGATTCATCCAATGGCTTTGTCACGGTGGCAGAACCTGTTGATCTTTGGGGCTGTTAGCTTTACATAACACTTTAATCGATGAAGAGACTTGTCGTCGATGACATGGTAGATCTGCGACGGAAGAGAATATTTGCCTGAGTGTGGCTGGGATATAGGCCAGGCCGCCCGTGGCCCGGGGTTGGTCGTCAAGCGAGCATGTTGATAGATTGGCCGCTGTCTGCGACGTGATGCTAAGTACAACAAGACCATCCAGGCATCTGCGGAGGTTGATAAAGTGCGAGTAGCTGCTTGAACACCCATTATCGATGGATACATTCGAGTAGAAGGTAAAGCCCCGATCTGTTGCTTCGGCCCAGGCTCCCTCCTGCACTCCATGATCGTATGGTGCCGGCCCAGAAACCTGGAACCAATACAACATGTCCTTCCTCCTTTGTTCTTTGCAAGGCTCTCCAAGCCGCCACCGATGTAGTTTCGTTTTTCACCACGGCTGCGTTTCCTAGTAATCTAATTGTGCTCGTCAGTGAGGGTGGGACCGACATTGGTGGCGTATTCGCGGGCAGAGTCTGTTGATCAGGTCAATGAGGACATTGAATTCGTGGAATCGGTAGAGTTGTAGGCATCAAATGCCCCATCTGTGAGAACGAAGACTGGCGTAGCAATCATCCACCGCGTGGTTGCATCTTCAGTTACGAGGCAGCCCGATCTTAAGTGGAATGCAGGTAACACACTCGGTGTCTCGGTCAGATTAGTAGATTATGGAAGCACAGCCCCGGCTGCAGCTAGGGTAGATCGGTAATCGGTAACCATTCAGTGAGTCCCCGGGTGCGGCCCGCGAGTTGCATCCAGCGCGAGTTAGTCTGGTCAGTACGGAGTAGTCCGCATGGGACAAGGTCCGGTTCGGTCTGGATGACTTTGCGTTTACGCGGAATGGTAGGATATTCCATGCCGCCAATGTAGATTCCGGTCTTATGCGGCCAGCAGATGCCGACCGTTTGAATGGCTCGCTCTCTGTCAAGTTCAAATGCAACCCAGGTCGATGCACGTGGTCCGATTTTTCGATCCTGGGTGGCCCTGGTCCCTGGTCTTTGCTTGCCTATAGATCTCGCTTCAATGGACTCGTGTGGTACTCGGGTGTCGCTGGCGATTGTATCGGGCGGTCGCGGACTCGCTGCGTTGTTGGTGCTGGGTGCTTTCCCTGGTGCATCCATATTGTACATTGGTTCGTGCTGGCCTACCGTTGTGGCCTCTGCTGGTTGCCAGGTATGATCACGATCTGCTGGCTTCCTGGCGAGTATCAAATGTACTGCGAGTTCGCGAAGTCCCATGTCTTGCCAAGGTTCTCGAGCGTGTCTTGCGTAGAGTCATATCTTGCTTCCTGTTTTTCCCTCGTGAGTATAATGCAGTGCGGCTCAGGGTTGGAAGTGTAAATTAATGCCGTTGAATTGGATCGATTGAGTCTGGTGTCCTGCAGAGCCACATCGGTGACGATGTCGAGTGAGTGCATGCAGATGGCATCAGTCCAGTGCGGATCACATGAGCTCGGATCCACTCGGGACACTGAGATGATTCTGGCTGTCGGGATGCTATTAGGCTCTAGGCCTGTCCGCTGCGCTGCGCTGCGTGCGATGGTGCGCTTGTTAGACGCGTATGGCTGACATAAACACGATACCCCTGTCGCTCTATATGATTCAAACGGCGGTGGCAGATAGGCTAGCCTGAGATGGAATCGAACAGCTGTTTCAATTCACTCGCCCTTTGGGCTATGCAGGTGAAGACTGAGCGATGGACTGGACTTGGTTGTACTGGCTGCGATGCCAAGAAGAGTTGAACCCCTTGAAACTAAGTTGAACCCCAGTTGAACCCCTCCGAAGGTTTCAACTCAGATGCTCCGATTTAACCGTCCCCAACGGCGACATATTGTGTATTTCAACATTCATAAGTGAAGATTTTGGAAATGTAAATGTCATGCATCTTTTGCTACTTGAATTTTATGATTTCGACCAGAGGACGTAAAGTTGGGTAAGAAAGTTACGTTCCAACGGTAGTTATATATATTCGTACTACAACGGCCTACCACCTTCCAACCAAAGCAGCGACATAAAAGAAATATCAAGCATTTCATTACAGACGACAGTACATAAAGCCACAACGACAATCAGTGTCCTAAAGTTCTGAATATTGATTACTGATGTAGAATCGATAAAACCATCAAGTTCATACCATTGTACACTGGGTACTGTAAGATGGGATGCATGAAGACGCGTCAAAGAACAAAATAGGAATGAACTACAGCTCTAAGGATCGCAAGTAAACAGGCAGCAAGATTACGAGGACTAAAGACATGCCATTATTACTACAGTATGCAGTCAGACTACAATAGTTACATGGAAAGGTGGTTGACCAAGTTGGAGTGGACTCGAAAGCGACATACAGCGAGCAAGACGCGTCAAACCCAAAGGTAAACAACGCCATGACCTAAGAAATCACAATAACGCGTGGATACCACAGAATAACAGACTACAGCAGGAAAATGATGATTATTTCAATGTTTCGAGTAATTGTATTCGTATCGGACCAGCTCTTAGCGAGGTCTTGATCCCACCATATTGGTGCCAGCCATGTTGGAAAGGCCGCTATGATACAGGAAAGAAGCGAACACTTCAAGACCCATAGTGACGCGAAATTTGGTAGTCGTGTAAAATAAAAAAGCAAACCCAAAGACCCATGATGATTGTAAAAATCAGAAAACACCCCAACGTCCCATCATACCGTGAACCCGGAAAAAAAGTGAAGACAGACAACGTTTAACCACCGAAACCGTAGAGGGTACGGCCCTGGCGCTTGAGAGCGTAGACGACGTCGAGAGAGGTGACGGTCTTGCGCTTGGCGTGCTCAGTGTATGTGACAGCGTCACGGATGACACCCTCGAGGAAGGTCTTGAGGACACCGCGGGTCTCCTCGTAGATCATGGCGGAGATACGCTTAACACCACCACGACGAGCGAGACGGCGGATAGCGGGCTTGGTGATACCCTGAATGTTGTCACGCAAGATCTTGCGGTGACGCTTGGCGCCACCCTTGCCGAGACCCTTGCCACCCTTTCCACCTGTAGAGAAAACGCGTTAGAAGACGCGTCTTTGTTTTGGATAAGAGTATGGAGCAACTTACGGCCAGACATGTTGATAGATTTAAAAAAGGGTTGAAGGTTGGGGTTGAAAGTGGAGAAGACTTGAAGTCAAAGTCGTTGGATGATGGTTGAGGGGGAGAGTCGAGAAGAGAATGGGGCAGAGGATATTTGTATGAAAGGGCGGCGGAAGCGCGGGGAGTTAGAATCACACGCTAATGTGCGGATCGACCAATGAGAATGCAGGATCCAAACGGTTGGCGTGATCTGCCGGATGCCCCAGGCCGAGATGCCTCAGGGACCATGTTTGATTCTGATCATGATTCAGAATGCGTTCCGACATACTGATCAAGATCAGAAAGTCCATCAGAATGCATTCCTATTGTGTGGAAGATACCGTAGACCCTTCGGATCAACCTTCCAGCCTCCCTAGTAATGGAGATCAATGAAAGGGCAGCACAACATTCTACAAGTCTGATCCTGGGTTCTGATTGGCCGGTGCATGACTCCTCGCTTAGATACTCCAGGTGGGCCAATCATAGCCGTCCAACAAAAGACGCAGCGGTGCGCGCACTTTTAGTGATCCGCAACCCAGTGCTCTGATTCGCCTTCCCGCCCAGTGCCAGATCACCACCCCTCAGCCTAAGTACAAATACCATCCCCCACCCACTTCCAACTTCCCTTTTCCATCCACCGTCGACAACAACCTCATCACCCAACTTCTTTTTTTCATTAAATTTTCATCAGATTCCATCGAATCTTAACTTGATAAGATGGCTCGTACCAAGCAGACTGCCCGTGAGTCATCCCCTACCTCGCTGTCGCTGTCGCTCGCTCCTTGGAGATGTGGCGGTGCCCGATCGGGTTACCTCCATCGCCAGGTCGCGGTGATGCGTGACGCGCCCCTCATCCACAACAACAAGATGCTAACTTCCTTTCAGGTAAGTCCACTGGTGGCAAGGCTCCCCGTAAGCAGCTCGCCTCCAAGGCTGCTCGCAAGGCCGCCCCCTCTACCGGCGGTGTCAAGAAGCCCCACCGCTACAAGCCCGGTAAGTCATCTTGAAGATCCATCTCATCAACATCCATTCTAATAGACCTTCCCAGGTACCGTCGCTCTCCGTGAGATCCGTCGCTACCAGAAGTCCACTGAGCTTCTGATCCGCAAGCTCCCCTTCCAGCGTCTGGTTCGTGAGATCGCCCAGGACTTCAAGTCCGACCTCCGCTTCCAGTCCTCCGCCATCGGTGCTCTCCAGGAGTCCGTTGAGGCCTACCTCGTCTCCCTGTTCGAGGACACCAACCTGTGCGCCATCCACGCCAAGCGTGTCACCATTCAGTCCAAGGACATCCAGCTGGCCCGCCGCCTCCGTGGCGAGCGCTCTTAGATGCTATGGACGGTTGTTTTTCTTGACACTTCCGGGAAGGCGATACGGGGTTTCTGCTTTTTTTCATGACTATCGGCGATTAACATGATGGGTTTGCTTTTGAATATCAAATGGGTCTCGGAACCGGGTTTCTGAATTTGCTTTTTCTTATTATCAATGCTACTTGCCATTCTCGCTGGGGCCCCGGTAAGATGGTTCGTCATGAGCATGTACATTAAAGGTTCTTAGCATGGCGCCTTAGCGCGCGCCATCTCATGACATGGACGCTGAAATGCGATCTTCTATGATTCAACCAGTTTAACTTCGTATCTTGTAGAGAAACCGAGAGCGCGTTGTTTTATCCCGAGCGCGTTGTTGTGATCAGACGCGTTCGCGTTGATCGTGACTACTCGCGGTCGCGCCGGATACTTGAGCCATCGACGTGCAGGCGTCGGCTTTGGTGGGGATTGCCCTTGTTGTGCATTCTGCTTATAATGGTGTCCCTAGTGTACACTGTCATAGCGCGACACTCGCAATGCTCGTACTGTTTCCAAAGCGTGGCACCCTGTATGTAGCTACAAATGACACGGTGATGATGAGGCTATACAGGAATCGTGGGCCGCTATCCGCTCCGACTGCGGCCCCCAGGCTCTACACAGATAACTTCAGGTCTAATACCTTCATACCTACGCAGGAGACACTGCATATGCTATGATGCTTCATTGATGTTCAGGCACCGTTCCAAGACCATTACCCTTGCGACACCGGTATCGAGGGGTTGATCCTCATACCGGTCCACACTGCATGCCCAAGCAACCGCGACTGCACGACTGTATGCACATTTTCCCATTGCCAGGAGCAGTAAAGACAAGCAAGAGACCCGGACAGGGCATCGGACTCAGGGTTTCGGACCCTGCAGCTGCAGGGACTCGAGCTCAGGCCCAGTCTCAAAATGTCATCCTAGTGGAATGTACATGAGAACTCCACAACTTTCAGTCACTGATCTTTTGTGCTACAGTGGTCTTGGTAGGATTTAAAACTACATGGTCGATCCTGGTACTCGAGAAAGATCCCTGAATGCCGTATTTGAATGGATTGCATCCGGAGTAACTAAGATCATGACACCTTTAGTTCCATGCAGTCCATGAACAGCGCTCACCAAGTGGGGATAGATACCACAGAGAATAGCATTTTACCCGCCTAGATACTTATCTCAGATGACTCAAGTACCGATGGCATTACCATATGCAAGATTAGAGATTAACAAATTAAAGATTGATTTTAGGATCAGAAGAACCAACAGACACCCAGACTTCATACTGGTGCCTAAGGCACCGACTAGTCAAAGATCAAGAGTTACAGATTCCCCTTGCCACCCGCACTTCCTCCCCCAAAACCATTGCACATATGCTTGCAACTTCACAATCATAGTTATGGAATACCTAGTAAAAAGTCCAGCTCAAAACCGTACCTAAACACATCACACCCAGGACCGGTGCCCAGCTCTCGGATCGGGGGACGATCCCGAATCCGTCCTCAGTGACCGAGGCACGGCGACGCCGACCGATGCAGCCACAATCACGAAAGAGCCGAGGTCACAAATTCTTTCAAGTCACTTTTCATCGGTCACCCTCCTGCCTCCAATTCTCAGCCCTACCAGGAATAATAGAGAATAATTCAGCTATCTAGGTATATGGCGGGCGAGCCTTGTAGGGCCTTCACAGGAACAACAGAGGGTCACATATGAAGCTACATACGCTAAGCAAGTATAATATGCAGCGTGATGCATCGAGATAAGATGAGAACGATTGATTATCGAACCCGAAAGGGAAAGACCCGAGAGACTCGGGCAAGTGTACAGCGGTTTAGCCCCGGGACTTGCAGCCTGGCGCCTCAACTTTTTGTATGCGCTAAGGAGTCACTATCCCATGCTTCACCCTCTACGGAGTATTTCTGCAAAGAGTGAGTACATCTGTTCCATAGATCGCATAATGCCAAGCCCGCGTTTTAGGATGTTGGCCAATGACGGATGTGCCGAATAGCCGGCGCACAAGCCCTCATGGCTCTTATGCGTGGCTTTATGCATAAAGTTATGCGCGACATGAAGAAATACCCACGTGGCTCGACGTTTGCATCATCATTACCTCGTTTTGGCTGATCTGGATTTCCTCATCTCGGTGGCAACTTTATTATGCTTGCAAGTGAACACCTTACAGCATTCTAGAGGTGTCGTAAAAACGGAGTTTTCCGAACACGGTGGTTAGACTGAAATATGATAGACTCGGTTCCAGCCCGCCGACCCGGTTTTCTCTCCACGGTACTACACGCTTTCCCATGAATCCGTCTTCTAGCGCCTTTCTCGCTGCTGGGGCACTTATTCCTAAGGATATGCACGATTTTATGTATGCCAATTCTGTTAATACATCCGACCTTGGCGACCTAGGATGACCAAAGAAAGAAAAAGAAAAAAGAGAAAAGCGCCACGAAGCCCCATAAAGTACCAGGCATTCATCCAGATCTCATATTAAAAGGGGGCCACACCTTAAGACTGAGCTTGAACCCAAGTTCGACCTTGACCTTCATATTTTCGCCTTCATAATCATAATACCACCCCATCCTTCACGCATTATCCACCCCGATCTGAATCCGGAATAATTACCCCCTCCACCCCCGCAACCGGTAACTAGTTTTGGGGGTTTTTGAGTCTCCATATCAACAAGCCCGCTCCTCGCTCTTCCTCCACTGCGGACGCTTTTCGCATTTCAAAGTCAAAAGTCGACTGTGTTCTATAACGGTCTGCTCACCATGGCGGCCGACCGCCAGAAGGATGCTTCTGAAAAGATCGAGCACACGGCCCCCACCAAGATTCCATATTTCCGTCTTGTCTTGGACCAGGGCGTGGTGACTCAGGAGATCATCGATTACCCATACCCTGGCTCGGGCACTGAAGAAGATCCCTATGCCGTGACATGGATCCCCAACGACCCGCGCAACCCCATGAACTTCAGCGAGTTCAAGAAGTGGTCCTTTACGATGATTGTCGCTATTGCGACGCTGGCTGTGGCGCTGGTCTCCTCGGCCTATACTGGAGGTGTTGAAGAGATTGAGGAGCAATTCGGCATTGGAAGCGAAGTCGCTACGCTGGGAGTATCGCTGTTTGTCTTGGGTTTTGCCGTACGTTTCTTCTCAAGGCGCAGGATAATGCTTTCAAACTAACATGCTGTAGATTGGTCCGTTGCTTTGGGCTCCTTTGAGCGAGCTGTTCGGCCGCCAGATCCTCTTCATCACCACCTACGCCGCCCTCACAGCATTCAATGCTGGCGCAGCCGGCGCCCAGAACTCCTGGACCCTGATCATCCTTCGTTTCTTCGCCGGTTCCTTTGGATCTTCGCCCCTCACCAATGCCGGTGGTGTTATCGCCGATATGTTCCCTGCCAAGCAGCGAGGTGTCGCCATGAGTATTTTTGCAGCGGCACCTTTCCTCGGTCCGGTTCTCGGTCCCATCATTGGTGGTTTCTTGGGCATGAACGCCGGCTGGAGATGGGTCATGGGCTTCCTGGCGGCTTTCTCTGGGGCCGTCTGGATCATGGGCTCTCTGCTGCTTCCGGAGACCTATGCGCCTGTACTCCTCCGTCGTCGCGCTGAGAAGCTTTCCAAGCTTTCGGGCAAGGTCTACCGCAGCAGTGTTGACATTGGCCAGGGCAAGGTTTCCCTCAAGAATTCGTTCAAGGTCGCCCTGTCTCGCCCCTGGATTCTCCTGTTCCGCGAGCCCATTGTCTTCCTGCTGTCTCTCTACATGGCTATCATTTACGGCACCCTCTATATGATGTTTGCTGCCTTCCCGATCGTTTATCAGATGGGACGTGGTTGGAACCAGGGTGTCGGCGGTTTGGCCTTCCTGGGTATCATGGTTGGCATGTTGCTTGCTGTGGTCTACAGCATCTGGGATAACAAGCGATATATCAAGGCCCAGGACCAGAATGAAGGCTTCGCACCGCCCGAAGCGCGTCTACCACCTACTATGGTTGCTTCTGTCGCAATTCCCGTCGGGTTGTTCTGGTTTGCCTGGACTAACTATCCCTCCATCCACTTCATGGCCAGTATCGCAGCCGGCGTCCCCTTCGGATTCGGAATGGTGCTGGTTTTCCTTTCCATCATGAACTACCTGATTGACAGCTATACCATCTTTGCGGCTTCAGTTCTGGCTGCTAATTCGGTCTTGCGTTCCTGCTTTGGTGCCGCTTTTCCACTGTTCACCACCTACATGTACCAGAACTTGGGTATCCACTGGGCCTCCTCGATCCCGGCATTCCTGGCTCTCGCCTGCGTGCCCTTCCCCTTCCTGTTCTACAAATACGGTCCCGCAATCCGTACCCGTTGCAAATTTGCCGCCCAGTCGGAGGCATTCATGCGCAAGATCCGGGAACAGGCCTCGGCGTCTCCCCAGGAGGAGGAAAAGGAAGAGGAGGTCAAGTTCGATCGTACGGAGGCCTCCGCGCCAAATGGGTCAGCGTCCAGCGAGTCTGACTCCATTGTTGATGAGCTGCCGACTACTGAGCGTATCCGCAGCCGTGCGCAATCGACAGCATCAGGTCGCACTGCCACAAGCACAATGCACCGCACACCTACCTACGAAGGCAACCCGTACGATGTTGATCGAGTCAACACGCACGAATCCTTCAAATGAACAATGTCCCCGACGCTATACACGCATCCTCGATAATCATAGTATCTATTTCCCCATCATGGCTTGCGCACAAAAGTCACTCGCACTGTTGATCTTTATACCCTGCTCCCTGTGGGGATGACTTCATGTATTTACGGGACTTATTGCATATGCGGAGCCGGTGTTGGTTATAACTTGAATAATTGAATTGATCATTATTGAATAGTGGATAGTTGACTGCTTTCGTAGATATCTGGTGGACCGGAGTTAGTCTTAGTCAAGCGTCGGCAATCGCCATGTCCGATTGCCGAGTTCGCGTTTTTTGTTAACTAGTTAACTGACAAGTTATCTTCGCCTGATTCTTAATCGGAATTCAGTCACAGTCCATTTCAGTAATTATTTTCTACTCTCATTTGAGGGCATACATTCAAGTGACATCCATTGACGACCTTGTTCGTCTGTTTATTGCCGTTTTCGTGCTTATCGCCACAATCGGAGCAGCTCGGTTGTTTGTTCTCTCTTCTGTCAGCGCCCACGACGGTAGACGAAAGACGGTAGAGCATAGATGCGCCTGTCTTGAGCTTTGGATATGAGTCTCTTCCAGAAGGGACTCACTGCCCAGGCATCTGCGTCTGCGATCAGACCGCGACCGATCACTTCCGGAGTCCGATCTCCGCTGCGGCGAGTTCGACAGCCTCGCCGGTACAATTCCTCGCAGCCCTCGAAGCCTGAATTACCCTCGGAGGCGAAGCCTGTTGAAGATGGATCGCCGGTGAACAAGAATGCTGCGCCTGCAAACGCCCCCCGGTCGAACGCTCCGTCCTCGTCTCCGTCACAATCGCCCTCGGCTACACCTCCGGTCCAGCCAGTGAACTCTGCTGCCGGCGCTGCAGGTGCAGCAACTACACCAGCTGCTGCGAATGCTGTCACAAAACCTAGGGGGCTACGTGAGGTCATCAGTGCAGGCCCGTTGGGGCGACTAGGGCGGTGGTATTCCCGCGTGCAGGAACGGAGGCCCTACACAACCCAGGTGTACAGTTCGATCATCATTTATTTATGCGGAGATTTGAGCGCGCAATTTCTTTTCCCCTCGGAGGCACCTCCGCCTGCCAAAGACGACCAAGACGAGTCTAGAAGTGAGGATGAGAAGGACGAGCGGCGTGGCACATATGATCCCTGGAGAACGGTGCGACACTTGATAGTGGGAACAGGGTCCAGCATCCCGTCGTATAACTGGTGAGTCGATGCCGAGAAAATGTTGCCATGAAGTAGCCTATACCATTGATATTATCCATGCAGAATGACTGACTTTGAGATACTAGGTTCATGTTCCTCCACAACCACTTCAACTACCCTTCGAAACTCCTCTCTGTCTTGACTAAGGTTGTCGTGCAACAGATATGTTTCACGCCAGTCTTCAACACGTACTTCTTTAGCATGCACTCCCTCCTGGCTGGCGCGACTTTAGAAGAAACCTGGGAGCGGTTGAAAAAGGCTCTCCCCGTCAGCATCACCAACAGCGTCAAGCTCTGGCCGGCTGTGACGGCCTTCAGCTTCATGTACGTGCCGGCGCAGTTCCGCAACGTTTTCTCTGGAGTCATTGCGGTCGGTTGGCAGACTTATTTGAGTTGGTTGAATCAGAAGGCCGCGCGCGAAGTCCTGGCGGCCGAGCTTGCGGCCGAGCAGAGTGCGTCTACTGTTGCATCGCGATCAATGACTGGGGATATGATTCCTGCAGCGGGTACTGCATGATGCAATTGTGATTTGAATCGGGAATTTTTATGCAGAATCGGAGTCCGACATTGGCGGCGTTGGGACTGTTATTTACCTACAGATGCAATTTGGCAGATACCAAGCTTAGACAATAACTATAGATTTCTTTTCTCTCGACTTGATTTTGATTTCAGCTGTAGATCTGTATACAGCTTAATCTATGTATAGGGAGGCGGGGTTGGTTTAACATCGAGTTCCAGTTGTTCATGGTATACAAGCCTCCCCAGTGGTCGAGTGGTTAAAGACAGAATTAGGTTGACGGCCTGAATCGAATGATACCTCTCCCAAGACCTTCTGGACGCCTCGCCACAGGCGTTACTGTACAATGACTGTGCAGCGGGAGGTTGAAACAGTGGCGGGTGGGTGGGATCGCCTACGGGCGGGACAAATACGGCTTGATAACTTTTTTTTTCTTTTTTCTTTCTATATATTAGACTAGAGGCTATTGCTAATTATTACACGCCTATAAAATTATTATAGACCTATCGTGGGGATGGTGAGGCTATCGCGAGTCTATGCGAGAAGAACGTCGGGGCCTCAAGATAGAACAGAAGACGAGTCTCGGGGGAGACAAGTGTGTGGCCGGTAGTTAATCGCAAGGTTGACCGTTCGAAACCAGGATGCGACTTTTGATCCTACTTTTTTATTTACTTTCTTTGCAAACGCGCCCGATGCGAGTGACTAGCACTCGACCGGAGTAGGGCGGGAAAGGGATCAGTAGAGACAAGTTGATTCCTAATGCAATTACCTCATCTGGTGCTCACGCGATGCATTTCGCGTTTCTCACTACACGAATTCCTCAACTCCGCATGCCATAAAGGACATGACCCCTTTCGATCGTCGCAGGCATGTCCTGCCCACAAATACCGCGACATGAAGATCCCGACTCCAGCGACTACGGATCTGACTTCACGCCCGAAGAAGAGAACTTGCTGAACGAGTTGCTTTCCAAAGCCGTCGCGGAACACGCGACCGTCGCCACTCCTACCTCAACCCCGAATCCTGCCGTGTCAGCGATCGAGGACACGCTTACAGTCACTACACCCGAGCCCACTGATATCGAATCTCTTCAACCGGCTGTGCTCACGGCGCTTGTTGCGGACATTGAAGATGGCGTTGAGGATCCCCCCGGGGTCCGGTTGCCTAAGGTGCTGGGCCGGGAATCGCCTCGTTCGCCATGGAATCGGTCGAGTCAGCGCTCGTGGGTTAGGTCTACGTCCCTTGTTACTGGGAGATCAGGTCAGGACGCAGTCTACAGGAACAGTCCGTTTGGTATGAGTTTCCTTTGGTTCCTCTGCTGATCCGCGGGTCATGAGGTTGGTGTGTCAGGCTAACATGGTATCCGAAGCGTTTAGTGGAGCATCCTAGTTCAGTGGAAGGCAGGGAACGAGAGCGAGAGCGCATGGCAACGCATGAGCGTGACTGGACCCAGCATGACCAGATGGCTCCTACGCTAGATCCGCGATCTCCCGTGGAGCGCTTTCGACGACCGCCGCACAAGGCTTTTTCTGTGACGGATCTGGTTTCACCTGCCTGGTGTGAATTGCAGTATTGGTATACCTTGACCAAGCATGGGAGGAAGAGGAGAACTCCTGCCATGAAGAAGGGGAGTGTGGTGCACAAGACTCTTGAGGACGAGATATATACGACCGTCCCGGTGGACATCACTACCAAGGAGGATGCATGGGCGCTCAGGATATGGAATGTGGTTCAGGGATTGCGCATGTTGCGTGAGTTTGGCGTCACCCGCGAGCTGGAGGTCTGGGGCACGGTTGATGGGGAGTTGGTCAATGGGGTTATTGACCAGCTGTCCTACGAATGCCCCGATCCGGAGCTCGAGGCCACGGCGTCCAAATACTACTCAGAAGCGGCGGCATCACGGGCTGCCTTGCCGGAGTATCAGATGTCCCTCTCCGACTTTTTGCTATCTTCCTCACAGGGCGGAAGAAGACTCTCGGACCTAGGCCAAGATGAGCCTATGGAAGAAACGCCGATTGAAGAACACTCGCCGGCTGTCTATAGCTTACCGAGAATCTATATGACCGACGTTAAGACCAAGGCGAGTGGTTCTGTCCCAACTGTCAAAAGCACATCCTTCCGTCCGACTCTTCTTCAATTACAACTCTATTATCATATGCTGAATCGCCTTATCACGAGCGACGATGTCACGATGGACTTACTTGCAGCACGATACGACCTTGATCAAGAACGCCCTTTCACCGAGGCTTTCGTCTCTGAAGTCGGCGGGCTGAATGACGAGTTCTTCGATACGATGTCTTCCCAGGAATTCGATCTCGAAAACCCTGCCACCCCAGAAGATGCACAAAGAATATCTCAGGGCTCCGAGAGTGCCTCCAGTCCTCCAAAATCCAGCCAGGACTCGACTATCATCCTTTTGACTCACAACACCCTATCCAGTCTATGGAGTTACATGAAAGACCAAATCCGCCTCACTTTCCTTCCCTCGCTCTCGCAAACGGAGCCCGTGGCCCCGTCTATTCCGTCACATACCCAGCCAGAACTACTCGAACAATACCCCACACTCCTCTCCCCGGTTCTAACGGCACGGTACTTATCCTCGGCCCCGACTGCCGATCTCCAACCTCGAGTTCTGGGCAGCAGGTCCTTCCTCTATGACCCTGCAACCATGACATCCTATATTGACGAGCAGATGGAATGGTGGCGTGGCTCGCGTGACCCTCGCGGCGTCAACATCATGGAGGCCTGGAAATGTCGCATCTGCGAATTCCGCGACGAATGCTCCTGGCGCCAGGAACGGGAGTTGGATTACGCGAGACGCAACAGCAGACGAACTTCTGCCTTTGCGAATTCTTGAGACCTATCGTGTTATAGACATATGACAAGGCTGTTCCTTACTCACACCAGCCCGACAGCATTCATTTTTGGTACCATATAAAACATAGAAACGAGACTATCCATCAAAGAGGATAACTCCGCACCTCATCCTCCTTTTCCAGCTCCAACCCAGCCTCGACCTGCTCTATATGTTTCTGATCCAAATACTCCAACAACACCTCCTCATACTTCTCCTTCCCCTTATACCTAGACACATCATCTCCCCAACTCCGAATCGCAGAAGCCAACCGCCCCGGCACATACGGTTCCTTCACAATCTCCGTAATCGGCTCAAAATACGTCCGAATCGTAAACACCACAGCCCCAGACCTCGGCAACCGCCTCAGACTCTGACGTTCAGATCGGAAAAAGTGATTATCAATCGCCTTATTCTTCTCTGCCGTATTCCACGATACCGTGTCTGCATCTTCGGGCCCGATACTGTGCGACCACGCCAGATTATCATCCACCTGGATGAAGTAGTTATTCCGCAAAACAGGCTCATCGGGCTTGAGTCGACGGAAGAAGTTCATCATTCCTTTCTCCAGTTTCTCACGATATTGCGGCACGTCACCTGATGTGTGGATATCTGATAATCGCATCCCGAATTTGTCACTCAGTCGCCAGAACCCGGCGAGGAGGATTGCGCCTGCTAGTAGGTAGTACTCGCCGTCCGGGCGCTCGAACATCAGGGCTAGGTCATCTTGTACCAGACGTGCTGCCGTTGCCATTGGGTCCTCGGGGAGTGGGCGCTGCGTTATGTTGAAGGTTTCGTTGGTTACGGTGTTGGTTATTCCTGTTGGGGTCTTTTGGAACATGTTTGGATAGCGCTCGGGAAGGTATGCGCATCTATGGCAATGGCATGTTAGCTTTTCTCTTTACCGGAAGCTTGAGCAAGTGCGGTACATACAGTTCTTCCAATAACTCGATGGCACCATCCATTGCTTCTGGTGCCGTGCCGTAGCATTTCTCGCCGCGTTCTTCGATCCGCTTCTTTTTGTCGGCGTGGTATTTCAGGTAATGGTTATCGAGCTCTAGATTGACGTGTCAAATTGGAGTTTTCCTGTGATGGAGGGTAAAGCTTACCGATCCATTCATCCCATTTCATGCTCCGGAGACCCAAAGTCACAAAGTACTTTCTGCTTAATGTAAGAGGGGGAAATTATATGGGAGGTGATGTACTAACGGGCCATATCTGAAAGGTCGATAGGGGATCGGCTTTGATGTGTGGACGTCCCAGTTTGGGTAGGGTGTTGCCGTTGGTCTACTGAAGTTGGATGCGAGCCATTCTGTGGGCTGTTTTAGTATAGAGACAGGTGTATGTAGTATGGTGGACTTACTACCCGGCTCCCTTGTGATTTTCCCTCTGACGACTGGTCTTGACGGCTTCTCTAAATCGGGCGTGGAAGCTCTAGTTTTCTTATTGGAGGCCATCCATTTCTGAGAAGCACGAACAATAAGCCAGGCGAGAACGTTCAAAAGGAGAAAGACACCCATGACCTCTTTGGTCGGGGCTATAGAGAGGAGAGTTCCCAGGAGGGACTTGGTCGTCATGACTATCGAGGCTGGGTATGGACAAGGGAAAGAGAGGTTGAGATGCTGCTTATTTTATGGCTTCATGGTCCGGTTGCATACCATGGGAATACAGGTCCAAGGGAATCAAGGCAAGGCGTAGGTACCAATGTATGATGGTAGTAAGTAGAGATGGCAATGGCAATTCTTATCATAAGCGCAAGACTGATAAACAGCGCTTCTCGAGCTGCCGTTCCTGTTAAGCCAATGCGAATAAACCTCTTAATCTACCGAAGATGAGGTATAGCAGCCCTGTATCTGCGTCGCGAGGTTCCAAAAGAGGGGATCTCCACGTCTGGATCAAGCCCTTGGATCCCGGGCTGCATGTGAATACACACTGATGCCCTATGGAGGATGTTACTGACTTTTAGAAATGACATAGTTCATTGGGTTATCTACAGGGAGGGGTTGCTTATCATTCGGTTGCGAAAGGGATATTTTCTCCCGATCGGGTAACGCGATACTTTGGACTTGTAACCCGAATTTTACACTTGAGATCGGAATTATAAAGGAATATGACGTTCATATTGTTACTCCGTAGAGGATTTTCTGAACTAGACTACCTATACACTTTTGGTCCGACGTTGCAAAAGGCAGTATTGTCCCCACTTCCGTTGGAATCGTTCGGGTATGACAGGTAGGTTAGGGATCCAGATCAACCGCCCCAGTAACCCAGTCTGAGACGTATCGAGGAAGCTTTGGCAAGATAGAGGCTCCCACTGGGTCTCGTCGAGCACGTAGTGAGGTTCTAGCTCAGTCGCCGCGTGACCGGGGAAGTAAGAGTCCACCAGGAAAGAGCATTGTGAGATGTCAATCTATTTGTTCATATTAGCACCCGAGAGACGAATTATAGGAGTAAAGAGGCACTCACATATTTGCTGGGGTCTTCAATGTTCAGATCATTCATGCCAGTTGGAATCTGGGAGGCACCGTCTAGGCGAGCGTAATAGCTTAGTGCATCTGGGAATTCGCCCGGGAGGAGACCTCGGAACTCGCTTCGGATGAACTTGGCGCGCATACCGTGCGGAAGGAAGTATGAAGACGGGAAGCGATACCATTCCTTGCCGAAGCACACGGATGTTCCTGTCTCCGCCACATTCACCTGCTCCAATGGCTCGAAGATCTTTAACGGCGCGCTGTATGCTGTCACCATCCCAAGGATACGCAACATACCGGCATTAAAAGCCAACAGGATGACTGACATGACTGCAGCGAGCTTCAATTTGGCCGGGACACGACCAATGATCTCCTTCGGGTTACTGGAGCCAAGGTAGCTCAGGATAGTGTGGAAGGCCAGAGCCGCATTGAGAGCCAAGAAGGGGTAAGCTGGGTACATAAACCGCTCCTCTTTGTGAGGCTGGACGGTAAAGATCGCGAACCACATGTAGAACGGTGCGACCAGCGTGATAGAGCGGAATAGCGCCTGAAAAGATGTGCCGGTAGACCGGCACACGGTTTGGAGCAGGAGAAGAGGAGCGGACATCATCGCCAGCACAAACCAGACATTGAAGTTCAAAAGCAGGTTTCGGATGTAGAAAGTCCATGGCTCTGTGCCAAATATCTCCGGTCCTTTATCCTCACCACCGAAGATATTGTAGGCAACAATGTTCCAGGGAACTAGAGCAACCTTGTTGAAGAAAGCGTAATCAACTGCAACTTCCAGAGCCTGAAACTCGTCTTAGCAAATGTAGTAACAGTCGACGTGGTTACAATTCCAGTACTACTCACCAAGATGGAAAGGCACCTAACGGCACCGTCCAAAATCTTAAGTAAGAGGGAGCCTAGGGATCCAGAGATCAAGCAGATGGTAACCTCCTCGGCAAGAAGAGGCACTATGAGGGCACCGGCGAATGGCCAGCCGACAATTGCACCAAGGCCGAACCACATAATTCCCTGCGCGGTCCTGGGCCCACCCTTGAACTCCAAAAAAGCTGCTAGACCAAGCATAGACGTATACATGGTAAAACTAGAGGGCAGGAAGGCAGTCGAGGCGTGGAAAACCCCCGGGCTGAATACCGTAATCATCAGGAAGATGAGGCCGATGCGAGGGTTGAGGGACCGACAGATCGCAGAGTACAATCTGGTCTGGCAAGCAGCACAAAAGACTGCAAGAAAGAAGCGAATTGTATAGAATTCAGCAGCCTTGGTGTGGACCATCGACGATGCCAGCTTCCCTACTACGGCATGAAGCGACACGTAGAGCCAGCTTCGGATTGAATATACCGGCGAGTACTCCCATGTTTGCAAGCCATATCCATGATCAAGATAGTGTGCAGGTTCCCAAAAGTTAAAGACTTCATCACAGTCCTGAATGGGTGAGAAGACGGCTGCAAGGCCATTGGCGATGAGACACAGGTAGAGGGCGATGTTCAACGGAAGGTAGAAAGGAGGCGGAGGAGGGCTAGATATATGCTATATTAGCTGTAGAATCTTGTTAATCGCAATCATCTCATAACATACCGAGGTTTTGTACGAGCTTGGGCAGGCCCAGTTGGGGATCTCTCGGTCTCCATCTTCGTTGAGAGATGTTGAAGGGAAGATCAATGCGATAAGAGATAACGAAAGCTTGTCCGGCGACCGCAACGGCAACTTTGGCAGATCCGAAAAAAAGTTCCCGCGCTGCTTTTTTTCTTTGCCTTCACTCTGTCGCAACATTTTCCCAAAAAGTTTCTTATTACTTCTTTCTCCTGCGTAATGAGTGACCCTCAGAACCCTGTGAATGGGTCTGTGGACTTCGGCGACGCCCTTCCATCCAAAAAACCCTCTTTAATCGACACGCCACCCGTTGCAGACACTCCGGACGATGGCAGCGATTTCTACAACACGCCCGTGGGCGCAGTGACTCCACTGACGAAATCGAACGATATTAATGCACCTAAGACTACAACTGAATCCATTCCTACCTCCGGACCTGCCCCAGTAATCCCAGGACTGGGCCTTGTCAGTTCCACTGATCAGTCTACAAGTGAGTCGGCTAAGCAAGAGTCCGATGTCCCTGCTGTCAAGCAAGAAGGCGATATCTCCACGGAGACTGCGACTACACATACAACGGCTCAGCAGGGGCCAAGTAACGAGGCCCAGAACACGGCTGCTACCTCTGAAGTGATGGATGTCGATGTGGACCACACGCAAACCGCGACTGAAAATGTACAAGAGGAGAATGAACAACAAGAAGAGGAAGAGGAACACCCGGAATGGGAGGTCGACTCTGACCCGTACGAATCATCCTCGGACAGCTCGTCCTCCGACTCCTCCGACAGCGACGACGAAGACTACCCCATCTTGAGCCCTGAAGAACAGGCTCGTATTTTGATGATGGCCGAAGGTGGCTCTGACGATGAAGGGGAGGGCAAGGGCAAGTCTGGTGGTCTCATTCGCTCGGCCAACGAGGTTGTGGAAGACGTTTTGCCAATCCCGGATATTAAGATCACTCCTGACACGAAGATTGTGCTTCTTGGAAATATCAAGACGGTCATCGACAATGCAGTTCTCATCGAGGCCAACACATCTGGAGAATACCAAGTCCTCGAGTCAGGCTCTCTGCTCTGCAACGAGAACCGCGAGGTCATTGGCGTTGTGGCTGAGACTCTTGGCAGAGTCGAGAACCCTTTGTATACCGTCATGTACTCGACCGCCGAGGAAGCGCAGCAACGCGGAGTCAACAGAGATATGCCTGTCTATTACGTCGAGGGCCAGTCTACATTCGTCTTCACGCAGCCGCTCAAGGGCCTGAAGGGAAGCGATGCCTCGAACTTCCACGACGAGGAGGTTGCCGAGGACGAGATCGAGTTCTCCGATGATGAAGCAGAGGCTGAATACAAGAAGAGGCTGAAGCACAAGCGTCAAGAAAGAAAGGAAGCCAGAGGTGGCGGCCCCGGGAGATTCACGAGAGAAACACCTGGTCCCTCGAAACTGAGCCACACCGAACTGAACTACAATGATGAAGGAGGCGAGGATGGATACACCCCTCTGGCTCGCCCCAAGAACCTGCACGAGATGATGAGTGCCCGCGAGGCACCAATCGAAGGAAACGAGCGTGGACCTGGTTTCCGTGCTGACAGAGGCCGCGGCAGAGGCAACGATCGCGGCCGCGGTGGTCGTGGCAGAGGCGGCGGAGGCCGCGGAGGCTCATATGAACGAGATCAGGACCGGCGACCTCCTCACCACCAGAGTGGCAGCTCGAACTACGGACAGCCAGCAGCAGCTCCTCAACCCCAGCCTTCAGGGTATGGCCAGCCGGCATACCCACAGCCGCAGCAGCCTGCCTACGGCATGGCTCAGCCGTTCACTGGGTACCCGCAGTATGCACCGCAGCAGGGACAGTATCCCCAGAGCTCAGTGCCGACGCAATTCCCCTTCCAGCTCCCCTTCCAGCCACAAGCTTTCCCTCAACAGGGTGCCTTCCCGTCCGTTCCGCAGGGTGCCCATATCAATCCCCAATTCTTCCTTGCTGCATTGCAGCAGCAACAGTTCCAACAGCAACAGCAGCAGCAGTATCAACAACCTCAACAGTTTCAGCAAGCCCCTGCACAGGGCCAGGCCCAAAACCCGACTATGAACTTTGACCAAGTGAAAGCCCAGCTGGATCTGTTGAGGAATTTGAGCAACCAAAACCAGGGACCGCCTCCGTCTTAGACGGTAGTTTCGCTGAAATTTCCTTTTCATTGGCATAATCTCTATATCAGACCATTTGCATCAGGAGCGGGGTTAATTGGTTGCTACGGTTTAAAAAAAGGTTATGATTAGTCCTGTTATGAATTTTCCAGGATTCATTATTGTATCAAGGATAGAATACATATTTGCTGCATAAGAATGTATCAATCACACACGGGCTATGAAGAAGAACGAGAACAGCTATTGCTGATCTCTATAAAAGCAAATCGATGTAGTATGGCGTAAGTCTCAAAAGTGATATCGTGCAATCTCGGGTATCTAGAACTCGGCCGGTTTCGCGCTCTTAGCCAGAGTCCAGAAATTCTCCATCTTGGATCGGGACAGAGTTTCCTTGGCGGCGGAGTCGGATTCGCAGACTCTAGCACCGAGCCATCTCCTGAAGGCGCGGTTCTTGGCCTGACCCTCCCAAAGAAGAGTGCATGTGTTGTGACTAAAGTCCCGTAGTTCGCCCTTATCATCTTCGGTAGACAGCCACAGGGGCTCGCCTTCACTCTTTTCATTGGGTGCGCCTGGGCCCGGGTTTTCGGTCCAATCGATCCGGTTGAGCATCAACTTGCGGTAATTCTTGATGGAATGTTTACCACCCTCGACAATCACCAAGTTGAGCTTCGGATGCATGACACAAATTCCCGTCAAGGCATTTTGCTCGGCGTTCTTGCTGATCTTGAAACGATTCCGGCCACTCGCCAGACTGTCAATTCGGTAGACAGATATGTGAATACCGAGTTCGGCATCCTTTTCTTTCTGCGCTGCCAGCTTCTCGCGTCGTTGCTCCGGTGTCAACTTGCGATTTTCGTTCACGGCATCGTGGGCCTCTTTACGCTCCGCAATCTCCCTGGTCACACGAGCCTCCACAGCCGTTGGATCTTTGACAGCTTGTTCGCCCAGAACCCGCATGAGATTGGACTTTTTGACCTTTGGAGGCGGCGCCGGTTCCAGACCAAGTCTGATTTTGGCTTGCTGCTCCTTTAAATCTGCCATGCGGCGCTGTCGACGGATCTTCGCCTGTTCCTTCGGCGTCAAGTACATTGGTTTCTGAGTCGGCTGGTGCTTTTCCTGCGGCGGGTCAAGGAGCACGGGGTGCTGAATGTAGCGAGTGATGATGGAATCGGGGGTGTCGATCTTCAGGTTTGCCTGGTTATCAATGGCGGCATAATCATCGCCATTGACCAGACCCTCGTCCCACCATTCAATAGCCGGTGGAGCAGGTACAAGATATGCCTTTTCCACATCCATATCCTCATCAATGCCGGCTTGCCGGGCTCGCTCGGCGATCCGCTTCTTCATAGCCTCTAACTGCGCCTGACGCCGCAAAGCCGCCGCCTGCTGGATATATTTGCCCTTCTGGTTGAAGACAAGTTCTCGAGAATGACGAGGCTTTGCAACCGTTGCCTTAGGACCAAGGCTGGGATCGAAATAGGGATTACTTTTGATCTCTTCGATTGATGGCCCGGACAAATCGAGCCGCTTCTTGTTGGACACGTCCGTCCGTCGATTCCCTGATTTGTACTGCTGGCGACCTTTCCCACTACGAAAATCTGGCGTAGCATCGGACAGAAGCGCCGGGTGGAGACCGACATCGAGACCTCCGCGAGCCTTAGATAGACCGTCATCGTCAAATGCCGATGGTTGCTGGGATGGAGCGGGAGCGGGAGCACTCGGTCGTTGCGGCGGTGCATTGGCTCTTCCAGTAGCTGCTGCCACACGCGCCTTCATTTGTTCCAATCGAGACATCGCGGCACTCGGAGCCGGTGGTGTCGGGCTGGGACTCGTGTCTGTCGGAGGAACGGTGGGTGTCGCGCCGCCACGCGCAGCTTGCAAGCGCGCACGCACGGCTTCTGCCTTGGCTCTCGCTTCAGCTACCATCTTCTCGATATCGACCTTCCCGGAGGCGGCCCCTCCTTGAGCTGGCAACGGCGATCCATCGTTTGAACGGGTTCTTTTCTGAGAGTTGCTGCCGTCATCCTCGGGATGAGGCCGCTTCAGCATATTGCCTGTGTTGTCCGCCATGGCACTGCAAGTGAGGACAAGCCCTCCAGAGACGAATGACAGGCAAGACAGGGGAATCTGCAGCTGTAAATAATAAACGAAGATGATGGTTCAACGTTGATCGCGGATACCCAAAATGGGGTGAGCGGTAGAGCGGGGCAGAAAAAAAAGTTGCTCGAATAGTTTCGCTCAGCCGCAACCCGCAACGTTGGAGACTTTTTGCAGAAGTCGACTTCGCACCGCCAGCGTTTTCTGTCGCTCCCGGAGCTGCAGGACACAATGGCGACCTTTACCCGTCCGGTTTCCTCGAGTATTGCCGGGGTGGACTTCACAGTCTACTCCGATGAGGAGATCAAAAAGCTATCAGTGAAAAGAATTCAAAATACTCCGACTTTGGATTCTTTCAATAACCCGGTCCCTGGAGGTCTTCAAGACCCTGCTATGGGTGCTTGGGGAGACCATGTGTGAGTTTTCAGAGTCCTGAATACTTTTTATCATTCAATTATCTGACTAGAACTCCGGACTATTAGGTGCACTACCTGTCGCCAGAACTCTTGGTCCTGCACCGGCCATGCCGGCCACATTGAGCTTCCCGTGCCCGTCTATAATGTCACCTTTTTTGACCACATCTACCGTCTTCTTCGGGCGCAGTGTGTGTACTGTCATCGCCTGCAGATGTCCCGCGCAAATGTCAATCTGTACACCTGCAAGCTGCGCCTCTTGCAATATGGGCTGACCGACGAAGTCGCCGCCGTTGAGGCTATTGGATCTAACAAGGGCGCTAAGTCTGGCTCGAAGAAGGTTACGGGAGACGCCTCGGATGACGATGAGGAGGATGACGACGAGACCGTTATGGAAAAGCGCATTGCCCATGTCGAGCGCTGCATCAAAGAAGCCAAAAAAGATGGTAGGCTGGATGGTCTCATGGCCGGCGCAAAGAACCCCATTGCCGCAGAGCAAAGGCGGGACGTGGTCAAGACCTTCCTCAAGGATATCAACGGCAACCGGAAGTGCTACAACTGCAGCGGGTATGTTCGGAACTAAACCCCCAGTTCCGTGTCTTTCAGTCTCTAACTTGCATTGTCATACAGGATCTCTCCTTCCTATCGAAAGGACCGCTACAATAAGATTTTCCGAAAGGCCCTGCCTGAGAAGTCCAAGCTTGCAATGCTTGCCGGCGGATTCCAGGCACCCAATACCTTGGTCATGCTCGATCAGGAAAAGAAGGAGAAGCCTGGGGTCAATGGAACCCGGGCTGGAAGCGTCGTGTCCGAAATCCACGGTGCCGAGGAAGAGATTCGCCGCGGGGCTGCTGTTGTGAAGGAGACAGCGCAAGCCTCGTCGGGCCAGGAATTCATGACTTCCTCAGAAGTCTACAGTGCGATGCGACTTCTTTTCGAAAAGGATGGTGAGGTTTTGCAACTCGTGTATAACTCCCGGCCCGCACCAAAAGGATCCAAGGTTGTGTCTGCGGACATGTTCTTCATCAAGAGCCTTTTGGTCCCACCGAACAAATACCGTCCGGCTGTCCCGCAAGGCCCCGGTGAGGTCATGGAGGCACAGCAAAATACTCCATTCAGCAACGTTTTGAAGCAATGCGACCTCATCAACCAAATCAGCAAGGAAATCCAGAATGAAGAAGAGAAGGCCCTGTCCCGTGCGCGGAACTACAGTGATCTTCTCCAGGCCATCATTCAGCTTCAGGACTATGTCAACGGACTGATTGATCGCGAGCGAACTTCTGTTACCGGCTCGGCAATCGCAAACTTGCCCAATGGTATCAAGCAAATTCTGGAAAAGAAGGAGGGTTTGTTCCGAAAGAACATGATGGGTAAGCGTGTCAACTTTGCTGCCCGTAGTGTTATTTCACCAGACCCGAATCTTGAGACCAATGAGATCGGTGTGCCGCTTGTCTTCGCAAAGAAGTTGACTTTCCCTGAGCCCGTGACAAACCACAACTTCTGGGAGCTGAAGGAAGCAGTCATCAACGGACCGGACAAGTACCCCGGTGCTTCCGCGATTGAGTATGAGACTGGTCAAGTTGTCAACCTAAAGTTCAAGAGCCTGGATGAGCGCACAGCCCTTGCGAACCAATTGCTTGCGCCGTCGAACTGGCGCATGAAGGGCTCGCGCAACAAGAAGGTTTACCGTCACCTCACCACCGGCGATTATGTCTTGATGAACCGTCAGCCCACCCTTCACAAACCGTCCATCATGGGTCACAAGGCCCGTGTGCTTCCCAATGAGAGAACCATTCGAATGCACTACGCCAACTGTAATACCTACAATGCCGATTTCGATGGTGACGAGATGAACATGCATTTCCCCCAGAACGAGCTCGCCCAAGCCGAGGCACGTATGCTGGCAGATGCTGACCACCAGTATCTGGTTGCCACTTCTGGAAAGCCTCTGAGAGGTCTGATTCAAGATCACATTTCCATGGGTACCTGGTTCACCTGCCGTGATTCATTCTTCGACGAGGAAGACTATCATCAGCTTCTTTACAGCTGCTTGAGGCCCGAAAATTCGCACATTGTCTCAGACCGTATCGAGCTGGTGGAGCCTGCCTTTATCAAGCCCAAGTACCTCTGGACTGGCAAACAGATCATTACGACCATCCTCAAGAACATTAAGCCTCGGGAAAGTGCGGGTCTCACGCTCAGGGGCAAGTCTTCTACTCCTGGTAGCCGATGGGGTGACAAGAACGAAGAGGGCGATGTCATTTTCAAGGACGGCGAATACTTGTGCGGTATTCTCGATAAGAAGCAGCTGGGTCCGTCTGCTGGAGGTCTCATTGATGCCGTCCACGAGATCTACGGTCATACCATTGCTGGAAAGCTGATGAGTATCCTTGGCCGTCTTCTCACCCGATTCTTGAACATGCGGGCATTTACTTGCGGTATCGATGACCTCCGGTTGACCAAGGAGGGTGATCGCGTTCGAAAAGAATTATTGAGCACTGCCCCTGCCATGGGTCGTGAGGTTGCTCTGAAATACGTGACCTTGGATCAGACTTCCGTGCCTGACCAGGACGCCGAGCTGACCCGCCGGCTGGAAGACGTGCTTCGCGATGACGATAAGCAGAGCGGATTGGATAGCGTTTCGAACGCCAGATCTGCCAAGCTATCGTCAGATATCACCAGCTCTTGTCTCCCCGCAGGTCTAGCTAAGCCTTTCCCCTGGAACCAGATGCAGTCTATGACTATCTCTGGTGCCAAGGGTTCAGGTGTCAACGCCAACCTGATTTCTTGCAACCTAGGTCAGCAGGTTTTGGAAGGTCGTCGTGTGCCGGTCATGATTAGCGGCAAAACACTGCCATCGTTCCGGGCCTACGAAACGCATCCGATTGCTGGCGGCTATGTCTCTGGTCGTTTCTTGACTGGTATCAAGCCCCAGGAGTACTACTTCCACGCAATGGCCGGTCGTGAAGGTCTGATTGATACTGCCGTCAAAACTTCTCGTTCCGGTTACTTGCAGCGTTGCTTGATTAAGGGTATGGAGGGCCTGAGAGCCGAGTATGACTCCTCTGTTCGCGAGTCGTCCGATGGTTCGATTGTCCAATTCTTGTACGGAGAGGACGGTCTCGATATCACCAAGCAGGTCCATCTCAAGGACTTCGGTTTCCTCGCCGAGAACTACATTTCAATCTCGAAACAAGTCTCGGCCGAATTGTTCCACGACTTGGCCAAGGAGGATGTGACGGAGTGGCACAAGGATGCAATGAAGAAGGTCCGCAAGACCGGAAACCTTAATGCCAAGGATCCCGTCCTGGCTCGCTACCCTCCTGGAGGCAACTTGGGCAGTACGTCTGAGTCATTCGCCCAGGATCTCAAGAAGGTACGCATGGAATCCTTGTCGCTATTGTCGGACTATATGCTAACAAAACATCGTTTTCATAGTATACGGACAGCAATCCCGATAAGCTCTTCAAGGATAAGAAGAAGAACATCGAGGGTATGGTGACCAAGAAGACTTTCGATGCTTTGATGAACATGAAGTATATGAAGTCTATTATTGACCCTGGCGAGGCCGTCGGTATTATGGCCGGCCAGTCTGTTGGAGAACCGTCAACGCAGATGACACTGAACACCTTCCACTTGGCTGGTCACTCCGCAAAGAACGTGACGCTGGGTATTCCTCGACTGCGTGAAATTGTCATGACTGCCAGTGCCACCATCATGACGCCTACGATGACTCTTCTGTTGAATGAGGGGATCCCTGACAAAGATGCTGAGCAGTTTGCCAAGGCTATCAGCAAGCTCACCGTCGCTGAAATTGTTGATAAGGTGACCATCAGTGAGCGCATTGGCTCTGGTGTTGGCTACGCAAAGGCCAAAATCTATGATATCGACATCGACTTCTTCCCCGCCGAGGAGTACCGCAAGGAGTATGCCATCAACACCAAGGATGTGCAGAAGGCCCTGCAGAACAAGTTCATTGCTCGCCTGGTGAAGCTTACCAGGACCGAGCTGAAGAAACGCAATGAGGATAAGACCGGCAAGAAGTCCTCGACCGCTCAGCCGGAGATCGGTGTCTCCGTTGGCAGAGTTGCCGATGGCCCGAGTGGCCCTGACAGGGAGGCTGAGCCCGCTGACGATGACGATGAGGACGACGAGGACGATGCCAAGCGTGCACGCGGAGGTCAGAACCGGAGCAACCAGGTGTCTTACGAAGGTCCTGATGACGACGAGCAAGTCATTATCCGTCGCCAAGACACACCCGATGAGGAAGAAGACGCTGAGAATGGCCAAACTAGCCGTGACGTGGAAATGGGTGATGACTCTGACGATGACTCCGATGATGACTCGGCCGACGAAGGCGCTGAGAATGATGTCAAGGGCAAATACGAGGAGGTCACCAAGTTCAAGTTCGATTCCAAGAAGGGCACAACATGCAACGTCCAGCTGCAGTACGACATCGAGACCCCCAAGCTACTCCTCCTTCCCATTGTCGAGAAGGCTGTTCATGAAGCCGTTATCCAGTCCATCCCCAACATTGGCAACTGCGTCTATGTCGAAGCCGACCCGCTGAAGGGGGAGCCCGCCTGCGTCATGACTGATGGAGTCAACTTGATGGCTATGCGCGACCACCAGGACATCATCAAACCGCACTCGCTGTACACCAACTCCATCCACGACATGCTCAACCTGTACGGTGTCGAGGCTGCTCGCGCTACCATCGTTCGCGAAATGGATGCCGTTTTCAAGGGTCACTCTATCTCCGTCGACAACCGTCACTTGAACTTGATCGGTGATGTGATGACCCAATCCGGTGGCTTCAATGCCTTCAGCCGTAACGGTCTGGTCAAGGATGCCACTTCGCCGTTTGCTCGGATGTCATTCGAGACCACCGTCGGTGCTCTCAAGGACGCTGTTCTTGAGAGAGATACCGATAACCTCAAGGGCCCGAGTAGCAGAATCGTTGTCGGTCGTTCCGGTACCGTTGGAACTGGTGCCTTTGACATTCTTGCTCCTGTAGCATAGTCGGTTTCTCGTCGGAGTTGTTTTCGCATTTGCGTTTTGTGCTCTACCACCTGTATATTTTCTTGCGATTATTTGTATCCTGAGATCTTGTTTCATTTTGCCATCTTGACGTGTCGATGATCTGGAGTTTTTTGTTCAGCGGAACACAAAAGTGCCTGTCCCTGTTCATATAGCATATCTTCTAGTAAAAATAGAGTTTTATTATGTTCACTTCATGAGCTTGTAGCTTTCATAGGCACCTGGGCAGTCCGACTGGATTCATCTCTTAGAGTGGCAGAATGCTCTATTAATTCATACAGCTAGGACCGGTCTATATCGTGCTTACTGCCTGGGTGGTTTGCGTAGGCTTTTATGATTATCCTTCGATTCTTTTCCAAAGTAACACCTCTCCATGCTATATTGCCTCCCTATTTCCATGCCTTTTTCCAAAACGCCCTTTTCCGTGCCGGTATATACATTGGAATAAATAAACACAAGTTGAAAATAAGGAATGCTTTACTGCGCGTCGAGCATCATCATGTCCTGATCAATGTCATCATCATATTCATCCTCGACGACCTCAAATGTGGACGTGGTAACACCATTCATTTTGTGTCCGTTAGTGAGCTCCTCTCTCATCATCCGCGCCTCTTCAGTTCGGCGCTTCGCCTCATGACGTTCAATGTCGGCCAAGCTCCAGGTGGAAATGCCCTCCTGGTCCTTGGCCTTGAAAGGCTGAGCCATGGTGCGCAAGAAGTTCTTTGCGTTCGAGACAGCCATATCTGTGCTGAGGTTTGTCTCGCTGTCCAGCATGGCCTGGTTGATCCACTTCGGCAGCTGAGGTCTCTTTCTTTCGAATCGACGGTCTGCCAATACCATGACTCCGTAATCGTCCTTGCCTCGAAGCACACGGCCCAAACATTGCGCAGCGTGTCGCATTGCGTCGAAAGAGAGGAAGTCATTTTCCCGGATGCGATAGTTTTCTCGAAGAAACTCAAGACGGGCTTTCAGGATTCGGGACTCGGTGTACTGGAATGGAACACCGATGCACAAGACCGCGCGGCCGTAGTGATGGTCGAAATCGATACCCTCGGACACCTTCCCTCGGGCGACACAGAAGAGAATCGCACCACGCCCGTTGCAGCAGGCAGTCCGGTAGGTCTCCAGGGCGAGGGAAGATTCCTGAGCATCGGGTGTTTCCACAAGAATCAACTTATAATTCCAGATCTGATCCAAGATACCCATACCCTGCCACATACTGATGATGGACTCCATGTATAGGTACGAAGGGAAGAAAACGACAACGCCGTCAGGAGTGATGCGTGCAAACTCGGTGACAAGTGTTCCGTAATTTCGCACCACACCAGGGTCATTCCGGATGCCGAAGGACGATGAAACTTGAGCCTGATCGGAGCCTCTAGTAACGATCATCGGTAGGAAGGACCGTCGTGCCAAGGTCATACTGTATGATTCTTGCATGACGGCCGTGAATCCGAGCATTTTCGGGTACATCTCTAACGGTGACAAAGTTCCCGAAGTGATAATCACGGAGCTGAAACGGTCAAAGACGGGCTTGATGGCGATGGCAGCATCCAAGCACGTAAAGTGTAGAATGGGATTCGGCACCGTTGCCGCTTCAGATTCAAATGGCTCTAGAATGAGGACGAATCCCGTGTCATAGGTCGCGACGAGTGTCGCAAGGGTAGCAACTTCTTGAAGTGGCTGATAATCTTCGATATTTATCAACTCCAGAGTCCGTACGAGTGACGTTAGGCGTTCTGCGCAGAATCTCAAGGGCTTCCGTTCGATATAGGTGAGATCCTTCAAATGTGTCAAAAAGGAGGGCGGTGTTTCTGAGATTGTATGGGTCACTTTCATCCGAGTCTTCAAGTATTCAATAAATCGCTTCAAGAAGGAGACAAAATGCTCCGCTCTGCGAATATTTCCTGGAACCGCTTCCTTGAGCAGGTCATCTGGTAACACCGGGTTCGAGATGAATTGATCCTCCTCTCGAGCTTGCTCTGCCTGCTGCAGCCCTTCCACGAGCTTCGAGTATTCATTTTGAAGTTTTTCGGCATCAGTACTCTTCATCTCTTCGATTTTGCGTTCCAGATTGCTTGCGCCCCTAGTAGCTTTCCGGAGGGAATCCTCACTGATGTCGATGCTAAGCGACTCGATGCAGACGTTGTCAATATTATGCGCCTCGTCGAAAACCACGATGCAGTCCTTTGACAGTTCTCGAGACACTCGCTCAGCGATTTTCGGATCGAGGAGGTAGTGGTAGGAGTAAATGATGATGTTGCACCAAGGCATCTAGACGATTGGATTAGTACCGAAAGAATAGTAGCACGTTACTTCAGCAGACAGCATACCATACGACGGGCGGAGAAGTAAGGGCATTGCTTATGTTCTTCTCCGTATCTTAATAGACCATCGAGGGTGAACACGCCTGGGGGAACGAGGTTATGTGGCTCGAGAAGATCAAGGTTCTGAGACCTGTTAGAGTACTTCAACAGCCCATAGAAATGGCAAAACGAACCTCGTGATAAATGCAAAGGTCCACATCTTCACCGCGTTCCTTCTTCTCTTTGACGAAGCCGGCTGTCAAGCTCCTGCATCTCGCGTCGACCACGGTACCACTTTTCTCTCGTCTTACGGAAGGGTGTAGACACAGATTCTTTCGACTGGTCAGCCCGAGAGCACGAAACTCTTCTTCATAACCGAGCTCCGATGTGCGATGCTTCATCAACGCCTTCAACTCCGCCAACGCCTTTTCGATCTCGGACATCGTTCGCGAGCAGTAGATGAGCTTTCTGTGTTCCGGATAGTGTTGCTGATAGGCGACAATCAACGAGAGTAGAGAGACCGTCTTGCCCGTCCCGGAGGGCATCTCCAGCACACAGTGACCCCCGGCATCGAGGGTCTTCTTGAGGTCACACATGTAGGCATATTGCTCGGGGTAGATGCGCGGGTACGGGAACAGCACCGGAAGATCGCTAAGAAGGGACGATGTTAGCGGAAAGACCAATAAGAATTGCGCGCAATGAGATAGAGGCGTACTCGATGAAGAACTTCATGGTGGCTGATGTCCCCGAAGCAGAGCGAAGAGAAGAACAAGTCGAGCTCCGACTTGATCTTTTCCCCTTTGGGACAGCAATGACACATGCCCACGTGACTTCCCTATCGGGTGGCCGCCCGAGGTTGATATCACTTCTTCTTCTTCTTCTTCAACATTGAATTGTGACGAGGGGTCAGATCGGATCTCTGAAGGCCTGCTGCAGAGTTATCTACCTTGTCCAGAATCAATCTCCCTCTCCGGAGTTCCGCCGGTCGAATATCGAGGTTTCCCCGCTATTCCCTCTGACCTCATACCCCACATGAGCAAAAAGTTCAAGTCGCAGGCCTCCAGCAGTCGCGCTGCTGCCGGCGCCTTTGGATCTTTTGGTGGATTCTCCAATGCCTTTGGTGGTGACGGCCGGGAGCCATCTGCACTCACATACATTGCGGAACCACCGGATCTGTCTCGCATTTCAGACCAGCATTTGGTGATTGCATTCAAAAATTCGTCAAAGAAAGACGATATCACACGGACAAAGGCTCTAGAAGAGCTCAAAGATCACGTCGCTTCAGTGGCAAAGAGCAATGGAACTTTGGATGATGGCTTTTTAGAGGCATGGGTATGTACCACTTCATCTATAGCAACAGCGGAAATTAAACCTTGAATTTGCAGGTGAAAATCTACCCTCGGGCTTCGATTGATTTGTCTCGGAGGGTGAGGCAATTGGCTCATCTTACTCAGGGCTCAATTGCCAGTCTCGTTGGCAAACGAGTTATGCCTTATCTACCAAAGGTTGTGGGTGCGTGGATTGCAGGACTCTACGACAACGATCGACTAGTCCAACGCTCCGCACTGGAGTCATTTACAACAGTATTCTCGACCGAAGACAAGAGAAGCAATGTGTGGAAAGTCTTCCAAAGCTCCATTTTGGACTTTGTGGACGATGTCCTTCTTAACCAGACGGTTTTGACATTGAGCGATGAACGAACGGTGAAGCGAGATGATGCCGAGGCAAAATATGCGCGGGTCGTGGGAGCTGCACTTATGCTGTTTAATCGTATTATAGGTATGTCTGGCTGCTCCATTTACGATACGGGTGTGGGAATCTGACAATTTTGTCCCAATAGGCAATTCAGCAGACGAGGAGTTGCAGAAAAATCTACCCGAAATAGAGAACATACTGGCTAGCAAGTCTCTTTGGGCTTTCTGTAGCCACGATGACCCGTTTGTTCGACGGTCTGCATACATTTTGCTGCGATCAGCCTTGTCCCGAGAGCCTGCCTGGCTGGACTGGAAGGTTGTTAGTCATGCTTTGATTGGCAAATCACTTTCCATTCCGCAACTGGGCTCAGCCTCTGAACTATCTGAGACCTTGCTCGTTTTGACCTCATCAAGACCCTCCGTGTGGACGGATGATTACTCCGGCAAGACTTCTGCATCCAAGAAACTTCGACAATACATTCAGAAAGGCTCTCAGGGAGGACATGCAACCTTCTGGTCGAATCTTGCTCAGTTGCTCAGGATTTTGCCTCAAGAGGTGCTTGCCGGAGCTGATAAGACGTCCACTGATGAGAAGGTTACTCTTGGTAGCGCAATAGCCATAACAGAAGCCCTCCAAGAAGGCCTTAACTCTAGGGGGGAACCTCGTCAAAATCTCACTGTTGGCTGGAAATCTTACATTGAGATTGGGACCTGGCTTGTATCTCTTGTGTCCCCGGAGCAGAGAGTAGAGCTTATTCAGAACAGGCTTTCCCCCTTGGTTGTGCAATATGTGCGGCCTGATCCTGAATTGACCCAGTGGTCACTTCCTCTCCAATCAGGCGAAGGGACTTGCGCCGACTACCTCGCTCTTCTATCTTCTCACGAGCAAAATGAGGAGGTACAAGCTGTGTGGACAAAGCTTTCGGACAAGCTACTTGAAGACGTGAAGTTGTCATCGCCAGAACAATCGAAGGACTTCCAGTCATCCCAGGACTCGATATGCGCTCAAGCAAGGCGCCTCTTTGCTTTGGAACCCGCAGTTCTCTCACGGGTTGCAGATACCAAGCATGAAGCACAGGTACAGGCGGTCTTCGAGAAGTCAAACTCGCACCTTCTGGACGGTTGTTTGCAAGTACTACGTTCGCGCAACGGCAAGCCCTACGGGGCCGCTGGAGTTGTACTTGAATGTGTTCGCAACATGCCTTCTGTTGCCCAAAGCTCCCAGGAGCTCCTCAAGTTTGTTGAGAAGGACGCACCAGAACTTCTGTTCTCGCCTTCGGCGGACCGTCTCATTGCGATTATGTTGGCGTGCCGTGAGTGGGATGGGTTTGCTGCCAGCTTTGAAAATGTTGTTGAGCAGGCTATGGAATTGGAGCCAGAGCAATCGAATACCCATGCTCTCCAAAGTCTGCTCTCTACTCTCGACTTCAATGAGGTTGGAGACAAAGAAAAGCTTACTTCTGTTGTTATACGGGCTCTGAATGAAGCTTGCAAGGGTAGTCACTCTCACTGGCCAATCATCACTGGTGTTCTTCAAAACCAGACCTCTCGGGGTGAACTGACGGATAGCATCTTCCTGTCGATTATTGATTCGCTGTCTCTAGACGAGACAGTATTTGATGCCTTGGATGGACTGTCACACCTCGGAAAGACAGTATCTACGGCCGTGCGGGAATTCCAGAGCGGAACCAATGGCTCGAAATTGACTGGGAAGCTGCTATTCCTCACTGAATCCCCGTCTGAAGAAGTGGCCAACCTGGCTGAATCGGTCATGAAAACATTTAAGGAAACTGTCGTCGGCGATAGCAGCAACAAGTCGAAGATTCAAATTCTCCATCACGGGTTGAGCCATGCCGATGAAGAATCCTTATCGTGCGTGGCCTCTTGCCTTGCTTTCAAAAAGTTTTCTACTAACTTCTTCCTAGAATCGAGTCTCTGATCGCTATTGCGGAGGAGCTACTGCAAGGCCTTGAGTCGGAGAAGGCCGCTTACACTGTGAAGGATATCCTGCCCTCTCACCGTGCATGGGAGGATGCGTTAGGACCTTTCCTTCAACTGCCGCCGCGGCCCTCGACAGCCATCACAAGCCCACTGGGCGGTACAGTTAATCTGGTACAACGCGAGCTTTCCGATTCTTTCAAGGCAATGTGGCTTGCTATTCCTCGAGACTCGGCACGTTGCTCTGCTGCGTTCCGGCTGGCAAGTTTCACAATTAGGCTTCTGTCCTCTAATATTACCGGGGAGCTAAGCAATGAAAGCCTCGGGACGCTGTTCTACTTCGTGCCCCTAGCCGTTCAGCTGATCGATGACGATCTGAGCATTGAGAACTGCAATGGGATCACAGGCGTGGAGCTAGCAGATGAACGTGAAGAATACTTGGAAATCGTCTTCGAAGGACGCCAGCTGATCAGCGACTGGATCCAGGCAAAGGAATCGGTGGGCTCTTCAGACTTGACTCTTTCTTCTCTCCTGACCTCTCTCTGGGAAACTAAACTAGAGGCACTCAACGGGGTCACTCCCGTCGATTATAGAGTCGGAGAGGCTTTTGTCAAGATCATGACTTCCGCGGATGCATTGGAAAAGTCCAAATCTGCTGATGACATTGCCAAAATTTGCAGAGAGGCACGAACTGCCAACAGCATCCGCTCGGCATCGTGGTTTGCTACTTTACGAAGCTCGATACTTTCCAACACTGTTGGAACCCGAATCTGCAATGAGCTGATTGCTGATTCCACTGGACTCAAGCCCCAAGACCCTTCTTCGGATGGTATGTGCGCTCATAAAACCTGTTGTATGTGTTTACTAACAACATCTAGGATTGCGAAAGCTTGCACTTCTCAACATTTTGCTGTCTGGGGAAGAAGACGTTATCTCGACCATCCCCCCGCAGCGACTGGTTTTCTTGGTCAAGCATCTCTTGGAATGTCTCCAGTCGGACATCCAATCTCTTGGGCTGAGAGCTGAAATCACCAAGACTCTGACATTTGTTATCCCTGGCATTGCCGATCTTTATGGATCTCATTGGGAAGACAGCATGGAGATCTTGAGTACGATCCTGGAAGAGACAAATGGTGGCGAAGAGGGGCTTCCGTTGCTCGTATCCTCTTTTAGGCTTTTTGCACTTCTAAGATCCATGGCCGAGAGCGAAGATAGCAACGATGATCTTCAAGATGCTTGGTCTGAGCGTAAGACCGACTTGTTCAACAAATTGGCCTCTACCATCGGCAGATTCGGTAAGAGCTCAACACCTACCCTTTTCTCGTATGAAGACTAACGCGGGATAGACTCGTCGACCACATTCCATCAACCTCGGGATGTTGCTGTTGATATCTTGCAGCGTCTTATCAATGTCATTCCCATCGAGAAACTTGAGGACGTTAGTGGAGTATTCGGTCTGTTGACGGCGCATAGTCGCGCTGTACAACGCACAGCATACACCATTCTTCACCGTTACATTCCCCAGGTCCAAGAACAAGTATCCTTTGACGTGGCCTTATCCAAGACCGCCGTCAGTCTACCTGATGAGCTCGTGTCTCTCCTGCTCGAGACACCGACAATGAAAGGGGTTTCGATGTCCTGGGGAGATGATAAGATGTGGACGAGCATGAGATCGTATCTCTTGAGCTGGAAGATTGTCTTTGACCACTTCTCTAACGCGGTATGCCTCGAAGTTCCCTCTGGGCCTTTTGTTGGATTTCCTACTAATGCTTCTATCAGTCAATGCCGGTCCAAGAATACTATACAACCAGTATCAAGGAGAACGACATTCTTATTCCACTTCTGGAGTTTGCTTTCGACTTCCTTCAAAAGCCGCATGGGAGGATCGTTGACGCATCAAAGATCAATGTGCTGTCCTTCGAGCCTGATCAGTCTGAATCCGCGGAGAAAGAAACAGAATGGCTCCTAGTTCATCTATACTACCTCTGCTTGAGACATCTGGCCAACATGACCAAGAACTGGTGGATCGACACCAAAAAACGGATCAAGGGACCCGTGGAAGCCTGGACCGAGAAATACGTGAGTCGATTGATGACCTGCCGTCGTCTTCGTAACTAACACCATTGCCAGATATCGCCTCTTGTGATTAGTGATTCTCTTCACGGGGTCACTGAATGGGTTTCCGCTCAAGACCCGGACGAGGAACGGGCTTTGGCTGTAAAGATTTCGCCCAAGACAGCAGAAATCATCGCTAGCATCCCCGTGGATGAGGAGTCTCCTCCAGTCTCCATTTCGATCTCTCTCCCGCCCGCCTACCCGCTTCATTCCGCTGTCGTTGTTGGCCGCAGCCGAGTGCTTGTGGACGAGAAGAAGTGGAAGAGTTGGTTGCTCATTATCCAGGGTGTCATCATGTTTGCCAATGGCAACCTGGTCGATGGGCTGCTGGCATTTCGTCGCAACGTGCAGGGTGCTCTGAAGGGACAGAGCGAGTGTGCTATCTGTTATTCGGTCATTTCAACCGATATGCAGACACCGAACAAGCGCTGCGCTACGTGCAAGAACACCTTCCACTCGGTGTGCTTGTTCCGCTGGTTCAAGAGCAGCAACCAGAGCACCTGTCCCTTGTGCCGTAACAACTTTGTATATGTTTAAATTTAGGACTGTGTGAAGTATATAGATGATAGACGATCAGAAAAGACATGATTTATGCGAACAATTGAGACTTGCACATTGGGTTCATGTACATATCTGCCACTCCACCGCGGGACTACCCCACCACAAGTTCCGAGCTTCCTCCACCTCACTCCTTCATGGCCGCGCCTCAGATTCCCAACCTCAATACACTCCGCCGAGGACGAGGCCCAGGTCGCGGAACAGGCCGTGTTGAGAATGGCCGCGGTCATCCGATTGGCAAGGATCGCGTCGTGCAGGGCACCGACAATGACGCCAGCGTCTCCCGGATGAGCGCCGTCGAGCTGGGATATCTCGATGACCCGTATGCTGCAGCTCTGACACCCCCTGGATCTGCCACCAGGAGGTTTCCGATTATTAATAGAGGTCAGTTTTCACCTTGACTAGCTTCAGGCAGCGATTGCTGACTTGAATACCTGCCACACAGGGACCTATGTTCGCACCACCGCAATTGACCAGCTCGTCGCCCGCTTCCTTGGCTCTTACTCGCCAAAATCAAAGAAGCAGATCGTCTCTCTAGGTGCTGGCTCAGACACACGTATCTTCAGACTCTTCTCCACACGTCAACCCCCAGACATCATCTACCATGAACTCGACTTCGCCGTCAACACGGCCACGAAGATTCGCGCGATCCGATCAACACCTTCTCTTCAACAGGCACTTGGTTTGGATCCGTCCGGGGATAGTGTGACAGTCTCCGAAGCAGGCGACGCGCTACACTCCCCATCGTACCACATCCACCCGCTGGACCTGCGATCGTTGTCGGCAGATAGCTCCCTCTCCGAAACCCTCCCGGGAGTGGACAGAAAACTGCCAACTCTGCTCATCTCAGAATGCTGTCTTATCTACCTGTCCCCGACCGAAGCCACGCAAGTAGTCTCTTTTTTTACTGAACATGTTTTCGGTCCGTCGAGTAAACCGACCGCGGCTGGAGGAGATACGCAAGAAGGCCTGCAGGCTCCACTTGGCTTGATCCTATATGAACCCATTCGCCCAAACGACCCCTTCGGTCGCACGATGGTCTCTAACCTCGCGGCGCGAGGTATTCAACTCCAGACTCTCCATAAATATGCCTCATTGGAAGCGCAGCGATCACGGCTGCGCGAGCACAAGCTCGACAGTGGCCAAGCTGCGGTTGACATTGATTTTATCTGGGATCACTGGGTTAGCGAAGAGGAGAAAGAGCGCGTTGCCAGCCTTGAGATGCTGGATGAGATAGAAGAATGGCGCTTACTCGCGCAGCATTATTGCATTGCTTGGGGATGGCGGGATGGAAGTGATGCCTCGGCTTTTGACGGGTGGAAAGCTATTGAAGCGCAGCCTGATATTTGATGAATGGGAACTTTTCACGAGCATATGAATCCGAATCAAAGCAATTGAAGAGTACTATACATCCTACATTCTTATCCCAAAGAGTTTACTCGCCGGATATTTCTTCTCAGGCGTTGCTTCTAGCGAGGGGATCTCAAGACTGACAGCTTCCCTTTAGCGTCTATGATGAAGATAAAATCATCTAAACCACGACCACTTATTGTACCGGAACTTATGCACATCCCATGATTCCAGCATCTACAAGCTCGATCTTATCCTGCCTTTGCACCCACCGCCTTTTCAGCTGTGGCTGCTCCAGGGCCCAGCAATAATGATAATTTCTGCGCAAGAACAACCGTCACTCGCCCTCATTATGGCTGATCAGTATAAAAACCAAGAGCAGCGTATTCTTCTAGCCTGCGAAGCTGCCAGGCGCGAACAAAAGCCAAAAATCGCTAGTCTGGCGCGGCAGTTCCACGTTCCCTACCAACGACTACGCGCCCGCATCAACGACCGCGATCCTCGATCGACACGTATCAAGGCCACCAGACGTCTTAGTAATACGCAAGAATCAGCTTGGATTGAGTGGATTCGGACGTTCATATCTGCCTATTGTCTGCCTACCGCAGTTATGATTCAGGAAGCTGCGAACATACTCGCTACGCGTGATTCCGACGCGTTACTCAACAAAAACTGAGTCTGCCAGTTTCCTACACGCCTACCAACGATCTTACTTTCGAGAAGCAGAAACCACACGGCAGAATCCGTGTATGTATGAAGGCACAGTTAAATGCCAGCCTCGAAACAATTCAACTGAACAGTGAATCTGAAATATCACTTCCCGATCCTGTTGAAAGCCATTGAACACCGACTCTCTTTTCAATAGAGGCACTCTTTGCCTAGACGAAGATATCTGCGAATCCATGAGCAATGGGCCTTGACCACTTGGCTCCGATCTGAGATCCTGCCTTACCAATTGCACATATTCTGCCTCTGTGGTTGCCTGATACACCGAAGTCTTTGAGCCTGCACGGTTCTGGCAGGCCTTGGATATAGGAGACATTGAACTCGCCGCCTCGGGTTGGTAAGATAGTTTTCAGCTAACTAGTCATACTATCCCGACTTGACTCGCTGCGTCTAGCTTGGTAGAAGATAAGCACTCTGCGTGACTTGTGGCTGCCTTATTATCTGAATACATTGGAGGCTGTGCTAATGTTGTAGCTGTCTTACAGTGAAGCCTTAATGCCTTGCTGTTTTGAGACAGCATGACTGGCTGGAGGCATGGAGAACAGTCTAAACAGTGACCTGACCTTATTCTCGATTTAGCCTTGTGTTCCTGGCTCGAACTACCATTGGCCATTGCAGTCGCATTGTTCGATTATCTGCTGAATGCCACGTCTGTAGTAGATTGATCTCTGCCAAGAGCACTCGAAATGCACCGACGGGCCAAGCTTTGGACAAGCGCGAAGTTCATCGCAGGGACGACGGTCACCACGGCAGTCTCGGTACTCGAATTTCTTGGCGGACGGTAAGATCTCCACTTGGAAAAGGAAACATAGGGAGCTTCCTCTTCACCGTTGGTTGAGTAACTAGGGCTCGGGATTCGTCACTGGAGGATAGTATGGGCCATTATTGGCCGGGGGGCGGGGCACGGGGCCATTGGAATCAAAATCGATCGTGATCAACAATCTAGGCCTCAGCGATGCAGGCCAAAAGACGGGTTTGATGAGGATTGACGAGCCATCGTGCTAAGTCCCTGGCAGGGCCGTGGAAGGGCATCCTCGAGTCGGTGGGGCGGCAAATACAATTTCAGAGGCTCTCCTTATCCTTTAGTTATGTACATAATTTGTTTGATATTGTCTTTATAGTACGGGGTGAAAAGTAGGGATCTACTCTGTAGAAAACGTCAGCTTTTCTCACTAGTTACTCCGTAATAATCGTCTAAAAGGAGCAATGCTCAAGAGGCTCGGAAGGCGAAGGGTTCATGGCTCCACGCAAACAAATGAGCTTGTTGGCTTTGACTCCACTGCCAAGCAGGAACCGCCGGGGGAAGCAATTCGTATGGATGGATACGAGTTCTGCCCCTGACGCTAGGGAAGTTAGTTGAAGTCTACCTGGCGCTTAGTTTGTATTTAGCGTGATTAGAATCCGGTTAGTCGCTCTAAGTAGCTTTTTGATTTGGGCGGGTTCAGGGGGTATTGTCCTCATTGATACGTTGATATCGCTGTTATTTCCCTTCAGGTGCATTCCGTAGCCACTTATATTTCAGGGTCTTTTGATGAACCCACCTTTATCCACTTGTGCCCTAGGAGCAGCCCGGAGTACATACCCCTCCCCGATCGTATTAACCGTATTATCGTATTCTGTTTGTAGTTAGTAGCACTTCTCCCCCCCCTGGAGCCTGGGCGTTTCCTTTTCTTGGCCGGATCTCGCTCTTTCTGGCTTTTCTCTTCTTCGACCTCATTCTCTGCGAGCTTTGCGTCCTGTGTCCTCCTCGGCCTACTGGCCAGTCATTCGTTTGATACGTCTCATCCATTCGTTCTTTACCCCGATCTTTCGACACAATGAAGTTCGAGATGACTTCTTCCCGCGCGGCCGTGCTTGTCGCACTCATTGCGAGCGTCGATGCCGCTCGTCATGGTCATGGCCACACCCATGCTCGCCACCAGGAAGCTCGCTCGGTTCCCGATAATGCCACTCTGCAAAAGAAGAGCGGACAGTGCCAGTTCCCTACTGATGCTGGCCTGATTGCCGTCACCCCCAATGAGCAGAATGCCGGTTGGGCCATGAGCCCTAACCAGCCCTGCAAGCCCGGCAACTACTGCCCCTATGCCTGTCCTCCCGGTCAGGTCTCCATGCAGTGGGACCCGTTGGCCACCTCCTACACCTACCCTTTGTCCATGGTAAGTACTGTTTGCTCCGGATCTACCTGTCATATGCAATAAATGCAAGGGGCGCACGGTTCGCTAACCTTGTCATAGAACGGTGGTCTCTACTGTGACCTGAACGGTGAAATCCAGAAGCCTTTCCCTAACAATGCTTACTGTGAGGATGGTACTGGTGCCATGGCTGCCAAGAACAAGGCTTCCCAGTCCGTGGCCTTCTGCCAGACTGTGCTGCCTGGTAACGAGGCCATGCTGATCCCGACTCTGGTCGAGGAGCTTGCCACTCTGGCCGTTCCTGGCACATCCTACTGGTGTGAGACTGCCGCTCAGTACTACATCAATGCTCCCGGTGTCTCTGTTGAGGAGGGCTGTGTCTGGGGTACCAATGCCAAACCCGTCGGTAACTGGGCCCCTTACACTGCCGGTGGTAACACTGTTGTCGACGGCAGCTCCTTCTTGAAGATTGGCTGGAACCCCATCTACCTGGAGACCACCTGCCCCTTCCGCAACACCAAGCCCACCTTTGGTATCGAGATTGAGTGTGAGGGCGGCGGCTGCAACGGTCTACCCTGCAAGATTGACCCCTCCACCATGGATGTCAACGAGATGAGCGCCCCCGATGTCTTTACCGGTGCTGGCGGTGCCACTGGCTGTGTTGTCACTGTCCCCAAGGGCTCCAAGGCCCACGTCGTTGTCTTCGACGTTGACGGCAGTGACAGCTCCAGCGGTTCCAGCAGCTCCAGCAGCTCCCAGACCAGCACTGTGACCCCCACTAGCACCAGCACAAGCACCAGCACCAGCACTAGCACTCCTACTCCCACCCCGACCACCTCGAGCACTACGGAGACTCCCACCCCTACTTCGACTAGCACCTCGACTCCCACTCCTACCTCTACCTCTACCTCCACTGTCACTCCCACTCCCACTTCCACCCCCACATCTAGCTCGACCTCCACTGTGACCCCAACCTCGACTGCTACCCCGTCTAGCAGCACTCGCCTGCCCAAGTCGAGCCCGTCCCTGAGCTACACCTACCGTCCCCACGTTTTTGCTGCCACTGGAGCCGCCGAGATCTCGGCGACGGGCTCCGGCTCCGGCTCCTCTACCACGGGTGCCGTGTCGGCCTCCTCCACCGGCACTGGCGCCGCCACCAGCACCACTGTCTCGATGATGAGTGTTGCCCTTGGTGCCGTGGCCGCCATGTTCATGAACTTTTAAGTCTCTACTAGTCTGATGTCCTTGCTATACGAATGTGAGCGAGTGTATATATGACCCTGTGGGACATACAGAAGGACTCATGTCCGCGGGGACCCGGACAGCAGAGCAGGCATGCACCGATTCGATTTCTTATACAATATTTTCACTTCTTGATACCCTCTTATACATTTCTTTTCATCCGCACTGGATGTTCAATTATATGACGACGTCTCACGTTGCCGTTCCCAGCTTTGCGACTTTTGAGCTACTCAGCACTGTTTCTTTAGCTTCTTGGATATCCATTTTTATGTTGGTATACATTTGTTTTCTTTTCTTGTTTAATTTCCACGACCGGTTACGTTTTTTTGGGGCCGAGCATGTTCTGATGGTTTTTTGTTGGTTGGACATAAGGAGAGAGGTTATCAATTACAACTTTTCTACATGTGGGAGCATTCCTTTTCCTTTTCGATGCATGCACTTGTTCGGCCGTATACGGCCTGGGATCCCCGACGGGAGCTCTTTGTAGATTGGTTTCTTCATTTATATCGCTTGTGGACATTTCGATGCTTGTACATTTTTGGCAGTTTAATATAGTCTACCACTACATACATAACCTCGAGTGCTTCCAATATAAGTCTTTGTTATAACCTCCAGGGCTTATCTTGCCCGGGTGGGTCTGCGGTGCGATCTTAAAACTTGGTAATATCTACCAAACATCAATTGATTTTATTGTTGACAGTTCAAATTAATGAATATAGTAAATTAAAACGATAGTCTAATTACCGGAATGGAACATAAGAACCCATCGCAACGCTCGAGGCCTGCGGAAGTCGTTATCGAGCCCCGCCGCTCAGTCAGCAATCAGCAGTCCGGAGTCGACATCCGCGCTCTACTCTTATCCCGACTTGCCACCATCAGCACAATGCACGATGGACCTCATCCCTGATCCCTGCTACACATGCCGCAATCGGCGCATCCAGTGCGACCAGACTGGTGTGCCCTGCGGCAAGTGCCAGAAGGCCGGGCTGGAATGCCTCGACAAACGGCCCTTTCGATGGGTCAAAGGCGTCGCTATCCGCGGGAAGATGCAAGGTCGATCGTATGAGAATGCGGGTCCCTCTTTTACGCAACATGCGCCTATGTCGACTGCCAAGTCGAGACGCGCTTTGATTCGGTCTTCTCAAGGTCGTCTGGCCAAATCCAATGGTAAGCTCGGCAGTTCACCGAGCATACCATTTACATTGCAAGATCCATCCATATTGAATCTGGATCAAGCATCTAAGTACTATATTGACTACTGTGAATATCCCCACCATTGCCTCAAGCTCCTCGAGTTTCTAATGGACTTCATAGATAGTGAACGCATTTGCAAGCTTTTCATCGTATATGACAGCGACAAGAATCCATTCAGAAGCCTCATCGCTTTGGGCATGAAGGATCTCGTACTACTGAAAGCTCTCCTGGCGATGGCAGCACGCCATCATGTCAACGCCGGCCAACCTTTTCACCAGCTCGGAAATCTCACTTCGCCTAGACTAATCAGTGCGAACCGTGATGCGCTTCTCTTCAAGCACCAAGCCATGGAAGCACTTTCGCATTCCTTGCGTGACAGGAACCTTGCTAATCAGGATACTACCGTCGCCAGCGTCTTCTTGTTGATCTTTCTGGACCTCTTGGAGTCGGGAAGTGATGGGTGGAATTTTCACCTGGAAGGCGCCAAGAGTCTGATCGCTTCCATCTACAAACATTCCGAGGATCAAGCCGTGATCAATCAAGGACCTGGCGAGACAGTGCGAGGAATTCGAGACTTTATCATGAAGCAGATTTACTTGTAAGTCCATGCAATTTTCTCGGCTGCTGAACTAGCTGACAGTAATCCGCACAGGATTGAAACGCTTGGTGCGACTTTCCTGCGACCTAGATTGTTGTCTCAGATTGCGCCTTTTGACCAGCGAGAGTCTCAGCTTCAAGAGGCCATTGAGAAATCCTTCCTTGGATGCCCGGGATACATTTTGATGGCCATTCAACAGCTTTCAATGCAAAGAGACAGTATTGCAGATTCCAGGCCCCTCGACGGCGATGCTGAGGAATCCCACACTCGCGATACTACGGCATTACTCGAACTCATCCAGAACTTTGACAGTTATACTTGGGCATCAAACCTTCAACAATCACGAAACTCTTCGGCGCAAGAAATTGCCAACCTCTCCACATTGTCCGAAGTGTACAAAATTGGTGCTCTTCTATACGGCAGACGTATCCTTGACTCTGTGACAGGGGATTTTACAGAGCAGAATGATAAGGTTCTCGAGCTCTTGGGTATGGCCGACTCCTTGAAGGACGACGAGGCCATGTTCAAGTGCGTGCTTTGGCCGATCTTCGTTGCTGGCTTAGAGTCTCAATGGCAGGCTCAAAGAGACCTTCTTGTTGGCTGCATGGAGAGGTTCTGGAATATCACTAGTTGCTTGAACGCTGTCAACGCGACAAAGATCCTGCAGGAGTACTGGGGTCAAGAAACTTCACCGGGTGGAAACCGGTCGGAGTGGATTTTCAATATCGGTTGCCTGGGGCGAGACTGGCTCTGGATTTGAATCCGCGACAGGAAGCATATAGCTGTGCTATTTGCCTTAATCCCTGTCTCTAATTCCGAGATCATTGCGCTTCTGCCAGTGATGTGAATGCCTGGAGCAGATCGTTCTTGAGATCCTCCCAACTCTCCAGCCCGACGCTGATTCTCAGCAACCTTCGGTCCACCTTCGAATCGGACAGCGCGCGCCACTCGATCAGAGACTCGACACCGCCGAGACTCGTCGCGTGCTGGAAGTATTGCAGCTTGCTGGGCAGTGCTCGAGCAGAGTCATCGCTATGCAATATGACCGCAAACACGGGGCCGAAGCCGTTGGGCATTTGCCTCTTCAACCACGGCTCGTCCTGGAGGCTGGCGTGATAAATTTTCTGCAGCACAGCCTGGATTATAGCCTCCTCCGAGCCTGTAGCCGGAGACGACGCATTCAAACCATTGTGAAGCCAGGAAATGAGTTTGGCAGAGTTCTCGCTTGCGCGCTGGACACGAACCTCCATCGTGCGCAGACTCCGAGTCCCAAGCCACCCCTCCAAATTTCCAAGCACATTGCCCAAAGCCACGCGGTCCTCGAACAGCTGCTTGGTCCAGTCATCCCGTTTGGTTGCGAGGACACCGCACAGGAGATCACTGTGGCCTCCGAAATACTTGGATCCCGAGTGCATCACAATGTCCGCACCCCACAAGAACGGATCTTGTAAGCCGGGAGGAGCAAAGGTGCTATCAACGATGAGATATGCTCCTCGGGAGTGTGCCTTTGCGGCATACTCCTCAATATTGAACGCAATTCCCAGTGGGTTAATCGGTGTTTCGAGCAGAATGACATCGCCTGCATGTAAGCTCTCAGTTGGGCAGTCGAGAGGAAGCTTCTCTAGTCCTGAGAGACGAGAGACAACGGAGATAACCTCATGACTGCCGTGGTATCCCTCGCCCACCGACACCCGGCGCGGATTCAGGAGGGTCAAGGCGGCATGCAAAGCAGCCAGACCTGTGGCATAGCTCACGGCATTCCCCTTGAGGAGGGTGGAGAGAACTGCTTCGAATCGAGTTGCGTTTGGGGCGAACTCTCGGGAGTAGACGTAGTTCTTCCCGTTGAACTCGGCCTGAAGAAGGGTCAACCTGATGTGCCTCACGGCATTGAGAAGACTGTACGTACCACAGGATCCTCGGATGGGACCAGATCGGTTGGGTCATTCGAATACCTGAAGATGGTAGACAAGTGGATTGGAGGCGCGACATCCGTCACTAGATTTAAGCGGTCATCCGCGTGCAGTGCTTGGGTTGCTGGATGGCTGTTTTCCATTAGAGCCATTATGCTCGACTCTCAGCAAGATTGAGTAATAGTGAACCTCTTCCGAAACACCTTGGGCTCCTAGGATGTACATTTTATATCATAGTTCTTCAGTGTGATCTGTCCCACTCCCGACAACTTCCTAAAAGGGCACTCGATCCACCACTTTCATTGTTTTTTGGTGCAACTGGATGTGGCTATACTCCACCATTTGTAGCCCAGAATCTCGTGCCAAAGTTCTCCTTAGGTTTAGATAGTCACAGGGCGTGCGATGGGAGTTCCTTTCAGTTCGATATACAGCCGAGGTCGGCGAACGGAGCCAACGAGAAACCCCGCGCCAACAGATAACCAATGATAACCTGCATGAGTCATCTTATTTCTTCTAGAATACAAGACTTTATAACTACATAAACAGGGTTTGATAACATTGACTCACTTTCTCATATCGTCGCACCTCATAGTAACCATGTACCTCCGCCCAGTCCACGCAGAGTCCTCGATCAGAAACCTCTTCGAGTTCATCAAAGAGAATCCCTTGGGAGTCCTCACAACCGCCATATCATCACCGTCTTACCCATTCATCCAGTCCAGCCACATCCCTTGGGTACTAGATGAGATCAGCGATGACCCCGAAGCCCCAGTCAAAGGCCGACTACGAGGGCACATGGCCCGCGCGAACCCTCAAACCAAAGCCATGATCGAATCTGTATCCAATACAACCAAACTGCAGCAGGACGTGATGATCCTGTTTACCAGTCAACATCACCACTATGTGACTCCCAAATTCTATACCGAGACTAAGCCTGCTACTGCCAAGGTTGTGCCGACGTGGAACTACGCCGCGGCCCAGGTTTACGGCAAGGCGACTATCTATTATGGCTCGGCTGCGGAAGAAACTTCAAAGTATTTGTCCAGGCAGATTCGTGATCTTTCTCAGATGTGTGAGACTGAGATTATGGGGTATACGGGCCAAGAAGGGAAGCCGTGTCCTTGGAGTGTGGAGGAGGCTCCGGAGCGGTATATTGATATCATGAAGAAGAATATCATTGGCATTGAGGTTTCAATTGAGAGTATCGGGGGCAAGGTTAAGATGAGCCAGGAATTGGGTCATGGTGATCGCCAGGGTGTGATTGAGGGTTTCGACGGACTGGGGTCAGATGTTGGATCGCATATCGCTCAGCAGGTGAAAGAACGTGGAGAGATGAAAGATAAAAAGGCTTGATGCAGCCTTAAGATCTAATATTGATCGAATGCATAGAAGTTGCTCCAAAGTGCTGCTCTGCTCTATATCCTGTTCATTAGGAACCACAATTGAGATTATGCGAAGAGTAAATACATCGAAAGCTATCTCAAGGCCTCACGGATACCTTACTACATAAAAGCGAATTACTGTGAGCAGTAAAATATGACCCAGTTCAGTTCAGAAAGATTATCAAGATTATGTAGAAAGCTTTCGCCAACCTCGGAAGCGGGGATGAAACCACTAACAACCCCCGCTTCCCTCAATTCGACATTCCTTCTTCATCCCTCCACCAACACCTTCAAAATGCCTCCTTCGGCGCAAACAGTGAGTTTCCTTGCAATACGGACAATATCTGTATTCCACTTATTCCCAACACACCAGGACAAGTTTCCCAAAGCTCTCTACGTGGAACTTTCCCCGCACTCGCGAACTCCCCAAAGAAGCGCAGATTGTACGATCATCATCGAAAAGCTAACATTTTGGACTCACAGACCAGATTAGTATCCACCCTTCGCCTCCTCATCCCCCGTCTCCGCCTTGTCCAAAAGAAGGACACCGCGTCATCCGTCGTCCAGCGTCGCGAGCTTTCCCAACTCCTCAGCGAAGGCCGTGAAGCCTCCGCTCGCATCCGAGTCGAGAATGTCATTGCAACCGACATTGCAATTGAGGTGATGGAGATGGTGGAGCTTTACTGTGAGCTGCTACTTGCGCGAGCCAACGTGTTGGATCAGCTCGCGTTCGGAGAGTCGGGGACGCGCGCACGATTGCGCGCCAAGGAACAGTACAAGAAACACACCCAGGCACAAGCCGGTGCAGCGGCAGCATCTAGTGGAGCCAAACCTGCAGAGAGCACAGGTTCTCGGTTCGGTTTCTCCTGGCTCGGAGGATCTCAAAAGAAGGAGACTAGTTCTACAGCCGCCTCTGGTAGTCCTGGCGATGGCTCTGGAGATCCGTCCACAGAAGAGGAAGATCCCTACATGGATACTGCACTAGATGAGGCTGCCGTTGCCATCTTTTACGCCTGGCATCGCTTCCCGCACGAGTTGCGCGAACTTACCATGCTTCGGACCATGCTGGGTGAGAGATATGGCAAGGAGTTCATGACACTGGCACAGGAAAACAAGGTGGATTCCATCAAGGTGCCGGATCGACTTTTGAAAGGGTTGCGCGTACGGCCACCAGGTCAGGAACTTGTCGACAGCTACCTCCGGGAGATTGCAAGGGCATACGGTGTTGTGTGGCCAGCAGATGAAGAAGACCTCGATGTACAGGCGGAGCTCGGAGATGCGCCGGCATTTGTTGAAGACTCTAAAGATGAAGGCGGCGCCGACGAGGGTGACGACCTACCGGCAACTCCAAAGAAACAGGATGTCGCGTCCCGATCAGATTCGGGCGAATTGAGGCGCGCTTCAGAAACCAGCGAATTGCACAAAGCCACACCTCCGCGAGGCCTTGCAACAGGCCGGAGTCCCGTCAGTGTCGCGCCTCCAGCACCGAGAACCGATAATCCAAACCCGCACGTCAAAATCCCTGGGGCAGAGGGAGAGACCAAGGCAGCCCCAAGCCAGATGGAAGGACAGAGAAAGAACAGTAATAACGGGATACCTGAACTGGACGAGTTGACACGAAGGTTTGCAGACCTGAAGAGGAAACCCTGAATATGCGGCTTCCTCGTGTTTGTACCTCGTTACCTCGGCATTATTCCATTCTAGGCATATGACATGGGTTTGATCTAGATTACAGGCCTGTTTGGAACCATTTGGCGTTAAAAGCTGCTCTGTCTGGGGAATTTCACCGTACATGGTGCGTTGGTCTTTCTGGTCTCCTGGTACTTGCGCTGTATTAGCTCGTTAGATTGTAAATCGAACCTAATTGAACCTATTCACCGGCCTATGAGGCGTCTGCATATTCCCTCTGTTACAGGCGACTTCACGATCCAGACGAGGACCATGGGTCATGTAGCAATTGAATTCTTCATGACCTGAGACCGTTATTGAGCCTCAAGTCTCGCGCGACCGATCTCGATCGCCCACTCGATCGGTGTCGGTGCACGATCTCAGATCCCACAACTTTAAAAACTCCCAACATCCTTAGGGAAGGGATGACTATCAGGTACATTCAAAATCATCTGCAATTTCAATGCAAGTTGAACCGAACAAGACCGAAGACCGGGGAACCCCCTGTCGACTTGACAGGAACGTTTTTCTTCAACGGTCAAGCCGTTAGACTAAAAAAAGCGGGACGACACGAGCCTGCATTTGATGCATCAGATACCTATCCACAACCCCCAATAATGTCGCAAACCTAATATACGAAGCCTCCAGTCCGCCTCAGCGCCATCCGATTTCCCTCGCGAGCACTCGCAAGCTCCTCCCTCCATCCTCCAACACATGCCGGTCTACATGCTCCACGGATTCCGGTGGCCCCGAGCGGGCTTCACGGGAATCCGTGTGTACGTCGTCCTTCACAACCTAGAAGATGCCGCCGCCGAATACCTCCAACAGCCGCTGACCGAAGAGCTGATAATAGAGTCGCTGAAGCGCACACAGCCAGATCTCATGCCTCGGCTACCGGACCTACACTTTATCGAGCAGTACGATCCCGCCGACGAGTCCAGCAATACCGTCTCCCAGCCGTTTGCCTACGTCGGTGCTAAAGTCGTGACGATCCCCGACAGCGGCACGTCTGCCGACGCTGGTCCTGGATTGAATATTGAGGAGGTTGTCGAGCAGGGCTCCGGGTTGACGGACGACGCGACGGAGGCGCTGGCGGCGCTAAGGGACCGGCTTGCGCCTGGGGAGCACATTGGCTGGTACATGGTTTATAATGGGGATCCGGACAGGTTTTATCCCGAGTCTGACGAGGATGAGGACGACTACGACGACGAGGAGAGCTATATGGCAGAGAGTGAAGAGCGCGCTTCCGAGCCCGCGACTGCAAGGACATCAGCGACTCCACAGAGCTATACGGTTTGTTTTACTTCTCTGGGTGTCTTGGAGATTCCTTGCTAACGCTTACTGTTTGTACAGTCTCGATTGACGAGCCTTTTCCATCGGATGAGCTCTTCATAGCTGTTCTTGGCCCCTTTGCGGTGCTTATGCGCTGCCGGATATAATGCTGCTCCCGCTCGATCAGGGTCGGGATACACTGCCATTGCACAGGCTGATTTCCGTGTCCCTGGATCGGGTGGCGATCGGAACTTACGACTTCTACGCCTAATGTCTGTTTATGTACTCTTTCCGACTCATTTCTTCAACCCGTGCACACATATTTCTCTTGAAAAGGTTACCCAGCCAGGTGATTCATTGCTGGGTTGATCACTGGTTACATCCCTTTTCAGAGGGACAATTCATGGTGAATAGTGTCATTCAAATGTAATTTATTCCATTGAACGTCCAATTCTCTCCTGTTGCTACCAAACCATTCTGTTCATTCTGATAGCTGCCTAGGCGGTGGACACTGGCAGTATATCGGAGGGGAGCTTCTCGATAACGGAATCTGCGGAGAACATCCAGAGCAACGTCCCGACACTGAACCGAGGGGCCATACAGATGCTGGCCAGGCAAATTCCTGGTATACAAGATAACACAAGATGGTCCTTTCATTTATCATTGTCCAGAATCGCCAGTGAGTAACTGCGAGGGAGCAGTGGACGTGCACAGTGCTGATGCAGGTATAGGGGCAAAACGCGCCTGGCGAAGTGGTACGCACCGTACAGCGTGAGTCGTCGCCATTTCCAACCTAAAGTGAGACGTACTAACTTGCATCCAGGATGAGGAGAAAGTAAAGCTCAAGGGCGAGGTTTGTTTCCGCACCCCGACTGTCCGGATTCGCAGCTAACGACTGCTCAGGTCCATCGTCTTGTCGCCCCGAGAGATCAGAAATACCAGTCGAATTTCGTCGAGTTCCGAAGAAGCACCAAGATCGTCTACCGTCGATATGCAGGGCTGTTCTTCTGTGTCTGTGTGGATGCCAATGACAATGAGTTGGCGTACCTCGAGGCCATCCATTTCTTTGTCGAAGTGTTGGATCAGTTCTTTGGGAATGTGTGTGAACTGGATCTGGTGTTCAACTTCTACAAGGTGCGTGCTTGGATGGAAAGGATACGGATGCTGTCCATGGTTGAGCAGGAGAACATGTACTGATAGTCGGGTCTAGGTCTACGCGATTCTAGACGAGGTCTTTCTCGCAGGCGAGATCGAGGAGACGAGCAAGCAGGTTGTTCTCACGCGACTGGAGCATTTGGATAAGCTGGAGTGAGGGCCTTAATTCGAGTCCTTTTGAAAGAACCGGATGGTACTGGATGGACTGGATGCAGGGATGGCATCAACACACACAAGTTAAGTCATTTGCATGGAGTTCAGGGGTTCTCGGTTGTCGTGTATTTCTCGTGCTTTGGGGGCGTTAAGGAGAGCAAAGTCATAGATACGGATAATGCCACCACTTTGGCGCCAATGTCGAAATCTTTAACCAATCTGGATGCCGTTGCCAAGACTCGTATTCTCTCGGATCTCCACGGAGATTGTAGACCCCGAAGACGGGATTTCAAGGTCTTCTAGGACTGGCACTCAAAGCCGCAGCCATCAACTGCCGAAAACCTTTGCCGCATGCACATTCCAGGCGGGGACGACACCCCAGATTGGTCTAAACGAACTGCAGGATTTAAGCTCAGGTCGGATCGAAATGTTTAATTCAACATCGAGGATCCATAGTAATGTTGTGATTTCCCAAAACGGTGTTGGTTCTGGTGAGGTGATCGTGCTCAACGATGGCGAACACGACCTCGAGGGCTTGGCACACACCATATATCTGGACCCTTTTCGCTACTCGACCCTCTGTCTTATTTACTCTCTCTTTTTTTCTCTCTCTCTTTTTCTTTCTCTCTGCTTCATTGCTACTGCTGGCTTACACAAACTTGAACTGCGGGATCGAGAATCATGATACTCTCGGGTATAATGACACCGCGTCACGGGACGTACCATACCCATTGTACCACCATGACCACTTGACCTCAGCAACATTGGAACTCACTTCACAGTACTCCGTACACACCGCATGGGGACCCCTGCTGTCTTGATCAACCCTCCACTTCCTGTAGTCGTGAACAGGATGGGACGATCAATTCAAGAGGAGCGCTAATGGGGCAATGCCTCGTCCGAGGCCACAATCTCTGAAAGTTCGCCAAGAAGCTTCGGCATTGACGGGCTGCACCCATGACTGATTCGGTGCAATGTCTTCCGTACCCCGTGCGCCCTGATCGTTTCGAGAAAAACCAATCACAGCATCCGCGTGTCGATCACCGGTCAAGGATATACATACTGGATTTCTTGGCATGTGGAACCTATCCCGCCATGGTCTCGACCACGAGCGCAGTCGCCCCAATTCAATCAACCTGCGGAACTGGGTGGAGTGAAACGCCACTCCTCGTGTCTTCCATATGGCTGCCAACACTGGATCCAGGTACCGCGTGTTCCTGTATCCAGGCCATTGCCTGATGCTGATTGGCGAAGTTCTGACATGGTCAACGACGGATAATCAGATAACAGGATGCGACAACATGACTTGCTACTACATCTCATTATATACAGGATGTGACTGATACGCCTTCAAAGTTTCAGAATTTCGCATTCTCCACCTTTCAAGGTGTACGCGTTGCCTTCTGCCGAGCCCCACCAATCGGATCCACCAGGGGCACAGATCGTCTTCAAAAAGAAGCCGGGAAAATTCTACTTGACGGTGATAAGTGCTTGGCAATCTGGTAATTAAAGCTCTATCACGGAAATGGTTTGTCCGGGCCTCCACAATTGGTTTCCCCCCTGACAATCCCCTGCGTCACTGGGTGACGTCTCTCGCTCTGCGCCTCAGTCCTATACTACACAATTCAACAGCTTCGGTACACAATTTGAGACGGGCGACGTTATCGATACACACATTTATCAGAAACCATGTGAAGAACAACAAACCCAAAATACCCATTGTCAAATCAGGGAATTGGGAAATGGAAAGGATTGACAGAGCCAAGACCTGGCGAAACGGGTGGAAACGTTGCCACTCGCGGGGATTCGTTGCCCTTGACTGAAAAGTCTGGATTGTCTGGTATGATTGGCGCAATGCCTCTGACAGATGTCCACTCTTTTATGTACTTATCGTTTGATCGATCTGGCGAGGATCTGTTCTGGTATTATTCTTTCTTTTTTTGGCACTCTAAAATTCCCGCCCCCTTATCACCGTATCATCCCCTCCTGCGAACCCACTCCCTTCTCTCCCTTGTAGACATCTTCTACTGTCTTGTCCCTTCTTTTTATATTACCCACCTGGTGCTCCTCCCTTCGCACGTCCACTCTTTTCTTCCTCCTGCCTTATCAGATCGGATCCTATACCAAGTCTTGACTCTACACGCCCATCATGTCCCTCGCGCTCTCCGACAACCTGGCTCCTCAGCCTATCACTGATATCTTCACCAGTGACACCAACATTGACCGTCGCAAGTGTCACCGCACTGTGCCTATGAAGGTGCTAGCTCTCGGTGTTGGCCGTACTGGTACTGCCTGTGAGTAGGGAATTGAGACCCGCATAGGTATCCTGTCGAACCATGCAGCTAACTGTATTCCAAGCCCTTCGCAAGGCTCTCGAGCGTATGGGCTACACCAAGTGCTACCACATGATGTGTGCCAGTGTTGAGAACCCACCCGACTGCCTGATGTGGCACGATGCCCTGAACGCCAAGTACAAGGGCGAGGGTGAGTTCGGCCGCAAGGAATGGGACCAGCTTCTGGGAGACTGCCAGGCCGTGTGCGACTGGCCCGCCTGTGCTTTCGCCAAGGAGCTGATCGAGGCCTACCCTAACGCCAAGGTCATCCTGACCACCCGCGACGTCGACCCCTGGCACGCATCCGTCATGAAGACCGTCTACTGGCGCGTCAGCGACCCCGAGCACAAGTTCGTGTCGAACTTCAGCTGGGCCGCCGGCATGTACTACCCCATGCTCAACAAGTTCTTCGAGACGTTCTTCCGTGGCGACTTCCCCGGTAAGGGCAAGCAGGTGTACGAGGAGCATGTCGCCGAGGTCCGCAGCCTGGTGCCCAAGGATCGTCTCCTGGAGTACAACATCAACGACGGCTGGGGCCCCCTGTGCGAGTTCCTCGAGGAGGAGATTCCTGACACCCCCTTCCCCCGTGGTAACGACATGGCCGACTTCTACAAGCGTTGCAGCACCCGTAACCGTCACCAGATGATGAACGCCGCTCTCCAGGCTGTCACCGTTGGCGGTACCCTCCTGGCCACCGGTTTTGCTGCCACCATGGCCTTCAAGCACTTCTCTCGCTTTACCCGCTAAATCTGGGACTCTTTGCATTCTTTAGCGTCCGGTTGCTCCGCAGTGCGTGCAGGCACCACTCAACGGAGCGACACGACTCATGGTCATCTGTCTATTCTCTGCTTTCATTTTGAACTGGCCACTGCAGCTTATAATATCCATTTTGGCAATTGGTAATTTTTGCGGTACATAGTTACATCTATTTCAATTTCTTTTCCTTCGCAAAACTTGTTGGGAGATTCCGGGTTATTTTGGTTGTTCTTTTCCCTGTCGTTCCTGGCATACCCTTGGTGCCTTTGCATGACTCTGACCCAAGCCACATTGAAGCATCCTCTACGAGGAATGGAAATACATGACATTTTCAGGCTGAAGCACATAAGCCATATCCAAGGAGGGAGTTCCATCATTGTACATTGCAGTAAAGCAAGGGGCCGTTCAGCCTTTCATTCCTCTTAACGTAGATTTGCCACTAGCATGGGCCTCAACGATACAAAGAAATTGTTTTCTTGAGATCTAAGATCCTTACGCAAATGGCCATGAAATCATCCATGAACCTCTGGAGTCGGCTGGAGTAATTTCCCCCGGGACCCACGGGAACTGGGTCGTACTCGTAGAGACACGGACATGGACATGCCACCCCCGGGAACCAGAAAGATTGCTTGGCTGAGCTAGCGGCTTGGCGTGATGGATGTGGCGTTTCCTCCTGCAGGTCCCTCCGACCTCCTACGTAGTCAGCTTGCGTAGGAACTGAGACGTCGGCTCGACTTTACTTGAACATGTAACAAGTTTTTGGGTCTAGCCCGTGGCCGATGTATCCTAGCTTCTATGGGTGTTCATGGGCTACTGTATTGTTATGCATCTTGATCGGTCGTGACTGGCATGGTGTTACCATTTGGGAACATCGCGGCTGTACTCTGATTTGCTCAGATCAGCTGATTGTCGTTGGACACTGCTCCGTTTGTATCGATTTGGAGTAACCGTAATTCTAAACTGTACTGGTTTTTTTGGGTTCATCTGGTCTATTTTCTGTACAGACTAGGAGAAGGAGACTACTAAAAATACTATAGCCTTTATGCACTCTGTCCGCGCTTACTCGAAAGCATACGTATGTATCCTACTTTAGGGTGATTGATTTGCGCCATAGACACGTGGGAATACCCAAACTTGGATGGCCAAGACGAGGTTTGGATAGGGTACATACTGCGCATATACTTTCTCGACTACATGTCCTGCTAATATCACCCCGAATAGTCAAAAGCTCAGCTCATCCCTACTTATTGATTCTATTCTCATCAAACAGACTTAGGCCGGGTCTGAGCGTCTCCGAACCTTCAGCCGCGAGCATGACGCGGCCTGGTCAGGCCGAATTACCTGTACCGTACCGCCATAATCATTCGTAATGAATCCCAGTCACGGTGAATATTGTTCAAGAAGACTACCAGTGATCTCTTTCCAAAATAATGCCTTGACAGCCCACGAGGGAACATCAAGAACACCCTAGAAGATAGAGCTGTAGCAACACTCATAGAACAGGTCCCCGTATACTCTCTCTTGGCATCTAAACAAGCGGACGAATAAAAGCGGGACGCTGAGCTAAGCCATAGTCCACCTTTGCACTAGTTATCGGCCAATCGTTGTTGTGCTTGCTGCAAACTCCCCCGCTCTGCGTCTCCGCCATTTGACAGGACGGAACCCCGTACTCGTACCTTTTTCCATGGCAGTCTTTATGATGGATTCTTTTTCTTGATGCTGCTTTCTCTCCTTGCATACCAGTGTTTCTTCGCGCTGGGGGTGATATAAAGGACGATCTCCATGGTCACCTTCCGTTCCTCCTTGAGGAGCTCTCCCTCCCTCCTCCTGGGCCTGCTGCTATGCGCCTATGTCGTGATCGCGGAAGAGGTGTCCTTCTATAAATCCGTGAGTGTTCCTGCGGGCCACGTGAGGTTCGAAGCTCCTGGTAAACTAATATCGGGACAATTGCAGAGACCCGACATCTACCCCCCGGTCCTCCACATCGAACACAGCGAACCCAGCAAACTTGCCCCTGGCTATATCTTTATCACGCCCTACGAGTCTCAAAATCCGGGCCCTTACATATTCGACAACTCAGGAGTATGATTGGGAATCCTGCGACAGGCGCGCATTGCCATACTGACCAGGATTTTTGGATAGGAGCTAGTATGGAGCGGCTGGGGTGCTTCGGGGCCGGGCAATGCCCATGGCATGCACGTCTGCAAGTATAAAGGTGCCGACCACCTGTGTTTCTTCCAGGGCAACCAGCAGAAAGGATATTGCCGCGGACATGGCGTTATCTTGGACAACACCTACCGCATCGTGCGCTCGGTGCAGCCGGGCGGCGGAATGGCCTCTAGCGATATGCACGAATTCCTCCCGACCGGTGACGGCAAAACCGCACTTATGACCGTGTACCAGCAGCGCCAATTCGACATGACTCCGTGGAACATCAAAACCGGCGTGGGGTGGTTGATGGAGAGTATCTTCCAGGAGGTTGACACCCAAACCAGTAAAGTGCTATTTGAATGGCGCTCCCTCGATCATGTCGACCCGTCAAACAGTTATACCTGGCCGGCGCACACGGATACGTCAGGAACTGGGTTGAACGTGCATGAGCCCTGGGATTACTTCCATATCAACTCCATCGATAAGAACGTCGACGGCGACTACCTGATTTCTTCGCGGCATACATGCGCCATCTACAAAATCTCCGGCAAAGACGGTTCCATCATTTGGCGACTGCATGGGGCCGACCCGACATTCCGCAATATCAACTTCAGCTTTTCGCAGCAGCACGATGCGCGGTGGTTGTTTGAAAATGCTACACATACCGTTCTTTCGCTGTACAATAACGGCTACAACGGATACAACCAGACACACTCGTATTCGGCCGGTATGGTCATTCTCCTCGATCATGTGGATAATACTGCTGTGCAGATCCGCGACTACAAGCCCAACATCAAAAATCTGGTCAGTTCTAGTCAAGGTAACCTCCAACGCCTGCCGAACAACAACGTGTTTATCGGATGGGGCAATAATCCCTACGTGTCGGAGTACGATGAAGAAGGCAACCTGTTGCTCTGGGCGTCGTTTGCCAAGGATGTCGTGATGAACTACCGAGCTATGAAGTACGAGTGGGAAGGCAATCCGACCGATTCTCCAGCCCTCTGGACGTATTCTCGCACGTCTGAACCCTTCTCACCTACGACCTTCTACGTCAGCTGGAATGGCGCAACGCGGGTTCAGAGCTGGCGATTCTACGGGTCCCACAACATGACCGGACCCTACGCGTTCTTGGACCAGGTGAACAAGACCGGGTTCGAGACCGAGTATACCAATGCCAGTTTCTACCTTTGGACGCGAGCCGAGGCCGTTGATAGCAAAGGCGTCGTGCTGGGCAGGTCCCATATCAAGTATACCTTTGTTCCCTCGGCAGAGCTCCGCGAGTTCTGCCAAGACGAGACCTGCCTGGACGCATCGGCTTACGGATTCCCGGGCGAGGATGCGGCCGAGCCACTCATTCCGCCAGCGGGCGTAAACACAGTGCCGTGGGTCGATCCTGAGCGCGATGGAGCCATCTGGACCTACCCCTCCGGTTTCCCACACACGACGGGGGCGCTGGCCTACCACAACCGATGGCGAAACGGTCGTAAGTGTTATCCTGCATCATTTGAATCAACATTCCCACTCACCTCAAACAGGACTAGTGATATTTGGTGCTACAATTGCCGTGGTGCTGCCCCTTCTCGCCGGAACATACTTCGCTTGGTGTTTCTATCAACGACGCCGGCCGGACCGGTCAGAGGAGGACGACGACTCTTCCGAGCTGCTGAACGGCATGGCCGACCGGAAATTTCCACCTTCGACCTCCCGCCATCCCTGGTGGCATTGGCGGCGGTGGACCGGAGACTCAGAAACGAAGTATTTCGCGCTCGCAGATCGCAGTCATACGCAGACGGGCACGGGCACGGGCGAGAGCGGACAGAATAGCCCCTCTCTTAGATGATCTTGATCTCTTTGATCTGATAAACTTCCTTCGTATTTATTCCCACTTTTGCATTGCTTGGCTGATTTCCTTCTTTGGGGTCTTTCCGCCCTGTACATAACTACTCGAACTGGATATGGATCTACTACTACACCTACGTTGAATACAACACCTTGTAAATATACTGAAAAATATAGCTTGTTATCTGAGCGACCAAGTCCGGAGCTGCTCAATGCCGAGCCAACCGGGGATTTACTATTTACCACGTACGCAGAGATAAGCGTCCCGTCAGCTGTGGCGGAGATTTTTCCACCCATTCGTATCCAAGTCCACGAGAGTGGGAGTCGCTCGGACCAACGGCCTTTGTGCTTGGTACTTTGATACTTGTGGAGATCCAGTAACTAGCATTAAGTGTATCGTGTGGCTGTACCCCGTACGCTCAAAAGTCCGCGAATCTCTTACCGCATATAGCAGACGGCAAAAAAGTGGACAGGCCCCTGTCAATCGGATGACCCCATGGGATGTGGCCGAAACGAATACACCCCAGTGCTAATGTAGCTCACGGGTCTGACGGGTCTGAAACGTGGTGTCTACCCGAACTGCGCGTAGTATCTCCGATTATTCCAGGAGGATGTTCCGGTGACTGACGGGTGCTCCGGAACTCGAACTAGTAACCATTTCGCATCAGTACAGAGTATGCAGTTCTCGGTTTGAATTTCCCCGCTAAAGCCAGCGCTAAGGACAGAAGGGGAGGAAGTTTACGTAGACTGGGTACGTCTCTAGGTGAAATTGTATTTCTCAGGCTAATCAGACCTCCTCCACCACGGTTCGTCAAAACTTTGCCAAGAACTGGGTACGTACTGGACCACGGGCCGACGGACGAGTTATGGTTCAGGACAAGGGAGAGAATTGGTGGACTCGGCAGGGAGGGTGGATCGGTCGTCGCAAGCCTGTCATTGTCGATCGGTGTTACCGTGGGTGTATTCTCCGTTATTCTCTTACAGATACGGTTGAGACTGAGTTGATAGCAGTGGTTAGATAGGGTCAATTGAGGAATCAAGTAATAAAATAGTAATAAAATACTTCTAGAATGTTATACCTCATAGTGTATGTACTGCCAAGTAGAATACTGGAGTACGTATTGAAGTCATTAATTTCTCAATCAAACAATGAAGAGCCAAGAGACAAAAAATTACCTTTCTTCAATCTACTCTACCTTTCTTTCTTCATCCATTCTCTCCTCTATCAGCTGTATCTTGAAACCCTTACTCTTGAAACCTTACTCCGTATAAATTACATGAAAACCCAAGGGGCTGCAACCTGACGTCTCCATCTCCTCGCTTACATTATACATTCCTCCATGCCTGCCAGGTCCCAGAACCATAAAACAAATAATGCCCGCCACTCGCGTACGACTTCTTGGAGCAGTGGCTACCACCACCTAACCGGCACTAGCACCGGCGAATCCTCCAAAACACCCCCTCGACGTCGTCGCGAGTCTAATCTCTCTCTCGCCTCTGTCGACGAGGGCCCCTCCTCTCCAGACTCCTCTAGCCCAGATGCCACCGACATGATCCGCAACACCTCCATGGACCTGGATGCCCACGCCCGCAAGGGCCACCATGTGCGCTCGCGCTCTCAGAGCCAGCAGCAGGTGGTGGCTCTACAGGAAAACGAATTGCCCGCCGAGCCCGTCGTCCGCCCCGCTCCCGTCACCTGGATGTCTCTCCCGCGAAAGGGCCAATTAACCCTGCTCGGCCTGTGCCGTGTCTTCGATTTCCTACAGATCGCCTCCCTGCAGGCATACATGTTCTATCAGCTCAAGTCCTTCGACGAGAACCTCTCCGACTCCGACGTTGCAACCCAGGCCGGTATCCTCCAGGGCGCCTTTACCGCCGCCCAATTCGCGACCGCTATTCCCTGGGGCCGCGTCGCTGATGCAGAGTGGGGTGGTCGCCGATTCGTGCTGCTGGTCGGCCTCCTCGGTACCGCCATTTCGTGTCTGGGTGTCGCTTTCTCTACATCGTTTGCGCAGGCCGTGTTCTGGCGTTCCTTCGGTGGCGCCATAAATGGTACCGTTGGCATTATCCGGACGATGATTGCGGAGAACGTCAAGGAGAAGAAGTACCACTCGCGCGCCTTTTTGATTCTCCCTATTGGGTTCAATGTTGCCTCGCTCTTTGGTCCTGGTAAGTTGTTCTCGTATCGCGATGTAAGGGAGTCGGTTGTACTGACGATTGCGCAGTCATGGGCGGCATGTTGGCCGACCCAGTTAAGAGCTTCCCCCGATTGTTCGGACCTAACTCATCCTTTGGCGGCGAGAATGGTGTGCAGTGGTTGGAGAAGTTTCCCTACGCCCTGCCCATGTTAGCCAACTTTGTTTTCTTGACCAGTTGCGCATGTCTGGTCGGCTACGGTCTGGAAGAAACTCTGCTTTCCTGCAAAGGCAAGCCTGGCCTTGGCTCACTCCTCATGAAGTTCTTTGCTCGCGGTGTGCGATCAGTGGTTGGCACCTCCTCGCCTCTGTACAATCGGCTTCCGTTCCGTGACTTTCACGAGGACGGTCCTCTTCTGGCCAACCAGATGGACCGCGCGGAGAGCTACGAACTCGAGGAGAAGGCTTCTAAGCCCACGCGGGTCAAGCGCGTCTTGTCCTTCCGGAGGATTTGGACCAAGAACGTTCTGTGCACACTTCTGGCCCAGGCCTTTTTCGACTTCCAGATGGGCGCCTTCAACAACCTCTGGCTTCTCTTCCTCTCGACTCCTCGTTACGACGCCAACGACCCCGCTTCCCCTGCCAAGAGCTTGCCTTTCATCTTCACCGGTGGCCTAGGCATGCTTCCTCAGAGTGTCGGTTTCGCGACGGCCATCCTGGGTATCATCGGCATGTTCCTCCAGTTCACCATCTATCCCTCAATCAATGGCCGTCTCGGTACGGCCAAAAGCTACCAGTACTTCCTTTCCCTCTTTCCGCTGGCCTATGCCCTGGCACCATACATGTCGCTGGCTCCCTCCTCGACCCCGCCTCCCGGCCAAGCCAACGGACCATGGGTCTGGTTCTGGATCTTCGTCGTCCTGTTCCTCCAGGTTACCGCTCGAACCTTCACCTTACCGACATCCATCATTCTTTTGAACAACTGCTCGCCGCACCCGTCGGTCCTGGGTACCATCCACGGCATCGGCCAATCCGTATCATCGGCCTTCCGAACCATCGGCCCAATCTTCTCAGGTGCATGGTATGGCTACGGTCTAGACATCGGCATGGTCGGCTTTGCCTGGTGGCTAATTGCCCTGATTTCCATCTTTGGCTGCGCTGCTGCCATCTTTGTGTATGAGGGCTCCGGCCATGAGATCCTTCTTCCTGGTGAGGAGGACGAATATGACCATGGCCATTAATGATGTGATACATGTTTTTTCGTTCTTCTCCGGTTGAACTGTACATTGTTTTAACTCATTTGCATGTCATTCGGTGTCGGTCTGGTTGCGGGTTTCTGCCTTTTTGTTTCTTTCGCTCTGGCTGGTTCAGGTCACGTCCGCGATCAAAAGGTGAGAGGGTTGTATTTACCTCTTTCTGCCTGCATTTTTTGCCCTGTCTTCTGCCTCGTCTGGATACCATTTCCTTTTCTGCATTGTGATCATCTCGCGGCATTTATGTTCCTAATGTCTGTCTGCTTTCGTGTTTCATATGTTTTCTCATGCTGCTCTCCCCTTGCCCTTTAGGATTGGATACACCAGTGGTCATTAGGATCTAGAGACTGGTCTTGAACTTGGTCAATTGGACGGGATGCATCATATAGGTCAGCGACAGTCCATCGCGTCCTTGTGCAATACCTTACATCATAATAGACGACCATTTCTTCCACTTATTTCGGGTATTGTCTAGGTAATCTCAGACTGGGAGTCTAGAAAGAATGACATGCATTTTATAAACCATTTATCCATATTCAGAACCTCATGAAGACGCTCCATAGTACTTAGCATAGCTCGCATCAAATGTGGCCTCATTGACAGCATACTGCCGAATGAAGTCCCGCTCCAGATCATGTGTTCGCCGACCAAGCAGCACAAGACTGTGCAGCGGCTCACCCATATCAACCTCACACAACTCCTTCAGTGTACCAACCACCATCTTCTGATCCGGAGCACCCACCCGCGCAGCACCAACAGCCAGACTGTCAGGACCATAAACACCCTCCTTGCGCTCCTCCTCAGTCTCCAGCATCTGCGACGCACACTGCGCAACAGTCATGTAGCGCGGCGGCTCAAAGATGCGGCGTCCACGCGCAAGGTTCTCCATAGACTGCTCTTTCACCTTGATATCCAGCAATACGAGCGTGTGCAGGCCGATCTGGACATTTTCGCGGACCCGGTCGTAGAAGGACGAGGGCTTCCAGTTCTCCAGGAAGAAGACCATGCTCACAGTCTGGCCAAAGTTGTACAGCTGTAGACCGGTACATCCGATACCGGACATGATGCTAGCGTTCGGGACGACATTTGTCTGGATTCCGAGTTCGCGGGCGCGGAGAACGAGGTCGGTGTGTGTGGTTGCGCTGAGTTCCCTGTTTAGTACCCTAGAGAAAACCTTCAAATGTCAAGGTCTAGAACATACCCGAAAGGATCGCCCACAACCAGGAATGCAATGTCTGTCTTATCGGCTCCGGCGAGGATGTCGTCGCTGCCGCTCTCTACCAATTCGCGATCTGCCTCGATAACAGGGCGGCCATAGAACGCTTCCTACTGAGTAAAAGGACCAATTAACAATTTGCGCTTATGATGTGTTTAAATTTCGATAGCAAGAGAGGAAACAATTGCAAAATAAACGCTACTTACAAGTTTGACCTTATCCACAAGCAAAATAGCAGTGTACGCCTCAAGGTACACCCGTTCTGCCTTCTTTACAATATCCAGTCCACGGACAGTAATGTCCTTCTCATCGGCAAGGCCGAGGCCCACAAGGTGCAACATGGTGAACTGAATAAATAAATGGGTATTGAGCACTAAGTGGAGGAGAAATTAATTGCACCCCGCGGCAGAATACCTCCACCGCCCGGATTTGCGGAGGAAGTGAATGTCCGACTTGTCGTATCGTCTATCAAATCCCCAGATCCCTTCTTCAACTCTGCGTTGAGTTCCTCTTCATATATCCATTTTATAGTCTATATTGGACCTTTTTGTATTCGGTTTTGTGTCTGAGTCGATCCCATTTCCGCGTGGAGCTGGCGCTATGAGCTCTGATCGCAACCCCAAGTATCGGCAGGAGATCCAGCAGGTTAGTGCCCCGTTCCGGTCTCGTGGTCTATGATGGTATGAATCTGGTTGTCTTCCATTTTCGGTCGCTTTTGAGTGGTGGATCGTCTGTGGTCTGGAGGTGTGGTGTCTGTAGGATTCGGGGTTGAGGCGCATCAGCAACTAGCAGCAGGAGGACATGTTCCGCAGTCAATTTGCTCCAGGGCAAATCAGTAGCCCTGCTGCTATGTCTGAGATAGATGATATTGGAAAGGACGATCCTTTTCATCATGGTGTGGACTTCGTGACACTGGATAAGGTGTGAAAGCGACGGAGTGAGAGAGATGAGATGGTCTGTAGAGCGAAAGTGGATGGTTGAGGTCATTGAGCTCTATATTCAACTTTCATCTCTCACTTCTCATCGCATCTTTCCTGCTCTTGGCTGTGCCTTCCAGAACAGGTCATCGCATCCTTTACGATACTGCCCTTCACAGTGTCACATCGATTCTCCAATATTTCTGGCTTCTTACATCGATCTGATCATCCTCAACATGGCTACCACCGAGTCAGACCAATCAGATCCTCGTATCGCCCGCGTCTCATCTGATGGAAATCAAACTCCCCAATCGGTCGTATCTCTCGCGGCATCATCGAACCTGTCCGAGGATGTACCTCTCTGGGCCTGGACATTTGGGCGCCTGATATTCCACGACGGTCAAGACTCTTCGCAGCTCCAGGAAAGCTTGAAGAGCCGCTTTTTCAGCAACACCCAGTCTACGGACATGGAGTACGAGGCCGACAGCGAGTCAATCTGCGACTTGGGAAGCTCTCCGTCCATTCCCATTACACGCCCACCACCACTGGCAACCGATAGCACATCTACGGAGAGTGATGCTTCTGTGTCGACCATGGCCTCTGTTATGCCCGATCGCTCCAGGGACCCTAGCATTGAGATTGAGGATGAATCGAATGATGGCGGGGTCGAAGATTCCGACGTGACCGGCTCTGGATCCTCACTTTCCACCTCTGTAGCTGTGACCGAGGACATGGAAGACACTGAACCTGTCGAAGACTACGAGACCGAGCTCATGTTCAAATGGACTCTTACTGACCTGATTCGCCAGATGATGTTCGTCTCTGGAGAAACTGCCGAACCATCTATTGAAAGTACGACTTTGATCGAAGACATCACACGCCAGCAGGTAATTGAGATTGTAAGGCTCTCTTCTCTCACTTGAACGCATCGTCCGTCGCTGACAGCACATTGAAGCTCACTCGTGGCACTGCACTCGCTACAAGACGCGGGTCACGCTTCATCTCGACTGACGACCTGATCTTTCTAATCCGCCACGACAAGGCCAAGGTCTCGCGCCTCCGGACCTTCTTGTCCTGGAAAGATGTCCGCAAAAATGTCAAGGACTCGGATGACAAGGGAGGTGGCGATGCAGCTGATTTTGCTGCAGATGATGCCGCAGGTGTTGTCGCAGGCGCAGGCCCGCAGGACGTCGCGGCCAAGCCGAAGAATAAGCGAGCCAAGGTCGGACTCGCATGGGACCCCAACAGCTTCTTCTCCGTGCAAGTACCCGAGCGGGAAGATGAAGAAGACGAAGAAGAGGAAGAGCAGAACTACGCCACTCTGCAGCGTCTGGCTGCCGCCGATGAGCGTACCAAGCACATGACAAAAGAGGAATACGTCTTCTGGTCCGAGTGTCGCCAGGCCTCATTCACCTACCGCAAGAGCAAGCGTTTCCGCGAATGGGCCGGTTTCGGTATCGTGACCGAGTCAAAACCCAACGACGATATCGTTGATATCCTCGGTTTCCTGACCTTTGAAATCGTCCAGACTCTGACCGAGGAGGCGCTCAAGGTCAAGGAGCGCGAAGACCACGAGAAGAACCGTGGTGGTGCTGACGCTGGCGACAGCGCCAAGAAGCGCAAGCGTGAGACTGGTCTGTTCGATCCGCCCGAGGAGGGCCGCACTCCGATCGAGCCTCGGCACATTCGTGAAGCCTATCGCAAGCTTCAGGCTACGCCTCAGAAATCCGTGGCGATGCTCCTCCACAACTCTCGTGTGCCTGCTCGTCTGCCATTGCGACTGGTCAGTATCTTCATTTTAGACCGAGTATCTTATTACTGACGATTTCCTACAGATCTAATTTCCTCTCGTTGAACGTGATTTATGCTTTTTGTGTCATGGCAGCGGAGTTTCTGGCGATACACATACGGATGATACCCGCGGGCAAATTTGGGAGGCTTTTCTCCTGTTCTCTGGCCTGGTGGTCATTTATCTATCACGTCTTTTAGCATTTTGACCAATATTCTCGGCTAGTTGCTACGAATCTTATTTCCGTTTCTGGAATTCTCCTGGAATTAATGAGACTATTTTGTTGAGAAAGTACTGTAGAAAATAGGTGATCAATCTTAATCAGTCTAACTTCATATGGAGAAAGGTAAACAGACCTCTCACTTCTCACTTCACGCACATCGTAGGTTTCCCACCATCTCCCCCTCGTCACACTCATCATCCTCAACCTCGACGGTTCGCATCCCCGATATCTACTCTGGTCGTGTCAATATCTGGCTGGGCAGTTGGCTGACCTTCATATTTCATTCCCTAGCGACAGACATGGCACGTCTCTTGGATCTTCCCGATGAAATCATTCTCCTCATCGCTGAATATCTACAAGCAACCAATCAGCAAACCGCGTTGTGGTTCTATGAGCTCGCCGAAGCCTACGACTACGCTATCGACGTTAATCCACCACAGAGTGTTAAATCCTTGCACTCCCTTCTACTCGCCTCCTCTCGCTTGAATAACCTTCTAACACCAGTTTTCTATCGTGACGTCTTTGTCCGCCGTGACCCTTACGACGACAAGACGCCGCCACTGGAAATGCTCAAGCGGAGTGTTCAGCAGGACCCAAGTCTCAGTGAATACATCATTTCAGCCTCTTTCCGAGGTGAAACACCGCGGCATGGCTCCATTCGCGATGCCATCCCGTTCTTTTGGTTTCCCAACATTCAGACGCTTACTATTTACGACTTCGATGAAAGGGAGCCTCAAGTATTTGTAACCGACTCACACATCGGCACCTCGCCTGTAACACGTCTAAGTCTCCTTGAATGCTCGGCAAATGAGGACGCTCTCGCTGAAGTTCTGAGCTGGTCAGCAGCTCTACAAATACTTCACTTCGATGCCGGAACCAAAGAGCCGGATCCTGGTTATTATGGAAACGACGACGACGTTGAGCCTGAGGAATGGGATGCTGCCGCTTTTGTGCGCGCTCTACAATCACAAAAGACGACATTGGAAGAACTGATCCTGACCCACCCAGAAGAAGTGCTTCCTGTGGCTCCCATCAACCTGGTTTCGTTCGGGGTGCTTAAAACTCTTCGTATCTACCAGTCTTTTCTTGCCGGTTTGGAATATTTTCATACGGTCTGGGAATACTTGCCTCCAAATCTGGAAGTGCTGGAGGTCTTTAACAACGACGATTACTTTTTGGATGATGACCCCGATGAACCATATGAACTTCCTCTCCACGACTTGATCACAGATAAGAGGACACATTTCCCACATTTGCACTCGGTGACAATCTACTCGCGTGAGACGGCTGAGACGGCCGATGGTTATGGAACTGGATGGACTGAGCATTTACCCGAGCTCTGGCCGCTTCCATCTTCCCTGGCATCTGCGGCCGAAGCCGCTGGGATAAAGTTGGTCGTATGGCTGGAACCTCGAGAAGGACCGAACTTCGAGGACCTTGATTTTGATGTTGTTCAATCACTGAAAGCCAGTCAAAATGACCAGTTTACTCGAACTAGGCGACGTGGGACAACTAGGTATCCGGCTCCCCAGTTACAGGGGCTAAGTTGACAACAATGGGGTTGAACCACGCAGCAATCTCAAGAGGGTAACCCATCGGTATCCTAGATAGGTACTATTGTGTTGTGCTCGCATTCTCAAATACTCGCTGCTTTATGTTATCAGATACCCCTCGCTATCCTACTCTTCTGTATTTCAATCAGCTGTCATGCATCTAGCACCATGAGTCCCTCTGACCTATTTAACAGCCTTTTTCTCGTGGTTTTGTAAGAACCATACAGGCAAATCGGCATAAGAAGGCCACCGTCGTTAAGCTATCGGTAGTTGGCAGTTTAGTCGGTAACCCCAAAGTCTAATAACAGGGCGTATACCGATGTGAGATAGAATCAAACCAGTAGCGAATTGTACGATCTAGCAGCCGACAAAGAACGCGTCGCGAAACAGACCGCTGAATATCTAATGCAGCTTCATGAGCTTCGCTCGGACCGCTAACAGGGATTCTGGACTGGGAATCTTCGGGCTTTTTCCCTGTCTGGTGGGACTTTACTTGCGCAGGGAATTGGTCTAGGGGAAGATGATAAAGAATGGAAAGATGATAAAGAATGGAAAGACTTGCTTTGCAAATATCTGCCAGATCATACTGAGGCCAGCAATTTTTGGATGGATCACTTTGCATTGCGCAAGTATCCTGATTTGAATGAGAAAGGATTGGCATTTCTAAAGGAATGTGGTTTGAGTTTACCAGAGAAAGACACATGATGTCGGAGAGCCATCGCTTTGCTTGTACAACTTGTTCACAGGGAAAACGCAGGCTACTAGATATTTACTTGGTGATTTTGATCCGAGCGCCCAAAAGCGGCGCTCAGGGAAAATCCATACGTATAGTTGCATATAGCAGACTGTCATGGCAACTTGATGGAATTGGTTCACTATGTAGAGGAGACATTCAAATAAGGCCATCATCGGCCCATTCCGGGAAATCCTCTCATACGGTCATAGACACGGGTATTCCTTTCATAGGATCATAAAGTTCAAGACTTCATGTGTGTACGGCGCCCTGTAATCGATCAGTATGGATATACGCAGATCATGAGGAGGGATACTCACACTCAGCCAGCTCTTCCATGCTCAACTCCCGAATGCTGTTAATCTCAGGGATGTTGCCTTGAATGGCACCCTTGGCAGTGTCGACAGCACGACCCAGAATTCCCTTCTTAGAAGCAACGTGTGTCGCCAGCTTGGCCTCCAGCTTAATCACACCGATGCGAGGGTCGTTGGGACCGCCATCGTGCACTCCATCACCCAGGTCACCGAGCCATGTCTTCAAGGCTGGAGAATAGTATTTCTGGATGGATTTAGAGTCGGAGACAACTGCGGCTGTGCCGGAGATTGAGGCCCAGGCGCCGGAGATTGGGTCCAAAAAGGACATGTTGACTTCCTTGGGGTGGATATTAAGGTCCATTGTCTTCCCGGAGAAGAGGTTGGTGTGGAAGATCAGGTCAATGCCGCCATGCTCCTGGAATTGGAACTGTATCAGCATTTTACCCTTTGTAGTTCAAGGTTCAACTTGGTATACATACCTGGGCGGCGAGAGCCATGCATCGTGAAGCAAGGTATTCTCCCTCTGATTGATGGGTAGTCAACATACCGAACTTGATCTCCGAGATAAAATGGGCCAGGTCCTCAATCTTCTGGGCAAGTGGCGGATCCTCGAAGCTCTTTGCCTTGTAGGGGTCCACGGCATGGCTACCCGTGGTAGTGTTGATGGTTGGTTCGGCAGACATGATGGTTGTTGAGACAGAGTAAGTTCTTTGGAAAATATCACAGAAATTGAAAGGTGAAGGGGAAGTTAATATAGCTCGATGTCGCAAAATACACCGAGACGTCGATGTGACGTCAGCAATCAGATAATCCGGATCAGAAGTCGATCAACTTGGGATGATGCATAGTTATTTGTATTTATTTGGCATACGAACGAGAATAACCTAGCTAGGGGAGGAAGAGAAGAAGAAAGACAAAGTGAGGGAAAGATTTCTTAAGAGTGGTTTATCACACCCTGTAAATATCTAGACACCACCACCATCTCTACTTTCTCCTCCTCGTCTTGCTTGATTTCGGTTGCTTTATCACTGATGTCCAGCAGGGTTTCGACATCAACAGGAACCTTGAAAACAGTGATTATACGTATATGTGATATCTTCCTCTTTATGTATCTTCGAGGGGAAGGCTGCTCATCGTAATCGACGCGATCAGCTCAGATGTGAAAGAGCAACTCAAGATAATCTCATCGATATGGATTAACAAGATTCAACGTGAAGTAGGTCAATGGCTATCGGTGTTCGTGTTGTCGTAACCTCTTCGAATCCGAGAACAAAGATATCAACAAGTCTAAACGAAAACCAAACCTCAGTTCTAGTTAGTTGATCGAAACCACTCCCGCTTACTAATACCGCCACGGGTCAACCTCTTCAAACACAAGAACACCTCCATCACTCCAACCCTACAATTCCATCCACCATGCCTCAATCAAATACCACCGGCAATCCGGCCTCGGACACCGAGTTCCGCAAAACATGGGACCGCGAGGAATACGCCAAAAAGGCTGCAGACCAAGAAGCGAAGCGCAAGGCCGAAGGCAAAGCCCGATACGAAGCGAAGCTCTTGGGCAAGAAATACCATGCGCCTGTCGACTACTCCTCGCTCGAGGAGACCACAGCCCGTGACAAGCGACTGGATGTCGCGTCGATGGTGGGCAAGACGACGATCGTGCCAGCTGGAGCCTCGATGGGCAAACGAGGTGTTGGAGCTGGATTCTACTGCAAAGACTGCGACCTCACCTTCAAGGACAATATTCAACTGGTCGAGCACTACAACAGCAAGCAACATTTGATTGCGACTGGCCAGAGCGGCGAGGTTAAACGTGCTACTGTGGAGGACGTGCGGATGCGCTTGCGCATGCTGTCGCATAGGAAGCGGGTTCAGGAGGAAGAGGAAAGGAGAGCGTGGCAGCTTGATCTCGGAGAGAGGTTGCGGGAGCGAGAGGAGATTGATGCAAAGGAGAGGGAAGAGAAGAGACGCAAGCGGAATGAGAAGCGCCGGAAGGGCAAGGATGATATAAAGCAGGAGGACAGCTGGGAAGGGAGACTGGGAATCATTGCATGATGGGCATTTCGAGGGCGTACAGTCTATTTATGATACCCATGGCGTTTAGGGCCTGTTCTATCAAGTTGTTCATGAAAGAGGCGTTCTCGTTCTTCTGTCTGGAACATGGGCATTGCAACGAAAAAGATGTTAAGATATTAAATTATGACTCCGACAAACGCCTGAACCCTGGACCAAAACCTTCGAAACCAAAAACACCGCTTAATGCTCGTTCAATCCATGCACTCAATGGCCTCGAGCCGCTGCATAGCCCGGCCACCCTCCTTCTCGAACTGGCTGACGAGTCGTTCGCATTCCCTCTTCAGTCGTTCCTCGCCGTTTTTCGCGTTCCACATAATCCACTCTTCTACCGTCATCTTCTTCTCCGGGCTGGCCAGAATACCTTTGACGTTCTTGAAAACGCCAGTCAGGTCGGCATTCTCCTTGTCACTGGCCTCCCCGAACAGAACCTCGTCAATATCTACGGGCGTCCAGGGATGTGCGGATGGAGGGAACCCGACATTGGCATTACGCTTGGATGGAGACGGAGTGCTGGCAACCAAGGGGGTTCGGGCCTTCAGCTCCTTAGATGCTGACGGTACAGCCGGGCGGGCTGTCGAAGGACGGGATGAAGGGGGGCGGTTTTCAGCATCGGAGGATTGTGGCGACATAGATGGAGTACTCAGGCGAACTGCCGGGAGTGGTGATACTCCTCTGTTGGATGGCTGAGAAGTCCGCTGGGGCTTCGACCGTTCCTTCTTGCCAGACCCTTGCGATTCAGAGAAGGACTGAGCAAGATGCTCCTCCTGAGGAATATCACTGAATCGTTTCGTCGTCTTTGCTGGTACTGGCGTCCTTTCGTGGGCCACAGGCGGCTCTGGTGAGGGTGCTTGGGGCGCTGCAACCATCTCAACTTGATCGGGGATGTCATTAGGAGTTCCAAATATGTCGTCGTCTCGAGACGGTGACCGTAAGTCTCTCTGTTCCTTGACCGGCTCCGGAGGAGGGGTCTCTTCTGTCTTCTTAGCCTTCTTCGACTTCTTTGCTTTCACATCCTTCTTTGACGATTTTTTGGTCGCAGCCTTCTCTGCGGGCTCCGCTTCGGGCTCTCGTCGAGGCTCGGGCTCCTTGTTGATGATTTCGACTGACACAAAAGATTCGTCGCGCTCATGTCGATCCTCGGCCGCAGATTTGAACTCGGACGACTCACGCGTAGCGGGAGCCTTTGTTTTCTCCTCTCCCTTGATCTTCTTGGGCCCCTTCTTCTTGGATGTCTTGGCTGTCTTCGACTTGGGCATTGGATCCTCTGCCTCCTCTGGCTCCTCGGGGATATCGGGCTCTTCTGATTCAGGAACACGCGGCTCCGCAGGAGCCTCTGGTTGCTCCTCTTGATCATCTGCGGGATCCTCTGGCTCCTGTGGAGGATCAGGCGATTTGGCCTTGGCCTTCTTCCCGCCTTTGCTCTTCTTCGAAGCACGAGGTTTTTCAGGCTCAGGTTCCTGCTCCGCATCCCCCGGTTCATGAACGTCTGCGTCAAGACCGGCCTCCAGAGCAGCATCTAACTCAGAATCACGGGGTACATGCGTCTTGGACGTGGCTTTAGATGCAACGGACACATCAGAAGCCTTGCGGCTCTTGGATGTGGTGCCCTTCTTCTTGCGACCCTTCTTTGTGGTTCCTTCTTCTTTGGGTGCTTCATCCACTGAGCCGGCGTCTGCCATGACATGGTCATAATCGTAGGCTTGGGAAACGCTGCTGCTGCGCGTTTCTGTCGCGCGTCGCTTCGCTGGTGGTTCTGCAGATGGCGGCGGCTGATGCAGTTCTTCTTGAACCGACTTCGGCTCATCATTGTCCATTTCTTCGCTGACTCGCTTCTTCCCCTTACCGCCACGCTTGGGCTTCGCCGGCTCCGGCTCCGGCTGTACAAGGTCGATCTCGTCGGCATCAATCTGGCTCTCCGCCTCCACCTCCACCTCCTCCTTCTTGCTCTTCGAGCTCTTTCCCTTGCCCTTGGCTCCCTTCTTCGTAGCCTTCGGCTTGACAGTTGCTTGGGACATCATGCTCTGGTCCATTGATTCATCCACGTCCATTTCGGGAGCTTCAGATGCAGTGGTGGCAACGGACTGGGTCGAGAGTCGTGAAGATGCTTTGGAAGTGCGAGCCTTCTTTGATCGAGATCCTTTGCCTTTCTTTGCCGGGGGTTGTGCGAAGACGAAGAAAGAGCAATCCGAGGAGCGGCGGTAGTGTTCATCACTGAGCATGTTAGTTTCCTCCGCAATAGGCAGGGACGGGGTCGCGACTCACAATGGATCATCTTTAGGCTCCCAGCCATCGAGCGAGAGCTTACAGTAAGGGCAACAGGCTAGGTCGTCGCTTTCTTCGGTCGGGCAGAAGTACCATCCGCCCTCAACCATCTGTTGCATTCGTTAGTATGATACCAGATGCCAAGGCGCATTCATATTATATTACCTTATCCGATTGACATTGCCATCCGCGTTTTCCATCATGTGGCCAGGCCGCTCCGAATGTCGCGATTCGCGCTTGGGTAATACGCTCACCGGTCGGGTCTTCGATCATGGCGGGGTTGGAGCTATGCTGCTGGATGTCCATGATGATCGCCCAGCCGCAGTCCGGGGAGTGCTTGAGATGCTCTGTGATCGGATTGTCCTCTTCCTCCCATCCGTCTAATGCGCGATTGCAGTGGAAACATGTTGTATTGTCGGGGTTGCTCTCATAGGGTTTGTAGTAGAAGCCTGCATGCGCCAGCTAGAAGACCTCCTTGTTAGCATTGAGTCGTCACTGTGTTTGCCAAGTCGTAGGTCTTACATCGGCTGGCGAAGGGCTCTGGTGAGGCCATCCGATCGCTTTGGCACCTTTTGTGGTCGAGGATCTCCGCCTTTCGGGTTTGAGCACCGTGTCGAAGCTGGCCAGGCGCGCCGTGAACGTATCCATTTCGGTGCTTATGGTGCAATGGTGCAGAAGCGACTCTCGAGCCCTGAATCCGCGTCACACACAGGGGCTACAGTCGTTGTTATTAGCGAATTTGTCGATGTTGATTGCGGAGTGTTTGTTTACTTCCGGTTACGCCAAAAACGCGCACACGTGATTGCCTTAGTAAGACCCCGGCGACGTCAGACCCGCGAGTGATCGGAGCCAGCGTGAGACGAAGTCAATTCAACGTCTCCCCGCCCATTGATTTTTTGAAAAGTGCATTTTCATGGTGGGGAACGCTGGTATTATCTGATCTCTTCATCTTGAGCCTGCGTGCTCCGCTCCTTCTCTTCCACATTGCAAACATGCGCCCAACCGTATGAGCCGGAACCTGAAACACTGCCAGGGAGGGATTCCGTACTGATCATTGTTTCTGTATCTAGATGCTTACGCCTCGGAACACTGGCCCCAGTTCTCTCTGGTGGTCTCGTGCCCGCTTCCATTTGTCACCTCCTCTGAGGCTGCCCGCGTCAGCTCGCTATGTCTCTATTCCGTCTTTCCCGACCTCCGACTCTCATTTCCGCCAAACTGCGAAACCCGACCTTTCTACCTCGAGTTTACTACACAATGTTACACCGGGACGACCATCAGCCTCCTCGTCCTTCTCGACATCTTCCTTACTGTCCGACTCGGATTGGGACTATAACCCGAACCTGGCGATCTCGAACTTCTCCGAGCTCCCGTCGAAGGATTTTGGTGTGAACCAGCATATGGTCATCAACCAGGAGTTCAAGGAAGCTTTGCGACAGATTCTTTGGCAGTTCCGGGCACCCATCCGATATGCCTTTGCCTATGGATCGGGCGTTTTCACGCAGACGGGTCCTACGGCAGCCGGCTCAAAGCATCCATCACCCCCTGCAGCCATCACGAATATGCAACAAGGCTCCGGCAAGATGATCGACTTTATCTTTGGTGTCTCATACACGCAGCATTGGCATTCATTGAACCTCCACCAACACCGCGACCACTATTCAGGACTTGGGTCGTTTGGGTCATACCTGGTCTCTCAAGTACAGGATCGGTTTGGGGCCGGTGTATATTTCAACACTCACGTCACCGTAAATGGCACTCTGATCAAGTACGGCGTAGTGAATTTGGATACGCTTTGTACAGATCTTACATCGTGGAACACTTTATATCTCGCAGGCCGGCTACAAAAGCCCGTCAAAATCCTGCGGGATCATCCTAAGGTGCGCTTGGCAAACCAGATGAACCTGTTATCTGCCCTGCGTGTCGCATTGCTGCTGCTGCCCGAACGGTTCAGCGAGTTTGAACTCTACAGCACCATCGCGAGCATCAGTTATATGGGCGATCTGCGGATGGTGCTCCCAGCTGAAGATCCCGGGAAAGTGCGCAACATTGTGTCCAGCCAGATGGTCCATTTCCGGAGACTTTATGCGCCCCTGATCGACAACTTGCCGAATGTCTCTTTCAACGACCCCCGCTGTCATCAGAGCAACTGGATCGATGATCCGGATGCTATCCTGGCAATGGTGCAGGACATGGACCCAGTGAAGCGTGGTAACATGGTCCGCCGGCTCCCAGAAGCTTTCCGGGAGAAGGTGTACTTCCAGTACCAATCTCGGTACCAGATCCCGCGGGCTGAGTTCAACAAGATGATGGAAGAGCAAAATGAGAAGAACGCAGAAGTCGTTAAGCGGCCTCAAGGAGGTCCCTTTGAACGTCGTATTGCCGGCGATGACCATCTGCAAGAAGAGGTGTCTACAGCGATCAAGAAGACGATCCGATGGCCCAGCACCGTTCAAACTGTCAAGGGAATCTTGACTGCGGGTATTGGCAAGAGCGTGACCTACCTAAAGGAGAAGAGGGACAAGCACAAGAAGGCCCAGGCTCAAGCATCGGTCCCAACGGAAAAGGCCGAAACGAAGGCCACTAAGAAGGAGTAAATCCGGATCTGGAACCTTGTATCTCGGGGCAAAGTAGAATTGTAGCCTGGACAGGGCATCCGCAGGCGTTGAGCTGCATGGGCATGTATTAAATCTATGTATCTGATATCTATGCATTGACAAAAAATATATATCTCATCTAGGTACACATCAACGTTACTGCCATATTCGCCATGACACTTCCAGAGACAGAAACTTCAAGCGCTTCCAAAAATAACCTTGGAACAGGCCTCGGGACCCTTCAATGGACGAAGTCCCTAAATCAACTTAAATTAGCAAATGGACCCATCCCACAGGCTATGTACATTGAACGAGTCGATATACTTAGATACGTAGGTAATAGACAGAATTGCAATTAGTGAGTCTGAGTCACGAATCTCTATGCGACGTGAGTCAAACTTGGGCGCGATTCGCTTCTCCGATAAATTCCCCGCCACCCCACCAACTTTGCTCCTCGACATCATCGTGCTTCTTTCTCCGGCACATCATACACAATGGCTCCTAGGATCTCTCCGTTCAATCTAGCCACATGCGCCCGCCCCAATATCTTGAAATTGCAGCCCTACCGGTGCGCAAGAGAGTGTGTCCACCATCTCCGACGCGGCTCCGATCTCGCGCTAACGAATCAGTGACTACAAAGACGACGGCACAAACGTGCTTCTCGACGCCAATGAGAATGCCTACGGCCCAGGGCTGGCATTGAACAGTGAAGGTGCATTGCAAGCGTCCCAGACAGGCAATGCGACAGGTGCTTCCAGGCCCGAGATTGACTTCTTGGGCTTGAACCGATACCCCGACCCGTGAGTAACCTTACGATGACGGGCTCTTGAAGAAAAATTCTGACAAATAATGCTCCGTGTAGCCACCAGGTTGAACTTAAACAGCTCTTCTGCAACCTCCGTAATACCCACCACCACACACCCAAAACGCTACGACCCGAGAACCTCTTTGTCGGCGTCGGATCGGACGAGGCGATCGATGCTCTGCTCCGATGCTTCTGTGTTCCCGGCAAGGACAAGATCTTGACATGTCCTCCAACCTATGGAATGTACAGCGTAAGCGCGCAGGTGAATGACATCGATATCGTCAAGGTGCCGCTGGACGTGGATAACGGCTTCCACCTTCAGCCGGATAAGGTCAACGCGGCGCTGTCTGCAGACCCGTCCATTAAGCTGGCATACATCTGCTCGCCAGGTAATCCGACCGCCAATCTGATCCGCAAGGAGGATATTCAGAAGGTGCTGGAGCACCCGACATGGAACGGAGTGGTCGTTGTGGACGAGGCATACATCGACTTTGCCGAGGAGGGCTCCAGCTTGGCCGAGTGGGTAAACGAGTGGCCCAACCTGGTTGTGATGCAGACGCTGAGCAAGGCGTTCGGCCTTGCGGGTATCCGTCTCGGAGTGGCCTACAGCAGCCCCGAGATTACCAAGCTGCTGAACAGCCTGAAGGCCCCCTACAACATCTCCAGCCCAACGAGTGCTCTGGCATCCGCTGCACTAACGGGTCCCAGCATGGCCGTCATGCACAGTTACCGCGAGCAGATCGTCGCCCAGCGCGACCGGCTGGTACGTGAGCTGCCGCAGATCCCCGGCGTAGGCCGTTTCCTGGGTGGCTACGATGCGAACTTCCTGCTAGTGCAGATTAATGATGCAGAGGGCCGCCCGAGCAACGTCACTGCACTGGCGACCTACGAGGCGATGGCGGAGAAGCGCGGGGTGGTGGTGCGCTTCCGGGGCAAGGAATACGGATGCGAGGGATCCCTGCGCATCACCGTCGGCACGGAGGCGGAAGTGACCAAGTTCTTGTGGGAGCTACGGACGGTGCTGGCCGGCCTGCACAGCGGAGTCGGCATCCAGTCACTTCGGAATGAGGCGAAGCGGGAGGATGCCGCGGCTGCGGTGGTTGGCTAACCTTGGATACTGGAACTTAGTTAAGTACTTACTTAGATAACGAGGACGAAAATACTCCGAGTATAGAACATAGAGAAAGCATTCGGGTCTAACTTCCTTTTCACGGTGGTTATCGCGGTTAGTTATTGGCCAGTCTGAGAGCTATCTGGTTACCATAAGCTTCGCTCCACTCGATGCTGGGGGCCAGTGCTACTCGTATGATTAGTGGCAACTATGAACCTAGAACCTTGTGATAGGTATGCTAGGTCGAGCCATTCGAAACATTTAAGCAGAGACGAAGCTAATCATGTAGTACAGTACAAAATGCCTCGATATCTCGCTCGAATAAAACATCGTGGGTACCTAGTACCTAAGTACCTAGGAGAATAGCTCCTTATATAGGGTACAGTACCTGGGTATGTACTTAACTCGTTATGGGAACACTTCACGTGGTAAGGATTGCCTCGAGTCACTTCATTTGCATTTTAATAACTTACACACTAACTTATGCCTGAAAGCTCGAGCCAATCCACTTTCGAGTCAAAGCTTCCGGACTCCGTTTGGCTTGCAACACCCAGGTTTTACCCCAAAGAGGGGTCCCGAGGATTAGAGATACGTCAACTCGAGTGGCTGGTCCTTTGTGAATACGATATATATCTCTCGCTTATGTGGTGTTCCAGGGTTGCTGACGATGAGATTAGTGGGATCGATGTCACTGGCTGCTGTTATCATTCGCTTGGTGACTTTGATTCTTTGTTTTTTTTGACCCCTTACCCAAACTCATAATTACTTTTGATAATCTCCGGAGTTGACCGATGGTTCGTTTCTCCCTATTTCAAAACCGTTTTCCCCTCTAAACTACGACGATCGGAAACTTAGTCGTGAACCCACTTACTTCTCCACCGTTGACACTACTCTCACGTGCGTCATGTAAAGACCTCTTCCCTTTCCTCGAATCGACGATTCCACGGCTTCCCCTCCTCTGCGGAGGCGTGAGTGGGATCATGGAGGCGCGAGGTCTCTATTCCCAGATTGCCCCCGACTATGAATCCCGGGTGCAGATCAACCCGACCCTATTGATGAGCTGGTGGGCAACGGGCTTCTCGCTAGCTATCATTGTTGTTCGACTATGCGGTCGCTATGTCCGTCTCGAGCGCTTCTTCCCCGAGGACAAGGTTATGGTACTCAGCATAATCCCCCTGGCCGTTCGCATGGTCCTGGTGCATTTCATCTTGATTTATGGCACCAACAATGTCCAAACCGACGGGTTGACGGCGGAGCAGATATCCAAGAGAGAAATCGGTAGTAAGCTGGTGTTGGTGGCTCGGATCTTTTATGCGATCTTGTATGACTTCCCCTGATTCTCATTGGTGACCTGCAGCTTCAGTATTAACAACTGGGGCAGTATCTGGATGGCGAAACTGACCGTCTGTGAATTCCTCAAGCGAGTTACAGGTATGGTCTGGCGCCGGTCCGTTGCCATCTTCCTGCGCTTCATTCATTTCTTTCTCATATCTACACTGGCTGCTGTGGTTATCGCGACGCTGGCCGAGTGCCAGCCCTTCGACCACTACTACCAGGTGCGCCCTGACCCCGGGCTCAGCTGTCGCTCGGGCTACGCTCACCTCATTACCATGGGCACCTGCGATGTCATCACCGATCTCCTCCTCATTGCCTTTCCTGTTCCGATAATCCTCATGGCCCACATGCCCATGAAGCGCAAGCTCGGCCTCGTCATTCTATTCTGCCTCTCCCTGGTCTTGGTCGCCATCACCTGTTATCGAATTCCATCTGTCATATACCGTAACGGAGCCCAACCTTACCGCTCTCTCATCGCATCTCTCGAAATACTAGCCGCAACAGCCGTCTCGAACGTCGTCGTCATTGGATCCTTTGTCCGCGACCGCGGTGTCAAGAAACTGAAGTATAAACGCAACCAGGGTTCGGCATCTGTTAGCGAAAACATGGACACTAGTTTCACCCGTCGCAAAACCGTCATGGAGCACCAATGGGGCAGCGATTCAGACCTCGCCACAGGCATGGGGATTCGCTTGGACCCTGAAATCTACTCCTCTGTTGCAGGTGCTACTACCATACCCGCCCCTCCTAGACCCCTCGCCCTAGCACGTACCGGGTCTATAGACCCATCATGGTCATTTCAGCAAAGTCGTTCTTCAAACGACCGCATCTCGGCCGACGATAGTCTCGACATCAAAGTCAGCCCGCACGAATACATCAAGACGAATAAATCGTCTTGCGAGTCGCCAACCCCGGCATTCCTCTCACGCCGGGTATCTTTCTTCGATGTAGGCGGTTTGCTGAATCAAGATCAACCACAGCCTCATATCGAGACACGACGTTCGCACGCGGTCGACCCCTCGCCTGCTTTTACTATCGAGACTCAACGGATCCGTCGGGGAAGCAGGGCTTTCCTCGAGGACATTGGAGTTCTCTCAGCTCGTACTACTACATCTACTACGACGCCGAATAATACTCATACTCTTCCTCCCTACCGAGCTTCATCTGATGTCTTACTTAATGCGTATGTGGATGTCGAGTTACAGGATGTCGGTGGGCTTTTATCATCAAGACGTACTTCGAACGTCTGATCTACGACTCGATTTCTTTCATGCGAGGATGTAACGGAATGGCTTTTCTAACTTTTATCAGCGGGGAGTTGAGCTTTTGGATTTGGATTTGGATTGGATTTTCGGCCTGGTTTTGGAGTTTCCCATACCCATCATGTCATTTCATATTCCTGCTTTGTATGGGCTAGCAGTGGCGTTGGCGGCGTCTCCCTACATCCTCGTCAAGATGGAGGCGACTTGACTGCCGATCTATCGGAACACTTGCTTATTTATATTGTACACCACATATACGAGACCATGAGAAATGCCTACTACGAAGAGAACCTTGGAAGCTGCCCATAAGCTACTTCTCAAACTTCAATACGAACCTTACTACTCGAATCCAGTAATATAAACAGTGTATTTCATCTAGCTTGAATAGCAAACACAACGGAGATTACTATGTAAAATCCCAGATCAGAAACCCCCGCCTCCCGTGGATGTTGGAGAAACTTCGCCTGTACGCCATGCTGCCCATAATACAAGGGGACCAACTTTTTTTTGTTCGTTTGTGTAGTGCAAGAAAACTCCGTGTCCAATCCCGGTGTCCTGGTATCTATCGCAGCCGTAATCCCTCGTGGTTCTCCCAAACGGAATGGAGATGTAGGGCATGGAAGCAGCAAAGAACCGTCGGAATGGACGTGATGCGCAATTGGGTATGAGTTCTCGATACCTCTCAAGCCAGAGAGGTGACTCCTTCGGAACGGAAGAGAAATGAAACAACGCCGCTCCTCAGGCTCTCTAAATGACCCAGCGGTAACTGGCGTACCGACCAGCCGTCTCAGATTTGCGGATAATCTTGACGACCTGGCCACGGCGCAGACCCAGGTACCGTGCGACAGGGTCAGAGACCTGTATACGGGGTAGCTGCGACTCCTTCAGACGGTACCGCTCCAGCAGGCGGGCCTTCTCTTCGGGGCTGAGGAGAACGTGCTTGGGGACGAGCTCGTGGCGGGTGATGTTAACCAGCAGGTCTTGCTCCTGGAAGTGCTCACAGATGCGACCGGGTACGCCGCTCAGCAGGCGCACGGCGGAGGGCGAGATCGGGGTCTGCGTAATGAAAACGCCGGTGTGGAAGTTGCTCTCGTCGACGATGTGGTTGAAAGCGCGCACCTGCTTGGTGCCGACGCCCGACGAGTCCGGGCAGAAGTCGACATAGATCGTGCCGCAGTCGGGCTGGGGGGTCGGGTTCGATTTGCTCGGCAGCGGAGTGTACTTCATCTTCATGACCTCGGTGGGGCGGGCTTGGATTTTCATTTTAGTGCGGCTGTTGGAAGAAAACAAGTGTTAGTCAAGACGGGGTTGGAGGAGCAAATGTCTTTTCGCGGTCTCTTTCATGATGCGAATTCTTCGGAGCTCGAGGACCACATACTCAGGGTAGCCCATAGGGTCGGCATATTTGTTGCGGAAGTCGTTTAATGAGATTTGAAGCTCTTCATCAGATACCTCATAGCCCTGGATTCAAGCGCAAGTCCACCGTTAGTCTCAAATCATCCAACCGTGAAAAAAAGGCCTTAAATGATCAAGGTCTTACTCGGTCAGAGAGCATCTCGTAGACAGTCCTCCAGGTGCGCCACAGTCGCGTCATCTCCCGGTCGGCATCCCCGCCATGCTGAGCGATTTCCCCGTCCATGGTCGACTGAGAAAATGGAGGTGAATGCGAGAGCGAGGCAAAAAGAAAGTTGGGCGGAGATCGGAATAAGGCGAAGTCGAAAAATCGGCGGGAAACATTCTGCCAGGCGACGCCAGGGAAAGCGGAGAAACCAACCGAACCATTTTATTCCAATCGTTTCCCCTTTCTCTCTCGTGGGCTTTTCTTTCCCTTTTTTTCCCCTGGTCTCAATTCCCTTTTACTTCTTCCGTTCGTTCTTCCTATACCTTTCACAATGGCTAGCCCTGCCCCTGCGGAGCCCAAGGTCAAGCCTACCAAGCCCGATGAGGAAGCCTACAAAGCTAGACTCGCCCAGGCCGAGAAGGAACATACTGCGGCTCAAGAGAAATTGGTATGAAAAACGTTTATCTCTCAATTATAATGGCTGTTTTGGATTTCAAGACGACATTGGGATGGTTGTGCTGTTTATATTCTAGACAGAGGCGTACTTGTCTCATGTGCCACCAATGTGTCCACTAGTCTCTCATTTCCAAATGGGTCAATTGCTAAGATGCGCAATAGAATCAAATTAAGTCCAAGTTGGACAGTGCCAAGCCCAACAACCAAGACTCGCCCACCGTCAAGAAGCAGCAGGAACTCCGCGCCGAACTCTCATCCATTCGTCAGAAGCAGTCGGGCTTCAAATCCTCCCGGTCCAGCACCCAGGAGAAGATCAATGCCCTCGAGTCCACCCTGAAGGCCCGCATTGCGGAGCAGAACAACTCGCGCGGCAAGATGTCGTTCAAGAACGTTGAGGATATCGACCGAGAGATTGCCCGCCTTGAGAAGCAGGTCGACTCTGGCACTCTGCGCTTGGTGGATGAGCGCAAGGCTCTCTCCGACATCTCCAACCTACGCAAGCAGCGCAAGAGCTTTGCCGGTCTTGACGAGGCCCAGAAGGGTATCAACGACTTGAAGGCTCAGATCGCCGAGCTCCGCAAGACCCTGGACAACCCCGAGGCCAAGGCTCTTAGCGACAAGTATACCGAGATCCAGAAGGAGCTGGATGCCATCAAGGCCGAGCAGGACGGCGTGTTCAAGAATCTGAACGCTCTGCGCGACGAGCGCACCAACCTGCGCAACGACCAGCAGGAGAAGTACGCCGCTATCCGTGAGATCAAGGATGCCTACTACAAGGCCCGCCGTGCCTACAAGGAGTACGAGGATGAGGCATGGCGCATCCGCCGTGAGCGCCAAAAGGCCGAGCGTGACGCCTTTGAGCGCGAGAAGCGCAAGAAGATTGCCGACAAGAAGCTCGAGGAGGCTTCAGCTCTTGCCTACACCGACGAGATCCTGACTGCTCAGGGTCTCATCCGTCACTTCGACCCCGCCTACGACTTTGCCTCTTTGGGTCTGGATGACAAGAAGACCGAGAGCAGCAACTTCCGCGCTGGTGTCGGCCGTACCGTGGATGACTCCGGTCTGAAGGGCATGAAGGTTGTGCGCAAGGATGATGAGGAGGACTACTTCGTCGGCTCCGGTGGCAAGAAGGGAAAGAAGGGTGGTAAGAAGGGCGCTGCCGGCTCGGAGGGTGGCAAATTCAACATGAACGTCGGTATCATTGAGGAGTTCGCCAAGGTCAAGATTGACCCCCCGATGAACCAGTCTGATGTTCCTGCTGTTGTTGAGAAGCTGGCTTCCAAGATTCAGGAGTGGAAGAAGAACCAGGCCAGCAAGACCGAAGAGGCGAGTCTTTCTATCATGTGATCTCAGTCTTTATCATTTACTGACACCTCACACAGAACATTAACAAGGCCAAGGAGGAAATCAAGCGCCTTGAAGAAGAGGAGGCTAAGATCGCCGAGACCAACGGCCGCGCCACCGACTCCAAGAAGAAGCCCGCCCAGGCCAACGGCGCCCCTACTGCCGAGACTGAGCTCGCTCAGGAGAAGGATGCCGCTGCCGATGTCTCCGAGGAGTTGAAGAAGGCCTCGATCGAGGACCAGGCATAGTCCCTTATATTTTTGGAACGAACTTGAGGGGATATCTCTTCATGGATTAACCCGTACAGTGTGAAGTCTAGCATTGCGTCTAGCATTTTTGCTTTTGCTCTTGGTTCATCGATATACGGACAGCATTTGCTCCGTTTCCAAAAGCCAGAATTATATATACTTTGCCCCAGGGCTATTCATACATCATTGAGAGTGTCAATCTTTATAGATATATAGATATCATCGACGCAAGCACTGGCTGGATGACTCAGCTGCCGAGATCCGGACCAAGGAACTGCGCCACTCTCACTTCTGCCAACGCTCTTCGCAGCTTCAAAAGCCTTCCGGAAGCGCCCTCTCGTTTTCTCCTTTCCACGGAGTCTCTTCCAAACGATCACATTCTTCCACAGGGACATCTCTCATTTCATATCCCGGATTAGTCCCCGCATTTATACTATACTCTCTACCCCGGATCGACAGCCTTCAACAGCGGATCCACACCCAGTGCCGAAGATGTCCTATAACAAGCCCGTATGGCTCCCTCGCAGCCCTCACCACGATTCGTGACAATGTATGCTAACACATCTCCAGACTAGCCCACCCCCATCCTACCTCCCTGCGGGCCACCCGACCTCCCCGCCGCCGGGCGCTGCAACCGATTACTACCAAGGCGGAGGCTACTACCCTCAGCAGCAGGGATACCCACAACAGTCAGGCTATCCCCCACAGCAAGGATATCCTCAACAACAGGGCTACTACGGCCAGCCGAACCAGATGTATTACCCGCCCCAGCAGGGATATCCCCCTCAGCAGGGTTATTACGCCGGTGACCGCGGGAACCGTGGTGGCTCTGGTGCTGGCGGCATTTGCGCCGGTATCATGGCTGCGCTTGCATGCTGCTGCTGTTTGGATATCCTCTTCTAGACGCGCTACTTTGGCGGAACTCGCCCGAACAAGGCCATCTTGTCTATATCGAGGCGCTACGGTACATCTCAGCCCTTAAACATATAATAGACGACAGGATTTCCAGTCAGAGGGAATGGCGCATTCCATGGAATCCTGTCTCTGCTTTTGTCGACGGCGTTTCCGAGAATTTGGATTGGGGCTCGGGTTTGGATTCGTTGACTCTCTTTGCTTGACTGGCTTTTTCGCGCTCGTAAATATCCTTCGCTTTTTATCTGTTGCCATTGGCGCAAAAAGGGGACCAGGCGTTGAGGATTTTGTGTTGGTTTGTCGCACTATCTCGATTGTACAATTCAGTCTTTCCTTTCGCGCGGCCAGACTTTACTGTAATCTCCAAATCATAATCTGAATTCATAAACAGGCTGCCTTGTTGGCAGACATGGCATCATAGTACACAATATTTATAGACATAACACATGTAGAGAAGAATCTCGAAGCATAGCACATAAGTAGGGTATCGCAGATGCAAAATCGAAAACTCCAAAGCAAATCAAACATAACTTTAAAAATAAGGAAGCAGCATCAGTAGGAACTACCATGCGAGCTCTCACCACCATAGGCATTAGGATCGACCCTGCGAACTCCAGACCGATAACTTCTAGGTCTGCGCGGTGGCGACATAGTCGACACCCCAGAAGACTCCTCCTCAATAACCTCGACGAAATCGCGAGAATCGCTGGTCACTTCCGTCCCAGTCATGGATTCCTCGACGATGCGATCACGGTCACGTCGTGGTCGACGGTAATCACTGCGTCGATCGGGCTCCTCAACAACCTCGATCACTTCGCTGCGATTCCGTGATGATGTGCGCCGGCTACGCACAACCACTTCCTCATCTGTGATTGAGGAGGCGCTGCCACGCGCTAAACCGCCGGGGTTTAGGCTCAGGAATGTCAGGTATAGTATGAGGCAGATGCCGCCTACGGTGCCGAGGACGATGCCTGCGACCACGCCTGGTGTAGGGCCGGAATCTAGGTGGTTGTAGGTGGCGGGGATGGAGATGGTGGTGTAGCGTTTTTGGAGGTGCGAGGAGAGGATTCTTTCATCGAAGTTGAAGGGGGAGGTTGCGACTTTTGTCGCGTCGAGGTCTGTCCCTGGTAGGGGGAGGGAGTTCATGATTTCGGAGGAGGGTCAAGTGGAGCGAGGCGTGGAGTTTCAGAATGTGGAATGTGGGTGCTCGCGTGGAGCGGTGTAGTACAAGATCCAGGTGACATGGACTTGAGAAACAGTGTTGAGGTGAGAGGAGAGAAAATGGAAAGCAAAAGCAAAAGCGAAATGCGAAATGCAATGGCTGGGGTCGGTGGCTGGGGATCTACGCTGTGGAGCCCGCGTCAACTCGATCACTTTTCAACCCCTTCTGACGATTCGTGTCTAATTCTACGTTCAGGAATTTTTTCTCTCATTAAACTGAATAAAAGATCAACTTGGCATCTGTAGTCCCATCTTATTCGAAATGCTGGCCGCCTGTTTCTCGAGAACTATGGATTCTCCCTAGAGCAGGTAGCGAACGTTACTCAGAAGGAAAAACAAACAACAGTATCTAGTATTTTTCTCTTTATCAACAGCTTCATAGGTTTGCTCTTGTTCAGTACAAACATAACACCGTTGCCGATGAGGAAAATGGACATCTTCTTCTGTTCAACCCTAACGCCGGGGTTAGATCTGGCTACAAGGACCTTACGGACTCGAGGTAAGTGTCTTCGGCCTTTTGCCTGTTGCTGTTAAAGAGAAGCGGGACGCATAATTACACTGATATTGGCCTGCTAGCGTCAGCGTGGGCAACCTGATGACATCGAGCAATCCAAGTGGTACGTACAAACCTGCCTGGGAAGACACCGAGCACTGTGTACCAAAGTGTGAGCCTCTTGACATCTATATTAGACACTACAATATATGCTAATACACCATAGACTCGCCTCTTATCCAGCGCGAGGGATGTATCGAAGAGCAGTGCATCTGCAAAGGGTTCAAGAAGCTCACCTCCCAAGGAAATCTTGTACCGACTAACCGTCAATGGTGCAAGATTTACATCGCTACTTGTACAGACTCAACGCACAACCGAGTTGGAGCTGATCAGGTACTCATTGACGGCAGGGTGCATCCGCGAGAGTACATGGGCGTCAAAGTCGTTTTACTTATTCCAACATCACTCACCAGGGATTTGATGTTAGTGATAGCTTCAAATTTACGTCCCCGGCCATAGAGTGTGCGAAGACCAGAGTGTAGCTTGAAATGAAGAGCCCCATTATATCTCAGTTCACACCAAATCTAACGTGGAGAACCAGTCGGGAGCACGGTCCACTCCGGGCCGAGTCAGCAACGGGAAGCGGGCCGTACCTTGTATAGAGTGGATAGGATATCAGCAAGTCTCGGCAGTAACTATTCACCCCTCGGTGGCATGACTGAACCAAGTGCCCGGTCTTACGTCGGAAACTTCCATTTGGAATTTTTTAGCCTCAGTCTTCTTCGACTCTTCATCCTCCACCCCTACACATTTTCACCTTCACCACACCCACCTCATCCTTTTACAATCACCACACTCACGTCCTATCGCCGAATCCATGGCTCCCACGACTCCCACGAACGCCACCCCAAAAAAGGGTACCCCCAAAAAGGGCACCTTGGCCAAAACACCCACCAAGGTCACCCCGAGCAAAGCTACGCCTAAAAAGAACAAGAAGGTGTCTGTTTCCGACCTCTCAGCAAAGAGCACCGAGACCATCACTTTCCTTTGGACCGCGCTCCAGCACGAGCTGCAGAAAAATAACAGCACTGTGAGTCCTCCCGCGAAGGCGTTTGGTTCTTGTCCAGATTCCGAAACGAAACTCCGCATGAACTGTACTAATAATTTACAGATTGACTACCAGGCTGTGAGCGATACTCTACGAATCACCAAGTGCGCGGCAACTTGGAAATACTATCGAATCCGCGACGCGTTTGCAAACGATGCCGAGAATGGCCAGGGTTTCGAGCAGGAAGATCGCCCTGTGAAGCAGCGGGCCAAGAATGCTAAGTCTGACGAGAAGAGCCGCTCTGAGGCTACTCAATCCCCTGCAATCAAAGCTGAGGTTTCTGCGGTCAAGACTGAGATCTCTGCCGTCAAGGCTGAAGAGGTTGAAATGACCCATGCCAATTTCGAGGAGATTGATTTTTGCGAGGTTTGAATGGAGTTTGAACATGTACCTGGGAGAATGAGAGCATCAGTTATCTGAAGGCCGCGGTATGCGGGTGGATTTTCGAGATTTTGAATCAATGAGGTACATTAAGAAATACTCGATCATAGTAATCACTTACGTGCCAAGTGAGAGTTTTTTCTTTTCTTTCCCGTCGTTTGGGTGGGGTTTGGTGCAGTTGGGGGCAATGTTGATCTTGAGGTCATCCCCGTGTAGCTTTGGCATATACTGTGCGGCCATGCGGGCAGGAGCTCGGGTTGGCCTGGGTAAGTTAGGTACCTTTGTTGGTTTCGGCGATAATACATCGATGCTAACAATTCTCGCAGTATCAATCATTTTCGGGCATAGACATGTTATAAGGCAAATCAAAGCACGGCCCAGCATTCTCCCGGCTAGAAGTAACCATTTCCGATCCTGACCGGGACATTTCTCGTCGTATCATATCGGTCAACTCATCCTGGCCCTCAATTGCTGTGACAGTTGCACGTCTTCGCATTGGATCTCTTATCTCCACTGTATCCAATGCTTGACTTGCTGGGACCTCTTGACTCGTCTCCTCCCTTGTCAACTGATTACCGTCTGCTCTGAAACCGCCGCGGCAATACGTTCCTGCAGCTGCTTTTCTTCCATTTCTTGCTTGATGACGGCGTAATGCGACCGGCGATAAACCCCAATCGAGCTGAGTATCAAGCCAAGAATCTCATAGACAAAGAGGACGGGTAGGGCGTAGTAAAGTTGAGGATTGCAGCCGCGCGACCAGATATCAATCAAGGCGTTGAAGACACCGTGTGCTGGCAAGGCATAGCCCCATTTATAGAATCCCGGTGACAATTCAAACGGCAGTAGTATTGATGTGACATTCAATACCATCCAGGATACAAGTGCCATGGGCACAAAAGGAGGCGAGAGCCAGATCGTGAAGACGTCGAGAACGAGAAAATTCAAATGAGCAAAGAGCCACAGGACCATCCAGTTTAGTACAAACTGGGAGCCACCGACATTCCAGCCACTCCGGAATGCCCAGATTGCACCAGTGGTGCACAGTGACCCCACGAACGTGTAGATGGCGGAAATGATGTGGCGGACGATCGCGACTCGACGGGGTTTAAGGGATGTGTAGAGTTTGGATTGTGAGTAGAGGCCATTCACGTAACCCAGGTAAAAGAATTCCTGGATCATAATTAGGATTATGCATAGTGTGTTGTAGATCAGTCGAGAGCCCTGCGTCGTTGGTTGGAAATTCACTGAAGCCAAGGTCCACGGGCTGAACAGTGCAGCAATGGCAGCAGCGTCCGAGCTATTCAAATTGCGAATAGCCTGTGGCACGATTGTCTGGGAATAATTGACTCGTGCAGCTTCTGACAGTTCTTTCATATATCCAAAGACGGCCGAGTCAACAACTGTTGAATAGCGCGCTTCGTTCCACACCAAGGTAAGAATGTCGCTTTTATTGTAAGAGGCGGCAGATCCACCTGAAAATGCAGCAGTCAAGCGGTTTGAGGCATTGAAGGTTGTGTAAAAAGCACCCCAATACTTGATGTCACAAATAGCATCGTCAATGACGCGCGGCTGGGGATAAACTAGCGGAGACCGCTCCACGAGTGTGGGGAAACCAGGACCCTTCAGCTGCTGATATGCATCCCTGACTGCAGTGCCAACTGCCCCGCCATCATAGTCAACAAATAGAATGTCAATCTTGTGGGTATGCGTGATTTGCTTGAAGAGAGAGCCAAACAGGTAACAAAAAAGCCCCAGGAAAAGAAGCTGAAGTAGAAAAAGGTTGATGGCAACCGCCTTTAAAAAGGCCAGTCGAAGCGACCGAACAGAGGGATCATGGATGCTAGGCCGTGACTGTCGTGCCTTTGGATAGAACCGCATCTGATCTCTGATCCATGAGAGAAGGCGCTGTGAAGGCCCATATACATCTGTGAGATGTTAGACGGGGTTGGCTAGCGGGTCAACTTAAGCGTCCTATTAGGAGGAATCTCAACCCGAGAGCGTGAGCGGAACCGAAAGTCTCGGATTACGGACTAATCGGATATATTATCTCAACCAAGAAAGCACGGCACGGTCGAGCTTATTTCCTCTGAGAATCCCGAGTTATACGCCTAGGTCTCAATTTCCAAATTCCTTTCTCATCATTATCGCATAGCCCTATGGTTGGGCCCGTAAATAGCAAGTCTTGACGTAAGGTGTTCCCGGGGCTATGCGGAAGGAAGTACCAAGAACATTAACTGCTCAGTTCATTGATTCAAGAACGTGCTTGGTTCTTTTTCGGTTCTGGGCTCCCTATTTTGGTCCTATAGGCGCAGCGGCTTGTTAGCTATAATTATGCTAAGACGCTATACAAGGACTGCTGCGCATTTGCTGTCTTTCGACATGACTGAGAATAAGTGATAATGTCTAAGGACCATATGTGTGGAGAAAGGTGACCGTAAGGCAGCTACTTCGGGAAGCAAAGGCTCGCAGAGTCCACGGGTACGACCTGAATACTCGTAGAGTAGACCCTCTGATCTTCTAGGTCTGGTTGGCCTTAGTGTTGGGAGACATACATTGCTTTATCTATGAAGCTACAGAGGATGAGGGGAGGAAGGAACAGAAGAAGCTGAATTATATAAAGTGAATTGAATCAATTGAATTGAAGTCATGTCAAGTGATGTAGGAGTTGCAGCCCTTGGGGCCGGAGAATTTGGAGGTGAATGTAGTAGGTAGCCATCCCTTGCTGTGTTGATTGTCCTGAGGTTGAAAACCCGCCACAACATAGCAAAGGGTGGTAAAGGAAGGATTCGAAGGAGTTGAGTGAACCGAAGTAGTCGCACTATCGCAGATTCCGAAAGTTGAAAGACCAAAGCTATCCTTTATTGTATCGATTGTCCCGAGGTTGGAAATCCGCCGTAGCACAGCAGAGAATAGCAGAGGAAGCTAAGCATAAATTTGAAGAGGCAGAAGGATTGGAAGAAGTTTAGTGAGTCGAAAAAGTCGTAAATCCAAAAGTTGAAAGGCCAAAGCCATCCCTTACTATGTCGATTGTCCTGAGGTTAAAAACCCGCCACAACACAGCAAGAAATAGCAAAGGGAGTTGAGCGAGGAAGGGTTTGACGGAGTTGTGAGCCGAAGAAGTCGTAGAATCCGAAAGTTGAAAGACCAAAGCTATCCTTTATTGTATCGATTGCCCTGAGGCTGAGGACCCGCCACAATACAGCAAAAAATAGCAGAGGTATAAGGTCCCATAAGTCTTGAGAGATCATGTAAACAGATGGTGGAAGCCTTGAAGGTTGGCTATATCAAGATCAGTCAAAGGTTGAAGGAGGCTGCACGAGACGGAGTTCACTTACCCTTTCCACAGACGGGACCTTGGAAGGTGGTAATGTCATGTAAGTTTTGAGAAGTCATGGAGGTCTCGAGACGTTATGCAAGACTTGAAAGGTCATGGAGGACTCGAGGAGGTCTTGAGTAGTGGTAGAAAATAGAGAGACACAATGAAATGTTATGCTTTGCAGGGGGTCAGAGACATGATTGACGATGACTGATGACCATGATGATGGATGATGACGGGAACGTACGCAGTAGATGATTGAAGTGGATGATTGGAGGGTAAGGGTGGGGAGTATGTGGAGAAGGGAAGCTTGGCAGGGTCGATATTGACTTATTTATAGTGCATTTCTGCCTTAGAAATCGAGAATGCATAATAAGCGAAGGCACGTGAGTACATTAGGGCGGTTATTTTCTGTCGGTCTGACAACTTCACCGCCTCTAACTAATCCATTAGTGCTCCGTCAACTAACTAAAACGACTTGGTCGCCCGGATTCTGGTGGAGCATGTTATCATATACTTTCTCCTCTACTCTTCACTCGCTACGATCTCATTTAATAAGCTCCATGGCGAGTCTGATACTCGGGCTGCTCCACAGACTCAATATCACCCAAGCCAGTAAGCACAGGAGTAGTGTTCACCAGCTCCAAGCTATCCAGCTTGGCACCATCATCTCCCTGGGCCCACAGGCTCAATGCAACCCAGTTGGTACCCCGGTAATTCAGAATACCCTCAGGCACAGGATAGCTCGTCTGTGGACCAACGTTGTTCACGTACTTGCCATACTGATATCCATTAACAAACAACTGGGCACGGTAGGCCGAGGGCGGCGATGTGGTGTTCCCAAAGTTGAAGTACAGGGGGACATCCCAGCCCCGAGGCAGATCTAAGTCGAAGCTTGCGCTGTAGAACCGGATACCCGCTTTGGACAGACCGTCAGATGGGCTGCTGGAATCCCACTTCCGGGTTGGCGGCTGCGGCTGGTGGAACCCTTGACGCTCGGCATAGAGACCGCCCTCATTGAGAGGACCACGAACCTTATCCTGGTATTCCTCGCCACCCAGGTTACCGGTCAATTTCCAAGTTATAGCGCTGGCGGACTGCCCGGGGAGTCCATAGTCGAGAATACCCCGCGGGTTCTTCATTTCATCTGAGCCGACGGTCCAATCCTCGTCCAGGCCCATGTTGTCAACGACCACTGTGATGACATAGGACTTGCCGGGGTTCAGAGTAGGCAGCGTGTAGGTTGCGTTATAGTTACTGTCAACGCTGGTCCCGGCCCACGAGCCCACGTAGGTCTCGTTGATCCACACCGAGCTGCCAAATGCTGTGCCGCCCTGGGTGCGCACGAAGAATGTGTTCTCCCTGCCATTGGCGACGAAGTGGCCCCGGTATATAAGTGTTCCAGTGTGGAATCCGTAGTCGGAAGAGTACAGCGAGGCCGGGGTATTCAGTGGGTTGACACTGTTGTTGGTATATGAATGGTTGGCAACGGTCCAGCAAGAATCGTCATACGAGTTCTGGATCTCGACGAGGCTGTCCAAAGACTTCCACTTCAAGTCCTTCAGGGAGGGAAGGTTGATCTTTGGTGCAGCATACTTGATGCTAGTCGACCAGATACCGTTCTTGTCAACCTGGACCTGGACCTTGTTGCCGTTGATGACAAGATTTTTGGCCTTAGAAGGAGCACCGATCACCTCGATCGAGGTCGTGGCGTTGAAGTCGGCTGTGAGGTGAAGATCATCTTCCTGCAAGTATGCAGTGCGCACGAGATATCCGGCTTTGACGATGACCGACGATGCGGTGTTCTTGTCAGATGCAAACCCGGGGGTTGTGCCCTTGACCGGCACCTGGGGTACCCAGTAGTTATAGGCAGAGTTGCGATCTAGATGTTATCAGTGACTGGTGTTCAAATTGAGCTTACCCATCTCTTTCAAACTTACCGAGTAGGAAGATCTTTAAATCGCCAACCTTGACGATGCGGCGAGTGGGAGAAACATCCCAGCCGATAACAACAGCGTCGTTCTTCTGTTTGGACGAGATGCTGGAAGACAATCCCTCGACAACGCAGACATCTGCCTTGGTGGAGACGGCAAGCTCATGGTGCTCATCAGGGCCACCATAAAGAATAAGAACCTTTTCACCTCCGAACTGCTTCCAGGTAAAGACCTCGGCAGTGGAGTAGAGAATGTTGGTGCCCGCCACATCGTAATCAACGATATGAATCTTCGAATCGCGACCGCTAAGGGTCAGACTTCCTCCAAGCTGAGGAATCGTTAGGCGGCCGGCACTGGTGGGAACTTGAAGCTTGTAGTTGACTGAGTTCTGGCTTGAGTAATCAGTGTGTCGGACCACAAAGAACGAGGATGCCGAGTTGTTGCCACCCGACAAGGGTGTCACGGTCAAATCGGCAGTGTTGGTATAGGATGAGGTAGTCGCATTCCCAGGTGTTGCCACTAGGTAAGATGGGGACACTTTAGCAAAGTTTCCAAGCAGCTTGAGCTCGCTGTATTTCTCGCGAGTCACGTTACGATATTCAGTAATTGCCGAACCATAGTCATAGGATGAGTATCCCCCTGGATGGCCCAGGTTGCCCCAGTTAGTACCGCCAAAAATCTACGTCTGATTAGTTCTGACCAATGTCAACCAACAAGGGGCCGACGCACCATGTACAGGTTCAGAAAAGAAACCCCGAAGCTAAAGTCATTCTTGTAAAAAACCCGCTCGAATTCGTGGTTTAAAAGCTCAGCGCAAGCCGCGAAACTGCTTCCTCCCCAGGGATCATAGGATCCGCCTTGAAACTGCAATGTGTTAGATAAAACCATCATTTCGATGGATCAGAACATACCTCAACGATAGAGTACGGCGTAGTCGGGCTCTCTTCTAAATGAAGCTGACGGTAATTGGTGGGAAGACCGCCGCTTGGCCACGTCTCAGGATTGGCGCAATCGAATCCCAGAGGGTAGCCATCATGACCATAGATATCCACGGCTCCTTTACCAGAACCTGGGACATTGTGTCCAGAGGGAGAGGCATCATTGCTGATAAGAGGAACAACGATACCCGCCTTGCGAGCTTGATTCTCGACGTACTGCATATAGCTGGCGTCGGGAAAGTCATTGTATCCACAGCAAGCACCAGAGTATTCGTTCTCCGGCTGATAGAGAATGACAGGTCCGCCATTTGTGATCTGGGCCTTGGCAATGGTCGAAGAAGCGTGGGACACGTAACTGTACAGATTGTTAGGCTTGATAGACCCCAAGGTTCTCCCATATTTGCTATGGCATACTTATCGGTCGCTCTCAAGTAGTCGGGGGCACTGGTTCGCAGTGTCCCATTGACACGCTGCATCCAGCCCGGGAAGCCACCACCAGAGACCTCAGCATTGATATAGGGACCAGGACGAGCCAGCAGGTAAATTCCAGCCTCCTTGGCAGCTTCAAAGAATGGATCAAGATCGAAAATGCCTTCGGCGCGGTACTCGCCCGGCTTGCCCTCAAGCAGCGCCCAATCAACGTAAAATGAGACGCAATTGAATCCAAGGGCCTTGACCTTCTGGAAGATATCAATATAGAGCGTCGCAACCGGCAGTCTGTGATATATCCCATTAGACACGATCTTTGCCAATCAATTGAAAAGTACAGACACTTACCTGAATGGGTGGAATTCGCCGCTAAACAGCATCAATCTTTCGCCATTGATAAACAACGAGTGTTCATCCCAGGTCACCTAGATCCACCTGCGTCAGCACCACTCGAAACTAGCCAATGCGTGTACCACATACAAACTTCTGCAACTGAGCCCGTTTCACGGCATCCGGATGTTCGCGGATAGTAAACCCATCCAGCTTATGGCTTAAAGCAGCACCCGCAGCCTGAGCAGCCAGGTAGACCACAGCCCAGGTAGACAAGAGCTTCATGATAAGCTTGGTTTTAGGAAGCAAAGAATGGCAGATTGAGCCTGTACATTCTAGGAATCGGCGCGCTTTCATATACTATCGCACTTGGGACGATCGACAAACGAATTCAAACTAGGACCGGCTGATATGCCATATACTCCGGGGCGCAATACCGAAGGCGCGCCACTTTTCCTTTGGCTTGCAGCCTTGATTTCTACCGTGCTTGATCATCTCGTCATCGGCAGGGACAAGAGAGCGGGGGGCCTTCAGTCTTGGGTACCGCCGAGGGTCCGCTCGTGCATGGATGTCGCATGGTAGAGCAAGACCGCGGGGGTGCTGCATCCACAGGGAAAGCGGAGTGAAGATCCCCACAGCTCCAGCACAAGCGGGGTTTGGGGTTTCCACCGCAGTTTTTCCACTTATCGTATGGTCGCTTTCTAGGTTTGTTCAGGTATTTTTTTAGGCCTGTGCAATTCATATGGTGGTGCCCCTGAGGTAGTCGCTGATTGACTCTGCTTTTTTTGCTGATTGTGCTTAGATATTATACTTCGATCATGAATAACCAGGGACTTATTCCTGTAATCCACTGTAGAATGAGTGCACTTCCTTGGGCCATTCATAGTAACCGACTAAGTATCTAGTTAACAACTCGATTGATATAAAGCAAGCCTACACCTGTGGGGACAAGAGGGGGCTTCCACCAATTCAGCCGATACCAACTGACCGACAATTCTCCGACGAGATCTTACGAAGCAGATGGTGCAGAACTCGGCTAATCTCTGATGCGACCCCGAGGTCCTACCTTAATATAACTCCTTGGATCGGTTATACTCCGGCATAGTGCACCCCGTATTCCCGAAGCGGTAAATTTCCATTGCTTTTAGTACACATTCGGTGAGCGCGAGCCCCCGGTAAATAAATCATGAATGTAAGTGTCGACAAATGTTATGTTTCCTAGACCGTAGTGTTGAAACGGTCCTCCTCATCACCATCTTTCACGTAAGTCTCGCGCGTATCCATCTGCTCCTGCTCATCCTCGCCCACCTGAACGTTCTCGTGCTTCAGCGCAACATCCTCAGCCTCGGCAGTGGCCTCGGCCGCGATGTTGCCAGCGGGACGCTGTCTGTCTGTCTTGTTAATGAGCGGGCTGCTGTCATTGAAAATCCGCAGCAACATGGCACGACGCTCTTCCTTGGGAAGCATGAGGTTCAGAGAGTGTAGCGAGCGCCAAAGAGGCAGCACCATCCGCTCGCTATAGAATCAGTTAGAAAATCAGATGATAAATTGTGGGGATCGCACTCGAGAACATACGTGAGACCATTTTCCTTTCCGTTGGGTTCAATGTGCAAGATGCTGCAGCCCAGGGGGATATCCTTGACGCGCTCGCCGATCTCGCCTAGCTTCTTCCAGCTATCGCCATCAATTCTCGGGAACATCTCCACAAGAAGTGTGTGCAGAGTTTCCCGCTGGGTGAGTGTCACAGCCCGGGCAGGGCCCAGGAAGGGCGAAATGATCTTCAGGCCATCGGTCTGAATGCGCCAGCGGCAGACATTCTCCCGCTGGGCATCCTGCTTCACGAACATCTTCACACCGCAGTGAACAAACTTCAGACCCTGTCGCTCGTTCATCGTGAGAATGTCACGAGCCAGAGCACTGGTGTAGTAGACGGTTCTTGTCGGGTTGCCTTCGGCATTGCGCACCATGAAACGGTCACGAGGGAAGCGCTCCGACACCTCGTAGAACTTGTAGATAGGCTCGAGCTCTTCGTGATTGCCGTCGAGGTATTTGAACGGCTCCTCCTGAACAACCTTCTTCTTCTTAGGCAGCTCGTACTTAACCACAGCAGGCTGCGAAGGGGTCGCAGTGGTGGCAGGAGTGCTATCGCCGGGCGTGTCGACATGCTCCGTTGCCACCGAGGGTGCAGGTTGGTGGATGGGGCGGTCGCCAATCAGCGCCTCGCTGCCATCCGCGAGCTTGAACCTCTTGGCGGGAAGCTCCTCCTCCAAGTCGTCAGCATCACGCTTCACTTGAGTGGCAGCTTCTGTAGAATCGAGAGTAGCAGAGTAAGGAAGCTGATGAGAGGCTTCAGCGACGGAGGCGCTCTTTGCAACCTCGGCATCAGCCTCCTTATCGGGAACGACAAGATCATCTAGTGCCTCCAGCTTCTGATATGGCTCTCCACCGCTGTTCTTGCGAGAATCCAGCTCACTGGCAAGGGCCGCAACTGACGCCTTTGGGACAGTGTTGGTCGTGTCCTCTGGCTTGGCGCGGATTTCGGAGGTCTTTTCAATGACAGTGATAAAGAAACCGCCAGTGTCCTGCATGTGGGGGTAGACACGCATGCAGTGTTCGAGCGGGAGGTCGGCATTTTCTCCAGTCGGCGGGAACATGCCCTCGGACAATCTAGCCAGGCCGTTGGTTCCCTCCTTCTCGATTTGCTCCTGAACCTCCTTCCAGCTGGCCCAAATACGACCTTCGCGGTCCATCACCTTCCAGCTGCGAGCTCCAGGTGCCCGCTTGAGGCCGGGCAGCTCCTTGCTGCAGTCGAGGATTTTAACGTTGGCCGAGCCACCACAGCGTGCGATCGCACTGGCAACAACAGCCTCATTCTCAACAGGGTTGAGACTGCAAGTGGAGTATACAACACGACCACCGACCTTCAGCATCTGGAGCGCGCGGACCAAGATCCGGGCCTGGGTAACGTGGAGTCCAATAGCATTGGCAGGGTTCCACTCTCTCCAGACACCGTAGTTCTTCCGAGCAGTACCGTCACCGGAGCAAGGAACATCGGCAAGAATGCGGTCAAACTTCAAGTACCTGTTCTTCTTTCCATCAAGAGAAGGAAGCTTGATGGACGGATACATGGTAGCATCGTGGTTTGTAACAATTAGGTTGGGCGAAGCGAGACGCTTCATCTGGTGAATCAACATGTGCGCACGCTTGTAGTCGCTGTCGTTGGCAATCAAGAGGCCAGTAGTACGGCCATCATCGTTCAGACCCTCCGGGCCCAAGGGCTCCGGTCCGGCAGTTCCTTCCTTGATCTGCTTAGCAGCATCCACAATGGACTCCTCCTCGCCAGCATGGATCAACTCCATCAGCTGCGCAGATTTGCTTCCAGGTGCAGCACACATATCCAAAACAGTCATTCCGGGTCGCACATCAATGACAAGAGGAGGAATCATACTAACAACCTCTTGGCGGCTGATGTTTCCGACATCGGTCTCCGCAACGAGGAACTTCTGGAAGTTGGCGAAGGGAGCGAATCGGCGGATGACTTGCTTCGGGGTGGTCATCGACCAAGCAAGCTGGTCGGGGTACCACGAGACCGGGCGAGGCGGCTCCACGAATTCGTCCTCATATTTGATGGAGGTTATTTCGGGGATGTAAAAGTCCTTCAGACGTTCCTGAACAGCAAGCGCATGTCTACATTACAATGCGACAATTAGTCTCATCCAAAATGGCCCAGAGAGAAGTCGCAATCTGGCTGCGAAAATATGAAGACTTACCCTCGCGAACCCGTAAAGCGGAAGCTGTTGGGAAGATCCCGGCGCATATAGTCCCAGAAAGTCTCCAGCTCCTCCTCTGGGATAATTCCGGACTCGCTGTAGTAGCGTTCCATCTTCGCATTGTTCCGGCTGATGTCCTGCCAGTTGTTGCGCGAACGGCCACCGCCGCCGCCTCCACGGCCTCCGCGGTTAAACTGCGAAGGAGAAGTCAAAATTAGCATGATGGACCCTCAATTGGAATGACAAAGCACCCTCACTTACATTTCTGCCGCCTCGTTTGCCCATTGTGAATGTGCTATGCTGAGAGACGCAGTCAAAATCGTCTACAAAAAAACGCCGGACAACCACTTATGTAATCCTGACTGTGGGGCCGATACTGCAGGTTGTCACCGCCTCGGGTATCAGGTTGAGAGTAATGCCAAAGGCTGGTTTACATTTGGTTTGTATTATGTGCAACAATAAGATTACATAGCTACTATAGCTGTTGAAGTTCTATATGGGAAACTACTGTGCAGACACTGTTGGAGGTTTTAACTGGAAGACAAAAGAAACAAAGGAGATAAGTTCGGTCTGCCACACCCAGGGCGACAGACTATATAGTCTACTATGGCAAACCATTAATTGCTATTTCACACACACAAGTCAGGGTTCGACTGAAACCCAAGGCAATGATTGATAGTACATTCAAACCACAGCCACCCAAGCCCGGAAAGTCCGAACGTCAGATGGTCGTCTAAAAACCAGCAGAATTTTACGACAGGTCGCGAGACATGTCGTTGCGGATACGCTGGTAATCGAGGATGCCCTCAATGCTACCAACGGCGCTCATGGCGACGTCCTGGTCCCAAATCTTGCGGGTGGCGAAGTCCATGACATCCTTCTCGGTGATCTGGCTAACTGTATGCTCGATATCCTCAGCGCTAAGACGGCGACCGGTGGTGATGATCTGGCGGCCAATGTCCTCGGCAACGGCGGTGGTGCCATCGAGGGACAGGAGAATGGAAGCCTTGAGCTGGGCCTTGGCGCGCTCAACCTCGGCGGAGGAGACGTTGTTGCAGAGGCGGGTCCACTCACGGAGGGTGAAGTGGATCAGGTCGTCGAGCTGAGTCAGGTTCTCGGAGACAAGGTAGATACCCCAGAGACTGTAAGTAAGTCAGTTATCTGTTCCACTTCCGGGTAAATCAACTGCATAACTTACCCAGTGTCGCTGTAGCTGGTGGAGAAGCTCATGAAGCTGTTGGCGAGGTGGTGGTGGCTGACGTGGGAGCTGAGCTTGCTGCCGAGGAAGGGAGACTGGCCCATAGCACGGTCCCAGTTGCCGACGATGGCCTGGGCAACGAGAGCAGTGAAGTAGTCATCATCCTTCCAGCTGACACCCTCAACAGCGAGAGCAATGTGAGCGGAGGGGATGGTGTCATCACGGAGACGGATCTCAGAGCCAATGAAGTCGGGGGTGCGCTTCTGCTCGGCGGTCAGGGCTAGGGCAGCGGAAGTCTGGGGCTTGTTGGGGAGACCGCCGAAGTGCTCCTCGGCAAGGCGAACGAGCTGCTCGTGGGGGATACCACCAGCACCAACCAGGACCATGCGGTCAGCGGTGTAGTTGGTCTTGATGTAGTCGGTCAGGTTCTCCCGGGAGATGGTCTGGATGTTCTCCCTGGGGCCGAGGATGGTGCGACCGAGGGGCTGGCCCTGGTAAGCGGTGGCGTGAAGGTGGTCAAAGACAACCTCCTCGAGCTGCTTGTCAACCTCCTCCTGCTCGCGCAGGATCACATCGCGCTCACGCTCGATGGCGGCGGACTCCAGCTTGGAGTTCTGGAGGATATCGGAGAGGATGTCGACGGCCTTGGGAACATCGTTGTTGAAGGACTTGGCATAGTAGACGGTGTTCTCGCGCTGCATGATTCGTTAGTGTTATTTCGATAGAGGCATGGTTTGGGTTTTCCGGGCATACCGAGGTGTAGGCGTTCAGGTGGGCGCCCATGTTCTCAATCTCGAGTTCCAATTGGTGCTGAGAGCGCTTGTTGGTTCCCTACGAAATGTCGTTAGAGTTTCATCGCATTAACTGGGAATGATCGGAACGAACCTTGAAGGCAAGATGCTCAAGGAAGTGAGCGGTACCGTTGGTCTTGTCAGTCTCTGACCGAGAACCGGCATCGATCCAGACACCGACGGTGGAGGTCTGAGCCCACGGCGAGTAGTCGGTAGCAATCTAAGATATGTCAGTGAGGCCGCGACGCAATTGACTGGGTCTGCAGGGCATACGGTGAATCCGTTGGAAAGGGTGGTCGACTGGGTGGTGGACGGCAGAACCGGGGAGGCAAAGCCTCGCTTCACGGGTTGAATGGACTTGAGGGCCGCACGGCTCCGGAGAGCCTGGTGCAGGTTGAAAGCCAGTCGGCGAGAGGCCATTGCGGACAACTGGAATGGGTGGGAGGGTGGAAGGGGGGATGGAGAGAAGAGCTGGACTCGTCCTGAGGTTGAAGTTCGGAAGTCAAATTGTTCGCCCAGCTCGCCAGCCAATCACATGACTCGCTTTTCCAAACGACCCATTTCGTCCCGATTACTTCCATACCTCATCGCAAAATAACGACATTACTCTTGTTTCTTCAATTTGTGGTTGATTTCTCTTGCTATACATTTTGAACTCTATCAATGACCACTATCTAGTGCGAACCTTCCATTCCTTCCTCTACTCACACCCTTCAAAGTCTCCTATCATACGAATCGACTGGCAAATTGTCTAATATTCTCCGTCATGGAAATATCGGCAGAGAAACCAAGTTTGAATGCGCGATCCGTCGAGAACTGAGGAGTCCACGACTGCACGATTTTGTCGGTAGCCGCGTCATACTTCTCCTCCACCAGCGCCCGTCGCTCCTTGCCACCAATTTCCTCCAAAGCATCCAGCATCTCCTGAACACTAACCTTCAAACCGGGAAGATTGACTGACCGCGACTCACCGAACGCTTCTTTCGGGATATCGCGCGCGTGAATGAGGTTCTTGATGATAGTGTGCGGCGAGCAGATCCACATCTCAGTCTGCTTATTCACGGGCAGAATAGCCTTCTTGCCATGGAATGGCTCACGGATTATATCACTGGCGAAGCTGCTTGCAGCCTGGGTAGGCGCTCCGGCTCGGACAGTCACTGTCGGAAGTCGCACGCAGCGGCCGTCCAGGAACCCACGCCGCGAGTAGTCGTTCAAGAGCGTCTCGATGATGAGCTTCTGTGATCCGTAGGAGGACGAAGGGACGGGTGGGAAGTTAGTCTCATCAATGACGAATCCTTGTGGTGCGGGACCATAGACTGCTAATGACGATGTGAAGACTACCTTCACCCCTGGCATTGTGGCACGCAGTCTGTCGAGGACGTATCGCGTAGAGTCGAGGTTAACTCGAATTCCCAGCTCAAAGTTAGCCTCTGCGCCACTAGACATGATTCCATGCAGAAGGTATACAGTCTCGTATGGGCGAGAAGAACTGATCAAGTCGTCCACCTCTTTGGGAGATGTCAGGTCGGCGCGGACGCATGTCAAGCGGCTGGCGTGCTCTTTTGCCGCCTCAGGGACGGCGGGCTCGACCACATCGGTGATTGTCACAGTAGTTGAAGATGGCGTGTTTTGAAGGAAAGAAGCAGCCAGTTCCTGTCCGACGTAGCCGCCGGCACCGGTGATGAGAATGGACATGTTGGTACAATTAGAAGGGGACGAGTATTCAACGACAGCAATCAGATGAGGGCATCAATATATGTAGTGTCAATTTAGCTGCATTCAAAAGCTGTTCAGGTAGGTCTCCACTTACGACTGGTTCTTATCCTCATATATAGTCCTTGTTCAGAACCCCGCGGGGCTGCAGCGGAGCACAATCCCCACGCTCCGTTATTCGGGCTCGCTATTCTTCACCAATGACAATAGTTGATCGAGATGCCAAGTACGGTACATTAATATCGCGCAGCAATTCCGAGTCTTTCACTGCGGCAGGCCCCGACGCTGAATCTCGGTGAGAAATCCGATTACCGAGCCACCCACGCATTTGTCGATAGACACGGGGGAAGTCCGAGAGGCATGGGATACTACGGATAACGATGTGAAGCCCGGAAAAATCATTGGCCTGGGGACTCATAGCTAGTATCCAGAGGATACTTTGTTATAGACAAGCCTAATTTTCTTGAGCTAATGTAGATATCAAAGGGACAGGTCTGTCCCGCGGTCCAAATCCAAGAAGTACCACGAAGCATACCTAGCAACTTAAAAGCCTACTTGAACAACTTAGTTCACTCCAATTTACTGCCTAGGTACAGACTGTAAAGCAGCCTGGGCTATGCGGACCTTTTTTCAGGGAACATCTACAACATCTGCATCTACATCTACAGTCTCGTGAATGACATTCCAATGTGTGCATTTTATTCCAAAAGATGGAACCTAGACTTTGCGACGCAAGCAATCGTACATGGGCAGAGAAAACCAGTCACAATGGGAAGAGCAGTGGATACATCGCAGGACACGAGACGCCGTAGAAAAAAAAAAGGAAACGGAGCATCAGAAGAAAGACATGACAAGAATTAAGCATCCTGCTTATGAGCGGGAGTAGATACCACCAACGACACAGTGATCACGCTCGAAGGGCTCGAGGGTCAGCTGCTCCTTGGGCTTAATCTTCTCCTCGCGCATCTTCTGGACCTCACGAGCGAACACAACGTCGGGAGCAGCCGTGCTGTCGATACAGTTGGCCTTGATGGAGATAACGGCACCACCGCCATCCTTCAGGAACATGTGGGCATTGAGACCAACGATACGGGCCTGATCGGGCTGGGCAACATCGGCGAAAATGACGTCGACCATGGGCACGAGCATGCGGTAACGGAGAGGGTGACGGGCATCCTCAACAATGGGGATAACGTTGGTGCGGTGAGTAGCCATACCAATCAGGTCACGGCCAGAGCGGTGAGAGAACTCAACGGCGTAGACGTTACCGGTAGGGCCGACAATATCAGCGACGTGAGAGACAGAGGTACCACTAGCACCTCCCAGGTAAAGCACCTTGGCACCGGGCTTCATGTAAATATTGTCCATACCACCCAAGATACCGGCAGCAAGCTTGGAACGGAAGGGGTTCCACACACGGTACTCGACCTTGGTGACGGTGCCGTCCTCGGCAGCAGGAGCCTCGACAGAGATACGCTTCTCACCGTACACGGCCTCACCGGGGGTCAAGTTCTTGGTGACAAGCAGATCCTCCTTACCGCCACGGGCAACGAAGACACCGGCGTGACGGTGGGGCTCCTGTGTAGAAAATTGCTGGTTAATGACTGGATTCCCTCATACCATGGACACCTTGAGACTTACGATGATAACCTTAGCACCACCGCGGGCGCCGGCAGCACCACCACGGGGAGCACCACGGCCGCCACGACCGCCACGGGGAGCACCACGGCCACCGCGGCCACCGCGGCCGCGATCACCACCACCACGACCACGACCACCGAAGCCACCTTCACAAAAAGTCCCGATCAGCAGCTGAACATGTCTAGGTCGTTACAGAGAGACCCCCGGTAGTTATAGAGCAAGCATTGTCACAAGCTCTGACCATCCAAGTAGACTTCTGCAGTTTCGAGAAGATTGGAGTACAAACCTCGACCACCTCCGCGACCACCGCGGTCACCACCGAATCCACCACGTCCACCACGTCCGCCACGGTCACCAACACCACGGCCTCGAGGAGTGAAACCCATTGTTATCTGAGGTGTTGGTTGAGTTGGGTTGGGTTGGGAATTGAGCTTTGGAGTGCTCAAGTGCTGTCGAAAAAAATGGGGAGGGGCGGTCTCAAAAAGAGATCGACTCGAATATGACAGAAAAGAACTCAGTATTGGGATCACCGAGTCAAGCAGCTGGTGTATTATTGACCAGGGATGCTTTGTCTCGTGCGGGTTAGAACCGGTGCTGCTCGTTGATGCGGTCGAGATTTTTTTGCGCCTCTGGATCTTTCAGAAAATCAGAAAAGCGCTAGTCCTGGTTAGGATTAGCGTCTCTCGTGCTTATGTCAGTGGATTTGGCGAGGTGCCGCTAACCCTATTGGGACTAGCGTGACTAATGGCTCCCGGCGCCGCGTATAAGAGGGCTAGTCCCGATTGGGTCTAGTTAAAATCACGTGCTTGATCCTGACTGGCGTGCTAGTCCCGATGTGGTTTAGCCTGCACCGGGGGGTCGGTGATCCGGACATAGCGAGGTCACGTGTGTCTATAAGCCCTGCATTTTACTGTATGGCTTTGAATACAATTAATTACCTGGGGAAATTCACATTGTACTCCTTTTACTAGCGCCCTGAATAGCCAGAATTAATGGTTATAAAAATAAAATAAAATACTAAGCGGACCAGCCTGACAATGCGTTCCGTTATATCCGCCCGTCAGTGATACTCGTCTATGTACAGAACAATGAAAAACATAACAGTGAAAGCTCTCCTAATTTCCAAAGAAATAATAGTTTGCAGCATATTGGACCTCAAATGCAGCTGGCATGCCCTGACAGGTGGCTGGTGGAGACCCAGAGGCAGTGTTGACCCGATAGACACTCTTGTACTTGCCAACCGTACCGGTGGTTGTTGTGAGGTACAACCAGGCAACGGCGCCGTTCTCACCCTTGGCTGCGTCTAAAGGTGCGCTAAGCTGATCTTTTTTCTTGGTCATTGCAACACCATATTGATTGAGAGCTGTGGTATCCAGGTTGAACTCTGGGGTGGTTGAATCGTAGAAGAAGTGGTGTCCCATCAGCTGAATATTAGCTGGGGGGAACGCAGCATATTCATTTGCCGGCATAGAAATCTTGTAGGCAATGTTGGGAAGCATCTCCATAAGGTCTGGGTAGTTGGCGGCAATGCATGTGGCATTATAGAGGTTGGCGACAGCCCCGATGGCCACCGGGGCAGAGTTGGATGTGGAATCCGCACACGTATAATTCTGCGTGTAATTAGTGACAATTTGTCAAGTCTGGGATAGTATATACATACTTGTGTGCCCCTTCCGAGTGCAACATACATCGGTGTTACCCCGTCAGGACTGGGAAGACTCGAGGCGAAAGAAGGCAGCGAGATCTTGGATGTGTCGCAGGTGGTAGACGGTGTCACATCGTGTCTCACGCTCTCAATATATTTGCTAACTTTGCCATAGAACTCTGCTAGCCCATCCGAGAAGTCATAGGCATTGTTGAAGAAGTTTGCTGGGGCAGCAGATGATACTGCCACCATCAAGAGCAGGACCGGTGCCAGACGCATGGTTGAAGCTCTTCGTCGATCGAAGGTATGATAGTGGAGAGATGGGTTTAGCGATGGAGCTTAGTGAAAATAATAATAGGTAAGCCTTGAGCAGCACCTGGCTGTTCGTAGGACTAGGGAGGGAGGAAATTAGAAGAAATGAACGACAACTGGAAGGATCGGCTTGAGGATGATGAATTCGCAGGGCCAGAGGGCACCACTACATATAAAGTCAGTGCTGGTTACATTCTCGCACAGAGTAAAGCATGCATCTCAAAGATAGTAACACTGGGCTAACTTGAAACGATCTTGATACTATAAAAATAAGTGATCGATGCACGCCGCAGGTACTAGCAGGGATCAGTCGCCGATTGGGCACGTCCATTGGTGCAGAGAGCGCCCAATGCTGCCGCCCCAGCACCTTCACGACCTAATTCGCTCTCTCCACTAAACAACTTTCACCGGATCGAGATGGCTATGGCGCTAAGCCAAACAGCAGGCTTTTCGTTGGGCGGCACCGTGAAGTAGCTCGGTTGCCAGGACCTTCTTAATTCTCCGGGCTATTAATAAATCGGTCCCCAACTAGCCCATCATGTGTGATGGGCGGTTAGATTTGCATTGTAACTTGCCCCTGTAGGTTAGCGTGCAGAACTGGGACTCGGGAGCCTCCCTGGCCAGCTTGGGCGGCTAGGAGGGGTCAGGGACTCAGGGCGAGTTGACAATCGACGTGTCCGACGTTTTATTGGTTTCATCTGAGGGATGATTTGTTGCAACTACTCCGTAGGGCTGTCTTCCATTCCGATAGCCACCCAAATGATTACAGCGGGGAGGCTGGTGCAAGCTTTTCCTCCATGTTGTGTCGCCTACCTAGGCGCCTTGCCCCCACTTCTGGCTCCCCCGGGTAGGTTACAGTCACTGGGCGGTAATCAATGCTATCTTTCACTGGTGACTGTTCCAAGTCAGCCACATTGGCTATTTTCATTCAATAGGCCACGTCTAAGTACCTTGGTTTATGCTATATTGGCCTGATCGATGAATCCTTGAGGTCTCACGATAAGCGAGATCCATATATTTCTCGTGAGGGGTAAGCGTCAATGGACAAAGGCACCGATCTCGATGACATTAACCCCGCAGATAGCAGATATCTGTGTCCGAGTAGGTAATAAGAAACAATTCGTCTTAGCTCCTCCTTAAGACTACAGACCACAGGCCGCTAAAAAACAAGTGAGCTCGTGTTGCTCGCTATGTAGCCTTATTTCGCGGTATTCTTCAATAAGAAGCCCGGGTGGTCTAGTGGTATGATTCGCGCTTAGGGCTAAACCTAAGCACTCCTGCGCGAGGTCCCGCGTTCGATCCGCGGCTCGGGCCTTCTTCTTTTTATTTTGCTTTTCCACGTTCTCCCTGACAGTGGCACATTCTGTTTTTTGAAACTAAAAAATTGAGAAGAAAGCTCAACATAAATCTAGACGGCCCCTGCCCATCCATCCTGCGTGACCAGTTACTCAACGCGGAACCCTCATTCTACGATGATAGCAACATCGGAATTCACTAACTAACAGTATATCCGGTAGTAATTCATCTAGGAGCCTGCTAATCCCACCCCCCATGCCTCAGAAGGGTGGGATTAGCGTGCTCCTTCATTTAAATCTATGTAAATATCATAGTTACTTCCCAGGTCCCAATAGACAGTACCTCCAGGCTAACTGGGAACCACGAATAAGATATCCAGAGCAAGACTAGGCCCGTCCAGAGAGCCCCGCTCATTCTCAACGCCAAAAATCGATGACCAGCCATGATACAAAGAAAAGACATAAAAACTCCATATCCATGGCTCTCGCTGTTCAAACATCAAGAAAACAGGTTATCGGTCCCACAAAATCAGATCCCAGGGGGTTCAGCCTGCATGGTTGAAACCCTCCTGCTGCCAATCGTCACCATGCAGCTGACTGCTGCCACTGCTCATACCAGATCCACCCCCACTACTGCCATAGGCTGCTGCCGCGGCGCTGCCCACAGCACTCATAGCACTATGCTTCTCGATATCCATCGTGCTCATCATGTAGAGAACGACAAAGAGGAGGGCGTGCAAAGCAAAGCAGTAGCCTGCGAACAGGTTGCGACTGGTCCGGTTGGCCATGATAATGCGAGTGAGCGAAAATACAATCCGCTCAGGAAGGCTCATGCGCTTGTATGCGCGCGCCGACTCCCGGCCTCTGAAGGCAGCGAATGGGGAGATCCGTGCCTCGTAGGCATTTTGGTACCGATCAAGTGAAAGGCCTGAAGGAGTATCTGACGAGCTGTAGATAGACGTCGAGCTAGGCGCGTTCGCATAGGATGATGCAGACGTGGATGCTCCCTGGCCGCGGCTGTACGTGGAAACATACCGAGTCTTCTCGTAAAGGCTCAGGTTGTCCTTCTGAAGAGATGCAACCTCTGACCGCAGAGACTTGACGGTGCTATACGTCTTGGATAGCTCTTCCTCAAGTTCCGCATTCTTCTTCTTGAAGCGATCACGCTGTGCTTGGATCATAGGAAGAAGACCAGAACCGCCTCCCACGGCCTCTCCTGCACGGATAGCATCCATCGTATTTGAAGATGCGGCACTCTGATCGAAGCCAGAGATGATCGACGAGGTGGGAGATGAAGCGCCCCGACGGGATGAGTGTGGGTATCTCGAGGTGTAAGTGCCTGCCATGGACATGGCCGACGATGGGAATGCGTTGGCTGCCTCCTGCTGCACCTGAAGCAGATCGTTCTCCAAGGTTGCTGACAGGCCTCGAGACTTCTCGAGTTCGCTCCTCGTTGTCGCAAGCTCACTACGCATCATCTCAAGCTGGTCTTGAATATCGCGAGTCGACACTCGCAACACTGCAAGCTCATCGTTCAACTTTTTGTTCCGGGCAAGCAGAAGTTGCTCAAGAGAATTTTTCTCTTTCGATTTTGGGGCATCACCATTAGTACCAGCCGTGTCATTCAGCGTCGTCGTGTCTCCATCATCGTCATCATCACCAGCCGCCAACTCAATTGACTTAATCATCTCCAATTCCCGACGAATGTCTTCGTAGTCAGCGCACTTATCGAGGCGCGAGCGCAGCTCGTCCCTCTCAGCCGCAGCCTTAGTGGCAGTTCTCTCCGCTTGGAGAAGCTTGGCTTCCCAGGTGTGTCGGGTCGAGTCCTTGTCAAATCGTGCGGCATCCAGTTTCCGTAGCAGGGAGGAGTTTTCAGACTGAAGGCGTTGATATTCGGGATCATCTTCGATAGAGGCCGCGTGACCTGGGCTCGAATGTGATACGGCCTGGGCCAATTCCAGCCGTAGCTGTTCATTGCGCGCCTCCACATCAGCCAACCTCAAACTGGTCTTCTCCAGATCAGCAGAAACAAGTTCCAGCTCGGCGGCGGTAGCACCACTGCGGGCTTCCTCGTTCTCGTCATCCCCACCCAGTCGCTGAGACACTTCATAGCTCGCTTTGAGCTCCTTTATCAGACGATCCTGGTTCCCCACCTTCTCTTCCAAGCTCTTCTCTTTGGCCTCCCAGTTATTCGTCTTTTCGGTCAGGACTGCTTCCCAGGATGATTCGATCTCCTTGGCCCTGGACTCTTGGTTTTCTTCGAGCTTCTTCCTTGCAGCACGCTCCTCTTGAAGGCGTTTCTCGCTTTCCTCCTGTTGCTTTGTGAGACGGTCGAGGGATTGCCGCAATTGGTTGCGTTCCGAAGTGAGCTTCGGGACCGTATCTTCGGATAGAGCAAGCGAATCGACAGAGGCTTCGAGGAGAGGGTAGGGATCGGGTGCCTCAGACAGAGACGAATATAGTTGTAGGAACGAGGAAGAGGAGGTTTTTCCTTGGTTGGTCAAGACGTCGATAAAGGACTGATAAGCTTTTAACAGTCCCTTAAATTCCGATAGTTTCGCCTGATCCTCTAGTTTCTTGAACTCCTTGGTTTTCTGAGCTAGCTCCTTTCTCTGCACCAAAGAGTCCCGCTGCTGCTCAACGATATCGGAAGCAGTCGTATCAAGTTTGGCAATAGTGCTAGTCAGATCGATTCCTGGTAGAACGGTGTCAGTCGCGCGCTGCTGGAGGATTTGATGTACATGTCAGAACTGGGTTTCCTACCACGCCATGCTGCAATGGCACGCTGGAACTTGTTTGTTTCTTCGGACAGCTTGCTGTCGATGGGCTCAGATTGGCTCTCTTGTGGCTCTTGGGCGACAAGGCCCTCTGTGATGGCGAAGGAATCCATGTCCAGCGTCAACCGAATATGTCTGCACGGTCACCCCACACCGAGTCGCAATCCACCAAGAGAAGATGGGAAACTGCGCGGAGTTGGAGATTAGGACACGCGGCGCGCGACGGGCCGAAGTTGTTCCGCGACGTATGCGCCTTATTGTTGCGGGTACATAACAAGTAAATGATGATTGCATGAATTAGATAGGTCGGACAAAAGAATTATATTTGATGCAAAAGGAACAAGGTTTTGGAAAATGTCCAAAACGTCCCGACCTTTGCGAAGCATCCCGTTCCTGACTTAAACTTAGCGGCCCCTGAACTTTGGCCCCAACCACCTGACCGCCTTCCAGCCATCCTCCTAAGCTGGCGGGGATATACCACCTGCGAGCTAGCCACCATGGCTTCGGATGACGGAGTTGGTCCTCGCAAGAGGCGGAGAATAGGTCCACCTGGAACTGATCCTTATATCTTGCGGTCGCTCTTCGATAATGTGCCGCTGGCAACCGAGGACAGCTCCGACGTTTACATCACCTGTGTCGAATACTGGGGTAAGCTATACCAGCGCGGTTCGCGGCCTTGGAGACACATCCCTTTGCTGACTCGGATTTTATAGAGGAAAATCTGTACATTGGCACTTCTGCGGCAGAGATCCTGCACTTTGTCTGTCTTCCTGTTGCTTCCGACGGACCCAACGAGCCTACCTTTATACTGGCATCGCGACTGCCCATTCCATTCTTAAATGCCTCCTCAGACAGCGAGCAGCGAGGTGTTCAGCAGATTGTTATACTTCCGTCGGTGAACAAAGCTTGTGTTCTGTGCAATGGAACGGTCACCTTCTACATGCTCCCGGAGCTTAGCCCGGCCTGGAACACCAAGGTTAATCACTGCCGCTGGATCGGTGGCTTGGATCTAAATTGGGATTTGGAGTCGGGAGATGACCCTGTGGTGATGATCGCCGTACAGAACCGAGTCCTGCTTGTTCAGATCGGGGATGAGGCGAAAAGCATTAAGAAGATTGGATTCCCTGGTTGCCTTGTCGCAGCGCGCAGAGGTACAATTGCTTGTGCCGCAGATGGGCACTCATACTCGCTCCTGGAGGTGGAGCACCAGCAAAAGATTCCTCTTTTCCCTATATCCTCCTCGAATGAAGTATTCGAATCCGGACAGGTGGAGGATATAATGCCTGGACCTCGGACGCCTTTGAAACGGTCGCCTTCCTCTTCATACCCCAGCTCTGCTCCTAGTGACCCACACGCTCATGGAAGAAGCACCAGTCTCAATACATTTGTGGGCATGCTGCAACCGAATGCGCAAATGCCCCAGCGGGAAAGGTCACCGGAAACACCAGACCCCTTTGCCTCTTCGGGGACCCCTCGACGATCAAGCTCCGAAGAACGAGAAGATGACAACAATGACCATCAAAAGGCCTCGGGTACTTCAGAAGTGCAAGTTTCTCCTCCCGATAACTTGAAACCACTACCGCCCATACCGGCGAAGCCAGTCACAAGACAGCTCCTACCTCACGTGGTGTCTCCAACTCCCTCGGAATTCCTATTGGTGACTGGTACAGAGGAATCGGAACCAGGTGTAGGCATGTTTGTAGACTTGGACGGTGAAGTCGTGCGAGGCACTATCAACTTCCATCGCTACCCCAAGTCAGTAGTGATCGATGCTGGTGAAGATGACCAATCTCTTGAACCAAGTAAAGATGCCAAGGAGGAGTACATTCTTGCTGTCATTGAATTCAACGATGATGAGCAACGAAATCGACTGGAAATTCAAAGATGGGACGATGACCCTGCGGAGATTGAACGGCAAAGGAGATGGCTCGATATACCGTTACCCGGCGAGACAAGGCCAGCCAAGGTCGGTCTTCGGCACACAATTAGCCCCAGCCATCTCGAGCTCGATGAAGTAGGAAGGCTTCTGCGAATGGTCCGCCTCAAAACTCCACTACTAGCTCCCTATGTACTTGCAGCAGATCCGCGAACACAAGCATCCATCGAGCATTTGCAGAAGGAGAAGGAGCTCTTTGAATCTCAAGAATTGACCTCTTCTGAGAGTCCCAAGGAAGGAGAGGAAGACTGGGAGACCCAGCGGAATGCCGAAGAAGAGAAATTTGCACACGGACTGGGCAAACTCCAGAGCAGTCTCATCCTTTGGTCAGGCTCACAAGTATGGCGTCTTGTCAAGAATCCTCTTGTCGTTCAGCTCGAGGAGGCTTTACAGAAGGCTCAACAAACGAATGAGAGCGGCCACATTGCTTTACAGAGAACTGCCGTCATGGAATTGATGCTGTCTATTCAGGACCTTGAGCCTAGGACCGAATCTGAATTCATCGGCTTGGGTTATGTGAAGCAAAAGTCCTGTTTGCTCCTGTACGGTGATCTGCTCTCCACGCAGCCCAAGAACCGTGGAGAACCCATGATTAATAATACCGAGCAAGCATTGCTGGCAGGTAACCTGGATCCTCGGATGGCTCTGTTATTCATTCCTTTGCTCCGATGTGAGATCCTACAGGGGCCTCAGGGTATATGGATACCTGCGGGGCTAGCAATTATCACCGAAAAATATATCCAGCAAGTTGAAAAGGCGAGCCATGAGACGTCCGGGCCAGCTGCTGCTCACAGCTCGTTGCTGAATATGGTGAAGCGTTACCTTTTCTCGTGGCAACAAAAGAGAGGATATGGTAGTATTCCTGATGAGATCTACGTCTTGGACAGCACTGACGCTGCCCTGCTTCATCTCCTCCTTGAGCAAGATGCTCACTTGAATGCTCAGCAACGGGCGGTGTCGCCTATCCGCACCGAGTTGAACAAACTCGTCGACAACTGGAAAGGGAACTTTGAACGGGCGGTGCAGTTACTGGAGCAGTACAAGCGACTCTACACCCTGAGCCGTCTGTATCAAAGTCGAAAGATGTCGCGCAACGTTCTCAAGACATGGCGGAGAATAATTGACGGAGAAGCTGATGCCGGCGGAGAGGTGAGCGCCCAGGGTGTCGAGTCACAGATGCGAAAGTACTTGGTGAAAATCAAGGATTCCCAACTGGTAGAAGAATACGGTGCCTGGCTTGCTGGGCGCAACCCATCACTGGGGATTCAGGTGTTTGCAGACAATTCCAGTCGAGTGCGACTGGATCCCGCGGATGTGGTGACTTTGCTTAAGGAACGCGCACCGAATGCTGTTCAGTTCTTCCTGGAACATCTGGTCTTCGCCAAAAACTACACCCAGTATGCCGACGATCTCATCTCCTACTACTTGGATGAAGTGCTCTCGGTGCTTGAGTCCTCATTGGCAGCACGGGGTTCCCTTTCCGAATCCTACTCCACGTACCGGGCCCTGCGTCCCCCCAAGCCCACATATCTGAACTTCATTACCGAGAACACGCCAAGTGAGCCCTGGTGGAGATCTCGACTTCGTCTGCTTCAGCTGCTGAGCGGAACCTCCGGAACACAATTCTCCTCTACTGCCCTTCCCTCCGGAATCACCTATTCCATCCCGAACGTGCTTTCCCGCATCGAACCATTCCAAGACGAACTTGTCTCCGAGAGCATCATCCTCGACGGTTTGCAGGGCCACCACCGCGCCGCGCTTCGACTGCTGACCCACGGCCTGGGCGACTACGACTCCGCGATCCGGTACTGTCTCTTCGGCGGTCCACGCAGCTCTATCTCATCTGACGGCGCACAGCCCGAGCTCGCCGATCAGGACCTGCAGTCGACCCTTTTCAGCCATCTACTCGAAGAATTTCTTCAAATTCAAGACTTGTCAGACCGCATCGAGCGCACGAGCGACCTGCTAGCCCGGTTCTCGGCTTGGTTCGATGTGCGCGAGGTCCTCGATCTAGTTCCGGAAGATTGGAGCGTCGATATTCTGGGCGGCTTCTTTGTTCACGTCTTCCGTACTTTTGTCTCGCAGACTCGAGAGGCCCGCATTGAGCGGGCCCTTAGCGCTGGTCTCAGCCTGCGTATCGGCGTGGAGTATACCGATAGTATGGAGAAAGCCGGAGCCTGGGTGGAGGACGGAGAAGGTGTGCGGCGATTAAAGGACGGCAATGCTCAGCCAGGTTCCCCGCCACAGGAAGATGTTATAGGGGACGATGATGAGTTTGGCGGCGTGGTCAGTGCATCTAGGGAAGTGGACCAATAGATCATTCGGAGTCAGATCTGTACAGAGCTATGTACCGGCGTTGTTATCATGATACCTAAGCAATTCCGATTAACTACTGTTTGATACTCCAAGTGTTGATCTTAAATTGTTTTGGGTACTCTGATTGAGCAGGCCTTCGCACCATGGCGGTTGCAAGCACACCACAGCACAAGAGGCCATTATCATACATTATAAGTCAGACCAAAGGTGAAAAGGAAAACCATCATGTTGCATTCGTTCTCTTCGTAGCTCCGGAAGAGCGTTGGCTCGTCGCCAGAGCATGAGGGTGTATCAAATTTTGCAGCCAGACACCCAGCGGCCTCTACCCTCAAGCCCGTGAGACGAGCCGCTCGGATTCAAGTACATAAAGAGCAGAGGAGGTTTACTCCTCGGGCTGCACGAACGGATTGGGGATCTCCTCGCTGCCATCAGCGGGCGAGATCAGCACGATAAGGGTGCCACGAGCCACAATCAAGCCGAGTGAGCGGGTGGTCTGGTTGCCCTCATCATCTGAAGATAGTTCAGCACGCAAGAAATACCCACCGGATGAGACAAGGACTTACCGCGCATGGACTCCTTGACGTCGTCGAGGACCAGGTTCATGAGCTGGTCATAGCCCTTCAGAGTACCGGTGACTTGCGGGAGAGTTAGTATCTAGAAGATGTAATAGAAGGAATAATCTGAAGCTTGAAACTCACCCTCGCGACCGCCATTGAACTTCACCTGGACTTCCTTGTCCATGTACTTGTTCAGATCGAGGATGTTTTCCTTCTTGGGCTTCTCCTGTGCACCGCCACCACCGCCACTTTTCTGTTGGGGCTGGCGACCACCGCGGCCACGGCCCCCTCGGAACGAACCACGTTCGGACATGGGGGGTTTGACTTGGGGAGAGCGGTGAGAAAGGGAAAAGGGAGTTAAGGGAGTTAAACCCAGATAGGACAAGTAGAGCGGGAAAAGGAAAGAGTAAGTGTATTGAGGTCAGATGGGTGATGAAGGGGGTCGCATGTATGAGGGATTTTTGGCGGGGGATTACAGCCTGGGGAGTGGACTCAAAAGAGTCCGCCTGGATCCCGCTGGTAATTTACGTACTTGTATATTACCGGGGCGGTGGGCGGAGGAGTTCCAGTACGGGACATCAGGCATCAGCGAAATGCACCTCCACAAGGCAAAAAAAAAGGCTTGTCTGGTGGGGACCACAGCCTTTCGGGTTAGATATGGAAATTTAGTCTCAGTGTCAGATACAGACACATGCAGTGCCAAATAAGATAGGTGCAGAGTATAGCTATAGCGAACCAAGATCAGGGGCAGGCGGAGGTTGTGAGCGCATTCCAGCGGAAAACGCCGGCGGGACTCCGCCGTGTATAGGTACCGTAACTAGCAACGCGGGCGTAAGACAGCCCCGAGATCAGGTACAGGTACTTCTCTGTAGGCCCCGTTCGTTCCGGGGCCACTTTTGGCTCTTCCTCCCGATTCCTTCCCCCTTCTCTACTACATTTTTAAGGGGACTTCTTTGCCTAACCCATGTTCACTGGTATTACGGCTTCCTAGTCCTCAAGTCCCGCGCAACCTGCGCTCCTGCGCTCTTGACGCCCTCCGGCGGCACCGGCTCCTGGCACCAACTCTCTTTGACCCGACTGCCTCGACTCCTATCCATTTCCAGTACACTCCGTCCCTTGACCGATTCCGACATGGAATCACACTCCGCGGCCGCGGAGCCGTCCAACAAACGGCCCCGGTCTCCCACGGGCGAGCATCAGCAGCTGCACCAGTCCAAGGTGCCCAAGACGCACTCGAACCACCTACAGATCAACTACCTCGCGCGCCAATACCCTGATAATTTGCCTTTGGTCGCAGCCGAAGATACCATGCCCGCCATAATCCATCTGATCGGCGAGTATGACGGGGTACTTCACCGCCACGAGAGCATCGCCGGCAATCTGGGCGCATGCCCGCTGGGCCCGATTCTGATCAAGCGCTTCGAGCGTCTGTTTGACGGGCCCCCGCGCGTGCTCAAGTCGCACGGCAAGGATGGTCCCACGGTTACCTGGTTGGACGTGGTCGAGTTTGCCAAGAACAAGCCCGAGCAGTTCAATCTGGAGAAGCAGCGTGATGGCGTTCGAGTCTGCCAGTTTTATACGAAGCAGTGTCGCGTGGAAATCAGCGAGGAGGACTTTGTGCTCATCGCCTCGGGCATGCCGCAGAAGATGATTCCGCCGCAGCCCATTATAGAGGACGAGGAGAAGGAGCTGGGCGCGCTGGAAATTCTGGAAAAGAATCTCCAGCAAATCATTCAGATGGCCGACCAAGGTAAGCACTTTCTATACGGTTTTTTAATTTGTGACATGGTCTAATCGGTTCTGCGCATAGTGTCTGCCCGAGCCCGTCAGCTTAGTTACCGCCTGAAGAACCGTCGTACCGCGATCGTAAGCCGACGACAGAATGACGCTTCTTTGAAATCGCGCAGCGGGGCCGACGTCTGGCGCGACGCCAATGGTCGTGGCTCGACCAACGGCCATTCGTCCAATACATCGCCCTCCGGCTTTGCGGCCGTCAATGTCAATCGGCGCGAGGCTGAGTCCGAAGAGCACCCGCCATCGTCGCAGTTTACGTTCTCTCACTCCAATACTGAAAATGTGACCATTATCAACGGGACCTCGATCAAAGGCGCCTCGCCTACCACACGCGCTGAACTCATGAAGAAGTTTTTCACTACGGCTGATCGCCATGCGCGTGGCTACGAAGAGGCTACGGGTCCTGCCAACCCCCAAACCCAGTCTCAGCCTCTGCCATGGCCGCGAGGCTCGGATCCAGTAGACTACAGTATCGCACCCGCTGCCACAACCCCAGTCGCCATCCCCGGTACTCCGTCCTCACTACTCCCGCCGCCAAAGACCACCCCTAGCGAAAAGGATGATGGCGGGCCATTCAAATTGGAGATGGTAGCCCGCATGGAAGAGCTGGGCCGCGGCGAACGAGTGATCCCGCCCTGTGACCGGTGTCGCCGCCTCCACATGGACTGTCTCAAGAATTTGACTGCTTGCATGGGCTGCACCAAGAAGCACGCCAAATGCTCTTGGCGCGACGTCAAGGAAGAGGAGCTACGCGCAGCATATGGGCCATCCGCGGTTGTGCCGCGTGATCGCCCCGATGAAGACCGCACCATCCTCCCTCCTATCCAGAGTTTCGCGCCATCTCCAGGCTCGGGCGGCCCAAGGTATGGAGAGCGTGCTCTAGAGGTAGCAGCATCCACGGACCCACATAATTACTACCACAGCCGCCGCGAATCAGCACCAGGGGCTCCATATATCGGTCCCGGCTCAGGAGCTTTCATGAACCTCCCTCCATCATCTGACAATTCGCCTCGGAGAGCCATGAGTGATGAAGGCAGTGGTCGGATCCACCACGAGCACTCGCACCCGCAGCAGCACCGGAGACAACCATCTCGGCCTACTCAAGACGATGTCCCTGACGCCAATCAACGGTTGATGCAAGCTATACTGGATACGGTAGACCACCATGCACGCGTGGCGGCTGCCGTGCAGGAGAAAGAACGCGGCGCTGAACGGTCTGGGGATGGAAATGACCGGGATGCGGAAAAAGAGCGTGGGCGCGAGCGGGAACGGGAACGAGAAGGTGATCGTGATCGTGATCGTGACCGTGATCGACGCCTGGTGCAGGCTTAACTGCATTTCGCATAGTGTATATTTTTCTATTTTGCTGTACAGTTGTGAGCGTTGGCGAACTGGGACGGATTAAGGGTTTGTTTTCAATTTACATATTATATCCACGGAACGTTGTTGATGCTGAAGTCTGTTTTGGCGTGTTAGTCAATTAGTTCCTGAGATGCTGAGAATCCTTGACAACGCATTCCAACAGTATAACCCAGCCCCCTCTCCCCTTTCCCTGATTTCCGAGATTTTTAGATGAACATATAGTTAGTGGAATATGTTCTCTTGTTATTGTCTCTTGTAGCCTTTTCCTATCACCAGGCGTCTAAACCCTACATCCACTATCTTCTGGAACTGCCGTAGGGGAGGATTCCGGGGTTTAGACGCCCATGGAACCTAGAGTCGTAACAGATGCCAACATACATATTAGGCCCAGTAGCTATAATATTCCAGAATTTCATCAACGTCATTATTACTTTTACACTATCCAATAAGTAGGGATATATAAGATATTCGATGCTCAGATCCCTTCCTTAATCGTAACAACACCTTCCAATTCAGAAATCCCAGGGTCCTTTAACTAAGAAAATGGAGCCAGCAGAAATCCGGTTTCCGAACGGCTCATGGTTTAAGAAAAGGGCAGGAGATACGGTAGCAGTGAAAAATCATGTTTTTCGACTTTTAAGAGTCCTCAAGGAGTCGAACAGCCATGAGCTAGCGCAGTGGACGGCGACTTTTCGAAGCTGAAGTGATTTCGATCGCCCCTCCTCTGCCGGCTGTTCTCAAGTTCCGCTACGAGTAAGTTTATGAAATTGATCTATTACATCAAATAGCTAACCTAAGTTCTGTTCAACTTAGATTAGATCCATTTTATTTGGACGAGGCCGAAAGAGAGAGTCGTTCCCGGTGGCTGAATGATTACTTTGAAATAGATTGGCAAGCTATCAAGGAAAATGAAGGGTCCGGGCATACACCTTGCTACATTACCCATGATGTACAGCGCCAATCCAAAGAGAACGGCGATCCATATCCTAATGGGTTAGTGCGTATCATTGCAATGACAAGAACGGAGGGAGTACACATATACAAACTCGAAGACCCGTCACTCGGTAATGGGCAACTCTTCTTTACTGCCGAGGAAGTGGAAGTATTTTGGCAACAGATTGTTCATATTGATGAGTATGACGCCTACTTTCTTCTATTATCCACTACGCTTTCCTATACTGACAGACTATAGGTCTTTGGGATGGCGTGGATGGGGTCTCCCAGATCTCGAGGATGTCTTGTTCAATGTGAAGACTAAGCAGTTGTAAGAAGAAGAATCCCGAAAATAAAGCACAGAAGTAAGTTTTACAGATTATTTGTAGGTCTATCTGGACCTATAAAACGAGATGATGGTTGGGACTATGGTCGTATAACTGATGGTGGCTCTGATTATATGATATATCGAGGTCAAATTGACGATATTTTATGGGGCCAAGGACATGCCTGGGAAGGGACAAGAAAGATTATAGACAAGTCACATGAGCTCACAGGCAGAATCTCTTCAAGAATCTAAATTCTTCGCTTACATCATATAGCACCCTATATACGTGTAAAGGAATCCTTTATCCTCATAAGTATCTCCCTTTAGACCTAGGATAGGTAATCAGTAAGCAGCCAATCACACTCGTCTGTGATTTATTAGTGATCTGTTAGGTGACGATGCCGTGTAGTCTCTAGTGAGCCTGAGTAAGCTAAGCATAGAAGTAGAAATATAATTCTACCCCGCATCTGGCCAATCGAGCATAACAGTCTCGCATAGAATCGGTAGAAGTCAAAATCACCTGCCGGGAGATATAGTTAACTACGCCCCACTGCTTAGAATATGATTACCAATGTAAGGAAAACTAGTTAACAAAAGTCCGGGCATATTCTCCTCCACTGGAATGAAGAATGTCGGAAATACCCTAGCTAATCTACCTATACCTATATACAAGGGGCTAATGTATAAGGAATACCTAAGTACAAAGAAATTAGGACTATGGGGGAATCCCGGGGGCCGTACCCGGGTGGTGGTAGTAATTCCGCTACGCTGAGTGGGTGGGGTCGTCTCTGCGGGGTGCAAAATTCCAGCTCAGGATATATCAGCACCCCACTGCCGACGCCCTGGAGAGGAATAAATCCGCTCCGTCATGAATATAAACTTGCACCTGGGATTCCTCTCTTCACTTCTTTGCCCCCCTCCAACCTCGATAAGATAGCTCCGTCACAATGGATCCTTCCAAGGTCGAGATCCCGCCCATGAAAGACCTCACGGTCGACAACATCACCGAAAATGTGATTACGATCAATTCACTCTGTGAAGATGAGCGTATGAAATATGTCCTCGAGCGCCTCGTCTCACACCTCCACGATTTCGCCCGCGAAACCCGTCTCAGCAGCGACGAATGGATGACAGGCCTCCGCTTCCTGACCGAAGTAGGCCAAATCTGCACAGATGTGCGCCAGGAATTCATCCTCCTCTCCGACGTATTGGGCCTCTCTATCCTCGTCGACTCAATCGATCACCCCAAGCCACCGGGCTCCACCGAGGGCACCGTGCTGGGTCCCTTCCACACCCACGATGCCGAGGAGATGCCCGCCGGAGACTCCATGTCGCACGACCCCAAGGGCGAACCCCTGCTGGTGGTGTGCACCCTGCGAGATACCGAGGGCAAGCCTATCGACGACGTCAAGATCGATATCTGGGAGACCGATTCGACGGGCCACTACGATGTGCAGTATGCGGGGCGCGAGGGACCCGATGGGCGATGCATTATGCGCTCGAATAAAGAGGGCATCTTCTGGTTCCATGCCATTACGCCCGTCCCATACCCGATTCCCCATGACGGACCCGTGGGCAGACTGCTGAAGAAGTTGCATCGCCATCCGTTCCGCCCGGCGCATATGCATTTCATGTTCGAGAAGGAGGGTTACGATCACTTGGTTACGTATGTTGCCCCTATTTTGCCAGCCGGCTTCGGTTTTACGTGCTTTTCTGACAAATACCAGTGCCCTCTATCTTCGCAATGACCCTTATGAAACCTCCGATGCCGTCTTCGGTGTCAAGGATTCCCTCACCGTTGACATCGGCAAGGCGGGGCCAGAGATCGCCAAGAAATATAACGTCCCTGAGGGCCATGCCCTGCTTACCTATGACTTTGTGCTCGTGTCCAATACCGAGACGGATGAGCTGCGCGCCAAGAACTCCAAGCTTGCGCTGGATGCCCTTGGTCGGAAAGTGAAGATCGTGAATGGTCTGCCTGTGCCGGATCTGGATTGAGCAGTGACCACGGATTTAAAGGAATATGTGGAGGATACGGGATGGCTATACGAATTTGGCTAAGAAACTACGAAATGACTTGGATGTTCTTTGCTTTTCGGATATCAATGAATATATAACATGATGGATTTCATACGAAACCAACCATTTTAACACACATGGGAAGTTGAAATCATCTATACAGCACACGTCACACATATCACACACCGGCCTGTTGATTCCCTCCCCGGCTGTGTTGCCTCATATGCGAGATGAGATCGGAAGGTGCTTTCAAATACTCCCGGGTGGATTATGGTTGGCTTCTAGTCTGATTGTCTTTTGTCCTTCCTTGTCTGTCTTCTCTGTGCGAGGCTACAGGCTGGTCTGGTTACAAACGTATGAGGCATTAGGGTTGTGCATTGTCTCGCTGTTACCATCGGACAGGAATGTAGTGTAACCTTGCCGGCAAGTCGGAAGCGGGAGAATAGCTTATAGGAGATCTTGATCTCTCTCCCTTGGGGGGTTATCTCTGGCCATCGTCTCATCATGCATTTCTGTCTGCTTTTGCCTGTAGTAGCTTCTTTATGCTCTGCTTTGGTGATCCCAGATCAAGAGGTTCTTGAGGCCGTTTCTAAGGCCTATTTAGGCTTGGAAGACAATGATCACTCTCGGCTGGTCTCCACTGATGCGGTGAATCGCGATGATGAATCGGATATTGAATCGTGGTGGGAAATGGTCTCGGCCATCACGAGGAACAGCCACGACGCAGCCGCAGATCTTGTGTTGAACCTTCTGGGCCTTGATTCCAGCTTTGACGGGGCTGTCAAATCCTCCCAGCGCGGAAAGGACAGAGAAGATGAAGGAGAAGATGACGATTCAGACGACGATTCAGACGACGACGACGACTATAGAAGACCAGGCTTTCGCCGCCCTGGTTATCATGGACCTCGACGCCGACCAGGATTTGGACGTCCCTCCCCCGATGACTCTCGAGCATGTCTCCCAGCGATGTTCTGCCCAGCTAATCACACCATCTGGGAACTAATCAACGAGAGTTCAAGGACATCACACCTGGCTGAACTCATCAGCGACACCGATCATCTAGTCAACCTGCTCAACAGCACCGTAACCAACCACACCCTGTTCGCACCAACGAATCGTGCCCTTGAGAGACTCCTGGATGAACGACCTCCAAACAAGCTGCTGAAACGCATCGAGCACTACCATGTCATCCCCGGCCTCTTCGCCACAGACAAACTTCGACACCAACACCAGACACTGCGAACAGCCCTAAACGAGTCTGCCCTGGGTGAAAATATGCCGCAGCGAGTGATAGTGAACATGCGTCGGAACAGACTGGTTCTCAACAGACGAAGCCGCATTATAGCAGGCAACATTGTAAGTCCAGCCCTAATAACCCCCAAGCTCACGTTAACAAGCAACCAGCGGGCACAAAACGGTATAATCCACCATATCAACATTCCCCTCCTACCACCTCCAAACACAATGACAATCCTCGACCTTCTCCCCGATCGCTTCAGCACCTTCGCGCTCGGCCTGGAACGTACAAGGCTCGCTGCACATTTCTCGAAACACAAGCGCGCCGGAGGAACAACCTTCGCTCCTACAAATGCGGCATTTCAGCGTCTCGGACACCGGGCTAATGCATTTCTGTTCTCGCCGCAGGGCGAGCAGTGTCTGCGCTCTTTGCTCCAATTCCATATCGTGCTGAACCGGACGCTGTATTCGGATGCGCTTTATGTGAAAGGGGATGTGCGCGAGTTTAGAGGGAATGAGTCGAGTGGTTCGGTTCATGTGAAATTGCCGACAGTGTTGAGGGATCATGCTTTGAATGTTGATTTGGTGAGAAGAGGGCCCGGGGTTGAGGTTAGGGTGAATGGGTTTTATCGGGTTGTTGGCTTGGATCTCTTGGCAAGTGATGGGGTGTTGCATGTTTTGGATCGTGTGTTGATTCCACCGAAGAGCGTTGGTGAAATGAAGTGGGATGATATAGAGGAGGACATCGAGGCAGAGGAGTTGAAGGAGCGACTGGGAGGATGCATGGAAGACCAGTCCATGGCTCGAATGGAACTGTGAGAGTGAGACGTTTCTACTTTTGAGTGGATTGAGATTGAGTTTCTTCATTCTTTATCTGTCTTGTATTTCCATGAAATATTGCTGGCGTTGCCATGTTTGGCCAAAAGAAGAGCGAAAAACAGAATGTAATGAGACCAGGCAGACCGAGAAACCTTGCTGATGAAAGCAAAGGGAAGACCCCAGATCGTGTATAAAATCCCAGTGTAACAATATAGGCACCAAACAATCATCGTAATCGTAGCCACATGTTTCCAATCCATCAAACTAGTGCATCCTTCGCGTCGGCTTCATCAGCGCCTGGAAGGAGGACTCGAGGGCCTTCTTGATTTCCTTGTAGCTAACGATGAAGCAGCTCTGCTCGTCACGACTCACCAAGGTGATCTTCTCATCAGAACCAGCATCAAGCTTGTTAAGACATGTCAGGATATGTCCGAGATCGACCACTGGCTCACCATGGGCATCCACCTGGTGAAAGACGTAGTCGCGAAAGATCTTCAAGAAATAGCGCTCCCCGCTCTCGGACCACTGCCGGTCATGCTCGTACTCGGGTCGCTCGTTGACGAGGTTCAATTTGGTCATGAGACGCACGAGTCGGCCGTTTTCGAGCTCACGGCTGAGGTCGGACGTGAGTTGATCGTCCAGATGGAGCGCCGAATCAAAGGTTGACATTAACTGCGACGAGATGCCTGTAATGAAGATATCGATGGTTCGATCCGCATCTTTCTGGAGGCCGTTGAGCAACCAGAAGACCGAGTTCTTCAATTGAGGGCTGTATGCGCGAGTGAAATGCTCCATGGCTTTAGTAGGGTTGTGCATCACGGTCGGTGAGTTGGCCCCCAGAGCGACGATCATTTGCCCGAAGTTGACTAGATCCTGCCGCTGGAGTTCCGCAACGGTCCGCTGAGAGTCAAATTGAACGACATCCAAGATAGCACAGGCATTGAGACGGATCCGATTCCTGCCCGTCAACAAGACTTTACTCGGCTCCAGTACTCTTGCCGCAAGACCGTTGGTATGGATCGCCTTCAACGCATTCGCAATCTGAGTCATATAGCCCCAGAGAACCTGCTCCGGGATGTGGGTGTTGTGACGGGCACCCTGGAAGCGGTTTCCAGCACCCAAATGCTGCTCCGCCAGCGTTTTAGAGAGCGGATGATAATCGGTGACGAAAATGAGCGAGCTGTCCTGAAAGCTTCGGCTGGTAAACGCGTCATGGACGGTCACTACACTTCCACTGCACACGCGCTTCCACGCCTGGACGGATCGAATGGCCTTCTCGTTGGTCAAGCGGAACCCTGCGCAAGTCAGTCGATATTGTACGGTAACTTTCACGAGTTCTCATTACCTTCAAGTCTTCGAAGAGCATAGAAATTTCCGTCTTTACTGGATTGTGCTTTATATACCCAGCTCGGATAGCCAAATGTGGCGGCATTCTTCTGGTGGCTGAGGTCCAGCGGGACTAGGGAGTGGAAATAGTCGACCTGGGCGGGTAGAGTTGTGTCTGAAAGAAATCAGATCCAGTCAGATCGTTCCTAGCTCCGAACATCACATCAGATCAACGTACTGGGCAGGGTTTGTAAGGTAGCTGCAGCCTTCTTCTGCAGTTCCTCACGGAAATCATTAGGGAGAAAGAGGTCGTGGACATTGCGCTGGTAGCCCAGAGTGTTCTGATTGTGAGGGCCAATTGGCGCGTATAGATGGTACTGGACCTGCGGTTTGTTAGACAACCCATGCAACGTCCAAGCGAGTACCATACCGGTTGCTGGAAGCCAGTCTGGCTTGCGAAAAAGGCTCCTCCCATTGCGGCAGCCGTATCGTGAGAGTATGGATTGGCCGCAACGGGTCCAACCGCAGCTGCAGACAAGGGAGTCGAGGTGACAAAAGGATCAAAGCCACCAGTGGCAGCAATGGCTCCATTGCCATTGCCCTGAAGAGGTCCCTGGCGGTAGGAGTTAGCGGAATATAAGTCAAGACTCGAGCTGCGGTATTTGGATCTTTTCCGCTCAAAGACAGGGTCGAAATGATCCGCCAGGGCACTCAGACTCCGACTGGAGCGAGTGTGTAAAGATCCCAGCATCCTCGCGTGATTGAGAGGAAATCAAAACCCCGCGTTCCAACCCTGAAACACAACTATCGCAGTCACAGATAAAACGGAAGGAGCGACTTACCACGTGAGACGCCTCGAAACCTTGGGGCACAAACTCCTGTACTTCAGCCAACGTCCAGTCGGGGGTTCCGGTTTCCTGCCTCATGGTTGGGGTACTCGTATTGGAGCCTTGGCCAGTTAGCAGAGGTATTTGGACTCGGGTGGATGGACATACGCGATGCCGCAGGTCGGGGTTGGAATGGAGCTGCATTCGCAGCTTTCGGAGAAATGGGATTGGATTTCTTGGGGCCGGAGGTGCCGTTGCCAGAAAGGAGGGATGGGGTAAAGCTGGGCGAGTCCACGTTGAATCGTTTCTTGTTACTGAACTTTGTCATTAGCATGCTTATCTTCTGAAGGATACACGGTACACTTTTACCTATCGGACTGATTCGCAGCGCTGAGTCTGTGAGGGTCATGGTTGAAAGCGCAACCTGAATTGAAAACCTTTGGTCAGAATTTGACCTCGAAACATCACGGCTTCAAAATGATTACCCTTATCTTCGTAGCGGCATCGGCCATAGATGGTTACGTTGCGACATAATGTATCTTTCGCGTTCTCTGTTCCAGCATCTCCAGTAAGCGAGGTCCGCGACTCCGACATCCATCTCATCCATCTATCGACATCCATTCCCAACACGGGCTAGCCATGACACACTCACCTCGAGACTTCATTTTCGGCGATCCAGTCGTGCGACGGGAATCGTCGAGTGGAGGTTTGGCGGAGGACGCCATGATGGACGGCTGATACCGAGACGAAACGGATCAGCGCAGAAGAATCTCCATTGAAACGGGATCAAAGGCGATGCGATTGGGATGATCGAGGGGCCACATTCCCTGCAATCCAGTCCGACACCTATACCGTCGTCGGCGTGTTGATCGTCAAAGAGCGGACCAATGGATGGATCCACGGGGATCGGGAATATAATATATCAATATCGCGAGTAAGCACCATTCAGATAAGAATACGAGGCCCAATGTCGACTCCGCCCTCCAAAAGCAGGTCGAGAGCGATAGAACAGATGAAAAGAGGACGCGGGGCGAACCCGAGCGAAGGGGGAACGCGCACGGACCAGGCGGTCAGCCGAGCTAACTATAGCCTTTCTACTCTCTACTATACCTTTTACATATCACGGCATACGTAAATGTAAATGGAGATTTGGAAGGTATAGGGACATCTTGTTTATGAGGATACAATCTAACACATGTTAGTTCTCTATATAGTCCATCTTTGATTATCATAATATAGTCTTGCTTTTAATATATCTCGACTGCAATAGTTAAGGTCAGCAGAATCCGAAATCCTATTGCAAGTTTCATATAGTAGGTACTCCTTAACTTACAGACACTCGGTCGCAGTTCGAGCTACCTAGGCACATAACATGCCTCACAAATGCTTTCGTTGATAGGAGGCTTCGGGAGTACCTTGCCTTATCGTGACAACTACCCCAGATGGTGTAATCTACCGGTGGCACCTCCTGGGCCGGACAGGCGAAATACTTTTTAAACGAGGAAGTAGCATAACTATCAAAAGACCATACTCAGGCGATCTCTAACCGCCCCGAAACCAATCTTCTTTGTAAAATTCCCCCCAAACCTGGAGGAGCTCCACGATAAACGTGGGCGGTATGGGGGGCGGTGACCCCATTCGCCATACATGTCCTCTCCAGCTCACGGCATCGGCCTGGACCATCTACCCAGCCACCATGTCTGCTGCCGAGCTCGACCTCGACCAGCTCTCTCCCAGTGAAAGAACGGCACTGGATACATATACATCTGTCACGGGTCAAGAACTAGCAGAGGCCATCCCTCTGCTGCGCCGGTCACAATGGAACGTCCAGGTTGGTGCTCTCCTCCGAGCTCCGAGTTAGCTTGCTCATTCCCGCATAGATAGCTATTTCCAAATTTTTTGACGGTGAAGGACCCGACCTGGTTGAGGAAGCTCGAGAGGCCATGCAATCCCCTCCGCCTCGCCCGGAACGTCGAACCCAGAACCTGATGTCCGATGACATTATTGAGCGATTCTCTCCCGCTGCTCGCTCCGCGGACTTGGCCCCGCGTGTCGATACACAATCCGAAGACCAACCCGTCTATCGCCCTCCTTTCATCCTCGCCCTCCTCTTTACTCCATTTAACCTCGTCTACCGACTGCTCTGCGGCTCATTCCGCCTCTTCGGGACGCTGTTTCCTTTCCTCCCGCGGCTGTTCAACGCAACCGCGAGTACCGCTCTACAGGGCGCACGACGAAATACCACGGGTCGTCGAGCACTTGGCCCTAAAGATACAGCAGCTCGTTTCATCCGCGAGTTCGAAGAGGAATATGGATCGCACTCGATACCATTCTTGGAAAATGGATACAACATGGCCTTGGAGAAGGCCCACCGCGATTTGAAGTTCTTGTTGGTGGTTCTCATGTCGCCAGAGCACGATGAAACGAATGGCTGGGTGCGAGATACCCTGCTGGCGCCGGAAGTCGTGGAGTTCCTCAATGACCCGCAAAACAACCTTCTGGTGTGGGGCGGCAACGTACGGGACTCCGAGGCATATCAGGTGGCCAACACGCTACGCTGCACAAAGTTCCCCTTCGTCGCCCTGACCGTTCACACACCGAATGTCTCCTCAACCGCCATGTCGGTAGTGGGCCGCATTGCAGGCACTACTGCGCCGTCCGAATTCGTGAACCGACTCCGCACAGCCATTTCGACCAACCAGGAACCGCTGGAGCGCATTCGCGCGACGCGTGCCGAGCAGCAGGCGTCTCGCAGCTTGCGCGAGCAGCAGGATTCGGCCTACGAGCGGTCACTAGCGATCGACCGGGAACGGGCTCGCCAACGCCGGGAAGCGGAGGCTGCCCGACAGAGGGAAGAGCAGGAGGCGGCGGAGCGCCAAGCAGCTGAGGAAAAGAAGGAGCGGGATTTGGCACAGTGGAAGCTCTGGCGTGCACAGTCCCTCGGCGTGGAGCCAGGGAACGATGTCAAGGATGCCGTGCGCGTTAGCGTGCGATTGCCATCTGGCGAGAGGATCATGCGGCGATTTGCGCCCGAAGCCAACATCGAGGAGCTCTACGCGGTAGTGGAATGCTACGAGGTTCTACAAGATGAAGCACGGCCTACGGATGTTAGCGAACCTGTGGGGTTCCAGCATCAGTATAATTTTCGATTGGTGTCACCCATGCCCCGTGCGGTGTATGCGGTCGAAAAAGGCGGAACGGTTCGAGACCAGATCGGCCGAGGAGGCAATCTGCTGGTGGAGCCGATCGAAGACGAGGACGAAGAAGTGTCATGATACTAGGTAGAAAATTATAGTGTACCAAACTAAATGAAACTTTACTTGATCACACCGCTGGGCCATGCAAGGGTCATGCTCGCATTGCAGGATATATGTAGAGCAACCTGTGCCATAGGGCGCGTGTTTTTCCTAATTTGGACCTGTCAGATACATCAGATACGTATCAGATCAAGTGGACTAAGGACTAACACGGACCAAAGACAAGGAAAAGGCACGAAAACCCCGGGAAATGGATGAAAATGGCGGAGATGAGTCAGCCTGGATAGCGGATCTCCGCCATCCGAGCACGGAGACTCGTCGTAGACTCGGACAAGTTCAGTCCCGGCCCACTTTTTCGTCCGCATTGCATCCACACGTGTTAAAGTTGATCCCTGAAAATAAACGTGGGCTCTGCATAATTCTGTTCGGGGTGTCCGACGACACCGACCTACTTTTGTACGCCACTCCTTTAGCCTAGCGTCGTATTAGATTGGAGCTATGCCCCGATTGCGTTATTGCACGTTCGGCTCGAAGATTCTAGCTCGTCTAAAAACGAGATTTTATGATAATTTTTCCCACGGTCTTTCGGTTGCTTATCGCCGGACGGATGTCTTCTTTCCCTCCGGAGACCAAGTCATGATTACTCCCGGTCTCGAATAGATCTCGTTTCCCATTTTTTTCGTTGATTACTTCCTTCCATTTGTATTAAACCCCCCTTGTCAATCTTTTCACATTTTCCCTTAATACACTTTTAATACTTCCCTTAATACGCGTCACTCGCTCTTTCTTTTTGTCCTTGTCACCTCTATCAACCACCCCCACTGGTGGATGGTCATCTCTTTTTAACGATTGTTTACTGTTCGCGACCATTCCCCACTTTCGCCCCATACTTCTTAATCACTCCGAAGTGTGACCATCATGTCACTTCTGGGAACTATCAACCCTAATATCACCGAGACTACCTACGAATCTACAACGGTTACACGTGAAACTCATCACCATGATCCTTCCGGCAGCGTCAGCACCGACGACACGACGGTCCAGAATCCTGAAGAGCTCGATGAGGAGATGATCGAGGCCGAGGTCACCGACATGGCCAGGAAGCTCACTCGTGAGTCCACTCGCTGGGGAGAGGCCGAGAACACCTTCCTCGAGACGAAGGAGGAATCGACCCTCAACCCACACAGCCCGAACTTCAAGGCCCGTAATTGGATGAAGAACCTACTCGCCATTACCTCTCGCGACCCGGAACGCTATCCTCGGCGCCAGGCCGGCGTCTCCTTTCGAAACCTCAGTGTGCACGGGTATGGTAGCCCGACAGACTACCAGAAGGATGTGTTCAACTCTATCCTCCAGGTCGGAGCTCTAGCCCGCATGATGGTTGGCTCTGGAAAACAGAAGATTCAGATTCTCCGCGATTTCGATGGCTTGGTCAAGAGTGGCGAGATGCTCGTCGTTCTGGGCCGTCCCGGTTCTGGTTGCTCGACCTTGCTGAAGACGCTTGCTGGGGAAATGAATGGTATTCACAAGGACGCCAACTCCTACTTGAACTACCAAGGTATCTCCGACAAGACGATGAAGAACCAGTTCCGTGGCGAAGCTATCTATACCGCTGAGACAGATGTTCACTTCCCCCAGCTGAGTGTGGGTGACACCCTAAAGTTCGCTGCTCTGGCTCGTGCTCCCCGCAACCGCCTGCCGGGTGTTTCTCGCGATCAGTACGCTGAGCACATGCGCGACGTCGTCATGGCCATGCTGGGTCTCTCGCACACGATCAACACTCGTGTTGGTAACGACTTCGTGCGTGGTGTCTCCGGTGGTGAGCGCAAGCGTGTCAGTATCGCCGAGGCTACCCTGTGTGGCAGCCCTCTGCAGTGCTGGGATAACTCCACCCGTGGTCTGGATAGTGCCAATGCTCTCGAGTTCTGCAAGACACTGAACTTGATGTCGAAGTACTCTGGCACCACCTGTGCGGTTGCTATCTACCAAGCCTCTCAGAGTGCCTACGATGTATTCGATAAGGTGACTGTGCTCTATGAGGGTCGCCAAATCTATTTCGGCCGTACCGAGGACGCCAAGGAGTTTTTCACTACCATGGGATTCGACTGCCCTGAGCGTCAAACCACCGCCGATTTCCTGACTTCCCTCACAAGTCCCACCGAGCGTATCGTGAAGCCCGGTTTCGAGCACCGCGTGCCTCGTACCCCCGATGAATTTGCCGCCGCCTGGAAGAACAGCGACGCTCACAAGCAGCTGATAAAGGAGATCGAGGATTACGAGCAGGCCTACCCCATTGGTGGAGAGTCCCTGCAGGAATTCATCAACTCGCGCAAGGCTATGCAGTCTAAAGGCCAGCGGGTTCGCTCTCCTTACACCCTGTCTGTCATGGGGCAGATCAACCTGTGTATGATTCGTGGCTTCCAGCGTCTCAAGGGCGATGCAAGCTTGACCTTGTCCCAGCTCATTGGAAACTTCATTATGGCCCTGATTCTCGGTTCCGTCTTTTTCAATTTGAAGCCCGACACATCAAGTTTCTATTCTCGTGGTGCCCTCCTTTTCTTCGCCGTCCTGCTCAACGCATTCTCCAGTGCCCTTGAGATTCTGACCCTGTACGCGCAGCGTCCCATTGTTGAAAAACAAGCTCGATACGCTATGTACCACCCGTTCGCCGAGGCTGTAGCTTCGATGCTGTGCGACATGCCGTATAAGCTTCTCAATACCGTGACGTTCAACGTGACTCTTTACTTCATGACCAACCTCCGCCGGACTCCTGGTGCTTTCTTCACCTTCATCTTGTTCTCCCTGGCGACCACCTTGACCATGTCTATGATATTTCGCACTATTGCCGCCAGTTCTCGCACCCTATCTCAGGCTCTAGTGCCGGCCGCCATCTTGATTCTGGGCCTGATCATTTACACTGGATTTACCATCCCACCCACCAACATGCTTGGCTGGTCTCGCTGGATGAATTACCTTGACCCAATCGGATATGGTTTCGAGTCTCTCATGGTTAACGAGTTCCACAACCGAAACTTCACTTGTGCCGGGTTTGTTCCGTCTGGAGGTAACTACGGCAGCTACGGCTTGAACAACAAGATTTGCTCTACCAAGGGTGCTCGAGCTGCTTCGAATGTTGTCCAAGGTGATGACTACCTCCATGATAGCTTCCAGTATTCCAACAGCCACAAGTGGCGTAACCTGGGTATCATGATCGGTTTTATGATTTTCTTCATGGCCACCTACCTCACTGCTACCGAGTACATCTCCGAGTCCAAGTCTAAGGGTGAGGTTCTGCTCTTCCGTCGTGGTCACACTCCCAAGCGTACTGAGGCAGATGATGTTGAGGGATCTCAGTCGGTGGCCGCGGCTGAGAAGACTGATGAGTCGACCAAGGAGGTTTCTGCCAAGATCCAGAGACAGACTGCGATCTTCCACTGGCAGGATGTTTGCTACGATATCAAGATCAAGAGTGAGGAGCGCCGCATTTTGGACCACGTCGATGGTTGGGTCAAGCCCGGTACTTGTACCGCTCTCATGGGTGTGTCCGGTGCCGGCAAGACCACTCTGCTTGATGTGCTGGCTACTCGGGTCACTATGGGTGTTGTTTCCGGTGAGATGCTTGTCGACGGTCGTCTTCGTGACCAGTCTTTCCAGCGGAAGACCGGTTACGTCCAGCAGCAGGATCTCCATCTCTACACTTCCACTGTCCGTGAAGCTCTTCGCTTCAGTGCCGTTCTTCGTCAGCCCGCGCACGTCAGCCGCCAAGAAAAGCTGGATTACGTAGAAGAGGTCATCAAGCTTCTAGGAATGGAATCCTATGCCGATGCTATCGTCGGTGTCCCCGGTGAAGGTCTCAACGTCGAGCAACGCAAGCGTCTTACAATTGGCGTCGAGCTTGCTGCTAAGCCCCAGCTGCTTCTGTTTCTGGACGAACCTACTTCCGGTCTTGACAGTCAGACTTCCTGGTCCATTCTTGACCTCATCGACACACTTACTCAGCACGGTCAGGCCATTCTCTGCACTATTCACCAGCCCTCTGCTATGTTGTTCCAGCGGTTTGACCGCCTTCTCTTCCTTGCGAGAGGTGGTAAGACCGTCTACTTCGGTGACATCGGCGAGAAGTCCTCTATCCTTTCTAGCTACTTTGAAAGAAACGGAGCGCCCAAGCTGCCCCTCGATGCCAACCCTGCTGAGTGGATGCTTGAAGTCATTGGTGCTGCCCCTGGATCTCACAGTGACATTGATTGGCCTGCCGTCTGGCGGGAGAGTCCCGAGCGCGCTAAGGTGCAAGAACATTTGGCTGAGTTGAAGGCAACCCTCTCTCAGAAGGCCGTGGAGGAGTCGACCACCGAGCCTGCCAACTACAAGGAATTTGCTGCGCCTTTCAGCGTTCAGCTCTACGAGTGCCTAGTCCGCGTGTTCAGCCAGTACTGGCGCACCCCCGTCTACATCTACTCCAAGGCCGCACTCTGTGTCTTGACCGCTATCTACATCGGTTTCTCCTTCTTCCATGCCAAGAACAGTCTCCAGGGCCTCCAGAACCAGATGTTCAGTGTCTTCATGCTGATGACCATTTTCGGTAACCTGGTTCAACAGATCATGCCTCACTTCGTCACCCAGCGTTCTCTCTACGAGGTCCGCGAGCGTCCTTCAAAGACATACTCATGGCAAGCGTTCATGACTGCCAACATCCTGGTCGAACTGCCTTGGAATACTCTTATGGCTGTTCTGATTTTCGTCTGTTGGTATTACCCCATCGGTCTGTACCGCAACACCTACGACACAAACTCGCTGCACGAGCGTGGTGCGCTGATGTTCCTCCTGATCTGGACCTTCCTTCTCTTTACCTCCACCTTTGCTCATATGATGATCGCCGGTATCGAGCTTGCCGAGACCGGTGGTAACCTGGCCAACTTGCTCTTCTCTCTCTGCCTTATCTTCTGCGGTGTCCTCGCGACCCCGGCACAGATGCCCGGCTTCTGGATCTTCATGTATCGCGTCTCACCATTCACGTATCTCGTGTCTGCGATGTTATCCACCGGTGTGTCGGGCACTCAAGCTGTTTGCGATCCTATCGAGTTCCTCAAATTCGCGCCCCCATCCAACATGACCTGCGAACAGTACATGGAGGGTTACATCACCGCGGACGGAGGATATCTGCAGGAGACAACCAAGTTGTCTACCACTGAATGCTCTTTCTGCACAATCTCCTCCACAGACACTTTCCTTGCCAGTGTATCAAGCTACTACAAGGACGCCTGGCGCAACTTCGGCCTCATGTGGGTCTACATTGTTGCCAACATCTTCCTGGCCGTGGCCATCTACTGGCTGGCTCGTGTGCCCAAGGGCAGCCGGAGCAAGAGCAAGAGCAAGAGCAAGAGCTCCTGATTACACAATTTCTATCGCTTTTTATCTTGCCTCTTATTGTACTTTCAGATCCTAATTTTTATTTTTCTTTATAGATCTTATCTCATCTTCTCTAGTCCCCTCAGGTGTATAGAATATTTCTGTTTTCTCCACTCTTGCATATGCTTGTATATTGTCTTGTGTGGGAATATTGGGTATCTGTTACCTGTCCTCTCTGGTTCACGTATTGAAAGGTCTTTTGAGTACTAGTTATAGAATGCTAGATTGGCAATACTGACCAATTTCAACGTGAACTTTGCATTCAATGAAAGCTAACTCAGTATCCTCTGTCGACGGCATTGGCCAAATATAGATGGAAGGGAGGATGTATTCGCAACAACCTAAACAATGATAATCAATTGCAAAGTGCTAACGGAGAATTGGCGAGACCCTTTATGGGTGCAAAAAGCTCCGGCAAATCTACCAAATCCAGTGAACTGAGAAAACCCGACCCAAAAACAACATGCCGTACCTTGTCTCCTATGAAGTTTACCATTTGCTGACCAAGAAAGACTAGGAGGAATTGATGAGAGAGCAAAAAAGGAAGAGTGAAAAATCATGGAGCCACCCGGGATCGAACCGGGGATCTTTCGAATGCCTGCTGTAGGCAGATTGAAGTGAACTTCAGTCGAACGCGGATCCCAACTTCGCCATAGCTCCTAACAGTAGGTAATATGAGAAAATATGCATCATGGTCTAGCGATAAATAATGCCAATTCAATCCCGCACATCAAGAGAGTTAACAGATATTCATATGTACCATATCCATAGACATCATAACCTATTACGATATACAATTTTCTCGTATTCCTCAAAAGACTACCTTATTATTTTGTCTCTTTTCTGAGGTTTGTATGATGCATTAAAAAAAGATCTTATAACAGACTCTTCCTAGACCCCATATCAACTCGCTCGGCTATGATATTCCACCGAGGTTTCAATAGCAAAAAGCCAAAAACATGGAGCCACCCGGGATCGAACCGGGGATCTTTCGAATGCCTAAGCAGATTGAAGTTGAACTTCAGTCGAACGCGGATCCCAACTTCGCCATAGCTCCTGATTGGTGGAATTTTCCGATGAAATGAGATCAAGAAGTTAAGACAGGGAGGGGGTGGCATAAATCCCAAAAAGTACCAGTATAGAAAGAGATGAACCTTGGCAAAAGTCTTGCCCTTCCCGGATATATCAGCCAACCTTATTCTGATCCTTTGTGCTTGACTGTCGGTTATGATTACCATGGTAGGCATCAAGTTGCTCGCTTGCAATGACATACGGTGCGTCGAGTGAGGTCCATAACATAGTCCATTATCAATTGACCATTCAATGACACAGGTGTACAAAATAATTAGGCAGAAGATACCAGGAGGTGATTAGGGTTAGAGAAATTGGTAAGGCGTATCAGAAAATACGATAAGTAGAATACTATGCTGTCTTAAGCTTAGAAGATATCTCAAGATAATTTCGAGCAAATGCATGGAAGAAATGCTACGAGGCAACTGAAGGAAATAACTATTCCTAAGTATTACAGAACCTTGGAAGAGGAAATTTAAAGGCGCCCAGCGCCCAACTAATGACCTTCCTATTTTGTAATGAGTGGTTAGAAGATCATCCAACCTACAGCTTTTCCTTGTCTGGAAGAAACGACAGACACATATGCTATTCAACAGATAGAAAAAGGAGGAAAGTACTTGGAATCCGCTCATAAAGAAACAACAATGCAATATAGACGTGTAAACACCACGGACGCCAGCGCAAAGTTGAAGACAAAACAAACAAGATTACAAAGAAGAAAAAGAAGTAGAAACTACCACGTAAAAGCCTCTTCGTTAAAATCCACCACGGCGCCCTTCCCAATCCTATCCCTCGTCGCAGCACGCACTTCATCCGCAAACGCACCAGGCCCACAAACAGACACAAGCGTAGCACCTACACGCTTCGGAAGAACCTCGTCCAACACGACATCAGGTCGACACCGACCCGAGAGCATTTGCACCGTTGCAGACGGCGAGATGATATCCCCCGCACGCCGCGGCTTCGATATAAACAACTTGACAACTAGGATCTCTCGCCGCGACGGCATGCGCAGGATCTGGTCCATCCACTGAGTGATCCAGGCCAGGTGGTCCGTTGAACGGACGGACCAGACGAGGTAGATGCGTCGTGTGGCGGCGCGAGCTGATGAGGCGCGTTGAAGAAGGTCGCGTGTGTATAGTAGGTGGTGGGTTATTCCTGCCCCCGCGGAGAATAGTACGGTTGTGCCGTAGCTGGGCATGCTGACTGGGTGGCTACCATAGGGTCCTTCGATGTATCCCGGTGCGTAGAGGAGTTGGTTTGGTTTGCTGCGGGCGAGATCATATAGGCGACGGGTCATGCCCTGACGGGCGCTGATGATGAGGGATACCTCTGTTGTCTGACTCGGTGGGTCGAAGTAGGAATCTTTGTCGAAGTATTGCTTTTCTAGGGCTGAGGGGGTCATAGATTCGGATCCGAGGCTGGTGACGCTTGTGCCGGGCTCAGACCAAGCTATTGAAAATGGATGTGACATCCACCATGACACGCAGGGGATGTAGGCGTAGACATGGGAGCCCGCTGTGATGCTCACGCGTTTTGGGAGGTGGAAGGTTACTCGGCATGCTTCACCAGGGAGAGCTTGGACGGTCATCTTCGTGCTACCGTTGCGGGATGAGAGGTTCAGATGCACGAGTCGGAAGAGGCGCAGGCTTCGTTCGATGATCCATATTGCGGCGACAGCGATAGCCCAGCTTCGCTGTGGGAGACTATCCATGGACAGGTGGGCGTATACGCCAAGGAAGGCCAATGATGCGGCAAGCTGGTGCAGATGAAGGAATGTCTCGTAGAATGCATGGCGGATAGGTGAAGGAGAGTGTAAGCCGAGAAAGACCATTGCGACGATCCCTAGCAGTCCCCAGGTAAAGAATGGCGTGTCTCTGATACGTGTAAGCGCATCGGTCAAGTTCTGCTCGTCGCATGCATTCACTGCCCAGGCAGCGGTGTGCGTGATAGATTCGAGAACGATGATGCGGCCCAGCCAGCGATGAAGAAGATTGTAGGTATCAAAGCTGATGTGAAGAATTGAGATGAGAGGGTTGTTACGAGCTGCCAGAAGAAACAACGGCACCATGTTTAGCACAGCCAGTGTCCCCGAACGCCCACGGAGCTCTGCTACCAGCGCAGCCTTTTCATTCACCGCATAGTCGAGGTATAGACAGTACACCACCTGACTTGCCAGATAGATACTAATCAATATGGTCTGGAATCGGGATGGCAACGTTCCAATGCTGACGGCGGAGGAGAGTTGGACCTCCCGGTTATGCCTCTTTCTGCCCAGAGGTGCATACAGAAGTTGCTTCTTGGCAGTCGCCCACCATGTTGATTGCTCTTGACTCCAGAAGGTTTGTTCTCTTTTGCTTGCTGTTGCAGCTGTGATCTGGCGAAGGTAGGAATGGCTGATCTGGGCTATCCGGCCGCAGAAAACGGCGAATGCCAGGATGATGACCGAGGAATAGATGATTCGGGTAATGATCACATTGCGAGGGACGTCGACACCCCCTAGTCCCCGCGAGTACTCGTAGATGTAGGTTGTATTGGGTCCGAAGGATCGTTCCGCAAGATGCGGAGAAGGCTCAGCCATTGGTCTGCCCCTGACGCCTGTCGAGGGGCTGGAATTCAAGGAATGCGTGGGCGTCGGGACTTTGGGCTTTCGTTGAAAGATGCGTTGAACTGAGCCAAATGAAAATCGGGCAAGCTGACCAAAGTAAAGATTCAATCACCAGTCGAATGCAATATGTGTTTATGTGAATACCGGATGTTTGGCTGCAGGGAGTCGAAGGAATGTGAATATCAATCGTGGTGACGTTGAGGCAGATAGTATGAGATCAGAGGCAGGGATAATGGACCCTGTGTAGATGAGCTTGGCAGGAGTTTCTGAAGAGAGGACAATGAACATGTCTCGCTCTCAAAGGCCCATTGTGTTTCTGCCTATTGGTCGACGGTTTCACTTGAATGGCGGCCTAGACACGGTTGGCAATTGAAAATCGATATTGTGAGCCGGATGGAAGAACACTGAAATGGGGATCGCTAAGATGACCTCTGGAATCAGGGAAGATTTGGCAGACTGTCAGGGCAGAATTTCTCGTTGCTTCCCGCTCCAAGGCATCGTCCAGGGCTCGGAATGCAGCAAGGGGGAAATTGCCCACGTGTTCTGCAAAGGTAGATAAAAGGCAAAAATGAAGAGGGAAAGTCTGTAGGAAGTGCTCAAATCTCAAAGTGGACAATGCTGCGGGAAGAGTATGACATGAAATAAGCGGAGAAGCAGGTGATTGACGAGAAGAACAGTCTGAGACGAACACCCAAGAGTCAAGAATTCAGGACAGAGCACAAATCAAAAGTAGAAAAGCCAGACTGGTGGACTGATGCCTCGCGATTCGACTGCATCTTAGGCAGTTGCACAATGCAGCCTGGAACCCATTTCTTCAGAGACGATACCACTCGATGACCAGGGGTGTTTCCAATAAACGCACGATCCCGCGTTGATTGGAGGTCAAGTTTCCGAGGATCCTTGCAGATCTGCGACCGGCGTTACGCCTGGACAGGAGACCACATCTCGAGGAAGGCTTTTCCTGGAGCTGGAGTCCACACTCAAACAATGCCTCAAACGCTGGCTTGACAGGTAAATATCGGAGCACTCAATCAGAAACCACCGATCTCTCACTCCTGTGGCGCTTGGAATCGAAGGAAATGGTCATCTCCACTCGGTAAGCCATATAATTTCATCGCTCTATTACACCTTCATGTTAGCTTTCTGATCAGACAACATCATTGTCAGCGAATAATCGACAATGAATTGTTCTTCAAGTAAAGTTCCTGTTGAAGCGGAAAACGGGTGGAGAAGGTTGAACGCCTGATATCCGAGGCCCACAATGACAGTGTAGTACATAGTCACCATTTCTTTACCGTTATACTCTTTCCCCACTTTAACTGTCAACGCCTTCTCCTTCTCGCTTCCTACCCTGCCTTCGATCTACCTCTAACTTGTCTCGGATTTCGCCGAACTTATCTGGAGTGAGCAGAGTTTCCTATAACTAAGCCGTCTCGATTGTTACTATACAAAGTTAGCAAGGAGGTCACATAACCTCCAGATATAAGATAGCAACCTAGCTAGGATATAATGGGATTATCTCTCCATCACTCCACCAACTCCAGATTGTGATATCGATTTCGAATACCTAATTGAATATTGAAGATAAAAGTAAGAGAAGAGTAAGAACGCTCTAAGTCTATGCCTTCGTCTGCTCCGGAACCTGGGTAATCAACTCGCCCTTCTCCACAGCTAGCTTCAGGTTATCCAACACCAATATTTCCATCTCCCTCTGTGTCTCGTAGGTCGCCGTGCCAATATGCGGCAACAGCATGACCCGCGGGTTGTTCACCAGGCCGGGCTCAATCTTTGGCTCTTCTTCATACACATCCAGACCAGCAGAACGGACCTATGATCCAGTTAGATACATGTAGGCTATGTACATGGTTCCTTTTGAATATTTCTCAGGGCAGTACATACCTTTCCAGAATCAATCGCCGCCACCAGCGCCTTCTCATCAATCAGAGCGCCACGCGCCGTGTTAACAATCACCACACCGTCCTTCATCTTGCCAAACTCGGCGGCCCCGATAATATGTCTTGTAGATGTGTTCAGTGCCAGGTTTAGACTGAGAACATCGGAGCTGGCCAGAAGCTCATTAAACGAGACGTATGTCGCGCCGGCCTCCAGCTCGGCTGGCAGTCGCGAGCGGTTGTGGTACTGGATCTTCATGCCAAATGCCTTTGCCCGAGTAGCCATTTCCTAAACTTCCCATGAGTGATTGTTCCAATGTCTCCCAGATGGAATCACCTACCCGTCCAATACCGCCCATGCCCAGAATACCAAGGACCTTGCCCTGGGGATCGTTGCCCAAAGTAGTCTGACCTTGCCATTGTCCTATCGCAAGTAAACCAGTCAGCATCTTGCCTTCAGAGTGACATTGCAATTGCTGTCGTCGTATATATGGACGGACTCACCAGCGCGGAGAGCTGCCATGGGAACATAAGCCTGGCGCAAAGCGCCGATCATCAGGAAGATGCCCACATCGGCAGTAGCATTGTTGACCGCGACGGGGGTACTGGATACCGAAATGTTTCTCTGCGAGCAAGCCGCGATATCGATATTGTCGTATCCAGCTCCATTGTGACAAATGTATTTTAGTGACTGGGGCAGCACGGCGAGCAGCTCCGCGTCAAAGGGACCGGTATACTGTTCTGAGCGTCAATACGGGACAGCTTGAGTGACTAGGTGAAAACTACAGACCTTGTTAGAAGCATTGGACCGGTAGATTGCAACGACATCATCATATTGCCCCGACTTGCAGTTTGCGATGAATTCTTGCCGGGTGCCGCTGGGGAATTCCTGTTCGGGAATTGAGATAGCTATACCGGTGATCCCATAGCGTATCGGCTTACCTTGAGAGTGAGGATCGAGGAAAGGCTCTCCAGTTCCTTGCGCGCGTGCGTGATGGCTCCAATGATGAGTGCAGCTTGAGAAGGCATTTTGGAGATTCTGCGACGCGATGAGATAGAGCCATGATGTTAGCGGGGAAAGGCAACCATACCTAGGAAAATCGGAATGGATATCTAGCTGTAAGGCAAAAGGTAGTCTAGATCATGAGATGAAGGAAGAAAAGGATGTCGAATGCCTAAAGCCTGAAAGTCGGAGCTCCGCGACAGCTTCAACCCCCGCGCCGGATCGTAGTGAAGGCGCGAAAGACAACCTTTGACTTCTCTACTTTCGCACCAAATGTATAAAGCTATTCGCTATTCGGTAATTAGAACGTTAATTTCGTTTGAACCTGTCGTGTAAACAAGTGTATCTACGCTTGTTATCTCTCTTCCTGCTTCTTCATCGTACGCTCTGAACAATGCGCTCTGTAACCCCCACGCGAGATCGGCTATTGAAACCTGCCTCATCGAGATCAAAAGCCGACCGGACTTGTTCCGCAAGTGGGGGAAATGCATTTGCATTGCTCGGAGTCAAGACGCCAATGTCATACTCAGGTCTTTTAACAATTGCTGCTAAGTCCTCCACCTTACAACTCTACAATTCACCATGTCCACGGAAATATCAGCTACAGCCCTCGTCCTCCACGGCGCAAAGGATCTCCGTCTGGTAAGCCATTAAGCATTAAGTTGAAGCTCTACTATCTACACAAATAGTACCCCGACTAACAACCACGCAGGAGAAACGATCAGTGCCAGCTCCCACTGGCGCAGACGCCCAAATCGCCGTGCAAGCAACCGGTCTTTGCGGTTCGGACCTCCACTACTACAACCACGGCCGCAATGGCGACTTCATCGTGCGCGAGCCCATGTGCCTAGGCCACGAGTCCGCCGGCACAGTGATGGCCATCGGTCCCGACGTCACCAACTTGAAAGTCGGCGACCGCGTAGCGTTGGAGGTCGGTCTGCCATGCCGCAAGTGCGCTCTATGCCAACAAGGACGCTACAACATCTGCACATCTATGCAGTTTCGCAGTAGCGCCAAGGTCTTCCCTCACCTTGACGGCACTCTGATCGAGCGAATCAACCACCCCGCCGCAATGTGCCACGTCCTACCGACCAACGTCTCCGATGCCGGTGGTGCACTAGTCGAGCCACTAGCTGTCTGCCTGCACGCGGTGCGCCGCTCACATCCACCAACCAAGGAAGAGGTCGAAATCGCCCGCAGCACAGGCGAGGGCACAGCTGCACTGGTCTTCGGCGCCGGCGCCATCGGCCTACTCATCGCCTCGGCCTTAGCCACCTCTCAGAACTTCACCTCCATCGTCGTGGCAGATATCGACGCCTCGCGTCTGGAGATCGCTTCCTCCCTCGGCCTCGGCCTAAAGACTGCCCTCATCCCCCGCGACCCTGCCAACCCGCCTCCTCCCAAAGATGCCCCGCACGCCAGCAAAACCACTTACGCTCTCCAGAACGCCCAGCGCGTTGCTGCGGTCCTGACAGAGGCTGCAAATGCCGAAGTTAGTCCCCCCGTGGCTGGCTTTAGTCGCGTGTACGACTGCACCGGTGTGCCAGCCTGCGTACAGGCTGGTATCTACGCCTCTGCACCTGGCGGCGTCCTCGTCCAGATCGGTATGGGTAACCCCATCCAGACCCTGCCTGTCGGCGCTGCAGCGCTGCGTGAGGTCGATATCATCGGCGTCTTCCGTTACGACGGTTACGCATACCCAGCCGCAATTGCGCTGTTGGCAAGCGGGAAGTTGAAAACCGTGGAGGAGAAGGTTGTTACGCACCGGTTGAGCCTTGAGGAGGGTGAGCGGGCGTTTATACTTGCTGGGAAGGGTGTTGACGAGAGTGGTAACCCTGTTGTCAAGGTAATTATTGAGAGCAAGCTTGAGAGCCGGCTGTAGAGGTGTTGAGGATTGGCGGGGTTGTGGAGTTGGATTTTAGTGATGATAATGACTTGAAAATACCCATTGTGATGCATACTGAGATTCGAAATGGCGTATATGCATTGCCTAGGTAAAATGACTAATGGGATTTGGGCTTGAACGGGTATTCACATTAATCTGTACTTGGAAGCTAATTAGAGCCTATTTTAACCCCCCGGCCAGCAGGAGGCTCTGGCCCGTCATATACCCTGTTTTGCATAGCATTGTGACGACATTCGCCGTCTCCTCGGGCGTACCCAGTCGTTGCAGCGGAATGCTAGCTGCGACCTCGGGAATCGCCGCGGCGTTGGGGATCATGCCCGTGTCGCCGACCATTGCAGGAGCGACGTCGTTGACGCTGATGTTAAACTCCGCTAGGCGGGTCGACAGGTTCTTCATCATGCCTGTGAGTCCTCCTTTAGAAGCGGCGTAATCTAAAGATTCAGTTAGGATCACGCCAGGGCGAACAAGGGGGTGAACTGAACTGACGGCATCCGTTAATCCCTCCGCCTTGCGCAGCGATCGAAGACATGAAAATAATGCGTCCCCAGCGCTGGCTCTTCATGTGCTCCACGACACCCTTGGTGAGAATAAATGAAGCACGAAGGTTGACATTGAGCGTGTAGTCAAACTCCTCGAGCTCGATCTCCCATACGTTGGGGATCCGCTTGCCATAGCCAGCGTTCGAGACGAGAATGTCCGGCCGTTGACCGTGCTGCTTGTCAATCTGCTGGAACATGGCTTCGATTTGATCGGCAGAGCCAACGTCGACCTGGTGAATTGAAATGCGGAGCTTATTTTCGGCATACTTGGACTGCAGGTCTGCGACGAGCGCGTTCATTGCGTCCAGGTTGGTCGAGTATGTCAGGGCGAGGTGGGTTCCATGTTGCGCGAGCTGGTGCGTACAAGCTGCGCCAATTCTAACAGACAGAGAACAATGTCAGCTATTTTCTTTTGATAACATGATAATCATTCTGCGTTGGAGATCACAAGCTGGTCTCAACTTACCCTCCCGATGCACCGGTGATTAGGGCTAGGCGCCCGCGGATCTCGTTGAGTGACATTTTGCAGAGAGAAATAGTTGGGAAGAACAATACAAAATTGATCCACCTGATATCCAAGATTGGTATCCTCGGGTTCAATAAGGTCCGCTCTGGCCTCGGTTACCCATTGGGAGGTCATCGGGGTATTCTCCGAGAGGAGCTCCGCAGCCCCGCATCATTTGCCGTAGGGCGGTCTTTGAGCAGCACCACCACCAACGCGACTAGCGCCTAAAATAGAAGGTTGCTATTCATATCTCCTAGCCATGCAGACGGTTGCCAGACTTGTGGCCTGTCTTGTCCGGGCTGGTAAGAATCAGACGTATTCTGGAATGCATCCAGACCTAAGAGGCCGCCGGATATCTGATCTCCAGACACATAATCGCCCACAGCTTCCAAGTCCAGCCAGGAGAAGTCATTGGCAGGACTGAAATCCATGTATGTGCCGGAGACTGGGTTTGGTGGAGCGCTCTGCATAAAGTCTCTGTTCTGTTGAGCGTCTGCGGCGGTCGGCATGGATGGCTTCGTTTTCCACAGAAGCTCTAACAGGTGGGAATAGCGCGATCCAATGTCGTCAGGACCGGCACTGGCTTGTCTGAGGACTTCAGTGGTCCGCGCAACCAGCCCTTGCACCTTGGCTTCTTCAGAAGGACCCATCATTCCGAAGGAACGAGCCTAATGGAGGTCAGCGAAACTCCCCTATTCTATGAGGTCTCGGCGAACTTACTTTGTAAAGGAAGACGGCAGAGTAAATGCCGTATCTGAAATTTCATCAGCAAAGCTCCATTTAGGAGGTTCAAACGGAAACCAACAGGTAGAAGCGGAGGGGCATGAAATGCAAATGTCTCTCGGGGTCTACTGAGTCCACGAGAATGGTCAAATATGCCTTGGCCGCATCGACTGACTCGTAGATGAACCGAGAATCTTGCATCGAAGCCACATTCTTAAATGTCGATCGCAGACGTTCCCGGTGTGAGATCGCACCAGTCTTCGGTTTGACAAGGGACTGGGAGATCGCTGCCTGAAATGCAAAGGCGGTCGTGTATAGGCGCAGATATTCGTATGACAACTGCAATGTTGCTCTCATGCGGGCCGAGCCTGCTTATGAGTCAGATCAGGAGCGTGGTTAAGCAAGGTAATGTGAATCACACAGTCCAATGGTCCCCAAAGAGACTTCCATCGCAAAATAGCAAGCCGAAAATCATCGATATACTTTACGTAGTCTCCCATCAGCATCATTTGATTGCTGGTGCGCATCCCAGAATACAAGACTTCGTGCACATTACCATATAACTGTGTGAGATCCAGCATAGCCTGAAAGATCTTGGAATAGTCTTCGTCACCCTCTTTTGCTGGTTGTAGGGAAGGAAAGTCCTGGCTGACAAGACCGGTCATCGGGCCCGGGCCACGCGACCAGAAAGCACGTCCAATACGCACGGAAATCAGTCGATCAGACACATAGCAGCTAGCCCAGGCTAGTCGCCGACGAGACTCACTCTCTTGATCTCCATATGGGTCTCCTCGGAAGGATGTTCGATCCAGTCCGATAAAATAACCAGAGCGCAATGCTAGTCCAACATGCATCCACGCAGCTCGGTCCTCTTCTCCACGTCCCACACGCTCTATACGAGGACGCAAACCTTGCGGCTCCCATTCGGCTAGCAACAGAAGGGACTCAACTGCTTCGACATCACAGTCCGCACCGGCGGCAATGCCCGAGATCAGCTCGTGCATGTATTTTGAACAGTATTCATGAATCTCGGGTCTCTCGACAAGGTCCTTTGACGCAATTGTAAGCACCGCGGTAAGTAGATGTTTTTCACCGCTGGCAAAGTCGTCGAGTGCAGTGCGTTCAAAATACTTCCGTGGCACTAGCGGCAGATACGGGTGAAAATTCTCCTCATAGCGAGTGACTAGCTGCCAGACAATGCCGGGATCTAGAGCCCGTGACTGGACCAATCGATAGGCTCTGATACCGGCTCTCGGCGCATGATAATCAGATACAACGCCGTTGCGCAGACCGTTGTATGCGGAGAAGCTACCGGAGTCTGACCGTGCACGGTTGCCGCGCAATTCAGAGGCGGCATCGTTGGTGGCAATCCCGGTCAGACATTGCCAGGCATCAGATGGGTTGCGCGGAACAGATCCAATTGAAGCGTCGTCTTCTTCCACGGCTGCAGAGCTCGACACCGGGGGATTAGGCGGCAGGAAGATGACCGGTCCAGGATAGGATGCAGATGCAGATGGCGCACGGCGCGCCTCAGAATCTGCAGGACTGGACATCTCCTCGGAGTCCTTGCTAGGCGATGGGTTGGAGGGCGTGAAATTTTTGATTTTGTTCTTGCGAATGCGGCGTCCACCCCGATTAGAACCGCCGAGGACACATTCGCGATGATCGCGCACACAGCGCTGACACGGCGGCTTACCAGGATTGCCGTTGCTATCTCTATACACGAAATTAGCGAGATCAAACAGAGTGCAGACCCGGCTTACAGGTCACAGCGTGACTTGCGCTGACGGCAGTGTAGACAGGCCCGGGACACGCGCTTGACGATATGATCGGGCCTGGAGAGCGCATCATGCGACGGAGTCTCCATCTTGCGCTAGGATGACTGCGACATGGTCATCCCGGGATTGTTGAGAGGCACAAAGGCCGACATGACCCACTGGAAGTAGAAGCTCGCCCCGGAGGAGCTCATTACTCATCGCGAGATCAAAGTGTGGGGAAATCAGCCCTTGGACGGAGCAACTATGTACAAGGTTTCTCTTTTCTTTTGACATTTGCCCAATCAATCCTATTGTCATTAAATATACACATCTATTAAACTATACACTCTAACGATCATCCCGTGTATCTTGTCACGGTGTTCTGCCAGAAACACCCAATAGCCGTCGGTACCTGTGTCGGCAACGGAACTTGCTAAATACAGCGCCGCCCCGCGCGTGGGGTAAAACGCCGTCATTGCCTCGCGGTTCTTTTTTTTTTTTGTTTCTCTACAGATCACAATGTCAGCAAACGTGTTATCTCTATTCTCCCTGAGTGGGCGTACCGCCCTCATCACCGGTGGCACGCGTGGCATTGGCCAGGCCATGGCCTTTGCCCTGGCCGAGGCAGGTGCCGATGTCATACTCGTGCAGAGAGATGCATCCAACACTGCTACCAAAGATGAAATTATCAACCGCATTGGTCGCAAAGCGTATATCCACGTCGCGGAGCTATCTGATCGCAAGGCCGTCAAGGATATTGTCCCGTCAGTGACTAGCCAAGGACTCAAGCCCGATATTCTCTTGAACTGCGCTGGTATCCAACGGCGACACCCGAGTCATCAGTTCTCTGATGAGGACTGGGATGAGGTGAGTGCTTTACGGATTTTCTCGTATACTGGACATAACTCACTAATTTTGAATCCCGAATCTAGGTTATCGAAGTAAACCTCTCGTCAGTCTTCGTGCTCTGTCGTGAATTCGGCGCCTATTTACTGTCCCGCGACGCATCCGAATTCCCGTCCGGCCGTCGCGGCAATATTATCAATATCGCCTCGCTCCTCACTTTTCAGGGCGGTATCACTGTCCCGGCCTATGCGGCCTCCAAGGGCGGCATCGGCCAGTTGACCAAGGCGCTCTCCAACGAGTGGGTGTCCAAGGGCATCAATGTCAATGCCATTGCTCCCGGCTATATCGATACTGATATGAACGTCGCGCTGATCAATGATACCAACCGGAATGCCGGCATCATGGCTCGAATCCCCGCCGGCCGGTGGGGGAAGCCGGAGGATTTCAAGGGTGTTGTTGTTTTCCTGGCCAGCGGCTCCAGTAGCTACATCTCAGGAGAATTGATTACCGTAGACGGTGGCTGGATGGGCCGGTAAGCCATGGCCAGGTGCTCCATGTTTATGTTTGTTATAGAACATTGCGTAGGATATGCCAAAATATCCGTTGGACTGGGTACGAATAGAAAATCCTAGCTTTGCACAGAACAGATATTGCATTTATAACAACTTCCAATATTCTTAAAGGATATCCAAGTAGTGGAGGTAGGAGAAGATACCCAACTTCCAAGCCACGAAGTAGACAAGTGCTGATTTCGTAGCACCCCTTGTATGCTTCCCCTAGGGGCAGTTGGACTTTACTGAGAGATTTGGTTCAAAGTTATTCGGTGGGGGATTATACTTTTCACTCAAAGTATACTTAAGTTAGAGCATGGGTCCAATTTTAGCCTCAGGCACAAATGCAGATATACGATGACTAATCAGACTTGTCTTACATAAGACAACTCCACCCAAAGAGGCTAGTGTTAGGGCTCGCTTAGGGCCCGTGTGCCAAGAGCGAAAAAAACCGCACCAAACTTGGTGTTCAAGCGTTAGCGGTCGAAGACGAAAAGCGACAACATCAATCCGACACCGAGGACCATCGACTTCCCCTCGTCAACTCCCTCAAGATGGTGAGTTTTGCCCGCCCCATTCGTCAGATTCTTCGAAATGCACCCTGCAGAGTCCAGTCTCTGTCCAATTCGTCTTGAATCTGGATATGCGAGATCTGCCGCTTGGACGAGAATCACCACATTGCCGCCGCTGAACATGATTACTGACGACTGTCTCTCGCTCTACAGGTCCGTTACGCCGCCCAGGAGATTTCGAACGCTAAGAGCGCCCGCGCGCGGGGCTCTTACCTGCGTGTCAGCTTCAAGAACACCCGCGAGACCGCTCAGGCCATCAACGGTATGAAGCTGCAAAAGGCTCTGACCTACCTCGACAACGTCACCAAGAAGTCCATGGCCGTCCCCTTCCGCCGCTACGCCGGTTCTATCGGTCGCACTGCCCAGGGTAAGTACCCTCGAGGATTTTTACATGCTGGATACGTTTGGTGGCAACGGTGTCAAGGGATCATGCTGGGAGGAACTGAAGAAATATCGCCGAGTATTTCGACTGTGTCAAAATTCAGGACGCTCTACGTGTTTATTCCTGGAGGTTTTTTGGTGGCAGTTTTTTGGTGACACCGTTGCTGCTAAAAATTCAGTGTGGGAATGGACTGCGGAACAAATCGACTGACAATATACAGGCAAGCAGTTCGGTGTCAGCAAGGCTCGCTGGCCCGTCAAGTCCGCCGAGCACATCATCGACCTCCTCAAGAACGCTGAGGCCAACGCCGACACCAAGGGTCTCGACACTGCCAACCTGATCGTCCAGCGCATCCAGGTCAACCAGGCTCCCAAGGGCCGCCGCCGCACTTACCGTGCCCACGGTCGTGTACGTTCCTTCTTACTATTGTTCCACCGTCATCATCCACTAATAAACTTCTAGATCAACCCCTACATGACCAACCCCTGCCACATCGAGCTCATCCTCACCGAGGCCCCCGAGGAGGTTGCCAAGGCTATGTCCGTTAAGCCCAAGGCCGGCCTTACCTCGCGCCAGCGCGGCGCTCAGATCCGCCGTGCTATCACCGAGGCATAAACGGATCGCTAGGGAATAGGGGACGTTTGAAAAAGGATTGCGGTGGACGGATTGGCCGGAGTTGTGCGCATCTGTATGTTGGAACGGAAATGATACCGGATCATACAAGATTTTCTTAAGGTCATGGCACCAACACTCGGAGGAGAACCAAATAAAAAGTTTAAACAGCGCGGCTCCGGTCGAGGGACTTAGGTTTCTGTACTGCCCGGTTCGATTCATGATACAACGTGGTTCTTCTGTGACTTGCCCAAGTGTATCGTGTTGTCTCTCTACATGTGCTTCACCGCACACCGGTTTGGCGTCTTCTGAAATAATTTGATACGTTTCATGATTGCGACGGAGATTGTAGCGTAGGTCTGGGCCTGATTGCTGCGATATCGCCCAACCATAGTCCCTCGTACTTCGGACACTATCACCAAAACGGACTCCGACTTTTCAACTGGAGCACTGCCAATCAATATGAATGATAAGCGGGGATATCAGGCGTCAGTAGATCCAGCTTAAGAATTGCTGTGTCTGCTTCTTTGTATCTGCTTCTTGTATCACCCACAAATGTCTCGACTATCCGACTACCGTCTACTCTGCTTCGATGTCTACGGTACTCTCATCGACTGGGAAGGCGGCATTCTGGCCGCACTGGCGCCCATGCTAGTGCGCAACAATGCCCAATTCTCGCGTGAGGAGCTTCTCACGGTCTATCACGAGTTCGAGAGTGAGCAGCAGCGCCTGACCCCGGACATGCCCTACTCACAGCTGCTGTCAACCATACATCCCCGTCTCGCTCAGCGCCTTGGCCTGGTTACAACCAGCGAGGAAAGCAAGCAATTCGGCGACTCGGTCGGCCGCTGGCCAGCCTTCCCAGATACAGTGGATGCACTCCGACGTCTTTCAAAGCACTACAAGCTCGTGGTCCTCTCAAACGTAGACCGGGCCTCGTTTGCACAATCCAACGCAGGTAGTCTACAGGGCTTCCCCTTCGATTTGACCATCACGGCGCAAGACATTGGGTCATACAAGCCAGATCAACGCAATTTCAAGCACATGATCAAGGCCGTGCAGGCAGACTTCGGCGTCGAGCCCAGCCAGATCCTGCAGACGGCGCAGAGCCAATTCCATGATCACCAGCTTGCGCGGAAAGTGGGGATCAAAAGCGTGTGGATTGAGAGGCCCGGGGCTACGATGGGGAACCAGGAGGATCCTATCTTTGATTGGCGATTCGATACGCTGGGGGAGATGGCGAGTGCGTTGGAACAAGAAGAATGAGGGATTAGTGGGAACTGTGTTGCCTGTGAGTCAAGGGAGCAGCAGACGTGGATCGAGGCTTGGCGAGGGGTTAATCGAATCTCAGCCACACTGGCGGCATCATCATTGCAGCTATAATATGCAAAAATATTCCATATTCCATGACTAGTATGCAGTACTGTATAAGTCAACGATCAAAATTCTAACTTGGGTAAATTTGATTACGTGGGGAAAAAAGCAGAAGAGCCTCGGGGGGAACACTAAATCTCTCGTAGCTCATAATAGAGTCGGGATTGACGGTCATTGACACTATACTCGATACCAAGATGTCTAAAGGCGGGGTGATCCACGTAGGCTCAAGTCATTCATCTGCATACTTTTGCCGCACCTGACCTTCGTCGATTCTCCAAAAGAAAGGGAAAAAAGAAAGCATAGACCCTACACTACCCTGCACTACTTAGGCGAGCTTATCTTCTTTAGCCTGTCACTCGCCAATTCTCCTTTTTCTCCCTTTCTTTCCCGTTACACTTTCAATATACTCTCATTTGCATCATGAAGCGCTTCTTCAAGCGACCTAGTGAGTGTTTTCCTCCCTGGCATCCCCGCAAGCACTGTTGACCGTCACAGGCTCCGGCGGGAGCACACCGGAACATGCCGAGGACTCGCCCGAAGGCATCCTCCTGCGAGAAATGGTGCATCTGCCTATCTTCGATCGCATGCTCTCCACTAATTGCTCATATAGGCCGCCTTCTGTGAAGGCGCTGGCACCAACACTGCACCCTCAGTATGTGGACCCTCAATCACATTCGACCTCAAGGCTGACCTGTTCCCCACAAATAGGGCGACGAGTTCGTCCACCTACCCCGAATCGTCGAGAGCGCCGAGTCGAGTCCAGCCGCTGCGAAGGAGGCTGCAAACCGCATTCGCAGATACCTGTCCACTCCGGCTAGCACCCCGAACCACATCCAGTACAATGCGATCATGCTCATGCGCATTCTCGCCGATAACCCCGGCCACAGCTTCACGCGTAACTTCGATGCCAAGTTTGTCGCCACATTCAAGGATCTACTCCGCTACGGCCGGGACTGGCATGTGCAGCACTATTTGCGCCAGTATCTGAACACGCTTGAGGCTACCAAGGCCTCGGATGAGGACCTTCAGCTGCTTCTACAGATGTGGGCGAAGGAGAAGACAAAGAATAACCGGAACTTTGTAAGCATCTCTGGTCAGGGGCAGGAGGAGTCAGAGTCACTGACCCAGGTTGCCAGATTGACCGATTCCCCATGGCAAGCAACAACCAAGCACCTGCGGCTGGATATGCACCCCACTTGCAGCGTTCTCATCGCTCGCCACCCGCCAATGCATTACCGGACGCGAGCGAACTGGCGGCGCGCGTTGAGGAGGCGCGAAACTCGGCAAAGCTGCTGACGCAGTTTGTCCAGACAACGCCGCAGGCCGCGATAGAAGAGAACGATCTCATCAAAGAGTTCGTCGACCGCTGCCAAACGTCTTCACGATTGATCCAGTCCTTCATTCACTCCACCAATCCCGCTCCGGACGAAGACACCCTTCTCACCCTCATTGAAGCCAACGATGAGATCTCCGTCGCCATGTCCCAACAACAGCGCGCCATGCTGAAGGCCCGCAAGGCCCGTGGTGCCTTGAGTCCCGCTTCTTCCAGTGTCAACATTCCCTCTCCACCGGCCAACGAGACCGTGGCTTCTCCCGCTCCACGTCCCAACTCTTTGCAACCGGCACAGCGACAGTCCAGAAGCCCGGAGCAGCAGTCTGCACCTCTGGTCGAGCTGCCCTCTATAGGCCCCGATACAATGATGTCCGGTGGCCGGCCCAATGCACCCAGAAGCAATACCGAGCGATATGAATATAACTCCGCCGATTTCGAAGTGCAGAACCCCTTCGCGGACAACTACGCCACAAATGACGCCAACGAGCACCGCCAGTACCATCCTCTAACATCGAATCCGCCCCATTGATTTGAGCGGCTAGTCTATACTATAGCCTGGCGTTTTGATACCCGGACCTGCGTTCCACCACATGCTAGATGCTTTTTCTTTGATCCGAATTTGATTTGAGTGGGAGTCTTCGTCTGTTTGTATGCTTGTCTATATGATACCTTGGCAATTCCTTATCCTATGTTGTGAAGTTGGCCAACAGTACTTTTGTTCAACGCTACTTTTGTTTAAATGCTGTCTTAGGCTCTAAGTATATTGTGCTATGCTTCTCCTTGGCATCAATTGGAGTGTAGCTAAAGAGTACAAGTCAGCAAGTCTACTTGATCCCTAAGGACCTTCGCAACAGGTGTGCCACTGCCACTGCTGGTGACTGTTCTTCAGTGGTTCAATGTCATTGATGGCTTTATATATGCCCTTAAAACTTGAGCGGTTCTATTTTTCCGATCTATGGATCTCCAAACAGGTCAAATCCGCGGTGAATCAACCCTAGATTGACTCTGGAAGAATCAAATCATATCAGATCCCCCTGGACCCACTTGGTGTAACCAGATCCTGGCGACGCTTAGATGCAGAAGAGGAGCTTTTAACGGATGATCCTTCTATTAAAGACGAATTGTGAACAAGGCACAATTTTTCTTTACCTATAGCAACAGAAACGTACATTTCCATTCCTCTTTGGGATTCCTTAATAAACCAAAACACTTAGTTGAATTGGTAGGAAATCTCCGCAATACGATAAAGCTCGATAAGCACACACGGACCACTTTTTTTTGTTCTCCCAGTCATCTTCACTTCCTCCTTCATCCCCTTCATTCCCTTCATTCCCTCCCCATCCACATACCGTCACCATGGAAGAACATCTACGTCAAAGTATCTCCAACCACCCGTCAGCGTTCCAGCTGCATAGCAGCTCACCCAGCCGGTCCGAGAGGATGGCTACGCGCGCCCACAACGAAGCCACCTCCACGGCCCTGGAGCTTCAGGAAATCATGCAGCATCGCAGTAGCAACCCTGACGAAGAGGGAATTCCCCCGCCTCGTTACACGCCCGATAGCGACCCGTTCCAGCTGGCGTCCAAGTTGAAGACTGAAGAAGAGATCCGTCAGATCAAGGCCAACACCTCTCGGAAGCGTGACAATGCCCACAGTGTTAAGGTCGTGGCAAAGGGCAAGCAAGCCCTCACTGCCCTCAGACTGCAGGGCTTCTATGAGAACCAGAACGAAAATATTGAGCGCATGTTGAAGCCTGTTGAGGAGCATGTGCGTGCTGCCCGCGAGCTCAACAGCGAGAACAACCTCAAGTACAAGATCGCCGTCTACGCCAGTTTTGCTGCAAACATTATCCTTTGCGTCGTGCAGGTATACGGCGCTGCCTCCTCCGGCTCCCTGTCACTGTTCACTACCATGGCCGACGCTATCTTCGACCCCATGTCCAACTTGACCCTCCTGCTGTGTAACAAGGCCGTCAATCGAGTCGACCCTCGGAAGTTCCCCGCCGGTAAGGCCCGCATCGAGACCGCTGGCAACATCTGCTTCTGCTTCTTGATGACTGCTGTCTCGTTTATCATTATCGCCTTTTCCATCCGCGAACTTGTCGAGGGCTCCGAAACTCTGACTTCTTCCTTCCACCTGCCTTCCATCATCGCCGTCGCTGTTGCCTTTGTCACCAAGCTGGGCCTCTTCCTCTACTGCTTCGCCCTGCGCAACCAGGTCTCCCAGATTCGTATCCTGTGGGAAGATCACCGCAACGACCTGCTCATCAACGGCTCCGGTTTGGCAACCTCCCTCATGGGTAGTAAGATCCGCTGGTGGATTGATCCCATGGGCGCTATCCTGCTGTCCGTGCTAGTCAGCGGTCTCTGGCTGCACTCCGCGTACGGCGAGTTCCAGCTTCTGATCGGCGTCACCGCCGATACCAAGATGCAACAGCTCATCACCTATATCTGTTGGTCTCCCTTGTCTATTGAAGAGAAATACGAAAACTAACCAGCTTCAGCGATGACGCATTCGCCTCACATCACCGCCATCGACACAGTCCGCGCCTACACCTCCGGTCCTCGTCTCCTCGTCGAGGTCGATGTCGTCATGGAAGCATCCGAATCGCTCCGCGATACCCACGACGTTGCTGAGGAGCTACAGATGAAACTCGAGGCCCTCCCGGATGTCGAGCGGGCCTACGTTCACGTTGACTATGAGACCACCCATAAGCCGGAGCACTTCCTCAAGAAGGAGTTGTAAGCGCTCGTGGTTAGTTTGGTTTCTTCTTTCTTGTATAGGTGACATAATACACTCATTGGGCATAGCGATTTGCTTGCAGCATTTCCCGAATAAGTTTCACTCGTTGCCTAATTTTGAGGCGGCGCTTTGGTTACATCGTCTTCACTCGAGTTACTTTTGCCTGGCACTTCAGTGCCCTCAGATACACAAACGAAACCGGAAGATCGAGCGCGTCCCAGGCGACAGAATCCGAGCAGTGCTTCAAAACAGTCGAGTAGCTCTCTTCCTCCGGCCAGAGGCGATGAGAAGCGTCGTCTTCACTCGCACCATACCATGGCCGGCACACCGACGGGACCCAGTTCCTCTATGATCTCATATACGGGCGCGAATGGCGCAAATCAGATATCAGCTTCTTAAGCATCATCATCAGTAGCAACGCCTGCTTGGTTTTGCAAAAGGAACAGGCTCGCAAGAACCCACCGGGCAGACACGTACCTGGAAAAGCAAAGTGGTGGTCTACAACAGCCTCTATAGCAGCCTGATACAGGATCTACCGACCATACCGCAACGGCAGGCCCAAGAGAATCATCAACGATGTACGAGATATCGTCATCGACGAGGGATGCAATTTTGCCATCTACACCGACCTGGATCTCCCACCAATCGATCCTACAGCAATTACGACAGCCTACTAGGGCTCCAGGGTGGCAAAAAATGGGCCAGAGAAACGCAAGGTCGATGATAGCAGCATTATTCACCATGTTGGGATGCCCTTCCCAACACTGAGGTAACTCTTAAGACATCCTCCGAACTCACGATTCCTTCACAATGCCTTCCTAGTACCTTCGACGCCTCTAGAATGATCAGGGCAGTAGATAATCATGCTACTTTACACAGCTACTAGTACAATATCAAAACGAAAGAGAGGGAAAAGATACAGCTTCTATCAGTGAGAGAACCAAGCGAGGCCCTCGGAGCACTCTCGTGCATCACAAGAGATACCTGGTCGGTTACTTGACTACGCTTACAGATAGACCACATGGGTGCGGTTTTGCCATAAACTGAAACTTGATGGTAAACATGCACTTGTCCACTCCGATTTTGGTATTCTCTCCCCTATCTGCTGGTCCATACATCATATCTACATATTACGAAAGACATCCAGACTCATAGCATCTATTTCATTCAATCACACATCTACTAATAATCTTTCATTGCATAAAAGTCTCCGATGGTATCAAACAGAATCCCTCCAATGCAGAACCAAACTGCAGACCCCATGATCCAACAATCTAAGAGAAGTAAAATGACAAATCAGGGCCCCAAGGAAGACCGGATATAGTGGGATAAACATGGAAAAGCAAGATCGAGAAAGGAAAAAAAAAAAATCATTAAACAGAATGAAGGGCAAGGGTCGACTCATGAGACCTAGATGGTCTGCTCGAAAAGAGCAATGGTGGAGCAGAAGTTGCTGGTGTTTTCCTTCTCGGGAACCATGCTCTTACCAGCGGATGAGGTGACCATGTTCACGGCGGCCTTGGTACTCAGACCGTAGATGTGCACGTCGGAGCAGTCGACTTCGACAATGTTCTCCTGGCAGTCCTCGGAGTTGAGGCAGGTCTGGGCGTAGTTCTCAAAGAAACTGTATAGACCGGCGCCGTAGACAAACAGGTCGGACGAGTTGAGAACACGTAGACCCCAGGACTTGCGGCAGGAAGCGGTGGTGCAGGTTGAAAAGTCAGGGTCGTTCCATGCGGGCTGGGGAGTGAAGGGCGTCAGAGCAGAGGGGTTGGACTGGTAGTAAGGTGTTTCGGACTGGATGAGGCCCATGAAGACATTCTTTGCGCTGGATACTTGGTAGTTGTACAGCTGGTGGTGCTCGGAGGCAGTACCCCACAGCCAGACAGGGCCCTGCGATTCGATGAGTACACCACGGCCGGTGTAAACATTGACCTGGGAGTGGTCAGGCAGGTCCAGCTCGTGGTCGGCGGTCCACATCCAGGTGTTCTCGAGGTAGGCAGAGGCCTTCTCGGTGACGTGGAGGAGCATGAAGGCGGCGATACACTCGGGGTTGGGCTGAGTCGTGACAGCGGGAGTCTTCTTGCACTTGTCGCTCTGCAACTCAGTGCCAGCAGTGCCACCAATGCGGATGTGGACATCCCACATACCGGCGGAACCCTGAGTCTCACCAGCGACATTCCACTCCATGAGGATAGCGCCACGGCAAGAGCCCTTTGTGGTGATGACCAGATCGCTCATTTCGACGGAGCCCTTGTCACCTTTCTGACCGATTTGCATGGCAGCCACGGGCTTCTTGGCATTCTGGAACTTGGGGCCGTGGGCCATGATCATGGGCCAGACCTCACCAGTGATCTTGATGTTCTTGGGAACCTTGATGGTGTCGGTGATAACGTAGGCACCGTGGTCGAAGTAGACAACCTGGTCGTCCTTGGCGCTGTCCAGGACCTTCTGGATGGCTTCAGTGTCATCGGTCGTGCCGTCACCCTTGGCACCGGCAGACTTGACACTGATGAAGGACGAGGCAGACAGGTCCTCGTACAGGGGCTTCGACTTCTCGAAGACAGCGCCATTCTCGAGAAGGTCGCTGGGCTTTGACTGAGACTTCATGACGGCCTGGCTGCGACCCCTGGTGACAGCCTGCTTGGCATCACAAGTACCCTCACTGCTGCTGGAGCTTCCGGAGGTGTTGCCAGTTTCCTGGGAGACGGGGGCACTCGAACTCGAGGACTTCGCGCTGGACTCAGCAACAGGTGCGGGAGTGGACTGCGATTGCGACGGGGTCTCAGTCTCAGGAGCTTTAGAGGTAGCAGGGGCGGAGGACTCGACAGGAACAGCGGATGAGGTCTCAGCAGGAACAGAGGGGGCGACAGAGGTGGAGTCACCGGAGTCGACCACGGAGGAAGGAACAGGAACCTCGATAGATCCAGAGGCTCCGGCGAAAATGGATACCCAACTGTTGTCGAAGCCAGGCAGACCAGTCACATCAGCATTTGATGCAAGTGAGCGATAGGCAGTGTCAGAGCTCGAGGGGGGAGCAGGAGTGATCTGACCCTGGGTGGGCACACCGATGGTGGTAGCAGGAGCGTTTGTAGCAAGGGTAGCAGGGACCGAGGCACTATTGGTAGCAGGGCAAGCCAGGACAGTCTGCACAACGGTCTCAACGACGGTAACAGGCTCTGGGCCATCCTCCTGGTCGGGCCTATAGGCGCGCTTGCTAACGGGCGAAGACGGGGAATAAGTATTGCCCTGGACCCAGTTCGTGACGACAGAGCCACCATCAAGGACGCTGCTGCCATCAATGTCGGTAACAGCGACCTTGGAGCCGGAGAAATCCACGTTGTCCAGGATCAGGGTGCCACCACCGATGGGAATGCTCTTCTTGTTCCAAGCAGTAACGATACCAGTGGGAGTGTTGGTGAGCTTGCTGTCCAACATCATGACGGAGCCGACAGTCTGGTTGGAGGGCGAGGTGGACATGTTCAGACCGACCTGGCAGTTGTTGATGTCAAGCGACTTGAAAGTCCAGGCCCAGTTCCAGTTCATGAAAATGGCAGTCTGGCAACCGTTGAACTTCAGGTTGCGGGTGGTGAACTGCTGGTTACCGAGGAACATGCCGTAGTTACCGCCGTTGAAGGTAAGGTCGGACATGAAACCACCAGAGCCGTTGTCCATGAAGATACCCTGCTGCTTGTTGGCGCTGCCGCCACCCTTGACCATCTCGAAACGGATGTTCTGCAAGCTTGTAGCCTGGCCAACCTGCCAATGGATACCAGCGCCGGAGCCCTTGGGCATCGCAGTGATATCGATAACCAGGTTGCGGACGGCACGGAAGAAGTTGTTCTGGTTGGTGTACCAGTTGCTGCCATCGTCGTTGTAGGGGTCAGCGTCGATAACAGCCATACCAGAGAAGTCGGGAGCGGCCTTGATCACGGGTAGGTTGACCGCATCACCGACGATCTGGGTGTAGTAGAACTGGATAATGGGCTTGGAAACGACATAGGTACCAGGTGGGAAGTACACCAGGGCCGGGGTAGTGGTCGACGAATCGCAGTTCTTTCCACAGCGGTTACCAGACGAGATAGCCTTGTTGATGGCAGCGGTGTCGTCGGTGGAGCCGTCACCTATGGTCTTATATTAGCACAAACCCGGGATGTTGATAGCTCGATGATTTCACTCACCCTTAGCGCCGAATTCCTTGACGTTACGGAAAACCTTGTAGTCGCCGCTGGGGCCGAAAGGCGCGACACCTTGACGCTTGATATTACCAACCCAGTAGCTCGAAGTATCGCTCACAGTAACGGCGAGCGCATTAGACTGCGGCGTCAGAGGGACGGCGCCAACCAAGGCAGTTGGGATACCGAGAAGCAGGATGATATGGGCCACAAAGACCAGAATAGAAGATTGGAAGTTGGCCATCTTGAAGATAGTAATCGCTGGACCTGCAGCGAGAACCTTCGAATGAAAAGCGCAAATCTGTAAAGGACGAAAGCAGTTCAGTAACCAGTACTGAAGACTGTTTGAAAGCTCGAGTCGCCGATGCTTAAACCAGAAGCGGGCGACAATGAAAGAGGGAGCGGATGCCAGAAATAGCAAAGGACAAAAGACCAAAGCAGGCGGTAGAGAGTGCTATTCACAAAGCGATTGAATGTGAAGGCAACTCTTGAAGCCGATGCACTGCAGTGGAGTGTATTATCACCACCAGGGTCGAATAAAAGGAAAGCCAAAGGCAACAATGAGAACAATAGCCTCAATAAAAACCACAAACGTGGAGAAAGAAAGAAATAGACAACAGAATAGGCAGAAGGAAAGTGAAGCAAAAAAGAAGAGAGAAATAGGGAGAGCACTGACTATTGTATTGAAATGCAAGTATTGTTCCTGAATCACCTCGCTGCCAATCACATACACGCGCGCCCTGAGATCCACCAACACCCACCAATCGGAGAGTCCCACGAGCGTATATAGTGCGGTGCTTGAAACGTGTTTCTCGAGTGTGAAACGCTGATGGAGACGATCACAGGAACCAGTGTTGCAGATTAGCCCGTGCAAGTGCCACAAGTCGCACAATGAGCTTGTCTAACGAGAAGGAGTGGATGGAGTGGAAAGAGCGGCCACGGGCTCGTAGCTCCTGTGGGTATCAAAGAGGTCTCGACTCAAAGATAGAAAATATGAGGTATCAGTCCAGGAAACAAAAGACCTGAGAAGAGAAAAAGACCAAAAGCTCCCCAAACGAGGGAGCAATGGGACTCTACGTGCTATATAGAATGCGAAATCCGAGGGCATACCGGATCGTCCATTCCATCTATCTAGGATTGTTAATCGTCGGCAGTTGAGATGTCGCGTCGCGAGGGGTAGAAGAGTCAGGTACGGAGTACGCGCGGTTCCATGACTTCTGGTATGGAAGCCAGGCAAACCTGGTTGCCCCCTTAGTGTGGAGTCCTGGAGTCCCTGGTGTCCCCCTTTTCATTATGATGGATTCGAATTGACTAACGTCCCGCCCGAGACTATCGCGACGTCGCCACTCCTGGTTGCTTGCTCCGATCGCGCGCTTCCCTTTCCCATGATCCCGAGTGGTGCTCAGCATGATGGGCGCGTGAAAACAGATGTCTAAAGAGTGCTGGTTGTCAGGGGCGAAAGCTGTAATGGATGGACATTCTTGTGCGGCATCGGGGAGAAGTCCTGGAGAATTCCGGATGACGATGATCAGGGCAGTAAACAGTCCTGGCGATAATGGAATCTAAATGGGGCTAGAACCAGCTGACTCATATTCTTTGAAGGCCGCTTCTCGGCCAAGCTTTGCCGGCTCCAGAAGGACATCGGGAAGCGACCCGCATATGCCAAAGGTTAGTGCTTCGGGATAGAGCGAAGGAGAGAGGAACACCAGGTTCAATGTCAGGGATCTCCATCGAACTTGACTTGCCCAAATTGCGACGACCTGGTCACTTTCACGAGGGGTAGGTATCGGACACGAGTAAATAGAGGTCCTAGCTTTCTGGAATATACATAGACCTCGGTGACACTCGGGTTGCAAATATACATGTGCATCAATGTATATTTGCAACCCGAGTGTGGATCTCGATAGTATGTTCTCTATATTTTTACAGCACTACCTACCAGCACCACTATATACCATTGCCGTTTCCTCTCGGCTACCTACAGTACGTAGACAGCCACGCGTCCCTCTCTAGAACGGACCATTCATCCTCAGCCACGGCGCTAACTATGTCGCCGACTGCCTCAAGCTACAGAACCGACTGCAGGACGCGTGCGAGTCTACGCACTCCCTCGATCAGCTGATGCGGCTCTTCCCACGCAAAGCAGAGACGAAGGCTGTCTCCAAATCGATGCGCCGGGCCTGAGGTCTCACCCCCTACCTGGAAAAGATCGCCACGCGCTAGACACAAATTTTCTTCCTTTTGAGCCCGCTCCACGATATCGGCCGCACGCAGTGGTGGTGGCAGGGTAATCCAAATGAAATACCCGCCGGCAACACCCGTAGATGGCGTGGCGACCTTTACTCCTAGAGGCACCAGATATTCCTGAATGGCAGTCACGAGATCGTGGTATCGCTCTGCATATGCAGGTTGCAGGACTTGAGTGATGTAATTTTCCAGAAAGCCCGAAGGGAGTAGTTGATCGATAATGGTTGAGCATAGCTGTGAGGGAGCTCCACCAGACCGAGACGATCCTCTGCGATACCCGTTACGTTAGCCAATACATATACATTGACGGCGTTGTCATGCAACAGATATGTGGATGGGGAAAGGCCTACACTTGGGACAAGCCGAAAGCGACCTTTTCCGTCGACTCTGCCCATCCAGTGCGTGCCCCAGGTCCGATGAGTTTGCTGAAGCTGCCGTTGCTAATTGCGTGGCCCCATTCATCCGCCAAACCACCGTCCAGGTACCGGTCGATGTCCACCAGTCGTGGCATGCACGCGTAGTCCGGCGCTTTCTCCCCACGGGTTGCAGACCACTGCAGGCAGTCGTAGACATCGTCCGTCACCAGAAGTGCGTCATATTTGCGAGCTATCCGGACCAATTGTTCCCTATGATGCAGAGACATAGTCTTGGTGGAGGGGTTGGCAAATGTGGGGACGGCGTAGATGATATATTTGTAGATCTTGCGCCAAGGCCGGGCAGGTTTCAATATCTGGGGTGACTGTTAGTCGGTTATTGCAATGTATACCTCGGCGTGCTGCACGTCGCAAATGCGATCTCTACGATACCGGTTCCGTGTTTCCCTCCGCCTGAGCCTTCGCCTCAGCTTCGTGTAACCCGTTCTCTAGAAAGTCCAGATTGATACCCTCGTCATTTTCGGGCACCCCGCGTACTCGCCCGGCAAAGCCTGCATCATCCATGATGCGACCCGCCAGGTGGTATGTCGGGTCGACCATGAAAATATTCCGTGTGTATAGGGGGTCAGTGAAGACGGCGAGAATACAGGCGAGGTTCTGGCTGGCCCCGCCGCTGATGCAAATGCGGTTGGGGTGGATAGACTCGCATGGTCGGTACCAGCGCTCTAGCCACTGGGCTACGTGGACACGAAGAGGCTCATAACCCTCATCGGGGCCGTACAGCAGACCGGGGTGGGCAATGGAGGGATCGGTCAGCACAGTAGTGGCGGAGCGGAGGAGATCCGGGGCAGGCAGGAGGGCGGGGTTGGGCCAACCGCAGAGTAGATCAATGGAATCGGTGGGCACAGTCATTTTCAAAATGGAAGACAGAAAAAGAAAATAAGGAGAAAGAATCGACGTCAATTTGTCGCAGATGCTCCAAGGATCCAGTCTATGGGAACCGAGATCGGCGCTTTTATGGAAGCGAGTGCGGAACCGTCCCAGTATCACAGATTCAGGGACGGATCGCAGATACTAACCTAGTAAACAAAAGACATAGTCGATAACTTATAACTTATATAACAAAGCAGCATTCATGTGAAGTAGTTATCATGTGGATATTACCTACGTCCACGGGTACACTTGTTCAACTCATCAGCAGAAAGGAATGACATGGCGGAGTAGCATCGCCCCATTTTTCATCGACTTGACCGGGAAGTTCCCAGTCGGATCGCTGCGGCAAAGCGTGGCATATAAATCGTCTCTAATTGGACTAGGTCGTTTACAGATGTCTCTGATGAATGTCATTATCTAAGATATGCATAGACGGGTGCACCGTTTCTCTCAAACTCTCACGGTAGGGGATCAGGCACATGTACTGGGGTACTCTGGTACTTTGTATACTCCGTAAGCCCTAAGCCTTGAAACTTTCCAACTCCGTCAAGAATTAGCAACGCAACTATGAACTACGCTTATGCAGTTAGAAAATAGCATTCTCTATGCACGTAAGAGAGTAAGCTTCAGGCTTACCCTTTGGCGAATCGCTATTTTTTCGGTAGCTTTTTCTTTTTCTTTTTTTTTTTGCCCCCCATTTGAAAGGGATCCACCGCAACACAGCCAATAATCGCACATCATTTGAGGGCTATTATTGGCATCCAAAAGGAACCGGATCGAATGTGCTCCGTGATGGCCGACTCATCTTAGTTTACTTGTCAGAGGTCGCTATCCAAGTCCCAAAAAAAAAAAAAGAGCCCAAAAGACCTTCCAAAGTCAACTCTACTTCCTTTTGTTCTCTCCTGAAACAGGTCGAACAACAACAACAACCACCCCCCGATCCCGCTTGTTTCTTGCCAACCTTCTCCATTCCACCACTTCTCCCCTGCCATTCTTGAAATCCCTCCTGTCGATCCGTTCCTCCATTCCCCTTTTGCTGCCCACTGGCGGCCTGCTCTCATTCCGCTTTCTATGTGTTGCAGAACTTGACCTCACTCCTCCAGCCGAATCATCCTTCGGTTCTCTTTTCTTTTCCGACCACCTCATCTTATTCCCCCCCCCCCCCCCCCCCCCCCCCCCCCCCCCCCCCCCCC